>QFCK01000002.1_pt1:0-1502500 | contig 1946668 bp, 1792 predicted proteins | sample 5346021 | NCBI WGS metagenome assembly QFCK01 (sample SAMN09062258, study PRJNA434731) | Human gut metagenome, whole genome shotgun sequencing project. | isolation source: stool timepoint C chromium assembly | host: Homo sapiens | collected 2016 | reverse complement strand
TCAAAAGGTGCAACATCGCAGGCAATCACACTTAATAAACAAATAGTGAATACCAATAGATATGCAGAGAAAAAGGCCCAAATACTTCCAATCACACGTTCATCAAGGACATTTTTGCCCCATTTAATTGGATACACTAAATTTGGGTGAACAAATCGCTTCAGCTCTCTCGCACCTTGAAGATATAACACTAAAATCCGCGCAACACGCAAACCACCACCAACTGATCCCGCACAGCCTCCAATAAAAGAGGCAATGATTAATAGCATCGGCACAAAGGAAGGCCATTCAGCAAAATTTGATGTAGTGTAGCCTGTTGTGGTTGAAATCGATACGGCTTGGAATACGACTTGCTCAAAATCTTGCCATGAAGAATCAAAATATTGATGGCTTATCATTACCAATGTACAAGCCACGATAAGCAAAATTTGAATACTCATAAAGAAACGGAATTCTGGATCTTTTGTATAAATCTTCAAAATATTTTCTCGTCCTAAGGTCGAAAATGCTCTGAAGTGCAATGCGAAGTTACAAGCCGAAATCCACAAGAAAATGACCGTGATAAAATTAATCGCCGAACTATTAAAATAGCCGATACTAGCATCATGAGTAGAAAAGCCGCCAATAGATACGGTTGAGAAACTATGTGTAATCGCATCAAATGGTGTCATACCCGCTAGCCAGTAAGCCAAAGCACAAGACATGGTTAAAAAGAAATAAACAAACCACAATGCCTTTGCCGTTTCCGCTATCCGTGGCTGAATTTTCTGATCTTTCATTGGGCCTGACATTTCTGCACGGTATAACTGCATTCCGCCAATACCTAATAAAGGAATAATCGCAATCGCAAGTACGATGATCCCCATCCCGCCTAACCATTGTAGGAATTGACGATAAAACAGAATGGCTTTCGGTAAATTATCTAATCCTGTCATGACGGTGGCACCCGTGGTTGTTAGCCCAGAAAATGCTTCAAACACGGCGGAAGCCACTGTTAAATGAGGTGAATCAAATAATAGCAATGGCAAGGTTGCTAGACCGCCCAAAACAAACCAAAATGCCACCACAATTAAGAAACCATCTCGAGACCGCAATTCTTGTTTGTGATGATGACAAGGCCACCAAAGCAACATGCCCACGGTTAAGCTTAATGCAAAAGCTTGCATAAACGCTTTACCGCCGCCATCGCCATAAATAAGCGCCACAAAGGCTGGAATCAGCATCGTGCCGGAAAAACACATGATCAAAATGCCGATAATCCGAATAATGGATAAAATATGCACAATATCTCGCTTAATTCATTTCTTCTAATTTCAACGTTCCTGCCGAACGCTCAATTAATGCTTGTTCAAAAGGTTTAATTTGATCTTCACTAATGCCTAACTGTAATGTAATCTGCACTTGAAAATCTTGCTGATAAATTTCAATTTGATGTTGCTCACACAAAATTTGGATCCAATTTAATTGTGCATAATCACAATGAACTTGGAATAACTGACGTTCGACTTTTCGTTCAGTTTCTAATAATTTTAAAGCTTGCTGAACACCATTTCCATAAGCACGAACTAAACCGCCAGTGCCTAATAAAATGCCGCCATAATAACGAACAACAACGGCACTGATTTCACCAACTTGGCTACCTAACAAAGCAGATAGCATCGGTTTCCCTGCGGTTCCAGCTGGTTCACCGTCATCGGAAAAACCTAATTGCTGCGAATCCGTTGGCTTGCCGGCCACGGCTGCCCAACAATGATGGCGAGCATTAGGATGCTGCGATTTAATTTCTGCCCAAAAAGCTTTGGCTTGTTCAAGTCCTTCCGTGTGTTGCAAATACGTGATAAATCGACTTTTCTTAATTTCTTCTTCAAAAACGACCGCACTTTTGGGGATAAGGTATTCAGCCATGGAATCATTATTCAAGTAAACTTGTTGCGTAGTTTATCATTGATAGCGGATTTATCGAAATTTCCCCATAATTATTGTATTATGTAGCTCAATTTCAATAAAACTAATGAATAACCATGACTGAAATTACTGTCGATAAAACCCTTGATACCGTTGGTTTACGTTGTCCTGAACCTGTGATGCTCGTGAGAAAAAACATTCGCCACATGAATGAAGGTGAAGTATTGCTTATTTTAGCGGACGATCCTGCCACGACTCGCGATATTCCCAGCTTCTGCCAATTTATGGAACATACGCTTTTAGCGAGTGAAACCCAAGCCCCCCCTTTTAAATACTGGGTGAAAAAAGGCCAATAAAAATGCGGCCAATTTTGACCGCACTCTGTTATTCTGCCGTATTACTCGAAACGGGGTAATACTGTTTCTGAAGAAATTCAGGCTTCAATAACGCAGAGGCATTCCACCACTCAATCACCAGCTCCTGTGGTCCTTCTGCATAAGACGCAATTTCATACACGTTATATACAAAATGAATCCCATCATGATCTAAATAGAAATTATCGGTCACTTCAAAAGCGTCTTTTGATGTAAATGCTTCCTCATCTTTTATCTCGCCATATCGAGTGTAACGTTCCCAAAGCAACTCTTTTAATTTAGCTTGCTGGTTTGGTTTAAAAACATCATCAAATGAAAGTAGTTTTTTCGTTTCTAAATCAACATTAAGATAATGGTAGCCACCAACTCCATGCGCGCCACCACTGTAGCTGTAATAATTTATTAAAAATACAGCAAGCTTACCTCTTTGGTGACTAAATGCTAAATCTAAGGTTTCATCAATCCCCATTATTGGAGATTCCAACATTTCTTTTTTAGCTTCATCATATGCTTTTTGGTAATCCTCAATAAGCTGCTCGCGGCTTCTTGGTTTACCATCAGCATTTTTTGAAATTTGCTCTAAAAGTAGTGTATCTAGCCACTCAATATTCGTTTTTAGTGTAGAAATACTGTAATGAAGTTTACCTTCAGTAGGAACATATTCGTCTTCTTTGGCCGATTTAGGGTATTTGATGGTTTCCTCTTTATCAAAAATCACATCATCTTGAGCAATAATTGCCGGAATAACCTTCTCAGCCTTATCTTTTTCAGCTTTTAATTGCGTATTTTCTGCCGTCAGTTGCGCAATTGTCTGTGTTTGTTGCTCAATCGTTGCTTTCGCTTCTTTATCTTCGCAGCCTGTTATCGTAAAAAGTGCGGTTAAAATTAAGGCTGAAATGAATGTCTTTCTCATGTATTACCTATAAATCAAATGTGTCTTTATCACGTAGAATATGATCATTGCCTTTACGGCGTAAAAAGCCGGTACGATCAAAATATTCCATCAATTGCACTGTCAGTTTTCGACCAAAATTAAGCTTATCACGTAATTCATTTACGGCAACTTTACCTTCTTCGCCTGCCATTTCCTTAATTAAGCGAGCATAAGCATAAATGCTCTCTGTCAGGAAAAAACGATCTTTTACAATTGGCGTGAGGTAACCTAGCTTACCCGCTTTATACATAAAGTTACGCATAGCACTTTCATCTTGCGCCAATGCCGTTGCCATATCACGCACCCAAATGGCTTGTCCATGCGCTTTCTCAAATTCAGCTAACACCGCTTGCCATAAGCTTTGCTCTTCGGCTGAAAATTGAATTTTGTGTGAAGGCAAATGTAACCAACCGCGGGTTTGCTGCAATTGACCTTCATCAAGCATTTCTTCAATGAAATGATAAATCAGATTTTCTGGTTGGTTTAAAGTCGCAATACGGTATAAACGGGCTTTACTCAAACCTAGCTGATCATTATGTTGTTCATGATAGGTAGCAAGTGCGGTCAAAATTTGCTGCGTTTTTTCACGTTGATAATCACGATTAAAACACCAATTTTGGAAACGAATGTCACCATTTTCAGCTAACGCTTCCGCCAGTTGATTTTCAGTTAGCTGCTCACTCCACATTAGTGCTTGAGCTGAAACCGCCTCTTTTTGTAAGGTTAATCCGATGCGTTGCGTGGCGGTTTGAGCCTGATTAAGTTTAGCCAAGAACGCTAAACGAGCCTCTGTACGCTTATAACGTTTTGGTGAATGAATTTCGAGTACCTTGGCGCCACCAATTAATACTTTTGCATCACCACTACGTAAAATTAATTTATCCCTGAAAGCCAAAAATAATGGCTGCTCTAAAATAACTTCCGCCAAAGTGCGGTCATTTTTCATTGCATTTTTGCTTTCAAGCAAGGTAAGCTTACCTGTTGTGCGGCTTGCTGCATGATAAATGTGCACAGGCTGACTATCTTTCAAATTCACTTCAGGCGTAATTTCAATGGTAATACGATCAGTTGGCTCAAGTGGTTCTGAGGCTAACAACCAATCGCCACGCTGCATTGGAATACGATCTAAATCGACGTTTAAATTGAGCGCTAAGCGTTGACCAGCCAAGCCTTTTTCGCTTGGCGTATTCTGAGCATGGATATTTTTAACACGAACCTTTTGTCCTGTTGAAAGGAAAAGTTCGTCATCAATAGATACTGAGCCTGCAAATGCTGTGCCTGTTACTACTGTCCCAGCCCCTTTCACGCTAAAGACACGGTCGATAGCATAACGAAACGGTTTATTTATTTCGGCTAATTCCGGTAAATTGGCTAAATAATCACGTAACGCATCAATTCCTAAGCCTGTTTGTGCCGATGTAATAAAATAATGAGATTCAACTAAGAATGGATAATCTGTCTGAATTTGTGTTTTTAGTGCCTCGATTTGCTCATTTGTTGCTCGGTCAGCCTTGGTAATCACTACCATGATTTCAGTAAATTGAAGCTGACGCAAAATCGCTAAGTGTTCTTTAGTTTGTGCGGCAATCCCTTCATCGGCTGCAACAATAAGCATGGCATAATGCACACCACCAAGCCCGGCCAACATGTTGGCGAGAAACTTTTCATGGCCAGGTACATCAATAAACCCAAGTACTTTCTCTTTTAAAGGCAAATAGGCATAGCCTAAATCAATGGTCATGCCACGTTTTTTTTCTTCCGGCAAATGGGCGGTATTCGTACCTGTCAGTGCTTTTAAAAGGGCTGTTTTACCATGATCGACGTGCCCTGATGTTACTATGATCATAATTTTTCCACCGTATCTAATAATGCCTTAAAGTCAGACACGCTACGTAAATCTAACCAAATCTTTCCTTTCTCAACACGACCGATTATTGGTTGTTCTAACACTTTGAATACCGTTAAAAGTGCGGTCAATTTTGCCTCTGTTTTTTCAGCTATCGTTACCGCAATCGAAGGAATCGTCGCCATCGGTTGAGAACCACTCCCAATCTGAGCAAAGCTTTCTTCAATCTCAAACTGGTAATCTTTTAAACGATTTGCTAAACAGGCTTTAAGTTGTTCGGCTTTTTCTTTTAATACATCCATTGATTGAGTGAGCAAATGCAAAGTTGGCAACGTTTCTGTGAGTTTTTCGGGTTGTAGATAAAGGCGTAATGTTGCCTCAAGCCCGGCTAAAATCACTTTATCACAACGCAACACGCGCTTTAATGGATGAGCTTGTAACTGAGCAATCCACTCTTTTTTACCAACAATAATGCCGGCTTGTGTTCCGCCCAATAATTTATCGCCCGAGAATGACACTAAGTTTACACCTTGTGCAACTTTTTCTTGTACCGTTGGCTCATTTGGTAAATCATATTGGCTTAGATCAATCAATGCACCACTACCCAGATCCGTAATAATAGGAATATCAAATTCTCGTCCTAGCTCAACCAACTCTTGTTCTGAAACCGAAGCGGTAAATCCACTAATATGATAATTACTGCAATGTACTTTCATTAAGAAAGCCGTGTTTTCATTGATTGCTTGACGATAATCTTTCAAATGTGTGCGGTTTGTTGTCCCAACTTCAACAAGTTTACAACCTGCTTGAGCCATAATGTCTGGAATACGAAATGCTCCGCCAATTTCAATTAATTCCCCGCGAGAAATAATCACTTCTTTATCTTTTGCAAAGGTGGCCAACATCAAGAGCACAGCAGCTGCATTGTTGTTAACGATACAAGCAGCTTCTGCACCTGTGAGTTGTGCAAGTAGCTCACTAATATAATTATCCCGATGACTACGTTTGCCTTCTTCCAAATCATATTCCAGTGCAACATTACCTTTCATCGCATGAAGTGCCGCTTGTTGTGCACTTTCAGCCCATAATGCTCGCCCTAAATTTGTATGTAATACCGTGCCCGTTAAATTATGAACTGATTTAATTTGTACATGATTTTGTTGAGTCAATCGTTCTTGTAAATAATGCAATGTACTTAGATGATCGGCAAAAAAGTGCGGTAAATTTTGATGTTGTTTAATAAACTCGCGCCCTTCAGACAATAATTGGCGCAATTCACGCACGACAGCTGAATGACCAAATTCAGTTAAAAGCATTTCACCTTCTGGTGTTTTTAAAAATTTATCTACCGAAGGAAGTTGTTGAAAAAGTGCGGTCATTTTTAATTCCTATTTCAAAATGGCGTTGAATTGCGAACTAATTTACGCTAAAGTAACCGCAATTTCAATAACGGAAGGTCGTCATCTCCGGTGAGGTGGCAGGACTTCAAATCCTGTTGGGGACGCCAGCGTTCCCGGGTGGGTTCAACTCCCATGACCTTCCGCCACTCTTTTCTTCCAAAGAATATTTCTCTCTCCCTAACATTCACATGTTTAATTTGAACTTTCATTATAATTTCACTGAATTTTAGGCAAACAAAAAGGCGTATCTTTCGATACGCCTTCTTAATCTAACTTGTTACAGTTAATACATCAATTATTTGATGATTTTCGCAACAACGCCAGCACCTACTGTACGGCCACCTTCACGGATTGCGAAACGTAAACCTTGGTCCATCGCGATTGGGTGGATTAAGCTTACTGTCATTTTGATGTTATCACCAGGCATTACCATTTCCACGCCTTCTGGTAACTCGATTGTACCAGTTACGTCAGTTGTACGGAAATAGAATTGTGGACGGTAACCTTTGAAGAATGGAGTGTGACGACCACCTTCATCTTTTGATAATACGTAAACTTCTGATTCGAAGTCAGTGTGTGGAGTGATTGAACCTGGTTTCGCTAATACTTGACCACGTTCGATTTCTTCACGTTTAGTACCACGTAATAATGCACCGATGTTTTCACCTGCACGACCTTCGTCAAGTAATTTACGGAACATTTCAACACCAGTTACTGTTGTTTTCGATGTTGGTTTGATACCAACGATTTCAACTTCATCACCAGTACGGATGATACCACGCTCAACACGACCTGTTACTACTGTACCACGACCTGAAATTGAGAACACGTCTTCGATTGGAAGAAGGAACGGTTGGTCAATTGCACGCTCTGGTTCAGGGATATAAGTATCTAAGTGGTTTGCTAACTCAAGGATTTTTTCTTCCCATTCTGCAACGCCGTTTAATGCTTGTAATGCAGAACCACGTACGATTGGTGTATCGTCACCTGGGAAATCATATTGAGAAAGAAGTTCACGAACTTCCATTTCTACTAATTCTAATAACTCTTCGTCATCTACCATGTCGCATTTGTTTAAGAATACGATGATGTAAGGTACACCTACTTGGCGACCTAATAAGATGTGCTCACGAGTTTGTGGCATAGGACCATCTGTCGCTGCTACTACTAAAGATAGCACCGTCCATTTGCGCCGCACCGGTAATCATGTTTTTAACATAGTCCGCGTGTCCTGGGCAGTCAACGTGTGCGTAGTGACGAGTTGGAGTATCGTATTCAACGTGTGAGGTGTTGATGGTGATACCACGCGCTTTTTCTTCAGGCGCGTTATCGATTTGGTCGAATGCACGAGCTGCACCACCGTAATGTTTTGCTAATACGGTTGTGATTGCTGCTGTTAAAGTTGTTTTACCGTGGTCAACGTGGCCGATTGTACCCACGTTTACGTGCGGTTTTGTACGTTCAAATTTTTCTTTAGACATTTGTTTAGTTTCCTAGAAAATGCTCTATAAGCCATTCGACTTATAGAGCGGATTGTTACAAAAAATTATTTTTTACGCGCTTCAATTACTGCAGCAGCAACACTTGTTGGCGCTTCAGCATATTTTAACGGTTCCATTGAGTATGATGCACGACCTTGAGTTTGTGAACGTAAGTCTGTTGCATAACCGAACATTTCAGAAAGTGGAACTTCTGCATCGATTTTAACAACGAATTCGTTCGCTTCTTGACCGTTAACCATAGCACGACGACGGCTTAAGTCACCGATTACATCACCCACATACTCAGGTGGAGTTTCTACTTCAACTTTCATGATTGGCTCAAGTAGAACTGGGTTTGCTTTAGCGAACGCTGCTTTAAATGCTAAAGAAGCCGCTAATTTAAACGCTAATTCTGATGAGTCAACATCATGGTATGAACCGAAGTGTAAACGTACACCAATATCTACTACCGGATAACCCGCTAATGGACCAGATTTAAGCTGTTCTTGGATACCTTTATCAACTGCAGGAATGTATTCACCAGGGATTACACCACCTTTGATTTCGTTTACAAATTCGTAACCAGGACCTTCTGGATCTAATGGGTATAAGTCAATAACAACATGACCATATTGACCGCGACCACCAGATTGTTTTGCGTGTTTACCTTCCACATCGTTAACACGAGTACGGATAGTTTCACGGTAAGATACTTGTGGTTTACCGATATTAGCTTCCACTTTGAACTCACGTTTCATACGATCAACGATGATGTCTAAGTGTAACTCACCCATACCAGAAATAATGGTTTCACCAGATTCTTCATCAGTGTGAACACGGAATGAAGGGTCTTCTTGAGCTAGACGACCTAACGCAAGACCCATTTTTTCTTGGTCAGCTTTAGTTTTAGGTTCTACTGCTACAGAGATTACTGGCTCTGGGAATTCCATACGCTCAAGGATGATTGGTGCTTCGATTGCACATAATGTATCACCCGTAGTTACATCTTTTAAGCCGATTGCTGCAGCGATATCGCCCGCACGAACTTCTTTGATTTCTTCACGTTTGTTAGCGTGCATCTGTACGATACGACCAAAACGTTCACGTTTTTGACGTACAGAGTTTAATACTGTATCACCAGAGTTAATTACACCTGAGTACACACGGAAGAAGGTTAAGTTACCTACGAATGGGTCAGTTGCAATTTTGAATGCTAATGAAGAGAACGGCTCATCATCGCTTGCGTGACGTTCACCTTCAGTTTCATCTGGGTTGATACCTTTGATTGCTGGAATATCAGTTGGTGCTGGTAAGTATTCAACAACTGCATCAAGCATCGCTTGAACACCTTTGTTTTTGAATGCAGAACCACAAGTTACCAAGATGATTTCGTTTGCTAATACGCGTTGACGAAGACCTGCTTTGATTTCTTCTTCGCTTAAGTCTTCACCACCAAGATATTTTTCCATTAATTCTTCAGTTGCTTCAGCTGCTGCATCAACAAGGTTTTGACGCCATTCTTCGCACGCTGCTTGCATATCTGCTGGAATATCTTCATAAGTGAAGGTCATACCTTGGTCAGCTTCGTTCCAGTTGATCGCTTTCATTTTGATCAAATCAACAACACCAGTGAAACTTTCTTCTGCACCGATTGGAAGTTGAAGAGGAACAGCATTCGCACCTAAACGAGTTTTAAGTTGTTCAACAACACGTAAGAAGTTAGCACCAGTACGGTCCATTTTGTTTACGAACGCAATACGTGGAACTTGATATTTGTTAGCTTGACGCCATACAGTTTCAGACTGAGGTTGAACACCACCAACTGCACAGTAAACCATTACCGCACCATCAAGAACACGCATAGAACGTTCTACTTCAACAGTAAAGTCTACGTGTCCCGGAGTATCGATAACGTTGATGCGGTGTTGTGGGAACTGTTGTGACATACCAGACCAGAATGCGGTAGTTGCCGCAGAGGTAATGGTAATACCACGCTCTTGTTCTTGTTCCATCCAGTCCATTGTTGCTGCACCATCGTGTACTTCACCAATTTTGTGACTTACACCAGTGTAGAATAAGATACGTTCAGTAGTAGTAGTTTTACCAGCATCAATGTGCGCACTAATACCGATATTACGATATCTTTCAATAGGAGTTGTACGAGCCATTATTATAACCTTGTTAAGTTTAATATCTGTTTATATAAGGGTAAGGCTTCATCGAGGATGAAGCCCTTAAATTTTAAAAGCGTATTACCAACGGAAGTGAGCAAATGCTTTATTAGCTTCAGCCATACGGTGAACGTCTTCACGTTTTTTCACTGCTGCGCCTTTGTTATCTGATGCATCAGATAATTCATTTGCAAGACGTAAAGCCATTGATTTATCACCGCGTTTACGTGCAGCTTCAACGATCCAACGCATACCTAATGCGTTACGACGAACTGGACGTACTTCAACTGGCACTTGGTAAGTAGAACCACCAACACGACGAGATTTAACCTCAACGGTTGGGCGAACGTTTTCAAGTGCAATTTCAAATGCTTCTAAAGGTTCTTTACCTGTGCGTTCTGCAAGTTTGTCTAACGCACCGTAAACGATGGTTTCAGCAACGGATTTTTTACCGTCTACCATTAATACATTAATAAATTTTGCAAGTAACTCTGAACCGAACTTCGGATCTGGAAGAATCTTGCGTGGTTCAACACTACGACGACGTGGCATTGCGAATTTCTCCGTATATTTAATCTTCAGGATATCCAAAACTCTATAAAAATTAACCGCACTTTAAAGTGAGCTAATGTGATACTGGAGTTTCTGATTTAAATTTTTACTAATTTAGACGTTTGGCCTTACTTAACGGAGTTCCATTAAGCTTTAGGACGTTTAACGCCGTATTTAGAACGACCTTGTTTACGATCTTTAACGCCTGCACAGTCTAATGCGCCGCGTACAGTGTGGTAACGAACACCCGGTAAGTCTTTAACACGACCACCACGGATAAGCACAACACTGTGCTCTTGAAGGTTATGACCTTCGCCACCGATGTAAGAAGTTACTTCAAAGCCATTAGTTAAACGAATACGACATACTTTACGTAATGCTGAGTTCGGTTTTTTAGGTGTAGTTGTGTATACACGAGTGCACACACCACGTTTCTGCGGGCAAGCCTCTAATGCAGGAACGTTACTTTTTACAACCTTTTTCACACGCGGTTTGCGTACTAGCTGGTTGATAGTTGCCATTAAAAAAGCTCCAGTTTAAATGTTATTCATAATAGAATGTTTGTTACAAAATCTATCTCTCCATCCAATAGACAGAAGAAATAGACGCTGAATTTTAATGGTTTCACCTCACATTGTCAATATTTAAACAGAAATAGGATCGCAAAGGATCGCTTGATAAAAAATCGACGCAAAACTGACCGCACTTTTCCAAATCAATTGCCTGTCTATGGCGAGGGTTTTATAATTTCAAACAGAATTATTTTGTTGGCAATCATTATGTTACGTTCATTCATTTTTCATTTACGTTATTTTTATCACAAAAAGCTTCGACAAACGCATCGTATCTCTCATAAAACACTCGAATTTGTATGTTTACTGATTGGTGCTACATTTGTTGCTCTCTTTTCCTTTGGATTTGCAAAGCTAGCCGATATCGGACTTGAATTTAATGCCTATTGGTCTGCTAAATACCCTCTCGCTGTTTGGATCGTTTTACCGCTTGGTCTTGCTTTTCTCACCTGGTTTACCGCCAAATACACACCTTATGTTGGCGGCAGCGGTATTCCACAAGTGATCGCCTCCATCAATATTCCTTATAATGGTTATAAAACAAAACTGGTTGAATTTCGCCAAACTATTTGGAAAATTCCACTTACTTTCTTTGCAATGGTTATCGGTGCATCTGTTGGACGTGAAGGCCCTTCTGTTCAAGTTGGTGCTGCTGTTATGCTGAGTTGGGGAAATTTCTGTCGTAAATATAACTTTGCTTTCCGCGGATTAAGTACGAATGAACTCGTTGCAACGGGTGCAGCAGGTGGTCTTGCTGCTGCATTTAATGCCCCTTTGGCTGGGGTAATTTTTGCCATTGAAGAATTAGGTCGAGGCGTGATGCTACGCTGGGAACGCCGCGTGTTACTCGGTGTGTTAGCGGCTGGCTTCATTTTAGTGGCGATTCAAGGCAATAGCCCTTACTTTCCTGCCTATAAAGGTGCAACAGCTATTCCCTATTTATATCTTTGGCTTGCTATTTGTGGCGTAGTTTGTGGCGTACTGGGCGGTATATTTGGGCGACTTCTTGCCAAAGGATTGGCGGGACTTTCTCCACTCAAATGGCGTGATTGGATCCGCAAACACCCCATTTACATTGCCTTATTACTCGGTTTAGTACTTGCCGCGATGGGTACCTACAGCGAAGGGCAAACTTATGGAACGGGTTATAATGTGGTCGCCAGAGCATTAGAAGGACAACTCGTTTCACCTGAAGTGGGGATACTAAAGCTCTTCGCAACGGTTACGACTTACTGGAATGGCATCGCGGGCGGAATTTTTACGCCATCTCTCACTACTGGTGCGGGTATCGGCACCATGTTATGGGAAATTAGCAACGGCATGGTTGATCAACGCTTCCTCGTCATTTTATGTATGGCCGCCTTTTTAGCCGGCGGCACACAATCCCCCGTGACAGCGAGTGTGGTTGTGATGGAAATGACCGGGGCTCAACCAGTGCTGATTTGGCTCTTGATTTCCAGTATCATTGCCTCCATAATTTCGCGCCAATTTAGTCCGAAACCTTTTTACCACTTTGCGGCTGGACGTTTCCGTCAACGAATGCAGGAACAACAAGCAGAAGATCTTCGCCGTAACGAGATTCAAGAGAAATAATATATGTCAGAAAACCAACCGCACTTTTATCGTGGACGCTTTTCCGTTGCGCCAATGTTAGATTGGACGACTCGCCATTGTCGCTATTTTCATCGTCAATTTAGTAAAAATGCGTTGCTTTATACTGAAATGGTCACAGCTCCCGCCATTATTCATGCGAAATACGATCATTTAGATTTTGATTTGCAAGAAAATCCAGTTGCCTTACAACTCGGAGGAAGTGATCCCTCACAGCTTAAACATTGCGCCAAATTAGCCGAAGAAAGAGGCTATCATGAAATTAATCTGAATGTGGGCTGCCCTTCCGATCGCGTGCAAAACGGCATGTTTGGTGCATGTTTAATGGCAAAAGCAGATTTAGTGGCTGAATGCGTTGCTGAAATGCAAAGTGTCGTCAATATTCCTGTGACTGTGAAAACTCGCATTGGCATTGATGATTTGGATAGCTATGAATTTCTCTGTGACTTTATCGAAAAAGTCCATCATGCAGGCTGCCAAGAATTTATTGTTCATGCACGAAAAGCCTGGCTTTCAGGATTAAGTCCAAAAGAGAATCGCGAGATTCCCCCTTTGGATTATGAGCGTGTTTATCAATTGAAAAAAGACTTTCCACAGTTGACCATTGCAATTAATGGCGGTATTAAAACCATCGAAGAAATGAAACATCATTTGCAATTTTTGGATGGCGTAATGGTTGGGCGTGAGGCTTATCAAAATCCGTCGTTGTTGGGCTATATTGATCAAATGCTTTTTGATGCCAATGCGGATATCGTCACACCAAGACAAGCAGTGGAAGCAATGTTCCCTTACATAGAAAAACAACTGAGCCAAGGTGTTTATCTAAATCATATCGTTCGACATATGCTCGGTGCATTTCAAAACTGCAAAGGGGCGAGACAATGGCGACGCTATTTAAGTGAAAATGCCTTTAAACAAGGCGCAGGAATTGAAGTGGTTGAAACGGCATTAAGCTTTGTGGAAACCAATTAAGCCTAAAATACAAAGTGCGGCCAGAATTTAACAAATTTTCTGACCGCACTTTTGTTTTCTGAGTATTTGATTAGCAATGATGTTTTTGACGATATGCCACTAAATCTTCAATCGTTAACACCGAATAACCAAATTTTTTCGCAAATTCGATAATTTCTGGTGCGCGAGCCATAGTGCCATCATCATTTGTGATTTCACAAATCACACCTGCCGGTTTAAAACCACTTAAACGTGCTAAATCAACTGAGGCTTCAGTATGACCGCGACGTACTAAAACACCACCTTCTGCTGCGCGTAATGGGAAAACATGTCCAGGACGGTGAAGATCTGCCGGTTTTGCATGATCTGCAATTGCCGCTTTGATTGTGGTGACACGATCTTGTGCCGATACACCAGTTGACACACCTTCTGCCGCTTCAATCGTCACGGTAAACGCGGTTTTATTCACGCTATTGTTATGCTCAACCATCGGTGGCAAATCAAGCTGTTTGCATTGTTCATCGGTGATACATAAACACACGATACCGCTGCCATAACGAATAAGTTTTGCCATTTGTTCTGGTGTAATCGTTTCTGCAGGGAAAATTAAATCGCCCTCATTTTCGCGATCTTCATCATCCAATACTAATACGCCATTACCTTGTTTGAATGCGTTCAATGCGTTAATTACCCGTTCTTCGCCGGTCGCACCAAATGCAGATAAAATTGACTGATTCATCGTAATTTCCTTTGTTGTTACGTTAAAATTAACCAGAATCAGGGCTGAGAAATGCAAATAAATAGGACGGAATTGGGAACCCAATCCGTTTTATTCTCTTTCATCCAGACTATACTGTCGGCTTTGGAATTTCACCAAATCTGCTACCTTAAAAGGACAAAGCGAAACAATTTTGTAAAACGTAATCAAAATTGACCGCACTTTTAAGTGCTCGTGGGCTGTCACCACCGGTAGGGAATTTCGCCCTGCCCTGAGAATGCAGGTCGTAGTATAACGCAAAACGTCGCGGTAAAAAATCATTCAATGAAAAATGTTTTTATTTGCACAAAGATTGCATAAAATAAGGCTATACTGCCACTACACAATGGCGATTTAGCGAAGGATACATTATGTCGAACAAACACGATAAAAAAGTGGGTGTGATTTTTGGGAAATTCTACCCAGTTCATACCGGCCATATTAATATGATTTATGAAGCATTCAGTAAAGTGGATGAGCTTCACGTGATTGTCTGTAGCGATACCGAACGAGATTTAAAGCTGTTTTATGATAGTAAAATGAAGCGCATGCCGACGGTACAAGATCGCCTTCGCTGGATGCAACAAATCTTTAAATATCAAAAAAATCAAATTTTCATTCATCACTTAATTGAAGATGGCATTCCAAGTTACCCAAATGGCTGGCAAGCTTGGAGTGACGCGGTAAAAAATCTATTTGAAGAAAAACAATTTACCCCGACAATGGTATTTAGTAGTGAGCCACAAGATAAAGCGCCATATGAAAAATACTTAGGACTCGAAGTTTCTTTAGTGGATCCTGACCGCTCTTTCTTTAATGTATCCGCAACGAAAATTCGTACTACGCCTTTCCAATATTGGAAATTCATTCCGAAAGAAGTCCGTCCATTCTTTGCGAAAACCATTGCCATTTTAGGTGGTGAAAGTAGTGGTAAAAGTGTGTTAGTCAGCAAACTGGCTGCCGTATTTAATACCACTTCCGCATGGGAATATGGTCGTGAATATGTCTTTGAAAAATTAGGTGGCGATGAGCAAGCCATGCAATATTCTGACTATCCACAAATGGCATTAGGTCATCAACGCTATATTGATTATGCCGTACGTCACGCCCATAAAGTAGCGATTATTGATACCGATTTCATTACCACGCAGGCTTTTTGTATTCAATACGAAGGCAAAGCGCATCCTTTCCTCGATTCCATGATCAAAGAATACCCATTTGATGTCACCATTTTATTGAAAAACAACACAAAATGGGTGGATGATGGCTTACGTAGTCTAGGCAGCCAAAAACAACGTCAACAATTCCAACAGCTATTGAAGAAATTGTTAGATAAATACAAAGTGCCTTACATTGAAATTGAATCGCCAAGTTATTTGGATCGTTATAACCAGGTCAAATCGGTTGTGGAAAAAGTGTTAAATGATGAAGAACTTGAAGGTTTACCACATACTAAACGCATATTAACCACCGAGAAATAAAATGCTTTTATTCGCAGGCGATCCACACGGAAGTTATAAACATCTTTATCCTTTCGTGCAAGAAAATAACAATGTTGCCCTCATTATTTTGGGTGACTTGCAACTTTCTTCGCCTGATGAATTAGATAAACTCGCAAAATATTGTGATATTTGGTTTATTCACGGCAACCACGATAGCAAAACCGTCGCCGCATTTGAGGCGATTTGGGGTACACATTGGAAATCGCGTAATTTGCATAATCGTGTTGTTGAAATTCAAGGACAGCGCATTGCCGGATTAGGCGGTGTATTCCGAGGACAAATCTGGATGCCACCAAACAAGCCAATGTATTTTGATCCCATCCACTATTGCCAATATAGCCCGCAAGAAAAAATTTGGCGTGGCGGTGTACCATTGCGTCATCGCACGTCTATTTTCCCTTCTGATATCGAAGCAATTGAAAATGAACAAGCCGATATTCTGATTTGCCATGAAGCGCCAAAGCCGCATCCAATGGGATTTCGTGTGATTAACAAACTCGCAGAAAAATTAGGGGTAAGACACGTTTTCCATGGTCATCACCACGATAACGTCGAATACAAGACAAATTTCCCTTATAAAATCACGAATGTCGGTTTTAGAAGTGTTACTGATGCACACGGAAATTATTTATTAAAAACTATTGATGATAGAGAAAAATAACTGAGTTAGTTGTTAATTGTTTTTAATAAAAAGAAAAGTTTGAAGAGAGAAGATGGCGCACCCGAAAGGATTCGAACCTTTGACCGCTCGGTTCGTAGCCGAGTACTCTATCCAGCTGAGCTACGGGTGCGTAGTGATGTTTTATTATTCCTGACCATTCTAACTGATAGAGTCGATTTAAAATGGCGCACCCGAGAGGATTCGAACCTCTGACCGCTCGGTTCGTAGCCGAGTACTCTATCCAGCTGAGCTACGGGTGCAGAATAAATAAAACTAACAACAAATGGCGGTGAGAGAGGGATTCGAACCCTCGATGGAGTTTTTGACCCCATACTCCCTTAGCAGGGGAGCGCCTTCAGCCTACTCGGCCATCTCACCACATTCGGTGTGTGGGCGGTATAATACGTTTTTTTGAAAATATGTCAAATCATTTTTTGAAAAAGCGATGTTGGTTGCTTGATTTATCTACATTTTGCATAAATAAAGTGCGGTTGAAAAAACAAATATATTTCTCACCGCACTTTAATTTTTATCATCTCTAGCCTTTTAAAATTGCCCGCAGACGATCAAGCTGACTAGACGTTTGTTGTTGCTTCTGCTCTGCCGTTAATTTTGGCTTATCTTTTTCCCATTGCACATCATCTTGTGGCAACTCAGCCAAGAAACGACTAGGTTCTGGGCGAATTAACTCGCCAAACTGACGCCGTTCACGACAAAGAGAAAAAGTCAGCGTTTGTTGTGCTCGCGTAATGCCCACATAAGCTAGACGGCGTTCTTCTTCCACATTGTCTTCATCAATACTGGTTTGATGCGGCAAAATCCCCTCTTCCATACCAATTAAATACACATGGGGAAACTCTAAACCTTTAGAGGCATGCAGCGTCATCAATTGCACTTGATCGCTCTCGTCATCGTCTTCGCCACGTTCCATCATGTCGCGCAAGGTTAAACGAGTGACCACTTGATTTAAATTCATTGGTTCATTCACTTCATCGCCTTTGAGCATATCCTCTACCCAGCTAAATAAGGTTGCCACGTTTTTACTTTGCATTTCGGCAGCTTTCGGGCTGGTGGCATACTCATACAAATATTCTTCGTAATGCAATGAAGAAAGTAAAGAACGCACAGCCGTTTCAGGATCGGAACGTAAACTTTGATCGTTTAACTCCACAATCCAACGACCAAATTTTTGCAAAGCATCATAGGCTTTCGGTGTAACACGTTGCATGAGTTCAAACTCAAAAATCGCCTCAAATAAGCTGATATGTTTTTCCTGTGCCAACTCGCCTAGTTTTTGCAATGTTGCGGTACCAATTTCCCTTCTCGGTGTATTCACAATACGCAAGAAAGCCGCATCATCGTCTTGATTTACCACTAAACGCAGGTAAGCCATCATGTCCTTAATTTCAGCACGAGAGAAAAAAGACGTGCCACCAGAAATTTTGTACGGAATGCGGTTTTGCATCAGCACTTTTTCCAATAGACGAGATTGATGATTACCGCGATATAAAATCGCATAATCCTTAAATTTGGTTTTACGGCTAAAACGATGAGCAATTAATTCTGCCACAATCCGTTCGGCTTCATGCTCTTCATTTTTCGCTTCAATGACTTGCAGTTTTTCACCTTCGCCCAAGTTAGAAAACAGTTTTTTATCGAACACGTGCTCGTTGTTATCAATTAAAATGTTAGCACAATGCAAAATACGATGAGTGGAACGGTAATTTTGTTCTAATTTGATGACTTGCAAACGCGGAAAATCATCACGTAAGCGCACCATATTTTGCGGTCGAGCACCTCGCCAAGAATAAATGGATTGGTCGTCATCTCCTACCACCGTAAAGCAAGCTCTCTCACCAACGAGTAGTTTGATGAGTTCATATTGGCTAGTATTGGTATCTTGATATTCATCCACCAACAAATAACGGATTTTCTCCTGCCATTTTGACCGCACTTCTTCGTTCTGTTTGAAAAGCAAGGTCGGTAACATAATCAAATCATCAAAATCCAACGCATTATAAGCACGAATTTGCGCCGCATAACGCTCATAACATTTAGCAAAGGTTTGATATTTAGCATCTTTCGCTAAGGCATAAGCCTGTTTTGGCGAAACCAAATCATTCTTCCAATTGGAAATAACGGAAATTAATTCACGCAGTAAGTCTTTATCTTCCTGCAGCATATCTGCCGTCAGCTCTTTGAGTAAGGCAAGTTGATCGTGCTCATCAAACAAGGTCATATTGGATTTAAAGCCTAACGCTTTATATTCCCGTTTGATAATGTCGAAACCTAAGGTATGGAAAGTGGAAACAATCAATCCTTTGGATTTTTCTTTACCAATCGAATGGGCTACACGCTCTTTCATTTCACGAGCGGCTTTGTTGGTAAAAGTTACGGCGGCGATCTGTTTAGGTAAATAACCGCAATGTTCAATCAAATGAGCAATCTTATTGATGATCACGCGAGTTTTGCCTGAGCCTGCGCCAGCTAGCACCAAACAAGGTCCGCTGACATATTCGACAGCCTGTTGTTGTTGAGGATTGAGTTTCATATCTTAATGCAAATTAATTTGACCACGCATAAGGCAATAATGCGGTATCTAATAAAAATGACAGTGGCAAATCTAAAATAGGTAAGCCCCATTTTTGTGCCATCTCTAAATCATAAGCCGCACCCGCGTAAGGCGTGTATTTCTCCGATGGGTCAATTAATTTCACCACCGTACCACAACCCGTTAACACTAAAAATGCGGTTAAAATTAGAAGTGTTTTTTTCATTCACGACGTGCTTGTAAAGCTAAATAGACGGCTTCCGGCACCAGTTCTTTTACATTGCCATGATGCAAATAAATTTCTCGTACAATCGTGGAAGACACAAACGCCCATTTTTCTGTTGGGGGGAAGAACAAACTATCCACACCATCAGTTAATAAACGGTTTAACGCGGCCAGTTGTAATTCATATTCGAAGTCAGTCGTTGTACGCACGCCACGAATAATGGCGGTAATCTTTTTCGCTTTGATTTCATTTGCGAGTAAATCAGAGAATCCAAATACTTCCACATTGGGTAAATGAGCGACCGATTGACGCACGAGTTCAACGCGTTCTTCTAATGAGAACAATGGCTTTTTACTCGGACTATTCGCAACCGCGACAAAAACTTTCGGGAAAATGACCGCACTTCGCGCAATAATATCTAAATGCCCGTTGGTAATCGGGTCAAACGTGCCAGGGTAAATTACGCTTGTCATTTATTGTTCTCCGAAATATGGGTTAAATAAGGATGAAGCAAATCTAAAAGACGCTGCAATGCGCCACGATTTTCGATTAATACCTCGTAGCCTGCATTGCCTAAACGTTGACGCGCCCCTTTCGAATTCAATAACTTATCAATAATCTCTGATAATGCTTTTTCAGTGGAGTTGATTTGCAATACACCTTGCACTTCTAAGAGCGAAGTAAAGACTTCAGGGAAATTGAAGGTATGCTTTCCACTCACAACAGGTAATTTAAACGCCAAAGGCTCGAGAGGATTATGTCCCCCATGTTTGACCAAACTTCCGCCAACAAACGCAATATCTGAAATACCATACATCAACATCAACTCGCCCATGGTATCGCCCAGAATCACTTGGGTATTTTCTGAAGGAATCTCCCCCGTTGAACGACGAATAAAGTTAAAGTTGGCTTTTTCAATTAAATCAGCCACCGGATTAAAACGCTCAGGATGACGAGGCACTAGCAATAACAGCAAGTTTGGATGTTTTTTCAGTAACAAATGATACGCTTGTAAAATGAGTTCTTCTTCCCCTTCGTGGGTACTCGCCGCAATCCAAATCTGACGATCTTTCGCCCAGCTCTCATGAAGTGTTGCAATGTCTTTGAGTAATTCATCACTGACCACAAGATCATATTTAATATTGCCAGTTAATTGAAGGCGATCTTTCTCATAACCTAACTCTAAATAACGCTTTCCACTGATCCTATCTTGCGGTGCAATCAGGCTAATTTGAGAGAACATTCTTTGTAGATGTTGTTTGACTTTGCCATAACGTCTGGCTGAACGTGCAGAAAGGCGTGCATTGGCCACAATGAAAGGAATATTTCGATGCGCCAAACAATCAATCAAATTCGGCCAAAGCTCCGTTTCAATGACGATGAATACTTTAGGCTGAATAAAATCAATAAAACGATTAATCACACAAGGTAAATCGTAAGGCAAATAACAATGCGTCACAGTTTCCCCAAAGGCGGCTTTTACACGTTCAGAGCCTGTTGGCGTAACCGTTGTAAATGTGATTGGTAAATTCGGGTATTCCTTCTGAATACGTTTTACTAGCGGCGTAGCGGCAATCACTTCCCCTACCGATGCAGCATGAATGACGATCCCATCTTGTGCAGGCTTAACAAGATTCGTATAAATACCATATCGCTCGCCTAAACGCTTGCGATAATTCGGAGCCTTGAGACTTCGTAGCAACATGAAGAACAGCACAAAAGGCTGAATTAGATACATCAGGCAGGTATAAAAAAAACGCCACATAAAATAAATTCGGTTATACTTACAAAAACTTCGGCTAGTATAGCAAAAAAAGGATCAAAATATGCCAACAATTAGCGTTGCCATGATTGTCAAAAATGAAGCAGCAGATCTTGCTCAATGTCTTGATACTGTAAAAGATTGGGTAGATGAAATCATTATTGTCGATTCAGGCAGTACTGATAACACGCAAGAAATTGCGGAACAATATGGTGCAAAATTTTATTCGCACCCTGATTGGCCAGGTTTTGGCAAACAACGTCAAAGAGCCCAAGAGTATGTCACCAGTGATTATGTTTTGTGGCTAGATGCCGATGAACGCGTCACACCGAAACTGCGTGAATCCATTCAACAAGCGATTCAACAAGATACGCCAAATACGGTTTATGATATTCCTCGGGTAAGCGAAGTGTTTGGACGTGAAATTCGTCATTCCGGTTGGTATCCAGATTATGTGGTGCGTTTATATCGTACAAATTATGCAGGATATAATGACTCTCTGGTACATGAAAAAGTGGTTTATCCTGAAAACACGAAAGTACAGAAATTAACTGGGGATTTAGAGCATTTCACCTATAAAAGCATTCATCACTATTTGGTAAAATCTGCAGGCTACGCCAAAGCTTGGGCAGACCAACGTCAAGCTAAAGGTAAAAAAGCAACATTGTGGCAAGGTGTCAGCCATGCCATCGGCTGCTTTGTCAAAATGTACATTTTAAAAGCTGGTTTCTTAGATGGAAAACAAGGTTTCCTGCTAGCAGTACTTTCGGCACACTCCACCTTTGTGAAGTATGCTGATTTGTGGGAACGCGATCAACATTAATCAAAAACAAAAAGTGCGGTTAAATTGACCGCACTTTTTTATTTCTTTTAGAACAAGAAAAATTAGTTTTTCGCTGCTGCCGCTGCTTTCACGATTACTGCAAACGCAGGCGCTTTAAGTGAAGCACCGCCCACTAATGCACCATCGATATCTGGTTGAGTGAATAATTCTGCTGCATTAGCGTCATTTACTGAACCACCGTATTGAATGATCACCTGATCTGCTACAGCTTGTGATTTTGCTGCGATGTGGCCACGGATAAATGCATGAACAGCTTGTGCTTGTGCTGGAGTCGCTGATTTGCCAGTGCCAATTGCCCAAATTGGTTCGTAAGCAATCACTGCACCATTAAATGCTTCTACACCTAATGCATTGATGACTGCATCAATTTGACGTGCACATACTTCTTCAGTTTTGCCCGCTTCGTTTTCCGCTTCAGTTTCACCGATACATAATACTGGCACTAAACCTGCTTCTTTTAATGCACCAAATTTTTTCGCTACGAATTCGTCGCTTTCTTTGTGATAAGTACGACGCTCAGAGTGACCGATAATAATGTATTTTGCACCAAAATCTTTTAACATTTCAGTTGAAATATCACCTGTGAAAGCACCTTTAACATTCACATCAACGTTTTGTGCACCTAAAGCAATTTGGCTGCTAGCAAGTGCTGCTTCAGCCGTACCTAAATACATAACTGGTGGGGCTATTGCCACATCACAACCTGTTACATCATGTAATTCTGCTTTTAATCCTTCGATTAATTCTTTGGTGAACGCTTTGGAACCGTTTAATTTCCAGTTACCCATCACTAAAGGACGACGTGCCATTTTTGTTTCTCCATATTGAATAAATAAAAAGTGTGTTTACTATACCAAACTTTGGGCAGATTTCTTTGTGCAAAATCACATTTTGAAAATTTTTTTGGGTAAATGATGATTATTTTGTGCTAAAAAGCTACAATCTACTGTACGGAACCGATAAAAATAAATAATTTTATAAATAAACGGAAAATAGGTCTGGTAACAATGAAAATTTTCAAAGCCGAACAATGGAATATAGAAGTGCTTGCTCCACTCTTTGAAGCCTATCGACTTGCCAACGGAATGAGTGAAAATCCTGACCGCACTTTAACCTTTTTAACGAATCGTATACGTTTTAATGAAAGCATGTTTTTTGTTGCTGTAAACGAAAACTCACAGGCGATTGGTTTTGTCCAACTTTATCCTCGCTTATCCTCTTTACAACTACAACGCTATTGGCAATTAACCGATATTTTTGTAAAAGAAGATAAACATCAAGCCGAGATTTATGCTGCTCTTATTTCTAAAGCAAAAGAGTTTGTCCGTTATACACAATCTAACCGTTTAGTAGCGGAATTAAGCCAAGCTCAACAGAATATTTTAGAACGCGAAGGATTTAAGCTAAACACGAAAAAAAGTTTGTTTGAATTAACTCTCTAATGCATACACTCCTCAATCAATATTGGGATTACTTGCGAATTGAACGCCAAGTAAGCCCACATACGCTCACCAATTATCAACATCAACTGGATGCGATTTTAGCGATTTTGGCTGAAAAAGGTATTCAGCACTGGCAGCAAGTGAATCCTAGTGTGGTTCGTCTTATTTTGGCGGAAAGCCGTAAGCAAGGTTTAAAAGAAAAGAGCTTAGCGTTACGTTTGTCTGCTCTTCGTCAGTTCTTCAGCTATCTTGTGCAGCAAGGTCAAATGAAAGTAAATCCGGCAACGGGTATTTCAGCACCGAAACAAGGCAAACATTTACCGAAAAATATTGATGCTGAACAGGTCCAAAAATTGCTTTCAAATGACAGCAAAGATCCTATTGATTTGCGTGATCGTGCGATGATGGAATTGATGTATAGCTCAGGGCTTCGCTTATCTGAATTACAAGGATTAAACCTCAATAGTATTAACACTCGTGTACGTGAAGTCAGAGTGATTGGTAAAGGAAACAAAGAACGTATTGTGCCTTTTGGACGTTATGCTTCTCATGCAATTCAGCAATGGTTGAAGGTACGCCCTTTATTTAATCCTAAAGATGAAGCGCTTTTTGTGAGCCAACAGGGAAATCGCCTCACGCATCGCTCTATTCAAAAGCGAATGGAAACCTGGGGCATTCGCCAAGGATTAAATAGTCATCTCAACCCACATAAACTACGCCACTCTTTTGCCACTCACATGTTGGAAGCGAGTTCAGATTTGCGTGCAGTTCAAGAGCTTTTAGGGCACAGCAATTTGTCCACCACACAAATTTATACGCATTTGAATTTCCAACATCTTGCAGAAGTGTATGATCAAGCCCATCCTCGAGCAAAACGAAAAAAATAAACAAAGTGCGATCAAAAATCGTCATCTTTTTTAATCGCACTTCTAAACAAAAAGGCTATCTTTCGGTAGCCTTTATTTATTGAACTATAAGCTAAACGCTTGAATATAAGGAAGTTTACCTTTCTTCAGCATGTCTTCAATACCGCTTTGATGGTCATTTTCACCTAAGCCTCGTAATTCAAAGGTAACGCCAACACTGTTATCATAAAACACCTGATCGTTACGTTGATTCTGACGGCTTGTCACATAACGTCTCGCCCCTACGCCAACAGACCAACAGCACGAGTTATATTGCACACCCACATATTGCTCAACTGGTTTTTTCAACGCAATATCTTGATAGTATTTTCCGACAAGCGCCCAGTTATCCGAGACTTCCCATGCTGCTACGACACCGACCTGTTTAATATCTTGTTGGTAACGGTTTGCGGAAGCTCCCAAGTTTTGGTTGATATACTCTTTACTTGCGTAACGATAATTTAACTGAATCAGATTGTTCTTCATCGGATTAAATTCTAAACTGCTATTCGCCAATGATGCTTTATCTAGCAACGTATCATATTGGTAGCTACCGCGCCAATTCCATTTATTACTAATTTTCCAGTTAGACTCCAACGCCCAAGAAGAAGAGGATTTTGGTGTACGATTACTTGGATTATCATCAATTCTGGAGGCGGTTAAATAATAAATTTGCCCTGCTGAGAAATTAAAACGCTCATCGGCATTTTTATCATAAAGACGAGTTGTACCACCAAGCGTTATCTGGTTAGCAGATGAAATACGGTCTAAACCACTATAACGACGATCGCGGAATAATGAATAATAATCTTGCTGAACTAAAGCGGAATCATAACCAAAGCCAAGATAGTCATTAACTAACTTAGAACCAATATTGCTTTGATCCTTATATGGTCGATATAAGTATTGTGCGCGTGGTTCCAGTGTTTGTGTATAGCCATCAAATAAAGTTTTGTTGGTGACTAAAACTGTTTGTAAATCTACTTTTAATTGTGGCAATACACGATTTACGGATTTTTGTACCTCTTCTGCAGCAGAAGAAGAGCCTTTCTTCTGATTGTAATGCGTTGCATAAAGTTTGGTTTCAATATTCAAGTTTCCGTATTTATTTGACATTGCTGTAGACAAGCTTGGTTCAACATGAAAACGCCATGCTGTCGGCATCAAGGTACTATCATTATCAAAACGTACTGCTTGTGAGAACAACTTGAAATCTACCCAACCGTTCGCCAAATCATTTTTGTAATAATTAAAGTCGATTTGTGGCATTGCACGGTAAGGCCCCACAGAAACTTCATCAAAAATTTGGAATTGACGCGCAGAAATCGCAAAGTTGTAATTTGGTTTATAGTAAGCAATACGAGCATATTGGTTCGCGTAACCATCAGTACTGCTACCATAATCGGAATCAAAATCAGTAAAATAACGTTTATCACTTACCTTAGTGTAATCAACATTTAAACGCCAATTTTCAAGAAAAGAGGAAGTATGGTTCCAATAGAATAAATGACGCTTACGGCTATCGCTAGTATATTCATCATAACGATCACGTCCTAAATATTCTCCCGCAAGTTTACCTTCACCAACAGGTGTTAAATAACGGAATTCACCATTTAATTGCCAGCCACGACGAGACATATATTTTGGTGCAAATGTGGCATCGTAATTTGGTGCAATGTTCCAATAAATTGGTTGTTTATACCAATAACCATCACGGCTAGAATGACCGACTGTTGGCATTAATAAACCTGAACGACGACGATCACCAATCGGTAATTGTAGATAAGGAGTATAGAATACTGGCACACCTAATACTTTAAAACGTGCATGCCAAAATTCAGCATATTCTTCTTTGATGTGCTGACGGATCTCAGAGGCATCCACCGCCCAGGCATTATCATCTGGCAAACAAGAGGTAAATGTCGCGTTTTTCATTACGCGATAATTATCACCTAACTCAATTTCTTGTGCTTTACCGCGACCTTGACGTCCTACAAGTTGGTAGTCAGCATCGGTGACGTTACCGTTTTTGCTATCTAAATTAAAACTCGCATCATTACCTAATAGATTAATTTGATTATCTTTGTAATCAAATCCGCCTCGCAAATAAGCCCAGCGTTGAGTTTGATTGCCCTCACCTGTTTGCTTGACTTCAACTGAATTCCCTACCAAATGGCGGTTTCCTTGTTTCAAATCCACATTGCCTTGATAAATTGCCTGAGTTGGCTGATTAATCTCTGCTTTATCTGCTTCAATATAAACTGGCAAATTATTGGCATCACCTTTCACGACCTCACCAGTAAAATGAGGCACACCAAGCAAACATTGAGAATGCAGATCGGCCAAACTTTGTTGACTATAAAGTGCGGTCAGAATTGAGATTGAAATTAAGGTATATTTTTTATTCATAATTCAGTTCTTATTCAGATGAAATTAGGGGGATTATACTGGAATATCACTTACAACAACAGCCATTTATATGGTCGTTAACTAACCCCATAGATTGCATAAAGGCATAACATGTGGTTTCCCCAACAAAGATAAAACCACGTTTCTTCAACGCTTTTGACATTGCTTTTGAGATTTCAGTTCTAGCGGGCACCACAGAAATATCGGGGACATCATTGATAATCGGTTGATGATTCACAAACGACCACACAAAATCACTGAAATTTTCACCGCACTTTTCCATGGCTAGATAGGCTTTAGCATTTTTTACAATGGCTTCCAGTTTTGCCCGATGGCGAATAAGTCCGGCATTTTCCATACAACGATCAATATCCTGTTCGGTCATTTGCGCGATTTTGGCAGGATCAAATTGATGGAATGCAGCCCGATAGGCTTCACGTTTTTTCAATACAGTAATCCAGGAAAGCCCCGCCTGTTGTCCTTCTAAACAGATTTTCTCAAACAGTTTTTGGCTATCAAATTGTGGCTTACCCCATTCCTTATCGTGGTAGTCGATATAAATCGGAAGTTCGCCCACCCAAGGGCATCTTGTACTCATGCCATATCCTTTTTGAGTTGTTCATAGATTGCGATAAAATCAGGCATCACCCCGCGCCACAAATGGAATGAATGGGCAGCTTGCGCCACCAACATACCAAAACCATCGCTGACATTATTCAGACCTAAGGATTTGCAGTAGGCAATAAAAGGCGTGTCACTACCTTTGGCATATTGCATGTCATAACAGGCGCGGGACAACGATAAGATTGATCCATCAACAGCGGCGGTATGTCCGCTTAATCCGGCCGAAGTTGCATTGATCACTAAATCGTAGGTTTGCGCGGGAATCGCATCCATCGCGACAGCTTCAATTGTGCCGTAAGGTTTGAACTTATCTGCCAGTTGTTGCGCCTTTTCTAGGGTGCGGTTAGCCAAGACAATCTGCTGTTGTGCTTCCAATAAAGGCAGTAATACCCCTTTGGTTGCTCCACCGGCACCTAAAATTAAAATGCGTTGTTGTGGTTGAATCCAATCTAAGCGTTGCAAATCCGTCACTAAACCGATGCCATCGGTATTGTCCGCATAGAGTTTGCCGTTAGATAATTTTTTTAGTGTATTACAGGCTTCTGCCAGTTTCGCCCGTTCGCTATGTTCTTCAGCGAGCGCATAGGCGCGTTCTTTAAATGGTGCTGTGATATTGCAACCTTGCGCTCCTGCAGCAAAAAAGGCCTGTAATTGCTGCTCAAAATCCTCAAGGTCACCTAATTTGGCAACATATTCCATTGTTTGCTGGGTTTGCTTGGCAAATAAGCGATGAATCAACGGGGATTTACTTTGGGAAATAGGGTTGCCCCAAACGGCATAGTGCTGCATATCTTATCCTTGTCTGAATAGTTGGTTTGTGAGCAAATCACGAATTTCCGATGGATTTTGTGCTTGACCAACAGCTTCATCAAGCACGGGGAAATCTGCCCCAAATTGGGAGCGCACGGCATCTGCGCTGCGGCAAGGTGATTGACCGGTTAAGTTGGCGCTGGTTGAGGTCAGAGCAAAGCCTGTTTCTTCGCATAAGGCTTTGACGGCAGGATGAGTACATAAACGCACCGCAATGCTATTAAATAGCCCCGTCAGGAAATGTGGAACCTCTGTCTTAGCCGGTACCACCCAGGTGATTGGATGATCGTATTGTGCCTGTAAGCGTGAAAGTTGTTTGTCTGATAAATGGGAGAAATCAACAAAGGGCTGTAAAAAATGCAAGCTCGGCGCGACTAAAATAAGGCCTTTTTCAATTGGACGTTGTTTTAAATTAAGTAATTTTCTGACCGCACTTTCACTTAGCGGATTACAGCCCAAACCGAATACTGCTTCAGTAGGATAGGCGACCACTTCATCTTGCATTAAACGGGTGGCAATTTGTTGTACATTCATTTTTCGTTCTCAAAAATATATCGACAGCTTTTATTTGCACATTGCCACACTTGGTGTTCGGCATTTTCACTTTTTAATAGTGCTAGTGGAAAATGGCATTGTGGACAAGGAATAGCATAGGGTTTTGCGGGCAAGGAAAATTTGCAATGGGGAAAGTTATCGCAGCCATAAAAGATTTTCCCTTGTCGTCCGCGACGAGCAACTAAATGCCCTTTATGGCACTCTGGGCAGTCAATGGATTGTTCTTCATCCTGTTGCTCATGCACCACAAAATCACAATCGGGATAATGGCTGCAGCCAATAAACATGCCAAAGGCACCTTGTTTGAGTTGGAGTGGGTTGCCACATTGCGGACAGGTTTCATCAAGCTCTTTCAACACCTTATATTCCACCTTATGCAAAGGACGCAAATAATCACAGGCAGGATATGCCGAACAACCTAAAAACAGTCCTTTTTTACCCTGTTTCATTTGTAAAGGCGCGCCGCATTGTGGGCAATATTCTTCGTGTTTTGTGTGTTGGAAAAGACTTTGACTCATACGCTGTCCCTATGCTTGTAGCATTGCTTCCAATTCTTCCTGGGCCGCTAACCAATCCATTTCGACTTCTTCCAATGCTTTCTTCACCTCTACTTGCTGTGCCAAAAGTGCGGTCAATTTTTGTTTATTTTCTGCGCTGTACAGTTCGGAATCTGCCAATTGGCTTTCAATCTCCGCAAGATTGGAGGCATGTTTATTCATTTTTTCCTCCAATTGAGTGATTTTTTTACGAAGAGGCGCAGTTTGTTGGCGAAGTTCGGCCTCACGACGTTTTTGTTCCTTGCGGTTTTGCATGGAATTTTCATTGTCGTCATTTTTCTCCGAGGATTTATTTTCTGGTGCGCAATTTTGTTCATTCAGCCATTTTTGATAATCCTCTAAATCACCTTTGAATTCTTCCACTTTTTTATCGTGTACCAAATAGAATTCTTCTACGGTATTACGTAGTAAGTGGCGATCGTGAGAAACCACCACCAAAGATCCCTCGTAATCCACCAGCGCTTCGGTCAATGCCTGACGCATATCCAAATCCAAATGGTTAGTTGGTTCATCAAGCAGTAATAAGTTTGGACGTTGCCAAACAATTAGCGCAAGTACCAAACGAGCTTTTTCTCCACCGGAAAAGGCTTTCACTGCTTGGTTAACTTTGTCACCATGGAACGCAAAACTCCCAAGATAATCCCGTACCTGTTGCTCCGTTTGCTCCGGTGCGAGTTTCTGCATGTGCCAGAGAGCGGATTCATCTGCATGTAAGGTATCAAGCTGATGCTGAGCAAAATAACCGAGTTGCACGCCTTTAGCTAATTGTACTGTACCGGAAAGAGCGGTGAGCTCGCCAGCTAACAATTTGATTAAGGTTGATTTTCCTGCACCATTTTTCCCGAGCAAACCAATGCGTGAACCCGGTACTAAATTCAGCTTAATTTTACTTAAAATTTCTACCGCACTTTCACCGTTGCCATAACCTGCGCTCGCCTGCTCAATCATCACTAAAGGATTCGGTAAGGATAGTGGAGGACGGAATTCAAAGGTAAAAGGATTATCCACATAAGCCGGTGCAATCAGTTCCATACGCTCTAAGGCTTTCATGCGGCTTTGTGCTTGTTTGGCTTTGGTTGCTTTGGCTTTAAAGCGGTCGATATATTTTTGTAAATGAGAGATCTTTTGTTGTTGCTGACGATACATGGCAGTTTGTTGTGCCAGTTTGGTTGCTCGTTGCACTTCAAAGGAAGAATAATCGCCAGTGTATTCGTTAAGCTTCTGATTTTCGATATGGAGGATTTTCGTCACAATCGGATCGAGAAAATCTCGGTCATGGGAAATTAATACTAAGGTGCCTTGATATTGTACTAACCAACGTTCTAACCAAATAACCGCATCCAAATCCAAATGATTGGTTGGCTCATCCAGTAATAATAAATCCGATGGACAAAGTAACGCCTGCGCCAAATTTAAACGCATCCGCCAACCACCAGAGAAGGATTTCACCGGTTGAGCGATTTCTTCTTGGTTAAAACCTAAACCATGCAATAAGGAAGCTGCGCGAGATTGGATCGTCCAAGCATCCAAGGTTTCTAATTGCCCGTGAATGCGCGCAATTGCATGACCATCATTACGCTCATTCGCTTCGTTAAGTTCCTGCTGCAAACGGCAATATTCGCGATCCCCTTGAATCACATAATCAATGGCGGGAATATCCAATGCCGGCGTTTCTTGATTCACCCAAGATACCCGCCAGTTGGATGGATAAGTGACCTCGCCGCCCTCTGGCGTTAATTCTTTTTTTAATAGGGCAAAAAGAGAAGACTTACCGCAACCATTCTTCCCCACCAAGCCGACTTTTTGTTTCGGATTGATGGTTGCCGTGGCATTTTCGAGCAATTCGGTTTGCCCGCGCTTTAGGGAAATATTATTAAATACAATCATTTTTTCGAATACATCTGAATTTGTGCCTATTTTGCAATATTTTTCCTTTTATCGGAACTGTCTATTCCAATTTTATCGATGTTTCTGCCAGAAAAAAACGTGTATAATGACGCTCAACAAATCAATCATGAGGAAATAAAATGAAGCTCTCTATTCTTAATCTCGCCCCTGTTCGAGAAGGACAAACTTATTTGCAAGCCGTTGAGTCTATGGTAAGCCTTGCAAAACATGCTGAGAACATTGGCATTGAGCGCTATTGGATTGCTGAGCATCATAATATGAAAAATTTGGTGAGTTCAGCGACCGCACTTTTAATTCAACATACGCTAGCCAACACGAAAACTTTGCGCGTGGGATCGGGTGGTGTGATGTTACCGAATCATTCGCCGTATGTAGTCGCTGAGCAATATGGCACACTGGAGACGCTTTATCCAAACCGTGTTGAACTCGGTTTAGGGCGAGCGCCAGGAACTGATATGCAAACGGCTGCAGCACTTCGTCGTGGACGAAACAGTCTGGATTTCCCTGCGGAAATTGCGGAACTTCGAGGTTACTTTAAAGATAGCAATCCTGTTTCAGCTTATCCTTCCGCAGGCTTGAATATACCATTTTATATTTTAGGATCTAGCACCGAAAGTGCGTACCTTGCGGCAGAGCTTGGCTTGCCTTATGCCTTTGCTTCACACTTTGCGCCACGCATGATGGAAATGGCAGTGGAGATTTATCGCAAAAACTTCAAACCCTCTACCTATCTTGCTGAGCCTTATGTCATCTTAGGTGTGAACGCGATTGTCGCTGAAACCGATAAAGAAGCAAGACAACTGGCGACGACACAAACACTATTTTTCTTAAATGTGGTCACTAACGCGCAACAAAATTTACAACCACCGATGGCATCAGAGGAAGATGTTTGGAAAGCTCAAATGCACGCCCAAAAGAAACCGCACTTTGGCCCAGTCGATTTCGAGGAAATCCCGATTTACAACCAAGAGCGTGCCGTAGTGGAACAAATGACTGCCTGTTCGCTTATTGGTAGTCCTGAAAGCGTGGATTTTCAACTCAAGCAATTACGTGAACGGGTACATTTTGATGAAATTATGGCAGTGAGCTATATTTTTGATGAACAAAAACAAGCCCAATCTTACACGATGTTGAAAGCGATTGTGGATAAACAATAGCGAGACAAAAAGAAAAGTGCGGTGAATTTCACCGCACTTTAAATCAAAAAATATTAATAAGCCGTTTCTATTGGTAAACCGGCTTTCTCCCAGCCATCAAACCCACCAATGACGCTAAACACATTTTCATAGCCTTGCTCAACAAGGAAAGTTGCCACACTTCGGCTGCTCACGCCATGATAACAACTCACGATAATCGGGGAGTCAAAGTCCACCTGTTCTTCAAATTGTAAAAAGCTTTGGTTGGTTAAATGAAACGCCCCTTTCGCATGAGAATAGGTGAAACGTTGTGGATCCCGAATGTCTGCAAGCATGGCACCATTTTGCACCATTTCCCACGCTTGTTCCGGGGTAATTTCTTTAAACGACATGGTTTGTTCCTTTTGCGCGCTGTTTATACACGCCATCAAAAATAATCAGGCTCATCGCCAATACTAAACAAATGAATAACGGGTAGCTGTCCGCATCCATTTCCTCTCCAATTAAAAATGAAATAATCACCATCAAAATGGTTTCAACATAACCTAAAAGGCCAAGCAAATTCATCGGCAGCATATTGCTAGCAATAACATAAGCAATCAATGCTGAACCACTAATGAGCCCCAGCAATACCAATAATCCCCAAATATTAGGATTCGATTCCTGCACGGTGGCAAAATCGGTTTGAAGGGCAAAGTAAATGCTAACTGGCAATAATGCGATCATTTCTAAGCAAAAAGCACCGAGATCGGTATTTTTCAGGGCTTTTCGTATCGAGAAGTAAGTGGTATACCCCACACAGATAACAATAGCTTCCCAAGATAATTCGCCTTTCAAAACGATGTTAGAAATCACCCCTACTGCCGCAATTAATACGGCAATGAATTTCAATGTTGAAATCCTTTCTTTAAAAATGAGTCGCCCCGCAGCCACCATCACAATTGGTAACAATAAATAACCGAAAGAGACACTTAAGGAGCTACCATTATTGGGTGCCCACAAAAAGAGCCACATTTGATAACCCATTAATGCGCCACAGGTGATATAGGAAAGGGCAAAGAGCGGTTGTTTTTTGATGCGTTTTATATGTTCCACTAATGCCTGTTTTTGCTTAAACATGATGACGGAAAGGGCAACGAAAGGGAATGTAAACAGCATTCGATAGCCGAAAATATCCGTGCCACTGAGCGGTTTCAGTAGCGTGGAAAAATAATACATATAGCCAAATAAAAGCGAGGCTAAAAGTGAAATAAGTATGCCTCTTAACATAATAAATCCTTAGGTTAATTCTGCTTATTATTTTAGTCTAACATCTCCCAAAATGCACGAATTAGGGGATTCGCTAAATTTCTTTTTTGCACACAAACACCTAAATCAAACGCCTCAACGGGATTATCTAAATTTAACCGAGACACGTCTTTTGACATAGGGTTATTATCAATCACCACATCCGGCAACATCGCTAATCCGAAACCAAGTGCCACCATTGGTACGATACCTTCGTGCCCCGCCACAGTGGCATAAATTTTGGGATGTTTAATATGTTTGCTACGTAGCCATTGTTCAATACGCTGACGTGCCATTCCATCTAACGGCAAAATGAAAGGCATTTGCTGCCAATTGATAGGTTCTTCTTGTAATAATTGTGTGGCTAAACAAGCCACTCGTGGAGCAATTAATGAAAGGGAAATATCATCAATTTTATAAAACTCCAACCCAGCCGGCAGATTATTTGGTTTCCCCGCCAAAGCGAGATCCACTTGTTCTGATTGAATAAATTGCACTGCAGAGGCTGGGTCACCAGTCGTCAATTGGATTTCAACCTTTGGATAACGAGAACGAAATTTGGCTAACACTTGTGGCAAGTGACTATATGAAGCGGTAACTGAACAAAATAAGCGCAACTCTCCGCTTAATTCCGCTGAATTATCTCGCAGTTGGCGCTTAAACTGCTGCCAGTTTTGCCATTCTGTTTTCGCAAATTGCAGAAATTTCTCGCCTTGTTCGGTTAAGCGCACTTGTCGATTATCACGAATAAATAAAGGTTGTTCTAGCTCCTCTTCCATGCGTTGAATCTGGCGTGAAAGCGTGGACGGCGACATATGATTTTGCGTAGCGGTTTTAGCAAAATTTTGTGTATCAGCAAGATGAAGAAATATTTGGAGGTCTTGAAAGTTCATATGTATCGTTAAAAGTAAATGACATTGCAAAAATTGCAATACTAAGTGCGAATAATATCACTTTACGCAACAACTAAAAACCTTATAATCCACTTCACAACAAAAAACTATATTCAAACACAACCTCATACACATTAATCAACATCATAGAAAGGATGAAAAATGGCTAACTATTTCAACACATTAAATTTACGCGAAAAATTAGATCAATTAGGTCGTTGTCGTTTTATGGATCGCAGCGAATTTGCTGACGGTTGCAACTACTTAAAAGGCAAAAAAATCGTTATCGTAGGTTGTGGTGCACAAGGTTTAAACCAAGGTTTAAATATGCGTGACTCTGGCTTAGACATTTCTTATGCATTACGCCCTGAAGCCATTGCAGAAAAACGTGCTTCATTCCAACGTGCAACTGAAAACGGCTTTAAAGTGGGTACTTACCAAGAGTTAATCCCAACTGCAGACTTAGTGATCAACTTAACTCCAGACAAACAACACTCTAAAGTTGTGGCTGATGTAATGCCATTAATGAAAAAAGATTCAGCATTCGGTTACTCACACGGTTTCAACATTGTTGAAGTGGGTGAGCAGATCCGTGAAGATATCACTGTAGTGATGAGTGCACCAAAATGCCCAGGTACTGAAGTTCGTGAAGAATACAAACGTGGTTTCGGTGTACCAACATTAATCGCAGTTCACCCAGCAAATGACCCACGTGGTGAAGGTATGGCAATTGCGAAAGCATGGGCTGCAGCAACTGGTGGTGACCGTGCGGGCGTATTAGAATCTTCATTCGTCGCAGAAGTAAAATCTGACTTAATGGGTGAGCAAACCATTCTTTGCGGTATGCTACAAGCGGGTTCGATCGTATGTTACGACAAACTTGTTGCAGATGGTAAAGATCCAGCATACGCAGGCAAATTGATCCAATACGGCTGGGAAACCATTACTGAAGCATTAAAACAAGGCGGTATCACATTAATGATGGATCGCTTATCAAACAGCGCAAAATTACGTGCATTTGAGCTTGCGGAACAAATCAAAGAAAGCCTTGGTTTCTTATATTACAAACACATGGATGACATCATCAGTGGCCATTTCTCCGCAACCATGATGGCTGACTGGGCAAACGGTGATAAAGACTTATTAGCATGGCGTGAAGCAACTGGCAAAACTGCCTTTGAAAACGCACCAAAAGCAGACGGCATCAAAATTTCTGAACAAGAATACTTTGATAACGGCGTATTAATGGTAGCAATGGTGAAAGCGGGTGTTGAATTAGCCTTTGATGCAATGGTAGCAAGCGGTATCTATGAAGAATCAGCTTACTATGAATCACTTCACGAATTACCGTTAATCGCTAATACTATCGCGCGTAAACGTTTATATGAAATGAACGTGGTTATTTCTGATACTGCAGAATACGGTAACTACTTATTCTCTAACGTAGCAACCCCAATTCTTGCTAAAGAAATCATCCCAACCTTACAAAAAGGTGATTTAGGTGAACCAACACCAGCAGTTGCTATCGACAACATCACTTTACGCGATGTAAACGATGCAATTCGTAACCACCCTGTTGAATTAATCGGTCAAGAGTTACGTGGTTATATGACCGATATGAAACGTATCGCAGTTGCAGGTTAATGATTAAATCGATAAAATTCAAGCCAACTTATTCAATAAGTTGGCTTTTTTTTTATAATCCAAAGGAATTCATATGAAAAATAATAAAATTTTTAATCGCACTTTTAAAATAAGTTTAGTCACTGCAGCTCTTGGATTGGTAAATTCAGCGCTAGCAGCTGACGTAGCTTGTAATAGTAGTGGTGTGACTATTACAGGACAAAGTGGAGCTGTGTTGAATCAATGTTCGATTAATCCAACCAGTCCAACAAATGGTCCTGAATGGGGGGCTCTCTCTGCTGTAAAAATGACAAACTCAAGCGGACAATTAAATAATGTTAATGCTTCACTATCTATTCCAGCAAATAGACACAGTTCTTTTGCGGTAATGAATATCACCAATTCCACAACTGAAATCAATGGTGGAAATTATAGTATTACTAATCCTAACAATGCAGACTCATCTGGCTATTTATTTGAGTTAAATAATTCAACGGTAACAATGCATAACTCAAAAGTTTTGATAAGTGATAGCAACCAAGACTCCATATTAGAGGCATTTGCTCTGAATCAGAAGAGTAAATTAACATTAAACAATGTGAATGTAACATCAAACAATGATAGTTCTATTTTTGTATATGAAGCAGAGAATCAAGCTCAGCCAGAATTGATCGTTAATAATTCCAATGTTTCAATTCCTCAAGGTGGAATCATTGCTTTAAGATCTGGGGTAGGCGAAGTTATTAACAGTCACTTCTCTGCGACCTTTAATAACTCAACAATAAGTGGTTTTGCGCTCGCTAGTGCTGAAAGCACCAAGTTAAATGACACAAAAAGCCTTACAGAAAATATTCAACTAACCTTTAATAATTCTACTGTTTCTGGAGGTACTACTACCGACAGCAATAGCGTGCTCAATTTAAACTTAAATAATAGCAATTGGACAACTAAAGCTTTCACTGATGAAGATGGCGTGGTTCAAACGACAAGCTTAACTAATTTAGCTCTTAATAATGGCGTAGTAAATCTAGCCAATGATAACTACCAAGGTATCATTATTCGTGGCAACCTCACTGGCTCAGGTACCTTCAACCTCAACACGAATATCGCTGAAAACAAAAGCGATAAAATCGTTGTTAAAGGTACAGCTGAAGGTAATCATAAAATTGGGGTAACTAACCAAGGTGCAAATGTTGCTAACGGAAAAGTGACACTTGTAGAAACCAATGGTGGTAATGCGGCATTTAGCTTAACTAACCCGAATAATCGTGTAGATTTAGGGGCTTACCAATATTTCCTAACCAAAGAGGGAAATAATTGGGTATTAGCACATTCTAAAAATGCAGTCACCCCAACTTCTCCTGCAGCACCTGTAACACCAGTTACGCCAAACAAACCAGTGATGACTCCAAATAAACCTGTAGCAACACCTACTACTCCGGTTCTACCAAGCACTCCATTACTTTCAGACTTAGCAAATGCACAAGTATCTCTTCGCCAAGCACAATTACTTTTAGTGGAAGATGATCTAAGTGGTATCCATCAACGCCTAGGTGAAGTGAAAAATGGTGAAAAAGGCAATGTGTGGGTTCGCAATATGAATTCTCGCCAAAAATTAGCCGCACTTTCGACTGGTGAGAGTGAAACTTCTGGCTTTAAACAAAACGTACATAGCTTACAAGTGGGCGCTGATTCTGCTGTAACAGATAATCTCCGTGTTGGTGGATTTGTTGGTCGTAGCCAAGCAAACGTTGATTTCAGTGGTTATTACGGTGATGGCAAAGTAAGAAGCAACAGCGTGGGCTTATATGCAGCTTACCTTGCAGATAACGGTATTTATGTAGATAACATCGTGAAATACAGCCGTTTACACGCTAACTCAGATCACACTGAAAAACGCCATTACAACGCTTATACGATTTCGAGTGAGTTAGGTAAACGCTTTAGCCTTGCGAATGATTGGACAATCACTCCGCAAGCACAATTAGCGTGGACACATATTTCATCACAAGAGAATGAAGATAGCTTATCTTCTGTTTATTCTCGAATTGGTTTACGTGTAGCCAAAGGCTTTGCATTAAGTAATGGTTGGAATTTACAACCTTACGCAGAAGTGAATGCGATTACTAGCAAAAACCGTAGCAGCAAAATTCATTACAAAGACGGCGCGCTTGATGTCGCAAGCAGCCGTGGACGTTTTGAAAGTGCGGTCGGTTTAAATGCGGGATTTGCAAATCATCGTTTTGGTTTAGAAGTAAGCCGTGCTGACGGTAAAAACTTCGACAAACCTTATGCAATTCAAGCAGTTTATCGCTATCAATGGTAATATAAGAGGGCGGAATAAAATCCGCCCTTTTTCTCTTTTTACTGAATAAATAATATGTCAAAACCTTTCCCTTCCCGCGCATTGACAACCAAACGAACGGCAAAACCCACTCGTTCATTTAAGCCTAAAGCTAAGCCACTCACATTAGAACAGACCATTATCGTTTTATTTAACAAACCGTTTGATGTACTGACACAATTCACCGATGAAAACGGCCGAGCGACATTAAAAGATTTTATTAATATTCCCAATGTGTATGCGGCAGGGCGATTGGATCGTGATAGCGAAGGGTTACTGATTTTAACGAATAATGGTGAAGTGCAACATCGTTTGGCGGATCCTAAGTTTAAAACAGAAAAAACGTATTTTGTGCAAGTGGAAGGTATTCCTGAAGAAACGGACTTAGACAAACTCCGCAAAGGCGTTGAATTGAAAGATGGAATGACCAAGCCCGCAAAAGTGCGGTTGATTTCAGAACCAGATTTTCTTTGGCCTCGCAATCCACCTATTCGTGAACGTCAAAGCATTCCAACGAGCTGGTTGGAAATCAAAATTAGTGAAGGGCGTAATCGACAAGTGCGTCGAATGACCGCACATATCGGCTTTCCGACATTACGACTCATTCGTTATCAAATGAGCCATTTAACGCTTGATGGATTAGGTAATGGCGAATATCGCCGTTTAAATGAAGAAGAAATGCGTGCGCTATTCAAACAACTTCATTTAAATAACGCACGTTAAGATTAGAAACGTTGAGCAGGTTGTGCGTTTTCAACTTGCACGAAGAAACCTTTATCATTCAAGATAATGCTGTAATCGGTAACATATTTAACGCCGTTGGTTTCCACTATCGCGTTACAACTGCGAATGCCTTGTTGTGGATAAGATTGCGTTTCACGGGCTTGCGAGATTTGTTTCACTGTCATTTGGGTGTTAGTGGCTGCTCCTTGTTTTTTGAAGGCATCAGATAATACCGCAAAAACTTTTGAATCACTACATCTTGGCACAACGACGGATTTTGTCACCATACTCGCTGTTTTTTGTGCGACAGCATCTACTTTCTTTTCAGTTACTTTTTCAACAGCTTTTGGTTCTGCTTTCTTCACTTCGGTTTTAACTGCGGGTGTTTTTTTAGCAATTACTTTTTCAGGTTTAGCTGATTCTTTAACTGCACTTTGTTTGCTTTTCACTACCGTCTTTTTGTCTTTTACTGCCGTTTGCTTAGTTTTTTCTACTGACTGTTTGCCTTTCGTTTTTGTCGGCTCTGCTTTAGCGGCTTTATTTGTCGTTTTATTTTTTATTTTTTCTTTTTTCGTTACCGCTTTTTTCGCTTCCACAATTTTAGCGGGCTTTTTCGCTTCTGCTTTTTTGACATCCGCTTTCTTTTTAGCTGTTTTAGCTACGGCTTTAGGTGTGGTTGCTTTCTTGGCTTCCACTTTTTTAACAGCCGTTTTCACTGACTTAGTTTGAGTTGATTTTGCCGTATGATTTGGCGATGCAGCAAAGGCCAAAACAGGTAACAAAGCAAAAATCACCGCGAGTAATTTTTTCATCTGTTATTCTCCTTAAACAAAAAGTGCGGTCAACATTAACCGCACTTTGAAATCATTTATAAATTAAAGATAGTAGTGTTCTACGTAGTTTAATTTATCGTCAAGTTTTAACACTAACGGTTGACCTGTTGGGATTTCAAAATCCATGATTTCCGCATCAGAAATACCGATGATGTGTTTTGCTAATGCACGAAGTGAATTACCGTGCGCTACCACTAAAACACGTTTACCAGAAAGCATTGCTGGTGCAATTTGATCTTCCCAGAAAGGTAATGCGCGTTCTAAGGTTAATTTTAAGTTTTCTGCGTTTGGTATAACATCAGACGGAATGTTTGCATAACGACGGTCATTATGTGCAGAATTTGGATCTTTCGGATCTAAATCTGGAGGAGAAATATCGTAAGAACGACGCCAGATATGAACTTGCTCATCACCGTATTTTTCTGCTGTTTCTTTTTTATCTAAGCCTTGTAATGCACCATAGTGACGCTCATTTAAACGCCAGTTTTTCACTTGAGGAATCCATAATTGGTGAGATTCTTCTAACACGATGTTACAAGTTTTGATTGCACGAGTTAAAACAGAGGTGAAGGCGATATCAAATTCATAGCCTTTCTCTAACAATTTTTTACCCGCTGCTTTTGCTTCTTCTACACCGCGCTCGGTTAAATTCACATCACGCCAACCGGTGAATAAATTTTTTGCGTTCCACTCACTGAAACCGTGACGAATGAATACTAATTCCATAAGGATCTCCTAAGTATTAATAAAAAATGATGGCTCTGTTATAGCAAAAAATCGGTATGTTTAAAAGTAAAAAGGCGGCATTTACTGATCTTTCGCAAAAAATCACCTGTAAACTTTTAGCCACTCAAAAATAATGCTAGTATTTAAACTTTATTCGTCCTTTAATTTCTCTCAAGTTTAGATGTATGCAGCAAAGCAATCGTAGAAAAAAAATCTTAGCAAAACTGACCGCACTTTTAGCTTGCGGTCTGCTTGGCTTTTCATCTTTCGCGCAAGGCAACGATCTCAATCAAATTCAAAAACAAATTAAACAACAAGAATCGAAGATCGCCGAGCAAAAACGTGCACAAGCTAAACTCCAAGCCAGTCTTAAAGACCAAGAAAGCAAAATTAATAGCGTTGTCGGTGAATTACGTGAAACAGAATTAAGCTTAAAAGAAATCCGCAAGCAAATGGCAGAAACGGAAAAGCAAATCAAGCAATTAGAAAAGCAAGAGCGCGTGCAAAAAGCGAAGCTCGCGCAGCAAGTAGATGCTATTTATCGTTCAGGCATAAATCCTTCTACCTTGGAAAGAATGCTTTCGGAAGATGCCAAAAAAGCGGAACGCATGAAAGTGTATTATCAGCACTTAAACCAAGTTCGCATTGATATGATTAACAATCTGAAAGCGACACAAGAGAATTTAGCGAAACAACGCGAAGCGATTTCAGGGCAACAAAAAAACCATCGCGAGCAACTTTCTACGCAAAAGAAACAACAGCAAGAATTACAAAAAGCACAACAAGAACGTCAATCTACGTTAAATGAACTCAATAAAAACTTAACGAAAGATCAGAATAAATTGGAAACGTTGAAAGCGAACGAAAATGCCCTTCGCCAAGAAATTCAACGTGCTGAACAAGCCGCTCGCCAACAAGAACAACGTGAGCGTGAAGCCCTTGCTCAGAAAAAACAAGAGGAAGAAAAACGAACCTCAAAACCTTATCAACCAACCGATCAAGAACGTAAGTTGATTAACAGTACCAGTGGTTTAGGTACGGCTGCGCATCAATACAGTCGTCCCGTTTCCGGTCCGACATTGCATTCCTTTGGTTCAATCCAAGCGGGAGAAGTGCGTTGGAAAGGTATGGTTATCGGCGCACCAACGGGTACCGCGGTAAAAGCTATTGCAAGTGGTCGTGTCATTCTAGCGGGTCATCTTAATGGCTATGGTTATATGGTGATTGTGAAACACGGCGACAGCGACTTGAGCTTATATGGTTTCAACCAAGCGGTATTTGTGAAACAGGGTCAGCTGGTGTCTGCGGGACAAACCATTGCACAAGTGGGTAATACGGGTGAACTCTCTAAACCAGCGCTTTACTTTGGTATCAGCCGTAAAGGGGTGCCTGTAAATCCAGCTGGGTGGATTAAATAATGGCGGCATTCTTTCAAAGTGCGGTCAAAAATACGATCATTTTTTCAACCGCACTTTTCTCTGCGTTTACTTTTGCACAAGGCAAGTTAGCTATTGTAATTGATGACATTGGCTATCATCCGAAAGAAGATGCCGAAGTTTTAGCCATGCCAAAAGAAGTCTCCCTTGCGATTATTCCAGCTGCACCCTATGCCAAAATACGCAATCAAGAAGCGAAAGCACAAAATCACGATATTCTCATTCATATGCCGATGCAACCGGTCAGCAATATTAAAATTGAAGAAGGTGGTTTGACTTTAGGCTTGTCTGAAGCGCAAGTGAATGAGCGAGTGAAAAAAGCGAAAGCTATTGTGCCCAATGCTATCGGAATGAATAATCATATGGGCAGTGCAGCCACAGCCGATACCACATTAATGACCTATTTGATGACCGCACTTCGTGAGCAACATTTATTCTTTTTAGATAGCCGTACTATCGGGAAATCAGTTGCGGGAAAAATAGCAAAAGAACAAGGCGTACGTGTATTAGATCGTCATGTGTTTTTAGATGACAGTGATAATTTGGTAGATGTTCAACGCCAATTTCAAAGTGCAATTCAATATGCGCGCAAACATGGCACAGCCATTGCTATTGGACACCCTCGCCCAAATACTGTGGCTGTATTAAAATCGGGAATAAAGAATTTACCCGATGATATTCAATTAGTGAGTATGGGAAGTTTATGGCGAAATGAAAAAATCTTGCCACCTAAACCATTTATCTTAATTTTTAATGATATTCCTGCGCCAACCTCAGTTGCGCCATTTGAGCCAATCCCTTTATTACGGGGCGTACCGAGATAAATAAAAAGTGCGGTCAAAATTGACCGCACTTTTTTACGTTTTGAAACTTGCCTATCGACCATTTCGTTCAAAGAATAAGACTGTCGCCGCAACACGTGAATGCACATTAAGTTTACGCAGTAAATTACGAATATGCACTTTAACTGTTTCTTCAGAAATGAAAAGCTGACCTGCAATTTGTTTGTTGGATAAACCTGTCGCGATTAAACGTAACACATCCATTTCACGATCGGTGAGTGAATCCATTGGATCAACAGTATGTTTACGTTCTAACAGTAAATTCTTGATCGAATCACTTAAAATCACTTCACCTTGTGCAATACGTTTAATTTGCTCAAGTAACACATCTGGCTCAGTATCTTTCAATAAATAGCCATCAGCACCTGCATCGATGAGAGTGAAAATATCATTTTTTGCATCAGACACAGTTAAGATCAAAATTCGTGCATCCACACCTTCTGCACGCAGACCTTTAAGGGTATCCAAACCAGAAAGACCTTTCATATTAAGATCTAAAATGATTAAATCGGGTGATTCGTGAATCGCAACGGAAATGCCTTCTGTACCGCTTCCTACATCAGCGACAACTTCAAAATTCTCTTCTAATTCAACTAATTGTTTGATACCACGACGCATTAATGGATGGTCGTCGATAATTAATACTTTTAACTTTTCTTGCATAATATTCTCCAAGAGATAAGCGGACACTATTCTATTGCCTGAAGGCAAAACATCCACTGCCTTAGATTACTTCTCAATAGATTTTAGACCGAGGGATTCTATCGGGATTTTGCCCATCTTCCAATGCATATTTGCAGATAAACTTGATTTATCTCAAACAATGCTTGTTTTCATGTCGCTATTCGCAAGTCCTTTTGCTTTTAAATTTGAACGGCATAATACGCATGCCGCTTTCAGTTGAGTGCAATTGATAAAATTGCGGATAATTAAAATTCCGTTGCACCATTTTATACGGATTTTCACAATCATTTGAGCCAAGCGATTGATAAATACGATTTATTTCGCGTACTTTATCATCTTTCGAACCTTCACATTGACGATAAATTTCGAGACGGTTCTTCTCATCTAACAAATAGACGTTAAAGCTATTATTGGCATTATCTTCAAAGAAGAATTGTAAAAAACCTTCACTGGCAAACAAATCAATTTCAGGTGGATACCGACGTGTTTCTGGGATAATCTCTTTCTCTTCCAACTGGGTTGGTAAAACGTCTTCAAAATTGTCCGCACTTTCTTTTCCACCTTCAATAGGTTGCAAACTGATCCCTTTTTCTTCAAAGAAGAATTGCCAGTTTTTCCCTGCTACACGCAGACGAGAATGGGTTGTTGGACGGCTATCCCCCAATTGAATACTGATACAACGGTTTACGAGTACACTCACTAAGTTTCGTAATGTGCGGTTGTAATGTTTACTGTAACAGAAAACCTGCACAGAACGAGGCTGATTCACCCCTTGATCAATTTTATTAGAAAGCACTTTTAAGGCAAGCAAAATTGCATTTTGTCCTTCAAAATGTAAGGTTCGAATTTCATTCCACACATTACGGTAAGTGAAATCAATGCTTCCTACCAAACTCTGTTCTAACTGACCAAAACTGAATAAATCACTTGGCGAAATATTGGATTTAAGCTCTTCGACTTGTGCTGTTGGGTCATTCACCAAATTCACCGCAATAAACAAATCACGGATTTCGCACTGCGAAGAAAGTGCCTCATTTGTCGGAACTTGGCTATTTGTATGAGGAAAAAACAACCGCAAATCAGCCACAAAATTACGTAAAGTCAGTTGGTCGATATTTTGGCTGATTAAGTGCAAATGGGTTTCAGCCGTCAACAAGCGATTAAAATAAGCCCACGCAACCACTTTATTTAAACTTTCGCCGTATTCAATCACACGTTCTTTCGAGAACATAATGTGGTGTGGCGGCTGATTCACCATATACCACCCATCTTTAAAGCGCTTATTGCCGTGAACTTCGATGAACGTGAGGTGTTCTTCTGTTAAGTTATAGGAAATTTGTGAGTTTAGTAACGTAATTTTACCCGGCAATTCTTCAAAGGCAGTATAAAGTTTGCGAGAAAGCACCGTAATATCTTGCGGAATCACGCTAGAATTAATTTTATGTTTGCGTGCAAAATCCACCAGATTCCGATAACTCATCATCAAGAAATTCACCAAATTATTGTGACTTTCTTTCACCCGTTTGATTTTCCAATTTGGACGCTGATCTAATTCTTCAATACGTTCTTTTGACCAGCCCCATTCTTGGGCCATCATTTTCATATAAGAAATACGCCAGTTTGAGGCGTGATATAACGCAAAGTCTTCTGTGGCTTTCACATAAAAACAAGAACGTACAAAATCAAGACGCTTAAATTCTGAATGTGCGGTCAAATATTGGCTAATTCTCTCTAAAATCGCAATATAAGGATCGAAATGATGTATAGCGGTGCTATGGCCAGAAAGCAAATCCTCTTTAAATTGGCGAGCAATTAACTGGGCATTTGGATATTCTTGGGCATAGGTTTCCAACAACAAGATTTTCATCACCGACTTATAAGGTGAATCAATACCTTTATAAAGTTGCCATAAGCTCGCACCAAAATATTCACTGGCTGAGAATTGTCCTAATCCACCAAAATCTACCCAATCATTTGGATTAAGCTCACCAGCCGCGACTAAACGCGCAACTTCGGCCTCATATTGCTTTTCATCTTCCACCCACAAGTGAAGCCACAATAATGGTTTACCCGCAAGGCGTACAGCGGAGCGATAAAATTCTTCCAACAGCAACATATATTGAGCTGAACCACTGTTTTCTTTAGTTAGTGGATCGGAATAACGTTCGTTACGGAAACGTTGTTGTGTCATCAAATAGAAATGCATTTCCACATGATATGTAGATGCCCATTGGCTAATTTTCTTCGTTTTTTCCGCTAAGCGCTGCTGATCTTGTTCAGATAAATCATCTTGATGGCAGATCCAAATATCCAAATCAGAAGCTGAAGTTTGGCTAATGGAGCCAAAACTGCCCATCACATAAATACCTAAGATCTGCGCAAAAACAGCATCAGAATTGACCGCACTTTGCACGGCTTCGACAAGTTCAGGATGTTCTTTTGAGAGAAAATTTTGCTGATAATTTGAAAGAATAAAATCGGCAATGCCTGCCGGGGCATCTTCCACATAACCCGGCAGAGCAGGATGATTAAGATGCAACAACAGCGGCACTAAAGAGACGATGTGTCGGAATGCATCACCTGAGCCCAATAATGCACGATCAAAACGACGTTTATCTAGAGTTTCGATACATTTTCGGGCTTGAGTGAGATCGTATTTCAAGGCTTCCTACCTATGACCATATAACTGATATTACTGTACCACTTACCTAGTCAGAAATCAAAAATTTAAATGATCTGACTTTTTGCCCTAAAAATGGTAGCATAGGGCATATTTCTATTTAAAATCAGCGGTATTTATGGCAGCACTTAAAACCTTAAAAATTGCGACCCGTCAAAGCCCTTTAGCGCTTTGGCAGGCGAATTTTGTAAAAGATCAATTAGAAAAATTTCACCCAACACTTTCTGTTGAATTAGTTCCAATGGTAACGAAAGGCGATGTAATCTTAGATTCCCCTTTGGCTAAAATTGGTGGAAAAGGCTTATTTGTTAAAGAGTTAGAAAATGCTTTACTCGAAAAACGTGCCGATATCGCTGTCCATTCAATGAAAGACGTACCAATGGAATTTCCGGAAGGTTTAGGTTTAAGTGTGATCTGTAAACGTGAAGATCCACGCGATGCTTTCGTCTCCAATACATACCGTTCATTAGATGAATTGCCACAAGGTGCTATCGTTGGAACCTCAAGCTTACGTCGTCAATGTCAACTAAAACAATTACGCCCTGATCTTGATATTCGCTCTTTACGTGGCAATGTGGGCACCCGCTTAAGTAAATTAGACAATGGCGAATACGATGCCATTATTTTAGCCTCTGCCGGCTTAATTCGTTTAGGACTAGCAGAACGCATCGCCTCATTTATTGAAGTAGAACAATCTTTACCTGCAGCTGGACAAGGTGCAGTGGGCATTGAATGTCGTGTTGATGATGAAGAGGTGAAAACACTACTTGCTCCACTTGCAGATGCGACCACTACAACTTGTGTTTTGGCTGAGCGAGCAATGAATACCCGCTTACAAGGTGGCTGCCAAGTGCCAATCGGTGGCTATGCCATTGAGCAAAATGGCGAAGTTTTCTTGCGTGCACTCGTCGGAGAAACCGATGGTTCCGCGATTATTCGTGCAGAAGGTAAAAGTGCGGTTGAAAATGCCGAAGCATTAGGCGTGACCATTGCTGAACAACTTCTAGCACAAGGCGCAGATAAGATTCTGGCGAAGATTTATTCAGCATAGGAAATCACCATGGCCGTACTAGTCACTCGCCCTGATGAACGAGGAAAAGCCCTAGTTGACCAGCTGAATCAAGCCGGTGTGGTTGCTCTGCACTTGCCTTTGCTTTCTATTGAAGCGGGGGCTGAGTTAGCACAATTACCGACGAAACTTAATCAGCTAAAAAGTGGTGATTATGTGTTTTTAGTTTCAAAAAGTGCGGTCGATTTTGCGGATAAAACCCTGAAAGATATTGGCTTTAGCTGGCGTCAAGATTTACAATACTTTACAGTTGGACATAGAACGGCACAGCATTTTTCCTGTCAAACTGAATGTACTGTTCGTTATCCAATCTCGTCGGAAAATACGGAAGGCGTGCTAAATTTACCGCAAATGACAGAATTAATAGATAAAAACTTGTTAATTTTACGTGGCAACGGCGGACGAGAATTACTGCGCGAACAAGCCACACTACGCGGTGCAACTGTTGAGACAGTCGAATGTTATCAACGCACACCGATTAGTTATAATAACGAAGAGCAAACCAGTATTTGTATTCGTTCTGGCGTACAAACCCTTGTAGTCACGAGTCTTGAAATTTTGCAGGCGTTAATCGAATTCGTGCCTGAAAATGAACAAAATTGGCTAAAAAATTGCTGTTTAGTCACGGTAAGCCAACGCATTGCTGATGTTGCAATACAACAAGGTTGGCATCATGTGGTGGTTTCCGCGGGTGCGGACAATCAAAGTTTACTTAATACCTTACTTAATGAAGTAACTCCCCTTTCTCACTAAGGAAAAGATATGGCGAAAGAGAAATTAACCCCTGAAACGACAGATGAAATCCAAGCAACAGATGCGGTGGAAATTCAAACTGAAGATCGCGAGCCTGTTGCGCCACGTACACAAACCGTTGTGAAGAAAAGTGGTACTGGATTAAGTTTATTGGCCATTCTCATTGCACTTGGCGTGGGTGGTGCAGGTTATTATTTTGGTCAACAACAAGTGGATGAATTCCAACAAAAATTGACCGCACTTGAAGCTCAAATCAACAATAAAACGGTGGTTTCAGCACCTGCTCAAGACGTAAAATTTGATACTACACAGCTTGCTCAATTAGAGTCTGCCAATAAAGCAACGCAAGACAAAATTGCACAAGTAGAAGAACTAATCAATGCTAAATCACACGAGTTAGTTGGCTTACAATCACAAATTAATAAAGTGAGTGCGCAAGCTAATGCTCAACAACCTACTGATTGGTTATTCTCAGAAGCCGATTTCTTGCTTAACAATGCATTACGTAAATTAGTATTAGATAATGACGTGGATACAGCAGTTTCACTCTTAAAACTCGCTGATGAAACCCTTACGAAAGTGAACAACTCACAATCTGCAGCTATTCGTAGTGCCATTAATCAAGATCTGAAACAACTTCTCTCCGTAACTGGCGTGGATCAAAATGCGGTCATGCAAAAATTATCGCAATTAGCCAATACGGTTGATGAGTTACCTGTGTTAGATGTGAATTTCGGTGATGATCAAAATGCAACAAAATTATCTGATTCCCTGTCTGACTGGGCAGAAAATGCAGAAAAAAGTGCGACTTCCTTCTTGAATCACTTTATCCGTATTTCACCGAAACATGGTGCAGATCGCAAAGAATTATTAGCACCAAACCAAGATATCTACTTGCGTGAAAACATTCGTTTACGCTTACAATTAGCGATTATGGCAGTGCCTCGTCAACAAAACGAGCTTTATAAACAATCTTTAGAAGCCGTTGCATCTTGGATTCGTAGCTATTTTGATACCAATGCTGAAGTAACTCAAAGTTTCTTAAAATCAGTGGATGAATTATCTGAAGTATCCATCTATGTGGATGTGCCAAGCCAATTACAAAGCTTAAGTATGCTTGATAAGTACTTAAATCGTACACCTTTAGATGTGCAGAAAGTGGAAATTGAAGCAGAAAAAGCGGTTGATAATTCACCAAGAAAAGAAGAAGTAAAACCAGCACCTGAAGCGAAGGCGGAAGAGCCAAAAGCTGAAGAAAAACCCGCTGAAGCACCAGCTGCACAACCGGCAACTGAACCCCAACAATAAGGATAGATAATGTTTAGAGTTCTCTTTTTAATGATCGCCTTACTTGCCGGATTGATTGCAGGACCTTACCTCTCCGGTCAGCAAGGTTATGTCAGAGTTGAAACAGCAAACACCGTATATGAAATGTCACTCACCACATTAGTGATTCTCTTTGTGGTCACACTTGCAGTGATTTATTCGTTAGAGTGGTTGGTTACCCGTTTCTTCCGTTTAAGTAACAATACCTATAACTGGTTCTCTCGCCGTAAAAGTGTGAAAGCACAACGTCAAACCCTTGAAGGCTTGATGAAAATGAATGAGGGCGATTATGCCAAAGCAGAAAAACTGATTGGTAAAAATGCGAAACATTCTGCAGAGCCAGTATTAAATCTGATTAAAGCCGCTGAAGCTGCACAGCAACGCGGTGATGAATTCAGCGCAAACCGTTATTTAATTGAGGCGACTGAGCTTGCAGGTTCAGATAACCTAGTTGTCGAAATTGCTCGCACCCGTATTTTATTACAACAAAATAAATTACCGGCTGCGCGCAGTTCCGTTGACAGTTTGCTTGAAATGTCAGATCGCAACAAAGAAGTATTAAAACTTGCTGCTGAAATTTATAGCCGTTCCAAAGCTTATCAAGCACTTGATGGCATCTTAGATTTAATCGAAGGTTCAGGCTTATTCTCAGCTGAAGAATTTAAAGCGCTTCAACAAGAAACAGAAAATGGCTTGTTAGATGAGAAAATGAATGAAGAAGGCGTTGAAGGCTTGCTCGCATGGTGGGAAGCTCAACCACGCCGTCGTCGCAATGATTTAGAATTAAAAACCGCTTTAATTCAACGCTTGATTGATTGCAACGACCATGAATCGGCTTATGAATTTACGCTTGAAATCATGAAAAAATTGGGTGATAACACCCCAATTAGCCCTGAGCTTTGCACGCAAATCACTCGTTTACAAGCAGAAGATAACAGCAAACTGCTTAAGTTAGTGGAAAAACGTGCAAAACGTGCCGATGAAAGCCAACGTTGTTGTCTCAATCGTGCATTAGGCTATCTTTATGTTCGTAATAACGATTTTGCTAAAGCAGCAGAAGCATTTAAAGAAGTTACTGCTTGCCCAACTCAACTTCAACCAAATGATGTCATGATGGCATCCTATGTGTTCGAACAAGCTGGCGACAAAGAAGCAGCGGAAAAAATTCGTCAGGACAGTTTAAAATCAGCCATGTCTATTCAAGACAAACCGGCTGAAATACAAGATGAACCAAAAACAGACGAAGAACCAACCGCACTTATTGCAAAACGTGATTAAAATAAACAAAGGCGGGGCTGAATAAAGCCCCGTTTTTTTATTCCTAACCACCACTTATTTCATTTAAAACCCACTTGTTATTACATTTCATTATAAGTAATAAATTTCCATTCTTTTCTCAACGATTCAAAATTTTTTACTATATCGTTACGCAAACGATTAAATTATAAAAAATGAATTGGGATTATATTTTAAGTGTCACCCCACGTTTTATTCATGCCACGCTGATGACCCTTCATCTCGCCTTTTGGGGCATTTTATTGTCGCTAGTGATTGGTGTGATTTGTGCGGTGATTACCACCTACAAAGTCAAATCATTAACTTGGCTAGTAAAAGGCTATATTGAGCTTTCTCGTAATACGCCTTTATTGATTCAAGTATTTTTTCTCTATTTTGGGCTGTCTAAAATTGGCCTGAAATTAGATGGGTTTACTTGCGGCATTATCGGCCTGGCATTTTTAGGTGGAAGCTATATGGCAGAAGCCTTTCGTGGTGGTCTGGAAGCGGTATCAAAAGGGCAAATTGAATCAGCCTTAAGTATTGGTCTAACCCCTTTTCAAGCTTTTCGTTATGTGATTTTTCCACAAGCCTTTGCGATTGCGACACCTGCAATTGGCGCAAATTGCTTGTTCTTAATGAAAGAAACCTCGGTGATCAGCGCTGTCGCCGTCGCTGAACTGATGTTTGTAGCAAAAGAAGTCATCGGGCTCGATTACAAAACCAATGAAGCCTTATTTTTATTAGTGGTGTTTTATTTAATCATTCTATTACCGATGTCTATTTTCATCAGTTATTTAGAACGCCGTACTCGGAGAGCAAAATATGGGGCTTGAATTATTATTCCAAGGTAGCAACATTGAACGCTTGCTCAACGGTTTATGGGTGACGGCTGAAATTGCGTTCATTTCTGTCTTCTTCGCCTGTATTTTAGGTGTGATTTTTGGCGTAATCATGACGAGCAGAAACCCAATTATCAATGCCATTTGCCACTTTTATTTAGAATTTGTACGCATCATTCCATTATTAGTGTTACTTTTTCTCGCGTATTTCGGTTTAGCAAAATGGTTTGATATTCACTTAGATGGCATTTCTGTATGTATTTTGGTGTTTATTTTCTGGGGAACGGCAGAAATGGGGGATTTAGTGCGTGGCGCATTAACTTCCATTGAAAAACATCAAGTGGAATCAGCCTACGCTTTAGGTTTAACGCCGTTTCAAACCTTTGTGTATATTTTACTTCCACAAAGTTTAAAACGTGTGACACCAAGTGCTATTAACCTCTTTACCCGCATGGTAAAAACCAGTTCCTTGGCAATGTTAATCGGTGTAGTAGAAGTGATAAAAGTCGGTCAACAAATTATCGAGCATTCATTATTTAGTAATCAATCGGCGGCGCTTTGGATTTATGGTGTCATTTTCGGTTTATATTTTGTGATTTGTTACCCGCTATCCTTATTTTCCCGTTATTTAGAAACCCGTTGGGAAAGTTAATTTTAATTAGGAAAACACATGGCGTTATTAGAAATTAAAAACCTCGTCAAAAATTACGGTGATGTAGAAGCACTAAAAGGTATCAATCTTTCTATAGAGAAAGGCGAAGTTGTCGTTATTTTAGGTCCATCGGGTTGTGGTAAAAGTACTTTTTTACGCTGTCTAAATGGACTAGAGGAAATAAAGCGCGGTCAGATTTTGCTGCAAAATGCAGGAGAGTTAGGTAAAGACATTCCTTGGGTTAAAGCGCGTCAACGCATTGGGATGGTATTCCAAAGTTATGAACTATTCGCTCATTTATCAGTAATTGACAATATTTTGCTCGGTCCTTTAAAAGTACAAAAACGCGATCGCGCAGAAGCTGAAAAACAAGCCGATGAGTTACTTAAACGTGTAGGTCTATATGACCGAAAAAATGCTTATCCGCGAGAATTATCAGGTGGGCAAAAACAGCGAATTGCTATTGTGCGTTCACTATGCATGAACCCTGAAATTATTCTGTTCGATGAAGTAACCGCTGCCCTTGACCCTGAAATGGTACGTGAAGTACTTGATGTAATTTTAGGCCTCGCTAAAGACGGTATGACGATGCTCATCGTTACCCACGAAATGAACTTCGCCCGCCAAGTAGCCAATCGCATTGTGTTTATGGATAAAGGGCAAATTATTGAACAAGCAAAACCGGAAGATTTCTTCACGAATCCAACCACGGATCGTGCGAAAACATTCTTAAATATCTTAAATTATGAACCGAGAGGGACAAACTATGAAGAAAACATTTAAAACATTGACCGCACTTTTCGCCACAGCTACATTAGCATTTGGCTTAACCGCGTGTAATGATAAAGAACCGGCTAAAGACGGAGCAAAAACGGTTTCAAGCCTTGAGCAAATACAAAAAGATGGCAAAGTGCGCATTGGTGTATTTAGCGATAAACCACCATTTGGTTATGTAGATGCGCAAGGTAAAAGCCAAGGCTTTGATGTCGAAATTGGTAAAGCGATCGGTAAAGATTTATTAGGTGACGAAAACAAAGTGGAATTTGTTTTAGTGGATGCCGCAAACCGTGCTGAATACTTACTTTCTAAGAAAGTTGATATCATTCTCGCCAACTTCACTGTAACACCAGCTCGTAAAGAAGTGGTAGATTTTGCGAATCCATATATGAAAGTGGCACTCGGTGTCGTATCAAAAGATGGCTCAGTCATTACTGATCTTGAACAATTAAAAGGCAAAACCTTGATCGTGGATAAAGGCACTACTGCTGATATTTTCTTCACCAAAAACTATCCAGATGTGAAGTTATTGAAATTCGAACAAAATACCGAAACCTTTGAAGCCTTACGTGATGGCCGTGGTGATGCATTATCTAATGACAATACCTTCTTATTCGCTTGGGCAAAACAAAATCCAGGTTATACCGTGGGCGTAAAAAACTTTGGCGATCAAGATGTTATTGCACCAGCTGTTCGCAAAGATGCACCTGAATTGTTAAATTGGTTAAATAACGAAATCCAAACCTTAGGCAAAGATGGGCGTTTAAAACAAGCTTATGAAAAAACCTTATTGCCAGTTTATGGTGATACCGTCAGCGAAAGCGATATCGTGGTTGAATATAAATAATTTAACCCCATTCACTTCTCCTTTAGTCCAACTCAAGGAGAAGTGAAAACTTACTAAGTTTTGACCGCACTTCCAATTTTAAATGCGAAATATGTTTTTTCTAGATATATGCCTATTTTACCCTTCAACAGCATTTCTTGTATTATCACTTTATAACATCTAAATTTGATAATGATTCTTATTTATGGCAATATTCTGATGTTTTATTCAGACAGGAGTTTATATGCAAAAAAAATCAACAATTCGTTTAATTTTGGCCGTTCTATTACTGACTTTTGGTATCACTACTCAAGCAGAAATAAAAACAATCAAAGATGTATTAGGACGAGAAGTTAACGTTGATGTGCCCGTAAAAAATGCCGTGTTAGGCTTTTACTATCCTGATTACATTGCTGTTACGGGTGTTGAAAATTTTAAATATGTTAAAGGTATCTCACGTGAATTTTGGGAAAAATTTAATCCAGGAAGTTGGGCATTGTTTTCTGAAAAAATGCCTGAACTCAAAAATATTGCTGATATTGGTAATGTAAATACAGGAACTTTCTCAACCGAAAAAACCTTGGCATTAAAACCTGATGTATTGATTCTTGCAGAATGGCAATATCAAACTATTGGTTCCGAACTACCAAAGTTAGAACAAGCTGGCGTTCCAATTATTGTTGTCGATTTTAATGCTCAAAGTGTAGAACGACACACCCAAAGCGCAAAGATTTTTGGGCAACTTGCAGGTACCGAAGAACGAGCAAATAAAATTGCAGATGAATATGCTCAAGGCATTACTGATATTCAAAAACGTGTAAAAGAGGCTAACCTACCTAAACCTAAAATCTATGTAGAATTTGGCAATAAAGGTCCTAGTGAATATAGCTTTACCTTTGGTAAAAATATGTGGGGTGCTATTGCTGAAACTGTTGGCGGGGATAACGTAAGCGCGCCTTTTGTCGAAAATTGGGGACCAATTAATCCAGAACAACTTCTTGCCGCACAACCTGAAGTTATTATGATTTCTGGCACAGAAATGGGGCATGAAACTAACGATGAAATGATGGCGATGGGAATAAACATCAATGAACAGGATGCACAAAAACGCCTAAAAGGTTTCTTAACCCGTGCAGGGTGGCAAGATTTACCTGCAGTTAAAAACCACCGTGTTTACGGTATTTATCATACGGCTTCTCGCTCACTAAGTGATCTAGCAGCCGCTCAATTTATGGCAAAAGCACTTTACCCAAAACTTTTTGAAGACATAGACCCACAAAAAACCTTTATGGATTTCCATAAAAACTATTTGCCTATCATACCTAGTGGTACATTTTTTATTAAATTGAAAGATTAAACAATTCATAAGGTGAGCGATGCTCACCTTTTTTATATTCTCACTGCCTTTCATAAGTGAAAACTCCTTTATTTTTGACCGCTCTTTGGAAGATGCGGTGTAAATCTCGCCTTTAATGGCATTCTTTCCTGAATACGTTCCCGATTAATCTGTAACGCCGCCTCTGTGGCTTCATAGTCCAACCATAAACTTGGATCATCGGGTAACGTTTCATTCCAAATATACTGCACGTTAAAGCCTCGCGCCTTACATTCCGCATGCAATGCATCATACCGTTTCTTTAAAAACGCCAATTTATTAAAGAAAAAGCGCACATGCCCTTCACCTAATTTATATTCCGTAGGCTGTCCTTTCAAATGAAATTTACCTTTCGCCACGGCGTTAGGAATGCGGGTTAATTCGCGATGCTCCGCTAAAAGATGCTGATCACAAAGCTCCGCTGGCGGAACAAGATTAATTCGAGTCATAATCGATACCAAATAAAAAGGAACATAGTACGGGGCGTAAAGGTATTTGTCTATCTCATAATAAATACGCCCCAAAAGATTAATTATTTTTCTTTGATTTTCACATAAATCAACCTTTGTTAAACTCATTAAAAATATCGTTATTGAAGGAACCCGCATGTCTGTCAAAACATTTGAAAAATTGACCGCACTTTTAGATAAACATCAAGCACGCTATCGTGTCGTTGAACACCCCACAGCAGGAAAATCAGAAGAAGTGGCTAAAATTCGTGGTACAGAATTAGGGCAAGGGGCAAAAGCTCTAGTATGCAAAGTGAAAGGAAATGGCGTAAAACAAGCAGTGTTAGTTATATTGCCGGCTGATCAACAATCTGATTTAAGCAAAGTTGCAGCCTATTTAGGCGGCACGAAAGCCTCGCTTGCTAGTCCTGCAGAAGTAGATACCCTAACTGACTGTGTATTTGGTGCAATTCCGCCTTTTAGCTTTCATCCTAATTTGTTATTAATTGCCGATCCTAGCTTACTGTCTCGTTATGATGAATTAGCGTTTAATGCAGGTACGTTAGAACGCTCTATTATTCTCAATACACAAGATTATGCCTCAATCGTTCAGCCCACATTAGTGGATGTAATAAAAACCGAATAGAGAAAAGATTGGTTGTCTTTCATTTGATTGATACAATGCTTCCGTTTTTCTATTAATTGGACATCTCATGAAAAAATATCTTAAAGCATTTATTCTTTTACCGTTGATTATTCAAATTATTGGCACTATTGGCCTAATGTTCGCAAACAATGATGCCGATGGATTTCAATCTTCAGCGATTACCGTCTTTATCGTGGCTGCGGTACCGACTTTTCTCATTACACTTTGGGCAGCATTTCACCGTTATGCGAGTTATCACGTAAAAGCTATCGCATTAATTTCGGTACTAATTGGATTTTGTTATACCGTCGTAGCGGGGATCTTTTATGCAACGCTAGTAAATGATATGGGATTTGGCGAATGGTTACGTGCAGGAGGATTAGAAATTACCTGCTTAATGGCCGCAGGTTTGGCGCTTTATTCTGTTATGGTATTACCGCTCTTGTTACCTAAAGAACGCCCGCTATAAGGCGATTTGAGGCGAATATTGAGCAGTTAAACCCACCAAATCTGCTAATGAAATTGACCGCACTTGATTGTTTTCTGGCAAAAGTGCGGTTAAATTTCGGGCTAAAACATCCTGCTCCAACACAAAACATTGTCCTTTGCATTGAGTAAACATTTCCCCATACTTTACCGCTAGCAACACGCCATCTTGCCATAAAACCACCGCATCATTTTCCGTGATTTCTGTCAAATAACGTTGAAGTTCTGTCTCAGAATAATGAGCTTGAGAAAAGGTATAAAGCATAATATTCCTTAAAACGTAAACACTTTTTCTGCTTGGCTGAGTTTATTGATCAGCGAAGTGCGGTCAATTTTTTCAGCAGAAATAATGAGTTGTTCTGTTTGCAAATGGTATTGGTCGAGCGAATCGGCGCAGACAAAGCGCTGTTCAATATCGTATAAATCCAATAATTTAAAGGTACGAATAAAGTCTTTTTGTAACAATAACTCAGGATTTTGTCCATCGAGTAGATTTAATACACCATCATCGATAAAAAAGACACCGATTTCCTCTTCATCACAAAATGCTGTTGCAGCAAGCAAAGCATCTAAACCTTCACGAGAAATCGCGTTTCCATGCGGTGCGGTACGAAATAAGAATGCTAGCTTCATAATGTCACTACCCGATCTGCTTTTAATGCCATCGCCATAAACTCGCCTAAGCCTGTAATCTCAAAACCTTCTGCCAGATTCGTTTGATCCGTATCTTTTGCCGTAAGTGCATCCACTACGCCACGACGTTGTGAAGCGGCTACACATAAATGCAAAGGAATATGATGCTGCGCTGAAAAGGCTTGCCAAGCTTGCGTGAGATTACATTCATCATTGGCAGGATAAACAAAACCATTGCCATTACTCACACCGTCTTGGAAAAAGAAAATTTGGTTAATGACATGCCCTTTTTCAAGTAAAGCTTGGGCTAATTGATAGGCAAGAAAAGCCCCTTCTTTTCCATAAACAGGACTTTTCACGGCGAGAACATAGTTCATTACTCTTGCTCTTGTTTGATTTGACGAATATACAAATACACGGTGTGGCGAGAAATCGCGAGGCGATCAGCCACTAAATTGATGGCATCTTTAATATCAAAAATGCCTTTTTCGTAAAGTGAAATCACAATCTGACGGTTCTTATTATTATTCGAAACCGAGCGATCTGCATTCACTTCTTCAATGGTTTTTTCTACCGTTTGTGCCACCAATTCTTCCACTGAACTTGCAAAATTGACGGAAGAGGTTTCATTTTGTTCCTGCGTTGGCATAAAGGTCTGCATAAATTGAGAGACCGGCACATCCAAATTAATATTGATACAAAGTAAACCAATAATGCGTTGTTTGCCATTTCGAATAGCGATGGTCACGGACTTCATCAACACATTGCCTTTCGCACGCGTGAAATAAGGCTTAGACACACTCTCACTTTGCATATTACGCAAGGATTTCAGGGCTAAATCCGTAATCGGGGAACCTACCTGGCGATTGGTATTATGCCCATTGGCGATACAAATGGCGGAATGCTCAATATCTTCCAAAGAGTGCAATACGATTTCACAATGCTTGCCAATCAACGCGCTCACGCCATCAACTACCGCTTTATAGGAAATCAGAATAGCACGATCTTCATCAGTGAAAGGTTGTCTATCGGTTAGTATCATTTTTCAAATCTGGTAGGGAAAATGACCGCACTTTGGACAAAGTGCGGTTGAATTAAGGATTATTTTTTAGGATTAACGTCTAATACTTCAACGTCGAAGTAAAGCGTTGCATCAGGTGGAATTGAATCGCCTGCACCTTGTTTGCCATAAGCTAATTCAGGTGGAATCACTAATTCGATTTTACCGCCTTTCTTCACTAACTGAAGACCTTCAGTCCAACCTTTGATCACTTGGTTTAATTTAAACTCAACCGGTTGACCACGTTCAACAGAGCTATCAAATACTTTACCATCTGGTAATTTACCGGTGTAATGTACTTTCACAGTATCCGTTGCTTTAATCGCATCACCTTTACCTGCTTCAGTAATTTTGTAAAGTAAGCCATCTTTAGTGCTTTTCACACCGTCTTTTTTCGCAAATTCAGCGCGGTATTTATCGCCTTCTTCTTTTGCAGCTTTCGCTTGTTGTTCTACTTTTGCTTTCGCTGCAGACACTAATTGCTCTTGAATACCATCTAAGGTTTGTTGAATTTTTTCGTCTTTACGAACATCAACTTTACCTTCTAATGCATCTTTTAAGCCATCTAAAATACGCGCATTATCGTATTGAATCACTTCTTTTTGAGCATCCACTAAATCTTTTACTTGGTTACCCATTAATGCACCTACAGCATAAGACGCATCACTTGCGCTTGGCGCTTCTTTATCTTCTGCAAAAACAGAACCTGAAACAACCGCACTTACCATAAGTGCAGCAAGAGAAAGCTTTTGAATTTTCAACATTTTGCTTGATCCTTTATAATAGAAACGGAATAGCGAATAGGTTAAATCGGATTGACCAAATTCACAACATTTTTTTAAAAATTAGAGAAATTTTATGCAAAATCAACAAATTTTAGAAGATCGCATCGCCGAACTTGAAATGAAAATTGCTTTTCAAGAACAACTTTTAGACGAACTCAACCAAGCATTAGTTCAACAACAGTTTGATATGGATAAAATTCAACTTCAACTCCGCTATCTCGCTGGCAAATTAAAAGATATGCAACCTTCTAATATTGCCAGCCAAGCAGAAGAAACGCCGCCTCCGCATTATTAAAATGTAATAAAACCATATTTTATCTAAATGCGTGATCTTCATCACAAATTCATAAAAAATATTTTTATTTTATTGAAAAAATAACTAAGTGTTTTTATGGTTACCCCTATAGTTGTATAGCCAAATAGAGGATGTAAAAATGGCAAAGTTAGAAATAAAAAATATTACAAAAAAATTTGGTGACTTTTACGCAGCAAATAATATTACTTTTACCGCTGAAGAAGGCGAGTTTGTCACCTTATTAGGACCAAGCGGCTGTGGTAAAACCTCCTTATTAAAATTAATCGCTGGATTTCACGTGGCAGATGAAGGTGAAATCCTTATCGGAGGAAAAAATGTTAACAATGTTCCTCCAGAAAAACGCAATACAGCCATGTGTTTCCAATCCTATGCCCTTTTCCCTCACCTCAACGTTTCTCACAATATTTGCTATGGTTTAAAGCAACGTAAAATTGATATTGAAGAACAAAAACAGCGTTTAAATCTTGCATTGAAACAAATGGATTTAGAATTTCATAAATTGAAATTACCCAATGAGCTTTCTGGTGGTCAACAGCAACGTGTCGCATTAGCCAGAGCCATGGTCACTCGTCCAGATGTAATTTTATTTGATGAACCGCTTTCCAACTTAGATGCCAAATTACGCGAAAGTGTACGTTTTGAAATTAAGCAACTCTCAAAACAATACAATTTGACTAGTATTTATGTGACTCACGATCAGGCTGAAGCCCTGACCATGTCAGATAAAATTATTGTGTTAAATAAAGGTGCTATTGAGCAAATTGGCTCTCCTCAAGATATTTACCATCATCCTAAAAACCGCTTTGTGGCAGATTTTATTGGCATTGCCAATATCACGGAAGCCAATGTAAAAAACATCGGCGATAACCTTTATGCTGTTAGTTCTATTTTTGGCGATTTCACCGTATTTTCTGAGAAAAAACCGGAATCAGAACGAATTTATATTTGCTTTCGACCGGAAGACATTGAATTGTTACCAAACGCACAAACGGAAGCGGAAAACCAAATTACAGTAGATATCATCAACACCGCTTTTATGGGCAATATCACGGAAGTGCAAGGAGTCATTAAACGTAATGATGAAGAGAAAAAATTACGCCTGCAACTAACAAAATGTCCGAATTTGAGCGATAAACTCACCTTTACGGTTCCCCGCTATGCGATTAAATTCTTGGAGTCCGTAAAATGAAAAGTCTCAAAAATGATGTAAAAGCATGGTTATTGCTATGTAGCGGTTTAGGTACGATCCTATTTTTAATGGGGTCCACGTTCTACATTGTCGTCTCTCAAAGCCTTGGTTTATACAGTATGGGCGGGGAAGAAAGTCAATTTAGTTTAGAGTATTGGCAAGCCGTATTAAATAGCCCAGTATTCCAAAATTCGTTTATTTATTCCGTAAAAGTGTCTTTATTAGGGGCGATTTTATCCATCATCGTGGCTTATCCCATTGCCATGTGGTTACGTAAAAAATTACCAGCCAAGGTAACAATTATAACTATCTTGCGGGCGCCTATGTTGGTACCAGGATTAGTTGCAGCCTTCTTGTTCGTCAATATGATCTCTTACCACGGCATTCTTAATGAGGTATTTGTTTATTTAGGCATTTGGGACGAACCGAAAACCTTACAAAATGATGAATTTGGTTGGGGGGTAGTGATTTTACAAATGTGGAAAAACATTCCCTTTGCTTTAATTCTTATTGGTGGCGCGGTCAATTCACTGAAAACTGATTTATTAGATGCGGCAGCTAATTTAGGTTCGAGTCCTTGGCAACGTTTTTGTTATGTGATATTCCCTCTAACCTTAGGTGCGGTACAAGTTTCCTTTATTTTAATATTTATCGGTGCACTCGGTGATTTCGCCTTTTATAGTATTGCAGGTCCTCGTAGTACCTATTCTTTAGCACGTTTAATGCAAATGTCCGCCTATGAATTTGAAGAGTGGAATCAAAGTGCGGTCATGGCATTAACTATTATGTTGACCTCTGCCTTCTTCTCCATCCTAGTGTCATTATTGATTAAACCATTAGCCGTCAAACGTGGAGAAGTCAAATGAGTAGTTCCGTACAAATCACAACGAAAAATGGTCGATTAATCGCACGAATTTCCTTAACTTTCTTTATTCTTGCTAATTTTATTTGGTTGTTCTTGCCATTTTTGATGGCTGGTTTATGGTCATTGGTAGATCCCGCTAAACCGTGGAGTTATCCAGATATTTTCCCTCAATCATTATCTTTTGAGCGTTGGAAAATCGTCTGGGAAACCACCTCTTTACCTGAAGCAATGTTTAATAGCTATACCATTGCGCCTACGGTTTCTCTGATCACTATTTTACTCTCTCTCCCAACAGCTTATGCATTTGGACGTATGGAGTTTAGAGGTAAAAAATTAGCAGAATTATTAACACTGATTCCATTGGTTATTCCAGGCATGATTATTGCCCTATTCTTTAGCCGTATGTTATTGGATTTAAATATTAATAATCCATTCATCGGCATTGTTATTGGGCATGTTGTACTCACGTTACCTTATGCTATTCGGATTTTATCCGCAGGCTTTTCTTCTGTACCGCAAGACCTTATTGATGCTAGCCGTGACTTGGGTGCATCTAAATTTACCGTTTTCAAAGACGTATATATGCCGATGTTAAAACCCAGTTTTTTAGCATCAATTATTTTCTGTTTAGTGAAAAGTATTGAAGAGTTTGCTATCGCTTTCGTTATCGGCTCACCTGACTTTATTACCGTGCCAACCATTTTATATTCTTTCCTCGGTTATTCTTTTATTCGTCCGAATGCGGCCGTTGTATCGATTATTTTGTTGGTACCAAACATTATTTTGATGATGATTATCGAAAAATTGTTGAAAGGGAATTATCTCTCTCAATCCACAGGAAAAGCATAATTTTCACAAGGAGCATCTTATGCAAAAAAATATCCGTAAACTTCTATCCATTGGTCTTACCGCTGCCGCCTTGGCTGTCAGCACTTTCGCCTCGGCTTCCACAGACTTAAGTGATAAATCTTGGAGTGAAATCGAAGAACTCGCTAAAAAAGAAGGGAAATTGACAGTTAGCGTTTGGTATTTGCAGCCGCAATTCCGTAATTTTGTCAAAGAATTTGAAAATCAATACGGTATTAAAGTCAAAGTACCTGAAGGCACCTTGGACGGTAATATCAATAAACTGATCGCTGAAAAAAATCTAGAAACCGGCAAAATGGATGTGGTTGTGTTAAATGCTGACCGTTTAGGCAACGTAGCGAAAAATGACATTCTTGTAAAACTCAATAACTTACCAAATTTCGATAAATTAAATCACTACTTACAAGGTGTTGAATTGGGCGATATGGCAGTAGGTTATTGGGGAAACCAAACCGGTCTAGCTTATGATCCTATGCGAATCAAAGAAGAGGAATTGCCACAATCTTGGGCAGACATGGAAAGCTATATTGATAAAAATCCAAAAAAATTCGGCTATTCAGATCCAAATGGTGGTAGCTCCGGTAATGCCTTCATTCAACGAGCTTTAGTGTACATCAATGGTGATTATGATTATCGTACCGATAAAATCGATGAAGCACAGATTGCTAATTGGAAGAAAACCTGGGATTGGTTCAGCAGTAAAAAAGATGCGCTAATCCGTACCGCTTCAAATGCTGATAGTCTAACCCGTTTAAACGATGGTGAGTTAGTAATTGTCTCCGCATGGCAAGATCACTTGTTCAGCTTGCAAAAACAAGGTGCAATTACTGACCGTTTAAAATTCTATGTACCAAAATTTGGGATGCCTGGTGGTGGTAATGTTGTAACCGTAGCAAAAAATGCGCCGAACCCAGCCGCATCACTTGTTTTCGTGCATTGGATTACCTCACCTGAAGTACAACAGAAATTAAACCAAGAATTCGGTGTTCGTCCACTAAATAGTGAATCTGGTTTGAAAGATACCATTTTCTTCTCAACACCATGGCGTAAAGCCGAAATGGAAGCCTTCACAAAAGAGGTTATTTCGAGATAAACAATAAACCGCACTTTAACGTGCGGTTTACTTTTATAGGCTAATAAAGTGCGGTCAGTTTTAACCACATTTACAACCAAACAAAATAAGTCATACTGCCTATGATGGCGATACAGAATAGATTGAGAATCAAGCCGACTTTGGCCATATCAAGTTGTTTCACATTGCCTGTTGCAAACACAATAGCATTTGGCGGTGTAGCGATTGGCAACATAAATGCACAACTTGCCCCACAAGCGATAATTGCGGCTAAAGCGATAGGCGGTAAATTCATAGATTGTGCCACTGAAATCACAATTGGCATAATCAACGCTGCACTGGCGGTATTCGATGTAAATTCCGTTAAGAAAATAATAAATGCCGTCATCACAAAGCAAAGTACCCAAAGTGGTTTGGTTTGCACAAACTGAACGATACTATCCGCCATAATCTTACTGGCACCAGAATCTTTCATCACGATACTGAGTGTTAAACCACCACCGAATAAAACGAGCACGCCCCATTCAACACGCTCTTGAATTTCTTTCCAACTCGCGACACCTGAAACACAAATAAAGATCACAACGCATAGTGCAATCACGGTATCAAAGTTTTCAATTTTTTTCGGCAATTCAAGGAAAGCCGTAATCCATGGGTTTAAGAGAGAGCTGAAAAGTAACATAATCGCCATACCGATAAAGATCACTAAGGTAATGATATTTTTTCGATTAAAGCTGACTTTCTCAAGTGATGGATTAAAATCCACAGAAAAGTCTGGACGTAAAATCACCCATAAAGAAAAAATCATTGAAGGCACAAGTAGTACCATCACCGGGAAACCGTAACCTAACCATTCCGTGAAGGTCACTTGAATTTGAGACGCCAAAATGGCATTCGGTGCACTTCCCACTAATGTACCAATACCACCGATACTGGCGCTAAATGCCATGCCTAACAATACGAAGGCGTACAACCGATGATTTTTCTCTGCATTGATACCTTTTAACATCCCCATCGTGAGCGGTAACATCATCGCAGCCACAGCGGTGTTGTTAATCCACATAGAAAGGAATGTAGTTACGGTGAAAAGGTAGGTAATAGAAAGTTTTAAGTTTCCTTTGGCCAAACGGATAATGTAATTCGCAATAATCTTGTCTAGATTCTGAATTTGTAACACTGCAGCCACCACAAATCCCCCAAAGAACATATAAATAATTGGGGTAGAGAATGGTGCAAGGGCTTTTTGTGTATTAATCAAGCCTAATCCTATGGCCACGACAGGCACCATAAGGGATGTCACGGTAATATTAAAAGCTTCCGTTAACCATAAAATACCAATAAAAATCAGCAAGGCTAACCCGCGATTCTCTTGAGCTGAGAACGGCAGTATTTTGATTAACATCAACATGAAGACAAAGTCTAAGGCAAGAATAATGAGACTTTTATATTTAGAGAGAAAGGTTTGTTGAGTTTGCATATACAATCTCCTATAAAACGATAGGGGAGATTATTAATTAGCATTTAACCGAAAAAATTGAAACATATTTTTAACAAATTTGTGACACGCTTCAAACTATTTTTGTATATACAACAAACCGCACCTAAAAGTGCGGTCTGTTTTGCTTTCGTTTTTTATTGTTGCATGCGAGCTTGAATACGTTCTGGCAATCTTAATCCAACGAGAGCAACAAGGACAATTGTCCAGAATAAGGTGACATACACAAGGGCTGAACCAAGTCCTACTCTTTCGCTAAGTTTGGCGGCAATCACAGGAGCCACCCCACCACCGATTGCAGCGAAATTATAGATGAAACCGATACCTGTGCTTCGCATTTCAGCTGGGAAGAAAGTGGCCATATATTTTGGCACTAAACCGGCAATCCCTAAGTTAGTTGCAAGTAAGAAGAAGAGCAACGCACCAAGTGCTAATACATTATTCTCTGGCAAATAGAATACTGGGAAGAGGAAAAAAAGCGATAATAATAAGCTATATACAAAGGTTTTCTTCTCACCCAATTTATCCCCGATAAAGCCGGCAATTAAGGTACCGATGAGGATACCAAAGCCTGCCCAGAACATCAGTGATTTCACATTTTCAGCATAGCCATTTTCTTTGAGATAAAGTGGAAGTAAACCTACTACCGGCCAGTTTACGGAGAAAATTGAATAGCAAACTAAGAAAATAATTAAGGTAATTGGTAATTGTTTTTTAGTGAATAGGTCAGTAAGTGGAACTTTATTCACTTTACCCGCTGCTTTCGCTTGCGCCCATTCTTCACTTTCAGGTGCATGACGACGAACGTAGAGCACTAAAGCAACTGGTGCTAAACCGATGAAGAAAGCCATACGCCAACCATAAGTTTGAGATACCCAAGGAATCACTTGAGAAGCAAGAATATTACCAATGGAGAAGCCACTCACTAAGAATGCACTGGCTTTTGTACGTAAATGTTGTGGCCAGCTTTCAATGGCATAAGAGGAAGAACAAGCATATTCACCTGCCATCCCCATACCGATAATCATACGGAAGATGAAAAGCCAAATATAACTGGTGGATAAACCGCACAAGAATGTCCCGACGGAATACGTAATAATGGAAACAATCATCGCCAAACGACGACCATATTTATCGGCAAAACTACCAAAAATCGCCCCACCTAATGGACGTGCGACGAAGGCCGCAAGTAATAATGTGGATGTTTCTGTTGTACTCATGGCGAATTCTTTTTGAATATCCAAAAGCACGTAAGTGATAAGCATATAATCGAAGCCATCAAAAACATAACCTAACCAAGCCGCAAATAACGCTTTTTTTTGCGTAGGACTGACTTCTTTATACCATGGTAATGATGTTGCCATAACAACCTCCCTTCCTTGTATTTGAGAATTTTGTGGTATAGATCACAGAATTTAAAATCACTGCTAATTTCTGCTTGCACAAATAAAGATAAGACGTATGATGTCTTATGTCAATTGAAGAGAATGAGAGCTGGATCACAAATTCAGAAAATAGATTATAAAATGAGAACAGAAATGAAAAAAACAAGTAAAAAAGAAGCAAGTCTCGTTTTGCAGGATAAAATCAAATCGCTCATCATTAAACAAAATCTTAAATCTGGCGATTTGATGCCAACAGAAAATGAGTTGATTGAACAGCTTGGAGTGAGCCGATCCAGTTTGCGTGAAGCCATTAAATCTTTAGAGGCTCTACACATTTTAGACATTCGCCGTGGTGTCGGCACCTTTGTGAGTGAATCCTCTCTTGTGCCAATGATTCGCGGATTAAGCTTTCACACACAACTGAATTTGCATAATGATCATAATCAGCTGATTAATATTTTGGATATTCGGGAAATTTTGGAATACGGTTTTGCTCCGATGGTGTTGGGAAAAATTAGCCAAGAACAGACCGCACTTTTGCAAAAATCAGTGGCCAATATGGAGAAAAATGCCCGTGAGCAAAAATTTTCTCCTAAAGATGAATACCACATTCATTTAAAACTTTATGAACCATTAAATAATCCGTTACTGATTCAATATTTAGATGCATTTTGGCAAATTTATCAACAAGTAGAAAAAGGCTTACCGCCGCCAATACTTTCTCCTAAAAAATTATCCATACAACACCGTGAATTAATTGATGCCGTGGAAGCGCATGATTTGGTACGCATGCAACGCGTGATCTTGCAATATTTCCAAAGTATTCGCCAGCGCTTACAACAAGGAGGGCATGATGCAAACTAATGGATTAAACATTGCCTTAATCGGCTGTGGCTTTTTTGGCGTTCAATTGGCTTCAGCATTTGATAAAGCCCAAGCAAACTTAATTGCAGTGACCGATATCAACCCTTCTCTTGCACAAAAACTCGCAGAGCAATACGGCAGCCAAGCCTTTTTTAGTGTGGAAGAAATGTTGGCAGAAACCAAACCTGATTTAGTGGTTATCGCCACCCCAAACTATGCCCATTATTCCCCAGCTATCTTAGCGTTAAATGCCGGCTGTCATGTCTTTATTGAAACGCCTTTTACCTTAAGCTCTTCTCAAGGGCAACATTTACGCCGTCTTGCTGAAGAAAAAGGCAAATTCATTTTTGTGGGCCATTTGGAACGTACGTTACCTGGCATGTTAAAAGTCAAAGCGGCTTTAGAACAAGGAAAATTAGGCAGAATTACGGTCGCACGAGCCATGCGTCAGCGTTGGATTGAAAACCTACCAAATAAAGAGTGGTGGAAATTAGATGCCAATCTTACGGGCGGCGAGCTTTTTCACCTCATTCACGAACTGGATTTACTCTGTTGGTTATTAGGCGATATTGAGGCGGTCTTTGCTCAAGCCGCTAATCAAGCGCATCACGATACACCAGATAGTCGTGATGTGTTGCAACTGTTACTACGTTTTGAAAATGGCGTGTTAGGTTCGCTCGAAATGGGCACCGCTTATCGGTTACACCAATGGGGCATTCAAATTCATGGTGAAAATGGTGTGATTGAAGTCAATTTCTTTACCTCAAGTGTCACATTTAATTATCTAGATGGAAAAATAGAACACGTTGATTTATTTGATGAATTTGAGGCTGATTTATCTTTACGCGAAAGTGCAAAAGGCACTCAGCAATATAATGTCACCCACGCACCTTGCCAACTTTGGTTAAGCCGAGCGGCTGAAATCGAAGTACAAAGCGTGGTAGAGCACTTAACGCAAGGAAAAACCAGTCCATTAAGTCTATGTTTAACTGAAGCCATCGAAGTTGCCGAAGCAGCGAAGCAATCCATGGTAACGGAAAAACAAATCTCAGTGAAAAAATAAGGAGTTTATTATGATGCGATATGGTGTTGTTGGCGTTGGCTATTTTGGTGCGGATTTAGCCCGTTTCATGAATGAATTTGATGATGCACAGATTACAATGGTATACGACCCTGAAAATGGTGAAACCATTGCTCAAGAATTACAATGCGTAGCGGCAAAATCTCTTGAAGAATTGGTCACTTCCCCTGATGTGGATTGCGTGATTGTTGCCACCCCAAACTACTTACACAAAGAACCGGTCATCCTTGCAGCAAAAAACAAAAAACATGTTTTCTGTGAAAAACCAATTGCCTTAAGTTATCAAGACTGTGACGACATGGTACGCGCTTGTGAAGAAAATGGCGTCACCTTTATGGCTGGCCATGTGATGAACTTCTTTAACGGTGTTCACCATGCCAAAGAATTAATCAATCAAGGCGTGATCGGTAAAGTGCTTTATTGTCACACCGCACGTAACGGCTGGGAAGAACAACAACCAACCATTTCATGGAAAAAAATCCGTGAAAAATCTGGCGGCCACTTATACCACCATATTCACGAATTAGACTGCGTACAATTCATTATGGGGGGCATGCCAAAAACCGTTACCATGGCAGCCGCCAATGTTGCACACAAAGGCGAAAAATTTGGTGATGAAGACGATATGATTTTTGTCACCATGGAATACGATGATAATCGCTTCGCTGTTCTAGAATGGGGTTCCGCTTTCCGTTGGGGTGAACATTATGTATTAATTCAAGGGGAAAAAGGTGCGATCAAACTTGATATGTACAATACCAAAGGCACCCTTCGCGTGGATGGAAAAGACACCTATTTCCTCATTCACGAAACCCAAGAAGAAGATGATGACCGTACCCGTATTTACAACAGCACAGAAATGGACGGTGCGATTCAATATGGTAAACCAGGCAAACGCACACCGCTCTGGTTGAGTTCTATCATGAAAAAAGAAATGCGTTATTTAAACGACATTCTCCATGGTATGGAACCAACTGAGGAATTTGTAAAATTACTCACCGGTGAAGCTGCTCGTGCCGCCATCGCCACTGCCGATGCTTGTACCCGTTCTCGTTACGAAAACCGCAAAGTTGATTTAGCAGAAATCATCGGCAAATAAAAATAACGTAAAAACTAACCGCACTTTGGTTGAAAAATCAAAGTGCGGTTGTTTTTTTAGAATGTTTTTAAGAACCTTACGGCGATAACCGCTCTCTCTCCCATTTTCCCTCATTGTATAAATAACAAATTCGGTCATGTAAACGACTTGGGCGACCTTGCCAGAATTCGATGCGATCAGGAATCACAAGATAACCGCCCCAATGTGGTGGGCGTGGGACATTTAATGGGTGTTTTGCTGCAATCAGAGCAGCTTTCGCTAATAAAGATTTGTGGCTAGAAATGACCGCACTTTGCTCGCTGGCCCAAGCGCCAATTCGGCTAGTGTAAGGGCGAGTCGCAAAATATTCATCTGATTGTTCAGGCGAGATTTTTTCAGCTTTGCCCTCAATACGCACAGAGCGTTCTAATTCAGGCCAAAAGAATGTCAGGGCGACGAAAGGATTATGTTCTATAGCTCGACCTTTTCGGCTGTGATAATTCGTGAAAAAAACAAAACCTTGCTCGTTCACTTCTTTCAACAGCACCATTCGACTTGTTGGACGACCATCTTCATTGACTGTCGCGACATTAACACCTGTTGGCTCGTTTACTTTGGCGGTAATGGCCTCGTTGAGCCATTTTTCAAATTGTTTTATGGGATTGGGATCGCAATCATGCTGAGAAAGCGCCTGTTTGCAATAATCCTCACGAATATCATGTAAGTCCATTTTCTTTCTCCTTTTGCTTGAAAACAAAAAGCCCTTGCAACTGCAAGGGCTAGTATAGTCCGTTAATTATTTACCATCAACACTCACACCATAAAATGCATCGTAGCCGAATGGGCTTTGTACGTAGCCTTTTACACGAGGGCTAAGTGGTGCGAAACCAACAGAGTGTGCAACTGGAATCCATGGTGCTTGCTCATGGAAAATCACTTGTGCTTGTTTATAAAGTGCTGCACGTTCTTCTTTATTAGTTAAGCCAATCGCTTTATCTAATAAGGCATCAAATTCTGCATTTTTGAAACGAGCAAAGTTTGAGTTACCCGCGTTAGCACTTGCAAGTAATGGAGAAAGGAAGTTATCCGGATCACCGTTATCACCTGACCAACCAAAGATACCTGCCGTTAATTCACCTGCTTTAGCACGTTTTTGATAATCAGCCCATTCAAACGTTACTGGATTTGCTTTTACGCCAACTTTCGCCCAGTCTGCCATCACTAGTTCAGCCATACGTTTTGGATTTGGGTTAGACGCACGTACCACTGGTTGAATCCAGAAATCAGTTTCAAAACCGTTTGGATAACCTGCTTCCGCTAAAAGCTGTTTCGCTTTCTCTGGATCATACGGATAATCTTGGATTTCGTCGTTATAACTCCAAATTGTTGGCGGTAGTGGGTTTTTCGCTGCAGTGCCCGCACCTTGATAAACCGCTTCAATAATTGCTTTTTTATCTACAGCATAGTTCAATGCTTGGCGTACTTTCACATTATCAAACGGTGCTTTTTCTGTATTGAATGCGATATATGCCACGTTCAAACCTTTTTGTTCCAAAAGCTGTACTTTCGGATCAGTTTTCATTTTGGCTAAATCCGCCACGTTCGGGAAGAGAATTAAATCACAAGAACCCGCTTGTAACTTCGCATAACGCGTGGTCGCATCTGGTACGATGCTGATGACTAAACGATCAAGCGGTGTACGACCTTTCCAATAGGTTTCATTTGCTATATATTGTGCCGCTTGGTCAGTTTTGTAATCCACAAAAATAAAAGGACCTGTCCCAACCGGTTTGTTATCTATTGTTTCTGGTTTACCCGCTTTCAACATCGCATCTGCATATTCAGCGGAATAAATAGAAATAAAGTCCATACCCAAACTTGCTAAGAAAGTCGCATCTTTTTTATTCAAAGTAATACGAACGGTATTGTCATCCACTTTCTCAACTGATTTTAATAAATCTGGGAATTTCATCGCTTTGAAATACGGATAAGTCCCTTTCGATACGTTGTGATAAGGGTGGTTAGGATCTAATTGACGTTGGAAAGAAAAGACCACATCATCCGCATTAAAATCACGTGTTGGCGTAAATTCTTTTGTCGTATGGAATTTCACCCCTTTACGCAAATGGAACGTATAAGTTAAACCATCATCACTGATCTCCCAACTTTCAGCCAAGGCTGGCTCAAGGTCAGTCGAACCTTTTTTGAACTCAACCAAACGGTTATACACTTGTTGTGAACTCGCATTGTAAGATGTGCCTTCCATTACCAATGCAGGGCTAAAGCTAAGTGGTGCTTTCGCTGTACAGTACACAAATGTGTTATTACCTGAAGGTTTTGCTGTTTCTGCTTTTGCATTTTCTTTTGCCGCAGAACCAGATTGATCACAAGCAGCTAAAAACAAACTGGCTGCAATAAGAGTTAAGGTCGCTTTTAATTTCATAAGTTTTCCTTCTTTAATCGGGTGTAACACCTAAACACAGATATAAAATTTTACCTAAGATATAAGCAAATCAAACTTTTACGAAATAAGAAAAAGATCTTTCTTATAACAAATTAGACTAAGGCATTCAATATCAGCGTTTTTTCCGCAAATGATCTCCATCTGTTTTGCGTAAATAACTCAATATCCAAACTAATGCGATCGCAAAAATGGAAGTCGTCAGAAACGTGTAACTGAAAGCATGTTGTAACGCATCCCCTTCATTACCAACAAATTGACGGTATAACGTCAAAATAATAGATGCCACAGCGATACCAAAGCCAATTCCCACTTGTTGCACAATACTCAGCAAGGTTGAACCTGTACCACTTTGTTCCTGTGATAGATCGCCAACAGTAAGTGTATTAATTGAACTAAAAATCATCGACATGCAAGCACCGTACCACATCAAATTACATATAATCCATGTTGTGGATGATGAGGAATCAAGCCATGACATAGAAACCGTTGAGCCAGCCATTAAAACTGACGATAAAATTAACGTGGTTTTATAACCTAGCATATTTAAAATATGCCCAATAAAGCGTTTAAATACGACGGACATTAGTGCAATGGGTGCAAGCAACCAGCCTGACACTTCAGCTGAATAGCCAAAGGAAAGTTGGAACATTAATGGCAATAAAAACGGCACAGCCGAACCGGAAAGACGAATAAAGATATTGGCTGCAATGCCTAATCGGAATGTTCTTGTATTAAAAAGAGATAAAGGCAAAATAGCACGATCATTACCTTTCGCATAAAAATAATAAGCCATCAATAATGCCATACCAATCGCTAATGCACTGTATGTGGTTATGCGATCACTATGACTTTCACCGAGTAAATCAAGCCCGAGTGTTAAACCAACTAAACCAAACGCAAAGAGCAAAAAGCCCGTCCAGTCTAACTTAGACGCATTACCCTTATGATTTCCCATCACCTTAGCCGCCGCCCAAAAGCCTAACATGCCAATAGGAATATTGATTAAGAAAATCCAATGCCATGACGTATGCACCACAAGCCAACCACCTAAAATTGGGCCAAGAATTGGGCCAATCAATCCCGCTGTAGCCATTAAATTCCAGGCATTAATTAATTGATTTTTCGGTACCGTTTGAATAATCGCAAGGCGAGCGACAGGCATCATAAATGCTCCGCCAATACCTTGGATAATTCGTGCGAGCACAAGGGTTTCAAGAGAGGTTGACATCGCACAAGCTACCGAGCCGAATACAAAGGTAAAAACAGCAGAGCGGAAAACAGTGAGTGTACCAAATTTAGCCGCTGCCCAAGCAGTTAAAGGAATAAATAAAGCAACGGCAAGAGAATAGGCGATAATCGCCATTTGCATTTCAAAGACGGGGGTTTGTAGATCTGTTGCAATAGTTGGTAAGGCAGTATTTAAAATAGTCGCATCCAAGCTTTGCATAAACAAAGCCATGGAAGCCACCCAAGCCAGCCCTTTATAGTGCTGACTTTCTATTACTGCGTCTTTTTCCACCATTGATAAATAAACTCAGCGATCTGTTCAATATGATTAATATCTAATAAAGTGCGGTCAGTTTCAAGCGAATAATCTGTTGCTAAAGCCAACACGTTTTCATCTAATTCCGGCAAAGGCTTTATCATCTCTTGTCGATGCAACAGAATCTTTGGAATAGGTTCTTGTTTAAATCCTTCCACCAAAACTAAATCCGTTAAATAACGATCAAATTGTTGGCTTAAATAGGCTAGCGAAACTGGCTCTTGAGGCGTTTCTGTCATTAATGCCCAACGAGTATCACAAGCCATAATAACTTGTGCAGAACCCGCCTCTTTCATTCGCCAACTGTCTTTTCCTTCTTTATCCACATGAGCGTTGTGATGACTATGTTTAATCACTGAAACACGTAAACCTTTTTTGATTAATTGAGGAAGCAATTTTTCCAGCAATGTAGTTTTGCCACTACCGCTGTAACCCGTGATACCAAGAAGAGGAAGGGAATTGTTCATTGTAAAAACCTTAAGAAAAATGACCGCACTTGATAAAACAAAACCCCGCAGGACGGGGTTTTGCTATCAAAATCCATTAGGTGAAGAAAGTATAGCAAGGGAAAACAAAATAGCAACTTTCTCACGTCTACTGAATTATTTTAGGAATGTTACGCCTTGCACAATTCGCTTAGCCGCGGCAATTGGAAGCTGTCCGATAAAAGTAATTTCCTTATCGCCCATGACTTCACTATAAATCGTGTATGCCCCTTGTTTCCATGTGTTTTCTGTTGCGGCAGTGCTATCCGCTTTGTTGACATAGAGTGTAAAAGTGAAAAGCCCATCGCTAAATAACGCATTTTCAACCACTTCACCATCTATCACATCATGATTTTGACGAATTAAATCAAAACCTTGCGGTAACCAATCCGTTTTCCAATTGATTGAAAGTGAAGACTCTTGTTTCCCTTCATTTAAAAGTGGAGGTACTGACACCTTATTAAGGTAATCTGTCAAACCACGTAGACGATCATCGATATATAACGTCACCACACGGAACTGATCAAGTAACTTGCCTTCGCGATCAAGCATATCGCCACGCAATAACAAACCATTTTCTTCATCTAAGAAAACGAGATATTGATAGCGAAAATCGTCTTTTGGCACAATACGAATGGTATCAACAAATCGACCTGCAATTCGGTCTTTTCCAAGCTTAATAAAGTCATAATTCTGACTCAGCTTGCTAAAATCAGTACGAATGACCGCAGGAAGTGCATCCACAATCTCACCACTGTTAATCGTGAAAGCACGTGAACCCGGCTGGAAATAGCTGACTAAATTACCGCGCTGGATGATTTCTTGCTGTTCACCATCTAATGTCACCAACTGCGCATACACTTTTTGCCCTTGCTTAATATGGCGATAGCGGAACGAGTCCATATTCGTTGGTGTCGTTTGCACAAAAGCAATCTCATAATTTAAATCTCGCATGGCTTGCGACATTTTATTTAATGACTGGATTGGCTCTTCTGCAAATGCCGTGAAAGGCAACAAGAATAAGCCTAAAAGTGCGGTTAATTTGAGAAACGTTTTTTTCATAAATAAATCAATTGATCCATAAAAAAATTCACCACGCCTAAGGTGGTGAATTATCGATTAATTGCTGTAATTATTTCGCTTGGTTGCTACCCACATTTAAGCTGTCTGCATGCATACGACGCTGTAATTCATAGTTTTGTAACATCGTACCAATACGGCGATTTTTTTGTTCAACCTGTTCCGAAGTGGCTACATCTTTGGTCGGAGCGTTGTAACTTACTTCTTGAACAGAATTGTTAAATGGTAAGGTTTGTAAAACTGGGTTTTCAGGTGTAACCGATGTGCTTTTTGCATTGAATGATTGTACACCTACTACTGCCACTAAACACACACCTGCAGCCACCGCAATTTGTGTCATTGGTGCAAAGAATGCTTTTAATTTTTGCACGAATGGTAAGCTGTCTGCTTCTTCTGGTGTTGGTTGAGAAACAGTAATCTCAACGTGTTTTACTTCTTCTAATTCAATTAAATCAGCCATTTTCGCGGTAAAATCAGCACCTAATAATACTGGTGACTCTTTACGCATAACTGCTCTTACTGTGTGATACACCGCCCAAGACCCTTGTGAATCTTTATCCTGACAAAGTTGTTCCGTCAACTCGGCACTGACTTCTTCTCCATCCATATAGGCTGAAAGTAACTCTTTTTGCATTTTATAAACTCCGACTTTATTTTAACGTTGCATAAGCGGTTGTATTTTGTTCTCAATCACTTCCCGAGCACGGAAAATGCGAGAACGTACAGTGCCTACTGGGCAATCCATTATTTCTGCGATTTCTTCGTAGCTTAACCCTTCAAGCTCACGCAAGGTAATCGCAGTTCTTAAATCTTCTGGCAAACTATGAATGGTATCAAATACCACTTTTTCTAATTCGCTAGATAACATTTCATTTTCAGGGGTATCTACATCACGTAGATGAGTTCCCACATCGTAGCTTTCAGCATCTTCAGCCAAAATATCTTCGCTCGGTGGACGGCGCCCCTGTGCCGTTAAGTAATTCTTTGCCGTATTAACGGCAATTCGATATAGCCAAGTGTAGAATGCACTATCGCCCCGAAAGGATTCAATGGAACGATAGGCCTTAATAAAGGATTCTTGTACAACATCTGGAATGTCGTTATGAGAAATGTAGCGGGTTAAAAGTCCGGCTACTTTATTTTGATAACGAGAAACCAATAAATTAAAGGCTTTTTTATCGCCTTGCTGCACTCTTTCTACCAAAGCCTGATCTGTTAGCTGTTCAGCCATATATCTCCTATGCTACGTCTAACACGCCTTCATATATTCAAGACAGCAAGCTATTGTTGCTTTATCAGACAGAGTTAAAATTGAAAAGTTCCTTATGTATAAAAAATTTCAAAAAAATTAACGGACATTCGTTTTCTGCACATCTTGGATATATTCAACCATCGCTTGCACTTCGGCATCGTCTGATTGACTGCCATTAAAAAACCACGAAAAAAGTTGTAAATCCGTGGCGGCAAGTAAACGAATAAAAATATCTTTTTTGTCGTCAGTCAGTTGGTCAAAATGCGCTTTATAAAAAGGCATGATGATTTTATCCAACTCAAGCATACCTCGACGACAATCCCATTCAATGCGGAGTTTATTGTATTTATCCATAATTTCTCCCTAAATCATTGTAATTATACCTGATAAATGAAAAGTGCGGTTAAAAATTACCGCACTTTTTTAATCAAAGAATTGGCTATTCTGTCGCCTTTGGTTTAATCACCGCGTAAACCACACCGGTTAATAATGCCCCCGTTGCAATTGCACCTAAGTAGAGTAATGGTTCTGAAACAAACGGAATGACAAATAAACCACCATGTGGTGCTTGCAGAGAAATATTTAATGCCATAGAAATGGCACCTGCAGTTGCTCCACCGATCACCGAGCTAATAATCACACGCAATGGATCGGCAGCCACAAACGGTAACGCCCCTTCAGAGATAAAGCACAAGCCTAAGACAAAAGAAGCTTTACCTGCATCACGTTGATTACGGGTAAATTTACTGCGAGCAATCCAAGTTGCAATCGCCATCCCAATTGGCGGCACCATACCAGCAGCCATTGCGGCGGCCATTGGGGTGTGAACTTGAGAGGCCAACATTCCCACAGAGAACGTATAAGCTGCTTTATTTACTGGACCGCCCATATCAATACACATCATGGCACCGATAATCGCACCTAAGACCATCGCATTGACTTCCCCCATGGATTTTAACCAATCGCTTAAGGTGGTCATAATTTGTGAAACCGGTGGGTTAATCACATAAATCATGGCAAGGCCAACAATCAAGGTACCAAAGAGCGGGAGAATTAAAATCGGTTTTAAGGAGGTTAAACTCGCCGGCAATTTAATGGTTGCATTTAATCCTTTCACCACATAACCCGCTAAGAAACCCGCAATGATCCCACCTAAAATCCCAGCGCCCGCTGTGGTGGCTAACATGCCGCCAATAAGACCTACCGCAAGCCCTGGACGGTCTGCGATAGAAAAGGCCACATAGCCGGCAAATACTGCAATCATCAGATGGAATGCTGCACCGCCGCCGATATCCATTAAGGCTTTTGGAATACCATGAAAAATTGTTTCATCTTTGAAGGCTTCGATACCAAACATAAAGGAAATCGCGATTAATAAACCACCAGCAACCACCAACGGCAACATGTGCGACACACCGGTCATCAAATGTTTATAAACACCTTTTTTCTCACCGCTTTCTTCTGATTTCGCAGAAGATTTTGCGGCGCCACCTTCGTAAATTTTCGCTTCTTTGAATGCCTTATCAAATTCCTGTGCGGTTTTCTTTAACGCTAAACCGGTCGACGTACGATACATCGGTTTTCCTTGGAACTTATCTAACGGCACATCAATATCGGCTGCAACAAAGACTAAATCTGCTGCAGCAACTTCTTCAGGAGTAATTTCATTACCTGCGCCCACTTGACCACGCGTTTCAACTTTTACCTGCCAACCTTGTTTTTTTGCATAGGTTTCAATAGCTTCAGCAGACATAAAGGTATGCGCAACCCCTGTCGGACAAGCTGTCACCGCGACAATATTTTTGACACCAGAAACACCGCCAAATCCAACCGCACTTTGAGCCGGTTGAACATAGTCCACTGCTTGATTGAGTGCATTCGTCAATGTTACTTCAGGTGATGCAATCGCCGCATCTTCATTGGCTAAAAAGACTTTTTTGCCCACAAGTTCAGCAGAGTTTGGCAAAGTAGATCCGAAAACAATCACTAAATCCGCATCTTTGGCTTGCTCAACCACAATATGATTGACTTTTTTCGCTGCCATGCACAATGCTTGGCGAAGTAAATAGGCTTTTGCCGCACCAATTTGCGGAGATTGAGTTAAAAACAAATTCATTACATTATCCTTCAATCACAGAAATTTTGACATTCGCCAGAATTGGCTCAAGCAAGGCGATATCGCTCACGCCCACGTTACTTTGCGAAACAGCAAAGGCTGAAACAGCACTTGCAAACGCTAAAGTTTCCGCTTGAGACAAGCCTTTTTCAATACCGTAAATTAAGCCAGCCACCATAGAATCACCAGCCCCTACGGTGCTCACCACGTTTTCACATTTAGGTGGTTGAGCTTGAATAACAGCTTGATCACTCAGCCATAAAGAACCATTCGCGCCCATCGAAATAATGACGTTAGCAATGCCTTCTGCTTTAAGTTTTTTAGCTGCAGCAATAATTTCATCAAGAGAATTTAGTGGGTGCCCAATCCACGCTTCTAATTCGCGATGATTTGGTTTTACCAACCAAGGATGGGCTTTCAAACCTGCTGTAAGTGCCGCATTACTGCTATCTAATACGACTTTCACACCAGCTTGATGCAACTGATTAAGCCAATCCGCAAATAATTCAGGACTGACACCACGCGGTAAACTGCCGCATACAGCAACGATGTCAAAGTTTTGGCAATACGCTAATGAATCTGCTGTAAATTGCTGCCAAGCTTCTGGGGTGATTTGATACCCTAAGAAATTTAGGTCCGTCACATCGGCTTCGGTTTCTGTAATTTTTACGTTAATGCGAGTTTTACCTGCTACGCGATGAAATTTGTCTTCTAAGCCTTGTTTTTTAAATAGGGTTTCGAAATCACCGACGTTGTCTTCACCTAAGAAGCCACTAACCGCGACATCTACGCCCAAATCTTTCAACACTTTGGCAACATTAATGCCTTTTCCGGCAGGGAAAAGACCAAGTGTTTCAACAGTGTTCACTTCGCCGATTTCAATACGCGGCAAACGCCCGACTAAATCGTAAGCGGCATTTAAGGTAATTGTTGCTACTTTTGCCATCACTTATTCCTTACCTTCACCTAAACCGCTTTCAATGACTGCACCAATACCGTCAATCGCTTGTTGAGCTTCTTCACCGCTCGCCACAAAACGTAAGCGATGACCTTTCACGACACCGAGCGCCACAATTTTCATTAGGCTTTTCGCACTGACTAATTGACTGTCACGATCTAAGTTTTGTACCGCAACAGACGCATTGTATTTTTTCACTTCATTAACAAGCACCGCACTTGGACGAGCATGTAAACCATGTTCATTACGAATCATAAATACGGCTTCAATGGCATCGGCTGGTAAACCTGTTTTTTCTTCGTGAATTTGTGGTGCATGCTCACTGCTCACTTCAATGGTATCCGGTTCAGCCGGTGGCACAGCTGATACGCTTTCGCCAAGCCCACTCGCAATAATCTTACCTAAGGCTTCAATGGCTTGTTTCGCATCATCACCTTCCGCAACAAAACGTAAGCGATGACCTTGAGTCACACCTAATGCCACGATTTTCATTAAACTTTTTGCACTAACTGGTGCGGTTTCTCGAGTAAGATTTTGTACCGTAATTTTAGAGGCGAATTTTTTCACTTCATTAACAAGCACTGCACTTGGGCGAGCATGCAAGCCATGTTCATTACGAATCGTAAAGGTACCAATCACTGCACCTGTCGCGATTTGACCTTCAGATTGAGTAGCTGCTGCAACAGGCACTTTACCGCCATTAAGTGCGGTCAAAATTTGCTGCGTATTACCACTTAATAAAATATTTTGTACTTCATCATCCAATAAACGTGCTAATGTCTCATTGATTTGGTCACTGACAGCCGAAATCGTCAACACACCTTTCACCGCTTTGCCATTATGATTAAAAATGGTTTTCGCACGACTGAATGCCAACGCATTTTTCACGTTACCTGATACGGCATCGGTTACCCATAAACCTTTGCCAAGTGGCAGAGCAGAATTGGAGACCACTTCAGAAACAAAGCTATTTTCAACCGCACTTTGCTGTTGTAATTTGCCTGCATTGATGGCGGTAAGGGTGAGCAAACTTTGCGTTTCAATATCTAAGCTTAATGTTTCTTCAGTCATGCTAAAAGCATCACTTTCGCCTAACAAAATAGCACGGAATTGTTCAACATCTGTTAATGTCGCTAACTGTGCTGCAGTCTCTTCATCACCTAAAACATGCGTTAATTGACGAAGTAAAGCAAGATGTTCATCAGAACGGGCAGCAATACCAATCACAACATAAGCAATATTGCCTTCTCCCCACTCAATACCTTGTGGAAATTGGAACACTTGCACACCGGTTTTTTTCACCATCGAACGGGTTTCTAATGTACCGTGTGGAATCGCAATTCCATTGCCTAAAAAAGTGGAGGTTTGTTGTTCTCGTCCAAGCATGCCTTGCAAATAGCCTTGTTCAACATTGCCAGCTTGCTCTAACGCACTTGCAGCCATTTCAATAGCTTGCAGCTTATTTGTTGCCGTAGCATTTAAATGAATGTTGCTTTCCGAAAGTTCTAACATTCTTGCTCCTTCACATTGATGATTTAAAAAAAGAAAAGCTGCTGATGAGGTCTCTCATCAACAGCTCAAATTGATTATTGGCCGGTACAGGCTTTGAGTAGCATTTCGCTACCTTGGGAAATGTAGGCGTCATTTTCACCGCGCTCTTTGCCTTTTTGCAAATCACGCATTGCATCGTAGATCCCTTGCGTCACACTTGGCGAATCCACTTTTTGCCAACAATTTGCACTTAAACGGCTGAAGTTAGTTTGTAATGCTTCTGCATGTAACACACCGCTATAGTAAGCATACACATCAGAATCATGACCACCTGTGTAGAGTTTATCTTGAATTTGCTTGATTGGCACCACAATACGACCGAGATACCAGTCATTCGCACCACTTGCAAAATTATCCACAAAGAAATTTTTTGTTACACGATCTTTATACGTTGCCACAGTGGCTTCATAAGCGGCGGCATAAGATTTTTGGTCGATTTTATCTTTATCTAAATCAATGACCTTTTTGTCTTTACCCATAAATGGAATGTAAGAGGTCATATCCGAAATCGAAGAACAACCCGCAAGCATTACTGCCACAAAGAATACCGAGATTTTTTTAAACATTAAATTTTCCTTATTTATAGGCGGTTAAAACCGCCGTTAATTATACTTAGAATAGGGGATTAAGCAAGGAAACGCCTAGCACTACGCTGATTCTTTGCTCACGCCGTTGTCTTTGACAATCGAAACTAAAATTTGATCAATTTTGAAGTTTTCGGTATCAATCACTTCAAATTTATACTTATCGTATAACACAAAATCGGTTTTTTTCGGGATTTTGCGTAGCATATACATCATAAAACCACTGATGGTTTCATAGTTTTCTTCATCTGGGAAAGATTCAATATCTAAAGCACGCATCACATCTTCAAGTGGCGTTGCACCATCAATCAACCAAGAGTTTTCATCACGGCTGACGATTTGCTCTTCTTCGTTAGAAACCAATTCGCCCATCACAATACTCATCACATCGTTCAAGGTAATTAAGCCCATCACAAGTGCATATTCATTGACGATAATGGCAAAATCTTCACCCGTGGATTTAAATAACTCCAATACTTCGTATAACGACAACGTATCAGGAATAAATAATGCTTTACGCAATAAACGGCTATCCGTTAAATCCACTACTTCTTGTTGAAGATAGAGTGTTAATAAGGTATGTGATTCCACATAACCTAAAATCTTATCCAAACCATTATCACAGATCACTAATTTAGAATGAGAGTCTGCCGATAAGGTATTCAACACCTCCTGACGACTAAAAGTGCGGTCTAAAAACACGATATTTTCACGTGTTGTCATGGTTGAAGACACGGTGCGTTCTTGCATTTCAAAAATATTTTCAATCAGATAATGCTCTTGTGTTTTTAACACCCCCGCTTCGGCTCCCGCTTCTACGATCGCCACAATGTCTTCTGGCGTCATGTTATCTTCACGTTTAGTAGGTACACCCATTAAATGGAAGAAGATATTAGAAAGACCATCAAAAAACCATACAATAGGTTTTAAGAAGAAAATAAAGGCTTGCATAATGCCAATAGTCCGTAACGCAACACCTTCAGGATTAATTAATGCAAGACGTTTCGGAATTAAATCGGCTAATAAAACAAATGTTGTGGTTACCATGAAAAAAGCAATCCAAGAGGAGGCTGGCTCAACCCATTCTGCCGTAGTGTATTCATGTAAAAAACTCTGTAAGTGAAGACTAATGGTTGCTTCACCAATCACACCACCGAGTACGGCAACCATATTAAGTCCAATTTGTACTACAGTAATGAAACGCCCTGGCTGTTCCTGTAATTTTAAAACTTTCTCCGCTTTGATATTGCCTTCATTGGCCAACGTTTGTAGTTTAATGCGTCTTGCACCCGCGAGAGAAATCTCAGCTGATGACAAGATTGCACTGACAATAATTAATACGATTAAAATAAAAATCGCTGCAGATAAGCTCATAATATTCTCTTTATTGGTTTTAAAGTGCGGTCAATTTACCGCTAGTTTTTAGGTTTGAAATGTTATTATTAAATTGTGAGGGCGTTCTATGACGCCCTATTTAAGAAACGCTAATTTTCGCTGTCGAACCAGCCACGTACAAATTGGATAGAAAGGAAAAGAGTAACTAATAAGAAAGCATAGAATACCCAAGATAAAATCGGATGGCTTGGTGTCACATCGCCACTGATTTCTTTCACTGCAACGGCATTGCGATATTCATCGAACATCGTCATCCGCCAACCGTAATACTTGATTTGCACTAATTTGTTTTCATTACCCAAGGCTTGAACTTGAGCCTGTAAGTTCGCTGAACCAAATTTAAAGTAGAATGGAAAACCCCAACGGGTATCTTCATTACGATACACCATGATTTTGCCATCATCATTTTGTGTATTGATAAAATACACATCGCGCGTTGGACCATCAGCCGGATTCGATTTTGTAATCGGACCATCTTTATCCACACGTTTCACTTCCACACCGGTTACTCGCGTTACATCATAGTGTGGGAAAACGTAGTCTACCACCGCGAACATAAAGCCGTGGAAAACAAAGACTACTAAAAATAAAAAGTACTTAAAAAACTTACGCATAAAACTCCCTCATTTAAATCGATGATTTATTGTACATTAATTTTAAATAAACGCTCGAAGTTTTGTGTACTAATTTGTGCAAATTCTTCCATAGACAGCCCTTTTAACGCTGCCACATATTCACACACCTCTCGCGTATAGGCAGGCTGGTTCTCTTTGCCACGATAAGGCACGGGTGCTAAGTAAGGCGAATCCGTTTCAACTAACAAACGATCTGCTGGTACATAACGAATGGCTTCGCGAATACTTTCCGCGTTTTTAAAGGTAATAATGCCCGAACAAGAGATGTAAAAACCTAAATCAAGCGCCTTTTTCGCAAAATCTAAGGTTTCCGTAAAACAATGAATTAATCCACCGCACTTTTCTGCCTGGTGCTCACGCAACATAGCAATGGTATCTTCTGTTGCTGAACGCGTATGAATAATCACGGGTTTATCCACTTCATTAGCAATTCTGATTTGATCAGCAAAAACCGTTTGCTGCAATGCCTTATTATCGGCGCTGTAATAATAATCCAAACCCATTTCGCCAATTGCGATCACTTTTTTATCTTGGGATAAACGTAATAAACGCTCGGCATCGTAAGGTTCTTCTTCAAGATCCAGTGGATGCACGCCGCAAGCCAAAGACACATTCGGAAATTTTGCTAACTCAGGGTAAGCTTTTTCAAAACGGCTTAATGTTACGCCAATCGCCAATAAATGTTTCACATCTCGTGCTTGGGCTTTGGTCACCACATCAGCAATATCTTTGTGTAAATTTTCATAATCCAATGCATCTAAATGGCAATGGGAATCTACGATAAACATAATTTATTTAGTCCTTAAATACGTCGGTAATTAACTTCGTCAAACCATCTAGTAACATTAATTCCGTATTAACGCCGTTGATAGTGAGTAAATCCGAGCGTACTTTTTGCATAATTTTATTTGCGGTTAATAACCCAAGCGCTGTTTGCTCGTCTGCAAATTGAGTTACACCTGTTTTAAGATCAAGTGTTTGCCAGCCATTTTGTATTTCGAGTTTGTATTTAATGGCATCACTTAAAAACGCTAAAATCCAATCCACTTGCTGTATGGTGCGTTCTTTTTCAAAGAAAGGCAAAATTTCCAAAGGTGAACGACGACGATAAAACAGCCAAAATTGACGTAGGAAATTTTTTCTCTGTTCAATTAATCCTTGCCGGAGTGTTTCTAATGCTAACAGTGGACGACCCAAATTCATCGCAAGTGCGGTCAATAATTCAGATGTTTCTGCCTGAAATTGAGAAGAAAGCCAAGTTAAGGCTTCTGCTTCCGTTGGCAAAGGCACATTCCACACTTGGCAACGGCTGTAAATAGTCGCTAACAACGAAGAGGAAGGCTCTGTTTGCAATAAGAAATACGTGTTCGGACGCGGCTCTTCCAAAGTTTTGAGCAATGCATTAGCTGCCGCTTCCGTAAGACGTTCTGCATCTTGAATATATACTAATTTATTGCCATTTTGTTGCGCGTGTTGGCTGACAACATCATTAATCGCCCGCACCTGATCAACACCAATGTCTTTGCCTTCTTGAGAGGCTAAAACATGAAAATCAGGGTGGCTGTGCGCTGCCATTAAGTGACAAGCATGGCAATGGCCACAAGGTGCATTATCCGGTGTTTGACACATAATGCGTTTTGTTAAAGCCTCAAACAAACCTTCAGCACCGAGACCTTGATCAGCTTTAATCAATAATGCATGATGCCCCAAACCTTCGCTAAAAGTTTGGCTAATTTTGTGATAAGTAGGCACTAACCAAGGATAAAGTTCGCTCATTTTGTTTGTGAAACCCACCAATTTTTGACCGCACTTTGAATGTCTGCTTGTACTTGTTCCAAAGGCTGACCTGCATTAACAATGGCGGCTTTCGGGTTGTTCTGCACCAATTCCAAATAACGTTGTCGGGTACGATGGAAGAAATCGAGTCCTTGTTGTTCAATGCGGTCTAATTCACCACGACCTCTAGCACGAGCAAGCCCTTCTGCAGGATCAATGTCTAAATACAGTACAAAATCAGGCTCAAAATCGCCTAATACCATATTTTTTAAATTCGCCATAAGTGTTTGGTCAAACTGACGCCCACCACCTTGATAAGCCTGTGAAGACATATCATGTCGATCGCCAAGCACAATTTTACCTTCTGCCAATGCTGGCTTAATCACATTTTCTACCAATTGAATTCGTGCCGCATAAAGCATCAATAATTCCGCTTTATCCGTAACAAGTTCTTCTGTTTCATGTTTAATTAAATGGCGCAATTTTTCTGCTAATGGTGTACCACCCGGCTCACGAGTAAATACGATATCATTTACACCAAGGGATTTTAATGTATCCACCACCGTTTGCATGGCGGTACTTTTACCTGCACCTTCCAAGCCTTCAATCACGATAAATTTGCCTTGCATTAGTTGGCTCCTTTTTGTTGGCTACGATACCAACGTAAATATTCTTGCACTGCTTTATTATGCTCGTTCAGATTACGAGTAAATTTATGACCGCCACTTCCATCGGCAACAAAATAATAAAAGTCCGTTTTTGCTGGATGAGCCACGGCCTGCAAAGCACTCTCACTCACCATCGCAATTGGTGTTGGTGGTAGCCCCTCAATCATATAGGTATTGTAAGGGGTCATCGTTTCCAAATCTTTTTTACGAATATTGCCGGTATAACGCTCACCCATTCCATAAATCACGGTTGGGTCAGTTTGTAGTTTCATATTGGCTTTTAAACGATTAATAAATACGGAAGCGACTTGTGGGCGCTCCGCCGCAATACCCGTTTCTTTCTCCACAACAGAAGCCAAAATCAGCATCTGATATGGATCCGTTAATGGGAGATTTTCATCACGTTCATTCCACGCTTTATCTAAGGCTTTTTGTAAACGAGTAGTTGAACGCTTTAATAATTCAAGATCAGTCGAGTTAGGCGTGTAATTATAGGTATCTGGATACAACCAGCCATCCATGTTATTCCATTCGTAAACGGCTTTTGCAACGGCTGGAATATCCAATAACGCCATAATTTCTTTATCACTTTTACCTTGCAAGGTTTGTTTTAAGTGCGGTGCATTTTCAAGGTTTTTACGCCATTCCTTGAACGTTTTACCCTCAATAAACTTCACACTAAATTGCGCTTCCTTGCCAGAATTAATCATATCCAATAAATCTTGCAACGTTTTCACGCCCGTTAAAGAATAAGTCCCCGCTTTCACTTTGTTGAGCTGAGGTTGTAATTTCAATAACCAAGGCAATAAATCGGCATGTTCAAGAATTTTTTCTTGCTCTAATAAAGCGGCGAGTTTACTGCCAGTAGTGCCTCGCTCAATTGTCAGCAATTGATCTTGCGTGACATTCACCGGCGTATGAACAAACTCAGTTAATTTTTGATAACCCCAAAAACCAACACCGCCAAGAATTAGCAAAAGAATCAGTAAAAAGACAAAAAATTTTTTCATGCGTCACTCATTTTATAAAAACGACAAAAGGGGCAAAATGCCCCCTTATTCTAACGTTTTCTGTTATTTATCGAAATATTGAATATCAGCATTTTTACGTAATGCTTTCACCCAGTCTTTGGTTGCTTCTTGTAATTGGCTATTCACGATTTGTTCGTAAGCTTTTTGACGATAAGCATCTTCTGTTTTATCGCCATCACGACTGCCGGTTACTTCGAGAATATGCCAACCAAATTCAGATTTAAATGGTGCAGAAATAGTACCTTGTGGTGTAGTTTCAACCATTTTTGCAAATGGGCCCACATAAGCTTCTGGGAAGGCATAGCCTAAACTTCCGCCATTCGCACCTGATAAATAATCTTTAGAATATTTTAATGCGGCATCAGCAAATGTCATTTTGCCGGAAATAATCTCGCTACGAATACGCTCTAATTCTGCTTTAGCTTGTGCATCATTCAGTAATGGATTTAATTTTAATAAAATATGACGAACTTCATACTCTTTACCCATCACTTTTTGTGCGGTACCTTTTGCTTTCGCTTCATCGAGCATTTGTTTACCCAATGCATCCACTTGCTCACGAGTGACATCTACGCTGTTTTGAATGGCATGGTTACGCACACCCGCCATTAACATTTGACGAGAGATTTGTTGTTTAAATGCATTTAAGGAAATGCCTTGATAATCCAACGCATCTAAGAATTGACCATAAGTTAAACCATTTTTCGCTGCAATATCTTCTACGATACGGTTTACTTCCGCTTGGTTTACTTTTACGCCTGATTCTTTGATAGCCTTATCAGTCAGCATATCATCAATAATCTTATCTAATGCGGCACGTTGGCTACCTTTCTTACCCATCACGGCATTCACTTGGCTTTGTAAAATTGGTGTGCCATTTACGGTCGCCACAACGCGTTCTTCTGCTTGAACTTGAGAAAAAGTAAACAGACCGATCATGGCAAATAAAAGAGATTTTAACACTGATTTTTTCATTTTAGTTGTCTTAAAAAATAATAGGATAATGCTCGTTAGATTATCAATTTTATCAAAGGTTCACAATAGGCTGATCGTTATTTAGGCAATAATGCCACTTCATAACAACCATCGTATTTTAATGTACGCACCTGAACTTGTTCATCACGAGAAGTCGGCACATTTTTACCCACATAATCTGCCCGAATCGGCAATTCACGATGTCCGCGATCGACTAAAATCACCAATTCAATTTTAGCAGCTCGACCAAAATCTGTTAATGCGTCCATCGCGGCACGAATAGTTCTACCGGTAAAGAGCACGTCATCGATCAAAATAACTTCTTTACCCTGAATATTCATATAACTTGAGGCACCGCTATACACAGGGGTTGGATTTTCAGGTTCAACGTACTCTAAGTCATCGCGGTAAAATGTGATATCCAATTCCATCATTGGAAGACTTACACCATTCAACTCTTCAATGCGACGTTGAATCAATTCGGCAATTTCTGCTCCACGGCGTTTCACCCCAACTAAAATCACATTATCGAAATCTTGGTGCTTTTCAATAATTTCGTGGGAAATACGTGAAATGGTACGTAAAAATCTGTCTGCATCAATAATGATTTTTTCCATTTTATCTCTCGCTTTGTTTCTCTCACCTAAAGTGCGGTTAAAAAACACGGATTTTTTGACCGCACTTTGACTGGAATATTAACCGAATTCTAGCTCTACTGCATTTTCGCCGAGCAAATTCACCAATTCTGTTAGAATGTCATCAGTTGGTGTAATCGACCATTGAATCCCTAAACGCAATAACGCACGACCTTTTGCGCTTTGATAATATACGTTAATCGGTAAAGTGCCGCCACTAACAGGTTCTAACATTTCTTTCAGTTTCTTGATAAAACTTGGGCTAATCTGCTCCTCAGACAAACTGATAGCCAAAGATTTCGCATAACGGGAACGCGCCTCATCCAAGGTCATTAGATCCCGTACTGACATTTTTAATCCGCCTGAAAAATCGTCAAAACTCACTTGGCCTGATACCACCACAACCGTATCTTTTTGCAGCTTTTCACCAAATTGGTCTAAGCTTTCCCCAAACAGGGTTAAATCCAAACGTCCAGAACGGTCATCAATGGTTGCGATACCAATTCGATTGCCTTTTTTCGTTGTCGCGAAGCGAGTTGAGACTAGCAAACCAGCTGCCGTGCTAATCTGTCCTCGGCGATTAGGCGTAAGATCTTTTAATCGTGTAGAGCTATAATGAGAAAGCTCTTTTAAATAACGACTTACCGGATGACTGCTTAAATACAAACCAAGGGTTTCACGTTCGCCATCTAAAATTTGTTTTTCTGTGTAAGGTGGCGTGTGGGCGTAAGCATTTTCCACTTCTTCATGTGTTTCTGTTAGCACACCGAACATATCGGCTTGTCCCATGGCCTCATCTTTTGCATGCTGATCTGAAGCTTTGAGTGCATCTTCTAAATTCTTAGATAACGCCGCACGGTGTGGCCCTAACTTATCAAATGCGCCCGACATGATCAGGCTTTCAAAGGTACGACGGTTAATTTTCTTCAAATCAACGCGAGCACATAAATCAAATAAATCTCTGAAAATCCCACCTTCATTACGTGCGGTAATCAAGGCATCAATCGGACCTTCACCCACACCTTTAATGGCCCCGATGCCATAAACAATTTCACCATTTTCATTCACGCTGAAATGATGTTTTCCTACGTTAATATCCGGTGGGGTAACTTTTAAGCCCATACGTAAACATTCATCGTATAAGCCAACAATTTTATCGGTATTATCCATTTCCGAGGTCATTACTGCAGCCATAAACTCAGCAGGGAAATGGGTTTTCAGCCAAAGGGTTTGGTAGGATACTAATGCGTAAGCGGCAGAGTGCGATTTATTAAAACCATAGCCGGCAAATTTTTCCACCAAGTCGAAAATCTTCATGGAAAGCTCGCCATCAACACCGTTTTTTTCCGCGCCTTCTTTAAACACAGAGCGCTGTTTCGCCATTTCTTCTGGCTTTTTCTTACCCATAGCACGACGTAATAAGTCCGCACCACCAAGAGTATAACCTGCTAGCACCTGAGCAATCTGCATAACTTGCTCTTGATACAAAATAATACCGTAAGTTGGCTCTAAAATCGGTTTAAGGCTTTCATGTTGGTAGTTTGCATCAGGATAAGACACCTCTTCTCGACCATGTTTACGGTCAATAAAGTTATCTACCATGCCTGATTGTAATGGACCTGGTCGGAATAATGCCACCAACGCGATAATATCTTCAAAACAGTCTGGCTGAAGGCGTTTAATTAAATCTTTCATCCCACGAGATTCCAACTGGAATACGGCGGTCGTTTCAGATCGCTTCAGCAACTCAAAAGATTCGGGATCATCTAATGGAATAGCAGCAATATCAACTGGCGGTTTGCCTTCACGAGTAAGGCGGGCATTAATCATATCTAGTGCCCATTTGATAATGGTGAGTGTACGCAAACCTAAGAAGTCAAACTTCACTAAACCGGCATATTCCACATCATTTTTATCGAAGTGAGTAACCGGATGAAGTCCTTCGTTGTCACAATAAAGAGGTGCAAAGTCTGTAATCAAAGAAGGCGAAATCACTACGCCACCTGCGTGTTTACCCGCATTTCGCGTGACACCCTCTAGCTTACGCGCCATATCAATCAAGGCTTTGACTTCTTCATCTGAATCATATGCTGTTTGTAGTTGCGGTTCAGCCTCAAAAGCCTTGGCTAAGGTCATGCCAGGATCAGGGGGAATCATTTTCGAAATACGATCCACGAAGCCATAAGGATGGCCTAATACTCGACCTACATCTCGAATTACCGCTTTGGCCGCCATGGTACCAAAGGTAATAATTTGTGATACCGCACCACGACCATAGGTTTCAGCGACATGATCGATAACACGATCCCGTCCATCCATACAGAAATCCACGTCGAAATCGGGCATGGAAACACGTTCTGGGTTTAAGAAACGTTCAAAAAGAAGATCAAATTCAAGGGGATCTAAATCGGTAATTTTTAGTGCATAAGCCACCAATGAACCCGCACCAGAACCACGTCCTGGCCCTACCGGAATATCATTGTCTTTTGACCACTGGATAAACTCCATAACGATTAAAAAGTAACCCGGGAACCCCATTTGGTTGATCACATCAAGTTCAACTTGGAGACGCTCATCATATTCTGGTCGTCTTTCTGCCCGCACTTTTTCATCGGGGAATAAAAACGCCAAACGCTCTTCCAAGCCTTCTTTGGCTTTCATCACCAAATAATCTTCCGTGCTCAGCTCGCCAGTTGGAAATTGAGGGAGGAAATATTGCCCCAAACGCAAAGTCACATTACAGCGTTGAGCAATTAATACGGTATTTTCAAGTGCAGAAGGAATGTCCGCAAATAAGTCGCACATCTCTTCTTCTGAACGGAAATATTGTTGCTCGGTATAACGTTTTGGACGTTTCGGATCGTCAAGGGTATAGCCATCATGAATAGCAACTCGAATTTCGTGTGCCTCAAAATCATCAGGTGCGAGAAAGACAACATCGTTGGTTGCAACAAGCGGTAAATCATGTTCCTCAGCCAATTTTAATGCGGCTTGAATATAACGCTCTTCATCCGGACGCCCTGTTCTGGAAAGCGAAAGATAAAAATGGTCAGGAAAAAATTCTTGATAAAAACTGACCGCACTTTCCGCTTCGGAAATATTTTCTTTAAGGAGTTTTTTCGAGATATCGCCTTGTGTGCCACCTGATAAAACAATTACACCCTCACGGTGTTCAATCAACCATTCCTGGTCGATATAAGGCAAGTCCACATAGCCGCGTTGATAGGCTTTTGAAAGCAGTAAAGTGATGTTTTTATAGCCTTCATTGTTCTTGGCAAGTAAAGTGAGGGTGAATAATTCCTCACCGCATAGCTCACTTTTAACATGAACATCTGCGCCAATAATCGGTTTAATTCCCGAAGAAAGGGTTTCACCATAAAAACGCACCACACCACAGAAATTGGTAAAATCCGTTAATGCCAACGCAACCATATTGTTTGCAGCACACGCTTTGACCAATGGTTTCACTTTCACAATACCATCGATCATTGAAAAATCGGTGTGTGTACGAAGATGTACAAAACGCGGTTGAGTTGACATGAATAATCCTTATGTTGATAGTTAAAACAGATAACTTAGGCTTTTTTAATATCTATTCTAGCTAAGCCTTCTTTAAAAGCGTATCCATAACGTCTTGGTATTGATGCTTCAAATCTACCATTCTCTACTGTGGTTTCATAGCTGCAAACTTTAAATTCAGGCACACGAATAAAGGAATAATCGACATTGACCATAGGCGATATTTTTGAATATAACGTCCATCTTACTTTGCACCCTTCTTCAAAAGAGGTTTTCGCATCAAAACTACTTGCTCCTTCGCAATGCGCAATTTGATAATTAGGGTAAAACTCTCCAGGGAAAGGTTTTGCATTACAGAAATTAAATACCCTATCATGTGAGAATACATCTTGGCGAATATAGCCCCACAAGTCTTCAGCAAGGAAATCCTGATCAGCAAAATGACGAGAGTCATAACCCTTATCAACAAAACGTTGAATTCTTGCTTCCATATCTGGCACCGCACCAGCTTTAGCCCCCCACATCCCCGCTAAAATAAGTGCGGTATGGGAGCCAGAATCACGCATTGTATGGAATGAATGACCACTTCCAATCCATTCGGCCACGGCTTCTGCTTCTCGGTGAGAGACCACGGAGTCCGCATCACGGAAGATCACATACTCTGCTTCTGGATCATTAATTGCAAGAAAACGCCACATTGCACCAGGCCATTTATTCACAGGTGAAGTGACATAAACCACTTCTGCATCATTATTTTTTAATCGTTGAATCGTTTCAGATGAGACCGAATCATCCACATAAAAACGGCATACCCAACCAGGGAATAACATCGGAGAAACTTGTGTATTTAATACAGCCGGCTCAATATATTTGGAGTTATTACCAAATAAAGAAAATGCGATAATTCGCTTACCATTTTTAGGCGCAGACGCAGGAACCATTTCCTGTGTTGGAACGGGAATAGCTTTATCTTTCAACTCAAGGGCTAAACTACCATAAAAACCTGAGCGCTCCCAATCATCTACTGCACCATAAGCATGTGCCAATAAATCTAAAGCCGGAATATATTGCGCATCTACTTTTAATGTTTTTAATTCTGCCTCAATTGCCTCTTCCCATTTTAATTGTTGCAAATAAACATAAGCAATTTTATGAGAGTATTCGGGATTATTAGGATCAAGTAAGCAAAGCGTTTCAGCCAACTTGACTGCTTCATCATATTCTTTATTTTCAAGTGAGGAAACGTAAGATCGCTCTAGCGCTTTTTGTGCGTCCATATTATTCATAATCAAAATAAATTGGTCATAATTATTACGCCGGAACTATAAAAGCACCGGCGTAACAAAATTTTATATTTAGGTTTTATTATTTTCTTGCCAATGGTGGCACGAAAGTTAAACCTAAATCCCAAGGTTGTTCAATCCAAGTATTTTGTGGAATATCAATCACGTAATCATCCACTAACTCAGCACCTGCTGGTTTTGCGAATACTGTGACAAATTTTGCTTTCGGATACATTTCACGAATTGCACGAGCGGTATTGCCGGTATCTACTAAATCGTCTACCACGATCATTCCTTCACCATCACCACCTGCGCGGTGTAACACTTTTAATGCACCTTGTTCATCGTGATCATAACTCGCAATACACACGGTTTCTACGAAACGAATATTTAATTCGCGAGCAAGTACCGCTGCTGGGAACAAACCACCACGGCTTACTGCGATGATACCTTTCCACTGAGTGGTAGGAAGTAAACGTTCCGCTAATTTGCGGGCATGCATTTGGAACATATCCCAAGTCACAACATATTTTTCGCTCATAACAAATACCTTAAACTTTGTCGCTAAATAAAAAAATTGCGGAATTTTAACCTGAAATGGCGTTTTATGCTATGATTTCCGCAAAAATTTTAATGAAAAAAGGAGTTCATTATGTCAGAAATTACCACATTACAACCGCAATTACTTTGGAAATGGTTTGATCAAATTTGTGCGATTCCACATCCTTCTCATCACGAAGATGCGCTCGCAACCTTTATTGTCAACTGGGCGAAAGAAAAACAATTTTTTGCCGAGCGTGATGAAGCCGGTAATGTATTAATTCGTAAACCTGCCACAGCTGGTATGGAAAAAAGCCAACCTGTTGTGTTACAAGCACATTTAGATATGGTTCCGCAAGCGAATGAAGGCAATCCACATAACTTCGTTCAAGACCCAATTCGCCCTTATATTGATGGGGATTGGGTAAAAGCACAAGGTACCACACTTGGCGCAGATAACGGTATCGGTTTAGCCTCTACCTTAGCGGTATTAGAAAGTACCGATATTGCACATCCACCACTTGAAGTGTTACTCACCATGACTGAAGAAACCGGAATGGATGGTGCCGTACACCTTCGCCGTAACTGGTTAAAATCAGAAATCTTAATTAATACCGATACTGAAGAAATCGGTGAAATCTATATTGGTTGTGCTGGTGGGGTAAATGCTAATGTTGAACTACCTGTTCACCGTGAAACCAATTCATTCAACCATACTTTGCAAATTAACTTAAAAGGTTTGCGGGGCGGTCACTCTGGTTGTGATATTCACACCACACGCGCGAATGCAATTAAAGTATTGGCGCGTTTATTAGCAAAACTTTCACAAAATCAACTGCACTTTGTCCTTGCAGAAATTCACGGAGGCTCAATTCGTAATGCGATTCCACGTGAAGCGGCTGCAACCATTTGCTTCAATCATGATGTAGAAAGCGTAAAAAGTGCGGTTAAAAATTTTGAAGTTTTATTGAAAGAAGAGCTTACTATCGCTGAACCAAACTTAACCTTAACCGCTGAGCAAGTTGAAAATCCACAACAAACCTTCACACTTGAAACCACCAAAAAAGTGATTAATTTGCTGAATGTCTTACCAAATGGCGTAATCCGCAACAGTGATGTCATCAAAAATGTCGTGGAGAGCTCGTTGAGCATTGGGGTATTAAAAACCCTTGAAGATAAAATCAAAGGCACGATTCTTATTCGCTCACTTATTGAAAGTGGTAAAGAGTATGTAGAAGAAACTTTAAGCTCACTCGCTGAACTCACTGGTGCAACGGTCGAATTCTCAGGTTCTTACCCTGGTTGGAAACCGGTAAACGACACGGCAATTTTAGCCTTAATGAAAAAACATTATGCAGAAGTGCTTGGCAAAGAGCCTGAGATTAAAGTAATTCATGCAGGGCTTGAATGTGGCTTGTTGAAAGAACATTATCCGAATATTGAGATGATTTCTGTGGGGCCAACTATTCGCAATGCGCATTCGCCTGATGAAAAAGTCCAAATCTCAACAGTACAAACGTACTGGGAATTACTTACTAAAGTCTTAGCGGATATTAAATAATCTACAAATAAAAAGGGCTAAATATTACATTTAGCCCTTTATTTTTTTATCTTTTATAAACTACGTAATGCTTCGATACGTTTTTCAAGTGGAGGATGACTCATAAAGAGTTCGCTACGTTTGCCGTTAATCATAAAGGCATTAAGTGAACCTTCCATCTCTTGCGGCTCATGAATTTGTTGTAAACGTTGCAATGCTGCAATCATTTTTTCTTTACCAACAAGTTGTGCAGAACCTGCATCTGCGCGGTATTCACGATAGCGTGAGAACCACATCGCGATAATGCTCGCTAAAATACCAAATACAATTTCTAACACCATTGAAACTAAGAAGTAAATGCCTGAGCTGCGGCTTTCTTCATCACCATTACGGGAACTTGCCACCACATTGGCAATCACTCGAGATAAGAAAATCACAAAGGTATTCAATACGCCTTGTAATAAAGTCATCGTCACCATATCGCCGTTCGCGATGTGTGAGACCTCGTGAGCCAATACCGCCTCAGCCTCTTCTTCCGTCATGGAGTTTAGTAAACCCGTACTAATCGCCACTAAAGAATTATTTTTAGTCGCACCTGTAGCAAAAGCATTCGCATCATTAGAATGGTAAATCGCCACATCTGGCATTGGAATACCTGCTTGTTGCGCTTGACGACGTACAGTTTCTACTAACCAACGTTCCGCTTGATTACGCGGTTCAGTAATCACTTCTGCTCCCACAGAGCGCAATGCCATGGTTTTTGATAAAAATAACGAAATCAATGATCCGGCAAAACCGAAAAGCATTGCCATAATTAAAATGCCACCTGTACTATTTCCTGCAATACCAGTCACATTTAAAATAATCCCTAACACAAGCATCACAGCAAAGTTAGTGGCTAAAAATAAAAGGATTCGCATCATAATAAAGTTCCTCAATAAAATAGAAAGTAAACACTGCAATAATGGAGAATTTTTTGCAAAATTCAAGGTTAAACAAATAATTTATTGTAAATCTTCTAAGGTATTAAAATTTACAAATCGTCCTTCTTGTTCGTCAAATTGGACAGCAACCGCGCCATTTTTGTTCATAAATTGTAATAAACGACGTTCGCCTTCGTTTAAATAAGCGCGTAACTTCTCTTTAAGCTGAACGGACATTAAACAAAATGTCGGGTGTTCACGCTCTTTATCTTTTGCATAAGCCATTAAAGTGTGGTCATTTTTAACCGCACTTTTTAGTTTTTCTAATAAGTTTTGCGGAAAATACGGGCTATCACAAGGCACAAAAAGCACAAAATCCGTTTTAGCTTGTTCGAGTGCTGTCAACATACCACTCAATGGCCCCTGAAAATCAGGCAATTCATCTGAAAATACAGGAAAACCCCATTGTGCATATTCCGCATGGTGACGATTAGCATTGATAGAAATATCAACCACTTGAGGTTGTAAGCGTTCAATCACATGGCTAATTAATGGTTTATTTTGTAAAAGCTGCAAGCCTTTATCCGCCCCATTCATTCTCCGTGCTTTTCCACCCGCTAAAATAACCGCACTTATTGTGTATTCCATATTTTCTTATTGCCTTATTTGAAGTATGATCTAGCCTTATTTTTCTCCATTTAAAAGGAAATAGCAATGAAATGTAAGCGTTTAAATGAAGTATTGGAACTTTTACAACCTTATTGGTCTAAAGACCCAGATCTGAGTTTGTTACAAATTTTGCAAAAAATTGCTGATGAAGCAGGTTTTGATAAACCCGTAGCAGAATTATCTGATGAAGTGATTATTTATCATTTAAAAATGCACGGCACAGATAAACTTGAGCCAATCCCAGGCATCAAAAAAGATTATGAAGAAGATTTTAAAACCGCATTGTTAAAAGCGCGCGGAATTATTAAATAAGGAAAACAAATGAAAAAAGTTTTATTTTTACTCGGTGCTTTATTTTCATTTAACGCATTCGCAGCTAATCTAGAAGAAGGTAAACAATACGTTCAAGTGGGCCAAACCGCTTCGGCACAGCCTGAAGTGATTGAATTTTTCTCTTTCTACTGCCCGCATTGCTATGCCTTTGAAATGGAATACCACATTCCAAAACAAGTTGCAGAAAGCTTACCAAAAGGCACTGAATTTAAACAATATCACGTTAATTTCTTAGGTCGTCAATCTGAAAACCTCACTCGTGCATGGGCATTAGCGATGGCACTTGGTGCAGAAAGCAAGGTGAAAGCGCCTTTATTTGAAGCCGCACAGCAAGATAAATTAAGCTCAATGGACGATATTCGTAAAATCTTCATTGATAACGGCGTGACTGCTGAACAATTTGATAACAACATCAATAGCTTTGCTGTAAACGGTTTAGTGAACAAACAAGTGAATGCGGCTGAGCAGTTTAAAGTACATGGCGTACCTGATTTCTATGTCAATGGCAAATATCGTGTGAACCCTGAAGGCTTAAATTACGATGATTTCGTCAAAGATTATGTAGAAACCGTGAAAGGTTTATTGCAAAAATAAAAAAAAATTGGTTTAATGCCTGCCGTTTTTAAATATAAAGAAGAGAGATGATTATGGCTGCTAGTTTCAGTGTTACTCGTCGTTTTTTTGACGACAAAAACTACCCACGCGGATTTTCCCGTCATGGTGATTATACAATCAAAGAATCCCAAGTATTAGAGCAATATGGTCAAGCGTTTAAAGCATTAGATTCAGGCGAGCGCAAGCCGGCGACAAAAGAAGAAAAAGAATTTGTTGCTTTTTGCCGTGGTGAACGTGCACCGGAAACTTTCTTCGAAAAAACCTGGAATAAATATCGTACTCGCATTAACACAACAAAACGTGTTTACACCTTATCAGGTGATGTGAGCGAAGCGGCTTCTAGCGGCGAAGATTATTCTGGCGAATAATACATTTTAAAAGGCAGGCAGAAGCTTGCCTTTTACTTTTTTACTCAATCCCCATGCTTGCCAAGGGCTGTGGGATATTTATCATTCAAACGTAAACATCAATGCAACTACCCATTTCCCAATATACCGAACTCCTGCAAAAAAAGATTGAAAAACTGACCGCACTTTTGCAGCCCTTTAACGCCCCAGAAATAGCCGTGTTTGATTCGCCAACTAGCCATTATCGGATGCGTGCAGAATTTCGTATTTGGCATGATAAAGGCGATTTTTATCACATCATGTTTGATCAAAGCACCTTGCAGCGTTATCGAGTGGATGAGTTCCCGATTGCCAGCGAACTGATCAATCGCATGATAAAAGCCTTACTACCGTTGTTAAAAACTCAGGAAGTACTTCATAAAAAACTGTTTCAAATTGATTATTTGAGCACGCTTAGCAATAAGATTATTGTAAGCCTGCTTTACCACAAGCAACTTACGGAAGAATGGCAAAGCGCTGCTATACGCTTAAAAGAAGAATTACAACAACTTGGTTTTGATGTGCAGCTGATTGGTCGTGCAAGTAAACAAAAAATCTGTTTAGCGCAGGATTTTGTCGATGAAGTATTACCGGTGAAAGGGCGTAATTATGTTTATCGCCAAGTGGAAAACAGCTTTACCCAGCCTAATGCAGCTGTAAATTGCAAGATGTTGGAATGGGCGATTGATTGCACTCAAGGTTCTCAAGGGGATTTATTAGAGCTGTACTGCGGTAACGGCAATTTCTCTATCGCCCTTGCACAAAACTTCCGTAAAGTGCTTGCTACCGAAATCGCCAAGCCATCCGTGGCTGCCGCACAATTTAATATTGCGGAAAATGGTATAGATAATCTGCAGATTATTCGTATGTCCGCAGAAGAATTTACCCAAGCCATGAATGGCGTACGTGAGTTTAATCGCTTAAAAAGCATTGATTTAAAAGCCTATCAATGCAATACGATTTTTGTTGACCCACCACGAGCAGGGCTTGACCCTGACACGGTAAAGCTGGTGCAGAATTACGATCGTATTTTGTATATTTCCTGCAATCCACATACCCTTTGTGAGAATTTGCAAACCCTAAGCCAAACCCACCGAATTGAAAAAGCGGCGTTGTTTGATCAATTTCCTTACACAGATCATATGGAAAGCGGCGTATGGCTGGTGAGAAAATAAAAATTCAACTGCTTGCCGAAGCGGGAACATTGTCAGAATTGACCGCACTTTGTTCCCCTCTTGGTATCGAGCATTGTACTGAAAGTCTGCTTGCATTGGTGCGAACTGAAACCCATCTTGCCTTGCGTAAACTAGATGAGCCTAAATTGGGCGATGTGTTTGTGGATTTTGTTGCCGGTGCGATGGCTCATCGTCGTAAATTCGGTGGTGGACGTGGCGAAGCTGTTGCCAAAGCTGTAGGCATTAAGGGCACAGAATTGCCGAGCGTAATTGATGCCACAGCAGGACTTGGTCGAGATGCCTTTGTTTTAGCTTCTATCGGTTGCCAAGTACGCTTAGTAGAACGCCATCCCGTGGTGTATTTATTATTACAGGATGGGCTCAACCGAGCCTATCAAGATGCAGAAATAGGCGAAATGATGCAACAAAATATGCGTTTACTAGATGTTCATCATATTGCCGAACTTAATCCACAAATCGATAGTGCCGATGTGGTGTATTTGGATCCAATGTATCCACATAAACAAAAATCCGCCCTAGTTAAAAAAGAAATGCGTGTATTCCAATATTTAGTTGGTGCCGATTTGGATGCCGATGAGCTCTTGACACCTGCGTTACAATTAGCCCGTAAACGCGTGGTGGTAAAACGTCCTGATTATGCGGAATTTTTAGCGCAAAAAGCGCCCCATGTCAGTCGTGAAACTAAAAATCACCGCTTTGATATTTATATGGGAGAAGCACAATGCTAAAAGAAAGTGCAGTTGTGATGAGCTATGATGCAGAAACGGGTCTTGCTAAAGTGAAATGTCAATCACAAAGCGCCTGTGGAGCTTGTTCAGCTAGAGAAGCCTGTGGAACAGCTTCCCTTTCTGAGCTTAACGGAAAACGAGGCGAACATATCTTCACATTAGAAACCATCACGCCACTGCGCACAGGCCAAATGGTAGAAATCGGTCTAGAAGAAAAATCCATGCTTTTCTCCGCACTGTTAATGTATATCGTGCCACTTTTCACGCTATTAGTTGCAACATTACTTTCTAGCTATATCAGTGAAAATGAGCTCATCCGTGCAATTTTAATCTTTATTTTGACCGCACTTTCCTTTGTCATGGTTAAACGATATACCCACAAACTCGGCCAACAAACGGAATTTCAGCCTGTTTTGTTGAGAGTGTTGTCTTAACCAAGTTTTTAATAAAGCATAGTCGAAAAGCCATATATTTTACGCTATGATACCAAACATCTTATAAACTAATTTTTTACCTAAGGATGTATAAATGGCAAATATTTCACAGAAAAAAAGGGGGGAAATGCTCTCTTTTTTGCAATCACTTAAGCAAACTCATTCTGATGATGCTTCGATTATTGCGTTCAATGAGATTGAAAATGCTCTGTTAAATAAAAAATACGGTTTAGTCTGGGAAGAACATTCCGAGCATGTGGATGAAATGCTACAAGAGCATATTCCTGTTTTTATTGAAGATACGACACGTAAAATCACGACTTCCGATTGTCCAGCGATTGTCCAGCGATTGTCCAGCGATTGTCCAGCGATTGTCCAGCAAGATTATGAAAAATTTAATTTCCTAATTGAAGGGGATAATCTCCATTCTTTAAAACTTCTTGAAAAAACCCACCGAAACAAAATTGATGTTATCTACATCGACCCTCCCTACAACACCGGCAACAAAGATTTTATCTATGATGACCATTACATAGATAAAAACGATGGCTACGCTCATTCTAAATGGCTTTCTTTTATGAGCAAGCGATTGGAGATTGCTCGAAATTTATTGAGTAAAAGTGGCGTTATTTTTATTTCAATTGATGAAAATGAATTTGCTCAATTAAAGTTATTATGTGATTCAATTTTTGGCGAAAATAACTTTGTTGGGACAATGATATGGAGAAAGAAATCAGGAGGTGGACAAACAGATGAGTTTTTCGTAACTGAACATGAATATATATTTGGATATAGAAAATCATCTCAATTCATTTGGAATGATAAACATGAGAAAATTGACCAGAATGAATATAAATATACATATTCTGATGGTTCACTATATAAAATTATTAAATTAGAAAAATGGGGAAGCTCATCACATAAAGAAGACAGACCAACCATGTATTTCCCAATTAAAGATCCTGATGGAAATGATCTGTATCCTATTGCACCAGACAAAAAAGATGGTAGATGGAGAGTTGGAAAAGAAAGATTATATAACTTAGTTAAAAACAAACATATCCATTGGATAAAAGATAAAAAAGAGAATCGATGGGTTCCATATGAAATGAGCTTTTATAATGAAAATCAAATAAAAATATTAAAAAGTAGAAGTATTTTATATGACTTAGCTGAGACTGGCACTGCTACAAAACTCCTTACAAAAATATTCAATGAAAAAGATATTTTTTCTAACCCCAAGCCTATTGAGTTAATAAAATACTTACTTGAACATACAAAAAGCGAAACAGTCCTAGACTTCTTCGCCGGCTCCGGCACCACAGGACATGCTGTTGCTCAACTAAATAAAGAAGATGGTGGAAACAGGCAGTATATTCTCTGTACCAATAATGAAAATAATATTTGTGAAGAAGTCACTTATCAGCGCTTGAAAAACATCCAAACAGATTTACCGCATAATCTGAAATATTTTAAAACTGACTTTATTAAAAAGTTTGATGAAAACAACCGCACTTTAAAAGCACAACTGATGGATTACATCAAGGAGCTTATTGAGTTGGAATATATGTGTGAAATTGATGGCGAGCATAATATTCTCGTTAAAAATGAATCAGAATTAGATGCTGTAGTGAATGAGAGCTTACCAATAAAAGCGAGACTTTTTATTGCGCCTTATGTACTACTTTCTCGTGCACAAAATGCGCTAGTCGCTAAAAAGCAAGCAACACTAATTGAAATTCCTGAATATTATTTTAGACATGAACTTATTGAGGCGGGTGAACTATGATCAACCTTCAATTAAAAGATTTCCAACAACAAACGGTTGATTTTCTATTAGAAAAAACCACAGAACAACATAAACAACAGCAACAAATTATTGTGAAGAGTCCTACTGGAAGCGGTAAGACTATTATTCTAATTAGTTACATTGAAAACTATTTACTCAACTATCCTAATACTATTTTTTGCTGGTTTACTGTAGGTAAAGGCGATTTAGAAGAACAGTCAAAGGAAAAAATGGAGCGATTTTCTCCTACGCTCCCAACCGGTAATATTACTGATGTACTCAATCAAGGTTTTGAGTGTGGTACAACTTATTTTATCAACTGGGAAACCATTACGAAAAAAGGCAATTTAGCCTTAAAAGATAGTGAACGTAAAAATATCAAGCAACATATTGCTGATGCACATCGTAATAACAAACAATTCATTGTGATTATTGATGAGGAACATCTTAATAATACCGCAAAAGCCAATGATATTATTGATGCCATCAATGCCCATTATGAAATTCGCGTTTCTGCCACACCGGCACAAAATAAAAAGGCTGTCTTCTATGAAATTGATGAAGTGGATGTGATTAATGAAGGATTAATTACACGAGCCATGTATATCAATAAAGATCTCAATGCAGAAACCGTGGAAAATATTCAAACGGAGACAACTCTTTTATTAAAGAAAGCCAATGAAATCAGAAAAGAAATTGCCACAGCATATTTGCAGGAAAACGAAGATATTCGTCCTTTAGTGCTGATTCAATTCCCAAATCTTAATGATGAATTAATCGAATTTGTGGAGAAACAATTGGCTGATATGGGCTATACCTATGAAAACAAACTAGTCGCTAAATGGATGAGCGAGGAAAACACGCAAGATAAACAACGCAAATCCAAAAAGCTAGGCAAAATTAATGTGGGTGAAATTCATTCCAAGGACAGTGTTACCCACAATAACGCAGAACCTGTATTCCTGTTATTTAAACAAGCCCTTGCCACGGGTTGGGATTGTCCTCGAGCCAAAGTATTGGTGAAACTGCGTGAAAATATGTCCGAAACCTTTGAAATTCAAACTCTTGGACGCTTGCGTCGCATGCCAAATGCAAAACATTATGGCAGAGATATTCTTGACTGCTCTTATCTTTATACCTTTGATGAAGACTACAAAAATGAAGTCACTGGTAATCATCTAGGTGCAGAATACAAACGCGTTGTACTCAAAGAGGCAGCTAGAACCATTGAGCTAAAAAAAGAACTCCGTGATAAAGATTCGGACTTTGGTAATGAAAGCGCGGTCAGAAAACAGCTTTTTTCTTTCATTAAAGAAAAATACAAACTTACAGATAATTGCGAAGAAAATAAACTACGCTTTCAAAATCAAGGTTTAAAATTACATGCCTACCTTGAAGCGCATTATTTAGAGGGGCGATTTGAAACTCTTAAGAAAATTCAAGAAGAAGCAGCACTCTATCAAGGAAAAAGCATGCAATATAAGGTAGATACTCATGAGCATGGTTTATATCTCCGCCATCATATTGATAGTTTGAAAAAATATACAGGGCTCAGCTATGAGAAAACCCGTCAGCTACTCGAAATCTATTTTTTAAAAGATGCAGGAGAGGCAAAATTCAAACTACTCAATCTTCCTCTAAAAAACTTCTATGCTTTTATCATTAATAATGTAGATGAATTTAAAACGCTATTTATGGAATTTGCATCCTCCTCTACCAAAGATCAGCATTCTTTAGATTTTGGTGACTATAATCAAATTCGACTCGAAAAATTTTTTATTCCGATTGAGGAAATGTATCCCATTGACAGCCTAGCAAAAGAGAAAAAACTATTAGACCGCAATGTTTATCATGATTACAACTTTGCCATGATTGCCGGTACGTTGCGTTCCACCAGTGAACGCCTTTTTGAACGTAGCTGCGAGCAAAATTCCAATGTGAAATATGTGTATAAAAACGGTGATTCCGGACAAAATTATCTTTCTATTGTTTACACCACCCAATTTGGTAAACAACGCTTATTTTTCCCTGACTACATCGTACAAACTCAAGATGGCACGACGTGGTTGCTGGAAACCAAAGGTGGCGAGCAAGCCAACGGACAAGATAAAAATATCGACAAACATGCCAAAGTGAAATTTAATGCCCTACAAGATTTTTGCCAAAAACACGGCTACAAATTTGGTTTTATACGCGATAAAGACGGCGAACTTTATTTAAATAATACGGAATATGTTGATGATATGTCAGATGAACGCTGGCAGCCATTAGAACGCTACATATAGAAGAAAAGCCTACATTATGTAGGCTTCTCTTTTTTAATTTGCTTGTGATTTTTTAAGGTCAAATTTGTAAGAAACAAAACCATACAATGTCCAACCGATAAAGGTCACAATTGAACCATATAACATCGCTTGTTCACCCGCAGCATAAAGCGCATAGATACTATAGACTGAACCAATAAAGGCAACAAGAACAGTTTTTTTGTATTTTTGGTAAGGAACGTTTTCAGTTTTCAACAATACGGGAAGTGCAGCCATTGAGAGCAAGTATGGAATAACGTTTGTTACTACCGCTAGGTCAACCAGCACATTGAATTGTTTATTTAATGATGGGCTGATTGTCATTAATGATAGTAATGTTTGTAACGCAGTGATGGTTACCATACCAACGATTGGTGCATCTTTGCTAGTAACTTTTTTGAAGAATGCTGGGAAATAACCTTCTTCCGCTGAAGATTTGAATACTTGAGCAATAGTGAACTGCCAACCTAATAATGAACCGAAACAAGACATCACCATTAAGCCCATGATGACTTTACCGATTGTTTCATCAAACATATGAGCAAAGGCTAAACCGAACGGTGCTGTTGAATTAGCAAGTTCAAGGTTAGGAACAATACCTGCGATAACGTTAGTAGAAACGATATAAATTACCGCTGCACCTAAAGTACCACCAAGTACCGCGATTGGTACGTTTTTCTCTGGATTTTCAACCGCATCAGAGTTCGCACAAGCAGACTCTAACCCTAAGAATGCCCATAATGTCATTGAAATAGATACACCGATCGCTTCAAAAGTAGGCACGTTGTGTGGGTTCCAAGAATTTACATACATTGAACCATCAAACCATTTCCAACCGATGATTGAAATACCCACCACAGGAATAATTACACCCCAAATGGTGAATGAACTGATGTTACCCGTAATTCTTGCGCCACCGAAGTTAAGAACAGTCGCAAGCCAAAGAGTGAAGATCGTCCATAATGCGATAGAAAGTGGAGAAAGGGTTGCACCGAGGAACTCTGAACCATAACCTACAGCAGAAATCGCAATCGCAGTATTCGCAATAACTAACGACACACCATAAGTATAGTTCGCCATGAAGTTACCAGCTTTACCGAAAGAGTATTCGGCATAGCCACCCATACCACCAGATTTTCTACTAAACATACCGCATTGTGCGAATGCATAAGCTAAGGCTGTTGAACCAACTGCGGTTACAAGCCAAGAAACGATGGAAATAGTCCCAATTTCGGCTAATTTGGTCGGTAACATAATGATACCGGAACCCATCATATTAACCATGGTCAGAATGGTGAGTTGAACCACACCAATTTTATTACTTTTAGCACTCATAATTTATACTCCTACAAGTGCGGTCAAAAAATCAGATGTTTTTAACCGCACTTTTTTTGTTTGTGCTGAGAGGGTTATGAAGAAAAACCTCATAACCTCACTTTATTAATAGTCAGTTAAAACATAGCCATATGCACGAGTACGTCCATCAGGGTCTTTTTGTAAGTAAACCCCTTGGATTTCAGGTGCGAAGCCAGGTAGCGTGTTGATACCTTCTTCTAATGCAAGGAAGTATTTTTGTGCAGTTGAACTCCATCTTTCTCCTGGAACCACACATAATACACCTGGAGGATAAGGTAATGCACCTTCCGCAGCCACACGGCCAACAATGTCTGTTAATGGAACAAGTTCAACTTTGTTACGAACGAATTCAATATTCGCATCGTGTGGATTTAACGCATATTCCGGTAATGTTGCTTTGCGGAATAGGTCTTTTTGAAGTTGTTTTACATTGCGGCTTACATAAAGGTCATGCATTTCTTGGCATAATTGACGGATGGTATAGCCCTTGTAACGGTCTTCATTGTTTTTATACACAGTTGGCAATACATCTTTTAATAAAGAGTCTTGTTTAATGTGTTTTTCAAACAAGGCGATTTGAGCAACCAAAGTTTGCATTTTGGTGAGGGTTTCTGCCGGAGTGAGCAAGAATAAGATTGAGTTCAAGTCACATTTTTCCGGAATAATACCGTTTTCACGTAAGTAGTTTGCAAGAATAGTTGCTGGTACACCAAATTTTTCATATTCACCGGTTTCTAAGCTAATACCTGGAGTGGTAAGCAAGAATTTACATGGGTCAACGAAGTATTGTTCATCAGCATAGCCTTCAAATTTATGCCATGTATCTGTTGGGTGGAATTTGAAGAATTCGAGATTAGTTGCGATTTCTTCTGTGTCATAATCTTGCCATTTTTTACCTTTAATTGTGGTTGGAATAAATGGACGAATTAATTCACAGTGATTTAATACTAATTTACGTGCTTCGATACCGACTTTCACACATTCATGCCATAAACGACGACCTGCTTCACTACCTTGAATTTTCGCATTCACATCTAATGCCGCAAATAATGGATAGAACGGACTGGTTGACGCATGTAACATAAAGGCATTATTGAAACGTTTGTGGTTTACATAACGATCTTGACCTTTAATGTGTTTATCTTTTTTGTGAATTTGTGAAGTTTGTGAGAAACCTGCTTGTTGTTTATGAACAGATTGAGTCACTAAAATACCTGGGTCATTTTCATTTAATTCAAGCAATAATGGAGAACAGTCTTTCATCATTGGAATGAATTGTTCATAACCTACCCATGCAGAGTCGAATAAGATGTAGTCACAAAGATGACCAATTTTATCTACCACTTGACGAGCGTTATAAATTGTACCGTCATAAGTACCTAATTGAATAACCGCTAAACGGAATGGACGTTTTTGGTTTAATTTTTCAGGTGCAACTTCTTTGATTAATGATTTCAAATAATCTTCTTCGAAGCAGTGACTGTCGATACCACCAATGAAACCAAATGGATTACGCGCAGTTTCTAAGTAAATTGGGGTTGCACCCGCTTGAATTAATGCACCATGGTGGTTTGATTTATGGTTATTACGGTCAAATAATACTAAATCGCCCGGAGCAAGTACTGCGTTTAACGCAACTTTGTTTGAAGAAGATGTACCATTTAATACGAAGTAAGTTTTATCTGCATTGAATACTTGAGCCGCATATTTTTGTGCATCACAAGCTGCACCTTCGTGAATTAACAAGTCACCTAATTTCACGTCAGCATTACAAATATCTGAACGGAAAATGTTTTCACCGTAGAAATCATAAAGGAAACGACCTGCCGGATGTTTACGATAGTATTGACCACCTTGGTGTCCCGGACAGTCAAAAGCAATATTACCCATTTCTACATATTCACTTAACATTTTGAAGAATGGAGGTAACATTTTTTCTTCATAAAATTTCGCTGCGGTTTCGATTTGACGACTATAAAGCTTAATGTCATAACCATTTAAATCTTGAATATGATAAATAGCATCATAGAATTTCGGATCAACTTGTTCTTCTTCAGTTTGAACAACAAATACTGGAATACCAAAATTTGTTGCTTGAATACGTTCAAGGTATTCACCGACATCCCCTGATGTCAACACAATAGCGGCAACATCAGTAAAGTCTGTTTTGTCAATTTCAACTAATTCTCTATTAGTAGAGAAATATTGTTCAACTTTTGGACTATATGCAATTTTTAAGTTTGGCATAATAAACTCCTTTCATTTATTTTTTTGACGTAAAGTTACCCTGCGCTATTAATTTTAATAACGCACTAGATTTATTTAGAATAAAACAACCCGCTCTAGTTTTTATATAAAAAAACTAAAGTAAGAATTTTTTATTTTAAATTAAATAAGATTAAGTTAATTTCACAAAATATTTCTTGCCTGCTCTAGACAATACAAAAATATTCAGAAATTAATCTGTGGAGACTCTCTAAACAGAGAGAACAACTCTGTTTAGAGAGCCGTGTTGGATGGTTTGTTTTGAGAAGCAAATACTGAATATGAGAAGCAAGAACGATGCGATGGCATCATAATATGGCGTGTACGACGGATATGCGCCATCAAAGAACGACCTTTTATCGGATTAAACCGTAAAAGTCTCAATACTTTCGTATGGACGTATCTGTGTATATATGTACGAAGTAGCATAGAAAAATTCCCTCTTTCTATCTAAACTAACCTTTGTTGGGTATATTCTCTGCTTGTGTAAATATCATGTCAATAATATTTTTCAAAAAATGTGATCATTATCAAAAAATAAATTGAATTTTTCATATAAAAATAAAACTACAAAAAGTATGGAAATAAATTATTCTTAAATAGATGATTAATAAATGTACTCATTTATCGAGATCTTTCCTAAGCTAAACTCGCTACCATGACTGCTTTAATCGTATGCATACGGTTTTCTGCTTGCTCAAATGCAATATTCATCGGCGATTCAAACACCTCTTCAGTCACTTCAATGCCGTTTGCTAATTCAGGATACTTTTCAGCAATTTGGCGACCCACTTTCGTTTCACTATTATGGAATGCAGGTAAACAGTGCATGAATTTTACTTTCGGATTACACGTACGCTTCATGAGCTCTGGTGTTACTTGATAAGGAAGCAATAACTTAATGCGTTCTCCCCAGGCTTCTAATGGCTCGCCCATTGAAACCCAAACATCAGTATGCACAAAATCGGCACCTTTTACCGCTTTATCAATATCTTCAGTTACGGTAAGGCGCGCACCACTTTCTTTGGCAAAACCTTTACACATTTCAATAAAACTGGCTTCTGGTAATAGGGCTTTAGGGCCACAAATTCGCACATCCATCCCGAGTTTTGATCCAATTAGTAAAAGAGAATTCCCCATGTTATTGCGTGCGTCACCAATATACACATAACTTATTTGATGAAGTGGCTTGTCACAGTGCTCAATCATCGTGAGAACATCCGCGAGCATTTGTGTAGGATGAAACTCATCCGTTAAACCATTAAACACCGGCACTCCAGCATAATCCGCAAGTTCTTGCACAGTACTTTGTTTAAAACCTCGATACTCAATCGCATCATACATTCGCCCGAGAACTCTCGCAGTATCTTTCATGCTTTCTTTATGTCCAATCTGAGAGGAATTTGGATCAATGTAAGTCACTTGTGCACCTTGATCATGAGCCGCTACTTCAAAGGCACAACGAGTACGCGTTGATGTCTTTTCAAAAATAAGTGCGATATTTTTACCTTTAAGCTGAGGTTGCTCTGTTCCTGCATATTTAGCACGTTTCAAATCACGTGATAAATCTAACAAATAATTAATTTCGCGTTCTGAATGATGAACAAGACTTAATAGGTGTCTATTTTTAAGATTAAAAGCCATAGCGATCTCCTTATCGGATGCCATCAATAAATGCAGGCTACCTTACTATGAATGACTTAATTTCTAGTGGATTGGATAGCCTATTTTTGTCCCAAATGCGGAGTTTTGCAACAAAATTCAATCCTTTATTTTGTGATGCTCATCACACTTCATCCCAGAACTTTATATTGCGCTTTCTTTATATATAAAAGAGATTTAAAATCCCGTCGATTCTCACACAACAGGAGCACATATGATCAACAGAAGAGATTTCATCCAACTTGGCGCAAGCAGTATTTTAGCGTTAAGTGCGAGCCGTTTTGCTTTTGCGAAAAGCGACACACAAGTCGATTTACGTATCGTAGCAACGACCGATATTCACAGTTTTTTGACTGACTTCGATTACTACAAAGATGCACCTACTGAGAAATTCGGTTTTACCCGTGCAGCAAGCTTGATTCGTCAAGCACGTAAAGAGGTGAAAAACAGCGTTTTAGTTGATAACGGTGACTTAATCCAAGGTAACCCAATTGCTGACTATCAAGCAGCGAAAGGTTATAAAGAAGGCAAACCAAACCCTGCTGTAGATTGCTTAAATGCAATGCACTATGAAGTGGGCACATTAGGTAACCACGAGTTTAACTATGGCTTAGACTATTTAGCCGATGCGATTAAACAAGCTAAATTCCCTATCGTCAATGCTAACGTAGTGAAAGTCGGTACTGAAGAGCCCTATTTCACCCCTTATGTGATTCAAACCAAAGAAGTGGTGGATAGCCAAGGTAAAAAGCACAAACTAAACATCGGTTATATCGGTTTTGTGCCACCACAAATTATGGTGTGGGATAAAGCAAATTTACAAGGCAAAGTTGAAACGCGCGATATCGTGAAAACCGCACAAAAATATGTGCCAGAAATGAAACAAAAAGGTGCAGATATTATCGTTGCTCTTGCGCACACAGGCCCATCTGACGAACCATATCAAGAAGGTGCAGAAAACTCAGCATTCTACCTTGCTGATGTACCACACATTGATGCTATTGTTTTCGGTCACTCTCACCGTTTATTCCCGAATAAAGAGTTCGCCAAATCACCAAATGCAGATATTGCTAAAGGTACCGTGAAAGGTGTTCCTGAAAGTATGGCAGGCTACTGGGCAAATAACATCAGTGTAATCGACTTAACTCTTGCTCAACACAACGGCAAATGGTTAGTGGCTGATGGTAAAGCAGCACTTCGTCCAATTTACGATGCAGAAAACAAAAAAGCGACCACAGAAAGTGATGCAGAATTGACCGCACTTTTAAAGCCTGTGCATGAAGCAACCCGTGAATTTGTGGCACAGCCAATCGGTAAAGCGACAGATAACATGTATAGCTACTTAGCCCTAGTGCAAGATGACCCAACCATTCAAATTGTGAACCAAGCACAAAAAGCTTACGTTGAAAAAGTAGCACCAAGTGTTGCAGCAATGGCAGGCTTACCAATTTTAAGTGCAGGCGCACCATTTAAAGCAGGCGGACGTAAAAATGACCCAACGGGCTATACTGAAGTTAACAAAGGTGAATTAACCTTCCGTAACGCAGCAGACTTATACCTCTATCCAAATACCTTAGTTGTGGTGAAAGCAACCGGTGAAGAATTGAAAGAATGGTTGGAATGTAGCGCAGGTATGTTTAAACAAATCGACCCTACAAGTGACAAACCACAATCGTTACTTGATTGGGACGGTTTCCGTACTTATAACTACGATGTGATTGACGGCGTAAATTATGAATTCGACCTGACTCAACCACCGCGTTATGACGGCGAATGTAAATTGATTAACCCGAACTCACACCGTGTAGTGAATTTAACTTACCAAGGTAAACCGGTTGATCCAAAAGCAGAATTCTTAATTGCGACTAACAACTATCGTGCTTACGGTAATAAATTCCCTGGCACTGGCGATGCGCACATTGTTTATGCTTCTCCAGATGAAAACCGTCAAATTCTTGCAGATTACATCAAAGCAGAAAGCGAAAAAAATGGCCATGTAAACCCAAGTGCGGATAAAAACTGGCGCTTTGCACCGATTAAAGGTAACAATAAATTAGACGTGCGTTTTGAAACCTCGCCAAGCGAACAAGCGGCGAAATTCATTCAAGATAATGCACAATACCCAATGAAGAAAGTCGGCACCGATGAGGTTGGCTTTGCGGTATATCAAATCGATTTATCGAAATAACAAAAAGGGCGTGCTGAGCACGCCCTACTTATATCAAAGTGCGGTCAATTTTGACCTTATTTTTCTTCTTTTGGAAGTCTGATTAAGGAAAAGATCAAGCCGCCCCAAATAACTAAAAGCGCCACAATCATCATTGAAATTGCAATACTTGTCATCTTTATTCTCCTTTTTCTTCAAGCTTGAAGTTGTCTTCATTTTTCCATTTTAAACGAGAAAGAATGAATGAAACCACCACTAGCGAAATTGCCATGCCCCAACCAAAGATATTTACAAACCAGCTTGGATAGCCTTCATAACCTTCTGTAAATACTTTCGCACCTTCACTGAATAACATAAAGGCAAGAATACCGGTGGTGATGACAATGCATAAACGCCATAAGAAACCGACTTTGAATGAAGAGCTTTGATTTAAGTGGTTGCCTAATAAGCCTAATTTTTCATTTGCTACAATCACAATTAATGAAACAAATGCCACTGCAACAATACCAAAGTAGTTCACAAATTTATCGAATACATCAAGCATTGGTAAGCCGGTTGTGGTACCAAATAAAATGACTGACACCACCATCATTGGTAAACCAACAACAAAGGTCGCTTTTGCTCGACGCAAACGGAGTTTATCTTGAATCGCTGAAATGATTACTTCAATAACAGAGATAAATGAGGTTAATGCTGCAAAGGTTAATGAACCAAAGAACAATACCCCTAATACTTCACCGAATGGTGCTTTATTAATAATAGTTGGGAATGCAAAGAAAGCTAAACCAATACCACCTTTTGCCACTTCGCTCACTTCTACACCTTGTGCGGTTGCGATGAAACCTAATGCCGCAAATACACCGATACCAGCAAGCACTTCAAAACTTGAGTTCGCAAAACCAACAACTAAACCGCTACCTGTTAAATCTGAATCTTTTTTCAAGTACGATGCATACGTGATCATTATCCCGAAACAGATGGAAAGAGAGAAGAAGATTTGACCGTAAGCCGCAATCCACACGCTCGGATTAGAGAGTTTTGACCAGTCTGGTGTAAATAACGCGTTCAAGCCTTTTTCTGCACCTGGTAAGAATAAAGAATAAACCACCAATGCCACAAACATCACGACTAAAACAGGCATTAAGATATCTGAAGATTTAGAAATCCCTTTTTGAATACCTAAAGAAAGTACGCCTAATGCTACTAACCATACGGCAATTAATGGGCCTGTTACCATACCGACAAACTCAAAGCTCACACCATTGCTGATATCGCCCATTTTTAAGAATTCGTGTAGGAAGAAATCAATTGGTTTATCGCCCCAGGCAGAATTAAGTGAGAAGTAGGTGTAGCTTGCCGCCCAACCTAATACTACGGCGTAGTAAAGCCCAATGATGACGTTCACCATCACCTGCCACCAACCAAACACTTCAAAGTGCGGGTTAAAACGACGATAAGAAAGTGGTGCACCACCACGATGGCGATGACCGATTGCGTAATCTAAGAAAAGCAATGGAATACCGGCGGTTAAAAGTGCAATAAGATAAGGGATAATAAATGCACCGCCCCCGTTTTCATAAGTGGTGTAAGGGAAACGCCAAATGTTTCCTAAACCAACAGCGGATCCAATTGCCGCCATAATAAATGCTTTCCGACCAGAGAAGGTCTCACGCTTTGCGTTTGACTGCGTCATATTAAGTTCCTTTTGAATGAAGAAAGATTTCAATATAATGAATTCTAAAACCTAGTCAAGAATTTGATTTAAAGTACGGTTAAAAACAATGAATTTTTTTAAAAAATCACTGTCTAAAGGCCGAATTTAATCTCTATTAACAACCAAAAGGAAACATTTATGGATATCAACAGTATTTTAAATCAAGTTTTAAATGTCGCTAAAAACTCTGCAAGCAAACTTGAAACTGGCAACCAAACTATCGACTCTATTACCAAAGTAGGTGGTGGTGCAGCGTTAGGCGGTATCTTATCGATGATTTTAGGCCGTAGCGGTGGTGCAAGCTTAGCAAAATTAGGCTCACTTGCCGTTTTAGGTAACCTTGCTTATCAAGCTTACCAAAACTATCAAAAATCCCAACAAAGCAGCCAACCAAACATCTCAGAAAATGCGTTTGATGTATTAAATTCATCAAGCCATGTTGATGCGGGTGAATTAATTTTACGCACCATGATCGCCGCAGCGGCAGCAGATGGTGAAATTACTGAAGATGAAAAACAAACTATTGCAAACGAAGCAGGTAACAACCCTGAATTAGCACAATGGCTTGCACAAGAAATCCAAAATCCAATTTCTATCAATGAAATTGCACGTCTTGTAGGTAACGATACTGCACTTGCAAGCAATGTGTACTTAGCGGCTCGTTTAGTAAGCAAAGATTTATCTCGCAAAGAAATCATTTTCTTAGCAGACTTAGCAAAAGCGTTAGGCTTAGACGATGCACTTGTGGAACAATTAGAAAAACAAGCAGGCTTCTAATTTTATGCAAAGAAAACATCATGTTTTCTGACCGCACTTTTCATTCAAAAACACGATAATGTTTGTTATCGTGTTTTTTTCATTGGTTTTTTCGCGAAAACCTAACCAAAGGCGAAAAATTCCGCTACAATGCTGAACTTCAGTGTTTATAAAATTATTCAATAATCATAAAAACGGGAAGCAACATGACAGGCGCACAACTCATTATCCAATGTTTAAAAGCGCATGGCGTAACCGATCTTTTCGGCTACCCAGGCGGGGCAATCATGCCAACCTATGATGCCATCTATGACTCAGGTCTTGACCATCTCCTTTGTCGTAATGAACAAGGTGCTGCAATAGCCGCGATTGGTTATGCGCGCTCTACAGGCAAAGTCGGCGTTTGTGTGGCAACCTCTGGTCCGGGTGCAACCAATTTAATTACCGGTTTAGGCGATGCCTTTGCTGATTCTGTGCCAATCGTGGCATTTACTGGTCAAGTGGCTGCCCCTCTTATCGGTACCGATGCTTTCCAAGAAGCCGATGTTTTAGGTTTATCTCTTGCTTGCACCAAACACAGCTACATTGTGCAATCCATTGAAGAACTCCCCGAAATTATTGCCTCTGCTTTCCAAATTGCACAAACTGGCAGACCTGGCCCTGTGTTAATTGATGTGCCTCGTAACATCCAAGTTGGCGATGTACCAGAACATATCAAACCCATTGTAAAACCTGTCGTAAAACCGACCGTACTTTCAGAATTAAAATTAGCGGAAGCAAAAGCGTTATTGTCTCAAGCGAAAAAACCCGTGCTTTATGTTGGTGGTGGCGTAGGTATGGCAAACGCAACGCAAGCGGTCAGAAAATTCCTACAAATTACCAAAATGCCGTCTGTTTCGACATTAAAAGGTTTAGGCTCAATTGACCCGACAGATCCCGTTTATATGGGCATGATTGGTATGCACGGCACAAGACCAGCAAACATTGCCGTGCACGAATGTGATTTATTGTTAGTGTGCGGTGCACGTTTTGACGACCGCGTGACAGGTAAATTAGACAGTTTTGCGCCACAAGCTAAAGTCATTCATTGTGATATTGATGCGGCAGAAATCAACAAACTCCGTGTGGCAAATGTTGCCCTTCAAGGTGATTTAATTCAAGCTTTAGAGGCTTTAAGTATCCCGCTTGCGATTGATGATTGGCGTGCGCATATTCAAGCGCTGAAAGCCAAACTCGACTTCACTTATATCGACAATGCAGGCAACCGACCTATTGACCCTTGGTCATTGCTCAACACACTTTCACAGCGTAAACCTCAAAATGCCGTGATTTGTACTGATGTGGGCCAACACCAAATGTGGTCTGCGCAACATATGCGCCATTTCGCACCAGAAAACTATATTACCTCTGCGGGCTTCGGCACCATGGGATTTGGTTTACCTGCAGCGGTAGGTGCGAAAAAAGCACGTCCTCATGATGAAGTGATTTTGGTAACAGGCGATGGTTCATTGATGATGAATATCCAAGAATTAGGTTCAATCAAACGCGGTAAATTGCCAGTAAAAATTTTGCTGTTAGATAACCAACGTCTTGGTATGGTGCGTCAATGGCAAGACCTTTTCTGGAATAAACGCCGTTCAGAAACCATTCTAGAAGATAACCCTGATTTCGTGATGTTAGCGAAAGCCTTTGATATTCCAGCTGAACGCATTGAGCGCGCTGATGATGTAGATGCGGCACTTAATCGTTTATTAAATAGTGAAACTGCCTATTTATTGCAAGTATGCATTCCACCTGAAGAATGTGTATGGCCATTAGTGCCGCCGGGTGCATGCAACACGGATATGCTGGAGGAAATTTAAGATGAACCAATATACTTTTGACTTGATCGCTCAACACCGCCCCGAAGTACTGGAACGCATTTTGCGTGTGATCCGCCACCGCGGCTTCACCGTGACAAAAATGGAAATGGCACTGATTGACGACAAAGTGCGGTTAAAATTCACTGTAAAATCCGACCGCACTTTGGTGTTGTTGGTGAGTCAGTTGGAGAAGTTGCCTGATATCTTCAATATAGATAGAGTATTAAACTAATGGATAAATATTTACGATGTATTACCCAAGCGTTAGGGCTTATGATAATACTTGGCGGCTTTTTTAATAATGAGCCTATTTATTTGTTTATAGGGACATTGGTTGTAGTAGTGTTTGAAATATTATCTATTTATTATAAAGAAAACAGATTTATGTGGGCGACCTTATACGGTTCCGCAGTTGCAGTATTTTTTATTTCTTATTTTGCTCTTACATCTAGTTCAGATAACCTAATACAAGAAGTATTAGGTTATGAACCAGAGTTATTTCCAAAAACCCAAAAAGCCCTAACTATACTACTTATCTATGAATACGTTTTATATTTTTTAGGGATTATCTTTTCAATTCAGGCTCTATTCTGTGGCCTTAACCTATTACCAGTATTATATGATAGATATAAATTAGGAATAAAAGAGAGCTGTGAAGAAATGACCATTAAGCTAATGAACGTCTTTTATCCATTTATTTCTTTGTTTGCTCTTTATAGCTTATACATAAGTCTATTTCCTACACAAATTATAAAAAATGAAAGTTTCTCGTATCTATCTTATCAGGAGCCAGAGACTAAAATTTCCTTGCTTAAAACAAAGGTTTATTTAATTTCAAAATATTTTGATTTATTAACATTTGATAAAAATAATGGGAGATGTCAAAACCTTACCCAATCAAAAGAAATAGATAGACTTTCGGGCAAATCATTTATCTATATTAGCAAAAGCAAAAATAATGATGAAATTAGTATTGATAAAAACAAATTAGATATACCTGAAGGATTTAAAGAAAAATTTGATTTTTTTGTAAATTTTGGAAAGATCGACAATAACCATCCATTTAGGATTAGAACTTATGAAATATATAAGCCTGACTGGGAAAGATATAAATGTAATTCTATTTAAAACTTGGAGAGATTATTTATGCCAAAACTACGTTCAGCGACTAGTACTCAGGGTCGTAATATGGCAGGTGCACGTGCCTTATGGCGTGCAACAGGGATGAAAGAAAATGACTTTGGTAAACCGATTATTGCGGTGGTGAACTCGTTCACTCAATTTGTACCAGGGCATGTTCATTTAAAAGATATGGGACAATTGGTTGCAGCTGAAATTGAAAAAGCCGGCGGTGTGGCAAAAGAATTCAATACTATCGCAGTAGATGACGGTATCGCGATGGGCCACGGCGGGATGCTTTATTCCTTACCAAGCCGTGATTTAATCGCTGATAGCGTGGAATATATGGTTAATGCTCACTGTGCTGATGCGATGGTGTGTATTTCCAACTGTGACAAAATCACCCCAGGAATGTTGATGGCAGCCATGCGTTTGAACATTCCAACTATCTTCGTTTCAGGCGGCCCAATGGAAGCGGGTAAAACAAAATTATCTGATCAGCTTATTCGCTTAGACTTAGTCGATGCGATGATTGAAGCGGCAGATCCGAATGTAAGTGATGAGCGTATTGATGCGATTGAGCGCAGTGCTTGCCCAACTTGTGGTTCTTGCTCAGGGATGTTTACCGCTAACTCAATGAACTGCTTAACGGAAGCGTTAGGTTTATCTTTACCGGGCAATGGCTCGATGTTAGCGACCCATGCTGACCGCAAAGAATTATTCTTAAAAGCTGGTCGTCAAATTGTTGAACTTTGCAAACGCTATTATGAACAAGATGATGAAAGCGTATTACCTCGTTCAATTGGCACCTTTGAGGCCTTTGAAAATGCCATGAGTTTAGATATTGCAATGGGTGGTTCAAGTAATACCGTTTTACACTTATTAGCGGCTGCTCAAGAAGCTGGCGTTGATTTCAAAATGGCGGATATTGACCGCTTATCACGCGTTGTGCCTTGCTTAAGCAAAATCGCACCAAACACCAATAAATACCATATGGAAGATGTGCACCGTGCAGGTGGCATTATGGGCTTATTGGGTGAATTAGATCGCGCAGGATTAATCCACCGTAACACCAAAACTGTGTTAGGAACAACACTAGAAGAACAATTAAATCAATACGATATCATTCGTAACAAAGACGAAGAATTACACAAATTCTTCCGCGCAGGTCCTGCAGGTATTCGTACCACGCAAGCCTTCTCACAAGATTGCCGTTGGGATAGCGTAGATGATGACCGTGTAAGCGGTTGTATCCGTAACAAAGAAAATGCAATTTCTCAAGAAGGTGGCTTAGCCGTATTATTCGGTAACATCGCTAAAGACGGTTGTATCGTAAAAACGGCGGGTGTGGATGAATCGATCTGGAAATTTACTGGCCGCGCAATCGTATTTGAAAGCCAAGAAGATGCTGTATCTGGTATTTTAGGTGGTAAAGTCAAAGAAGGTCACGTTGTGATTATCCGTTACGAAGGTCCAAAAGGCGGCCCGGGTATGCAAGAAATGTTGTATCCAACCAGCTACTTAAAATCGATGGGCTTAGGTAAAAAATGTGCTTTATTGACAGATGGTCGTTTCTCTGGTGGTACCTCTGGATTATCTATTGGTCATGCCTCGCCTGAAGCGGCTTCTGGCGGTGCCATCGGTTTAGTATATGATGACGATATTATCGAAATCGACATTCCAAATCGCTCGATTAACCTTAAAATCAGCGATGAAGAATTAGCAAAACGCCGTACCGAGCAAGATGCTAAAGGCTGGCAACCTGCTCACCGTGAACGTGAAGTATCCTTTGCATTAAAAGTATTTGGTCACTTCGCTACTTCTGCGGATAAAGGGGCTGTGCGTGATAAGAGTCTATTAAAATAATCTCTAATCGCTCCTCCTCTCATAAAAGAGAGGAGGATAAAAATAAAGAAAAAATTAACCGCACTTCATCATAACAAATTAAGTATCATGAAAAATTTAATTACCAATCCTCAACCCTCTCAATCGGATTATGTTAACGCGATTGTTAAACTTGGCTCTAGAGTATATGAAGCCGCTACTGTAACCCCGCTACAAAAAATGGGGAAATTATCTGACCGTCTGCATAATAATATTTGGATTAAACGTGAAGACCGACAGCCAGTAAATAGCTTTAAGCTGCGTGGTGCTTATGCAATGATTTCTAGCCTTTCTGATGAACAAAAACAGGCTGGTGTTATTGCTGCTTCTGCGGGCAATCATGCGCAAGGCGTAGCATTATCAGCGAAACAACTTGGGCTAAAAGCATTGATCGTTATGCCACAAAACACACCAAGCATTAAAGTGGATGCTGTCCGTGGATTTGGTGGCGAAGTGTTGCTACACGGTGCTAATTTCGATGAAGCTAAAACTAAAGCTATTGAGCTTTCAAAATCTAAACATATGACATTTATTCCGCCGTTTGATCATCCATTGGTGATCGCGGGTCAAGGCACGTTGGCAATGGAAATGCTGCAACAAGTGGCTGATTTGGATTATGTCTTTGTGCAAGTTGGAGGCGGTGGTCTCGCTGCTGGCGTAGCCATTTTACTCAAACAATTTATGCCGGAAATTAAAGTGATCGGTGTCGAGTCCAAAGATTCAGCCTGTTTGAATGCCGCTTTAGAAAAAGGTGAACCCACAGATTTAGCGCACGTTGCTCTATTTGCTGACGGTGTAGCAGTAAAACGTATTGGTGATGAGACATTCCGTTTATGCCAGAAATATTTGGATGGAATGGTGTTGGTGGATAGCGATGAAGTTTGTGCCGCAATGAAAGATTTATTCGAAAATGTGCGTGCGGTATCAGAACCATCTGGTGCATTAGGTTTAGCCGGTCTGAAAAAATACGTCAAACAGCACAATATTCAAGGCAAAAACATGGCAGCGATTTTATCTGGTGCCAACCTTAACTTCCATACATTACGTTACGTTTCAGAACGTTGCGAAATTGGTGAAAACCGTGAGGCTTTACTTGCTGTAACCATGCCTGAACAACCTGGCAGTTTCTTAAAATTTGCCCATGTCATCGGTAATCGTGCAGTAACAGAATTTAGTTATCGTTATGCAGATAACCAAAAAGCTTGCATTTTTGTTGGTGTACGAACGACTAATGAAGCAGAAAAAGCAGACATTATTGCTGATTTAACGAAAAACGGTTTTGATGTTGAAGATATGTCTGATGACGACATTGCTAAAACACACATTCGTTACTTGATGGGCGGACGCGTTTCAAACCGTAATGAGCGACTTTATAGCTTTGAATTTCCAGAACAAAAAGGGGCTCTACTGAAATTCTTAGAAATATTAGGTAAACGCTGGAATATTTCATTGTTCCACTATCGTGCGCATGGTGCCGATTACGGTAATATCCTTGCAGCATTCCAATTAGAAGAAAAAGATAACGCAGAATTTGAGCAAGCTTTAACACAACTCGGTTATGTTTATGAAGATGTAAGTGAGAGTAAAGCTTATCGATATTTCTTAAGATAGAAACAAAAAGAGCGGTCAAAATGACCGCTCTTTTTTATTATCATAAACTTATCGTTTTGATTTAACGAGTTTTTCAGTAAGCTCGTAAGCACGAAGTTTCGCTAACTCTCTAGAAAGTTTCGCTACAAGAAGCTCATAATCCACATCAGAAACGTGAGCCACAATATTTTCTTCAGCTTTGCGTTTTGCTTTAAGAATACGATCTGCATCTAACTCGCTACCGCGAATTGCAACATCGGCAAGCACAGTCACTACTTTAGGTTGAACTTCTAAGAAGCCGCCTGAAACATAGATAACTTCTTCTTTGCCATCTTCAAGGGTGAATTTAACAATCCCCGGCTTAATAGCCGTCATTAAAGGGGTGTGGTTTGGTAAAATACCAAGTTCACCTTCCACACCTGTTGCTTGGATTTGTTTCACAGCACCTTCAAAGATTTTTCGCTCTGCGCTGACTATTATTAGGTTAAATGTCGCCATTTTTGTTCTCCTTCAAATGACTTGAAGCGATTACATATTTTTGGCTTTTTCTAGCGCTTCGTCGATTGTACCGACCATGTAGAACGCTTGTTCTGGAATATGGTCGTATTCGCCGTCTAAAATACCTTTAAAGCCGCGGATAGTTTCTTTTAAAGAAACGTATTTACCTGGTGTACCGTTGAATACTTCAGCAACGAAGAACGGTTGTGATAAGAAACGTTCAATTTTACGTGCACGTGCTACCACTAATTTATCTTCTTCAGATAACTCGTCCATACCAAGAATTGCGATGATATCTTTCAATTCTTTATAGCGTTGTAAGATACCTTGTACGCCACGTGCTACATCATAGTGCTCTTGACCGATAACAAGTGGGTCTAATTGGCGTGAAGTTGAATCTAATGGGTCAACCGCAGGGTAAATACCTAAAGACGCAATTTGACGACTTAATACAACTGTTGAGTCTAAGTGCGCAAAAGTTGTTGCCGGAGATGGGTCAGTTAAGTCATCCGCAGGTACGTATACCGCTTGTACAGAGGTGATAGAACCTGTTTTGGTTGAAGTGATACGTTCTTGTAGTACACCCATTTCTTCTGCTAAGGTTGGTTGGTAACCTACCGCAGATGGCATACGACCTAATAACGCAGATACTTCAGTACCAGCAAGGGTATAACGATAGATATTATCCACAAAGAATAATACATCACGACCTTCATCACGGAATTTTTCAGCCATAGTTAAACCGGTTAACGCAACACGTAAACGGTTACCTGGTGGCTCATTCATTTGTCCGTAAACTAATGATACTTTATCCAATACGTTAGAATCTTTCATTTCATGATAGAAGTCGTTACCTTCACGAGTACGTTCACCTACACCCGCAAATACGGAGTAACCTGAGTGCTCGATCGCGATGTTACGGATTAATTCCATCATGTTAACGGTTTTACCTACACCCGCACCACCGAATAGACCTACTTTACCACCTTTTGCGAATGGACAAATTAAGTCGATAACTTTGATACCAGTTTCTAGTAATTCCGTACTGTTAGATTGTTCTTCATAGCTTGGTGCTGGACGATGGATAGCCCAATTTTCTTCCGCGCCAATATCACCTTGCTCATCGATTGGTTCACCCAATACGTTCATGATACGACCTAAAGTTTTAGTCCCTACTGGAACTTGAATTGGGTTACCAGTGTTTTCTACTTTTAAGCCACGTTTTAAGCCGTCAGATGTACCTAATGCGATACAGCGAACTACACCGCCACCTAATTGTTGTTGAACTTCAAGGGTTAAACCTGATTCAACTTTTAATGCATCGTAAACTTTTGGTACTGCATCTTGTGGGAATTCAACGTCAATCACCGCACCGATGATTTGTACAATTTTTCCTGCTGACATTACCGTTCCTCTTTTATTAAATCGCTGCCGCGCCGGCGACGATTTCGTTTAATTCATTTGTAATACTTGCTTGACGGGCTTTATTGTAAACTAATCGCAAGTCATTGATTAAATTACCTGCATTATCAGTTGCCGCTTTCATTGCTACCATTCTAGCAGCTTGCTCGGAAGCAAGGTTATCTACCATAGATTGATACACTTGTGATTCCAAATAACGAGTAAGCAAACTGTCTAATAAGACTTTTGGCTCTGGCTCGTAAAGGTAATCCCAGGTGCTTTGTCTTTGCTCTAAATTATCGGTTTCTAATGCCGGTAATGGTATTAATTGTTGATAAACGGGTTTTTGTGCCATTGTATTAACGAATTTATTGTAGGCAATATAAACTGCATCTACTTTGCCGTCTTTATAGACATCAAACATGTCGTTTGCGACCCCGATTAAATCTTCCATTGCCGGATTATCACCCAAACCGGAAAGTTGTGCACGAACAGGTAATCCTAATGAGCGGAAAAAGCTGATACCTTTTGAGCCAATTAAGCCCAATTCAACAGTAACACCTTTATCTTTCCATTGTTTGATTTCTGTCATCACAGTTTTAAACAAGTTAATGTTCAAACCGCCACACATTCCGCGGTCAGTCGAGACCACTAAGATCCCGACTCTTTTTACTTCGCGTTGAATTAAAAATGGGTGTTTATAACCAACAGTTGCTTTAGAGACGTGGCTGATAACATTTCGTATTGTTTCAGAATACGGACGAGAAGCAGCCATACGATCTTGCGTTTTACGCATTTTCGAGGTTGCCACCATTTCCATTGCCTTAGTAATTTTTTGTGTACTTTGTACACTGGCAATTTTGGTTTTTATCTCTTTTGCACCTGCCATCTTATTTCTCCGTTACTTTTACCACGCGCTGTTGGCTTTAAAGTTATCCAAAATCGCTTTCAATGATGCTTTAACTTCATCATTGTAGTTACCGGTTTTGGTCAATTCAGCCATAAACTCGCTGTGGTTACGGCGAGCATAATCTAAAAGTGCGGCTTCAAAATTTGCAATTTTTTGCAATTCCACATCTTCTAAATAGCCAAACTCAACCGCGAAAAGCAACACAGATTGGTCTGCTACGCTAAGCGGTACATATTGTTTTTGTTTCAATAATTCAGTGACTTTTTCACCGTGAGAAAGTTGTTTACGGGTTGCATCATCAAGGTCAGATGCGAACTGAGCAAATGCCGCTAATTCACGATATTGAGCCAATGCAGTACGGATACCACCAGCTAATTTTTTCACTACTTTAGTTTGTGCAGAACCACCCACACGAGATACCGAAATACCAGGGTTTACCGCAGGACGAATACCAGCATTAAATAAGTTAGATTCTAAGAAAATCTGACCATCGGTAATCGAAATTACGTTGGTTGGAACGAATGCAGAAACGTCACCCGCTTGAGTTTCAATAATAGGAAGAGCGGTTAAAGAACCTGTTTTTCCTTTTACTGCGCCTTGAGTAAATTTCTCTACGTATTCTTCATTTACACGTGCTGCACGTTCAAGTAAACGTGAGTGTAAGTAGAATACGTCACCTGGATAGGCTTCACGACCTGGTGGACGACGTAATAATAATGAAATTTGACGATAAGCAACGGCTTGTTTTGATAAGTCATCGTAAACGATTAACGCATCTTCACCGCGATCACGGAAATATTCACCCATTGCACAACCAGCATAAGGTGCTAAATATTGTAAAGCAGCTGATTCAGATGCAGATGCCGCAACAACGATAGTGTTTTCAAGTGCACCGTGCTCTTCTAATTTACGCACTACGTTTGCAATAGTCGACGCTTTTTGACCGATCGCGACATAGATACATTTAATACCTGAATCACGTTGGTTAATAATTGCGTCGATTGCTAATGCTGTTTTACCCGTTTGACGGTCACCGATGATTAACTCACGTTGACCACGACCGATTGGAACCATGGAGTCAACCGCTTTATAACCGGTTTGTACAGGCTGATCAACAGATTTACGATCGATAACACCTGGTGCAATCACCTCAACAGGAGAGAAACCATCGTTTTCAATTTCACCTTTACCATCGATTGGTTGACCAAGTGTATTTACCACACGACCTAATAAACCACGACCAACTGGTACTTCAAGAATACGGCCAGTACATTGTACTTCCATACCTTCCGCTAAATCTGCGTAAGGGCCCATTACTACCGCACCAACAGAATCACGTTCAAGGTTAAGTGCCATTGCGTAACGGTTGCCTGGTAAGGCGATCATTTCGCCTTGCATCACATCGCTTAAGCCATGAATACGAATAATCCCGTCGCTTACAGAAACAATTGTCCCTGTATTACGGGCTTCGCTCACCACGTCAAATTGAGCGATGCGTTTTTTAATCAATTCACTAATTTCAGTTGAATTTAGTTGCATCTTGTATTCCTCTTATAATTGCAACTCATTTGCGAGACGAGCAAGTTGTCCACGACTACTTCCATCAATCACAAAATCTTCTGTACGAATCACTACACCGGCAATCAGTGAGCTATCTACATTGCAATTTAATTTCACTTTGCGAGCTAATCTTTTTTCCATTGCAGCTGCAATTTTTTCGATTTGTGTTGCATTCAATGGTTGTGCTGAAGTTACTTCAACTTCTGCAATAGCTTGATGTTCTTCCACGTAATGTTTAAATTCTTCAAACACGGTAGGAATCGCACTCAAACGCTTATTTTCAGCCATTAACCGAATAAGATTTTGCCCATATTGATCCAATTGTTCGCCACAAATAGAAATTACTGTATCAGCTAATTTCTGTGCAGAAAGAGAACTACTTAAGTAAGCTTTTACCGTTTCATCTTCAGCTACGGCTGCAGCAAAACCTAACATTTCAGTCCATTTTTCAACCGCACTTTGTTCAATGGCAAAGTCGAATGCAGCTTTTGCATAAGGGCGAGCTATTGTAGTTAATTCTGACATAAGCTAAGCCTCTTATAACTCTGCAACTAATTTATCAATAATGTCATTGTTTGCCGCTTCATCAATAGAACGACCCACAATTTTCTCAGCACCCGCTACTGCTAATGAAGCCACTTTAACACGTAATTCTTCTTGAACACGTTTACGTTCTGCTTCTACTTCAGCATAACCTTGAGCAATAATTTTTGCTTTTAGTTCTTCAGCTTCTGCCTTCACTTCGTCTAACACTTCATTGCGACGTTTATTCGCAGCATCTAAAATTTCTTGAGCTTGTACTTTGGCAGATAAAAGTTCTTGTTCAACAAGATTTTTAGTATCTGCTTGCTCTTTTTTCGCTGCTTCAGCTGACGCTAAGGCGTTCGCAATTTGGCTTTGACGTGTTTCAATCGCATTAATAATTGGTGGCCAAACAAACTTCATGCAGAACCACACGAAAAGTGCGAACGCAATAAGTTGACCAATCAATGTTGCATTTAAATTCACAACGTCCTCCTTACTATGCTTGTTTTACGTTGATAAGCAAATAAGGTGATTATTGTAATAAACCGATGAATGGGTTTGCGAAAATGAAAAGTAATGAAATACCAACAGCAATCATTGCAATCGCATCCAAAAGACCAGCCACGATAAACATTTTAGTTTGTAGGCTAGATGCTAATTCAGGTTGGCGAGCAGATGATTCTAAGAATTTACCACCTAAGATCGCAAAGCCGATTGCAGTACCTAATGCAGCAAATGCAAGAAGAATTGATGCACCAATGATTGTCGCTGTAATTACAGTTTCCATAATGTTCTCCAATAGATAGAAGTTAAGTTTAGCCCTAGAGCCGGTTAATAAAAAATTAATGTTCTGCTTTGTTATAAGCAATACTTAAATAAACCACCGTTAACATCATAAAGATGAATGCTTGTAACGTAATAACCAAAATATGGAAAATAGCCCAAGCTAGGTGTAATGGAATTCCCAATGCTGCAATAGCCACATTTGCAGAGTACATCACAGCGATAAGAATAAAGATTAATTCCCCTGCATACATATTACCGAAAAGACGGAAAGCAAGAGAAATAGGTTTAGCTAATAAAGTTACTGTTTCAAGAATAAAGTTTACAGGAATAAATGCCCAATGATTAAAAGGGTGGAGTGTATATTCTTTAACTAAACCACCAAAACCTTTTGATTTAATTGTATAGAAAAGAATAAGGAAGAATACACAGATTGACATACCTAATGTTGCACTGATATCTGCTGTTGGTACTGCTCTTAAATAATGAATACCAAAAAGACCTGCAAATTGAGGAAGAAAATCAACTGGAATTAAGTCAATAGCATTCATAATGAATACCCAGCAGAAAATGGTTAAAGCAATTGGTGCGACCACATTACGCGGACCATGAAAGTTTTCTTTCACAATGCCATCAACCCAACCTACAACAATTTCAACCAAACATTGCATTTTGCCTGGTACGCCTGTCGTGGCATTTTTTGCAACACGAGAAAAGATAAACAAGAAAATCACTGCCGATACAATTGAGAAAAAAAGCGTATCGAAGTGAACGTTCCAGAAACCATCACCTGTCTTCAAGAAAGACAAGTGGTGGCTAATATATTCGGAAGTTGTTTGTCCAGACATAGTCAACCCTTTGTAGAAAAAATTAAGATCTATTTAACAAAAACGGAATAAAATTATTCAACGCTAATGCTGTAAAAAAACCAACAAAAAACAAAATAAAATGTGAGATAGCAAGCCATTTAAAGGCCCCCCCCACAAGCACAATCGTTAGTATAAACTTTAACGCTTCACCACGATAAAATGCCGTTAATTTTGTTGAAAAATCTTGTTTGCGAAAAAAAACAATATAAGCAAAAGCACAAAATGGCACAAAAGCACTGATAAATCCTAAACTAAAATCTACCGCACTTTCACCTTGCCAAATTGCAAGGAATAATCCCAAAACAACAAGACAAACCGACTCAATGATTATCGCCTTTTGATATCGATTTTTAGCCTGTGTTAAAACCTTAGACATTATCTTATTTTTTTAAAATACAAAAACTATCTAATTATACCCGTGCTACAAAGAGTTTCAACTTTTAAACCACTAAAAAATGTTAAACAAATCACACTTTTAAAAAATAATTAACAAAATAGCCGTAAAAAAAGTGTGTTTTATCGTAAAACGATTAAATGTCGTTCACCAACAAGCTCAGGGACATGTAAAGTTATCACGTCTTTTACTTCTAATTTTTTGTCTAATTCTTGAACTTCATCTTCGTGATAAATGCCTTTTAAAGCATAAAAATATCCATCTTGTTTTGGTAAATGAGTACACCAATCTGTCATATCTTTTAATGAAGCAAATGCACGACTTAATACACCGTCGAATTTTTGTGCAGGTTGGTATTCCTCAACGCGGCTAAGAACAGGTTCTACATTTGTTAGTCCTAACTCACGTACTGCATTTCGAATGAAGCTAATGCGCTTGCCTAAGCTATCTAACAAGACAAATTGCTTGGTAGGGTTAATAATGGCTAAAGGCAGTCCTGGCAAGCCTGGACCAGTTCCAACATCTATAAAACGATCCCCTTGTAAATAAGGACTAACAACAATACTATCCAAGATATGTTTCACTAACATTTCTTGTGGATCACGTACAGAGGTTAAATTATAAGCCTTGTTCCATTTATTGAGTAATTGTACCAACTGAATCAGCTGATCTTTTTGCAGATCGGTTAATTGAATTTCTGCTTGAGCTAGTAAATTTTCGAGTTTTGCTTTCATTTTTCTATCTATCTTGTCTGTTTGTCGTCATTCTACTTGAAAGAGCGGCTAAAATCCTTAGTGTTTTTATTTCAGCAAAAATTTAGCCTACCAATTACATCTTTTTAATTTGTAATATAAAAAAGTGCGATGAAAATTCACCGCACTTTTGCTTTCAATACCTGAGAAGTTTACTCCCCACGTTTTAGCATGCCTTGTTTTTTCAAATTAACCAGAATAATTGAAATTGCTGCAGGAGTAACGCCTGAAATTCGGCTTGCTTGACCAATGGAAACCGGACGATGCTGTTCCAATTTCGCACGTACTTCATTAGATAAACCAGACACTTTGCTGTAATCAAAGTTAGCTGGAATTGCCGTATTTTCGTGGCGTTTTTGTTTTTCAATTTCTTCTTGTTGATGCTCAATATAGCCTTGATACTTAATAGCAATTTCCACTTGTTCTACGGCTTCTCTATCTTCCATTGCTGGTTTGTATGGCGTTAAAGAAGTCAAAATATCGTAGGTCATTTCCGGACGGCGCAATAAATCTTCACCGCTGGCCTCACGCACAAGTGGGCTGCCAAGCACTTTATTCGCTTCTTCTAAATATTCAGAGCGTGGATGCAACCAGATGCTGCGTAACCGTTGGCGTTCTTGCTCAATATTTTCCATTTTTTGATTAAAGCGCGCCCAACGAGCCTCATCAATCAAACCTAATTCATGGGCTATTGGCGTTAAACGAATGTCCGCATTATCTTCACGTAATAACAAACGATATTCTGCACGAGAAGTGAATACACGATATGGTTCTTTGGTACCAAGCGTGCAAAGGTCATCCACCAATACGCCAGTATAAGATTGATCGCGACGTGGATACCATGCCTCTTTATCTTGTACGTAAAGACCTGCGTTAATCCCCGCCAATAAGCCTTGTGCCGCCGCTTCTTCATAACCAGTTGTACCGTTAATTTGACCCGCAAAGAATAAACCCGAAATCGATTTAGTTTCTAACGTTGGTTTTAAGTCACGTGGATCAAAATAATCATATTCAATGGCATAACCTGGTTTAATGATGCGAGCTTTTTCCAAACCTTTCATAGAATTCACAATGCCCATTTGCACGTCAAACGGTAAACTGGTAGAAATCCCGTTTGGATACACTTCATTACTGGTTAAACCTTCCGGTTCCAAATAAATTTGATGTGAATTACGATCCGCAAAACGCATTACTTTATCTTCAATGGATGGGCAATAACGTGGGCCGATCCCTTCAATTACACCGGTATACATTGGACTGCGATCCAAGTTATTACGGATCACTTCATGGGTTTGTTCATTAGTGTGGGTGATATAACAAGGAATTTGTTGCGGGTGATCAGATACCGATCCCATAAAAGAAAAGACCGGTAATACGGCATCACCATGTTGTTTAGCCAATATATCAAAATTGATCGTGCGTGCATCAATACGCGGTGGCGTACCCGTTTTTAAACGATCAACACGTAAATTCAGATCACGTAAACGATGAGAAAGTGTAACAGATGCCGGATCACCAGCTCGGCCACCTTCATAATGTTCTAAACCAATATGGATCTTACCTGCTAAGAAAGTACCGGCAGTTAAAATGACCGATTTAGCACGGAATTTAAGCCCCATTTTGGTTTCCACACCACAAACGCAATCTTGCTCAATTAAAATATCGGTCACTTCTTGTTGGAAAATATCTAAATTAGGTTGATTTTCTAGTGCGATGCGTACGGCTTGACGATATAACACGCGGTCAGCTTGAGCTCGGGTTGCACGTACAGCAGGTCCTTTACTGCTATTTAAAGTACGAAATTGAATACCGGCTTTATCCGCTGCGTGAGCCATAAGACCACCCATCGCATCAATTTCTCTCACTAAATGGCCTTTACCAATACCGCCAATGGCTGGGTTACATGACATTTGTCCAAGGGTATCGACATTATGTGTTAATAATAGGGTTTTTAATCCCATACGTGCTGGTGCTAATGCCGCTTCTGTACCAGCATGACCGCCTCCAATGACGATCACATCATAATTTTCAGTGTAAAACATATCTCTCTCTTCGTTTTCAATTTGATCTTCGATCTAAAAATAGGCGCTATTCTACTGAAAATTACGTGTGCTTGAAAGCAAGAATTCAATCTGTGATAAGAGAAGATCGAATAGGTAATAAAGATAAGATCTATTTATATATAAAGATCTTATTATTGTTACTATTAAGATCCTTTTACCTTGTGAATAAGATCCTTTTCCTTTTTTAAATGAAGAAGTTAGATCGTTTTAGACTGTGTTGAAATGTCGTCAGTTTGGAGGCTTTTTCTTGTGGATAACATTTAATTTTATCCACAGTTAAAACAATCATCATATTTACTCAGTGGAAAAGAACAAGTTTTTGACAGGTTTTATTAAAGTTATCCACAGGTAATTTTTTTGGATAATGGATAAAGAAAAAGCGATAACTCAAATTATCGCTTTATTATGACTAAAGTGCATTTATAAATTGTGGTAGCCAATCTTCAGCAAATTGTTCTTGATCATCAACATGCAAGACATCGATTTTTAAACTGTTGCAAATTTTGACCGCACTTTTTTCACTTAATTGTGTTTCAACTTTATTCACTGCATGACAGAATGTATCGTAATCTGAATTGCCTAAGCCTACAACGGCAAAGCGGAGAGAAGAGAAATCTTTATCTGATGCTGCAATTTGTTCAAAGAGTGGTTTCAAATTATCAGGCAATTCACCAGCACCATGTGTTGAAGTGACAATCAACCAAATATTTTCATCAATCACATCATCAAGTTCTGGTCCGTGGAAAAGTGCGGTAGAAAAATCTTGTGTTTTTAACACATCTTCTAAATGCTCTGCCACATATTCAGCGCCGCCTAATGTGCTGCCTGAAATCACGCAAATATTCATATTGTTTCCTAATAATAAAAAAGGCTTAGATTTTCTAAGCCTTTATAGTCATTATACGTTGTCGAATTTACCCAACAATGAACGAATGTGTTCTTGCCAGTTGCGGTGTTCATTTCTAAGTTGCTCGTTTTCATGTTGCAACGCTTCTACCGCTTGTTGAGATTGATTTTTTTGTTCTTTTAATTCTTCCACTTCAAGTTGAAGTAATTGAATGGTTTCTACTGCTTGTCTAATTTTTTCTTCAAGCTGATCTAAAATTTCTAAAGACATAGTGATTTCCTTTTTTAAAATAAGTCCGAAACGGCTTTATTCTACCGACTTAATCCTATTTTTAAAAGCCTCTTGTCAAAAATTATTATGCAAACGTTTGCTTAATGATAAAATAACCAGACTTTTTGCATTGGGAGAAAAAAATGAATCGTGCATTAGCTATTGAATTTTCAAGAGTAACCGAAGCAGCTGCATTAGCGGCTTATACTTGGCTTGGACGTGGTAATAAAAATGCGGCAGATGAGGCGGCAGTCAAAGCCATGCGTTATATGCTGAATTTAATCCATATGGACGGTGAAATTGTGATTGGTGAAGGGGAAATTGACGAAGCACCAATGCTTTATATTGGCGAAAAAGTGGGCTCAGGTAATGGTGAACTCGTTTCTATTGCGGTTGATCCGATTGATGGCACAAGAATGACCGCAATGGGCCAATCAAATGCCATTTCAGTATTAGCAGCTGGTGGTAAACGTACCTTCTTAAAAGCACCCGATATGTATATGGAAAAATTGGTTGTTGGTCCTGAAGTGAAAGGCATGATTGATTTAAGCTTACCAATTGAACAAAATCTTCGCCGTGTGGCTTCTCGTTTAGGTAAATCCTTATCGGATTTAACTGTGATGGTACTCGCTAAACCGCGTCATGATGAAGTGATTAAGCAAATGCATAATCTAGGTATTCGTGTGATGGCTATTCCGGATGGTGATGTTGCGGCTTCGGTTTTATGTTGCTTACCGGATGCTGAAGTGGATATGGTTTATGGCATTGGTGGTGCACCTGAAGGTGTGGCAGCTGCCGCTGCAATTCGCGCATTAGGTGGAGACATGCAAGCCCGTCTTATTCCACGTAATGAAGTGAAAGGCGATACAGAAGAAAATAGTAAAATTGCCGCTGAAGAAGTTCAACGTTGTGAAGCATTAGGCGTGAAGGTTAATGAAATCTTAAAATTAGAAGATTTAGTACGTGATGATAACCTTGTTTTTGCTGCAACGGGAATTACGCACGGTGAATTACTCAAAGGGATTTCTCGCCGTGGAAACTTAGCAACTACAGAAACCTTATTAATCCGTGGTAAATCACGTACCATTCGTAAAATCCAATCCATCCATTATCTTGATAGAAAAGATTCTGAAATCTATGAGATTTTAAGAAATTAGTGAAAATAAAAGAGCGGTCATAAAAAACAATGAATTTTTTGACCGCTCTTTTTTATTTCTTACAGCATTTTCTTCAATTGATACAAATAAGCTAAGGCTTGTTTTGGACTTAATTCATCTGGATCAAGTTGCTCAATGGCTTCGCGTAAAGCATCAGGCTCCGCTTCAAAATCCAATTCACCTTGATGTTGATTTAACGCTCTTAGATGTTGAATTTGTTGATCACCATTTTGTGCTGACAGTTTTTCTAACTGATGCAATTTTTGCTTCGCCAGTTTAATGACAGATTGTGGTACACCAGCCAATGCTGCAACAGCAAGACCATAACTTTTACTTGCCGCACCGTCTTGAACAGCGTGCATAAAGGCGATGGTATTGTTATGTTCTAATGCATCTAAATGAATATTGGCAATGCCTTCAATTTGTTCTGGCAGTGCGGTGAGTTCAAAATAATGGGTCGCAAATAACGTAAGTGAACGAGTTTTCTTCGCTAACCATTCAGCACAAGCCCAAGCTAAAGAAAGCCCATCATAAGTAGAAGTGCCTCGTCCTATTTCATCAATCAGAACTAAACTTTGTGAAGTGGCTTGATGAAGAATATTCGCCATTTCTGTCATTTCCACCATAAATGTAGAACGACCGGATGCTAAATCATCAGAGGCACCAATTCGAGTAAAAATACGATCAATTTGCCCAATAACCGCGCTATCAGCCGGTACAAAACTGCCTATATAAGCCATCAACGTAATTAAAGCTGTTTGACGCATATAGGTACTTTTACCGCCCATATTGGGGCCAGTAATAATCAATAAATGACGTTGCTGATTGAGATTCACAGGGTTAGCAATAAAGGGGTCTTTTAAGACTTGTTCCACGACAGGATGGCGACCATTTTCAATTTTTACGCCAATTTCATCGCTAAATTGTGGTGCTACATAATTTAAGGTTTCGGCTCGTTCTGCGAGGTTAACTAACACATCCAATTCAGACAATGCTAAGCTCGCTAACTGTAATTGACCTAAATGTGGCAACAATAGATCAAATAATTCATCATAAAGTTGCTTTTCTAAAGCAAGCGCCGCCCCTTTTGATTTTAAAACCTTATCTTCATATTCTTTTAATTCAGGAATAATGTAGCGTTCGGCATTTTTTAAAGTTTGACGACGAACATAATGAATAGGTGCTTTATGAGCTTGCCCTTGGCTAATTTGAATGTAATAACCATGCACCGCATTAAAGCCAATTTTTAAGGTATCAATACCTGTACTTTCCCGTTCGCGTTGTTCTAAATTTTCTAAATATTGTGTTGCACCAGCTGAAAGGGTTCGCCATTCATCTAATTCGGCATTATAGCCTTCAGCAATAACGCCACCATCGCGAATTAATAATGGAGGAGTTTCAATAATTGCTTTTTGAAGTAGCTCGATTTGCGCGGAAAAATCATCGATTTGCGCGGAAAGTGCGGTCAAATTTGATGATGTTTTTGTATGAATCAGCGATTTTATCGGTTCAATTTGTTCTAATGCAGTACGTAAACGTGTGAGATCGCGAGGACGTGCAGAACGCAGTGCTACACGGGCAAGAATCCGTTCCATATCCCCCACTTGTTGCAAATAAGGCTGCAATTCGTGATACAAATCTTGCTCAATAATTTCACCAATGGTTTTTTGGCGTTTTAATAGAATGTCTGTTTGACGGATAGGTTGATGAATCCAACGTTTTAATAAACGGCTACCCATTGGCGTAACACATTTATCTAATACCGAAGTCAGTGTGTTTTCTGTACCACCTGCAAGATTTTGAGTGAGTTCTAAATTGCGGCGTGTTGTGGCATCTAATTGAATATTATCGTTATTTTTAATAACACTAATGCTTTGAATATGTGGAAGAGAAGCACGTTGTGTTTCTTTTGCATATTGCAATAAACAGCCTGCTGCTGCCAAGCCAAGAGGTGATTTTTCTACACCAAATGCACGTAAATCTTTCGTACCAAATTGACGATTAAGTTCTGAAATCGCGGTACTAAGTTCAAATTCCCAAATTGGACGACGGCGTAGGCCTTTATAAGGTTCGATAATGGCCATTTCAGCAAAATCTTCACAATAAAGTAATTCTACAGGATTAATACGCTGTAATTCAGCTTGCAAGGCTTCTTTTGAATGAGGTTCACAAAGCTGGAAGCGTCCAGATGTCATGTCTAATGTGGCTAGACCAAATTTTTCTTTTTCCTGATAAACCGCCACAATTAAGTTATCTTGGCGTTCTGGTAAAAGTGCTTCATCACTCACTGTACCTGGTGTCACAATTCGTACAATTTTGCGTTCAACCGGCCCTTTTGAAGTGGCAGGATCACCCACTTGCTCACAAATGGCTACAGGTTCACCTAATTGCACTAATTTTGCTAAATAGCCTTCTACCGCATGATAAGGCACGCCAGCCATGGGAATGGGATTACCTGCTGATTGTCCACGTTTCGTTAAAGAAATATCTAACAACGCTGCCGCTTTTTTTGCATCATCATAAAAAAGCTCATAAAAATCCCCCATTCGATAAAATAACAAAATGTCAGGATTTTCTGCTTTTAACTTGAGATATTGCTGCATCATCGGCGTATGCTGCTCGAAATTATCTTGTAAATTCATAACGTTATCCAGTTTAGGTATTTAACTTTTTGTCTAGCAAGTAGTGGTTTTACGATAAAAGTGATATGTTATTTTTAGCTGATTTTAATTTTCTACATCCACACTCAGTACTTCATCTTCTGTTTTTAACAGGGTATAGACATCTTTTAGCATTTCATTATCAATATTGTAGCATCGTACTTGCAAGCGAACTTCGCCACTCGCTTGGTCTTTTACCGAGATATTTTCAATGCGGTAATCATGTTTCAATAATAAATCCGTCACTTTGCTGATGCCGTTAGCAGAGCTCAGTTGAATAGCTAAACGAGTACGCTTTTTATAGGTTTTACGACGAACATAACGTTGCACAATCGGGCTGATACGGATGGCGATTAAAATCATTAAAGTGGCAATAATGGCATCAAAAATAAAGCCAGCACCTGTTGCCACACCAATAGCTGCCGCAGCCCAGATGATTGCTGCAGTGGTTAAACCTGAAATCGCATCATTTTTCTTGTGCAAAATAACCCCTGCACCTAAGAAACCGATGCCACTGATTACTTGTGCGGCAAGTCGCATAGGGTCAGTTCGGATATTATCTGAAACTTGCGCATAATGTTCTGCGGCTTGAATGGAGACAATCGTCAGTACACAAGTTGTCACCGCAATAATGGCACAGGTTTTGACCCCAACCGGTTTGTGTTTAAGTTCACGCTCTAAGCCAATAATCCCGCCAAGTACAAGTGCGAGTAGCATTTTCCCTAGGATAAGTAAATAAGCCGTCTGTTCAAGAGCGGTCGAAAAAAGAAAAGAATTTTCCATGTTAATAATGAATATGAATATGAGTAAATAAAAAACGGGCATTATTCTACCTGAAAAAAGGACTTTAATGGGCAAATTTACAATCAATTTACCTTTAATTTATCGCCTTTCGGCTTGAAATTGAGTAAAATCTAAAGTTTTGAAAGATGATGATAGCTGAGAATAAATTTATGCAAAAATCAACGCCGAATATTGGCTTTGTAAGTTTAGGTTGTCCTAAAAATTTAGTGGATTCCGAACGTATTCTGACCGAATTACGTACTGACGGGTATAACATTGTGCCAAGTTATGAAAATGTGGACTTGGTCATTGTGAATACCTGTGGTTTTATTGATAGCGCCGTGCAGGAATCTCTAGAAGCCATTGGAGAGGCGTTGGAAGAAAACGGACGCGTGATTGTGACTGGCTGTTTAGGGGCGAAAGAAGATCAAATTCGCCAAGTTCATCCGAAAGTTTTGGAAGTGAGCGGTCCGCACAGTTATGAAACAGTCATGGCACAAGTACACAAGTACGTTCCTAAACCAGAGCATCATCCTTACACCAGCCTTGTACCAAAACAAGGGGTGAAATTAACACCAAAACACTACGCTTATTTGAAAATCTCAGAAGGCTGTGATCATCGCTGTACATTCTGTATAATCCCTTCATTACGTGGGGATTTAGAAAGCCGTTCTATTACTCAAGTATTGGATGAAGCAAAACGTCTTGCTGATGCGGGTGTGAAGGAATTGTTAGTTGTTTCACAAGATACTTCTGCTTATGCGATGGATACGCAACGTAAAGAAGGTGGCGTGAAAACGGCCTTCTGGAATGGCATGCCAATTAAAAATGATTTAATAACCTTGTGTAAACAGCTTGGTAAATTAGGCATTTGGGTACGTTTACATTACGTTTATCCTTATCCGCACGTGGATGATTTAATTCCATTAATGGCGGAAGGTTTATTGTTGCCTTATTTGGATATTCCATTGCAACACGCAAGCCCAAAAATTTTAAAAGCGATGAAAAGACCAGGAAAAATTGACCGCACTTTAGAGCGTATCAAGCAATGGCGTGAGATTTGTCCAGATTTAACTTTGCGTTCAACTTTCATCGTAGGTTTCCCAGGTGAAACAGAAGAAGACTTCCAAATGTTATTGGATTTCTTAAAAGAAGCACAACTTGATCGCGTGGGCTGTTTCAAATTTAGCCCAGTAGAAGGCGCACCTGCAACTGAAATGGCTGACCAAGTGCCTGAAGATGTAAAAGAAGAACGTTTCCACCGCTTTATGCAGTTACAACAAGAAATTTCGGCTGAACGATTAAAACAAAAAATTGGCCAAACGCTTGATGTAATTGTGGATGAAATTGATGACGAAGGTATTATCGGCCGTACAAAAGCCGATGCACCCGAAGTTGATGGCTTAGTTTATATTGAAAATTTAAGTGGCACGCCTGTGAAAGTGGGTGAATTTATTAAAGTAACCATTACTCATTCAGATGAATACGATCTGTGGGGAACCTGTTAATTATTAATCTTATTTATTTTTTACCAAAGGAATTTAGAAATGGCAGAAACACAAAAACAACCAAGTGTTATCCGTTTTGAACAGGAAGTAGCAGCAAAAAACTATGAAGCAGCTTGCGTTGAATTGTTGGATATTTTAAACAAAATTGATACTAATTTTGGTGGTATAGAAGGCATTGAAATTGATTATCCTAGTCAATTAAATGATGAACTAGTACAAGAGAAAGTTGAGCATTTTTGTACCCGTGTAGCGGTAGCAATGAGTGAGTTATTTTCTGATCCTCAATTAGATATTTCTGAAGGCGGAGCACAACGTTTCTTTACCTTACAACGTTGGATTAATATGATTTTTGCGTCATCACCATTTGTGAATGCGGATCATGTTTTACAAGCTTATAACCGCAATCCAGATAAAACCAATTTATCTGATTTCCATTTAGATAATACGAGATCATCATTAATTAAATTCTGTATTTTCTACCTGCCAGAATCTAATGTGAATGTTAATCTTGATGCTTTATGGAATTTAGATCCAGAGTTATGCGCATCGCTTTGTTTTGCATTACAATCACCCCGTTTTATTGGTACAGAACAATCGTTTTCTAAGCGTGGTACGCTTTTACAATGGTTCCCTGAAAAATTAGCGACGATTGAAAACTTAAATAATGTGCCAAGTGCAATTTCACATGATGTGTATATGCATTGCAGCTACGATATTGCTGAAAATAAACACTGGGTGAAAAAAGCATTAAACCAAGTCATCCGTCGTCATTTATTGCAAGGTGGATGGACAGATCGCGATGTCACTAAATTAGGTGAGCGTAATGGCAAACCCGTCATGGTGGTGTTATTGGAGCATTTCCATTCATCTCATTCAATTTACCGTACGCATTCCACTTCAATGATTGCTGCACGTGAGCGTTTTCATTTAATTGGTGTGGGTAATGAAGCTGTAGATGCAGCAGGCCAAGCGGTGTTTGATGAATTCCATTTATTAAAAGGTGATAATATTTTTGGTAAATTGAATGAATTAAAAGATATTTGTGAAAAAAATGGTGCAGCCGTTCTTTATATGCCAAGTATTGGGATGGATTTAACCACCATTTTTACAAGTAACACCCGTCTTGCACCGGTTCAAGTGATTGCTTTAGGCCACCCTGCTACGACACATTCTGATTTTATTGAATATGTGATTGTAGAAGATGATTATGTTGGTTCTGAAAAATGCTTCAGTGAGCAATTATTGCGTTTACCAAAAGATGCTCTTCCTTATGTACCTTCAGCGCTTGCACCGCAACACGTAGAGTATCGTTTACGTGAAAATCCTGAAGTCGTAAATATTGGTATTGCTTCTACCACAATGAAGCTTAACCCATATTTCTTGGCAGCATTAAAGGCTATTCGTGATCGTGCTAATGTGAAAGTGCATTTCCACTTTGCATTAGGTCAATCTAGTGGTGTGACGCATCCTTATGTTGAGCGTTTTATTAAATCTTATTTAGGCAATGATGCGACAGCTTATCCACATGCACCTTATGATCAATATCTTCGTATTTTGCATAACTGCGATATGATGGTAAACCCATTCCCATTCGGTAATACTAATGGCATTATTGATATGGTGACATTAGGTTTAGTGGGCGTATGTAAAACCGGTGCAGAAGTTCATGAACATATTGATGAAGGTTTATTCAAACGTTTAGGTTTACCGGAATGGTTAATTGCAAATACAGTAGATGAATATGTTGAACGTGCAATTCGTTTAGCAGAAAACCATCAAGAACGTTTAGAACTTCGCCGTCATATCATTGAAAATAACGGCTTACAAACCTTATTTACGGGCGATCCAAGCCCAATGGGTAAAGTGTTACTTGAAAAATTTGAAGAATGGAAAGCGGCAAATTTAGCTGAAAAGCCAAAGAAAAAAGCGACTAAATCCGCAACAACAAAAGAGAAGGCCACAAAGTCTACCACGACAAAGAAAAGTGCGGTCAAATCTGAAGGTAAATCTGAGCCGAAAAAAACGGTAAAGAAAACCACGAAAAAAGCAGATAAATAATCAATAAATCCCCGAAAGGGGATTTTTTATTGAGAAAAATTAAACAAAGCCTCATTTTTTTTAAAAAAACTTGATTTTGTAGAATAAAGCCTGTAATTAATAGACCCATTCAACACAACATAAAAAAGGAAAAACTCATGAAAAACGTCGGTTTTATCGGTTGGCGCGGAATGGTCGGTTCCGTATTAATGGATCGTATGGTGCAAGAGCAAGATTTTGCCAATATTAATCCAGTTTTCTTCACCACTTCTCAAGCAGGTCAAAAAGCCCCTGTATTCGCAGGCAAAGAGTCGGGTGAACTTAAAAGTGCATTCGACATTGAAGAACTTAAAAAATTAGACATTATCGTGACCTGCCAAGGTGGCGACTATACCAATGAAGTCTATCCAAAATTAAAAGCAACAGGTTGGGACGGATATTGGGTTGATGCAGCGTCTGCACTACGTATGAAAGATGATGCAATTATCGTGCTTGATCCAGTGAACCAACACGTGATTTCTGAAGGCTTGAAAAAAGGCATTAAAACTTTCGTAGGTGGTAACTGTACCGTGAGCTTAATGTTGATGGCTATCGGTGGCTTATTTGAGAAAGATTTAGTGGAATGGGTATCAGTCGCAACTTACCAAGCGGCTTCAGGTGCAGGCGCAAAAAATATGCGTGAATTACTTTCACAAATGGGTTTATTAGAACAAGCGGTTTCAAGTGAATTAAAAGACCCTGCTTCGTCAATTTTAGATATTGAACGTAAAGTGACAGCAGAAATGCGTTCTGATAGTTTCCCAACGGATAACTTCGGCGCAGCATTAGGTGGTAGCTTAATCCCTTGGATTGATAAACTTCTCCCTGAAACAGGGCAAACTAAAGAAGAATGGAAAGGCTATGCAGAAACCAACAAAATCTTAGGTTTAAGCGACAATCCAATTCCTGTGGATGGTTTATGCGTACGTATCGGTGCATTACGTTGCCACAGCCAAGCATTCACTATCAAACTGAAAAAAGACTTACCATTAGAAGAAATTGAACAAATTTTAGCGTCTCACAACGAATGGGTGAAAGTGATTCCAAACGACAAAGAAACTACATTACGTGAATTAACCCCAGCTAAAGTAACAGGTACATTAAGCGTACCGGTTGGTCGTTTACGTAAATTGGCAATGGGTCCAGAATACTTAGCAGCATTCACTGTAGGTGACCAATTATTATGGGGTGCTGCAGAGCCAGTTCGCCGTATCTTAAAACAATTGGTGGCATAAGTTCTGCTTTCACTACAAAGGGCGTATTTACTACGCCCTTTTCATTACTAAAAAAGATAATATGCTACGATCTATCTTTGTTTTTATTACAATTTCTTTAATGACATTTCTTTTGCAATATTGGTTTGTTTCACGCCTTGGTTATCCTGAAACCTTTGCAACAACATGCCAAAATTACATGGGTGAATTTTTGTATGAAGCACGTTGTGAATATACGTTTAATATATTATTTACAACGATAACTGTTGCGTTTTTAGCATTGTTTCCTTTTATTATTTCTCAGAAATTATCTTACTTTATTATCGGTTGTTTGTGGCTTGGGCTTTTATGGCTGTTGGGTTCAGTTTTTATCACCTTTGATAGTACTGATTTAGGAAATACACTTGAGCTTTCAAGCTTATTTCACTATGCTTGGATCGAATTAAAAATACCTTATATCGTCATATCTGTTATTACTATCCCTACACTATTTTTTGTTAAAAAATTATGATCAGAGAACCTCATTTTCATCAATTTGCTCTTGCAGAGTTATTGCCTTTTTTTGAGCAATTTCCGACGCAATATCTTTCTGGCGAACGAAATATCAAATTAGCTTATCGTCATTTGGTTCAGCCTGAAAGTGCGGTCAGAAAATTGATGATTTTGGTGAATGGTCGAGCAGAAAATATGATGAAATGGACTGAGTTGGCTTATGATTTTTATCAACAAGGTTATGATGTATTGCTTTTCGATCACCGAGGACAAGGTTATTCACAGCGTATTATTCCTCAAAAAGGGCATTTAGATGAGTTTCGTTTTTATACCGATGATATGGCAAAAATCATTGAAAAAACGACCGCACTTTATGCTTATCAAGCGCAATATATTCTCGCACACTCCCTCGGTGCTTTGATTTCCACCTATTATCTGGCTAATTACGATCATCAGATTAAAAAGGCTGTGCTTTCTTCGCCTTTCTTTGGCGTTCCCATGAAACATCCGTTACGAGATGAAGTCATCATTGCAACGATGATGGCATTTGGTCAAGGTCATCGTTATGTTTTTGGCAAAGGACATTACAAACCGGCAGATTTAAACCTTAATGAACTTAGCCATTCTAAAACGCGAATGAAATGGATGAACCGAGTTAATCGAAAACGCGCTGCTATTCACTTAGGTGGCCCGACTTTCCGCTGGGTACATTTGTGTTTAAATGCAATAAAAGCGCTCCCTAAAATCATTCCAAGAGTGGAAACACCAGTACTTATTCTACAAGCGGAAAAGGAAAAAATTGTGGATAACAAAAATCTTGAAAAATTGACCGCACTTTTCCCGCATGCAGAATCCATGCTTGTACCTCAAGCAAAACATGAAATCCTTTTTGAAAAGGATAACGTGAGAAAATCCGTGCTTGAACGCGTGAATCAATTTCTTCATTCTTAAATTTTCCTAATTAGATTAAACACAAAACATTATATATTGATTTATATAATGTTTTTTTATTTTTATCTCATGAGTGTTTAACCTTTTATTGAGCAAGATCATAGTTTCTTTCTCACTATATCCCTACAATTCATAGTACTTATTTATAGTTATACCTTTTGTCGTTTGTATAGTTGGAGTGTCTATGTCAAAAATGAAGAAAATCGTCACCACACTTTGCTTGGCGGGTGTCGGCGCTGTGGCATTATGGGGAACATAGTGGGTTATGCATAAAACAAGTTCACCAGAGTTTTGTGTCAGTTGTCATTCAATGAGCTATCCAAAAGAAGAATGGGAAGGTTCTAGCCACTTTGCTAATGCAAAAGGCGTGCGAGCACAATGTTCAGACTGCCATATTCCAAAAGAAGGCTGGCATTATGTAAAAGCTAAATTTATTGCTTTAAAAGACTTGTGGTATGAAGCACAAGGTAAGATTGAGAATAAAGAAAAATATGAAGCCCATCGTGCAGAGCTTGCTCAAATGGTATGGAATGATATGAAAGCCAACGATTCAGAAACCTGTCGTAGCTGCCACAGTTTTGATGCAATGGAGCTTTCACAACAAACTAAATTAGCAAAACAAACCCATACAGATGCCCAAACAAACGGCCAAACCTGTATTGATTGCCATAAAGGCATTGTTCACTTCCTTCCTGAAGTGCATGGCGATCAAAATGCGCAAAAATCCTCTGAAGCAAAAGGTGGTGCAATATCAGATGGTTCTACTATTTTCGCTACTGAAATGGTGAAAGCGACCAATGATAAAGGAAATGAGGTTCGCCTCATGCCTTATGCAGAATTAATGCAATGGAAAGTAAATGGCGATCAAGTTCAAGGTACTTTACATGGTTGGCAACAAGTAGGGGCTGAAGCGGTTGTTTATCAAGAATTAGGCAAACGTATCACGCTTGCTTTATTGGATGAAGATGCACGTAACCATATTCAAGTCGTAAAAACTGTACATGATGCAGTAACGGATTCTGAGTGGAAAGAAATCAATGTTGCGGTGAATGTCGCAAAAGAAAAAATGTCATCAGATCTGACCGCACTTAATCAATATGGCAATCAGTTAAATCAAACTCAATGTAGTGGTTGTCACGCGGCAATTGGTGCAGATCATTACACCGCTAACCAATGGATTGGTGTGGTGAATTCTATGAAAGACCGTACATCAATGAACAAAGATGAAGTACGTGCATTAACTATTTATCTGCAACGCAATGCCAAAGATATGGCAAAACAATAATAACCAACTATCTAAAACGAGGCTGAAATGAAAAAGAATAACGTAAATGAACAACGTCGTGATTTTCTGAAAAAAACATCTTTAGGAGTGGCAGGTAGTGCCCTTTCTGGTGGTATGGTGGGCGTTGTATCAAAAAGTGCGGTCGCAAAAGAAGCTGAAATAAAAACAGTGGTTACTGCGGCTCACTGGGGACCGCTTGGTGTGGTTGTGGAAGATGGTAAAGTTGTGAAATCCGGTCCAGCTATTGAGCCCGCTGTACCGAACGAATTACAAACAGTTGTTGCCGATCAGCTATACAGTGAAACTCGCGTGAAATATCCAATGGTGCGTAAAGGCTTTTTAGCTAACCCAGGAAAAAGTGATACCACAATGCGTGGTCGTGATGAATGGGTGCGTGTTTCTTGGGATGAAGCGTTAGATTTAGTACACAATCAGCTTAAACGTGTGCGTGACGAACATGGGCCAACAGGTATTTTTGCTGGTTCTTATGGTTGGTTTAGTTGTGGTTCATTACATGCGTCTCGTACGTTATTACAGCGCTATATGAACGCTACTGGTGGTTTTGTGGGTCACAAAGGGGACTACTCTACGGGTGCCGCACAAGTCATCATGCCGCATGTGCTTGGTACTATTGAAGTCTATGAACAACAAACCAGTTGGGAATCTGTGTTAGAAAACAGCGATATTATTGTGCTTTGGTCTGCAAACCCACTCACAACCATGCGCATTGCTTGGATGTCTACCGACCAAAAAGGGATTGAATACTTCAAAAAATTCCAAGCAAGTGGTAAACGCATTATTTGTATCGACCCGCAAAAAAGCGAAACTTGCCAAATGCTGAATGCAGAATGGATTCCGGTGAATACCGCAACGGATGTGCCATTAATGCTTGGTATTGCACATACTTTAGTTGAACAAGGTAAGCACGATAAAGATTTCTTGAAAAAATACACGTCGGGTTATGCTAAATTCGAGGAATATTTATTAGGTAAAACTGATGGTCAACCAAAAACAGCAGAATGGGCGGCAAAAATTTGTGGTGTACCGGCAGAAACGATTAAACAGCTTGCAGCCGATTTCTCTAGCAAACGTACCATGTTAATGGGGGGCTGGGGTATGCAGCGCCAACGCCATGGTGAACAAACCCACTGGATGTTAGTAACGCTAGCCTCTATGTTGGGACAAATTGGCTTGCCAGGTGGTGGATTTGGTTTGAGTTATCATTATTCAAATGGTGGGGTGCCAACGGCGACAGGGGGTATTATTGGCTCTATTACCGCAAGTCCATCAGGCAAAGCGGGTGCAAAAACATGGTTGGATGATACCTCTAAATCTGCTTTCCCATTGGCTCGTATTGCCGATGTGTTGCTTAATCCAGGTAAAAAAATTCACTATAACGGTACTGAAATTACTTACCCTGACATCAAAGCGGTGTATTGGGCTGGCGGTAACCCATTTGTTCACCATCAAGATACCAATATCTTAGTGAAGGCCTTCCAGCAACCTGATGTGGTGATTGTGAATGAAGTAAACTGGACGCCAACTGCGCGCATGGCAGATATTGTATTGCCCGCAACTACCAGTTATGAACGTAATGACTTAACCATGGCAGGCGACTACTCCATGATGAGCGTTTACCCGATGAAACAAGTGGTTCCGCCACAATTTGAAGCGAAAAATGACTATGATATTTTCGTTGAACTTGCTAAACGAGCAGGTGTGGAAGAACAATACACCGAAGGTAAAACGGAAATGGAATGGCTGGAAGAATTCTACAATGCAGCCTTTACTGCCGCACGTGCAAACCGTGTTGCAATGCCTCGTTTTGATAAATTCTGGGAAGAAAATAAACCATTAAGTTTTGAAGCGGGGGAAGCCGCGAAGAAATGGGTACGTTATGGTGAATTCCGTGAAGATCCATTACTCAATCCGCTCGGCACGCCGTCAGGTAAAATTGAGATTTTCTCTGATGTTATCGAGAAAATGCATTACGACGACTGTAAAGGTTACCCAAGCTGGATGGAGCCAGAAGAATTTGCGGGTAATGTGACAGAAGAATATCCGTTAGCTTTAGTGACGCCACACCCTTACTATCGTTTACATAGCCAATTGGCACATACTTCATTACGTCAAAAATATGCGGTAAATGATCGTGAGCCTGTGATGATTCATCCTGAAGATGCGGCTGCTCGCGGTATTAAAGACGGTGATATTGTTCGTGTTCATAGCAAACGCGGTCAAGTGCTTGCAGGTGCGGTTGTAACAGAAAATATCATCAAAGGTACTGTCGCCCTCCATGAAGGTGCGTGGTATGACCCAATGGACTTAGGTGAAAGTGAAAAACCATTGTGTAAAAATGGTTGCCCGAACGTATTAACACGCGATGAAGGTACATCAAAACTCGCACAAGGTAACTCACCAAATACCTGTATTGTTCAGGTTGAAAAATTTACCGGTAAAGCACCTGAAGTGATGGTATTCAAACAACCGAAACACGCTGTGTAAAACCAATAAAAAACGACCGCACTTTGATTTTATCCATTCAGGTGCGGTCTTTTTTCAATAAGTTTTTCTGTACTTTGTTTTTTTTCACCTATCAAATCAATTTTCTCTACCTTTCCTTCTCACCATCAAAATGTGATCTGTCTCCCAGTTTTAAGTCTTGTTTTGTACTAAAATCAACCCATAGTCCTCTTTTACGGACAAAATATTAAAGACCTGATGGTGTAAAAAGATCAGGTATTACTTTGATTCACAACGCAGAAAAAAGGAGAAAACAGATGACAAAAGATCTTAATGTCTTTGATAAACACTATGGTTTATTGATCAACGGCGAATGGACAAATGGCTCTGAGGGTAATACCTTAACATCATATAACCCTGCAAATGGTGAAGCCTTAGCCACCTTTATTGACGCTACGGATGCAGATGTCGATGCTGCAGTGAATGCTGCGAAAGAGGCCTTTAAAACCTGGAAAAATACCAGCGCAACGGAACGAGCTACAATTTTGAATAAAATTGCAGATATTATTGACGAAAATACCGAATTATTCGCTTTACAAGAAACGTTGGATAACGGTAAACCGATTCGCGAAACACGCGCAGCAGATATTCCGTTGGCATCAGATCATTTTCGTTATTTTGCCAGTGTTATTCGCGCCGAAGAAGGTGTCGCAAACCAACTGGATAGCGAAGATTTGTCGTTGATTTTACGCGAGCCTATTGGCGTTGTTGGTCAAATTATTCCATGGAACTTTCCGTTCTTAATGGCTGCATGGAAAATAGCACCGGCATTGGCAGCAGGTTGTACCGTCGTGATTCACCCATCTTCCACTACTTCATTGAGCTTACTTTCCTTAGCTCAAAAAATTAATCATTTATTACCGAAAGGTGTCTTCAATGTTATTACTGGTAAGGGTTCTAAATCTGGCGAATACATGTTGCACCATACTGGATTTAACAAACTGGCATTCACCGGTTCCACCGAAATTGGTAGAAAAATTGGTGTAGCTGCTGCTGAAATGTTGATTCCATCCACCTTGGAATTGGGTGGTAAATCAGCCAATATTTTCTTTGACGATATGCCATTTGATAAAGCATTGGAGGGCGCACAAAAAGGAATTCTCTTCAACCAAGGGCAAGTGTGTTGTGCCGGTTCACGTATTTTCGTACAAGAAAGCGTTTACGATAAATTTATCGCGGCACTAAAAGAAGAATTTAAGAAAGTTAAAGTCGGTTTACCTTGGGAAGATGACACGCAAATGGGGGCGCAAGTAAACGGAAATCAAGTTAAGGTTATTAGCAAGTATGTTGATATTGCTAAAGAAGAAGGGTGTCAAATCGTCGTTGGTGGAGGTAAATCAACCGACCCGGCATTGGCTCGAGGCGAATTTTTCCAACCAACCTTAATTTTAGCGCCTGATAACAAAAAACGCGTGGCACAAGAAGAAATTTTTGGTCCGGTTGCGGTGGTAATCAAATTCAAGGATGAAGCAGATGTAATTAAAATGGCAAATGACAGTGATTATGGCCTAGGTGGTGCGGTGTGGACATATAACATTAACCGTGCGCTACGAGTTGCACGAGCACTTGAAACCGGTCGTGTTTGGGTGAACTGTTATAACCGTTTACCAGCTGGAGCTCCTTTCGGTGGTTATAAAACCTCTGGTATAGGTCGTGAAACCCATAAAATGATGCTTGACGCTTATACACAGGTGAAAAATATCTTCATCAGCACCCGTGAAGAGCGAGAAGGCATGTATTAATCATTCACTTTCTAACCTAAAAATAAACCGCACTTTGATTTTATCCATCAAAGTGCGGTTTATTTTTATTTATATCAAATTTTTACTCAATTCTATTAAAAAAATGCGCTTAAATCTTTACTCGTACTAAATAAGTGGTATCTTTATACTCGTTTATTTAATCGATTACGTCACTGCCGTTATACGTGATGAATTATTTTTTGTTCATTTATCTAGGAGTTATCCTATGGAGAGTAAAATTCCAGCAGTAGAAGTCAAGCCAGGCTTTAAATGGCAAGGGCTGCTGATTGCCGTCATCGTTGGTTTAGGGATTTGGTTAATCCCAACGCCAGAAGGCTTATCCGCAAAAGCATGGGGAATGCTAGCACTGTTTGTGGCAACCATTGTGGCTATTATCGCTAAAGCAATGCCTATGGGTGCTGCAACGCTAGTTGCCTTAGTGATTAGTGGCTTGACTGGGCTTACGCCAATTTCGCCAAAACAAGGTGATGTCGGCATGTTATCTGGTTTTGCAAACGGCACAATTTGGTTGATTGCTATTGCTATGTTTTTATCTCGCGCGGTGATTAAAACCGGTTTAGGTAAACGTATCGCGCTGTACTTCGTTGGTCGTTTTGGTAAAAAAATGATGGGTGTAGCCTATGGTATGGCGTTGGCTGATGTTGTTATCGGTCCGGGTATTCCTTCGGCTTCTGCGCGTGGGGGCGGTATTATGTACCCTATTATGCAATCTATTGCTGATGCATATGAGTCCAAACCTGGTCCAACTGCTCGTCGTGCAGGTGCTTTCTTAGCGATTGCTGTCTCTCAAATCGATACCATTATTTGTACCATGTTCTTAACCGCCATGGCGGGTAACCCGTTAATTGCAGAACTCGCGAAAAGCCAAGGTGTAGAAATCACTTGGATGACATGGTTCTTAGGGGCGATCGTACCTGGTATTGTGAGCCTAATCGTCTTGCCTTATTTCGTGTATTTAATTTATCCGCCAGAATTAAAAGATACGCCTAAAATGGCAGAAATGGCACGTGAAGAATTAAAAAGCATGGGCCCAATGAGCAAAGCGGAATGGATTCTTGCCCTAGACTTTATCCTTCTTTTATTCCTTTGGACAGTGGGTGATTTAGTCTTCCATATCCCTGCAACAATTTCAGCGTTTATCGGTTTAGTGATTTTATTATTAACCAATATTATGAGCTGGAAAAATATCGTAGCAGAAACCACCGCATGGGATACGATGTTCTGGTTTGCGGTATTGGTCATGATGGCAAATGCACTTAACAAATACGGTGCAATCACTTGGATTTCTACCCACATTTCTTCATCTGTGGGTGGTTTCAGCTGGCCAGTTGCCTTTACTATTTTAGTGTTGGTGTATTTCTATACCCGCTATTTCTTTGCTTCAGCCATGGCGCATATTTCCGCAATGTATCTCGCTTTCGTGGCTGCGGCTATTGCTGTGGGTACACCACCAATCATTGCTGCAATTGGTTTAGGTTACACCTCAACATTATCCATGAGTTTAACGCAATACGCAGGTGGTCCTGGTCCAGCACTATACGGTTCAGGTTATAACTCAACCGGTCAATGGTGGGGCGTGAGCTTTATTGTTTCCATCCTCTCATTAGTGATTTGGTTTGGTGTGGGTGGATTATGGATGAAACTCCTTGGCTGGTGGTAATCCTTATTAATTCATAAATAATCCCTAAAAAACAACCGCACTTTGATTTGTATCTCAAAAGTGCGGTCATTTTTATTTGTATTTTGAATTAATCATCCCAGTCATCATCCCAATCACGATGTCTTCTGTGGTGGTGATGTCTTTTATGTTTTTTATGATGGCGATATTCTCTGTCATCGTAGTCTCCGCCTTTATTCACTTGACTACCGATTACACCACCTAATGCTGCGCCGCCGAGTGTTGTGGCAATATCACCGCCTAATAAACCACCGGCTACGCCACCGATTGCTGCACCTGTTGCAGTATGACGTTGTTGTCTGTCCATTTCACAAGCGGTTAAGCTTCCTGCTAATGCAACAATCACTAACCCTTTCATCAATTTAGATTTCATAAATCTACTCCTCTATTTTTGTCGGGATTGCAGCCTAAGCTCTTATGCAATCCGGCGTGTAAAAGCATTCCTTTTACGATTGCTTTGACTATGAGGAAAATTAGTAAGTTCAAACGGCTCGTTCAATTGGTTTAAGAATGAACAATTTTTGGTATGATTGTTGAGAGGTTTAATTGGTGATTCAGTCAGATGTTGTAAAATCTATTTTCACTAATTGAAGTTAAGTCTCAAGTAATAAAATAATGAGTAAGAAAATGAAAAAAATATACTAATACCTTTATTTACACTACTGACTTCTTGTACTTCAGATGTCAATGATCCCATAGTTAGGTTTTGGAATGGAGATTATTCTGTGAGGAATAATGCCGCTGAGCTTAATAAAGAAAGAAGAGTTTTTTATGAAAATGAACCTCAAGAAACAAAGTTATTGAGGGTTAAAAATGAACAATACTGCAATAAAATAAATAAACCATTGTTTTATGAGAAAAAATATAAATATGGTGATACTTATAGAGTTAATATGAGTGATATTTTTGTTCATTGTATGAGAGTAAATGGAACGCCGTTATATAAAGATTTTCCTGAAAAGTATGAATGGCTTACTGATGAGGATGTAAGAGTAAAATAACAATGTGGGGAATTAGATCTTTGAATTAATGTTTTGATTTGAGACTGAATTTTTGATCAAAACACACCTTCATTGGCCAATAAACCACTATCTAAGAATGAACAGAAATAATGAAAAAAAATGATTTCATTGAGATTATAAAAATGTCAATATTTTTGATTTTTATGGCAGCTTTATATTCTCTATATAAGTTTAACTTTGATTTTTCTAAAGTTAAAATTTTATCTATATTAAAGTGGTATCCAGCATCATTTATTTTTGTATTAGTTGGCTTTTATCTTAGTCGTTTTCTAAAAAATAGTAGGTAGAAAACTAGACAGGGTATATGAATGATGAAAGTAATATTGGGAGATGAAAACATGAGTAAGATAAATCTCTGTATCTTTTTACTTTGTAGTATTTTGACAGCATGTGTTTCTTCTGATAGTTATTTTGTTCGGTTCTGGAATGGGGATGTTATATCTGATATGACTCCTGAGGAGGAGAAAAAATTTGATCTATGCTATGAGAAAACTAAAAATTTACCAAGGGGAACAGCTGAGGAAAGGGGAAAAGCAAGTCTTGCTACATTAAAATGTATGGATGATAAAAAGTAAGATAAAAGTATGCTATCAAAAGTTATAGTCTTATTAAGGTTAAGTATTAGTCTTTTTTATAACAAATTAGAATTTTCTTAGCATACTACTTAAAATAGAATAACAAAAAGTGCGGTCAATTTTTGAGAGGTTTTAAAACTCTTTGAAACTGACCGCACTTTGTATTTTTGATGCTTCTTTTGCCGAAATATCGCCCTCTCATGGCAATCTCGCCTACAACACCATTCCTATGTCCGCTTGTTCTGTTGAGAAAACAGGATAGTTCAACTCGCTTGTTCAATTACTCTAAAAATCAAAATGCTTATGATTTTTTGATATAAAATTATCAAATAAAAATATTTTCACATAAATTTGATAAAATTTTATCGATTTGTGACTTTGATCACAGTAATGCAGAAAAAAATTCAGTATTATGCACGCAACTCGATGATAGATGTTTTTTAATAGCGGGTTAATAATCATTTAGACTTTAAACCTAATCATAATAGGAGATTTATTATGTCATACTATCCAGCAGAACCGTTCCGTATTAAAAGTGTTGAACCAGTTTCAATCCTACCAAAAGCAGAACGTGAAAAAGCAATGAAAGAAGCAGGTTTCAATACCTTCTTACTTGATTCAGAAGATGTTTACATTGACCTTTTAACTGATAGCGGCACTAACGCGATGAGTGACCGTCAATGGGCTGGTATTATGATGGGTGATGAAGCTTATGCAGGTAGCCGCAACTTCTATCATTTACAAGAAACTGTTCAAGATTTATTTGGCTTCAAACATATTGTGCCAACTCACCAAGGACGTGGTGCAGAAAACATTCTTTCTCGTATCGCGATTAAACCAGGTCAATACGTACCAGGTAATATGTATTTCACCACTACACGTTTCCACCAAGAAGCAAATGGCGGTATTTTCTACGATATCATTCGTGATGAAGCGCATGATGCAACATTAGATATTCCATTCAAAGGTAATATTGATGTTAAAAAATTAGAAAATTTAATTAATGAAAAAGGCGCTGAAAATATTGCTTATGTGTGCTTAGCGGTAACTGTAAACTTAGCAGGTGGTCAACCGGTTTCTATCGCAAACATGAAAGCCGTTCGTGAATTAACAGCGAAACACGGCATTAAAGTATTCTATGATGCAACACGTTGTATTGAAAACGCATACTTTATTAAAGAGCAAGAAGAAGGTTATCAAGATCGTTCAATCAAATCTATCGTTCAAGAAATGTTCAGCTACGCAGATGGCTGTACAATGAGTGGTAAAAAAGACTGCTTAACCAATATCGGTGGTTTCTTATGTATGAATGATGAAGAATTGTTCATGAAATCTAAAGAGTTGGTTGTAGTATTCGAAGGTATGCCATCTTACGGTGGTATGGCTGGCCGCGATATGGAAGCGATGGCAATTGGTTTGAAAGAAGCAACTCAAGAAGAATACATCGAACACCGTGTTAAACAAGTACGTTACCTCGGTGAAAAATTAAAAGCAGCGGGCGTACCGATTGTTGAGCCAATTGGTGGTCACGCAGTGTTCTTAGATGCTCGTCGTTTCTGTCCACACTTGAAACAAGAAGAAGACTTCCCAGCACAAGCATTAGCAGCAGCAATTTATGTTGAGTGCGGTGTACGTTCAATGGAACGTGGTATTATTTCAGCTGGTCGTGATATCAAAACTGGTGAAAACCACCATCCAAAACTTGAGACAGTACGTCTTACTATCCCACGTCGTGTTTACACCTATGCACACATGGATTTAGTTGCTGATGGTATTATCCACTTATTCAAACATAAAGAGGATATTAAAGGGCTTCGTTTCGTGTATGAACCAAAACAATTACGTTTCTTCACTGCACGCTTTGAACAAAAATAGGCCTACTAGCCCTTACTTCGGCAACGAGGTAAGGGCTTTTTGTATCTAAAACATTTGGTTAATGAGAAAAATGCGAAAACATTCTAATGACATTGTAGTTTGATGTATTGTCAAGTAAGGAAGTGACTAGCCTTTCTACGATAATCGGAAAGGAGAAAACTCATGAATAAAACATTGGGAAGTACCTTAATTACCTCAGGGACGATGATTGGCGCAGGGATGCTTGCTATGCCTCTCACATCTGCTGGAATAGGTTTTACGTTTACAGTCGTTCTACTTATTCTTTTATGGATCCTACTCACTTATAGTGCATTATTATTTGTTGAGGTTTATCAAACCGCTGAACATGATGCCGGCATTGGTACACTTGCTGCACAATATTTTGGCCGACCAGGACGAATTGTCGCAACCAGCGTATTAATGATTTTCCTTTATGCATTGCTTTCCGCCTATGTGACCGGTGGTGGTGCAATTCTTGCTTCAACTTTACCTGATTTTGCTGCTCCTGATTTGAAAATGAAAGGTTCTATCCTTGCATTTACAATCTTATTTGGTGTTTTCGTGGCAATTGGTACAAGCTTTGTGGATGCGCTAAATCGCTTCTTGTTTATTGCGATGATTGCCGCTTTATTTATCGTGCTTGGATTGATGATCCCCGAAATTAAAATCGATAACTTAATGGCCATGCCAATTGATAAAGCTTTATTGATTTCAGCTAGCCCAGTTTTCTTTACCGCTTTTGGTTTCCATGGTTCGATTCCTTGCTTAAATAAATACTTAGAAGGTGATGTAAAAGCCTTAAGATTTTCGATTATTGTGGGCTCTGCAATCACATTAGTGGGTTATCTTTTATGGCAATTTTCTACTCACGGTGTGTTAAGCCAAAGCCGATTCTTAGAAATCCTTAATCAAGATCCAACATTAAATGGGTTGATTGAAGCAGTTCGAGTGATTACAGGTAGCACCATTATTGCGGCTGTCGTGAAAATCTTCTCTGCCTTAGCACTGATTACCTCATTCTTAGGGGTGGCACTCGGTTTACTAGAATGTACTGACGACTTGTTAAAACGTGCCTTCAATATTTCAGCAAACCGTTTAAGTTTAGGTTTCTTAACTTTCCTTCCGCCATTGCTCTTTGCATTCTTCTATCCAGAAGGCTTCATCCTTGCATTAGGTTATGCGGGACAAATGTTTGCTTTCTATGCAGTGGTATTGCCGGCAGCATTGGTTTGGAAAGCTCGCCATCAACATCCAAACTTACCTTATCGTGTGCCGGGTGGTTCAGGGGTCCTACTCTTTGTCTCAATTCTAGGGATTATTATCGTGAGTATCCCATTCCTAATTAAATTAGGTATATTGCCTGAAGTAGTGGGCTAATAACACGATTAAAATAAAAAAGTGCGGTTAAAAATCAGTGTGTTTTTAATCGCACTTTTATTTTATTATCAGTCTTGGGAAAGGTGTCTTTTTACTATTGGTAGTGAAAAAATTTCGTTATTATATTGATAAAGATACTAAAGGAGTAACAAATGCACACTCAGAATAGTATTCCCTTATATACAGCCAAAGGAGAGGATTCTCATAGCTCTCTAAATTTCTTTTATGGTGGAACAGGTGGGTTAGATGAGCCTGAGTTTAGTATAAAAACCTACTTTAATATTGTTTATTATGAGGGAGATTTTTTAAAAGCTATCTATTCTATTTTGGTAGAAAAGGATGGTTTTTCTGAAGAAGGTGCAGATTGCTATTATCCCGATATGAATAGCCCGTTTCCAGAAGATCACTTTAAAGGGATAAGGTTTGAGATTGGAGGCTTATGTGATCCTAGATATCAGATTCATGTATCTGAAGAAATCTGCTTTATGTATTTTAAAAAGGCATGCAAACGTTTTTTAGAATTACATCCTGAAAAAGAATATGTAGAGTTTATTTATGATATTTTAAACAACAGGGAACCATCAAAGATAAAATAAAAGTCAAAATTTGTGTCTATTTTGATAGGTAAATTAATAATATAAGAGTGCTAGAAAAAATAATGGATATATTTAATTTTTTTGAAAATGTTATTTACCCTAGGGTGGTTGAAAAATTCGGAGTTGTTCAAGTTGATTTTGAGCAAGAGGGAGATTTTGGTTATTTAACTAGATTTGACTTATATTCAAATAAAAAAACAGCAACTATTGAGCTCTGGAGTAGTCATTGGGTAGGGTTGGAAATATATAAATTAGAAAATAGAGATATAGATATTATATATAACAAAATGATTTCTCCTGATGAAGTATCGGAAAAAGATTTCTTTGAGTTTATGGAGGTTTTATTTAATGGTAATTAGCGAAAGTTTGCTTTTATAGCCTGGAGATATAAAGTGCGGCCAAATTTCAAAGAGTTTTAAAACCTCTCGAAAATTGACCGCACTTTTTTATGCTTTCTCTTTGATTGCTTTGAGATAGCGATATACGCTAGGTTCTGAGATTTTCAAATATTTAGCGACCATCGGAATGGCGCCTTTGATATTGAAAATACCTTTATCAAATAAGACTTTAATGGCGTTTTCCCGTTGTCTTAAGCTGAGTGGTTTATCGGAATGTAATAGAGTGAAATCAAGGTATTCACAAAGGATATCTTCGATAGAGTTTTCGAGTTTTTCTTTATTAATTATTTCAGCCTCTTCCACTTCGGCAAAGGCCGCATCAATACCTAAAATATTGACGAAATTTCCAAGGTTTTCCAGTGAAATTAATTTGGTCATCACATCAACCAACTCAGAAGTATCATGATTAATACAAAGGATGCCTTCTAATTTATCCCCGTTTTTAATGAAATAAGTTGCACCTCGAATGACCTTTTCGGAATCTGCCACTGCTTTGTAGTTAAAGATAAAATCCTTATCTAAATACACTTTATCCTGCAACAAACTAGAACCAAAAGAACTAAGTGGAGAGGAAAGTGTCCGCCCGCTAACGTGGCTATTCGCAATGGCTTCCATATGAGCCTTATTCTTATCAAAAGAATGAAATACGACTTCGTATTTAGGGCCAAGAACGTTTCCCAAAAAATGGGTTAGGCCAATAAAATATTTCTTTTGTACGTTATTCATACCAACTTAATCTCATTAATTTCAGCTTGCTACAGGTATTCTATAACCGCTTATTTTTTATAGCAAATATATTGTAAAAAACGGCAGGTTATCTGTGGTGTTTTACTTTAAGTGAATCCCATAATGCTTAATGGGATGTAGTTAGACAATACTTCTGTGATATTCTTTGGTGTTGGGATTTGTATCTTATTCAGTTGATGGTAAGCAATTTGAAAGAATTATGAAACATACCCCAACAGGAGATTAATATGAAAGAACAAGAAATTTACCAGAAAATTGGGGAGTTATTGTGGTCAATAATGCCTGAAGAAGCCGTAAGGATTGATTTTATTGGTTCTATTTATCCTGAACATTATTCTGGTGGAGCTGAATGGGTTGTTGCGAATGGTGATATTCATTATTTCCCATTAGGTCAAAGACCTGATGAAATTGAAGGGGAAATTATAAATTTAATGAAACAATTGAGATCAACCTTATCTCAAGAATGGACTCAATATAAGTTTTCCCTATTTGATAATATGGAATTTAATATTCAATTTGCATATGTTTCGGATGAAGATAGTTGGCCAATGCTCTATCTTCGAGGTGTTAGTGATCTTGAAGAAAATGAGATAACGGAATATGGAATTCCTAGAGAAATTTGGGAAGAGCGAGTAAAAGTGAAGGAAGAAACAGTAAGATAGCTAGTCTCAGCGTGAAAGTGCGGTCAATTTCCAAAGCGTTTAAAACCTCTCAAAAATTGACCGCACTTTTCGTATTTTCAAAGATGCTTATATTAAGCAAACTTTATAATTTCACATCCAACTTTGCGTAAGCTCGTTCTACTTTTTCCAATGCTTTTTCTACGGAAATATCTCGAGCGAGTAAGACACCTAAACGGCGATGGCCATTGACTTCGCCTTTGCCGAAAATGCGAATATTGGTGTTCGGTTCAGCTAACACTTCGGCGATATTGCCAAATTGCACGTTTTTCGATTGACCTTCGACCACAATCGCTTTTGAAGCTGATGGGCTAATGAGGGTAATTTCTGGAATAGGTAAGCCTAAAATCGCACGGGCGTGTAAGGCGAATTCGGATAATTCTTGAGAAATTAGTGTGACCATGCCGGTATCATGTGGGCGTGGGGAAACTTCATTGAAGATAACTTCATCACCACACACAAACATTTCCACGCCGAAAATGCCACGACCACCTAATGCGGTGGTGATTTTCTCTGCCACGTCTTGGGCTTTTTTCAAGGCTGCATCAGACATGACTTGTGGCTGCCAAGATTCGCGATAGTCGCCATCTTCTTGGCGATGGCCGATTGGCGCTAAGAAGCTGGTGCCATTAATGTGGCGAACGGTGAGTAAAGTGATTTCATAATCGAATTTAACAAACCCTTCTACAATCACGCGTCCTGCACCTGCTCGACCACCTTGTTGAGCGTAATCCCACGCTTTTTGTAAGTCGTCTTTGGATTTTAAAATACTTTGACCGTGGCCAGAAGAGGACATAATCGGTTTCACTACGCAAGGAATACCGATTTTTTCAACCGCACTTTGGAAGTCAGTAAAGTTATCAACAAATTGATAAGGTGAGGTTGGCAATTTAAGCTCTTCTGCTGCTAAGCGACGAATGCCTTCGCGATTCATGGTGAGCTTAGTAGCTTTGGCGGTAGGTACAACATTAAAACCCGCTTGTTCTAATTCCACTAGCGTATCAGTCGCGATGGCTTCCACTTCCGGCACAATGTAATCTGGGCGCTCTTTTTCCACTAAGGCTTTGAGTGCTGCACCATCTAGCATGGAAATCGTATAAGCACGATGTGCCACTTGTTGTGCTGGGGCGTTTTCATAACGATCGACGGCAATCACTTCCACGCCTAAACGTTGTAATTCAATCACCACCTCTTTGCCCAGTTCACCAGAGCCAAGCATCATCACTTTAATAGCATTCGGGGTTAATGCTGTACCTAAGGTTGTCATGTTGTGTCCTTATTTTAAGAAAGATTCATTAAGTGCTAAATCGTCATTTTTATTAATCCCCACACCGCGAGCAATCACATTTTTAGCAATATCATGTGCTTCTTCTAAAGAGTGCTCGGTGTAAGTCCCACATTGGTATTCGTTTAGTTCAGGAATTTGGTTTTGATCTTGCACGGTTAAAATATCTTTCATAGAAGCTAACCATGCATCAGCCACTTGTTGCTCGTTTGGTGTGCCAATTAATGACATGTAAAAACCTGTACGACAGCCCATTGGGGAAATATCGATGATTTCTACACTGTCATTGTTTAAATGGTCACGCATGAAGCCCGCAAATAAATGCTCAAGGGTGTGAATCCCTTTTGGTGGGAGAATTTCTTTGTTTGGAATGCAAAAACGAAGATCAAAAACGGTGATATCATCGCCCTTTGGGGTACGCATCGTTTTGGCTACACGCACGGCTGGGGCATTCATACGGGTGTGATCCACTTTAAAACTGTCGAGTAATGGCATATTTATTTCCTTGAAAATCAGTGATTTGTAAATTAATTGCAAGTTTTTGTAAATTTTTTTACATTTTTTTACAATTTCTTTGAACTTTTCTTTTTAGCGTCGGTCTTATAGAACAAGCAACTTGCAGTTGTTTTAATAAAATTGGTTCCTTAGGTTATTTGCCCCTTACTTGATAAGGGGCGTTTTTTTATCTGTTGAATATCAATTCCTCTTTATTCTAGCCCACAACCACATTATGCACAAAGGCTATTCTCGGCTATGACACGAAAGGTAAACTGAAAAAGAGCAAGGCAATATAACGCAGCCCTTTTCCAATCGTCATAAAAATCAAACAACTTAGCCAATTCAATCGAAGCCAACCGGCTACCGCACAAAACACATCCCCGATAATAGGCAACCAGCTCAATAATAAAGTGATGGCACCGTAGCGTTGTATTTTGTTTATCGCCCATAAAGTGCGGTCATTTTTGCTGTCAATTTTCGGAAACCATCGACCAATCCAATAAGTGGTGAGGCTGCCAAGTGTATTGCCTGCGGTTGCCAGAAAAACAAGCCAAAAAATATCCGCACTTAATAATGACCCGACCAATACTTTTGGCGCAGCAAGGGAGACAAACACAATTTCTGAATTACCCGGCAAGATGGTGGCACTTAAGAAAGCGCTGAAAAACATCAACCACAAGCCATGGGTTTGCCAAAAATCAGCCAAAAAGCTGAAAGAGAAAATGTCCCACATTAGACTCTAATAATCTCGCGCGTTCTGACATCAAACACATCCATCCCAGCGCTTAATCCTGCTTTGACGCCGAGATCGGCATCTTCAAAGACGATACAACGTGATGGTTCGGCTTTTGCCAGTTCTGCGCAGCGTAAAAAGGTTTCTGGATGCGGTTTATGTTCTTTCACATCATCTGCGCTGACAATGGCGTTAAAGTAATGTTTGATATCTAATTTTTGCATCAACATATCAATCATTTGGCGGTTTGAACCTGAGCCAAGTGCAATCGGCTTTTGTTGATAGTAATGACGCACCACGTCAAAGGTTGGGAGTAATTTTGATTCTGTTGGAATCAATTCATAAGAAAGTTTGCGTTTCGCTTGTATCACTTCATTTAAACGTTCTTGTGGCATACCGGCATCTTGCATAATGGCTGAGGCGATTGTGCTCACGGTTGCCCCACCTAAATCATACATAATTTGGCTGTTAAAACGATAACCAAATTGTTCTCCCACCATGTTCCACGCGCGGGCGTGTACTGGCATGGTGTCGATTAAGGTGCCATCCATATCAAAAATTAGCCCATCATATTTTTCAAAAAGTCTGTTATCTATCATTTATTGCTTTCCTAGTTCGTAAATTTTTTCACTTTGTTTCAATTTTGTGATCTGTGCACTGGTAATTTTATGAAATCGCGGTAAAGTTATCCTATCTTAAAAAGGAATGTTATGTCGTTACTCAAACAATTAACCCGTTGGAAAATTCGCGGTCAGATTGATCAGGACGTTATTGATATTATTCTGACTTTGCAAAGTCGCCTAGAACATCATTGGCGCATAGATGTGTCTATTCCGACCGTCATTACACTCTTATTGCATATTGCCAACAGCCTTGCCCGCTTAAAACGAGGGGGTTGCGTTTCCCCGCTTCATCAATCCTTTTATGATGAAATGCAAAGTGCGGTCATTTTCCCTGATGTTTTGGAAATTCACCAAGATTTGCTTTCTTTTATTCCACAAGAAATTCCCGAAGCCGAGCAGAGCTATTATTTAGCCAATATTTATAGCTTGCTGTTGGAGCAAGATAAAAAATAAGGGCATGGAAGCCCCTATTCTATCAGTTAAAAATCAAACTGAGTTCTAAATCTTTGAGTAAATTGCTTTCTAAGCGTAACTCATTCCACACTAATGGATTGTTATCCAAATAATGTTTCTCAAAGGTCAGTTCCCAAGTCTGTAAAGAGCGGTCAATTCTGAGGTTAATTTTATCCGTGCTATCTGTTGCTTGGCGAGATTTATTTAAAATCACCGAAATGCGTAAAAGAAGCAGTAAAACAAGGACATCTTCATCTGCATAACGAGCAAAAATCGGTAAATCATTATTTTTAAATGCACCCGTGTGATAACGAACTAAATTCACCAATAAGCGTTGTTGCTCGCGATCAAAGCCCGGTAATTCCATGTTCTGCAGAATATAAGCGGAATGTTTTTGTACATTGCGATGATTAATGACAATACCGACTTCCAATAAGCGTGCTGCCCAAATCAACAGATTTTTCATTTCATCAGCAAGATGCGGTTTTTGCCAATGGGTGTATTGGTCAATTAAGGTTTTCGCACTATTTGCCACGCGATCGGCCTGCGCCAAATCTAAGTTAAATTGTTCGGCTAGTCCTAATGCAGTACGAGTACGGATGTCTGAAACTTGGAAGTTTTTTTCTAAGCTGTAAATCACCCCTTCACGCAAAGCACCGTCAGAATAGCGCATATTTTCTAAGCCAAAAACGTCAAAAACAGCACTTAAAATGGCTAAGCCTGGCACAAATACATCCACGCGATCAGGGTTTAGTCCTACGATATTAAGCTCTTCAAAATGAGAAGCTTGTAAGGTGCGTTCAATTAAATTTTGTAAGCGTTCAGCCGTGATGATGCCGTTCGGGTCAAGGGTTGCGGTAATCACTTGATAGACGGTTTTGATCGTGCCCGATGAACCGAGTACTGATTGCCAACCGAGCTTGCGATATTCCCAGCTTAAATCTTCAATTTTATTGACCGCACTTTGGCGAGCTTGCTCGAAGTTTTCTTTTGAAATTTCGCCATTCGGGAAGAATTTTTTGGCAAAGCTCACACAACCCATATGACGACTTTCTGCCACTAAGGGGGTGAAATCATCACCGATGATCATTTCGGTCGAGCCACCACCAATATCGATGACCAGTTTACGTCCGCTTTCAGGTTGAGTGTGGCAAACACCCGCATAAATGGTTTTGGCTTCTGTTTGACCGCTGATGATATTAATTGGATAAGGAAAGACAGCGGCAGCCTGACGTAAAAATTCGTCATTATTGACCGCTCTTCGTAAGGTATAAGTACCCACCACATTCACATCTTCTGGCGCAAAGCCTTGTAAGCGTTCAGCAAAAAGTGCAAGGCAATTTACACCGCGCTCAATGGCTTCTTGGCTTAATACATTGTGCTCGTCTAAGCCGTCGGCGAGCCTCACTTTTTGTTTTAAACGAGACAGCACCTGAATCGAGCCATTGATAATGCGAGCCACAATCATGTGGAAGCTGTTTGAGCCTAAATCAATGGCGGCAATCTCCCGGGCCTCACCTCGGTGATGAGGTTCTACGAGTTGAGCCAGTTGCTTGTCGTTATGCATGTCCTTTCCTAAAATTCAAATTTATACAATAAATCAAAAACTTGGTTTGTGCTGGTTACTGATTGGAAATAAAGTTGTGGCATTAAGCGGTAACGTAAGGTCACTTCGGCTAAGCCATCAAACAATCCTACACCATATTTCACTTGTAAGCGTTTACCAATATTACCACTAACTTGTACTTTGGAGCTATCCCCAACACCGGCAGTGCCTAAGTTTAAGTCTTGAATACCAAAGGCTTCACCAATACCGCCGACTACTTTACCACTTTTCGCTAAACCTAAGCCAAGTAATGCCGCACCCACAGAACCACTGGAACCTGCTTCACCGCTGTTTTCTAATGAGCGACCGGTTAATAAATAAGAAAGTGCCTGGTCTTGAGATTTGGCTGGATCAGAGAAAATCGTGACTTGTGGGCTAGACGCCAGACCAATCACTTTTACCCCCGCGGTCACTTTACTGTCTTCCATAGCCTCAGGGTTACGAATCGCTTCAATATTCAACATCGGCTGTGAAGGTAAACCAGAGAAGCTGATTTGTCCTTTACGAATTAATAAATCCTGTCCAAAAGAGGCATAACGACCATTTTTTAGGTTAATTTGACCAAATAATCCTAGCTTACCTTTATCCTGTTTCACCGAAAGTAAACCATCCAAATTCGTTTTTAAACCATAGGCATCTAAATGCACATCATCACCGATTTTAATTTTTAAATCAGATTGAATTTGCATCCCAGATTTCGTTTCTGAAGCAAATTGGCGATTAATGAGTTCTTCTTTACTTTTTCTTGGGCCATTTAAAATGACTTCATCTTCACTCACTGGTTCAGCATTGTCCGGTAAGCTTTCAATAGCAATTCTTGCCCAAGGGATATCCACATTACCACTCAAATCTAAGAGTTTTGGCGAGGCTTTGACAACCACATTCGGGCTGACTTTTAATTTCGCCATGGATGGAATATCGACTTTGAAATTATCTGCTTGCGCTCTGACTTCTGCCGTCCAATTATTCATGTGCGCCCAGTTAGCTTGTCCATTAATATTGAGCTTGCTATCTGGTGTTTGAACATGGCCATTTAAGGTTGAAGAGGTGCCATTAAAGCGAATTGCCACTTGGCCATCAGTCACATCAAAAGGCAGGCTTTTCAGTTTCGTTTTCACATTTCGAATATCAAAATTGCCGTTTAATAATGGTTTTTCTAAATTACCACCGAAACTTAAGCGAGAGACCACTTCACCATCTATGCTTTCACCGCTAGAGAAAAGTTGATTGGCTAAGGATAAGCGTAAACCTTCAATGGTAAAGGTACCGCCTAATTGACGACCTTTACTTAAATCATGAATTTTTAAGTCTGTGCCGATTCGACCTTGATTTTGAACGTTAATGTCAGATTTCAAGGTTAAATTGTTATTTTGAATATCGGCATTCACACTTAATTTAGGAATATCCAGCTTAAAGGTGCGGTAGTCTAATTTTTGTGCCACACCAATGTTATTTCCTTCCACTGCCACATTTAGTTGTAATGGTTTATCCGTGAACCATGCCACTTTACCTCGGCTTTGTAACTGGCCTTTGAGTGTATCTTGTTCCATCAATTTATTCACTAAATCTAAATTAATACGTTTAAGCTCAAAAGGGACTTCGCCGTTTTTCCCTGCTGTAAATTGTTGAGGGAAACACAGATCTAAGTCTTGGTTAATCCAGCAGTGTGAACCAATGGTGGCTTGGATTTTTTTATTGTCATAAGTCACCGGAATAGTTTGATTCACTTTAAAATCGCCGATAGGTGAGTTAAGGCTTACTTGGCTTAAATTACCTTTCCATTGCTGAGAAGTGCGGTCAAAATTCCCCGCGATTTGCAAATCAGCTGCAACGGGTTCACCTTTTGATTTTAAGGTGAGCGTATGATGTTTTTCATCACCCGATGCATTCAAATCAATATTATGCAATTTGATGCTATCGCCATAGCGGAAGTTTTCCGCTTTGACGGTAAGTTCACCTTTCACTTGCGGTTCACTCACAACATTACCTTTAATTAAGGCTTTGGATAAGTCTAATCCTTGGAAGTGCAAGCCTTGTGCCGTTAAATCGGTATTAATGCTTGGCGCAGTAAGCTTCCCTAAAATCTGTGCTTTACCAACGACTGAGCCCGCTAAATCTTGCCACAGACCACGTAAGCTTGGTGCGTTGATATCTAAATCTAGGTTTGATTTATCACCTAATGTACCTTTTGCTGCAATGCGGTTATCGCCATAGTTCAGCAATAGATCAGGAATGTTTAATAAGGTTTCATTACTTAAAAAGACACTACCTTTTAAGCTTAATGTGCGAGAGGAAAGACTACCGGTTAAATCCACGGTAGGCACATCCACTTTCCAATGATTGGAATCAGCGGAACCTTGTGAGCTCACTTTGCCTGATAATACGGCTGGCATGGCTGGCACATAAGGGCGAATGTTCATTTTGTTTAAATCAGCGGTCACATCCCATTGCGCGCCATCTTTCCAGTTTGATGAACCCGTTAAACGTGCCGTACCATCTAGGGCAGCAAGTTTTAATTCGTTGATGGTGACTTCGTAGAGTTTACCGTCTGCATTTAAATCAACGTGAGTATGAGGGATATGATCCATACCCTCAACGCCACCAACAACTTCTGCGTGATAATTCAATAAATCGCCCGTGAGTTTGATATCGACATCGTTAATTTTGAGCGGCGCTAGGCTGTCTGTAAAAGCATATTGACCTTTTTTCGCTTTTAATTGCAGATTTAATGGCATTTTATCTTCAGCCAGTTTCACATCACCTGTTAAGGTGGCATCAAGCACTCCCTGTGTGGTTAACGAAAATGCGGTCGTTTTTTTCAAGGAGCCCGATACATTGAGATCAACTTTGCTGGCAGGAAGAATGGTTTTGTCTTTTGATTTAAATGCCTGGAGATCAGATTTTAATGTGAGATCAACTGGAAAATCGTCATTGAGCTGGAGTTGCCCTTGGCTAGAAAGTGTACCAAGAGAGCTGTCAATGTCGAGTTTTTGTAATTTCACTAAATGATCGGTGGCATCTGCTTGCAATTCCACTTTAGGCACAGTGATTTTTTGGATTTCTTCGCCTTTTTCATTGAGCGATTGATATTGCCAGTTTGTACCCAAAAAACTTGGAATGTGCATATCAAAAGGCAAGTTCACCGCATTTAAATTACCTAAAAAAGCCGGTGTGAGTGTTTGCTCAATTTGCGCCCAATCAACGGGTTTAGCGGGTTCTTTTTGCTCGGGCTGAGGGGGATTCGGTTGAGTTTGGGAGACCGTTGAGAAAAGCACGTCTGAAAGCGTGGTGGGCTCAAGGGTAAGGCCAGATTCATTGTTTAAACTGACCGCACTTTGAAATGACGAAAACGTAATATTGCTTTTATCGAGTTTCATATCAAAGTCAGTAATCGCCACATTTTTTACTTGTACAGAAACCGGTAAATGGATTTTTTCCATTGGACCACTTTCAGTCTGTTTCTCTTCAGAAGGCGGCATAACACTGGTATCAATAGCAATTTTCGGCTGTGTTAAGCTGAGATCATCAACAATAATATCACCCGAAAGTAAACGAGCTAAATTCAGCTGTAAGCGCGTTTTAGGAAGGGTTACATCGACACCGGTTGTTTGAAAATGTAAATTTTCTAAGACTAAACCATTTTGTAAGCCACCGCTGACTTGCTCAATAGATAAGCTATCGAGCATTTTATCCGCAAGTTGAATAAGTGCACGTTGTCCACTATCAAAAGAAAGTGCTGTGACTAAGCCTAAAACAGGGACAAAAATGACCGCACTTCCGACACATAAAATTTTACGGCAGGTCTTTTTCTTTTTAACGGGTTGTGTGGTTTGGTTATCTGGTTGTTTTTCTTGTTCAGACATAGTCATACCCTAAATTTCAGCCCCTAAGCCAATGTAAAATTGAATGTTTTTGCTGTTATCTTTATCTCGAATTGGCGTCGCAATATCAAATTTGATAGCGCCAACTGGCGATGCCCAACGCACACCGACACCCGCACCATAGCGCAATTCAGTGGCTTTGTAAGAGTTAGCTGCCAAGCCAGTATCAGCAAATACAGCTCCCCACCAATTTGGGTAAACTTGATATTGATATTCAAGGCTACCTGTTACTAAGCGAGAACCGCCGACTAATTTCCCATCTTTATTTTTCGGCGAAATTTTCTTATAACCATAACCTCGCACGCTGCGATCGCCACCTGCAAAGAAACGTAATGCAGGTGGAATTTTACGAATATCCGCAGTATTCAAATAGCCAATTTCGGCACGGGTAATAAAACGGTGATTTTCTGCGTAAGTACGAATCCACGCTGTGGAAGCTTGAACTTTAAAGAAATTGGCTTCTGACATCCAAAGCTTATTTCCTAAATCGACCGTGATTTTTTGGGTATCTCCCCATGTTGGGAATTGACCGCCTTTTAAACGAGTACGACTAAAACCTCCGGTTGGATAAACAAGGAGTGTTTTATCGGTGAAATCAGCTTGGGTGAAGCTGTCGTAACGGACACGAAGACCCGCAAAATATTGCCAACCCTCTTTATTATTCCAATAACGTAATGCTGCAAAAGTGAGTGATTTAGTATCCGTATCATTTTTATTTTCTTTTTCATAACCAGTTGAAAATTCATAATAATAATTTAATGGATTTTTCAACAATGGCATTTTATAGGTCGCTTCAAAGTTTTGTTTTGGTGCAGAGACGTAAAGATTTGTACGGAAACTATGGCCTCGGCTATTAATCCAAGGTTTTATCCAGCCAATTTGGACATGAGGGCCCGTATCGGTTGCAAAACCGACCCCGAGCTCCATTGAGTTTTTCTTACGTGGATAAAGTAACAATTCGATATCCACTAATTTTTCTTCTTCGCGGACATGAGGCTGTAAAAGCACTGAACTAAACCAGTTGGTAGAAGAAAAATCGTTAGTTAATTCAGATAAATCGCTGACTAAATAAGGATCGCCCGATTTAATGTTGAGCATATTTTGCAAATAGTCTTCGCGAATTTGGGAATGGTTGAATGTGATGTTGCCGTAATGATAACGCACACCACTATCAAACAGCATACGCCACCATGCTTCATGGGTTTCAGGGCTTATTTCTAAGCGAGAAATTTGGAATTTTCCGTCAAGGTAACCACGAGCAAGGGCAAGGTTTGAAATGCTGCTTTTATAGTCATTGTATTTTTGATGCTCAACTAACTCACCTTGTTTTGGCAAGTTTTTACGGAGTGCTTTGAAGTTTTCGTCTTCTGCCGCTTCGCCTATAATTTCAACTTCTGTTCCCGCAATTTTACTTGGTTCACCAGGTTTTACATTAGCAATGAGTAAGTCTCGTTGACCTTTGCGTTTTTTCAATTCAAAGGTGACTGAAGAACCATAATAACCGAAGACTCGAAGGCCTTTATCGACAGCATCTGAAACTAATTGTTTATACCGATCTGAGCCGTCCATCTCACCTTTATCAATGAGTTTGACATTCATATCAGTATTGCGAATGGCACGTTCACCCTTGATACCTCGGATCTCAATATCTACGGTTTGTTCTGCAAGGGCTGAAAAACTCATCCATCCAAGCAAAAGAGCGGTTATTTTTAACGAAATTTTTTTCATTTTATTACAAGCTAAACTTTAAGAAGATCCACATCAAACCGCCTTAGTTTACCCATAAAATAAGGGGATTACCAATGCAATTATGGATGGGATTTGAAATTATTATATGCGTTTGAGCGTTAATACGACAATGCGATCAAAGAAAGAGTTTCCTTTGCTTTGAAAAAATAGTGATTGTTCTCTTTATTCAGACATTTAACCAAAATGTAACTGGACCATCATTGGTGAGGCTCACTTGCATATCTGCCGCAAATTGTCCGTTGGCAACAGTGACTTTTTCTGCACATTTTTGCGAAAAATAGCCATATAATTCGTTAGCCAATGCTGGTGCGGCACCTTTTGAAAAACTTGGTCTCAGGCCTTTTTGCGTGTCTGCGGCCAAAGTAAATTGGGATACCACAAGCACTTCGCCACCGATTTGCTGCACGTTTAAATTCATTTTGTCATTTTCATCGCTGAAAATACGGTAATTTAATACTTTCTCGGCGAGTTTATCCGCTTTGGCTTGATCATCTTCTTTTTCTACGCCTAATAAAACCAATAATCCTTTGCCGATTTGCCCCACAATTTGACCTTCAACTTCTACTTTAGCCTGCGTAACACGCTGAATTAATGCGATCATTTTACGTCCTCTAAATTCGTTTTATTCATTGACTGACTGCTCTTCTGCAAGTACTGCGGCTAATTGTGCGCCGAATAACACCACTGTCCAGCTGATTTGAATCCACAATAACATAATGGGTAGTGTTGCCATGGCACCGTAAATTAATTGGTAAGACGGGAATGTCGTAATGTACCAAGCAAAGGCCTGTTTCCCTAAGGTAAAGAAAATCGCGGCAATTAATGCGCCTGCTGCAGAGTGTTTGATGCTCACTTTCTTATTTGGCACGACCATATAAATGAGCGTGAAGATAAACCAAGTAGAAAGAAATGGTACAAAGCTGAGGAGTTTTAAGCCAAAAGAAAGCGATTCGGATTGCTCAAACATGGCTTTGACGTAGGAACTTGCGGCAATGCTGGTACCTATTAAAAGTGGACCGAGCGTTAAAATGAGCCAATAAATAGCAAATGATGTAAAAATCGGGCGATTACTGGTGTCTTGCCAAATGCCATTAAGTGTACGGTCGATGGAGTTAATCAGCATCAATGCCACTAAAATCAAACTCACAATCCCCACGGCACTCATTTGCTTGGAGTTATGGACGAATTCATCAATATATTGCCCCACAACATCACTTGCGGAAGGGGCGAAATTGGTGAAGATGAATTCTTTCAATGCCCCAGTTACTTCGTTAAAGACAGGAAAGGCGGAAAAAATCGAAAACACCACCATAATTAACGGCACGATGGCGAGCATGGTGCTGTAGGTGAGTGAACCAGCAGCTTGCGTTAATTTGTTTTCTTGAGAACGCTGCCAAAATAATGCGAGAAAAGACGTTAAGGTCATTAGAGCAAGCCTCCGCAACAATGTTTAAATTTCTTCCCTGAACCACAAACACAAGGCTGTTTATTGCTTGGGAGCGGCACAGTGGGGTCAACAAAATACCAACGGCCATCGATTTTTACAAAAAGTGAATGTTCGTGATGCACTTGTGGCTGTTCGCTACCTTGAAAATGCGCCTTAAATTCAACCGCACTTTGTGTTTTGGTTAAGGTTTCTGTTTTGACAATGTCTAAACCAAGCCATTGCGTTTCATCAGCCCAATCTTGCAGGGCTTTTTCATCTAATAAGGTTTGTTGGCTTGGTACCGTGGTTTGCACAATATAGGGAATATTTTTGAGCACAAACGCTGAATAGCGGGAACGCATGAGTTGTTCCGCTGTTTCTGGAAACATATTGCCTGAATGAAAGCGTCCGCAGCAATCTTCATAAGAAAGTGAAGATTGGCATGGGCAAAGTGTGGTCGTTTTAGCCGACATTTTTAGCCGCCTGTTGTAAATGATGTAATTGTGAATTGATCGAACGTTTAAACGCAGGCGCTAATTCTTCAATGGCTAAGGCTTCTTCTAGTTCTGCGATGCTTGAAGGCGCGGAGAGTTGTGTGTTTAAACGACGAATTGTCCATTCGGGATAAGGGCGATGTCGCAAAATAAGTTCATCGCCTTGATGAATTTCACCTTCTTCGATTACGCGAACATACCAACCTGTCCAACCTGACTGACGAATAATCTCTCTTGTATTCTCATTCTGAGTATTATGAGATAAACGTTCGCAAGGTTTACGTGGTTGAGACACTTCTAAAAGAGTAGAGCCAATTTTGTAACGATCGCCTACACAAACATTATCTTCATGCAAGCCTGATACCACAAAGTTTTCACCATAAATCGCGCTACCGTGAAAATCAAACTTTTCACCAAGTAGCTCGTTTAAAGCAGGGAAAGACACATCAGACATAAAAAACAAGGCTTTATCAACACCACCGTGATGGGCTTTTAAGCCTACATCGTTACCTTCTGCACCCAGTGTGTGTACTTTTACCATAGGTACTGGTTTTTTACGAATCGCGCTTTCATATGAGCTACCATCAGGGAACGTTAAGGTTTCTATCAATCCTGTTTTAATAATAAGAATTTTTGCGTTTGACATCTATTTTTCCTGCTTTGAGTTAGTTTTGAGAAATTATACCGTAAAATCACTTAAATTTTGACCGCACTTCGTTTTTTCCTTATTATTCGTTTAAATAAAACCAACAAAACAAAGGAATCTTTATGCAATATTCTCTCGCGCGTACCGAACAAGGTCAAACCCTTGGCATTACCGCAAAAATGGCAAACCGTCACGGTCTGATCGCTGGAGCGACAGGGACGGGGAAAACCGTGACATTACGTAAAATGGCGGAAGCGTTCAGTGATGATGGCGTACCAGTCTTTTTAGTCGATGTAAAAGGCGACTTGTCCGGTTTAGTGAAAGCGGGCACATTCAGTGGCAAAGTAGCGGAACGCATTGAGCAATTTGATTTAGGGGGCGAGAGTTATTTAAATGGCTATCCTGTGTCATTTTGGGATGTATTCGGTGAAACAGGCATCCCACTTCGCACCACGATTTCTGAAATGGGACCATTATTACTTTCCCGTTTATTAAATTTAAATGCAACCCAAGAAGGCTTATTAAACCTTGTATTCCGTGTGGCAGATGATAAAGGCTTGCTACTCATCGATTTAAAAGACTTGCGTGCCATGCTTAAATTCGTGGCAGAGAATGCGAAATCGTTCCAAGTAGAATATGGCAACGTATCAGCTGCGAGTGTGGGCGCGATTCAACGTGCTTTACTGACTCTTGAAAATGAAGGGGCGACCAATCTTTTTGGTGAGCCAGCATTAAATCTTGAAGATTGGTTACAAACCCGTGATGGTCGTGGTGTGATCAATGTTTTAAATTCTGAAAAATTAATTAATTCCCCAAGAATGTATAGCGCATTCTTGCTTTGGTTGATGTCTGAATTATTTGAACAATTACCAGAAGTCGGCGATCCGGATAAACCCAAATTTGTGATGTTCTTCGATGAAGCGCATTTACTCTTTGATGGTGCACCAAGTGTGTTGGTGGATAAAGTGGAACAAGTGGTTCGCTTGATTCGTTCTAAAGGTGTGGGGATTTATTTTGTGACCCAAAACCCATTAGATTTACCGGATACCGTGTTAGGTCAATTAGGTAACCGCGTTCAACACGCATTACGTGCTTTTACACCACGCGATCAAAAAGCAGTGAAATCTGCGGCAGAAACGTTCCGTTCAAATCCTGCCGTTAATGTGGTTGAAACCATTTCAACTTTAGGTGTGGGCCAAGCATTAATTTCATTCTTAGATGAAAAAGGTATGCCTGCGCCAGTTGAAGTGGCGTATGTTTACCCGCCGAAAAGCCAACTTGCACCGATTACTGAAGAAGAGCGAGCAGCTTGGGTGAAAGACGATGAGCTTTATGCCTTCTATAAAGATTATGTGGATAATGAGTCGGCTTTCGAAGTATTAAATGCTCAAGCGGATTTAGCAGCAGTACAACAAAAACAAGCCGAGCAAGCGCAGCAAGAGGAGGAAAGCGGTTTATTTGGTAGCTTAAGCCGTATGATTTTTGGTACGCAAAAGCGTGGGGATAAACTTTCTCCGACAGAACAAATTGTGAATAGCGTGGCAAAATCAGTGGGTCGCAATATTCGTAATGAAGTGACCAAACAAATCATGCGTGGTATCTTAGGGGCATTGAAAAAATAACGAAAATTTGACCGCACTTTGCGGCAAGAATGATAAAAAGGAGATTGTTATGTCTGATGTATTTCACTTAAACCTGACTAAAGCACAACTAAAAGGTGCAACATTAGCTATCGTGCCAGGTGATCCAGCGCGTAGTGAACGTATTGCTAAAAAACTTGATAATCCTGAGTTTCTTGCAAGTACACGTGAATACACTTCTTGGTTAGGCTATTTAAATGGTCAACCGGTGGTGGTGTGTTCAACCGGTATTGGTGGCCCTTCTACGTCTATCTGTGTGGAAGAGCTGGCTCAGCTTGGTGTGCGTACATTCTTACGTATTGGTACAACAGGCGCAATTCAACCACACATTAATGTGGGTGATGTTCTTGTTACAACGGGTGCAGTCCGCCTTGATGGTGCAAGCCGTCATTTTGCGCCAATTGAATATCCAGCGGTAGCAAATTTTGAATGTACCACGGCACTTTTCAATGCGGCTAAAGAAAAAGGCATTGAGCCATTTGTAGGAATTACAGCCTCTTCAGATACCTTTTATCCAGGTCAAGAACGTTATGATACTTACAGCGGTAAAGTGTATCGTGATTACCAAGGCTTGTTAAAACAATGGCAAGATCTCAATGTGATGAACTACGAGATGGAGTCAGCCACATTGTTTACGATGTGTAATGCCCTTGGCTTACGGGCAGGTATGGTAGCTGGTGTGATTGTAAACCGTACACAACAAGAAATTCCAAATGAAGCCACCATGAAAGATACGGAAGATAAAGCAGTATCAGTAGTAGTGGAAGCAGCAAGAAAATTGTTAGCGTAAAACTCAGATAAAAAGAACCGCACTTTTTTAGAAGTGCGGTTTATTTTTTAACTGTTTTTTCGAGCAAAAGCGGCGGCTTCAGCGACTAATTGGTCATCAGGTCGAACCCCAGTGTAGAGCTCAAATTGTTCGACAGCTTGTAGCACAATCACTTCAGCACCAGAAATCGTTTGTTTACCTTGCTGTTGAGCAAATTGGATAAACGGTGTTTCAGCAGGAATCGCCACCACATCAAAAGCGGTTTGAGCTTGTTGAATGAGATTTTCAGGAAAGGCGAGATCAAATTCTTCTTTTCCACCTTTCATCCCAATTGGCGTAACGTTGACTAAAATGTCTGCCGATTGATTGTCTAAAGATGGGATATATTCATAGCCATAAAGTGCGGCTAAATTTTTACCTGTTTTTTCATTTCGAGCAAAAATCTTCAGATGCTCAAATCCACTGTTTTTAAAGGCCGCGACGACGGCTTTAGCCATACCACCACTGCCTTGTACAATCACGCGACTCTTTTTATCTAATTGATATTCTTTGATAAGTTTAACAATGGCAATATAGTCGGTGTTGTAAGCACGAAGAAAACCTTGATCATTCATAATAGTATTCACAGACTGAATGGCTTGCGCAGAAGGTGAGATTTCATCTAAAAATGGCATGCAGCTTTCTTTAAAAGGCATTGAAACGGCACAACCTCGAATACCAAGTGCACGAATGCCTTTGACGGCGCTTTCAATATCCGTAGTCGTAAAGGCTTTATAGATAAAATTAAGCCCGAGTTTTTGATACAGATAGTTATGGAATGTTGTGCCAAAATTGCCCGGTCTGCCAGAAAGGGACATACAAAGTTGGGTGTCTTTGTTAATCATATCGATTCCTTAAATATTCAAATTTATATCATCATCGATAAAATATTGATTCATTTCGAATGCCGGTTTTGCTTCTTTGTCTCTGCCGACAATACGAGCAGGTACACCTGCTGCAGTGGCGTATTCTGGTACAGGTTGAAGTACAACAGAATTGGCGCCGATTTTGGCATATTTGCCCACTTCGATATTGCCGAGAATTTTTGCCCCAGCCCCAATCATCACGCCTTCTCGTACTTTCGGATGGCGATCGCCGGATTCTTTACCTGTACCACCCAGGGTGACACCTTGTAAGATAGACACATCATTTTCAATCACTGAGGTTTCGCCCACCACAATACCTGTAGCATGGTCGAACATAATGCCGTGCCCAATTTTGGCGGCAGGGTGAATATCCACATCGAAAGCTACGGAAATCTGATTTTGTAAATAAAGTGCGAGTGCTTTTCGATTTTGGTTCCATAAATAATGGGTAATACGATAGCTTTGAATGGCGTGAAAACCTTTTAAATAAAGCAATGGTGTAGACCATAATTCCACAGCAGGATCGCGGTGGCGAACAGCTTTAATATCACAAGCGGCACAATCAATGATATTGGGCTCAGCTTGATAGGCTTCTTCAATAATTTCACGCAGCGAAATTGCCGGCATGATAGGGTTAGCCAGTTTATTCGCAAGTAAATAACTCAAGGCACTGCCAAGATTTTGATGTTTTAAAATGGTGGAGTGGAAAAAGCTTGCGAGCATTGGTTCGCATTCTGCTAGTTCTTTTGCCTCTTGGCGAATGTGTTGCCATACTTCTAACGTCATTTTTTCTCCTTATTCGCCTTTTCGTTCACGACCTAATAAGCTCAGTGCCACGTCTTGTGCACTTTTACCACAAAAGAGTATTTGGTAAATTTGTTCTGTAATTGGCATTTCCACGCCTTGTCGTTGCGCTAATAAATAGGTTTCTTTGGTATTATAAAACCCTTCCACCACTTGACCAATTTCATCCATGGCTTGTTGGCTATCGGTACCTTTACCAAGCATTAAACCAAATCGGCGGTTACGGGATTGGTTATCGGTACAAGTGAGCACTAAATCACCTAAACCAGACATACCCATAAAGGTTTGCGTATTGGCACCCATGGATACACCTAAGCGAGTAATTTCCGCAATCCCACGGGTAATTAATGCCGTTCTCGCATTGGCACCAAACCCCATGCCATCTGAAATACCTGCGCCAATTGCAATTACGTTTTTAATGGCACCCCCTAATTGAACGCCAATCATATCTTGGTTTACATATACTCGGAAATGCTGGCTGCAATGAATGCGAGCTTGAAATTCTAAGGCAAACTTTTCATTACGAGAGGCAAGGGTAATCGCTGTTGGCAAACCTTGCGCCAATTCTTTCGCAAAAGTAGGACCTGAAAGTACTGCCGTCGGAATTGCTTTACCTAAGGTTTCTTCCACTACTTCTTGCAGTAATCGGCCGGTGTTACGTTCTAATCCTTTGGTTGCCCAAATTAAACGATGATCAGGTTTTAAGTGCGGTCGAATTTTTAAGAGAATTTCGCCGAAAGCATGGCTTGGCACCACAATTAAAATGTCTTTTGATTGATCAAGCGCTGTTTTCAAATCTAATTCTAAATGCAAACTTTCTGGAAATTCAATATCAGGCAGAAAACGGCGATTTTGACGTTCCTGTTGCATTTGATTAATGTGCTCGGGATTGTGCCCCCAAAGATAGGTTGGGGAGCCATTGCGAGAAAATGAGATAGCGAGTGCTGTTCCATAAGAACCGCAACCAAGAATGGTAATTGGGGATTGGGATGGGGTCATTTCAATCACCTTAAAAATAAAAGGGCAGACGATATCGCCTGCCCTTATTACAATTAATGTTGGGTTTCCTGATTTTCTTCCGCTTCAGCTGCTGCTTGCTGCTTGTTCATGTAATCAATGAACAACGCATCGAAGTTTACCGGAGAAAGGTTTAATGCCGGGAATGTACCACGATTTACTAAGTTAGAAATCAATTCACGTGCATAAGGGAAAAGCATATTTGGGCATTGAGACGTTAAGCAATGTGCCATTTGAACATCTTCTAAACCGCTGATTGTAAATACACCAGCTTGTTTCACTTCACAAATAAACGCCACATCACCAGAATCTTCCATGGTGGTTTCTACGTTAATGTTTAAAGTGACTTCATATAAATCTTCACCTACTTGAACTGCTTCAGTGCTTAAGTCGAAGCCAAGTTTTGGTTTCCATTCTTGGTGGAAAATATGAGGAAGATTTGGCGCTTCAAAAGAAACGTCTTTTACATAAATACGTTGAATTTGAAGTACGGCTTCTTGTTGCTCTTCAGCGGCTACTTTAGGTTGTTGATTTTGTTCAGACATAGAGGATCCTTACTTATGTTTTTTTACTAATGGTAAATTTGCGCCCGCCCAAGCAGCTAAACCGTCTTTTAACACATAGACTTTTTCAAAGCCTTGTTTGGTTAAAAGTTCTGCGGACGTAGCAGAGGAAACACCGTTAACATCCACGATGATAAGCGGTTTTTCTTTGTGATGTTCGATTTTGCCTACATTTTGATTTTTAATTTCAGTTGGAAGCAAGTTCACGCTACCAATGATATGACCGCGTTGGAATTCATCGATAGGGCGTAAATCAATCACCACTGCTTCTTCATCGTTCATTAAGCGAACGGCTTCAGGGTTGGTGATGACGTGATATTTTTGTGTCGCACTTTTAAAAAAGGTGAAAAGTGTCATAAAAAGGACAGCAAACCATGCGATCGTTAAAAAAGTGTGTTTTTGAGCAAATTCAATTGCTTGAGGCATAAATTCTTGCATGTTGTTCTCAACTTAATTTTGATAATGAATAAGAGTTTATCTTCAGATGAAATAAGGCTTTAAGTATAACCGTACTTTAGTTATCTTTCAAAAAAATTATCAAGGAAACGCAACGTTGGCGAAAGCTTATACAATCGGATCAATAAAAATGTGATCAGGATCATAAATATACTATCTTTGTGTTTATTCTACGCCTAATTAAGTAGAGAATAGCCGAACTTAGATGATTAAACGTGAAAGGAGACGCACATGAAATTAAAAAAATTAACGGCACTCATGATGCTTGGATTAGGTTTTTCGGTTGCACAAGCTGCGGAATTACCGAATATTACAATTTTAGCAACGGGCGGCACCATTGCAGGAAGCGGTGAAACCGCAGTTTCTTCTGCTTACAAAGCAGGGCAACTCAATGTTGATGCATTAATTGATGCGGTGCCTGAAATTAAGCAACTTGCGAATGTAAAAGGTGAGCAAATTGTGAAAATTGGTTCACAGGACATGAGTGATGATGTGTGGTTAAAATTAGCGAAAGCGATTAATGCACAATGTAAAGACACTGATGGTTTTGTGATTACTCATGGTACCGATACCATGGAGGAAACTGCTTATTTCTTAGATCTTACAGCGAAATGTGAAAAACCAATTGTATTAGTGGGTGCAATGCGTCCAGCGACAGAAAAAAGTGCGGATGGTCCGTTAAACCTTTATAACGCAGTTGTCGTAGCAACCGATAAAAAATCATCAGGTCGTGGCGTATTAGTAGCGATGAATGGGGAAGTATTAGGCGCACGTGATGTGACCAAAATGAGTACTACTGCGGTGCAAACGTTCCATTCTCCAAACTATGGTACTTTGGGTTATATCCATAACAGTAAAGTAGATTACGAACGCTCACCTGAAAGCAAACATACGGTAAACACACCATTTAACGTAGATAAATTAGACAGCTTACCGAAAGTAGGCATTGTTTATGCTTATTCTAATGCACCAATTGAGCCATTAAATTCATTATTGGATGCGGGCTATCAAGGCATTGTTTCTGCAGGTGTGGGTAATGGTAACGTGAATTCGGCCCATTTAGAACGTTTAGAAAAAGCGGCGAAAGATGGTGTTGTGGTGGTTCGTTCATCTCGTGTGCCAACGGGTTACACTACACGTGATGCTGAAGTAGATGATTCTAAATATGGTTTTGTGGCTTCAGGTACATTGAATCCGCAAAAAGCACGTGTGTTATTACAATTAGCCTTAACACAAACAAAAGATCCAAAAGTGATTCAACAATACTTTGAGGATTTCTAGGAAAGTCATTGAAAGTGCGGTCAGAATTTGAATCAAATTTTAACCGCACTTTCGGATAAAATAGACTAATCCAAGTAATAAATATAGATAATGCACTAGTTTGTTGTTAATATATGTCCTGGAATTATTTTAAAAATTAATATGGAGAAAATATTATGATTTGGGCTCAACTTTTAGTCGTCCTACTCTTTATTTACCTAGGGGCTAGATTAGGCGGTATTGGTATCGGTTTCATGGGTGGTATGGGTGTTGTGGCACTTTCACTGCTTGGCTTAAAACCGGGTGCCATTCCGTTTGATGTAATTTCAGTTATTATGTCTGTAATCATGGCGATTGCGGCAATGCAAGTTGCGGGTGGTATGGATTTCTTAGTAAAAATGGCTGAAAAAATCCTACGTAAAAATCCAAAATACATCACTTTCCTTGCGCCAACTGTGACTTATTTTATGACTGTACTTGCGGGTACTGGTCACACAGCGTTCTCAACACTTCCAGTGATTGCTGAAGTGGCAAAAGAACAAGGTATCCGTCCTTCACGTCCACTTTCTATTGCGGTTATCGCTTCACAAATTGCGATTACAGCCTCTCCAATTTCTGCTGCGGTGGTATTCCTTTCTGCTGAATTAGAGAAAAACTTTGGTTTAAGTTACTTACAATTATTAGGTATTTGGATCCCAACTACTTACGCAGCATGTATGATTACTGCGGTGATTTGTAACTTCCTTGGTAAAGATTTGAAAGATGATGAAGTTTACCAAGATCGTCTAGCAAAAGGTTTAATTACTATGCGTGGTGAAATGCAAATTGAGATCAAACCTTATGCAAAACGTTCTGTTGCAATTTTCCTTATCGCGATTTTAGTGGTCATGCTTTATGCAACTGCAATCAGTAAAACAGTTGGTTTAATTCAAAACCCAATTCTTTCTCGTGATAACGCCATTATCTCTTTTATGCTTTCAACTGCAGCTATTATCACTATGGCATGTAAAGTGGATACCGCAAAAATTACCAATGCAGCAACCTTTAAATCAGGTATGTCAGCAGTAATTTGTGTGCTTGGCGTAGCATGGTTAGGTAATACTTTCGTTGAAGGTCATATCGATCAAATCAAAGCGGTATCAGCTGAGTTTTTACAACAATACCCTTGGAGTTTAGCGGTTATCTTGTTCTTCGCAAGTACCTTACTTTACTCACAAGCTGCAACTGCAAAAGCATTATATCCAACTGCAATTTTATTAGGTGTTTCTCCGGAAGCCGCGATTGCAGCATTTGCCGCAGTATCAGCATTATTTATCCTTCCTACTTACCCAACCTTAATTGCGGCAGTAGAAATGGATGACACTGGTTCAACTCGTATCGGTAAATATGTATTCAACCACCCATTCTTAGTGCCGGGTGTGATTGCAATCAGTTTATCTGTATTATTCGGTTTCTTAATGGCCGGTGCAGTTTTATAATCTTCCATTAAGCTAACATAAATGAAAACCATCTTGTCTGCGGATAAGATGGTTTTTTAATGGGGAACTTCTTCTCGCTGTGATACTCTAAAGGGCAACCTATTTTTATATATAAGGAAAACCAATGAAGTTATTTAAAATCCTTTTTGCTGCATTAATTGCTTATGTGCCAACAGCATGGTCTGCGGTGGATTATAATATTAAATACAGTTCCAATTATTTAATGCCGGCGTATGTACATTTTAAAGCTGATGGTTCACAGTATTCAGTCAATGCGAAAATTAATATTCCGTTGTACAACATTGTGTTTACTTCTCGTGGTTCGCAAACTGCGAGCCAATTTAAAATGGTGAATTATCAAGATGTGCGTAATGGTAAGCCTTATGCTATTTCTAAAATTTCGCCAACAACAATTGAATACGGTAAAGTGAAAAATGGGTTAGAAACTGAACCGTTAACATTACCGACTTTTGACTTATTCACCATGGCATTTCAGTTGAGCTATTACGATAAATTGCCAACCAGTTTCCAAATTACAAACGGTAAAAAACTTTACCCAATGGAAAATGTGAATGTGAAGAAAGTGGAAAAACAGATCCAATACAACAAGCAAACGGTCACTGAAATCACTTATTCATTTAAAACAGGTAATAAGGATATTATGGTGAAGAAATTCTCAGGTGAACAATTTCCACGTTATATCAAATACACCAGAGATGGTGATGATTATGAGTTAGAGTTTGATGAGTTTGTCAAATAACATTAGATGATAATAAAAGAAGCCACGCTAGATTGCGTGGCTTTTTATTTTATTGCTTAGTGTGCATACATAAATACTTGAACGAGAAGAAGTATCGATGAGATAACAAATTGACATCCCACGATTGGCATGACAAATTTCAGCCATTTATTGAATGGAATACCAAGCATTTGTAGCGTGACAAGGACCAATCCTGTTGGCGCAAGGAATAACATAATATATTGTCCCCAGTTGTAAGCCGATACCACGATATCTCTTGGAATGCCAACAGTATCAGCCAGCGGTGCCATAATTGGCATAGCGAGTACGGCAAGGCCTGAAGAGGAAGGTACAACCAATCCTAAGAAAATGAAGACAATGAGCTGACCAATAATAAAGACACCACCATTCATTCCACCAACAAGATGAGTCATATAATCGAGAATAGTGTCAGAAATCATTCCTTGCTCTAGAATGATATTAACTGCTCGAGCGAGTCCGATAATCAATGCGACGCCGACTAATTCAGAAGCACCATGAGTAAATCCATTTACAACATCTTTTTCAGGCAATCCACTGATAAACATAATAATGATGGTAATGGCTAGGAAGGAAGCCGCCATTTGAGGGAACCACCAACCACCAAACATCACACCCCATACCATGAGAGGAAAGGCGCCACTAAATAGAATCAGAATCAGTTTTCTTCTAAAGGTAAATTCAACGGTTGCATTCGGATCAATATCTTTCATATAGAGATCATAGAAAGCTTGGCGATTGTCATAGGTATAAGAAAATTCAGGATTGGCACGCAGTTTTTTACAGTACCAATACATATAGGCTATTACACAGGTTCCACCAAGAATAAGTCCCAGTGTGCGAAATCCCATCCCTTCAGTGAATGGAATCCCTGCAGCGTTTGAAGCAATAACAACAGAGAATGGATTGATTGTTGAAAAGGCAGTGCCCATTGATGCAGCAAGGAATATGGCACCAACACAGACAATCGAATCATAACCTAAGGCTAAAAAGACAGGAACAAGAATTGGGTAGAAGGCCACGGCTTCTTCTTCAATACCACAAGCCGTACCGCCTAGCAGCATCAACACGCAGACAGCAAAGACAACAGAGAATTCATTTCCTTTTGTTTTTTTGGTGAGAGACATTAATCCGGCATTGAATGCTCCTGTTTTGTTTATCACACCAATCATTCCACCGAGTATGAAGATAAAAATCATAATATCCGCGACTTCAATGGTGCCATCCACCATAGCGTTAATCATATCAGTAATGCCTTTTTCGTGTTGTTCAATGCGTTGATAGGTATCGGGAATAGCAATCGGCTTTTTGATAATGCCGTTGGTGAAATGAGAAAGTTGAATTTTGATATTGAGTTGATTCAGGGTTTGTTCTGTTGCTGGATAGCTTTGATCGGGAATTCCGTGGGTTTTGACAATAAAATGATTTTCGGTGCTGTCGTAGGAAAGTTTAGAGTAGGACCCTGAGGGAATAAGCCAAGTAAGACCAATAGCAATAAGAAGAATAATAAAAAGAATGCTAAATGCGGAAGGGAATTTCATCTTTTTCTTTGATGCTTCCATTATGGAGAACTCCTTGTGTTCGGATTAGTCAATAAGCCGAGCGCGTATTCTACACAAAACGAGCAAAAAAGCAAAGGGTGATTTTTGAAAGGATTCAATGATAGCAGGGTTGGCAATCGTTTACCTAAGCCAGGCTTGATTTTGATTAAACCTGGCTTAAGTTTGTTTTATTTAGGAAAATTGAGTGATTTTTTCACTCAAATCATCCAACATTTCATAACGTTTTCGGTACATAGAACGTTTTTTACTGGCAATTTCTTCCAATGGTTTACGGGCGCTTTCAAGCGGTAATTGCCAATATTGACCATTTAATTGCCCTTGGTTTTCTTGCCAGAATTCATCGTAATTGAATAGAATTTTACTGCGAGCAGATAGGCGATATTTACCTTGTGAAGTGTGAGGAATACCGATTAATTCACATTGCCATTTTTCAGCTAATAAGCGGAAAACATTTATCAACATAAACATCGGGCGAACACCGTGTAATTCTTTTGTGGCTTGTTTCACAGCTTCTTGCGCCTCTTCATAAGAAGGACCTTGAATTGAGGCAATGAGTAATTTATTTGGCTTTAAAAAGGTGAAAGAAGCATCATAAATGCTACGCCCATCATTGTCTTTTAAGTTAATGGAAAAATAACCTTCAAAAGGGTCAATCTGGTTGATGTTGAAATAAATACCAAGTTGATCCGTTAATTGTGCTAATAAAAGGGATTTTTCTTGGAGTAGTTTTTTACAAAATTCTACGCCCATTTTTTCTTCAAGCATGAGCAGATTATTAGTAATGGCATTGAGTCGAGCGGTTGCAGAAAAACGTTTGTCACAATAGGTCGCGAGCAATGCATTAAAACGATATGGATTTTGTTGAAAAAGTGGAATCCAGGTTTGATGAGTATTTAAGAAATCAACCAGTGCATCACATTGTTTTTTAAATAAAAATTTGCGTCCGTAATAACGGGCTTTATCCCTTAATTGTTTTTTTAATGGATGATTACAAGAATCGGGCAGTAATTCTTGAAAGGTCGCGAAAGTAATAGTTTGTTTTGCTGTCATAATGGATAAAGTGCGGTTATTTTTTCAAACGTTTTTATTAGGTAAAATCATGCTGATTGTTGACCGCACTTATTGTACCTGTATTCCATGGTTTTTCCAATTAACCATCAATAAAGGTGGTTCTTTACTTGCCTATTTTTCGATTTCTCCTTAATATGCCAAATCCTACCTTGAATTTATGCAACTCATCCCCATATTCAATGAAATTATAGAATTGATGTAAGAGAGATAACTATGAACGCCAAAAGAACTCAACAACGTACACTTCCTGTATTGCCATTACGGGATGTCGTCGTTTTCCCTTATATGGTGATGCCACTTTTTGTTGGGCGCGCAAAATCCATTAGCGCTCTTGATGAAGCCATGAATGAGGGCAAACAATTATTATTGGTGTCACAAAAACAAGCTGATTTAGAAGAACCTACCGTTGATGATGTATTCGATGTCGGGACGATTGCCAATATTATTCAATTATTAAAATTGCCAGACGGCACAGTGAAAGTGTTGGTGGAAGGGCAACAGCGCGCGAAAATCAATCAATTAAATGATGGTGAAGACCATTTTTCTGCGGAAGTGACACCAATTGAAACTACGTTTGGCGATGAAAAAGAATTAGATGTGGTGAAGGCAGCCGTTTTAAATGAATTTGAAAGCTATCTGCAACTTAATAAAAAAATCCCTGCAGATGTTTTAGGTGCACTTCAACGCATTGATGATGCCGATCGTTTAGCGGATACCATGGCTGCGCATATTCCAGTGACCGTTCGTCATAAACAAAGCGTGTTAGAACTGGCAGATGTGCAAGAGCGTTTAGAATACTTGCTCGGCATGATGGAATCAGAAGCGGATATTCTTCAAGTTGAAAAACGCATCCGTGGCCGTGTGAAAAAACAAATGGAGAAAAGCCAGCGTAACTATTATCTTAGCGAACAAATCAAAGCGATTCGCAAAGAAATGGACGAAGGCGAAAGCGAAGATACCATTGATGAAGTTGAACAACTTCGTCAAAAGGTTGAAGCTGCAGGTATGCCAGCAGATGTGCGTGAAAAAGTAGAGAGTGAGTTACAAAAACTCAAAATGATGTCAGCGATGTCTGCGGAAGCAACGGTGGTGCGTAGCTATGTTGAGTGGATGCTTCAAGTGCCATGGCATAAACGTACTAAAGTGAAGAAAGATATCGCAAAAGCACAACAAGTCTTAGATGCAGATCACTATGGTTTAGAACGTGTGAAAGAACGCATTTTAGAATACCTTGCAGTGCAAGCACGTCTAAACAAAATCAAAGGTCCAATCCTTTGCTTAGTCGGGCCACCAGGGGTAGGTAAAACCTCACTAGGTCAATCTATTGCGAATGCAACAGGTCGTAAATATGTGCGTATGGCATTAGGTGGAGTACGTGATGAAGCAGAAATCCGTGGTCACCGTAAAACTTATATTGGTGCATTGCCGGGTAAATTGATTCAAAAAATGGCAAAAGTTGGCGTGAAAAACCCACTCTTCTTGCTTGATGAGATCGATAAAATGTCTTCGGATATGCGTGGTGATCCTGCGTCAGCCTTGTTAGAAGTGCTTGATCCAGAACAAAATACCACCTTCAATGATCACTATCTTGAAGTGGACTACGATTTGTCTGATGTGATGTTTGTGGCAACCTCAAACTCCATGAATATTCCGGGTCCATTGCTAGACCGTATGGAAGTCATTCGTCTTTCTGGTTATACCGAAGATGAAAAACTGAATATTGCGATGCAACATTTGTTACAAAAACAAATTGAACGTAATGGATTGAAAAAAGGCGAATTAACCATCGAAGAAAACGCCATTTTAGATATTATTCGTTATTATACCCGTGAAGCCGGTGTGCGTGGATTAGAGCGTGAGATTTCTAAAATCTGTCGTAAAGCGGTGAAGAATTTATTGGTCAATCCAAAAGTGAAATCCATTACCGTTAATTCAGACAACTTGCATGACTATCTTGGTGTGAAACGTTTTGAATTTGGTAAAGCGGATACCCAAAACCGTGTGGGCGAAGTAACTGGCCTTGCGTGGACAGAAGTGGGCGGTGACTTACTAACGATTGAAACTGCTTCAGTCGTAGGTAAAAGTAAATTGACCTTCACTGGTTCATTGGGTGATGTGATGAAAGAATCCATCCAAGCAGCGATGACTGTGGTCCGTGCACGTGCGGAGAAATTGGGTATCAATTCTGAATTCCATGAAAAACGTGATATTCACATTCACGTACCAGATGGTGCGACACCGAAAGATGGTCCAAGTGCTGGTATCGCAATGTGTACCGCATTGGTTTCTTGCTTAACGGGTAACCCAGTGCGTGCCGATGTCGCGATGACAGGTGAAATCAGCCTACGCGGTAAAGTATTACCAATTGGCGGATTGAAAGAAAAATTACTTGCGGCGCATCGTGGTGGCATTAAAACTGTATTGATTCCAAAAGATAATGTGAAAGATTTGGAAGAAATTCCAGATAACGTGAAAGAAAATCTAGCGATTCATGCGGTAGAAACCATTGATGAAGTGTTAGGTTTAGCGTTGGAGAATCCACCGGAAGGCATTGAATTCGTGAAAGTGGAAACGAAAGCGAAAGCACCACGCCGTAAAGCTGCGACTAAAACAGCAAGAGCGGTCAATTAATGACTCATTTTTAGGGCTTGTGAAAACAAGCCCTTTTGACTTTTAATTATGCAAAAATTTCCTCCTCTTTCCCTTTATATTCACATTCCTTGGTGTGTGCAGAAATGCCCTTATTGTGATTTCAATTCGCATGCACAGAAAGGCATAATCCCTGAACAAGAATATGTGCAACATCTGATCGCCGATTTTGAGGCAGATTTAGAGAAATATCAGGCGAGTATTCAAAATCGTCCACTTCATTCAATTTTTATTGGTGGTGGCACGCCGAGTTTATTTTCAGCTGAAAGTATTAAGTTGTTATTGGCAGAAATTCAACGTCGCATTCCTTTTTCAGAGAATATTGAAATCACCATGGAAGCCAATCCTGGCACTGTCGAAGCAGAGCGTTTTAAAGGTTATGTGGATGCGGGTGTAACACGTATTTCCATGGGCATTCAAAGTTTTAATGACGATAAATTACAACGTTTAGGACGTATTCATAATGCGGCGGAAGCTAAAAGTGCGGTCAGTTTGGCGAAATTTTCTGGGTTAAAAAGTTTCAATCTAGATTTAATGCACGGCTTGCCAAATCAAACACTTGAGGAAGCCTTAGATGATTTACGACAAGCTATTGAGCTTGCTCCGCCACACCTTTCTTGGTATCAACTCACCATTGAACCCAACACCATGTTTGCTTACCGTCCGCCTACATTGCCGGATGATGATGCGCTTTGGGATATTTTTGAGCAAGGTCACCAACTTTTAACCGAAGCCGGTTATCAGCAATATGAAACATCCGCTTATGCGAAACCGGGCTTTCAGTGTCAGCATAATTTGAATTATTGGCGATTCGGGGATTATTTGGCGATAGGCTGTGGTGCACATGGAAAACTGACTTTTCCTGATGGTGATATTTTACGTTTTTCTAAAACGAAGCATCCAAAAGGGTATTTGCGAGGGGAGTACCTTTATGAAGAAAAAAACGTGGAAAAAAATGACAGCGCTTTTGAATTCTTCATGAATCGCTTCCGCTTACTGGAAGCGGTGCCCAAACAAGAGTTTGAGCATTACACGGGGCTTTCGCAAAGTGCGGTCAAAAATCAAATTGATTTTGCCATTCAACAGAATTATATCGTCGAAACACTGGATTCTTGGCAAGTCACCGAACACGGAAAATTGTTTTTAAACGAGCTGTTAGCACTTTTTTTAGATGAATAAAATTTTTTCATCATCACGAATAAATTTTTACACTTGTTTATTTAATAGTGTCGTATTAAAGTAAAGCAAACGTTTACGTTGTTATCCACGATTTAAAAGGGAGAGAAAAATGGACCAATTAGAAATGAAAAAATTAGCGGCACGTGCGGCGTTAAAATATGTTAAGCCCGATACCATTGTTGGCGTGGGAAGTGGTTCAACAGTGAATTGTTTTATTGAAGCCTTAGGTGAATTAAAAGATCAAATTCAAGGTGCGGTAGCAGCATCTAAAGCCTCAGAAGAATTGTTACGTAAACAGGGTATTGAAGTGTTTAGTGCTAACGATGTATCCAGTTTAGATATTTATGTGGATGGCGCAGATGAAATCAATCCACAAAAAATGATGATCAAAGGCGGCGGTGCGGCACTGACTCGCGAAAAAATTGTGGCCGCTTTAGCGAAAAAATTTATTTGTATTGTGGATGCTAGTAAACAAGTGGATGTGTTAGGTAGCACGTTCCCATTGCCAGTAGAAGTGATTCCAATGGCTCGCTCACAAGTCGGTCGTAAATTAGTCTCTCTTGGTGGCGCACCTGAATATCGTGAAGGCGTGGTGACTGATAATGGCAACGTGATTTTAGATGTACATAACTTCGCTATTTTAAATCCAGTGGAAATGGAAAAAGAATTGAATAATGTCGCTGGTGTAGTAACAAATGGTATTTTTGCCTTACGTGGGGCGGATATTGTGATTGTCGGTACACCAGACGGCGCAAAAATTATTGATTAATAAAAATAAGGAAGCAAACATGACAAACAAAGTGTCACTCGACAAATCAAAAATTAAATTTGTGCTATTAGAAGGCGTGCACCAAAGTGCATTAGATACCTTACATGCGGCGGGCTACACCAATATCGACTTTTACAAAAAAGCTTTAGATGGTGATGAGCTAAAAGAAGCGATTAAAGATGCCCATTTTATTGGTTTACGCTCACGCACCCAATTAACTGCTGAAATGATTGAAGCTGCACCGAAGCTTATTGCTATTGGCTGTTTCTGTATCGGTACCAACCAAGTGGATCTTAATGCAGCCAAAATGCGTGGGATTCCAGTATTTAATGCACCGTTCTCCAATACTCGTTCTGTAGCAGAATTAGTGTTGGGTGAGATTTTGCTCTTAATGCGCAATATTCCTCAAGCGAATGCAGATGTGCATCGTGGTTTATGGAATAAATCGGCAGTGGGTTCTCATGAAGTGCGCGGCAAAAAATTAGGTATCGTGGGTTACGGCCATATCGGTTCGCAATTAAGTATTATTGCGGAATCTCTAGGGATGGAAGTATATTTCTACGATATTGAAAATAAATTGCCATTGGGTAATGCAAAACAATTACACACACTTGAAGAGTTGTTAGGTTCTTGTGATGTGATTTCGCTTCATGTACCAGATTTACCTTCAACTCGTAATTTAATGAGTGCTGAACGTATTGCGCAATTAAAACAAGATTCTATTTTGATCAATGCAGCACGTGGTACGGTAGTGGATATTGATGCTTTAGCAGCTGCGCTTGAACAAGGTAAAGTTCGTGGTGCAGCGGTTGATGTATTCCCTGTTGAGCCTGCATCAATCAATGAAGAGTTTGTTTCGCCACTACGTAAATTTGATAATGTGATCTTAACCCCGCATATCGGTGGTTCAACCGCAGAAGCGCAAGAAAACATTGGTTTTGAAGTAGCGGGTAAATTTGTGAAATATTCAGATAACGGTTCAACCCTTTCTTCCGTGAATTTCCCTGAAGTATCCTTGCCAGAACACGTTGGTACAAAACGTTTACTTCATATTCACGAAAATCGTCCAGGTGTATTAAACAAATTGAACCAAATTTTCGTTGAAGCTAATCTCAATATTGCGGCACAATTTTTACAAACCGATCCGAAAATTGGTTATGTGGTTGTGGATGTTGAAACAGATGATGCATCTCCATTATTGGCTAAACTTCGTGAAATTGAAGGCACAATTAAAGCACGAGTCTTGTTTTAATATGAAAAACTAAGTGAAAACTGACCGCACTTTGTGTGGGATAGATGCAAAATGGGCAAAGATTATTTTACCTATTTTTATAGCTTGGTTATTTGCTGTTTGTGTCTATTTATTAAGTTTTGAGTATATATCCGGAATATATGAATTATTGAGAGGCATAAGCATCACTATTATAAGCTCCATTCCTTTATTATTTCTATTAAAATGGAGTGCATAAATATGATAAAAGAGGTACACAGTGAAAATTATATCAAGAATAAAAGATGAAAGAATTAGTGCAATTAATATTTTAATTGAAATGTCAATCAGAAAATACTTGGATCTTATTGAGGAAGTGATTGATAAAAATGAATTTCAAAGGAAACGAGTTCGTTCTTCAAAGACAGTATACGCGTTGTTAAAAGAAGATTTAAAAAAAGGTTGTGTTATGCCACCACTAGTTATTGCTTTGCCTGAGGATTTAGATACAGTAAGTAAAGAATATAATTTATCAGATAATGAATTGGTTAAATACATTGAAAAAAATAAAAAATTATTATTAATATTAGATGGTCTCCAAAGAACTTTAACAATAAAAGATCTGTTAAATGAAGAAAAGCAAAATAATCATATTTCTGATAAAGTAAATAATCAAAAAATTAGGATTGAGTTATACGTTGGGATTAATAGGTTAAGTATTTTATATAGAATGTTGACTCTAAATACTGGGCAGACACCAATGTCAATTAGGCAACAAATTGAGATGTTATATTTAGATTATTTGGATAATAATATAAATGGGGTTTCTTTAATTAGAGATAAAGATAATGTTTCTGCTAAAAATATCGGAGAATATGATTTTAATCAAATTATTGAAGGATTTAATGCATATCTAGATAGGGATCCGTCTCCTATAGTTAGGAATGATATACTTGATAATATTAAAAGTTTAGAAAAGTTATCTAATGAAAACCAGAATTATAATTTATTTGAATCATATGTTGAAGCTTATCATAAATTGGTTGTTAAAATAAATGACTTATGTCCAAGTAATATTGAATTATCAGACGAATATGTAGAAAAATATCAGAATGAATATTTTGAAAAGAGTGCATATAAGATCTTCAAAAAACCACAAATCATGTCTGGTTTTGGGGCTGCTTTAGGTAAGTTAGTCGATTTTGAGTTTATAAACAATATTAGCGAAATTGAAAATAGAATAGAGCAATTGAAGCTGGATGATCCACAAGAGTTTATTGATAAAATGAATATGAACCTTGTTAAGGTGAAAAATAATAGTAAGAAAATAGGTACTGCTCAGAGAGACTTTTTCATGTCCTACTTTAGAGATTTATTTTCTAACGAAAGTGAGTCTTATTTGGATTTATTGAAATCTTGTGATTTTACATATAGAAAATATGAAAAACAAAATTTCTAGAAAGGTAGCATCATGTTTTTAGTTTGTGACGGTAAAGAAATTCCTGTTTCTCTAGAAGTGGATGTTACTAAAAAAATATTATCTATTAATCTTTCTGATGATAAATTAAATATTGTTAATATTCCTGATAAATTTTTTCAAGACATAGATGATGTTTCAAAATATAGTACTTTTATACTTAAGCACAGTAATTTAATAGAAAATGATATCTATGTAGTTTATTTAAAGAGAAATGGTGAAGATAAACGCAGGGTTGGATATCTCATACCTATATTGGCTATAGAATCTGAAGAACATGATTTTAGCGATGATACTCATTTTTGGAGGTTTTGTAATGTAGCGATTAGATTGCTTTTTGATAATGGTAATAAGCTAAAGTTGTATCCTGATTTGAATATTGATAATAGTCATGATGTGGTGCTTAGTCAATTATTAGGTAATGACACAGCTATTTTAGTTTTAAGTGAGTCTAATTTTGATATAAAGAAAGTTTTCCCATCGTTAGTCAGTAGTGGATTTGTTTTTCAAGAAAGTGATATTTTAAGTATTAATAAATATTCTAGTTCTGAAAAGTTAGAGAGCAGAAAAAATTTTTATATCAAATGTATATCTAATGATTTAAACCTTATGAAAGATGAAATTTACTCTCTACTTCAACTATATTTATCTCAGGAAAATAATGTTTTTAGATTCTTTATTCTTTATCAAATAATTGAAATTTTAATAACTGAAATATTTAATAATACAAAGGAACAGTTATTAGATGATATAACCAATTGTGATGTTAAAAAAATTAGAGAAACTATAAAAAACTATTCTGATGAATCAATACGAATTGCACGTTTGGTTGATAAATATTCGCGTCAAGCGTTCTCTGATGGAAATTCAGATAATATTAGAAATTCATGCTTTGATTTTATGAATATGTATGAATCTAATTATGATAAATCAGGTTTTAATAGTTATATTTATGATATAAGAAATAGATTATTTCATAATTTTAGAACTCACGATAAGGAAATAGAAGATAAATTAGAATTAGTTGTCAATGACTTTGTCAAATTGCTCCCTGATATACTTTATTATTATAGTAATAAAAAGTAGTATTGGATGTTTAAAATATCTGGTTAGAAAAGACATCAAACTAGATTAAATTAATATACCTATTTCATCATGGCCTTAAACAGGTTTCGTCGATCTGAATTAAATGTCGGCTGCGCGGTTGGGATGGATAAAACCATACGCAAACAATCTTGTGTGAGTTGAACTGCTTGCTCGTTAGTCAGATTTGGGTCGAGTGGTGAATGTAAGGAGCAACTTAAATATTGCGGTACATTTTCAAGACTACTAACGGTGAAAGTGAGTGCTTTGTAAGGCAGTTGCACAGTGAGTTTATCACCTAATTCACGTGGTTCCCATTGTTGTTGAGGACCAGGTAGAATCACCACACTCATCATCCATGGCGTTAATACGGTGCCGATCCATTGATCTTCAAATAAAACAAATTTAGGGCAGAAACACTCGACGCCTTTGTGATAAAAAGGGAGATCTTGCATTTCAGGTACAATGTTTTGCATTTCGGCAAGGAAAATCTCCGTTGGGTTTTCTTCAAAGCCAGAAACAGAGTTTAAAAGTGCGGTAGAGTTTTTACTCGTAAATCCTGAAGATTTACTCGCTCCTTCAGAGCCGTTGGCAAAGCCAACGTTCAAAAAGCTTTGCTTTTTGTCAGGTGTTTTTTCGTGTCGATACATGGTTTATTTTTCAATATTAATAATATTAAAGCATAGCAGGCGAAATCTTAAAGAAAGTTCCCCTCTTTCGTAAAGAGGGGGTAGGGGAGATTTAACACTAGTCTCGATTAATTAAGTCAAATCTCCCCCCCTGGTTCCTCTTTTCTAAAGAGGGAAATCTAGAGTTAAGCCGTATTCCTTAATGACTTGATTTAACGTTTCAAAAACCTTTGGCAACACATTTTGTATCGTTTCTGTTAAACCAATTCCAGATTCTAGTGATTCTGGTTGGATGCCGATGAGACAAAGGTGTTTTGGAAATTCATCCGTTAATTTCATTGCAGAAAGTACATCACAAATGCCGAGTTGGTGTGGCGAAATTTTGCGAGAGAAAAAGGTTGGCACTTGCTCGTTATGTAACACGACAATCTCACCTGGCTGTTTGTTAGCAAGCACGGCATCGACAATAATCAAATGCTCGCGGTTTGCCATCGCATCCAGTAATTCCATGCCACAAGTACCACCATCGATGACGTCAAAGTGCGGTTGAATTTCAGGGCGTTTTTCAAGCTCCTGCACCACGCGCACACCGATACCTTCATCGCTTAACAAAATATTGCCAACGCCAAGAATTAACGGCTTCATTACAACACCTTCACTTCAGTCACTTCGCCGTTTTCAGTATTAACTACGTGCACAGCACAGGACATACAAGGGTCGAAAGAGTGAATGGTTCTGACCACTTCTAACGGTTTAGTTGGATCTGCCACCGGTGTACCAATAATGGAAAGCTCATAAGGACCCATTTGGTCTTGTTCGTTACGCGGACCCGCATTCCATGTAGATGGTACAACTGCTTGGTAGTTTTCAATGCGACCGTCTTTGATGACAACCCAGTGAGAAAGCATACCACGTGGTACTTCACCGAAACCAACACCACGGAATTCACCGCTTGCTGGAATATCTGTTTTGATATACGCCGTCATATCACCTTTAGCGATATTATCAATGAGCATTTGCCATTGAGCACTTAAAATATCGTTGATCGCACAGCAATGCACGGTACGACCGATAATACGTCCAAGGGTAGAATGTAATTGATCGGTGGTTAACGTGTTACCAGTCAATTTTTCATAAATGCCTTTTAATTCATTGAAGTGGTTGACAGTTGGCGTGTCATTCGCAGCCAAACCACACATTAAATAGGCAAGAGGGCCTACTTCGACAACTTTACCGTAGAAGGTTGGTGCTTTTACCCAAGAGTATTTACCATCATCTTGCCAGCCGGTATATTTCGGACGAGTTAAGCCAGCCCAAGGTTCTAATGGCTCATCATCTTCGTACCAAGCGTGTTTACCACTCTCTTTAATGCCTTTTACAACGAACTCATCTTTTTGTTGGTCGATTGCACGGAAAGTCGATAAATCGCCGTTTTCGATATAACCACCTTTCAACATGAATTTAGAGTTATCTGCATCAATTGGGTATTCAGGTACAGATAAGTAGTTGCCTGATGTTTTACCAAGGCTTAACCATTCAGGATAGTAAGCCGCAAATACTGCCGCATCTACTTTATACACTTGGTTAATGAAGTCAGTTAAGCGATCGATACAAGCTTTCACGAACATGAGACGTTCTTGGTTTAGTACCGCTTGGGAATCTAAGTTAATTGGGTTTGCTACGCCACCAATCGCCAAGTTTTGAATATGTGGTGTTTTACTACCGAGTAATGCCACCACGCGGTTAGCATCACGTTGACATTCAAGGGCTTGCAAATAGTGTGCTACGGCAATGAGGTTTACTTCTGGTGGAAGTTTCATTGCAGCATGACCGAAGTAACCGTTAGCGAAAATACCAAGTTGTCCGCTGTCCACTAATGCTTGGATTTTTTTCTGTACGTTGCGGAATTCGTTAGCACTGTTTAATGACCATGTAGAAACGCCTTTTAGCATATCTGCTGCTTTTTCAGGATCAGCTTTTAGCGCGGCGGTGATATCCACCCAGTCCATCGCAGAGAGTTGATAGAAATGCACGATATGGTCGTGAATACTGTGGGCAGCAAGAATCATGTTACGAATATACTGTGCATTGACGGGGACTTTCGCACCGATAGCATCTTCCACAGCACGTACGCTGATAATCGCGTGTACAGTGGTACATACGCCACAGATACGTTGCATAATCATCCATGCATCACGTGGGTCGGCACCTTTTACGATATTTTCCATACCGCGCCACATGGTACCAGAAGACCAAGCATTGGTGACAACACCGTTTTCAATTTCGCAATCAATACGTAAATGACCCTCAATACGGGTAATTGGGTCAATTGAGATACGTTTTTTTTCTGACATTATTCTGCTCCGCTAACTTTTTTGCTGAATGCCGCTTTTTCGGCAATAATTTTTTCTGAGTCTTCGGTATGTTTTTCTTTAAATACCGGTAATACAGGGAATAAACGAATGATTAAAATATAGGCACATACTTCAATAGAAACGAAACCGATTGAAATAAGCAATTCTTCCGCAGATGGGAAATATTGATAGCCGTTGCCCGGATTATACATGATAAGCGAATAGTTCATACGCCATAATGCTGCACCGAGTAACATGCTTAATGCCGAAATAAATAACCAACGGGAATCTGATTTTTTCTCCCCAAGGAAGAGGGTTAGTAATGGTAATACCATCAACCAGACTTCCATCCAGAACATCCATGCTTCAAATTTAGTTAATTTATCGAAACCTACAACCATTTGCAGTTTGTCGTGATAAATCAATTCACCAAAACGCACCGCTAAGAAACAGAAAATTAATCCTGCGGTAACGCGTGCCAATTGCGTAAATAAATGACGTTCATCTGGTGTTTTTCCTGCAAGACCCGCTTTAACTAAGGAACCCTCAAAAATCACAATAGAGAAGCCCATAATGAAAGCAGTCAGCAAGGAGAGAATTGGTAGTGCTTCATAGCTTTGCCATACCGGATGGACTTTGTGACCAGCTACAATCATCAAGGAACCCATTGAAGATTGGTGCATCATTGGTAACAAGGCACCCAAGGCAATAATGAAAAACATGATTTTATTCAGTTTATTAAACCATTTTTTCAAGCCGAAGAAACCAAGCCATACAGGGGCAAATTCTAGGGTCACCACGATGATATACACCGTCATACAAAATGCTGTTTCAAATAGAACAGAGTTCGTGTTGAACTGCCCTGGAATGTAGAAATACGGCAAATGCCAATAACGCCCCATATCAATGGTGATAGATAAACCACCAAGGGAATAGCCGAATAAACTTGCAAGCAATGCTGGGCGAACAAGGGCGTGATATTTCCCTTTATTGAAAATATACACGGTCCAAGCGAGTGCCCAACCGCCACAGGCAAATCCTGTACCAACAAGTAAGTCAAAGGCAATCCATAAACCCCAAGGATAACCGCCATTAAGTGCGGTCACGGAACCAATACCAAAAACTAAACGTTTTAAAATTAATAAAACGCAAAGCACGGCAAGTGGTGCAAAAAAGAGAATTGCGGCAGAAACAAGGCGACCGCCTACCGGACGTGGATTACTCATGATGCTCATCCTCCGCTTCTTCGATTTCCTTGCGTGCCTGACGCATGGCTTCTTTTTGTGCAGCGATACGCTCAGCGATTTTATCGCCATGCATATTTTTGTAAGTCATAAAGGTTAAACCTGCAAGTGCAACTAATGGCAATGCTAAACCGCGATACAAGAAGTGTTGTAAATGCGCCGCACGAGAACCTGTTGCAACTTCATCTAAGTCTGGTAAACCAAGGTTAGTAAAAGGCACACCACTTAAGGCGAGTACCTGTGTACCACCACCTTCTTTTTCACCGTAGATGTGATATTGATATGCCGGTACGGTAGCACGGTATTTATCTGTGCTATTGACGTGTTGACGTGGGTAATCATATTCAGTACCACGTAATAAGCTTAAACGACGTTTCGCTTCTGCCAATAATTCTTCACGTGTACCAAAAATAATCGCACCAGTCGGACAAACATGACAGCAACCAGGTAATTCACCTTTGTCTAAGCGTTCAACGCCTTTTTGGTTACAGAGTTCACACTTGCTGATTTCACCGAATGGATTGTCGTAATCGTATTTTGGTACATCAAATGGACAACCTACCATACAATAACGGCAACCAGTACAAATATCGGGATCATATTTCACGATACCCGTTTTTGGATCTTTGGTGAGTGCTTGAACAGGGCAAACGGCAACGCAGTTAGGGTCAACGCAATGCATACATTGTTTTTTCACGTAAGCATAGCCATTTTCTGTTTTATCTTTGTTTGTGCCGTCGCCATCACTCCAGACTTGAATCACGTTACGAGTAAATGGCGTGAGTTTGTCGTTATTTGACCAAGTTTGATCACCTTTTGGGTTCACGGGTGTATGGTTCACGTTTTGACATTCAGCCACGCATGCTTGACAACCTACACAAAGGGTAGAGTCGTAAAGCATTCCTAGTGCGCCGGGAATAGGCTCAACCGCTTCCGATGCCTGCACATTTGATACAGGCAAAGTAGATGCGATTCCGCCAAGCATACCCGCTTTTAGAAATTTTCGTCTATCCATTGTTATTTACCTGTATCTTGTTCTTTCTCTGCAGCTTTAGCTTCAGAACGGGCTTTATGTTGAGCGCTTAATTCGCGTAAGGTCACAACACTCACGCCTGCTAGGATTGCAGCTGCACCGCCTAATAAACCAATAGCCGTCATGGTTGCACCTGAACCTTCGGTGTTGTTGACGTCTGGTTTTTCAACGCGTGGTGTTGGATTTTCTACGCCCGCTAATTGGAAAATACCTTTGGTAAAGCCCACACCTTTTTCGTTACAACCATAGCAAGGGTGCCCGATACCAACCGGCCAGTTATTACCACCGACATCACAGAATTCTAAGGTAGAGCAGTTACCGTAAGTTTCTGGCCCTTTACAACCAAGATGATATAAACACCAACCGTTGCGGTGACCATAATCGCCGTATTCTTTGGCAAAACGACCAGCATCAAAGTGCGGACGACGATAGCAGTTTTCATGAATTAAGCGATCGTAAGCGAATAATGGACGATTTAATTTGTCCATTGCGGGTAGTTTCTTATAAGTAAGAATATAAGCGACAGTTGCAAGGAAGTTGTGTGGATTTGGTGGACAACCTGGAATATTAATCACCGGTGTGCCTTTTGGTAAGACTTCAGATAAGCTGCTTGCACCAGTTGGGTTGCCACCGCTAGAAGGTACGCCACCCCATGCCGCACAAGAACCGATCGCAATAATCGCCGCAGCCCCTTTAGCGGCTTCTTGGATGTGTTCTACAATCGGTTTACCTGCTACCATACAATAGACGCCGCCGTCTTTCACCGGAATAGATCCATCTACGACTAAAACATATTTTCCATAATACTGTTTAATTGCATTGTGTTTGTTATCTTCAGCTTGTTCCCCGAAGGCTGCAGAAAGGGTTTCGTGGTATTCTAAGGAAATCATTTCCAATACCAAGTTTTCTACTGTTGGGTGGGTGGCGCGTAGCAAGGATTCAGTACAACCCGTACATTCTTGCGCACCAATCCATAATACTGGTGGACGTTTAGGTTCGGTTAAAGCAGCAGTCATTTCTGCCCCCGCTTTTGAACTTAACCCCATAGTCGCCGCAAGTGCGGTACATAACTTCATAAAATCCCGACGGGAAACTTCTGCTAAAGCAGAAAATAATCCATCACTTCGTTGCATATAATCACTCCAATTGGCACGTTACTTGTATGGTTAATCTAGCTATGATATGCCTTGATGCGGGAAATTTATTTGATCGTAATCAAAAATACCCTTATTTTCCTTACAAAATAAGTGGGTAAGTGATTGTTTTTACTTGGTTATTGAGAATGATTGTTATTTGGTGGGGCGGTATTCACTTGGAGTCCATTTTTTGTACACTAAATCATAATAATAAAGTAAGGATTTGGGCTCTGAAAAACTTCGTGAATATTGACCGCACTTCTGGGTGATATGAATGGGGGAAGTGGATAAAACTAAATTCTTGGTTTTATTGATTTTTATCAACAAAATATTGTCTAAGTGAATAGATTTTATTGTGCTTTTCCCTATACTGAGTAGGGAAAATTTTCTATGGAGAAATAATGATGAATATAGTTGTAGGTATTGCCCTTCTCGGTTTAGTTTTCACTATTTCAATGTATAACAAATTGATTAGAAAACGTAATCAGGTGAGTAGTGTTGAGGCCAGTGTGGATGTTCAGTTAAAGCGTCGTTATGATTTGTTGCCAAACCTTGTCGCCACCGCCAAGGAATATATGTCGCATGAGCGTAGCCTGCTTGAGCGTATTGTGACGTTACGTGAAAGTGCTAAATCAGCCCATTCTACAAGTGAAAAATTCCAACTCAATAATGAGATTTCGGGTTTATTGCGTAATTTACAGGTTCGTCTAGAAAATTATCCGGATCTCAAAGCCAATCAAAATCTTTTGCAAATTCAGACCACACTTAGTGATGTGGAAGAGCAAATCTCTGCAGCAAGACGTACTTATAATTCAGCAGTTGAAGAGTATAACAATGCAGTGGAAATGTTCCCGTCAAATTTAATTGCAAATTTGTTTAATTTCCAGAAAGGAACATTTTTCGATATTCCTCAAAATGAAGCTGAAGTCCCTAATGTGGGTAATTTATTTAAACAATAAGTGGAAAAACCATGAATACACCAAAAGAGATTGAAGGGATTCGTTTTCTGGGATTAGAAAAGTTAGATGAGGAACGTTTAGCCATAAAATCCCTCATCAATAAATGGATTATTATGCTATGCGTTGGGTTATTTTTCCTCATTGGAACGATAGGGAATGGGTATATATTAAGTACAGCTTTAATCCTTGGTGTGCTCATTTATTCTTTTCGTCATTTATTTTTTAAATATAAGCGTTTTATCGCAGAATTTAAAACGCGCGTGATTAATACGATTGTCCAGGAATTTGGTTTCCACTTTAGCGCAGATAGAGGACTGAATATTAGTGATTTCCTCTCCGTTTATAATAGTGGTCCCGCGACATTCCGTAGTGAGGATTTAATCTTTGGTGAGTTTAATCAAACTGAAGTTGAAATCTGTGATTTTTCAGCATTTAACATGTCTTTGAAAGAGAAATCCGTTAAAGCATTAGGTGCTCAGAATTTCCAAGGCATTTTATTTAAAGCCACTTTTCCTAAAGAGCTGGCTCATTGGGTTTATGTTTGTGATAAGAAAGAAGCAGGTTTAAGAAAAGAAGGTGAAATTGCATTGATGGATAATCCGTCTTTTAATCGCTATTTTGATGTGTTTACTGAAGATCAAATCTTAGCCAGATATGCTTTATCACCTAAGCTAATGGAACGTTTTTGCGGATTGAAAGAGAAATTTAATTGCCCTGTTTCGATGGTGCTTCGTAACCGAGAAGTGATTATTGCACTTAATTTAGGCAAGAATAGTTTTGAACCGTCCTTTGAAAAGTCATTGCTAGAAGACAATACGATTCGTGATTATATTTCGAGTATCAAAGGCTTTACAGATATGGTGAAAGAACTCGGGTTAAATAACCATATTTGGAAATAAGTGTTAATGCAATAAAAAAGACGAGCTTAAATAATAAACTCGTCTTTTTTTATCTTATGAGTTTTTATGCGTTGTTTGCTGCTTGTGCTTTTTTACGCTCTAAACGTAACACACCTAAATGTGTCATATAGCAACAGAAAATACAGCCTGCTACAGCAAATAATAATAGGTAGAAACCTGCATCCCAACCGAATTTATCAGCTAAAATACCAAATAACGCAGTACCAGAGAAACTACCTAAAATGTAACTTAATAAACCACGTAAACCCGTTGCTGAACCTGCTGCGAAAGAAGGAACTAGCTCGATAGTTTGAAGTGAAGATAAGAACATTGGAACATAAATTAAGCATCCAATAATACCTGCACCGATGGTTACAGTTATTAAGTCACTACCGCCCCAGTAAACGAACATTGCTGCGCCCACACCGAATAAGGTAATGATAGCAAGTGGCATACGGCGACCTTTGAAATAAGTATCAGTTAACCAACCTGCTAATAGCGTAGAAGGAATGGCTGCCCATTCAAAGATAGCAAATGCTGTACCCATTTGAGCTTTAGTAAAACCTTTAGTTTCTAATAAATAAAGTGGTAGCCAGGTTAATACACCAAAACGGATCATGTAAGTGAATACGTCAATGAAAGAAACAAACCATACATTAATATCTTTCATAATGTAATCACGGAAGATTTCCCATGTGGTTAAGTTGACGTTTTCTTCTTTTGTGACAACTAATTCTTCATTTTCACTTTCAAGAATTTTTCCAACTGGTGGTAAGCCTTCATTGTAAGTACGACCCGCACCGAAGATGTAGAAAATAATCGCAACGATAGTAGCAATTGCTACAGGTACAACAAAGTGTGCGGCTTGCCAATGCTCTTGACCTAACCAAGCGATACTTGCACCCGCAATTGGTGCAACTAAACCACCACCTACGTTGTGAGAGATATTGAAGATGGCTGTTGTTACACCACGAGATTTACGCGGGAACCAGCTTGCTAGTACGATGTAAGCTGGACCAGCACCCATTCCTTGGAAGATACCATTAAGTACACAAAGGAATAAGAATGCCCAGAATGATGCGCTAAAACCCATCATTAAGTTTACTGCTGCCGACATCATTAAGCCGAAAATCATAAAGTGTTTCGGATTTGATTTATCTGCGATTGCAGACATGAATCCTTTACTTAAACCATAAATAATTAACATGGTACCGGAAATAAAACCGATATCTTTTTTAGTGAAACCAAAATCGCTAATTAATTCAGGAGAAGAAAGAAGGAAGTTATTACGTAAAATATAGAATGCCGCATAACCGATAAAGATGCCAAATAATGCATGCCATCTTAAGCGATTATAACGTTCTCTAATTTCTGCATCAGGAACAGGCGTACCTGGATTAGATTTTAGGAATGAAATCATTTAATGATCCTTAAATTTTTAATACAACAAAACTCATTTCTATACAAAAAATGAGGTGGCCAATATAAAGGGAAAAATAGAGATGTCAATATAGTAAATAAAAAATAACTAAAATTTTGACCGCACTTTTATTTCGCAAAATAGTCAGTTTTTTGCTATAATTCCGCGCAATTTTCATTACAAAATAGAGAAAAACTATGTCAGAAACACCGGTTACAGAAAATGCTTATGGTGCATCAAGTATTAAAGTCTTAAAAGGGCTTGATGCGGTTCGGAAACGTCCGGGCATGTATATTGGGGATACCGATGATGGAACAGGCCTACACCATATGGTGTTTGAGGTAGTGGATAACGCGATCGATGAAGCGCTTGCTGGCTATTGTTCTGATATTATCGTTACTATTCATGATGACAATTCTGTTTCTGTACAAGATGACGGTCGTGGTATTCCGGTAGATATTCACCCAGAAGAAGGGGTTTCTGCGGCAGAAGTTATTATGACCGTGCTTCATGCGGGTGGTAAATTCGATGATAACTCTTATAAAGTATCAGGCGGTTTACACGGCGTGGGGGTTTCGGTAGTAAATGCACTTTCTGATAAATTGCAATTAACTATTCGTCGTCAAGGTCATGTGCACGAGCAATTCTATCACTTAGGTGAGCCTCAAGGGCCTTTAACCGTTATTGGTGAAACACAAGCAACGGGTACAACCGTGCGTTTCTGGCCAAGTCCAGAAATCTTTGCGATTACAACTTTTGATTACAAAATTTTAGCAAAACGCTTACGTGAGCTTTCATTCTTAAACTCTGGTGTATCGATTCGCTTAATCGATAAACGTGATGGTACAGAAGATCACTTCCATTACGAAGGTGGTATTCAAGCGTTCGTTGAATATTTAAATAAAAATAAAAACCCAATTCACCCAAAACCATTCTACTTTTCAGCTGAAAAAGACGGTATTGGTGTGGAAGTCGCATTGCAATGGAATGATGGTGTAAATGAAAACGTTTATTGCTTTACCAATAACATTCCACAACGTGATGGTGGTACTCACTTAGCCGGTTTCCGTGGTGCATTAACGCGTAGCTTAAATAACTATATGGAAAGCGAAGGGTTACTGAAAAAAGAGAAAGTAAGTACTTCAGGTGACGACGCACGTGAAGGTTTGGTTGCGATTATCTCAGTGAAAGTGCCCGATCCGAAATTCTCTTCACAAACAAAAGACAAATTAGTGTCTTCTGAAGTGAAAAGTGCAGTTGAATCTGCCATGAATGAGCGTATGCAGGAATATCTATTAGAAAATCCAGCCGATGCGAAGATCATTGTAAATCAAATTATTACTGCCGCACGTGCACGTGAAGCTGCACGTAAAGCCCGCGAAATGACCCGTCGTAAAGGCGCATTGGATATTGCAGGCCTTCCGGGTAAATTAGCGGACTGCCAAGAGAAAGATCCAGCACTTTCAGAACTTTACCTCGTGGAGGGGGATTCTGCGGGTGGTTCGGCAAAATCAGGTCGTGATCGTAAAACCCAAGCGATTCTGCCATTAAAAGGTAAAATTCTTAACGTTGAAAAGGCACGTTTTGACAAAATGCTTTCTTCTCAAGAAGTGGGCACATTAATTACAGCGCTTGGCTGTGGTATTGGTCGTGATGAATATAATCCAGATAAATTACGTTACCACCACATCATTATCATGACCGATGCGGATGTGGACGGTTCACACATTCGTACCTTATTGTTGACCTTCTTCTATCGTCAAATGCCAGAATTAATTGAGCGTGGTTATGTGTATATTGCTCAGCCACCACTTTATAAAGTGAAAAAAGGTAAACAAGAGCGTTACATCAAAGATAACGACGAAATGGTGCAATATGAATTAATGCTTGCGTTAGATGGTGCCGCGTTGCATATCAGTGCTAATGCACCAGCAATGAATGATTTAGTGTTCGAGAAATTAGTGAGTGAATATAACAATGTTCAGAAATTAATTACTCGTTTAAGTCGTTACTATCCAGAGCCATTATTACAAGGTTTGGTTTACCAACCACAATTAACCGTTGAGTTAATGCGTAGTGAAAGTGCGGTCGAAAATTGGGCGAATGCTTTTGTTGCCTACTTAACTGAAAAAGAAACAGAAGCACATTTATATTCAGCAAGAACCCAATTTAACAGCGAACGCCAAGTATATGAAGCCGTCATTACCGTTCGTAAACACGGTATTGATACCGATTACTTCATCAACTTTGATTTTGTGACGGGTAATGAGTTTGCGAAGATTACCGCCTTCGGTCAGCAAGTGAATGGCTTACTAGAAGAGGGCGCTTATGTTACTCGTGGTGAAAAAACGCAACCTGTTCAATCATTTGAACAAGCCGTTGAATGGTTGATGAAAGAATCACGTCGCGGCCTAGAAATCCAACGTTATAAAGGGTTAGGTGAAATGAACGCTGAGCAACTTTGGGAAACTACCATGGATCCAAATGCTCGTCGTATGTTAAAAGTATCAATTAAAGATGCTGTTGCCGCAGACCAACTCTTCACCACATTGATGGGTGATGAAGTTGAGCCACGTCGTGAATTCATTGAAATGAATGCGTTGAGAGCAAATCTAGACGTTTAGTCTGACACTCAAAAATATCACTAAAAATGACCGCACTTAGGGAAACCAAGTGCGGTATTTTTTTTGAGTTAGATCACAAAAATAAAAATAATTCTCAATTCCATCTATTTTTTTATTTTATTCTTTTCTATAATTCTGCCAATTTTGCTATTTAAGGATAACAATATGAAAAAGAATAAATTTTTGGCAGTAGCCTATGGAATTTTACCTATTGCTACGGTATCCATTTCTCCATCTTCTTTTGCAGAAGAACAATTAGAGACGATTAATGTTTCTACAGAATTGGATGATTCGACAAAAGCTAATCATTCTGAAAAGAAAACGGCAAAGATTATTCAACAAGAACTCATTCAAAATAACAAAGATCTTGTGCGTTATAGTCCTGATGTTGGAATCGTCGATCAAGGTCGTCATCAAAAAGGTTTTGCCATTCGCGGTGTAGAAGATAACCGAGTAGGTATTAGTATTGATGGGGTTGCGTTACCAGATTCAGAAGAAAACTCACTTTACAAGCGTTATGGCAACTTGAATACTTCTCGTCAAAGTATCGATCCTGAATTAGCTCGAACCATTGATATTGCTAAAGGTGCGGATTCTTTCAACCAGGGGAGTGGTAATATTGGTGGGGGGGTTAATTATCGTACTCTTGAACCCTTTGATATTGTAAGAAACGGTCGAAAATTTGGTGCGTTATATCGTACGGGGTATGCTTCTCGCAACACTGAATGGGTAAATACTTTAGGGGTAGCATATGCAGGCGAAAAAGCAGAAGCATTATTGCTTTATTCCAATCGTCACGGGCATGAGATGAAAAGTGCGGGTGGCTATACTATTCCTGAAGACTCACTTTATACGCGTTCTCGCGGCTATAGTAAACAAACTCCAGATGATTCAACGCATAACAATCATAGTTATTTAGCGAAATTTGCATATCGTTTTAATGATAGTCATCGAGTTGGGGTTTCTTACAGTGGTTCACGCAATAAAAACTATGTTATCGAGGATTCTGCAACATCATATGACAGATGGAGAGAAGCTGACGATCGTGCTAAACGAGATACAGTCAATGTTTTTTATGAATATTTACCGGATTCAAAAGTAATAGCCTTAGTAAAAACCGATGTAGATTACCAAAAAACACAAACTACGGCTTATAATTATGAAGGCTCTCGTTCTAAATATGATGGTGGTTCATCTTATAATGATACTCGGAAACCTAGTGATAATAATTTTCGTTTCTTTAATACTAAATTTAAACGTGTCAATTTCCGTATAGATAGCCAACCAATTGATTTAGGAACAAGTAATCATACTTTTTCATTTAAATCCTCCATTTCTGAGCGAAAGTTTGATATTTTACATAAAGATTCAGATTATGCATCTTGGCGAACTCCTCCGGTATGGGTTCCAAGAGCTGATTCAACTATGATGAATCCAATTAAAACTCATCATCATTATGTATCTTTGCATGACAATATGGAGTTTACACCAGAATGGAAAGGACATTTAGGTGTTCGTTATGATTGGGCAAAACATGCACAGCAGGATTTAGGTGTTTTAGAATGTAATGAATGTGTTAAAAACGATGATGCGAAGTTCCATAATATTAGCTGGACAGCAGGCGTTGAAAAAATAATCAATGATGATTGGAAATTAAGTTATAACATTGGGACTGGCTTCCGTATGCCAAATGCTTCAGAAATGTATTTTGATTATAGGAATAGCCGATCTGGTGCGTGGATATCCAATCCTAACCTTAAAGCAGAAAGAAGTTTAACGCAGAATCTTAATTTGGTTGGGAAAGGAAGTTTGGGCGAGCTATCTTTCAATTTACATCATTCACAGTATAAAAACTTTTTATATGAACAAGAAACAGCAGAACATTTTACTGAAGTAGATCCGTGGTCTGGTATTACTAAGAATAAATGGCGTCCTGTTCAGCAAATGCAAAACATTGATGCTGCGAAAATCTATGGTATTGAATTTACTGGTAAACTTAACTTAAATGAAGTTACATCAATGCCAAATGGTTGGAAATTATTTAGTTCTTTAGGCTATAGTAAGGGAAGCATGTCTAATGGGGCGAGTTTAATGTCTCTTCAACCGATTAAGGCTATTATTGGATTAGATTATGAACATCCTGACGGAAAATGGGGAATATTTTCCCGTTTGACTTATCTTGGAGCTAAAAAATCCAAAGATGCTAAATATGGAGATGTAGTTGAAAAATGTCCAGTTCCAGAGGTTCCTTCATATTATGGTACAACAGAATGTCCAACAACCCCGAATACCTATACAGAGTTAAAAACGTGGAAACACTTAAACAACAAAGCATTTGTATTTGATATGTTTGGTTTCTATAAAGTAGCAGATAATGTTACTTTACGTGCTGGTGTTTACAATGTATTTAATCGTAAATATCACACCTGGGACACTTTGCGTGGTTTAAATGATACTGGTGGTGTAGTGAATTCTGTCGGGGTGGATCCTAATCGTAAGTATGGCGGCTATCCAGGACTTCAACGTTATTACCAACCAGGTCGCAACTTTGCAGCATCTGTTGAAATTCGTTTTTAATTATTAAATTGTTTATAGCAAAGTACGCATAGTAATGTGCGTACTTCTTTTTTGTTTTTAGGAGCAATCATTATGATGATAGATAAACGCCTAATTAACACGGTAGCCGACAGTAAAAAATGGATTGGCATCACGGTGTTATGGAATTGGGTGGCGTTAATTGGTGGGATTATTAGTGCTGTCGTGTTTTCTTATATTTTACAGGCAGCTTATTTTAACGAATTGGGCCCGATAAGTGCGGTCATTTGGGGTATCGTTTTAATTGCTGCTTTGGCGTTGCGTGCCTTTGCAGGTAAAAAATCGGTGCAGGCCTCTTATTTTGCCAGTACGAAAGTCAAACATGAGCTGCGTAGCCTCATCTATCGCAAATTGGCTTCGATGCCACTTAACCAAGTGAATCAACAATCCACGTCAAATATCATTCAAGTGGCTTCAGAAGGCGTAGAACAACTTGAAATCTATTTCGGACGTTATTTGCCTCAGCTTTTTTATAGCTTGCTTGCTCCGCTCACACTCTTCGCTTTTCTGATCTTTTTCAGCTTTAAAACAGCCGTAATTTTGCTGATTTGTGTGCCACTGATTCCGATGTCGATCATTGCAGTCAATAAAATTGCGAAAAAACTCTTGGCAAAATATTGGTCTATTTATGTGGGATTAGGCAGCAGTTTTTTAGATAACCTACAGGGATTAATCACGCTGAAAATCTATCAAGATGATGCTTATAAAGCGAAAGCGATGGATGAAGAAGCTGAACATTTTCGCAAAATTACCATGAAAGTGCTCACCATGCAGCTTAACTCAGTATCACTGATGGATTTACTTGCTTACGGTGGTGCGGCAATCGGGATTTTAACGGCGTTATTGCAATTCCAAGCAGATCAATTAACCGTATTAGGTGTCATTTTATTTATTCTGCTTTCTTCTGAATTCTTTATTCCGCTTCGTTTATTGGGTTCATTCTTCCATGTGGCGATGAATGGTAAAGCGGCTTCAGATAAGATTTTTACATTGCTTGATACGCCAGTGGAAACACAACAAAGTGCGGTCGATTTTGCAGCGAAAAATGCTATTCAGGTAGATATTCAAGATCTGCATTTTGCTTATAGTGAAGAAAAACCAGCGATTACAGGTTTAGATTTAAGTATCTTACCAAATCAGCTTACGGTATTTGTGGGTAAAAGTGGTTGTGGTAAATCGACCTTAGTTTCATTGCTAATGGGCTTTAATAAAGCGCAACAAGGCAAAATTCTATTCAACGGCCAAGAAATTCAAGAGATTGATCGTCATTCGTTTTATGAAAAAGTCTCTTTGGTGAGCCACAGCAGTTATGTGTTTAAAGGCTCATTACGTGAAAATATGACCATGGCGAAAATTGATGCCACAGATGAACAAATTTATGCGTGTTTAGAGCAAGTCAATCTTGCGCAATTCGTTCGAGATAATGGCGGATTAGATATGCCGCTATTAAGTCGTGGCGCAAATTTATCTGGCGGTCAAATTCAACGTTTAGCCTTAGCACGAGCTTTATTACATAATGCGGCGCTTTATATTTTTGATGAAGCGACCAGTAACATTGATGTAGAAAGCGAAGAAATTATTTTGCAGTTCATTCAACAATTTAAACAACAAAAAACCATTGTGATGATTTCTCACCGCTTGGCCAATGCCGTGAATGCCGATTGCATTAACGTGCTTGAACAAGGCAAATTGATTGAGCAAGGCACGCATAAAGAGCTCATGGAAAAACAAGGTGCGTATGCTGAAATGTTCCAACAACAAAAAGATTTAGAACAAATTAGAGAGGTGGCAAATGCGTAAAAATGGTTTTGTTGTGATGGGGCATTTGTTGAAATTAGTGACCCCACTGGCGCATATCATGGCGTTTACCATCACCATGGGAACGCTCGGTTTCCTGGCTGCCATATTTATTATGGTGCTTGGGGCGATGGGTTTAGTAAATTTATTAAACTTTGACACCCATTTAAGTTTTTCTGGCATTTTGACCGCACTTATTGTATTGGCGGTAGCTCGTGGCGCATTGCGTTATTTAGAGCAAATGTCAGGGCACTACATTGCTTTTAAATTATTGGCATTATTGCGCGATAAAGTGTTTTCTTCTTTACGCCGTTTGGCTTTTGTAAAGTTGCAAGACAAACAAGCTGGGCAATTAGTGTCCTTGGTAACTAATGATATCGAATTGCTCGAAGTGTTCTATGCGCACACCATTGCACCAATTATGATCGCATTTTTTACTTCTGCGATTTTATTGTTGGTCTTCGCTCACCTTTCAGGTTGGTTTGTGGTTGTAGCATTAGCCGCTTATTTAACGGTAGGTGTGATTCTACCAATTATCACCACCAAATTGGCGCGTGAAGATGGCAGACGCTATCGTGAATTAGTAGGCGAAATGAATGACTTCTTCCTCGACAGTGTACGAGGTATGAAAGAAATTCAACTTTTCGGTTACGCGAAACTACGTTTAGATGAAATTCAACAACGCAGCCAAAAAATTGATATGGCTTTTGAACGCATTAAAGACCAAGAAGGCAAAGTGCGTGTTTATACGGAAGTAGCAGTATCAGCGTTTAACATCATTATGTTATTCACTGGCTTGATTTTGTTTAGCCTAGATAAGATTGATTTTTCTGCCTTTTTAATTGGCGTGATTTTATTGATGTCGAGCTATGGGCCAGTTATTGCATTAAGTAACCTTTCAAGTAACTTGTTACAAACCTTGGCTTCAGGTGAGCGTGTATTGAGCTTGCTAGCAGAAGAACCCGAATTAAAAGACGTAGAAAGTGCGGTCGATTTGAAAGAGGTTTCTCGCATTGATGTAGAGAACGTCAACTTTGCTTACGGCGAAGAACAAATTTTATCGGATGTTAGCTTATCTGTGAAAAAAGGTGAAATCTTAGGGATTCATGGCAGAAGCGGCAGTGGTAAAAGTACCCTGTTAAAACTGCTGATGCGTTTTTACGATCCTAAATCAGGCAGCATTAAAATTAACGGTGAAACTTTACCGAATATCAACACCCGTAGTTTACGAGACAATATGGCGTACATTACTCAGCAAACCTATATTTTCAACGAAACCATCGAGGAAAATATTCGCCTTGCGCGCCGTGATGCCACGTTAGAAGAAATTATGGAAGCTGCGAAGAAAGCGTCAATTCATGATTTCATTTTAAGCTTGCCAGAAGGCTATCAAACGAAAATGACGGAATTAGGCGGTAATCTCTCTGATGGTGAAAAACAGCGTATCGGTATTGCTCGTGCATTCCTACACAACGCACCGATTATTTTACTCGATGAACCGACCAGTAATTTGGATAGCTTAAACGAAGCGATGATTTTGAAATCATTGTTGAACGTGAAAGCAGAAAAATTGATTATTCTCGTGAGTCATCGTCAATCTACCATGGCGATTTGCGATCAGGTGATTGGCATTGAGAATGGAAGAATGTCGTAAGGCAGTGAGAAAAAGAGCGGTCAAATTGACCGCTCTTTTTTATTTTCTTAATTTCACTAATTCAACTTCGTGATTTTCACCTTTTCTAAGAATCAGATTGGCGCGCTCACGAGTCGGCAGAATGTTTTGTTTTAAATTCAATCCATTAATGTTATCCCAAATGTTGCTGGCCGTTTCAATGGCTTCTTGCTCAGAGAGATTCGCATAATGTTTAAAATAGGAATCCGGATTAGTGAAAGCACTTTGACGGAATTTTAAGAATCGCTTTATGTACCATTCTTTAAGTAAGTTCTCGTCAGCATCAACATAAATGGAGAAGTCCACAAAATCAGATACGAAGGTTTGATTCGCTTTATTTGAACCCGTTTGGAGAACATTTAACCCTTCTAAAATTAAAATATCTGGTTGATCGACAATATCGAACTTATCAGGAACAATATCGTAAGTTAGATGAGAATAAATAGGCGACTTTACCGATGGCTTGCCTGATTTGATATCAGCTAAAAAACGAATTAATTTGGCCGTATCATAAGAAATAGGGAAGCCTTTTTTCTGTAGCAAATCATCTTTTTTCAGTTTCTCTAATGGATAAAGAAAACCATCAGTAGTAATCAGATCAACTTTTCGTTCGGTAGGCCAGTGGGTTAGCAAAGATTGCAAAATACGTGCCGATGTACTTTTCCCAACAGCAACACTACCCGCGATACTAATGATGTAAGGGACTTTAGGGCTTTGTCCGCCAAGAAAACGATTCAAAACGGTTTGGCGGCGAAGGTTTTCATCAATATAGTAGTTGATGAGACGTGCAAGTGGCAGGTAAATGGTGCTCACTTCATCGAGAGAAAGCTCTTCATTAAAACCTAAAAGCGGTTTGAGATCTTGCTCCGTTAATTTTAGCGGAACAGATTTTCTTAATTCGGCCCATTGCTGACGGCTAAAGTTCAGAAAGGGCGTGAGTTGTTCGGTAATTTCCACGGTGCTTTATATCTAGAGTGAAAAAATTGGACAAAATATACCCTATAAATGAGTTGTGATCATCGTTTTTTATTAAAAGTGGTGAGTTTTAAAGCAAGAATGTGGCTTTTTGCTTGTAAATTAGACGAATAGTTAAAAAAAACGCATTTTTCATAAAAAAAACTTGTCAGGCATAAAATTTTCCATATAATACGCCTCACTTGCTTACAACACGCCGACTTAGCTCAGTAGGTAGAGCAACTGACTTGTAATCAGTAGGTCACCAGTTCGATTCCGGTAGTCGGCACCATCCTTTAGTAAACAAGTATTCATTTAGCGTGGAGGGGTTCCCGAGCGGCCAAAGGGGGCAGACTGTAAATCTGTTGGCTCAGCCTTCGAAGGTTCGAATCCTTCTCCCTCCACCATTTTCTAAATGAATTCTGATGGGACAGATGAATTTAGGACTGCGGGCATCGTATAATGGCTATTACCTTAGCCTTCCAAGCTAATGATGCGGGTTCGATTCCCGCTGCCCGCTCCAAACGCTGATATAGCTCAGTTGGTAGAGCGCACCCTTGGTAAGGGTGAGGTCGGCGGTTCAAATCCGCCTATCAGCACCAGCCTTCCAAATTCCTCTCTCCTTATTAAATAGTAATGATTTTATTGGTTAATGTGGTTTAATTTACCCATCGATAACCGTGTCTATTTAGAGGGACTCTTTAAATGTCTAAAGAAAAATTTGAACGTACAAAACCGCACGTAAACGTGGGTACAATCGGCCACGTTGACCACGGTAAAACAACTTTAACAGCAGCAATCACAACCGTATTAGCAAAACATTACGGTGGTGCAGCTCGTGCATTCGACCAAATCGATAACGCGCCTGAAGAAAAAGCGCGTGGTATCACCATCAACACCTCACACGTTGAATACGATACTCCAACTCGTCACTACGCACACGTTGACTGCCCAGGACACGCGGACTATGTTAAAAACATGATTACCGGTGCGGCGCAAATGGACGGTGCAATCTTAGTAGTAGCAGCGACAGATGGTCCTATGCCACAAACTCGTGAACACATCTTATTAGGTCGCCAAGTAGGTGTACCTTACATCATCGTATTCTTAAACAAATGCGACATGGTAGATGACGAAGAGTTATTAGAATTAGTAGAAATGGAAGTTCGTGAACTTCTTTCTCAATATGACTTCCCAGGTGACGATACTCCAATCGTACGTGGTTCAGCATTACAAGCATTAAACGGCGTTGCAGAATGGGAAGAAAAAATCCTTGAGTTAGCAAACCACTTAGATACTTACATCCCTGAGCCAGAACGTGCAATTGACCAACCGTTCCTTCTTCCAATTGAAGACGTGTTCTCAATTTCAGGTCGTGGTACAGTAGTAACAGGTCGTGTTGAGCGTGGTATCATCCGCACTGGTGATGAAGTTGAAATCGTTGGTATCAGACCAACAACTAAAACAACTGTAACTGGTGTTGAAATGTTCCGTAAATTACTTGACGAAGGTCGTGCAGGTGAGAACATTGGTGCATTATTGCGTGGTACAAAACGTGAAGAAATCGAACGTGGTCAAGTATTAGCGAAACCAGGTTCAATCACTCCACACACTGACTTCGAATCAGAAGTTTACGTATTATCAAAAGATGAAGGTGGTCGTCATACTCCATTCTTCAAAGGTTACCGTCCACAATTCTATTTCCGTACAACTGACGTAACTGGTACAATCGAGTTACCAGAAGGCGTGGAAATGGTAATGCCTGGTGATAACATCAAAATGACAGTAAGCTTAATCCACCCAATCGCGATGGACCAAGGTTTACGTTTCGCAATCCGTGAAGGTGGCCGTACAGTAGGTGCTGGCGTTGTTGCGAAAATCATCAAATAATTGATGTATTAACTGTAACAAGTTAGATTAAGAAGGCGTATCGAAAGATACGCCTTTTTGTTTTTTATCAATGAATGTTGTTTTTATCATAGAAAGTGCGGTCAAAAATTGTGTCGTTTTGGTATGATACAGGCTCATTTTTTATACGGGTGTTTTTATGCAACAACTACCATTTAAAGCCGTTGTCTCTGATCTTGATGGCACGCTACTTAATACCAATCATGTAATTGGTGAGTTTACTATTGATGTATTGAATAAATTAGAACAAAAAGGTGTAGATATTATTTTAGCAACGGGACGTAATCATACAGATGTTTCTTCTATTTTAGGCAAAATAGGTGCTGAGCATGCTGTAATGATCACTTCTAATGGTGCGAGAGTACGCGACCTAAAAGGTAACCTTATTTATAGCAATAGTCTTCCTGAAGAAATTGTGCTTGAGTTGTATAAAATTCCTTTTGATCGCACCAAAATTTGTATCAATACTTATCAAGATGATGGTTGGTTTATCAATACAGATGTGCCTGAATTAGCAAAATATCATAAGGATTCGGGTTTTATGTACGAAGTTGTTGATTTTATAAAGCATCATGGAAGAGGAACTGAAAAAGTATTTTTTATTGCTCATGATCCTAAAGATCTAATAGAACTAGAAGATTATCTTAGAACACATTTCGGGGATAAAACCACAATTGTTTATTCAGCGGTAACTTGCTTAGAGGTGATGAACAAAAATGTATCGAAAGGCGATGCATTGTCTCATCTATTAGAAAATAGAAATTATGGATTAAAAGATTGTATTGCTTTTGGCGATGGCCAGAATGATGTTGAAATGCTTTCTTGGGTTGGTAAAGGTTATGTGATGGCAAATGCTGATTCTCGTTTAAAAGAAGCTTGTCCAGAACTGGAAGAGATCGGGTTCAATAAAGACGAAGCAGTGGCCAAACATTTAGCAGAAATTTTTGGTATTAAATAGATGTTTCAGTCAATTTTTCTGGTTAGTGCCGGTGCGGCAATTGGTGCCTCTTTACGCTGGGGATTAGGTTTATGGCTTAATTCCCTGTTTAGTTCGCTTGCATTTGGTACACTTGTGGCTAATTTTATTGGCTGCTTTTTGATGGGGATTTTATTAGCAGCCTTTTGGACCTTCCCGCAATTTAGCCCTGAATGGCGATTATTCTTAGTAACAGGATTTCTCGGTGCTCTTACCACCTTTTCTTCTTTTTCAGGTGAAGTAATAGAACTCTTTTTTAAAGAAGAGTGGGGAAATGGATTGTTTGTTTTAGTGAGTCATTTAGTTGGTTGCTTAATTTTTACAGTATTAGGGATTTATTTCTTTAGACTCATCAGCCTTCTATTCCATTTCCGATAAAATCGCTAAATTCTTCAGAATAAAATCCATGAGAGAGCATATACTGCCAAATTTTTTGTTTGCTTTTGATTGGTTGAGGTTCTGCATAATTAGGAAACTTTTTACGTAGAACCTTTTCTGCGATTTCAGCCCAATTAATTTCACTTTCTCCAAGAACTTCATTTATTACGTCTGAAGATAGACCTTTTAGTTGACGTAATTCTTGTTTAATACGATTAGCACCATACCCACGTTGTGAACGTGCGTGTAAGTAATTTTCAGCAAATCGTTTATCATTTTGCCAGTTTTTTCTCTGGCAGTAAGCAATCGTTTCATCGATCTCATCTTCTGTAAATGCTTTTTCCTGCATTTTATTGCGCAGTTCAAATTCGCTATATTCACGTCGGGCAAGTAAATTAACAACATAGCTTAAAGCAAGAGAAGACATATAAATTCCTTGTGGTCAAATATGGTTGAAATGAAAAGTGCGGTCAATTTTGACCGCACTTTTAGTGATTAGAAGTCGCTTTCTGCGTCATCGTTAGATTGCTCAATGTCGGCCATTAATGCCTGTTCTGGATTGGCTACTAATTCAGCACGAAGCTTCGCTTCAAGTTCATTAGATTTAGCAGGGTTTTCGTTTAACCATTTCATCGCGTTAGCTTTACCTTGACCAATCTTTTCACCGTTGTATGCATACCATGCACCAGATTTCTCAACAAGTTTGTGTTTAACACCAAGCTCAATTAATTCGCCAGCTTTCGAAATCCCTTCTCCGTAAAGAATTTGGAAATCCACTTGGCGGAAAGGTGCGGCTAATTTGTTTTTAACTACTTTAACACGAGTTTCATTACCAATGACTTCATCTCCATCTTTAACTGAACCAGTACGACGGATATCTAAACGCACAGAAGAGTAGAATTTTAGTGCGTTACCACCAGTTGTGGTTTCTGGGTTACCAAACATGACACCAATTTTCATACGAATTTGGTTAATGAAGATAACAAGACAGTTTGCATTTTTGATTTGACCCGTTAATTTACGTAGCGCTTGAGACATTAAACGCGCTTGTAAACCCATGTGTGAATCACCCATTTCACCTTCAATTTCGGCTTTCGGAGTGAGTGCTGCAACCGAGTCTACAATGACTACATCTACAGCACCAGAACGTACTAATGCATCACAAATTTCAAGTGCTTGTTCACCATTGTCAGGTTGGGAAACTAAAAGTTCTTTTACGTCAACGCCAAGTTTTGCCGCATAAATAGGATCAAGAGCATGCTCCGCATCGATAAATGCGCAAGTTTTACCGACTTTTTGTGCTTGAGCAATAACCGATAAAGTTAAGGTTGTTTTACCAGAAGATTCAGGTCCAAAAATTTCAACAATACGCCCCATTGGTAAACCACCAATACCAAGAGCGACATCAAGACCTAAAGAACCCGTTGAAACAGATTCAACGTCAAGGGCTTGAGTATCACCCAATTTCATAATTGAGCCTTTACCGAATTGCTTTTCAATTTGACCAAGTGCTGCTGCGAGCGCTTTTTGCTTTTCTTCTTGAGTTGCCATATAAAACCTTCTTGAATAGAGTTATCTAAATTTGGCTAGATTATATCTGTATTGATGTACAGTATCAAGAGAAAGTTTTTTCCTTGATGAAAAAATGTGAAATAGATTCCAAATTTGAGAAATAGTTTATTTAAAATCAACTTCTCAAGTATTTTTTTAGATCTTGAATTTGTGCTGAGAGAATTTTTTTACCCAGTTCATATACAGTTCTTATTTTGGTTTCATCTCGTTCTAATCGACCTATATTGAGTAATACATTTGGGCGAATCACAAAGATTTTATTTTGTTTTTCTAAGCGAATGATTTCTTCTACTTGTTCATTATAAGTGCGGTAGCGATTTTCTAAGGTTTTAACTAAGTGTGGATATTTGCGATAAAAAAGCTTGAATAAAAAAGAAGAAGATTTTGTTTTACGGTAGTCGATCGGTTGAGTTAAAACAACGATGATTTTATCACAACCGAGCTCTTGTGCTTTTTCAAATGGAATACTATCGGCAATTCCGCCATCTAGGTACTTTTGTCCATTAATTTCTACAAACTTTGAGACAAAAGGCATGGCCGAAGTTGCTCTGAAGTATTCCATCTCTTTGAAAACATCTTTGATTTTGAAATACTCTGCTTTACCATTCTCAATGTTTGTGGCGGCTAAATAGAAATCAATGTGAGATTTCTCGAATTCATTTTGATCAAAAGGGTCGAGATTAAAGGGGAGATCATAGAAAGCGAAATCTTTATTGATAATATTGCCCGTTGTAAAAAGACTATGAAATCCCATGTAACGTTTATCTTTAAGATATTTTAGGTTATATCTCAACGCTCTTTCTTTTTGATTGGATGCATAATTTATGCCAAATAATGCGCCCGCAGAAACGCCAATAATCTTATCTATCTGAATATGTTGTTCCATGAGGGCATCAAGAACGCCTGCTGTAAACATTCCTCTCATGCCGCCGCCTTCAAGAACGAGTCCTACTGTCATTTTTACTCCTGGAATTTGAAAAAGTTTTAGTGGAATAAATATTAAACTATAAACTTATTTATATTTATCTTGTTGTTTATCAATAAATAAATTTTACATTTGCGATCTCTCTCACAAATTTGATTTTTTATATTCGTCATACTTAATTGGTTATGATATAACTACTTTGAGAAGTACTTGTTGGTTTAGTCGTATGTGATTAACCCTTTGATAAGGAGGAGTTTTAAAATGAAAACTCTCATAATCCCAAATGATCATATCAGTAAAGTATGTAATTTGTTAAATCAACTCATTGGAGATGTGACAAGTAAAAATCTATTTACGGGATATGGCCTGTTTCATAAAGAGAAAGATATGTTTGCTGTTTGGACAAACAATAAGATTTACTTGCGTGCAAAACATGAGCTTTCGATAAAACTAAAAGGATTAGGATGTAAACCTTTTGCAACAAATGAGCTTAATAAACGCTTTGTGCTATCTGATTATTATGCTTTAACTGAAAGTATTTTAAAAGATAATGCTTTAATGAGAAACTTGCTTATTCTTTCTATTAGCCAAATAAGGAAGGAGAAACTTGATTCTGCCCTCTCTAAGATTGGACGGATTCGTGATTTACCGAATTTATCGGTTAAATATGAACGAGCATTAAAGAAAGTCGGCATTGATAGTGTCGATATTTTACGACAAATAGGCGCTGAAAATGCGATTGTTCGTTTGAAGAAAGCGGACATTGGTGCAACTGAAGCTTTCTATTGGCGGCTTCGAGGCGCTTTAGAGAATCGTAATTGTGAGTTTTATACTGAAAAAGAGAAGGAAAGAGGTCTTAGTAAACTTAATGAAATACTTTCTGCAAATGGGTTTAGACGTTGTAAGCGGACCTTAAAAAAGGCTGAATAGCATTCATATAAAGGAGTTAACGTTTAAAAAATCATCTATCGAAGAAATTTCTTAAAAAAGTGCTTGCGTGGATTTCAAAAATCCCTATAATGCACACCACACAACGACGCGCTGTTGTGACTCTTAAGAAAAACCGGTGCGTCGTTCTTTTTTGCTCTTTAACAATATATCAGACAATCTGTGTGGGCACTTGTTGATTGACTTGTTTTAAAAATATTTTTTAATTTTGAAGTCTTAATAGGTGCTAACTAGAAATTCATTATACTTTTTAAGTAGTGACATTTTATGTCAGCAGTATTGAGCGATTGAACTTGAATTGAAGAGTTTGATCATGGCTCAGATTGAACGCTGGCGGCAGGCTTAACACATGCAAGTCGAACGGTAACATAAAGAAGCTTGCTTCTTTGATGACGAGTGGCGGACGGGTGAGTAATGCTTGGGAATCTAGCTTATGGAGGGGGATAACTACGGGAAACTGTAGCTAATACCGCGTAGTATCGAGAGATGAAAGTGTGGGACCTTCGGGCCACATGCCATAGGATGAGCCCAAGTGGGATTAGGTAGTTGGTGAGGTAAAGGCTCACCAAGCCGACGATCTCTAGCTGGTCTGAGAGGATGACCAGCCACACTGGGACTGAGACACGGCCCAGACTCCTACGGGAGGCAGCAGTGGGGAATATTGCGCAATGGGGGCAACCCTGACGCAGCCATGCCGCGTGAATGAAGAAGGCCTTCGGGTTGTAAAGTTCTTTCGGTAGCGAGGAAGGCACTTAGTTTAATAAACTAGGTGATTGACGTTAACTACAGAAGAAGCACCGGCTAACTCCGTGCCAGCAGCCGCGGTAATACGGAGGGTGCGAGCGTTAATCGGAATAACTGGGCGTAAAGGGCACGCAGGCGGTGACTTAAGTGAGGTGTGAAAGCCCCGGGCTTAACCTGGGAATTGCATTTCATACTGGGTCGCTAGAGTACTTTAGGGAGGGGTAGAATTCCACGTGTAGCGGTGAAATGCGTAGAGATGTGGAGGAATACCGAAGGCGAAGGCAGCCCCTTGGGAATGTACTGACGCTCATGTGCGAAAGCGTGGGGAGCAAACAGGATTAGATACCCTGGTAGTCCACGCTGTAAACGATGTCGATTTGGGGGTTGAGCTTTGAGCTTAGCGCCCGTAGCTAACGTGATAAATCGACCGCCTGGGGAGTACGGCCGCAAGGTTAAAACTCAAATGAATTGACGGGGGCCCGCACAAGCGGTGGAGCATGTGGTTTAATTCGATGCAACGCGAAGAACCTTACCTACTCTTGACATCCAGAGAACATTCCAGAGATGGATTGGTGCCTTCGGGAACTCTGAGACAGGTGCTGCATGGCTGTCGTCAGCTCGTGTTGTGAAATGTTGGGTTAAGTCCCGCAACGAGCGCAACCCTTATCCTTTGTTGCCAGCGATTTGGTCGGGAACTCAAAGGAGACTGCCGGTGATAAACCGGAGGAAGGTGGGGATGACGTCAAGTCATCATGGCCCTTACGAGTAGGGCTACACACGTGCTACAATGGCGTATACAGAGGGAAGCGAGAGTGCGAGCTGGAGCGAATCTCACAAAGTACGTCTAAGTCCGGATTGGAGTCTGCAACTCGACTCCATGAAGTCGGAATCGCTAGTAATCGCAAATCAGAATGTTGCGGTGAATACGTTCCCGGGCCTTGTACACACCGCCCGTCACACCATGGGAGTGGGTTGTACCAGAAGTAGATAGCTTAACCTTCGGGAGGGCGTTTACCACGGTATGATTCATGACTGGGGTGAAGTCGTAACAAGGTAACCGTAGGGGAACCTGCGGTTGGATCACCTCCTTACCAAAAACGAGAGACAATAAGTGTCCACACAGATTGATTGATATATTGTAGACAATATCGAGCAGAAAGCCGTTATTCCCTTGGGTCTGTAGCTCAGGTGGTTAGAGCGCACCCCTGATAAGGGTGAGGTCGGTGGTTCAAGTCCACTCAGACCCACCACTCAAACTGAGTGAGTGATGAAGGTGAATAAGGTAGTAAATAAACGATGACATGGGGATATAGCTCAGCTGGGAGAGCGCCTGCCTTGCACGCAGGAGGTCAGCGGTTCGATCCCGCTTATCTCCACCACTTATCATCGTTAAATAAATTGACTGATTTTTAATGCTTAAAATGCTTTGATGAATTTATTTAACGATGATAACTGAAAATGTTATTTCTGTTCTTTAACAACCAGGAAACAAGCTGAAAAACTGAAGAGACTTTCAAGTCCTTTTTAGGGATAAGAAAAAGTCTGAGTAAGAAGAAAATCTTGATTGAACAAAAGCAATCAAGTGTTTAGTTGAAAACACAACATCAAGAATTTTTGAGGTTGTATAGTTAAGTGACTAAGCGTACAAGGTGGATGCCTTGGCAATCAGAGGCGACGAAGGACGTGCTAATCTGCGAAAAGCTTGGATGAGTCGATAAGAGGCGCTTAATCCAAGATGTCCGAATGGGGAAACCCAGTAGATGAAGAATCTACTATCACTTACTGAATCCATAGGTAAGTGAGGCAAACCGGGAGAACTGAAACATCTAAGTACCCCGAGGAAAAGAAATCAACCGAGATTTCGTTAGTAGCGGCGAGCGAACGCGAAGGAGCCTGTTAGTGATAATGACAGAGACAGAGGAACAAGCTGGGAAGCTTGGCGATACAGGGTGATAGCCCCGTACTCGAAGTCCAGGTCATGGTACTAAGCTAACGATAAGTAGGGCGGGACACGTGATATCCTGTTTGAAGATGGGGGGACCATCCTCCAAGGCTAAATACTCCTGATTGACCGATAGTGAACCAGTACTGTGAAGGAAAGGCGAAAAGAACCCCGGTGAGGGGAGTGAAATAGAACCTGAAACCTTGTACGTACAAGCAGTGGGAGCCCTTTAAGGGTGACTGCGTACCTTTTGTATAATGGGTCAGCGACTTATATTTTGTAGCGAGGTTAACCGAATAGGGGAGCCGAAGGGAAACCGAGTCTTAACTGGGCGTCTAGTTGCAAGGTATAGACCCGAAACCCGGTGATCTAGCCATGGGCAGGTTGAAGGTTGGGTAACACTAACTGGAGGACCGAACCGACTAATGTTGAAAAATTAGCGGATGACTTGTGGCTGGGGGTGAAAGGCCAATCAAACCGGGAGATAGCTGGTTCTCCCCGAAATCTATTTAGGTAGAGCCTTGAGCGGACACCTTCGGGGGTAGAGCACTGTTTCGGCTAGGGGGCCATCCCGGATTACCAACCCGATGCAAACTACGAATACCGAAGAGTGATACTCAGGAGACACACGGCGGGTGCTAACGTCCGTCGTGGAGAGGGAAACAACCCAGACCGCCAGCTAAGGTCCCAAAGTCTATATTAAGTGGGAAACGAAGTGGGAAGGCTTAGACAGCTAGGATGTTGGCTTAGAAGCAGCCATCATTTAAAGAAAGCGTAATAGCTCACTAGTCGAGTCGGCCTGCGCGGAAGATGTAACGGGGCTCAAATATAGCACCGAAGCTGCGGCATCAGTAGCAATACTGTTGGGTAGGGGAGCGTTCTGTAAGCGGATGAAGGTGAATCGAGAGGTTTGCTGGACGTATCAGAAGTGCGAATGCTGACATAAGTAACGATAAAACGGGTGAAAAACCCGTTCGCCGGAAGACCAAGGGTTCCTGTCCAACGTTAATCGGGGCAGGGTGAGTCGGCCCCTAAGGCGAGGCTGAAAAGCGTAGTCGATGGGAAACGGGTTAATATTCCCGTACTTGGATAAACTGCGATGTGGGGACGGAGCAGGTTAGGTTATCGCACTGTTGGATATGTGCGTTTAAGTTGGTAGGTGAGAAGTTTAGGCAAATCCGGACTTCTATCACACCGAGAGATGATGACGAGGCTCTACGGAGCTGAAGTAACCGATACCACACTTCCAGGAAAAGCCACTAAGCTTCAGGTTTATCTAAACCGTACTGAAAACCGACACAGGTGGTCAGGTAGAGAATACTCAGGCGCTTGAGAGAACTCGGGTGAAGGAACTAGGCAAAATAGCACCGTAACTTCGGGAGAAGGTGCGCCGGCGTAGATTGTAGTCCCTAGCGGGCGAAGGTTGAACCGGTCGAAGATACCAGCTGGCTGCAACTGTTTATTAAAAACACAGCACTCTGCAAACACGAAAGTGGACGTATAGGGTGTGATGCCTGCCCGGTGCTGGAAGGTTAATTGATGGTGTAATCGAAAGAGAAGCTCCTGATCGAAGCCCCAGTAAACGGCGGCCGTAACTATAACGGTCCTAAGGTAGCGAAATTCCTTGTCGGGTAAGTTCCGACCTGCACGAATGGCATAATGATGGCCAGGCTGTCTCCACCCGAGACTCAGTGAAATTGAAATCGCCGTGAAGATGCGGTGTACCCGCGGCTAGACGGAAAGACCCCGTGAACCTTTACTATAGCTTGACACTGAACATTGAATTTTGATGTGTAGGATAGGTGGGAGCCTTAGAAGCAGTCACGCCAGTGATTGTGGAGGCGTCCTTGAAATACCACCCTTTAACGTTTGATGTTCTAACGAAGATTACGAAACGTGGTCTCGGACAGTGTCTGGTGGGTAGTTTGACTGGGGCGGTCTCCTCCCAAAGAGTAACGGAGGAGCACGAAGGTTTGCTAATGACGGTCGGACATCGTCAGGTTAGTGCAATGGTATAAGCAAGCTTAACTGCGAGACAGACAAGTCGAGCAGGTACGAAAGTAGGTCATAGTGATCCGGTGGTTCTGAATGGAAGGGCCATCGCTCAACGGATAAAAGGTACTCCGGGGATAACAGGCTGATACCGCCCAAGAGTTCATATCGACGGCGGTGTTTGGCACCTCGATGTCGGCTCATCACATCCTGGGGCTGAAGTAGGTCCCAAGGGTATGGCTGTTCGCCATTTAAAGTGGTACGCGAGCTGGGTTTAGAACGTCGTGAGACAGTTCGGTCCCTATCTGCCGTGGGCGTTGGAGAATTGATTGGGGCTGCTCCTAGTACGAGAGGACCGGAGTGGACGCACCACTGGTGTTCCGGTTGTGTCGCCAGACGCATTGCCGGGTAGCTAAGTGCGGAAGAGATAAGTGCTGAAAGCATCTAAGCACGAAACTTGCCAAGAGATGAGTTCTCCCTGTTTTTAAGACAGTAAGGGTTGTTTAAGACTAAGACGTAGATAGGTCTGGTGTGTAAGCGGTGCGAGCCGTTGAGCTAACAGATACTAATTGCCCGAGAGGCTTAACTATACAACGCTCAAGGGTTTTGGGTGTTGTAAGACGAAACTCAGAGACGAAAGAGAAAGTTTTGAAGTTTAATCAGCTTGTTTGGTTGTGAGACACTAGAGATAGTGAGAGCAGAAAGAGATAGAAGAAGTTATTAAAGGAATAATCCTGGCGGCGATAGAGCGGTGGTCCCACCTGACCCCATACCGAACTCAGAAGTGAAACGCCGATGCGCCGATGGTAGTGTGGGGCTTCCCCATGTGAGAGTAGGACACCGCCAGGTAGTGAATGTGAACCCCGAGCTGAATGGCTTGGGGTTTTTTGTTTATAGAGTTTTCAATATTTTAGCAAAGCGTTGATTCTATGATACAATCACCGCCGTAATTTTAATAAAACAAGAGAAAATATGACCGCACTTAATGTATTAATTTATCCAGATGATCACCTAAAGGTTGTTTGTGAACCAGTTGCAGAAGTCAATGATGACATTCGCAAAATTGTAGATGATATGTTTGATACGATGTACCAAGAGGAAGGCATTGGTCTTGCCGCTCCACAGGTAGATATCTTGCAACGTATTATTACGATTGATATTGAAGGCGACAAACAAAATCAATTAGTGTTGATCAATCCAGAAATTTTGGCTTCTGAAGGTGAAACAGGCATTGAAGAAGGTTGTTTATCTATTCCTGGATTCCGTGCTTTAGTGCCTCGTAAAGAAAAAGTTACGGTAAAAGCGTTAGATCGTCATGGAAAAGAATTTACGCTTGATGCAGATGGTTTATTAGCGATCTGCATTCAACATGAGATCGATCATTTGAACGGTATTTTATTTGTGGATTATCTTTCACCGTTGAAACGTCAACGTATCAAAGAAAAACTAGTGAAATATAAAAAACAAATTGCAAAACAATAATCAAAAGTGCGGTATAAAATGACCGCACTTTTCCTATCAACGCCATAACGTAGAACATTATGAAACCATTGAATATCATCTTTGCCGGTACGCCGGACTTCGCAGCACAGCATCTTGCTGCACTCTTAAATTCACATCACAATATTATTGCTGTTTATACGCAGCCAGATAAACCGGCTGGTCGCGGTAAAAAATTACAGGCGAGTCCTGTAAAGCAATTAGCTGAACAGCATCAAATTCCTGTTTATCAACCAAAATCCTTACGTAAAGAAGAAGCACAAGCAGAGCTTAAAGCGTTAAATGCTGATGTAATGGTTGTGGTAGCTTATGGTTTGATTTTACCTCAAGTGGTGTTGGATATGCCTCGTTTAGGTTGTTTAAATGTGCATGGCTCTCTCTTACCTCGTTGGCGTGGCGCCGCACCTATTCAGCGCGCTATCTGGGCTGGTGATAAGCAAACCGGTGTGACGATTATGCAAATGGATGTGGGTTTAGATACTGGCGATATGTTACACAAAGTGTATTGCGATATTGATGCACAAGAAACTTCTGCTTCGCTTTACCATAAATTAGCTGAAATTGCGCCGTTTGCATTGATCGATGTTTTGGATCATTTGGAAGAAGGGAAATTTATTGCAGAAAAACAAGATGATAGCCAAAGTAACTATGCAGAGAAACTTTCCAAAGAAGAGGCTAAATTAGATTGGTCGCTATCGGCAGCCCAGCTTGAACGCAATATTCGCGCGTTTAATCCTTGGCCTATTAGTTTCCTACAATTAACCGATGAGCAGGGTAATGAACAAACCTTAAAAGTTTATGCTGCTGCCGTGTTGCCACATGTAGATAAACCAGCTGGGACGATTTTAAGTGTCGATAAAAAAGGTATCCAAGTTGCCACGAAAGAAGGTGTTTTAAATTTATTGCAACTTCAGCCCGCAGGTAAGAAACCTATGTCTGTGCAAGACTTCCTCAATGGTCGAGCGGATTGGTTCCAGGTTGGTAAGGTGCTCGGATAATGGCATTTCAACGCAAAAAAACAGAAAAATCGACCGCACTTTCGGTACGCGCTATTGCTGCTCAAGTGATTTTGCAGGTTTTAGATCAAGGTAAGTCCTTATCAACGTTGCTTCCTGAAGTACAATCGCAGGTAAAACCACAGGATTTGCCTTTATTACAGGAAATCACCTTTGGTATTTGTCGCGTATTGCCTCGTTTAGAAAATATTATAAAAAAACTATTAGATAAGACATTGAAGGGTAAAACCCGCATCGTGCACTGCTTGCTATTGGTGGGATTGTACCAATTACTTTATATGCGCATTCCGGCTCACGCTGCTGTGGATGAAGTGGTGAACGCCACAAAATCATTGAAATCGGATAGTTTTCGTGGTTTAGTTAACGGTGTATTGCGTCGCTTCTTACGGGAACAAGAAGATATTCTTGCTGTAGTAGATAAAAATTGGCAGGCGCTTCATCCTGAATGGTTTGTAAATAAACTCAAAAAAGCTTATCCGAATTGGCGTGAAATTATTGAGGCGAATAACCAAAAGCCGCCAATGTGGTTACGAGTCAATCAACAGCAAAATAACACGAAAACTTACTGCACTTTATTGGAAGAGCAAGAGATAGCAGCGTTTGAATGTGATAATCCACATGCTTTGCGTTTAGCACAACCACTTTCCGTCTCGAAACTACCGAATTTTGAACAAGGTGCAGTGACAGTTCAGGATCTTAATGCGCAATGGTCGGCCTTATTGCTTGAGCCACAAAATGGTGAATTAATTTTAGATGCTTGTGCAGCGCCTGGTGGGAAAACTACACATATTTTAGAAATGGCGCCACAATCAAAAGTGATTGCACTTGATGTCGAAGCGCATCGCTTAAAACGCGTCGAAGAAAACCTTGCTCGTTTGAATCAACAGGCGACAGTTGTTTGTGGCGATGCGACCGAGCCTGAAAAGTGGCTCTCAGAAATAGGTTTAAGTGGTGCATCCTTTGATCGTATTTTATTAGATGCACCTTGCTCAGCAACGGGCGTGATTCGTCGTCATCCAGATATTAAATGGTTACGTCAAGAAACGGATATTGCCCAATTGGTAGCCTTGCAAGGACAAATTCTAAAAGCACTTTGGGCAAAATTAAAACCTAATGGTATTTTGCTTTATGCGACTTGCTCGGTGCTTCCCGATGAGAACAGTCAGCAAATACAGCATTTTTTAGCTGAAACACCCGATGCAGAATTAATGACATTGCCGTTTGAACAAACGGAAAATACGATTGGAATCCAATTCCTGCCACAAGAGAATGGCGGTGATGGGTTCTATTATGCAAAATTGAGAAAATGGTCAGCTTAAATGAATTTGCCTTTAATTGATGTCGTCATTCCTTGCTATAACACTGAACAAACACTTGTTCGTGCAGTAGAGTCTGTGTTGCAGCAAAATAATCTTGGTCACCTTTGGCTGATTGATGATGCATCGACAGATAATACATTTGCATTAGCCTTACAGCTTGCAGCGCAATATCCAAACAGAATCTCTGTTGAGCAAATGCCAAAAAATTGTGGTGTTGCAATGGCTCGAAATTGGGGCGCAATGCTCTCTGCTAAAAGTGCGGTCGATTTTGTCGCATTTTTAGATGCGGATGATGCATACGAACCTGGTGCATTGGAAGTGGCTGCGGCAACCTTTCATTTTCAGCCAGATACTTCAGTCGTAAGATTAGCATTAAAGCCGATAAATTTAGCCCAACGTTATGCAGAACACCCTAATTTTGATCAGGCATGGCAATATATGCGCATGACCTGCGGGGGAAATATCGTTTTCAATAAAGCTTTTTTCTTCGCGTGTGGCGGATTTCCAACACATCAATTATTCCGAGAGCTCGGCGGTGAAGATGGAGCCTTGGGCATTGCAACCACTAAAACGGCAAAAGTGGCGACCTTATTTGAAGATGTGGGTGTGTTGCATTTTTGTCGTGAAGGCATGCATGCGGAGCGTTTACTCGATGGCCTGTTATTTGGTAAACAAGATCCAGCGATTACAGCCGAAAAAATGGCAGAAGCTGAACAAGTCACATCGACTATTTGTCGCCGTATTGAGGCATTAAAGTGCGGTCTAAATTCAGCTGAAATTGGCATCCGACCTTTGGTTGTGGAGAGAACAGAATGAAAATAATCATCTTAGGTGCAGGACAAGTAGGCACAACACTTGCGGCAAATTTAGTGAGTGAAGATAACGATATCACACTAGTCGATAATGAATCTCAACATTTGCAGAATTTGCAAGATAAGCATGATTTACGTGTGGTTAAAGGTTCGCCTTCTTCACCCAAGATTTTACGAGATGCTGGGGCAGCAGATGCAGACTTGATGGTTGCCGTAACCGCATCTGATGAAACTAATATGATTGCTTGCCAGTTGGGATATACACTTTTCAACACACCAATCCGTATTGCACGTATTCGTAATGCGGAATATTTGCGTGAGAAAGATAAATTATTTAATGATGAAAACGTACCAATCGATCATCTGATTTCGCCAGAGAATTTAGTTACAGATGAGATTACACGCTTAATTGCTTATCCAGGTGCGTTGCAAGTGGCGCATTTTGCTAATAATCGGATTAGCATTGTGATTGTAAAAGCGTATTACGGTGGTCCTCTAGTGGGTTATGCGTTATCGGCTTTTAAAGAGCATATGCCACATATTGATTGCCGAATCATTTCAATTTTACGTAATGATAAATTAATTCGCCCGCAAGGTTCGACCATTATTGAGGCGGGAGACGAAATTACCTTCATTTGTGCGACAGAGCACATTAAAGCGGTGATGAGTGAGTTGCAACGCCTTGAGAAAACCTACAAGCGTATCATGATTGTTGGCAGCGGGAATATTGCCTCAGGTGTAGCAAAACAGCTAGAAGATAAGTATCAAGTAAAACTCATTGAGCGTGATGGTGAAAAAGCAAAAGTGTTGGCAGAGAAACTCTCTAAAACCCTGGTTTTCCATGGCGACGCCTCTGATCAAAACCTACTTTTTGAAGAACATATCGAAAACGTCGATGTCTTTTTATCATTAAGTGCAGACGATGAAGCCAATATTATGTCGGCGTTACTGGCAAAACGTCTTGGTGCTAAAAAAGCCATGGTACTGATTCAGCGCATGGCATATATCAATTTGATTCAAGGTGGAACCATTGATATTGCGGTTTCACCACAACAAGCGACAATTTCCGCTTTATTAGGACATGTGCGTAAAGGGGATATCAAAAATGTGGCCTCTTTGCGTCATGGTACCGCGGAAGCCATTGAACTAGTTGTGCATGGCGATGCGACAACATCCAATGTGGTTGGAAGACAAATTGGCGATATAAAGCTGCCTGTAGGGGCAATGATTGCGGCAATTTTACGTAAAAATGAAGTAATCATTGCTCGTCGTCAGGTTGTTATTGAAGAAGGCGATAATGTGATTGTTTATATTAATGACAAGAAATCCGTGTCAGAAATTGAAAAATTATTCCAACCAAGTGCATTTTTTATTTAAATAACAGTTTACTTTTTAATCTGAAAACCTATAATACGCACTCTTTTAATTTTTTAAACCAACACAAAAGGAAATTTTATGAGCTTTCTTAAAGAATTCCGCGAATTCGCAATGCGCGGCAACGTAGTAGATATGGCAGTCGGTGTGATCATCGGTGGTGCTTTTGGTAAAATCGTAAGTTCACTTGTAGGTGACGTAGTAATGCCTGTATTAGGTATTTTAACTGGCGGCGTAGATTTCAAAGATTTGAAAATCACGTTAGCACAAGCGGTAGGTGACACTCCAGCAGTAACATTAAACTACGGTGTATTTATTCAAAACGTCTTTGATTTCATCATCATTGCATTCGCAATCTTCATGATGATCAAAGGTATCAACAAAGTGAAAAAACCAGTAGAAGAAGTAAAAGGTCCTTCACAAGAAGAATTACTTACTGAAATTCGCGATTTATTAAAAAAATAATAAGAATTTAATTTAAATAAAAAAAGGTTGGTATTTTACCAACCTTTTCTTTTATCTGAAATTTAAGCTTTGAGTAATAATGCGACAGCCTCGCAAGCTATACCTTCACTTCTACCGGTAAAGCCAAGTTTTTCTGTTGTGGTTGCTTTCACGTTTACTTGCTCAATATCGCACTGTAAATCTTCCGCAATCTTCGCTCGCATTGCATCGATATGAGGACGCATTTTAGGGGCTTGTGCAATAATGGTTACATCCACATTACCTACTTTATAACCTTTTTCTTGTACTTTGCGGAATGCTTCTCGTAATAAAACACGGCTATCTGCATTTTTATATTGCATATCAGTATCAGGGAAGAGTTTACCAATATCCCCTAATGCTGCCGCACCTAATAAGGCATCCGTTAAGGCATGTAAAGCGACATCACCATCAGAGTGGGCAATGAATCCAGTATGGTAAGGCACTTCAACGCCACCAATAATTAAAGGGCGATCTTCACCAAAGGCATGAACATCAAACCCATGTCCAATTCGTATCATAGAGTTTTCCTTGTTAAATAAAATTCGGCTAAAGCTAAATCTTCTGGACGTGTCACTTTAATATTATCACTTCGTCCCGCGACCAAGTGCGGTCGAAATCCAGCCAGTTCCATCGCAGAGGCCTCATCTGTAATATTAGCACCTTGAGAGAGCCCCTGTTTAAGTGCATTTCTTAATAGATCGCAACGGAAAAATTGAGGTGTTTGTGCAAGCCAAAGTTCAGCGCGATCTTCTGTTTTAATAATATCTTGTTGTTTATTCGCGCGTTTAATCGTATCGACCGCTGGAATGGCCAAAATAGCGCCGTGTTCATCATCGATTTGGAGCAATTTATCTAAATCTTGATGGGTTAAACAAGGTCTGGCTGCATCATGCACTAATGCCCAAGCTTGCTCATTTTTAATCGCTTTCAGCCCATTGAGAACAGACTCTGCTCGTGTTTCACCACCTTCAATAAGTGTAATATTTTTGTGTGGAAATAAAGTTATTTCAGAAAGATAGGGATCATTTTTTCCTACTGCAAGAATAACGCGATTGATTGCAGGGTGGGATAGAATAATAGAGAGTGTATGTTCCAGAATCGTCTTGTCTAGGATTTTCAGATATTGCTTCGGTTTGTTTGCTTGCATACGGCTTCCAACACCCGCAGCAGGAATGACGGCAATAATTTCGCGACTCATTATTTATGCTCTTTGACGATGTGATAGAACACTTCGTTTGGTTTGACCATATCATGGTTCATGCGTGCACGCTCTTCAATCGATTCAAAGCCTTTTGTTAATCCTTGAATTTCGGCGGAAATCATTTGATTTCTTTGTGAGAGCTTTTCATTTTCAGCTTTATTCTCTTTGATTTGAGCGGCCACATCTTTGTAGTCAAAATAGCCGTTTTTACCAAACCAGAGATCGTACTGAAATAGCACGAGAACACCCACTAAAATTCCAATGAAAAGACGCATAAATTACCTATTATTTCTGAAAACTTGGGATAGTTTACCGTGAAATACAGCGAAATGCGATGAAAAAGTGCGGTTAAAAATAAGATGATTTTTGAAGTGATCTTATTTGGCTTATCAGGTAACTTAAAACTTAAAAATGTGATCTCTCTCACAAATCAGTTATAAAGTTTGATAAACCCATAGTCACTGCCCGAATAGGCTTGTTATACTTTTGCTTGTCATTATGACTTTTTAACAGAAGGAACAATCAATGAAAACAACATTAAAACTTACTGCTATTGCAGCGATGTCAGCATTTATTTTAACTGGTTGTGCGACTCAAAATAAGAGTGCAGAAGCGGATGCGCAGCTTCAACAACAAGCGGTATTAGGTCTTAACTGGATTCAACAATCAGGTGAATACCAAGCCCTTTCTTACCAAGCATACAATGCGGCAAAAGTGGCATTTGATCACGCTAAAGTGAAAAAAGGTAAGAAAAAAGCTGTTGTGGTGGACTTAGATGAAACCATGTTAGATAACAGCCCTTATGCAGGTTGGCAAGTTCAAAACAATAAACCATTTGATGGCAAAGACTGGACTCGTTGGGTAGAAGCTCGTCAATCAGGTGTGGTACCAGGTGCAGTAGAATTCAATAACTATGTAAATACCCATGGCGGTAAAATGTTCTATGTTTCTAATCGTAAAGACAGCAATGAAAAAGCAGGTACGATTGATGACATGAAACGTTTAGGTTTTAATGGTGTTGAAGATTCAGCGTTTTACTTGAAAAAAGATAAATCACCAAAAGCAGCACGTTTTGAAGAAATTGAAAAACAAGGTTATGAAATCGTCGTTTATGTGGGTGATAACCTAGATGACTTCGGTGATGCGATCTACGGTAAACAAAATGCAGAACGTCGTGATTTCGTGGCACAAAACAAAGCGAAATTTGGTAAAACATTCATCGTATTACCTAACCCGAACTACGGTGGCTTTGAAGGCGGCTTAGCAAAAGATTATTTCAAAGGCGATTCAAGCAGCAAAGTAAAAGCACGTTTAGATGCAGTTAAAGCTTGGGATGGTAAATAATTCCCTTCTTGAGATAAACAAACACCCGCAGAGATGCGGGTGTTTTGTTTTAGTCTAAAAGTGCGGTCTATTTTCGCATCATTTTTTCTTTATGAGATGCGAAGTCCGCGCCTTTCGCCAGCATGCGAAGTTGTAAAATAACACGCTCTTTTAGTAAATCTTGTTCAGCTTTTGTCATGTCTAAAGCGTTGGAACCTGCCGTGAATACGATGGTTACCATTCCCTCAGCCTGAACATAAGACACATATTGCGAGTAGTGATTTTTCTTCGCAATATATTCAGCCAATTCATCAACAAAGTGTTTGATTTCACGAGCGGCTGCAGTACGGAAAGCCTGAGAGGTTCCCGAACTTTCACGTAAGAGCAAACGGAACACGTTGGTGCTGTGAGTGATAAATTCAAAAAAGGTTTCCACGGATACGCGGATCACACTACCGCCAGCATCAATACGTTTACGCGCTTGGCGCATTAATTGACGGAGGGTTAAACCTGCTTCATCTACCATTTCTAATCCGAGCTCATCCATATCGCTAAAGTGGCGATAGAAAGAAGTTGGTGCAATGCCCGCTTCACGGGCAACTTCACGTAAGCTTAAATTAGAAAAGCTTTTTTCTGCACTCAACTGATTGAATGCGGCGTCAATTAAGGCCCGACGGGTTTTTTCTTTTTGAATTGCTCGAACACCAGCCATTTGGTTTTCCTCAGCTTATGATAAATTATTTTTTATTCGCTAAAATCGATTTAACTTGTTCACTGACCGCACTTGCAACGCGTTCATAGCGATTACGTAATGGTGAACCTGGGCGGTAAACGAGAGCAATAGTACGAGACGGTTCTGGCGAATGGCAAGGAATATATTTTACACCTGCACGTGTGCCTTCATTTAATACAGCAAGTTCTGGCATAAAGGTGATGCCTGCATTAGCTGCCACCATATTACGCAACGTTTCAAGGCTAGTGGCTTGGAAGTGAGAGTCTTCTTTAGCACCGGCCGTAAAACAATAATCGAGTGCTTGATTACGTAAGCAATGCCCATCATCCAACATAAGCATTTCTTGCCCTTTTAAGGTATTCATGGCAATTTTACTTTCTGAAGCCCAAGGATGTTGGTCGGATACAGCGAGTAACATTTTTTCATCAAAAATAGGCACTTCGATAAACGCTTCAGTTTCGGGTACGCGAGCCACAATCGCACAATCTAATCGGCCAGTTTCTAATTGTTCTAATAGTTGGTGAGTTTGGGCCTCGTAAAGAAATACTTCTAAATCTGGGAAAGTTTCTTTCAATGTTGGTACAATATAAGGAAGTAGGTAAGGACCAACGGTTGGGATTAATCCAATGTGTAATGGACCTGTCATTTCTTTACCTTGATTGCTAGCCATTTCTTTGAGTAATTTTACTTCGCGTAATACAGTGCGAGCTTGATCGACAAGTAACATGCCCGATTGCGTGAAGAGCACTTTACGGCTCGTACGTTCAAGTAAAATAATGCCTAACTCATCTTCGAGTTTGCGGATTTGGCCACTTAAAGTGGGTTGGCTAACATTGCAAGAATCCGCCGCTCGACGGAAATGTTTAAACTCGGAAAGGGCTACTAAGTATTCTAAATCACGAATATTCATAGGGTTCTCACTTTATAGAATATGTCAATTAAAAGGATAGAATTAATTGATTATGACTATATCACAAAACTTTCTATAATGCCTATCAAGTTTTTAAGGTAAATTCATTTAACTAACAGAGGAGACACATTATGTCTAATATGGAAGGAAAAAAAGTCCCACAAGTTACATTTCGTACTCGTCAAGGTGATCAATGGGTTGATGTGACTACATCTGAATTATTCGACAACAAAACAGTTGTTGTTTTCTCATTACCGGGTGCGTTCACGCCAACTTGTTCATCTTCTCATTTACCACGTTATAACGAGCTTGCACCAGTGTTCAAAAAACATGGTGTAGATGATATTTTAGTTGTGTCTGTAAACGATACTTTCGTTATGAATGCTTGGAAAGAAGCGGAAGAAGCACACAATGTAAAATTCATTCCAGATGGCAACGGTACTTTCACTGAAGGTATGGGCATGTTAGTTGGAAAAGATGATTTAGGTTTTGGTAAACGTTCTTGGCGCTATTCTATGCTCGTGAAAAATGGCGTAGTGGAAAAAATGTTTATTGAACCAAATGAGCCAGGCGATCCGTTTAAAGTATCAGATGCCGATACCATGTTGAAATACATTGCACCAGATTTCCAAGTGCAAGAATCAATCGCCATCTTCACAAAACCAGGCTGTCCATATTGCGCGAAAGCAAAACAACTTTTACGTGATAAAGGTTTAAGCTTTGAAGAAATCGTATTAGGTCAAGATGCAACTATCGTGAGTGTACGTGCGGTTTCTGGTCGTGCAACTGTGCCACAAGTATTCATCGGTGGTAAACACATCGGCGGTAGCGACGATTTAGAAAAATACTTTGCATAATTGATTGCTAGGTAGGAAATTTTTTTATATTTTTGATTATTAGGAACATAAGTTAAAAGGGAGCGAAAGCTCCCTTTTTGTTGTTTGTGATTTTGTTTTTATATTCTTAAGCATTAAAGCCAATGTAGCAGACTGAAACTAGAACAATGTAAAAAATGACCGCACTTAGTAGTAATAATTTTACGGCAAGTTTAGGTTTGTGCTGATGCAATTTATAAAGTAAACGTGCAATCAAAACCAAAACAAAGGGATACACCCAAAAGATAATCGAGAAAAGATCGATCTGAAAGTCGCTTAATGTTGGGTTTTTTGCAAAAGCAGTGGAAAGAAGAGAAGCCATAGGCCACAGTAAAATGGGTAAACAAAATGCCGCGATTCCCCAAGCGAAGCCACTAAATCCTGTCGGCATAGTTTGTTTTTTCATAATGAACCTTATATGATTGACGAAAAATAAAAAGGAATATAACAAATGCCGTCTTTATTTGATAGTGAAACCGATGCGCCAGAAGAGAGAAAAGTATTGAAACGCACATTGGGCGCACAAAAAATCACGTTTATTTTGACCGCACTTTGCGCGGTGATTTATCTCTTGCAGAATGTAGGGTTTGAAGAACCAATTGTGGATTTATTCCATTATCCAGCTTATTCTTGGGAAGATCAGGAAATATGGCGTTATTTCACACATGCTATTATTCATTTGTCGGTACCGCATATTTTATTTAACCTTTCGTGGTTCTGGTTATTTGGTGGCGCGATTGAACGCCGATTTGGTTCTTTCCATTTTTTATTATTGGTCTTAGTGTCTGCCGCAGTGAGTGGCGCCGTACAGAATTATTTTACCGGTCCAGCTTTTTTCGGATTATCTGGCGTCGTGTATGCGGTGTTAGGTTATGTGTTGGTGGTGGACAAATTGCACCCGCATAGCTTTGACTTACCGGAAGGTTTTTTTACAATGTTACTGGTAGGTCTTCTCTTTGGCTTTATTAGTCCGTTGTTTGGTATTAATATAGGCAACGCAGCTCATATTTCAGGCTTTATCTTAGGATTGGTTTGGGGATTTCTGCAGAGTAAAATTAATATTAAAAAGTTTAGCTAATTCAAATTTATAGGCATTTATATGAAACAATCATTACGCCATCAGAAAATTATTGAGCTTGTGACGCAAAAAGGCTATGCCAGCACAGAAGAATTGGTGGTAGAGCTAGATGTAAGCCCTCAGACGATTCGACGTGATCTGAATATCCTTGCGGAACAAGATTTAATTCGACGCCATCATGGTGGCGCGGCACCTTCTTCTACCGCAGAGAATTCCGATTATATTGAACGTAAACAATTTTTCCCTTCCCAAAAAAGCGCCATTGCCCGCGAGGTAGCGAAACGCATTCCAAATGGTGCCTCCTTATTTATTGATATTGGTACCACGCCTGAAGCTGTAGCAAGTGCTTTATTAAACCATGAACGGTTACGTATTGTGACGAATAATATCAATGCTGCTCATTTATTACGCCAAAATGAAACCTTTGATATTACGATGGCGGGCGGTTCCTTACGTAAGGATGGGGGCATTATTGGTGAGGCAACGGTTAATTTTATTTCGCAATTCCGTTTAGATTTTGGGATTCTCGGGATTAGTGCGATCGACCTTGATGGCTCATTATTGGACTATGATTATCACGAAGTCCAAGTGAAGCGAGCTATTATAGAAAGTTCGCGTCAAACTTTATTAGCGACCGATCATTCGAAATTCTCTCGACAAGCGATTGTGCGATTGGGTGAGCTCAAAGACGTGGATTATCTTTTCACTGATGATGTGCCAAAACAAATTGCGGATTATTTAGAAAATAGCAACACAAAGTTAGTGATTTGCAAATGATAGAAATAGGAAGTGCGGCCAAAATTGACCGCACTTTTTTTGTAGGCATCCATGCTTAGCCACTGCTGTTTCGACCAATCCAAAATTAACCCCATTCATGCCAACATCCTTATTAATATGAGATAAGGCTAATTTTGCTGCATATTAAATTTTAGGGATAAAAACGGACGACAAATCATTCGACTGCCAATTCTTTATTTAGGACTACGGGGAAGGTTTGCTTGAAGAGTCAAGAAAGACAAGATCTTGATAGATCAAGTGGAGTACATCGAGATCCCTCTCTAAATGTAATTTATTTATACTGCTGTTTTTAAAAAAAGGGAATATTAAAATTATAAATCTGTGATCGAGATCACAATTTAAATGCAAAAAGAAAGCCGCTTATTTTTGTTTAGAAAATAAGCGGCTATTTTACTGATTTTTTATCGATTTAAATTCACTGCGCCTTCATAACCAAGTTGTCGCCAGGCCTCATAAATCGTCACGGCTACCGAGTTAGATAAGTTCATACTACGGCTATTTGCGGTCATAGGAATACGGATTTTTTGTTCCATTGGCATCTTATCTAAAATAGACATAGGAATACCACGTGTTTCAGGGCCAAACATCAAATAATCGCCTAATTTAAATTGCACTTCGCTATGTGCGGGGCTGCCTTTGGTTGTAAGTGCAAAAAGACGTTTAGGTTTTTCACTTTCTAAAAAGGCTTCAAAGGTTTTGTGCTTTTTGATTTCAGCAAATTCATGATAATCCAAACCTGAGCGACGTAATTTTTTATCATCCCATGTAAAGCCTAGTGGTTCGATTAAATGAAGGCGAAAGCCAGTGTTCGCACAAAGACGAATAATATTTCCCGTATTTTGTGGAATTTCAGGTTCGTATAACACAATATCTAACATAATAATTTCCTAATCTTTTTGATACAGGCGGTAACTCACCATTCCTGTGGTTTTTTCTTTTAGTAATTGCCAATTGTCAGGCACGCTAAGCGGTTTATCTTTTTCTGTTTCAACATAAATCAACGCATGGGGTAACAGCCAATTCTTTTCCTCCAAGAGAGTAATTGCTTGTTCTGCTAAGCCAAAATGAAAAGGTGGATCTAAAAATACCACATCAAAGTGCGGTTGATTTTGCACTTGTTTTAAAAATTCTAAACTATTTTGATTGATTACCTGAGCTTGTTCACTCGTTGTTTTTAGCGTTTGCAAATTTTTCTTTAATTGGTTTGCCACATTTTTATCTAACTCTAAAAACGTCACCTGTTTCGCGTGGCGAGAAAGGGCTTCAAAACCAAGTGAGCCACTGCCTGCAAAGCAATCAAGACAATGGCTATCCACAATGTAAGGCATCAACCAGTTGAATAAGGTTTCTTTTACGCGATCGCCTGTTGGACGCAAACCTTCAGCATTTAAAACCGGTAATTTTCGTCCACGCCAAAGACCCGCGATGATTCGAACTTCGCCTTTGGCATTTTGAACTTGCATTTTTTTCATAAAGAAACAGATTTTTAGTGAAAATTGTGCTTAGTTTAGACGATTTTTTGCTAGAATAGGCAGTATTTTTTACAGATTTGTGTTTAAGAGAAGAATTTATGTCAGAAGAAAAGAAAAAAGGTGGATTTTGGGCCTCCCTTTTTGGTCGCAATAAAAAGCAAGAAGAACAAAAAATTGAGCCAATTATTGAAGAGCCATCTGTCGAACCTGCCGATGTTTCACCTGAGGAAGAAATTGTTCACGCTGAAGAGAACGTTCAATTAGAACAAGTTGAACAGGAAGAATTACATGAATTAGCTGAACAACTGCAAGAAGATAAAGCAGAAGAGGTCGTTGTTGAGCACCTTGAACCTATCGTCGAAGAAGTGATTTCACCTGAAAGTGCGGTCAATGTTGAACCTGTTTTAGATACACCGGTGATTGAAACAATTGACGAAGAAACGGTAAAAACAGAAGAAATTGCTACCGCACTTCCTACAGCAGAGCCAGCAGAAAGCATTATTGAACAAGATAATGTCATTGAAGATCTTCCTGTGGTTGAAGCTGAGATTGAGCCTGAAATTGTTGACGATGTTAAAGACGAATTACGTTCAGATATCAATACCGAAACGCAAGAAAAACCAAGTGAAGGTGGCTTTTTCAGTCGTTTAGTCAAAGGCTTACTCAAAACCAAACAAAATATTGGTGCAGGTTTCCGTTCTTTCTTTTTAGGCAAGAAAATTGATGATGATTTGTTTGATGAGCTGGAAGAGCAACTTTTAATTGCCGATATTGGCGTGCCAACAACTAATAAAATCATTAAGAATTTAACGGAGCATGCAAGTCGTAAACAATTACAAGATGCGGAATTACTTTACCAACAACTTAAAGTTGAAATGGCGGAGATCTTAAAACCTGTCGCTCAGCCGCTAGTTATTGATACGACTAAAAAACCATATGTTATTTTGATGGTTGGCGTGAATGGTGTAGGTAAAACAACCACAATTGGTAAGTTAGCTCGTAAATTCCAAAATGAAGGTAAATCAGTCATGTTAGCAGCAGGGGATACTTTCCGTGCGGCAGCAGTAGAACAACTTCAAGTATGGGGTGAGCGTAACAATATTCCGGTGGTAGCACAAAGTACGGGTTCAGATTCTGCGTCGGTAATTTTTGATGCGATGCAATCTGCCGCGGCACGTAATATTGATATTTTAATTGCGGATACAGCCGGTCGTTTACAAAATAAAAATAATCTCATGGATGAATTGAAGAAGATTGTTCGCGTCATGAGAAAATATGATGAAACTGCACCGCACGAAATTATGCTTACTCTTGATGCGGGTACAGGACAAAATGCAATTAGCCAAGCCAAACTCTTTAATGAGGCGGTTGGGTTAACAGGTATTACATTAACCAAATTAGACGGTACAGCGAAAGGTGGCGTAATTTTCGCCATTGCAGATCAGTTTAATTTACCAATTCGTTATATTGGTGTGGGTGAAAAGATAGAAGATTTACGCGAATTTAATGCAGAAGAATTTATTGAAGCATTGTTTGTTCACGAAAATGAAGAATAAAAAGGAATAATAAAGTGATTCGATTTTCAAATGTTTCTAAAGCTTATCACGGTGCGACTCAGCCGGCCTTGCAAGGCTTGAATTTTCATCTTCCTGTTGGAAGTATGACTTATCTTGTTGGGCATTCTGGCGCGGGTAAAAGTACCTTGCTTAAATTAATCATGGGAATGGAAAAGGCGAATGCCGGTAATATTTGGTTTAATGGTCATGATATTACGCGTTTGTCTAAATATGAAATCCCATTTTTACGTCGCCAAATTGGCATGGTTCACCAAGATTACCGTTTATTAACGGATCGTAGTGTGGCAGAAAATGTGGCATTGCCATTGATTATTGCTGGTATGAATCCGAAAGAAGCACATACACGCGCATTGGTTGCACTAGATCGTGTGGGCTTACGTAGTAAAGCGAATTATATGCCTCCACAAATTTCAGGTGGGGAGCAACAACGTGTGGATATCGCGCGTGCCATTGTGCATAAACCGCAACTTTTATTAGCCGATGAGCCAACAGGCAACTTAGATGGTGAACTTTCTTTAGGGATTTTCAATCTGTTTGAAGAGTTTAATCGTTTAGGCATGACGGTGTTAATTGCGACACACGATATCAATTTAATTCAACAAAAACCAAAACCATGTCTTGTACTTGAACAAGGCTACTTACGCTATTAAGGATAAAAAATGACAAGACGTATTGATGCTTCTTTTGGCGTGCAAACTGTTTATACTTTGCGTTCTGTGTTGAACGATTTAGTAAAACGTAAATTTGGTACATTGCTAACAATTTTAGTCATTGCTGTGTCTCTTACGATTCCAACGGTGAGCTATTTGTTATGGAAAAATTTACACTTAGCAACAACTCAATTTTATCCGGAAAGCGAACTCACGATCTATTTACATAAAAATTTAAGTGAAGAAGATGCTAACTTGGTGGTAGAAAAAATCCGTCAGCAAGAAGGTGTGGAATCGTTAAATTATGTTTCTCGCCAAGAAAGCTTAAAAGAATTCAAAAGTTGGTCTGGTTTTGGTGAAGAATTAGAGATTTTAGATGATAATCCATTACCGGCTGTCGTGATGGTGAAGCCGTCTAAAGACTTTAATGCATCTGAAAAACGAGCAGAATTACGTACCAACTTAAATAAAATTAAAGGTGTGCAAGAAGTTCGTTTAGATAACGATTGGATGGAAAAATTGACCGCACTTTCGTGGTTATTTGCGCATGTGGCAATTTTCTGCACGGTTTTGATGACTATTGCGGTATTCCTTGTTATCGGAAATAGTATTCGCTCGGATGTCTATAGTAGCCGAGCAAGCATTGATGTGATGAAACTATTAGGTGCAACGGATCAATTCATTCTTCGTCCTTATCTTTATACGGGCATGATTTATGCGGTGTTGGGCGGATTGATTGCTGCGCTGTTTAGCAGTCTTATTGTCGGGTACTTTACTTCAGCGGTGAAGTATGTGACGGATATCTTTGCGGTTACATTTGAGCTCAATGGATTAGGCGTTGGTGAGCTAATCTTCTTATTAGTCAGTTGCTTGATTATGGGTTATGTTGGTGCTTGGATTGCTGCAACAAGACATATTGCAATGTTAGATAACAAACTATAGATTTCATTTATATTAAAGTGCGGTCATTTTTTGTAGTGTTTTCATCTGAAAAACATTCGGGAAAATGACCGCACTTTTTTGTATGTGGGAATTAATTGAACAAAAAGCTTGCATAATTAGGTGTTTTTGTGTAATATCCACAGGCTTTCAGATATTGAAAGCCGTTTAATGTAATCATTTATTAAACGAGTATTACGATATGTAATACTAACAATGTTTCCGATTTGGAGACTATATAACAGGTAACTTACACCTCCTTTTCTATTTTGAAGTTAGAATTGTGATTGGTGTTAGTTTTTTATTAGCTAAATTTTATTGGAGCTCTGGTCTAATGCAGAACCAAAGAATCCGTATCCGCTTAAAAGCTTTCGATCACCGTTTGATCGATCAATCTACTGCGGAGATCGTAGAAACAGCTAAACGTACTGGTGCACAAGTTCGTGGTCCAATCCCTTTACCAACTCGTAAAGAGCGTTTCACCGTGTTGATTTCTCCACACGTGAACAAAGACGCGCGTGATCAATACGAAATTCGTACACACAAACGTTTAGTAGATATCGTAGAGCCAACAGAAAAAACTGTTGATGCATTAATGCGTTTAGATTTGGCTGCCGGCGTGGACGTGCAGATCAGCCTAGGTTAATTAAGAGGTTATTACAATGATTGGTTTAGTCGGTCGTAAAGTTGGTATGACCCGTATCTTCAATGAAGACGGTGTTTCAGTACCAGTTACCGTTATCGAAATCGAAGCCAACCGCGTAACTCAAGTTAAAACTCTTGAAAACGATGGCTATACTGCAGTTCAAGTTACTACTGGTTCTAAAAAAGCGAATCGTGTAACTAAACCTGAAGCAGGTCATTTCGTGAAAGCAGGTGTTGAAGCTGGTCGCGGTTTATGGGAATTTCGTACTGAAGGTGAAGAATTCACTTTAGGTCAAGAAATCAATGTTGACATCTTTGCAGATGTTAAAAAAGTAGATGTTACTGGTACTTCTAAAGGTAAAGGTTTCCAAGGTGGTGTTAAACGTTGGAACTTCCGTACTCAAGATGCTACACACGGTAACTCTTTATCACATCGTGTACTTGGTTCTATTGGTCAAAACCAAACTCCAGGTCGTGTGTTTAAAGGTAAAAAAATGGCAGGACATTTAGGTGCTGAGCGTGTAACCGTTCAATCACTTGAAGTTGTTCGTGTAGATGCTGAGCGTAAATTGCTATTAGTAAAAGGTTCTGTACCTGGTGCTATCAATGGCGATGTTATCGTTAAGCCGGCAGTTAAAGCATAAGTCTAGGAGATAGAGATGGAATTACAAGTTGTAGGTGCAAACGCACTAACTGTTTCTGAAACTACCTTCGGACGTGAGTTTAACGAAGCTTTGATTCACCAAGTTGTTGTTGCTTATGCAGCAGGTGCTCGTCAAGGTACTCGTGCGCAAAAAACTCGTGCTGAAGTGTCTGGTTCAGGTAAAAAACCTTGGCGTCAAAAAGGTACAGGTCGTGCTCGTTCTGGTGATATCAAATCACCAATCTGGCGTTCTGGTGGTACAACCTTTGCGGCTAAACCACAAGATCACAGCCAAAAAGTGAACAAGAAAATGTACCGTGGTGCTATCAAAAGCATTCTTTCTGAATTAGTTCGTCAAGACCGTTTGGTTGTTGTTGAGAAATTCGAATTAGATGCACCAAAAACTAAAGTTTTAGTACAAAAATTAAAAGATTTAGCAGTTGAAGATGCGTTAATTATCACAGCAAGTTTAGATGAAAATCTATTCTTAGCGGCACGTAACTTATATAAAGTTGATGTACGTGATGTTCAAGGTATCGATCCAGTTAGCTTAATCGCTTTCGATAAAGTGATTGTTACTGTTGACGCTGTGAAACAAATTGAGGAGATCCTAGCATGAGTCAAGAACGTTTGCTAAGCGTGCTACGTGCACCGCACATCTCTGAAAAAGCAACTAACAATGCTGAAAAATCTAACACTGTTGTACTTAAAGTTGCTTTAGATGCGAACAAAGCTGAAATTGCTGCTGCTGTTGCTCAATTATTTGAAGTAAAAGTTGACTCAGTTCGTACTGTGGTTGTTAAAGGTAAAACTAAACGCCGTGGTAACAAAATGGGTCGTCGCAGCGACTGGAAAAAAGCTTATGTAACTTTAGCCGAAGGCCAAAACTTGGACTTCGTGGACAGTGCAGAGTAATCGGAGGAAATTAGAGAATGGCTATCGTTAAATGTAAGCCGACCTCCGCTGGTCGTCGTCACGTTGTTAAAATCGTGAACCCTGAATTACATAAGGGTAAACCTTACGCTCCTCTTCTAGATACTAAATCTAAAACTGGTGGTCGTAACAATTATGGTCGTATTACCACTCGCCACATCGGTGGTGGTCATAAACAACATTACCGTTTAATCGATTTCAAACGTAACAAGTTAGATATCCCAGCGGTTGTTGAGCGTTTAGAATATGATCCAAACCGTTCAGCTAACATTGCTTTAGTGCTTTATAAAGATGGTGAACGCCGTTATATCTTAGCACCTAAAGGTTTGTCAGTTGGCGATCAAATCCAATCTGGCGTTAACTCACCAATTAAAGTGGGTAACTCATTACCAATGCGTAATATCCCAGTTGGTTCAACAGTACATAACGTTGAATTAAAACCAGGTAAAGGCGGTCAAATCGCTCGTTCTGCTGGTGCTTATGTACAAATCATCGCTCGTGAAGGCAACTACGTAACTTTACGTTTACGTTCAGGCGAAATGCGTAAAGTATTAGCTGAATGTGTTGCTACAATCGGTGAAGTTGGTAACTCAGAACATATGCTTCGCGTATTGGGTAAAGCTGGTGCTAACCGCTGGAGAGGCATTCGCCCTACAGTTCGTGGTACTGCAATGAACCCAGTAGATCACCCACACGGTGGTGGTGAAGGTCGTAACTTTGGTAAACACCCAGTAACTCCTTGGGGCGTTCAAACTAAAGGTAAGAAAACTCGTCACAACAAACGTACTGATAAATTCATCGTACGTCGTCGTGGCAAATAATTTAAATTAATAAGAGGATAAGCCATGCCACGTTCTCTCAAGAAAGGTCCTTTCCTTGACCTACACTTGTTGAAGAAGGTAGAGAAGGCGGTGGAAAGCGGGGATAAAAAACCAATCAAAACTTGGTCCCGTCGTTCAATGATCATTCCTTCAATGATCGGATTGACCATCGCAGTCCATAATGGTCGTCAGCACGTTCCTGTTTATGTATCTGATGAAATGATCGGCCATAAATTAGGTGAATTTGCACCGACTCGTACATACCGCGGTCACGCGGCAGATAAGAAAGCTAAGAAATAAGAGGTAAATAGATGGAAACTATCGCAAAACATCGTTACGCTCGCACTTCTGCCCAAAAAGCTCGCTTAGTTGCCGATTTAATTCGTGGTAAAAAAGTTGCGCAAGCATTAGAAATCTTAACTTTTACTAACAAAAAAGCTGCGGCTTTAGTGAAAAAAGTATTAGAGTCTGCTATTGCTAACGCAGAGCATAATGATGGTGCAGATATCGATGATCTTAAAGTTGCTAAAATCTTCGTTGACGAAGGTCCTAGCATGAAACGTGTTATGCCACGTGCTAAAGGTCGTGCAGATCGTATTTTAAAACGTACTAGCCACATCACTGTGGTTGTGTCAGATCGTTAATAAGTAGAGGAATAGCAATGGGTCAAAAAGTAAATCCAAATGGTATTCGCCTAGGTATTGTAAAACCTTGGAACTCTACTTGGTTCGCGAATACACAAGATTTCGCCGACAATCTTGACGGTGACTTCAAAGTACGCAAATTCTTAACTAAAGAATTAGCAAACGCTTCGGTTTCACGTATTACTATTGAGCGTCCAGCTAAAAGTATTCGTGTAACAATTCACACAGCTCGCCCTGGTATCGTTATCGGTAAAAAAGGTGAAGATGTTGAAAAATTACGTAACGCAGTATCTCAAATCTCTGGCGTTCCGGCTCAAATCAACATTGCTGAAGTGAAAAAACCGGAATTAGATGCAAAATTAGTTGCAGACAGCATCGCTTCTCAATTAGAACGTCGTGTAATGTTCCGTCGTGCTATGAAACGTGCGGTACAAAGCGCAATGCGTTTAGGTGCTAAAGGTATCAAAGTTGAAGTTAGCGGTCGTTTAGGTGGTGCAGAAATCGCACGTTCTGAATGGTATCGTGAAGGTCGTGTACCTCTACATACTCTTCGTGCGGACATCGATTATAACACTGCAGAAGCTCATACTACATACGGCGTAATCGGCGTTAAAGTATGGATCTTCAAAGGTGAAATTTTGGGTGGAATGGCTGCAGTTGCGCAATCAGAACAACAACCTGCCGACAAGCCTAAAAAGGCTCCGCGTGGCAAAGGTCGTAAGTAAGGAGAAACGCTAAATGTTGCAACCAAAACGTACAAAATTCCGTAAAGTTCACAAAGGCCGTAACCGTGGTATCGCGGGTGGTACTGAAGTTAGCTTCGGTACATTCGGGTTAAAAGCAGTTGGTCGTGGTCGTTTAACCGCTCGTCAAATTGAAGCGGCTCGTCGTGCAATGACACGTGCAGTTAAACGTCAAGGTAAAATCTGGATCCGTGTTTTCCCAGATAAACCAATTACTGAAAAACCATTAGAAGTCCGTATGGGTAAAGGTAAAGGTAACGTTGAGTACTGGGTAGCCTTAATCCAACCGGGTAAAGTACTTTATGAAATGGATGGTGTGTCTGAAGAGATCGCAAGACAAGCATTTGCATTAGCAGCTGCTAAATTGCCAATCAAGACTACCTTCGTAACTAAGACGGTGATGTAATGAAAGCTCAAGATTTACGTACAAAAAGTGTTGAAGAGCTGAATGATGAATTAGTGAACCTTTTAGGTGAACAATTCAAATTGCGTATGCAAACAGCCACCGGTCAGCTTCAACAAACCCATCAGGCTAAACAAGTGCGTCGTGATATCGCACGCGTTAAAACCATTTTAACTGAGAAGGCGGGTGAGTAATGACTGATAAAATTCGTAGCGTACAAGGTAAAGTTGTTAGCGACAAAATGGAAAAATCTTTCGTTGTTGCTATTGAACGTAAGGTAAAACATCCGTTATACGGTAAATTTATCCGTCGTACAACTAAATTACACGTACACGATGAGAACAACGAAGCCAAATTAGGTGATGTAGTAGAGATTCGCGAATGTCGCCCTCTCTCTAAAACCAAATCTTGGACTTTAGTTCGTGTTGTTGAGAAAGCAGTTATTGCTTAATTAACAAGTTAAAATAAAAGCCAATGGTTTATACCGTTGGCTTTTTTCTTTCTAAGACTTGCTAAAAAATAATGAAAATTTGACCGCACTTTAAACACTCTGATTTAAGTATAAAATTTTGATTGCGTTTCTAGCTTGATTTTGGTAAACTCCGCCACCTATCCGCCATATATCTTTATAAGGTATGGATAGGTTCGTCCCGCAAGGGTGTATTATTAACTTAACGGAGCATAAAATATGATCCAAGAACAGACTATGCTGGATGTTGCCGATAACTCTGGTGCTCGCAGCGTAATGTGTATCAAGGTTCTAGGTGGATCGCACCGTCGTTATGCTGCTATTGGTGATATCATCAAAGTTACTGTGAAAGAAGCAATTCCACGCGGTAAAGTTAAAAAAGGTGATGTATTAAAAGCAGTTGTTGTGCGCACCAAGAAGGGTGTTCGTCGCCCAGACGGATCAGTCATTCGCTTCGATGGTAACGCTTGTGTAATTTTAAACAATAACACAGAGCAACCAATCGGTACTCGTATTTTTGGACCGGTGACTCGTGAACTTCGTTCTGAGAAATTCATGAAGATCATTTCTTTGGCACCAGAAGTACTGTAAGGAGAAGTGAGAAATGGCTGCAAAAATTCGTCAAAACGATGAAGTAATCGTACTTGCCGGTAAAGACAAAGGCAAGCGTGGCAAGGTAACTAAAGTGTTACCAAACGGTAAAGTGTTTGTTGAAGGTATCAACATCATCACTAAACATGAAAAACCAGTTCCTGCTTTAGGACAAGCTGGTGGTTTAGTGAAAAAAGAAGCGGCTATCGATGCTTCTAACGTTGCGATTTTCAATCCAAAAACAAACAAAGCTGACCGTGTAGGTTTTAGATTCGAAGACGGCAAAAAAGTACGTTTCTTCAAATCTAACAATGAAATTATCTAACAAACTGGAGTAATGCGATGGCGAAACTGCATGATTACTACAGAGATCAAGTAGTAAACGAGTTAAAAAATAAATTCGGCTACAAATCTGTCATGCAAGTCCCACGAATCGAAAAGATTACCCTGAATATGGGTGTGGGTGAAGCATTGACCGATAAGAAATTGCTAGACAACGCAGTAGCGGACTTAGCAGCAATTAGCGGTCAAAAACCTTTAGTAACTAAAGCTCGTAAATCTGTTGCTGGCTTTAAAATCCGTCAGGGATATCCAATCGGTTGTAAAGTAACACTACGCGGCGAGCGTATGTGGGAGTTCTTTGAACGTTTAATTACAATTGCTGTTCCACGTATTCGTGACTTCCGCGGTTTAAGCGCGAAATCATTTGATGGTCGTGGTAACTACAGCATGGGTGTGCGTGAACAAATCATCTTCCCTGAAATCGATTACGATAAAGTAGATCGTGTACGTGGTTTAGATATCACTATCACAACTACCGCTAAGAATGATGAAGAAGGTCAAGCACTACTTGCTGCCTTTAATTTCCCATTCCGTAAATAAGGCAGGTTATAATGGCAAAACAATCAATGAAAGCACGCGATGTAAAACGCGTTAAATTGGCTGAAAAATTCTTCGCTAAACGTGCAGAATTAAAGAAAATCATTTCTGATGTCAATGCCTCTGACGAAGATCGTTGGGATGCAGTGTTAAAGTTGCAAACTTTACCACGTGATTCTAGCCCTAGTCGTCAACGTAACCGTTGCCGCCAAACTGGACGTCCTCACGGCGTTTTACGTAAGTTTGGTTTAAGCCGTATTAAGGTTCGTGAAGCTGCTATGCGCGGTGAGATCCCTGGCCTTAAAAAAGCGAGCTGGTAATATACCACTTTATTTTGGAATCGGAGAAAAAGTACAATGAGTATGCAAGATCCAATCGCAGATATGTTGACTCGTATTCGTAACGGTCAAGCTGCGAACAAAGTTGCAATCAATATGCCTTCTTCCAAGCTAAAAGTGGCAATTGCCAACGTATTAGCTGCTGAAGGTTATATCGAAAGCGTTAAAGTTTTAGAAGGTGCAAAACCTGAATTGGAAATTACTTTAAAATATTTCCAAGGCAAACCGGTTGTAGAAAGCATCCAACGTGTAAGCCGTCCAGGTCTTCGTATTTACAAACGTAAAGACGAATTACCAAAAGTTATGGGTGGTTTAGGTGTTGCTGTAATTTCTACATCTAAAGGTGTTATGACTGACCGTGCAGCTCGTCAAGCGGGCTTAGGCGGTGAGATCATCTGTTACGTAGCTTAATAGAGGGGTAGGAAAATGTCTCGTGTTGCAAAGGCACCTGTTAATATTCCTGCCGGCGTTGAAGTTAAACTCGACGGTCAGCTATTAACAGTAAAAGGTAAAAATGGCGAGTTATCTCGCACAATTCATAACTCAGTTGAAGTTAAACAAGATAATGGTCAATTTACTTTCACTCCACGTGAAGGTTTTGTTGGAGCGAATGCTCAATCGGGTACAGCTCGTGCATTAGTTAATGCAATGGTTATCGGTGTTACTGAAGGCTTCACTAAGAAATTACAACTAGTGGGTGTTGGTTACAGAGCTCAAATTAAAGGCAACGCAGTTGCATTAAGTTTAGGTTTCTCTCACCCTGTGGAGCACACTTTACCAGCAGGTATTACTGCAGAATGCCCTTCACAAACGGAAATCGTTTTAAAAGGTGCAGACAAGCAGTTAATTGGTCAAGTTGCAGCAGATATTCGTGCTTATCGCCGTCCTGAACCTTATAAAGGTAAAGGTGTACGTTACTCTGATGAAGTAGTACGTATGAAAGAGGCTAAGAAGAAATAATTAAGGTAACACTATGGATAAGAAATCAGCTCGTATCCGTCGTGCAGCTCGTGCACGTCATATGATGAGAGAGCAAGGTGTAACTCGTCTAGTTATTCACCGTACTCCGCGTCATATCTACGCACAAGTTATTGCACCAAACGGTTCAAAAGTGCTTGCCGCTGCTTCAACTGTTGAAAAAGCAATTCGTGAGCAAGTTAAATATACCGGTAATAAAGATGCCGCAGCAGTAGTAGGTAAACTTGTTGCTGAGCGCGCATTAGCAAAAGGCGTTAAAGACGTTGCTTTTGACCGTTCCGGTTTTAAATATCATGGTCGTGTCCAAACTTTAGCGGACGCTGCACGTGAAGCTGGTCTACAGTTCTAATGAGGTAAATTGAGATGTCAAACATCGAAAAACAAGCTGGTGAACTGCAAGAGAAGCTAATCGCAGTAAACCGTGTATCAAAAACTGTAAAAGGTGGTCGTATTATGAGCTTTACTGCTTTAACAGTAGTAGGCGATGGTAACGGTCGCGTAGGTTTTGGTTATGGTAAAGCTCGCGAAGTTCCGGCAGCGATCCAAAAAGCGATGGAAAAAGCACGTCGCAATATGATTAATGTCGCTTTAAATGAAGGTACATTACAACACCCAGTTAAAGGTGTTCACACTGGTTCTCGCGTATTTATGCAACCAGCTAGCGAAGGTACAGGTATCATCGCTGGTGGTGCAATGCGTTCAGTGTTAGAAGTTGCTGGTGTACGCAACGTTCTTTCTAAAGCGTATGGTTCAACCAACCCAATCAACGTTGTTCGTGCAACTATTGATGCATTAGCAAATATGAAATCACCAGAAATGGTTGCTGCTAAACGTGGCAAAACCGTTGATGAAATTTTGGGGTAATTGATAATGGCTAAAACTATTAAAGTAACTCAAGTTCGTAGCTCAATTGCTCGTTTACCGAAGCACAAAGCTACCTTGCGTGGTCTTGGTCTTCGCCATATGCACCATACTGTTGAGTTAATCGATACTCCGGCAGTACGTGGTATGATTAACCAAGTTTCATACATGGTTAAAGTGGAGGAGTAAGAGAATGCGTTTAAATACTCTATCTCCGGCTGAAGGTGCTAAGCACAGCGCAAAACGCCTTGGTCGTGGTATTGGTTCAGGTTTAGGAAAAACTGGTGGTCGTGGTCATAAAGGTCAAAAATCTCGTACTGGCGGCGGTGTTCGTCGTGGTTTCGAGGGTGGTCAAATGCCATTATACCGTCGTTTACCAAAATTTGGTTTCACTTCAATGAAGTCAGCTGTAACTGCTGAAGTTCGTTTAAACGAATTAACAAAAGTTGAAGGAAATGTTGTCACTTTAGAAGCATTAAAAGCTGCAAATATTTTAACTAAAGATATTCAATTCGCTAAAGTTATCTTAGCTGGTGAAGTGAAATCTGCAGTTACTGTACGTGGTTTACGTGTAACTAAAGGTGCAAAAGCAGCAATCGAAGCTGCTGGCGGTTCAGTTGAGGAATAATTAGCAAATGGCTAAACAACCAGGTTATCAAAGCAGAAGTACTAATAGTGGTACTGGTGAACTAAAAAGCAGATTGCTTTTTGTATTAGGTGCACTTATCGTTTATCGTATTGGTTCTTTTATTCCGCTTCCTGGTATTGATGCCGCCGTGTTAGCTCAATTAGTTGAACAACAAAAAGGCACCATCATTGATATGTTAAACATGTTCTCTGGTGGTGCATTAAGCCGAGCATCAATTTTAGCATTAGGTATCATGCCGTATATCTCGGCATCTATCGTAATGCAATTACTTGCTACGGTTTCACCTGCTTTAGCAGAATTGAAAAAAGAAGGCGCAGCAGGGCAAAGAAAAATCACCAAGTATACTCGTTATGCAACGGTGGTTTTTGCTACTATCCAAGCTATCGCAATTTCTACCGGTTTACCGAATATGTTGCCACAATTAGTGCCAAATATCGGTTTTACTTTTTACTTCACTGCAGTAGTGAGTCTTGTAACCGGAACCATGTTCTTAATGTGGTTAGGTGAGCAAATTACTGAAAGAGGTATTGGTAACGGTATCTCAATTCTTGTTTTTGGTGGTATTGTTGCAGGATTGCCACATGCAATCATCGAAACAGTTGAGCAAGCTCGTCAAGGACAAATGCATCCTTTAGTTCTTCTACTAATCGCTGCTATTGTTTTTGCAGTAACTTACTTTGTTGTCTTCGTAGAACGTGGACAACGTAGAATTCGTGTTGAATATGCTAAGCGTCAACAAGGACGTCAAATTTTAGGTGGTCATTCAACTCACTTACCATTAAAAGTTAATATGGCAAACGTAATGCCAGCAATTTTTGCTTCAAGCATTATTTTATTCCCTGCCACATTGACACAATGGTTTGGTCAAAATGATAAGTTTGAGTGGTTAAATGACTTATCAATGTTGTTGAATCCTGGACAACCTTTATATCTTCTTGTTTATGCGGTAGCGATTATTTTCTTCAGTTTCTTCTATACTGCAATGCAATATAATCCACGTGATACAGCAGATAATCTAAAAAAATCTGGTGCATTTATCCCAGGAATTAGACCAGGTGAACAAACATCTCGTTACATTGATAAAGTAATGACTCGCTTAACATTAATCGGCGGTCTTTATGTAACGTTCGTATGTTTAGTCCCTTACATTATGACATCAGCATGGGATGTTAAATTCTACTTCGGTGGTACTTCCTTATTAATCGTTGTTGTTGTAATTATGGATTTTATCGTGCAAGTTCAGAGTCACTTAATGTCGTCTCAATATGAATCTGCGTTAAAAAAAGCAAACCTTAAAGGTTTTGGACAGTAATTGTTCATTTAAGTAAAAAGGATAAGCAATGAAAGTTCGTGCTTCCGTTAAGAAGATGTGTCGTAACTGTAAAATTGTTAAACGTGAAGGTGTTGTTCGCGTATTATGCAGCGACCCTAAACATAAACAACGTCAAGGTTAATTAACATTTCTTCTTGCAAAGAACCGGTTGAGTAGTTATACTACTCAACTCATTTATGTCCTTGGTATTCTGTTTGAGTATCCTGAAAACGGGCTTTTCAAGATCAGAATACCAAATTAGTTAAAATAATAGGAGTGCATAGTGGCCCGTATTGCAGGCATTAACATTCCTGATCACAAACACGCTGTAATCGCTTTAACTGCAATTTACGGTATCGGTAAAACTCGTTCTAAAAGCATTTGTGCTGCAGCGGGTATTGCTGAAGATGTTAAGATCAGCGAATTGTCTGAAGAGCAGATTGACAAACTGCGTGACGAAGTTGGTAAATTTACCGTTGAAGGTGACTTACGTCGTGAAGTAACACTAAACATCAAACGTCTTTTAGACTTAGGTTGTTACCGTGGTTTACGTCATCGTCGTAGTTTACCGGTACGTGGTCAACGTACTAAAACTAATGCGCGTACCCGTAAGGGTCCACGTAAGCCGATCAAAAAATAGTCGGGGTAAATAAAGAATGGCTAAAACACCAGTTCGTGCACGTAAACGTGTAAAAAAACAAGTTGTAGATGGCGTAGCACACATTCACGCATCTTTCAATAACACAATCGTTACCATTACTGACCGTCAAGGTAATGCTTTAGCTTGGGCTACAGCAGGTGGTTCAGGTTTCCGTGGTTCTCGTAAATCTACCCCGTTCGCTGCACAAGTTGCTGCAGAACGTTGTGCTGAAATCGTTAAAGAATTCGGCTTAAAGAACTTGGAAGTTATGGTTAAAGGTCCGGGTCCGGGTCGTGAATCAACAATCCGTGCATTAAATGCAGCGGGTTTCCGTATCACGAACATCACTGATGTGACTCCGATTCCTCATAACGGTTGTCGTCCACCGAAAAAACGTCGTGTTTAATGGCGTAATAGGATAGTTGGAGAAAGAAAATGGCAAGATATTTGGGCCCTAAACTCAAGCTCAGCCGTCGTGAAGGCACTGATTTATTCCTTAAATCAGGTGTGCGTGCGATTGATTCAAAATGTAAAATTGATACAGCACCAGGTCAACACGGTGCTCGTAAACCGCGTTTGTCTGACTATGGTAGTCAATTACGTGAAAAACAAAAAGTTCGTCGTATCTATGGTATTTTAGAGCGTCAATTCCGTAACTACTATAAAGAAGCAAACCGTTTAAAAGGTAATACTGGTGAAAACTTACTAGTATTATTAGAAGGTAGATTGGATAACGTTGTTTATCGCATGGGATTTGCTGCAACTCGCGCAGAAGCTCGTCAATTAGTGAGCCACAAAGCGATTGTCGTAAATGGTCGTGTTGTAAATATCCCATCTTTCCAAGTTTCTGTAAATGATGTCGTTGCTGTTCGTGAGAAATCTAAAAAACAAGCACGTATTAAAGCATCATTAGAATTAGCAGAACAAAGAGAAAAACCAACTTGGTTAGAAGTTGATTCTGCGAAAATGGAAGGTGTGTTCAAACGTGTTCCTGAACGTTCTGATTTATCAGCAGACATTAACGAACATCTGATCGTTGAGCTTTACTCTAAATAATAGTTAAGCTTAAAAGCAAAGAGAGGATAAAATGCAGGGTTCTGTTACAGAATTTTTAAAACCACGCTTAGTAGATATCGAGCAAATTAGCTCTACTCATGCTAAGGTGATCTTAGAACCGTTAGAGCGTGGCTTTGGTCATACTCTAGGGAATGCATTACGTCGTATCCTTCTGTCTTCAATGCCAGGTTGTGCTGTAACTGAAGTAGAAATTGATGGCGTATTGCATGAATATAGTAGTAAAGAAGGTGTTCAGGAAGATATTCTTGAAGTTCTTTTAAACCTTAAAGGTCTAGCGGTTAAAGTACAGAATAAAGATGATGTTATTCTGACATTAAATAAATCTGGAATTGGCCCTGTTGTTGCAGCAGATATCACCCACGATGGTGATGTTGAGATTGTTAATCCATCACATGTAATCTGTCACTTAACAGACGAAAACGCATCTATTAATATGCGTATTCGTGTTCAACGTGGTAGAGGTTATGTACCTGCATCTGCTCGTACTCATTCACAAAATGAAGATCGTCCAATCGGTCGTTTATTAGTAGACGCTTGTTATAGCCCGGTTGACCGTATTGCTTACAATGTTGAAGCAGCACGTGTTGAACAACGTACTGACTTAGATAAACTAGTTATCGAGTTAGAAACTAACGGGACTATTGATCCGGAAGAAGCAATTCGTCGTGCAGCAACAATTTTAGCAGAGCAACTCGATGCATTCGTTGATTTGCGTGATGTTCGTCAACCTGAAGTCAAGGAAGAAAAACCGGAATTTGATCCGATTTTATTACGTCCTGTTGATGACTTAGAGTTGACAGTTCGTTCTGCTAACTGTTTGAAAGCAGAAACAATTCACTATATCGGTGACTTAGTACAACGTACAGAAGTTGAGTTATTAAAAACGCCTAATCTTGGTAAGAAATCTCTTACTGAAATTAAAGACGTTCTCGCTTCACGTGGCTTGTCACTTGGTATGCGCCTTGAGAATTGGCCACCAGCAAGTATTGCTGAAGACTAGTTTGGTCATAGGTTAAGATTTTTCTGAGAAGGATAAGATCATGCGCCATCGTAAGAGTGGTCGTCAACTAAACCGTAATAGCAGCCATCGCCAAGCGATGTTCCGTAACTTAGCAAGTGCTTTAGTTAGTCATGAAATCATCAAGACTACTTTACCAAAAGCTAAAGAATTACGTCGTGTAGTTGAACCGTTAATTACATTAGCAAAAGAAGATAGCGTTGCAAACCGTCGTTTAGCATTCGCTCGTACTCGTAACATCGAAACTGTTGCGAAATTATTCAATGAATTAGGTCCACGTTTTGCTCAACGTGCAGGTGGTTACACCCGTATCTTAAAATGTGGTTTCCGTGCAGGTGACAACGCTCCAATGGCATACATTGAGTTAGTTGATCGTCCAGAAGTTGCAGAAGCAGCAGCGGAATAATAATTTGTTATAAAATGAAAAGGCTCACTAATGTGAGCCTTTTTTATATTTCTTTTTCTAGAATTCAGCTTCAGCTCTGAATGTCATTTTCTCACCTGTAATAGGATGAGTAATCGTAAGTTCTTCTGCATGTAAGCATAGGCGAGGTGACATCGCTTTAGATTGTGGGTGAGAATAAAATTTGTCACCTAAAATAGGATGTCCTAGTGCGAGTGTATGTAAACGTAGTTGATGTGAACGTCCTGTGATTGGTGTCAGTTTTACTCGAGTGCAGTTAGTAGGTAATCTTTCTAGAACTTCATAAAACGTGACCGCTCTTTTACCAAATACAAAATCAATGCGTTGACGCGGGCGATTTTCCCAATCACAAATCATGGGAAGATTAATTTCCCCACTATCTTGTTCTAAGTGTCCCCATACTAAAGCTTGATAATATTTCTTTGGCTCACGTTCACGAAATTGACGTTTCAACTCTTTATCTGCCGCTTTACTTAATGCAAATAGAATAATCCCACTTGTGGCCATATCTAAACGATGTGCAGGTTCACAAAATCCAAATTTCTCTTTTACCCGACTCATTGCACTGTCATAGTATTCTGGCTGATTGCCAGGGACTGAAAGTAAACCGCTTGGTTTGTTTACTACGCAGATATGATTATCTTGGTAGATAATATCTAAATACGGTTCTAAAGGGGGGTGGTATTCAATAAGTGCCATATTATTCCTTGTTTGTCACTATTACCCGAAGGCTATCTAGTCGCCAGCTTGCTTTACTTAATTCTTCTAGAGAAACTAAACGTTGTTTTTCTAATACATCAATTTCCACCTGGCGAATATTTTTATTTACTGCTTTCAAGGCTATAAGTCTATTGAGCTCAGTGCTCAATGTTTGATCGGCTAATCTACTGGCTTCTCGAATTTGAGCTTGTGCAATTTCAGTTATTTTGTGCTCGCCTAGTTTAATTAATTGCTCAATATTTGGACGAGCCATTTTGACCATTTTATTTGCAATGTCTTTGCTTAGTAGCTTAAGTTTATTTTGCAATGTATCAAAATTAACTTGTCCGGCGAGATCATTTCCTTTGCTATCCAGCAATAATCGAACTGGTGTAGGTGGAAGAAAACGATTCAGTTGCAAGCCTTTTGGTGATTGGCTTTCAATCATATAAATCAATTCAACCAGTAGCGTGCCAGCAGGCAGTTGTTTATTGACTAATAATGCCATTGCTGCTTTGCCAATGTCGCCAGAAGCGATTAAATCAATGCCTTGACGAATCATTGGGTGATCCCAGGTAAGAAATTCTAATTCCTCACGCGCAAGGGCTAGTTGTCGGTCAAAAGTTACTGTGACACCTTCTTCTTTTAGTCCTGGAAAATCAGGAACAAGCATGGTGCCTGTTGGCGTGATGACAATGCTGTTTTCACCTAAATCATCTTGTTCTACACCAATAATATCAAATAAATTCAGTGCAAAATTGACTAATTGTGGCGAATTATCTGTTTGAGCAATTTCTCCCGCAAGTCGTTGTGCCTTTTCACCACCATTAGAATTTAATTCTAACAAACGATCACGACCTTTTTCCAAGGCTAAACGCAATGCTTTTGCTTGTTTTTGCGTTTGGAGAATGAGTTGCTCAAAATCTGCTTTATTTTCTGACCGCACTTTTAATAAAGTTTCATATTGTTCAAACAATGCCATACCAATAGGGCAAGTTTGTTCAAAAGCATTTAATCCTTCATGATACCAACGTGCTAAATCTTGCTGTGCAGAACCTGATAGGCAGGGTACATAAATTTGTACATCTCGCGTTTGCCCGATGCGATCTAAACGGCCAATACATTGCTCAAGTAAGTCAGGATTTTCTGGTAAATCGAAGAGTACGAGATGGCAAGCAAATTGGAAGTTTCTCCCTTCAGAACCAATGCTTGAACTCAGTAAAACTTGTGCGCCATTATCAGTATCTGCAAAATAAGCCGCTGCACGATCTCGTTCAATAATCGACATTCTTTCATGGAAAACAGCAATGCGAATGGCTTCTTTTTCTCGTAAAATTTGCTCAAGTTGAATTGCCGTTTGTGCTGTTTTACAAATGACTAAGATTTTTTCATTTCGGTGTGATTTTAAGAAATCAATTAACCAATGAATTTTTTCATCACCCTCAGTCGCATCAATCGTTACTTGGTGATAAACCCGATGCGGGAAACCTTTTACACCTTGGCGTGTATTGCGAAATAAAATACGGCTTGTGCCATGTCTGTCGATGAGATTTTGAATGAGTTCTTGTCGCGCAGCTTGTTTCTCCTCATCATTATGACAGGCTAAAGCTTTGAATAATGATTCGACATCCTGCTCATTGAGTAAATCAGAAATATGATTTTTTTCGACCGCACTTAGCGGCTTCTCTGAGAGTAAAGATTGCACAGCATCCGCAACAGGCTGATAGTTTTCTTGCTCCTTCAAGAATGCTTGATAATCGTAAAAACGCTCATGATCAAGCAAGCGTAAACGTGCAAAATGGCTTTCCAAACCCAGTTGTTCAGGCGTTGCGGTGAGTAATAAAACAGACGGAATAGCATTCGCTAATTGTTCCACCAGTAAATAAGCGACACTTGGCGCATTTTCAGACCAAGCTAAATGATGTGCTTCATCGACAATTAAACAGTCAAATTCAGCTTCAATGGCTTGTTGTAAGCGATGAGGGTGAGCTTTCAACCAGTCTAATGCACAAATAATTAAGCTTTCCGTGCTAAATGGATTGATGGCTTGTTCGGCAAAATCTTCACAACGTTCTTCATCAAATAATGAAAAATGTAAATTAAAACGACGAAGCATTTCGACAAGCCATTGATGTTGTAAGGTTTCCGGTACAATAATTAACACACGTTGTACTTTTTCAGCAAAAAGCTGATTTTGCAAAATCATCCCTGCTTCAATGGTTTTACCTAAACCTACTTCATCGGCTAAGAGCACACGCGGATTGATACGATTTCCCACCTCTTGCGCAATATGAAGTTGATGAGGAATTAAACCCGCACGATTGCCTCGTAAACCACGTAAAGGCGATTGAAATTGAGCTTGTTGATGCCGAAGCGTTTGATAGCGTAACGCAAAATGTTCACTGCGGTCGATTTGCGATGAAAAGAGGCGATCTTTTGCTTGGCTAAAAGAAATTATCGGAGAAAGTTCTTTTTCATTGACAATAATGTCTTCGCCTTGCGCATTTTTGACTAAATAAAATAAGAGACCATTCATTTCTTGAACATCAAGAACTTCACCTTGCCAACCTGCCTGGTGATGAAGTTGTTCCCCTTTATTCAATACAATTCGGGTTAAGGGAGCTTGTGCCACCGCATAAATTCGGGTTTCATCTGTGGCGGGAAAGTGAAGGGTAACTGAACGGAAATCTAAGTCTGTAATCATGCCTAATCCGAGGCTATTTTCTGTTTCGCTAATCCAACGTTGACCGATTGCAAATGACATCATCTTCCTCTTAATGAATCTCTTAAAATGGGGCGATATTGTAGTCTGATTATAAGGGAAAGCAAGGCATGGCCATCTAAAAGTATGAAAAATAAAGTGTGATTTATCTCACAATAATCAAATTAAATACTCGCTATGCTTTACTTTAAAAAAGTGCGGTGTAAAAATGGCGTACTTTTTATAAAACAGGAGTGTTCCATGAATTGGACAGAACGACTTAAAGAAGAATTTTTATCCGGTTGGAAGCCTTTTGAAGTGGTATGGGTGGTTATTTTCCTTGCCGCGCAAATTATTGCTTATGTTCTTGCGCCAGATAGCCCATTAGGCATGATTTCGGGTATTGCAGGTATTCTCTGTGTAGTATTGGTGAGTAAAGGAAAAATTAGCAACTATTTCTTTGGGCTTATTTTTGCTTACACCTATTTTTATGTCGCATGGGGAAACAATTTCCTGGGCGAAATGAATACGGTGCTCTATGTGTATATTCCATCACAATTTATCGGTTATTTTATGTGGAAACAACACATGCAAAACGATAATGGCAGTGAAAGTGTAATTGCAAAAGCTTTAACACCAAAAGGTTGGGCAATTTTACTCGTGAGTGTTGGGATTGGGACATTCTGCTTTGTGCAGGCTTTAAAAGCAGCGGGCGGGAGTTCTACAGGATTAGATGGTTTAACCACGATTATCACCGTAGCGGCACAATTATTGATGATTTTGCGTTATCGTGAGCAATGGTTATTGTGGATTGTCTTAAATGTGCTTTCCATTTTACTTTGGGCAGAGCAGCCAGCGATGTACTTAATGTATAGTGCTTACTTACTTAACTCATTATATGGTTATTACAACTGGACGAAACTCGTCAAAGCGGAAAGTCACTAATCACATCAATAAAAAAGGGCATAGTCATATGCCCTTACATTTTCAAATAAAATGCCTTCGTCAACGCAATAAATTCCTCTGTGTACTGATTGTTTTCGTTATAAATCACCAAGCTATCTTTTACCTGTGGTAAATGCTCTCGGCTAAACGTGAGTAATATCCGTTGTGGATCTTTCCCTGTCTTTGTAATGACATCAGTCTGCTTAATGCAACAGAGTGCGGTTGAATTTATCAATGTTTTCCCCGCCTCATAAGGCAAGACAAAACTGATTTTTCCTTTTTCGGATAAACAACTCGCCGCCCAATTTAACCAATCTAAATGGCTTTGTTGAACATAACGGGCAAGTGCTCGTTCATTATTTCTACATTCAACGCCTTGCGCAAAATAAGGCGGATTCGCCACAATTAAATCAAATTGATGTGCTGTTTGTTGGCAATAAGTTTGCACATCTTGGTGTGTTAAATAAAGGCGATTGTGCCATGGCGAAGCCTGGAAGTTTTCTTGTGCTTGTTGTGTTGCAAGGGGATCAAGTTCAACGGCTTCAATTTGGCAATGCTCATGACTTCGTTGGGCGAGCATTAATGCAACCAAGCCTGTGCCAGTCCCCATATCTAGAATATACTGACAATCAGATACATCCGCCCAAGCACCCAGTAAAATGCCGTCTGTGCCGACTTTCATTGCACAATGTTGTTGATTAATATGGAATTGTTTGAAGGTAAAGCTGCTCATAAAATCTTGCGGAAAATGACCGCACTTTCAGGTATAATCAGCCCCAATTTTAACAAATTAACGCAAAATAATGAATTTATCCCCATTTGAAGAATTCGATCTTTCCCCTGAATTATTAAAGGCCTTAGAAAAGAAAGGTTATACTCGCCCAACTGCCATCCAATTAGAAGCGATTCCGGCTGCAATGGAAGAGCGTGATGTGTTAGGTTCTGCACCAACAGGTACAGGTAAAACTGCTGCATTTTTATTGCCAGCGATTCAGCATTTATTGGATTATCCCCGTCGTAAACCTGGTGCGCCTCGCATTTTAATTTTAACACCAACTCGTGAGTTAGCGATGCAGGTTGCGGAACAAGCGGAAGAATTGGCGCAATTCACGCATTTGAAGATTGCTACGATTACAGGCGGTGTAGCGTATCAAAATCATGGGGAAGTGTTTAATTCAAATCAGGATATCGTGGTGGCAACACCAGGACGTTTATTGCAATACATCAAAGAAGAGAACTTTGATTGTCGCGCGGTAGAAATGCTGATTTTTGATGAAGCAGATCGCATGTTGCAAATGGGCTTTGGGCAAGATGCGGAGAAAATTGCTGCTGAAACGCGTTGGCGTAAACAAACCCTCCTTTTCTCTGCCACATTAGAAGGGGACTTATTAGTTGATTTTGCAGAACGTTTATTGAATGACCCAGTAAAAATCGATGCAGAGCCAAGTCGTCGTGAGCGCAAGAAAATCAATCAGTGGTATTATCACGCCGATAGCAATGAACATAAAATTAAGTTGCTTGCACGTTTTATCGAAACCGAGAACGTGAGTCGTGGTATTGTGTTTGTCCGTCGTCGCGAAGATGTACGTGAGCTGTCTGAAACCTTGCGTAAACGTGGTATTCGCTCTACTTATCTAGAAGGCGATATGGCACAAACTCAACGTAATAATGCCATTGATAAATTAAAATCAGGTGTTGTTACTGTGTTAGTGGCTACTGATGTGGCTGCTCGAGGCATTGATATCGATGATGTGACACATGTCATGAACTTCGATTTGCCTTACAGCGCAGATACCTATTTACATCGTATTGGTCGTACGGCTCGCGCAGGGAAAAAGGGCACTGCTGTTTCCTTTGTTGAAGCCCATGATTACAAATTGCTCGGTAAAATTAAACGCTATACGGAAGAGCTTTTGAAAGCGCGTATTTTAGAAGGATTAGAACCTCGTACTAAACCACCAAAAGATGGTGAAGTAAAATCTATGTCTAAAAAACAAAAAGCGCGTATTAAAGAAAAACGTGAAGAAAAGAAAAAATCAGAGGTGAAGAGGAAAGCCAAATTACGTCATAAAGATACGAAAAATATTGGTAAACGCCGTAAACCAAGCACAGAAAAAACAGATGAGAAATAATAAAAAAATAACCGCCACTTATTAAGTGCGGTTATTTTTTTGACTATTTATTGACTTGGCTACCGATTACACCACCTAATGCGGCACCACCTAATGTGGTCGCGGTATTACCACCAAGCATATAGCCTGCTGCACCACCAATAGCTGCGCCAGCTGTTGTATTTTTTTGTGTACGGTTCATATTTCCACATGCAGCAAGGGAAATAATAGTCATCGCGATAACAAGTGATTTTCCAATTAATTTCATAGGATCTCTCCGTGTTTAACATATAAAACTATCCATATTGATAGTACTCCATAAGACAAACGGAGATGAATGAAAGTTCAAAAATATGCGTTTTTCGATGTTTTTTTGAACAATTGAATATATTGAATGTTAATCTTTAGCTTGATCTAATACTTTCGCAACCACTTTCAAATATTCAATCGCCAATCCATGGTGTCCTGTACTCGCATTAAATACTAAATCTTCACTTAATACACCACAAGGCATATCCTCTGGGATTTTACCGTCCTCATAAGCTTGATAATCGTCTCGCCAGTCACCATCAAAATAATAGTGTTCTAAGGTTTTCATTTTTGGTAAGAAAGCTTGCCATTTTTCAAGAAATTGTTCCGCGTCAGCTAAGAAACTCTCCGCTTCATTGAGAAGGTTTTCCATTTCTGAAATTTTATCTAAGCGTGATTGAGGTAACATAGGTTTCTCCAAAATAAGGTAAAAATAAACCGCACTTTATTCGAACAAAGTGCGGTGAGTTTATCATGAGTTTTTAGACTTACACATCATAAGTGGTAGATGCTGTGTTGCCACCGCGACCTGTCCAGTTGGTGTGGAAGAATTCACCACGTGGTTTATCAGTACGTTCATAAGTATGTGCGCCGAAGTAGTCACGTTGTGCTTGCAATAAGTTTGCCGGTAAACGGGCTGAAGTATAGCCATCTAAGAAGGTAATCGCAGAGGCCATACAAGGCATTGGGATACCTACTTCGATCGATTTTGCCACCACTTTACGCCAGTCACTCAATGCGTTTTCTAAAATGCCTTTGAAGTAACTATCTGAACCTAAGAAGATTAAATCTGGATTGGCTTCATATGCATCACGAATGTTACCTAAGAAACGGCTACGGATAATACAACCTTCACGCCATAATAATGCTGTTGCACCGTAGTTGATGTTCCAGCCAAATTGTTCAGAGGCTTCACGAATCAGCATAAAGCCTTGTGCGTAAGAAATGATTTTAGACGCTAATAAGGCTTTACGTACCGCTTCAATCCACACTTTTTTATCGCCTTCAACCGGTTGAATTGTTTTGCCAAATAATTGGTTAGCGGCAACACGTTGATCTTTAAAGGAAGATACGCAACGAGCAAAGACAGATTCAGTGATTAAGGTTAATGGAATACCGAAATCTAAAGCATTGATACCTGTCCATTTACCAGTCCCTTTTTGGCCAGCTGTATCTAAGATTTTTTCAACTAATGGCTCACCATCAGCATCTTTATAACCAAGAATATCGGTGGTGATATCAATTAAATAGCTATCAAGTTCAGTTTTTTTCCATTCTGCGAAGATAGCTTGCATTTCTTCATAGCTTAAGCCTAAACCTTCTTTTAAGAATTGGTAAGCTTCACAGATTAATTGCATATCGCCATATTCGATACCGTTATGAACCATTTTTACAAAGTGGCCAGCACCTTCGCCACCAACCCAGTCACAGCAAGGTTCACCTTGTTCTGTTTTAGCAGAGATTGCTTGGAAGATTGGTTTAACATATGGCCATGCTTCGTGGTTACCACCCGGCATGATAGATGGTCCGTGACGTGCACCTTCTTCACCACCCGAAACACCTGAACCGATAAAGCGAATGCCTTTTTCAGCCAATGCTTTAACGCGGCGATTTGTATCTGGATAGTTTGAGTTACCGCCATCAATAATAATGTCGCCTTCTTCTAGGTGCGGTAATAATGCCTCAATGAATTGATCCACTACATCACCCGCACGCACCATTAACATCACTTTACGTGGTTTTTCTAATTTAGAAGCTAAATCTTCTAAAGAGTATGCGCCGATAATATTCGTGCCTTTTGCCGCGCCTTGTAAAAATTCATCCACTTTTGAAGTGGTACGGTTATATGCCACAACTTTAAAGCCATGATCATTCATATTTAAAATGAGGTTTTGCCCCATTACGGCTAAGCCGATAACACCGATGTCGCCTTTTACTGACATTGTTTTCTCCTGTTGTAGTGTGGGGATGCCCACCGTGATTTTTGAAATGGTTAATAGTGGGACAAATCCCACTCTAAAATATAAATTATTTATTTTTTATAATATAATCAAAAACATCTCTATTAAAAAATCCTGAGTTATAGCTATTTGTTCTTTCCCGTAAAGGAGTAATAATTCCTTCATTTATATATTCAGGTAAGTTTTCAATAAAAATAACATCTGAAGGATCTTTATGATATCCAAGATAAATTAGAATTTGAGCTTGTATATCATTTATCTGAACTAACTTTACTCTATCAAATTTATATCTTTGATAATCAACAGCAATCAGATAGCCAATAGCATCTAAATATTCTTCGAATTTTTCTTTGCTAAAAAAAGAATTGTGACAAAAGTCGTATAAAAAACTATTAGGGTTTTCTTCATAATTATCATCAATAATTTTTTTCGCATTTCCAAGCTGTGTTGTAGACATCAAGGTTTCCCTTATACAATTAAATTAACTCTTTGCCCACGCACTCATATGTTGCATAAATCTAATGCGGATAATAATCTACAGCTTACGTAGCAGATAAAAGCACAATTTTGGCTTGTGGATGTAAGACTTGTTTAGTGTGTTCAATCAACTGCAAGATGATACCTTGTTTCTGATATTCTATAGCAAAACTTCTTTTAAATTTCTTTAATTAAAGAGCTGCCTTGCTCTAACGTGTCTAGCCACTGCCATTTTTCATGACCGATGAGTTTGCTTTCTTCTAAAGAAAATGTTGTACAGCAACGTCCCAAACGATTTTCTAGAGATTGATTTAAATGTTGATACGTAAATTCAATTTGAGTATCGTTAATCCACTTCCCAATTAAAAAGCCTTTTAAAATTTCACCACCACAATATTCGGCCCAAATCATTTTACCTTGTTGATGGTAATGAAATTCTGTTTGGCTACTCACCTCACCATTTTCGGTGTTTTCAACAGCAATAAATTTTTTATTATCTAAATTCAACATTAAAGTCACTCTGCATCTGATGTATCTATATCTTATTTTTGCATAATGTAATGCATTTCTACATTTTTCGCTTTTGCGGCTTTTTCTAGATCTGTTTTATCACTTTGACTATCTCCAACAAGGTATAAAGATACATCCTTGCCGACCTTTTCTGCATTATTTAGTCCATACATAGCAACTGCTTTATTCACAGATTGACTGTTTCCTGCAATTCCAATGTGTAAATTATCTGTAGCTAAAAGAGATACGAGTCGTTTTCCTGAAGTACCACCTGCGGTTCTAATCGTTGCTACTAGCATTCCATTTGAAACTGGGTTTCCTGCTTCCGGAACTTGAAGCATTACTGAGCGATTATCTTTTGGCATTTGTGCCGCTAACTGATCTAAAGATGGACCAGATGAACAAGCAAATAACAAAGTTGAAGTAAGTAGTACAAACAGTTTTTTCATTTTTGTCACCATATCATTCTAATAAATTAACTCTTCGTCCATGCACTCATATGTTGAGTAAATCCAATATGCGGATAATAATCCACTGCTTGTGGAGCGGATAAAAGCACAATTTTGGCTTGTGGATGTAAGGCTTGTTTAGTGTGTTCAATTAACTGCAAGCCGATACCTTGTTTTTGATATTGTTCATCAACCGCTAAATCAGATAAATAACAGCAGTAGGCAAAATCTGTCACGGAACGTGCCACACCCACTAATCGTTCACCATCCCAAGCGGTCACTAATAAATCTGCATGGTGTAACATTGCCGCGACACGCTTTTCATCCTCTAATGGACGGCGTGCCCCGAGCGTCGTTTTATTTAACAATTCAATAAATTGTTTAACTGAAATTGGTTCATTCACTTTGTAGTCTATCATTTTGCAAACCTATGATATTTGATACTCAACTTGTTATAGCAATTTAGCCGCCGCTTTATCCAAATACCATTCCGTCACGCCGTTTTTCGCCTGAATTTTGGCTGCAGGATAAGGCAGATTCTCTGCAGGAGTCGTTTGGATTTCTTTTAAAATATCCGCTTTGCTTTCGCCGGTGACTAAATAGGTAATGCGTTTGGCTTGTTCAATGAGTTTGGCTGTTTTAGAAATGCGGATTTGACCGCTTTCAGGGTGTTTTGCAATGATGGCAAGATTTTCGTCATCAAAATTGGTTTGATGTGGGAAGAGAGAAGCGGTATGACCATCAGTTCCCATACCTAAAATGATCCAATCAAAAACACCGTTTGGAATGACCGCACTTAATTCTTCTTCGAAGCGTTTTAGTTCAAAGTGCGGTTCATTTTCGCCACGAATTCTGTGAATGTTTTCCGTTGGAATTTGAATATGATCGAATAAGAGTTTTTGCACTTCGCCATAGTTACTTTCTGAATTTGTTGGTGGAACCATGCGATCATCACCCCACCAAAAATGCAGATTTTTCCAGTTAATTTGTTCCGCATAAGGCGTTTTGGCTAAGGTTTTAAATAACAACTTAGGTGTTGAACCACCAGAAAGGGAAATATGCACAGGGTGATTTAATTGGCTATAAATCACAAATTCTTGGGCAATCTTTTCAACAGCATGTTGAGCTGTTGGGAAGGTAATGGTGTTCATGTTTGTTTCTCTCTATTCGGTGATAAGCCTTCTTCTATTTATTGAAGAAGGCGAGATATTGATGACTAAACCTTTTTCTTCATTTTACCGCTTGGTTTACGCCATACGCGACCACTTTTCGCAATGAGTTTTTCTGCAGCAACCGGTCCCCAAGTGCCCGCTTCATATTCATGAACTCGACCGCCAGCTTCTTTGTAGTCTAAAATTGGTTGAACGAATTTCCATGCAGCATGAACGGCATCAGTACGAGCGAAGAGTGTCGCATCGCCTTTCATCGCATCAAGTAATAAGCGTTCATAAGCCGTGAGTACTTGCTCGTCGGCTAAATCGGCATAACGGAAATCCATTGATACTTCTTTGGCTTCAAAGCCCGCACCTGGTTTTTTCAAACCGAAGCGCATTGAAATGGCTTCATCAGGTTGAATACGGATGATCAATTTATTCTCAGGCGCATTTTGACTGAATACCGGATGTGGCGTAGTTTTGAAATGAATCACAATTTCAGTCACACGTGCCGGTAAGCGTTTACCTGTACGCACATAGAAAGGTACGCCAGCCCAACGCCAGTTTTCGATTTCGCAACGTAATGCCATAAAGGTTTCAGTACGAGAGTTAGCTGGAACGCCTTTTTCCTGTAAATAGCCTTTAACTTCTTTGCCATCAATTTCCGCTGCAGTGTATTGACCAAGCACTAAGTTGTGCTCAACGTCATCTTGCGTTAATGGACGTAAAGAATGCATGACTTTGGCCACTTCATCACGCATTGAGTTTGCATTGATGATTGCCGGTGGTTCCATGGCAACCATGGCGAGAACTTGTAATAAGTGGTTTTGGAACATATCACGCATTGCACCGGAACCATCATAATAGCCACCACGTTCTTCTACGCCAATGGCTTCGGCACCTGTAATTTCGACATAATCAATGTAATTACGGTTCCAAAGCGGTTCGAATAAACCATTTGAGAAGCGTAAAACAAGTAAGTTTTGTACGGTTTCTTTACCAAGGTAATGGTCGATACGATAGATTTGATGTTCTTCAAAGAAACGATGAATTTGGACGTCGAGTTCTTGTGCGGTTTTTTCATCATAACCAAAAGGTTTTTCGACAATAATCCGTTTCCAACCGTCTTTTTCTTCGTTTAAACCATGAGCAGCAAGACATTCTGGAATTACACCATATAAGCTTGGTGGCGTGGACATATAGTAAAGGGTGTTGCCATTCGTTTGATATTTAGTATGTAATTCTTCTAAACGAGGGACTAATTTACCGTAATCCGCAGCATCAGATGTGTTTACCGCTTGGTAATAGAGATGACTACAAAAAGCATCTAGCGTTTCAGGGGTGGTTTCTTCTGTTTCAAGTAACGCTTCACGCATTTTTTCACGGAAAGTCTCATCGTTTAATTCTGAACGCGCGACACCTAATACAGAAAATTTGTTTAGACGACCAAATTTGAAGAGATTATAAAGTGCTGGAATGAGTTTACGGTGAGTCAAATCACCGGAAGCACCAAAAATCACGATACAGTTATTATTAGTTTGCATATTATTCCTTATTGTTCCGAGTAGTATTTTTAAATAATGCAATATATTACTGCACTTTACCAATCGAACCAATCAATTAAATTGAAAGACAGATGCCCAATTTTGTGTATTATCTGCCACCATTACAAAGGGGGGATTAATTAAACTTTCACGCTGATTATAAGTGAGCGGCTGATAGTGCGGATCGAAAATCATTCCATTGATTTCAGCTAATAAAATTTCAGCGCCTGCCGTATCCCATTCGCCAGTTTTACCGAGTCGAACATAGCAATCAACAGCTCCCTCAGCAACCAAACCGCTTTTCAAACTGCTCGACCCCACCACCGTAAATTCGCATGTCAAATTCTTTGCTAAAATTGACCGCACTTTTTCTTGTGAGGTAGTGGCGCCTACGGCGATTTTTAACGGTTTGGTGAGATCGATTTTTCTGGGTTGTAAGGTTTTTATTTCTTTGTTGCTTTGCTTGAATGCCCCAAAACCTTTCATTGCGTAATAGGTGATATTCAAAATAGGGAAGTGGATAATACCCAGTACAGGTTGATGGTTTTGTACGAGTGTAATCAATACGGAGAATTGATCTGTGCGATCAATAAATTGCTGCGTGCCATCAAGGGGATCGATTAGCCAATAAGTTTGCCAAGTTTGGCGTTGTTCAAAGGGGATATTGCAGTTTTCTTCTGACAGAACAGGAATGTCAGGGAAAAGTGCGGTCAGTTTTTCGATTAAAAACTGGCTGACAAATAAATCTGCTTCCGTGACAGGGGTGTTATCCGATTTAGTTTGTATTTTTACATCCTGTTGGTAAAAATGAGCTAAATGTTTTCCCGCTTCATTAGCGAGTGCACGGACTTGATCGAGAAGAGATTGAGATAATTGCATGTTTATTTCCTACTTTGATTTCGGTAATAACAAGGAGAGGAAAATTGTCGTATAGATTGCCAGGATGGCAGAACTCTCTAAGACAAATAATACACGGTCAGTCAGATATTGAGTATTTTGTGCGATGAGAAGGTTGCCGATACTCCAATAACAAAAAAGAATGATGAATGAAAAAATGAGAATTTTATTCCACTGATGACGTAGATAGCCGCGGTATTTAGCAAAGTAAGCATTGATTATTGCTGGCACGGTGAGAGGCCAAAATGTTAGAAAGAAACCAAATAATGCAGCATCGAAGTTGCCTTCTTTGCAGTAGTCCATTCCGAAAGCGACATAAGCAATAATGCTACCGATTAGCTGTGTAACCAATGGGAAGATGATAATTGCTTTTAGATAAGGGGATTGCATTGACACCTTAAGCTCCTAGAAAAATAGGCTATCCGAGGACAGCCTATTTAAATCCATTATTTCGATTTCTTTGCACGTAATACACGAGAAACGAAAATAAAGATACCAAAGATAAATACGGCAAGACCAAGTAATTCGCCAATATTATCCCAATTTTCTAATCCTAAGGCTAATGGATCTTCAGAACCACCTGAGGTGACAGATGCCGCAATAATGAAGGCTAAGATGACGCCCATCAAGCTTTCACCCACAATTAAACCCGCAGCGAAAAGTGTGCCGAAACGTTCTGCTTTTTTCTCTACTTCAGTATCGTTAGTGCGTTTTGCATAGTTTTTAATATGACGGGTGATAAACCATGCCATTACCGCACCGACCACAACCGGCATATTGATTGATGGTGGAAGGTAGATACCAATCCCAACCGCTAATACTGGTAAGGCAAAGCGGCTGTCACTGGTTTTACGCATGAATGCATCCACAATGATCAATACAATACCTAAACCTACACCAGTTAAAATGTAGGTCCATTCTAAATGGTCGGTGAAAATACCTTGTGAAATGGTGGTCATAAGGGTTGCTTGTGGCGCTGAAAGCGCTTGTGCTGGATCCATATCTGGACGTGGTAATGCGCCAGTGAAACCATAAGCGTGGTATAAAATTTCTAATACCGGTGCAATCACTAATGCACCAACGAAACAACCGATAATCAATGCAACCTGTTGTCTCCAAGGGGTCGCTTCAACTAGAAGACCGGTTTTTAAGTCTTGTAAGTTATCGTTTGAAATAGTCGCAGTGGTTAAAACGATAGATGCCGTGAATAAGGTCAATGCCGTTAAGAATTTTTGACCGTCCGCTGTTTCAAATAAACCACTGCTTTTACCAATGGTCACTAAAACAAGTGAAATCACGATAACAGAAATGATCCCGATACCAGAAATAGGGCTAGAAGATGAACCCACAAGTCCTGCCATATAACCAGACGCTGCTGCAACGAAGAAACCAATTAACACCGCGAGTAGCGTACAAACAACCACTAATAACACGGCAAGCTCAGCAGAAATTGGTGCGGCTGCAATGAAGTGATATAAAGAAATCACGATTAGCACGACAGTCGCCAATAAAATGTAAATGATAGTTTTTGGCGATAAGTCGATATCAATACGATGTTCTGATTCAGCTTGTGAGCCTTTTAACATACGGAAAGAATGAACCATCCCTTCAATCATTGGTTTGAAAAGGATTAATAATGTCCAAATTGCCGCAATACCGATAGTACCCACACCGATAAAGCGAACTTTCGTTTTCCATTCAGCCATAGCATAACTAACAATAGAGGCATCCGTTGGCATATCGCCTGTTGCAGTGAAATAAGGTACCGCAACACCCCAAGCAAGGAATGTACCGAATAACATGGCAAGACCGCCCACGATACCAATTAAATAACCGGCACCCACTAAGGCAAGAGAGAAGCCCATTGGTAATTGGAAAATGGCTTTGCCGTTAGAGAACCATGCGCTTGCGCTATCAGACATGACACGTAATGCGTTGGTTAAGAATGCAACAGTTGCCGCAAAAATACCACCGTAAGCAATATCTTTTACACCACTGTCGATTTCGCTATTGTTACCTGCTTTCAAGATTTCAGCGGCAGCCACACCTTCAGGGTAAGGTAAGTCGCTGTTTACGACCATTGCACGACGTAATGGAATGGTAAATAGCACGCCCAATGTACCGCCAGCGGCACAGATTAACACTGTTTGCCAGAATGGGAATTCTTGCCAGTAACCCATCATTAACAGGCCTGGAAGAACGAAAATAACAGAAGACAATGTTCCCGCTGATGAAGCTTGGGTTTGCACCATGTTATTTTCTAAGATACTGGAATCCTTAAAGAATTTTAAAACTGCCATAGAGATAACAGCAGCAGGAATGGAGGACGCAAACGTCATCCCCACTTTAAGACCCAAATAAACGTTAGATGCAGTGAAGATCACTGTAATTAACGCCCCAAGGAACATCCCCCGGAAGGTCAATTCTTTTAAATTATTATCAGACATAAATTTTCCTATATATTTTTTGAAAAATGGCGATACATTCTCAAAAAAAGAATATTTATGCAAGTTTTCTTTAAAGTTAATCGCTTGCTATTAGAAATTATTTAAATTTATTCAATTAAATTTATCGTTTTTTTAAGTGTTCGCGTAAAGAATAAAGTGCAGCAAGATTTCTGGCCTCATTAAATTCATCACTGTCCAAAAGTGCATCAAGTTGAGATAACGGATAACGGACTATTTCTAATGGTTCAGGCTCATCGCCTTCCAGTTTATTGGGGTATAGATCTTCACCCAATAAAACGTGTATTTTATGACCCATGATTTGTGGATTGATCTTCATAGTACGTAAAAATGTCCATTTTTTTGCGCCAAAACCAATTTCTTCCTGCAATTCACGATTCGCACTTTGTTCGGGCGTTTCTCCCGTATCCATTCCACCTTTTACAAAACCGAGTTCATATTGTTCTGTTCCAACAGCATATTCGCGAACCAGGAGGAGATCCGCTCCATCAATTGCGATCACCATGACAGAATCGCGATTAAAAGGGCGGAAACGTTCATAAGTGCGGTCAATGCCATTAGAGAATATGAGTTCTACGGCTTGAATTTCAAACAAGTGGGATTTTGCCACGGTGGAAAGGGAGAGAATGTGTGGAAGTTGTTTTTTCATAATATTAGCCCTATTATCTTGTTATTGGCCCATCATACGCAAAGTGAGAGAAATAGGAAGAGTTATGGCTGAAAATAACGAAGTACGATTAGATAAATGGCTTTGGGCGGCACGTTTTTATAAAACCCGTAGCATTGCGAAAGCGATGATTGAAGGGGGCAAAGTACATTACAACGGTCAACGAGCTAAAGTGAGTAAAAATGTAGAAATCGGTGCTATGATTAAGTTACGCCAAGGCAGCGATGAAAAAGAAATTGAAGTGATTGCATTGAGTGACCAACGCCGTGGCGCCCCTGAAGCACAATTGCTTTACCAAGAAACGGCACAGAGTGTGAAAAAACGCGAAGAAATGGCATGGGCAAGAAAAAATAATGCACTTTCGATGCCACATCCTGATCGTCGTCCAAACAAAAAAGAACGTCGAGATTTATTGAAATTTAAACACCAAGATGAGTTCTAGAAAATAAAAGTGCGGTCAAATTTGACCGCACTTTTTTGTGATTAATGATTTTTATGACTTGTACTGTATAAGATTTTATCGGTATAAGCCATGGCAATCGCTGAAATCAAGAAAGAAAAATGAATAATCACTTCCCACATAATTGTTTTTTCAGGAATTTTTGAGGCATTCACAAAGGTTTGCAATAAGTGAATAGACGAAATGCTGATAATTGACATAGAAAGTTTGACTTTCAGCACTGTCGCATTCACATGGCTCATCCATTCAGGTTGATCAGGATGGTTTTTTGTACGAAGTTTTGAAACAAAAATCTCGTATCCGCCTAATGTCACCATCACCAATAAGTTTGCAATCATCACCACATCAATGAGATTGAGGACGGCGAGCATAATGGTGTCCGCATCCATTTCATTAACATTGGTGATGAGATACCACAAGTTTTTCATAAACTTGTAGGCATAGATGCCTTGCACGACAATTAAACCTAAGTAAATAGGCACTTGTAACCAACGACTTGCAAAAATCGTTTTGCTTAGAAAGTTAGTCTGTTCATTATATTTTGCACATGGATCCGAGATTTCTTTTTGTTCCGTTGCCATAAAATTCCTCATAAATAAAAATTCAAATAAAAAAGCGGCAAGAAAATAGCCGCTTTTAAAGAAAAATTCAACCGATGTTTTTTATTTTACCTCATTCTCGGTAGTGATAAGGGATAGGCGCGTTAAATCCACGTCATTATTGAGTAATTCTACGTTTGGCATGCTCTTGTTAGCCTTCGCTGACAAGTCTTTAAAACGTTCCACTTTTCCCACTAAACCTTGTTGTCCCACAAGGGCGGTGACGGTGCTGTTGTATTGATTACTCACAGTGGAAAGAGTGTTGCCTAGTTTGTTCAAGCGTTCGGCCACCAAGCAAATCTGGTTGTAAATTTCACCTGCTTTTTCTGCGATTTCTTTGGCTTCGGCATTGCCTCGTTCGATACGCCATAAATTTGCCACTGTGCGTAAAATTGGCATGAGGGTCGTGTGCGAAACCATAATCACATTTTTCTCATAGCCATAATTAAACAGACTTGGGTCTAATTTTAAGGCTTCAATATAAGCGGGTTCCACAGCGATGAACATCAAAACAAAATTAGGGCTGCGCATGCCAATCAAATTGCTGTAATCCTTGCGGTGCAAGTCATCAATGTGATTTTTCAGTGCTTTAATATGCTCCCTTAGTAAACGCTCACGTTCAAATTCATCCTCAGAATTGACCGCACTTTCGTAAGCATTCAATGACATTTTGCTATCAATGATGATGTTTTTCTCATCGGGCAGATTGAGCACAAAATCAGGATAGTTTCGACCGCCTTGTTCATCTTTAAAATGGGCTTGTGCACTGTAATGCACATTTTCAATGAGTCCGGCCAGTTGAAGCGCGCGCTCAAGTTGTACTTCTCCCCAGTTGCCTAAGGTTTTCTTTTCACCTTTTAAGGCTGAAGTTAAATTATTGGCCTCTTGCGACATATTTAAGCCAATTTCCAATACTTTTTTGATTTCCGCTTCTAAGCCCGCATTGCCTTTTACGGATTCTGAATGGATTTCATTGACTCGTTTTTGAAAGCCTTCGATTTGTTCACGGAAAGGCTTCAATAAGGTTTCCAATGCGGTTTGATTGGTTTGATTAAAGGATTGGCTTTTTTCTTCCAAAATGCGGTTGGCCAGATTTTGAAATTCCACGCCTAGCTGTTGTTTGGATTGCTCAATATGCTGTTGCTGTTCAGCAAAATGCTTTTCTTTTTCGGAAAGGGTAGTTTTCAACTCCGTTAATTCTTGTGAAAGTGCGGTCAATTTTTCCTGCGTTTTTTGCTGCTCTTGTTCTTTTCTAAGTAGATTTTCCTGAGCTTGTTGTAATTGACCTTGCAAGCTTTCGGCTTGTGCAGATGCTATCCCAAAACGTTCTTTTAATGCGGTGATTTGCCCGCCAATTTGATCGTGACGGAGTTGCTCTTCATCTAATTCTTTTTCTAAATATTGGATTTTTTCATCACGTTCATTAAGGCGAGTTTGCAAACCTTCTGCATGAGTTTGCGATTTAACGGCTTGTTGTTCTAATTGATTTTTGACCGCACTTAAAGAATCAAAACGCTCCGCTAATTGATTGTAATCGCTGATGGTTTTATTGAGATCTTGTTGTAATTCTTGCGTATCTCGTTTGCTGCGGCTTAATAGAAAAAGCATCACAATACTGATAAAAACCAGCACGGCAATGATGATTAAATATTGATTAGACGTGAGTTCTGACATAAATAGGCTCCTGGAAACAGAAAAATTTTAGCATATTCCCAGAAACTTTTTAAAAATTAAGATTGTTAATTAGGTAAGAAAAGTGCAGTCAAAGTAACCGCACTTTTTATAAAGATTAGTAGTTTGAGTTAATCAATACTTCTTCACCGTAGCCACCAAGGGTTGGCATTGGTTGGTAAGTAGAGTTTGCTGCACGCATTAAACGAATACCACGAATACCGGCTTCTTTTGCGGCTAGGATATCGTCATCGCTGTCACCATAGTGAATACTCACTTTGTGCTCAATAATACCCGGTGTTTTGTTATATTTAGTTGGAAGTTTTCGACCACCCATGAATTCTACAGGATGCATGTCTTTAATATTAAAGGCTTTTTGTAGCACTGGTGTCACACCATCTTTATCGCCTGCTGTACGACCCGTAATGAAATAAATTTGGTCACCACGTGCTTGGTGCATATTAATTAAATCTACCGCAATTTGTTTTGGAATAGAATATTGGTCACAACCCGCATTTACTTCATTCCAGAAATCTTGATTTTTTAAGTAATCATTTTTACCTGGTGAGTATTTTTCTTGGCCGTGATAGAAACAAGGACTACTGAAAAGTACAGTATCGTCAATGTCGAAGCTCACATTAATGGGTGCTTTGCCTTCCAATTCTTTTTTCAATTGTTCAACAGAGATCCAGTGAATCGGTTTTTGCTCTGTCATTTCACGAGCATTCGTACCTTGTTCAGTGTAAGGTTCTTTGTTTGATGCAAAAGTAGAGACTGCGCTTGCCGCTAAAATTGCAATGGCAGAAAGTTTAAGTAAATTTTTCATGTTTTCCTCATTAAGTAGTTTGTTTTACTTGTAACAAATCATATCCCTTTAAAATATGGGTGTGAAATAATAGCAATCGTTTGCTATTTAAAAAAGTGATCTTTGTCACATTTTTTTGAAATGGTTGTTTAATAAAGCATCAAAGAAAAATTTCCCCTTGAATTTGGCGGAATCGATCGCCATATAACGAATAACTTTTCTTAAAAGAAGGATAAAAAAGAATGACAACAATTGTAAGCGTACGTCGTAATGGCCAAGTGGTTGTTGGGGGCGATGGACAGGTTTCATTAGGCAACACCGTCATGAAAGGGAATGCCCGTAAAGTACGCCGTTTATATAATGGCAAAGTTTTAGCCGGTTTCGCAGGTGGTACAGCCGATGCGTTCACCTTATTTGAATTATTTGAGCGTAAATTAGAAATGCATCAAGGGCATTTGTTAAAAGCCGCCGTGGAATTAGCGAAAGATTGGCGAACCGATCGTGCGTTACGCAAGTTAGAAGCAATGCTGATTGTAGCGGATGAAAAAGAAAGTTTAATCATTACCGGTATTGGTGATGTGGTGCAGCCAGAAGCCGATCAGATTTTAGCCATTGGTTCAGGCGGTAATTATGCATTATCGGCAGCCCGTGCGTTGGTAGAAAATACCGATTTATCAGCTCGTGAAATTGTAGAAAAATCTTTAAAAATTGCGGGTGATATTTGCGTGTTCACCAATACGAATTTCACTATCGAAGAATTACCGAATAAATAAGGAAAAATTATGTCTGAAATGACCCCTCGTGAAATTGTTTCCGAATTAGATCAACATATTATCGGCCAAAAAGAGGCGAAAAGAGCGGTCGCGATCGCGTTACGTAACCGTTGGAGAAGAATGCAGTTGCAAGAGCCACTTCGCCATGAAGTGACCCCTAAAAATATTTTAATGATTGGGCCAACGGGGGTGGGTAAAACCGAGATTGCACGCCGTCTTGCAAAATTAGCTAATGCACCGTTTATTAAAGTGGAAGCGACCAAGTTCACCGAAGTGGGCTATGTGGGGAAAGAAGTAGACTCCATTATCCGTGATTTAACCGATAGTGCGATGAAATTAGTTCGCCAACAAGAAATTGCTAAAAATCGTGCGAAAGCAGAAGATGCGGCTGAAGATCGTATTTTAGATGCATTACTACCACCACCAAAAAATCAATGGGGTGAAGTCGAAAACCACGATACCAACAGCAGTACTCGCCAAGCGTTCCGTAAAAAATTACGTGAAGGTCAATTAGATGATAAAGAGATCGAAATTGATGTGTCTGCGGGTGTTTCAATGGGGGTGGAAATCATGGCACCTCCAGGTATGGAAGAAATGACTAATCAGTTGCAATCCATGTTCCAAAGCCTGGGTTCGGATAAAACCAAAAAACGCAAAATGAAAATTAAGGATGCATTAAAAACCTTAATTGACGATGAAGCGGCCAAATTGATTAATCCAGAAGAATTGAAACAAAAAGCCATTGATGCGGTTGAGCAAAACGGTATCGTGTTTATTGATGAGATCGACAAGATCTGTAAAAAAGGCGAATACAGTGGTGCCGATGTCTCACGTGAAGGTGTGCAACGTGACTTATTGCCATTAGTGGAAGGTTCAACGGTTAATACCAAACACGGGATGGTGAAAACTGATCATATTCTCTTTATTGCATCGGGTGCATTCCAAGTGGCGCGTCCATCGGATTTAATCCCAGAGTTGCAAGGTCGTTTGCCGATTCGTGTTGAATTATCAGCATTAACGGCAGAAGATTTTGAGCGTATTCTAACTGAACCAAATGCATCTTTAACGGAGCAATATAAAGCGCTCATGGCAACAGAAGGCGTGAGCATTGAGTTTACACAAGATGCGATTAAGAAAATTGCTGAAGCCGCCTTCCGTGTGAATGAGAAAACGGAGAATATCGGCGCAAGACGTTTACATACCGTTATGGAACGTTTAATGGATAAAATTTCATTCGATGCGAGCGATATGAACGGACAAACCGTAAATATTGATGCGGCCTATGTGATTGAGGCATTAGGCGAAGTGATCGAGAATGAAGATTTAAGTCGATTTATTCTGTAATGAAAGTTTAGATAAAGAAAAAGTGCGGTTATTTTTAACCGCACTTTTTTTGTCTCTAGATTAAGATTAGTGACCGCCGCAACCACAGCCGCCATGACCGTGTCCGTGATCATGATCGTGTTTATGATCACCGCCACAGCAACCGCCGTGTCCATGATCGTGATCATGGTGGTGATGACCGTGACCGCCACAACCGCAGCCGTGACCACCTTCATCATCGTGATGATGGTGATGATCGTGTTCACCATGCACGTGACCGTGAGCAATTTCTTCTAATGTTGCTTCACGAGTACCAACAACTTCAACAGTGAAGTGTAATTCTTGACCCGCTAACATATGGTTACCATCAACCACTACTTCATCGCCATCCACTTCAGTGATCACAACAGGAACAGGGCCGATATCCGTGTCAGCTAAGAAACGCATGCCAACAACGACTTCATCAACGCCTTGGAATACCTCTTTTGGTACACGTTGAACCATGTTTTCATTGTATTCGCCGTAGCCTTCTTCAGGTTGAACACGCACTTCAAATTTGTCGCCAACTTCTTTACCTTCTAAGGCATTTTCAAGACCAATGATTAAGTTATTGTGGCCTTGTAAATATTCTAATGGTTGATTTGCTGGTGCTTCATCAACTAATACACCGTCTTGAGTACGTACTTGGTAAGCGATACTCACAACCGTATTTTTTGCTACTTTCATATTGTTTTCCTTATTAAAAAAATCGTCATTCATTGTATAGAAAATTATTCTTTAAGCAATGCAATTCGCGCATTCACACTGACTTTAATTTTCTCTTTGCCACTTTGAGTGTAAGTTTCATCTTTTTCATCCGAGTAAGAGAAACTTTTTGCCATCATTGCCCCTGCGGCATAAGGGCGGAAATCATTCGCTGAATCATTGGCAGAAGATACGTCAAGGCTTTGTGTGTGATAACCTTTCATCTGCAAAGATTCTTGAATTAAGAGTGCTTTATCTTTAACTTTCGCTAAAGCTTCTTTGGTTAATTCCTTTTCTAAACTACTTAATTTCTCACGTGAAACAGACGCGCTTACGCGATCAATGGCTAATACGCCATCTAATTCATGCACTAAGGTTGATAACACTTGAGAATCTTTACTTTCTAAGGTTAATTCTGCACGCGCAATCCAGCCTTGTTGTTTGCCTTTATTGTCATAGCGAATCCAGGTATTACGAGAATTGTCTTTAATTTCGATCGCACTTTGTTGTTTTGCTAACTCAATGGCTTTATTCATTTTTTCGGCCATGGTTTTATTGAGTGCGGATAAATCATTGCCTTCCGCTTGGTAAAAAAGGGACACTTGCAATAAATCACGTTCTACTTCTTTTTCTGCTTCAACACTAAAGCTGACATCCGTTGGTTGATGAGATACGGGTTCTGCAGCAAAAGAAGCGATAGGCAAGGCAAGTAATGCTAAAGATAACGCTTTGAGTTTCATTTTTTTCATTCCTATTTGGGTAAGATAAAAATTAAGGGCGGTTTAACACGCCCTTTGTTATTATTAATGTAAACGTTCGTTGTCGTCTTCGACATCTTCATCGTCAAAAAATTCGCCGTCATCGCCGTATTCATCGTCCTCTGCATTCGGATCTTCAAAATACGTGCCCCAGCCATCATAAATGCCTTTGTATTTTTCCACTAATGGCAGAATTTCTTTTTGTTGTGCATCAATAATTTCAGGCTTTAATTCCACTTCACTGATGATGTCAAAACAGAAAATGACCTTGCCATTTTCATCTTCAAATTCTTCTGCTTCTGACACTTCATAGCCTGCTTTGAAAGCATCCACGGCAATTTTTTCTAAGGTATCAAAATCATAATGGGCGATGTGATGTTCGATAATATAAAGGGCATCCGGATCGCTGCCATCATTTAATAAATCCGTAATGATTTCACGGGTTTCTTCTTGAAGTTCGTTAAAGTTCGTCATAAGGCATTCCTTTTGTCAGAAAAAGTGCGGTCATTGTAGGAGATAAAGATGAAAATGTCGCTAAAAATTTATTCTCATTTCAGTTTGCCTTGAAGGGTCGGAAAGGTTAAAATTCTGCGCGAATAAATTGTGCTTAACATGCCCAGCTGATCACGCTATTTATTGCAGCGAAAAAGTTGGGCTTTCTTATTTTAGAACGAAAAAAAATGGTCAAACATCTCCCTTATTTCACCTTAAAAACACCGCCAAAAACAACCGCACTTTTAAAGCAGGAGTTCGCTGATTTTATTGTGAAAGAAGATCTGGGCTATGAAATGTCAGGTGAAGGCGAATTTGTGGCGGTAAAAATCCGTAAAACGGATTGCAATACATTGTTTGTGGGCGAAAAACTCGCCAAGTTTGCGGGTATTTCTGATCGAAATATGGGTTATGCCGGTTTGAAAGATCGTCATGGTATTACAGAACAATGGTTTTGTTTGCAAATGCCGGGGAAGGAAACGCCAGATTTTAGCCAATTTCAGTTGGAAGGCGTCGAGATTTTAGACGTTACTCGCCACAATCGTAAAATTCGTACCGGTAGTCTTCAAGGAAATACCTTCGAGATTTTATTGCGTGGTGCAAAAGAAAGTGATGAGTTAAACGAACGCTTAAATTTTGTGGCGAAATACGGTTTCCCTAACTACTTCACTGAACAACGTTTTGGGCGTGATGGTCATAATCTGACTCAAGCGATTCGTTGGGCGAAAGGGGAGATTAAGGTCAAAGATCGTAAAAAACGCAGTTTTTACCTTTCAGCGGCTCGCAGTGAAATTTTTAATTTAGTTGTAGCAGAACGAATTGAACAAAATGTGGCAGATCAGGTTCTAAGAGACGATATTGTGCAATTAAATGGATCGCACAGTTGGTTTAAAGCTGATGAAAATGAAGATTTAGCGGTTTTACAGCAACGTTTGAACGAGCAAGATATTTTGCTGACCGCGCCTTTAATTGGCGAAGAAAATTTATCTGCAAGTGCGGTCGAAAATCAAGTGGTTTTGGAACATCAGGTTTTCCAAGAGTTAATGAAACAAGAAAGAATGAAAGCCGCTCGCCGCCCTTTATTGATGCAGGCAAAAGATTTCCATTGGTCGTTTGTTGAAGAAGGATTGAAGCTCTCATTTTATTTGCTGGCAGGGAGTTATGCCACTGCATTGGTGCGAGAGTTAGTGAATATTAAGGAAGAAGAATAATGCGAATTTTAGTCAGCAATGATGACGGTTTTCACGCCGAAGGGATTCAAGTTTTAGCAAAAGAATTACGAAAAATTGCCGATGTGGTGATTGTGGCGCCCGATCGTAATCGTAGCGCGGCATCAAGCTCATTAACGCTTGTTGAGCCGCTTCGCCCTCGTCATTTAGATTGCGGTGATTATTGCGTGAATGGCACACCGGCTGATTGCGTGCATTTGGCTTTAAATGGTTTTTTATCTGGACAAGTCGATCTCGTAGTATCTGGTATTAATGCAGGTTGTAACATGGGTGATGATACCTTGTATTCAGGCACCTTGGCTGCAGCATTAGAAGGCCGCCATTTAGGGTTACCAGCTATTGCGGTATCTTTAGATGGTCGTCTGCATTATGAAACAGCGGCTCGCGTGGTGTGTGATTTGATTCCCAAATTACATCCTCAATTATTGAACAAACGCGAAGTGATCAATATCAATGTGCCAGACTTGCCTTATGAAGAACTTAAAGGCATTAAAGCCTGTCATTTAGGCTATCGCACATCTGCGGCCGAAGTGATTAAACAAGAAGATCCTCGTGGCGAAAATATCTATTGGATTGGACCGTCAGGCTTGCCGGAATATGATGGTGAAGGGACAGATTTCCATGCAGTAAAAAATGGTTATGTTTCCATTACACCAATTCAAGCAGATCTTACGGCTCATCAGTCAATTGCTGCTTTACAAGATTGGCTGGAAAGTGAATAATGTGCCATTTTGAAACGAATTTTCCCCATTGAAGCAATAAAGGATAAGTGAATGAATATTTTTGGTGCGATGTACGATAAAACGATGCAATGGTCAAAACATCGCTTTGCCGTGTTTTGGCTATCCTTTGTGAGTTTTATTGAGGCCATTTTCTTTCCAATTCCACCCGATGTGATGTTGATTCCAATGTCAATGTCAAAACCGAAAAGTGCGTTTCGTTTTGCGCTTTATACAGCGGTCGCTTCTGTTGTGGGGGGGATGATTGGTTATGCTATCGGCTATTATGCCTTTGATTGGGTTCAAGGTTATATTCAACAATGGGGCTACCAAGCTGCTTGGGAACAGGCAATGGCGTGGTTTAAAGAATGGGGCGTGTTAGTGGTCTTTGTTGCTGGTTTTAGCCCGATTCCTTACAAAGTTTTCACCATTTGCGCTGGCGTGATGCAAATGGCGTTTATCCCCTTTGTGATTACTGCATTTGTGTCGCGTTTTGCTCGTTTTATTTTAGTGGCAAAACTCGCCGCATGGGGCGGGGAAAAATTCGCCGCGAAATTACGTAAATCCATTGAAGTCATTGGTTGGAGTGTCGTTGCTTTGGCTGTGATTATTTATATTATTTTAAAATAACAGGATGACCTTTTTTATGAATAAATTACTCTTAATTATCTCGAGTGCATTGCTGATCTCAGCCTGTACAGGAGAACCACAAAAACAAGATCCCGATGCATTACCTAATGGTATTATGCAACCCGTAGAAGGAACGGGAGCAGTTGCTGGTGGTAGCTTTATGCCGGAAATTGAAAAAAATTCGATGCCAAATCAAATGAAATAAATTTAATGTTAAAGGAAGAATAAATGAAAAAATCGTTTTTATTGCTCCCTGTGAGTATCGCTATTTTAACGGCGTGTAGTTCAAATAGCCCTGCGCCAATTGAAAATGTAGATGGCACACTTTCTCCGGGTGTAATGCAACCTGTTGATAATAATTCGAGCGGTACATGGCAGCCAGAAATCCAACAAAATACGATGCCAAATACCATGGGCAATAGCGTGCCAACGGGAACTCAAACACCACAACCAAGTTTCCAACCGACTTATCAACCGGTTCAACAACCTGCTGCTGCACAACCTAAACCAACGCCTGCTCCAGCACCAGTTCAACCGCAAACTAAAACGGTAACTAAAACAGTTTCTGATTGTACCAGCTCAGGTGCAATCAACGTGCCGCGTAATCCAAATACTAATGCACCGGATTACAGCCAAATTCAAAAAGGTTCATATAAAGGAAATACCTATAAAGTAAACAAAGGCGATACCATGTTCTTAATCGCTTACTTGACGGGTATGGACGTGAAAGATTTGGCAAGCATGAATAATATGAAAGAGCCTTATAGCTTAAGTGTGGGCCAAACGTTAAAAATTTCTAATTGTTCAACTAAAACGGTTACCACGACTGTACCAGTGAAAACTACAGCACCAGCTACACCGGCAGCCCCTGCTGAGCCAGAAGTGACTTATACACCAGGTGCAAACGGTACTCAAATTGGTTCTGATGGTACGGTAATTGGTCCAATTAAATCAGGTGTTGCAACAGGTGGTGCATCAACACCAGCGTTTACCAACAATACACCTAGCACACCGGTGACAACAACAACTCAAGTGGAAACTACAAACAATACGCCAGTTAATGCAAACGTTGTAGCACCAGTGGCATCGAATGTAGCATGGCAATGGCCAACACAAGGCAACGTGATCCAAGGTTTCTCTAACTCTGATGGTGGTAACAAAGGGATTGATATCAGTGGTTCTCGCGGACAAGCGGTTAAAGCTGCGGCGAGCGGTCGTGTTGTTTATGCGGGTAACGCATTACGTGGCTACGGTAACTTAATCATCATCAAACATAATGATGATTTCTTAAGTGCTTATGCACACAACGACAAGATCCTTGTGAGCGATCAACAAGAAGTGAAAGCGGGTCAAGAGATTGCGAAAATGGGTAGCACAGGAACCAATGCTGTGAAACTTCACTTTGAGATCCGTTATAAAGGTAAATCTGTCGATCCAGTTAGATACTTACCGAGAAGATAATCTTTTCTCAGAAAAAAGTGCGGTTAAAAATGACCGCACTTTTTGTTATACTCTCACCAATTTTTTCTCAATGCTTAGAATCTAAGGTTAATTCAATGCGTACAAGTCAATATTTATTCTCAACATTAAAAGAAACCCCGGCTGAAGCGGCCATTGTGAGCCATCAATTAATGCTTCGTGCGGGGATGATTCGTCCTCTTGCTTCAGGTCTTTATAACTGGATGCCAACCGGCTGGCGTGTGCTCCGTAAAGTAGAAAAAATCATCCGTGAAGAAATGGATAAAAGCGGCGCACTTGAAATCAAAATGCCAGTCGTGCAACCAGCAGAATTATGGGAAGAATCAGGCCGTTGGGAACAATATGGCCCAGAATTACTTCGTTTTGAGGATCGTGGTAATCGTAACTTTGTATTAGGTCCAACACACGAAGAAGTGATTACGGATTTAGTTCGTCGCGAAGTGTCATCATACAGACAACTTCCAATCAATTTATACCAAATTCAAACTAAATTCCGTGACGAAGTGCGCCCTCGTTTTGGTGTAATGCGTTCGCGTGAATTTATCATGAAAGATGCGTATTCTTTCCATGCGGATCAGGCGAGCTTGCAACAAACTTATGATGTGATGTATCAAACTTATAGCAATATTTTTAATCGCTTAGGTTTAGATTTCCGTGCAGTACAAGCGGATACCGGTTCTATCGGTGGTAGTGCATCACATGAATTCCAAGTGCTAGCAAACAGTGGCGAAGATGATGTGATTTTCTCTACGGAATCTGACTACGCTGCAAACATTGAATTAGCGGAGGCTGTGGCAATTGGTGAGCGTGCAGCGCCAACGAAATCGATGGAATTAGTTGATACGCCAAATGCAAAAACCATTGCTGAGTTGGTGGAACAATTCAATTTGCCAATTGAGAAAACGGTTAAAACCTTAATCGTAAAAGGGGCAAGCGAAGAACAACCGTTAGTGGCATTAGTGATTCGTGGTGACCATGAATTAAACGAAATCAAAGCGGAAAAATTACCGGAAGTGGCTTCACCATTTGAATTTGCAGACGAAGCTGTTATTAAAGCAAAAATTGGTGCAGGTGTGGGCTCATTAGGCCCTGTTAATCTCAATATTCCAGTGATTATTGACCGTTCAGTGGCATTAGTGTCTGATTTCAGTGCAGGTGCAAACATTGATGGTAAACATTACTTCAATATCAACTGGGAACGTGATGTAGCTTTACCAAAAGTGGCGGATATTCGTAACGTGGTTGAAGGTGATCCAAGCCCAGATGGTAAAGGTACCTTATTGATTAAACGTGGTATCGAAGTAGGCCACATTTTCCAATTAGGTAAAAAATACTCAGAAGCGATGAATGCGACTGTTCAAGGTGAAGATGGTCGTCCAATGGTCGTAACCATGGGATGTTACGGTATTGGTGTAACGCGTGTGGTGGCTGCGGCGATTGAACAACATTTTGATGATCGCGGTATTGTGTGGCCAACAGATGAAATTGCGCCATTCACCGTAGCTGTCGTTCCAATGAATATGCATAAATCTGAAAGCGTTCAAGAATATGCCGAAGAATTGTACCGCACTTTACAAGCACAAGGCGTTGAGGTGATCTTTGATGACCGTAAAGAGCGTCCAGGTGTCATGTTTGCAGATATGGAACTTATCGGCGTGCCACACATGGTAGTGATTGGTGAGAAAAATCTCGCAAATGGCGAAATCGAATACAAAAATCGCCGCACTGGTGAAAAACAAATGATTGCAAAAGATCAGTTGTTAGATTTCTTGAAAGGACAAATTAAAGCTTAATTGAGTCTTTGATGATGAAAAAAGGAGATTGAAGTGGATGCCTCAATCTCCTTTTTATTATCGATTAGTAATTGCTTGAGGCATTACCAGAAACACCCGTTACAATCGCAATGCCTGCACTTGCACCAATTCGAGTAGCTCCCGCTTCAATCATCGCTAGTGCGGTTTGAGTATCACGAATACCGCCAGAGGCTTTCACGCCAATGTTGCCTACCGTTTTCTTCATTAATGCCACATCTTCTACGGTTGCGCCGCCTTTATTGAAACCCGTTGAGGTTTTAACGAATGCCACACCCAACGCTTTACAGATTTCACAGGCTTTTACGATTTCTTCTTTGGTGAGTAAGCATGTTTCCAAAATCACTTTAAGCGGTACACCATGACAAGCCGTTAATACAGCTTGAATATCGTCTTTTACGGCATCCCATTTATTGGATTTAATTAAGCCAACATTAATCACCATATCGATTTCACCCGCACCAGCTTTGATGGCTTCTTGGGTTTCAAACGCTTTGACAGAGGATAAGTTGGCGCCAAGAGGGAAACCAACAACCGTACAAATTTTGACGTTTGAGCCAGCGAGTTTTTCTTTGGCTAAAGGAATATAACCTGAATTAATGCAGACTGAATAAAAGCCGTATTGAATGGCTTCATCACAGAGCTTAAGAATATCCTGTTCTGTTTTTTCAGCAGTAAGGGCAGTGTGATCAATATATTGTGCTAATTGTTTACTATCCATATTTTTTCTCCTTATAAAATGATGTGATTATCATAGCAAAATATCTGTAATTTTGACCGCACTTTTCTGATCGATTACAATCCATTTATCCTAGATCATGAAATTTTATTGTGAAACTTAAAACATTATTAAAAAATGCGATTTCGCTCCTGCTGACGTTGATTGTCGTAAGCAGTATTCTTGATTTTATTCGTAAACCCAATATTCCACCTGAAATCAATGCGACGGCACTTTATGATTTACAGGGGGATGCCTTCTTTTTGCCTCAATTAGATCAAACTAAGCCGACGATCATTTACTTCTGGGGAAGTTGGTGTGGTTATTGTCGTTATACTTCTCCAGCGATTAATTCACTTTCAGAAGAAGGCTATCCGGTAGTCTCTGTTGCGCTGCGTTCGGGGACAAATAAGGAAGTGGAAGATTATTTACAAACGCATCACTATCAGTTTACAACGGTGAATGATCCTCAAGGCAAGATTGCGGATCAATGGCAGGTGAATGTGACACCGACGATTATTATTTTAAATAAAGGAAAAATGGATTTGGCCACAACGGGTTGGACAAGTTATTGGGGCTTAAAAGTGCGGTTGTTTTTCACAGAGTTTTTTGGCTAAGCGGCACAAAATCTATTACAATACACAGACTTATTCTAAAGAGGACAGAATTATGATTATCGTAACAGGTGGCGCCGGTTTTATCGGCAGTAATATCGTTAAAGCATTAAACGATATGGGACGCAAAGATATTTTAGTGGTGGATAACTTAAAAGACGGGACTAAATTCATTAACTTAGTGGATCTTGATATTGCAGATTACTGTGATAAAGAAGACTTCATTGCATCCATTATTGCAGGCGATGATTTAGGTGATATCGATGCGGTATTCCATGAAGGGGCTTGCTCAGCGACCACTGAATGGGACGGCAAATACATTATGCATAATAACTACGAATATTCAAAAGAGTTATTGCATTACTGCTTAGATCGTCAAATTCCGTTCTTGTATGCATCAAGTGCGGCAACTTATGGCGACAAAACTGAATTCCGTGAAGAGCGTGAATTTGAAGGCCCATTGAATGTGTACGGTTATTCTAAATTCTTATTCGACCAATATGTGCGTGCGATTTTACCTGAAGCGCAATCACCGGTATGTGGTTTCCGTTATTTTAATGTTTATGGTCCGCGTGAAGGACACAAAGGCTCAATGGCGAGTGTGGCATTCCACTTAAATAACCAAATCCTGAAAGGCGAAAATCCAAAATTATTTGCAGGCAGTGAACACTTCCGCCGTGATTTCGTTTATGTAGGCGATGTGGCACAAGTCAACATTTGGTGCTGGCAAAATGGCATTTCGGGTATCTTTAACTGTGGTACCGGCAATGCAGAGTCTTTTGCAGAGGTAGCAAAAGCGGTAATTAAATTCCACGGCAAAGGCGCAGTGGAAACCATTCCATTCCCAGAGCATTTGAAATCGCGCTATCAAGAATATACTCAAGCTAATCTTGAGAAACTTCGCGCAACAGGCTACGACAAACCATTTAAAACTGTCGCGGAAGGTGTGGCTGAGTACATGGCATGGTTAAATAAATAAAAATATTGAACAAATAATGTTGTTCAATACTAGAAAATGAATAAAGTGCGGTTAAAATTGGTCTTATTTTTAGCCGCACTTTTGTTATAAGGTCAAACATGAATATTTTAATTATCGGCCCGTCTTGGGTTGGCGATATGATGATGTCGCACAGTTTGTATCAACAACTCAAACAGCAATATCCAAATTGCCAAATTGATGTGATGGCACCCAATTGGTGTAAACCACTTTTAGCCCGTATGCCAGAAGTACGTCATGCCATTGAAATGCCGCTCGGACACGGCAAGTTTGCCTTGTGTGAACGTTATCGTCTAGGTAAGGCATTACGCAATCAATATGATATGGCAATTGTATTACCAAACTCGTTGAAGTCAGCCTTTATTCCCGCCTTTGCAAAAATTGCGGTACGTCGTGGTTGGAAAGGAGAAAGCCGTTATTTCTTGCTTAACGATTTACGCAATAATAAACGTGATTATCCTATGATGGTGCAACGTTATGTGGCGTTAGCTTTTGAGCAAAATGCGGTACCGAAAGCGGCTGATATTCCTGTTCTAAAACCTTATTTAACCGTTGACTCAACTCAACAAGCGGAAACCTTAAAAAACTTTGAAAAACAGACCGCACTTTTAGGTGAACGTCCGATTATCGGGTTCTGTCCCGGAGCTGAGTTTGGTCCCGCTAAACGTTGGCCACATTATCATTATGCTAAATTGGCCGAAATGCTGATTGAAAAAGGCTATGCGGTAGAATTATTTGGTTCACCAAAAGATGTGGAAGCAGGAGAGCAAATCCGCAATGCGTTGCCAGCAGAACTACAACCGTTTTGTTTAAATTTAGCGGGACAAACGAATCTTAATCAAGTGGTAGATTTAATTGCTAACTGCACAGCAGTGGTGAGCAATGACAGCGGCTTAATGCATATTGCGGCAGCCACAGATCGCCCATTGGTTGCGCTTTATGGCCCAACGAGCCCAATTTATACGCCACCATTATCAGATAAAGCCGTGATTATTCGTTTAATTGAAGGCGATTTAATTAAAGTACGTAAAAGTACAGATAGCTCGGAAGGTTATCATCAAAGCTTGATTGATATTACACCAGAAATGGCATTAGAAAAATTAGAGGCATTATTAGCAAAATGAACCCTCTCCGCATACACTTACAATTAATCGGAATGGCGATTTTATGGGGGGCATCTTGGCCTTGGGGGCGAGTGGTTGCCCAAGCTATGCCGACGTTTGTTGCCTCCAGTTTGCGATTTTTCTTTGCGATTATTCCGCTCATGATTTGGTTATATGCGGCAAATCGCTTTAAATATGCGAAACAACTAAGAGCAAACCAATGGATAGGTTTGTTTGTGACTGCCTTTTTCGGTGTTTTTGCCTATTCCACGTTTTTTATCTGGGGACTGAAATATCTTCCTGCAGGGCAAGCTGCCGTTATTGTGGCAACAAACCCAGTTTTCACGACGCTTTTGGCAATTTTTTTATTTAAAGAAAAATGGAATCGATGGGTAATACTCGGAATGATTATTGCCATGAGTGGATCGCTATTGGCTCTCACAAAAGGGAATTTTTTACAGATGATGGATTCCTTTGGCTTTGGGCAAATATTATTAATTGGGGCGCTAATTTGTTGGGTTGTTTACACCTTATTGGCGAGAAAAGTACTGGCGGGCATTGATTCACTCACCGCGACCACATTATCTTCCATTTTTGGTTTTTTACTGTTATTTATAAGCGCGTTATGCGTGGAAAGTGCAGACGATTGGCTTACGGTACTGAATTTATCTCAAGGTGAGTGGATCAGTTTGCTTGGTCTCGCATTTGGCGCAACGGTATTAGCCTATGCCTGGTATTTTGATGGGGTGAAACACTTAGGGGCAGGTAATGCCTCAGCTTATATCATACTTGTGCCGATTTTGGGGATTTTATTCTCAGCCGTTTGGTTGAATGAACAAGTGGATTCATCCTTAATTATTGGTGGTATTTTAGCTGTATCAGGTCTCGGTATTATGCACTGGGGAAGAAGGTTTATTAAATGAAAGTATGCGTGATCAAAACGTCTTCTATGGGTGATGTAATCCATACTTTGCCGGCATTGACTGATGCGCAGCGTGCTATTCCTAATCTCTCCATTGATTGGGTGGTAGAAGAGAATTTTGCCGAAATTCCACATTGGCATTCTGCCGTGAAGCAAATCATTCCAATTGCCTTAAGACGTTGGCGAAAATCGCCTTTTTCGACTCAGACCAAAAACGAGTGGAAATCTTACCGCGTGTTATTGCAAGCCAAGCAATATGATGCCGTGATTGACGCACAAGGGCTTTTTAAGAGTGCTTTTTTTGTAACACGCTTAGCTAATGGCATTAAACATGGCTATGATTGCAAAAGTATCCGTGAACCGATTGCTTCATTTTTCTACGATAAAAAATACACTATTTCCTATCAACAACATGCGGTAGAACGTATTCGTCAACTTTTTGCTCAAGCCTTATCTTATCCATTATCGAAAGAAAAAGGGGATTATGGCATTGCTCGACATTTCATTTCCGCAGATTCTATCGAACCTTATGTGATCTTTTTTCATTCTACGACAAGAGATGAAAAGCATTGGCCAGAACATGAATGGCGAAATTTAATCGAAAAACTGACCGCACTTTCTGTTCAAGTCCGTTTACCTTGGGGAAATGAAAAAGAAAAGGCAAGAGCAGAGCGATTAGCCGCAGGTTTATCTCACGTAGTTGTTTTACCTAAGCTTTCATTGCGTGAATTGGCTGGACAAATTGCCAATGCGAAAGCCGTGGTATCGGTGGATACGGGTCTAGCCCACTTAACTGCTGCGCTGGATAAACCGAATATTACGCTTTATGGCGCAACTGATCCGACCTTAATTGGCTGTTATGGTCAAAATCAGCATTATTTAACGGCGAATACAATGGAAAATATTACTTCAGACCAAGTGTTTTCTTCGCTTAATTTATTAATTAAATAGGCGGTAAAATAATCAAATATGTATTTATCTTGATTGATTTTAGTCAAAATATTGCCTATTTTCTGATAGTTGGCAAAATTTAGGGTTGACCATTTAAGTTGTAGTGTATAAACTGCAAAAAGTTCAATTTTTTAATAAACTTCATTAAATAATAGGGAAAGCGTTATGAAAAAAACACTTCTTGCTTTATCTGTAGCGGCATTAGCAGCAGGTTCTGCACAAGCTTATAATTTCCACATTGACCAAACTGGTACTGATGTTGATTTTTACGGTTCTTTACGTGTTAAATGGGAAAGCACCTCTAACAAAACTAACTATGTAAATGGTGATGTAACTAAAGAACACATCAATCACGCAGTTGATAACAATGGTTCACGTTTTGGTTTCAAATTAAAACAAAGCTTAGGTGGTGATTTCTACGCTTTAGGCCGTGCTGAATGGCGTATGCGTGGTGAAGCTCCTTCGCAACATGATTTTGACCATGTTTATACTCACCAACTTTATGCCGGTTTTGGCCACAAACAATTCGGTGAATTAACTTACGGTAACATGGTAACAATCACTGATGAAGTAAAACAAACCGACTTAGCAAATACTTACAGCTTATCTGATGGCTTATTAGATGGTTCTGCACGTCGTGTAACTCAATATGTGTACAACGGTAACTACGGTGATAACAAAGTTAAATTTGGTGCATACTACGGTGGTTCAAGCAAACGTAGCATGAAAAACCTTGATTTAGCGAACAAACGTAAAAATGCTTGGGGTACAGGTCTTATCTTCAATCATGCAATTGATAGCATCCAAAATGTAACCGTAGCAGCTGGTTTTACTCGTGAAATTTCTGAAAGTGCGAATAATACTGCATACTACCGCAATGCTTATGGATTAGGTTTAGCGTATAACTTCGTTCACACCACTTATGGTTTAGATTTAGAACGTCAAGTAACTAAAAACCAAGGTGACAAACGTACTAAAAATGAAGTGCGTGCGATTGTTCGTCAAGGTTTAAACGAAGATTGGAACGTATATGCAATGTATGCGTATAAAACAGATAAACAATTTGGTGATACAGACAGAACTCGTCAATTCATGGTAGGTACTGAATACTACGTATATAATCAAGGTTCTTTAAAAGTGAAACCATTCTTAGAATGGCAAGCGACTCGTACTAAATACGAAAACAGCACTGTAGATCGTAGCCGTGATTTCAAAACTGTTATCGGTTTACGTGCATACTGGTAATTTATCAGTTTAATCTTATAAAACGAGCGGATAGTGAAAGCTATCCGCTTTTCTTTTTGGCTTGTAATTTTGATTTTCACCCCCATAATACTGCTCAGGCACAAAGTGCGGTAACAAAACGACATCTTTTTTGAACGTTTACAATTTATTCTCAAAATTGACCGCACTTTTTACTCAAAGAATAAATAGGAACAAATAATGAATTACACTCAAGACAATGACAAACTTTACCGTTACCTTTTCCAAAACCGTGCTGTGCGTGGTGAATGGGTACGATTAAACCAAACTTTTACTGATACGTTGAACACTCATCATTATCCAAAAGCAGTACAAAACTTACTGGGTGAGATGATGGTGGCGACAAATTTGTTGACCGCCACATTAAAATTTAATGGCAACATTACGGTTCAAATTCAAGGTGATGGCCCATTAAAATTAGCCTTAGTTAATGGCAATGATCAACAACAGATCCGTGCATTAGCCCGTGTACAAGGTGATATTCAAGACGGCATGAGCCTACATGATATGATCGGCAAAGGTGTGTTAGTGATTACGATTGCTCCAACTGAAGGTGAACGTTATCAAGGCGTTATCGGTTTAGATAAACCAACGATTACAGAATGTTTAGAAGACTATTTTGTCCGTTCAGAACAATTACAAACCCAACTTATTATTCGCACAGGTGAATATGACGGTAAAGCCGTTGCAGCTGGGATGTTGCTACAAATTATGCCGGATGGCCAAGGTACGCCAGAGGATTTTGAGCATTTAACTACGTTAGCGGCAACCGTAAAAGATGAGGAGTTATTTGGATTACCCGCAGAAGAATTGCTTTATCGCTTATATCACGAAGAAGTAGTGGAAGTATTTGAACCACAAGCGGTTTCTTTCTTCTGTGGCTGCTCACCGGAGCGTTCAGGGGCAGCATTATTACTGATTCCAGAAGCTGAAATTGAGGAAATCTTAGAGGAGCATAAAGGCAGCATTGATATGCAGTGTGAATGTTGTGGCACACATTACTTCTTCAATAAAGAAGCGATTGATAAACTCAAACAAGCCCAATAAGAAAAATCCCCGTTCATGATAACGGGGATTTTTTTATGCGCTTTTATTGTTGAACTTGTTCTAAACAATGTTTGATAGCATCAGGAATCGAGCCACCATGATTTTTATTAGGAATAGAAATAAATTCCACGGAATTACCTTGTTTTTCCAATATTTCCACCAATTGATGTGCATTGATTGTTCGCATTTGTTTCCGTTGATTAATACGCTGTAATTGTTCTTCAGTCATATTCGGATCCTGTTCAGGATGTTCTTCATAATAGCCTAATGTAATCAGGATATGTGATGGTTTTTGGCTAATCCATAGATTATTTTGAGGTAAAAATGAGCCATTTCCCCACCAAAGAGAAGGGCTTGCCAAGGTGTAATATTGAAATAAATCTGGTTGATGGAAGAGCACGTATAATCCAAACAACCCACCAAAAGAATGGCCAAAGAAATATTGTTTTTCCTTATTGATATCGAAATGCTGCTCAATGTAAGGTTTTACATCTTCTTGAATAAAACGTAGAAAATCAGCAGCTTTCCCTCCTTTGGCAAATTCAGCGCCTTCTACTGGAAAAGTGTAATCTCTCATTCGTTCCTCAATGACGTAAGCTTTATCAGATACATAACCGATACCGACAATAAGGGGGAGAGGTTTGTTAGGATTGACAGCATTCACTGCCATTGGAAATTGAGCGTTACCATCTAACGTATAAAGTGCGGTCAGTTTTTTTGACATTTTCGGTGGAACAGCAATAAACAAACGATAATGCTTGCCTTCAAAAGTAAAATCTTTTTGTTGAATTTGATACATTTTTTTCATGCTTTCTTGAATAGGGGGAATTTTAAAGTCGGGTTCTGCTTGCGTGCTTTGCGTAAACATCAGCATACAAAATAAAAAGGGTAAACGCAGAAATGAGAACATAGTTATCGGGTCTTGAGTTGATAATGGTTCTCACTATATCGAAAATGTGATGGGTAAATCAACCTTGTTGTATCCCAGCCTCTTAAACCACCTAAAAAGGGGTAGGATTTTCCAATGAATGTTCAAAAATGAGATCTAGTTAACATTTTTTTTTGATAATTCCCATACAATGAATATAGGAAAAATTTTTAAACTTTAATCAAGAGGTGAACTATGACTGATGTTAAAAACGTAATTAAAGAACTTGAAGCCGTTGGTATTCATGATGTAAAAGAAGTGGTTTATAACCCAAGTTATGAACAACTTTTTGAAGAAGAAACAAAACCCGGCTTAGAAGGCTTTGAAAAAGGTACACTTACCACAACTGGAGCGGTGGCTGTTGATACAGGGATCTTTACCGGTCGTTCGCCGAAAGATAAATACATCGTTTTAGATGATACCACAAAAGATACTGTGTGGTGGACTTCTGATGTGGCGAAAAACGATAACAAACCAATGACTCAAGAAACTTGGTCAAGCTTGAAAGGTCTTGTGACTAAACAACTTTCTGGTAAACGTTTATTCGTGGTTGATGGTTTCTGTGGCGCAAGTGAACGAGACCGTATCGCAGTACGTATTGTGACTGAAGTAGCATGGCAAGCACACTTTGTGAAAAATATGTTCATTCGTCCGACAGAAGAACAATTAAAAACCTTTAAACCAGATTTCGTGGTAATGAATGGTTCTAAATGTACCAACCCGAACTGGAAAGAACAAGGTTTGAACTCTGAAAACTTCGTTGCATTCAACTTAACTGAGCGTATCCAATTAATCGGTGGTACTTGGTACGGCGGCGAAATGAAGAAAGGTATGTTCTCAATGATGAACTACTTCCTACCACTTAAAGGTGTAGGTGCAATGCACTGTTCTGCTAACGTAGGTAAAGACGGTGATGTAGCAATCTTCTTCGGTTTATCAGGTACAGGTAAAACCACCCTTTCTACCGATCCAAAACGTGAACTAATCGGTGACGATGAACACGGTTGGGATGATGTAGGTATCTTCAACTTCGAAGGTGGTTGCTACGCGAAAACTATCCATCTTTCTGAAGAAAATGAACCAGATATCTATCGTGCAATCCGTCGTGATGCATTATTAGAAAACGTAGTTGTTCGTGCAGATGGTTCAGTTGATTTCGATGATGGTTCTAAAACTGAAAATACTCGTGTGTCTTACCCAATTTATCATATTGATAATATTGTTAAACCAGTATCTCGTGCTGGTCACGCAACGAAAGTAATTTTCTTAACTGCGGATGCATTCGGTGTATTACCTCCTGTGTCTAAATTGACACCAGAGCAAACCAAATACTACTTCTTATCTGGTTTCACTGCTAAATTAGCTGGTACAGAGCGTGGTATTACTGAGCCAACTCCAACCTTCTCAGCATGTTTCGGTGCGGCGTTCTTAACTCTTCACCCAACACAATATGCTCAAGTGTTAGTTAAACGTATGCAAGCTGCTGGTGCAGAAGCTTACTTAGTTAATACTGGTTGGAACGGTACAGGTAAACGTATCTCAATCAAAGATACTCGTGGTATTATCGATGCAATCCTAGATGGTTCTATCGAAAAAGCAGAAATGGGCGAGTTACCAATCTTTGATTTAGCGATTCCAAAAGTATTACCTGGCGTAGATTCTGCGATCTTAGACCCACGTGATACTTATGCGGATAAAGCACAATGGGAAGCGAAAGCGAAAGATCTTGCTGGACGTTTTGTGAAAAACTTCGAAAAATATGCAACTAACGCAGAAGGTAAAGCGCTTATCGCAGCAGGTCCAAAAGCTTAATTAGAGAATATCATATCTAATTAAACATCTCTAAAAATAACCGCACTTTGATTTGTAAACCAAAGTGCGGTTTTCTTTTAAACATTCAGTGCATTTTTTGCCGCAGTGTAGTTTTTAGTTTCAGTGGAGGCTAATGCGCCACCAAGCCATCCATTTGGATTATCAGGGAATTGCTTTTGCAATTGGGAATAGAATGCAACGGCACGGTCGTATTGTTTTTCATTTCGAGCGGCTTTGCCTAAATTTTCCAGTTCATTTTGGGAAAATTGCGCTGGTGCGCAGCTTTCGAAAAGTGAAAGTGCTTTAGCGGATTGATTCGTCCTCAGATAGAGTGTAATTAAATCATCGCGCACTTTCACATCGTGCGTCCTCTTAAATAAGGCCTCAAGTTTTGGAATAGCTTGATTTAATTGGGCCTCTCCTTGACGAGAGAAAATGATGATATTTTCTCGTTCGGTATCAATAGAGGAATTTTGGGCATAGGCAACCTGTACTACTGAGGTGCTGATACCTACTAATAGCACTGCCTTAAAGACATGGGATAGAGATTTCATACTAACTTCTACGATGTTTAATTATAATTATTTATTGTGGACTCCATACTTATGACAATGTAAAGAAAGTGTAAGTTTCGCAAAGTGGTCCGACCTCAAGTTGAGCAATGAAAAACATTAGTTATGTATAACAGCGGATTTTTTAGGTGAAAAAATAGGCATTTTAGTAAAATAAAACGCCTATTTGATATTTAGAGAAGTGATTGAAAGTTATTTCAAAATAAACATCGGTGTGTTACTGATAGGATCACGATGAATGATGACATCCAAATCAAACACATCCTTAAGTAACTCTTCGGTCATGACCTCATCAGGTGTGCCTTGTGCCATTACGGCACCTTTTTTCATGACGATTAAGTAATCGCAATAGCGGCAGGCTTGGTTGAGATCATGCAACACCGTAATCACGGTTTTACCGTTTTGTTGCATTTGTCGCATCATGCCCATGAGTTCTGCTTGGCGGTTTAAATCCAGATAAGTGGTAGGCTCATCGAGTAGCACTAATTCGGCATCTTGCGCAAGAGTCATGGCTAAAAATACCCGTTGTTGCTGGCCACCGGATAAATCGGAAACTAACTGTTCGGCGAGTTCGGCAGTTTGTGTTTGTTCCATCGCCCAATTAACCAATTCTTCATCTTTTTGGCTGAGTTTACCCCAGAGGTTTAAGTAAGGCGAACGCCCGTAAGCGATCAATTCGCGCACTTTAATCCCTTCGGGTACCAAGTGTTGCTGCGGGAGAAAAGCCAATTCTTGGGCATATTCTTTAGGGCTTTTTTGCCAAATATCCTTGCCTTTATGGGTGATTGAGCCTTGTTTCGGTTTGAGCAAGCGAGCCACCGCTTTTAATGTGGTGGACTTACAGCAACCATTTGGGCCGATTAATGCAATCACTTTATTTTTCGGGAATTTTAGCGACAGATTTTTAACCACGAGTTTATCTTGATAACCTAAAGATAAATTATTGATTTCAATGCTCATTATTTAGTTCTCATCAATAAGTAGAAGAAATATGGCGCACCGATAATCGCGGTCAGAATACCCGCTGGTAGTTCAGTTGGTGGGTCAATCACCCGCGCCAAAATATCCGAAAGTTGTAATAAGAGGGCGCCAATAATCAAGGCTGCCGGTAATAGGGTGCGATGTCTGCCACCGACTAAACGACGGGCAAGATGCGGAGCAACCAAGCCTAAAAAGGCAATCGGACCACAAATTGCCACAGCTGTAGTGGAAAGAGCTACCGCTAACACTAAAACGCTAATTTGCACTTTATTTACGGTTACGCCCAGGGTGGAGGCTTTGTTTTCACCTAAACCAAGGGTGTCGAGATCGCGACAGAAAATAAATGGTAAGGGTAGCAATACTACTAACCATGGCAATACCACATTCAAATAAGACCAGCTACGTCCCCATAGACTGCCGGTAAGCCATAACATAGCCGTGTTGATCTCGACCGGATTGGTAAGCATCAGATAATGACTAATCGCTGCCCATAACGCGGATAGTGCGACCCCAATGATTGCCATTTTGATAGGGCGGAAGTTAAAACCGCACACGATCCATAAAATGACAAAAGAGAGCACGCCGCCTAAAAAGGCAAAAATTGGCATCCAGTAAAATGCTAAGTTTGGCAAGAACATCAATACCGAAACAGCAACCAACCCAGCCGCATTGTTAATCCCTAAAATATCGGGAGAGGCAAGTGGATTACGCACCACACTTTGAACTAATACACCGGAAATTGCTAAAGCTCCACCCAATAAAATCGCTAACACAGCACGAGGTAGGCGATATTCCATCAAGGTAAAATAATTTTTATCATCAGGCTGAAAGGCCGCCCAAATTTCCTCAAAGGAAAGCGTATAAGTGCCAAGGCGAATACTCAATCCAAAGAGTAGTACCATCATACTGAGCGTGATGACATAAAAGCCGATAGCGCGAAAAGATACATGAGAGGTTCGCATTAGTGTCTTCCTCTGGCAAATAATACAAAGACTGGGGCACCGATTAAGGCAAGTACCGCACCGGCAGGCACTTCGCTAGGGAAGTTGACCGCGCGGGCAATGGTATCTGCCGCCAGCATTAAAATTGCGCCGAGTAACATCGCCATGGGGAGAGATTTTCGTAAGTCATAACCAATCCAATAGCGTGCCAGATGGGGCACGAGTAAGCCAATAAAAGCAACAGGGCCAGCAACACTTACGCTTGAACCCACAATCAATAATGCCATGATGTTAGCGTACCAACGTAAACGGAAGAGATTGATGCCTAGGGAACGAGCGGATTCATCGCTTAAATTGAGTAAATTCAAACGACTGGCAAAAAGCAGGCAGAAAAGTGCGGTCAAAATAAAGAACGGAAATAACGTCAATAATTCATTCCAACGAGCATGTGCAATGCCGCCAGCTAGCCAACTCATAATACCGAAGGCATGATCTTCCGCGATAATCAGCACCAATTTCGTGAGCGCGGCACAAAGTAGTGATACGGCAATCCCCGCTAAAATCACTCGGCTACGATCTCCACTGTTGTCTTTCCAACCATTGCTGATCAGCATTACCACAAACCAACTCAGACCGCCACCGATACTGGCCACTAAGGCAATGCTATAACCAGAAAGAATCAAGGGGCTAAACGCACTGGCGGTTACCATGGAAAGACTGGCTCCCGAGTTTACGCTGAGTAGCGTAGGCGAGGCTAGTGGATTGCGCGTAATGGTTTGTAACAACGCCCCCGCCACCGCAAGATTGGCACCTAAAATCATGCCAACTAATGCGCGCGGTAAGCGTAAATCGGTTACCGTAATTTTGGCAATTTCATCGCCATCGGGGAGGAGCGCTTGTAAAGCTGCAAACGGTCGAATTTCGATGGGATAATACAAAAACAGGCTTCCCCATAATAGGAAAGCCAGAATAATAAGGGGAAGTCCCCAACGGAAAGTAGACTTCATCATTATTTTTGTTTCACGAAACCTTCAATTTGTTTTGCCATAATTTTGCTCGCTTCTAAGCCACGACCGCGAGCCCACATGTCGGCGTCAACGCTGTAAACATGGTTTGCTTTTACGGCAGGAATAGCTTTCCACAGTGGCTCAGCTTCCCATTTGCGCGCAATACTTTCATCACGATAATGGGCGATGAACAAGTATTCCGGTTTTTCCATTACTAATTGTTCAAGGTTGATTTCTACGAAAGCTTGATCACTATTGAGTTTAGTTGGGGCAAAACCTAATGTCGTTAAGAAACTACCCACATAGCCATTGTCATTTTGGATATTAAATTTATCTTCTCGGGAAGTACCAAATGAGGCTTTTTTGCCTTGTACACCTAGATTTTTTGCAATGTTGGCAATGTAATCATTATGTTCATTGATCTTCGCTTTCATTTCGCTACTTTTACCGACTAAATCACCAATTTTTTGCGCAGTTTCAAGATTTTCTTGATAACTTTCATGACGAGAATCGAACATCACTGTTGGCGCAATTTTTTTTAATTCTTCAAACACCGCTGTGTGACGGGAAGGATCGGCAATAATTAAATCGGGTTTGAGGGAAGCAATCACTTCAAGACTCGGTTGAGAACGCGTGCCAACGGATTGCCATGCAGCAATTTTTTCGCGCACTTGCGGCAAAATACGATCGACTTTGTTGTCGTCAGCCACACCCACTGGGCTTACACCGACTTGGGCTAAAGCATCCACAAAAGAATATTCCAATGCCACAACACGGCTTGGGGTTTTATCAAGGGTAAATTCACCTTTCGCATCTTTAACCGTCACGGCGCTAGCGAATGCGGATACCATTAATAATGCAGAAGCTAAAGTGGTTTTGAATAATTTTTTCATATTGTGTCCTCAATAATAAAAAGCATTTGGATTATACATTCAAATAATGTTGTTGAGAATAGTTATATTTTATCTATTTGGTCGGACTTCTCTATTTTGCCCGCATTCTAGCAAGCAAGCTGACAGCGATAATGATGACTAATGAACCAATCCAGAAATTCAGACTAGGTACGTTATCCCAAAAGAGCCAGTCACAGATGCTGGAGAAAATCACGCCAGTAAAAGCAAAAGGCGTAATGACATTTGCAGGCGCGTATTTAAAGGCGCGAGTCAATAACAATTGGAAAATAAGACCGAATCCGCCCACTAAAAGTAGCAGAGTAAATCCATGTAATGTTGGCATTTTCCACTGCGTGATGAAAAAGAGTGGCAATAAAATCGAGCCTAATAAGTGAAAGTAAAACACGATATTTTTAGGTGAGTTGTGTTTATTGAGCTCTTGTAAGCTGATAAATGCCATGGCTGCTAGCACAGCAGCACCTAACGCATAGCCTACATGGATAGGGTTGATATTCATTGATCCGTTGGTCAGCATAATGATGGATACACCGATAAAACCCATAAAACTACAAGCTAATACTTTTAATGGTGTTCTGACTTTAAAGAAAAACAGCAATAAAGGCACAAAAAGTGAGGACGTATTCATCAATAAAGTCGCAATGGAAATTGGTAAATATTTAATCGCGTAAAAGGTTAACAACATACTGGCAATGCCGGCGAGATTACGCAAAACGAGAAACTTCCATTGCGACATATCAACTTTGAAATCTCCATCTTTAATTAAAAAAGGCAGGAGAAACACAAAACCAATAAAAAAACGGGAAAATAAAATTTCACTGGACGGTAATTCATCAGAGGCGTATTTTACAAATACGCCCATTAAGGCAATGCTGATGTAAGCTAACACCATACAAACAACAGCTTTTTGATAATTATTGCGGATATGTATGTTTGGCATAAGGGTTCCTTGCATAAAGTGCGGTAAAAAATTGCCTTATTTTGTAAGAAAATGGGCTTGTCTTCGTCTAATGAAATGTAATCTGAAGATATTTTCTATAATAAGGAAAGAAAATGAAATATACAAAAACATTTCTCATATTGACCGCACTTTTTGGCGGTTTGCAAAGTAGTTTAACGTATGCTGATCACACAGAATCATCAAAGGAGCAAAAAATGACAATGGAAAGTAAACAAAAACAACAAATTATTTATCTTGCTGGTGGTTGTTTTTGGGGACTAGAAGCTTATATGGAACGCATTCAAGGTGTGACCGATTCCGTTTCGGGTTATGCCAATGGAAAAGGCGATACCACGAACTATCAATTATTGCACGCGACAGATCATGCTGAAACCGTGAAAGTGACTTACGATCCAAATAAAATTTCGCTAGATAAATTGTTGCAATATTATTTCCGTGTTATCGATCCAACCAGTATTAACAAGCAAGGCAATGATCGTGGCAGACAGTATCGCACTGGCATTTATTATCAAAATGAACAAGATAAAGCGGTTATTGAGGCAGCATTGAAAACCTTACAAAGCAAATATCAAGAACCGATTCAAATTGAAGTAGAACCGCTGAAAAATTATGTGGAGGCGGAAGAGTATCATCAGGATTATCTCAAGAAAAATCCGAATGGTTATTGTCATATTGATATCAAAAAAGCCGATGAGCCATTAATTGATGATAAAAAATACCCAAAACCAAGTGATACAGAATTAAAGCAAAAATTGACCGCACTTCAATATGACGTGACACAAGGCAAACATACCGAACGTTCTTTTAGTAACGAATATTGGGATAATTTCGCCCCAGGTATTTATGTAGATATTACTACGGGAGAACCGTTATTTTCTTCCAAAGATAAGTTTGAATCAGGCTGTGGATGGCCAAGTTTTACCAAACCGATTGCCGCTGAAGTGGCGGAGTATCAAAGAGATAATAGCTTTAATATGACTCGTATTGAGGTGTTAAGTCGCAGTGGTCATGCCCATTTAGGCCATGTGTTTGATGATGGTCCGCGTGATAAAGGTGGTTTGCGTTATTGCATTAACAGCGCATCGATTAAGTTTATTCCATTAGATGAAATGGAAAAACAAGGTTATGGCGATTTGATTCCCTTTGTGAAATAAGAGGAAAAAATGAAAAAAATATTGACCGCACTTTTATTATTTTTGAGTCCATTGAGTTTTGCACAAGAGAAGGTGTCTTTGGCGGATATCCCCTTGAAGACATTGGATAATCAAACCGTCTCTTTATCACAATATCAAGGCAAACCGCTTTATATCAAAATGTGGGCATCCTGGTGCCCAATTTGCTTGGCTGGTTTAGCGGAAATTGATGATCTTAGTGCAGAACAAAATCTTAATTTTAATGTGATTACGATTGCCTCACCTGGACAAAAGAACGAACAAAATAGCCAAAAATTTATCAATTGGTATAAGGGGCTAGATTATAAAAACATCGCCGTATTATTGGATGAAAAGGGTGAAATCATTAAACGAGCTAATGTATTAGGCTATCCGTTTAATTTGCTATTAGATAAGGATTTAAACCTTATCAAAGCACAACCAGGTCATTTGAATTCAGATCAAATTAAACAATTTGTGAAGGAATAAAAAAGTGCGGTCATTTTGGACCGCACTTTTTATATTGGCTTGATTATGCAAATGCCTGTAATTCAGGGTTGATTGGGGTTTCAGCAATGTTGTTCACATAGTTACATAATGTGGCGAGGCTAACCCCTAAAATCACATCAATAGCATTTTCTTGGGTATAACCCGCATCAAAGAACGCTTTAAGCTGCGCTTCCGTTAATTTTGCTTTTTGCAAAATAACAGTAAGGGTGAAACGCGCTAAAGTATCCAGTTTTTTATCACTTTCAATACGAGCTATCGCACGAATTTGGTTTACAAGCTCTTCTTCAAGTTTTAACACTTTTAAAGCGATCTTCGTGTGGCCTGCTACACAGAAACCACAACCGTTAACTACAGCTGCAGTAATTTGCACCACTTCGCGTTCTGTTGCCGTTAAGCTGTTACGACCATTAATACCGCCTACCGTGCGATAAGTTTCAAGTGCAGTAGGGGCATTCGCGAGAACACCAATTAAATTTGGAATAAAACCATTGGCATTTTGTACGGCTTTTAAGGCTTCTTGTGCTGCTTCAGGTGCTGATTCAATGGTGTGAATTTTAAATTGAGACATAAACTACTCCTAAGGGATAAATCATAAATTTCCGCTTGATAATACCTTTCTAACTTAAATAAGAAAAAGAAGAAAAGCTTATTTCATATAGCCAAAAGTTATGATTATTTTGGCGTCGCTATGCTAAATGTGTTTTGACGACAGACAGTAATCTCTCCAACTCTTTTTTGTCGAATAGAAAGCATTTCACGGTAAATTAGAAAAGGTTAAAATAAACCAAATTTTATGTTGGGAGTCTCGATGTTTTTTGTTTATCTCATTATTGCCTTAGCGGCCGGTGTCGCACTTGCCACCCAATCAGCGATTAACACGCAACTGGCGAAAGCCATGAGTGGCGAAGCGGTGATCGCGACCTTTATTTCTTTTGCAGTAGGTACGATTTTTCTCTTTTTTATCGCGTTGGCTAAAACTGATTTATGGGGCAATCTATCCACGATTCCATCACAACCTTGGTGGAAATTAATTGGTGGGGTACTCGGCGCAGTTGTCGTGTTCACAACCGTTTTGCTTGCACCTAAATTAGGCATTACTGCGATGTTATTTTTTATCATCGTCGGACAATTAATTACGGCAACAACTATCGATCATTTTGGTCTTATCGGTATGCCGATTCGAGAAGTAAATATCACAAAATTTATCGGATTAATCATTGTTGCTTTTGGATTGGTATTTTATTTTTTTGGGGATAAGTTGGTTGAGCTATTTGGGGCGAGATAGGATAGAATACGCCTCTATTTATTGATTAATCGCGTAATTGGGGAAACTATGCGAAAGCGTTGCCTGTGGGCTTTGATTATTTTGTTGTTGTTGATCGTAGTAAGCGTTAGCTTAGTGCGCGTTTTTGCGACCCCGAAACGTGTGGAACAACTTGCAAATCATTTTTTAGCACCACATTATCACATTGAATTAGCTGATGACTGGCAATGGAAAGCGACAGGTTTAACGCTGCCTGAGCTAAAAGTGAAAACAGATCAATGTACCCTCGTAAACCTCAATGATGCGCAACTCACTTGGTGGAATACGCATAGTCTTGATATTGAAAAGGCTAGCTTAGATTACGATTGTTTAACCCATTTACCCAGTGATAATGCTGAAAAAACACCACCAAATTTGACCGCACTTTGGGCGGCATTACCTATTTCTGATGTCAAAGTTAAACACTTTCAATTAACGAATACCGAAGAACTGAAACAAGCCGCTTTGCAGCCTTTTTTATCGGCTGATTGGGCATTAGATGCCAGATATAACGGTAACCAATTAGCCCTTGAAGCTCAAGCTAATAATGACGGGCTTGAGCTTCATCATCAATCCACTGTCACGCCACAAGATGGCATTTTCCAATGGGCGGGAAGTACCGACATCAAACAAGGGGGAAATAAAACCTACGATCTTCATTTCTCTGCGAATTTTGATCCTGATCTTTCTCAACTGCCTCAACAAGGCAATGTCTTACTTAACTGGAATAACCCAGAGCTAGCCGTCACAAAAGGCGAGGCAAAAGTGTCGTGGCAAGGGGCGGATGGTCAGTTAAATGCCCAAGATTTAACAACTAATTCACCATTGTTGGATGTGCCTTTTGTGTTCACCAAAGATGGCTTGGATATTTCATGGGGGAAATTTTATTGGACCTTTGATAGCTATCAACCAGTCAAAGGCTTCCTTGGGTTATCTATTCACCGTGCTGCTGAAGGCTTATTACCATTAAGCATTGATATGAACGTGATCTTGCAAACCTTTGGTGAAATGGGCAAAGGGGAGATCGTGATTTCGGGCAAAAATGGCGAAATCGGTGGGGGTGATGACAATAATGAATTGGATTTTGAGCTGAAAACACGCGGGGATTTACGTTATAACGCTACCGTGGCGCAAACCAATTTAACCTATCATCTCGGCGGGCTCTTCACACATCCAGTGGTGTATTTTTACCCGGGTTCCGTCTTTAAAATGGATACCGTTCAGCCAGATACCAAGTTGCACGTTCGTTTACCGTTAGATGACATTATTATCGGTCGTTATGGCTTAGAAGGGCGTTTGCAGGCAACGTTGAATGGCACAACTCCGCAGTTTGAAAACCTCAATCTAAAATTAGACGGAAATGCCCACGAGTTTATTGCCGGTATTAAAACCGTGTTTGATTTGCGAGATGAAGAGCATAAGTTGCAGTCTGTTGAGAAGCAAGCGACAAACCGTTGGGATTGGACAATCAATGGCAGTGCAAACTGGAAATCCTTAAATACGCCAGTCAAAATGGAAGGGAAAGGTTTTTGGGAAGCGGATCATATTGAATTAAATCAACTTTCTGCTCACTCCAAAGAAGTCAAAATGAAAGAGGTAAAAATGGCACCACTTTCATTGGAGCTTAAAGATCGACTCCGCTGGGATTATGAAGAAGAGCATATTCGAGGTTTGTTGCAAGCGAAAACAGATTGGATTGAACTTGCTTATGGCGGTCGTTTTGTTTCGCCTGTTTTCGGTTTAGGTATTGATGGTAAGAGTATCAGTAACTTCAATTTCGCAGGTGATTTAAAGGCGGGCTCGCTTGGGCCTTTAGATGTCTTGGGTGTATATCAAAATAGTGCACTTTCAGGTGAAATTAGCTGGAAAGAACAATCCGCAAAAGTGTTCCAATCACTCTTCCCACAAAAATGGAACTGGTTAATTCATGAGGGAAGTATAAAAGGACAGAGCGAATTCGTGATTAATACCAATGGTGTGAAAATGGGGGGAGAGCTGAACCTGAAAAACGGTAAAATCACCATGCCAGATGCCGAGATTTATGGCTTGAACATTCGCTTCCCGATGAATTATGAAAACTCGGCATTGCAAGTGTCTTCGAGCAAACCAATCCATATTTCGACTCACAATATTCGCTATGGTGCGCTTTCCGTCGCAAATGGAGAATTGGATTTGTTTGGGCGCTATCCGAATACCATGAAAAATCCGCTTACTTTGAGAAATGTGAAACTTTCCTTATTTGATGGCGTATTGACGGTGCCTCAGCTCAGTTTTCCACAAAGCAAAATAGCGACGCTTTCTTTTACCAATATTGATTTAGCCCAAGTGTTAGCCTTGGCACAATATAACCAAGTAACCTTAACCGGCCGCGCCAATGCGATCCTGCCATTTTGGCTTGGACATAAGGAATGTTTGATTTGTAATGGCACGTTAGAACAGGTGGGAAATGTGTCCATCAAATTAACCGATGAAATGGTGAAAGGGCTGAAAAAAGGCGGTTGGACAGAGAATATTTTGGTGGATTTATTAAAAGAAATGGAACTGCAAAATTCTCATGCGGCGGTGACGCTCGATCCTAAAGGGCAAATGATGTTGCGTGCGAGTATTAGCGGATTTAATCCAACCAAGCGAACCAATAATCCAATAACGTTAAATTATACGCACCAAGAAAATATGTTTGAATTGTGGAATATGATTGACTATGGCTCGCAATTTGAACAAAATCTGCAATATAAACTTTATAAGCAATTAGACAAAGACAAATGATAAAACACCTTAAGTTTCAACCGCACTTTTTTATTTTGTCGGCAATGTTCACGCTTACAGCTTGCACACCGACCATTCAATTGGATACACCAAAGGAAGGCATCACCATTAATATGAATGTGGTGGTGGACCATAATATTAAAGTGGAAATGGATGAAAAATCTCAGAAAGCAGTGAGTGAAGTAGAACCTGCGAAGAAATAATTGAATCAATTAAAAAGGCCATCTGAATATTAGATTTTAGATGGTCTTTTTTTATTTTTAAGTGCGGTTAAATTTCACGAAAATTTTACTTAATTTTTACTTCATTTACAGTTTATTATCTTTATATTTAGGCGTATGATGACTATTAGTTTTACATAACCCCTAAATTTATTTAGGTAAATATATTATTTCTATTTAATAGGAGATTGAATGATGAAAAAATTATTCACAGCAGTACTTTCTGCGGCAGCGATTGCTGTACCTTTTTTTGCTTCTGCGAATACTGCGCCACAAACAGAACAAAGCGCAGTACAACCAGAAAAAGCAAAAGGCGTTTGGATTGATGTACGTTCAGCCGAGGAATTTAACGCAGGTCATTTACAAGATGCAGTGAATATTCCACATGATAAAATCATTGAAGGAGTTAAAGCGATTGGCTCAGATAAAGATGCACCGATCAACCTTTACTGTCGTAGTGGTCGCCGTGCCGAAGCCGCGCTCACTGAGTTGAAAAATGCAGGCTATACCAATGTAACTAACCACGGCGGTTATGAAGATTTGGTTAAAAAAGGTTTGAAATAAACATTACATCATTTAACGTAAAAATCCCCTAGATTAAGCATTTAGGGGATTTTTATTATAAAGTGCGGTCAAATTTTTACGTGTTTTGTAAATCATCTTAAAAACTTGACCACTTGCATCATTATCAAGACCGCAGCCGTCTGAAACATTGATAGACCGGTTACTGATGTCCGCTTTCTGCTACTTTTGTCCATTTTGCCAATGTCTGCTTCATCTGTGCCTGAGGGATGAAGCGGGCCATCCGTTCTACTTCCTTGCCTTGATAAAACAGCAGCCATGCAGGTGCGGTCAGCACGTGGAAACGTCCGGCCATTTCGGGTATTTCAGCAATATCGGCTTTTACGGCATACACATTTTCTTCCTCCGCCAAAGCTGAGTCAAGCTGGGCGGCCACGACCGTACAAACACCGCAGATTGGAGCTTTGATGTACAGTGATACTAAAGGGTGTGTGGCGATGGCCTGTTCGATGTCTTTCAGAGTGTGTAGTTGTTGCATGTCATGTACTCCTTTGAGCGATTAAGCACGTTTCTAGTTGTCCAGAAAAGGGGCTTTCAACGAAATGAAAACAAGAAAACGTTTTGAGTCGTCTAGATTTTCTCTACCACTCTCGCTACACTTGCGCACCCATTTCCCATGAAGCGATACGTTTCAAATTATCCACCGTGTCGTGATTGACGATGGCGGCGAACGTGCCGTCCAGTTTGGCAATTTCAGCTTTGTCTTCATCGCTGAGGGCAAAGTCAAAGACGTTCAAGTTTTCCGCCATACGTTCGGGTTTGGTGGATTTTGCCAACACGATGATGTCGCGTTCCACCAGCCAGCGGGTAATCACCTGCGCCACGGATTTGCCGTATTTCGTACCAATTAGCGACTGACAAAATGGTGGGCAAAAGCCCACCGCTTCAAGTTGATGTTTTATCATTAACCGAACACTTTTTTCAAATGTGCTTGGTAGTCTGCGAAGTATTGTTCTACTTGTGGATTTTTAACTACATCGTTACATGTAAATGTCGGTAGACGGGTCAAACCGATGAACTCGTTGAGTTTGTGGAAAGGCATGTACACAGCATCCACATCTTTGCCTTCAAAGAAGTCGCCTTCACGGGTGAACGCTTCAATCGGCGCATTCCAAGTAAGCGAAAGCATGTGTTTTTTGCCTTGCAATAAACCACCTGTGCCAAATCCTTCGGTCGGGCTGACACGATGACGGCCATCACTGTGGTAAAGCTTGCCGTGTCCAGCGATAAATACTTCGTCTATGTATTTCTTCACTGTCCAAGGCTCGTGCATCCACCAAACAGGCATCTGCCAAATCACGGCATCCATCCACAAGAATTTTTCGATTTCTGCCTCAACATCATAGCCAGCATCAATCACAGTTTCTTTTACATTGTGTCCAAGTGCGGTCAAAACTTCTTTTGCTTTTTTGTGAAGCGTGTGGTTTAACTCACCATGCGAATGGCCGAATTCTTTACCACCGTTTAATAATAAAATGTTCATTTTTACTCCTAGAATAAATAATTTATAAAAAAAGGATGTGATGTTTACGGATATTGTCTTCTGTTTACTCTCATGAAGTCGCAGTCATTTTATGATTTGTTTTTATTGAGATAAATAGGGTTTAGCTTTATGATGTAATGAATTAAATTCACCAATAAAAAAGAGAGTTTAAAGAGAAAATGCAGAACTTTAACGAACTGAATTATTTTTTGACGTTGGCGCAAACACAGAGTTTTGTGAAAGCGGGACAGCTTTTGGGGATTTCTTCTTCGGCGTTGAGCCACAGCATGAAAAATTTAGAAACGCGGCTAAATTTGCGCCTGTTCAACCGCACTACGCGCAATGTGTCACTGACCGAAGCCGGGCAGCAGCTTTTCGACCAACTTTCCCCACTTTATCAAGCCATAAACCAAGAAGTCGATGCATTAAATGATTTTTTGAATACGCCATCGGGATTGATTCGCATCAATACCCCTGCAATAGCAGCGGAAGCCGTGTTGTATCCAAAATTAAAGCCGATTTTGAACCAATACCCGAAAACCCGCTTGGAAATCGTGGTGGACGATCGTTGGGCAGATATTGTGAAAGAAGGATTTGATATGGGCGTTCGGTTAGGTAACAAGGTAGCGAAAGAGATGATTGCGGTACCAATTTCCGCACCGCTCAAAATGGTATTGGTTGCCTCGCCCGATTATTTGGCACAACACGGTTCACCGAAAAATATTGATGATCTGCAACAACACCGCCTTATCGGCATAAAACTCTCCGGTGAACACGGCACGGAGATACAGTGGGAATTCAAATACAAAAAAAAGCTGATTACGTTCACACCAAAATCGCAGTTTTCTATCAACAATCATCTGCGTCTGCAAGCCGTTTCAGACGGCCTTGGCATTGCGTGGATAGCACATATGAGCGTAGCGGATGCACTCAATTCGGGGCACCTGGTCGAGCTGTTGCCTGAGTATGCTATGACTTACGAACCGCTTTACCTCTATTATCCCAGCCGCCGCGGGCATTCCAATGTGTTTAAGTTGATTGTGGATGCGTTAAAAGTAAAAGCCGTCTGAAGTTTCAGACGGCTTTTTTCATAACAAAGAGCGGTCAGATTTTTAGGTGTTTTTGCAAATTACCTTCAATATCTGACCGCTTGTTCCTTAACTCTTCTTAAATTTCCTATTAAAGAAACCCGTGCAATGTCTCATTTTATGTTTGTAAATAACATAATTGCTAACTTAAATACATCATCTAAAGAAGATTAAATGATAAAAAAAATGATGGCTGTACTTTTGAGAGACAGAAATAGGTCTTTGAAAATCGAAATTTGTTTATTTCACGATTTATATCGTTCCATTATTTCTATAGTTTGTTTTTCTAATTCAGGAAATAAAGTTTGAGTGCTAATTCCAAAAGATTTAAGTTCTTCCATTATTTTAGTTATATTTTTTACAATAATTTTCTTCCCATCTATTTTTTGCTGCCATTCTTCAGGAACTTTTGCAGGTTGTAATTTGTTTTTATCAAGTCCATATAATAAAAAGCAACCTTGTTGGCGTGATATTCTAGCATTATTAAGTTTAGCTCTCACACAAAGTACTCTCTCCAAATCACTACATTCTATTTCAGGACAAAAACTTGGCTTATCTGCCCTTACATCATGAATCAATTTCACTATTTCTTTTTGTTCATTAAATGATTTTTTAAATGCTTCTTCCCCTTCTTCTCTTGCTACTGACCCAATCAATCTAAGATATTCATTCCCATCTGGCATATCGATATTGTAGTCTTGTTGTATTCTAGTTCTTGTCTCATCAAAACTTTGAATACTTTCATATTGTTTAAGTATATAATCACTTTTTTTTAATTTTTCTTGAGTTTCAGCAGCTTTAATGCTTTTTGTTATTTCAAAATCTATTGGTTGTACACTAATAGCAGATAAAATAGCAACTGTGTCACTATCAAAATATTTTATTTGATCATTTGGAATGTCTAGAATGATTAATTCTCCATTTGTTCGATGATGTTTCTTCTCATGGCAAGCAAAATATAAAGCAACCAAAGCATTTGTAGTTAAATCCAAAAGCCTTGTTTTACAACCATAATGCTGTAATTTCACCAGCTTCTCAAACAAAGTATCTGTAGGTAAAAAATCATCTGGACAATTAGTTAATACATCTTTAATAATTTTATCTTCATTCTCAATAAGATATTGCTCTCTAAAGATACTTGGATTCATGTCCCATTTTTTGTTTGCTTGCCCTCTAAAAAAACGAGTGGTTCCCTGTTTGGGTTCACCTAATTTTTGAATAAGATTATTCAAGTCATTAATACTACTAATTTCGTATGTTTTCATTTTACTTCCTATAACTATAAACTAATAAAATCTATCCCATACAACGGCACATTCACTAGCCAATCCTGTTCCCGATAATCCGCCATGGAAAAACGAATAGCTTGCGCTGGCTGAAATTGTTCTACATACACTTTCAAACTTTTTGCTTTTAAATTTTCTTCTGCTTTGACCTCAATCGGGATAACGGATTGCTTACGTTGCAGAATAAAATCGACCTCTGCCGTACCTTTTTCAGTTGCCCAATAAAAAACAGGGTTTTCTTGCGTGGCAATCAATTGTTGCAAGACATATTGTTCGGTTAAAGCTCCTTTAAATTCAGTGAAAATACGGCTACCTTCTAGCAGTACGCTGGCATCCAAATTGCTTTGTGCGGCAAGTAGCCCGACATCTAACCCATACAATTTAAAGGCGTTATCTTGATAAGCGGAAAGTGGTAAATGTGGTTTCTTCACTCGAGGCACGCTATGTACTAAGCCGCTGTCTTTTAGCCATTGCAAAGCAATTTCATAGTCTTTGCTTCTCGCCCCTTTTTGTAGCTGAGCATAGATAAATTTTTTATTTTCTTTGGCAAGTTGCTCTGGAATGGAAGCCCAAATTGACCGCACTTTTTGCACGGTTTGACCATCGTGAATATGTTTGGAAAAATCTTGTTCATACGCCATCAATAAATTACGTTGTACTTGACGCACTTCATCGACATTTTGTGTTTCGATAAATACTTTTACCGCTTCAGGCATACCGCCAACAAAATAATATAAACGGAGTAAATCAATATAGGTGGTTTTCATGGCGGAAATTAGCGACCAGTCTTTCAGCTCAAGCAATTTCACCAAATCTTGTTTGCCAAGTGCGGTTAAAAATTCGTGAAAATCCATGGGATAGAGTGGTAAAAAGTCCACTTTGCCGACAGGAAAAGAGACTTGATGATGTAGTGATACCCCAAGCAATGAGCCAGCCGCGACAATATAAAATTGAGGTGCATTTTCGTAAAAATATTTGAGTGAAGATAATGCCTGCGGGACTTCTTGTATTTCATCAAAAATAATCAGGGTGTTTTCTGCTTGAATATCGACACCGCTTTCAATTTTCAAACCGAGTATCAAGCGATCAATATCATAGTCGCCAGAAAATAGCGTTTTCATGCGAGGGTTATTATCAAAGTTGATATACGCCACTTTTTCAAAGGATTGCTCGCCAAAGTGTTTCATCGCCCAGGTTTTTCCTACCTGTCTTGCTCCTTGAATAATCAACGGTTTGCGGTTTGTTTTGTGTTTCCAATTTTCTAAGGATTGTATGATTTTACGCTGCATAATGCCCTCCAAAACGACGGATATAGGCTAATTATACAGTGATGAATACACTTTTTCTAATGATATGAGTTTATATATTTACATTTTTTCAAATGAAAAAATGATTGATTTTTGCATTTTTTAAATTGAATTTAAGATAATGAAAAAGCCGTCTGAAATTTCAGACGGCCTTTTCATGCCAAAAAGCGGTCAAATGTTGAGGTGTTTTTGCAAATCATCTTAAAAATTCGACCGCTTGTATTATTCTCATTACATTAATTCTTATCTATTCGCTTAATCAATAAAAAGACCGCCAGTACTAATGCAATCGCACCGCAAATCAAGCTTGGTATTGGTATACCATTGAGCTGAGGGAGATTTTCGTTCAACGATAAAATAGACGCTGCAATAATGAGTGCGGCAATAATCAACATAATGCCCACTCGTTCGACAGTCTTACGAAAATGCTCTAATCCGTGGATTTCATGTTCAAGACGAATTTCCTTATTGCTGATTTTTTGTAAGAAAATTTTGACTTCTTCCGGAAGCGAAAGCCAGTTGTTGTAGCTGTCAGCAATTTTTTCGAAATTTTCACTCATCACGCGTTTAGGTGAAAATCGTTTCTTGAGCATTTGTGTAACATAAGGTTTAAGTACGGCTGCAATATCTAATTCAGGATAGAGATAACGTCCGATCCCCTCAATCTGAGCAAAGCCTTTTGCTAGCAAATAAACGCCCTCAGGCATAATAATGCTATTTTCGCTCATAATTTTGGTAAAACGATTCATCAATTCACTGACATCTAACCCTGCCAAATTGCTTTCAGTGAGGAGCATGAAAATCTCAGAAAGATCATTTTCTAGCGTTTTTTCATTCGGCACATTATAACTGACAGCAAGCTGCTTAATGGTCTCGATGATTTTTCGCACATTTTTTTGAGAGGCATAGTACAAACAATTTCCAAGTAATTCGCGTTCTTTAGGACTGAGTTTGCCCATTGCCCCCAAGTCAATAAAAGCAATCTGCCCGTCAGGCGTTAATAGAATGTTGCCAGGGTGGGGATCAGCATGAAAGAGGCTAAACTCAAATACTTGTTTCATATAGAGATCTAATCCAAGTAAAGCAACATCTTTAGCCAGTAAACCTTGTTGTTCAATCTGTGCTTTATTGGTTACTTTTGAGCCATACACAAAATCCATACAAAGAATGTTATTGTTTGATAAATTTGAATAGGTTTGTGGGACTAAAATACGTGAATCTTGCTTAAAATTATTAGCAAAACGCTCAATGCTACGACGCTCACTTTCAAGGGAGAGTTCTGTTGTAATGGATTCTTTGAAGGTATTTAATAACGCTTTAGGTTGAAGGTTAGAAATAATGTCGTTGCGTTGTTCTAGAAAATTCACGAGATCTTGTAAGATAAGTAAATCTGCCTTAATGACCTCATCAATGCCTTCTCGTTTGATTTTTACCGCAACATCTTGTCCGTTTTTCAACCGCCCTTTGAATACTTGACCGATAGAAGCTGATGCCATAGGCTCTGAAGCAAGCATTTCGAAATGTTCATGAATATCTATGCCTAATTCACGCTGAAATTTCTCTGCAATATCAATGGGCTGAACTTCTACTTTATCTTGCAATTTTTGTAGTTCAGTAATCATTTCAACTGGTAGCAAATCACGGCGATCACTTAACATCTGCCCTAATTTAACGTAAGTTGTGCCCAGCTCTTCCATCGCTCGACGGATACGTTCATATACAGACACGCTTCCACTTGATTCATTGGCTAACTTATTTGAAAGGGATTCCGGTAACCACTTCTCTAAATTACTGCGTTCAAAAAACTCATCTAAACCATAACGTAATAAGATTTCTGCAACCTGCTTGGTACGTTGAAATTTGTTAAAAATGGCCATTGTAACTTTCCTCTTTGTGCATGCTATTTAGCGAGTGTTTAAAATAAGGTTGATTTGCGACTAAATTGAGACAGGTCTTTTACATCTCTAACTGAAGATTTTCGAAAATTGCTGATGATTTCAGTTTATCCATTCTTCAATTGGATCTCTACAATTATTTACAAGGCAAGCCACATTAGATTTTTTTAATTTAATACTAATAATCAAAATCTCAATGCGCTAAGTTTTGAAGGCTTTTGATTTAAAAGAGCGGTCAAATTTTGAAGTGTTTTTGCAAATCATCTTAAAAATTCGACCGCTTGTATTTTTACTTTAATTTAACTGTAGTAGTCGTTGTTTAAAGTCGTTTTTTCAATGTCGGTAATATTGTATCCCAAGCGGCTAAAGTCTCTTTCTCACTGAGTGGCGAACCTTTGGTATTTTTCTCATTGGCACCGAAAGTCATCTTAAATCTCACACTACCATCATCTTTTTCCCAGATAAATAGATATCGATTTCCCTGCCACTTAACTAGTTTTTCACTGCCGCTCATACCATTTATATCGCGCTTTCCTTTGCGGATGGTACTGTATTTTGCCCACGAGATCAGTTTATCCAAAGCACTATCTTTAGTGAAAAGATCTCGTTCTAATAGCGGTTTATCACCTTCCTCCAAAGATCCCCCCGTCGTCAGCTCGGCATAAACGTCTTTATAGTCTTTGATTTTGATGCCCGCACTGCCAAAAAACGGCTCAGTTCCCTTATCGGCAATAAATCCTTCTGTTAAACAGACACCCTGTTGCTGTGGTATTTCAGTATCGTTACGATCTCTCAGCTTGTCGAAAAAATCATTCCGTATATGCCTAATAGCTTCGTCAACTTTACTTTTTTCCAGCTGTTTCAAGTTTGGGGGAGCTTTGCCGTTGACAGGCATAATGCGTACAAAAGCTCTAACCGTATATGCATCGTTCTTACCTAACTTGAAACTAAAATCAACATTATAAAGCATTCCATTTACCTGAGTTAATAATGGGCTATCCCATGAAGCAGAAGCCTGTGTCACAGAAACTATTGCTTTGTTGGGAATAATAGTGCGGTACTCTATAAAACGATCACTTCCATTATATCCTTTTTCTTTAACCTCTAATGCGGATTCTACTTCCAGATTCCAATAATCTGGTCGCACTCTTATCTGCCAACCATTGTATTTAAGCCAACCAGCCCCACTTATACGGTTAGATGGTAAGTTAATTTGGTAACGCCCACTGCAAAATGGCTGCTCAGTCCAATACGTTGCCGCATTTTGAGCACCATTGCTCGCTACATTTTCTACTACTGAGTGGGTTTGGGGATGTTGACTGCAAGAAGACAACATAACACTAGTCAAAATAGTGCTATAAAACATCAGTCTAGAAATTTTCATCTTCGGCATGTGATCTCTTCCTTACTGTAAATTTGAGAATGCTAAATAAAATGGAAATTCTGCTAATACTTTTCTTTCCATATTGATCTTAATAGATGAGTTTACATGCTTTAAGTGTAAAGTGCAACTCTTCACTATTCAAAATAGTATCGAGTTAATTAGGAGAGGATTCAATACATTTTAGAGAGAATAAAAGGCCTTTTGACATTTCAAAAGACCTTTTTCACATCAAAGTGCGGGCAGATTTTTTTTACTAAATACAATAATCTTCTTTTAATAAGTGACGATAGGCATAAAGATAAGATGCGCCGACAAATGCTGCACCACCCGTGACATTGCCTAAAAAGACAGGAATCATATTGAAGAAGAATTGGCTCCAAGTCACATTAGCACCAGCAAAAATCCCGGCAGGAATAATAAACATATTGGCGACAAAGTGTTGTAATCCGATAAGCACAAAAATCATCACAGGGAACCATATGGCTAGGATACGACCGGAGGTTTGTTTAGCGCCAAAATAGAACCAAATACCCATGCAGACCATCCAGTTACAGGCAATGGCAGAAATAAAAGCGCGACCAAAATCCATTTGCACTTTAGCCTCGGCGATAGCAATGGTTTTAGCAGAGGCTGCACCTTCTGATAAACCGACATAATGCCCTAAGAAATAGGCCATAAACAGCGCACCGAGCAGGTTGCCCAAACTCACGACAATCCAGTTACGAAATAATTTTTTAAGGCTTACTCTTTTTGTTAAACGGCCTAATGCCATCATCATCATATTTCCCGTGGCTAATTCACCACCACCGATTAATATACAAATCAAACAAATAGGAAACACCGACGCACCAAGTAATGTTGATAGCCCACTCCACTCTGGAGGAATACCGCTCACTACTTTTAAATAGGCCATATAACCAAAACTCACATAGCCGCCACCTAAAAAACTTAAAATAGCCAGTGTTTTTAGGTGTCCTTGTGACTTAGCATAACTTTTATCAATAACATCTTGTAAGATTTCGTGGGGATAAAGATCACGATGCTGCATAGTTGTACCTCTAGTGAAAATAAGACGGTAAAAATGTAGCAAACCACATAGAAAAACCGAAAGAATTGTTAAATATATGTACTGATTTTTAGTTATAACGAAATTGAATAATAATCCGAACCTAAAATTAGGTGTCTAGGTTCTTTTTTTTGAGGGGGGCAAAGTGCGGTCGGTGGTGGAACAATGTCGTCCAAGTTAGAAACGGTATAAGGAAACATCGTTTGTTACATTTTTCTATAAATCAAAATCCGCGTAAATTCAGTCGGGTAGTCCAATCTGAATGTCGTACCGGGTGAATGGTAGAGACGAAACTCAACGGTAACGTTAGGGTATTTATCGATAGAAAATTCATAGGAAGTGAAAAAATATGTGGTTTCATCAAAAACTCTTCTCAATGTTTCTGATTTCTCCTCACTTTTTTTAAGATTCAGATGAAAGTATTTTGTCAATTCATCTTTGTCAAATAGGATATTTATTGAACCTTCGCTTTCATCCCAATAGAGATTAAGTTTCGTATTTTGTTTTAACTCTTTAGGTACAACCAAATGAACTTTTGATTTTTCCAAAGTGTAGCTTGTATAACCGTTTTTCATATTTGTATGAGTAAGAACCTTGATATTCCTACGTTTATATTGCAATGAATCAGGATCAACAGATTGTTTTTTCTCCATAATTTCAGATCCAATATCAATCATTTCTGCTAAATAGGCTTTTTCCAATTGGATTTCTGTTTGTGTCATGGAAAATATATTTTGCGAATAGAACAATAAAAAAATAACAGATAATTTCGAAAGAATTTGTTTAAAATTTTCCATATATTCTTACTCCTGAAAATGTTCAAAGGAAATAAAGCAAAGATACATCGTGTTCTTTTTTCTGGTTCTAGTAATGTTGCTTATCTAAGATATGTTCTCCTTGATATTTATACTATTTTCCAGTATTCAAATAAAGATATATTAGATTCGGATGCGGTGCAATAAATTGAGTATTTATTGTGTTTTAGTGCTTGAGCGAGATAAGGCGCACGAATAATTGATGTCAAAATGAGAGATAAAAAAGAGACCTTTCAATGAAAGGTCTCTCTTCGTATTGATAATCTTGTACCAATACAATTTAGAATGGAATGTTGTCATCAAATGCGTCCATTGGTGGCTCAGCTTGTGGTGCTGGTGCAGATTGTGCTGGACGAGATTGATAGCTTGGTTGTGGTGCTGATTGTGCAGGTGCATAACCGCCCATCTCTTGATTGCGACCACCTAACATTTGTAAGTTATCACCCTGGATTTCAGTGGTGTAACGATCTTGGCCGTTGTTATCTTGCCATTTACGGGTTTTTAAACGACCTTCAACATAAACTTGTGAACCTTTGCGTAAGTATTGACCCGCAATTTCCGCTAAACGACGATATAACACGATACGGTGCCATTCGGTCACTTCACGGCGTTCGCCCGTGTTTTTATCTGTCCAGCTTTCACTTGTTGCCACGCTGATATTCGCTACCGCTTCGCCATTTGGCATCGTGCGGATTTCAGGATCATTACCTAAATTACCCACGATGATTACTTTATTAATACCTGCCATAGAATCCTCTATATTTTAGAAATAAGGTGAAAAATTTTGGCTATTTTGCCTTAAAAGAAACAAAAGATCCATAAAAATTAACTGGATATTTGCACAGATATTGAAATATGCGATAATGGTCGCAATTTTTGAATTTATTTTCTTAAGGCAATCGCTTTTTTTATGGATACTATCGACATTCGTGGGGCTAGAACCCACAACCTCAAAAACATCAATTTAACCATTCCGCGCGATAAATTAATTGTGATAACAGGCTTGTCCGGTTCGGGCAAATCTTCTTTAGCATTTGATACGCTTTATGCGGAAGGGCAGCGTCGTTATGTGGAATCGCTTTCTGCTTATGCGCGTCAATTCCTTTCTTTGATGGAAAAACCGGATGTGGATTCGATTGAGGGCTTGTCACCAGCGATTTCTATTGAGCAAAAATCCACTTCTCATAATCCGCGTTCAACCGTGGGCACTATCACCGAAATTTATGATTACCTGCGTTTGCTGTTTGCTCGCGTAGGGGAGCCGCGTTGTCCTGATCATGATGTGCCATTAACGGCACAAACCATCAGTCAAATGGTGGATAAAGTTTTAAGTCTGCCTGAAGAAAGCAAAATGATGTTGCTTGCGCCTGTGGTGAAAAACCGTAAAGGTGAGCATGTTAAGTTGTTAGATAGTTTAGCGGCACAAGGTTATATTCGTGCAAGAATTGATGGTGAAATCTGTGATTTATCCGATCCACCAGAACTTGCTTTACAGAAAAAACATACCATTGAAGTGGTGGTGGATCGCTTTAAAGTGCGGTCAGATTTAGCCACACGTTTGGCGGAATCCTTTGAAACGGCTTTAGAGCTTTCTGGTGGTACAGCAGTTGTGGCGGATATGGATAATCCTAAGGCTGAAGAATTGGTTTTCTCAGCAAACTTTGCTTGTCCGCATTGTGGCTATTCCGTACCAGAATTAGAGCCTCGCTTGTTCTCATTTAATAACCCGGCAGGGGCGTGTCCGACTTGTGATGGCTTAGGTGTTCAGCAGTTCTTTGATGAAAGCCGAGTGGTGCAAAATGAAAGTATTTCTCTTGCAGGCGGTGCGGTAAAAGGTTGGGATCGTCGCAATTTCTATTACTATCAAATGCTTACTTCGTTAGCGAAACATTATAAATTTGATATTGAAACGCCATACGAAGATTTGCCTCAAAAAATTAAAGATATTGTGATGCACGGTTCAGGCAAGGAAGAAATTGAATTCCAATATATGAACGACCGTGGCGATGTGGTGATCCGTAAACATCCTTTTGAAGGGATTTTGAATAATATGGCGCGCCGTTATAAAGAAACGGAATCCATGTCTGTGCGCGAAGAATTGGCAAAAAATATCAGCAACCGCCCTTGTGCAGATTGTGGTGGTTCACGTCTTCGCCCTGAAGCTCGAAACGTGTATATTGGCAGCATTAACTTGCCGCAAATTTCAGAGAAAAGCATTGGTGAAAGCCTTGAGTTTTTCCAAGGGCTTACCTTAACCGGTCAAAAAGCACAAATTGCGGAAAAAATCCTGAAAGAGATCAGAGAGCGATTAGAATTCTTAGTGAATGTGGGCTTGAATTATCTTTCCCTTTCCCGTTCTGCAGAAACCCTTTCAGGTGGTGAAGCACAACGTATTCGTCTTGCAAGTCAGATTGGTGCGGGATTAGTGGGTGTCATGTATGTGTTGGATGAGCCTTCTATCGGTTTGCATCAACGCGATAATGAACGCTTACTAAATACACTGATTCACTTGCGTAATTTGGGTAACACCGTGATCGTGGTGGAACATGATGAAGATGCCATTCGAGAAGCCGATCATATTATTGATATTGGCCCTGGAGCTGGTGTACATGGTGGCCAAGTGATCGCTCAGGGGACAGCCAAAGAAATTATGACGAACCCAAATTCGATTACGGGTAAGTTCTTATCGGGTGAAGAAAAAATCGAAATTCCGAAAAAACGAACCGCACTTGATAAAAGCAAACTTCTAAAATTAAAAGGTGCGACAGGGAATAATCTGAAAGGTGTGAATTTAGAGATCCCAGTGGGCTTATTTACTTGTATTACGGGGGTATCAGGTTCAGGTAAATCAACGCTAATTAATGATACGTTATTCCCATTGGCTCAAAACGCTTTAAATCGTGCGGAAAAAACGGATTTTGCGCCTTATAAATCCATTGAAGGCTTGGAATATTTCGACAAAGTGATCGATATTAACCAAAGTCCAATAGGCCGTACACCGCGTTCTAACCCTGCAACTTACACCGGTTTATTCACGCCAATTCGTGAATTATTTGCGGGCGTACCAGAAGCGCGTGCACGTGGTTATAATCCAGGACGCTTTAGCTTTAACGTACGCGGTGGTCGTTGTGAAGCATGCCAAGGTGATGGCGTACTAAAAGTAGAAATGCACTTCTTGCCGGATGTGTATGTGCCTTGTGATCAATGTAAAGGTAAACGCTATAACCGTGAAACCTTGGAGATCCGTTATAAAGGCAAAACTATTCACCAAGTGTTAGATATGACGGTGGAAGAAGCTCGTGAGTTTTTTGATGCTATCCCAATGATTGCACGTAAATTGCAAACCCTAATGGATGTGGGCTTGTCTTACATTCGTTTAGGTCAGTCTTCTACCACGCTTTCAGGTGGTGAGGCACAACGCGTTAAGTTAGCAACAGAGCTTTCAAAACGCGATACCGGTAAAACTCTTTATATTTTGGATGAGCCAACAACGGGCCTGCATTTTGCCGATATTAAACAACTTCTCGAAGTGTTACATCGCTTGCGCGATCAAGGCAATACTATCGTGGTGATCGAACACAACTTAGATGTGATCAAAACCGCAGACTGGATTGTGGATCTTGGTCCAGAAGGCGGTAGCGGTGGTGGTCAAATCATCGCGACAGGCACACCGGAAGACGTGGCTAAAGTCAAAGGTTCGCATACCGCGAGATTCCTGAAAGATATCTTAGCAAAAGGCTAGAAAAAACAACCGCACTTTTGAGCATCATCAAAGTGCGGTTATTTTTTTAACGAGACCATTGAAGGTTAATGAACAGATTGATATTATCTTCAGCATATAAACAAAGGGGAATAATATGGAATGTTCTCACCCAGTTAGTTGCCAATGCCAACCTATTGCAAAAGTGAATGTTTTAGGTGCTCAGATTTCTCATATTGAGCTGTCTTTTTCGCAGCCCATCTCGGCGTTTTCATTATCTCAAGTTTCTGTTTGGGTGAAGAGTTTAAATACTCAAAATGAATGGGTAAAACTCGATTTAAATGCTTGCCATCAAAATAATGAGAGCAATTTTATCTTATTGATTCAACCAGATGCACATTGTCTCGCCACCAAATTGTTATATTTTGATATTGAGCGATTTACTCAAGTGCGGTCAGAATTACAGCTAAAAATTGAATTTGACCAAGCACTTCATATTTCAGCCTCTCAATGTAATATTTTGCCGATCCTTTGTCTTGATATTCAAGGTTTCACTCATTTTACTTATCAAGATCTCACTTGTAGTTTTTATCAACCTAAAGCCTCTTCGCCATTACATCCATTAATTGTTTGTTTGCATGGTGCCGGTGAGGGTGGAAATAATCAGAGCAACATCCTAGCTGATAAAATGGCGGTTACTTTCGCCAACCGATCACATCAAGAAATGTTGGATTATCCGTATATTCTTGCGCCTCAATGCCCAAGTTTTTGGGTTGATAAGTTTCCTTTAAATGGTCGATATTATTATGGCGAGCGAGATTATACGGCTGATTTATTAGCCTTAATTCAAGACACTTTAATAAAACATCAAAATATTGATCCAAAAAGAATTTATATTGTTGGTGGTTCAATGGGGGGGTATCAAGGATTGAGACTTTTTTCTGATGCGCCTGGTTTATTCGCGGCGGCTTTAATTGCTTGCCCTGCGAAACTTCCTGCTCTAGAAAAATTGCATCATTTAAAGAATAAAAACATATGGCTTGTTCATAGTTTATTAGATGAGGTCGTGCCGATTGAAAATAGTCTTAATCTTCTTGAACTCCTCCATGATGAACAATCTATACAGCCAATGTTTACACTTTATGAAAAGGTTATTGTGGAGGGTAAAGTAATAGATCCGCACTGTGTATTTTTGCCTCTTTACGATAACCAATTAGTATCAGGACGAAATGTTATTTTTGAATGGTTAGGACAACAAGGAGTTTAAGATGAAAAGTGCAGTTATTTATATTTCTGTCATTGCTGCATTAGGAGGCTTTTTATTTGGTTTTGACACGGCGGTGATAAGTGGTACGGTTGAGTCAATCAAAAGCCCAGAATTCGGTTTTGGCTTAACGGCGGGTGAATTAGGTTTTGCCGTAGCATCGGTATTAATAGGTTCAGCAATTGGTGCTTGGTATGCAGGGATTGCAGCAATTAAATTTGGGCGAGTGAAAGTGATGCTTATTGCTTCTGTATTGTTTTCACTTTCAGCTATAGGCTCTGCATTAGCGTTTAATTTATGGGATTTTTCCTTTTGGCGCTTAGTTGGCGGTCTGGGTGTAGGGATTGCAGCGGTTATTGCTCCTGCATATATCGCCGAGGTTTCTCCTGCTCACTTACGTGGGCGTTTAGGTAGCTTACAACAATTAGCTATTGCAATTGGTCTGCTCGTTTCTTTTATTTCAAATTATGTGTTAGCTAATATCGATAATTCCCCTAATGCACCTTTATGGGGGGGATTATTTGCTTGGCGTTGGATGTTATTAGTTGAGGTATTTCCAGCTGTACTATACGGTATTATGGCACTTAAGTTGCCAGAATCACCACGCTATTTAGTCAGTAAAAATAGACTTAATGAGGCAAGAAATGTATTAGTGAAATATACTAATGAAACTAATCCAGATTTGAAGTTAGAGGAAATTCAGATCAGTTTGGGCGATCCAAATGATGTGGTTTCGATAAAGAATGTTTTATCAAGTAAAACCTTATTTGTCCCTGTGGTTTGGCTGGCGATTAGTCTTGCTTTCGTTGCTCAGTTCACAGGTATTAATATTATTCTATATTATGCTTCTTCACTTTGGAGTGCCGTGGGTTTTTCACAAGGTTTATCTTTTGCCGTTCCAATTGGTACAACTATTATTGGTGTATTGATGACGATTGTAGGGATGCTTTATATTGATAAATTAGGTCGTCGCAAATTATTGCTGATCGGTTCTATTGGTATGGGAATTTCCCTTTGGGTTACAGGATTTATCTTTATGAGTGCCGATCAGTCTTCTGAAACACTCGTCTTATCACCGGTGCTTTCATGGAGTGCATTAATTAGTGCGCATATTTTCTATATTTTCTTCTGTTGTACATGGGGACCCGCATTATGGGTTATTCTTGGTGAGATCTTCCCAAATAGAATTCGTACTACTGGATTAGGAATTGCAACTTGTGCAAACTGGATCGGTAACGTGATTGTCACTTGGACTTTTCCGCCGATGCTAAAATATTTAGGGCTTGCTCCAACCTACTTATTCTATGGTGTTTGCTGTATTGGCTCTTTCTTTATGGTCAAATATTTCATTCCTGAAACAGCAAATAAATCTCTAGAAGAGATGACATTTAACCTAAAACATGAATAAAACCAATCGCACTTTTGAACATCATCAAAGTGCGGTTATTTTTTTGGATGTTTTTAATGTTTGCTACTGAACGGTGGTTTAGCAAACCAAATGAGAACAACCAAGGAAATGAACGTTATCGCGGAGACAAAGAAGATCTCGTTAGCACCAATAATAAAGCCTTGAGCAGTGATTTGTCTGGCAATATATGATGCCGTTTGTTCTTCACTTAAACCAAAACTCCCCATAGTTTGGAAGAATTGTTGGGAAATCGGATTATATGGATTAATGACTTCTGTGAGTTGCGTGTGATGCACGGCTTCGCGGTTATACCAAATAAAAGTAGTAAGTGATGTGCCTATTGAGCCGGCAAGGGTTCGGAGAAAATTAAATAAGCTCGACGCCGAAGCCATTTTTTCAGGTGGTAAACCTGAAAGGGTAATGGTTGTCAGTGGCATAAAGAAACAAGCAACGGCTAAGCCTTGCACAAATTGCGGTAATGCCACATCCATAAAGGTCATTTCTGGCTCAAAGGTTACGGCTCGCCAATAAAAGGTGAGCGCATAAACCATAAAACTGATGGTGATTAAAATCCGCATATCAATTTTATTGCCGAATTTCCCGATAATCGGTGCAAGTAGAATCGGCAATAATCCCACTGGTGCAGCCGCAAGCCCCGCCCATGTTGCTGTATAGTTGTAAACCTGTTGGAGCAGAAGCGGGATAAGCACGACCGTCCCTGAATACACCAAGAAAGCAAGACTCGTCGAAACACAACCCACGGTGAAATTTCGGGATTTGAATAAGGAAACATCCACAACTGGATTATCGTCCGTGAGTTCCCAAATGATGAGGGCGATTAAACCTACCGCCGCGATAATGGTAAGTACCACAATTTCAGTGGAGTTAAACCAGTCTAGCTCTCGACCTTGATCCAGCATTAATTGCAACGCACCGACGCCAAGCGCCAATAAAATAAGCCCAATAGTGTTAACTGGTTGATGAGAAATTCTACTTTCTCGGCCTTCTAAAATTTTCCAACTGATTAAGACAACGGCAAGCCCAATCGGAACGTTGATAAAGAAAATCCAACCCCAGTGAATATTATCGCTGATCCAACCGCCTAAAATCGGACCACAAATTGGGGCGACGACGATCGTCATTGACCAAAAAGCCAATGCCATTCCGCGTTTTTCAGGCGGGTAGTTATTCAATAATAAGCTTTGAGAAAGGGGGATAATTGGGCCGGCTACCGCACCTTGAAGGACGCGAAAAACGATCAACATTTCCAAGCTATTTGCAATACCACAAAGCCAAGAGGCTAGCACGAATAATAGCGTTGCGATTAAAAATAACCGCACTTCACCAAAACGTTTTGCCAGCCAGCCCGTTATCGGAATCGAGATAGCATTTGCCACACCGAACGAGGTGATCACCCACGTTCCTTGGCTCGATGACGCACCTAAATCACCAGCTATGGTTGGAATGGCTACGTTAGCGATGGTGGAGTCTAGCACGAGCATAAAGGTGGCTAATGAAAGCACCAATGTAAGCATCGCTAACGCACCGCCTTGTAGCGGTTTGAAATGAGATTGCGGCATAACGGAACCTAATAGCTATTATCGCGAATAATAGATTCGATCAAATTATTGACCGCACTTTCATCATATTGCAGTACATTTGTGAAATAAAGCGTTGTAGCAGGCGCTTGGTCACGCAAGGTTTCACCCTTACTATCACTCACATTTACTTTCACAGTGGCAGAAAGACCGATGCGTAATGGATTTTCAGCCAGTTGTTGCGGATCTAATTGAATACGCACAGGCACACGCTGCACCACTTTGATCCAGTTCCCCGTCGCATTTTGAGTGGGTAATAATGAGAATGCACTGCCCGTACCCATTTCAATTCCGACCACTTTTCCATTAAAGGTTTTATCCTTGCCATAAAGGTCGAAATGAATTTCAACCGGCTGACCAATTCGCATATGGGTTAATTGTGTTTCTTTGAAGTTGGCGTCTAACCACATTTGCTCGGTAGTCACCACTGCCATTAATGCACCACCAACAGACACCGCTTGCCCCACTTGCGCATTGCGACGAGCCACATAACCTTTAATTGGACTGCGGATTTTTGTGCGTTCTAAATTTAGCCAAGCTTGTTTTAAATTACTGATTGCGCTTTGAATTTGCGGTTGTTCACTTAAAGGCCCGTCTAACAATAGCGCTTGATTTGCGCCAAGCTGATTTTGTGAGGTGGTTAAGTTCGCTTTTGCTAGCTCTACAGCTTCTTTGGCGTGTTGGAAAGATTCTTTATCAATCGCCCCATCTTTGACTAATTGCACACGACGGTTCAAGTTTCCTTGTGCTTGAGCAAGGGTAATTTCATTCGCACGAACAGCAGATTTCAATTGTTTTACGGTGTAATTCAGTTGAGAAACTTGGCGAACTGCATTGGCTAAATTGCTTTTTGCTTGCTCAAAACTCAATTTGGCATTGGTGTCATCCAATTCTAATAACACATCGCCTGCTTGTACGGGATCCATATTATCGACATTAATTTTCGCAATATTTCCTGCCACCTGTGCTGAGACCATCACCTGATTGCCGCTGACATAGGCATCTTCTGTTTCTTCAAAACCTTTAATAAAGAAAAACCAATAAGCCGCAGAACCGATTGCAATCAGAAGAAGCAAAAGAATAAAAATGGAAAGCCCTTTTTTACGTTGTTGAGATTTATTATTTGAGGAAGTTGGTGTATCTGTTTGTTGTTCGGACATAACGCAAGCCTTATTGGAAAATGCTGAAGTAAAAAGGCTTCAGTCTATAAAATATGAATGTTTGTTCATTATGAACGTGAATTAAAATTATTTCAAGAATGACCGCACTTTTGCGTAAAAAGTACATAGTTCAAAGGCTACCTTTCAATGTTGGATTAATCAACCCGACTCATCCTGACTGGAGAATATCTATAAGAGCTTCTTTATAATGAACGTTACCAAAGCTGAGAGTGGGGTTTTGTTATAGTTACTGTAAATAAAAATCCTTTGCTAAATTAGCAAAGGATTTTTTTGTAAGAAGTGATTAGCTAGGTAGTTTTGTAGTCACTTTCAACGCCATATACCCCACAATAGCTGAAACAGTGGAGCCTAATAAGATCCCTAATCGAGAAAGGGCGTTAATGCTTTCACCGGCATCAGCATTGAAGGCAAGGCTGGCTAAGAACATTGACATGGTGAAACCGATACCACATAAAATCGCCACGGCAAAAATTTGTTTGAAGTTGATGCCTTGCGGAAGTTTTGCTATGCCTAGTTTAACGGAAAGATAGCTGAAACCAAATACACCAAGTGGTTTTCCGATAATTAAGCCTAAAGAAATCGCAAATAATAATGGTGATGAAAGCATGCTTGAGTCGATACCATCAAAACTTACCCCCGCATTGGCAAATGCGAATAATGGCAGAATAACAAAGGATGACCAAGGCGCAAGAATATGCTCAAAGTCATGTAACGGCGTTTCGCCATTTTTGCCTTTCAATGGAATACAAAATCCGATGATAACGCCTGCAAGGGTAGCATGTACGCCCGATTTTAATACAGAAACCCACAAGATTGTTCCCACCACCATATAGGCACAAAGTGCGGTCACTTTAAAGCGATTTAATGCAATAAGTACAGCAATTGCAATGGCAGCAAAGGCGAGTGCTTGCACGCTTAATCCATGGGAGAAGAAGAGTGCAATCACGACAATTGCACCTAAGTCATCAATGATGGCTAAAGCAAGTAAAAAGATTTTTAGTGGGAGTGGCACTTGTTTGCTTAATAACGCCATGATGCCCAGTGCAAAAGCAATGTCTGTCGCCATTGGGATTGCCCAGCCATCAGCTAAAGCTGGATCTTGTTGGGCGATAAAAACGTAAACTAATGCTGGAATGATCATTCCCCCCACCGCTGCAATAGCAGGGAAAATCGCTTGTTGATAGCTTGAAAGGGAGCCCTCAAATAATTCTCTTTTGACTTCCATTCCCACTAAAACAAAGAATACCGCCATAAAACCATCGTTGATCCAGTGAATTAAGGTTTTATCGATAGAAAAAGTACCTACTTGAATGCTGACTGGTAAGTTTAAAAAGTCATTATAGGTTTGATTAAGCGGTGAATTGGCTAATAGCATTGCAACTACCGCTGAAAAAAGTAATAAAATTCCGCCAGCTGATTCCAATTTGAAAAAACGCTGAATTTGTTGAATCAAACTCAGTTTATTCATTCATTCTCTCCTAAAAAAGTAATAAAAAATAATAAAGCTTAGATACTATCACAAATTTACTGATTTTGGAAAAAGCGTCGGTGGATAATGTGAGATTTAATCGGAGTGTGATAGATTTCGTGATCTATTTCACAAAATTTATTTTCATTTTTGGAATAAAAAACAATTTAATAGTAAAATTCTTAAAATTTATTTATTCGAGAATACTTATGTTTTCAAAAAAAGACATCATCGTATTAGGCATGATGATTTTTGCTTTATTTTTAGGCGCAGGAAATATTATTTTCCCACCGATGGAGGGGTACTCCGCAGGTAACCATTGGGCAACGGCTTCGCTAGGGTTTGTGATAACAGGCGTACTCATGCCATTTATTACATTGGTTGTGGTGTCAGTGTTAGGACGTGGCGAAGAACTGACTAAGGACTTACCCAAGTGGGCAGGCGTATCCTTTTTAACCATTCTTTATTTAGTCATCGGTTCAACCTTTGCAATGCCTCGAATTACCAATGTCGCTTATGAAATGGCATGGTTACCATTGGGGCTCGTTGAAGATAGTGCGACGACACGTCTTATTTTCTCTGTGATCTTTAATATTATCGCGATGGGATTCATGATTCGCCCAAGTACCATTATTTCAACGGTGGGTGAAGTGATGACGCCAGCATTGTTGGTATTATTACTCGTTGTTGGGATCACGGTTTTTGTTTCACCTCTTTCTGACATTGTTGCTCCGTCGCAGGCGTATGCCGAGAATTCAGCATTAACCACAGGATTAATTAGTGGTTATCAAACAATGGATGTACTGGCTGCTATTGCCTTTGGTGGCATTGTTGCACGGGCGTTGTCTGCAAAAAACGTAACCAATCCCCAAAAGATTGTGCAATATACCATTTCAGCGGGTTTTGTCTCTGTCATTTTATTGGGTTGCTTGTATTTCGCCTTATTCTACTTAGGAGCGACTTCTGATGCGGTGGCACAAGGTGCAACAAATGGCGGCCAAATCTTCTCTCGTTATGTGAACAGTTTATTTGGTACGGCGGGAACCTGGATTATGGCGGGTATTATCACTTTAGCAAGCTTAACTACATTAGTGGGCGTAACCAGTGCGTGTGGTGATTACTTCTCCAAGTTTTCGACACGTTTTTCTTATCCATTTTGGATTGTCTTCTTCACTGCCATGACGACAATTATTTCACAATATGGCTTAACAAAATTACTCCGAGTGACGATTCCTGCCTTGTTGTTGATTTACCCAATGGCGATCATGTTAGTGGTTTTACAGCTAGTGCGTAATAAATTGCCTTCTATTCGATTGAGCTATTACACCACTATTTTTGTGACGGTTTGTTTTAGTTTAATTGATAGCTTGAAAAACTTGGATATGTTGCCAGAAGGGTTACATCAGATCATGACTCATTTCCCGCTCTATTCACAAGGGCTTGCGTGGCTTGTGCCCGCATTATGTACTTTAGTGCTTTCCATGATATTAGGGAAAACAATTTCAAAATAACAAAAATGCCGACAATGATTTATCGGCATTTTTTATATCAAGTGCGGTTATTTTTTCATGCGTTTCTAGGCGGTAAGACGTTGTCTCACAATTTCAAATAAACATACACCTGTTGCAACGGAAACATTCAGGGATGAAACAGAGCCCGCCATTGGAATACTAATGAGTTGATCACAATGTTCACGAGTAAGACGACGCATGCCTTCACCTTCGGCCCCCATCACTAAGGCAAGAGAACCAGTAAGTTTGCTTTGATAAATGGTTTCTGTTGCTTCGCCAGCTGTACCTACTACCCAAATATTATGATTTTGTTGTAGATCTCGTAAAGTACGCGCTAAGTTAGTTACACGAATTAATGGCACAGTCTCTGCAGCACCGCAAGCCACTTTACGAGCGATAGACGTGAGTTGAGCAGATTTATCTTTGGGTACGATAACAGCACTCACGCCGGCCGCATCTGCAGTACGTAAACAGGCACCCAGGTTATGAGGATCAGTCACACCATCAAGCACCAATAAAAGAGGATTTTGTTTACGAGTAAGAAGTTCATCCAGATCATGTTCATTCAGCTCTTTGGCTTCTTGCACACGAGCAATCACACCTTGATGTACTTCACCGTTGGATTTTTTATCTAATGTTTGACGATTAACAAATTGCACTGCAATGCCTAAAGCATAGAGTTCATTAAGTAAGGGTTGTAGGCGTTTATCTTCACGGCCTTTCAGCACAAATACTTCAATTAAACGCTCAGGGCTATTTGCTAAAATGCTGTTTACAGCATGGATACCATAAATATTTTCTGACATAGGGTTCTCTTATTTATTATTTTTTCCGTTTTCTCGTCGGTTTCTTAGAAACATCTTTATTTTTAACCGCACTTTTACGTTTTTTTGACGCTTTAGGTGGCAGTTCCTTAAAGACTTTTTGGGCTTTTTGTTTCGCTGTTTTTCCCACGCGACGTGGTTTTCTGGCACTTTCGACTAAGCTGAAATCCACCATTTTTTGTTCTAAATGAACGGCGACCACGCGAATTTTGACTTTATCGCCAAGGCGGTAGAGCATACCACTATTTTCACCGATTAAACGTTGTTTTGCCGCATCAAATTGATAGTAGTCGTTATCTAAAGTGGAAATATGGACTAAGCCGTCAATGAATAAATCATCTAAACGTACGAATAAGCCAAAGCCCGTTACAGATGAGATCACTCCGCTAAATTCAGCACCCACGTGATCTTGCATATATTCACATTTCAGCCAATCTGCTACTTCGCGAGTGGCATCATCGGCACGGCGTTCTGTCATCGAGCAGTGATCGCCTAATAAATCCATTTCATCAAAAGAATAATGATAGCCGCCAGTATCTGTGGTTTTACGTTTAGCGCCTTTTTCTTTCGCTAATAAATACTTAATCCCGCGATGAAGGGTTAAATCCGGATAGCGGCGAATCGGGGAAGTAAAGTGTGCATATTCCTCTAACGCCAAACCAAAGTGGCCGATATTATCCGCATGATAAACTGCTTGGCTTAATGAGCGAAGTAACATAGTTTGAATGAGTTCGTGATCCGGGCGATCTTTCACTTGCTCTAACAATTTCGCATAATCTTTTGTGGTCGGTTTCATGCCGCCTTCAAGGCTTAAACCGCATTCACTTAAGAATGCACGGAAAGACGTCAGTTTTTCTTCGCTCGGTGTGGCATGAATACGATAGAGTGCAGGCTCTTTATGTTTTTCCATAAAGTTTGCTGCTGCAATATTCGCAAGAATCATGCATTCTTCAATGATTTTGTGAGCATCATTTCGCACAACAGGTTCAATGCGATCAATTCGTCCCATGGCATTGAAAATAAATTTGGTTTCGATGGTTTCAAAATCGATGGCACCACGTTGTTTGCGTGCATTGAGTAACGCTTGATAGAGATGATGCAATTCTTCTAAATGTGGTACTAGCCCTTGATAGCGCGTGCGGAGCTCATCATCGCCGTCTAAAATCGCCGCGACTTTCGTATAGGTTAAACGTGCATGAGAGTTCATTACCGCTTCATAAAAACGATAGTCCGTGAGTTTACCTTTGGCAGAAATGTGCATTTCACACACCATACACAAGCGATCGACTTGTGGATTCAGTGAACATAATCCGTTTGATAAAATCTCAGGCAGCATTGGCACAACACGATTTGGGAAGTAAACGGAGTTACCTCGGTTATAAGCTTCAGTATCTAATGCAGAACGTAAACGTACATAGTAGCTGACATCGGCAATTGCCACCCAAAGCTTCCAGCCTTTACCACTTTTTTCGCAATATACGGCATCATCAAAATCGCGTGCATCTTCGCCATCAATGGTAACCAGTGGCAGATTGCGTAAATCCACACGGCCTTTTTTTGCTTCTTCAGGCACTTCTTCCGTGAATTTTTTAACGTATTTTTCAACCGCACTTGGGAATTGGTGAGGAATGTCATGATTACGAAGGGCGATCTCCACTTCCATCCCTTTTGCCATATTATCACCCAGAATTTCGGTAATAATACCAACAGGTTGAGTAAAGGAGGCAGATCGTTCTTGCAATTCAACCACGACAACTTGTCCCATTCGTGCACCATTGCGGTGTTCATTAGGGACTAAAATATCTCGTCCGATACGGCTGTCATCAGGCACCACATAGCTAAAGCCATTTTCTAAGAAGAAACGGCCGACAATTTGTTTTTTCCGACTTTCAAGAACACGAACAATACGGACTTCACGACGACCTCGGCGATCCAAGCCTGCAGGTTGCGCCAATACAAAATCACCATGCATTACGCGTTGCATTTGGTGATTAGGAATAAAGAGATCCTCTTTTTTGCCTTCGACTTGTAAAAAGCCATAGCCTTCGCGATGGCCAATGACCATGCCTTTGAATAAATCCAATTTTTCAGGCAAGGCATAGCGTTTACGTTTAGTGAAAACTAATTGTCCATCATTCTCCATGGCGCGCAATCGGCGGCGCATGGCTTCTTGTTGTTCATCACTTTTAATTGAAAGTGCGGTCAGAATTTCTTCCCGACTCATCGGGGCATTATTTTCACGGATGATTTGCAGAATGTAGTCTCTGCTTGGGATCGGATTACCATATTTTGCTAATTCTTTTTGATAATTCGGATCCGATTTTTTAAAAGATTTTTTGGTCATTTATTGTTTATTTTATGATTAATTTTTAAGTTGTGGGGTAGTTTACAGGTTAAGGGGGGGAATGCAAGCTTGTTATCAGACGTTTGTGGCAGGACGGTTTACGGCAAACAAAAACCGCACCAAAGTGCGGTTTTATTTTTAAGCTGTTTTAATGCTTTAATTACGCTAATTTTTTGATTTGAGCAGCTAATTTAGCTTTGTGGTTTGCTGCTTTGTTAGCGTGGATTAAGCCTTTAGAAGCCATACGGTCAACAACTTTTTGCATTTCAACGAATGCTGCTTCAGCTGCTGCTTTTTCACCTGCTGCTACTTGAGCATATACTTTTTTGATGTAAGTACGCATCATAGAGCGTTGGCTTGCGTTGTGTTGGCGGCGTTTTTCAGATTGAACCGCGCGTTTTTTTGCTGACTTGATATTAGCCAAGGTCAAACTCCTAAAATTTCTGTTAGATGATTATGACAAAATAAGGGCGTAGAATATGCCGATTTTTTATACTTTTGTCAATGAATAATTTGTGTTGATTTCGGTGAGACACAACCGAAAGTAAGCATCGTTATTTAAAAAAAGCGCTTTCTATTGGCTCACACAAACGATGTGGGCAGGATTTTATCAGTTTTTTTCGTTGGAATATAGCGTAAAAACAAAAATTCTATACAATTAAGGCAAATTTTTTTGAAGAGACCCCTATTTTGAGTAAACGACTTTTAAAATCCGGCATTATCGTAAGTGGGATGACATTAGTGTCCCGTGTGTTAGGTTTAGTCCGTGATGTGGTGATTGCCCATTTGATCGGTGCAGGCGCGGCGGCAGACGTGTTTCTATTCGCTAACCGTATCCCAAACTTTTTACGTCGTTTATTTGCGGAAGGGGCATTTTCTCAGGCTTTTGTGCCGGTATTAGCCGAATATCAAAAATCGGGCGATCTTTCTAAAACGCGAGAATTTATCGGGAAAGTATCAGGTACGCTAGGTGGGTTAGTCAGTATTGTTACTTTGCTTGCGATGGTGGGATCGCCTGTCGTTGCGGCGATCTTCGGGATGGGGTGGTTTACCGATTGGCTAAATGATGGACCCGATGCACACAAATTTGAACAAGCGTCTTTACTCTTAAAAATTACGTTTCCTTACTTATGGTTTGTCACCTTTGTGGCACTTTCCGGCGCGATTTTAAATACAATAGGTAAATTTGGCGTGATGTCGTTTTCGCCTGTTTTACTTAATATCGCGATGATTGCGACCGCACTTTTCCTCGCGCCAAGATTAGACAATCCTGATCTTGCCCTTGCTATTGGGATCTTCTTAGGCGGTTTGCTACAATTTTTATTCCAAATCCCTTTTTTGAAGAAAGCAGGCTTGCTCGTAAAACCGAAATGGGCGTGGCATGATGAAGGGGTAGCGAAAATTCGTCGATTGATGATTCCTGCCTTGTTCGGGGTTTCCGTAAGTCAAATCAACTTGCTGCTTGATACAGTCATCGCCAGTTTCTTAATGACGGGTTCTATTAGTTGGCTTTATTATTCTGATCGTCTATTAGAGTTTCCACTTGGGCTATTTGGTATCGCAATTTCCACCGTGATTTTGCCGACACTGGCTCGCCATCATGTAAATCGAGAAGACAATTCTTCCCAAAGTGCGGTTGATTTCCGTAACACCATGGACTGGGGCGTAAGAATGATTTTATTACTCGGCGTGCCTGCCGCGATTGGTATTGCTGTGTTAGCCCAGCCAATGTTACTGGTATTGTTTATGCGTGGTAGTTTTACTTTAACAGATGTGCACGCAGCCTCTTATTCTTTATGGGCATTCAATGCGGGTTTACTTAGCTTTATGCTGATTAAGATCCTGGCTAACGGCTATTACGCACGCCAAGACACTAAAACGCCCGTGAAAATCGGGATCATCGCCATGGTAAGCAATATGGGCTTTAACGTATTGGCGATTCCATTTAGTTATGTGGGCTTGGCGATTGCTTCTGCGATGTCTGCAACCTTAAATGCTTATTTGCTTTATCGTGGTTTAGCCAAAGCAGATGTGTATCATTTTTCACGTAAAAGTGCGGTCTTTTTTCTAAAAGTTTTAGGCGCAGCCTTAGCCATGGGCGGCTTGCTTTGGTATAACTGCCCGTCTATCGAAGAATGGGCAGCCATGACATTTTTAATGCGTATCTATTGGCTAGCTTGGTTAATCGGGCTAGCTGCGGTCGTTTATTTAGGTGTATTGGTGCTCTTGGGTGTTCGTAAACACCATTTACTGACAAAACATTAAGTTACCGCTATAATGCACCGATTATTTTTTGTTTTTTGGATAAGATGTAATGCAATTAATTCGTGGGCTTCATAATTCACAGCCATATTTGTCAGGGTGCGCATTAACCATTGGCAATTTTGATGGCGTGCATTTGGGGCATCAGGCGATTTTGCGTCATCTTCGTCAGAAAGCGAATGTGCTGAATTTACCCATGGCAGTAATGCTTTTCGAACCACAACCGCGTGAATATTTTATGGGCGATAAAGCGCCCGCGCGTTTAATGCGATTAAGAGATAAATTGCATTATTTGGCTGAGGCGGGTGTGGATGTGGTGATCGTCGCGAAATTTGACCGCACTTTTGCTGATCTTCCTGCAGAACAATTTATTGAAGATTGGCTTGTCCGCAAATTAAATGTGAAGTTTCTCAGCATTGGTGACGATTTCAAATTTGGTGCGAAACGTTTAGGCAATTTTGCGATGTTGCAAGAAGCCGGAAAGCAGTTTGGTTTTGAAGTAGAAGACAGCCGCACCTTCTGTTTAGATGAGTTGCGTATTAGTAGCACCGCTATTCGTGAGGCGTTGGCTAAAGATGATTTACAGCATGCGCAAAATTTACTCGGTAAGCCTTATCGTATTTTTGGTCGTGTGATCCATGGCAATAAATTAGGTCGAACCATTGGTTTTCCTACCGCGAATGTTCGCTTACATCGCCAAGTGAATCCGGTAAAAGGGGTTTATGCGGTGAAAGTGCGGTTGAAATCAGGCAAAATTTTTGACGGCGTCGCCAACATGGGAAAACGCCCAACCATTAACGGTACGATACAATTATTAGAAGTCCATTTATTTGATTTCTCTCAGAATATTTATGGGCAAATGGTCGAAGTGGAATTCTGCCATAAGATTCGAGATGAGATAAAGTTTCCGTCTTTTGAGGCGTTGAAAGCTCAAATTGAACAAGACGTAAAAACAGCGAAAGCATTTTTTGCAAAGTAGAATTATATTGAAATATAAAATTGGAAAATAACATGACAGTTGATTACAAAAACACGTTAAATTTACCTGAAACAGGTTTCCCTATGCGTGGCGATTTAGCCAAACGCGAACCTGTAATGTTAAAAAATTGGTATGACAAACAGTTGTATCAAAAAATCCGCCAAGCGACGAAAGGTAAAAAATCCTTTATTTTGCATGATGGTCCTCCATATGCGAACGGTAACATCCATATCGGTCATGCCGTGAATAAAATTCTGAAAGATATTATTATTAAATCTAAAACAGCGTTAGGTTTTGATTCGCCTTATATCCCTGGTTGGGACTGTCACGGTTTGCCAATTGAATTAAAAGTAGAAGGTTTGGTGGGTAAACCAAATGAGAAAGTAACCGCCGCTGAATTCCGCCAAAAATGTCGTGAATACGCCGCAGAACAAGTAGAAGGTCAGAAAAAAGATTTTATCCGTTTAGGTGTATTAGGCGATTGGGATAATCCTTATTTAACGATGAACTTCGACACCGAAGCAAACATCATTCGTACCCTTGGCAAAGTGATTGCGAATGGTCACTTATACAAAGGTTCAAAACCAGTACACTGGTGTTTGGATTGTGGCTCTTCTTTAGCAGAAGCAGAAGTGGAATACGAAGACAAAGTTTCTCCGTCTATCTACGTGCGTTTCCCTGCTGTAAGTGCGGTTGAAATTGAAGAGAAATTTAACGCAGTTGGCAAAGGTCATGGCAAATTATCTGCGGTGATTTGGACCACCACACCTTGGACAATGCCATCTAACCGTGCGATTGCGGTAAATGCAGACTTAGAATACAACTTAGTACAACTTGGCGATGAGCGTGTGATTTTAGCCGCTGAATTAGTGGAGTCTGTTGCGAAAGCGGTGGGTGTAGAACACGTTGAAGTGTTAGGCTCAGTAAAAGGTCAAGAGCTTGAGTTAGTACGCTTTAATCATCCATTCTATGATTTCACTGTGCCAGTGATTTTGGGCGATCACGTTACCACTGATGGCGGTACAGGTTTAGTACATACCGCACCAGATCACGGTTTAGACGACTTTATTGTAGGACAAAAATATAATTTACCGATGGCGGGCCTTGTATCGAATGACGGTAAATTTATTTCAACGACTGAATTCTTTGCAGGCAAAGGTGTATTTGAAGCCAATCCATTGGTTGTTGAAAAATTACAAGAAGTGGGCAACTTATTAAAAGTTGAGAAAATCAAACACAGCTACCCACACTGCTGGCGTCACAAAACCCCGATTATTTTCCGTGCGACTCCGCAATGGTTTATCGGCATGGAAACACAGGGTTTACGCCAACAAGCATTAGGCGAAATCAAAGGTGTACGTTGGATTCCAGATTGGGGTCAAGCACGTATCGAGAAAATGGTTGAAAACCGCCCAGACTGGTGTATTTCTCGTCAACGTACTTGGGGCGTGCCGATGACCTTATTCGTGCACAAAGAAACCGAAGAGCTTCATCCACGTACTTTAGAGTTACTTGAAGAAGTGGCGAAACGTGTAGAGAAAGTCGGTATTCAAGCATGGTGGGATTTAGACGAAAAAGAATTATTAGGGTCTGATGCCGAAACCTATCGCAAAGTACCTGATACCCTTGACGTATGGTTTGACTCAGGATCAACCTATTCTTCTGTTGTCGCTAATCGTCCGGAATTTAACGGCCAAGATATCGATATGTATTTAGAAGGTTCTGACCAACACCGTGGTTGGTTTATGTCTTCTTTAATGCTTTCTACGGCAACAGACAGCAAAGCGCCATATAAACAAGTATTAACCCATGGTTTCACCGTGGATGGTCAAGGCCGTAAGATGTCAAAATCTATCGGTAACATCGTGACCCCACAAGAAGTCATGGATAAATTCGGTGGTGACATTTTACGTTTGTGGGTTGCATCTACCGACTATACCGGTGAAATGACTGTTTCTGATGAGATCTTAAAACGAGCAGCGGATAGCTATCGTCGTATTCGTAACACTGCGCGTTTCTTACTGGCTAACTTAAATGGTTTCGATCCGCAACGTGATGCAGTTAAACCGGAAGACATGATTAGCTTAGATCGTTGGGCGGTAGCTTGTGCGTTAGATGCTCAAAAAGAAATTAAAGACGCGTACGATAACTATCAATTCCACACGGTGGTACAACGTTTAATGCGTTTCTGTTCTGTGGAAATGGGCTCGTTCTACCTTGATATTATCAAAGACCGTCAATACACCACCAAAGCGGATAGTCTTGCGCGTCGTAGCTGCCAAACAGCGTTATGGCACATTGCAGAAGCATTGGTTCGTTGGATGGCACCAATCTTGTCATTCACGGCAGATGAAATTTGGGGCTACTTGCCACAAACAGCAACGCCACGTGCTGAATTTGTCTTTACTGAAGAATTCTACGAAGGCTTATTTGGTTTAGGCGAGAATGAAAAATTAGATGATGCTTACTGGCAACAACTCATTAAAGTGCGTTCTGAAGTGAACCGTGTATTAGAAATCGCCCGTAACGACAAAGTGATCGGTGGTGGTTTAGAAGCAGAAGTAACGGTTTATGCTAACGATGAATATCGAGCATTGTTAGAACAATTAGGCAATGAATTACGTTTCGTTTTAATTACCTCAAAAGCGGAAGTGAAACCATTAGCTGATAAACCAGCAGATGTAGCTACGGGTGAGTTAGAGGGAATTGCTATAAGCGTCGCACGTTCTAACGGTGAAAAATGTCCACGTTGCTGGCATTATTCTGACAAAATCGGCGTGAATCCTGAACATCCTACACTTTGTCCACGTTGTGTGGAAAACGTAGCTGGTAACGGCGAAGTACGTCAGTTCGCGTAAGCTTAACATCATAAAGAAAAAGAGCGGTCAATTTTGACCGCTCTTTTTTTATATTGAAATGCACAGAAATAAAAAAGGCTGAAGTGAATCAGTCTTAAAGATCTTATTGGTTAAAGGTATTACACACAGAAGGGTTGGCGCTTTGTAAGCCTTTTCTAAACCATTCTAGACGCTGTGCAGATGTACCGTGAGTGAAACTATCCGGTACCACATAACCTTGGCTGCGTTTTTGTAAACGGTCATCGCCCACAGCTTCTGCTGCATTAAACGCTTTCTCTTCATCACCGCGTTCAAATAAACCACTTTTTACCGCTTGGCTTGCCCAAACACCGGCGAAACAGTCAGCCTGAAGTTCTAATTGAACAGAAAGTTGATTCGCGGTTTTGCGATCGCTACTTTGTTGTGCGCGATTTACTTGTGGCAGAATGCCGAGCATATTTTGTACGTGGTGACCGACTTCGTGTGCAATCACATAAGCAAAGGCTGAATCACCTGCTGCACCCAGTTTATTTTTCATTTCGTTATAGAACGATAAATCAAGGTAAACTTTGCGATCGCTTGGGCAGTAGAATGGCCCCATTGCTGATTGACCGGTACCGCAAGCGGTTGGCGTTACACCATTGTAAAGTACCATGGTTGGCTCGCTATAGGTTTTGCCCATTTGTCTGAAATATTGTCCCCAAACGGTTTCAGTATCTGCTAATACAACTTTAGAAAGACTCGCAAGCTGCTGTTCTTCTTGAGTTTCTAGCTGTTGAGAGTTTTGTCCTGAAAAATCAGGCGTACCCACTAAGCCTGAAAGATCCACACCATAATAAGCGCCGACTAAAAGAATGATAATACCGAGCACACCGGTGCCTTTTCCGCCACCGAAGTTACCGCCGCCAGAGCCACGTCTATCTTCAATATTTGAGCTTTCTTTACGACCTTGCCAACGCATAATTTTTCCTTTCTGAGTGAGTAAATTAAAAATCGGCGTATTCTATCAAAGTGCGGTCAATTTTAGATCAGTTTTCTTGAAATATTTACATAGCTTTACACTCTGATTTATAGACTTCTTAAGGGAATTTCAGTATCGTAATAATCCCTTAAACAAACATACAAAAGGAACTTTAAAATGGGTTTATTTGATTTTGTCAGTGACATTGGTAAGAAAGTTTTCTCTAAAGAAGAAGAGGCGTCTAAAGCTGTGACTCAACACATCGCAGAAGACAATCCTGGCGTAGAAAACTTATCTGTTACCGTTGAAAATGGTGTAGCAAATATTCAAGGTGTGGCAGCAAACGCAGCGGCATTAGAAAAAGCAGTATTAATGGCAGGTAACATTCAAGGTATCCACTCAGTAACAAGCGATGCAAGCATCAATAACGGTGAGACCTTAAGCAGTGATGATACATTCTATGTAATCCAAAAAGGTGACACCTTGTGGAAAATCGCTGAGAAAGCCTACGGAAATGGCGCGAAATATACCGCGATCGTTGAAGCGAACAAAGAAGTGATTAAAGACGCGGATAAGATTTTCCCAGGTCAAAAAATTCGTTTACCGAAAGGTTTATAATTCGATAAAAAGTGCGGTTATTTTTGACCGCACTTTTTTCTTTATCAAAAATTGTTGATAAATTGTGCAATTTTAGCCGGTTTTCTATTGAATTTTCCGGTTTCTATCGACTGTTTGATTTTCTTTCGCTATAATTTGGCGGTTTTTTATTTTTACAAACAATAACGTGTTCGGTGTGGTTTTTACCGAGTGCAACATTAATTGAGGTTACAAATGTCATTAAATATTGAAACAACTCAAGGTTTAGAGCGTCGTGTGACGATCACCGTTCCAGCTGAAGCTGTAGAAAAAGCAACTCGTGAAGAATTCAAACGTGCAGCAAAAAATGTACGTGTTGATGGTTTCCGTAAAGGTCACGTACCAGCTCACATCATTGAACAACGTTTTGGCGCATCAATCCGTCAAGATGTATTAAACGATTTATTACCACGTCATTTCTTTGATGCAGTAATCGCTGAGAAAATCAACATCGCAGGTCGTCCAACTTTCGCTATCGAAACGTTCGAACCTGGTAAAGATTTATCATTCACTGCAACTTTCGAAGTGTACCCAGAAGTTGAATTAAAAGGCTTAGAAAACATCAAAGTTGAGAAACCAACTGTTGAAATCACTGAAGCTGATATCGATAAAATGATCGATGTGTTACGTAAACAACAAGCGACTTGGGCTGAAAGCAAAGCTGCAGCGAAAGCAGATTCACGCGTAACCATCGACTTCGTTGGTTCAGTAGACGGCGAAGAATTCGAAGGCGGTAAAGCAACTGATTTCGTTCTATTCATGGGCCAAGGTCGCATGATTCCTGGTTTTGAAGAGGGCATCGTAGGCCACAAAGCAGGCGAACAATTCGATATCAGTGTGACTTTCCCAGCGGAATACCATTCTGAAAATTTAAAAGGTAAAGATGCAAAATTTGCGATCACCTTGAAAAAAGTAGAAGAAATGGAATTACCAGAATTAACAGATGAGTTCGTTGCTAAATTTGGTCCAAACACCAAAACTGTGGCAGATTTACGTGCAGAAATCCGTAAAAACATGGAACGTGAATTGAAAAATGCATTAGTTTCTCGCGTTAAACAACAAGTCATCAACGGTTTAATCGAACAAAACCCAATTGATGTTCCAGCTTCTGCAGTAGAAGAAGAAATCAATGTATTACGTAACCAAGCTGCACAACGTTTCGGTGGCAATGCACAACAAGCTGCACAATTACCACGTGAATTATTTGAAGCGGATGCAAAACGCCGTGTTCAAGTCGGTTTATTATTCTCTGAAGTAATCAAATCAAACGAATTGAAAGCGGATGAAGAACGTGCGAAAGCAATGATCGCGGATATCGCTTCTGCTTACGAACAACCAGCTGAAGTAGTTGAATATTACAGCAAAAATGAAGAGTTAATGAACAACATTCGCAACGTAGTATTAGAAGAACAAGCAGTTGATGCCGTTCTTGCTAAAGCTCAAGTGACTGAAAAAGCGTCTTCATTTGATGAGATCATGAATCCACAAGCATAATAATTGATAGAACGTGAATTAAATTCACAGGTATATCATCGAAAAGTGCGGTCGTTTTTTTAAATGAAAAGCGACCGCATTTTGTTTTTACTGATTTTCGGGTAGAATATTGCCCGATTTTTTAGCACATATTTAGGGGCAAAAATGAGTGTAATTCCTATGGTTGTCGAACAAACCTCTCGTGGTGAACGTTCGTACGACATTTATTCCCGCCTATTAAAAGAGCGCGTGATCTTCTTGAATGGTGAAGTAGAAGATCATATGGCAAATTTGATCGTGGCACAGCTACTTTTCTTAGAATCAGAAGATCCGAAAAAAGACATCAATATTTATATTAACTCACCTGGCGGTTCAGTGACTGCGGGTATGGCAATTTACGATACCATGCAATTTATCAAACCGGATGTGCGTACTCTTTGCATTGGTCAAGCTTGCTCAATGGGCGCATTTTTACTTGCAGGAGGTGCAGCAGGAAAACGTGCTGCATTACCGAATGCACGAGTGATGATTCACCAACCGTTAGGTGGTTTCCGTGGACAAGCATCAGATATTCAGATCCACGCACAAGAAATTTTAAAAATTAAACAAACCTTAAACGAGCGTCTTGCTTTCCATACCGGTCAAAGCATCGAACGTATCGAAAAAGACACCGATCGTGACAACTTTATGTCGGCGGAAGAAGCAAAAGCTTACGGCTTAGTGGACGATGTGTTGATTAAACGTTAAGGATTTAACATGACAACAAATGATAACGATCTTCACTGTTCTTTCTGCGGAAGAGAAAAAAGTGAAGTAGGTAAATTAATTGCAGGTACAGATGGTTATATTTGTAACGAGTGTATCGAACTTTGCCACAGTATGTTGGAAGACAGTGGAGAAATTGAAACACCTAGCGAACTGGCCGTTGAAGAAAAATTACCGACACCACACGAAATTCGTGCACACTTAGATGATTATGTGATTGGGCAAGATTATGCGAAAAAAGTCTTGTCAGTGGCGGTTTACAATCACTATAAACGCTTACGCACAAACCACCAAAGCAATGATGTGGAATTAGGTAAAAGTAACATCTTGTTAATCGGTCCAACAGGTAGCGGTAAAACCTTATTGGCACAAACCTTGGCGCGTCGTTTGAATGTGCCTTTTGCTATGGCCGATGCGACGACGTTAACTGAAGCCGGTTATGTGGGCGAAGACGTGGAAAATGTTCTGCAAAAATTATTGCAAAACTGTGATTACGATACGGAAAAAGCAGAGCAGGGCATTATCTATATTGATGAAATTGATAAAATCAGCCGTAAATCAGAAGGTGCGTCTATTACTCGCGATGTGTCTGGTGAAGGTGTGCAACAAGCCTTATTGAAATTAATTGAAGGCACTATCGCATCTGTACCGCCACAAGGTGGACGTAAACACCCTCAACAAGAAATGTTGAAAGTGGATACCTCAAAAATCCTCTTTATTTGTGGTGGGGCATTTGCCGGCTTAGATAAAATTATCGGTAAGCGTACACAAACGGATACTGGAATTGGTTTTGATGCGAAAGTAGAGAAGGAAGAAGAGAAAGAAAATCTTTCTGAATTATTCCGTCAAGTTGAGCCGGATGATTTAATGAAATTCGGTTTGATTCCAGAATTTATTGGTCGTCTTCCAATGATTGCGCCATTAAGCGAATTAGATGAAGAAGCGTTAATTCAGATCCTTACTCAACCGAAAAATGCACTGACTAAACAATATCAAGCATTATTTGGCTTAGAAGATGTGGAACTTGAATTCACCCCAGAAGCATTGAAAGCGATGGCGAAAAAAGCCCTTGAACGTAAAACTGGTGCACGTGGTTTACGATCAATCGTTGAGGCTGTATTGTTAGATACGATGTATGATTTACCTTCAATCGAAAACTTGCAAAAAGTGATTGTGGATGAAGAAACCATCGTTGATAACAAACCACCAAAGCTCGAATATAAAAACTAATAGAAAGTGCGGTTGTTTTTTCTAATATTTTTCATAGGCAATCCCGAAAGAAAATGCTACAATCGCACGTTCTGAAATTAATCTAAAAATTATTTATCCCTTATTTTATACGGATTCACTTATGGCAACTGAAATTGTTGAGAAAAAGAAACACGACCAAGAACAAGTCGTAGAAGGAAAATCAAAAGGCTTAAACACGCTTCTTTGGATCCTTTCTGTGGCATTTTTTACTGCTGCAGCGATTGGTAACGTTTATTTTAAAGACGCCTTCTCTTTACCTGTACGTGTAGTTGGCGTAGTTGTTGCTTTATTAATTGCCTTTGGTTTAGCTGCAATTACCAACCAAGGTACAAAAGCTCGTACATTCTTTAGCGAAGCAAAAGTTGAAGGTCGTAAAGTGGTATGGCCAACTCGTGCAGAAACACGTCAAACAACTTTAATCGTTATTGGGGTAACCGTACTTACCTCTTTATTCTTCTGGGCAATTGATTCAATTATCATTGCATTGATTAACTTCTTAACTGATTTGAGATTCTAAAATGAGCGAAACTGAAAACGTATCCAAAAAACGTTGGTATGTATTGCAAGCATTCTCAGGCTTTGAGAGTCGTGTTGCAATCACATTGCGTGAATATATCAAACAACAACAAATGGAAGATCAGTTTGGTGAAGTGTTAGTGCCGACTGAAGAAGTCGTTGAAAACGTAGCAGGTAAACGTCGTAAAAGCGAACGTAAATTTTTCCCTGGCTATGTATTAGTTGAAATGGCAATGAATGATGACACATGGCACTTAGTAAAAAGCGTACCACGTGTAATGGGCTTTATCGGTGGTACACCAGATAAGCCTGCGCCAATTTCTAAACGTGAAGCAGATTTAATTTTAAATCGTTTAGAGCAAAGTGCTGAAAAACCACGTCATCGTAAAGAATATCAACCAGGTGAAGAAGTGCGTGTGACAGAGGGTCCATTTGCTGACTTTAATGGTACGGTTGAAGAAGTGGATTACGAAAAAGGCCGCTTAAAAGTGTCTGTATCTATCTTCGGTCGTGCAACACCAGTTGAGCTTGAATTTGGTCAAGTGGAAAAAACACGTTAATCTCCCTTTTCCAAAATAAGAAATTTAATGGCCGCACTTAAAAAATAAAGTGCGGTTGTTTTTCGAGTGGTTTTTCTGCTTGAAATTTCGAGGCTGATTAATTAAAATACAGCCTTTCATTAACAGGGGAGCCGATTTCGGCGTTATTACCCATTTAGAGGAAACTAAAAAATGGCAAAAAAAGTCCAAGCATACGTTAAGTTGCAAGTTGCAGCTGGTATGGCAAACCCATCACCACCAGTTGGTCCTGCATTAGGTCAACAAGGTGTGAACATCATGGAATTCTGTAAAGCATTCAACGCTCGTACTGAGAGCTTAGAAAAAGGTTTACCAATTCCAGTTGTTATCACTGTATATGCAGACCGTTCATTCACTTTCATTACTAAAACTCCACCAGCAGCAGTATTATTGAAAAAAGCTGCAGGTATCAAATCTGGTTCTGGTAAACCGAACAAAGATAAAGTGGGTAAAGTAACTTTAGATCAAGTTCGTCAAATCGCTGAAACTAAAGCAGCAGATATGACTGGCGCGACTATCGAAACTAAAATGAAATCAATTGCTGGTACTGCTCGCTCAATGGGCTTAGTGGTGGAGGAATAATACGATGGCTAAATTGACTAAAAAAATGAAAGCAATCAAAGCTGGCGTAGATTCTACTAAAGCATACGAAATCAACGAAGCAATCGCGTTATTAAAACAATTCGCAACGGCTAAATTCGTTGAAAGTGTTGACGTTGCAGTAAACTTAGGTATCGATCCTCGTAAATCAGACCAAAACGTTCGTGGTGCAACTGTATTACCACACGGTACTGGTCGTGAAGTACGCGTAGCTGTGTTCACCCAAGGTGCTAACGCAGATGCAGCTAAAGAAGCTGGCGCTGATTTAGTCGGTATGGAAGATTTAGCAGAGCAAATCAAAAAAGGCGAAATGAACTTTGACGTTGTTATCGCTTCTCCTGATGCAATGCGTGTTGTTGGTCAATTAGGTCAAGTATTAGGTCCACGTGGTTTAATGCCAAACCCTAAAGTTGGTACCGTAACACCAAACGTTGCTGAAGCAGTTAAAAATGCTAAATCTGGTCAGATCCGTTATCGTAATGATAAAAACGGTATCATCCACACAACAATTGGTAAAGCAAACTTCTCTGAAGTTCAATTAAAAGAAAACCTTCAAGCATTATTGGCTGCTTTAAACAAAGCAAAACCAACTACTGCAAAAGGTATCTTTATCAAGAAAGTAAGCATCTCTACAACTATGGGTGCTGGTGTGGCTGTTGATCAAGCTTCACTATAATTAAGCGTTAAAACTTAATTCAAATTAACCGCACTTTGGGTAACTGAAGTGCGGTTATTTTTTTGTGTTCTTTTCAATAAAGTAAAATATTGAGAATATAACAAGAGCAGTCAAATTCACAAAACAATGGAATTTGACCGCTCTTTTTATGAGAGATTACTTCGCTAAAGCGAAAATTGCTTCAATAGCTTCTTTGGTATAAATCTTATCCATTTTCGCCTTAATCGCAGTTTGAGCCGCATTTCCAACAATTTCAGATAAGGTTTTATCATCAATGCTGAGTTGCTCAAGGCGGGTTGGTGTGCCGATTTTATCAAACCAAGCTTTTAAGGCTTGAATACCATCTTCAGCCTTATCTAAGCCAAATATTTCTTTAGCAAAGCGTTTGAATTGAGCTGGTCTTTGAGATTGATACCATTGCATCCACGCAGGCATAATCACGGAAAGCCCTGCGCCGTGTGGCACATCTGAAATCGCACTCATGGAATGCTCAATCATATGATTTGGGAAACCGTAAGGTGAGATACCTAAATGAGTTAAACCATTTAACGCAAGTGTAGCCGCCCAGGCAAACTCACCACGCGCGTTGAGATCTTGTGGATCATTGAGCAAGATTTCAGTTGTACGAATAACAGTTTTAATATTGCTTTCTACTAAGAAATCAATAATTTCAGGACGATATTCAGCTGTGAAATAGGCTTCAATAGAATGAGCAATAATATCCGCGGCAGAATACACTAAATAATCACGGCTGACGGTCGCTTGCAATTTCGGGTTAATGACAGATACTTTTGGGAATAAATGATTGCTGTGAATTGAATATTTTTGCTGTGTTTCTTCATTGGTAATGACGGCTCCCCAGTTCATTTCACTGCCTGTTGCCGCAAGGGTTATTACATTAAAAATCATCAACGCTTTTTGCACCGGTGTACCTTTAAAAAAGTCCCAAGTATCACCCTCATAGCACGCACCAGCCGCGATCGCTTTCGCACTATCAAGGCAAGAGCCACCACCGATACTCAACACGCTATCTGCACCAAAGGCTTTTGCCATTGCAACGGCTTCACGGACTTTGCTGATTGTCGGGTTACTTTTTACCCTGCCACATTCAATGTATTCAATTCCATGCTCACGCAAACTTTTCGCCACATCTTCAAATAAGCCGGATTGTTTGACACGATCACTGCCATAGATAATTAAGGCCTTTTTTGCACCGTATTCGTGCATATATTTACCCATCTCTTTTTCTTTATCGAGGCCAAATTCAATACGAGTAGGGTTTTGAAAACTAAATGGATACATATTTATCTCCTTATTATCTGTTAAGTGCGGTCAGTTTTTGCGTTGTTTTTATTCCACAAAGTAATGCGGAATGAAGTGGCTATCATTGCCAGTAACTGGAGTAAAATCTTCTCTCAATCCAATGCCGCATGCCACATCACCCACTACCCAAGAACCAATCATTGGATACATGCTATCAAAATTTGGCAGTTCAAATTTTTGTTGATAGATGTAACCTGCTTGATCGTAAAAGGCAGAATGTTCACTGCCTTTGGCGGCAAATTCTAGACCATTACGTTTTTCATAGTAAGAAACATTAGCGCCCTCACGGCCTAACGTCGGTTTTTTCACCCATATTGATTGACGATCGGTAATATCATGTTTACTAAAGTAAGCAGGTAGTAATAATGGGTGATTTGGGTGCTTTTGCCACAATTTCGCTAATAGCACTTTATTGCTTAATAGTAATTTCCACGCAGGCTCAATAAAAGAGGTGGATGAATTAAGCATGTGTGGTGCATATTCTGTCGTAGTCATCCATTCAAGCGGGTAGAGCTTAAATAAACAATCAATAGTTTGATTATTCAGATCGAGGAATTGCTGACTGTCTTTATCGTAGCCCACATCTTCAATAGCAAGCTGATGAATATGCCAACCTGCGTTGTAAGCCACATCCGCTAGGTAATCGATATTGCCCCAATCTTCACGTCCCGCTTCTTGCATGGCACTAAAATGGAAATCGTTTAGCCCTGTTTGCTGTTGAATAAACTGAAAGCGATTGAGCAATTCTTCATGAATCCAATTGAATTGGTCACGATGCGCTAAGCCTTCAATTTGCTCTAACCATTGCCATTGCACCACAGCAGCTTCAAGCAGGGAAGTAGGGGTGTCGGCATTGTATTCAAACATTTTGAGGTTTTCGCCGTCATAACCAAAATCAAAACGGCCATATAAGTGCGGTACGTTTTTAGCCCATGTTTGTTCAATCAGATTTTTCTGTAAATCGGTGAAGCGATAATGCGCATAATCACCTTGTTTAATTTCATCGGCAACAAAATCCATACACATTGCATGCAATTCGTTGGTGGCGTCTTCAATACGATCGATTTCCGCTAGGGTAAATTCATACGCTACATTATCCGACCAATAATGCGAGCCATCAGAGGAAGGCAGATTATAGTAATCAAAGCCCACATCTAATAATTGTTGTACCATATTAGGGCGAGTAGGAAAACCTGTGATTCGTTTCATATTTAACCGCCTGAGCTACGGCTGCTACTTGAGCTAGAGCTTTTAAAGCCACCGCGTGAAACCGGTTTGCTGTAAGTGCTACCTGCATTACCTTTAACTAATACAGGCTTACCGACAGAACGATTAGTTTGCGGTTGGATAACTTGACCCGTTGGTGTTGAAACGGCACGGTTACTTGGATTGTAGCTTGGACCTAAAAATGAGCCCATCGTACGCGCAATCATATAACCCATTGCAGCACCTGCAATCGCACTGCCCATACTACCGTGTCCTTCTCCTGTTGCAGAGCTCGTGTGGCTTGCTCCCTCTGAACCATTTGAGTTGCCAGAGTGAGTTGCTCCATCTGGATTTAAGGTTTGTTTGACGGTCTGATTGTCTTCTGACCATTCGCTATTATTGCTTGGGCGTGTATTTAAATTGCCCGAGAGAGAGGATCCAGATCCAGCATGTGCAGTTGTGCCGCTATTATTTTCACTAGATTGGTCAGCTTCGCATAATTCAATTTTTTGCCAATCGGCTAAACAATCCTCAAGGCTGTTATAAACATCACGTTGAACTTGCTCTTCTGAGCAGCCGCCCAGTAAAGCCACAATGGAAAGGCTTACGAGAACTTGATTTTTCTTTTTCATCATAGGGTTAAAGTGTTAATAATTCAGTTAAATGATTGATTTCTAATGTAGGCAAAACACTTGCTTCAGTAAATAAATTGAGATCTTTGCCCGATAAATTAATCCATACAGCTTGGCAGCCAGCTTGAATGGCGCCTTGAACATCCGTGGTTAAGTTATCACCAATATGTAAAATTTCACTCGGTTTTACGCCAAAATAATGAGCGGTTTGGTGGAACAAATCTTGATGAGGTTTCGCTCTGCCTTGCTCTCCACCACGTAAACTCAGTTGAAAATGTTCAAACCCAATACGTTTTGCAATCACATTACCATTGGTAATCACGCTCAACAGGTAGCGATCTTTAAGTTGATTCAGCACTTCGATGCTTTCAGTGGGGACATCAATTTTATGTCGCCATTCAATAAATTCTTCCATGGCAAGCGCCAAAGTGTGGTCAATTTCAACCGCACTTTTACCATGATGCGCAAGCAAGTTGCGTAATGTTTCGATACGCCAGGCAATCACGTCTTCAGCAATCAAGGGATCTTTCTCCGCCAGTTGCCATTTCCATTCTCGCCAATATTCTGAGGTAAGCTCGCTCAGTTGTGCGTGTTCTTGTACACATTGAAGAAAGCGTTCTTCGGCCAAACGAATGACATCACTGTTATCGTAAAGGGTGTCATCAAGATCAAAACTCATGATCTTGAAAGGCTGAAGACCGCGGTAAAATCGCATAGTTAATCCTATTTAATGGTATTCACACCAAGCCATGCGGTTGCTCGTTCATTGGTGATTTCTTCGTGTGTCCACATGCTCATTAAGTCAGGCTGAGGATGCTTGTTGGTGTTATAGCCGATCAAATGAGCAAAATCAAATACGGCATGCGGATAGCCGTTAATAAGCAATAAGGCTAAATAACCGCTTTCATCCCAGCAAATTTCTAATTTACGTGCCTCGTGGTGATTGCTAGTGTTATCGACGTTATAAACATGTAAGTAATCGACAACAGGCTGCGCATTTTGACGCATATCTAATGCATAAAAATAGCCCGTTTCACCGTCATCTTCAAACATCACCGCCAGATGATCATGCACTGTTGAGTGTGTGCCGACTTGTTTTGGTTGACCGAGAAAGAGTTGATCTTCGAGGGTTAAGTGTAACATTTTCTTTCCTTTAAATATTAGATAGAAAAACACCGCACTTTTATGCAAAGTGCGGTGCTATTTTACATTAAATTAAGCAAAAATTATGCTTGACCTTTAACCGCTTTTAAACCTAAGAACGGAGCTGGTGTGCCAGCACGTTCTAATGCTTCTTCGATACGGATTAATTGGTTGTATTTCGCAATACGGTCAGAACGGCTCATAGAACCAGTTTTGATTTGACCTGCTGCTGTACCAACCGCTAAATCAGCGATAGTCGCATCTTCGGTTTCACCTGAACGGTGAGAGATTACAGCGGTGTAACCTGCATCTTTAGCCATTTTGATCGCTGCTAAAGTTTCAGTTAAAGAACCGATTTGGTTGAATTTGATTAAGATAGAGTTTGCGATACCTTTTTCGATACCTTCTTTTAAGATTTTGGTGTTAGTGACGAATAAGTCGTCGCCTACTAATTGAATGCGGTCGCCTAACACTTTAGTTTGGTATGCAAAACCTTCCCAGTCAGATTCATCTTGACCATCTTCGATAGACACGATTGGGTATTGTTTAGTTAATTCTTCAAGATAGTGTGTGAACTCTTGAGAAGTGAATGAACGGCCTTCGCCTTTCATTTCGTATTTGCCGGTTTCTTTGTTGTAGAACTCAGAAGATGCACAGTCCATTGCTAAAGTGACGTCTTTACCTAATACATAACCTGCTTTTTCAACAGCTTCTTTGATACATGCTAAAGCGTCTGCGTTAGATGCTAGGTTAGGTGCGAAACCACCTTCATCACCTACAGCCGTGCTCATGCCTTTAGATTTTAATACTTTCGCAAGGTTGTGGAATACTTCAGCACCGATACGAAGTGCTTCACGTAACGTTTTCGCACCAACTGGTTGAATCATGAATTCTTGGATATCAACGTTGTTATCAGCGTGCTCACCACCGTTGATGATGTTCATCATTGGTAATGGCATAGAGTAAACGCCTGGGGTGCCGTTAAGTTCTGCAATGTAAGCATAAAGTGGTAAACCTTTAGATGCAGCTGCTGCTTTTGCATTTGCTAAAGATACCGCTAAGATTGCGTTTGCACCGAAGTTAGATTTGTTTTCAGTACCGTCTAAATCGATCATGATTTGGTCGATTTCAGCTTGGTTAGACGCTTCTTTACCTACTAATGCATCAGCGATAGGACCGTTTACTGCAGCAACTGCTTTTAATACACCTTTACCTAAGAAACGAGATTTGTCGCCGTCACGTAATTCTAATGCTTCACGAGAACCAGTAGATGCACCTGATGGAGCAGCTGCTAAACCAACGAAACCACCTTCAAGATGAACTTCAGCTTCTACAGTTGGGTTACCACGAGAGTCGATGATTTCACGACCAATGACTTTAACGATTTTTGCCATTTTGTTTTCCTCTGTTTAAAGTTAATTAAAATTAGTTAGGCGAACCTAAAACGGGAATATAATAAAGCAAATTTGGAAATTTGTCTTGGAAAAATGACCGCACTTTGATCTGTATCTTATTTTTCAATCAAGTGCGGTGAGATTTTGTCTATTTTTATCTAATATCTATCTAATTTTAGTGGATTTATTCATAAAAGTTCGTTAAAGTGCCAGTAAATTCCATACTGTTTTAGTATGAATTATTAAGTGTTAATTAAGACTTTATAGAATAAAAAAGGAATGATTATGTCTATTTCAACATTTTTCGAAAAGACTAAAGCGCAGATAAAAAATGCAGTGTCTGCACATCCGATTGCAATTTTTCTAATTAGTGCATTTGCAATTGGAATTTGGTTTATGGAATTAGAGCCTCGTCAAGGAAATGATCATTTGGCTTATTGGGTATTTGAGCCAATGTTGTTTATCTTTGTTTATCTCTCTCGCCCATATTCTTGGTATCGTTTTTCATGGATTGTGCCATTGGTGGCGCTGGCCATTATTGGCATGACTAATGATAGTGCAGCGTTTTATCTCACGAGTCCAAAATTTTGGGGCGCAAATTTTATTGCGTTACTGGTATTATTAGGCTTCCCATTTGAAAAAAATAATCAAGGGTTTACCTACCGTAATTTTACCAATCTATTCCATCTTGGCTTAGCGACGGCGGTATGGTTGTTGGTGTTTGGATTAGTCGCGGCTATTCTATTTACGATTACAACACTCTTTAATGTCGAGTTTTCTTATAGTTTCTACAGTCATTTTTATACTTCTTTAGGCATTTTTACTCAGCCACTGTTTTTCTTAGTGTTCCAACAACGCCAAGCTAAATCGGAAATGACGTTAAATCGCATTTTTGAAATTTTAGTTAATTTCGTATTAGCACCCGCATTGATGATTTTCACTGTGTTGCTTTATGCTTATGTTGTTCAAATTATTTTTGAAGGCGTATTACCAAAAGGTATGCTGGCTAATATTACCTTGCCTTACCTGCTTGGTGGTTTAGGCGTATATGCATTACGTTCTATTTGTGCTAAAGCCCGCTGGGAAACTTTCTTTAAGTTCTATCCATATCTTGCTATTGTGCCAATCGTGTTGCTATGGCTGGCGATTGATCGCCGTATTAGTGCTTATGCTTGGACGGAACAACGTATTTATTTAGTGGCCTTGGCTACGGCGATTACGATTGCTTATGCGATACTGATTGTGCCAAAAGCACGTCAATACCGGCTGATTTCTGGGGTTGTAATGGTGGCAATTTTTGCCATGACTTGGGTGGTGAAACCACAAGAAATTGCTTACCAAAGCCAAACTGCACGTTTTGAACAGTTATTGAAAAAGCTTAATTTATCAGATGATTCAGGCAAAATTCGTGATGATGTAGATTTTGTCGAACGTTTAGAAAATATGCCAAAAAGCGAGCTTAAGGATTGGAAAGAATTAGATAGTGTATCAGACTATTTGCTTTACAGTATAGAGCTAGACTCTTCTGTAGAGGATGCTTATCAAGAAAGACGAGAGGTATTTCAGAAGCAATATGGTGAAAAATCGAAAGAACTTTTGAAAGTCGATATTTATCGTGATGAGATCCGCATCGATGGCCAAGCAATTAGCGACCGAAAAATAACAATAGAATTTCTATGGGAGTCAATTGATGTCACGCCGTATAAAAAATGGATTGGTGTACCGATTTATGCATTTAATCGTACAGAGCGTCAGACTTATATGAAATCTGATGAAAAAGCGGATAAGCACGAAGAGAAGCCAGAGGTTTGCTTTGTTGAAGATCATGACAGATATTGTACGAATATGGATGAACATATTCATAAAGTATTCAAAGAACATCAGCTAGACCCGATGAAAAAAATCTCTAACGCTGAGCTTAAATCGCTTAGCCAAGATTTATTAAAAATTGATAGACCAAGCTTTACGATTTATTTGAATGAGCTTTATATGGGATTTAGACCAGAAAGTGGTTATTACTATAGTCGAATATATACGAAAGCTATTTTTGATAAGTAATCGTAAATATAAAACGCTGTGATGTTTCACAGCGTTTTTTGTAAAAATTAGCTAAAAATGACCGCTTTAAATATTAAGATATGTGTTTATAGAATACCTTTTTTAAAGCTTGCGTATGTCTGTCTAAAATACTAAACATGGTTTCTCGATCTTCTCCAAATAGCGAGTTTCCATTATTAGAACGAACTTTGTCATAAGCCGAAAAAGCGATTTCAAACTCTTCAGTGCGTAATTTAATGGTTTTGCTGTGCAGTATAAGACTTAATAGGCTGACTTCTTTCGGTGTTAATTCTGGAAATAAATGACTTATCCATAGCTCCATAGAGTATTGAACAGACTCGCTAATTTTGTCATGTATTTTACTCGCTTGGCCCTGATGTATCCGATAAAACAATAATGGCTCTGGTAAATTCGCAAATGTCTTTTTGTGTAATGCGCATTGTACCCACATATGAAAATCGGGTGCAGTGGCTGTTTGTGCATAATTGATCCCGAGCGCCTTGATACTAGAATGTCGCCACATTGAAGAGGGATTAATGATATTGTCTCGAGCTAAAGAAAAATGTGCTTTTATATCTTTATCTAAAAGAGGAAGCGTACTCACTTTAGTCGTTTTATCAGTTTGCCCATCATTAAAGAGCAGAGCATTACTTCCTAAAATATCAATTTCGGGATGCTCATCTAAATATTGAACTTGTTTTTCAAAACGGTGTGGTACACAAATATCATCGGCATCCATACGTGCAACATATTCAACATTCATATAGTTAAGCATATCCATGGCAAATTGCATTACAGCAGGCTCACCTTGGTTTTGAGGTAAATGGTAAACACGTAAGCGAGTATCTTTCGCCGCATAATCTTCGAGAATCTTGCCTGTGTTATCGGTAGAAGCATCATTAACCGCAAGAATACAAAAATCACTAAATGTCTGATTCAATAATGAATCTAAACATTCAGTGAGAAAATTTTCTGCATTGTATGCGGGTAAAATAACAGCAAGTTTCATTTTTCATTTCCGTGTAGATAAAAGCGTATTCTATTTAAATTACGACCGCAGCGATAGTCAGAAGTTTAACTGTGTTAGTTATCTAAAATATTTTTATAGATCGGGGTTTTAATTACTTTTCACTTACATTACAAATTCCGCTATTCAATCACTGAGATATTTTGCAAAAATGCAACAAAAACTGACCGCTCTTTATTGCTGCTAGGACGTTTTCCTATCTGAAATTTAATGGTTGATAGGTAAATTTAATATATCTGCAATTTCTATTATGCGAGGTGCTGCTGATTTTGGACAAACTAAGCAATAGAAATTGTCGGAACCCGTATCAACATAAAGCAAAGTATAATCACTTTTTGCTTCTACTTTAGCCTTAATACGTGCAAACTCATGCTTTGCCTCTTCGAAAGTGATTTCGAAAGTTTGTTCAAGAGACTCAGAAAGAAAGTGATTGAGTGAGTCATAATCAATTTTCCAGTCATCTTGGTAGCAATGTAGATAACTTCTGATAAGCTCTAATTTAGCGTATTCTTCATCGAAATCTTCGTCCTCATAGATATCACCAAATGCGATCATTTTCTCTCGACATTTTTCAAGATCTTTATTTAGCCATTTATAGAGGCTTTTAACTTGCTTAATATATTTTGCTTTGATGTATTTTTTCGTTTCAAGCAATGTAATTAATTCATCAAATAAGGCTTCTTGATTGATTTCAGTTTCACGTCTGTCAATGCTATCGCAAATCAAATCAACGGCTTGTTTTAACAAAGCAAACTTGTAATGTTGTTCATCAAGCGGTTTGGCATAATAAATCGCTGCCATTAAATTAGAAATAAAAAGCTTATCAGCATGTTGTAATGAATATGCGCCATCGCAAATAGGTTGCCCAGCAAATAACTCAATTCTTTGCGGAAATTCAAATTCAATTTCTTTAATAATATGTTCATATTCCTTATGCGGTTTTATGCCGAACCCAATATTTAAAAAAGAATAGCCAGAACCATTAAAAAATTCTTCTCGAGAAGCAGGTACGAATCCCATTGGGTTACAGAATTGGCTTTGTAAATCATACATATCGCCGTCAAAATCTAATTCCTTAAATTTTTCTTTGGAATAATCATCCCAATTGTCGGAATAGTAAAATTGATAGGCATGGATAGGCGTTTCAAAGAGGGTGTTTTTGACGTCGATACATCCATCTTGTTGCGTTTGAAGATAACGTTCAATTTTTGCGAGTTTTTGATCTAATAGAGAGAAATCTTCAGGCTTTTCAATCGCATTAAACACGGCATCAACTGAATGTAAAAATTTCTCATAATGCGGACTCTTTTGATTAAATGGCTTGGCAAGCACCATATCCTGACAAAGTTTTTTCGCTTCATCTGTTACGGCGAAAACGAAGCTATCCTGATCAGGAAAAACAAAAACTCTAAAAAGTGAGCTATCTGTTGGGTTTAATTTAAAATCAATAGAAAGAAATAATTGCCCCCAATTTTCCTCTTCAAATTCTATGCGCGTAATACAAGGCAGTTTCATTGTTTTTGTCAGAAGCAATTCTAGAGGTTGGTATAAATCAGATAACCCCGTATTTTCTAGAAATTCAGATTCATCTAAATTGGCTTTACCATAATGCCAATAGGTTGCGATTGCCATTGGCGCAACTTTGTGATTTCGGGCAAACAACCTCTCAGATGGCTCTTCTTTCGCCTTAAAATATTGAAAGATTTTGTCCAGTTTGGTGATTAATGTTTTGTCTAATTTATCAGCGTGTTGTTTAGATTTAAAAAACATAATAAAAATGCTCAGTTTAAAAGAGATTACTCATAATATTCATATTTCTTTGTGGTTTTATCTAACCATATACCTTTTTCATCATACATAATGCTTTCAATCACATTACCGTGTTGATCAAATTTATGACGCGTTGTGAGTGTTGCTTCTAATTTCCCATGTTGATCAAAAATTTGGCGTTTTAATTCATTGTGATTTTTGTCATAAGTAAAATCTGCTCGTCCCTCATTAAAAGACGTGTTATGTACAAAGTCGCCATTTTCGAGATAACGATAAGTTTCGCAATTACTTTCTTTTCCATTGTCATCAAAGTCACAAGCTTTGATGAGTTTATCGTCCTTGTAATGGAATTTTTTCGCATGGCCGTCAATAAGTTTTGCATAATAAACAGCTTCAGAGATGAGTTTCCCATCTTTGTCGTAAACTTTTTTGATGTAATCTTCTTGGAAGTTCGGCTTTTTGGGCTTTTTGCCTACATAAGTGATTTCTAAAATGGCACCCGAACCATCGGCATTTTCTTGATAGTGGTAGAGTCTTCCATGAGTCTCTTTATAGATATCGTAACGAATTTCTTCTAATCGATTGTTTTGATCATATCGATAATTCGCCGTCGTTTTATCGAAATGTTCAGACTCGCCAGTAACATCTTCAGTTTTAATTAAAAAACCTTGCTCGTTATAAAATTGACGAACATCGTTCGTGACCACCTCTCCTTCTGCCGCTTCAGGATTATCTTCCGAATGTGAAATAACAGATTTCACTTTGCCTTGTAAGTGATTCGCTTGCCAATCGGTTTGAACTGGGAAAAGTGCGAAAGCAGAGGTAGAAAGACTGGCGAGAAGGGCTGTCATTAAAAATTTATGCATAGTTGTTCCTTTTATCACAAGCGGTCGGATTTAATAAATGTTTTGTAAAAAACGCTGAAAAATAACTGCTTGTTTAAGTTATATAAATAGTTGACTAAAATGTTATATTAATTCAAATGTTTTTTGAAGTGTAGTTAAATAAATTTGCTTTTTTATAGGGTAAGAAAATGATGAAAGTATTCCGGAAAGTAGTATTTTTCTGTATTGATAAGAAAAGCATAATACACAAATATATTGATTAAGAGAGATATTAGGAAATATGCAGCGTTTAAAGACACCATTAGAAATATTTTTGTGGACAATTGGTATAATGAAGTCGCCTTCGGCTCCGCTGATTTTTTAATATCACTCTCGGGGCTTTTGGCGTACTATTGTCTAATAGTTAAAGCAAGGACACATAGCCCCGTATCTGTGATACTAAGTCTATGCCCTTGCAAGAGGGATAAATCCCCCTTGACCCCCTGCGGTTTCACCGCTAATTTGAAGAACGGACACCTAATGAAAAAGCGAACCAAACGCCTAGAAATAGCATTGTCAGAAGATGAATACAATGCCTTGCTTGAACGAAAAACGAAAGCAAGGCTTGCGGAGTTTGCGAGAAGAAAACGCCTTAATCATTCAACAATACCACGAAATCAGCGAGCAATTAACGACATTACAGAGTTTAATAAACAGCTTGAAACGGTAATATCTCAACGCAAAAAACAAAGCAGGGGTATAAGCAGATAAAACAGGGCATACGGCGAGAGCTTTTTGCCAATAATGAGCATTATTTAACCCTTCAACGCCAAAATGCGTCTGGCACCGTTAAGTACAATCCCCCCCGCGATGGTGCCGATAATCAGATCTGGATAATTGGAACCGGTCCACGCGACCAGGGCGCCGGCGGTGATGCCCCCCAGGTTGATCACCACGTCGTTGGCCGAGAATATCCAGCTTGCCTTCATGTGCGCCCCGCCTTCCCGATGTTTGGATATGAGCAGCAGACAACTGGTATTGGCAATCAATGCGACGAATGCGATAGCCATCATCACCAGAGATTCAGGCTCACTACCGAATACAAAGCGTCTCACCACCTCTACGAGCACGCCCACAGCCAAGATCAGTTGCAGTACACCAGCAAGATGCGCGGCACGTACCTGCATTTTCACGCTATGTCCAACCGCATAAAGGGCAAGCCCGTACACCGCCGCATCGGAAAAATTGTCCAGGGATTCTCCAATCAGGCCGGTGGACTGGGCGATCAGACCGGCAGTCATTTCCACCACGAACAGAAGTGCATTGATGCCGAGCAACCAGCGCAGGGTCCCGGATTCTTGCTTAGCAGAAGCTGCCGAAAACTCGGCGGCCTTGATGGTCTCTGGATTTGCAGCGACGGTTTCCTGAAGCGAGGCGCCTAGCCCCAAGGTCTTCAGTTTCGAGGTGACGGGCTCGACCTCGCCGTCATGCACGACCTTCAGCCGGCGGTTCGACAAGTCGAAGGACAGCGCCCGAATCTCCTCAAAGCCGTTCAGGGCTAGGCGAATCATTCGTTCTTCTGATGGACAGTCCATCTTCGGCACTGCATAAACACTGACCCATCTCCCTGGCGTCTCGGAGGAGGCCTGTATATCGGTATCCGCTGCGGACGTTGCATCACAGCCACAGGCGCCACCACAGGATTTGCTCATAATACGACTCCACTTGAACAATGTTGTGGTACCATTTTAAACTATAAAGCTACTATAATGTCAATAGAGTAAAGAATCCGTTGGGGAGGAGGCTGATGCGCATTGGTCAGTTGGCACAGTTGAATGAAGTCGCCTACGGCTCCGATTTTTTATATACCACTTCGGGGCTTTATGGTTTCTTTTGCTTAAAATCCATATTAATAAATAATCTTTTTAATTCTTTCTTTTCTTCATCTGATAGCCTAATCCCATTGAGCAATGCGAATAGCAAAATCATTAGGAATCTGATTAAATTCTGCAATAGTAGTAAGGAATCTTTCGGCTAATACGCCATTCCTAATGATTGTATGAGCGATATATGAAAGTTGCTCCTCTAATCTATTGCCAGTTCACAAATAAAGCAAGCTCATAGTTATAATACGAACTTTATAGAGCCGAGTTTGCAAGTTCAGTTAGCTAATGACAAAGATAAATTTGATATTTGGTGGTATTACACTGATTTAACCAATCATGCGAAGCTTATCCAAGTTGTTCACGGTGATTATATGGATGAAGCAAGTAGTGAAAGGAATTTTGTTATTGGTGAGTGTCGTTATAAAGTAGGTAACACTCAAATTTATCTCACTGATTTAACAAAAGATACCGCACATTGGCATTTTATTGATGATTTCGATTCAGGTGATATTTCTGATAAATGTAAAATGCAGATCTTGCCTTATCGTTTGGTGAAACGGTAATCGAATCAATCAAATTAAAATGCTTAAAAATACAAAGTGCGGTCAAAAACACAAGAATTTTTGACCGCACTTGTTTATTGAATTATCAGTAAATTACTTTTCAGTTTTTAACTGATTTTCTCTGGCTGCTTTGACAAAACCTTCGAATAATGGGTGACCATCACGTGGTGTTGATGTAAATTCAGGGTGGAATTGACATGCCACAAACCATGGGTGGTTTGGTACTTCAATGATTTCCACTAATTTACGATCCGCCGATAAACCAGTTACTTTAAGGCCCGCTTTTTCAATTTGTGGAAGCAGGTTATTATTCACTTCATAACGGTGACGATGACGTTCTTCGATGGTTTCTTTGCCATATAATGCACGCGCTTTTGAACCCTCAATTAAATGACATTGCTGTGCCCCTAAACGCATCGTGCCACCAAGATCTGAATTGTCGTCACGGGTTTCAATGTGTCCTTCCGCATCTTGCCATTCTGTAATTAAACCCACAACAGGTTGCTCACAGTGACGATCAAATTCAGATGAGTTCGCTTTCTCAAGACCTGCAACATTACGCGCATATTCGATTAATGCAATTTGCATCCCTAAACAAATACCAAGGTAAGGAATATTGTTTTCACGCGCATATTTTGCGGTCAAAATTTTGCCTTCTACACCACGATAGCCAAAGCCGCCCGGTACTAAAATACCATCGACACCTTTTAATACATCAGTGCCTTTGGTTTCGACATCTTGAGAATCAATGTATTTGATATGCACGCTTAAACGGTTTTTCAAACCTGCGTGTTTTAAGGCTTCATTCACTGATTTATAAGCGTCTGGTAATTCAGTATATTTACCTACCATACCGATGGTCACATCGCCCACAGGGTTGGCTTCTTGATAAAGCACTTGTTCCCATTCAGAAAGATCAGCTTCAGGACAGTCTAAGTGGAAACGTTGACAGATGAATTCATCTAAACCTTGTGATTTCAATAATGCAGGGATTTGGTAGATTGAATTCACATCTTTTAATGAGATGACCGCACGTTCTGGTACATTACAGAATAAGGCGATTTTTGCACGTTCGTTTGGTGGAATCATGCGATCTGAGCGGCAGATAAGCACATCTGGCTGAATACCAATCGAAAGTAATTCTTTTACAGAATGTTGCGTTGGCTTGGTTTTCACTTCGCCCGCCGTTGGGATGTATGGCACTAACGTTAAGTGCATAAAGAGAGTATTCTCACGACCTACTTGTACGGCAAGTTGACGAAGAGCTTCTAAGAATGGAAGTGATTCAATATCACCCACTGTTCCGCCTACTTCCACGATAACCACATCATGGCCTTGTGCGCCGGCAATCACGCGATCTTTGATCTCATTGGTGATGTGTGGGATAACTTGAATTGTCGCACCTAAATAATCACCACGACGCTCTTTGCGTAATACTTCAGAATAAATTTTACCTGTGGTGAAGTTATTGCGTTTTGTCATTTTGGTACGAATAAAACGCTCGTAGTGACCTAAGTCTAAATCGGTTTCCGCCCCGTCTTGTGTCACGAACACTTCGCCGTGTTGGGTTGGGCTCATTGTACCCGGGTCCACGTTGATGTAAGGGTCTAATTTCATAATAGTCACGTTTAAGCCACGTGCTTCTAAAATTGCTGCCAATGATGCTGCAGCAATACCTTTACCTAACGATGAAACCACACCGCCTGTGACGAAAATATAATTTGTAGTCATAGTGAGAGACCTAAAATGTTGGGATAAAAATGATTATAGCCAATCATCTTTTATGCAAATTTGTGCAGAATGCTGAAAAGTGCGGTCAAAAATAAAAGAAAAGATGATTAGCTATCAAGACGGGAGGATAGTTTACAGGATTTGAGATTTTTATACAATCTTGTCTTGTCAGGAATGTATGAAAATTAAATGGCTTATCATATTCTCCATTCTACGATAGAATACGTTCAATTTTTTTTTAAAAGAAGAGAAGAATTTATGACAAATAAAGCATTAAGCGTGGTGATTTTAGCAGCCGGTAAAGGCACTCGTATGTATTCTGATTTACCGAAAGTCTTGCATAAAGTGGCAGGAAAACCGATGGTAAAACATGTGATCGATACGGCAAATCAATTAGGTGCGGAAAACGTGCATTTAATTTATGGTCACGGTGGCGAATTAATGCGTGAGCGTTTGGCAAATGAAAGCGTAAACTGGGTGTTCCAAGCGGAACAATTAGGTACTGCTCATGCTGTTCAACAAACTGCGCCATTCTTCAAAGATGATGAAAATATTGTGATTTTATATGGTGATGCACCATTAGTGACCAAAGAAACATTGGAAAAACTCATTGCAGCGAAACCAGAAAATGGGATTGCATTGCTCACGGTGAATTTAGATAACCCGACGGGTTACGGTCGTATTATTCGTGAAAATGGTAATGTGGTGGCGATCGTGGAACAAAAAGATGCCAACGCAGAGCAATTAAAAATCCAGGAAGTGAATACAGGCGTGTTAGTAGCTGATGGTGCGCATTTCAAAAACTGGCTTTCTCGTGTGAAAAATAACAATGCACAAGGCGAGTTTTATTTAACTGATGTGATTGGTTTAGCAAATCAAGATGGTTGTCAGGTTACTGCCGTTCAAGCCTCTGAATTTATGGAAGTAGAAGGTGCCAATAACCGTTTACAACTTGCTGCATTAGAGCGTTTTTATCAACGTAAACAAGCAGAAAAACTTTTACTTGCAGGCGTGATGTTAATTGACCCTGAGCGTTTTGATTTACGTGGTACATTAGAACACGGTAAAGATGTTGAAATTGATGTGAACGTGATTGTGGAAGGCAATGTGCGCTTGGGCGATCGTGTGAAAATTGGCGCTGGTTGTGTATTGAAAAACGTGACTATTGGTGATGATGTTGAGATCAAGCCTTATTCTGTTTTAGAAGATGCAACAATTGGTGAGAAAGCGGCGATTGGCCCATTCTCTCGTTTACGTCCAGGTGCTGAATTAGCCGCTGAAACCCATGTAGGCAACTTTGTGGAAATTAAAAAATCTACAGTAGGGAAAGGTTCTAAAGTAAACCACCTCACTTATGTCGGTGATACCGAAATCGGTGAGAACTGTAACATTGGTGCAGGTGTCATTACTTGTAACTATGACGGTGCGAATAAATTTAAAACAATCATTGGCAACAATGTTTTCGTCGGTTCAGATACGCAATTAGTGGCGCCGGTTACTGTGGCTGATGGTGCAACTATCGGTGCGGGTTCAACCATTACTAAAAACGTTGAAAAAGATGAGCTTGTGATCACTCGCGTGCCACAACGTCATATTCAAGGTTGGCAAAGACCGGTGAAGAAAAAGTAATTAACATTGAAAGGCGAACCAATGTGTTCGCCTTTTATGATTTGATGCCTTTTACTTTATAAAGGTTGTTCGAGTTGCTAAAATCATCGTCCATTTATAAAGACAGATAATTTCCTATGACAAAAAATAAAACAGGACTTTCATTCCTTTGGATAAGTGCGGTCGCATTTATCCTCGATTTACTGACCAAATATATTGTAGTGCAACGCTTTGATCTCTATGAAAGCGTGAATATATTACCCATTTTTAATTTAACCTATGTGCGTAACTATGGCGCAGCGTTTAGCTTCCTTGCGGAACATGATGGTTGGCAGAAATATTTCTTTATCGTGCTAGCAATCGGGATTTCTTTAATGTTAGCGTACTTTATGAAAAAGAATTCTGCAGAACAAAAATTACAAAACTCAGCTTATGCACTGATTATCGGTGGCGCATTAGCCAATATGGTGGACCGTGCGTATAACGGTTTTGTGGTGGATTTCTTAGATTTTTATTGGGATATTTATCATTATCCGGTATTCAATGTGGCAGATATTGCAATTTGTATTGGTGCGGGTTTATTAGCATTAGATGCCTTTAAAGGTGATAAAAAGAGCGGTCAAAAATGAAGATAATTTTAGCTAACCCTCGTGGATTTTGCGCGGGTGTCGATCGTGCCATTAGCATTGTTGAATTAGCACTTGAAATTCATGGCGCACCGATTTATGTGCGTCATGAAGTGGTGCACAACCGTTTTGTGGTGAATGGTTTGCGTGAGCGTGGGGCGATTTTTGTAGAAGAATTAAGTGAAGTGCCAGATGGCGCCATTGTGATTTTTTCTGCTCATGGTGTGTCACAAGCCGTTCGGCAGGAAGCGAAAGATCGTCAGTTAAAAGTATTTGATGCAACTTGTCCGTTGGTAACCAAGGTACATATGCAAGTGGCTCGAGCGAGCCGTAAAGGGACGAAAGCGATTTTGATCGGACACAAAGGCCATCCAGAAGTGGAAGGCACAATGGGGCAGTACAACAACGAGGAAGGTGGTATTTTCTTAATTGAAAGCGTGGAAGATATTGCTCGTTTGCCGGTTCAAGAAAATGATGATTTAACCTTTATGACGCAAACCACACTTTCTCTTGATGATACGGCAGAAACTATCAGTGCATTGAAAGACAAATATCCTGCTATTCAAGGCCCACATAAAAACGATATTTGCTATGCCACAACCAATCGTCAAGAAGCGGTGCGTGAATTAGCAAAACAATGTGATTTAGTGGTTGTTGTAGGTTCTAAAAACTCATCAAATTCTAACCGTTTAGCTGAGTTGGCATCACGTATGGGCGTGAAATCAAAATTGATTGATAATCCAAATGATGTGGCAGCAGATTGGTTTGAAGGCGTTGAAACAATTGGTGTGACTGCGGGGGCTTCAGCACCAGAAGAGTTGGTGCAATCCGTGATTGCTCGATTAAAAGAATTTGGTGCGGATAGTATCGAAGAGCTTCAAGGCTTAGAAGAGAATATGTTCTTTGAAGTGCCAAAAGAGCTACGAATAAAAGAAGTAAACTAATTCTATTAAAAAAGTGCGGTTAATTTACCGCACTTTTTTTGTGTTATTTTATTTTTTATTGTGCACTTTAAGCCATTTTTGCATTTGTTCAATTTCTGCTTGTTGAGCGTTAATAATATTCTCAGCAAGCTTACGCATCTCAGGATCTTTTCCGTATTTTAATTCAACTTCCGCCATTTTTACTGCGCCAATATGGTGTGGCAACATACCTGCTGCAAAAGCAACATCAGGATCTTTATATTGTGCAGCTGTCATCATGTCTTGATGCATTTGACTCATACCTTGCATTAATTCTTGTTGCATTGCAGAATCTGTCGACATTGGCATATTCATGTGTGCTTGATGCGGTTGTTCATTAGCTTGGGCATAAATTGAAACTGCAGCAGCGCTAAGTGTGATAAAAGTCATAAGTTTTTTCATGTTTTTCTCCTATGTGATAACTGAATGAGCACCAATCATAAACTTTGACCTAAGGTTAAGGTCAATATTTATTCCGAAAATTTTTGGTGAGATGCTAAAATAAGACAATGTTTGATATGAGGGACAGAATCATGAAACAAAAAATTGTGCTTGCCACAGGTAATAAAGGCAAAGTAAAAGAAATGGCGGATGTATTAGCCAATTTCGGTTTTGAAGTGATTGCTCAAACGGATTTAGGCATCGAAAGTCCAGAGGAAACGGGCTTAACGTTTGTCGAAAATGCGATCCTTAAAGCACGCTATGCGGCTGAAAAATCAGGGTTACCGGCAATAGCGGATGATTCCGGTCTCGTGGTGGATGCGTTAAATGGTGCGCCAGGATTGTATTCTGCACGTTATGCGGGTGTAGATGGTGATGAAGCCGATGCGAAAAATCGTGAAAAATTACTGGCAGAATTAGCTGATGTTCCAACTGAACGTCGCCAAGCAAAATTTGTGAGTACGATTGTGTTATTACAACACCCAAGTGATCCTTCTCCAATCATTGCTCAAGGTGAATGTGATGGTAAGATTATTTATGAAGAGAAAGGTGAAAATGGCTTTGGTTATGATTCGCTCTTTTTTAGCCCAGAAAAAGGCTGTACTTTTGCAGAATTAGAAACCGTAGAGAAAAAGAAAATCTCTCATCGTGCGAAGGCATTAGCTGTTTTAAAATCAAAATTAAGCGTCTAAAGTGCGGTTAATTTTTAACGAGAATTTAAGGATACAAAATGATTGTGACAACAACCCCTAATGTTGAAGGGAAACAAATCGTAGAATACAAACAAGTCGTCTTTGGTGAAGTTATTGCGGGTGCAAACTTCATGCGTGATTTTTTTGCTGGTATCACAGATGTGATTGGTGGGCGTTCTAGTGTTTATGAGCGCCGTATTAGTCGTGCGCGTCAAGATGCGTTGAAAGAACTAGAAGAAAAAGCGTATGCCTTGGGTGCTAATGCTATTGTTGGCGTGGAAGTTAATTACACAACGGTAGGCACGAAAAGCATGTTTATGGTGATTGCAAGTGGCACGGCAGTGGTGGTGCGCTAAGGTCGTTTTTTCATTTACTTAAATGTAATTTTTGCGATCAGGATCGCAAAAGTGCGGTCAATTTCTTGCGTGTTTTGGGTGTTTCTTAAAAATGTCGCTGTTGATATGAATCAACGGTACTTTTTGTTAATAAAGGACATTTTTATGAAATTGATGAAACATTTATTTAGTTCATTATTTGTTGCGACCACAATGTTGAGCTCGCAAGTGTTTGCAGAAGAAAAGGTAGCTGAACAGGCTCAACCTCAAGCGCAAGTTCAGCAACAAACCGCATCACAAACTACACAACAAGCAGTGAGTGATAAATTAAATATCAATACCGCCAGTGCATCAGAAATTCAAAAAGCGCTAATTGGTATTGGTGCGAAAAAGGCAGAAGCCATTGTGCAGTATCGTGAAAAGCACGGTAATTTCACTATGGCAGAACAATTGCTTGAAGTACAAGGCATTGGTAAAGCAACGTTAGAGAAAAATCGCGATCGTATTGCGTTTTAATCTGCGTTATTTATATATAAAAAGCGGGATAGTAATATCTCGCTTTTTTTGTATTTGAAGATAAAATTTACCAAAACTTGCAAAATATCAAATTTTTTTGAAATAAATAGGGGATTTCTTGCAAAGGTTTTTTAAGAGAGTAGAATAACGATAGGTATAAAAATACCTATGTTGAAGTATAAAAATAATCAATCAATTATTTGGAGTAAGATATGGCATCAGAAAATTTAAATCAATCTTCTGTTGCTCTCACACCAGTTGAAGCAACGGATTATGCTGAAAACGTCGCTGCGTATAAAGCGCAAAAACGTCCATTTTTATCATTCATGTCTGGTATTAGTGCAGGGGCTTGTATAGCATTAGCCTTTGTATTTTATACGACAACTCAAACAGCGAGCGCTGGTGCGCCTTGGGGATTAACCAAGTTAGTTGGTGGATTAGTCTTCTCTTTAGGCGTAATTATGGTGGTGATTTTAGGATCGGAATTATTCACCTCTTCTACTTTAACCTTAGTTGCCCGTGTAGGCGGAAAAATCACTACAGCACAAATGATTCGAAATTGGATTGTGGTGTATTTAGGCAACTTCGTAGGCGGTTTATTTATTGCTGCGGTGATTTGGTTTGGGGGACAAACCATGGCAGCAAGTGGTCAATGGGGTTTAACCATTTTGGCAACCGCGCAACATAAAATTCATCATACTTGGTTTGAAGCATTTAACCTTGGTATTTTATGTAACATTATGGTGTGTGTAGCGGTATGGATGTCTTATTCCGGTAAAACTGTTACAGACAAAGCATTTATTATGATTATGCCAATTGGCTTATTTGTTGCATCAGGTTTTGAACACTGTGTGGCAAATATGTTTATGATTCCGATTGGCATTATTACAGCACACTTTAGTACACCAGAATTTTGGCAACAAATTGGTGTGGATCCAATGAAATATGCAGACTTAGATCTTTATCATTTCATTGTGAAGAATTTAATTCCCGTAACGTTGGGCAACATTGTGGGCGGCGCAGTTTGTATCGGCTTATTCCAACGTTATTTAACTAAAGCTCACTAATGTACTAACGAACTAACAGACTTATTTTTTATCAATTAAAAAAGGAAATGACTATGTCAGAACTTAATGAAGCACAAAAAGTTGCGTGGACAGGGTTCGTTGCCGGTGACTGGCAAGAAAACGTCAACGTGCGTGATTTTATTCAGAAGAACTACACCCCGTATGAAGGTGATGATTCTTTCTTAGCTGGTCCAACCGAAGCGACAACAAAACTTTGGGAAACCGTAATGGAAGGGATCAAAGTTGAAAACCGTACTCACGCGCCATTAGACTTTGACGAGCATACGCCTTCAACGATTATTTCTCACGCGCCAGGCTACATCAATAAAGACTTGGAGAAAATCGTAGGTCTTCAAACTGATGCTCCATTAAAACGTGCCATTATGCCATTTGGTGGTATTAAAATGGTGGAAGGTTCATGTAAAGTTTACGGTCGTGAATTAAATCCTGAAGTGAAAAAAATCTTCACTGAATACCGTAAAACACATAACCAAGGTGTATTCGATGTTTATACGCCAGATATTTTACGTTGCCGTAAATCAGGTGTATTAACAGGTCTTCCAGATGCTTACGGTCGTGGCCGTATTATCGGTGACTACCGTCGTGTAGCACTTTACGGTGTAGACTTCTTAATGAAAGATAAATACGCACAGTTCTCTTCTTTACAAAAAGACTTAGAAGATGGCGTAAATCTTGAAGCAACTATCCGTTTACGTGAAGAAATCGCAGAACAACACCGTGCATTAGGCCAAATGAAACAAATGGCAGCAAGCTACGGTTACGATATTTCTAACCCAGCAACTAACGCTAAAGAAGCAATTCAATGGATGTACTTTGCTTACTTAGCAGCAATCAAATCACAAAACGGTGCAGCGATGTCATTCGGTCGTACTGCAACCTTTATCGATATCTATATCGAACGTGATTTAAAAGCGGGTAAAATTACTGAAACTGAAGCGCAAGAATTAGTTGACCACTTAGTCATGAAACTTCGTATGGTTCGTTTCTTACGTACACCTGAATACGATCAATTATTCTCTGGTGACCCAATGTGGGCAACTGAAACCATCGCAGGTATGGGTTTAGATGGCCGTACATTAGTAACTAAAAATACATTCCGTATTTTACACACTCTTTACAACATGGGTACTTCTCCAGAACCAAACTTAACGATTCTTTGGTCTGAACAATTACCTGAAAATTTCAAACGTTTCTGTGCGAAAGTATCGATTGATACCTCATCAGTTCAGTACGAAAATGATGATTTAATGCGTCCAGACTTCAATAATGATGACTACGCGATCGCATGTTGTGTATCACCAATGGTTGTTGGTAAACAAATGCAATTCTTCGGTGCTCGTGCAAACTTAGCGAAAACATTGTTATACGCAATCAATGGCGGTATCGATGAAAAATTAGGTATGCAAGTAGGTCCGAAAACTGCACCAATCACTGATGAAGTGTTAGATTTCGACACAGTCATGACTCGTATGGACAGCTTTATGGATTGGTTGGCAAAACAATATGTGACTGCCTTAAACATCATCCACTACATGCACGATAAATATTCATACGAAGCAGCATTAATGGCGTTACATGATCGTGATGTATACCGTACTATGGCTTGTGGTATCGCAGGTCTTTCTGTTGCGGCAGACTCACTTTCAGCAATTAAATATGCGAAAGTTAAACCAGTTCGTGGCGACATCAAAGATAAAGATGGCAATGTTGTAGCAAGCAATGTAGCAATCGACTTCGAAATCGAAGGTGAATATCCACAATATGGTAACAACGACAACCGTGTTGATGACATCGCTTGTGATTTAGTTGAACGTTTCATGAAGAAAATTCAAAAACTTAAAACTTACCGCAACGCTGTGCCTACACAATCTGTATTAACCATTACTTCTAACGTAGTTTATGGTAAGAAAACAGGTAACACCCCAGATGGTCGTCGCTCAGGTGCGCCATTCGGACCAGGTGCGAACCCAATGCACGGTCGTGACCAAAAAGGTGCGGTAGCGTCATTAACATCTGTTGCTAAACTTCCATTTGCTTACGCGAAAGATGGTATTTCTTACACCTTCTCAATCGTACCAAATGCGTTAGGTAAAGATGCAGAAGCACAACGTCGCAACCTTGCTGGCTTAATGGATGGTTACTTCCACCATGAAGCAACAGTAGAAGGTGGCCAACACTTAAACGTGAATGTGTTAAACCGTGAAATGTTATTAGATGCGATGGAAAATCCGGACAAATATCCACAATTAACCATCCGTGTATCTGGTTACGCAGTACGTTTCAACTCTTTAACTAAAGAGCAACAACAAGACGTTGTAACTCGTACATTCACAGAATCGTTCTAAAACACGATAAAATTTAACCGCACTTTAGCGGGAACATAACAATTATGAGCCTGATTTAAGTCAGGCTCATTTTTTATAGACGATATTTTTGGTAAAATTTAGCTATATTCATTTTTTGGAAATTTATATATGTCTGTTTTAGGAAGAATTCATTCTTTTGAATCCTGTGGTACCGTGGATGGCCCGGGGATTCGCTTTATTTTATTTATGCAAGGCTGTTTAATGCGTTGCAAATATTGCCACAACCGTGATACTTGGGATCTTGAAGGTGGTCGCGAAATTAGTGTTGAAGAACTCATGAAAGAAGTGGTGAGTTATCGCCATTTTATGAATGCGACTGGTGGTGGTGTGACGGCATCTGGTGGTGAGGCTGTTCTCCAAGCTGAATTTGTGCGCGATTGGTTCCGAGCTTGTAAAGCAGAAGGCATTAATACCTGTTTAGATACTAATGGGTTTGTACGTCATTATGATCACATTATTGATGAACTGATCGATGTAACCGATCTTGTTTTGCTTGATTTAAAAGAACTTAACGATCAAGTACACCAAAACCTTATTGGTGTACCAAATAAACGGACACTTGAGTTTGCAAAATATCTGCAAAAACGAAATCAACGTACATGGGTTCGTTATGTCGTGGTACCCGGTTACACAGATAGCGACCATGATATTCATTTATTAGGGCAATTTATTGAAGGCATGACCAATATTGAAAAAGTCGAACTTCTTCCTTATCATCGATTAGGCGCCCACAAATGGAAAACCCTTGGGTTTGACTATGAACTCGAAGATGTATTGCCTCCGACAAAAGAGTCGCTTGAGCATATTAAAAATATCTTAGAGGGATACGGACATACCGTAAAATACTAAGTGATAGTGTTAAACGGTAAACAGCAAGCTTCAGTAAGCTTTAAGGAGAGAAAAATGAAAAAATTAGCATTAACGTTTTTAGGTGTAGCCCTTTTAGCAGGCTGTTCAGCTGTTCAACCGCCACTTCCTCAAGAAGAGGTGAAACTAAGCCCACCTTCGAAAGATAGAGTGGGTTATGTTCGATTGGTAAAAGATAAAAATTACTACATTGATGCTGATTCTATTTGGGTCGATAACCAAGATTTAAACCAAGTGCATTTTGATGCGGTAGTGAATTTGGATAAAGGCTTATATGTGTATCCAAACGAAACTAGACGTTATGCACGTTCTGTTCGCCAATATAAAATCTTAAACTGTAAGAACTACCATTTAACCCAAGTTCGTACCGATTTTTATGATGATTTCTGGGGTGAAGGTTTGCGTGCTGCACCGAAAAAACAAGAGAAATACACAATTAGCTTGAAGCCTAATACAACGCTTTATGCGGCGGCACAAATCATTTGTGTGAACTCAGATAGAAAACCTTCTTTAGATTTAGAAGGCTCAAAAGCGAAATAATCAATCAAAGTGCGGTTAGAAATAACCGCATTTTTTATCTCTATGAAACTAATGAGCAGGCAATAAAAAACGGTCAATATTTATTAAATATTGGCCGCTCTTTTTATCTCTCAATGAAAGATTATTTCACACGAGAAACGTATTCGCCTGAACGAGTATCGACTTTAATTACTTCACCGATTTGAACGAAAAGAGGTACTTTCACCACAGCGCCAGTACTTAATGTTGCTGGTTTACCGCCTGTACCCGCAGTATCACCTTTAAGACCAGGGTCAGTATCGATGATTTCTAATTCTACGAAGTTTGGTGGAGTGACAGTAATTGGCGCACCGTTCCATAAAGTCACGATACAATCTGCTTGGTCTAATAACCATTTTTCTGCATCACCCACTGCTTTTGCATCAGCAGAGTATTGTTCAAATGTTTCTGGGTGCATGAAGTACCAGAATGCATCATCTTTGTATGAATAAGTCAGGTTAAGATCCATAACATCAGCAGCTTCAACCGAAGTACCAGATTTGAAGTTTACATCTAATACTTTGCCTGAAATTAATTTACGAATACGAGTACGAGTAAAAGCTTGGCCTTTACCTGGTTTAACGAATTCGTTTTCAACGATCACACAAGGCTCACCGTCTTGCATAAATTTTAGACCTGGTTTGAAATCACTGGTAGTATATGTAGCCATATTAAAAATATCCTAAAAAATAGAGATTGTTTGAAAGTGCGTATTTTAACCCGAAATATTGCGATTAGAGAAGAACAAAATTGGTTAGAAACCCTAAAAAATGCGATTTCTGATCCGAAAATCTTATTAAAAACCTTAAATCTGCCCGTTGACGATTTTGCCGAGGATATCGCCGCTCGTAAACTTTTTGCTATGCGAGTGCCTTTGCCTTTTGTTGAAAAAATGGAAAAAGGGAATCCTAAAGATCCACTTTTTTTACAAGTGATGACGGCTCAACAAGAATTTATTGAGGCCGAAGGGTTTAGCCAAGATCCTTTAGATGAACAGCAAAAAAATGCCGTGCCTAATATTCTGCATAAATACCAAAATCGCTTGCTGTTCATGGCAAAAGGGGGCTGTGCAGTTAACTGCCGCTATTGTTTCCGTCGCCATTTTCCTTATGATCAAAACCCAGGCAATAAAACGAGTTGGCAACAAGCAATAGACTATATTGCGGCCCATTCAGAAATTGAAGAAGTGATTTTTTCGGGTGGCGATCCGATGATGGCAAAGGATAGTGAATGGGCATGGCTATTAGAACGCCTTGAAAAAATACCGCACTTACAGCGCTTACGTATTCACTCTCGTTTGCCAGTCGTGATTCCAGATCGCATTACGGATGAATTTTGTGATTTATTGCTAAAAAGCCGATTACAAGCGGTGTTTGTAACGCATATCAATCATCCAAATGAAATTGATGAGGCGCTCTCTTTGGCTATGCAAAAACTGGCAGGTGCTAAAGTTACCCTACTTAATCAATCAGTCCTTTTAAAAGATGTGAATGATAACCCACATACATTAAAAGTATTGAGCGATAAGCTATTTCAAGCGGGCATTCTGCCTTATTACTTGCATTTATTGGATAAAGTGCAGGGGGCGAGCCATTTTTATATCTCAGATGAGAAAGCATTACAAATTTACAAAGAATTACAGGCGCTCACTTCTGGCTATTTAGTGCCCAAATTAGCACGAGAAATCGGCGGAGAGCCAAATAAGACTTTATACACTGCTTAAGATCCGATAAAATACGATTCAATTTTTCACCGCACTTTTGTGCGATCTTTAGTTTAGCAAATCGAGGTAATACCGTGGATAATAAAAATCAACCTAACGACAATTCATCTCAAAATGAATTAGATTTAGGATTTAATCACTCTGACTCTGTGACACCAAGAAAACCGGTTCAACAAAGTGGCTCAATTTTTGATAAAGCCAAAGGTTTATTTGGTAAAAAAGAACAGCCAGATACACAATTCCATGTTCGTCGCGAACCAACTTTTGGTGCGGCAGCAAGCCAACCTTTTTCACCTTCTCAAGCATTCCAAAGTGAAAATAATGAACAATCAGTGCAATCAAGTGCTTTCGGAGCTCAAGAACCTGTTGAAAATGTTCAAGTAGAAAACGCAGCGGAAGAAAAAGTGATTTTTGAAAATTCCCCTGCAGAAGAGATTGTGGAAGAAGTGAAAACTCAAGCAGAAACAGTTGCACCAGCAACAGCTGCTGCAGCAGCAAGCTTGAAATCACCTGAAAAATGGAAGGTTCTACAAATGTTACCAGAAAAACATCGCCGTTTATTTATTGCTATCTTGGGGTTAGTGGTCTTGCTGATCATTTTCTTCACCCTAAAACCAAACTCAGATACGGTAGAGTCTTTTGAACAACAAAACAGCAATGAAATTCCAGTTCAATTCCAATCACTGGATCAGTCTCAACCGGTTGAAACCACAGTATTAGATAACAATAACAATGCAGCGCCGGCAACGACAGAACAAGCTGCAAATGACGCTAAATCAGATACACCTCCAGCCATGGAGTACGTAGGTGATAAAGCAGATGCGGCGAAATCACAACCTGCAGAGCCTGCACAACAAACTGTTGCTCAACAACCAGCAACTCAATCTGCACCAGTTCAACCAGCTGTTGCTCCTGCACCAGTTAAAGAACCTGTGAAAACAGTGCAACCAACTGTAGAAAAACATACCACAACAGTTGAGCATAAAGCAGAACCTCGTCGTGAACAAACATCGGTGGTTCAAGAGAAAAAACAACCTAAACCTGTAGCTGAAAAAGCAACAGTTCAGCCGACTCAAACTGTGAAAAAAGAGTCAAGCAAAATTCAAGAAGCGAAACCTGTTGCAACTAAAGATAGTAAGGTTCAAATTGTGGAATCGAAATCAGCAACCCACAATGCGGTGAAAGCAGCTGAACCTGCAGCACAAACTGCTTCAACAGGTGCAACAAAAACATTAACGGTGCCTCAAGGTGTTTCACTGATGCAAGTATTCCGTGATAATAAATTGAATATTTCAGATGTGAATGCCATGACAAAAGCAAGCGGTGCAGGTAATGCATTAAGCAGTTTCAAACCTGGTGATAAAGTACAGGTATCTGTGAATAGTCAAGGTCGAGTGAGTGAGCTTCGTTTATCAAATGGCGGCAAGTTCATTCGTCAAGCCGATGGTTCATATCAGTATAAAAAATAATTTTTAGTGGGCGAGTAATCGCCCATTTTTCTAGATAAGATTGTTTATCCTTGCTCATTTCGCAAAGTGAGCAATCATAAACAACCCTTGATGGAAACAGGATTCATGTTAAAAAAATTAAGCGTAATTTTGACCGCACTTTGTCTTGCCGCTTGTTCACAAAATGTTGAATTAAGCAAGCCAGCACCACAGAAAATGAAAGTGCAAACTGTTGATAAAAAATCCCAAAAGGGTTCTGCGACGGTTTATTTGTGTAAAGGCAATAAAGAAGTGAGTGTGGTTCATACCAAGCAAAAGCAGAAAAGTAAAAAAACACTCAGTCAGGTGACCGTTACTTTTAATGATGTAACCGAAAAATTGACACGAGTGATTTCTGAGCGTGGGAGAAATTATGCGAATATTCGTTGGTATTGGCAGGAGCGTGATGACTTCAGTCAATTACAAACTAGCGTAGGTGAAGTGCTCGCAGAACGCTGTGTTAAACAACCAAGTGAATTAAAATCAGGCAAATAATTCTTTTATGGATCTCCAACGCGGCTTTGTGTTACATCGTCGTCCTTATAGTGAAACTAGCCTTTTAGTGGATTTATTCACTGAAGAAACGGGGCGTTTGACGGTTATTGCAAAAGGTGCACGAGCGAAACGTTCGGCATGGAAATCTGTCTTACAGCCTTTTACGCCATTACTTCTTCGTTGGTCAGGAAAAGGCGCATTAAAAACACTCACCAAAGCTGAGCCGGCTGCGATTACATTACCTTTACAACAGACGGCGCTATACAGCGGGTTTTATGTCAATGAATTGATTACGCGAGTGATCGAGCCAGAAACTGCCAATCCACAGCTTTTTCAGCATTATCTACAATGTTTAACAGGCTTAGCGACTCTGCCACAGGTTGAACCTACGTTACGCTTATTTGAATTTCATTTACTTAAAATTTTAGGTTATGGCATTGATTTTCTGCATTGTGCAGGATCAGGTTTACCAGTAGATGAATCAATGACTTACCAATATCGTGCGGAAAAGGGATTTATCGCCTCGTTAGTGAAAGATAACTTGACCTTTTATGGCCGAGATTTACTTGCTTTTAACCGTTTGGAATTCACCGATGAGTCCATCTTGCAAGCAGCAAAGCGCTTTACTCGAATTGCACTTAAACCTTATTTAGGCGATAAACCGCTGAAAAGCCGAGAGTTATTTACGCAAAACGTACTTTATTTGAAATAATCCCTTTCTTTAATACAAACAGATTAAAAACACCATCATGGCTTTACTTTACGCTCCACAAAAAAAACAGAAAACCACCCAAAAAGTTGTCGCTGAAATTCAGGATTTAGATTATCAAGGATTAGGTGTGGCCAAAATTCAAGGTAAAACCTGGTTCATTGAAAATGCTTTGCCAACGGAAAAAGTGGAAGCGGTAGTGGTTGATGAAAAACGTCAATATGGATTAGCGACTGCACAAAAGTGGCTACAAAAGAGTAGTCAGCGTGTTGAGCCACAATGTCGTTATTATGGACGTTGTGGTGGTTGTCAAGGCCAACATATTCCTGTAGAAATGCAGCGTAAAGCCAAAGAAAAAGCCCTTTTTTCTCGATTAAGTAAACTGCAAGCAGAGCCTATTCAATTAATGCCAATGATTTGTGGCGAGCAATGGGGCTATCGTCGTCGTGTACGATTAAGTTTGCTATGGAATGCTAAAAACAAAACTGTTGAAATGGGATTTCGTCAGAAAAACTCCAATCAGTTAGTCAGCATTCAGCAATGCTTAGTCGCAGAGCCTGCGATTAATCATCTTATCCCCAAATTGAGTGCACTTTGGGCTCAATATTCAACTCCGAAACAATTAGGGCATATTGAATTAGTTTCAGCGGATAATGGCGTAGCCATGTTGTTACGCTATAAAGGAAATTTAGCCGAAACTGACCGCACTTTGTTGCTCGAGTTTGCACGCGTAAATGCTGTGAATTTATTCCTGCAAGATGATCAAGATATCCAACTTGTGCATGGTGAAATGCCTTATTATGTCTTAGACGATATTCGTTTATCTTTTGATATCCGCGATTTTATTCAAGTGAATACCCACTTAAATCAACAAATGGTTGAGACGGCTTTAGATTGGCTTGATTTGAATCAGGACGATCACGTTTTAGATTTGTTCTGTGGCATGGGCAATTTCACGTTGCCTTTAGCCAAACGCGTGAAAAGTGCGGTTGGAATTGAAGGGGTTTTTGACATGGTAAAAAAAGCCCAAGTCAATGCTCAGTTTAATCACATCGATAATGTTAAATTTTATCAAGCCGATTTAGACCAAGCTTTTTTAGAACAACCTTGGGCAAAACAACATTTCAATAAAATTCTTCTCGATCCGCCTCGTAGCGGTGCGGCTTTTGCACTGAATGCGTTGTGTGAGCTAGGTGCAGAAAGCATTCTTTATGTATCTTGCAACCCTGCAACCTTAGTACGAGATGCAGAAATTCTCCGTTCTTTCGGGTATCGCATCATCAAAACGGCCATGATTGATATGTTCCCGCATACCAGTCATTTGGAGTCGGTGACATTATTTATCAAATAAGGTGTAAATTCTGATAGAATAGTCAGACTTTTTTGTTGTCTTAAAAAGACAACTCGGTTGACAGGATGTCACCGAGCCATATTCATCAACAAGGGGGTATTATGGTTGCAGTTCGTGGTTCTCACTTATTAAATCCGCAAGATTTTGTGATCGAGCAATGGTGTTCGAGCCTTAAACTTCCTGCCGCCACCGAAAAATCCCTGATTGATGCCTGGTATTACGCTCAAGCTAAAATAGCTGAACATGCCGATAAAATGGAAAATGCAGTGCTCACATTGCAATCCGGTGTGGAAATGGTGGAAATCCTGCATGAAATGAATATGGACAGTGAGAGTTTGCTCACTGCGATGCTATTCCCATTAGTGGCCAATCAACTCGTAGATTGGGAACAAATTCAAGAAGATTTTGGCCCTAAAATCACTAAATTACTCAAAGGCGTGGAAGAGATGGATAACATCCGTCAGCTCAACGCCAGTCATTCTGCCAATGCTTCCCAAGTGGATAATGTACGCCGTATGCTCCTTGCGATGGTGGACGATTTCCGCTGTGTGATTATCAAACTTGCTGAACGTATTACCTTTCTTCGCGATGCAGAAAATCATTTTTGCGAAGAAGAAAAAGTGTTGGCAGCCAAAGAGTGTTCCAATATTTATGCTCCGTTGGCGAACCGTTTAGGTATCGGCCAATTGAAATGGGAGCTTGAAGATTACTGCTTCCGTTATTTGCATCCAGAACAATATCGAAATATCGCCAAATTATTACATGAGCGTCGTTTAGATCGTGAGCAGTATATTACTGATTTTGTGACAGAATTAACCGGTTATTTAAAAGAAAATATTGATCAGGTTGAGGTTTACGGTCGTCCAAAACACATCTATAGCATTTGGCGAAAAATGCAAAAGAAACATTTGGAATTCAGTGGTTTATATGATGTAAGAGCGGTTAGAATTATCGTGCAAAAATTGCAGGATTGTTATACCGCGCTAGGTATCGTACACACTCATTTCAAACATTTACCAAAAGAATTTGATGATTATGTCGCCAACCCTAAACCGAATGGCTATCAATCCATTCATACTGTGGTGTTGGGCAAAGGCGGCAAGCCGATTGAAGTGCAAATTCGTACTCAACAAATGCATGATGATGCTGAACTTGGGGTCGCAGCACACTGGAAATATAAAGAAGGGACGACTGGTAGCCTTTCTGCTTACGAAGAAAAAATCACCTGGTTGCGTAAATTACTTGCATGGCAAGATGATATTACGGATTCTGGCGAAGTGATGGCCGAATTGCGTAGCCAAGTCTTTGATGACCGAGTCTATGTGTTTACGCCAAAAGGTGAGGTAGTAGACTTGCCAGCTGGTTCTACACCACTAGATTTTGCTTATGCAATTCATAGTGAAATTGGACACCGTTGTATTGGGGCAAAGGTCGGGGGACGTATCGTGCCATTCACTTATCACCTGCAAATGGGTGAGCAAGTGGATATCATTACGCAGAAAAATCCGAATCCAAGCCGAGATTGGGTAAACCCAAATTTAGGGTTTACGCATACGTCAAAAGCGCGTGCAAAAATCCAAGCGTGGTTCAAAAAACAAGATCGTGATAAAAACGTTCCTGCGGGTAAAGAGCTATTAGATAATGAGCTTGCGCGTTTGAATATCAGTTTAAAACAAGTAGAGCAGCTTGCCTTACCTCGTTATAACTTAAAAAATCTTGAAGACTTATATGCGGGTATTGGTAGCGGGGATATTCGTTTAAATCAATTGGTGAATTTTTTACAAAGCCGATTGATTAAAGTGACGGCTGAAGAGGCTGATCAAGAAATTCTCCGTCATGTGGCGAGCAAAAGTGCGAATACTGCACAGCAGAAGGCACAACAAAAAGCAGACCAGCAGCAGAAAAAAGGCTATGTGATTGTTGAAGGTGTCGGTAATTTACTGCATCATATGGCGCGTTGTTGCCAACCTATTCCAGGCGATGCAATCGCAGGCTATATTACTATGGGACGTGGTATCTCAATTCATCGCTGCGATTGTGAGCAGTTCATTGAATTACAAGCAGCACACCCTGAACGCGTGGTGGAAGCCCTTTGGGGGGATAATTACGCAGCTGGTTTCCATATTAATATTCGCATTGTGGCCAGTGATCGCAATGGTTTATTACGCGATATTACGACCGTGCTGGCGAATGAAAAAGTCAGTGTACTAGGGGTTTCAAGCCGTGCAGACACCAAAAAACAGGTGGCAACGATGGATATGGAAATTGAACTGAAAAATGTCGAAAGTTTAAGTAAAATACTGGCCAGATTAGCTAAGTTAGACGACGTTATCGAAGCAAAACGTTTATAGATTACAACATAGGAACTTTTATGTATAAAACCACGGGATTAACCCATTTAATTAACTCTACAAAATATTCTTTACAAGGCTTAAAGAGTGCATTCAAAAATGAAACCGCATTTCGCCACGAATGCTTTCTTGCGTGCATTCTGATTCCGCTCGCATTTTGGCTCGGTGACACTAAAATTGAAATTGCCTTGATGATTTCATCGGTTTTACTCGTGATGGCAGTAGAGCTGTTAAATAGTGCAGTTGAAGCGGTGGTGGACCGTATCGGTACAGAACGCAACGAGCTTTCAGGAAGAGCCAAAGACCAAGGCTCAGCAGCGGTATTCATTGCGCTTTGCATCGTTGCTGTTGTTTGGGGAAGCATTTTATTTTTTTAAAGTGCGGTCAATTTTAAGTAAACATTTCGGCTTATGTGTTTTACATAAGCCGTTTTTGTATAATGTACTCAAACATTTATATACCTCAGCGGTATTGGATATAAGTAGGTATTTATGACAACAGTTTCGTCTTTCGGTGCATTAGTTGCGCTTATTGTGGCCATTTTTCTCATTTTGAAAAAAGTCTCGCCAGTCTATGGCATGTTGACGGGGGCCTTGATAGGCGGACTAGTTGGAGGCGCTGATTTATCAGAAACGGTGAACTTAATGATCGGTGGAGCCCAGGGTATTACGACAGCCGTTATGCGAATTTTAGCGGCGGGCGTACTAGCAGGTGTGCTCATTGAATCGGGGGCAGCCAGTACGATTGCTGAAACTATTACACATAAACTTGGTGAAGCAAGAGCGTTATTGGCTTTAGCCTTAGCCACATTAATTTTAACCGCTGTAGGCGTGTTTATTGATGTGGCCGTTATTACTGTTTCCCCGATTGCGCTCGCGTTAGCGCATCGCACCAATTTATCAAAATCAGCCGTTCTATTAGCGATGATTGGTGGAGGGAAAGCAGGAAACTTGATGTCGCCGAATCCCAATGCGATTGCTGCCGCAGATACCTTTCATCTGCCTTTAACATCGGTAATGGTGGCGGGGATTATCCCTGGGATCTTTGGATTAGTCTTAACCTACTTCTTAGCAAAACGTTTAAAAAACAAAGGCTCTTTTGTATCCGCACAAGAGAGCGTTGTCGTTGATACTCAACATTTACCCTCATTTTTGACCGCACTTGCTGCACCATTAGTGGCCATATTATTACTGGCGCTGCGTCCATTGGCGGACATTAAAGTCGATCCTCTCATTGCATTACCTTTAGGTGGTTTAATTGGTGCGTTATGTATGGGAAAACTTCGCCACGCGAATAGCTATGCGATTAGTGGCTTAGGCAAAATGGCACCGGTGGCGATTATGTTGCTCGGTACAGGGGCTTTAGCAGGCATTATTGGTAACTCAGGTATGAAAGATGTGCTAATCGAAGGCTTAAAACATTCTGGTTTGCCTCCTTATATTCTCGCACCGATTTCTGGTGTATTGATGTCTCTTGCGACAGCATCAACGACGGCAGGCACAGCGGTCGCATCCAATGTATTTAGCTCAACATTATTAGAACTGGGTGTAAGCAGTCTTGCGGCGGCTGCCATGATCCATGCGGGAGCGATCGTATTCGATAATATGCCACACGGTTCTTTCTTCCATGCGACTGGCGGCAGTGTGAATATGAATATGAAAGAACGCTTAAAACTGATTCCTTATGAAAGTGCGATCGGTTTGCTTATGACAGTCGTTTCTACGCTCATTTTCGGTGTGTTTTATTGATGTCAGGAGAGTGTATGAAAATTGTGATTGCGCCTGATTCATTTAAAGAAAGTTTAACCGCGCTCGAAGTGGCAAATACAATTGAAACAGGCTTTAAACAAATTTTCCCGAATGCCGAATATGTGAAATTACCGATGGCAGATGGTGGTGAAGGTACCGTGCAATCCTTGGTAGATGCCACTCAAGGTCGCCTGATTGAAACAGAAGTCACTGCCCCCTTAGGCAATCAAGTAAAAAGCTTTTTCGGTTTATCGGGTGAGGGTAAAACGGCGATTATCGAAATGGCAGCCGCATCGGGATTGCATCTTGTCCCGATGGATAAACGCAATCCTTGTCAAACCACCAGTTTTGGTACGGGGGAGCTAATTAAGCAAGCCCTTGACCTTGGTGTTCAACATATCATTTTAGGAATTGGCGGGAGTGCCACAAATGATGGCGGCGCGGGTATGCTACAAGCGTTAGGTTTACGTTTATTGGATAAAAATGGTCAATCCATTGGCTTTGGTGGTGCGGCGTTATCCGATCTTGCTGAAATCCAAATGGGTGATTTAGATCCTCGATTGCAACACGTACAAATCGAAGTGGCTTGTGACGTGAATAATCCACTTTGTGGTGAACGAGGTGCTTCTGCGATTTTTGGTCCACAAAAAGGTGCAACGCCTGAGATGGTGAAAGAACTGGATAAGGCATTAGCTCATTTTGCTAAAATTGCCGAGCGGGATTGTGGTAAACAAATTCAAGAACAACCAGGTGCGGGGGCGGCAGGAGGTATGGGCGGAGGTTTATTGCTCTTACCCAATGTGCAGCTCAAAGCCGGAGTGCAGATTGTCTTGGATAATTTGAAACTTGCTGATCAAGTTAAAGACGCTGATTTAGTCATTACCGGTGAAGGCCGTATGGATGCACAAAGTATCTTAGGTAAGACCCCAATCGGTGTGGCGCGCACGGCGAAACAATTTAATAAGCCAGTCATCGCAATCGTAGGTTGTTTACGTGAGGATTATGAAGTGGTGTATGAACATGGGATTGATGCCGTGTTCCCAATTATCCGTAATCTGGGTGATTTACCGACAATTCTCAAGCAAGGCGAGCAGAATTTAATCTCAACAGCTCAAAATGTGGCGAGATTGTTGTCATTGAAATAAGCTTTTCATACTAAAGTGCGGTCAAAAATAACGATAAATTTGACCGCACTTTGATCTTATCCTCTCGGATGAAATCTTTCGTGAAGGTGTTTCAAGCGTTCTTTAGCTACGTGAGTATAGATTTGCGTGGTGGAGAGATCGCTGTGTCCGAGGAGCATTTGCACAACACGGAGATCCGCACCGTGGTTCACTAAATGCGTCGCAAAGGCATGACGGAGAACATGCGGTGAAAGGGCATCCGTATCAATTCCTGCTAACACAGCATAATGCTTTATACGATGCCAAAAGGTTTGGCGAGTCATTTGCTGAGCTCGTTGACTTGGAAAAACCACATCTGAACTTTGCCCATTAAGCAAAATAGGACGACCGTAAAGTACAAATTGTCGCACCCAAAAAGCGGCTTCTTCCCCCATCGGTACAATACGTTCTTTATTACCTTTACCAATCACCCGCACGACACCTTGTTGTAAATTCATATTTTCAATGGTGAGGGTGACCAATTCCGTGACACGTAATCCTGTGGCGTACAGCAATTCCAACATGGCTTTATCGCGTAACTCGAGCGGAATTTCTACATCTGGCGTATTTAATAAATCTGTGACTTGTTGCTCGGTTACATACTTAGGCAAACGGCTTGGTAGTTTAGGCGAGCTCAGTACAGCACTCGGGTCATCTGTACGATACTTTTCACGATATAAATATTGGAATAATTTCCGCATTGCACTTAGCATTCGTGCGGTGCTGGTGGCTTTGTAACCTTGCTCTAAACGACTACCTAGAAATTGTTGCAGATCTAAGGGTTCGAGGGTTTCGAGGGATAAATTTTGTTTATCTAACCAATCGCAAAGTGCGGTCAAATCGAGACGATAAGACTGCACGGTGTTTTCAGACAATCCTTTTTCGATCCAATATTCATTCAAGAACAAATCGACTAGCGTGAGATTATTCATGTTTACACTCTATGGGGTAAAAAGGCTTTTACACCACGTGGGGTGATAAATAAACCAATGAATGCAAAGGCGGCCATTAAGCTGAAAGCATAAACCGGTGAAATTGGATAAAGTACGCCAGAAAGTGCGGTGAAAATGGCAATGGCTGCACATCCCGCTAAAGCATTGTATAAACCTTGTAATTTCGCAATATGGTTTTGTGGTTGAGTCGTGATATAACGCACAGTCGCGTAATGCCCAGCCACATAAGTAAGGCTGTGAAAACATTGCAATAGAACGATTTCAACAAAGGTGTCAGCATAACCGAAAGCAAGCCAACGTATAATGGCGGCTATGCCTGTGAGATAGAAAAGGGCCGTAATGCTCCAGTTTTTGAATAATTGGGTAGAGAAGAAAAAGACGACAATTTCTACTAATACACTGATTCCCCAAAATAAGCCCGCATCGGAAACAGAATGACCGTGGCTTGTCCAGAAGATCGTGCTGTATGAGTAATAAGCCGCGTGTGATCCTTGAATCAGTGCAATCGCAATAAACAAACGAAGTGTCGTTTTATTTTTGAGTAAGCCTAAAAATCCAACGGAATTTTCGACCGCACTTTGTGGCTCATCTTGTGGCATTGGATTGGGATGAAGTAATTGCACAATGCTATAGAAAATAAGTATGCCCGTAATCATCCATGTGATGTATTGTTCACCAACCATCCCCGCTAAATACCCAAACACCATCACGCCGACAACAAATGCAAAGGAGCCAATCAAGCGTACTTTGCCGTAATCTAAATGAATTTGTTGTTGCCACGTGCTGGCGAGGCTATCACCAATCGGCATCCCCGCCGCATTCACCATGGAATACAAGGCAAGTCCAATAAATAATAACCAGAAGTTATGCGACATGAGTCCGATTAACGCCATGGTGACAGCACTGGCAACAGCTAAGTAACGTAAGCCATTCACTAAAAGGGAAACGCGTTTTATCAAGCCAGAAAATAAAATACTGCCACTAAAACGGAAAATATAACCACAGGCCAGCAATAAACCGATGCTTTCTTCACTATAAGATTGCGTTTTCAACCACGCAGGGAAAAGGGGAAGAAACACACCGTAGGCACAATAGTAACCAAAAAAGCTCAGGGTGAGCCAGGTAAAAGGACGAACTTGCATTAGAATAATTTTTCCATTTCTTGTGAGCGTGCCACGCAGGCTTGCATCGCTTGTTTAATGATGTCGTTAAATTGATGTTGATTAAATACATTTAACGCAGCTGCCGTGGTACCTCCTTTTGAGGTGACATTTTCTCGTAAAGTGGAAAGCGCCGTTTGTGGATTTTCACTCACGAGTTTTGCAGAGCCTAACATAGCTTGTTGTACCAACTCACGAGATTGCTTTTCATCTAAGCCCATTTCTATTAAGCCTTGTTGCATAGCCTCTAAAAATTGGAAGAAGTAAGCAGGGCTACTGCCAGATGCTGCCGTTACCGCATGCATTTGATCTTCATTCGTCACCCAAGTGGTTTTCCCTACTGCAGAAAGTAAATCTTCCGCAAAAGTGCGGTCAGTTTCAGGCGTGTTTTTGTCAGCAAATAAGCCCGCCATACCATCACCCACTAATGCAGGCGTATTTGGCATCACGCGAACAATGGATTTTGCTGTTGGGATGAGTTCGGCTAATCGAGCAGTCGAAATACCCGCAGCAATAGAAATGATTAATTTATCAGAAAAATCAACCGCACTTAATGGCTTGCAGACATCAGCGAAGACTTGCGGTTTAATCGCAAATAAGACTACTTGAGATTGTGTGATGGATTGATCGTTATCCGTAGAAACCGCGACGCCATATTGAGCAAAAAAAGTGCGTTTCTCTTCATTAGGATCATTAACGATAATTTTATCGGCTGGATAACCTTGTTTTAATAGACCTAACACAATCGCTTGTGCCATATTGCCACCGCCGATGAAGGCAATTAATTTCTGTTGCATCATTTTTTCCCGTGAGTTTATGGGCTACAATGTCGCGTATTTTACCCTATTATGAAGGAAGTGTTACGATGTGGTTTAAAAATTTAATGTCATATAGGCTGACTAAACCCCTAGATTGGGATCTTAATGAATTGCAACGCCAGTTGGCAGATTGTGAATTTCACCCTTGTGGCTCACAAGATCAAAGTAAATTCGGTTGGGCGAGTCCCTTGAGAGGCAGCGAGTTATTGCATTTTTCAGTCGGTAAACACATTTTGTTGGTCGCGAAAAAAGAAGAAAAAATATTGCCGGCGAATGTGGTGAAACGTGAATTAGATGAACGCATTGAAAGCCTTGAGCAAAAAGAAAACCGTAAATTGAAAAAAACGGAAAAACAAACATTAAAAGATGATGTGGTGATGAATTTATTGCCGCGTGCATTCACTAAAAACCAGCAAACTTCTGTGTGGATTGATACGGAGAATAACCTTGTTCATGTCGATGCTGCATCCAGTAAACGTGCAGAAGATGCCTTAGCATTATTACGTAAATCACTTGGTTCATTACCCGTTGTACCGTTGGCTTTTGCGAATGAACCTTCGACCATTTTAACGGATTGGATTGTGCAGGAAAAAATCCCGCATTGGTTGGTGGCGTTAGAAGAGGCTGAATTGCGTGGAAGCCAAGAAGACAGCGTGATCCGTTGCAAAAAACAGCCTTTAGAAAATGAAGAGATTCTCGCGCTTTTACAAGATGGCAAAAAAGTGGTGAGCAAGCTCGCATTGGAGTGGGAAGATACGCTGACTTTTGTGTTTAATGAAGATTGCACGCTTAAACGCTTAAAATTTGCTGATGCGGTGCGTGAGAAAAATGCGGATATTTTAAAAGAAGATTATGCACAACGATTTGATGCTGATTTTGTATTAATGACGGGTATTTTATCTAAACTGACAGAAAACTTACTCGATGAATTCGGTGGAGAGAAAGTAAGATTAGGCTAGTTTTAATCATGAAATAAAAAGGCGAACATGATGTTCGCCTTTTGTTTGTTTAAAAGTGCGGTTAAATTTCCGCACGTTTTTAATTAGTGTGTGCTCGTACTGGTTGTCGTACGGTTTGCACGTTTACGATCGTTTTCCGTTAAGAGTTTTTTACGGATACGGATCGACTCTGGTGTCACTTCCACTAACTCGTCATCATCGATAAACTCGATAGCTTGTTCAAGTGTAAATTTTACCGGTGTAGTTAATACGATGGCATCATCTTTACCCGATGCACGCATATTGGTGAGTTTTTTACCTTGTAAACAGTTTACGGTTAAGTCATTTGTACGGCTGTGAATACCGATGATTTGGCCTTCGTAAACTTCTACGTTAGCTTCGATCATTAATTTACCACGCTCCTGTAAACCAAATAGCGCATAAGCTAATGCTTTACCCGTTGCGTTAGAAATTAACACACCGTTTTTACGTTGCCCGATTTCACCTGGTTTGATGTCATCATAGTGGTCGAAACTGGAGTAAAGTAAACCTGTACCGGATGTCATCGTCATGAATTCACCACGGAAACCGATTAAGCCACGGCTTGGAATGATGTATTCTAAACGTACACGACCTTTGCCATCCGGCATCATGTCACGAACTTCACCTTTACGGATACCTAATGCTTCCATGACAGAGCCTTGGTGTTGTTCTTCTACGTCGATAGTCACTTGCTCGTAAGGCTCTTGTTTTTTGCCGTTGATTTCACGGTAGATTACTTTAGGACGAGAAACCGCAAGTTCATAACCTTCACGACGCATATTTTCAATTAATACAGAAAGGTGTAATTCACCACGGCCAGAAACACGGAATTCATCTGGGTTTGGTGTTTCTTCTACGCGTAATGCCACGTTGTGAACTAATTCTTTGTTTAAACGTTCAAGAATTTGACGAGAAGTCACATATTTACCTTCTTGACCCGCAAACGGAGAGGTGTTTACACAGAAGAACATGGTTACGGTTGGTTCATCAACGGTTAATGAAGGTAAGGCTTCAACCGCATTGATATCACAAAGGGTGTCAGAAATATTTAATTCACCTAAACCGGTAATCGCAATGATGTCGCCCGCATAAGCGATATCTTCTTCATAACGTTGTAAACCAAGGTGACCTAATACTTGACCCACACGGCCTTGGCGAGTTTTACCTTCGCCATCAATAATCGTTACAGGTTGATTTGGTTTGATTGCACCACGTTTGATACGACCGATACCGATAACACCCACATAGCTGTTATAGTCTAATTGTGAGATTTGCATTTGGAATGGGGCATCAAGTTCCACTTTTGGCGGTTCAACGTGTTGAACGATCGCTTCAAATAACGGGGTCATATCTTCCGCTAAATCTTCGTGTTCAAGCCCTGCGACACCATTTAATGCAGATGCATAGATAATAGGGAAGTCTAATTGCTCATCGGTTGCACCAAGGTTAACGAATAAATCGAATACTTGATCCACAACCCAATCAGGACGTGCGCCTGGACGGTCAACTTTGTTGATAACTACGATTGGTTTTAAACCATGAGCGAAGGCTTTTTGGGTTACGAAACGTGTTTGTGGCATTGGGCCGTCAAAGGCATCTACGACTAAAAGTACAGAATCCACCATAGAAAGTACACGTTCTACTTCACCACCGAAGTCGGCGTGTCCTGGGGTATCTACGATGTTAATGCGATAACCATTCCAATTAATTGCAGTATTTTTTGCAAGAATGGTAATGCCACGTTCTTTTTCAAGATCGTTTGAGTCCATTACGCGTTCATCAACATCACCACGAGTTGATTCAAATGTACCGGATTGTTGAAGGAGTTTGTCAACGAGGGTGGTTTTACCATGGTCAACGTGAGCGATAATTGCGATATTGCGCAATTTATTAATATCAATGTCGTTTTTCATTTATTACGTTCTTAAAGTTTAAGTTTTGTAGGGTGGAATTTTTATGCCACCGAATAGTCCAGAATAGTCCAAGTAGTTTAAATTGGTGAGTTAAACTCACCCTACGAGAATCTCGAAAGGGCAAAAATTATACACGATATTTCGCTGCTCTGCTATGCCATGAGATAAAATAAATCTTATGAAAAAGGCAAGCGATTGCGTTATAATGCTCCTTTAATTTTTATAAAGATTATATACATAGCAAAATAGAGGACTCCCTATGCCAAATGCAAATGCAATTGCCAACGTATTCAAACTGATCGAAGAGAACGATATTAAGTTCGCGCTACTTCGTTTCACCGACATTAAAGGTAAAGAACACGGTGTTTCTATCCCAGTTAGCCTTGTTGATGAAGATATGTTTGAAGATGGCAAAATGTTCGATGGCTCTTCGGTTGAAGGTTGGAAAACCATTAACAAAGCCGATATGCTTTTAATGCCAATCGCAGAGACTGCGGTAGTCGATCCATTTGCGCAGATCCCAACCCTCTCTATTCGTTGCAGTATTTATGAACCAACAACCATGCAAAGCTATGATCGTGATCCGCGTTCAATTGCTATTCGTGCCGAAAACTATATGCGTTCAACCGGTATTGCTGATCAAGCATTCTTTGGTCCTGAGCCAGAGTTCTTCTTATTTGATGATGTCCGTTTTGATGTATCAATGAACCGTGCTTCTTTTGCCGTTGATGACATTGAAGCAGCTTGGAACACCAACAAAAAATACGAAGATGGTAACAACGCTTATCGTCCATTGAAAAAAGGCGGTTACTGTGCGGTTGCTCCAATTGATACTGCACATGATATTCGTTCTGAAATGTGTTTGATTTTAGAAGAAATGGGCTTAGTAGTAGAAGCACACCACCATGAAGTGGCGACTGCAGGTCAAAACGAAATCGCAACGAAATTCAATAGCTTAACCTTAAAAGCAGATGAAACACAAATCTATAAATATGTGGTGCAAAATGTTGCGTTAGAGCACGGCAAAACCGCTTGCTTTATGCCAAAACCAATCACGGGTGATAACGGTTCAGGCATGCACTGTAATATGTCATTAAGCAAAGACGGTAAAAATATTTTCCAAGGTGATAAATATGCCGGTCTTTCTGAAACCGCACTTTATTACATTGGCGGTATTATTAAGCATGCTAAAGCATTAAATGCATTCACTAACCCAAGTACGAATTCATATAAACGTTTAGTACCAGGTTTTGAAGCGCCAGTATTGTTGGCTTACTCTGCAAGCAACCGTTCTGCTTCAATCCGTATCCCTGCAGTAACCAATCCGAAGGCAATTCGTATTGAAGCACGTTTCCCAGATCCATTGGCAAACCCATATCTTGCATTCGCTGCGTTATTGATGGCAGGCCTTGATGGCGTAGTAAACAAAATCCATCCAGGCGATGCAATGGATAAAAATCTTTACGATCTTCCTCCAGAAGAATTAAAAGATATTCCAGCGGTAGCAAGCTCATTAGAAGAAGCCTTGAATTCATTAGAAAAAGACTATGAGTTCTTAACTCAAGGTGGCGTATTTGCTAAAGACTTTATCGAAGCATTTATTAGCGTTAAACGTAAAGATGTGGAACGTTTAAATATGACACCACATCCGGTTGAGTTTGAGATGTATTATGCTTAATTAACATGTAATTAATTGATTTTTTAAAATATAAAAGATATCACCTCTTTAGTGATATCTTTTTTTATTTATATTAATAGCTTATGTATTGTTATAATTAATTATTATTCATTAAAATCATTTTAATTCCCTTGTTAGCATGGGGGAACTCAGGTAGAATGCGGTGAGTTTATAGTATATTCAATTGACCAGAAAGGATTAATAATGAGTGATAGTCGTTATCAAAAAATAAATGAGTCAGCTGAGATTGATTTAATTGAATTAATCAAAAATCTATGGAAGAAAAAGCTATGGATTATTGTATCTGCCTTCGTTTGTACCGCCATTGCGGCAGGCTATGCTTTTACAGCCAAAGAACAATGGACATCTAAATCGGTAGTAATTGCGCCCAAGGTGGCCAATTTAGGCGATTATTTATCATTTCGTAGTGAATATGCATCTATTCTAGATATCAAAGATTTTTCTCAAGATAAAGTTTCAGAAAAGGTATTTAATGACTTTAAAACGTCTTTATTTTCACGTAGCTTGAAAGAGGCATTCTTTTCTCAATCGGCTTGGTTTAACACTTATGCAGCCAAAAATGCTAATTCCGAAGAAGCTAAACAAAAACTGTTATCTAATTTGGTCGATAAAAATCTGATTATTACCATACCAGATCCTAAAAAAGATCCAAATCCAATTGGCGTGAATGTTAGTTTTGCTGCTGAGACGCCAAAAGAAGCGCAGGATGTCTTATTAGATTACATCCAATTTGTAAACCAATGGGTACTTGCTGAAAATAAAAAAGACTTTCTAGCGAATATTAATTTGGTGCTTAGTGAATTAGAAGTTCAGAAAAACAAGATTGAACGAGATACGGAAACTGTGCGTCAAATTCAGTTAGAAAACCTTACAACAGCATTAGATATCGCAAAATCAGCAGGGATTAAAGATTATTCAAAATCTTTAAGTGGTAATGTAAGCGTACCAGAAGTATTGTTAGGTGATGCGAAGGTACCATTTAGTGATTCAAAACTCCGTGATGGCTCATATTTATTTATGTTGGGGGAAAAGTACTTGCAAGCTCAGGTTGATACATTGAAAAATGCACCTTTAGTCTATCCGCAGAATTATTATAATATTGAAAAACAAGCTAACTTATTAAATATATTAGAGAAAAAAGTAGAGAAAGAAGGGGCTGTTAGCGGATATTATTATTTAAGTGAGCCAGACTATCCGGTTCAACGTGATTGGCCTAAGCGGTTGATTTTACTTATTGTAGGGTTTGTTTTTGGTATAGTTCTTTCATCATTAATCATTTTAGCTAGAGAAGTATTTTCGAATAAGGCATAAATATGAAAGATATTAAAATTATTATTGCTACACACAAACAATATTTTATGCCATCAGATGATATGTATCTGCCATTACATGTCGGTAAATTAGGGAAAGAGGAACTTGGTTACCAAGGCGATGATACAGGCGATAATATTTCCGCTAAAAATCCTAATTATTGTGAACTAACAGGACTTTATTGGGCGTGGAAAAATTTACCTAATGATTATTTGGGTTTAATTCATTATCGTCGTTTTTTTAGTGTAAAAAACCGTGCAGAGCGTAAAAAGAATCCTTTGGAAACACTCTATCTAACACACGAAGAAGCGAGTCAATTATTAAGCCAATATGATGTAATCGTACCAAGTAAACGCAATTATTACATTGAAACGCTTTATTCACATTATGCAAATACCTTACATGCCGAGCATTTAGATGTAACTCGTGAAATTATTGCCGAAAAGTACGGTGAATTTCTAGGAAGTTTTGATGCTGTAATGAAACAGCGTGGTGGCTATATGTTTAACATGTTCATTATGTCTAAAGAATTAGTGAATGATTATTGCAGTTGGCTATTCCCCATTTTATTTGAATTGGAAAAACGTATTCCTGCGGAACAATATTCTGTATTCCATGCACGTTTTTATGGACGTGTCAGTGAGTTGCTATTTAATGTTTGGTTAAAACAATATTCTCAATCTAAAGCATTAAAAGTGAAAGCAATTCCATTTGTCTATGGTGAGAAAATTAATTGGTTGAAGAAAGGCTTTGCCTTTTTAAGTGCAAAATTTTTCGGCAAAAAATACGAAAAGAGTTTTTAAAAAATGAAAAAGCAGCTTTCTTTAGATGAAATTAAACAAGTTGAATTACAAATTCTAATCGAATTTCGTCAGATTTGTGATGCTCTTGGATTGAGATATTATCTTTCAGGTGGCACATTGCTGGGCGCTATTCGTCATAAAGGTTTTATTCCTTGGGATGATGATATTGATTTAGCAATGCCACGCAGTGATTTTAATAAGTTGATTGAATTTAGCCGTAGTTATCAAAATGATACCTATAAATTCTTATTTTTTAGTCAGAGTGGAACTTTATTGCCTTATGCTAAATTTGTGAATGTCAAAACACACATTGATGCTAAATATGCAGAAGATGAAATGCAGCAACATCTGTGGCTAGATATTATGCCAATGGATGGTTTGCCTGAAGATCTAAATGAAGTCGCTAGAATTTATAAGAAAGCAGAATACTACCGAAAAATTATTGGTTTATGTAATGCTAAATTAGGTGAAGGAAAAAGTGCGGTCAAAAAATTAGCTAAATATGTCCTCAAACCTTTAGCTTTAATTTATGGTAAAGATCGCGCTATCAATCATTTAAATAACTTAGCCATGAAATATGATTATGATTCTGCAAAATATGTAGGAGCCATAACATGGGGGCTTTATGGCGCTTCAGAAAGAATGTTAAAAGCTGAAGTTGATCAAGCGACAGAAATTACTTTTGAAAACAATAAATTTTCGACGTTTAGCTGCTGGGATTCATACCTAAAAGGTCTATATAAAGATTATATGAAGCTCCCTCCAGTGGAAAAACGCATTAATCATGAAATGATTGCTTGGACTGAAAATGAGTAATATAAAATTAAGCCTAATTTTTTGTTGTTATAATGTATCTAAGTATTTAGATGAAATTTATAAATGGCTATGTGAGCAACCTTATCAAAATATAGAAGTTATTTTTGTTGAAGATTGTGCAACTGATGATACTAAAGAAAAGTTATTCTCATTAATACAAGATCCTAGAATGAGAATTATTGAAAATGCTAAAAATTTAGGATTATCAGAGAGCCGAAATGTAGGCTTAAAATATGCCACTGGTGATTATGTTGGCTTTCCTGATCCTGATGATATTTTTGAACTGAATTGGTTATCTGAAATTGCTAAAATAGCAGAGGAATATAGCCCAAAAGTTATTATTACAGGAATGCGAGAGGATTATGAAAATAATGATAAATTGGAGTATTCTAAAAATATCATAAGCTCATATTCTGGTTATATAGATAAAAATAATTTTTCTTCTTTAATTGATTTGGAAAATACTTTCTTATTTGGATATATGAATAATAAATTCTACGATAGAAAGTTTTTAGTGGAAAATAAATTTTATTGTAAATCGCTAGCTTTAAAAGAAGATTTTGAGTTTAACATAAATGTATTTAATGTTGTTGATAACTTTTATATTTTAAATAAACCATACTATTTTTATAAAAAAAGAAGAAATGGAAATTCATTAACCTCTAAATTTGTGCCGGATTATTTTGAAATTCATCTTAATTCAGTCTTAATGTTTAAGGAACTTCTTGAACGTAAAGGTGTATTATCGGATTCCGCTAAAACTTTATTAGTGGATAGATTTTTTAGATATTTTTTATCAGCAGTTGAAAGGAACAGTAATCAGCAAGCCAATTTAAGTTTTTCCCAACAAAAAGATTGGGTCAAAAATGTAATTGAATCGGATAAACGAATTGCTTGGTTTTTAGAAAATAAACGTTTTATGCGTTCTAAGTTGAAGTTTTTACCAATTTTAGTGGATTTGAAAGCCTATACAAGTATTGCTTTGTTAGGGCATTTAGTGAAATACATAAAGCAATATGCCGCCAGCTTTTTCACAAAATTGAAGTAAAATTGAGGTTATTTTATGCAAAAAATTCTTACTATTACCATCCCTTCTTATAATGTGGAAGCTTATATTGCAGCAACATTAGATACAATGGTAACAATCAATAATTTAGATTTGTTAGAAATTTTAGTCGTTAATGATGGTTCAAAAGACAATACTGTTGCTGTAGCACAACAATATGTAGATAAGTACCCTAATTCTGTTCGAATTATTGATAAAGAAAATGGTGGACACGGCTCAACCATCAATGCCGGTATTCGAGAAGCAACAGGAAAATATTTTAAAGTAGTAGATGGAGACGATTGGGTTGATTCAGTCGCATTACAAAATCTATTGGATTTTCTTAAAGATCACGATGCAGATTTAATCATCAATCCGTGTAACCAAGTGTTTATGGATGACAATCAACGTAAAAAGTTATTGGTTGAGCTATCGCCTGAAACAAAATATGGTGAAGTTATTTCATATGAAGATGCATTGAAATATATGGGTGAACTTCAACAGATGCATATGACCACTTATAGAACTGCTATTTTAAAAGAAAATAATATTAAAATTAGCGAAAAGATGTTCTACGTGGACAACGAATATAAAATTTACCCTTCAATTTATTTAAAAACGGCCATTATATTGAAAGATGTTTTATATCAATACCGTTTAGGCCGAGAAGGTCAGAGTGTCGCACCTGAATCACTAATTAAAAATCGTTTTATGTTAGAGCAAGTGACATTGAATTGCTTAACGTTCTTTTCACAAAAAAATCAGCAAATGTTATCGATTCTACGTGGGGCTATTAACTTGCGCCTAAATAAGATGATTCATTTAAGAACTCAAACAGCCTTTTTACAAGAAAATTCACAACAAGCAAAAACGGAATTAAAAGCGTTTTTAAATAAAGTTAAACAAATAAATCCAGATTTTTATAATGATATTTCAACAAAGTTAGTTAAGTTACTTAAATTTTTGGGATTTGGCTTTTTTGGAGTAGTGAAGTTCCTCTATAAAAATAAAAAATAGTAGCAATTATGTTAATGGCTAAAAAACAGTATTCTGCGTTTTTTTTGATTCCGTTTGGTCTATGGGTATTATATCGCCAGATTTTTTCTTCAAGATATGTATCTTTAGTACCAGATGCAGATGCTTATTTTGCTCTATTTAATTATAGTCTGTTTTTTTTATTCATTGTTTGTATCTTATTTATTTATAAGATAAATAAGGAAACCTCGATTGATATCCTTGTAATTGCTACTTTTGCTATCTCAACTTTAGTAACAAAGCAAAATGGTTTTTTAATTAATTTTTGTCTGGTTTTTATACTTTGTAAATATATTGAATTCAAAAAGTTACTCGTCGCATTTTTGTGGTTGAGCTTTATTTCCTTGATCGTTATTTATCTAGGTGATCTATTTGATTTATATCCTGATTTAAATATAGATCTTTTTCGAGAGGATGGAAAAGAACGCCATCTAATGGGGTTTGGATTCCCAACACTACTACCAAATTACTTTTATCATTTTGTATTATGTTACTTCATTATCAGAGGTACTAAAATTGGTAGTGTTGAATTATTGTGTATAGTCGGTTTGAATTATTATTTATTTTATATGACAGATACGAGGGCTGTTTATTACTTAATAAATTTGCTGTGTTTTCTGTTATTTATCAATAAATGGTGGAAGATTGATTACCATAGTAAGTGGGGGATTGGTTTCCTATTTAAGTTTGGAACATTATTTAGTTATATCATTTGTTTTTTAGTTGCTGTTTATTTGCAATGTACGTTTAATCCAGAAATAGATTGGATGCTAAATATCGATAAAGCATTATCTGGGCGATTATGGCTAGGTAATCATGGCTTTCATGAATATGGCATTCATTTATTTGGGGCTGATGTTGAGTATGTTGGCTTTGCGGATGTAACGGAAGGAAAAGGTTATTTTTATATTGATTCAGCATTTCAACAACTGTTGATCAACTATGGTGTGATTCCTTCACTATTATTAGCTATAGGTTTTACAAAATTAGCCTATTTGGTCATCCAAAAAAATAATGTTGTTTTTGGCTTAGTATTGATTTTTTTGATGTTGCATTCTTTAACAGATCCACAATTAATCAATCCTACATACAATCCAATATTTTTTGCACTTGCTTATTTGTGGTCAAAAAAATCAAAAGCGAGACTTTTTCAAGAGTTAAGATGAAAATAAATTCGATAAAATTTAATTTTATAATGAATTTGATATTGACCGTATCGAATTTTCTATTTCCATTAATTACTTTCCCTTATGTTTCTAGAGTTTTATTACCAGAGGGAACGGGGAAGGTTGCTTTTGCTGTTTCTGTCATTACCTATTTTTCGATGCTAGCGACTTTTGGTGTAAACAGTTATGGCGTGCGGGCAACTGCGCAAGTTAGAGATGATAAATTACAGTTATCAAAAGTAACACATGAGATTTTAGCAATTAATTTTGCTGTAATGTGCTTTGTTTATATGCTGTTTTTTATTGCTTTAGATGTCGTGCCACAATTAAGTGCTGATCCTAAATTATTTATTATTACTTCCAGTATGATTTTGTTCAGTATTATTGGAGTAGAGTGGCTATATAAGGGCTTAGAGCAATATCGCTATATTACAGTTCGTACGATTATTTTTCGTTTAATTGCATTAGCTGCGACATTTTTACTGGTTAAAGAAAAAAGTGATTATTTAGTTTTTGCGGCAATTACTGCATTTGCTACTGTAGGTTCTGGGTTAGTTAATTTTATTAACTTGAGAAAAATTATCTTACTTAAGTTTATTGGTCAGTATGAATTTAAGCGGCATCTTAAACCAATGTTTATTTTCTTTTTAACAAGTTTTGCCATAGCCATTTATACTACGACCGATTCGGCAATGCTGGGCTTTATGACAAATGATACTGAAGTTGGATTTTATAATGCCGCGATTCGAATTAAAGCTATTCTATTAAGTATAGTGACTTCTTTAGGTGTTGTATTGCTCCCTAGATTGTCATACTACATTCAAAATAATATGCGGTCTGAATTTAATGCTGCATTAAATAAGTCAATAAATTTTGTATTCGTGATAGCTCTACCCGTTGTATTGTTTTTTATTTTATTTGCAGAGCAAACTATTTTAGTGCTAGCTGGCGAACAATATACAGATGCGATTTTGCCATTAAAAATTGTAATGTTAGCCATAGTGTTCGTTGGTATTACGAATATTTTAGGTGTCCAAATTTTAATTCCATTGAAGAAAGAGACCGCACTTTTTATTTCTGTGATAATTGCGGCATTTGTTGATATAGCGCTAAATTTATGGTTAATTCCTAAGTTTGCTTCTGTTGGGGCGGCAATTGCTGTGGTTTGTGCGGAGTTTGCTGTCTTATGCGTTCAGATCTATATGGTTAGGTCCTATTTAAGTATTCTTTTTGTTGGTATTGAATATGGGAAAATTATTATCTCATTAGCCTTATCAGGGATAGTCTCTTATTTTTTATACCCATTTATTTCTTCTTATTTAATTGTAAATTTGGCAATAATAGCGATTATTTTTGGTATTGTTTATTTACTTAGTTTGTTTGTGTTAAAAGAAAAATTTATTAATGAAAGTTTCTTAATGATAAAGAAAAAGTTTCTTTAAAAGGATAGATATGAATTACGCACTTATTTTTGCAGGTGGGACTGGTTCGCGAATGAACTCAAAGTCATTACCAAAGCAATTTTTAAAAGTATATGGTAAACCTGTCATCGTTCATACGCTAGAAAAGTTTGAACAATGTGAGGCAATCGATGCGATTGTAGTAGTGATTTTAAAAGGATGGGAATCTCATTTAGAAGATTTAGTAAAACAGTATCACCTTAAAAAAGTGGTGCGTATTGTGCCAGGTGGTAATTCTGGGCAAGAATCTATTTACAATGGTTTAAAAGAAATGGATAGTGGTGTTGTGGTTATTCATGATGGGGTAAGACCATTTATTAATAATGAGATCATTATTCAAAATATTGAGCTTGCAAAAGAAAAACAAGTTGCTATTACTTGTGCCACAGCAAAAGAGACTTTTGCTTATGTGGAAAATAATTGTATTAAACACGTGATTAAGCGTGAAAATTCATTTATTGCTAAAGCACCGCAAACATTTAATTTAGATTTAATTAAATCTGCACATCATAAAGCCATTGCAGAAAATGATTTTTCATTTATTGATTCTTGTATGATTGTTAAACATTATTATCCAGAATTAGATTTCCCAATTGTTCTTTGTGGACCTGAGAATATTAAAATTACCACGCAAGAAGATTTTTATCTTGCAAAAGCAATGTTTTCTATTGAAGAAGATGAGCAGCTATATCGAGGTAGTGAATGAGCATATTAGAAGAGGATTTTAGAGAGTTATCTCTACGATTGAGTCCAGAGTTATCTCAATTAAACGGGAAAAGCATTTTATTGGTTGGTGCAACCGGAGCAATCTCTAGCTATTTGGGGAGATTTTTAATTAATGTTTTACAAACAAAAGTTGCAAGTTTTCAGCTTGCTTTAACGGCTAGAAGTGAAGAGAGTTTAAAAAAATATTATTCAGAAGTTGATAAATCCTTCTTTAAATGTATTTTTTTAGATGTTAAAGAACCATTCCAGCTTACAGGACAGTATGATTACATCATTTTTGCAGCCGGTAATGCTGATCCGAAAAATATTGTAAATAATCCATTGGATATTATTCATACTAATTATTTAGGATTGCATAATACACTCGAATTCGCGAAGAAGCAGACAAAAACAAAAATTGTATTTTTTTCAACTCGTGAAATCTATGGAATGGTTTCAAATAAGTCTGTGATTGAAGAAGATGATATTGGTGTACTGGATCCTTTAAACTTTAGAAGTTGCTATCCTGAAGTTAAAAAATTATGCGAGAATATGTTGGAGTGTGCCGTCGAAAATTATGCTAATTTATCCTATAGTATTCTTCGCTTAGCGCATATATATGGACCAGGAATGAATATTCAAAATGATGGACGCATTATGAATGACTTAGTGGAAATGACCGTAAATGGTAAAGGAATTAAGTTATTAAGTGATGGTAGTGCGGTTCGTGCATTCTGTTATATTAGCGATGCTGTGACGGGTATAATTAAAGCAATGTTAGTTAATGAAAATAAAGCCGTATTTAACATTGCTAATGAAACTGAAGCTAAATCTATTCGAGAGGTTGTAACTCTTATTCAAGAGATATTTCCAGCGTTAGTTCCTTCTGTAGAATATGCTCAAAATAGTAATGCTAACTCTAAAGGATATTTCTTTACTTCCCGTACAGAATTATCAACAAAACGTTTAGAATCTTTAGGCTGGAAGCCTGAGACATCATTAGCAGAAGGTCTTAAAAAGACGATTCAAAGTTATTTATAAAATTGAAGGATAACAAAATGAAAAAATATGACTATCTTATTGTTGGGGCGGGTCTTTTCGGCTCAATTTTTGCTCATGAGGCAACTAAACGTGGTAAAAAATGCTTAGTAATTGAAAAACGTGATCATATTGGTGGAAACTGCTATACCCAAAATATCGAAGGCATCAATGTGCATAAATATGGTGCTCATATATTTCATACAAGCAATAAAGTTGTTTGGGACTATATTCAGAAATTTGCTGAATTTAACCGTTTTACCAACTCTCCTGTAGCTCGTTACAAAGATGAATTGTATAGTTTACCTTTCAATATGCTTACATTTAATAAAATGTGGGGTGTTATCACGCCACAAGAAGCAGAAGCTAAAATTAAAGAGCAGATATCAAAAGAGAATATTACAGAGCCTAAAAATCTAGAAGAGCAAGCTATCTCATTAGTTGGCCGCGATATCTATGAAAAATTAATTAAAGGTTATACTGAAAAACAATGGGGGCGGGAGTGTACAGAACTTCCGGCATTTATCATTAAACGTTTACCTGTTCGTTATACCTATGATAACAACTATTTCTATGATACTTATCAAGGTATCCCAATTGGTGGTTATACGGGTATTTTTGAAAGAATGTTAGAAGGTATTGAAGTAAAATTGAATATCGATTTCTTTTCTGAGCGCGAATATTACGAAAGTTTAGCAGAGAAGATTGTGTTTACAGGAATGATTGATGAATATTTTGGTTATCAATTCGGTAAATTAGAGTACCGTAGTTTACGTTTTGATAATGAAGTATTAGATGTTCCAAATTACCAGGGAAATGCAGTAGTAAATTATACGGAAGCTAAAGTACCTTATACTCGTATCATTGAACATAAACACTTTGAATACGGTACGCAAGCTAAAACGGTAATCACTCGTGAATATTCAAAAGAGTATGAAGAGGGTGATGAGCCGTATTACCCAATAAATGACCAAAGAAATAATGAACTTTATACTAAATATAAGGCATTGGCAGATAATCAGACTAATGTAATATTTGGTGGTCGATTAGCTCAGTATAAATATTTTGATATGCATAATATTATTGCTGAAGCCTTAGAATGTATAAATAGTCATTTCAAATAGAATAAGTATAGAGGGTTAGCTTTGAATAAGTTCATATCAATGATCACTTTAATGCTATTTGATGTGGTGGCTATATTTTTAGCAATCGCACTAGCTGTGTCACTAAGACGGATATTAAATCTCTTCTTTGATTTGCCAGTTATTGGATATAGTTATCTCACATTTGGAAGTGTTTATATTACCCTTATTTTTATTTTATTTTATTTTGGCGTTTATACGAAACGTTTTGACTTTTGGCACGAGGCTAGAATAGTTGTGCGTTCTAGCTTCTTATCTTTTGTTATTGTATTAGCTGGGTTGGTTTTAGGACAGAATGCAGAATATTACTCTAGAAGTACGCTGATTCTAATATTCTCGTTAAGTGTAATTACAATACCATTACTGAAGATATTTGCTAAGAAGGTTTTATTTCTATTAGGCTTTTGGAAGAAAACGGCAAAAGTAATCTCAAATAATCATGATTTTGAGTCCGTATTGTTTGATAATTACTACTTAGGTTATGTAAAGTCATCAGATTCTAAACACTCGACACTTTTCATCGATAGTGTGAATTTGACGAAAGAGAAACTTGATAGGATCATTGAGGAGAATATTAAGAATAGCAGAGAGATTATCTTTACACCCGTGCTTAATGGGTATGACTTCTCGCAATCGCATATTTATAATGTGTTTAGTTCGCGTACAAATGTATTTATTTTGGAAAATAAACTATTAAGCAAGATAAATAAGTTTATCAAGTTAATGCTTGATTATCTACTGGTGGTGTTTTCATTCTTTTTATGGGGGCCAGTGCTTCTGATTATTGCTTTTTGGTTGAAGCTTGAAGACCCTAAAGGTGATATTTTATTTAAGCAAAGACGTTTAGGACTAAATGGTAAAGAATTCTTTTGCTATAAATTTAGATCAATGTATTCAGATCAATCTTTTATGTCAGCATGGTTGGAAAGTCACCCTGAGGAAAAAGCATATTATGATCTTTATCACAAGTATATGAACGATCCCCGAATTACAAAAGTAGGTCGTTTTTTGCGAAGAACCTCTCTTGATGAGTTACCTCAGTTATTTAATGTATTGCGAGGAGAAATGAGCCTTATCGGACCGCGTCCATATATGGTTATTGAGAAAAATGATATAGGTAAAAAAGCACCGCTAGTATTAGCTGTTAAACCTGGTATTACTGGGTTATGGCAGGTTAGCGGGCGTAGTGATGTGCATTTTGATGAGCGTGTTGAGATGGATGTTTGGTATATGAAAAATTGGTCATTATGGAATGATGTTATCATTCTACTTAAAACAATTCATACTGTTATAAAACGCGATGGAGCTTCTTAATGGGTGTAGTAACCAAATCAAGAATAACATATTTTGATATTTTGAATATCTTAGCCTGCTTTGCGGTATTGTCTTTACATCATAATGGGATTGTTCATAATTTTAATGTAAATACATTAGCATGGAAACAATCATTGATGTTCGAAGTGTTATTCTATTGGGCAGGCCTATTTTTTTTATGCTAACAGGTGCTACATTATTTGGATATCGAAATAAATATTCAACTCAGGATTTCTTTAAAAAGAGAGTTTTTAGAGCAATAGTTCCCTTTATTATATGGAGTATTATTTTACTGTTCCATTCGTGGTTAGTTGGTAAGTACTCATATAAGAATATCAATGAAGTTTTAAGTGCTATTATCACAACAAGGATATACCATGGCGATATCTATTGGTTCTTTATCCCTCTGATATCGTTGTATTGTTTTATACCGGTATTATCTCTGCTAAAGGATAACAGGAACATTTTATGGTATATGGCTATTTTTTTATTTGTTACTCATTCTTGTTTGCCATTACTCTTTCTATTCTTAGGTATTAAATATAATAATTCATTATCATTTCCAGTAGCTGGATATGTATTATTTCTAATTTTAGGTTACCTTTTTTCTACAATTGAGTTATCTAGAAAGCAAAGAATTATAATTTATTTACTTGGTCTGATATCTGCATTTATTAGATATGCTGGGACCTATTATTATTCTTTAGAGCAAGGGAAGATTGATAAGTTTCTGTTTGGTTATATACAATTTCATTCTGTATTATTAGCTTTGGCAGTATTTGTTCTAGTTAAAGAAATAGGAAAAAATGTCGAATCTGTTAAGATCGCAAACTTTCTTGCTGTTTTATCATCATGTAGCTTGGGAATTTATTTAATTCATAAGCTAGCGATGTCTTATGAATTGTATTTTCTACAAATTACAGCTGATAATGGTTATTGGCGCTTTGCTGGGGCTTTTTTAACCTACTTTTTATGCCTAAGCGTTGTGTTAGTTATAAAAAGAATTCCTTATTTGAGGGTTGTTTTTCCATAAGCTATGAATATCCTCATCACCGGCGGTTCTGGCTTCATCGGTTCCGCCCTCATTCGGTATATCATTAATCAGACTCAAGATTCTGTTATTAATATTGATAAACTGACCTATGCGGCAAATCAATCCTCTTTGAAAGAGGTAGAAAATAATCCTCGCTATGCTTTTGAGCAAATTGATATTTGTGATCTTAAGGCGATAGAAAGCGTTTTCGAGAAATATCAGCCAGATGCAGTGATGCATTTGGCGGCAGAAAGTCATGTCGATCGTTCTATTTCGGGAGCGGCTGATTTTATTCAAACCAATATTGTTGGTACTTATACGTTGTTAGAGGTTGCTAAGAATTATTGGCATACCTTAGACGAAGCTAAAAAATCTGCCTTTCGATTCCACCATATTTCTACAGATGAAGTGTATGGGGATTTATCCCTTTCTGAGCCGGCCTTTACCGAACAGTCTCGTTATAATCCTAGCAGCCCTTATTCAGCCTCAAAAGCGGCGAGTGACCATTTGGTGCACGCTTGGCATCGTACTTATGGTTTGCCGGTGATTATCACAAACAGTTCCAATAACTATGGGGCTTATCAACACGCTGAAAAGCTTATCCCTTTAATGATTTCAAATGCTGTGATGGGAAAGTCTTTGCCGATTTATGGTGATGGGCAGCAAATTCGTGATTGGTTATTTGTGGAAGATCATGTTCAAGCTTTATATTTAGTTTTGACAAAAGGTCGAGTCGGGGAAAACTATAATATCGGTGGGAATTGTGAAAAAACAAACCTTGAAGTCGTTAAAACGATTTGCCAATTACTCGAAGAACTTGCACCAAATAAGCCTAATCAAATTAAGTATTACGAAGATTTAATGACTTTTGTAAAAGACCGACCTGGTCACGATGTGCGATATTCATTGGATTGTTCTAAAATTCATACAGAATTAGGTTGGCAACCACAAATAACCTTTGAACAAGGACTTCGTCAGACGGTAAAATGGTACCTAGAGAATAATAGATAAATAAAGGAGAAGAACCACATGCAAATTACTCTATCAACGACTCCCGCTTCGGAGAGTTGGGGCAAAAATGCCATTTTAAGTTTTAATCAAGATCAAGCCGTTATTCATCTTAAAGATGATGAAAAATCGAACTTTGTTTTAATTCAAAAAGCCGCACGTAAGCTACGTGGGCAAGGTATTAAAGATGTTGAACTTGTGGGGGATGCGTGGGAATTAGAAAATTGCTGGGCATTTTATCAAGGTTTTTACTCGGCGAAGCAAGATTATTCGATTGAATTTCCTCATTTAGATGATGAGCCACAAGATGAATTATTAGCCCGTATTGAATGTGGTGATTTTGTACGTGAAATTATTAATGAACCGGCACAAACCCTTACTCCGGTTAAATTAGCAGAACGCGCGGCTGAGTTTATTTCTAAACAAGCCGAAAATTATGCCGATAAAAGTGCGGTCAGTTTTCAAATCATTTCTGGCGAAGCGTTAAAAGAGCAAGGTTATCATGGGATCTTTACTGTGGGTCGTGGTTCTATTAATCCGCCAGCTATGTTGCAATTAGATTTTAACCCGACTAATGATCCAAATGCGCCAGTATTAGCCTGTTTAGTGGGGAAAGGTATTACTTTTGATAGTGGCGGTTACAGCATCAAACCAAGTGATGGTATGAGTACTATGCGTACCGATATGGGCGGTGCAGCGTTATTAACTGGCGCATTAGGATTTGCGATTGCGCACGGTTTAAATCAACGAGTAAAACTCTATCTATGCTGTGCAGAAAACTTGGTGAGCGGTAATGCGTTTAAATTGGGTGATATTATCACATATAAAAACGGTGTAACCGCAGAAATTCTAAATACTGATGCGGAAGGCCGTTTAGTATTGGCGGATGGCTTAATTGAAGCCGATAGTCAAAATCCACAATTTATTGTCGATTGTGCAACCTTAACCGGTGCAGCGAAAGTGGCAGTCGGTAATGATTACCACAGTGTACTTTCTATGGATGATGCGTTGGTAAATAGCCTATTCCAAGCTGCGAAAGAAGAAAATGAACCGTTCTGGCGTTTGCCTTTTGAAGCGTTCCATCGTAGCCAAATCACGTCTTCTTTTGCTGATATTGCAAATACAGGTACAGCGCCGGTTGTCGCGGGGGCAAGTACTGCAACAGCATTTTTATCGTATTTTGTGAAAAACTATCAACAACGTTGGTTACACATTGATTGCTCCGCTACGTATCGTAAATCAGGTAGTGATTTATGGGCTGTGGGCGCAACTGGAATCGGTGTGAAAACATTAGCAAATTTATTAGTAACGAAAGCAAGTTAAGTAGGATTTTATGACAGAACGTACTTTTTCAATTATCAAACCCGATGCAGTAAAGCGTAATTTAATTGGTGCTATTTTAGGGCGTTTTGAATCTCAAGGATTTCGTGTCGTTGCGCTTAAAATGGTGCAATTAACCAAAGAACAAGCGGAAGGTTTCTATGCGGAACACCAAGGTAAACCATTTTTTGAACCGTTGGTGGAGTATATGATGTCTGGACCAATGGTGGTTTCTGTATTGGAAAAAGAAAATGCCGTGAAAGATTACCGCTCTTTAATCGGGGCAACGAATCCTGCTGAGGCGGCAGAAGGCACTATCCGCAAAGACTTTGCGTTAAGTCAGCGAGAAAACTCTGTCCATGGTTCTGATAGCGTTGAAAGCGCAAAACGAGAAATTGCTTATTTCTTCGTAGATTCAGAAATCCAACCATAATTCATTTCGATAAAAAGCACTTAGTGAATCGCTAAGTGCTTTTATTTTTATTGCTTTTCAATTTTTGAGATAGTCTTTTTCATTGGATCAATTTCAGCTCGAATATGAAAGGCTTTCGCTAAATTCTCCGCATTTAACACGGCTTGCGTCTCACCTACAGCTAACAATTTTCCTTTATCTAATAGAACAATTTCATCACAAAATTGATAAGCCAACGAAAGGTGATGAATTGCGACGACACACGTATGTTGTGGTGTGAGTGATTTAAGCTGTTCCATCATATCAATTTGATAATAAGGGTCGAGTGGCGCAATCGGCTCATCTACCAATAAAACAGGGGATTCTTTAATACAGCAACGAGCGAGTTGTACACGCGCTTTTTCGCCTCCAGAAAGTTGTTGAAATGGCTTATCGAGTAAATGCGTTACCGCAAATTTTTCTGAAAACGCTTGAATTTTTGACCGCTCTTTTTCTTTTGGTAAGGTCGCAGCTAAACCTAATGCAATCACATCATAAACGGATAAATCCCAATGAATTTGCGTATTTTGTGCAAGGTAAGCAATGTGTTGGCTTTTTTCGGTTGCGTTCATCTTACTTAATGGCTGATCATCAAACCAAACCTCCCCTTGTTTGAGGGGCAGGATACCCGCAATGGTTTTCAATAAGGTGGATTTTCCCGCCCCATTGGCACCCATAATGCCAATCAATTTACCTGATGGAAGCGTACAGTAGATATCATTTAAGCAATAAGATTGGGTGAGTTTTTCAATTCTAATCATAGATTTTTCTCTGTTGCGTTAATAACATCCAAATCAAGCAAGGTGCACCGATAAGTGCAGTCAATGTGCCGATGTAAATATGTGAGAACAGCGGGATATATAAAATGGCTAAATCGGCCAGTAACAGCAATAATGCCCCGATTAACGCACTCGTAAGGTAAAGTTGCGATGGACGTGCTTTCAGTAAAATACGGGCGAAGTGTGGCGCGATTAAGCCGATAAAACCGATGGTACCGGTTTGTGGAATGGTTGCACCGACTAATAAGGCCACACCAAAGGTGCTGATGAAAAAGCTACGTTTCGGATCTACGCCCATGGTGCTCGCAGTTTCTTCACCAAAGGTGAGTAAATCTAAGTATCGACGAGTGTGGTATAAGCAGAAAACCCCTGCCAGAACAATCGGGAGTGAAATAAGCAGGGTATCTAATTTCGCCCACATCAACGAGCCTTGTAGCCAACGATAAAGTTCAGCTAATGCCCATGGGCTTTCTGCGTTGGATAGCAGTAATGCAATTGCTGAACCAAGTAACATATTGACCGCTAGCCCGCTTAGAATCATCATCGTGGTGCCGTAGTTTTTAGCAATCAAATACACGATTAAAAAGCTTAAAAGCGCACCAATCACACCACCGGCTAAGAGCAGTGAAAATGGTACGGCAAAATAATAAAGGATAAATACACTAGCTGCTGTGGCTCCAGAACTACTACCAAGTAAGCCTGGACTCGCTAATGGGTTTTGGAAAATACCTTGCATCGCATTGCCCGCTATTGCTAGGCTAGCGCCTGTCAATAAAGCTAAACCAATGCGCGGAAAACGAATATCCCACAGCACCATTGAACGCATATCGGTGAGTACGCCATCCGCATTTTTGAGATGCGCGAAATCACCGAGCTGATGATAAACTGCAAATCCGCTAATCAACAGCAACGCGAAGAAAAGTGCGGTATTTAATTTTAGTGTTTTGGTCAATGATCAATTTCCTATGTAATCCAAATATCATTTGTTAATTTTATTTTGTCAAATCTCCCCTAACCCCTCTTTGCTAAAGAGGGGGATTATAGTGTAGGGACTTATAATTCTGATGGTTTATTCTAATCATTTATACATAAAGACATATAAATATGTCATCTAGAGTTAATTTAATAATGAAATTCCTCTCTTTAGTAGAGTGGGTGGGATTATAGTGTCAAGATTTATAATTCTGATGTTTTCTTCTAATCATTTATACATAAAGACATATAAATATGTCATCTAGAGTTAATTTAATAATGAAATTCCCCTCTTTAGCAAAGAGGGGTTAGGGGAGATTTGTCAGCTACATTATTTTAATTGTTGATAAATCTTCTCCGCCCCTTGCCACACACCGTGATCAAAGCAATAGGTATATTTCATCGGGATGCTGACAAGTGGTTGGTTTTTGAAAAAATCTTGCAACATAGGGTGGTGCAGTAATTCAGCCTGTGCATTGTAACCTTGTTTGTCAGTCAGTGAAATGAGCACATTCGGTTGGCTTAAAATCACTTTTTCTAACGAGAAATTTTGTGCGGTAAGTGGCGTTTTTAACGGTGTTAATCCGAGTAAATTTAACAGCACAGGATATTGTGGGTAATAACTTTCTACCACACCTGTTTCCGATAAAATCAGTGTGTCAGTAAGCGGTCGATTTAAGTGAAAGTTTTGTGATTTTAGTTTTGTTACTAAATCAGTCGCCTTTTGCTCATTCCCCAGTTGTTTGCCTAATTCTAGAATCAGAGTAAATAATTCATCAGGCGTTTGTGGGCTGTCGTTAATTGGGATAATCTTCACACCGAGTTTTTTCAGCTCTGTGACTAATTGGGGATAAAAGGTTTCATTAATCAGAATAGTTTTATCCAAATAGGGCAATAATTCCGTTAATTGCGGTTCCAACACAGGCTTATCGGTATTGATTTTGTCTAACATCATCAACGGATTTTTCGAATAAGGTGACTGTGCAGCAATTTGCGAAGGTTCAGCCAGTTCGATAAGCAGTCTGTCACTGCAAAGCGTAAGTGAGACAAATTGTTCCGAAGACTGAGCGGTAAACGGAAGGAAAAGTGCGGTTAAAATTAAGCGAGTTTTTTGCATATAGATAATGATACGCTACGCCATCAAGAATGTAAAAAGGCGTGCTAAGCACGCCCTTATGAGTGAGTAATAATTAGAACGATCCTTTCAACCCAACGTAAACATTGCGTCCTTCTTGACCATATTCGATAGCATTTTCGTATTTTTTATTAAATACGTTGTTCAAGTTCGCATATATATTTAGATTTGGAATTAATTGATAATTCACACCTAAATTTACCAAAGTGTAAGATGGCATTTCAACTCGTTTTGATGGCCATGTGCCCCAATAGGTATCAAGACGTTTACCTACGTACGAGATGTTTACATCAGAACCTAGTTTTTCAGTGATTTGATATGCTAACCCTACATTTGCGGTATGTTTAGGACGGCGATCTAAAGATAAACCTTCTGCACCGCGTTTTATTTCACCATTTTTAATATGAGTATAAGTATAGTTCGCATAGCTGGTTAAATCTTTGGTAATTTTGCCTCTATATGTAATTTCAACACCATTTACTTTAGTTTTACCTTTTACATTCACTGCACGACTAACACCCGCAGAAACAGGTTCAGAACCGATAAAATTATCTATAATGCGAGCAAAGTAAGTTACATCAAAAGTATGCTGTTTGTCGTTTGTTACCATCAACAAACCTAACTCACCGCCACGACTTTTTTCAGGTTTAAGAGAAAGATTACCTAACCAAGTTGCAGAATAACCATATAATTCAGTAAAGGTTGGATTATGCACCGCTGTGCCCAAACTTGTATGTACTTTAAAGTTTGGTGATAAACGATAAGCACCAGCTAATCGTCCTGTAAAAGTATTTTTAAATTGCTTGTTATCAGTAAAACGCCCACTTAAAGAAAGACTGTGGTCATCTTCAGTAAATAAACGGTATTCTGTGGCAATGCTTTTTTCAATTAATTTTTGTTCTTTGAATGTTGAATAGGAAGACTGAGCTTCATAATGTGATTTTTGATATTCACTTAATATACTTACACCTTGTTTTAAATAGCCTTCACGATCAAAGTTAATATCAAGTTGATAATTTGCATTGAGTTTTTTCCAATCACGAGTGTATGGGGATGTACTTACATAATCATAATCATTTTTGATATGGCTAACACTAGCTTTATGCTTAAATAGCTCTTGATCGTTGCCTACATAACCACTTAATTTTAAGGTAGTTTCACGTGTACGGAAAAAGTCTTTATCTGTCGCTTCACTAAATAATGATGTATCATTCTTGGTCGTTTGTGAAGAGTGTGATGCTAAGACCTCTATGCCTTTATTATTATCATCATAGCCTAAGCGTAATGAGCCATTGTCGCGATGGAATCCATCACGCTCAATTGCTCCACCTGTTTGAATTGACGTACCGTCCAGTGCTCTATAATTGAATTTATCTTTGCTCAATACAGAAATTCCAGTTGTACGATGGCTATCTCCATGGAGAGCATAATAGAAGCCGTTTTGATAGCCTGAAATAGTAGCCGATGCATCACGTGTGCGGTGAGATCCCAATCCTAAATCAAAATCAATATTGAAAGGTTTGTCTTTATATAGGCCACTTTTGGTTGTGATGTAAACTACACCGCCAATCGCATCACTTCCCCAAAGTGCAGATTGTTCACCTCGTAGTACTTCAATACGCTCAATATTGCTTAGTGTTAATCCTCCAAAATCAAAACCATCATTAACAGGATTCATTTTCACACCATCAATCACAACAACGGTATGATTAGATTCAGCTCCGCGTAAGAATAAACTGGTTACAGCACCACGACCTCCAGTTGCTCCCATTGCTACGCCAGGTACGGTTTTTAACACATCATTCACATAAGTAGCATTACGTTCTGAAAAGTCTTTCTCAGTTAAAACAGTAACAGATGAAGCGGTTTGATCTTGGTTTACTGGAGTGGCGTAAGCTGAATAAACATGAATGGGTTCAAGTTGAATTTCTTTTTCCTCAGCCGCAGCTAATGCTGGAATTGCTAATAAAATCGCTGAAGTAATCACATTTTTTTTCATTTTAAAATCCCCAGAATAAAAGTCTGTATAAAAGCGCCAGCAGTTTACACATTAGAGGCTTGGCGTGCAAATCTCTCATGATGAAAATAACTCATAATCAAAATGAATGAAATTTAAGAGAAATAAAAAATTTAAGGATTTTTCTGACCGCACTTTTTCGCCTTTATCCGCCTTATAGTTTCAAGTATAATGCCTGTATTTTTCATCACATTGTTATTAAAAAAATTATGAGTACAAAATTCAACGTAAAAACATTCCAAGGTATGATTTTAGCCTTGCAAGAATATTGGGCAAATCAAGGTTGTACCGTTGTTCAACCTTTTGATATGGAAGTGGGCGCAGGTACCTCTCACCCAATGACTGCATTACGCGCGTTAGGCCCAGAGCCGATGGCATTTGCTTATGTGCAACCTTCACGTCGTCCGACTGATGGTCGTTATGGCGAAAACCCAAACCGTTTACAACATTACTACCAATTCCAAGTGGTGATTAAACCGTCTCCAGATAATATTCAAGAACTCTATTTAGGTTCCCTTGAAATGCTCGGTTTTGATCCAACACAAAACGACATTCGTTTCGTAGAAGATAACTGGGAAAACCCAACCTTAGGTGCTTGGGGTTTAGGCTGGGAAGTGTGGTTAAACGGTATGGAAGTCACTCAATTTACCTATTTCCAACAAGTGGGTGGCTTAGAATGTAAACCCGTAACAGGTGAAGTGACCTACGGTTTAGAGCGTTTAGCAATGTACATTCAAGGCGTAGATTCTGTGTATGACTTAGTTTGGTCTGACGGCCCGCTTGGCAAAACCACTTACGGTGATGTGTTCCATCAAAACGAAGTTGAACAATCAACTTACAACTTTGAATATGCCGATACCGATTTCTTATTCTACTGCTTCGATCAATACGAAAAAGAAGCGAAAAGCTTATTAGAATTAGAGCGTCCGTTACCATTACCGGCTTACGAGCGCATTTTAAAAGCGGCACATAGCTTCAACTTGTTAGATGCACGCAAAGCGATTTCGGTCACAGAGCGTCAACGCTATATTTTACGCATTCGTGCATTAACCAAAGGGGTGGCAGAAGCGTATTATGCAAGCCGTGAAGCCTTAGGTTTCCCAGGTTGTAAAAAATAAGGCGAAAAACGACCGCACTTTAAGCATTAACCCAACGATATAAGGAGAAAATGATGAAAGATTTTCAATACCCAGACGATATCTACACGGAAGCAGAAACTGATCCGAATACACTCGCGAATTTAGGCCCATTGGCTAGATTAGCGGGTGTTTGGGAAGGTAAGCGTGGTGTGGATATCAACCCGAAAGCAGAAGGGCCAGAAAAAGATCCTTATATCGAACGTTACGAAGCTCATCCAACTGATGGTCAAACCAATGGTCCGCAACTCTATTATGGATTACGTTATCACACCCATATTGTACAACCAGGCGAAGTGGAAACCTTCCACGACCAAGTGGGTTATTGGTTATGGGAGCCTGAAACGGGTAATATTTTATTAACAGGCAGCATTCCACGTGGCCAAACGTTTATTGCGGTCGGTAATGCACCAGCGGATGCGAAAGAGTTTACGGTAAAAGCGGTACGCGGTTCATTAACAAACGGCATCATTTCGAATCCGTTTTTAGAACGTTCATTTACCACAGAAAGTTTTGAGATGACGGTGAAATTCCATGATGATGGCACTTGGTCATACGATCAAATCACAACCATGATTATCCCGAATTATGATGCACCATTTGAACATCGCGATCGTAACCGCTTAACTAAAATTGGTGAACCGAAATTGAATCCAACTGCGGCAGCAGAAAAAGAGGATGAATAATGAAACCTATTCTTTATTATGCGGCAGATTGCCCAGATACAGAGCCATTTGTTGCAGAGTTAAAACGCTTAGGCGTGGATTATGAGGCTGTGGAAGTATTATCTTCCATTCCAAACTTGAAACAATGGTTGCGTTTGCGTGATCGTCACGCCGCATTTGATGATGCAAAAGCACAAGGCTATGCGGGCTTTCCGGCGTTATTGTTAGATGACGACCGTGTTATTTTGGATGAATCCAAATTAAAAGAGATTTTCTAAAGTAATGAAGAAGGTCAGTTTTTTACAATTTTTATTTAAAATTGGCGATGACTATTTAATGTTTCTACGAAATTTAACGCCTGCAGTGTTATTTTTATCACTGGCATTATTTATGTTTTCTGAGCTGGATTGGGTACATTGGGGCTGGAGTGATGTACCAGTGCTGTTTTTATGCCTCGCTTCTGGATTTATTGCACTCAGTGTAATGGCAATCAATACTGTCGCTTTTGTACGCAAGATGCTGAAAACCTTAAGAGCATTAAGCGGAGAGAGTGAACTTGATGAAAATATTGGTACGCTCGCATTATTTAAAATGCTCTGGGTGGAGAGCAACAGTAAACAACTAATCTTTTTTGCGGTAGTCAATATTGTTGCAGTATTTATGGTGTTAGTTTACGGCAGCAAATATGCCTTGAATTTTTATAGCTCAATTTCAGCATTAAATGATTAAGTCTCGAATATGAAAAAAATAACCCTAAAATTCACCGCACTTTTGCTTGGTTCTGCTTTAGCAACTAGCGTGTTGGCAACAGAAAATCACCAAAATACACAGAATTCAGATTATGAGCTTGAGAAAGTCTTAATTTTCAGCCGTCATGGATTACGCTCGCCAGTGGAAAAAGATCCACAAGAAATGGCAAAATATTCCCCGTATGAGTGGGCGAAATGGGATGTGCCATCAGGTTATCTCACGGCAAAAGGTACAGTATTAGAAACCTACTTCGGACAATATTTAGGTCAATGGCTTGCGGATAAAGGGTTATTAACAACTGAACGTTGTGCATCAGGCGAAGGCATTTTCGCTTATGCAAATGGTGTGCAACGCACCATTGCAACAGGTCAGGCAATTGTTTCTGGTGCATTTGCGGGCTGTAATGTTCAACTGCAACATCACGGTAAGATTGGTTCAGAAAAAGATCCCATTTTCAACACGCAGGCGCATAATCCAAGCCAAGACTTGATTGAATCTGCAAAAAATAACGTTGATTTAACCGCTTTACAGCAAAAATTAGCGCCAAATTATGCGCTATTGAGTGAAATTATCGATTACAAAAACTCACCAAACTGCTTGCAAAAAGGCGAGTGTGATTTAGGTGGAAAAGTCGGTGAATATAGTATTAAAGACGGCAAGTCGGTCAAGATTACTGGTTCTATCAGCACCGGGAAGAAAATTGTTAGTGCGTTATTGCTCGCGCATTATGTGGGCAAGCCTGATTCTGAAATCGCAAACGGCCGCGTGGATAGCCAAGAAAAATGGCGTGCAATTAACGAAATTAAAAACGAATATTACCGCACGTTATTTAAAAACAATGAAGCGCTGGCACAAAATGCCTCATATCCGTTATTGGCATTTATTCAGCAACAGCTAAATAGTGAAAATAAAATTAACTTATTGGTTGGACACGATTCGAATATTGTTGCGTTGCTTGCCGCACTGGGTGTTGAGCCTTATGAGTTGGATGATTCATTGGAAAATATCCCAATCGGAGGCAAGTTACTATTTGAAGTTTGGAAGCACAAACCAAGTGGGAAGCTTAAATTTAAGTTGGATTATGTTTATCAAACCACTGAACAGCTGATCAATATTACGCCATTAAGTTTAGCGACACCACCAAACCAAACGGCATTAACCCTCAAGGGCTGTGAAAAAGATGAACATGGTTTTTGTGATTATGAGCAGTTTCAAAAGGTGTTGAGTGAAGGGATTGAGAACGGTAAGAAATAGCGTTCATGCAACCCTATGAAAAATACTTAAAAGAGAATTCGCAAAAATTGCGAGTGGATCAAACGGATGCGGAAAGAAAGCTATGGCAACGCATCAATCGAGATCAATTATTAGGATTTCGATTTAATCGACAAAAGCCACTTTTAAGTTATATCGTTGATTTTTATTGTGCGAAAGCAAAGCTGATTATCGAATTAGACGGTAGTCAGCACTATGAACCTGATTATCAGGAAAAAGATGCATTGCGAGATGCAGAATTAAATTCACTTGGTTTTACGGTGATGCGATTTAGCAATGATGAAGTAATGCGTGAAATTGAAAGTGTAGTAGAGCAGATTTATTTGTTTTTAGAGAATGTAAGGGCTGATTGAGTATGAGGTTGGATTAACTTCTGACAAATCTCCCCTAACCCCTCTTTGCTAAAGAGGGGAATTCTTTAGTAAATTGATTGTAACTGGCCCATTTACATTTTTAATTTCAATAGAGATTAAATTATCTGCTTTCAAAAAAATGTTAAAGTAAAACATAGATATTTAACTCTGCAAAGATCCAATCCCCTCTTTAGCAAAGAGGGGTTAGGGGAGATTTGGCAGAAGTGATAACGAAGAAAATATAATGAAGCAACACACTTATCAAACTACCGTAGAGTGGGTGGGGAATTTAGGGCGAGGCACATCCTCTTATACTGCGTATGAGCGAGATTTTATTGCTTCGGCATTGAATAAACCTAATATTTTAGGTTCTGCTGATCCTGCTTTTCGTGGTGATAAAACACGTTGGAACCCAGAAGATATGTTATTAGCCTCCATTTCTGCCTGTCATAAATTGTGGTATTTACATTTTTGTGCCGTTAATAACATTATTGTGCAAGAATACCGTGATGAAGCAATAGCAATTATGGATGAAGGCAGTTCTGAACAAGCAGGACGTTTTATTTCAGCAACATTAAAACCTCGTGTAAGAATTTCAAGTGAGTCGGATGCTGTTAAGGCATTGGCATTACATGAAAATGCGCATCACGCGTGTTTTATTGCAAATTCACTTAATTTTCCAGTGAAATGTGAAGCTATTATTGAAAAAGATTAAATTAAAATAAAATGGTGCCAAGGTGCACCTTACCAGAGAAAACAAAATGACAACCCAAAACTTCCTAGTAGAAATCGGTACGGAAGAGCTGCCACCAAAAGCTCTCAAAACATTAGCAACCTCTTTTGCGGATAACGTTGAGGCGGAATTGAACCAAGCAGGTTTAATCTTCGACAAAATCGAATGGTTTGCGGCGCCGCGTCGTTTGGCGGTGAAAGTGTTGAACTTAGCCACACAGCAACCGAGCAAAGAAATCGAAAAACGCGGGCCAGCAGTGTCAGCCGCTTTTGACGCTGAAGGTAAACCAACTAAAGCAGCAGAAGGCTGGGCGCGAGGTTGTGGCATTACCGTTGAGCAAGCAGAACGCATTGCCACTGATAAAGGCGAATGGTTAGTTCACCGTGCGAAAATTGAAGGTCAACCGACTAAAAACTTGCTTAACGGCATTGTGGCAAATGCGTTGGCAAAATTGCCAATTCCAAAACCAATGCGTTGGGCCGATAAAACCGTGCAATTTATCCGTCCAGTTCATACTGTGACTATGTTATTGGGTGACGAGTTAATTGAAGGAGAAATTTTAGGTGTAGCAAGTGCTCGCACTATTCGCGGTCACCGTTTCTTAGGCGAGAAAGAATTTGAAATTCAACATGCAGACCAATATCCACAATTATTACGTGAAAAAGGGTCTGTAGTAGCAGATTTCAATGAGCGTAAAGCAGAAATCCTTGCAAAATCTCAAGCAAAAGCGACCGCACTTGGCGGCGTGGCTGATATTGAAGAAAGCTTGCTTGAAGAAGTGACTTCGTTGGTGGAATATCCAAACGTTTTAGCGGCAAAATTTGAAGAACGCTTCTTAGCGGTGCCTTCGGAAGCCTTGGTTTACACCATGAAAGGCGACCAAAAATATTTCCCAATTTATGATAAAGACGGCAAATTATTACCGCACTTTATTTTTGTCTCAAACATCAACCCTGAAGATCCAACGGCGATCATCGAAGGGAATGAAAAAGTGGTTCGCCCACGTTTAACCGATGCGGAGTTCTTCTTCAAAACCGACTTAAAACAAAAACTGGTTGATCGTTTACCACGTTTAGAAACCGTATTGTTCCAACAACAATTGGGTACATTAAAAGACAAAACAGACCGTATTGAACAACTTGCAGGTGAAATTGCAAAACAAATCGGCGCAGATGAAGTGAAAGCAAAACGTGCGGGGTTACTGTCAAAATGTGACTTAATGACTAACATGGTGTTCGAATTCACTGATACACAAGGCGTAATGGGTATGCATTACGCTCGTCATGACGGTGAAGACGAAGAAGTGGCGGTGGCGTTAAACGAACAATATATGCCACGCTTTGCGGGGGATGAATTACCAAAATCACTCGTTGCAAGTGCGGTCGCTTTAGCGGATAAATTTGACACTCTAACAGGTATCTTCGGCATTGGCCAAGCACCAAAAGGTAGCGCAGACCCATTTGCATTGCGTCGTGCGGCATTAGGCGCGTTACGTATTATCGTAGAGAAAAATTTATCACTAGATTTAGAAGATTTAGTGAAAAAATTAGCCGCACTTTTCGGTGATAAACTCACGAATCAAAACGTGGTTGCTGATGTGGTGGACTTTATGCTCGGTCGTTTCCGTGCATGGTATCAAGATGAAGGCATTGCGGTGGATGTGATTCAAGCGGTATTGGCGCGTCGTCCAACTCGTCCTGCTGATTTTGATGCGCGCGTGCGTGCGGTTTCACACTTCCGTACTTTAGATTCAGCGGAAGCGTTAGCAGCAGCAAACAAACGTGTAAGCAATATCTTAGCCAAAGCGGATGCTGCAATTGGCGAGATCAATTTGACCGCTTGCGTAGAGCCAGCAGAAAAAGCCCTTGCTGAAGCGGTGCTTGCATTACGTACTGAAGTTCAACCGCTTATCGCACAAGGCGATTACACGACAGTATTAGATAAATTAGCAAACTTACGTGCACCAGTAGACAGTTTCTTTGATAACGTAATGGTAAATGCTGAAGATCCAGCATTACGCCAAAACCGCTTAGCGATTTTAAATACGTTACAAGGCTTGTTCCTACAAGTGGCGGATATTTCGGTATTGCAATAATGAATCTAAAAAAGGATGGTCAATTTTCAAACGACCATCCCTTTGTATATAGACTTCAAATGATTATTTCTCTATAATCAACCGCACTTTCCCCCTTTAGCTCAGTCGGTTAGAGCAGGCGACTCATAATCGCTTGGTCGCTGGTTCAAGTCCGGCAAGGGGGACCATTTATCGAGATCGCACTATGCGGTCTTTTTTTATATTTAAAATATTTTAGGAGTTAACTATGGCTGCGGAAGGAGCGGGTGATCTAATCCGGGTTGTGGCGCTATTGGGTGCTGCAGTTGTTGCCGTGCCGTTATTTAAACGCATCGGATTAGGTTCTGTACTAGGTTATTTAGCGGCTGGATTAGTTATTGGGCCTTTTGGATTGCATATTATTCATGATCCACAAGCGATTATTCATCTTGCTGAATTTGGCGTCGTGATGTTTTTATTCGTGATTGGGCTTGAAATGAAGCCTTCTCATCTTTGGAGTTTGCGTCGTCAGATTTTTGGATTAGGTAGCTTGCAGGTTGTTATTTCTGCGGTACTGATGACCGTTGTAGCGACTCAATTTGGTTTGTCTTGGGAAGTGGCTTTTGTTTGTTCATCGGGTTTTGTTTTAACATCGACAGCAATCGTGATGCAGGTACTTGGGGAACGTAAAGCTCTTTCAACAAAACCGGGTCAAAAAATTGTTTCAATTCTATTATTTGAAGACTTGCTAATTGTACCTTTATTAGCGGTGATTACATTCTTATCACCTTTTGAACGTGAATCTCAAATCGTTTGGTGGCAGTCTGCGCTTATTGCGATGGTGGCATTAGGGACGTTGGTTTTCATTGGGCGTTTTATTCTAAATCCAGTCTTCAAAATTCTCGCTAACTCTAAAGCACGCGAAGTGATGACTGCTGCTGCACTCTTTGTTGTATTAGGTTCGGGGTTATTAATGGAAGAAGCCGGGCTTTCGATGGCAATGGGCGCTTTTGTGGCGGGAGTCATGTTATCTGAGTCGTCTTTCCGTCATCAACTTGAAGCCGATATCGAGCCTTTCCGTGGCTTGTTACTTGGTCTTTTCTTCCTTGGTGTGGGAATGTCATTAAATCTCGATGTGGTTATTGAAAACTGGTCATTGATTTTATTGGGTGTGATTTCTCTCATGCTCACAAAAGGTCTTTGTATTTACTTGGTTGCTCGCGTAGCAAAAAGCTCACATAAAACCGCATTGGAACGAGCATTTTTAATGGCTCAAGGTGGGGAGTTTGCATTTGTCTTATTTGCTGCTGCTACAGCAGAAGGCGTGATAGATCAAACCATAAATGCGAATATGACAGCGATTGTTGTGCTTTCGATGGTGTTTACACCGATTATATTAATTCTTTATGAAAAACTGATGCCTAAACCGAAGACAGATGATATTCAGCCAGATGAAATTGATGAACAGCATCCAATCTTAATTCTGGGGATGGGGCGTTTCGGACAGATAGTGAATGATTTACTGCGATTAAGTGGTTACGATACCACCGTCGTAGATTTAGATCCTTCCATGATTAAAGGCTTTAATGATTACGGAATAAAATCCTATTTTGGTGATGCTTCTCGTCCAGAATTTTTAATTGCAGCAGGATTGGAAAAGGCTGATTTACTTGTTGTAGCGATCAATAATCCGGCGCAAGCAAATCAAATCGTCCACTTTGCTCGAGAAATTAATCCTCGCATAAAAATCATCGCACGAGCATTCGATCGTTTTGATACCTTCGCACTATATCAAGCGGGAGCTGATGATGTGATTCGTGAAACCTTTGATTCAGCAGTCCGAGCAGGTAAACGAGCACTTATCAATTTAGGCATGGCCCCTAAAATGGCAAAAGCAGTCAGTCAATATTATTTTGACGCAGATCGCCATGAAGTGGCCTTAATGTCGCAAGTTTATGATCCTGACAAAGGCATATTTAAAAATCCAGCTATGATTGATATTGCTCGTGAATGCGATCAAAAAATGGCAGAGCATATTCAAGAGATTCTTTTAAGTACTGAACCTAAGTATGAAGAATTAGAAGAGCATGAAGATTAAAATGCAACAAACCGCACAAAAGTGCGGTTCGTTTTTTGCTGGTTTTAGTGATTGTAACCTTTCAACAATTCATCCCAATTTTCTTCATTGAATTGAATATTCATTCTGCCGACTTCTTTGATAAAAGAGCGGTGTAATCTTTCCAAGTTGCCTTGTTTCCAAGAATCTCCTGATTTTTGACCGCACTTATCGAAATCAATGAGCCAACATTTTTGTTCATTTTCGAGTTGTTGAACGAGAATATTGTGAGCGTTGAGATCCGTATGGCAAATTTGTAAATCATGTAACTGGCGAATTAATTTGCCGATGGCTTGCCAGATATCATTAGGCAGCTGCTGGGTTTGCAAAAGTGCGGTCAGATCTTGGGCATTTTCGATCTTTTCAATCAAGATATCCGCTTGGTAGCAAATTCCTAATTTGCCTTTTTTAACACGTGCAGCAATCGGTTTTGGTACGGCTACACCTGCTTGATTGAGTTGATTTAGCAGTTGACATTCTGCCACGCTACGAGTTTCACTAAATGATTGAAAACGATAGCGATCTTTGTTGAATTTTCCCCATAAACCACCGCGATAATAATGACGAAGGGCAGTGTTTACCCCAAACAGATCTTTTGTATTGAGGAAGTAGGTTGTGCCGCGTCCTTTGGCTGAACCGGTAATACGTTGTTGTTTTTCCCAAAAAGCCGATTCAAAAAATGAAGCAGGCTCTGTTGGTTTTTCCATGATATTAAAAAGAAAGAATTGATTATCTTGTTGGAATTCAAGCATTTTAGTTGAACCGAATAATAGAAAATGCCTTCATTCTACTTTAAAATAGACGGAAATTAAATGCGCGAGGAACTCAAATGTCCCATTCTCCACTTTTTACCTCTCCCCCTAAATCACTTTGTATTTTGCGTTTGTCTGCGGTGGGTGATGTTTGCCATGCACTTGCTGTGGTGCAGCATATTCAACGTCATTGGCCGCAAACGAAATTAACGTGGATTGTGGGTAAAACAGAAATGGGCCTGCTTTCTGGTATTGAAGGCGTGGAACTTGTTCCTTACGATAAAAAGAGCGGTTGGAAAGGCGTGTGGAATTTATGGATGTTTTTGAAAAATAATCAATTTGATGCACTTTTGAATATGCAGACGGCATTTCGTGCATCTATCATATCTCTTGGTATTCAAGCGAAATATAAAATTGGGTTTGGCAAAAAACGTTCTCGGGAAGGGCAGTGGTTATTTGTAAATTGTCGAGTTCAAGATCCTGAAACGCCTCATGTGCTAGATGGTTTCATGGCTTTTGCAGATTATCTTGGTGTGCCACCGGCAGAAATGCTTTCTTGGCAATTGGCAATTTCTGATTCAGATCGAGAATATGCCAAACAGTTTATTGATCCAACGCGCAAAAATCTAATTATTTCTCCTTGCTCTAGTAAAGCCGAGAAAGATTGGTTGGTTGAGCGTTATGCGGAAGTGGCAAATATTGCTCATCAACATAATGTGAATGTAATTTTTTGCAGCTCGCCGGCAAAACGCGAATTAGAAATGGTAAAAAAAATAACCGCACTTTGTGACTTTCAACCGGTTGATGCTTCAGGAAAAACCAGTTTGAAACAACTTGCTGCATTAATTTATCAAGCAAATTTAGTTATTTCGCCCGATTCAGGTCCAGCTCATATTGCGACCACGCAAGGCACGCCAGTGATTGGATTGTATGCTTATCACAACCCATTGCGTACCGCACCTTATCATAATCTGGATAATGTGGTGTCAGTATATGAAGAAAATGTGCAAAAAGAACAAGGAAAACCTTCAAGCGAATTGCCTTGGGCGACTAAATTAAAAGGCAAAAATTTAATGGCCGAAATTCAGGTAGAGCAAGTGGTGGCTCAGATGAGAGCTTTGAATTTATTTTAAAGTGCGGTCAATTTTAGAGATAAAAAAAAGCCCTCAAATGAGGGCTAAAAGAATCATAAAGTTCCTTGCGAATTATTCGCCTTTTTGTGCATTGTAAGCTTCTAATGCACGAAGAGAGTAGGTGTAAGCTGCACCTGCATTTAATGCGATAGACATCGCTAATGCTGCTGCTACTTCTTCTTCAGTTGCACCTGCTTTCACCGCTTCATCAGCATGCACGCCAATGCAGCTTTCACAACGTGTTGTTACTGCAACAGCCAATGCAATTAATTCACGGGTTTTGGCATCTAATACGTTACCTTCTGCCGCCGCCGCACCTAATGCGCCGTAAGCTTGTAACATTTTAGGGTATTTTTTACCTAATGCACCGAATGATTTTTTAACGTGTGCTACATCATTTTTCCAATCTGCAAACATTGTTTTTCTCCTTAAATTAAGTACAAATTTCGAGAGGAATTATAAGCAGATTAGCGTATGATACTTGTCAAATTGTCTTAACTTTTAGACGGAAAATCTCACGATGGATTATTTAGATAAATTAACACAACTGGCGCAAGTGCGCGGGGAAATTAATATTCGCTGCTTGTTTCAAGGGGATTGGCAAGTCGAACATCAGCCAGATACGGCGGAATATCAAGGTTTATTTCATTTAATCGAGCAAGGTGAGTGCTGGGTAACCTTTGCAGGAAAACAGTTTCATTTGAAGAAAGGCGATCTCTTTTTTCTCCCTCAAAATCGACCGCACTTTTTGGGCAGTTCTCAACAAAAAAGAGAGAATAGCCTACAGAGAGAGCAATCAAATGCACTTTTTAATGTCCATCAAATAGGGGCAGGTACGCCCGATCTGAAGATGTTTTGTGGAACGTTTTATTATCAAAAACCGTCATTATTAATTGATTCGTTACCAGATTATTTACATCTTTCGCTGCAAAATACACCTGTGCAGCCCTTGGTTTCACTTTTTTTACAAGAAGCCGAGAAACCAAAGCAAGGCACAAAATCCGTGATCGACGCGCTATCAAATGTGTTGTTTATTTATATTTTGCGTCATGCACAGCAAATAGGTTTGCTCAATCAAGGCTTATTAGCCGCGTTACAGGATAAAAGGCTGAATCAAGTCCTTGAAAAAATTCTGTTTTCACCTCAATTAGATTGGAATATTGAGCAATTAGCAGAGTTGGCTTCCATGTCTCGTGCGACCTTTATGCGGATCTTTCAACAGCAACTCGGGATGCCACCAGGAAAATTTCTCACACAAGTACGGTTAGAAATGGCGGCTGTTTTATTGAAAAATACGCAAAAGACCATTTTAGCGATCGCTCTTGAAGTAGGGTATCAATCAGAAGCACATTTTAGTAAGGCGTTTAAAGCAATTTATGGGCTTTCACCGAGCCAATTTCGCAAAACCTAGCCCATCGTTCAAAACTTACGCTATAATGACCGCACTTTAGGCGGCACTGTCGCCTTTAATTTTTTAAGGTATTGTTATGTTTAATAAAATATTCTCATGGTTTGAAAACCGTTTAAATCCTTATCCGGAAAGCAATCCTACTACGCCTGAAAAAGGCTTGTTCCGTTTTATTTGGTCAAGTATTGATGGCATGAAAGGCTGGATCTTTTTACTCGCGGTATTGACGGTCGGTACTGGGGTGATGGAAGCCTTACTTTTCCAATTTATGGGATTGTTGGTGGATTGGTTGGGGGCTTATACACCAACCACGCTTTGGCAAGAAAAAGGGCATTTGCTTGCGGGTATGGCTGCTTTGCTTATTTTCAGTATTGTATGGTCATTTGTGGGCGTGAATGTGCGCTTACAAACGCTACAAGGGGTGTTCCCAATGCGTTTGCGTTGGAATTTCCATCGTTTGATGCTGGGACAAAGCTTAAGCTTCTATCAAGATGAATTTGCGGGTCGTGTATCGGCGAAAGTAATGCAAACTGCTCTTGCGGTGCGTGATACCGTCATGACCATTGCGGATATGCTGGTGTATGTTGCTGTCTATTTTATTACTTCAGGTTTGGTGCTTGCGGCTTTAGATACTTGGTTTTTAGTGCCGTTTTTCTTGTGGATTGTGGCATTTGTGACTATTTTACGTCTGCTTATTCCTCGTTTAGCCAAAACCGCACAACGACAAGCTGATGCGCGCTCTCTCATGACGGGTCGTATTACGGATGCTTACTCAAATATTGCAACGGTAAAACTATTTTCACATGATGCGAGAGAAGCTAATTATGCAAAACGTTCCATGGAAGAATTTATGGTCACCGTGCATGCACAAATGCGTTTGGCGAGTTCATTAGATACCTTAACTTATGCAACCAATATTTTCTTAACGTTAAGCACCGCAATTTTAGGCGTGGTGTTATGGCAAAACGGCCAAGTTGGCGTGGGTGCAGTGGCTACTGCAACCGCGATGGCGTTACGTGTAAATGGCCTTTCTCGTTGGATTATGTGGGAATCAGCTCGTTTATTTGAAAATATCGGGACAGTGAATGATGGTATGGCAACACTAACCAAACCGCATACCATTGTTGATAAGCCAAATTGTGTTGCATTAGAAGTAAAACAAGGTGAGATAAAATTTAATAATGTTTCGTTTGCCTACGATCCGAATAAGCCGTTGCTTAACCATTTTAATCTCACCATCAAACCTGGTGAAAAAGTGGGCTTAATTGGTCGTTCTGGTGCGGGCAAATCAACCATTGTGAATTTACTTCTACGTTTCTACGAAGCGCAAGAAGGTTCAATTACCATTGATGGTCAAAATGTTTTAGATGTAAGCCAAGAAAGCCTTCGTAGTCAGATTGGTCTTGTAACACAAGATACCTCGCTTTTACACCGTTCTGTTCGCGATAACATCATTTATGGTCGCCCAACTGCAACTGATGAAGAAATGATAAATGCAGCTAAACGTGCGGAAGCGGCAGACTTCATCCCTTATCTCAGCGATGCACAGGGTAGAAAAGGCTATGATGCTCATGTCGGTGAACGTGGGGTGAAACTATCGGGTGGTCAACGCCAACGTATTGCTATTGCTCGTGTCATGTTAAAAGATGCGCCAATTTTACTGTTGGATGAAGCGACCAGTGCGCTAGATTCAGAAGTAGAAGTAGCGATCCAAGAAAGTCTTGATAAGATGATGGAAAATAAAACGGTTATTGCCATTGCTCACCGTTTATCCACTATTGCGGCAATGGATCGTTTAATCGTGTTAGATAAAGGGCAAATTGTCGAGCAAGGGACTCACGCAGAATTGCTTGAACAAAATGGCCTTTATGCTCGCCTTTGGAAACACCAAAGTGGTGGCTTCTTAAGTGAGCATGCCGAGTAAAACACAGGAAAAAATGACCGCACTTTGCAAAGGCATAAATCTAGAGAAAGTTTAGATAGCGATTGAACTTTTCTCATAATTAGTGCGAATTTCCTTTGACTATTTTATTGACAACAGGTAATATTCGCACCCTATGCAAAAGGTAAAACTACCCCTAACCGTTGATCCGGTTAAAGACGCTCAACAAAGAATTGATTATGATGGTTATTATACCGCTAGTCAGTTAGTGCGTTTAGCTGAATCTACGGGGAAAGTGCTCAGCGATGCACAGGTAACATTATCGTTTTATATTGATCCACAAAAATTAGTGGTGATGAAAGGGCAAGTACAAGTTGATGTTGAATTAGAGTGTCAACGTTGTGGCGAGCCATTCAAACAAACATTGGAATGTCATTTTATGTATAGTCCAGTGGCTAATTGGGATCAGGCTGATGACTTGCCGGAAATTTATGAGCCAATCGAATTTAATGAGTTTGGTGAAATAGATTTACTTGGTGCAGTGGAAGACGAACTTATTTTAGCTCTACCGCTTGTCCCAATGCATTCATCTGAACACTGTGAAGTGTCCGCGCACGAACAGGTTTTTGGCGAATTGCCTGAAGAATTGGCAAAAAAACCGAACCCGTTCGCTGTATTAGCTAATTTAAAGCAAAAGTAAATTAAATTTAGGAGTATAGCCAATGGCTGTTCAACAAAACAAAAAATCTCGTTCACGTCGTGATATGCGTCGTTCACACGATGCATTAACTACTGCTGCAGTATCAGTGGATAAAGCAAGCGGTGAAACCCACTTACGCCACCACGTAACTGCTGATGGTTACTATCGTGGTCGCAAAGTGATCAATAAGTAATTTTACTTATAAGGTATTCACTTGAACCGTCTAACCTTAGCGTTAGATGTGATGGGCGGGGACATTGGTCCCCGTATTACTATCCCCGCATCTCTTTCAGCGTTGGAAGCAGATCCAATGCTCTCTTTAGTGCTGTTTGGCGATAGCCAACAAATTTCCCCCTTACTGGAAAATGCACCTTCTTCTCTTTTAGAACGTATTCAAATTCATCATTGCACTAAGACTATTGATAACAATCAAGGTATTTCTCATGCATTGCGTCATAGCAAAGGCACGTCGATGCGTTTAGCTATTGAAATGGTTCAGAAAGGTGAGGCGCAAGGTTGTGTCAGCGCAGGAAATACAGGGGCATTGATGGGGTTGTCAAAGGTTCTCTTACAGCCTTTAGAGGGGATTCAACGCCCAGCGTTGGTATCCTTATTACCGTCGATGACGGGTGATAAAACCGTGATGTTAGATTTAGGCGCAAACGTAGAATGTTCTGCTCAAAATCTTTATGAATTTGCCATCATGGGCTCGATCTTTGCCGAAAACCGATTGAACTTAGTTTATCCACGTATTGCCTTACTCAATATTGGTGTGGAAGAAATTAAAGGGCATCAATCCATTCGTGAAGCTGCGAATTTATTAGAAAAATCGACCGCACTTAATTATACCGGCTTTATTGAAGGTAACCTTTTATTAAATGGTGTGGCTGATGTGATCGTGAGTGATGGGTTTTCGGGAAATATTGCATTAAAAACCCTTGAGGGGGCTGCTAAAAATCTGTTATCTCTTCTGAAAGGAAAAGAAAAACAGCCTATTTTTAAATCGCTTGCCAAATTTATTCTGCGTTTTTTCTTTAAAGATGCTTATCATCGCTTGAAACGCATTAACCCTGATGAATATAATGGGGCGTCTTTACTTGGATTAACGGCTGTTGTGGTGAAAAGTCATGGCAGTGCAAATGTGGATGCATTTGCTCGTGCAATTGCGGATGCCGCTTTGCAAGCGCGTTTGCAAATTCCACAAAAAATCTTGGCGGGTTTACAACGTTATTAATTAATAAGTTTTGATATGATGAATAGTAGAATTTTATCCACCGGTAGCTATTTGCCGAGCCACATTCGTACCAATGCGGATTTGGAAAAAATGGTTGATACTTCAGATGAATGGATCGTGACTCGTTCAGGCATTCGTGAACGTCGTATTGCAGCAGCAGATGAAACTGTCGCAACAATGGGATATGAAGCAGCCAAAAAAGCACTTGAAATGGCCAATCTTGATCCTCAAGAAATTGAGTTGATCATCGTTGCAACAACCAGTGGCTCTCACGCTTATCCAAGTTCAGCTTGCCAAGTTCAAGGTTTATTAGGTATTGAAGATGCGATTTCTTTTGACTTAGCAGCGGCTTGTACCGGTTTCGTTTATGCTTTAGGCGTAGCGGATAAATTTATTCGTTCAGGTAGTGTGAAAAAAGCCCTTGTCATTGGTGCAGATCTTAACTCGCGTAAATTAGATGAAACCGATCGTAGCACTGTCGTGTTATTTGGTGATGGTGCGGGAGCAGTGATCTTAGAAGCATCAGAGCAAGAAGGCATTATTTCAACACATTTACATGCATCGCCAGATAACAATGCGGCATTACTACTTCCACAAGCAGAACGTGGCGTGGAGAAATCTGGCTATATTGAAATGCAAGGTAATGAAACCTTTAAATTAGCGGTGCGCGAGCTTTCTAATGTGGTGGAAGAAACCCTTTCTGCTAATAATCTCCAAAAAACAGATATCGACTGGCTTGTGCCACATCAAGCGAATTTACGTATTATCACCGCGACAGCGAAAAAATTAGAGATGGATATGTCGCAAGTGGTGGTAACGCTTGATCGTACAGCGAATACCAGTGCAGCGACTGTACCAACAGCTTTAGATGAAGCGGTGCGAGATGGCCGAATTCAACGCGGTCAATTGCTTTTACTCGAAGCTTTTGGCGGTGGTTGGACTTGGGGTTCAGCATTGGTGCGATTCTAATTAATTTGTTAGAATCCCGACAGAATTTTAAAAGTGCGGTTAAATTTGACCGCACTTTCAACATTTTAATGATGAAGAAATAGGAAGAAAACATGAAAAAATTCGCAATGGTTTTTCCAGGACAAGGTTCTCAAGCTGTTGGTATGTTAGCTGATCTTGCTAACGAATATCCGGTAGTCACTGAGACGTTTAAACAAGCATCAGAAGCGCTTGGCTATGATTTATGGAACTTGGTTCAACAAGGTCCGGCAGAAGAATTGAATAAAACTTGGCAAACTCAGCCGGCATTATTAGCGGCATCCGTTGCGATCTTCCGTGTATGGCAAGAAAAATACCCACAATTACAACCAAGCGTGATGGCTGGCCACAGTTTAGGTGAATATTCAGCATTAGTTTGTGCCGGTGTCATTGATTTTAAAGATGCGATTAAATTAGTGGAATTACGCGGTAAATTAATGCAACAAGCAGTACCAGAAGGTACTGGTGCAATGTATGCGATTATTGGTTTAGACAATGAAGCGATTATCAATGCATGTAAACAAGCAGAGCAAGGTGAAGTAGTATCTGCGGTAAACTTTAACTCACCTGGTCAAGTAGTCATCGCTGGAGCGAAAGAGGCAGTAGAACGTGCTGCTGCATTATGTAAAGAAGCGGGCGCAAAACGTGCTTTACCATTAGCGGTAAGTGTTCCTTCACATTGTGCATTAATGAAACCAGCTGCTGATCAATTAGCTGTAACACTTGAAGGGATTACGCTTAACGCGCCAGCAACACCAGTATTAAACAACGTAGATGTTAAAGCGGAAACAGAAAGTGCAGAAATTCGTACCGCACTTATTCGCCAATTATATAGCCCAGTTCGTTGGACTGAAACCGTTGAGAAAATGGCGCAAGATGGCGTAGAGGTTTTAGTTGAAATCGGCCCAGGTAAAGTATTAAACGGTTTAACAAAACGTATCGTGGCAGAATTACAAGCAACATCAGTAAACGATGTGGCATCATTAGATGCTGTTGAAGCATTATTAGCATAAAAGGGGATTAAAAATGCAAAATAAAATCGCATTAGTGACAGGTGCAACACGTGGTATTGGCCGTGCAATTGCAGAAGAATTGGCATCAAAAGGTGCATTTGTAATTGGTACCGCAACCTCTGAAAAAGGTGCAGATACAATTTCTGCTTACCTTGGTGACAAAGGTAAAGGTTTAGTATTAAATGTGGCAGACAAAGAAAGTATTGATGCCGTATTAGAACAAATTAAAGAACAATTCGGTGATATTGATATCCTCGTGAATAACGCAGGTATCACTCGTGATAACTTATTAATGCGTATGAAAGATGAAGAATGGTTCGATATTATGCAAACCAACTTAACTTCTGTATTCCATCTTTCTAAAGCAATGTTACGTTCCATGATGAAAAAACGTTTCGGTCGTATCATTACTATTGGCTCAGTTGTGGGCTCAATGGGTAATCCGGGTCAATCTAACTATTGTGCCGCAAAAGCAGGTTTGATTGGTTTCTCTAAAGGCTTAGCGAAAGAAGTGGCATCACGTGGCATTACCGTAAACGTTGTGGCTCCAGGCTTCATCGCAACGGATATGACAGAAGTGCTTACTGAAGAACAAAAAGCGGGTATTCTTGGTAATGTCCCAGCAGGTCGTTTAGGTGAGCCAAAAGATATCGCAAAAGCGGTGGCGTTTTTAGCTTCTGACGATGCGGCTTATATTACTGGCACCACATTACATGTGAATGGCGGCTTATATATGAGCTAACCCTTTAGGGGATATATATCTGGGATTTTGTCTATAAAATATAGCAAAGCAGTTTAGTTAATGATAAAATCCCAATCGCAATGTAACTTTTTCTCTGTATGTATTTTTACATTGCCTATTTTTTTGTGGTGCGACCACCTAAGAAATAGTTGCAACTTTATCAAAAATGCATACACTAACCGCTCTTAAATGAGTTAAAACAACAATAGGAAAAACAAATGAGTATTGAAGAACGCGTGAAAAAAATCATCGTTGAACAATTAGGTGTTAAAGAAGAAGACGTAAAACCAGAAGCTTCTTTCGTTGAAGATTTAGGTGCGGACTCTTTAGATACAGTTGAATTAGTAATGGCTTTAGAAGAAGAATTCGATATCGAAATTCCTGATGAAGAAGCTGAAAAAATCACAACTGTTCAATCTGCGATTGACTACGTTCAAAACAATCAGTAATTTTTAAGTTGGGCGATCTTTTAGGTCGCCTAATTTATTTCTTTAAATTCCTTTCTAAATTACTTATCTTCAAATAAAACAAGATACATCTAAATCTTTTAAATTCAGACCGCACTTTCCTTTATTTAATCTCTCTCAGATTTGCTTTTATTGTTGGTTCCCCTATTTTTTGATTTAAAACAAAATTTACCCTAAAAATACTTATTATGAGTTAATTTTGGTGCTAATATTTGAGTCAAATTTTTTTCTAATTAACCATAAAATGATTCGGAGTATCTTATGGATTTTCTAATGAACCTAGGTGAAGGTAGCCAGTTTGCGATTCAGCTTGCTATTGTTCTTATCTGTTTATTTTACGGGGCAAAAAAAGGTGGTATTGCACTGGGTATGCTCGGTGGAGTAGGCTTAATTGTTCTTGTTTTCGGCTTTGGTATTGAACCAGGTAAGCCCGCTATCGATGTGATGTTAACCATCCTTGCGGTGGTGGTGACATCAGCAACATTACAAGCCAGTGGTGGTTTAGATGTCATGTTACAAATCGCGGAGAAAATGCTTCGTCGTAACCCGAAATATGTCAGTATTTTGGCACCATTCGTCACTTGTTTCTTAACTATTTTATGTGGTACAGGACACGTGGTTTATACCATGTTACCAATCATCTATGATATCGCAATCAAAAATGGTATTCGTCCTGAACGTCCAATGGCAGCAAGTTCAATTGCCTCTCAAATGGGTATCATCGCGTCACCCGTTTCAGTGGCAGTCGTGACTTTAACCACATTCTTAGTGAATGCTAAAACCCCATTAGCAGGTTTTGATGGCTATTTAGATTTATTAAAAATTACTGTACCTTCAACCCTTTTCGGTGTATTAGCTATCGGTATTTTCAGCTGGTTCCGTGGTAAAGATTTAGATAAAGACCCAGAATTCCAAGAGAAATTAAAAGATCCCGAATTCAAAAAGTATGTTTATGGTGATAGCACATCATTGTTGGACAAAAAATTACCACAATCTAGCTGGAATGCGATGTGGATCTTCTTTGGTGCAATTTTAGTGGTAGCGGTCTTAGGTTACTTTAAAGATTTACGCCCATCCTTTGAAAAATCCACACCAGCCCAAGTGGTTGAAATTGTTTCTGCTGATAAAGCTGTGAAAACCTTTAATGTTAAAGACGGTAAAATTGTGGCATTAGCGAAAGACGGTACATTAGTGCTTGATGTTAAAGACAGCAAAGCAAAAGCAAAAACTGCCTATAACAACGTTGCGATTTATAACGATAAAGGTGAAGTTGCTCAAACAATTACCGCTCAAGATAACAGTGTTGTGATCACAGCGGGAGATAAAACTGAAACGATTGATAACGCTGCAATCGTATTAAAAGATACCGCGAAGAAAAAAGTGAATTTAAGTATGGTTCACGTTATTCAAATTTTCATGTTATCAGCGGGTGCATTAATTGTTATCTTTACCAAAACTGATGTAGGCAAAATCAGTAAAAATGAAATTTTCCGTTCAGGTATGATCGCGTTAGTGGCTGTATTCGGGATTTCTTGGATGGCAGAAACCATGTTTACTGTTCACACACCAATGATGAAAGCAGCACTTGGTGATGTGGTAAAAGCACATCCTTGGACTTACGCTGTGATGTTATTATTAATTTCTAAATTCGTAAACTCACAAGCGGCAGCATTGGTTGCATTCGTTCCACTAGCTTTAGGTATCGGTGTTGATCCTGCTGTTATCTTAGCCTTTGCTTCAGCTTGTTACGGTTACTACATTTTACCAACTTACCCAAGCGATCTTGCTGCAATCCAATTCGACCGTTCAGGCACAACCCACATTGGTAAGTTTGTAATTAACCACAGCTTTATTTTACCGGGCTTAATCGGTGTAATCACTTCATGTATCTTTGGTTACATTTTCACAAGCTTGTTTGGTTATCTATAATAACTAACAGATAAAAGAAAAGGCTATTCGTTTGAATAGCCTTTTTTGTTTGTAAAGTGCGGTTAAATTTTAGGATGTTTTATCTCAATGCTACATTTGACTTTATCATTCATAAACATTCCTAAAACTGACCGCACTTTTGCTCTTCTTAAAATAAATTCCTGCTAAAGGTTGAAACATAGGGGGATTTATTGCGATAATCCTCATTATTTTTTGGGTGATCTTTCGGGCTACCATTTTTTCAGGTGGCCAGTTTTTATTAGGAAAGATTAAATTGAACATTATTTAAGTAAGTTAGAAGAATAACAATGGCTGAAAAACGTAATATTTTTTTAGTAGGTCCAATGGGCGCAGGTAAAAGCACCATTGGCCGTCAGCTTGCGCAACAATTGAATATGGACTTTGTCGATTCAGATGCAGTAATTGAGGAACGTGCGGGAGCAGACATTAGCTGGATTTTTGATTTAGAAGGCGAAGAAGGTTTTCGTAAGCGTGAAGAGCGAATTATCAATGAATTAACCCAATTACAAGGCGTTGTGCTTTCCACTGGTGGGGGAGCAGTGATGTCAAAAGAGAATCGTAATTATCTTTCTGCTCGTGGTATTGTGATTTATTTAGAAACCTCAGTAGATAAACAATATCAACGTACGCAACGTGATAAAAAACGTCCTTTATTACAAGGAACGGATAACCCGCGCCAAGTGTTGGAAGACTTAGCCAAAGTACGCAATCCGTTATACGAAGAAATTGCAGATATTACTTTGCCAACAGATGAGCAAAATGCCAAAGTAATGGTTAATCAAATTGTTGATTTAATTGATAATCTAAACGGCTTAAACGGTTCACTCTAAGGATTAAAAATGTTGTGCGTAAATGTTGAATTAAAAGAACGTCGTTATCCTATTTATATTGGCGAAGGGTTACTTAAAGATGAAACCTGTTATCCGCTGAAGAAAGGGGATAAAGTGATGATTGTGACTAATCCAACTGTCGCACAATATTATCTTGAGCCCGTTACAGAAACGTTAGAAAAAATAGGTTGTCAGGTTGAATCGGTATTATTGCCTGATGGTGAAAAATATAAAACGCTCGAGTCTTTAAACCTCATTTTTACCGCACTTTTAAAGCATAATCATGGGCGAGATACTACGATTGTTGCATTAGGTGGTGGCGTGATTGGTGATGTAGCAGGTTTTGCTGCAGCAAGTTATCAGCGTGGTGTGCGTTTTATTCAAATGCCTACCACATTATTAGCCCAAGTGGATTCTTCTGTTGGTGGCAAAACCGCCGTTAATCATGAGTTAGGCAAAAATATGATTGGGGCGTTTTATCAACCTTCTACGGTGATCATTGATACCCTTACACTCAATACTTTGCCAAAACGTGAAGTGAATGCGGGACTTGCGGAGGTTATAAAATATGGGGCGATTTTAGATTATGCCTTTTTTGAATGGCTTGAAGCTCATATTGATGAATTGGTCGCGTTAAATCAACATTCACTGCAGTATTGCATTGCGCGTTGTTGTCAAATCAAAGCCGATGTTGTTGCACGCGATGAAACTGAAAAAGGCGATCGTGCATTATTAAATCTCGGTCATACTTTTGGTCATGCAATTGAAACACATTTAGGCTACGGAAATTGGTTACACGGTGAAGCCGTTGCTGCTGGAAGCATGATGGCAGCGGTGTTATCTGAACAATTGGGCGATCTTTCTTTTGAAGATGTTGCACGTTTAGAAAAACTTTTAGCGCGTGCTAATTTGCCGACTGTTTCGCCTGATACCATGCAGCTAGACGATTATTTACCGCACATGATGCGTGATAAAAAAGTGCTGGCAGGCAAGTTGCGTCTTGTGTTGCTAAAAGCGCTTGGTCAAGCCTATGTGGCAACTGATACTGACAAATCTCTTGTGCTAAACGCGATTGAGCGTTGCACACAACATGACTAACAGTCATTGCTCCATGTTGCGTCCGAAAAATAATAAAACGAAACCCCGAATTAAACACCGCCCGTTTTTAAAATGGGCGGGTGGTAAATTTCGTTTAACGGACGATCTCAATCGCGTCTTTCCTAAAAGAAAACAGTGTTTGATCGAACCTTTTGTGGGGGCGGGGGCTGTTTTTCTTAATTCTCATTTTGAGCGTTATATTTTGGCAGATATTAATCCGGATTTGATTAACTTGTTTAATATCGTCAAAGAAAATGTGGATGCCTATATTGAGGCTTGTAAGCCAATTTTCTTCGCCGAAAATGCCAATACAGCCGGCTATTATTACGCTCAGCGTGATGCCTTTAATCAATCAAGCGATCCTTTCGAGCGTTCGGTGTTGTTCCTTTATTTGAACCGTTTTGGATTTAATGGATTGTGCCGTTATAACAGTAAAAATGAGTTTAATGTGCCCTTTGGCGCTTATAAAACCCATTATTTCCCTGAAGATGAATTGCGCTATTTCGCCCATAAAGCACAAAGTGCGGTATTTTTATGCGCTGATTTTCAACAGACCTTTGAATTAGCGGATAAACACAGCGTGATCTATTGTGATCCGCCTTATGCACCGCTTCCGCAAGATACCAATTTTACTGGATATGCAGGAAATGCTTTTGGCCTTGAACATCAAAAGAATTTAGCGGAATGTGCAAAGAAAGCGCAAAAAGAAAAGCAAATTTCCGTGGTGATTTCTAACCACGATACGAAATTTACGCGTGAGATTTATAAAGGGGCAAAATTTAAACGCGTTAAAGTACAGCGCTCGATCAGTCAATCTTCAGAAAAACGAGTTAAAGTAAAAGAATTAATCGCCATCTTTAAAGGTTAGTTTAGCAGGTTAATTCTGGATTGATTTTAATCTCAAAGCCTTTTACTTCGGGATAAGTCGGTTGAATTGCAGTGAGTAATTCGCTTTGTCGAAATAAAATCCCTTGGCGAACGACCGCACTTTTGACTTCGATAAAGAGTTTCCCATCTGTGATGGAGCCTAAACGAAAAAGTCCTTTAAATTCTTGAGGAAAAAGGCGGCTGATGTTTTGGTTCAGTTCATTCAACATTAACCCTTTCTGCATGATTTTGGCAAATTGAGATCCTTCCAGCACATCAATAATATTCATGGCTTTTTGATAACGCTCATGCTTGTTTTCCACAAAAATACCCCAATAATGACTTTACGTTGAATTTCCGATACAATACACACAAATTTTGTCAGAGACAATAAGATGATGAAATCAAACAAAGGTAAAACAAATTTCTGGTCGCAGTTGCTGTTAAGCATGATTGCGATTTTTGCTTTACCTGTTGCTCAGGGATTGGAGGCGCCGCCTTCATCAAATATGAGTGGCGAAAATTACCAAACATCATCTGAACAACATATGTTGATTGCGGTGCGTGAAATTCGTCAAGCATTGCAGGTTCAACCTCAGCCAACAAATCATAAAACCCATTCCAATCAAAAACACGAAAAAATTCAACCGCACTTTATTGCGGCAGAGTTTCCTGTTTTTGCCCCTATTCGGGCCGGTCCTGCTATTATTTAATTTTCTTTTATCTTTGAACGAACCGATTTTTTAATCGGATGATCCTTTTTATTTTTTATTTGAAAGAGAAATTATGAGTTTTTTAACAAAAATTTTTGGCAGCCGTAACGAACGTATTTTACGCAGATTAAGAAAACAAGTTGCGAAAATTAACAAAATGGAGCCGGCTTTTGAAGCATTAAGTGATGATGAATTAAGAGCAAAAACTGACGAGTTCCGTAGCCGTTTAGCTAACGGTGAAACCTTACAACAAATTTTACCAGAAGCGTTTGCAACCGTGCGTGAAGCGGGTAAACGTGTACTCGGTATGCGCCATTTCGATGTGCAATTAATCGGTGGTATGGTGCTAACAAACCGTTGTATCGCAGAGATGCGTACGGGTGAAGGTAAAACCTTAACCGCAACCTTGCCTTGTTATTTGATGGCGTTGGAAGGTAAAGGTGTACACGTTGTAACCGTGAATGATTACTTAGCACGTCGTGACGCGGAAACTAACCGCCCATTATTTGAATTCTTAGGTATGACTGTTGGAGTGAATATCCCTGGTTTACCGCCTGAAGCAAAACGTGAAGCTTATGCGGCAGATATTACGTACGCGACAAACAGCGAATTAGGTTTTGATTACCTTCGTGATAACTTAGCGCATTCTAAAGAAGAGCGTTTCCAACGTCATTTAGGCTATGCCTTAGTGGATGAAGTGGACTCAATTTTAATCGATGAAGCGCGTACACCATTGATTATTTCAGGTCAAGCAGAAGACAGTTCTGAGCTTTATATTGCGGTAAATAAATTAATTCCGAATTTAATTAAGCAAGAAAAAGAAGATACGGAAGAATATACCGGTGAAGGCGATTACACTTTAGATCTTAAAACCAAACAAGCGTATTTGACTGAACGTGGTCAAGAAAAAGTTGAAAATTGGTTAATTGAACAAGGTTTAATGCCAGAAGGTGATTCACTTTATTCGCCTGCACGTATTGTATTGTTACACCATGTCATGGCGGCATTACGTGCGAACACCTTATTTGAGCGCGATGTAGACTATATCGTGAAAGATGGCGAGATCGTGATCGTCGATGAACATACTGGCCGTACTATGGCGGGGCGTCGTTGGTCTGATGGTTTACACCAAGCAATCGAAGCAAAAGAAGGGGTGGAGATTAAGAGCGAAAACCAAACTGTTGCGTCGATTTCTTACCAAAACTACTTCCGTCTTTATGACAAATTAGCGGGTATGACAGGTACAGCAGATACCGAAGCCTTTGAATTCCAACAAATTTATGGTTTGGAAACTGTCGTTATCCCAACCAATCGTCCAATGATTCGTGATGATCGTACGGACGTCATGTTTGAAAATGAAGAATACAAATTCAATGCAATTATTGAAGATATTAAAGACTGTGTCGCTCGCAATCAACCGGTTCTTGTCGGTACCGTATCCGTTGAAAAATCTGAAATGCTTTCTCAAGCGTTAGATAAAGCAGGCATCAAACACAACGTATTGAATGCGAAATTCCACGCACAAGAAGCGGAAATTGTTGCGGAAGCAGGGGCGCCAGGTGCAGTAACCATTGCAACCAACATGGCGGGTCGTGGTACCGATATTATCCTCGGTGGTAACTGGAAAGCAAAAGCTGCAAAATTAGAGAACCCAACTCCAGAGCAAATTGAGGCACTTAAAGCTGAGTGGGAGAAAAATCACGAGATCGTGATGCAAGCCGGTGGTTTACACATTATCGGGACAGAACGTCACGAATCACGCCGTATTGATAACCAGTTGCGTGGTCGTTCAGGTCGTCAAGGTGACCCAGGTTCTTCACGTTTCTACCTTTCTTTGGAAGATGGCTTAATGCGTATTTATCTGAATGAAGGTAAATTAAATATGATGCGTAAAGCCTTCACCCAACCAGGTGAAGCGATGGAGTCTAAGCTTCTTGCTAAAGTGATCGCGTCGGCACAAGCGAAAGTGGAAGCTTTCCATTTTGATGGTCGTAAAAACTTGCTTGAATATGATGATGTGGCTAATGATCAACGTCATGCGATTTACGAACAACGTAATTACTTGCTCGATAACGATGATATTTCAGAGACTATCAAAGCTATCCGCAGCGATGTATTTAACGATGTGATTGACCAATATATTCCACCACAATCGTTGGAAGAACAATGGGATATTAAAGGCTTAGAAGAGCGTTTAGCGCAAGAGTTTGGCCTGGAGTTACCAATTGAACATTGGTTAGAAGAAAATAACAATCTTCACGAAGAAAACTTGCGTGAGCGCATTATTCAAGAAGCCGAAGATGAATACAAAGCGAAAGAAGCGCTTGCAGGTGAAGAAACCATGCGTCATTTCGAAAAAGGCGTGATGTTACAAACTCTTGATGAACTTTGGAAAGAGCACTTGGCGGCAATGGACTATTTGCGTCAAGGTATCCATTTACGTGGTTATGCACAAAAAGATCCAAAACAAGAGTACAAAAAAGAATCTTTCCGTATGTTTACTGAAATGTTGGATTCTTTAAAACACCATGTGATTACGACACTTACTCGCGTGAAAGTACGTACGCAGGAAGAGATTGAAGAAGCGGAACGTGCACGTCAGGAAATGGCTGAACGTGAAGCATTAACACATCAAGCTGTAGATGAAAATACAGAGCAAGCTCAAAGCGAGGACTATTCTGATCGTCATATTGGGCGTAATGAGCCTTGTCCTTGTGGGTCAGGTAAAAAATACAAGCATTGTCACGGCAGTAAAGCTCGATATGCTTAGCTAAGGAAAAGAGCGGTTAAATTTTTGCGTGTTTAAAACACCGCTAAAAATGACCGCTCTTTCTAATTTTGAGATAAGGAAGAACGATGAGTAAGCCTATCATTCAAGTTGCGGCAGGGATTATTCGTAATGAATTTGGGCAGCTATATTTGACCCAGCGCTTAGAAGGGCAAGATTTTGCGCAAGCATTAGAGTTTCCTGGCGGCAAAGTTGATGCAGGTGAAACCCCTGAAGAAGCCTTAAAAAGAGAATTGGAAGAAGAGATTGGCATTCATATTTTAAATGCTGAGCTGTACGAACGTTTTCAATTTGAATATCCAACCAAAATTTTAGATTTTAGTTTTTATTTGGTCACAGAATGGATTGGCGAGCCGTTTGGTCGAGAAGGTCAGGAAGGTTTTTGGCTTGAACAAAGTGAGCTTGATGCAGGGCAATTCCCCCCAGCCAATTTAAAGCTGATTCAGCGTTTAGTGGCTGAGAGTGCTAAATAACATTTAATCAAATTTATTTATTATGATTCCAAGTATTTTTCTGAGTTTATTTTTTATTGCGACGGTGATTTTTATCGTCAATTCGCACTATCGTTGGACATATTTTTTTGCGATTGCGTTATTCGTTTTATTGTTTAGCGCTATGTTTGCAATAACCGGTCAATGGCAACGCGGATTGAATTTTGCGTCCGTACTTTTTGTGGTGTTGATGCTATTCCATCGAATGAAAATTCATTACTACAAACAGCCTTTACTCATTTCAGATTTTTGGCTTGTGACAGACTGGCGAAATTGGGAAACCCTCTTACATTATAAAGGGGCGATTTTCGGCGTGTTGGGGCTATTAGGTCTGTTGGGTTATGCTATCTTTGGCTGGTCAGATGCTGAAACTGCATCTACTGGATTTCGCGTATTTGCAGCAATACTTGCAGCAACAAGCTTTGGTTTAATGTGGCATTATTCTAAAGATCCAGATGCGACAAAAGTCTGGCTGGATTCATTGCCGGATGATGGTCGAGATGTTTTCTTAAACCTGCCTATGTCTTGTCGTGGCGTATTCTTTAAAGTGCCAGAATTTGAAGGTAATAGCCAAAAATTTAAAGAAAAAATGACCGCACTTTTAAGTGAAAAGACGGAGAGTAAAACTGAAAGTGCAGAAAAGCCTGATATTGTGGTGTGTCTACAAGAATCAACCTTGAATCCTCATCAATTTGATTTTGATGCAGAAACCATCCCGCCATTTTCAATGTTTAATAAGCAAGAAGATACTGCGTTTGTAAGTCCATTGCGAGTGCATACGGTGGGTGGCGCAACGTGGAAATCTGAATTTGCTTTCCTTGCGGGGGTGCCTTCAACCGATTTTGGTGCTTTGGCAAGTGGGGTGTTTTATTCGGTTGTGCCACACTTACAAACGGGTTTTATCAAAAATCTTCGTGAGCAAGGCTATTTTTGTGTGGCGTTATCGCCTTTTACGAAAGGTAACTACAACGCAAAACCAGCTTATGACCACTTTGGTTTTGATTTGATGTTGCAACCACAAGATTTAGGCTATCCCGCATCAATCAGCAAAAATCTTTGGCATATTAGCAGTGAAGAGATGATGTATTACACCAAACTGATTTTACAGAAACAGCATCCATCATTGGAAAATGTGAAACAGCCCATGTTTGTTTATGTGCTCACGATGAAAGAGCACGGCCCTTACAACACGAACATGCCAAACCATTTTAATTTGGCGAGTAAGCGTTTAGGGGGAAAAGCGATTTCCTGCCTAAATGATTATATTGATCGCATTGCTAGCCTCAATGAGGCAATCGAAGGTTTAAATGATTATTTAAAATCACGTGAAACGCCTTATGTATTCGGTTATTTTGGTGATCATCAAGTCGCTTTTGATAATCAGCTTCCACCGAAAAAAGGTAACTTTGCGAACCCGGATTATTTGACTCAATTTGTAGTTAGAACTAATCGTAAGACTGACTTTGTTCAACAGCAAGATTTCTTAGATTTAGCCTTTGTTGGTGGTGTATTGCTTGATGTGGCAGGTTTATCACCGAAAGATGACTTTATGCGAGCGAATATCGCTATGCGTCAGCTAAGCCAAGGGAAGCTCGAAGATGCAGAGGATATGGATTTAGTGAATAGCTATCGAAATTATCTGTATCAAGATTTAAAAATTGCGCAATAATAAAAAATCTCGGTTAACGCCGAGATTTTTTTATAAGCAAAATTTAACCGATAAGTCTGCCAATTTTACCCACACGTCGTGACCATATTCTTGCTTGGTTGTGCGCTCAATATCTGCCAACTCTTGCAATATTTCAAAGAGCTTTTGATAGGTGAGTCGTTGTATCGCTGCCGTATAAAGATGACGACGATTCTGCCAAATTTTGAGGCGGTCAAAATCCGCTTTGAGTGTCTGTGTTGGCAAACTTGTTTGAAGAGATGGATTGCGCAGCTGTGGTTTTGTTAATTCTAACAAGGTGAGTAGTTCACGCTGCAAAGTACGCAATAAAATGACAGGTTGCACATCTTCAGCTTGTAAACCTCGCAAAATCCGCTTTGAACGATTTGCCTTGCCTGCTAACAATGCATCAATCCATTGGAAAGGGGTAAAAACAGAAGATTGCTCTACGACGGATTTTACGCGGTTATACGTGAGTTTGTGATCAGGATAAAGCAAATCTAAAAGCTGTAATGCTTGTTTCAATGCCAGTAGATTATTTTCATAGCTATAACAAAGCAGTTGAACGGCTTCCTCATCAGCTGATAATCCCATGTTTTTTGTACGATGCTTAACCCAACGAGAAAGCTGTTCTGAATTTGGTGTTTGGCAGTTAACAATAACAGCTTGTGGCTCAAGTTGATTTGCTTGAATAAACCACTCTTGTTTTTCGGCTGCTTTAGACAATTTAGGCAAGGTGAGAACAAGCAAGCTATCTTCATTTAATCCACTAATAAATTGCTGAAGGTTTTTCTGCAAAAGTGCGGTCAAATTTTCGGGTAAATTGAGAATGAAAATTTGCTTATTAAAGAAGAGCCCCATAGATTGGCTAGCCTCAATTAATGTAGGCCAGTCAGTATTAGTATCTATGGTGATTTGATTTTTTTCGTCAAAACCTTGAAGAAGGGCGGCTTGGTGAATGAGGTCTTCACTTTCACTGAGCAACAGGGGATCTGCCCCAACCAAAAAATAGACTTTCGCTAAATGGCTGTTCAGGTTAGAGGCCAGTTGCTCAGGAAAAATGCGGTTCATTATTTTCCTTGAACTTGATGTTGCAAGGCGGCCATTTTATTAATTAATTGGCGAGCCGCTTGTTCACGCATATCATTCCAAATCACATCGCGCTCAGCTGATTTTGCTAATGCAGCACGTGAGTTATCAAAGAAAGTGCGGTTGATTTTTGCAGAGATTGGATAGGTTTCTCCGTTAGCCAAGCGTACACTTGCTTCAACATCAAGGGTCAGTACTTTTTCTGCTTCACGACCTTGTTTAAAGACTGATGCGACTTTGTCGCTTGAAGTCTGTTTATTTAAACGCAACACTGGCACCCCTTGTTTTGCAGGCACAAGGTTTACGTTGTTGCTAAGCAGTTGCTTACGCATAGCCATAGACATTTCACTGTATGGGTCGCTACTTTCAAGAGCCATTGTTTTTAATTCTGCAGGAACAGCCGCACCATTATCGAAGTGCCAACCACAAGCCGTTAAAAAGGCAGTTGCCCCAACAAAGCAGATCGTTTTGATTGATTTCATCATAAAAATTACCTGTAAAATTCACCGCACTTTATTTTGTTTAAGAGCTGTTTATGCAACTCTTAGAATAAAATGCGGTTATTTTATGGATTATTGCGGTTTAACCACCACATTTAACAATTTACCTGGTACATAAATCACTTTCACGATTTGTGTATTGTCAGTAAATTTCTTCACATTTTCATCTGCAAATGCAACCGTTTTCACGGTTTCTTCATCCGCATCAGCTGCAACGGTGACTTTACCACGAACTTTACCGTTGACTTGAACCACGATAAGTTTTTCATCTTCGACCATCGCTGCTTCGTCAGCTTTCACCCATTCGGCATGATCAATGTTACTTTCGTTGCCTAAGGCTTTCCATAATTCAAAGCAGATATGGGGTGTGATTGGATAAAGCATACGCACGACTGCGCTTAATGCTTCTGCCATCACAGCACGATCTTGTTCACTTTCTAATGGCGCACGGGTTAATTTATTCATTAACTCCATTACTGCCGCGATAGCGGTATTGAAAGTCTGACGGCGACCAATATCATCGCTTACTTTGGCGATCGTTTTATGCACATCACGGCGAAGCGCTTTTTGGTCTGCAGAAAGTGTGGTCACATCTAAAGCGGTTTTTGCAGGATTTTGACTGTATTCATACACCAAATTCCATACACGACCTAAGAAACGTTTTGCCCCTTCTACGCCAGATTCTTGCCATTCAAGCGTCATTTCTGCAGGAGAAGCGAACATCATGAATAGACGCACAGTATCTGCACCGTATTTTTCCACCATCTCTTGTGGGTCGATACCATTGTTTTTGGATTTCGACATTTTGGTCATACCGGTATGCACCAATTCACGGCCTTCTGGATCGGTTGCTTTGATAATACGACCTTTTTCATCACGCTCAAGGGTCACTTGCGTTGGGCTTACCCAAATACGCTCGTTGGTCGGACTGGTGTAATAGAACGCATCGGCTAATACCATGCCTTGGCATAATAATTTTTGTGCCGGCTCATCGCTCGTTACGAAACCTGCATCACGCAATAATTTGTGGAAGAAACGGAAGTAGAGCAAGTGCATTGTCGCGTGCTCGATACCGCCGATATATTGATCCACCGGCAACCAGTAGTTAGCTTCATCTTTATCCAACATGCCTTCAGCATAGCTTGGTGAGGTGTAACGCGCGTAGTACCAAGACGATTCCATAAAGGTATCAAAGGTATCAGTTTCTTTTAACGCAGGCTCACCATTGAAGGTGGTTTTCGCCCAGTTTGGATCTGCTTTAATTGGGCTTTTCACGCCATCCATGACTACATCTTCCGGCAGAATAATCGGTAAATCTTCGATTGGTGCCGGTACGGTTTCACCGTTTGGTAAGGTGAGCATTGGAATTGGTGCACCCCAATAACGTTGACGAGAAACGCCCCAGTCACGTAAACGATAATTAACTTGGCGTTTACCCACGCCTAATTTTTCTAATTTGTCCGCAATACCGTTGAATGCAGCATCAAAATCCAAACCATCAAACTCAGCAGAGTTCACTAATTTACCGTGCTCAACGAAAGCTTGTTTGGTTAAATCAATTTCTTCATCAGCAAGCGGTGCGATCACTTGTTTAATTGGCAAACCGTATTTTTGAGCAAATTCAAAGTCGCGTTGGTCGTGCGCCGGAACAGCCATTACTGCGCCAGTGCCGTAGTGCATTAACACGAAGTTAGCGACCCAAATTGGTAATTTTTCACTGGTTAATGGATGAATCGCGAATAAGCCAGTTGCCATCCCTTTTTTCTCCATAGTGGCAAGGTCTGCTTCGGCCACTTTGGCATTTTTCGCTTCACGGATGAATTCAGCCAATTGAGGATTTTTTTCTGCCGCTAATTCTGCTAATGGGTGCGCTGCCGCGATACCTAAATAGCTCACACCATAGAAAGTATCTGGGCGGGTGGTATAAACCGCAACTTTTTCTGCGGTATCCGCCACATCAAACGTAATTTCCACCCCTTCAGAACGGCCAATCCAGTTACGTTGCATGGTTTTTACCATATCTGGCCATTGTGGTAGTTGATCTAATCCACCTAATAATTGTTCTGCATAGTCGGTGATTTTAATAAACCATTGTGGGATTTCTTTTTGTTCGACCGGAGTATCACAACGCCAGCAGCAACCTTCGTGCACTTGTTCGTTCGCCAATACGGTTTCATCGTTCGGACACCAGTTCACAGTTGAGGTTTTTTTGTAAACTAAGCCTTTTTTATAAAGCTCAGTAAAGAACCATTGTTCCCATTTGTAGTATTCCGGACGGCAAGTCGCAATTTCGCGATCCCAGTCATAACCAAAGCCCAACATTTTGAGCTGGTTTTTCATGTATTCAATGTTTTCGTAAGTCCATTTTGCGGGCGCAGTTTTATTTTTAATCGCAGCACCTTCAGCTGGCAAACCGAAAGCATCCCAACCAATCGGTTGTAATACGTTTTTGCCGTTCATACGTTGGTAACGTGAAACTACATCACCGATGGTGTAGTTACGCACATGGCCCATGTGTAAACGACCTGATGGGTAAGGGAACATTGAAAGACAGTAATATTTTTCTTTAGACGTATCTTTGATTGCTTTGAAGACTTTATTTTCAGCCCAATATTGTTGAACGGCAGGTTCAATCAAATCAGGGCGGTAATGTTGTTGCATAGAAAATCACCTTAAATTTTGACCGCACTTTGCGGCATATTTTGCTTTATAAAATGTGGTATAGGATAGCGTAAAACGGGGAAAATTGGTAGAAAGTGCGGTGATTTTTTTACTGATTTTATAAGAGATTTTGAATTTCAGATGGAATTAATTTAGGCGAAGGAATCCAAACTTGTTTATGTCGGTTTAATTCACCTTTTTCAAGTATGATTGTACTTTTAGGTACTTTGAATGCTTTACTCAAAAATTTCATCAAGTGAGCATTTGCTTGACCATCAACAGGTGGTGCGGTGATCGTGATTTTGAGTTCATCATCATATAATCCCACAATTTGATCTTTACTGGCTTTGGGTTGCAAAATGATTTTAAGGCGTAGTCCTTCAGATGTTTGTTCGATTGCTGACATAACTAAATTTACTTACCATATTTACAATAAGGGCTGGAAAATCCAGCCCGAAAAAATAATGTTATTTTTAACCGCACTTTACGCAGCAATTGCCCATAAAAGGTTAAAGTAATCGTAAAAGAGATTATTCAAAAATAACAGGATAATAGCGATAACCATCGGTGAAAAATCAATCACGCCCACAGTTGGTAAAATGCGTTTAATGGGTTTCAATAATGGTTCGGTAAGTTGATATAACGCATAGAATGCAGGATTATTGCCACGATTAAACCAACTTAAAATTGCACCGGCAATTAACACATAGAAAATGGCCACACCGATATTTTTAATTAGTCCTAATATGCCCAATAGCAAGAAGAAACTGAGATTTAATCCGCCAAAGAGAATCGATTTTAGTCCGCAAAGCAAGAAGACTAAAAACAGTGCCGCAGTTTCCACTTTTTTCACCACAGGAAAAACTTTACGCAATGGGGCAATAACTGGCTGGGTTAATTTCAGCGTAAATTGAGAAATAGGATTGTAATAATCCACGTTCGCTAAGGGGAGCCATACGCGTAAAATTAACACTAAACAATACAGATCGATAATCGATCCTAAAAATAATGCAGTTTGGGAAATTTCCATTATAACCAACCTTTCCGTTTAAAATAGATATAAGGCGTAAGCGCCGCACCAATCATTAATCCAATAGCCATTGGGTAACCATATTTAAAATGGATCTCTGGCATAAATTCAAAGTTCATCCCGTAAGTAGATGCCACAAGTGTTGCCGGTAGGAACATCACCGACACCACCGAGAAGAATTTCATGATTTTATTCTGCTCGATATTAATATAACCCATTGCCGCCTGCATTAAAAAGTTTACTTTTTGGAACAATGATTCATTATGCGGTTGCAATGATTCGATATCTCGTAAGATTTCTCGTGCTTGTTCTAACTGATTTGGCGGTAAGCGAGTTTTACGCACCAAGAAACCCAATGCACGTTGTGTATCCATCAAACACAAACGCACTTTAGAACTGGTATCTTCTTGTTCTGTTAGGGTATTTAAGGCTTCATTGAAAGCTTCATCTTGCGTACCGTTTAAAATCACGCGACTTAATTTTTCTAAATCCGCATAAACGTTTTCGATAACATCGGCTAATTGCTCAATTTTGGTCTCAAATAAGTCGAGTAAGACTTCATACGCATTGCATTCCAATAAGCGTTGGCTACGGGAACGCATACGATATAAACGGAATGCCGGTAATTCACGATCACGCAGGGTGAATAAACGACCATCACGAATAGTAAATGCTACGCTTGCGAGGTCAGCGTAGTTTTCTTCGTCTTCACAATAGAAGAATGAGTGCAAGTGCAAGCCATCTTCGTCTTCGAAGAAACGTGCGGACGCTTCGATATCTTCCAATTCGAGGAATGAGGCGAGACTTTGTCCTAAGCCTTCTTGCAACATTTCACGTTCTTCCCCTGTCGGCTCCAGCAAATCTAACCAAATGGCAGAGCTGAGATCGGCTGGTTCGTCATCAATACGAAGCAAGCGGGAATCGTTAATGGCAAAAGCGTTAATCATTGGTCATACTCCTTTTGGGATTATGAAGATCCAACTGTGAACAAAAAAAGATCAAACGAAATTGGCACTAGAGAAAAGTGCGGTCAAATTTTTGTATGTTTTAAAAATGGGTTTCGTTCGATAAAAGATGCCGAAGAAAGGTAAATTGATTACCAGCGAGCTCTCGCTGATAAGAGGCGAGAGTCTAAAGCGATATTCGGTATCGACTATGACTGTCCAAAGTGTGTGTCCTTCTCGTTAAAAAATCGGTCGAATGTTACGCTTGAAAGGCGTATTCGTCAAGTGATTATTGAAAAGGACACGGCACTTTTTAATTAATTGGTATATTGATTAATTGCGTTAGTAACTTCTTGATCTTGATAGATATTATTAACAATATCTTTGAAGGTTTCACCTAATACTTTTTGAATTTCATCATTGCTCGCATTAAATGCGCCAGATTGTGAACGGGTCGCATTAAAGGTTTTGTTGTATTGTCCGCGTGGACCTTGTACATAAACAACTGCTTGGATTTTGCTGTTCAAGGTATAACGTAAATTACCTTGATCTACGTGAGTGTTGAATTCTTTCACTTCAACGGTTACACCAGCATTTGCATTATTAGCTTGTCCAATGCGGAAACCTTTGCTGACTAAATTTTGTTGCATTACTTGTTGGAAAAGTTGAGTGACGCTTGGTGAGGCATTTAATTTAATCAGCTCACCTGATTTAGTATAAGTTGCAATTTCTTGTTGTGGACGAGAATCGCGAGTATTGACTGTTACCACTGCTGATTGGTTAATATTCATTGATGCAGTTGGCGATTGAGGGGTAAAAGTTAAGGTATTAGATTGCGCTTGGCAACCTGCTAAAAATAATGTCGCAGCCGCCAATGTCATTGTTGATAATACTTTGATTTTGTTTGTTACTTTCATAATTTCCTCATTGAATTAGGTTAATTTGTGTTATTCTTACAAACTTAACGCTGAATGTATAGCAAAAAGTTAGGGAGTTTATTTATGTCAAAACAGCAAGAATTATTAGAGAGAATTCAAGCCGAATTTCAACCGCACTTTGCCACCGTAGAAAATGAAAGTCATATGCACAGTTCCGGTCGAGGGGCTGATTCTCATTTTAAATTAGTGATTGTCAGCGATGCTTTTGAAGGCATGCGCAAGGTGCAGCGTCACCAAAAACTTTACCAACTTTTTGCCGATGATTTAAAAAATGGCATTCACGCATTAGCGCTTCACCTCTATACAAAAAGCGAATGGGAGAGTCTAGGTGAAGCATTTCCAAAATCACCAAATTGTCTTGGTGTTGGACAGTAAGTATTTCCTTACGTTCCCTATATTAGATTTTCATAAGAAGAGAGAAGGTAAGAGACATTCTCTCTTTTTTAATTTCTATTTATTTTTAACTCCTAATAAGTATAAGCCTAAAAGATTCACAAATATTTCACAAAAAGTAAGGGTGTAAAGTGGAATAAAAGCCCATTTTTCGATAGAATAAGGCGCTTTTAATTTTCGAATTTCAATTTCTGGATGTGTGAGTAATTCCTTACTCGTCGAGGAATTAAACAGATTTGAGTTTTTGAATTTATGTGTCAGTTAATAACGCTTTGATCTTAAAAGTGTTTTCTGGTCACGCTCAATCGTGAGATTGCTTTTAGAGTGTATGCTTTAATCGCAATCGTGTTTTTAACCTAGAAAAGTAGTGCAAACAGTATGATTACAATCAAAAAAGGCTTGGATCTTCCTATTGCAGGAAAACCAGCACAAGTAATCCATAGCGGTAACGCTGTGAATCAGGTTGCGATTCTTGGTGAAGAGTATGTGGGTATGCGTCCTTCTATGAAGGTACGTGAAGGCGATGTTGTGAAAAAAGGCCAAGTGCTTTTTGAAGACAAGAAAAACCCTGGAGTGGTTTTCACAGCCCCTGCAAGTGGTACTATCACTGTAATTAATCGTGGCGAAAAACGTGTATTACAATCTGTGGTCATTGATGTGCAAGGTAACGATCAAGTTACTTTCGCTAAATATAACGCAGGTGAGCTCAATACGCTTTCTTCTGAACAAGTTAAACAAAACCTCGTTGAATCCGGTTTGTGGACAGCATTCCGCACCCGTCCGTTCAGCAAAGTGCCTGCCTTAGATGCAGAACCTTCTTCTCTGTTTGTAAATGCGATGGATACTAATCCTTTGGCAGCAAATCCAGAGGTGGTGTTAAAAGAGCATTGGCAAGATTTTATTGACGGTTTAACAGTATTAAGTCGTCTATTCCCAAATAAACCATTAAATCTATGTAAAGCGGGTAATAGTAATATTCCAACCGTGGATTTAGCTAACCTAAAAGTACATGATTTTGGCGGTGTTCACCCTGCAGGTTTAGTGGGTACACATATTCACTTTATCGATCCGGTTGGTGTTCATAAAACCGTATGGCACATCAATTACCAAGATGTGATTGCTGTAGGTAAATTATTCACTACGGGCGAACTTTATGTTGAGCGCGTTGTTTCTCTTGCTGGTCCGCAAGTGAAAGAGCCTCGTCTAGTTCGTACCGTAATTGGTGCTAACCTTTCTCAATTAACGGCAGGTGAGTTAAAAGACGGTAATAACCGTGTGATTTCTGGTTCTGTGCTTTGTGGTCAAACAGCAAAAGATGCTCACGACTATTTAGGTCGTTATGCATTACAAGTTTCTGTGATTGCAGAAGGTAATGAGAAAGAGTTCTTAGGTTGGATCACTCCACAATCGAACAAATATTCGATTACCCGTACCGTATTAGGCCACTTTGGTAAAAAATTATTCAACTTCACTACTGCAGAAAATGGTGGTGAGCGTGCAATGGTACCAATCGGTAGCTATGAGCGCGTGATGCCGTTGGATATTTTACCGACATTATTATTACGTGATTTAATCGTGGGCGATACCGACGGTTCACAAGCGTTAGGTTGTCTTGAATTAGATGAAGAAGACTTAGCGTTATGTTCTTTCGTTTGCCCGGGCAAATATGAATACGGTTCAATCTTGCGTCAAGTATTAGATAAGATTGAGAAGGAAGGTTAAAAATGGGTTTAAAAAATCTTTTTGAAAAAATGGAACCCGCGTTTTTACCAGGCGGTAAATACAGCAAGCTTTATCCGATCTTTGAATCGATTTATACCTTGCTTTATACACCAGGTACGGTAACGCACAAAAACACACACGTTCGTGATGCGTTAGACTCAAAACGTATGATGATTACGGTTTTCCTTGCGTTGTTCCCTGCAATTTTTTACGGGATGTATAACGTGGGTAACCAAGCGATTCCCGCTTTAAATCAATTAGGCAATTTAGATCAATTAATTGCTAACGATTGGCACTATGCGCTTGCAAGTTCATTAGGTTTAGACTTAACCAATAATGCAACTTGGGGTTCAAAAATGGCATTAGGGGCGATCTTCTTCTTACCAATTTACTTAGTGGTATTCACTGTTTGTACGATTTGGGAATTATTATTCTCAGTAGTGCGTGGTCATGAAGTAAATGAAGGGATGTTCGTTTCAACCATTTTATTTGCGTTAATCGTTCCACCAACATTGCCATTATGGCAGGCTGCACTTGGTATCAGCTTTGGTATCGTGGTAGCGAAAGAAATCTTCGGTGGTGTAGGTCGTAACTTTATGAACCCTGCGCTTGCTGGCCGTGCATTCTTATTCTTCGCTTATCCGGCTCAAATTTCCGGTGACTTAGTATGGACTGCTGCAGATGGTTTCTCTGGTGCAACCGCACTTTCACAATGGTCTCAAGGTGGTCAAGCAGCATTACAACACACTGTAACCGGTCAACCTATTACTTGGATGGATGCATTCATCGGTAATATTCCTGGTTCAATGGGTGAGGTTTCAACGCTTGCGTTATTAATTGGTGGTGCGTTAATTGTATTCACCCGTATTGCTTCTTGGCGCATTATGGCTGGTGTCATGATCGGTATGATTGGTACAGCAACTTTATTCAACTTAATCGGTTCTGATTCTAACCAAATGTTCTCAATGCCTTGGCATTGGCACTTTGTATTAGGTGGTTTTGCACTTGGTATGATCTTCATGGCAACCGACCCTGTATCAGCTTCATTTACCAACACGGGTAAATGGTGGTACGGTGCGTTAATTGGCGTGATGGCTGTATTAATTCGTACAGTGAACCCAGCTTATCCAGAAGGGATGATGTTAGCGATTTTATTTGCAAACTTATTTGCACCAATTTTCGACTACATCGTGGTTCAAGCAAATATCAAACGTCGGAGAGCAAGAACAAATGGCTAAATTTAATAAAGATAGCGTTAGCGGTACAGTTACCGTTGTTGTGTTGCTAAGTTTAGTGTGTTCTATCGTGGTTTCTGGTGCTGCAGTAGCATTAAAATCCAAACAAGATGAACAAAAAGCACTCGACGTTCAACGTAACATTTTAACTGTTGCTGGCTTAATGGAAGAAGATAATGCATCAGTAATTAAAGACACTTACAGCAAATTTATTGAACCGCGTTTAGTTGATTTGCAAAGTGGTGATTACGTTCAAGCTTCAGCAGAAGAAATTAATAAATTTGAACCTAAAGATGCCGTTAAAGATCCAGCTAAAAGCCAAGCTATCCCAGCTGAGGCTGATAAAGCAGGAATTAAGGTTCGTGCAAACCAAGCGCGTGTTTATCTTGTAAAAGATGAACAAGGCAATGTAACCCAAGTTGTATTACCAATGTATGGCCGTGGTTTATGGTCAACCATGTATGGTTTTGTTTCTGTTGCACCAGATGCGAATACCATCAAAGGTATTACTTACTATGATCAAGGTGAAACAGCCGGTCTTGGTGGTGAAATTGCGAACCCACGTTGGCAAGCACAGTTCGTTGATAAAAAATTATTCGATGAACAAGGTAACCAAAAATTCAAAATCTACAAAGGTAGCTCTGCTGCAGATAAAGAGCACGGTGTAGATGGTTTATCTGGTGCGACCTTAACCAGTAACGGTGTACAAGGTTCATTTGATTATTGGTTCAGCCAAAATGGCTTTGGTCCATTCTTAGCGAAATTTAAAGCAGGAGAAATCAAATAATGGCTGATGCAAAAGTAAATTTGAAAGGTCTTTTATTAGATCCTATTGCTAAAAACAACCCGATTGCCTTGCAAATTTTGGGTATCTGTTCTGCATTAGCGGTAACAACCCAATTACAAACAGCGATCGTAATGGCGATTGCAGTAAGTTTGGTAACCGGTTTCTCTAGTTTGTTCATTTCATTGATTCGTAACTATATTCCAAATAGTATCCGTATCATTGTGCAGCTGGCGATTATCGCGTCTTTAGTAATCTTGGTTGACCAAGTATTAAAAGCTTATGCTTATGGTTTATCTAAGCAGCTCTCTGTATTCGTTGGTCTTATCATTACAAACTGTATCGTAATGGGCCGTGCAGAAGCGTTTGCAATGAAATCACCTCCATTAGAAAGTTTTGTAGACGGTATCGGTAACGGTTTAGGTTATGGTGCGATCTTATTAATTGTCGCCACATTACGTGAATTAATCGGTTCTGGTCGTTTACTTGGTTTCCCTGTATTCCAAACTATTCAAGACGGCGGTTGGTATCAACCAAACGGTTTATTCCTTCTTGCACCAAGTGCGTTCTTCATTATCGGCTTCGTTATTTGGGGCTTAAGAACGTGGAAACCTGAGCAACAGGAGAAATAATCAATGGAACATTATATTAGCCTATTCGTGAAGGCGATCTTCATTGAAAACATGGCGCTCTCTTTCTTCTTAGGGATGTGTACTTTCCTTGCGGTTTCTAAGAAAGTTTCCACGGCGTTTGGCCTTGGTGTTGCAGTAGTCGTCGTACTTGGTATTGCGGTACCCGCTAACCAATTTGTATACGAACACGTATTAAAAGATGGCGCATTGGTAGAAGGTGTGAGCCTTGAGTTCTTAAACTTCATTACCTTTATCGGGATTATCGCGGGTCTTGTTCAATTACTTGAAATGACCTTAGATAAATTCTTCCCTGCACTTTATAACGCATTAGGTATCTTCCTTCCGCTTATCGCCGTAAACTGTGCGATCTTCGGTGGTGTATCTTTTGCCGTGCAACGTGAATACAACTTCGCTGAAGCAGCAGTTTATGGTATCGGCGCGGGTATAGGTTGGATGTTAGCAATCGTTGCGCTTGCAGGTTTAACCGAAAAAATGAAATATGCCGATGTACCGGCAGGCTTAAAAGGATTAGGGATTACCTTTATCACTGCGGGCTTGATGGCGCTTGGCTTTATGTCATTCTCTGGTATTCAGTTATAAGGAGGCATAAATGAGCGAATCTTCAATTTTATTATTAGGTGTTGCGGCATTTACGGTTATCCTTTTAGTGCTCGTTGCGATTATTTTATTCGCTAAATCAAAATTAGTGGATTCTGGTGATATCACCATTTCTATTAATGACGATCCTGAAAAAGCGATCACTTTACCAGCTGGTGGTAAATTACTTGGTGCTTTAGCAAGTAAAGGTATCTTCGTTTCTTCTGCGTGTGGTGGTGGCGGTTCTTGTGGCCAATGTGTCGTCAAAGTAAAAAGCGGTGGTGGTGAAATTTTACCAACCGAACTTTCTCATATCAGCAAACGTGAAGCGAAAGAAGGTTATCGTTTAGCTTGCCAAGTCAATGTAAAAGGCAGTATGGATGTTGAATTGCCAGAAGAAATCTTCGGTGTGAAAAAATGGGAATGTACTGTTATTTCTAATGATAACAAAGCAACCTTTATTAAAGAGCTTAAATTAGCGATTCCTGAAGGTGAAGAAGTTCCTTTCCGCGCAGGTGGTTATATCCAAATCGAAGCTGATCCACATACGGTTTACTATAAAGATTTCGATATTCCAGAAGAATACCACGAAGATTGGGACAAATACGATTTATGGCGTTATGTGTCTAAAGTGGATGAGCATATTATCCGTGCTTACTCAATGGCTTCATACCCAGAAGAGAAAGGCATCATTATGCTTAACGTGCGTATTGCAACGCCTCCACCACGTCAACCTGATGCACCTCCAGGTCAAATGTCTTCTTACATTTGGTCATTAAAACCAGGTGATAAAGTGACAATTTCAGGTCCATTCGGTGAATTCTTTGCGAAAGAAACCGACAACGAAATGGTCTTCATCGGTGGTGGTGCGGGTATGGCGCCAATGCGTTCTCATATCTTTGACCAATTAAAACGTTTACACTCTAAACGTAAAATGTCATTCTGGTATGGTGCACGTTCTAAACGTGAAATGTTCTATGTAGAAGATTTTGATCAGCTTCAAGCAGAAAATCCAAACTTTACATGGCATGTGGCATTATCTGATCCGTTACCGGAAGATAACTGGACAGGTTACACCGGCTTTATTCACAACGTACTTTATGAAAACTACTTGAAAAATCATGAAGCACCAGAAGATTGTGAATACTATATGTGTGGACCTCCGGTGATGAACGCTGCGGTAATCAAAATGTTGAAAGACCTCGGTGTTGAAGATGAAAACATCTTATTAGATGACTTCGGTGGTTGATTTTAGTTAATCAAAACATCATGAAAACTGACCGCACTTTGTGATGAAGTGCGGTCAAAATTTAAGGTGTTTTTAGAAAATTTTCTATGATTACAGGTAAATTTTGTTTAGTTTGCTAGTAGTTCACAGATTTAGGAAATCCAGATGAAAAAATTAATAAGCGGTATCGTGGCGGTGGCAATGGCATTAAGTCTTGCAGCCTGTGAAAAAGAAACAAAAGTTATCTCATTAAGTGGTAAAACAATGGGAACAACTTATCATGTTAAATACCTTGATGAAGGCTCAATGAAAGCAACATCTGAAAAGACGCATGAAGAAATTGAAGCTATCTTAAAAGATGTGAACGCGAAAATGTCCACTTACAAAAAAGATTCGGAATTGAGTCGTTTCAATCAAAATACCCAAGTGAATACACCGATTGAGATTTCAGCAGATTTTGCCAAAGTATTGGCCGAAGCGATTCGTTTAAATAAAGTGACTGAAGGTGCATTGGATGTAACTGTTGGCCCTGTCGTTAATTTATGGGGATTTGGCCCGGAAAAACGTCCAGAAAAACAACCTACACCAGAACAATTAGCTGAACGCCAAGCTTGGGTTGGTATTGATAAAATTGCCCTCGATATGAGTGCTGCCAAACCGACATTAAGCAAAGCACTTCCTCAAGTTTATGTCGATTTGTCCTCGATTGCTAAAGGCTTTGGCGTTGATCTGGTCGCTGAAAAGTTAGAACAATTAAATGCTCAGAATTACATGGTTGAAATCGGCGGAGAAATTCGTGCGAAAGGAAAAAATATTGAAGGCAAACCTTGGCAGATCGCAATTGAAAAACCAACTACAACAGGTGAAAGAGCGGTTGAAGCTGTCATTGGATTAGACAATATGGGAATGGCAAGTTCTGGCGATTATCGAATTTACTTTGAAGAAAATGGTAAACGCTTTGCTCATGAAATTGATCCGAAAACAGGTTATCCAATTCAGCATCATTTAGCCTCAATTACGGTACTTGCACCAACTTCAATGACTGCAGATGGCTTATCAACAGGGTTATTTGTGCTTGGTGAAGACAAGGCGTTAGAAGTGGCTGAGAAAAATAATCTTGCCGTTTATTTAATCATTAAAACAGATAATGGTTTTGTGACAAAATCATCCTCTGCTTTCAAAAAATTAACAGAAACAAAAGAATAGTTATGCAAACTTTATTTTTTACTTTAATCGCTTTCGTCGCAATTATATTGTTGATGTCTATCGGATTTATTATCAAAAAACAAAGTTTAAAAGGCAGCTGCGGTGGTTTATCTACCCTTGGTATTGCCAAAGCTTGTGATTGTGATAAACCTTGCGACACGCTTCAATCAAAATTAGATGCGGGCGATAAACAAGCAAAAGCCGAATATGAACAAAAATTTGCGAAGAAAGACGATGATTCGCAATTTTATGAAGTGAAGTAGTTCCATTTAACGTTGTGATGAGAGAACAGTATGCCCTATGTCAATATTAAAGTGACCGGTGGAGCAGAGGCGCCGACAGCTAAACAAAAAGCAGAGTTAATTGAAGGTGTCACCCATTTATTACAGAAAGTGTTAAACAAAAATCCCGAAACAACAGTGGTGGTTATTGACGAAGTCGATATGGATAACTGGGGGATTGGAGGGAAAACGGTAACTTCTCGACGTTCAATGAAGTGATCATGCCGTAACCTGTATGAAAGTGCCCGAAATTGTCGGGCATTTTTACTCTTACTTGATTTGCGGTAGAATGCCCAATTATTTATTTAGTGGAACATTTATTACTAAACTATGAAATCACAAACCTACGAAAAACATTTTCCGAAACTCTCTGCAGAACAACTTGCCGAAAATTCCACTAAAAAAGTGATTTGCGGTATGTCCGGCGGGGTAGATTCTTCGGTGTCTGCCTTTATTCTTCAACAACAAGGCTACCAAGTGGAAGGCCTGTTTATGAAAAACTGGGAAGAAGATGACGATACCGATTATTGTACAGCCGCAGCGGATCTTGCTGATGCACAGGCAGTATGCGACAAGCTAGGTATTAAGCTACATAAAATCAATTTTGCGGCGGAATATTGGGATAACGTGTTTGAACATTTCTTAAAAGAATACAAAGCTGGTCGTACGCCAAACCCCGATATTCTTTGTAACAAAGAAATTAAATTTAAAGCCTTTTTAGAATATGCCGCAGAAGATTTGGGCGCTAACTATATTGCTACCGGCCATTATGTGCGTCGTCGTGGTGCAGATAATCAAGCAGAGCTATTGCGCGGCTTGGATAGCAATAAAGACCAAAGCTATTTCCTTTACACGTTGAGTAAAAATCAGGTAGGCCAAAGCCTTTTCCCTGTTGGTGAAATTGAAAAGCCGATCGTACGTGCTATTGCAGAAGATTTAGGTTTAATTACTGCGAAGAAAAAAGACTCTACCGGTATTTGTTTTATCGGTGAGCGTAAGTTTAAGGATTTCTTAGCGCGTTATTTACCGGCTCAACCTGGTGATATTCGTACTGTTGATGGTGAAATTATTGGTCGCCATGATGGTTTGATGTATCACACGTTGGGACAGCGTAAAGGGTTAGGCATTGGTGGTTTAAAAAATGCGGGTGATGAGGCTTGGTATGTGGTAGATAAGGATGTTGAAAATAATGAGCTTATTGTCGCTCAGGGGCATGACCATCCTCGTTTATTTTCAAAAGGTTTGATTGCTAGCCAATTACATTGGGTTGATCGCGAGCCAATTCGTGAATTAGTACGTTGCACGGTTAAAACACGTTATCGCCAACAAGATATTCCTTGTGTGATTGAACCGATTGATGATGAAACTATTCGAGTGATTTTCGATGAACCTCAATCAGCCGTCACACCAGGACAATCTGCCGTATTTTACCTTGGTGAAATTTGTTTGGGCGGTGGGATTATCGAAGAACGGATTAAATAACCTAACAAAAAAGGCTTGGGATCCCAAGCCTTTTTCTTTGCGAAATTATTCGCCCAAACGCTCTTTAATACGAGCAGATTTACCTGAACGTTCACGTAAGTAGTAAAGTTTAGCTTTACGTACTGCACCTTTACGTTTAACAGTGATTGAATCTACAACTGGTGAGTGAGTTTGGAATACACGCTCAACACCTACACCGTTAGACACTTTACGTAAAGTAAATGCTGAGTGCAAGCCACGGTTACGAATTGCAATAACCACGCCTTCGAATGCTTGCAAACGACGTTTGCTACCTTCAACTACCCATACTTTAACTTCTAAAGTATCACCTGGGCGGAAGCTAGGTACGTTTTGTTTTAATTGTTCTTGTTCAAGTTGTTTGATAATGTTAGACATTGTTTGATCCTTTATTGATCCTAGATGTAACTGAAACTAACTGTTATGCTCGGCTTGGGCCTCTTTTAACAGTCTACGTTGTTCGTCAGTCAGAGCTAGGCCTTCTAAGAGCTCAGGGCGTCGGAGCCACGTTCTTTGTAGCGATTGTTTTAATCGCCATTTCCGAATTTCTTCGTGATGTCCCGACATCAGCACAGGTGGTACAGTTAATCCTTCTAACACTTCCGGTCTGGTGTAATGCGGGCAATCTAATAAACCGTCTGCAAAAGAATCTTCTTCTGCGGAGGCTTGTTTGCCTAATACACCGGGAATAAAACGCGCAACAGCATCAATTAATGTCATTGCCGGCAATTCCCCACCGGTCAGAACGTAATCGCCAATTGACCATTCTTCATCAATTTCAGTTTGAATCAATCGCTCATCAATACCTTCGTAACGTCCACATACCAAAATCAATTTCTGATTTTGAGCAAGCTCGGTTACACCGCCTTGATCGAGTTTACGTCCTTGTGGCGAAAGGTAAATCACCTTTGCGCCTTCTCCTGCCGCTGCTTTCGCAGCATGAATCGCATCCCGTAAAGGTTGCACCATCATCAGCATTCCCGGACCACCACCATAAGGACGGTCATCCACGGTTTTATGCTTGTCGAATGTAAAATCTCTTGGATTCCAACATTCTACTTGCAGAAGATTATGTTTTACGGCTCTACCTGTAACCCCAAATTCCGTAATCGCTTTAAACATTTCGGGGAATAATGAAATCACCCCTATCCACATAAAAAGCCTACTACATTACGTTTGTGCATACTTGAGATTAGAAACCAGCGTCCCAATCCACTTCAATTGTTTTCGTGGTGAGATCGACTCTTTTAACTACTTGTTCATACAAGAATGGAATTAACCGCTCTTGTTTTTCAAAAGCATCTTTAGTATTGGCTTTCACCACTAACACATCATTAGAACCAGTTTCCATCATCTCTGTTACCGTTCCCATTGTATAACCTTCTAAGTTTACGACTGAACAACCGATTAAATCGTGCCAGTAATAATCGCCTTCTTCCAGTTCTGGGAATACAGATAAATCCACACCAATTTCAACATTTGCTAAAGTTTGTGCGGCCTCACGATCATCAACACCTTTTAATTTAACGATGATTTCGTGATTATGATGACGCCAGTTTTCTAATTCCGTTGGCTGCCATTCACCTTTGATTTTTAAAAACCAAGGTTGATAATCAAAAATGCTTTCAGCTTGTTCTGTTGATGAATAAATACGTAACCACCCACGAATACCGTAGGTTGAGCCTAATTTGCCCACAACTTCAATACGTTGTTGTTCCATATTTTTCACCTATCTTAGTTTAAGAACTAAATCAAAAAGCGAGATTATGCTTTTTGAGCTTCTTTTACCAAAGTCGCAACACGGTCTGAAAGTGAAGCACCTTGAGCAACCCAGTGGTTTACACGCTCAAGATCAATACGAAGACGCTCTGCGTTACCTTGTGCGATTGGGTTGAAGAAACCTACACGCTCAATGAAACGACCGTCACGTGGTGAACGACTGTCAGTTACTACGATTTGATAAAATGGGCGTTTTTTAGCTCCGCCACGAGATAAACGAATGGTTACCATAACCTTCCTCTAAATGTTTAATTACTAAAAGAATATTCTCAAACTCGAAAGTGATTTAAGAATATAGCTTACTTTTTTCTCTGTATATATAGACAAAAAGCTTGCGAATTTTATACTTTTTGAGCAAACTTGCAAGTTTTCGATGAGCATTCTAATAAGTACGTTATATTCTCTTGAAAAGGTAAACATTATCATTCACATGCAATTTTGTTTTACGTATAATCTAAGAAACTCTCAAATAGTTTTAGGTCAAGTTTACGCGTTAAGCGGTATTTTATATTGATAAAATATCAGTTAAATGAGGTTTATTATGAAAATCGGTTTTCATTCTGTGTTACTTGGATTAGCGTCATGTATTGGCATTCAACAATCTGTGATAGCGAGTCCTCCTCCGTCTTCTCAACAATCAGTATCTACTGAGTCCGCTGAGGCTTTAAAACAACAATTTTCAATCGCTTTAGCCAAACAAGAAAAGCAACAAGTTTCGATTTTACAGAAAAAACTCACCGCACTTTTTTCTTTACCTCCTCAATTCCTAGATAATCAGATCCAAATAAGCGAAAAAATCCTAACTCGCATTTTTAAAACAGATAAAAATCTCACTCCTAAATTTCTTGATTACTTATACTTTGAGCCGATAAATACTGGCGATGCTAATTTAATTCAGGAAATGAAGAAAAACTTATTGGTGTCTTTTTTAGCGAATGAGCAGGCAAAAATTTATATTCGTCAAACAGATAATTCGGAGCAATTTGTTCAGGCTTTACTAGAAAGGGGAGCCAAACCAGATCAAATTATATTATTGTCTTTGGATGCTAAAGGCATATTTCAAAAAATTATTGAACAGATGCGTCAAGATTTTCCTAATCAAACAACTTTTTCTATTACTGAGAATCGAGTGAGTTTGATAACCCCTTCTTCTGAAATTAAGCCCCGCCTCGCTCTAGCCAATATGATGTTTGCTCGTCAATTTAAAGGGGTGGAGGTTGATGATTTTTCGTATTTAGATCAAGCACGTGAAAATCTTCAACACAATAACTATGCTATTCGTTATAAGACTTTCCAAGCAATGCTTGAAGGCTTAAATTAATCCGTTTACTCACAAGGAGCCATTATGTTTTTATCTAAAAAATCAGTTACCTTTGCAGTTAGTGCGTTAGCAATGCTTTGCTCAGGTGCAGCCTTTGCTAAAGAAGCGCCGCAAGCACATAAAGCTGTGGAGTTAAGTATCTTACATATTAACGACCACCATTCTTATTTGGAACCGCACGAAGCAAGAATTAATCTAAATGGTCAACAAACAAAGGTTGATATTGGCGGTTTTTCTGCTGTGAATGGAAAACTTTATGAGTTACGTAAAAAGTATAAAAATCCATTAGTGCTACATGCTGGTGATGCGATTACCGGTACTCTGTATTTCACACTTTTTGGCGGTTCCGCTGATGCGGCTGTCATGAATGCTGGTAATTTCCATTATTTTACTTTGGGTAACCATGAATTTGACGCGGGTAATGAAGGTTTATTAAAACTACTCGAGCCATTAAAAATTCCAGTACTTTCAGCCAATGTTATTCCTGATAAAAATTCAATTTTATATAACAAATGGAAACCTTACGATATTTTCACTGTGGATGGAGAAAAAATTGCCATTATCGGTTTAGATACCGTGAATAAAACGGTTAATTCATCTTCACCAGGTAAGGATGTGAAGTTCTATGATGAAATTGCTACCGCACAAATTATGGCAAATGCGCTAAAACAACAAGGCATTAATAAAATCATTTTACTTTCACATGCAGGAAGTGAAAAAAATATCGAAATTGCTCAAAAAGTAAATGATATTGATGTGATCGTTACTGGGGATTCACATTATTTATACGGAAATGATGAATTACGTGGTTTAAAACTTCCAGTAATCTATGAATATCCGCTTGAATTTAAAAATCCGAATGGCGAACCGGTATTTGTAATGGAAGGTTGGGCTTATTCTGCTGTTGTGGGTGACTTAGGTGTTAAATTCAGTCCTGAAGGTATTGCGTCTATTACTCGTAAAATTCCTCATGTGTTAATGAGTTCTCATAAACTTCAAGTGAAAAATGCGGAAGGTAAATGGACTGAATTAACAGGCGATGAACGTAAAAAAGCGCTTGATACTTTAAAGTCAATGAAGAGTATTTCACTTGATGATCATGATGCAAAAACAGACATGCTTATTTCAAAATATAAAAGTGAAAAAGATCGTTTAGCACAAGAAATTGTTGGCGTCATCACCGGTTCTGCAATGCCGGGTGGTTCAGCAAATCGTATCCCAAATAAAGCAGGCTCAAATCCAGAAGGTTCTATTGCAACGCGTTTTATTGCAGAAACAATGTATAACGAACTCAAAACAGTGGATTTAACCATTCAAAATGCAGGCGGTGTTCGTGCGGATATTTTACCAGGCAATGTAACCTTTAATGATGCTTATACTTTCTTACCTTTCGGGAATACGTTATATACCTATAAAATGGAAGGTTCGTTAGTGAAACAAGTGCTTGAAGATGCGATGCAATTTGCTTTAGTTGATGGTTCTACAGGGGCATTCCCTTATGGCGCGGGCATTCGTTACGAAGCGAATGAAACACCAAATGCAGAAGGTAAACGTTTAGTGAGCGTGGAAGTTTTGAATAAACAAACCCAACAATGGGAACCAATTGATGATAATAAACGTTATCTTGTTGGTACTAATGCTTATGTAGCTAGCGGTAAAGATGGTTACAAAACGTTTGGTAAATTATTTAATGATCCAAAATATGAAGGCGTTGATACATACTTGCCTGATGCGGAAAGTTTCATTAAATTTATGAAAAAACATCCGCAATTTGAGGCTTATACTTCATCAAATGTGAAATTTAATGCTTCTAGCGATGTGTTACCAAAAAAATAAAAGCTAAAATATATTGAAAATAGCGCGTATTTAACACTCGATTTTATACCTCAGGCAAACCCACTTTATAGACCATCTGGTAAAGGTGGGTTTATTTTTTGTCGTTTTATCTCTTTCTATTACATTTCACTTTAGATTGCCATTCAAGCAGTCAGTTTCGTAGAGTTTTTACCATTACCTCATATTAATAAAGTCTGAATTATAAAAAGCGTAAAAAAGCCCATAGCACAAGGGCATTTTCTTGATATTTTGTGCTTGCTTGCATGTGTACTTTCGACGAACCTCTGTAATGGGCATAACTATGTCTATGGTGTTGTTCTGCTTCCGTAAAGTTATGATAATGAAATTGATGTAGCGTGGAACTCTCCCCTAGCTTGGTTAGACGGTTACTTACGTAGTGGTGGAAAAACCTTAAATGGTGCCATGCGTGATACCGACCAAGATCGTCAAAGCTATTTAGTTGTTAATGATCCAACTATCCAATCGATTGAAGATTTAAAAAATAAAACTATTGCTTTTGGTGCAATTGATTCTCCACAAGCGCGGTTAATTCCTATCGAGTTTTTACATCAACATGGCTTGGAATTTGGTCAAGATTATGTAGAAAAACGCTTTGATGTAGGTGTTGGTTTGCATGGCGATCATGTAGGCGGTGAATTAGATGCAGCCAATGCATTAAAAGATCGCCAAGTCTCTGCAACATGGATGTTAGATTTCAACTTTGAACGTTGGACAAAAGATGGCACACTCGATCCAGCAACAGTTCGAGTACTCGCAAAAACACCATCATTTGACCATTGTATTTTTAGTGGGCGCTTGGGATTAAATGAAACCAAATTCAATGCATTCACCGAAACCTTGTTCAAAATGGATTACAACAATCCAGAACATAAAGAAATGATGGATTTGGAAGGATTAAAACGTTGGGTTGCGGGCAGAACAAAAGGTTTTGCTCAATTACAAGCTGCCAATGAATATTTAAAATTCTTTTAAGATTGATATGTCATGATGGGCGTGTAATAAACGCCCATCATTGTGGATTTTCTATGGAACTTTTCACAACTTCCCTTTTAGGCTCAATGCCTCGTAGCCAAGCACTTTTGATGGCGCGTAAAAAGCACGCACTTGGTAAAATAACCACAACAGAGCTTAAGCAAATCGTTGTTCAAGAAACAAAACAAATTGTCGAACTTCAACAACGTACTGGCATTGATATTATCACGAGTGGCGAATTACTTCGCGACAATTACCTTTCTTTTATTGCACAAAAAATTCAAGGCGCAATCTTGATGAGCATGAGTGAAATGCTCGATCACATTAAAGAAAAGCAAATTTTTGAGTCAATGCTAGAAACCTTGGATGTTCCCGCACTTTCCATAAAAAATGCTATTTGCGTGGGAAAAATCAGCTACAAACAATCTTTAGTAGCAGATGAAATGCTGCTACTAAAAAATCTAACCAGGCAACCAATTAAAGCAACCTTGCCAGGGCCTTACTTAATGGCTCGATCTATGTGGCTTTCGCCTGTGTCAGGGCTACATTATTCATCAAAAGAAGAAATGGCGAAGGATGTTGTATCTATATTAAAGCAAGAAATTGATCATTTATGTGAGCTAGGCGTAAGTGTAGTTCAATTTGATGAGCCTGTTTTGACAGAAGTTATTTTTAGCCATCATCAAACACGTTCATTTATGTGTGCCGCGTTAAGCGAAAAACAAGATTTTGCTGCGGAACTACAGTTTGCGAAAAGTTTAATTACTCAAATCTTTGAGTATGCAAGAAATAAAAATATCAAAACCGCATTACATGTATGCCGTGGTAACTGGAGCAAAGATGAGAGCGTATTACTACGCGGACCTTATACGTCATTAGTGGATTTATTTGAATCGGCATTACCTGATATTTTAATGCTCGAATTTTCTACGCCAAGAGCGGGAGAATTAAGTTCGTTGTTAGAAAGTGAAATCTTAAGACAAAAATGTATTTTAGGCTTAGGCGTCATCAATCCTCGTTCTGATGAGGTGGAAACCGTAGATCAGATTGTTCAACGAGCGGAAAAAGCTTTAAATTACCTTCCACCAGAGCAAATTTGGCTAAATCCAGATTGTGGATTTGCCACTTTTTCTAACCGCCCTTTAAATGGTTTTGATATTATTGAAGCCAAACTTAAGGTATTAAATGAGGCAAAATCAATATTGAGGGAACGTTATGTATCACGTACCTGAAAGTGAATGTTTTACAGCGAAATATCGAGCCGTATTACGCGGAGAAGAAATTAAATTATTCACACCGAATGACAGTATTTCGCTCTATTCACAAGTCAATTTCGATAACCAATCGTTACAAAAAAGTGCGGTAGATTATTTTGCTGTTTCTATTCTAGGTGGCATTTTGAGTAGTGTAAAAGCGCATTTTGCTCAACAACGTGCCGATATTGTAGAAATGGAAGGAAAAATTTGGCTCAACCTCGCCAATCCTTTAACCTTACTTGGTGTGCATGGTTATGATGAACCTCCACACATAACCGATTGTAAAATTAAAATTTTTATTTCATCTGATTTAGATGATCAGACGTTTGATAAGCTTACTGAAGCTGCATTAAGAAATTGTTTTATCTACAACACATTAAATAAAACGTTTTCTTTTACTGTCTTGTTTGAGCAAGTTTTGTAATTCATTATATCAGTTAAAAATACGACTTAAATTAAATACCATCAATATTTTCCTAATTTGAAATAATTGGTATTTTTTGATACCATAAATGCACTTTTGGAAACAATCCACTCAAATCCTACTGAGCGTTTTCTTCAAAATCGCACTTCTCCGTGCTATCATTTGCGATGGTTCCATCTCACCATTTAGGGCTTAAGGCCTTATTTTATTTAATCTGATTTTATTTTTATTCACTTAATTTTTAAGGGGGAAGCGTTGTCCTTATCTAAATTTATGGAAAAGCAAACGTCGTTCAATCCTTTAGTGATTGGTGCAACGTTATTTTTTGTGGTGTTGCTTGTCGCGATGATTTTAATAGCACCTGAACAAACACAAACTTTATTAAATGCTGCTAAATCGGGCATTTTTGCCAACTTTAGTTGGTTTTACATCTTAGCATTCTCGGTGTTTTTGGGCTTTTTAGTCATTTTATCAGTCAGTAGCCTAGGTAATATCAAATTAGGCAATGATGAAGAAGAGCCTGAATTTGGTTTTCTGTCTTGGTTGGCGATGTTATTTGCTGCCGGTATGGGGGTAGGGTTGATGTTCTTTGGTGTAGCAGAGCCATTGACGCATTACTTATCTGATATTACCACAGGCAGCGCAGAGCATAAGCAACAAGAAGCCTTGTTACACACCTTATTCCACTGGGGAATTCATGCCTGGGCGGTGTATGGCACGATTGCGTTGGCATTGGCTTACTTTGGATTCCGTTACAAATTACCTTTGGCATTACGTTCTTGTTTCTATCCGTTATTGAAAGAGCGTATTAATGGCAAGTTAGGCGATCTTATCGACATTATGGCGTTACTTGCCACCTTATTTGGTGTTATCACAACATTAGGTTTTGGTGCATCACAATTGGGTGCAGGCTTACATCAATTAGGCTGGATTAGCGAAAATAGCTTCAGCTTGCAAGTTGTCGTAATTGCCGTGGTAATGAGTTTAGCGATATTTTCCGCGATTTCTGGTGTAGGGAAAGGGGTAAAAATCTTAAGTGAGCTGAATTTAACATTAGCTTTCTGTTTGTTGATTTTCGTCTTAGTGGCGGGGCCGACACTTTATTTGTTATCCGCTTTTAGCGACAACATCGGAACGTATCTTAGCAACTTAGTAAAATTAAGTTTCAAAACCTATGTGTATGAACAAGAACATACAGACTGGTTTAGCGGTTGGACAATTCTGTATTGGGCATGGTGGTGTTCTTGGGCACCATTTGTCGGTTTATTTATTGCTCGTATTTCGAAAGGGCGTACAATTCGCGAATTTATTTTCGGCGTATTGGTGATTCCTAGCATGTTCGGTATCTTGTGGTTTACCGTATTTGGTAATACAGCCATTTGGTTGAATGATGGTGAAGCTGCAGGTACGTTAGGACAAATGATTTCTTCGCCTGAAACGTTGCTCTTTAAGTTCTTAGATTATTTACCGCTTTCTGGCGTGACGGGCTTAGTGAGTTTGGTGGTGATTTCTTTATTCTTTATCACCTCAGCAGACTCTGGTATTTATGTATTAAATAACATTGCATCACGCGATAAAAGCCTTGCAGCACCTCGTTGGCAGGCCGTGATGTGGGGCATATTAATGTCAGTTGTCGCCATTGTTTTGATGCAATCAGGCGGCTTGGCTAATCTACAGGCAATGACGTTATTAGTGGCGTTACCTTTCGCCATGTTGATGTTATTGATGTGTTTTAGTTTATGGAAAGGCTTGAATGCGGATAAAAAATATTTTGATACCAAAGTTAATCCAACTAGTATTTTCTGGACGGGGGATAAGTGGAAAGAACGTTTGGAACAAATGATGAACCAAACGCAAGAAAAAGATATTTTACGCTTCCTTAAACATACGGTATTGCCGGCAATGCGTGAGCTACGCCAAGAATTGATTGGTAAATATGAATTGAGTGTGCAAATTAACACGTTATTTGATCAAGATGAACCTGCAGTCGAGTTAGTCATTCAAAAAGATTTGATGCGAGACTTTATGTACGGGGTGAAATCTATCGGTCGTGAGGTGTCAGAGCAATTAATTAATGATGATAACTTGCCACATATCCAACATAGTATGACCTATGAGCCATACACTTATTTCTTTGATGGTCGAGTGGGTTATGATGTGCAATATATGGACCAAGATGAATTGATTGCCGATATGTTGAAACATTATGAACGTTACTTAAGTTTGCTAGATGATGTGGGTCAAGAATTGATGGCACACGAGCAAACAGAACTGGCTGAATAATAAGACTAAAGTGCGGTTGAAAATCCTCTAAATTTTTAACCGCACTTTTTATCTTAAAACAAATATGAAGATACAAAATACTTTCAAAGCAAATGTTATTTGGGGCAGTTTAGGTTTTAGTTTAGCGATTATTGCAGCCCTTTTATTTGATACGCAGCAAACGATATCTTATCTTGCTGCGGCAAAAGCCTTTATTTTCTCTCAATTTAGCTGGTTTTATATTTTACTGAGTGCATTTTTTCTGTTCTTTTTACTCTTCTTGGCGTTAGGACGATATGGTGATATTAAACTCGGGAGTGATGAGGAAGAACCAGAGTTTAAATTAGGCTCTTGGATTGCATTACTCTTTACCTCTGGAATTGGTATTGGTATTGTTTTTCTTGGTGTTGCTGAACCGCTTTCACATTTTCTTTCACCAATAGGTGAATATGAGAAAGTTCGAACGGCATTATTTTTTAGTATTTTTCATTGGAGTATCAGTGCTTGGGCTATTTATGGATTAATTGCACTTACGATTGCTTATTTCGGATTTCGCTATAAATTACCCTTTTCTTTACGCTCTTGTTTTTATCCCTTACTAAAAGAAAAGATTAATGGAAAAGTAGGGGATGTCATTGATATTCTCGGGATTTGTACCACCTTATTTGGCGTAGTCGCAACCTTAGGTTACAGTGCGATTCGGTTGGCTGCAGCATTCCACTCAATGCATTTATTGGATAACTCACCGTATTTGGTTCCCCTTATTTTAGTGAGTGTTTTTATCATTGCTATCTTAATTTCACTGCAAGGGATTGCCAACGGGTTCCGTATTCTTAGTGAGCTAAATCTAGGCATTACCTTTCTCTTTATGTTATTGGTTTTGCTATTCGGTCCGACAATATATTTAATTTCTGCTTTTACGGAAAATATTGGTACCTATTTAAGCGGTTTAATTAGAGTCGGCTTCAAGGCTTATGCCTATGATGTAGAACATCTAGATTGGTTTATGGATTGGACGGTTTTTTACTGGGCATGGTGGTTTTCGTGGGCGCCTGGCTTTGGAATTTTTATCGCACGGATTTCTCGCGGACGAACTTTGAGGGAGTTTATTTTCGGCGTATTGATGGTGCCAAGTTTATTCTTCGTTTTGTGGTTCACGGTATTTGGTAATGGAGCAATTTGGGTGAATGAGCATCTTGCTAAGGGGGCATTAGGTCGAGCTGTAAATGATGTGGGATCACTTCTTTTTGATTTTTTGAGTTATTTACCCTATTCCGGTTTAACTAAAACGTTAGCTTTATTTATTATCACACTCTTTTTTATTGTAACCATTAACTTTGGTATTTATACGCTTAATAATATCGCAATTGAAGACAAAAGCCAGGTTTCACCTCGTTGGCAATCTATGTTTTGGGGTGGTTTATTGTCAGCTGTTACATTTGTTCTTTATCTTTTTGGCGGTATTGAAATACTACAATCAACGATGTTGTTTTTCTCTTTGCCTTTTGCTCTGTTGATGTCAGTGATGGCATGGAGTTTGTTAAAAGGTTTACGATTTGAACGTCAATATTATTCCACAGAGGTTTCAGATTTGTGGACAGGTGCAAACTGGCGTAGCCGTTTAAGACAGTTAGTGATTGAACCTAAGCGAGATGACGCCATTTCCCATTTAAAAACAACGGCACTTTTAGCAATGAGAGAGTTACGGCAGTTACTCATTGGTACCTATGGTCTAAATGTGACATTACAGCAACGTTTTGACGTCGATAATAATCAACTGGTCCTTTCTATTGAAAATGGATTAGCAGAAGATTTTTTTTACCAAATTACCTTGTTTGAGAAGCCCGCATCTGAAACAGCACAAGTTCATCATGCATTAATGGTTTCAACCAATATTCAATTGGAAGGTTATCCTTTGAATATCACAAAGGAAGAGGATTTGATCGTGGACATCTTGCAATGTTATGAGCGATACATGAGAGAGCTGGATTTTGTTATTTCATAATTCCTGTCTCATGAGTAAACAGAACTGGCTGAATAATAAGAATAAAGTGCGGTTGAAAATAACATTATTTTTTGACCGCACTTTTAAAATTACCTCTTGAGACAAATGCATAAAAAGAGTATATTCAAGCCCAAATTTTCAATTTTATTCTAACGGAGTTTTTCTATGTTTGGTTTATCCCCAGCACAAATGATTATTTTATTAGTCGTGATTTTATTAGTATTCGGTACAAAAAAATTACGCAATGCGGGATCTGATCTTGGCGCAGCAGTAAAAGGCTTTAAAAAAGCGATGTCTGATGACGAGCCAAAAAAAGATGCGGAGTTTACTCAAATTAAAGACGGCAAAACAACCGCTGAAAAAACTGAAACTGTAAAAGATAAAGAACAGGCATAACCGTGTTTGATATTGGTTTTTCCGAACTTGTTTTATTGATGCTTGTGGGCTTAGTGGTACTAGGCCCTAAGCGTTTACCTGTGGCTATCCGCACGGTAATGGGCTGGGTGAAAACGATCCGTGGGTTGGCAGCTAATGTTCAAAATGAATTAAAACAAGAGCTTAAATTGCAAGAATTGCAAGATAGCATTAAGAAAGCGGAACAACTGAATCTAAAACAGCTTTCCCCAGATTTAAGTAAAACCGTTGAAGAGCTGAAAGAACAGGCTCAAAAAATGCGTGCAGAGCTAGAAGAAAAAGCGGCTGCTGCGGGTACAACGGTAGAAGAGCAAATTAAAGAAATTAAAAGTGCGGCTGAAAATTCGGCTGATTCTGCTGAAAAACTCGTGGTGAATTCACAAGAAACTACAGAAAAACCGGCTGAAACAGCATCGATAGAGCATGTAGAGAAGGAACTTGCTGAAGTTTCAGAACCTGAAAAAACAGAAGTCGATTTGACCGCACTTGAAGCCCATGAACAAGCTGAATTAACCGAGCGTTTATCTGATTACTATTCGCCGGATGATGTGGAACTGCAACCAGCACCTAAATCTGAAGCTAAGTCCTAGAGAATAATTATGAGCAATACGACGGACGATTCCCAACCGTTAATTACCCATCTTGTTGAACTCAGAAACCGCTTATTACGTTGTGTAATTTGTATTTTAGTGGTTTTTGTGGCGTTGGTGTATTTTTCTAATGATATTTATCATTTTGTCGCCGCACCTTTAACGGCAGTAATGCCAAAGGGCGCAACGATGATTGCAACCAATATTCAAACGCCATTCTTTACGCCAATTAAATTAACCGCGATTGTATCGGTATTTATTTCGGTGCCTTATTTGCTTTATCAAATTTGGGCGTTTGTTGCACCGGCGCTGTATCAACATGAAAAACGTTTAATTTATCCGTTATTATTTTCCAGTACAGTTTTATTCTATTGCGGTGTAGCATTTGCTTATTATATTGTTTTCCCTTTTGTGTTTAGTTTCTTTACCCAAACTGCACCGGAAGGGGTGGCTATCGCCACAGATATCAGTAGTTACCTTGATTTTGCTTTAGCGTTATTCTTGGCATTTGGTGTGTGTTTTGAAGTACCGGTTGCTATTATTTTACTTTGTTGGACAGGTGTAACCACGACGAAAGCATTGGCTTCAAAACGTCCTTATATTGTTGTCGGTGCGTTTTTTGTCGGTATGATCTTAACGCCACCCGATGTTTTCTCACAAACGTTACTTGCCGTACCAATGTGCCTTTTATTTGAATTAGGCTTATTAGTTGCTCGTTTCTATCAACCGAAAGATGATGAAGAAGAGACAACGGATGAAGAAAGTGCGGTAGAAAATCAGGCTGATTTGAATCACAAAGATTAAGAAAATGGGCGTAGGTGATACGCCCTTTTAACATCATAAAAAACAGGAATATTATTATGACTCAACAAATTTTAGGCGGTTTCCCAACCCGTCGTCTTCGTCGCTTACGTAAACATGATTTTAGCCGCCGTTTAGTGGCAGAAAATACTTTAACCGCGAATGATTTAATTTATCCGGTATTTATTATTGAAGGTGAAAATCATCGTGAACCAGTGCCTTCTATGCCTAAAGTTGAGCGTTTAACCATCGATCAGTTATTAATTGAAGCAGGTCTTTTGGTGAAATATGGTGTGCCAGTGATCGCATTATTCCCTGTGGTTGAACAAGATAAAAAATCTTTAATGGCAGATGAAGCGTTTAACCCAAATGGTTTAGTACAGCGTGCAGTAAAAGCATTGAAAGCCGCGTATCCAGAATTAGGCGTATTAACTGATGTGGCACTTGATCCTTATACTATTCATGGACAAGATGGCATCATTGATGAAGAAGGCTATGTCTTAAACGATATCACGACAGATATTCTGATTAAACAGGCGCTTTCTCATGCTGAAGCGGGTGCAGATATTGTGGCACCGAGTGATATGATGGATGGTCGTATTGGTCGTATTCGTCAGGCATTGGAAGAGAATGGCCATATCAACACGCAAATTATGGCGTACTCAGCGAAATATGCCTCTAATTACTATGGTCCATTCCGTGATGCAGTCGGTTCTGCGGGTAATCTGAAAGGTGGCGATAAGAAAACTTACCAACTTGATCCGGCAAATGGCAATGAAGGCTTACAAGAAGTCGCACTTGATTTACAAGAAGGCGCGGATATGGTGATGGTGAAACCAGGTATGCCATATTTGGATATGGTCTATCGCGTGAAAGAGTATTTCGGCGTGCCGACTTTTGCTTACCAAGTTTCTGGCGAATATGCGATGCATATGGCAGCCATTCAAAATGGTTGGTTGAAAGAAAAAGAATGCATTATGGAATCATTGCTTTGCTTTAAACGTGCAGGTGCAGATGGTATCTTGACGTACTTTGCGAAGCAGGTTGCAGAGTGGCTTTACTTAGAAGGTAAAAATAAATAAGGACTTTTTAAGTTGAAGTGTTAGCTTAGATACTGATTTTAGATCTTATCTAATAGAAACGGGAAAATATTAAATATTTTCTCGTTTTTTATTTTTTCTTCATTTTTTCTATAAAAAAACTATTGCTGAATTGATTTTTCCATTGCTATATTGAAGGCACACCGCAAGAAGACGGTGAAATAAAATAATTTTACACACATCATACTCACTCACTACTAGAAGGAAAATCCTATGTCAGCAGTAGCATCCTTAGACGAATTTCTCGAAAAAGTGGCTCAACGTGATGGCCACCAATCTGAGTTTTTACAAGCCGTTCGTGAAGTATTCACGTCAATCTGGCCTTTCTTGGAAGCAAATCCTAAATACCGTTCAGAAGCTTTATTAGAGCGTTTAGTTGAACCTGAACGCGCATTTCAGTTCCGTGTGGCGTGGACTGATGATAAAGGTCAAGTTCAAGTAAACCGAGCTTTCCGTATTCAATTCAACAGTGCAATTGGTCCATACAAAGGCGGAATGCGTTTCCATCCGTCCGTTAACTTATCGATTTTAAAATTCTTAGGCTTTGAACAGATCTTTAAAAATGCCTTAACCACATTGCCAATGGGCGGTGCGAAAGGCGGTTCAGATTTTGATCCTAAAGGAAAATCAGATGCAGAAGTCATGCGTTTTTGCCAAGCGTTAATGGCTGAACTTTATCGTCATGTTGGTCCGGATACCGATGTGCCAGCAGGTGATATCGGTGTAGGTGGTCGAGAGGTCGGCTATCTTGCAGGCTATATGAAAAAATTATCAAACCAAGCAGCCTGTGTGTTTACGGGGCGCGGTCTTTCATTCGGTGGAAGCCTAATTCGCCCTGAAGCGACAGGTTATGGTTTAGTGTATTTCGCACAAGCGATGCTCGCTGAAAAAGGGGATTGTTTCCAAGGTAAAACCGTTTTAGTTTCTGGTTCGGGTAACGTGGCTCAATATGCGATTGAAAAAGCGATGGAGCTCGGTGCGAAAGTGGTAACCTGTTCTGACTCTGCGGGTTATGTATATTTGCCAGAAGGTTTTGACCGTGAAAAATTAGCCGCGTTATTGGAGCTCAAAAACGTAAAACGTGGTCGCGTAAAAGAATTTGCGGAACAGTTTGGTTTACAATATGTTGCGGGTAAACGCCCTTGGGAAGTGAAAGCTGATATCGCTCTTCCTTGTGCAACTCAAAACGAATTAGAGATAGCAGACGCTAAAACCTTAATTGCAAATGGCGTGAAATTAGTTGCTGAAGGTGCAAACATGCCAACAACTATCGAAGCTACAGAGGCATTCTTAGAGGCTGGCGTGTTATTTGGGCCAGGCAAAGCGGCAAATGCGGGTGGTGTAGCAACCTCTGGTTTAGAAATGGCGCAAAGTTCACAACGTTTGTATTGGACTGCTGAAGAAGTGGATAAACAGCTTCATCGTATCATGTTAGATATTCATGCCAACTGTAAAAAATACGGTTCAGCAGAAGGCCAAGCAAACATTAACTACGTAGTTGGCGCAAACGTCGCAGGCTTTGTAAAAGTGGCTGATGCAATGTTGTCGCAAGGGGTTTATTAAGCCAATAAATGAATGAAAATTTGACCGCACTTTGTGATGAAGTGCGGTCATTTTTCATGGTGAATTTCTTAAGTTGAAATGGGCTTGTGGCTTGCTTTTTTGCTCAAAAAGTGTAAAATCTTCAGGCTTTTTGTCTATATATACAGAGAAAAAAGTAAGCTATATTCTTAAATCACTTTCGAGTTTGAGAATATTCTTTTAGTAATTAAACATTTAGAGGAAGGTTATGGTAACCATTCGTTTATCTCGTGGCGGAGCTAAAAAACGCCCATTTTATCAAATCGTAGTAACTGACAGTCGTTCACCACGTGACGGTCGTTTCATTGAGCGTGTAGGTTTCTTCAACCCAATCGCACAAGGTAACGCAGAGCGTCTTCGTGTTGATCTTGAGCGTGTAAACCACTGGGTTGCTCAAGGTGCTTCACTTTCAGACCGTGTTGCGACTTTGGTAAAAGAAGCTCAAAAAGCATAATCTCGCTTTTTGATTTAGTTCTTAAACTAAGATAGGTGAAAAATATGGAACAACAACGTATTGAAGTTGTGGGCAAATTAGGCTCAACCTACGGTATTCGTGGGTGGTTACGTATTTATTCATCAACAGAACAAGCTGAAAGCATTTTTGATTATCAACCTTGGTTTTTAAAAATCAAAGGTGAATGGCAGCCAACGGAATTAGAAAACTGGCGTCATCATAATCACGAAATCATCGTTAAATTAAAAGGCGTTGATGATCGTGAAGCCGCACAAACTTTAGCGAATGTTGAAATTGGTGTGGATCTATCTGTATTCCCTGAACTGGAAGAAGGCGATTATTACTGGCACGATTTAATTGGTTGTTCAGTCGTAAACTTAGAAGGTTATACAATGGGAACGGTAATAGAGATGATGGAAACCGGTTCTAATGATGTGTTAGTGGTGAAAGCCAATACCAAAGATGCTTTTGGAAAACAAGAGCGGTTAATTCCGTTCTTGTATGAACAAGTAGTTAAAAGAGTCGATCTCACCACGAAAACCATTGAAGTGGATTGGGACGCTGGTTTCTAATCTCAAGTATGCACAAACGTAATGTAGTAGGCTTTTTATGTGGATAGGGGTGATTTCATTATTCCCCGAAATGTTTAAAGCGATTACGGAATTTGGGGTTACAGGTAGAGCCGTAAAACATAATCTTCTGCAAGTAGAATGTTGGAATCCAAGAGATTTTACATTCGACAAGCATAAAACCGTGGATGACCGTCCTTATGGTGGTGGTCCGGGAATGCTGATGATGGTGCAACCTTTAAGGGATGCGATTCATGCTGCGAAAGCAGCGGCAGGAGAAGGCGCGAAGGTGATTTACCTTTCGCCACAAGGACGTAAACTCGATCAAGGCGGCGTAACCGAGCTTGCTCAAAATCAGAAATTGATTTTGGTATGTGGACGTTACGAAGGTATTGATGAGCGATTGATTCAAACTGAAATTGATGAAGAATGGTCAATTGGCGATTACGTTCTGACTGGTGGGGAATTGCCGGCAATGACATTAATTGATGCTGTTGCGCGTTTTATTCCCGGTGTATTAGGCAAACAAGCCTCCGCAGAAGAAGATTCTTTTGCAGACGGTTTATTAGATTGCCCGCATTACACCAGACCGGAAGTGTTAGAAGGATTAACTGTACCACCTGTGCTGATGTCGGGACATCACGAAGAAATTCGGAAATGGCGATTAAAACAATCGCTACAAAGAACGTGGCTCCGACGCCCTGAGCTCTTAGAAGGCCTAGCTCTGACTGACGAACAACGTAGACTGTTAAAAGAGGCCCAAGCCGAGCATAACAGTTAGTTTCAGTTACATCTAGGATCAATAAAGGATCAAACAATGTCTAACATTATCAAACAACTTGAACAAGAACAATTAAAACAAAACGTACCTAGCTTCCGCCCAGGTGATACTTTAGAAGTTAAAGTATGGGTAGTTGAAGGTAGCAAACGTCGTTTGCAAGCATTCGAAGGCGTGGTTATTGCAATTCGTAACCGTGGCTTGCACTCAGCATTTACTTTACGTAAAGTGTCTAACGGTGTAGGTGTTGAGCGTGTATTCCAAACTCACTCACCAGTTGTAGATTCAATCACTGTTAAACGTAAAGGTGCAGTACGTAAAGCTAAACTTTACTACTTACGTGAACGTTCAGGTAAATCTGCTCGTATTAAAGAGCGTTTGGGCGAATAATTCGCAAAATAAAAAAGGCTTGGTTCTCCAAGCCTTTTTTGTTTTTAAGTGCGGTCAGAATTAAGACCGCTTCATAATTTCAAAAAACTCATCGTTGGTTTTCGCCACCATAAGTTTGTCGATGAGAAATTCCATCGCTTCCACTTCACCCATTGGATTAAGGATTTTGCGAAGAATCCACATTTTTTGTAATTCATCCGGTGTGGTAAGTAAATCTTCTTTACGCGTACCAGAACGGTTGAAGTCGATTGCTGGGAACACACGTTTTTCTGCAATTTTGCGAGAAAGATGCAATTCCATGTTACCAGTACCTTTAAATTCTTCAAAGATAACCTCATCCATTTTTGAACCGGTATCTACAAGTGCGGTAGCAATAATGGTTAAACTACCACCTTCTTCCACGTTACGCGCCGCACCAAAGAAACGTTTTGGACGATGTAAAGCATTTGCATCCACACCACCAGAAAGAATTTTACCAGATGCTGGTGTCACGGTATTGTAAGCACGCGCTAAACGAGTAATAGAGTCGAGTAAAATCACCACATCTTTTTTATGCTCAACAGAACGTTTTGCTTTCTCAATAACCATTTCTGCCACTTGAACGTGACGGGTTGCTGGTTCATCAAAGGTAGAGGCAATGACTTCACCTTTTACTGAACGTTGCATTTCGGTTACTTCTTCTGGACGTTCATCAATTAAAAGCACGATAAGCTCACATTCTGGATAATTGTGCGTGATACTTTGTGCAATGTTTTGTAACAACATGGTTTTACCGGCTTTTGGCGGAGCCACGATAAGACCACGTTGCCCTTTACCAATTGGAGACGCTAAATCCAAAATACGTGCAGTTAAATCTTCGGTTGAGCCATTACCACGTTCCATTCTTAAGCGAGAATTCGCGTGTAATGGGGTTAAGTTTTCGAAAAGGATTTTGCTACGAGAGACTTCAGGTTTGTCATCGTTGACTTGATCGACTTTTAAAAGAGCAAAATAACGTTCGCCTTCTTTTGGTGGACGGATTTTGCCTTCGATTTTATCACCAGTTTGTAGATTGAAACGACGAATTTGACTTGGGGAAACGTAGATGTCATCAGGACCAGCAAGGTAGGAACTATCTGCGGAGCGTAAGAAACCGAAACCGTCGGGTAAAATCTCTAATACGCCGCCGCCAAAAATGTCTTCACCGCTCTTGGCGTGCTGTTTCAAAATAGCAAAAACAATATCTTGTTTACGTAAACGGGCAAGATTTTCCAAACCCATTTGTTCTTCGCCAAGTTTCACAAGATCAGAAACAGGCGTGTTTTTAAGTTCTGTAAGATGCATAATTAATAATGTTGGAACTAATAAGAGTTGATAATACTGAATTGTTTGAATGGTGGGCAATGCCCTTAAGAATGCTGCGTAAATTACCACTAAAATGCAGTACTGTCTAGTTTTTGTTAGAAAAAACAGGGTAAAATAGCGGACGATATAGAGATTATTATTGCATATTGATTAATTATGCGTAATAATTGAATAATTAATCATTTTTATTATCGAGATAAGGATAACTTATGGCTCTCTGGGGTGGTCGTTTTACACAAGCGGCAGACAAACGTTTTAAAGATTTTAATGATAGCCTGCGTTTTGATTATCGCTTGGCAGAGCAAGATATTGAAGGCTCAATTGGTTGGTCTAAAGCTTTAGTGAATGTTGGTGTATTAAGTGCTGAAGAGCAACAACAGCTAGGGGTTGCCTTAAATGAATTATTAATCGAAGTGCGGTCAAATCCACAAGCGATTTTACAAGATGATGCGGAAGATATTCATAGCTGGGTAGAAAGTAAACTTATCGATAAAGTGGGTAATTTAGGCAAAAAATTACACACGGGTCGTAGCCGTAATGACCAAGTTGCACTTGATATTAAAATGTGGTGCAAACAGCGTGTAGTCGAGTTGCAAGAGTCAGTTCGTAATCTTCAACGTCACTTAGTACAAACTGCTGAAAATACGCAAGATGCGGTGATGCCGGGTTATACCCATTTACAACGTGCACAACCAATCACTTTTGCTCATTGGTGCATGGCTTATGTGGAAATGTTTGAGCGTGATTATTCACGTCTCACTGATGCTTACAAACGCATGAATAGCTGCCCATTAGGCAGTGGTGCACTTGCAGGAACAGCCTATGCAGTCGATCGTGAGCAATTAGCTACCGATCTTGGTTTTGCTTTTGCGACGCGTAATAGTTTGGATAGCGTCTCTGATCGTGATCATATTGTGGAATTGCTTTCAACGGCATCTTTAAGTATGACGCATCTTTCTCGCTTTGCAGAAGATATGATTATTTTCAACAGTGGTGAAGCGAATTTTGTGGAGTTGTCAGATCGTGTGACTTCAGGCTCGTCTTTAATGCCGCAAAAGAAAAATCCAGACGCTTGTGAATTGATTCGTGGTAAAGCGGGCCGTGTCATGGGGGCATTAACCGGTATGTTGATGACTTTAAAAGGTTTACCGTTAGCGTATAACAAAGATATGCAAGAAGACAAAGAAGGGATCTTTGATGCATTGGATACTTGGCAAGATTGTGTAGATATGGCGACTTTTGTACTAGATGAATTAAAAGTGAATACCGATCGTACACGCGAAGCTGCCTTAAAAGGTTACTCAAATGCAACAGAGCTAGCAGATTACCTTGTGGCAAAAGGTGTACCATTCCGTGATTCTCATCATATTGTCGGCGAAACCGTGGTTTATGCCATTGAAAAAGGAAAAGCCTTGGAAGACTTAACGATTCCAGAATTCCGTCAATTCAGTGATGTTGTAGGGGATGATGTATATGACATTCTTTCGCTACAATCTTGTTTAGATAAACGTTGTGCGAAAGGTGGGGTTTCACCACTTCGTGTAGCAGAAGCGATTGCAGAAGCAAAAGCGAGATTAGCTTAATTAGCGTAAATAAAAGAGCGGTCAAAAAATGTTGTGTTTTTTGACCGCTCTTTCGTTTTTATGGCGTAGGTGGATCCATTAATTCAAGGATTTTATCGGTGGGCTCTTTTATATCGAAACTTGATTCCATTAATAATGAAAAAGTCTCGTCATTTCGTTTGCAAGCAGCATGAGAAAGTAGCTTACCTTTCTCATTACGCAAATCGATAGTAATTTGATTGATGCCCGTCTTATCTACAGCGCTCTCTTTTATTATCGTCCACAACTGATAATTTTCTGTTGGTGGAAGAAAAAGAGTCGCTTCCGTGGCATAAGCTTGTAAGTAAGCATTATCTATCGTTTGATGAGCCACATTCACATCATTTTTCATGTAAGTGAATGTTTTAAGATTATTTAGCGCGACCCAAAGTTTTTCTCCTTTGGTGCTTTCACATTTTACAACATCAATGACGCTATCACCGAGATTCATGGCATTCTCATTTGCGAGCGAACATGCTGGAATTGCAGCCAAAAATACCCACAGATATTTTTTCATTAAATTAATCTCTGAAGTTATTAAATTGGAATGGTTGGCCTAATTCAGCGCCTTTCACCAATTGAATAACAGCTTGTAAATCATCACGAGATTTACCAGTTACGCGTACTTGTTCACCTTGAATTTGGGTTTGAACTTTGATTTTTGAATCTTTCACTAATTTAGTGATTTTTTTCGCCATCTCCGTTTCAATTCCTTGTTTTAATTTGATTTCTTTGGTGTAAAGTTTACCATGGTGTTCACTTTCTGTTGGAATATCCAATGAGCTATGCTCAATGCCACGTTTCACAAACGCCCCAATTAAGATTTCAATTAATTGCTCTAATTGGAAATCAGATTCGGTCGTCACTTTTACAGTTTCGCTTTTTTCATTTAATTCAATGACCGCTTCCACGCCACGGAAATCATAACGTGTACTTAATACGCGGTTTGCATTTTCAACCGCATTACGCACTTCGTGCATAGTAATTTCAGATACGATGTCAAAAGATGGCATAAATTTTCTCCCAAAATGAATTAAATTCGATCATTTGCACTTAAAAGACATAAAAGTGCGGTTAAGTCAGCAAAGTTTACCACAATTTGCGCTTGTTGTTGCACCTTTGGTTTGGCATGGAATGCTACGCCTAATCCGGCGACATTCATCATCGCCAAATCATTGGCGCCATCACCAATGGCGAGGGTGTTTTTGCGTGAAATACTGTATTCCTCAGCGAGTTTTTGCAAGGTATTCGCTTTGTATTGTGCATCGACTACGCTACCTTTTACATTACCAGTGAGCGTGCCATCAATAATTTCAAATTGATTAGACGCCGCGAAGTCGAGGTTTAATAAACTTTTTAGGTAATCGGCGAAATAGGTAAAACCACCAGAGGCAATAGCGGTTTTCCAACCATGTTGTTGTAATGTCTTAATTGTTTCAATTAAGCCTGGCATTAAAGGCAATTTTTCACGTACTTGCTGCAAAATACTTTCTGGCGCGCCTTTAAGTGTTCCCACTCGACGACGCAAACTTTGTTCAAAATCGAGCTCTCCACGCATTGCACTTTCAGTAATGGCAGAAACTAATTCACCTGTGCCAGCCAGTTTAGCAATTTCATCGATACATTCAATTTGAATGGCAGTAGAATCCATATCCATTACCAATAAACCTTTTTCTGATAATTTTGCATCAAAATCCAGTTTGGCGATGTCTAATTGCAGGTCGTGAGCATGGGCAATAAAATCGGCTAGCCATTTGCCTTTTAAAAGGACAACGGTATTTTTTTCAACGTTCCATGCATCAAAACACTGGAAAGATTGACCGCACTTTTGTTGAAATTCGAGTAATTTCGCTAAATTCAGCGTTGTACCGTATAAAATAAACGCATACGATTCATCGGAGCGAGGCAAATCAGACGAAAGTGCGGTGGGGAATTGGGGATATTTTTGGGTAATGCTTGCAAGGTTTTGAATTTGCATAGAAAATCCTGTAAATTGTGAATACTCATCTATTCTAGCCGATCTTGGCGAAAAAATGGAAAAACAACGTGCAATTAATTAAAGAAAAACTTCAAAAATCACTGATGTTTGGGCTCATCGTGCTGCTTTGTATCGGTGCTATGGCCGTGATTTTGTTTGGCGTGAAACAATTTAAGATTGGTTCACAGCTTTCAAGTGTGAATCAAGTAGCGAATTTATCGCATACTTTGGTTCGTCAGCAAGCCAATTTATTTTCAGTTTTATTGACCAATAATGCGAAATCCGATCAGCTCGTCGAAAATTTAGATAATTTAGTTAAAGAAAACTTTGTGCTCGATGCGACCATTTATGATTATAACGGCAAGGAATTAGCACAAAGTACCAATACGGGTAATCTTCGTGAGCAACTTGGTCTAGAACATAAAAATGAAGGTGAGTTTTCAACACAACAAATTGTTGAGCCCATTTATTCTGCTTCTAATAACGCTGTTCGTGGCTTCTTGCGAGTGACGTTTGACGCCCAATATGCTCAAACAACGCAGAGCAAAATTAATCAAGTCTTCCACCGCTTATATGGTGAAATTGTGGTGGTCTTTTTATTAGGTGCTTTATTAGCCAGTTCCATTCATTATTTTTTAAGTCATTATCGTCGAACATATCGAAAACCAGTAGAAATTAAAACGGTGGTAAATTTACAAGGTAAATCGAGTAGCCAACGTTTCCATCAACGTCGTCGAAGAATTTGATCAAGGTAAATAAAATTGCAGATATTGCTCAAGTCAATCAGTAAATAAGGTAGAATACTCAGAATTATTTAGACAGGAGAAAAACATGGCAACTCGTAGACAACTCGCCAACGCAATTCGTGCGCTATCAATGGATGCAGTACAAAAAGCAAAATCAGGCCACCCTGGCGCACCAATGGGAATGGCGGATATCGCTGAGGTATTATGGCGCGATTTCTTAAAACACAATCCAAACAACCCTAAATGGGCTGATCGCGACCGTTTTGTGCTTTCTAACGGCCACGGTTCAATGTTGATTTATAGCTTATTACATTTAACAGGCTATGATCTTTCTATCGAAGATTTAAAACAATTCCGTCAATTACATTCTAAAACGCCTGGCCACCCAGAATATGGTTATGCACCAGGTGTTGAAACCACAACTGGTCCGTTAGGTCAAGGTATCACTAATGCGGTGGGTATGGCGATTGCTGAGAAAACCTTAGCGGGCCAATTTAACCGTGAAGGCCATGAAATCGTAGACCACCACACTTATGTGTTCTTAGGCGATGGCTGTTTAATGGAAGGGATTTCTCACGAAGCTTGCTCTTTAGCCGGCACATTAGGCCTTGGTAAATTAATCGCATTCTACGATGATAATAACATTTCGATTGATGGTCATGTAGATGGTTGGTTCAGCGATGATACCGCAGCTCGTTTTGAAGCTTATGGCTGGCAAGTGATCCGCAATGTGGATGGTCACGATGCAGAACAAATTCGTGCCGCAACCATTCTTGCTCAAGCAGAAAAAGAAAAACCGACGTTAATTATTTGTAAAACCATCATAGGCTTCGGTTCACCAAATAAATCAGGTTCTCATGATTGTCACGGTGCACCATTAGGTGATGAAGAAATCGCATTAACCCGTAAAGCACTAGGCTGGGAATATGGTCCATTTGAAATTCCGGCTGAGTACTATGCTGAATGGTCAGCGAAAGAAAAAGGCGCTGCAGCAGAAAAATCTTGGGAAGAAAAATTTGCCGCTTATGCAAAAGCATATCCGGAACTGGCGGCAGAATTTACACGTCGTGTAAATGGTGAATTACCAGCAAATTGGGCGGCAGAATCTAAAGCGTTTATTGAAAAATTACAAGCAAATCCTGCAAGCATCGCAAGCCGTAAAGCATCACAAAATGCAATTGAAGTTTATGCACATGTGTTACCTGAATTTTTAGGTGGATCAGCAGACTTAGCAAGCTCTAACTTAACGTTATGGAGCGGTTCTAAACCAATTCGTGCACACGAAAACGTAGGTGGTAACTACCTTAACTATGGTGTGCGGGAGTTCGGTATGTCAGCGATTATGAATGGTATTGCTTTACACGGCGGGTTCATTCCTTACGGCGCAACCTTCTTAATGTTCTACGAATATGCACACAATGCAGTGCGTATGGCGGCATTAATGAAACAACGTACTTTATTCGTTTATACTCATGACTCGATCGGTTTAGGCGAAGATGGTCCAACTCACCAACCAGTGGAGCAAACCACATCATTACGCTTAATTCCAAATCTTGAAACATGGCGTCCATGTGACCAAGTAGAGTCAGCTATTGCATGGCAGCAAGCGGTTGAGCGTCAAGATGGCCCAAGTGCGTTGATCTTTACCCGTCAAAACTTAGCCCAAATGGACCGCACTTCTGCACAATTAGATGCAGTTAAACGTGGTGCTTATGTGTTAAAAGACTGTGAGGGTACACCTGAGTTAATCTTCATTGCAACAGGTTCTGAAGTGGAATTAGCGGTGAAAGCGGCTGAAGCATTAAGTGCAGAAGGTAAAAAAGTACGTGTCGTTTCTATGCCAAGCACTAACCGTTTCGATAAACAAGATGCAGCGTACCGTGAAAGTGTGTTACCTGCGGCCGTAACCAAACGTGTTGCAATCGAAGCAGGTATTGCAGACTTCTGGTATAAATACGTCGGCTTTGAGGGTCGCGTGGTAGGTATGAATAGCTTCGGCGAATCAGCACCAGCAGATCAATTATTCAAACTCTTTGGTTTCACCGTGGATAACGTGGTGGCAAAAGCAAAAGAGATTTTATAATCCCTAGAGTTGAAGGCAGATGTTTATCTGCCTTTTTTATTTAATAAGCAAGGGGAGTATAATATGGAACGTTCTAAGATTAGACGTAAGGATAGGGCGATCACTGATTATCATCGTATGTTAGAAATTATGAAGCAGTGTGATATTTGCCGTTTAGGATTACAAGATGATGAAAGTGTTTATATTGTTCCATTAAATTTTGGTTTTAAGGCAGATAATGAAGAACTTACTCTTTATTTCCATGGATTTGTTAAAGGGAAAAAAATTGAACTGATTAAAAAGAATAAATTAGCTGGTTTTGAAATGGACCGTAAACATGAAATTGTAAAAGCAGAAATTGCCTGTGATTATTCTTTTTTATATCAGAGCATTATTGGAAAAGGGAATTTATTCATTATTGAAGATAAAGATGAGAAGATTGATGCTTTACAATATTTAATGGAACACTATACACAGAAAAATGATTGGCAGTTTAGTGAGAATGAGTTAAACAAAATAGTGGTTATTAAGATGAATGTTACTCAATGGTCATGTAAAGAGCACTAATTTTATTGCTGAGAGAAGTGCGGTCAAAAAATAAGAAAATTTTTGACCGCACTTTGTTTTTATCTGCTTTCACCTTGTTATCTAAGCCTTTTTTCGTCAATCCATTGAGTTAGCCTTTCAAGTTTGCTAAAATTCGCGACACTTTTTGCGATAAAAAATAAAACGTAAAAAGTGAGTTCGGAAGAAGGTAGCTGGAGAGTAGGGAATTGCCCCTACGCCGACGAGGTAAAATCTTTCAGGCGCAATCGCAAGATTGCAGGGACTGTTACTGGACGAACCCTTGGAGAGATCCATTGCATTTTATCGATGTAAATGGACGCCGAAGGCGCAAAAGAGCGGTCGATTTTTCGATTGTTTTCCAAACGCTCAGGCAAAAGGACAGGGGCAAAAGACAATCCGTATTATCAATATATTTCTATCGGGATTCTTCTTGTCTCCTTGTCGAGTTTATTTGTATTTTAAACGACGAGGAATCATCAATGTCATTACAGACAATTTTATCGGCTATTAGTAGCTTTATATGGGGACCGCCCCTACTTATTCTTTTGTCCGGAACAGGACTTTATCTTACCTTTCGTTTAGGCTTCTTACAAATTCGTTATTTACCTCGTGCCTTGGGTTATTTATTTGCTCGTGGTGCGAATAAAGGCAAAGGGGACGTGTCTTCTTTTGCTGCACTTTGTACAGCATTAGCGGCAACCATTGGTACAGGGAATATCGTTGGTGTAGCGACCGCAGTACAAGCGGGTGGACCTGGCGCGATTTTTTGGATGTGGCTAGTTGCATTATTAGGCATGGCAACCAAATATGCCGAATGTTTGCTTGCAGTGAAATATCGTGTGCGCGATAAATACGGTTTTATGGCTGGTGGACCAATGTATTACATCGAACGTGGTCTTGGTATCAAATGGTTAGCGAAATTATTTGCGTTATTTGGGGTGTTGGTGGCCTTTTTCGGTATTGGTACTTTCCCTCAAGTCAATGCCATTACGCATGCAATGCAAGACACCTTTAACGTGCCTGTTGTGATTACTGCAACAGTGGTGACGGTATTGGTCGCTATGATTATTCTTGGTGGGGTAAGACGTATTGCGCGAGCATCTGCAGTCATTGTGCCTTTTATGGCGCTGGGTTATGTGACGACCTCAATTATCATCTTAATTGTTAATTACGACAAATTGCCAGCAGCAATTGCATTAATTATTCAGAGTGCGTTTAATCCACAGGCTGCTTTAGGTGGCGCAGTTGGCTTTACCGTGATGAAAGCCATTCAATCGGGTGTGGCGCGCGGTATTTTCTCAAATGAATCAGGTTTAGGAAGTGCGCCTATTGCAGCCGCTGCGGCACAAACGAAAGAGCCCGTTCGCCAAGGTTTAATTTCGATGACGGGGACATTTTTAGATACTATCATCGTATGTACGATGACAGGCTTAGTGCTTGTGATTACAGGAGCATGGAGTAACCCAGAGCTTTCAGGTGCAAGTGTGACTAACTATGCTTTTGCACAGGGATTAGGTACATCATTTGGTGCAACGATTGTAACAGTTGGCCTATTATTTTTTGCTTTCACCACAATTTTAGGGTGGTGCTACTATGGTGAACGCTGTTTCCTTTACTTAGTTGGTATCCGTGGTATTAAAGTGTATCGCTTTGTGTTTATTGTTCTGGTTGGGGCAGGCTCATTCCTTACCTTAGATTTAATTTGGATCTTGGCGGATATCGTGAATGGTTTAATGGCTTTCCCGAATTTAGTTGCATTAATTGGTTTACGCAAAGAGATTATTTCAGAAACCAAAGATTACTTCGAACGTTTAAAAGCGACGCAACATGATCAAGATGAATTAGCCTAATTTAGGCTCGTAAAAAGAAAAGGGAAGTAGAACGCTTCCCTTTGTTGTTTACAGCTTTACATCATAACAAGTTTACACGGAAATGAAATCACATTTTTTCAGAAATTAGATCCCGATCATATTTTTGAACATTTGTTTTTTTATTTACCTAAAAGCACTTGAAAAAGTGGTTCAAGGTCGATATGTTGTTATTAAAGATGAACGGAACCGAAGGGTTCATTTAAGCAAAAGAGGTAAATGCTATGACACTCAATATCACAAGTAAACAAATGGAAATCACCCCTGCAATTCGTGAACATGTGGAGGGAAGACTTGCAAAATTAGAGAAATGGCACACTCAACTGATTAGCCCGCATTTTGTTTTAAGTAAAGTACCAAACGGCTTTTCAGTAGAGGCTTCAATTGGAACTCCATTAGGTAATCTGTTAGCCACTGCAACGGCTGATGATATGTATAAAGCGATCAATGAAGTCGAAGAAAAATTAGAACGTCAATTAAATAAACTTCAACATAAAGGCGAATCCCGCCGAGCAGATGAGCGTTTGAAAGATTCTTTTTAAAAATAGAGAATAATGAGTAAATAAAAGGGCGAACATAATGTTCGTCCTTTTTTAGATATCTTGAATCACTAATTGTAACGCATGACGTTGGAATTGTTTTGCTTTACGGTGTTTTAAGCGTCTTAAACGCAAGTTGCGTGAGGCAGAGATATCTCTTGATGCTTTTTTCTTTAAAAAAGTTTTTCTTTTTAACATCTTTTTCTCCTTGTTTTCTTTGAGTTCAATAAAACGTTGCTTTTTCTGACCGCACTTACTCTGTTGCAGTCGCTTGGTTTTCTTGAACGCGATGATAATTGACAATACTATTCATGTAACGGCGAATATTTTCGACATATTGGTAGGCTTCATAGCCGCGAGCGTAGCCATATTTTAAGTTTGAATAATGGCGCTTTTCCGATAATAGTTGAAGATTATTTTTCACATCTAACCAGTTATCAGAATTGCCGCCTAATTTTTTTGTTAAGCGACGTGCATCTAAAATATGCCCTAATCCCATGTTATATGCTGCTAAAGAATACCAAATTCGATCTTCTTCTGGAATACTGTCTGGCATTTGGTCGAGTAGCCAATGCAAATACTCCGATCCCGCTTTTATACTTTGTTCGGCATCAGTGCGATTATTAATATTCATCCGCACAGCCGTATCTTTGGTAAGCATCATCATCCCGCGTACACCTGTTGGAGAGGTAGCATAAGGGTCCCAATGCGATTCTTGATAGGCTACAGCAGCTAATAATCGCCAGTCTAAATTCCCTTTGTATTTTTCAAAGAGCGGTTGATATTGAGGAAGGATTTTTTCAACCGCCTCTAAATAAGCCTGAGTATCTACATAGTCAAAGGCGGTAATATGGCGGAAATATTTTTCCTCAATACGATCAATTAATCCCGTTTCAATGGCGTTATTCATAAAATCCAACAAGCCTGCTTGTAGCTCATTATAGGATTTATTAGAAAGATACCAATGCACAGTCATTTCATCTGTTAGGTCAAATGCAATTGCTAAGTTAGGGCGAATTTGTTGTGCTGCTGCCACATCAATACTATTTGCAATTGTATAAGGAATTTTGCCTTCCGCTACTTGAATTAATAATTCCTCTTGGGTTAACTGCTTGTTATTCTGCCATTTAAGTGCAGGAAGTTTTTTCTGTGCAAGGGATAATAATTTTTCTAAGTCTTCCCCCGCAGAAATAATAATTTCTTGCTGGACTTGCGCTAAATCTTTCGGGCGATTTTCACCTTTTTTATATACAAGCTGCCAAGAGGCAGAGGTGTAAGATGGTCCTAACTGAAATTTTTCTGCTCGTTGAGGCTGGAACAAAAGATTCGCAGCAGCGATATCAATATTATTGTTCTCCAATTCATTAAAAAGTTGATCGTTATTTTCTAAGGTTTTAATTTGTAAGCGAACCCCTAAATAATCAGCAAAGTTTTTTGCTAATTCGTATTCCAAGCCTGATTCGCCTTCATTCCCAATAAAATAGTAAATGGGATTATTAATGGTGCCGACAATCAGGCTGCCACGATTTTTGATCGTGGTGTAAGGGTTTTGCTCCGATTGCATAATTTTTTGCCAAGGGAAGACCATATCAATTGCCCAAAGTAATAATGCAAAAGCAGCAATAATACGTAAAAATAGACCTTTCAATAGATAAACCTTATAAATTGAGATAAGAGACGATTGTAACGAGAATTAAGACAATAAAAAAGCCCCTTTTACTTCAAGGGGCTGTTAAATAAGGATTAACGTTGGCGATCTCGGCGACCACGTTCGTTAAAAGTGCGGTCGTTTTTATCGTTAAATTTACGCTGACGACGCTCACCATTACGTTCACCACGGAAACGATCTTGGCCTCGGTCTCCACGTTCATTACGGCGACCTTTCCCACCAAAGTCATTGCCACCACGTCTGTTGTCTGACTGTGCTGCACCCATAAAGCTCATTTGCATTTGTTTATTTAAAACGCGAGTTTTACCGAATTGTTGAAGCAATTCTTTTGGCATGCCTTGTGGTAATTCGACGGTAGAGTAGTCATCATAAAGTTTGATATGGCCAATGTAACGGCTGTTAATATCACCTTCATTTGCGATCGCACCTACGATATGACGCACTTCTACACCATCTGCACGACCTACTTCGATACGATATAAATCCATCGGTTGTGGTGTGCCGTAGCCTTTACGTTCACCACGACGTTCAGCCGAACGTGGATTTTCACGACGATCACCGCGATCATTACGGTCACGACGACGCTTATCCATTGGTGGATCAGGTGGAAGAATGAGTTTTTGTTTACCTTGAAGCAACATCAACATGGCCGCAGCAATATCTTCTTGATCCTGATCTGCCGTGAATAAATCTTCCAGTAAGCTACGATACATTTCGAGATCGTGATGTTCCAATTGCTTGGTAATCTTGTCTTGGAATTTTTTACGACGACAGGCTTGCAACACTTCATGATTTGGTAATTCAACTTCATTGATTGGTTTTTTCATCAAGTGTTCGATATTGCGAAGTAAACGGCGTTCACGTGGTTCAACGAATAATAATGCACGACCAGAACGACCAGCACGACCGGTACGGCCGATACGGTGAACGTAAGACTCTGCATCAAGCGGGATGTCATAGTTCACTACAAGGCTGATTCGTTCAATATCGATACCGCGCGCAGCCACATCGGTTGCAACCACGATATCAAGGCTACCATTACGTAAGCGATCTAAGGTTTGCTCACGTAATTGCTGAGTCATATCACCGTTTAATGCCGCAGCACGGAAACCGTGTTTTTCTAATAATTCGGTTACATCAAGTGTACCTGTTTTAGTGCGGGTAAAAATGATTGCTGCATCAAACTCTTCTACTTCTAAGAAGCGTAATAACGCATCATTTTTGCGGAAACCTTGAACATACCAACAATTTTGTTCAATATCCGGCGCATTATCGTTATTTACTTTGATTTTCACTTCTTGTGGATTGTTCATGAAGCGTTTTGTGATACGACGAATTGGCTCAGGCATGGTTGCTGAGAAAAGGGCTGTTTGGTGCTCTTCCGGTAATTCAGCCATAACGGTTTCTACATCATCAATAAAGCCCATACGAAGCATTTCATCTGCTTCATCAAGTACGATAGCTTTTAGTTCAGAAAGATTTAATGTGTTACGACGGATGTGATCTAAAATACGACCCGGTGTACCTACAACAACTTGTGCACCTTGCTTTAATGCACGTAATTGGATGTCATAACGCTGACCACCATAAAGGGTCACGATGTTGATGCCTTTTGCATATTTCATGAAGTGTTCACAAGCATCAGCAACTTGAATTGCAAGTTCACGCGTTGGTGCCATCACCAATAATTGTGGATGTTTTGCGGCAGGATCAATTTTTGCCAAAATAGGTAAAGAGAATGCGGCAGTTTTACCACTACCGGTTTGTGCCATACCAAGTACATCTCTGCCTTCTAGAAGAGCAGGAATACAAGCTTGTTGGATTGGCGAAGGTGTTTCAAAACCAAGGTCAGAAACGGCTTTTAGAATGAATTCAGGCAAGCCTAAATCATTAAAAGTGATTTTGTCTGTCATTAAAATGCTCGAATATAAGTAAGGAAAGCTCAATTTAGCTTTCAGGTTTATTTGTTATAAAAGAAGAAGGCAAGTCTAAAAAACAGCTGTTTTTGTGACCGCACTTTTTTCTTCTTTTTCGTCTTCAGTTTGAGCCGGTTTCAATTTCATGAGCTCTAACACGGCAAAACGATACTCAACAAAGTTATACACCTGATTCGCAATAGCAAGTTTGAATAAAGCCGCAGCTTCATCAACTTGCCCCAGATTGAGTTTTTGTTTTGCTAGATAAAAGTAGGTTTCGGTTAATATTTCTGCATATTGTTGCGAATTTTCTGCAAATTTGGTTGCCCGCTCTTGCAAGTCACTCACGGAAATATTACCTAAATAGTATTGAACGATATTTGTTCCCCAGAAGTCCTTAGATAGCCCTTTAGCTCGTTCAACAAGGTTGGCATGGGCTTCTTGTGGTTTTAATTTTTGTTCGTTCAAATAGAGCCAGAGTACGCGATAAGGATCTTTGGTATCGGCTTCATAAAACTTCATAAAATCGTCTTCAGCAAGATTATAGCGTTCGACGTAATAAAAATTTAAACCACGATTAAGATGGGTATAGTCATAACTTGGGTCCAATTCAAACACCGCATTAAAGGTTTCTAATGCGCTGTCGTAATCTTCTTCAAGCAGTAAGTAAAGCCCTAAATAATTGTAAACAGAAGCCATCTTTGGCTGTAATGCAAGGGCTTGAGTAAAGTCATAACGTGCGAGGCCCCATAAACCGAGGGAATCGTATAATACGCCGCGTTCAAAGTGAAGCGTCGCCCGTTCTTCATTACTCATTTTTCCAACTAATAAAACCTGCCCGATTCGGGTAATCATCACTTCTTGTTCGAAGTGCATATTCGGGTTCTGATCCGCTAGCACGACTTTATTTGGTGCGACAAACACGTTTCCCGATTGCACACAACCGGAAATAAATAAAATCATACTTAGGCTAGACAACGAAACTAGAAAACGGAATAACCGAAAATACTGCATTGTTTTATAAGTTAGTTTGATAATCAAAACAGGTGTGTAAACTAAATTCACACACCCTGTGAGATTATTCCTGTACTTCTGAAATGTCTTCTGCTGGTACAGATTCTGCTTCAGTTTCTTGTTTTGGTGCAAGATCTTTCATGGTTAAGCGGATACGACCTTGGCGATCGATTTCAACCACTTTCACAGTCACTTCTTGACCTACTTGAAGATAATCACTCACTTTCTCTACGCGTTCTTCTGCGATTTGAGAAATATGAACTAAACCTTCTTTATTTCCAACGATAGCAACGAATGCTCCAAAGTCAGCAAGGCGAGTCACTTTACCTTTGTAAATTGCACCCGCTTCAACTTCAGCAACGATTTCTTCAATACGTGCCATCACGTTTTTCGCTGCACTGCTATCTACTGCAGCGATTTTCACTGTACCATCATCATCGATATCAATAGAAGTGCCGGTTTCTTCAGTTAATGCACGGATAGTTGCACCACCTTTACCGATAACATCTTTGATTTTCTTAGGATCAATTTTCATGGTGTGAATACGCGGCGCGTAGTCAGAAATATCTGCACGTGGTGCAGGGATTGCTTGTTCCATTACGCCAAGAATGTGCATACGAGCACCTTTTGCTTGGTTTAATGCAATTTGCATAATTTCAGGGGTGATACCTTCAATTTTGATGTCCATTTGAAGTGCGGTGACACCTTCACGTGTACCCGCCACTTTAAAGTCCATATCACCTAAGTGGTCTTCATCACCTAAGATATCTGAAAGAACCACAAATTTCTCTTCTTCTTTCACTAAGCCCATTGCGATACCTGCAACAGCGGCTTTGATTGGAACACCCGCATCCATTAATGCTAAAGATGCACCACATACAGATGCCATAGAAGAAGAACCGTTAGATTCAGTGATTTCAGATACAACACGCACAACATACGGGAATTCAGCAAGGCTTGGCATAACAGCCGCTACACCACGTTTTGCTAAACGACCGTGACCGATTTCACGGCGTTTTGGCGAGCCGATCATACCGGTTTCACCTACAGAGTATGGAGGGAAGTTGTAGTGGAATAAGAAGTGATCTTGACGTTCACCTGTTAATTCATCAATGATTTGTGCATCACGTTCAGTACCTAACGTTGCAACAGCTAATGCTTGCGTTTCACCACGGGTGAAAATTGCAGAACCGTGAGTACGTGGTAGTACACCTGTGCAAATATCTAATGCACGAACGGTATCAACGGTACGTCCATCAATACGTGGCTCACCTGCAATGATACGGCCACGAACAATTTGGCTTTCAAGTGCGGTGAAAATATCCACGATTTTACCTTCGCTGATTTCTTCATCTTCAGCTGTGATTTGTGCAATCACATCCGCTTTAATCGCATCGATTTGTTCGTAACGTGCTTGTTTTTCAGTAATGCGGTATGCATCGCCTAAACGTGCTTCAGCAATCGCTTTTACTTTGTTGATTAAATCTGTGTTTGGTTGTGGTGCAACCCAATCCCAACGCGGTTTACCCGCTTCTTTTGCAAATTCTTTGATCGCTTCGATTACAACTTGTTGTTGTTGATGACCGAATACGACTGCCGCTAACATTTGTTCTTCAGTTAAAATGTCAGCTTCAGATTCAACCATTAATACGGCTTTGTCAGTACCTGCAACTACTAAGTCCAAACGGCTTTGTTTTTGTTCAGCCATAGTTGGGTTTAATACGAATTGGTTGTCGATAAAACCAACGCGCGCCGCACCGATAGGACCGTTGAAAGGTACGCCAGATAAGGTTAATGCTGCAGAAGCACCGATCATTGCCACTAAGTCGGGGCTGATTTGTGGGTTTACAGAAACTACAGTTGCCACAACTTGAATTTCGTTGAAGAAACCTTCTGGGAATAATGGACGAATTGGACGGTCGATTAAACGTGCAATTAAGGTTTCGCCTTCAGATGGACGACCTTCACGTTTGAAGAAACCACCAGGTATTTTACCCGCCGCATAAGTACGCTCTTGGTAGTTTACGGTTAATGGGAAGAAGTCTTGACCTTCTTTCACATCTTTTTTAGCAACAACAGTAACGAATACCGTGGTATCGTCCATGCTTGCCATAACCGCAGCAGTTGCTTGACGTGCAATTGCGCCGGTTTCTAGGGTTACGGTGTGTTGACCGTATTTAAATTGTTTAACAATTGGATTCACAATGTTTTCCTTCAAAATAATATTTAAAACAAAGCTTTATTTTCCAGATTGCGACTAGCAAAAGAAATCTCTCGAAAAAATGACTGCACTTTGGGCGTTTAAAATTTCTTTTGATAGCCGCACGCTAATGCAGAAAATAAAGCTCGCTTATTATACAGAGTTTTAAATTTATTGGTAACTTTATTTAATATAAGCAACTTGTTATCATATTCTCATACAAATACATACGTAAGGAGACACTATGATTATCAGTGCATTAAATAACCCAAATTTCAAAGTGGGTTTACCAAAAGTTATCGCGGACATTTGCGATCATCTCAATGCCTTAGATCTTGAAGCATTAGAAAATGGCCGTCATGATTTAAGCGAGCAAGTCTATATGAATGTCATGGAATTTGATACGGTTGAAGCGGATAGCAAACAGGCTGAACTTCACCATAAATATCTAGATATTCAATTACTTATTCGTGGTGAAGAAAATGTTGAAATAAGCGCAACTTATCCAAACTTCAGCTTATACGATGAATATCGTGATGCCGATGATTACCAACTCACCCCGCAAATTGAAAATAAAAGCACTGTGACACTTTTACCAAAAATGTTCGCTGTCTTTTTCCCTTATGAGCCACATAAACCAGGTTGCACCGTAAACGGTAAATCAAGTTTTGTGAAAAAACTGGTGGTGAAAGTACCAGTCGAATTGATTTAATTATTTCGATTCATTAAAGCAAAAGTGCGGTCAGAAATTTATGTATTTTTCTGACCGCACTTTTTTATTATTTAATCACCGTAATTGACCATTTGGCATAGTCAATTTGCTCAAAGTTTGTCACTTCATAACCTTCTTCTGCTGCCCAAGCGGGAATAGCCTCGGTGGCTTGTGTGCAGTCGAATTCAATTTCTAGGCCATCGCCTTTATTTAACTTAGCCATGGCTTCCTTGGCTTCAACAAGAGGAAATGGGCAAACAAGGCCGAGTGTTGGTAATTTAACGATCATATAAACTCCTTATGATGCTTTTGATAATTTTAAACGTTGTGGACGAATAATGGTGAAGTAGGCGGCTACCCAAGTGCCGAGAATCATCAATGGCAATGAGACCCAACCTTGCCAAGAGAAAAAGGCAGTTTCGACTAAACCATTACCGATAGAACAGCCACCCGCAAGGGTTGCGCCAATGCCCATGAGAATACCGCCGAGTCCGCTGCGTAGAATCGTAGTGGCATCCGGTACACGAACACGAAATTCATTGCTTGCTTTCGCGCCGATGAATGAGCCGATAAAAATCCCTAAAACTAAGAATACGCCCCAGTTAATAAATTTACCGTCGCCAGTAACAAGGAATTGCATAATATTAGCGGATGGACCAGTGATCCCAAGTCCAAACTCACGACCCGTAGCGACACTGAGTGGCCAAGCCGCAAGCGCGATTAATCCGATTAATACAGCAGAGAAAAATGGATGCCAGCGTTTTTCAAATAATAAGTGAGCAAGCCCCGTTTTCTTCGGTTTTAATGCTGCGACTTTTACGCTTGGTTTGCTGAGATGTTTATATACATAAAAGGCTGTCACTAAAGTTAATAGTGCCACTAACCACCAAGGTGAAATGCCGAATGTATCATAAATGTTGCGTTGTTCGATATTGATGCTACGTAAAGTTTTATTGAATTCCCCTAATGGACCAGTACGCATGATGGCACTTAATAACATATAAGTGAATAACGCGACCCAACTGCCGACTAAGCCTTCGGCAGCACGGTACCACGTACCTGTCGCGCAACCGCCAGCAAGAACAATGCCGATACCAAACACAAAGGCACCGATAATCACCGCTAAAAAGGCAAAATTTTCAGCCGGATCGACATTTAATACACCGATTTCTTTTAAGAGGAAGAAACCGATGGATTGCACGGTGATTGCCAATAGAAGGGCAACAAACATTTTGTTATTTTTGGTGACATACATATCGCGAAATGCGCCGGTAATACAAAAGCGCCCACGCTGCATCACAAATCCGAGTAAAATTCCGCAAAGTAATCCGGTTAAAAGCATAAATATTCCTTTCTTTTAGAACTAAGTAGGGCAGTATTTTCTAAAAAAAGAAGAAGATAACGCCAATAACTTTTAGCTAGAAAATATGTTTTTTTGATATAAAAAAAAAGTGCGGTTAGAAATTTGTGTGTTTTTCTGACCGCACTTTATCGTAAGTTATCACGATATTAAGGACAGGGCTTACTCACCATAATTTCAATTACTTGGCGATCGATATGATGCATACTCTTAGATGCAATTGAGCATAGATTGTCGATAGTGCGATCTAGATCATGTTCAACGATACCTTCATTGCCCGTAACATGGGTTTTATCCATTACCGTATCAACCATTCCAAGGAATTTGCAGACCGTCAGAACCACATTAACGGCATTGAGAATTTTTGGAATCAGGCACAACGCGTCTTGCACAAATACAACGGAATTGATCGCAAATCCTTCCCGCTTAATTTGTGATCTGCTTCACAACTTTTTATTCCGCTACTTAACGGCATTATCATAATCGACTAATATGCAAAATATGAAATGATATTTCGCAATATGAAATTTAAGCCGTGAGGAGTGATTATGACTATTCGGGTTTCGTATGAGGCATTAAAAGCAGAATTTAAACGAGTCTTGCTAGCACGAAAAGTAAAAGAAGAAACTGCAGAGGCGTGTGCGACTGTGTTTGCGGATACGACGCAAGCGGGTATTTATTCGCATGGCGTTAACCGTTTTCCACGTTTTATTCAACAGTTAGAAAATGGTGATGTCATTCCAGATGCTGAACCCACGAAGGTTTTATCACTTGGCGCAATTGAACAGTGGGATGCTCATCAATCAATTGGTAATTTAACCGCAAAAAAAATGATGGATAGAGCAATGGAGATTGCGCGTGAACACGGTATTGGCGTAGTCGCACTTCGTAATGCAAATCACTGGATGCGCGGTGGCACCTATGGGCAACAAGCAGCAGAAAAAGGTTTTGTAGGGATTTGTTGGACAAATGCATTAGCAGCTATGCCACCTTGGGGGGCAAAACAACCAAGAATCGGTACAAACCCGTTCGTTATTGCTGTACCTACTACACCGATTACAATGGTAGATATGTCTTGTTCGATGTTCTCTTATGGTCAACTAGAAATTCACCGCCTACAAGGCAGACAAACAGCAGTGGATGCGGGATTTGATGATGAAGGTAATCCAACACGCGAACCAAGTATTGTTGAGAAAAATCGCCGCTTGATGCCGATGGGATTTTGGAAAGGCTCAGGTTTATCAATCGTGTTAGATATGATTGCAACACTTTTAGCCAATGGGGATTCTACGGCAGCAATTACTGAAGATAAAAGTGATGAATTTGGTATGTCGCAAATTTTTATTGCCATTAAGGTAGATCGTTTAATTGATGGTAAAACCAAAGAAGAAAAATTAAAACGTATTATGGATTATGTAACGTCTGCAGAGCCATCTAATCCAGCACAGCCAGTACGTTTGCCAGGGCATAAACAGATTGCTGTTGAAGCCGACCATCATGCAAATGGCATTCCAGTCGATGAATCAGTTTGGGCAAAATTAAAAGCGTTATAAGCCTAACAAGCGGTCAAATTTAGAGAAAATAAGGGGCTGACGTAGATTAGCCCTAAATTCCACACCAATCCCGCAGAATTTTAAGCTGTTGAGACGGTGTGCCGAAGTTAAACCGAAATTCGCATTCTTTCAAGAACAGCGGGAAGGATTTGCGATCAATTCCGTTGTATTTGCGCAAGACGCGTTTTGCCTGATTCCAAAAATTCTCAATGCCGTTAATGTGGTTCTGACGGTCTGTAAATTCCTTGGAATGGTTGATACGGTAATGGATAAAACCGCTTACGTCCAGCTTGTCATAGCTGCTCAGGCTATCCGTGTAAACAATGCTGTCCGGCATGATTTTCTGTTTGATAACAGGAATCAAAGTATCAGGCTTGGCATTATCTACGACAACGGTATAGACCCGTCCGTTGCGTTTCAGAATGCCAAAGATAACCACTTTTCCTGCCGCGCCGCGACCACGTCTGCCTTTACGCTGTCCGCCGAAATAGCTTTCGTCCAACTCGACAGGGCCCTCAAAAACCTCATCGGCAACCAAGGCCAGATAATGGCTGATAACCATACGAATTTTGCGGTAGAACAGAATAGCGGAGTTGGGCTGAATGCCCAAAATATCGGCAGCGGAACGGGCGGTAACTTGTAGTACAAAAAATTCAAGTAGTTTCTTTTGAACTCTCTTGCTTAATTTACAATTGGTTATCTGCATTTTCGTAGCCTAGCATAACTGCTAATCTACGTCAGCCCCATAACTTTTGGCTAGAAAATATGTTTTTTGATATAAAAAAAGTGCAGTCAGAAATTTGAGTGTTTTTCTGACCGCACTTTATTGTAAGTTATTTCGATGTTAAGGGCAGGGTTTACTCACCATAATCTCAATCACTTGGCGATCGATGTGGTGCATACTCTTAGACGCAATCGAACATAGATTATCGATGGTGCGATCGAGATCATGTTCAACGATACCTTCATTGCCCGTAACATGGGTTTCATCCATCGCCATGAGTACTGATTTATAGCCAGAAGCCACGCTGGTGGAGACTTTCATCGCACAGCTATTGGATGCACCGTCACAGATAATGCCACTGATGTCACCAATCATGCTGCAAATCCCCATACTCACGGTTTCAAATTTAGCTGTAAGCAAATAGGCGATACCCGCACAGCTTCCCATTGAGGCGGTTGTTACCGCACAAAGGGCAGACAGTTTGGGTAATTTACTGTGGATATAAATGGCCATTAAGTGTGATAAGAAGAGGGCACGGAGGAGTTTTTCTTCACTCACGTTTAAATAATCGGCGACCACAACCACAGGCATAGTGGCGGCAATACCTTGGTTGCCTGAACCTGAATTACTCATCGCTGGCAATGTAGCCCCACCCATGCGGGCATCGGAGGCTGCGGTGGTTTCAATCATGATTTTACTGAGTAAATCGTCTGACATTAAGCCACTACCGACTTGTTTGCGTAGCGTTCTACCAATATGTAGGCCGTAATTTTCGCGTAACCCTTCGTTAGACAGCGCACGGTTGAGCGCGGCAGCTTGTCCGATAAAACGGATTTTATCGAGCTCAACTTCACAAGAAAATTCAAAAATTTCACGTGCGCTCACCTGCTTGAAAATATCATAAGGGGCGCAATCAGCGCATTCATCCTGTTCTTTCTCAAAAACAACTTCGCCATTTTTTTCAATCAAAATGATATTGGTGTGTTGATCTTGAATCGCTACTTTCACTCGGTCATTATCCGCAAACAACACTGCTTCAGAATATAAAATATGCTCGGTTTGATGAATGTCCACATTAACGAGCTTTTTATCAAGCATCGCCTTGGCTTGGGAAACTTGCTCGGGTGTAATGTGTTTTAACACTTCCAACTCACCCTCAGGATCACCGCCTAAAGCACCAATTGCCGCAGCAATAGGCAAGCCGACCATACCCGTTCCTGGTACTGCAACGCCCAATCCATTTTTCATTAAGTTTGGTGATACCTTAGCTTCAATACGTTCAGGTGTTTTGCCTAAATATTTAGCTGCGGTTGCTGCTGCAAGCGCTAAAGAGATAGGTTCAGTACAGCCAAGTGCCGGAACCACATCGCGTTCTACAAGATGAAGTAATGGTTTTTCGATTTCGTTGAGTCTTTCTTGATTCATAAAATTCTTTTAATTTATTAAATACTGTCTTCTTTCTCTATGACTAATATGCGCGCTTCGCCTTGTGGATGAGCAACATGTTCGGTACCAATACCCGCATAAAAAATATCACCCGCATGGAGCAATACGGCTTTCTCTAGGCCTTCTTCTTTATAGTGCATTTCCACCGTACCATCCATGACAGCAAAGACTTCTTCACCGTCATTGATATGCCATTTGTAAGGTTTATCTGTCCAGTGAAGACGCACGGAAATGCCATTCATATTGGTAATATCCAGTGCTCCCCAAGCACGTTCAGCCGTAAAGAGGTGACTTCTAATAATTTTATTCATGACTAAATTCCTTAGTGCGCCTCATCCCAGTTTGTACCTTGACCCACTTCTACAATCAGTGGCACCACTAAATTAGCCGCGCTTTCCATATGTGTTTTGATGAGTTCGCTATAAAACGCGACTTTTTCTGACCGCACTTCAAACACCAATTCATCATGCACCTGCATAATCATTGCAATATTGGGATCGTTTTGTAGTTTTTGATCCAATTGAATCATGGCACGTTTGATAATGTCTGCGGCGGTGCCTTGCATTGGTGCATTGATCGCGACACGTTCGGCAGCTTTACGGCGCATACCATTAGAAGAGTTGATATCCGGCAGATATAAACGACGGCCGAATAGGGTTTCCACATAGCCTTGGGCTTTAGCTTTTTCACGAATATCGTGCATAAAGGTTTGTACGCCTGGATAGCGTTTGAAATACAAATCCATATAACTTTGGGCATCGGCACGGCCAATACCGAGTTGACGCGATAAGCCAAAGGCAGACATACCATAAATTAAACCGAAGTTAATTGCCTTGGCATTGCGGCGTTGTTCGGACGTCACGTCATCCAGTGCGACACCAAAGATTTCTGCCGCAGTAGAGCGGTGAATATCCTTGCCTTGGGTAAAGGCGTTAATTAAGCCCTGATCCTGTGATAGGTGCGCCATAATGCGTAGTTCGATTTGTGAATAATCGGCTGCAACAACAGTAAAGCCTTCGCGCGCAATAAATGCCTGACGAATACGGCGACCTTCTTCATTACGAATCGGAATGTTTTGCAGATTCGGATCGCTTGATGAAAGACGACCAGTGGCTGTCACCGCTTGATGATAGGAAGTATGCACTCGACCCGTTTGCGGATTCACCATTTGCGGCAATTTATCAGTGTAGGTCGATTTTAGTTTGCTGAGACCACGATGTTCTACCAACACTTTCGGCAATTCATGACTAAATGCGAGTTCCTCCAATACTTCCTCGTTGGTGGATGGCGCCCCTTTTGGTGTTTTTTGAATGACTGGTAAACCTAATTTATCAAATAAAATTTCCTGTAATTGTTTGGTGGAGGCCAAATTAAATGGCTGCCCCGCCAAGACATAGGCCTGTTCTTCTAATTCACTTAAACGGTTAGCGATTTCGTTAGATTGTAGGAATAGTGCATCGCTATCAATTAAGACACCACGACGTTCCATACGGGAAAGTACGCCTAACAACGGCAATTCCATTTCTTTAAAGAGTTTTTCCAAACTTGGTTCTTTAGAGAGTTTTTCCCATAGCACTTGTTGCAGTTTCATTGTCACATCAGCATCTTCTGCTGCGTATTCAGCAGCTTTTTCCAATGGAATTTGGTTGAAGGTCAGCTGATTTTTACCTTTGCCTGCAATTTCTTCAAAACTGATGGTTTGATGCCCTAAATAACGTTTCGCCAGATCGTCCATATTATGACGGCCTGTGCTGTTGAGTACATAGGACTCCAACATAGTATCGAAAGACACACCTTGCACATCAATGCCATTACGGGCAAAGATGGTGAGGTCGTACTTGAAGTTTTGCCCGACTTTTTGAATAGATGGATTTTCTAAAACTGGTTTTAACAGCGAAAGTGCGGTTGTTTTTTCGAGCGTTTTTGGTGCGCCTAAATAATCTAATTGTAGCGGTAAATAAGCCGCCTCGCCGTTTTCTAACGCAAAGGAAATCCCCACTAAGTTGGCGGCCATATAATCTAAATTATCGGTTTCTGTATCCAACGCAAAAAGTTTAGCTTGCTTGAGTTTTTCCACCCAACGATTTAAATCTGCTTCAGTGAGCAAGGTTTCATAACGGCTGCGATCAATTTGAATTGCCGGCAATGCTTCATCGCTATTGTCTTGAGCGAGGGCAGGCGTAGCTTGATAGTGATTAATCTTGGTCGGTTGTTCGTTATTATTAGTGATGGAATCAGCGCCATTTATCACTTCATTGAGCCAACGTTTAAATTCATAACGGCCGAAATATTCGGTAAGTTGATCATTATTGCTTGCACCAAGGGTAAGTTGCTCCGGAGTGATATCGAGAGCGACATCGGTTTTGATCGTGGCAAGGCGATAGGATAAATCGGCCATTTCTTTTTCAGCCAATAATTTATCACCTAATTTTTTTGCTCCACGAATTGGCAATTCGGCCACTTTGTCTAAGTTGGCATAAATTTCTGCCATACTGCCGATACCCTGCAAGAGGCCAAGTGCGGTTTTTTCACCGACACCCGCTACGCCTGGAATATTATCGGCGCTATCGCCCATTAGCGCTAAGTAATCAATGATGAGTTCTGGTGGAATACCGTATTTTTCAATCACAGCATCGCGATCCAATAAGGTATTATTCATGGTGTTGATCAACATAATGTTGTCATCCACTAGCTGCGCCATGTCTTTATCGCCGGTGCTGATCAAGACTTTTTGATTAGCTTTGGAAGCCGCTACCGCTAAGGTACCTATGACATCATCAGCTTCAACACCTTCAATGACTAAAAGAGGAATGCCAAGGGCTCGGATAATATCGTGTAACGGTTGAATTTGTTTGCGCAGATCATCCGGCATCGGTGGACGATGGGATTTATATTGTTCAAACATTTCATCACGGAACGTTTTGCCCTTTGCATCAAAGACTACTGCAATATGGCTCGGTTGCACTTGCGAAATCAGGCTTTTGAGCATGTTTAATACACCGTACATGGCACCAGTCGGCTCGCCAGCTGAATTGGTGAGTGGCGGAAAGGCATGAAAAGCACGATATAAATAAGATGAACCGTCCACTAGGACTAATGGATTAGGAGCAATAGTTGGCATAAATATTCCGTTCAAAAATAATGAAAAGTGTCGCATTATAGCGTAAATTGCGAAATGGGGCGAACGGATAAAGTGCGATCAATTAAACGTAAAAAGTATGACGAAGGCATTTGGCTGTGGCATAATAGGATTACTTGAGCATTCAACATAAGGGAATAACATGTCATTAAAACTGGTTGAAGTTGTTGTATTAGGGCAAGTGCTGCGCTTGAATGTCCCTGCTGAACAAGAAGAGATTTTGCGTCAAGCGGCGCGTAATTTAGATCTTCAAGTGTCAGAAATGAAAGAGCGTACAGGTTTATTGCAATTAGACCGAGTGCTTTCTATTGTTGCCTTGAATTTAAGTTTTGAATTAACCCAAGAAAAGAATAAAAATGCCCAGATTGAAAACGTGTTATGTACGCGAATTCAGCAGTTAGATCATTCTTTAGAGAATGCATTAGGTGGGCGTACCATCGTCGATTAAATAAAAAAGAACCGCATGTTGAAAGTGCGGTTCTTTTTTATGTGTTTTTTAATCTGGCGTGTAATAGAGTTTACCAATTTCAATTTTTTGTCGCCCCGTTTCTTCACGCCATTTATTGCTATCTCGTAAAGAATAAACACAACCACAATATTCCTGTTGATAAAAACGTTCACGCTTACTGATTTCGATCATGCGTTGCGATCCACCTGCTTTACGCCAGTTGTAATCCCAATAAATCACATCATCATATTTTTCAGCTGCACGGTGCCCACAACCATTAATTTGATCCATGTCTTTCCAGCGAGAAATACCAAGACAGCTGGTAAATACAGGGAAACCATGTTCATGAGCATATTCAGCGGCTTTTTCAAAACGCATATCAAAACACATGGTACAGCGAATGCCACGTTCAGGTTCCCATTCCATACCTTTTGCGCGATCAAACCATTGTTGGCGATCGTAGTCTGCATCAATAAACGGAATTCCGAATTTTTGGGCAAAGCGGATGTTTTCTTCTTTACGAATTAAATATTCTTTTAATGGATGAATATTCGGATTGTAAAAATAAATCGTAAACTCAATACCAGAAGCCAAAATAGCCTCCATCACTTCACCCGAACAAGGCGCACAGCAAGAGTGGAGAAGTAGCTTATTATGCCCTTCAGGTAATTCGAGTTTTTCACGAATAAAAGGCGCATTGGGATCCTTGTGCACTTTTTGTTTACGTGGTTTTTGAAATTTAGCTTGAGAATCGACCGCACTTTGCGGTTGAATTTGTTCTTCAGTCATATTAATAAGTTCGATCTACCGATAAGTAAGCCAGTGAAATTAAGGCTTTTTTGTATTCGCTTTCAGGTAATAAGGCAATGGCATCGACTGCTTTTTGGGCTTCTTGTTTCGCGCGATCCATTGCATAATCAAGGGATTTATGTTCTGCCATAATCGCAAGTACTTCATCGATCGCATCACGTTTTCCGCCTTGTTCAATGGCTTCGCGAATAAGCGTGGCTTGTTGTGGATTGCCGTGACGCATTGCGTGTAATAAAGGAAGAGTAGGTTTGCCTTCAGCGAGGTCATCACCCACATTTTTACCTAATGCAGCTGCATTAGCACTGTAATCTAGCACGTCATCCACTAATTGGAATGCGGTACCAAGATAGCGACCATATTCTTGAAATGCGGTTTCAATCGATTTTTCAGCACCTGCAACAATCGCCACAGATTGTGCCGCCACTTCAAATAAGCGTGCTGTTTTACTATAAATCACACGCATATAGCTTTCTTCAGTGGTATCCGGATCATTCACGTTCATTAATTGTTGAACTTCACCTTCAGCCAACACATTGGTGGCATCTGCCATAATACGAAGAATATCTAGCGATTGTAACTGCGCCACTAATTGGAATGCACGAGTATAAATGAAGTCACCCACTAATACGCTAGCAGCATTACCAAAGGCAGAGTTAGCCGTTGCGCGGCCACGACGCATATCCGATTCATCTACCACATCATCATGTAATAAAGAAGCGGTGTGAATAAATTCTACAAAGGTAGCACAAGTTGCCACTTTATCGCTTTCATAGCCTAATGCACGCGCCGCTAAAACCGCAATAAGTGGTCGAATACGTTTTCCGCCACCTTGTACAATATAAAAACCAAGCTGATTAACCATCGGCACATCGGAGTTAATTTGTGCTAGAATGGCTTGGTTAACTTTCTGCATATCCGCATCGGTTAATGCTTGGATAGCATGCATATCCATTAAATCTTGTTTGTTCATCTTCATTTGGTTCGATGGTTGTGTATATAAAAGAAAGTGCGGTGAATTTTACCTGATTTTTCAGGGTTTCTGAAATTAAACTCGAGGAAAAGCGCTTTTTTTTATTTTATTGCAAATAAGTGCTTGCGATCGAGTTGTTTTTTACGTAGAATTTGCGACCTATTTATATGAATTTTGAAGTGCGGACCGAAAATAGTAACGGAGAAGCACAATTATAGCGGAGTATTTATGTACGCAGTTTTCCAAAGTGGCGGTAAACAACACCGTGTGAGCGAAGGTCAAGTAGTTCGTTTAGAAAAACTTGAACTTGCAACTGGCGCAACAGTTGAGTTCGACTCAGTGTTGATGGTCGTTAATGGTGAAGATGTTAAAATTGGTGCACCAGTAGTAGCTGGCGCGAAAGTAGTGGCTGAAGTTGTGGCACAAGGTCGTGGCGATAAAGTTAAAATCGTTAAGTTCCGTCGTCGTAAACACAGCCGTAAACAACAAGGTCATCGTCAGTGGTTCACAGAAGTGAAAATCACTGGGATTCAAGCATAATTTCAGAGGAGATCAAGTAGATGGCAACTAAAAAAGCTGGTGGTTCAACTCGTAACGGTCGTGATTCTGAAGCTAAACGCCTTGGTGTTAAACGTTTCGGTGGCGAATCTGTGTTAGCAGGTAGCATCATTGTACGTCAACGTGGTACTAAATTCCACGCAGGTAACAACGTAGGTATGGGCCGTGACCACACCTTATTTGCTACCGCTGACGGTAAAGTAAAATTTGAAGTGAAAGGCGAGAAAAGCCGTAAATACGTAAGTATTGTAACTGAATAATTTTACATCTGATTTGATAAACGCCCCGCATTATCTGTGGGGCGTTTTCTTTGTTTTCTTACCTGTGATTTACAATCATTAATCAAATCTGTTATCTTGGCACTGTCATTCATTCTCTTCAATATTTCTTAGAATGAAATTTACCTGAATTCCTAACTGTGCTTTAGCCAAATAAAGGAAGACATCATGAAACAACAACCTCTTTTAGGATTTCTATTTGCTTTAATTACAGCGATGGCATGGGGATCTTTACCTATTGCGTTAAAACAGGTTTTATCCGTGATGACGCCACAAACGATCGTGTGGTATCGCTTTATTGTGGCATTTCTAGCACTCTTTATTTTGCTTGCTTATAAGAAAAAATTACCAGAATTTTTGAAAGGCGGTCGTTTTATTTGGCTTGTACTCATAGGTGTAGCAGGATTAGCGGGTAATTTCTTTTTATTCAATAGCTCACTTAATTTTATCGATCCTTCTTCAGCTCAAATTTTTATTCATTTTTCTTCTTTTGGCATGTTAATTTGCGGTATTTTTGTCTTTAAAGAAAAGTTCGGATTACATCAAAAAATTGGTTTAGGTTTGTTATTGGGTGGGTTGGTGCTTTTCTTCAATGATAAGTTTGAGATGTTTAAAGGAGAGAGTGGTTATTTAACGGGCGTCTTACTAAGCCTAACCGCTTCATTAGTTTGGGTTGCTTATGGTATGGCACAAAAGCTCATGCTTCGTCGTTTTAGTTCGCAACAAATTTTATTAATGATGTATTTCGGCTGTCTTTTAGTCTTTACACCTGTTGCTGAATTTTCCCAAGTGAGCAATCTCACCCCATTTGCATTCGGCTGTTTTGTTTATTGTTGCCTGAATACGTTATTTGGTTATGGCGCTTATGCTGAAGCTCTTAATCGTTGGGAAGTTTCTAAAGTCAGCGTTGTGATTACCTTAGTACCACTATTTACAATTTTCTTTGCTCATCTTGCGCATTATGCGAGCCCCGATAATTTTGCCGCGCCAGAATTAAATATTATTAGCTATATCGGGGCGTTTGTTGTAGTATGCGGAGCAATTTTGTCGGCAATTGGACATAAGTTATTACCGCAATCAAAGTAAAGTGCGGTTAAATATTGGAGAGTTTTTATGAAATTTATTGATGAAGCCCTGATTCGTGTGGAAGCAGGGGATGGTGGAAACGGTTGTGTAAGTTTCCGCCGTGAAAAATTTATCCCCAAAGGTGGCCCTGATGGCGGTGATGGCGGTGATGGCGGAGATGTTTATTTGGTTGCAGACGAAAACTTAAATACCTTGATCGATTATCGTTTTACGAAACGTTTTGCCGCAGAACGTGGTGAGAATGGCCATAGTTCAGATTGTACCGGTCGTCGCGGTAAAGATATTACGTTACGTGTGCCGGTGGGAACGCGTGCAATTGATAATGATACCAAAGAAGTGCTTGGCGATTTGACAAAGCATGGCGCCAAAATGTTAGTGGCGAAAGGTGGTTATCATGGTTTAGGTAATACACGTTTCAAATCTTCAGTGAACCGTGCGCCTCGCCAAAAAACCATGGGAACACCAGGAGAAAAACGCGATTTATTATTAGAATTAATGCTTCTTGCGGATGTCGGGATGTTAGGTTTACCAAATGCAGGTAAATCCACTTTTATTCGTGCCGTTTCAGCTGCAAAACCAAAAGTCGCTGATTATCCATTTACCACTTTAGTGCCGAGTTTAGGTGTGGTGAAAGTGGATGAGAGCCATAGCTTTGTGGTGGCAGATATCCCTGGATTGATTGAAGGTGCATCGGATGGTGCAGGTTTAGGAATTCGTTTCTTAAAACACTTAGAACGCTGTCGTGTGTTAATTCATTTAGTGGATATTAACCCAATAGATGAATCCGATCCTGCAGATAACATTGCGATCATTGAGTCAGAATTATTCCAATATAGCGAAAAATTGGCAGATAAACCGCGTTGGTTAGTCTTCAATAAAATTGATACGATTACTGAAGAAGAGGCGCATGAACGTGCACAAGAGATTACCGAACGTCTTGGTTGGGAAGAAGGGTATCACCTTATTTCTGCCGCAACTGGTAAAAATGTACCGCCACTTTGTCGTGATATTATGGATTTCATTGAAGCGAATCCACGTGATACGGAAGTAGAAGAAAATAAACCAGAAGAAGTGAAATTCAAATGGGAAGACTACCATCAAGAACAGCTCGCTGAACATCAATTTGATGATGAAGATGACGACTGGGATGATTGGGACGAAGAAGATGAAGAAGGCGTTGAATTTATTTACAAACCTTAATGCCTAAATGAAAAAAGAGCGGAAATTTAACCGCTCTTTTTTTATTGGGGTTAACCTTTCTTTTTCCCACCTTGACGTGCTTTAAAGCGAGGGTTGGTTTTCGAAATGACATAAACGACACCGTGGCGACGAACAATTTTGCAGCCAGGACGGTTTTTTGCGCTTTTGAGTGAAGATAATACTTTCATTAAACATTCCTATTTTGATTTAAATGCGCCAAATTTACCGTAACGGCTTGCAAATTCACTTGCACGACCTTCATTACCAATTTGACGAGTTTTACCGGTATAAAATGGGTGAGAAGCAGATGAGGTATCGCACATAAATACAGGATATTCATTACCATCTTCCCATTTCATGGTGTTGTTGGTTTTAGCACAAGAACGGATGAGAAAGCCTTGTTTTGCGTTGGAATCGTAAAATAAAACGGTACGATAATTTTCAGGGTGAATGCCTTTTTTCATTAGAGCTCCTTATATAACGAAAAGAATTGGGCGAAGATACTAATTCAAAAGAGAATGATTATCAATATAATTTTATTCATAGCTATGAGAATTTTTTTCATATTGAGAAAAAGAAAAATGCCTTTCGATTGAAAGGCATTTTGTCAGTTTGGAGGGAGAGTTATCCACGATGTGCGTTTTTCATAATACGCTCTTTCGCTACTTTCCATTCACGCTCTTTAATATCATCACGTTTATCATGTTGTTTTTTACCTTTCGCAAGGCCGATTTTGATCTTTGCCCAAGCACCTTTCCAATAAAGAGAAAGGGCAACAATGGTAAAACCATCACGGCTTGATTTACCGAAAAGATTATCCAGTTCACGTTTATTCAATAAAAGCTTACGCGTACGCGTCGGATCGCAAACCACGTGAGTAGAAGCCAAGCTTAATGGTTGAATGGTCGCACCAAATAAATAGGCTTCACCGTTTTTAAAAATGATATAACTGTCGCTGATATTGGCTTTACCTGCGCGCATTGATTTTACTTCCCAACCTTGTAATTCAAGGCCGGCTTCAATTTCATCTTCAATAAAATATTCGTGTCGAGCTCGTTTATTTAACGCAATGGTGTTGGAGCCGACTTTGACTTTTTTCTTGGTCATTGTTATCCGTTGTTCATTAATCGTAAATTGGCGTTGATTTTACCGAATCTCGCCGTGGATAGCAAAAAACAAAAGGCTGATTTGACTCAGCCTTTTATTACTAAATGATAGATTATTCTTCTAACTCTCCACAGAAACGATAGCCTTCACCATGCACGGTAGCAATGATTTCTGGGGTATTAGGATGATCTTCAAAATGTTTTCGAATACGACGAATTGTTACATCCACAGTACGATCTTGTGGTTTTAATTCACGTCCCGTCATTTTTAGCAATAATTCTTCACGAGTTTGCAATTTGCCAGGGTTTTCGCAGAAATGCAACATGGCACGAAATTCACTACGAGGCAGTTTAAATTCAACGCCTTCAGGTGTGATTAAATTATGACTATTTAAATCCAGTGTCCAACCATTAAAACGATAGTTCTCACGTTGTAAATGGGCCTCTTTGCCATTTAATGTCATGGTGCGATGCAATAAATTTCTTGCACGAATGGTGAGTTCTCTTGGGTTAAATGGCTTAGTGAGATAATCATCGGCTCCGATTTCTAAACCTAAAATTTTATCGACTTCATTATCTCTCCCCGTGAGAAAAATCAGAGGGATAGGTGTTTTTTCACGTAATTCACGGCCCAGTAATAAACCATTTTTACCGGGTAAGTTGATATCTAATACGATGAGATTAACCGTTTCTGAGCTTAACTGACGATACATTTCGGCACCATCTTGTGCTTGTAATACCTCATAGCCCTCAGCTTCAAAAATTCCTTTTAACGTATTACGGGTTACCGCTTCATCTTCCACGATGAGAATTTTTGGGGTAGCCATTCGTTGCTCCTTGTTATTCTTTGTTATGGGCATATTCTATAATTGTAACATTGCTGTAACAACAGAAAAGTGCGGTCATTGTTTAAATTACATTTAATTTTATGATCTAAGTCATAAATTATTAACATTCTTTTGATCTATGCTAAAATTTTAGTAGGAACAATAGTTGGAACTTTATGATGAAGCGAATTCTTCTTTTTTTATTTTTTATTTTTACCGCACTTTCCACTCAAGCCGGTCTTTTTGATAAGAAACCGGCTTTCTTACCTGTGGATGAAGCTTTTCAATTTTCAGCTGCGAAAAGCGAGAATCAAGAAAATGTGATCGTCAATTGGTCTATTGCAGAAGGCTATTATCTCTATCAAGAGAAAATTTCCGTGAAGCTCAACCAAGAGGAAACCTCATCATTTGATGTGCCGACATTTTCTATTTCACCTGAAGATTATAACGATCCTTATTTTGGCTTGATGAAGATTTTCAAAAAGCCTGTGCAAGCTATTTTTAAAGCAAGTCACCCGCCATTAAAAGCCGAAGATGTGGTTGAAATTGCTTACCAAGGTTGTACATCGGGCTTTTGTTATCCGCCTGAAGTGAAAGAAATCAAAGTAGCCGATTTACCTATCGCACAGCTTGCTAATACTGAAAAAACATCGGAAAAATCGACCGCACTTTCAGCACAACCTAAAGCTGAGCAAGATCGTTTAGCGGAAAGCTTATTTAATAGCAAATATGCCGTATTGGGCTTTTTCTTATTGGGCTTAGGTTTGGCTTTTACCCCTTGTGTGTTGCCAATGCTGCCGTTGCTTTCAGCGATAGTGATTGGTCAAAATCAACGCCCTAATATGTGGCGCGCTTTCGCATTAAGTTTTGTGTATGTGCAGGGAATGGCGCTGACTTATACCTTATTAGGCTTAATTGTCGCTGCAATTGGTTTGCCATTCCAAGTGGCGTTACAACATCCTTACGTGATGATTGGCTTATCAATCATCTTTGTCTTGTTAGCGTTGTCGATGTTCGGTGTATTCACTTTACAGCTTCCAAGCTCCTTACAAACAAAACTGTCTTTACTTAGCCAACAGCAAAAAGCTGGAGCCTTTGGTGGCGTGTTCTTAATGGGGATGATTGCAGGGCTTGTGGCTTCGCCTTGTACGTCAGCACCGCTTTCTGGCGCATTGCTTTATGTGGCGCAGAGTGGGGATTTATTTACTGGCGCGATCACGCTTTATTTGCTTGCGTTGGGCATGGGCGTACCGCTGATTTTAATCACTTTATTTGGGAATAAAATCCTGCCTAAATCAGGCATGTGGATGGAAACCGTCAAAAAGCTCTTTGGCTTTGTGATGCTCGCGTTACCGGTATTCTTAATTTCTCGTATTTTGCCGGATGAATGGACACCAAGATTATGGGCGATGCTGGGTACTGCATTTTTCATTTGGTTTGCTTTCCAAATGCCAAAAAATGGCACCGGTTGGGTATTCCGAATTTTCTTTTTAGTGGCTGCAATGATTAGTGTTAAACCGCTTCAAACTTGGGTTTGGGGCGAAAACCAAGCACCAAGTGCGGTAGAAAATAAGGCGGTTTCTCATGTTGAATTTAAGAAAGTGAAAAGCGAAGCTGAATTGCAACAAGCACTTGCTGAAAATAACAAACCACTTGTGATGCTCGATCTTTATGCGGATTGGTGTGTGGCTTGTAAAGAGTTTGAAAAAGAAACATTTAGCGATCCTAGTGTACAAAAAGCCTTTGGCAACATGCTGCTTCTTCAAGTTGATATGACAAAAAACTCCGAAGAAAACCGTGCTTTGATGACAAAATATAAAGTGTTAGGTTTACCGACTATTTTGTTCTTTAACCGAGATGGAAAAGAAATTGAGGGGAGTCGTGTTAACGGATTTATGCCGCCCGTTGAGTTTTTACAATGGATTGAGAAAATCAGTAAAGCGTAAGATTATTTCCTAATCGTAAAAAGTCCTTTTCGATTTGAGGTATTGTTTGGCTTTGAGTTAATCATTAATATATACCCCGTTCTCAAATCACTTTTTATTTTTATTAGGAAAACTTTATGAAAAACTTAGAAAAATACTCTCCGTATGTTTTAGCTTTATTACGTATCGTCGCTGCGTATATGTTTATCTTACACGGCACAGCGAAATTCTGGGAATTCCCAATTTCGATGACGGGCGGTAACGGCGCTGTGGGCGATCCACTGATGATCGTCGGTGGGGTAATCGAGATTGTCGGTTCAATCCTATTAATTTTAGGTTTATTTGTTCGCCCAGCGGCATTTATCCTTTCAGGTCAAATGGCTTATGCGTATTTCTTTATGCATGCAGCAGGTCAAGGGAATTTATTCTTCCCAATCGCGAACGGTGGTGAACTTGCTTTACTTTACTCTCTCGTGTTCTTCTATTTTGTGTTTGCGGGTGCTGGTGCATTTTCTCTAGATAACCGCAAACGTTAATCAATTATCTCATTCATTTATTGCCCGCATTTCGCGGGCTTTTTTATTTTTAAAATTGTTTAAATAAATCACCGCACTTTTAAGTGCGCTTACCAGAAAAATTTTTTCTACATAAACGCAAACGTTTGCGCTATAATTCCCCCCGCTTATTTTTAACCATTTAATGAAAGGAAAATGTAATGACAGATCGTCCAATTCGTCAGGCTTTACTGAGTGTTTCTGATAAAACTGGTATCGTAGAATTTGCTCAAGGCTTAGTACAGCGTGGTGTAAAACTACTTTCCACAGGCGGTACCGCAAAATTATTGGAACAACATGGTTTACCAGTGACAGAAGTGTCTGATTATACAGGATTCCCAGAAATGATGGACGGTCGTGTGAAAACCTTACATCCAAAAGTACATGGCGGTATTCTTGGTCGTCGTGGTACAGATGACGCTATCATGCAGCAACATGGCATTGAAGGCATTGATATGGTCGTCGTGAATTTATATCCATTTGCCGCAACAGTAGCGAAGCCAAATTGTACGTTAGAAGACGCAGTAGAAAATATCGATATTGGTGGGCCAACCATGGTGCGTTCTGCCGCGAAAAACCATAAAGATGTAGCGATCGTGGTGAGTAATCATGATTTTAACAACATTCTTGCTGAAATGGATAAACACCACAACAGCCTAACGCTTGAAACTCGTTTTGACCTTGCGATTAAAGCATTTGAACATACCGCTCAATATGATTCTATGATTGCCAACTATTTTGGACAAATGGTGAAACCATATCATGTAGCAGAGGAAGAAGACGCGAATGCGAAGTGCGGTCAATTCCCACGGACTTTAAATCTTAACTTCGTGCGTAAACAAACCATGCGTTACGGCGAGAATTCCCATCAAAATGCGGCTTTCTACGTTGATTTAAATGTGAAAGAAGCGAGCGTAGCCACCGCTCATCAATTACAAGGCAAAGCCTTGTCTTACAATAATATTGCAGACACCGATGCGGCACTTGAATGTGTGAAAGAATTTGATGAGCCGGCTTGTGTGATCGTTAAACATGCCAATCCATGCGGTGTGGCTTTAGGTAAAGATATTTTAGACGCCTACAACCGTGCTTACCAAACCGATCCAACTTCTGCATTTGGCGGCATTATTGCTTTTAATCGTGAATTAGACGAAAAAACGGCGAATGAAATCGTGGAACGTCAATTTGTTGAAGTGATTATTGCACCGAAAGTTTCAGCTGAAGCGCAAGAAGCGGTGAAACGTAAGAAAAATGTTCGTTTGCTTGAATGTGGCGAATGGACCTCTCGTTCTGAACGTTTGGATTTCAAACGTGTAAACGGCGGTTTATTGGTACAGGATGCAGATTTAGGCATGGTTGGTGTGGATGATTTAAAAGTAGTAAGTAAACGTCAGCCAACTGAACAAGAATTAAAAGACTTATTATTCTGCTGGAAAGTGGCGAAATTTGTGAAATCTAATGCCATTGTTTATGCCAAAGATAATCAAACTATCGGCATTGGTGCAGGCCAAATGAGCCGTGTATATTCTGCGAAGATTGCGGGTATTAAGGCGCAGGATGAAGGTTTAACTGTAGCGGGGTGTGTAATGGCATCTGATGCGTTCTTCCCATTCCGTGACGGCATTGATGCAGCAGCGAAAGTAGGTATTCAATGTGTGATCCATCCAGGTGGTTCAATGCGCGATCAAGAAGTCATCGATGCAGCGGATGAACATAATATGGTGATGGTATTGACTGGAATGCGTCATTTTAGACATTAATTTATGTCGTCACTTCGCTCAATGAGCGACTTATTCCTCCCCCCTCTTTCGTAAAGAGGGGGGCGGGGGGAGATTTAAACGATGCTAAATATACTATGAGGTTGAAATAACTTCTGCCAAATCTCCCCTACCCCTCTTTGCTAAAGAGGGGGTTAAATTCAAAAAGATACAAGGAGCATTATGAACATCCTCATCATCGGAAATGGCGGTCGTGAACACGCCTTGGCTTGGAAAGCTGCACAATCTCCATTAGCGGACAAAGTTTTTGTCGCACCAGGCAACGCAGGTACAGCATTAGAGCAAAAAGTAGAAAATGTAAACATTTCTGCGACTGATGTTCCCGCATTAGTGAAATTTGCTCAAGATAAACAAATTGGATTAACCATTGTTGGCCCTGAAGCTCCATTAGTGATTGGTGTGGTTGATGCATTTCGTGAGGCGGGATTGAAAATTTTTGGCCCAACTCAAGCGGCTGCACAATTGGAAGGTTCAAAAGCATTCACCAAAGATTTCCTCGCGCGCCACAAAATCCCAACGGCAGAATATCAAAACTTTACTGAAGTAGAGCCTGCATTGGCGTACTTGCGTGAAAAAGGTGCACCAATTGTCGTAAAAGCAGATGGTTTGGCGGCGGGCAAAGGCGTAATCGTTGCAATGACATTGCAAGAAGCGGAAGACGCTGTGCGTGATATGCTTTCTGGCAATGCCTTTGGTGAAGCGGGTAGCCGAGTGGTGATTGAAGAGTTTTTAGATGGCGAAGAAGCCAGCTTTATCGTCATGGTGGACGGTAAAAACGTCGAGCCTATGGCAACCAGTCAAGATCATAAACGCGTGGGCGAAAATGATACAGGTTTGAATACTGGTGGCATGGGGGCGTATTCGCCTGCACCTGTGGTGACACCTGAAATTCATGATCGCATTATGCGTGAAGTGATTTATCCAACGGTTAATGGCATGGCGGCAGAAGGCAATGTTTACACTGGTTTCTTGTATGCAGGATTAATGATCATGCCAAATGGTCAGCCGAAAGTAATTGAATTTAACTGCCGTTTTGGCGATCCAGAGACACAGCCTATTATGCTACGCCTCGAATCAGATCTCGTTGAGCTTTGTCTTAAAGCTTGCGAGGGAAAATTGAATGAAGTGAAATCCCAATGGAATCCAAAAGCGTCCTTAGGTATTGTGTTAGCCGCGGAAGGCTATCCAGGCGATTATCGTAAAGGCGATGTGATTAGCGGTTTACCACAAAGTGCGGTCGAAAATGAGAAAGTTTTCTTAGCGGGCGTCGCAGAAAAAGAAGGCAAATTAGTTACGAATGGCGGTCGCGTACTTTGTGTTACTGCATTAGGCGAAAGCGTATTTGAAGCGCAACAAAAAGCCTTAAAACTCGCTGAGCAAATTCAATGGACTGGACGTTTTTATCGTCGAGACATTGGTCATCGTGCCGTCGCTCGTGAACAATAAAAATTAACTACTTTAATGGTAAGGGCTCGAATGGATTATAAAAATAAGGAATTATGTCGTCTTCGTACCATAAGTTTTTTTCTGACGTTACATAAAGATAAAACGCAATGGGAAGACGCCCTTTATTCGGTAAAACGTGATGTGGATTTGTTATTGCCAGCTGTGCAGAAAGCAGGTTATACCTTGCAATCGATTCGAGTAATTACCAATCCTTTTGGTGAATATTTGGATTTAACCAATTTGCAAACAGCAAAAGCAGATTTGCAGTATTTAACAGAGTTACTGAATAAGTTTAATGAAAGTGGCATTCGTCTTCGATTTGCGATAGGTGCGGCGAGGAATAAAGAGGAAATTGCGTTATTGCCAGAGTTAATCGCAGCTTATGGTGACTTGTGTAATGCTTGTGTTAATGTGCCATTAGATGAAAATGGTGTGTTAGATAATGAACTTATCGAACAATCTGTTTATGCGGTACAACGAATTGCAAATATCACACCACGTGGCGAAGGTAATTTTAACTTTACGGTGAATTTTAATTGCAAGCCATTTATTCCTTATTTCCCCTCCGGTTATCATCTAAGTCATTTACCAAATAGTTTTGTCATTGGGTTAGAAACACCTGATTTATTAGTCGAAGTATTAAAATCTGTACCAAAATCGTCTCATAATCAATTTTATGCGGATTGTTATCAGGCTATGTCGCAAGCGCTGCAATATCATGTAGATCAAGTATTAGAGATGCTAAGTGCGGTCAAATTATCAGGTGAATTTGAATTTGCAGGTATCGATAGTTCGGCGGCTCCATCAAAAAATTGTTCATCCATGACAAGACTCTATGAATTAATGGGATTACCTTATTTTGGTGCAGCTGGTTCAGTCGAGGTTTCTGCGTTACTGACAAAAGTGTTTAAATCAATCCAACGTGTGCCATTGGTTGGGTTTTCCGGATTAATGTTGGCTGTGACGGAAGATTTAGGTTTAGCCGAAGGAACACAAAAACACTATTTTGATATTTGTGCTTTACTGACTTATAGTGCAGTATGTGGTATCGGTTTAGATACGGTTCCTGTGGCAGGAAATGCTAAGGCTGAAAGCATAGCGGCTATTATGCGTGATACGGGGACGATGGCATTTCGCTTAAATAAACCGCTAACTGTGCGTTTATTTCCCATTCCGAATAAGGTTGCAGGTGAAATATCAGAATTTGAGAGTGATGATTTATGTAACTGCCGCCTTTTACATATTCCTGATTAAACGAAAATTTCCCTATTTTGTTGTGATGAATGTTATCCCTACTGACAATAAAAGGAGTATCTTATGAGAAAGTTAATATTGGGTAGTATTGTAGCAGTATTATTAACAGGTTGTGCCGGAGCTTCAAATGTCTCACAAAGCTCAACATTAGATGGCGAGTGGATTTGTCGTACTATCCCGACGAAAGATAAACAAACTTATGATCGTTTAGATCATTTTGTCTTGAAATCTGATGGAACAGGTATGTTGCGAGGTATTTCGAGTATCGAATTAGATAAAGAAAACACAATTCGTTATTTAACCAAAGGCAAGGTGAAATGGCAGGCTCAAAATAATGTCTTGAGTTTTGATTTTATCAATCGTTCTATGGTGCCGACTCACAGTAAAAATGTGGCTAAAGTCATCAAGCAAAATAAAGCCCTACAAAAACAAGAAAAAGAACAGTTGGCTGCATTTTATAGTAAATCTGCCAATCATACAGATATGCCAATTGAGCTGAAAAAAAATGGCAATCAACTTATTCTCGGTAAGGATTATGCGACCTGCCAACGAGTAACAGAGAATGACAAGGACATTCAGTTATTGAATAAGTGGTTTGTAAAGAAATAGGGTCGATTAAGAAAAACAAATACGATTTCAACCGCACTTTATTTTTTAAAGTGCGGGAATCTAATTAATAAAGGAGAATTATGATGAGAAAATTAGTATTAAGTAGTTTTATCGCAGTATTGTTATCGGGATGTGCAACGGCACATCAACAAACGGAACAGGAAAAAGCCTTAGTGGGAGATTGGATTTGTCATGTAAAACCTGCCGCCAAATCCCCTTTACCCGTTGAGCATTTTGATTACATCACTTATCGTGCGGATCAAACGGTGCTTCTACGTGGTATTTCACAGATTGATACAAAAGAAGGTTGGATGCGTTATTTATTGCAAGCCAAAGCCAAATGGCAGGCAAGTGATGGTAAATTGAGTTATGACTTTACCGATCGTCTATTTAAAACTGCCCATTCACCGCAAGTTGCGAAAATCATAGAGCAAGTTCCTGAGTTTAAAGACTATGAGAAGGAATTTGTTTCACCTTGTGATCGTTGTGGTGATCATTTGGATATGAAGATTAAAATGAAAAGTCCAACAAGGATGACAAATTTTAATACTTACACGAAAGAAACCAGCCAATGCCGTAAACTCGGTGCAGGTGAGAAAACAAAAGAAGTTAAATTAATTGAAAAATTAGTGAAAGAAAAAGGCTCGATTTAGATAAATGAATGTTTTTCATTGTAATAATGAAAAATATGGTCGAAATTTTTGGTTAAGTTTTTGCCTGGAAACAGGTAAACTATACATAAATAATTCAAACAACGAGGAAAACACAATGTTTAAAAAAAGTATGAACATCGCTGATTACGATCCGGTTCTATGGCAAGCCATTCAGGACGAAAATCGTCGTCAAGAAGAGCATATCGAGCTTATCGCATCTGAAAACTATGCGAGTCCACGCGTAATGGAAGCGCAAGGTTCTCAGTTTACTAACAAATATGCAGAAGGCTATCCAGGTAAACGTTACTACGGCGGTTGTGAGTACGCAGACATTGTGGAGCAGTTGGCGATTGATCGCGCGAAAGAGTTATTTGGTGCTGATTATGTGAACGTACAACCACACTCAGGTTCACAAGCGAATGCGGCAGTATATGGTGCATTAATCAATGCGGGTGATACTATTTTAGGGATGGATTTAGCACACGGTGGTCACTTAACTCATGGGGCGAAAGTGAGCTTCTCCGGTAAAATCTATAATTCTGTACTTTATGGTATCACCGCTGACGGTTTAATCGACTATGAAGATGTGCGTCAAAAAGCGTTAGAACATAAACCAAAAATGATCGTGGCAGGTTTCTCTGCTTATTCTCAAGTAGTAGATTGGAAAAAAATGCGCGAAATCGCAGATGAAGTGGGCGCGTATTTATTCGTTGATATGGCTCACGTTGCGGGCTTAATCGCAGCAGGTTTATATCCAAACCCATTACCATACGCACATGTTGTAACAACGACCACCCATAAAACCTTAGGTGGTCCACGTGGTGGTTTAATCCTTTCTTCTTGTGGTGATGAAGAGCTTTATAAACGCTTACAATCTTCAGTTTTCCCTGCAAACCAAGGTGGTCCATTGGTTCACATTATTGCGGCGAAAGCGGTATGTTTCAAAGAAGCGTTAGAACCAGCTTATAAAGAATATCAAGCAAACGTGATTAAAAATGCGAAAGCGATGGTGGAAGTGTTTAAACAACGTGGTTATGACGTGGTTTCAAACGGCACAGAAAACCACTTGTTCTTAGTGAGTTTCATTAAACAAGGCTTAACCGGTAAAGCAGCAGATGCAGCTTTAGGTAAAGCGAATATCACCGTTAATAAAAACTCCGTACCAAATGATCCACAAAAACCATTTGTGACTTCAGGTATTCGTGTTGGTACACCAGCGGTGACTCGTCGTGGCTTTAACGAACAAGACTGTCGTGAATTAGCTGGCTGGATGTGTGATGTATTGGATGCATTAGGCAAAGAAAACGAAGAGCAAGTGATTGCAGCAACCAAAGAAAAAGTATTGGCAATCTGCAAACGTCTTCCAGTTTACGCATAATGCTGATTCAGTTTTTATTTGTGATGCTAGCGGCGGTAAATATCGCCGCTTATTTTTTAATGTGGAAAGATAAAATCCGTGCGGTTCGTCACGGCTGGCGAATTTCTGAAAATACCTTTTTTCTATTAAGCCTTCTTGGTGGGTTTATTGGCGTTTATTGTGGGATGAAACGCTTTCGTCATAAAACTAAACATTTCAGTTTTAAATTTGTCGTTATGCTCAGTGCGTTTATTTGGTTGATCTTAATGCCTTATTGGTATTTCTTTCTTGAATAACGTTGAGCGCAGAATGACTTTCAGTAATAAAAAAGCCTAGAGAATATCTCTAGGCTTTTTAGTTTGTGATTAGACTATTTAAAAATAAGGCGTCGATTTCGACTTTTCTTCACTTGTGAAAGTGTAATTAATCCTAACACAATGACATAGACAGCGAAAATAAATACCAACCATTGCACCATCGTGATGCCGAAAAGTGACCATTGGCTTTCATTACAGCTGCCTGTTGGATTGAAGACCGCAGGCAGCCATTTATGGAATGGTAACGTTTCCGGAAAGTTTGGTATAAATTCACATTGTTTCCACGGTGCCGGATTCATTTGTAAATCAAGGTGACGAATGGAGATCATTAATCCCTTGATTGCACTAAATAAACCCACAATAAGAGCAAGAATGCGGACAATAAGCGAATTTGGCGCTAAGGCACCGATAAGACCAGCAATAAATAACCCTACAACAGCTAAACGCTCATAAACACAAAGTACGCAAGGTTGTAAACCCATGCCGTATTGAAAGTAAAGTGCGGTCGATTCTAAGGCAAATGCGGTAAATGCCAAAAAGATCCACGCTGAACGTTTAAGGGATAATTGCTTAAAAAAGTCGAGCATTCTCTCTCCTTATCTTTCATTAAATTGGAATAATTAAGCCAAGGTTTGCAAGCCAAATCGTCATTTCAGGTAGGATAAATTCGATAGCAAGGAAACCGACTAGCGTTAATACGATGGTGTAAGGCAATGCCATGTAGACCATTCTACCATAAGAAAGTTTAATTAACGGTGCAAGCGATGATGTTAATAAGAATAAGAACGCGGCTTGACCATTTGGTGTCGCAACAGAAGGTAAGTTTGTACCTGTATTGATTGCTACTGCAAGTAATTCAAATTGGTGCGGTGCAATTGCGCCTGTCGCAAGGGCATGTTTCGCTTCATTGATATAAACTGTTGCTACGAATACGTTATCAGAAATCGCAGAAAGTAAACCATTGAAACCGTAGAATAATGCTAACTGTGTTTTCTCTTCAGAACTTAATACAAAGTGAATAATTGGTGCAAAGAGTTTTTGATCGATAATCACCGCAACGACAGAGAAAAATACGACTAATAATGCAGTGAAAGGTAAACTTTCTTGGAATGCTTTACCAATAGCGTGTTCATCAGTTACACCAGTAAAGGTTGTTGCAAGGATAATCACACTTAAACCAATCATGCCTACAGCCGCTAAATGGAAGGCTAAACCTAAGATTAACCAAACTGCGATAACTGCCTGAACAGAAAGACGAATCTTATCTTGTTTAGACATCTTTTGTGCATTTTCGCGATCTAAATCAGCCAAGATTTTCCATACATCTTCTGGTAGTTTTTCACCATAACCGAATACTTTAAATTTTTCGACTAAAATACAAGTGAGTAATCCACAGATAAAGACAGGAACGGTTACTGGCGCCATACGGAAGAAGAATTCAATGAAATTCCATTTAGCTTGTTCTGCAATGATTAAGTTTTGTGGTTCGCCCACCATGGTCATTACGCCACCGAGTGCGGTACCGACACCAGCATGCATCATTAAGCTACGTAAGAAAGAGCGGAATTTTTCGAGAGTTTCGTGATTTTTGATTTTGTTATCATCGGCAATATCAACCGCATCCTGTAGATTTTTACCTGATGCCACTTTGTGATAAACCCCATAGAAACCCATGGCAACACTGATGATTACCGCCACAACAGTTAGTGCATCTAAGAAAGCTGAAAGAAATGCTGCACTAAAACAGAATGCTAAAGAGAGGACGATTTTAGAACGGATACGCACTAATAATTTGGTGAAGACATAAAGCAAAAGTTGCTTCATAAAATAAATACCGGCGACCATGAAGATTAAAAGTAAAACCACTTCAAAGTTTGCCACGATCTCCGCTTTAACGTGTTCGGCATTCGTCATGCCAATGGCAATGGCTTCAAATGCTAATAAACCACCTGGTTGAAGAGGGTAGCATTTTAATGCCATGGCTAGCGTGAAAATAAACTCAGCCACGAGTAGCCAGCCAGCAATAAATGGGCTGACGAAAAAGAATAAAATCGGATTAATTACCAAGAAGGCAATAATGGTTAATTTATACCAATCTGGACTTGCGCCCAGAAAGTTTTTCATGAATGCTTGTGTGTAAGTCATATCGAACTCCGTTTTTTTATAGTCCTGTCATTGTAATATATACTGCTTTAAAGGATAATAGACCAGTTGAAGATTTATTGAATAAATCACATTTTTTTGATCTTTTTAGATTTTTTTATATTTATTTCATACTCATGCAAACAGATAATACCCTTTTACGGGCTCAAAGCCCAGCCGCTCTTGCCGAAGAATATATTGTTAGAAGTATTTGGGATAATGTATTTCCCGCAGGCACCAATCTTCCTTCTGAGCGCGATTTAGCTGATAAAATTGGTGTAACACGCACCACGTTACGCGAAGTATTGCAGCGTTTGGCTCGTGATGGCTGGCTTACCATTCAACACGGCAAGCCAACAAAAGTCAATAATATTTGGGATACAGCTGGTCCAAGCATTATTGAAACCTTAATTACTTTAGATCGTCAAAGTGCGCCATTAATCATTGAAAATATGCTTTCGTTGCGTAGTCGTATGTCTGAATTTTATATTTATGAAGCCGTAAAGAATTCGCCTAAAGCTTCTGTTGCTTTGTTTAAGGGGCTAGATTCATTAGAAAATACCGCAGAGAGCTATATGGAATTTGACTATGCCTTATTCCGTCAGTTTACCGTAATGGCGAATAAACCTTTCTATCGTTTAATTTTCAATAGTTTACGTGGGGTTTATCATAAAATTGGTTTGCTATTCTTTAGTGACGAAAAACATCGCCAAGTGACGTATGATTTCTATGTCGAGTTGCGTGATATTTGTGAAAAAGGTCAATCCGATCTAGTGGTGGAATGTATTCGTAAACACAAGCAAGTGACTTCCGCCTACTGGCGAGCCATTTTAGAAAGCTTGCCAAAAGATTTAGCAACAGAATAATATTAAAAGTGCGGTTGAAAATGACCGCACTTTTTCCTTATATCAAAGACTCAATATTATGCGTATTCCAAGAATTTATCATCCAGAATCCCTTAAAAATCAATCTATTTGCCAACTTTTAGAGGATGCAGCTAATCACGTAGGACGTGTACTTCGTATGACAGAAGGTGAGCAAATTGAATTATTTGATGGAAGCAATCATATTTATCCAGCGAAAATTATTGAAGCAAGCAAAAAAGCCGTTAAAGTGGAAATTCTTGGTTGTGAATTAAGTGATAAAGAGTCGAATTTATCGATTCATTTAGGGCAGGTTATTTCACGCGGCGATCGAATGGAATTTACCATTCAAAAATCCGTAGAGTTGGGCGTAAATGTGATTACGCCATTATGGTCAGAACGCTGCTGCGTGAAGTTGGATGGTGAACGTATGGATAAGAAAATCCAACAATGGCAAAAAATTGCCATTGCGGCTTGTGAACAATGTGGCCGTAATGTTGTACCAGAAATTCGTCCATTAATGAAATTACAAGATTGGTGTGCAGAAAATGATGGCGCGTTGAAATTGAATTTACATCCAAGAGCCCAATATTCAATTAAAACCTTGCCTTCTATTCCAAAAGAAGGTGTTCGTTTGCTTATTGGTTCAGAAGGCGGTTTATCACCTCAAGAAATCGCTCAAACTGAACAACAAGGATTTACTGAAATTTTATTAGGAAAGCGTGTGTTACGTACAGAAACAGCCTCTTTAGCGGCGATTAGTGCGTTGCAAATTTGTTTTGGAGATTTGGGATAATGATGGATTTACAAGGGCAATTTTTAATTGCGATTCTACAGTTGGAAGATTATTTCCAAAATACCGTGGTGTATATGTGTGAGCATAATGAGCAAGGTTCGATGGGGTTAGTGATTAATCAACCCACCGATTTAAGTATTGCTGAGTTGTATTCAAAAATGAATTTTATGATGAAAAATGACCGCACTTTTAGCAATGAACTTGTGCTTGCGGGTGGTCCAGTGCATTCTGAGCGTGGTTTTATTCTGCATAAGAAAACCGCGAAAGAATTTGAGCATAGTTATAAAATTACCGATGATATGTATCTCACCACTTCGGCAGATATTGTAGAAACCTTTGGTTCAGAGGATGCGCCCGAAAAATATCTTGTTGCGCTCGGTTGTGCAAGTTGGACAGCTGGACAATTAGAACAAGAGATTGCAGATAATGCGTGGTTAGTCGCACCTGCTTCAGACACCATTTTATTTGAAACGATTTATGAAGATCGTTATCCTGCCGCGAATCAATTATTGGGGATTAATCCTCATAATTTTGTTTTTTCACAAGTGGGGCACAGTTAATGGGCATCACGGCAATCGCGTTTGATTTTGGCACCAAAAGCATCGGTTGTGCCGTCGGGCAAAGTATCACAGGTACAGCGCAAGCCTTGCCTGCATTTAAAGCGCAAGATGGGATTCCCAATTGGGATGCCATTGGAAAATGTTTAAAGGATTGGAAACCTGATGTTATTGTGGTGGGATTGCCTTTAAATATGGATGGTACTGAGCAAGATTTAACACTTCGAGCGAAAAAATTTGCCAATCGCTTAAATGGTCGTTTCGGTATCAAAGTAGAACTACAAGATGAGCGCTTAACGACGGTTTCTGCGCGAGATGAAATTTTTCAGCGTGGTGGTTATCGAGCTCTCAATAAAGGCAAAGTCGATGGGATTTCTGCTTGCTTGATTTTAGAAAGTTGGTTCGAAAACTATTCAGAATAAGCCAAAAATAAACCGCACTTTAAGGTGCGGTTTGTTGTATTGATAGGTTTATTTTTTTATCCAAATCAGACTCGCCATTCTTCCTGTTTTGCCATCTCGACGATAGGAAAAGAAGCTCTCTTTTTCATTGAATGTGCAATGCTCCCCACCGTAAATTTGGGTAATCCCTAATTTGTTGAGGCGTTGTGTGGCGATTTGATAAAGATTGCCGAGGTATTTTCCTGATTCATTCGGATCGGGTCGAAAAGCCGTTTCTGCAATCGGGTCAAAAGCCATAAATTGTTCAATCACTTCTTTGCCTACTTGGAACGCATTAGGGCCGATAGCAGGCCCAAACCACGCAATAATCTCTTCGGGGGCAGATTGGAAGCATTTTACTGTTTCTTCTAATACACCATCACAGAGTCCACGCCAGCCCGCATGTGCCGCAGCCACTTCAGTACCTTTCTTATTAGTGAATAAAACTGGCAAGCAATCAGCCGTCATGACCAAACATACTTGGTTAGGTTGATTGGTGTAAACCGCATCAGCCTCTAAATTATTACCCTCATAAGGCACCGTGATTACACGAGTGCTGTGCGTTTGAGTTAAAAACAACGGGAAATGTGGCAGATTAAATTTTTCGACCAGTAAAGTGCGGTTAGTTTTGACCGCACTTTTATCATCTTTGACATGATCACCCAAATTGAAACTATCGAAAGGCGGCAGGCTTACGCCACCTTCTCTTGTGGTTGTAAAAGCTTGGATATGTGGTGGAACATTCCAGTTTGGAACAATGGTTTTCATCTTAATAATCCAACTCGTCTTTGTGTTCGAGGTAATCCGCTTTTAAGGCATGCAGTAATTCGACAAAGTCATCTGGCAATGGGGCATACCATTCCATCATTTCACCTGTAATCGGGTGAGCTAAACGCAACATAACCGCATGTAATGCTTGGCGTTTAAAATTGCGTAGTACTTCAGTGAAGGCTTCGCTTGCATTTTTAGGTGGACGAGGACGTCCTCCGTAAGTTTGATCACCTAATAATGGATGTGCAATATGCGCCATGTGCACACGAATTTGGTGAGTACGACCCGTTTCTAAACGTAAGCGTAAGCGGGTGTAATTACGGAAATTCTCCATAATGCGATAGTGCGTCACAGCCGGTTTACCCATTGGGTGAACCGCCATCAATGTGCGTTTTGTCGCGTGGCGAGCCATTGGCTGATCTACTGTGCCACCTTTGGTCATAATGCCACTGGCGACGGCTTCGTATTCACGAGTAATTTTACGTTTTTGTAAGTCACGTACGAGTTTGGTTTGTGCTGGGATGGTTTTAGCGACAACCATGAGACCTGTCGTGTCTTTATCTAAACGATGTACAATCCCTGCGCGCGGTACTTCAGCAATAGGTGGATAGTGATAGAGTAGCGCATTAAGCACGGTACCATCCGGATTGCCTGCACCAGGGTGAACCACAAGATCTTTAGGTTTGTTAATCACGATAATATCGTCATCTTCATAAACGATATTGAGTGGAATATTTTGTGGCTCAAAACGGTTTTCATCTTCCACTTCTACCGAAATTTCAATTTGCTCGCCGCCATAAACTTTTGCACGTGGAATATCGGCAATTTCACCGTTCATTTTTACCTGTTTTGCTTCAATCCAGGTTTTTAAACGGGAACGGGAATATTCAGGGAACAACTCTGCGAGGGTTTGGTCTAAACGCTGTCCCATTTGTTCGGGCTGAATTTCAGCCGTTAAGGTAATTTGTGGCATAAAAAATCCATCTAAAAATTTAAAAAGTTGGCTTATTGTGTAATGTTCTATACAATATTCGTTAATTGTAACTTATTTATTGATTTTCGTAAAAATTAAGGAAAAAAGAATGCGTAAAATAAAATCTCTAGCACTTATTGCATTGACTTCATTCGCGATTGCAGCTTGTAGCAGTGGTAATAAAGAAGTGGAACAAGCTTCTGTTGATGATCTTTATGCAAAAGGGGCGGCAGCATTGCAAGAAGGAAGCTATTCTGACTCGATTCGTTATTTAAAAGCAGCAACAGAGCGTTTCCCTGGTAGTACTTACCAAGAGCAAGCAATGCTTGATTTAATTTATGCAAACTATAAAACGCAAGATTACACCGCAACGTTGGTTACCGTAGATAACTACTTACAGCAATTCCCTCAAAGTCCAAACCGTGACTATGCAGTGTATATGGCGGGTTTAACAAACTTAGCAACTGCCGATAATATGATCCAAGATTTCTTTGGTATAGATCGTGCAACGCGTGAAACAACTTCAATGAAAACGGCGTTTTCTAACTTCCAAAGCTTAGTGCGTGCGTTCCCAAATAGCCCATATTCACAAGATGCCATAGCACGTATGGCGTATATTAAAGACTCATTAGCACGTCATGAATTAGAAATTGCTAAATTCTATGCAAAACGTGATGCATGGGTCGCGGTATCAAACCGTGTAGTGGGTATGTTGCAACAATATCCGGATGCAAAAGCGACTTACGAAGGTTTATTCTTAATGAAAGAAGCATACGAGAAAATGGGTTTACAACAATTAGCGAACCAAACTCAGCAAGTTATCGATGCGAATAAAGATAAACAATTTGCGGAAGTGAAAAAACCGGAAGAATCTGATTTAACTCAACCGGTTAAAAAATAATTCTCGTCCCTTGTGGGACGAGCTTGAATAAGCAAAATTATTCAAATAAAGGCTAGTCAAACTAATCAAATTGAGCTAGTATAAATTTAAAAGATTTCCTGGGGTGTTCGTGGATGGGTTATGTCCCTGAGCCGATACTTAGAACTTTATAAATCGGTTTCCCGCCATTGGTGTGTAGGCTTGACCTTTGACTTTGTCATTGGACTAAAGAAACCTAAAAATGGCCTTACCGGTTTCCTTGGACCGTCGGGTTCAAGGACTACTACTCGTAGCGGCACTCTGGGACCTTCCTTTAAAATCCATTCTTTTCAATCTAATGAAATCAACACAGCAAACGCTTCGCAATCAACTCCGTCAACAAATTCGTAAAACACGAGCAAATTTGACCGCACTTCAGCAGCAACAGGCAGAGAATTCCATTACTCAACAAGCGCTTGCATTAATTGAAGAAAGAAATGCGCAGCATATTGCCTTGTATGTTTCCTTTGATGGTGAAATCTCCACAGATAAACTTATTAAAACCCTTTGGGCACAAGATAAACACGTTTATTTGCCGGTATTGCACCCTTTCAATCCTAATCATCTTTTGTTCTTACGTTATTTGCCAGATACACCAATGCTGAAAAATAAATTTGGCATTTGGGAGCCAAAACTCAATGTGCAAAACGTATTGCCGTTGGATGAATTAGATATTCTTTTTACACCACTTGTCGCTTTTGATAAACAAGGGAATCGTCTTGGCATGGGCGGTGGTTTTTATGACCGAACCTTACAAAATTGGCAAAATTCTTCTTTTATTCCTGTGGGATTAGCTCATCAATGTCAGCAAGTCGAACAGCTTCCAACTGAAGCGTGGGACGTGCCACTTCATCAAATCTTAGTTGCTTAAACCTATCAAGAAGTAAAATTTGATAGAAAAAATTAAAAATAGTCGATTTTTTCTCTTGAAATACCAAAAAATGGTCTTATTTAATTACTCATAAAGGGGGTGCCCCCAAGGATTTTATGCAGGAGAAGATAAGATATGAATATTGAAAAATTTACCACTAAATTCCAACAAGCACTTAGTGAGGCACAGTCATTAGCGCTTGGTAAAGATAATCAGTTTATCGAACCAGTGCATTTATTGGCCGCACTTTTAAATCAACAAGACGGTTCAATTGCACCTATTTTGACAACAAGTGGCGTGAATGTGGCGTTATTGCGTAATGAATTAAACGCCGAATTGAATAAATTGCCACAAGTGTCGGGTAATGGCGGTGACGTGCAAATTTCCCGTCAATTACTCAACTTATTGAATTTATGTGACAAATTAGCACAACAAAAACAAGATAAATTTATTTCCAGTGAATTGTTCTTATTGGCAGCGCTTGAAGAGCGTGGCGCATTAAATGACATTTTGAAAAAATGTGGTGCGAAAAAAGAACAAATTTTACAAGCGATTCAACATATTCGCGGAGGGCAAAGCGTGAACGATCAAAATGCAGAAGAGAGCAGACAAGCTCTTGAAAAATATACAATTGATTTAACAGCTCGTGCTGAAAGTGGCAAACTCGACCCGGTTATTGGTCGTGATGAAGAAATTCGTCGAGCCATTCAAGTATTGCAACGTCGTACCAAAAACAACCCAGTATTAATCGGTGAGCCTGGTGTAGGTAAAACCGCCATCGTGGAAGGTTTGGCACAACGTATTGTTAATGGTGAAGTGCCTGAAGGTTTAAAAAACAAACGTGTACTTTCTTTAGATATGGGCGCACTGATTGCCGGTGCGAAATACCGCGGTGAATTTGAAGAGCGCTTAAAAGCTGTTTTAAATGAGTTATCAAAAGAAGAAGGTCGCGTAATCCTCTTTATTGATGAAATCCATACCATGGTTGGTGCAGGTAAAACTGACGGTGCAATGGATGCGGGTAACTTATTAAAACCAAGTTTAGCACGCGGTGAATTACACTGTGTGGGGGCGACTACACTAGACGAATATCGTCAATATATCGAGAAAGATGCCGCACTTGAGCGTCGTTTCCAAAAAGTCTTTGTGGATGAGCCAAGTGTTGAAGATACCATTGCGATCTTACGTGGTTTGAAAGAGCGTTATGAGATCCATCACCATGTAGATATTACTGACCCGGCAATCGTGGCTGCAGCAACGCTTTCACACCGTTATATTTCCGATCGTCAATTGCCAGATAAAGCCATCGACTTAATCGATGAAGCCGCTTCGAGCATCCGTATGGAAATTGACTCTAAACCAGAGCCGCTTGATCGTCTTGAGCGCCGTATTATCCAATTAAAATTGGAACAACAAGCATTACAAAAAGAAGAAGATGAAGCAAGCCGTAAGCGTTTAGACATGTTAGAAAAAGAGCTGGCTGATAAAGAACGTGAATATGCTGAACTTGAAGAAGTTTGGAAATCAGAAAAAGCAGCACTTTCTGGTTCTCAACACATCAAACAAGAGTTAGATGCAGCGAAAACCGAAATGGAACAAGCGCGTCGTGCTGGCGATTTAAGCAAAATGTCTGAGCTTCAATACGGTCGTATTCCTGAATTGGAAAAACAACTTGCGGCCGCTGAAACTGGCGAAGGCAAAGAGATGAGCTTATTGCGCTATCGTGTGACTGATGAAGAAATTGCGGAAGTGCTTTCTAAAGCAACAGGTATTCCAGTTTCTAAAATGATGGAAGGCGAGAAAGAAAAACTCTTACGCATGGAAGAAGAATTACACAAACGTGTGATCGGTCAAGAAGAAGCTGTCGATGCTGTTGCAAACGCAATTCGTCGTAGCCGTGCAGGGCTTTCAGATCCTAACCGCCCAATTGGTTCGTTCTTATTCTTAGGTCCAACTGGTGTAGGTAAAACCGAGCTTTGCAAAACTTTGGCGAAATTCCTCTTTGACAGCGAAGATGCGATGGTGCGTATCGATATGTCAGAGTTTATGGAAAAACACAGCGTATCTCGTTTAGTGGGTGCGCCTCCAGGCTATGTTGGCTATGAAGAAGGTGGTTACTTAACTGAAGCGGTGCGTCGTCGTCCATATTCGGTGATTTTGTTAGATGAAGTGGAAAAAGCCCATGCGGACGTATTCAATATCTTATTACAAGTGTTGGATGATGGTCGTTTAACTGATGGTCAAGGTCGTACTGTGGACTTCCGTAACACCGTAGTGATTATGACCTCTAACTTGGGTTCTGATTTAATCCAAGGTAGCAAAGACGAAAGCTATGGTGAAATGAAAGCCTTAGTGATGTCAGTGGTGAGCCAACATTTCCGTCCGGAATTCATCAACCGTATTGACGAAACTGTGGTATTCCACCCACTTGGTAAAGACAACATCCGTGCGATTGCAAGCATCCAATTAGAACGTTTAGCAAAACGTATGGAAACTCGTGGTTACGAATTAGTGTTTACTGAAGCGTTATTAGATTTCATTGGTGAAGTGGGTTACGACCCAATTTATGGGGCACGTCCATTAAAACGTGCAATCCAACAAGAGATCGAAAACAGCTTGGCACAACAAGTTCTATCTGGTCAATTATTACCAGGTAAAGTAGTCACAGTGGATTATGTGGATGGCAAAGTTCAAGCCAGACAATAATTTGTAAAATGAAAAGCCATTTAGTGAAAGCTAAATGGCTTTTTTATGCTTTGGTAAAAGATAAAATAGGGTAGAATGACGCTGTGTATTGCGTATAAAAATGAGGAAAAAATGACCGCACTTTTAAAAATTGGTTTAGTTTCAGTGTCAGATCGTGCATCAAGTGGTGTATATCAAGATCAAGGGATTCCAGAATTACAACAATGGTTAGAGCAGGCGTTGGTGGATCCTTTTGAAGTAGAAACGCGATTAATTCCAGACGAGCAGCCATTAATTGAACAAACGTTGAAAGAATTGGTGGATGAGCACCATTGTCATTTAGTGCTAACCACTGGTGGTACAGGGCCGGCAAAACGTGATGTGACACCAGATGCAACGTTAGCGGTAGCCGATCGTGAAATGCCAGGATTTGGCGAGCAAATGCGTCAAGTAAGTTTGCATTTTGTGCCGACAGCGATTCTATCTCGTCAAGTTGGTGTGATTCGTAAAAATAGTCTCATCTTGAATTTACCGGGTCAACCAAAAGCCATCAAAGAAACCTTAGAAGGCGTGAAAGATGAACAAGGCAAAGTCTTAGTGAAAGGGATTTTTAGTGCAGTGCCTTATTGCTTGCAATTAATCGATGGTATTTATATTGATACCAAACCTGAAGTTATTACAAGCTTCCGCCCGAAAGCCGCGCGCCGTGAAAATTTGGAGAAATAAGATGAAAAAAATCGAAGCCATTATTAAGCCATTTAAATTAGATGATGTACGTGAAAATTTATCAGATATTGGCATTAGCGGAATGACCGTGACTGAAGTTCGTGGTTTTGGTCGTCAAAAAGGGCATACAGAGCTTTATCGCGGTGCGGAATATATGGTGGATTTTCTACCTAAAGTGAAAATGGAAATTGTCGTGCCAGATGATTTACTTGAACAGTGCCTTGAAACCATTGTTGAAACTTGCCAAACAGGGAAAATCGGTGATGGGAAGATCTTTGTTTATGATGTAGAACGCGTGATCCGTGTTCGTACAAGCGAAGAAAATGAGGAAGCCATTTAGTGGAAAAAAACGTAAATTTTAACCGCACTTTAGTCGCCATGGCGGCTTTAGTGATTGTGTTTGCGGGAATTAAACTGGCAGCAGAAATTGTGGTGCCTTTTTTATTGGCATTATTTATCGCCATTATTTGTTCGCCAGTGATTAAAGCGATGACACAACGCAAAGTGCCACATGGCATTGCCATAGCCTTGTTGTTTATCTTAATTTTAATTGTATTCTTTTTCCTGGCGGGATTAATTAATAGCAGTGTGCAAGAATTTACACGCTCGATTCCGCAATATAAAGTGCTACTTTCGGAGCGTATAAATGACGTCATGGCGTTAGCTCAAAAACTGAAATTGCCGATTGTGATTTCTCGCGAAGCCATTATGGAGCATTTTGATCCAAGTGTGATCATGAACTTTGTGAGCCGTTTGTTATTAAACTTTTCTGGCGTGGTGACGAATGTTTTTGTGTTGATCTTAGCGGTGATTTTTATGCTGCTTGAAGCACCAACCATGAAGCATAAACTTGCTTTAGTTTTAAGTGATAATGAACATGATGTTGTCGCGGAAGAACATCACATCGATCGTATTTTAGATGGTGTGATTAGTTATCTTGGTGTGAAAACGGTGATTGGTCTGCTTACCGGCGTCTCGACGTGGATTTTGTTGGATGTCATGGATGTCCAATATGCCATTTTATGGGCGACGTTAAGTTTCCTATTAAATTACATTCCAAATATTGGTTCGATTATTGCAGCCGTGCCGATTGTTGTTCAAGCGTTATTGCTGAATGGATTTGGTGTGGGTATGGGGGTGACAGCTGGTATCATTGCATCAAATATTGTGATTGGTAATATTATTGAACCCAAAATGATGGGAAAAACCTTAGGGCTTTCTACCTTGGTCGTATTCTTTTCGTTGCTTTTCTGGGGATGGTTGCTCGGTACAGTCGGTATGTTACTTTCAGTGCCGCTAACAATGGCGTTTAAAATTACCTTGGAAAGCTCTGAATCAACGAAGAAATATGCGGCTTTATTAGGTGATGTAAACGACTAAAGTGAGGTCATAAAATGTCATAATTTTAGCAATAAAAAAGCCACCGTTATGGTGGCTTTCTTTTTATTTGATGTTTAATAGATTAAGGTAAATCATCGACCTCTTTATCCACTTTTGGTGGAATCATATGCTCACGGCGTAGGCCGATGTCATAAGCAATCGCAATTGCGATAAAGATTGATGAGTAAGTACCAAAACCGATACCAATTAATAACGCTAATGAGAAGTTATGAATTGATGGACCACCAAAGAAGAACAAGGCAATCACAACAAGAAGTGTTGTGAGAGATGTCATGATGGTTCTCGATAAGGTTTGCGTTAAGGAAATATCAATAATATCGATAGTTTCTACACGGCGAATTTTACGGAAGTTTTCACGCACACGGTCGAATACCACGATACTATCATTGATAGAATAACCTACAACGGAAAGAATCGCCGCCACAAAGGTTAAATCCATTTCGACTTGTAATGCAGAGAAAACGCCGAGTGTAATCACCACGTCATGCGCAAGTGAGGCAATACCACCAAAACCTAAACGCCATTCAAAACGTGAACCCACGTAAATTAACATCATTGCCAAGGTCGCAAGAGTGGCATAAACCGCACCTTGAGCCAGTTCTTCGCCCACGTTTGGGCCGACGAATTCGATACTGTTAATATGAATATTAGGATCAATCGTTTGGAGCATGCTTTTAACGTGATCACCAATAGCAGAATCGTTATTATCAGCTGGTAAGCGGATCATCACGTCTTGTACAGAACCCGTAGTTTGTACAATTGGACTTGCAATACCATTTTGATTTAATGTGCCACGGATTTTTTCTAAATCAGCCGGTTGTGAGAAGTGAGTATCAAATACCACACCACCGGTAAAATCCAAGCCCCAGTTGAAGCCTTTTGTCACAATGAAGAAGAGGGAAATCGCCATTAAAATTGCGGAAAATGCATACCCTACAAATCTCACTTTCATAAATTCAGTGAGAGGGAATGGCAATTTAATCCCATTCACTTCACGGATAAAATGTCCGTTTTTATCTTTTGCAAATAATCTCATCTTATCCTACCTAAATTGATAATTTTTCAAGACGTTTACCACCGTATAGGAAGTTCACGATAGCACGTGTTCCAGTAATCGCTGTAAACATTGAAATTGCCACACCTAATGCAAGGGTTACCGCGAAGCCTTGAATAGGGCCGGTACCCACAGCATAAAGAATGATTGCCGTTAAAATTGTGGTTAAGTTCGCATCGAAGATAGAGGTGAATGCACCGTTATAACCTTCGTTAATGGCTTGCTGGATTGGACGACCATTACGAATCTCTTCTTTGATACGTTCAAAAATAAGTACGTTGGCATCCACCGACATCCCCAGGGTTAATACGATACCCGCAATCCCCGGCATGGTGAGTGTTGCACCAGGTAGGATAGACATCAAACCGACTAATAAAACGATATTAATCACCAAGGCAAAGCTTGCGATAATACCAAAGACTTTATAGTAAACTAGCATGAAGACAATGACTGCAATTAAGCCCCAGAAGCTTGCATCAATACCTTGTTCTACGTTTTGTGCACCAAGAGAAGGACCGATTGTACGCTCTTCTACAATTTGCACTGGAGCAATTAATGCACCTGATTTTAATAACATAGAAAGGTTTTGTGCTTCTGCAGAACTGCTTACACCCGTAATTTGGAAGTTAGAACTAAAGCGACCTTGAATGGTAGCAACGTTAATCACTTCTTCGTTTTTTTCTAAAATGGTTTTGCCATTTTCGTCTTTTTTACCGTTGTCTTTGTATTCTACGTACAAGGTTGCCATTGGTTTTTTGTAGTATTTCTTGGTGGTTTGCGACATGATTTCGCCGCCTTCGCTATCCAAGGTTACACTTACTTGTGGCGTGCTGGTGTTTTGGTCTAAGCCCGAGCTTGAGTTGATGATGTGTTCACCACCCAATACCGCACGTTTGTAAAGTGCAACAGGTCTACCTTGACGGTCATATTTGATTTCTGTGTCAGAAGGTAACATACCACGCGCTGCTGATTCAGGGTTCACCAACGAATTCACAATGCGGAATTCAAGTGTTGCGGTTGCCCCTAAGATTTCTTTTGCACGCGCAGTATCTTGAACACCCGGTAATTCGATTACGATACGTTCTGCACCTTGACGTTGGATAACCGCTTCAGCTACGCCTAATTCAGCGACACGTTTACGTAAAATCGTTAAGTTTTGCTCGATCGCTAAGTTACGTGATTCTGTTAATGCTGCTTCAGAAAGGGCAAGATTTAAGGTGTTGTCACCAATATCAGACACGTCTAATGTTGGGTGTAACTGACGAATAATACGCGCTGCTTTTGACATTTGGTCAGCGTTTTCTAATGTGACCGTTGTACCAAATTTGTCGCCATTTTTAATCGCCGTAAACTGAATTTTTTCTTTGCGTAATTCGTTGCGTAATGTGTCTTGTAACTGTTCTTGACGTTTAGCAAGCGCAGAATTCATGTCTACTTCCATTAAGAAGCGTACACCACCACGTAAGTCCAACCCCCATTTCATCGGGTTAGCCCCAATACTGCTTAACCAAGCCGGTGTTGCCGGTGCAAGGTTTAATGCCGTGGTGTAGTTGTTGCCTAGTTTTTCTGCAATTTTATCTTTGGCAAGAAGTTGGTCATCAGTGTTGGTGAAACGGGCAAGAATAGAGCCATTTTCAAGAACGATAGATTTGGTTGGAAGGTTATTTTCTTTCAGTACGTTTTGTACTTCAGTTAATGCGGTGGTGTCTGCTTGTTGTCCGCGAGTACCGGAAATTTGCACCGCTGGATCTTCACCATAGATATTTGGAAGAGAGTATAAAGCACCAATGGCGACCACAAGGATCACCATTAGATTCTTCCATAATGGGTAACGATTTAACATAGTTTTCCCTTTAGGAATTTAAATTAGAGAGATTTTACAGAACCTTTCGGTAATACTGAAACGATGTAGTTACGGTTAATCGTGATTTCAGTAGTATCGTTTAAAGCGATAACAATTTCAGCACCTTCGGTTACTTTAGTGATTTTACCAATTAAACCACCAGCGGTTAATACTTCAGTGCCTTTCGCTAATTCAGACATTAATTTTTTGTGTTCTTTATTACGTTTCGCTTGTGGACGGTAAATCATAAAATAAAAAATTAAACCGAAGATCACGAAAATAAATAACGTGGACATTGGGCTTTGTGCTTCCATTGTGTTTTCCTTATAAAATGAAAAGTTAAAAGTGTGCGTAAAATACCATAAAACGGCATTCAGTAAAAGCCGATGAAGGCAATAACACCTAGAATTTTGGAATTAATTGATTTTTTTCAAGCAAACTTCGAAGATTTGCTCGGAAAGCCAATGTTGATCCACTAATTCACATTGATTTTCTTCACAAAAAACAACAAAATTTTCTACCGCACTTTGACGATTTAATTGCAAAATTAATTCATCATTTGGCGCTAAATTTGCCAAAGCCTTCTTCGCGGTTAAAAGCGGAATTGGGCAGGAAAGTGCAGTCAAATTTAATTGATATTTCATGATTTAAGCTTGGCGACGAGCAAACATAATTTTGCCCATGGCTGTCAGTTGTTCTACGGATAAATATTGCTTACCGAGTTCAAATAGCGGCTCTTCAAGGGCAAGATGTCTATCATAACTTGCTACAAATAGCGTAATCAGCCTTTCATCTACATCAGTGCGTTTCTCTGCAATCAATTCTTCTAGTTGCTCAGAAAGTTTTGCCCAATTTTCATGTAAAGTAACATGTTGGCGTTCTAATTCATCTACCGATTCTTTTGCTTGAGGTGCTTTTTCAATTAAAGCGGGGAAAAAGTCTTTTTCTTCATCATCATGATGAAGTGGTGCGGCGTGATTAAAATACTGCAAAATAGTTTTTACATCATTTAATACGGCTTGATTCACGCCATTTTTTTCTAAATAACCAGGAAGAATGGTGAGCTGCTTGCAAAAGCGTTTCACTTTGCTATGACAAGCATAAAGCATATCAATCGGTTCATTCCAGGTGGCAAATTGTTGAGGTTCAAGGATTTGCATAAGGTTTCCTTTGTTAAAAAGTGCGGTCAAAAAAACATTGGATTTTTCTACCGCACTTTCATCAATTATGAATTATCCGCTAATTGTAATGGAGGAACAGGTTTGCCCATGCGAGCATAGAATTCCACCACAAAATCATCAAAACGATCGTCTTCAATAGCCTGACGAATTTCCGCCATTAAGCGTTGATAATAGCGTAAATTGTGAATGGTATTTAAGCGCGCACCTAAAATTTCACCGCATTTATCTAAATGATATAAATAAGCTTTGGTGTAGTTTTTACAGGTGTAGCAATCACATTCTGGATCCAATGGGCTGGTATCATCACGATATTTTGCATTACGTATTTTAACAATGCCGTCTGTCACGAATAAATGGCCGTTACGTGCGTTACGAGTTGGCATTACACAGTCAAACATATCAATGCCACGACGTACGCCTTCCACTAAATCTTCAGGTTTACCCACGCCCATTAAATAACGCGGTTTATCAGCCGGAATTTGTGGGCAGATGTATTCTAAAATGCGGTGCATGTCTTCTTTTGGTTCGCCTACCGCTAAACCGCCCACCGCGTAACCGTCAAAGCCAATATTCACTAAGCCTTCTAATGAGACTTTGCGTAATTCTTCAAATACGCCGCCTTGGATAATACCGAATAGTGCATTTTTATTGCCTAATTCATCAAAGCGATCGCGACTACGCTTCGCCCAACGAAGAGACATTTCCATGGATTTTTTCGCATAATCGAAAGTCGCTGGATAAGGCGTACATTCATCGAAAATCATCACGATGTCAGAACCTAAATCATATTGAATTTCCATGGATTTTTCAGGCGAAAGGAAAATACGCTCACCGTTAATTGGGTTTTGGAATTTTACGCCTTCTTCGGTGATTTTACGTAATTTACCTAAACTAAATACTTGGAAACCGCCACTGTCAGTCAAAATCGGGCGATGCCATTGCATAAAGTCATGTAAATCACCGTGTTTACGCATCACTTCCTGTCCAGGACGAAGCCATAGGTGGAACGTGTTACCAAGTAAAATTTCTGCACCTGTTGCACGCACTTCTTCTGGTGTCATGCCTTTTACCGTGCCATAAGTACCCACCGGCATAAATGCAGGAGTTTCTACGCTGAACGTGCCTTGTGGACGTTCAAATACCAAGCGACCACGACGTGCACTCCCGCTGGTTTTATCTAATTCATATTTCATTTTCTTTCCTCAACGAATAAACAGTTCGTAGGTTGTTATTCAATAAAAAAGCCTGTTAGTACAGGCTTCTTGGTAGGTATTTTATGAGTTGGTTGAAAATAAGTCAAACCACTTATTCTAAGCCTTTCACATTGGGATTTTTAGTAATGAACATCGCATCGCCATAACTGAAAAAACGGTAACGATTTTCGACCGCACTTTTATAGGCGTTCATGATATGGCTAAAGCCTGCAAAGGCAGATACCAACATAATCAATGTACTTTCCGGCAAGTGGAAGTTGGTAATTAACGCATCCACCACACGGAATGATTTGCCCGGGTAAATAAAAATAGACGTATCAGAAAAATAAGGCTCAATTAAATCAGGGTTGCCATTTTCTTCTGCAGATAGAGCAGCGGTTTCAATAGAACGCACTGATGTTGTACCTACCGCAATGACACGTTTACCCGCTTTTTTCGTTTCAATAATGGCATTGCAGACTTCTTGAGAAAGCTCCACATATTCCGCGTGCATAATGTGATCTTCAATATTTTCAACACGTACGGGTTGGAATGTGCCTGCGCCCACGTGCAAAGTTACAAATTCAAAATTAACGCCTTTTTCGTGTAATTTTTGTAAAAGCTCATCATCAAAATGCAAACCTGCTGTTGGCGCAGCCACTGCACCAGGCACTTTGTTGTATACGGTTTGATAGCATTCTTGATCCGCTTCTTCATCAGGGCGATCAATATAAGGCGGCAAAGGCATATGACCGATTTCTTGTAACACATCAAGTATATTGCGACTTTTATCCGCTAATTCCACTTCAAAAAGCGCATCTTGACGACCAACCATAATCGCTTTTACGCCATTATTTTCACCGAGTTTATCTTCACCTAAAAATAATTCTGCGCCTTCTTTCGGGGCTTTTGACGAACGAATATGCGCTAAGAAATGATGTTCACTTAAAACACGTTCCACCAACACTTCAATTTTCCCACCACTGGCTTTGCGACCAAACATACGAGCAGGGATTACACGCGTATTGTTAAAAATCAACAAATCACCTTCGTCGATTAAATCTAATACATCGGTAAAAGTGCGGTGAGAAATTTCCCCGTTTTCGCCATTAAGTTGTAGCAAACGGCAAGAAGAGCGATCTTCTTTAGGATAACGAGCAATCAGCTCATCAGGTAAGTCAAAATGAAAGTCAGAAACACGCATAATTGTAAATAATGAAAGCTAAAAATGGGGCATAGTCTAGAGCGAATGATAGGTAAATACAAGGGGATCTTATTGTATGCTAATTAGTTTGTATTTCTACGTTCGCCAAAAATAATATGTTCTATATGCCAAATAGTATAGGCAAAGTTATGTATAAGTTGTTGACCCTGTCTAAGATAAGACTGATTTTCATCTATTCCAGCTAGCTTTATTGCTTCTTCAATTTTTGAGCTGGTAGGGTGAGCATCGCCAAGTCTCATATCATAAACACCAATAATAGTACTAAAAATTTTATAGGCTTCATCTTCTCCAATTTTTTGAGCTACGATGTCTTGTAATAATTTATTAGAGCCTAGTTTGTTTTTATCCTTATGATTAGATAGGTCATGAAGAGCTTTGACATTAAGCCTATCGGTAAAAATACGAACTAAATCTTTTGCCAGCCTTAACAGAGATTTTCTATCGGTACTTACAAAACGTGAAATCTGCTGTAAAAGCTCAGAATCATTGATATCGTGAGAAAATAAATCAACATTCAACTTCTGTTTAAAACTTGCTTCCAGCATTCGCATAACTTTAAATAACAAGTCTTCAACAGCATAGGTAGATGCTGGCTGAACTCTAACTTGAGAAGATAATAATTCAGTAGAGACTTTTCCTTCAGGAGCAATATTATGCGCAGCCCAAATATGCTGTTCCCATGATGGAAGTTTGGCAACATCATAAGCATACACTGTGATTAAATCAGCACTATTAATTCCAAAGTGAGTATGATAACCCGATGTGGAATGAATGCAGCCTGTCTCTGATGTGTACCATTCTAAAGAAAATCCCCGATGTTTAAGCAATTCATTCACAATACTGGAGCGGAAAAATAGCCATCTCCCAATATCTTCATTATTTAATTCAGCAGAAGGCATTCTTGTCCCATCAGTTTCTACGATAAATCTTGGAAGATTTGGATCTTTATCGTAGCGAACACGGGTACTTATACCTTTATGTTCAATCCATTCATTGCACCTAAATTCTCCCTCTATCCTGATTCCGTTATAACCATTACGAATACCTTGAGAACTTTCGGATTCAGTATTTTCACTCGTCTCAAGCCCCATTATTGGTACGTCATCCTCTTCATCTATATCAGTTCGCCATACACGAAAAGAAACCCAACTCCCTCCATAAACATCATTTAAGCTGCGAATGAGTAATTTAAATTGCCCTTGGTCTCGCTCTTCTTGATAACTTTCCAAATTCGCATATTGACTACTTTCAAATTCTGCAATGTTTTCTACCCGTTGGCGATAGTAAGTCAGACGAAGAGAGAGGTTTCTTGCTGCTAAATAATCAATCAGGAATTCTTTTTTAATTTCAATTTGTACATGATTACCTTGATCATCAAAAGACTCGCGAATCACTTCAACAAAATCTTCCTCTGGTCTAACCCAGCTATTTCCTTCTTTGACTAACCTCAGAGCTACTATTAAATCTGGATTTATAATCCACTTATACCCTCCAATAACAGGTTGAGGATGATTAAAAATAAGATGAACCCCCACAGGTTCTTTTTCGTTCCTCTCATATTGATCGATTGTTTTGTAGTGCCCGCTGTCAAAAGCATACGGATGTGCCTCTAAAATTATTCCTATATTTGACCAATCCAAAGTTTCAGCTAAATCTTTATGTTCAGGAGGAAAAGCAAGAGAATTACATACAAAAAACTCAGATATATAACCAATATTTTGCGTATCTCCCTTTTTACTTTCACAAATTGACCTTAACGGAATCCAAGTGAAATTGGCAAATTTACGACGAGTTTCTTTTGTTTGTAAAATCCAGTCTTTAGTCATAGTTAGTGCTCTTATAATATTTTTCTCTAAATTCAGAATGTGTTCTATTCTAGAGTTTCTTATTAATCCATAGAATTATGATAATGTGATGTTCTAAAGTTTTATTAGTTTGATACGTTAAACTATAAAAGAGTCTAAAGTCTAGAATAGTTAACCAAAGTAGTTAAATCTGTAATAGATGAAGGTTGAGATAGTTTAATGTTAGTAAGATGTTTTATGGATAGAAGCATAAAATAATCCTTTATAATTTCCTTTAATTATTTTGATTTAATTTACTCCTGACCTTGTTTTAATGTCAATGGTAGTATTTTATATATTTTGTTATGAATAATATTAACTTAATTAAGTTTAAGAATGGAGTGTTTTATATGATTTGGAGTGCTTTTTAGGATATAAAAAAAGCCCTTTCAAAAAGGTGAAAGGGCAAAATATTTGGAGTCATACTATGAGTTGTTGAATTAACAAATCAGGTATGGGATGTATTATAGTACACTTATTAACAAATGCAACAATTTTTTAACAAATTAATTGTGTGGATTGCGTGTGTTGGTGTTGACCAAGTTACGCATCAACAATGCATAATCAAGTTGGACGTCTTGTGGGACATCTAAAAAGACAAAGTGGCCATCGCCAAGTGCGGCTTCCACATTTTCATTTTTGCGATTGAGCATTTTTTCAATTTTAAAGACGATGTTGCCTTGTGGAGTCATCATTTCTACTTCATCACCAAGCAAGAATTTATTTTTCACTGCCACTTCAGCCATACCTTGTTCATTACGTTTACCGGTAAATTCACCGACAAATTGTTGGCGTTCAGAGATAGAGTAGCCGTATTCGTAATTTTGGTATTCATCGTGCGTATGACGACGTAAGAAACCTTCGGTATAACCACGATGCGCAAGGGATTCCAACGTATCCATTAAACTTTCATCAAATGGTTTGCCCGCAGCCGCATCATCAATGGCTTTGCGGTAAACTTGAGCGGTTCTTGCGCAGTAATAGAATGATTTAGTACGACCTTCGATTTTTAGAGAATGCACACCAAGTGCGGTCAATTTTTCGACGTGTTGTACGGCACGCAGATCTTTTGAGTTCATAAAGTAGGTGCCGTGCTCATCTTCAAAAGCGGTCATTTGCTCATCAGGCTTTTGTGATTCGGTATAAAGGAAGACTTTATCCGTTACCGCACCTTCGCCCAAGGTTGGCGCCACATTTTTCACTTCAATTTGTTGAGCAGGGTCGATTTTAGGCACGATGTTGCCCACTTCATCCGTGGTGCCTTCTTCCATTTTGTATTCCCAACGGCAAGCATTCGTGCAAGTACCTTGGTTTGGGTCGCGTTTGTTGATATAGCCAGAAAGTAAGCAACGGCCAGAATACGCCATACATAACGCACCGTGTACGAAAATTTCGAGTTCGATATCTGGCACATGTTGGCGAATTTCAGCGATCTCTTCAATGGATAATTCGCGCGATAAAATCACACGCGTTAACCCCATTTGTTTCCAGAATTTTACCGTTGCCCAGTTTACCGCATTCGCTTGTACTGAAAGGTGAATATCAATATCTGGGAAGTTTTCACGCACCAACATAATTAAGCCTGGGTCAGACATAATTAAGGCATCTGGACCCATGTCGATGACAGGTTGTAAATCTTTGATAAAGGTTTTGAGTTTGGAGTTATGCGGTGCAATATTCACCACTACATAGAATTTTTTGCCAAGCGCATGGGCTTCATCGATCCCGATTTTTAAATTGGCATGATTAAATTCATTGTTGCGTACACGTAAGCTGTAACGAGGTTGGCCTGCATAAACGGCATCTGCGCCATACGCAAAGGCGTAGCGCATGTTTTTAAGGGAGCCCGCAGGGGAGAGTAATTCAGGTTTAAATGGGGTTGTCATAATGTTCTCTTGTCTGATTTCAGGTCAGTAGCTTGCTTTTGGCAAGCCGTAGTAAAGGCCTGTATTTTAGGCGGATTTAGGGATTTGTAAAGTAAAAGTGCGGTTGGTTTTTTGATTGTTTTTAAGGCTAGAAATAAAAAAGGCGAACTATTCGTTCGCCTTATCAAAATTGTATTTAATTAAATTGCCCAGCCGCCAGCATAGAATGCGACAAGTACAATGGCGATGATAATTGTACCGATGTTGAGTTTTTTCACGTCGCCACTTACGATGCGACCGATAACTAATGCCGCAAAGCCAAGCATGATACCGGTTACGATGTTTGCTGTTAACACGATGAATACCGCACAAACTAAGCCGCTCATTGCGCCCACGAAATCATCGAAGTCTAATTTGCTCACATTGCTTAGCATTAATAAGCCCACATACATTAACGCCGGTGCAGTTGCATAACCAGGCACTAAGAATGCAAGTGGTTGAAAGAATAACATTAATAAGAATAATACGCCGACCACGATAGCGGTGATACCCGTTTTACCGCCTGCGGCTGTCCCCGCTGCTGATTCGATATAAACAGCGGCTGGCGCAGTACCGAATAAGCCTGAGAATAAGCTACTTACAGAGTCAGAGGTTAAGGCTTTACCACCGTTGATGATTTGCCCGTCTTTATCTAATAAGTCCGCTTGACCTGCAACGGCACGAATAGTACCTGTTGCATCAAATACGGCGGTCATCACTAACGCAAAAACAATCGGTAAAATGGCAGGTTGTAATGCACCTTGGAGATCTAATTGTAAGAAAAGTGAGTTTTCACCAAAGGTTGGCATTTTGAAAATTTGGCCATTGAATGTTACGTTTGGATCGAAGATTAAACCGACGATAGTAATCGCGATGATGACCCATAAAATTCCGCCTTTCACTTTCATTTTTTCTAAACCGATAATGAATGCAAGACCGATTAAGGACATCATTACTGGGAACGAGGTGAAATCACCTAATTTAACTGGTAAACCCGCTTGGTTGCCGACCACTAAGCCTACGCCGTTTGCGGCGATTAAAAGTAAGAATAAGCCGATCCCGATCCCTGCACCATGCGCGATACTTGATGGCAGGTTACGTAAGATCCATGAACGAATACCTGTTGCCGAAATTAAGGTGAACACCAAACCCATAAGGAATACAGCACCTAATGCCACAGGAATAGAAACACCTTGCCCAATGACTAAGCTAAATGCGGTGAAAGCGGTTAATGAAATGGCACATCCGATCGCCATTGGCGCATTTGCCCAAAAGCCGATTAAAATCGAACCAAGCCCCGCCACTAAACAGGTTGCGATAAACACTGATTCAGCCGGAAAGCCTGCATCACCAAGCATTTTAGGCACAACAATCACGGAATACACCATGGCTAAGAAGGTGGTTAAACCCGCAATGATTTCTTGACGAACCGTTGAACCGCGTTTGCTGAGTTCAAAGGTTTTTTCTAAACTTGACATAAAGTCCCCTAGGTTAATAATCAAAAAAAGACGTGCTATTTTATAGCAAATCATTTAAAAGTAAACGTTTGCGCAATCGTTTTTTTGTCAGTCTGGCGGGAAAGTGCGGTTGGTTTTGAGGATGTTTTTCACATATTTTTTTATCGGCTAAAAACTGCTATACTCTGAGAGTTTTTAACGTAATCAAAAAAAGGAAAAACAATGGCTGATTTTAATCAAATTTTAACGCCAGGCGATGTAGATGCCGGCATTATCAATGTGGTAAATGAAATTCCAGAAGGTAGCTGCCACAAAATCGAATGGAACCGTAAAGTTGCAGCGTTCCAATTAGACCGTGTTGAGCCAGCGATCTTCGCAAAACCAACTAACTATGGTTTCATTCCACAAACTTTAGACGAAGATGGCGATGAGTTAGACGTTTTATTATTAACGCGCCAACCACTTGCAACAGGTGTATTCCTTGAAGCAAAAGTTATCGGTGTGATGAAATTCGTTGATGATGGCGAAGTGGACGATAAAATCGTTTGTGTGCCAGCAGATGACCGTGATACCGGCAATGCATACAACAGCCTTGCAGATGTACCAGCACAATTAATCAAACAAATTGAATTCCACTTCAACAACTACAAAGCATTGAAAAAACCAGGTTCAACGAAAGTGACTCACTGGGGCGATGTAGAAGAAGCGAAAGAAGTGATTCGTGAATCAATCAAACGTTGGAATGAACGTTAATTTTTCATGTTAATAAATTAAAAGGCATCAGATTGATGCCTTTTGTTTTTATTTATTAGTATTAAAAATGCAGTCAAAACTGACCGTACTTTTTGTATTTTCAATGATGCTTATTTTAAGAAAATCTTATAATTTTACATTGTGAACACATTCTACTTTTTTCAATGATTTTTCTACATAAATATTACGAGCAAGCAATACACCCAAATGGTGATGGTCATTCACTTCGCCTTTGCCGAAAAATGCGAATGTTGGAGTGGGGTCAGAGAATACTTATGTGATATTGTGTGTTGTGAAAATAAAAGCAAAGAATCATAGCAATGTGGTAGTGAACCTTTGGTTTATATACAAGAAACATTGAATAACCCGATTTTAGAGGGATATAGATAAAGGTTTAAATTATTGGGGGGAGAAAAATGATTTATATGAATTCAAAAATGAGAGATTCTTTTAATGAGGTTTGTAGTCATGAAGATTTATCTACAGAATTATCTTGCATATTAGATAGGGGATTTTTTGAGATAAATAAATGTGTTTTTTTTAGTTGTTTATGGAGTGATGAGTATAGTGATGATATAACCATTGATAATATTAAAGAACAATTTTTAGATTTCTCTGGGTATGAGTTTTCTATTAATAAAATATATATTGAGGATTATATCCATAAGAATGTTAAGAAAGAATCATTTAGTTTTATAAATGCTTTTAAGGCTAAATGGAATAAAGTTTTTCCTACTAAACCTTGTGTCTTGTTTTTGTGTTTTAAAAGTAATGAGTTTGGTTTTAGTTCTATATTCAGTTTTCATGTTAAAAGGATTGGTGAGTGTGTTTTAGATATTTCTAGTATTGATAACTTTGAGGATGAAATATATGTGGAAATATTAAATTGAATTTTAATGACTAGATGTTTCAGAAATATATCCCTTAGAATTGAGCATTGTAGGGCTAAGTTTTTAGATATCTGAAATGCATATAACTAAAAGTATCTAATACAAAGTGCGGTCAAATTTTAAAACTTATCAAAAACTGACCGCACTTTTGCATTATTAGATATCGTTAAAACGAGAAACGTAATTCTGCATTCACATTATTCGCTTTGGTATCGTGGTTGTAAGCACCTTGATAGCCAACTTTCACACTCAATACTGGTGTGAACTGCGCTTGTAATGCCACACCTGTCGTGACGACATTTTTCAATTCTTTACCATAAAGATTTGCTACACCTTGGTTATTAATAACCAAGCTGCCTTCAGCGGCTTTATCTTTATGGAAACGATGATAAGCCACATCACCTAATAGATTTAATTGAATGCCACCAATTGCAAATGGAATGGATGGACGTAAACCTACAGAGGTGACGATTAAATCACGATTGTTGTCTTTTAACTGCACTTCGTCTTTTGTCACACCTTTGTTTTTGATGTGCATATAGCTTAAGCCAGCATAAGGTTCAATCGCAAAATGTTCGCTTTTTAAGCCTGTGTAGGCAAGTTCAGCAAAGACATTTTGTGTTTGGCTATGGCTTTTCACGCCTTGTGCAAATTCAGCACGTTGTTCATGTTTCCCCCAGCTTTGAATAAAGCCAATTTTCGGTGTTAACACGTTGAAACGATGTTCAGCTGTTAAGCCTAAATGTACGGCACGATCTTTCGAAGTGCGGTCAATTTTGTGGCTATTTTGTGTTGAGCCGACAAATACACCTAAATGTTTGTTTGTATCAATGGTCGCATCAATACCCACAAGTTGATTGTACGCATGGCTGCTTAAACTATCCGTGCTGAAGTGAGTGAAGGTGCCACTCGTCCAAATTTGTGTACCTGCATTAAGTTGCGCTCTTACTGCACCTGGTTGGGCAAGTTGCTGGCGAAGCAATAAGCCGTTTAATACGTTGTGTTGTTGTGTCGCCAGATCTTCATCATAGCTTAAACGAGCAAAGGCTTGGCGAGCATTTTCTTTTGTTCCCCAAATGAGGCTTTGGTAAGCCGGGCTTTTTGTTGCGGCATCTAAGGCATTGGCGATAGCCGCTTCATTTTCAGTGGTTGCTGCAGATGCAAGGGCTTTTTTCTGAATGGTCACTTTCAACGTATTCGCATTACTTTCATTTTTAACCGTAAGGAAATCATAAGTGCGAGGTGTTTCAACTACCGCATTTTCAGCTCCTACAAATGAGCCAGAACCTTGTACTGAAACCACTTTTTGTGGATCTTGTTGTAATTGAGGCAGAATTTCTTCGTCAAATTTATTTGGTACTAAAATAGAACCGTCAGCAAAGGTTGCATTGACGTTAGCAATACCATTATTCAGTAAGAAACGACCACCTTTTTCCACTGTTGCAGTGACCGTTTTCGCGGTGCTAGTTAAGGTTTCGGTGACAAATCCATTCTCACTTGGTTTAGTGACTTCCGCTTTCGGTAACACTTCCAATGTTGCACCTCGTTTTACGATAACTTGTTGTGCCGAACCAAGGGATTGATTTAACCCTGAAAGTTGCCCTTCATTTACGGTAATCGCGCCAGTGAAACTATTATTACCGGTGAGGGTTAAGGTGCCAGCCCCATTTTTAGTTAAGGCGCCAACATAACCTTGTGCGGCACGTTCATTACGAGCCACTTCACGTGCTAAACCTACTTGATATTCAGCTTTTTCTTCAGCTGTCGCGCCTGCACGATTTTGCATTAACGCTTGTAATTCTGCTTTGCGTGTTGCCCAAGTCGCCGCTTCAGCTTGATCTTCGACTTGACGAGCTTTGATGGCTTTATCGCTAATATCATTTGACCAAACATCATTTTGATTGAGGTTGATTTTCATGTTTCCTAAGAATTGACCTGGGCCAAACATGGCTTTGCCAAGATCTAAAATTCCCCACCCCCAAACGTTACTTGGTACACCTTGTTCAGTTTCCCAACGTTCTAATGGTTTACCTTCAAGCCCTTTACGAAGTGTGGTTTGTCTCGCAGTAGTGAGCATGACATCACGCGCTTGATCGGTTGTCATGTATGGATAGCGAGAAAGAATGACACCTAACGCGCCACTTACGTGAGGTGCTGCCATTGAAGTACCACCAGCTGATTTGTAGATAGGCTCACCATAAGTGTCGTTGTCTTGTAATTGAATATAGGCAGAATAGATGTTGGCGGATGGTGCCGCAATCGTCCACCATTTTGAATGGCCAGCGAGGTTAAATTCTTGAATGTCTGCGCCTGCTTTTTCATCGCTTACATCGTCATTTGAATCATTAGGATAGCCTTCACCACCGACTTGCCCCGTGACGTTTACCCAGTATTTTTCTGCATCAGGTCTGAAATAAGGCAACATCGCACGCGTAAAGGACTCAGCCATCATACTGCGGTTACCCGCCGTGAAGACTTGAATCACTTTTCTATTTTTAGCCACTTCATAAGCTGCATCGATAAAGTTTTTCTCACCGCTGGTCACAAATTGATAGTAAGCTTTTTCTGCTTCACCTAAGTTGCTTAAATAGATATGTGCCGCAGGACTGGATATTGGCTCAGGTGCTTTTGGTACATCATAATATTGCACGCCATATTCAGGCACATCACGCCAATCATATTTTGGTTTATAGCCTAAGGCACCGGCAAAGGATGAATTGACACGACGGTTTGAACCCCAACTGTTATTAATTACTTTGGCACCGGCATCTGCTAGGGCAGAGTAGCCTTGTAAGAAGAAATCATAGTCTTGGTTTGGACCATAGGTCATGTTGTCGTTACCACCAGTATTGGCAGAATACAGATTAGCGCCGAATGCTACACCATGCATCTCGTTGCCATCACGCGTTGCCGCCATTGTACCGCCAACATGGGTACCATGCGCATCATTGGTATATTTATGCCATGCACCGTCAATATTGAAGGCTTCATCTTTAGTGAAGATGCCATTATCTGTTTTATCGAAATTGCGTTTACCGTTTTTTACGGGTTCATTTTTATTAATTGGACCATTTCCCACCGATGCATCGGGATAACGCATGCCATCTTTACTATAAGTCCCTTCTGTTTTTACAACGTGGATTCGACCGTCTTGAAATTCAGGGTGGTTTAATAGTACGCCAGAATCCATTACGCCAATTTTCACGCCAGAACCATTAAAGCCAAGGGCGTAAGCTGTGGAGGCATTCATTGAGGTCAATCCCCAGTCTTTAAGGTATTCAGCGCTTTCCCAGCTTTTGGTATTACCGGCTTGGCCTTGTTCAGAATAAGCGGCTGCATTGGCGGCATACCAGCCAACAAGTAGTGCGAGTGCGGTTTTTTGAAGTGTTTGAGGTTTCATGTTGTCTTCCTTTATCTTTTTGATTTTAGGAGACTATTATTCGCCTCATCGCGAAGCGCTTCAATGACTCAAATCAAAATTCCAGAGAAAAATGTTTATTCTGTGACAACGATCACACCAAAGTGCGGTCAAAAGAGGGGATAAATTTATGTATCGTAGAAATCAATGTTATAATTTACGAACAAAATGATTAAGGAGTAACTCATGGCTATTTTAGTAACGGGTGGCGCAGGCTATATCGGTTCACACACTGTAGTGGAATTATTAAATGCAAATAAAGAAGTGGTGGTGTTGGATAATTTATGCAATTCCTCCCCAAAATCTTTAGAACGCGTAAAAGAAATCACGGGCAAAGACGTGAAATTTTATGAGGGCGATATTTTAGATCGTGTTTTATTACAAAAAATCTTTGCTGAAAACAGTATTCAATCGGTCATCCATTTTGCGGGTTTAAAAGCCGTGGGTGAAAGTGTTCAAAAACCCGCTGAATACTATATGAATAACGTATCAGGCACGATTGTTTTGATTCAAGAAATGAAAAAAGCAGGCGTGTGGAACTTTGTATTTAGTTCATCTGCAACAGTTTATGGCGATCCTGAAATTATTCCTATTACAGAAGATTGCAAAGTGGGCGGCACAACCAACCCTTACGGTACATCTAAATACATGGTGGAACAAATTCTGACAGATGTTGCGAAAGCTGAACCGCAATTTAGTATGACAATCTTACGTTATTTCAACCCAGTGGGCGCTCACGCAAGTGGCTTGATTGGTGAAGATCCAAACGGTATTCCAAATAACCTATTACCTTACATCAGCCAAGTTGCGATCGGTAAATTACCGCAACTTTCGGTGTTTGGTAGCGATTATGATACTCATGATGGCACAGGTGTACGTGATTATATCCATGTGGTGGATTTAGCGATTGGTCACTTAAAAGCATTAAATCGCCATGAAAATGACGCAGGTTTACACATTTATAACTTAGGTACAGGTACGGGTTATTCTGTGCTTGATATGGTGAAAGCGTTTGAACAAGCAAACAATATCGAAATCCCGTATCGTCTTGTTGCACGTCGTCCTGGTGATATTGCAACATGCTATTCCGATCCAAGTCTCGCAGCGAAAGAGTTAAATTGGACAGCTGAACGTGGTCTTGAGCAAATGATGAAAGACACCTGGAATTGGCAAAAAAATAATCCGAAAGGATACCGTGATTAATCTTACTCTTGTTGGGCGGAGTACATTCCGCCCTTACTATTTTAATCAGATAAAACACGCTCAAAAATAACCGCACTTTATGTCAGAACAATCCCTTTCTAGTCAAATATTTACCCGCAAAATGCTGATCTGTGTCTTCACTGGATTTAGTTCGGGTTTACCACTTTTCGTGTTATCGCAAATGTTGCCGGTATGGCTGACAGATAAAGGGCTTTCCGTTGAATTAATCGGTGCCTTGACAGGGGTGATGGTGCCATATGGTTTGAAGTTTTTATGGGCGCCGTTATTAGATCGCTATTTCCCACATTTTTTAGGGCGTCGTCGTAGTTGGTTATTGATTTCTCAAGTGATTTTGCTGATTTCCCTTTATGCGATTAGTCAGTTTGATCCCGTGGCAGAGTTAAGTACGGTGGCTAAAATTGCCACATTTATTGCCTTTTTCTCTGCGACACAAGATATTGTACTCGATGCTTATCGTCGTGAAATTTTAACGGATAATGAATTAGGATTGGGGAACACCATCCATATTAATGCTTATCGTGTTGCAGGCTTAATTCCTGGCGGGCTCTCGCTTTATTTAGCGACGATTTATCCATGGGAAACCGTCTTTTTATTGACCGCACTTTGTATGCTAGCGGGCATATTTATGACGCTCTTTTTAGCGAAAGAACCAAACATTGCACAGGTCGATCGTGGTCAACCTTTCTATGTGGTGTTTTGGATACCTTTGAAAGAGTTCTTCCAACGCAAAGGCGTTGCCCAAGCCATTGGTTTTTTACTCTTTTTATTCTTGTATAAATTTGGCGATTCATTTGCTACTACGTTACAAACGAAATTCGTCTATGACATGGGCTTTGAAAAAGAGCATATTGCGTTGGTGGTAAAAAGTACCTCACTTTGGGCAAGTATTTCTGCCGGTCTCGTGGGTGGTGTGATTATGTTGCGCCTAGGCATTAATCGCGCATTATGGGTATTTGGTTTTATCCAATTGATTACTATTGGTGGATTTATTTGGTTGGCTGCATTTGGACATTTTGACCATATTGGAGCCGCAGAACTTTGGAAATTAGGTTTCGTGATTGCGGGTGAATATATCGGTGTCGGTCTCGGTACTGCTGCCTTTGTCGCCTTTATGGCTCGCGAAACGAATCCGCTTTATACAGCCACTCAGTTAGCTTTATTTACCAGCCTTTCTGCTTTACCAAGTAAAGGGCTTGGTATGTTATCGGGTTACTTAGTCAAAGCAGTAGGTTACTATCATTTTTTCTGGATTTGTTTATTCCTCGCTATCCCAGGAATGATTTGTTTATTCTGGGTGGCGCCATGGAATGAAAAAGGAAATGAAAAAGCTTAAAATAAAATAAAGTGCGGTCAAAATTAACAGCAAAATCATTTGACCAAACAAGGCTTTAACGGTATTTTAAACGGGTCTATTATTTATTGGAGATTTGTATGAAAATTATTCTTTTAGGTGCACCTGGTGCAGGAAAAGGCACACAAGCACAATTTATTATGAACAAGTTTGGTATCCCACAAATTTCAACAGGGGATATGTTCCGTGCAGCGATCAAAGCGGGGACAGAATTAGGCAAACAAGCAAAAGCATTAATGGATGAAGGGAAATTAGTACCGGATGAATTAACCGTGGCGTTAGTAAAAGATCGTATTTCTCAACCAGATTGTGCAAATGGTTTCTTATTAGATGGTTTCCCACGTACGATTCCACAAGCGGATGCGTTAAAAGAGTCAGGCGTGAAAATTGACTACGTTTTAGAGTTTGATGTACCAGATGAAGTGATCGTTGAACGTATGAGTGGTCGTCGTGTACACCAAGCATCTGGTCGTTCTTACCACATCGTTTACAACCCACCAAAAGTGGAAGGTAAAGATGATGTGACGGGTGAAGATTTAATTATCCGTGCAGATGATAAACCAGAAACTGTATTAGATCGTTTAGCGGTTTACCACAAACAAACCAGTCTATTAATTGATTATTACCAAGCTGAAGCAAAAGCAGGTAATACGCAATATTTCCGTTTAGATGGTACTCAAAAAGTGGAAGCTGTAAGCCAAGAGTTAGATAAAATTTTAGGCTAAAAAAGATTGAAAACTGACCGCACTTTGAAGAGAAAAGTGCGGTTAATTTTTCAAAAGGATTTTGAGATCGTAAATTGAGATCGCATCTGGGGACGTTATGAGCAAGAAAAAAACAATAATATTGACGATTTCGGCTATCGCAGTGGCACTTGGGATCGGCGCACAATTTTATACCAACCACAAAATTGATCAGGTATTAAAAAATTTCCCTTACTCTTTGGATAATCAAGCGACATTAAACGTGACACAAACTGCGAAAAACTTTTTTATTCGTGAGTTAATCTTTAGCGTAAAAAATAGTGAGTCGAAAAACACGAGTGTGATTTCAACCAAGCTTACCGCGTTACCTTTCTTTATTACGGCTGAGTCACAGTTATCCGATCAATTAGTTCGTCAACTAAATAAAACATTAAATATCTCGATTGATAAAAATACAATTAACAGCAAATTTTCGCCGGTAGGAGATTATTTACAGTCTGATATTTTGACGGAATTCCGTGATTTTGCGAATAAGTCCCAAAACCTTTCTATCGGTCTTAATTTCTTAAAAAATAAAGAAGTTGAGCTAAAAACAACCCTTAGTGGTTTTAATTACGATAAAGACACTAAACTGGAACAAATTGAAGGTGAAGCTCGTCTAGTGCCTGTCGGTGCAAATCAGTATGACCTATCAAGTATAGAATTAACGACGAAAAATGCCGAATTAGCATTGTTAAATGGTGAAAATACACATATTTATCTTAAAAATGCGACTTACCATTTTGATGTAAAACCAGGCGAGGCAGATAAACGTGATCTGAGCACAAAATTCAGCAGTGATATTTTGCGCATAGCCAATAAAAGCCGCACAACAGAAGAAAGTCAAGCAACAGCAGGTGGTTTAAATTTACTAGTTAAGCAAAACGGCGTGCCAAGTTCGATCAATTTTCATCATGAATTTAAAAAATTAAGTGATGGCTCACTAGACATTAAAGACGGCGTCAATTTGTTAACAAAAATTTTTACACAAAACGATCGTTTTGATAGTTCGTTATCTGTGCTTTCTGTTAATGTCCCTAAAAATAATCAACCTTACTTTAACTTAGAAAATGCAGGTCTTGAACTTAAGTTGGCGAATACTGATTTAACTAAAGCCAATGTGGATTTTAAACTGAATGTTGAAAGTGTGAAGCAAACGCCTGCCGATGAAGAACGTAAATGGGAAGCCAAAGGTGGTAAGGTTAATATTCAGTTAGATGATTACAATGTGGCAAATGAACTGGCTTTTGTACCATTTTTATTAGATACCATTGCAGAGAAAGAAGCGCCGGCAAAAGACAATAAAGATTTCTTAAATGCCAAAGATAAATGGGTAAAAGAATTTAGTGGTAAAACCAATATTGAAGCCGCATTAAAATCATTTAATATGGCCGATTTAGTGCTTGATAACGTATCAGCCAGTGATAAGACAGAAACATTAGACAATGACCAATATAATGAACATATCACATTGTCTGCGAATAAAATTGGTTATCCAAGTGCGGGTTTCCAATTTGAGAAATTATCTGTGGATGCGCCATTTAAAGTTAATCATAGCAAAGCGCATTTATCAGCAAGATTTTGCTCGGCACCGTTTTATGGGGCTTTATGCAGCACGCATTTAACGTCAGCCACATTTGATAAATACATCAAAAACTCCTGGAAAGAGCTTGATTTAATCGTTGATAATGCAACGTTGAATTTAAATCTAAATACTTATCCAGAGACCAATGCTTATCCAGTTAAATTGGAAGTCAGTGGTATTGTGCCTCAAGTACCCGAAGATGATTCATCAGACATGATTCCAGATAATATTGAAGGCACATTTAATCTGACATTAAGTAAAATGTTGTTTGATGATCAAAATGAAAAAGCCTTAGCCATTAAGGAAAATTCATACTTTTGGCAATATTTAAGTAGCTTTGTGAAATATGATGGAAAACTTCACCGAGAATTTGTGGAAGAGGGGGATAATTACGTTTCTAGAGTGGAAAAAACAGAAAATGGCTACTTAATTAATGGTCGTACTCTTGAAGATCTTCGTCAAGAAAGCATGATGGAGAGTGATGAAGGCGAAGAAGGGAAGCCCGCCGCAACTGACTAGTTGAAAGGATAATATAAAAAATGACCGCACTTGAGATTCAAGGTGCGGTCATTTTTTATCTGTTTTTGATTACTTCACTAATCCACCACTTGCTTGTAAATCAGCATGGTAGGAAGAGCGAACAAATGGACCACAAGCTGCGTGTTCAAAGCCCATTGCGTTGGCTTTATCACGGAACTCATCAAACTCTGCTGGAGGCACATAGCGAGCAACTGGTAAGTGATGGCGACTTGGTTGGAGATATTGGCCAAGTGTAAGCATGGTTACGCCATTTGCACGTAAGTCTTCCATCACTTCAAGGATTTCTTCATTAGTTTCACCTAATCCAACCATTAAGCCTGATTTAGTTGGAATGTTTGGGAACATTTCTTTGAAATCATGAAGTAATTTTAAAGACCATTGATAATCAGCACCTGGACGAATTTCTTTATACAAACGTGGCACATTTTCCAAGTTGTGGTTGAACACATCTGGTGGATTGTCTTTTAATTTTTCTAAGGCTTGAGTAATACGTCCTCGGAAATCAGGAACCAAAATCTCAATTTTGATGCCAGGGTTTAATGCACGCACTTCTTTTACACATTCAGCAAAATGACCTGCACCACGATCAGGTAAATCATCACGGTCTACAGAGGTAATCACCACATATTTCAACTTCATATCTTGGATAGTTTCAGCTAATTTACGTGGTTCATCCGGATCGGGTGGTAATGGTTTACCATGTGCAACGTCACAGAAAGGGCAACGACGAGTACAAATCGCCCCTAAAATCATGAAGGTTGCTGTACCATGGTTAAAGCACTCGTGTAAATTTGGACAAGACGCTTCTTCGCAGACAGAATGTAGCCCATGACGACGCATCCCGTTTTTGATGGTCTCGATCTTTAATGAGCTAGACGGCAATTTGATTTTCATCCATTCCGGCTTTTTCAATAATTCTTGATTAGGATCGATGTTTTTAACAGGGATAATTGATGTTTTGGCTGCATCACGGTATTTCACACCGCGTTCCATTTTAAAAGGCGTTGACATTGTTCTTTCCTAAAGAAAAATGCCTGATTCAGGCATTTTTAAATGTGTTATAAAAGTGAATGTTATAAATTTGTAACATTATAGCCCAAAAGTTCGGCAAAGTGTTTAATTAATTTTGGGGAAACCTTGTCAAGTGTTGCCTCTTCTTTACCGATAAAATCAGCAAGCTGACACATTTCAAGCCCTGCATAGCCGCAAGGATTAATGTAGTGGAAAGGATTGAGATCCATATTGATATTAAACGCAAGCCCATGGAAAGAGCAGCCTTTTCGAATGCGTAAACCTAATGAACAGATTTTTTTGCCATCAATATACACACCAGGTGCATCGGGTTTGGGATAACCTTCAATACCATAGTCTGCAAGGGTTTTTACAACAGATTGTTCAAGTGCAGTCACTAATTGGCGAACATTTAAATGTTCATGACGTTTAATATCAATGAGCACATACATGACCTGCTGACCAGGACCATGGTAGGTAATTTGACCACCACGATCCGATTGTACAACAGGAATATCACTGCGTTGTAATAAGTGTTCCGGTTTGCCAGCTTGGCCTTGTGTGAAAACAGGATGATGCTCAACTAGCCAAATTTCATCGGTGGTTTCTGCATTTCGATTATCCGTGAATTCCTGCATTTTATGCCAGATTTCCTGATAATCTTGTAATCCTGATTGACGGACAATTAAATCAGTATTGCTCATCTTAGAGAACCATTTTGACGCCTTCAACTTTTGCAAGTTCTTTGTAAAGGGTTTCTACTTGCTCAAAGTTTTGCGCGACGATATCAATCGAAACTGAATTATACGTGCCTTTACTACTGCGTTTTTCCTTTGGAATATAATCACCCGGTAAATATTTTTGTATCACTGCTACGATGTCTTGCGCTAAACCTTCACGGTTAACACCTGCGACTTTAAATGTCATTGCAGCGGGGAATTCCATTACTTCTTTTAGTTTTTCATAATCGTTTTCGGTTGCCATGTTGTTTCCTTAATTTAAGAATAAGGTGCGTGAATCAGCTAAATTCACACACCTTACGAATTTATTGATGTGATATAAATGGGGAAGTGCGGTTAATTTTCAAGGTGTTTAGTCAAATAATCCTTTAACTGTTAACACTAACCAGTCCCAACCTTTACCTAAGAAGCCGCCTTCTTGTACATCTTCTAATGCTTGAAGATTTACGGTAGCGACATCTTTGCCATCTAATTGATAAACGATTTTACCCACCACTTGACCTTTTGCTAAAGGTGCTTGTAAGTATTTGTTATCTAATTCATAACGTGCTTTTAAGTCAGTTTGTTTACCTTTTGGCACAGTGATAAAACCATCTTCTAATACACCAAGTTTAACGTCACCTTTATCACCGTAGTAAACAGATTGTTTTGAAATTTCTTCACCTGCTTTTTGAGTTTTTAAGGTTTCAAAGTTAGCAAAACCCCATTGTAAGAGTTTTTTACTTTCTACTTCACGGCCTTTATAGGTTGGTACACCCATTACAACAGAAATTAAACGCATATTGTTTGGACTTGTTGCTGATGCGACAAGGTTATAACCTGCTTGGCTTGTGTGTCCGGTTTTCATACCATCAACGTTAATGGTTTTATCCCATAATAAGCCATTACGGTTAGGTTGTTTGATTTTGTTGAAAGTAAAATCTTTTTCTGCGTAGATTTTATATTCTTCCGGTAAATCACGAATGATATGTGCACCAATAATCGCCATATCACGTGCAGTTGAATATTGGTTTGGATCGTCTAAACCATGTGGTGTGGTGAAGTTAGTATTTTTTAAGCCAAATTGTTGAACATATTTATTCATGGTATCAACGAAGTTAGCCACGGTACCCGAAATATGTTCAGCTACAGCAACGCAGGCATCATTACCAGAAACAATGATAATCCCTTTGTTTAAATCACCCACTGACACTTGTTGATTTAAATTTAAGAACATTTTTGACGAATCAGGGAAATTTCTACCCCAAGCGCTTTCGCTAATTGTCACCATATCTTCATTATGGATTTTACCTTGTTTTAATGCTGCACCAACTACGTAGCTAGTCATCATTTTTGTTAATGAAGCAGGGTATTGACGTTGGTCTGGGTTAAGTGATGCAAGTACCGCACCAGAATTGTAATCCATTAAAACATAAGTTTGCGCATTCACTTCCGGTACTGCGATACCGTATTGAATATCTTCAGCGGCAGCAAATGTTGACGCTGCTATTAATCCCGAGAAGAGTACAATTTTTTTCAATTTTGCAGATTGTTTTAACATAGCATTTCCTTTAATAGCTTATTGGTTTTTATAAGTATAAACGATTACGGGTTGCCCATTGATCGTTTTTTGTAATTTTGTTTTTAATTGATTAATATCCGCTTGATCCGCTAATGGGCCAAAATGGATTTCATAGTTTTGCCCATTTTGGTTAATTTCCGTTTTGATGTCATCTAACGCGAGTTTTGTGATGATGCTTTCTGCTTGGCTTTTTGACGACAGCGCGAGTAGTTTTAGCTTGAAAACAGTTTTTGCATCGTTTGTGCTGTCTAAGTTTTGATTTTTTTTTCGCTATTTTTATTGACGACTAAACGCTCACTGGCTTCTTGCGTTTTAGCATGCTTGGCAAGCGTTTTTGCTCCCGCACCTGAAATTTGACCTTTGTGATCCACATGTAAAGCTTCAATTCTTACTTGCCCTGTACCACGAGCAATAAGGCCTAATTCTTTTGCGGCAGAATGAGATAAGTCAATGATACGTTTCTCACTAAACGGACCACGATCATTAATTCGCACAATCACCTTGCGATTGTTATGTAAGTTTGTAACAACCGCATAAGAATTCAAAGGTAAGGTTTTATGTGCGGCAGTGAAAAGTGCCGAATCATAGCGTTCACCATTAGCTGTTTTACGACCATTAAATTTATGGTGGTAATAACTTGCTGTCCCTTCTTTTGAATAGGACTTTGCCTCATCACCTTGTGTGGTATATGTTTTACCATTCACTTCATAGCTTTGTGGCGCTTGAACGGTCGTAGTAATCGACAGCGAATCCCCTTGAATACCATACATTTTTTGCGTATCGGCAAAAGCAGAAAAACTTGAGCTGCTTATCAAGGTGAAAAGTGCGGTCGTTTTTAAGATATTTTTTAATGTCATACTTATTACTTTCAAGATTATCGGTGCTCTTCATAAGAAAGCCAAAAGGGAAATTAGTTCCCTTTCATAAAGCGAGGTTTGTGAGTATGAATGGACATCACTAAACCAAAGCTTGCCATGATGGCGACATATGAGGTACCGCCGTAGCTAAAGAGTGGTAAAGGCACCCCTACAACAGGCAAAATGCCACTCACCATACCAATATTCACGAAGACATAAACGAAGAATATCAGTGTGGTTGCACCAGCAAGAATACGCCCGAAAGAGGTTTCTGCATTTACCGCAATTATTAAGCCACGGATAATAATAAACAAATAAATTGCCATCAGAATAAGAAAACCGACCATTCCATGTTCTTCACTCATCACGGCAAAAATAAAATCAGTGTGTGGTTCAGGCAAAAATTCTAATTGGGATTGTGTCCCTTGCATCCATCCTTTGCCAGATATACCGCCTGAACCGATAGCAATTTTGGATTGCAAAATATGGTAACCTGCCCCAAGTGGATCTTTCTCGGGGTCAAGTAAGGTTAATACACGCATGCGTTGGTAGTCATGCATTAAATACATCCACATGATAGGAATAAATGCTGCTAATCCAACTACTGCAGCAAGAATAAGCCACCAACTCATCCCTGCTAAGAATACCACGAATAAGCCCGATGCACTAACCAGAATTGATGTACCTAAGTCTGGTTGAATAGCCACAAGTAAAGTTGGCACAATAATCATGGCGATAGCAATAAAGGTTTCGCTCATTTTCGGTGGTAATGGACGGTTACCTAAATATACCGCGACCATTAATGGTACCGCGAGTTTGACAATTTCAGAAGGCTGAAAGCGAATAAATCCAAGATCTAACCAACGTTGTGCCCCTTTACTGGTTGTACCGATAGCATCAACCAAAATCAGCATGATAAAACCCACCAAATATAAGTAAGGGGCGAGTCGCTGATAAAATTTAGGAGGAAGTTGCGCCATAATCATCATCACAGCAAAACCTAATATGACCTGAATAATACGATTTTGGAACATGACTTCACTGGCGCCTGATGCACTATAAAGCACAAGCACGCCATAAGCCGTAATAGCGGCTAATCCAATAAATAATAAAAAATCAATATGTAAGCGTTGCCATAATCGCAAGCATAAAGGCACTTTTTCTTCCATTATTCATTCTCACTTGGTTGAGATTCTAGTGCTGGCGCATCTAAATCAGTTTGGTCCGTCTTTTTCTCTTTTTCAGCATTTTCTTGACGTTCAATTTGTGGCAAGCGTTTATTCAAGTAGAAATCCATAATTTGCCGTGCAATTGGTGCCGCATTACTTGAACCACCGCCCGCATTTTCTAAAATAATGGTGACAACTAATTTCGGATCTTCATAAGGCGCATAAGCCGTGAACCAAGCATGGTCATGTAATTCTTTTTTCAATCCCGCTGCATTATATTTTTGGTTTTCTTTTAAGCTGAACACTTGTGCTGTACCGGATTTCCCTGCTACATGGTAATTCGTGCCGATAAAGGCTTTTCGTCCAGTCCCTGCACCTGAATTCACCACATTGAACATGCCGCGCTTAGCCGCATCCCAATAAGCTTGTTTCGGATCGGTAATATCTTCATATAAAAGTGGGTCTTGATACGGCTCAATGGTGGCACCTTCAACGGATTTCATTAAATGTGGCGTATGAATTTTACCGTTATTGACCACAATAGAGGTTGCTTTTGCCACTTGTAATGGTGTTGCTGTCCAATAACCTTGACCAATCCCTACAGAGATTGTATCGCCTTGCACCCACGGTTTTTTATAACGTTTTTGTTTCCATTCTTTACTCGGCATATTGGCCGTGGCTTCTTCTTGAATTTCAATACCTGTCGGCATACCAAACCCAAAACGTTTCATCCACATGGAGAAACGATCAATACCTAAATTAAAGGCGGTTTGATAGAAGAAGGTATCCGATGATTCAGTAATGGCCTTGTTTAAATCCGTATAACCATGCCCTGTTTTTTTCCAATCTCGGAAACGTTTTGTTGAGTTTGGCAATGTCCAGTAGCCTGGGTCAAAAATCGTGGTATTAGGCGTAATCACCCCTTCAGTTAATGCCGCAACAGCAACGAATGGTTTTACCGTAGAGGCCGGTGGATAGACCCCTTGTGTCGCACGACTATAAAGCGGTCGAGTAGGGTCTTCGAGTAAACGTTTGTAATCACTAGAAGAAATGCCATCGACGAATAAATTATTGTCATAACTTGGTGTTGAAACCATCGCTAATACACTGTTATCTTTCGGATCAAGCACAACGACAGCGCCTTTTTGACCTGAAAGAAGCGACATAATATAGCGCTGAAGGGTAAAATCGATAGTCAGATGAATACTTTTACCCGCAGTGGCTGGTTGTTCACGTAGTTTACGAATAACTTTACCACGGTTATTAATTTCAACCTCTTCGAAACCGGTTGTACCATGGAGTTGTTCTTCGTAATAACGTTCAATACCCAGTTTCCCCATGTCCGTAGAACCGGAATAGTTAGCAAATTTTTCTTCTTTTTTTAGGCGCTCAACATCTCGGTCATTAATGCGTCCAACATAACCCAATATATGTGTCATGGCTTCGCCATATAGGTAATTTCGTTTGAAATAAGGACGTACATCAAGGCTTGGATATTTATATTGATTTACCGCAAAACGGGCAATTTGTTCTTCCGTTAGGCTAGGCTTGAGTAAAATCGGTGTATAGCGAGTACCACGACGACGCTCTTTTTTGAAATGTTCAATGTCTTCATCAGTGAGTCCCACAACATAGCGCAATTCTTCAAAAGTGCGGTCTAAATTTTCCGTTTTTTCCGGCACGATATATAAACCGAAAAAAGTGAGGTTTTCTGCCAGTAATTCGCCGTAACGGTCGTAAATTAATCCGCGAGTAGGAGGAAGTGGAAGCAATTTGATACGGTTACCATTAGAGCGAGTTTGGTACATGTCGTAATTCACCACTTGGAGATGGTAAATATTGGCAAATAGCACACCACTTAGGGCTAAAATACCGATGAATGCGACCAATGTTCGACGTGCAAACAAGTTCCGTTCCGCTTTTTTATCGCGGATCGGTTCATTGGTTGGTGCAGAAAAGAATTTTTTTAAATTCATCGGTAATGTAATACGTTATTCTCTGTGATAAGGGTGGTTTGTCGTTAGTGACCACGCGCGGTATAAACTTTCTGCCACGACAACTCGCACTAACGGATGGGGAAGTGTGAGTGGTGAAAGTGACCAACTTTGTTCTGCTGCCGCTTTGCATTCAGGGGATAAGCCTTCGGGCCCCCCAATAAGCAAGCAAACATCTCGACCATCATTTTTCCAACCCTCTAATTGCTCAGCAAGTTGTGGCGTTGTCCAAGGTTTGCCAGGGATATCTAATGTGACAACTTTGCCTTTTCCGCAAGCTGCGAGCATCGCTTTGCCTTCTTGTTCTAAGATGCGTTTAATATCTGCATTTTTTCCACGCTTGCCTGCAGGGATTTCAATGAGTTCAAAAGGCATGTCTTTAGGAAAACGACGTTGGTATTCTTCAAATCCGGTGGTAACCCAAGCCGGCATTTTGGTGCCCACTGCAATTAATGTGATTTTCATCCTTTTCCCTTTTAAAACACCGTCAAAATTGACCGCACTTTATGCCCAAAGTTTTTCTAATTGATACATTTCACGTGCATCGCGCTGCATAATGTGGACGATGGTTTGACCAAGATCCACCACGATCCAATCTGCTGTATTACGACCTTCTTCACCAAAGGTTTCATAACCCGCTTTTTTACATTCTGCAATAAGGTTATCTGCCATAGCAGACACTTGGCGGCTAGATGTGCCGGTACAAATAATCATATTTTCAGTAATCGATGACTTACCTTTTACATCAAAATGCACAATTTCGGTGCCTTTTAAATCATCGAGTTTATCAATTACAAATTCAACTAATGACATTTCTTTTCCTATTTAAATAAAGCGATGAATTCTATCATTGAATGAGGGAAAGGGGTAGGCTTGGGGCTGATTTTATTTGAATTGTTTTATGGTTGTAATGCTGCTTAGTAATAAAACTTGGGGCAGTTATTCTGCCCCAAGTTTGAAAGGGTATTAAACCCATAAAAGAATCGCTAACAATTGCGGTGAAATGATCCGTAAGAACATGGTGAGCGGATAGACTGTCGCATAGGAGAGTGCAGCGGCACCGCTTCCTTCTTTCAGTTCATTGGCGAAAGCAAGCGCTGGTGGATCCGTCATCGAACCTGCTAATAGGCCACAAAGTGAAAGATAATTTAATTTTACATATAAACGTGCAATGATACCTACAATCATTAATGGTACAAGAGTAATGAAAATACCGTAGCCCATCCATTCAAGACCGGAACCATTGGTGAGTGTGTCCACAAAGCTACCGCCAGATTTTAAACCGACTACAGCAAGGAAGAGCACAATACCAATTTCGCGTAAAGCTAAGTTAGCACTTGGTGGCATAAACCAGTAGAGTTTTCCGATAGAGCCAATTCGAGCCAAGATCAATGCGACGACTAACGGTCCGCCTGCTAGCCCTAATTTTAATGCCACAGGGAAACCTGGAATATAGAAAGGAATGGAGCCGAGTAATACCCCTAAGCCAATCCCAATAAATACCGGCAACATTTGCACTTGTAGCAGTTTCTGTTTGGCATTCCCGATTACTGAAATAGCTTGGTTGAGAATGTCAGTTTTCCCCACCATGTGTAATACGTCACCAAATTGAAGTGTTGTATGTGCAGTTGGTACCAGTTCCACACCCGCACGATTTAAACGCGAAATGACCACACCATATTTTTGATGAATACCAAGATGACGAATTTGTTTTCCGAGTACTTTTTCATTGGTCACGACCACGCGTTCAGAACGAATTTCGCCACTCAAGCTTGCTACAGGGATATCTACTTCTTCCCCAATAATGAGGTGCATTTTTTTCAAGCCTTCAGGATTACCGACCAAATGTAAAATATCGCCAAGTTGAACATCGGTATCTGCTTTCGGCACAATGACGAGCTCACCTCGTTTTAAGCGAGAGCATACGACATCTTCATCATCAAAACCTGGAATCTCAATCAAATGGATGCCATTGAGATTAGTATTGGTGACTTTCAGAGACATGCTTTTGAGTGCTTCTTTGTCATGACCACTTTCTTTTTCAAAATTTGCTGCTTCCTCATCCAGTTTAATTTTAAAGAAAAGACGAATAAGCCACATAGAAAGTAAAATGCCACAAATTCCAAAAGGATAAGCCATTGCATAGGCCATCCCCATGTTAGACGTCGTTTGCGACATGCCTAATTCAGAAAGAATTTGCTGACCCGCACCGAGAGACGGGGTATTGGTGACCGCACCAGAGTAAATACCAAGCGCGACATCAAGAGGAATATCCGCAAGCTTATAAATGAGAATTGTCACCACTGCACCAAGTGCAACGATTAAAATGCCTAACCCATTTAAGGTTAAGCCTGATTTTCGTAAGGAAGCAAAAAAGCCCGGTCCCACTTGAATACCAATCGTATAAACAAACAGAATTAAGCCGAACTCTTGCACGAAATGTAATGTATGGCTATCTAATTTTATGCCATATTGGGTGGTAAAATGGGCAACTAAAATCCCCCCAAATAGCACGCCCCCAATACCCAGTCCTACACCTTTAATTTTAAAATGCCCGATCCATAGGCCAATAACGGCAACGAGGGCAAGCAAACTAATGGTAATCGCAGTTTCACTCATACCGACCTCTAATTTATTAAAAGTTTAACTATTTTGGATTATATCAATTAGATTTCTTACCCGCTTGTGACAAAGTCAAAAAATGTTATCTCCATCACATTTTTTCTTGCTTAAAAATAAACACCGCCTAAAATGACCGCACTTTTTTGATTTTATAGGTTGATTATGGATTACGCTCAAGAGGCCATTAATTCGCTTTTATGGATAGCAAAAACATTAGCGATGACGGCTGTTGTGTTTAGCTTTGGTATTTTCTTATTAGTCCGTTTTACCCACTGGGGTAAACAATTTTGGCAATTTGCGGGCGGGTATCTTTCACCACGTCGAAGTATTAAACCTTTGCTATTTTTCTTATTAATTGTAGCTATGACATTGGTCAGTGTGCGTATTAGCTTGGTGCATTCCGAGTGGTATAACAATATGTATACATCCTTGCAGGAATTTAATGAACCTGTGTTTTGGGATCAAATGGTGCTGTTTTGTGTGATAGCGACAAGCTCAGTGATTGCTGCATTGCTGAGCTATTATTTAGAGCAACGTTTTTCTATTGATTGGATCGAATGGTTGAATGGTCAGCTAGTCGATAAATGGATGAATAATCGCGCGTACTACAAAACGCAGTATGTTTCCGCTAACTTAGATAACCCCGATCAACGTATTCAACAAGATGTGCAATCCTATGTGAGAACCACGCTCTCTTTAAGTACTGGGGTGATTGATGCCGTCACCTCCATGATTTCTTATACAATCTTATTGTGGGGATTAGCGGGACCAATGATTGTATTTGGTACTGAAATTCCACGCATGATGGTGTTCTTGGTATTTGCTTATGTGATTATCACTACCGCGATTGCATTCCGTTTAGGGCGTCCGTTAATTATGCTGAATTTCGTCAACGAACGCTTAAACGCTAACTATCGTTATTCTTTAATTCGCATCAAAGAATATGCGGAAAGTGTGGCATTTTATGCGGGGGAGAAAGTTGAGAGCAGCCAACTTTATAAACAATTCGGTGCGGTGATCAATAACATGTGGGATATTGTTTATAGAACCTTAAAATTCTCTGGTTTTAACCTAATAGTAAGCCAAGTTTCCGTGGTGTTCCCTTTACTCATTCAAGTGGGACGTTATTTCGAGAAGCAAATTAAACTCGGCGATCTGATGCAAACGCTACAAGTATTTGGTAAGTTGCATTCAAATCTTTCGTTCTTCCGTAATTCTTACGATGGTTTTGCCGGATATAAAGCCACATTAGATCGTTTAACGGGATTTAGTTATGCGATTGATATGGCAAATCGTCAATCTACTTCCCATTTACACGAACATGAAACTGACGTGATCTTTAAGAATTTAACCATCAGTAATCCATTTGGAAAAACCTTAATTGAGAATTTAAATTTGACGTTGCCACAAGGTTCAACTCTATTAATTCAAGGTAATTCAGGCGTGGGTAAAACTACGTTGTTGAGAACAGTGGCGGGGCTTTGGGCTTATTCTGAAGGGGATGTGTATTGTCCAACTCATCAGCTTTTCTTATCGCAAAAGCCTTATTTACCTCAAGGTAGTTTGTTAACGGCACTGGCTTATCCGAATGAAGAACAGGCCTTTAATCGTGATGAGATGATTGAAGTATTAAAACAAGTGTCTTTAGGGCATTTACAAGATCGTTTAGAACAAGAGCAAGATTGGACGCGTATCCTTTCTCTCGGTGAGCAACAACGTTTGGCTTTCGCACGTTTGTTATTACATAAACCAAACGTCGCTTTCTTGGATGAAGCAACTGCGAGTATGGATGAAGGCTTAGAAGATACGATATATCAACTATTAAAAGAACGTTTACCTAATACAACGGTTATTAGTGTGGGGCATCGTTCAACTTTACAAGCTTTCCATCAGCAACAATTGATGATTTTAGGTAACGGGAAGTGGCGATTCACTGACCGAAATCTCGCATAAAACACCATTAAAATTGACCGCACTTACCTTGTTAGAAAAAATACTGAGGGAAGTGTGGATGAACAAAGTAAAAAATCCTGTTATCAAACTCGATTTTTTGATACATTTAGGACAATTTTTTTCTATGCTCAGAAATGAGTAATTTTTCACCAAACTAATGACGGAATTCTTATGTTATTCAAAAAAATTCGTGGTTTATTTTCAAACGATCTTTCAATCGATCTAGGTACAGCAAATACATTAATTTACGTGAAAGGCCAAGGCATCGTACTTGATGAACCTTCAGTTGTGGCAATTCGTCAAGATCGTATGGGCGCATACAAAAGTATTGCGGCAGTAGGTAAAGAAGCAAAACAAATGCTTGGTCGTACCCCAAAAAGTATCGTGGCTATTCGTCCGATGAAAGATGGTGTAATCGCTGATTTCTCTGTGACTGAGAAAATGTTGCAATACTTTATCAAACAAGTACATAGCGGTAACTTTATGCGTCCTAGCCCGCGCGTACTCGTTTGTGTACCGGCTGGTGCAACTCAAGTTGAACGTCGTGCAATCAAAGAATCAGCATTAGGTGCGGGTGCGCGTGAAGTGTATTTAATTGAAGAGCCAATGGCGGCTGCTATCGGTGCAAACTTGCCGGTTTCTACAGCGATAGGTTCAATGGTCATTGATATCGGTGGTGGTACCACTGAAGTGGCAGTGATTTCTTTAAATGGTATTGTGTACTCATCTTCTGTACGTATTGGTGGTGACCGTTTTGATGAAGCAATCATTTCTTATGTTCGTCGTACTTTTGGTTCAGTTATCGGTGAGCCAACTGCAGAGCGTATCAAACATGAAATTGGTACAGCGTACATTCAAGAAGGCGATGAAATTTTAGAGATGGAAGTGCACGGTCACAATCTTGCGGAAGGTGCACCACGTTCATTCAAATTAACTTCTCGTGATGTACAAGAAGCTCTTCAGCAGCCATTAAATGGTATCGTTGCAGCGGTGCGTACAGCGCTTGAAGAATGCCAACCAGAACACGCTGCAGATATTTTCGAACGCGGTATGGTGTTAACGGGTGGTGGTGCTTTATTACGCAACATTGATGTATTGTTATCAAAAGAATGTGGCGTACCAGCAATCATCGCAGAAGAACCATTAACTTGTGTAGCTCGTGGTGGCGGTGAAGCAATCGAAATGATTGATATGCACGGCGGCGATATTTTTAGCGACGAAATTTAATCTCTAAAAGTGCGGTCAGAAAAATCGGCGTTTTTTAATTTGTCTGATTTTTTGGCCGCACTTTTCCTTTCAACCCTAGGACAGTGAATGAAACCCATTTTTGGTAAAGCACCACCATTAGGTATTCGACTCGCATTAGCAGTGATTGCTTCGATGACACTCATTTTAGTTGATGGGCAAACCTCATCAATGACGAAGGCGCGTAGTGTCATGGAGACTGCCGTGGGGGGCTTGTATTACCTTGCGAATGGGCCAAGAACGGTTCTAGATGGTGTATCAAGTAACTTGGTGGATACCAATAAACTTCTTATTGAAAATAAAGTATTGCGTGAGCAGTTGCGTGAGAAAAATGCCGATCTTTTATTATTGGATCAACTTAAGGTAGAAAACCAACGTCTTCGTTTACTGCTTAATTCGCCTTTACGCACGGATGAATATAAAAAGATTGCAGAAGTTCTCACAGCAGAAACCGACGTCTATCGTCAGCAAGTGGTGATCAATCAAGGTGAACGTGATGGCGCTTATGTCGGTCAGCCAGTGATTGATGAAAAAGGGATGATCGGACAGATTATATCTGTCGGCGAGAATACAAGTCGAGTATTGCTTTTGACCGATGTGACTCATTCTATCCCAGTGCAAGTTTTACGTAATGATGTACGAGTAATCGCGAGTGGCACAGGGCACTCAGATGAACTTACCTTAGATAACGTGCCTCGTTCTGTGGATATTGAAAAAGGCGATTTATTGGTGACTTCAGGTTTGGGCGGCCGTTTTGTTGAAGGCTATCCTGTGGCTGTTGTGCAAAGTGTCTCTCGTGATGGCTCAAATTACTTTGCAACGGTGAAAGCGAAACCTTTGGCTGAGTTAGATCGTTTACGTTATTTGCTTTTACTTTGGCCGAGCAATCTTGATATGTCGAAAGTTAAATCTATGTCGCCAGAAGAAGTACGTCGTCTTGTACAGCAACGTTTAGAAAGTCAAGCTAATGAAGCAACTCATTCAGTGAGTAAAACCAAAATTACAGATGATCAAGAGGATGGAGCACAGCCACATACAGGAAAAGAAATTGTGGATCCTGACATTCCGACCACAATGCCTCAGCAAGAGGAACCCATTTCTCCAGATCAGCAACAACATAGGGAAGAAGACTAATGCAAGGGCGTTTTATTTTTCAATGGGCGACCATTTTATGCTTCTTTGTTGTGGCATTAATTATGGAATTAGCCCCATGGCCAGCAGGCTTTCAAGCTTTTAAACCGTCTTGGTTGGTTTTAGTTTTGCTTTACTGGACGCTTGCGTTACCTGATAGAGTAAGCATTGGTTGGGCATTTTTACTCGGGGTTTTATGGGATATCGTGCTAGGCTCTATTCTTGGGGTTCATGCACTGGCGCTTTCTGTCGCCTTCTATTTTGTTTCCAAATATTACTTAATTTTGCGCAACCTTTCTCTTTGGTTCCAAAGTTTATTGGTACTTCTTTTTGTTTTTGCGATTCGAGTGGCTATTTTCTTGGTTGAATTCTTTTTGCATGGGGCATTTTTCAACTGGCAGGAAATCTTTGGTGCCATCGCATCAGGTGTGTTATGGCCATGGGTTTTCTTATTGATGCGTACTACACGTCGAAGAGTCGGATTACATTAATCATAAAAAAAGCTGATGAAGGAGTTCATCAGCTTTTCTTTTTAGTTTTTACGACGGTAGTTTGTTTTTCTCGTCGTAGTATTTCTTGTTTGATGCGCAGGATTGCGTTTTAAACGATAAGGTTTTGGAATATCACTAATCAATGAATTCGGGTCATATTGGCTGACCGGAATAGAATGACCAATGTATTCTTCAATTGCCGGTAAATTCATCGCATATTCTTCACAAGCAAAGCTGATAGACACCCCACTTTCACCCGCTCGACCAGTACGGCCAATACGATGAACGTAATCTTCTCGATCATCGGGTAGATCAAAGTTAAAAACATGAGTCACGTCTGAAATATGTAACCCACGCGCTGCAACATCGGTAGCAACGAGAATATCGAGCTCACCATCGGTAAATTGTTTGAGCAATGAAAGACGTTTTTTCTGTGCGACATCACCCGTAAGTAATCCCACACGATGACCATCTGCGGCTAAATAACCCCAAATTTCTTCACATTTATGTTTAGTATTTGCAAAGACAATACAGCGCTCGGGCCATTCCTCTTCCATTAATGTCAGTAATAGAGGAATTTTGTCTTCATTTGACGGATAGAAAAGTTCCTCTTTAATTCGATGCCCCGTTTTTTGTTCTGGTTCAATTTCAATGTATTCTGGGGAATTCATATCTTCAAAGGCAAGTTCTCGTACTTTGTAAGAGAGCGTTGCAGAAAAGAGCATGGTGAGGCGTTCTTGCGGAGAAGGACACTTGCGTAATAAATAACGAATATCACGAATGAATCCTAAATCAAACATGCGATCCGCTTCATCTAGTATCACAACTTGAATGTCATCTAAACGAATAATGCCTTGTTTCACATAGTCAATCACACGACCAGTGGTACCAATTAAAATATCCACACCAGCTTCAATCGCTTTAAGTTGTTTATCATAGCCATCACCACCATAAGCAAGTGCGGTTCGTAATCCACTTGTTTTAGCTAATAATTCTGCATCATTATTAATTTGCACAGCCAGTTCACGGGTTGGAGCAAGAATTAATGCGCGAGGTTGATTGGTAGCAAAATCAGGTTGATGCGTCAATAAGTGATGAAATGTTGCCGTTAAAAACGCCATTGTTTTACCCGTGCCGGTTTGTGCCTGGCCAGCAACATCTTTTCCTTGTAATGTGATAGGTAATGATAATGCTTGAATTGGGGTGCAATATTCAAATCCCTTATCTTGTAGGGCTTTTTGTACGATAGGATGTAATGGAAGATCAGCAAATCGCTGCTGACTTAAATAATTTTCTTGCATAATAAATAATAGGTTCTCAGAAATAAATGGGGCTAAGGATAGCACGAAGCCGGAAAAATATCCTTAAAAATAAAACGCTTATTAACAGGTTTAAGCTTGGGATTGAGCAGATTGGGTTCGTTCCCATTTTCTTACAATATAGCTACAAGTTGGGTGCAGAGTCAGCTTTTTGGCTTGGATAAAATGAATTAAGGCTTGATAGAGTTTGTCTGCCACACCTTGTCCTCGAAGAGAATCATCAACAAACGTATGATTAGCATTAATGGTATCGGGTGTTTCATAAAAATAGGTAAGTTTCGCGATTTTCTTGCCTTGCTCATCGAGTAAGAAAAACTCACCCTGTTTATCATTGTCGTGATGCTGAAGACTCATTTGATACTCCATTCATCACTGAGATTGGGATCCATGGCAAAATCAGCAGTATCACTTGGAATGGCTTTTTCTTCTGCAGCCCATTCGCCTAAATCAATGAGTTGGCAACGTTTACTGCAAAAAGGGCGAAATTGACTTTTCTGCGTCCAAGGCACGGGCTTTTGACATGTTGGGCAGGGAACTTCAAAAATTTCATCAGACATTTTTCTTTCTCGATTCACTTAAATAAAATTGGTGCAATTCTAGCACTTTTTGTTTTAAGTGCGGTAAGTTTTCTGGCAATTTTGCATCATTTGAAATGATATCATCCGCCCATTTTAATCTTTCTTCTCGGCTGACTTGTGCATTCATAATAGCTTGAATTTGCTGAATATTATTATGATCTCTCGATGACGCTCTAGCCAGCTGAGTCTCAGGTTTAACATCGATAACAAGTACGCGATCGCAAAGCGTGGTGAGCTTGTTTTCAATAAGCAGTGGAACGACAAACAAGGTATAAGGAGCGGTCTGAGCATTTAACTGCGCTAACATTCTTTCGCGAATAGCAGGATGTAATAAATGATTGAGCCAGTTTTTTTCATTTTCGTCTGCAAATACTTTTTTTCGTAGCTCAGCTCGATTTAATTCTCCCTCTTCAGTCAGAATTGATTTTCCAAAGTGCTCAGCAATTTGAGTAAGCAGCGGTGAGCCTTTTTCAACCACTTCTTTTGCCACTATATCCGCATCAACAATGGGTACACCAAGTTCAACAAAGAGATTTGCAATCGTGCTTTTTCCGCTACCAATACCGCCAGTGAGTCCTACAATATAAGTCATGATGTTCCTTGCTACTTGATTTAAGAGGAGGATGTTTTACATCCACTTCTTAAACATAATATTTTTCAATGTTGCCAATATATTACATTTATAGGTTGATTGCACTGGTGATGATTAACGATAAGCAAAGAAAGGGCGCGAAAGGTAAAACAGGTTGACGAGAAATCCAATAACCTATGATGCTTAATAGACAGGCAATGAATAAAAAAAGTGGTAAGAGCTCGATGGTGAGATAAGCGCCGATTCCTAAAGCGAGCCAATAATCGCCACGACCTAACGCTTCCTTCTTATAAAACCATTTAGACAAATGATAGATAATATAAAAAACACCGAAAAAACTAACCGCACTTTCTAAACTTTGAGAAAGCGTCAGAATTGAAAATTCTTGATGTGCGCCGAATAAACCCAGGAAAAATAAAAGTAGGCAAGGTGTCGGTGAAATCAGTTGATAATGCCAGTCTAGCCAACTGATGACAAAAAGTAGACTAAGCGTAATCGCGAGCCATAAAGTAAATAATTCATCTTGAAGAAAATAACAGAGTACAGCAAAATAGACTCCAAACCCTAAAAAATAAAGAAAAATATGACCGCACTTTTGAGATTGAATCGCTGCTTTTTCGCTATAGAAAATAGGACTGTTTTCAGGATAAAGTTCGATATAGTTCTGATAAATCTCTTGTTGGAGATTGGGGATGAAACGATCAATATAAAGCCAAGCAAAGATACCCGCTAAACCACCCAATAAGAAAAAGGCTAGTGTCATCATTGGATTACGGATCCCATATTAAAAATCGGCAGATACATGCCCATCATAATAATACCGATTAAACTACCAATGATGAGCATCATTAAAGGCTCTAAAAGTTGGGAAAGTAAATCAATTTGATGATTGAGTTTTTCTTGATAGTTATCAGCAATATGACGCAACATCAATGCAAGTTTTCCACTTTTCTCTCCAATTTGTAGCATTTGTTGAGCTTCCATTGGGAAAATATGACTACTCACACTTTCTGAAAATGGATAACCTTGAGAAACCCACTGTAAGATTGACCGCACTTCTTGTTGTAGTAGGATATCGCCTTTTAAGATACGTTGTGTTTGCCAGGTTTGTTGTTTGGGGAGGAAGCTATTTAAGGCTGGCGTTAATGCTACTCCAGATTGAAGCATTAATTGCAGGTTATGACTAAAACTGATTAGGCGAGAAAGGCAAATGATATTGCCCCAAATTGGCATGCGACTAATTAGGGCATTCTTTTTTTGATTTAGCCAAAGGGAATGTTTTAATGCCATCTTCAACATAAAAATAGCGAAAGTGCAGGTAATCATTAACGCAACAAAATGATGTTGTAGGAATTGAGACATAGCTAATAATACGGCAGTTAATGTAGGCAATTCAGCGGAATTTTCGCCATACATTTCAGCAAATTGTGGTACAACAAAGAGTAATAAAATCAACGTAAGTGAAAGCGAAATACCTAATACCATGGCTGGATAAAGCATAATTTTTTGCAATTTGCGTTGAAGCGTTAATGATTGTGTTCGACGTTCAGCAATTTTGCTAGATACCTCCGCCAGTTTTCCGGTCATTTCTCCCACCTGAATGAGCTGAATTTCTTGAAAATTTAAATACTTTCCTTGTATTTCCAAGCTTTGTGAAAACGAAATGCCACTTTCAATTAACTCAATTAAGGCACCAAGCCATTGATGCAATCCTAATTGCGTGCAGTTGTCTTGCAAAATATGTAATGCATTTTTTAATGGAATGGCAGAACTGAGCAATGTAGCCAGTTGACTCAATAAAGCACTGATTTCTGCATTTTTAGGTTTCTGATTAAGTTGCCAATCTTGTTGCAAGCGAATGTGACTAAAACCTTTTGCAATTAACAGAAATTGTGCGGTTTGTTTAGATTGTGCAACAAGACTGCCTTTTTGCCATTGTTGCCGCTGATCATAGGCTTGGAAATAAAAGAGTTTTTGCTTTGCCATAGAGACTCCTATTTTTTACCTAACACACGTTGAATTTCGGCAAGATCGGTGATGCGATCTTTCACTTTTTCTAACGCACTTTGATAAAGTGATTCAAAATCAGTTTGGTAACGGTTGTCTTCGCATTGTAAAAATTGATATACCCCAATACGGCCTTGATACCCCTGATGGCAATCACAAGAATTTCCAAAATGTTGACCGCACTTTAAGCAACGTTTACGCACCAATCTCTGTGCGATAACTAATAAGAGACTGTTTTCAATTTCATGAGATTGAATGCCTAATTGTTGTAAGCGTGAAATGGCTGAGATGGCATCGTTGGTATGTAAGGTAGAAAGTACTAGATGACCTGTTTGAGCCGCTCTTAATGCCATCAATGCACTTTCTTCGTCTCGAATTTCACCAAGCATAATAATATCGGGATCTTGTCGTAAAAATGTACGAAGTAATCGGCTAAAATCTAAACCGATTTGTGGATTTACTTGAGTTTGAATAATACCTTCCAATTCAATTTCAACGGGATCCTCTGCCGTCATAATATGTTTATCTGGTGTGTTGAGCCATTGAAGTGCGGTATAAAGTGAGATACTTTTTCCGCTTCCCGTTGGTCCAGTCACAAGAATTAAACCTTGCGGTTGGCTGAGTGCATGTTGAAATTGACTTTGTTGCTTTTGTGTCATACCCAACTCAGCAAAACTTAGTTGGACAGGTTTATTTTGTTGTAACCGTAATACCGCTTTTTCTCCCCAATGCGTGGGCAAGGTAGAAAGGCGGAAATCTAAAATATCGGAGAATGTCGTTTTGAATTGAAAGCGGCCATCTTGTGGTAGCCGAGTTTCACTGATATCCAGTTTGGCTAAGAGTTTTAAACGAGAAATTACACGATTGGCGAGTGATTTACTGATAATCGGCTGTGGTTGGAGTACGCCATCAATACGTAAACGAGTTAAGAGCCCATTTGGCTGAGTTTCTAAATGAATATCGGAGGCATTTTTTTGTAGGGCGGTTTCAAAAATACCATTTAATAATTGAATAACAGGTTCATCTTCATTAGATAAATTGGCAGTGCTTTCATCTTCAGAATGATGGTAAAACGTCGTTTGTTCTTCGATTTGATTGGCTTTAGGTGCAAGGGATTGTAAAAGTTGTTTGAGTTGGGGCGTTTCAAATAAAATCGGTTCAACTAATTTACCGCTTAAAAAAGCAAAGGTTTCACAAGCTGCAAGATTATTGAGTGAATCCACAGCAAGCCATAAATGGTGCTCGTCTTCTTTAAGAGGGAGTGCAAAGTAACGTAACAGCAATGCTTGTTGCTGTTGATTTTGTTGCCAATATTGTGGCGAGATTTGGTAAATCTCGCCATTTTTTGCGATTGCTTGATAAGCCATGTTTCGCTATTTAGCTGAAGAGCAGAAACCTGCAGGGAATAAATCTGCATTGCTTGGGCAAGCGGTTGTCCAGGTGACACCTGATGAGGTTGAACCTGTCGCCGTTAAAGAATAACTGATCCCATCTAATGCACCATTTCCTGTCACCGTAATCACCCCCGATTTCGTGGTGATGGATTTGACATAGCCTTTTGCAGTAGTGATGTCTGCTGCAATGCCATTTGAACCACCTGAACAGTTTGTCGGGGCATTGGTGCTATAGATACATAGTTCCACATCAGATTTATAAGGTGCAGAAGCTTGTAACAATTCGGAGATGGCTGCTTTTTTGGTATAATTTTGATAAGACGGAATGGCGATCGTCGCGAGAATAGCAATAATCGCAATCACGATCATCAATTCAATTAACGTAAAACCTTTATGTAAGGGTTTAGAAAAAGTCAGTTTCATTAAATTAAATTTCCTTTTGGTTGAATAAAAAAATGCCAGAATTTTGGCTGCAACATTGTGTAAAAGGGAAAAATGAAAGTAAAACCGACCGCACTTCTTTTGCGATCGAGATCGCAAAAATGAAATTTAATCGCAGAAAAACAGATGAATAAGATAAAAAATGGCTGGTTAAGCCAGACAAGAAAAGTAATTTCACCACATTTTGATGAACGTCCTGATGTAGAGGATATTTCATTACTCGTCATTCATTACATTAGCTTGCCGCCAGAACAATTCGGTGGTGGATATGTAGATGATTTTTTCCAAGGAAAACTCGATCCCACTATCCATCCTTATTTTGAAGAGATTTATCAATTTCGAGTGTCAGCCCATTGTTTAATTGAACGGGATGGCAAGGTGACGCAATATGTCAGTTTCGATGATAGAGCATGGCATGCGGGGCTTTCTTGCTTTGACGGTCGGGATAAATGCAATGATTTTGCGATTGGTATTGAGCTAGAGGGCAGTAATGAACAGCCTTTTACAGAGGAACAATACCAAGTGCTTGCTGCATTAACACGAGATATCATGCAAGCTTATCCGAAAATAACGCTCGATCGTATTGTCGGGCATTGCGATATTTCTCCTGGTCGTAAGATCGATCCGGGTCAATATTTTGAGTGGGAACGCTATTTAGCGTTAGTCAAAAAAGGCTTGGATAAAAAATAATCACTAAAAATTTTGATTGAATGTGAGTAAGATAATTTCTGTGAATAAGCCTTATCTTAATGAAATTAAAGAGAAAATCTTCTCTCTAAAATTGAAGCTAAAATGTTGAGAAGAGTTATGCAACACTCGCCATTTGCTCAATCACAATTTTATCCACAGAAATATTGAATAACTCACAGTTGTTATTTCTTCACCAAGCAAGGAATGTTTAAATTAAAAAATGGCTGAATTTTTGACCGCACTTTGATGAGAAAAAGTGCGGTCATTTTTTTCGGAAAATTTTTGATTAAAGGTTATGCAAAAATGAAAAAAGTGAAGTGTGAAAAGCGATTTTTGATCTTTATACACAGTTAAATTTAGATTATCCAAGTGTTACTCACAGAGTTATCCACAATAGGGTAAATATGCCCATTCGGTTGATAAAAAAGCGAATTTATGAAACAATCTGCAAATTATTTTTGTACAAAATTTAAGGTGAACGATAGTGATCGATTTTGATGGCTACCGTCCAAATGTAGGCATTGTCATTTGTAATCGCAAAGGACAGGTGTTTTGGGCTAAACGATACGGGCAGAATTCGTGGCAATTTCCACAGGGTGGAATTAATGATAACGAAAGTGCCGAACAAGCCATGTATCGTGAATTATATGAAGAGGTTGGCTTACAACCCAAAGATGTGAAGGTGCTTTATGCCTCTAAACATTGGTTGCGTTATAAGCTGCCGAAAAGATTGCTGCGTTATGACAGCAAACCCATGTGTATAGGGCAAAAACAACGTTGGTTTTTGTTGCAATTAGTGGGTGATGAAAAAAATATTAATATGAACACAACAAAATCACCGGAATTTGATGGTTGGCGTTGGGTGAGTTTTTGGTATCCCGTACGTCAGGTTGTGTCCTTTAAGAAAGATGTTTACCGCAAAGCGATGAAAGAGTTTGCCCAAGCGATATTTGGTAACGACAAAACATTGCTTGAAAATACGCAAGAGCATGAGATAAATAAACCGTATCACGCCCCACGTAAGAACAGCTTTTCTAAATATCAAAAACGTCCATCTTATAAATCAAGGGGGCAATAATGCTCACTTTTATCCTGCTTTGTTTGCTTGTCGGGGCTATTGTTGGTTTTCTTGCCGGATTATTTGGTATCGGTGGCGGATTAGTCATTGTACCAACATTGGTTTATTTATTGCCGATGATGGGTATTCCTGATCAAATGTTGATGTCCACAGCCTTAGGGACTTCATTTGCAACCATCGTGATTACTGGATTTTCTTCCGCACAGCGCCATCATAAACTGGGAAACATTGTGTGGAGTGCAGTGAAAGTACTCGCGCCGGTGATCATGATTACGGTATTTATCTCAGGTTTATTTATTGGCAAACTCGATCGTGATGTATCTGCTAAAATCTTTGCTTGTTTAGTCGTTTATTTAGCAGCCAAAATGATCATTTCTATTAAGAAAAATACAGTAAATGCTAAGCCTTTAACAACACAATCTTCCGTCATTGGCGGTATTTTGATTGGTATGGCATCAAGTGCAGCAGGCATTGGTGGCGGTGGTTTTATCGTACCATTTTTAAACTCTCGCGGTATTGATATGAAAAAATCTATTGGTTCTTCTGCATTTTGTGGTGCACTTCTTGGTTTATCTGGCATGTTAAGCTTTATGGTGAGCGGTTGGGGTAACCCTTCCATGCCGGATTATTCTCTAGGGTATATTTATTTACCCGCAGTGCTCGGTATTACAGCCACCTCATTTTTCACTTCTAAATTAGGGGCAACAGCGACCTCAAAACTCCCTGTATCAACCTTGAAAAAAGGCTTCGCCTTGCTATTAATTACAATCGCAGTTGATATGTTTATGAAATAAGGAATGTTATGAATTCAGAATTTTTGATGCTTCCACATTTTGATCCGACTATTTTCACTTTTGGTGACAGCAATATTGGGCTGCGTTGGTATGGCTTAATGTATTTATTAGGCTTTGTCTTTGCTCGTTGGTTGGCCGTTCGCCGTGCTAATCAGCCAAAAAGTGGTTGGACTGTCGATCAAGTGGATACGTTACTTTTTAATGCTTTTATGGGGGTATTTTTAGGAGGACGTATTGGGGATGTTTTCTTCTATAATTTTGATCATTTTATGCAAGATCCGCTGTATTTATTCCGTGTTTGGGAAGGGGGAATGTCATTCCACGGTGGATTAATTGGGGTGATTATCTCAATGATTTGGACCTCTTATTCTCAAAAAAGAAGCTTCTGGCAGACAGCAGATTTTATGGCGCCTTTGATTCCATTTGGTTTAGGGATGGGGCGAATTGGTAACTTCATCAATTTAGAACTTTGGGGACGAGAAACCAATGTTCCTTGGGCCATGATTTTCCCAAATGATCCATTGTTATTACCACGCCATCCTTCACAGCTTTATGAAGCATTTTTAGAAGGTTTCGTGCTGTTTATTATTCTGAATGTCTTTATTAAAAAGCCTCGCCCAGCAGGTTCGGTAGCAGGATTATTCCTGGTTGGTTACGGGATTTTCCGTTTTATCGTTGAATATGTTCGTGAGCCGGAAGTTGAATCTTTCTTAGGCATCATGACACGTGGCCAAGCTCTTAGCTTACCGATGATTATTGGTGGTGGATTAATTATGGCATGGGCATACAATCGCGCAAAAAGTGCGGTTCATCAGTAAGGAGTTTTTTATGAAACAATATTTAGATCTTTGTCGACGCATTGTAAATGAAGGTGAGTGGGTTGCTAACGAGCGTACTGGCAAGCGTTGCCTTACAGTGATTAATGCGGATTTAGAATATGATGTTGCTAATAATCAATTCCCCTTAATTACAACACGAAAAAGTTATTGGAAAGCAGCGATTGCGGAGTTTTTAGGTTATATCCGTGGTTATGATAATGCCGCGGACTTCCGCAAGCTTGGCACCAAAACATGGGATGCAAATGCCAATGAAAATGCCGCTTGGCTTGCCAATCCACATCGTAAAGGCACCGATGATATGGGACGCGTTTATGGTGTGCAAGGTAGAGCATGGCGTAAACCGAATGGCGAAACCATCGATCAACTTCGTAAAATTGTGAACAATTTAAGCCGAGGGATTGATGACCGCGGTGAAATCCTGACGTTCTTTAATCCAGGTGAATTTGATCTAGGCTGTTTGCGTCCTTGCATGCACACTCATACTTTCTCTTTAGTAGGCGATACATTGCACTTAACGAGCTACCAACGCTCTTGTGATGTGCCACTTGGCTTAAACTTCAATCAAATTCAGGTCTTTACTTTCCTTGTTTTGATGGCGCAAATTACCGGTAATAAACCGGGTAAGGCATATCATAAAATTGTAAATGCGCATATTTATGAAGACCAACTTGAGTTAATGCGTGATGTGCAATTAAAACGTGAACCATTTCCTTCACCACAATTAGAAATTAATCCTGATATTAAAACCCTTGAAGATCTTGAAACTTGGGTAACGATGGATGATTTCAAGGTGGTGGGTTATCAATCTCACGAACCGATCAAGTATCCTTTCTCAGTTTAGGCATTCAAAGTGCGGTCAGATTTAGACGAGAAATTTATGCAACACGCCCTGATGCTTGCCGATCGTGCCGAAGCACTCGGCGAGATTCCTGTCGGGGCGGTGTTAGTGGATGATGAAGGAAATATTCTCGGTGAAGGTTGGAATTTATCTATCATTGAAAATGATCCGACCGCTCACGCTGAAATTGTCGCATTGCGTAATGCCGCACAAAATATTCAAAATTATCGTCTGCTCAATACCACACTCTATGTCACCCTTGAGCCTTGTACCATGTGTGCTGGCGCGATTTTACATAGCCGGATTAAACGATTAGTCTTCGGTGCGTCAGATTATAAAACAGGAGCTGTAGGTTCTCGTTTCCACTTCTTTGATGATTATAAAATGAATCACACATTAGAAATTATCTCTGGCGTGTTGGCAGAAAAGTGCGGTCAGAAATTGAGTGATTTTTTCAAAAAGAGACGAGAGCAGAAAAAGGAAGAGAAGCGAGAAAAAAATCTCCCGCTTGATGTTGAGCCACAATCTTAAACTTGCCAATCAATTTCAGTTAAACCATGTTGTTTTAAGTATTCGTTGGTTTTAGAAAAATGATGGCATCCTAGAAAACCACGATGTGCTGAAAGAGGGGAAGGGTGCGGGGCAGTTAAAACATAATGACGATTGCGATCAATAAATTGCCCTTTTTTCTGCGCATGGCTTCCCCAAAGTAAAAATACTATTTTTTCACGGTGTTCATTAAGTGCGGCAATTACTTGGTCTGTGAAGATTTCCCAACCAAATTTAGCATGTGAATGTGCCATGCCACGTTCTACAGTTAGCACGGTGTTAAGCAACAGCACACCTTGCTCAGCCCATTTCACTAAGTAGCCATGATTTGGCATTTGAAAACCAGGAATATCGTTAGCCAATTCTTTATACATATTCAGTAAAGAAGGGGGAATAGCAACCTCAGGTTTTACCGAAAAAGCTAAACCGTGCGCTTGATTTGGGCCATGATAGGGATCCTGTCCTAAAATGACGACTTTCACCTCATCAAATGCCGTATATTTAAAGGCGTTAAACACTTCGTCTTGTGGCGGGTAAATGGTTTTTCCGGCTAGTCGCTCTTGATGCACTTGTTGTAGAATGTGTTTAAAGTAAGGTTTTTCTTTCTCTTGACCGATAACATCTGTCCAAGTTTTCATTCTGTATTTCCTTATTGGATAAGCTTGGGCATATTATAAATGAAATTGCTTAGAAAGGCTTTACCTGCGAGTTATGTTAATATTTTGTTAAGTCTTGGCAAGTGTTGAGGCCTTTGTGTGATAAAAACTTTAATCCAGATCAATTTTTAAAAATTAGTCAGAAAAAAGAACCTGTTTTAGGTCAAAATTAATTGAATTCTTCAAATAGTTTGATAAAATTTGCACAGTTTAATAAATATACAAACGCCAAATTAGGAGGCTCTTTATGATCAAAGGTATTCAAATTACTCAAGCAGCAAATGACAATCTTTTAAACTCATTCTGGTTATTAGACAGCGAAAAAAATGAAGCTCGTTGCTTATGTGCAAAAGCTGAATTCGCAGAAGACCAAGTAGTAGCAGTAAGCGAATTAGGTCAAATCGAATATCGTGAATTACCAGTAAACGTAGCACCAACTGTTAAAGTTGAAGGTGGTCAACACTTAAACGTAAACGTATTACGTCGTGAAACGTTAGAAGACGCAGTAAACAACCCGGATAAATACCCTCAATTAACTATCCGTGTTTCTGGTTATGCAGTACGTTTCAACTCTTTAACGCCAGAACAACAACGCGACGTTATTACTCGTACTTTCACTGAAAGCCTATAATTTCAGTTTGAATGAAAAAAGAAACCCCGAAGTAATTCGGGGTTTTGTTTTCTCTAAAAGGTTTGAAAATTTGACCGCACTTTTCCCTTTCATCCCTAGCGATTTCCGCGCTTTTCAGGTACAATCCGCCAGTTAAATTTAATGATTTTTGAGAAAACTAATCTATTTATGAAGAATATTCGCAACTTTTCTATTATTGCCCATATTGACCACGGTAAATCGACCCTTTCTGATCGATTAATTCAGACCTGTGGGGGCCTTTCGGATCGTGAAATGGAAGCGCAAGTGTTGGATTCCATGGATCTTGAGCGTGAGCGCGGTATTACCATTAAAGCGCAGAGTGTAACCTTAAATTATCAAGCCAAAGACGGTGAAACATACCAATTAAACTTTATCGATACACCAGGACACGTGGACTTCTCTTATGAAGTATCGCGTTCTCTTGCGGCTTGTGAAGGGGCATTGTTAGTTGTGGATGCGGGACAAGGTGTAGAAGCACAAACCTTGGCAAACTGCTATACCGCCATTGAAATGGATTTAGAAGTCGTGCCGATTTTGAATAAAATCGATTTACCGGCAGCTGATCCTGAACGTGTTGCAGAAGAAATTGAAGACATCGTCGGTATTGATGCGATGGAAGCGGTACGTTGTTCGGCTAAAACCGGTGTGGGTATCGAAGATGTATTAGAAGAAATTGTTGCGAAAATCCCCGCACCAGAAGGTGATCCTGATGCACCATTACAAGCATTGATTATTGACTCTTGGTTCGATAACTATTTAGGCGTGGTATCATTAGTTCGTATTAAAAATGGTGTGTTGCGTAAAGGTGATAAAATCAAAGTAATGTCCACTGGACAGGCTTACAACGTTGATCGTTTAGGGATTTTTACGCCAAAACAAGTGGATACAACCGTATTAAATACCGGTGAAGTGGGTTGGGTTGTTTGTGCAATTAAAGATATTTTAGGTGCACCAGTAGGGGATACCTTAACGCATCAGCATAATCCTGCAAGCCATGTATTGCCAGGCTTTAAGAAAGTAAAACCGCAGGTTTATGCAGGTTTATTCCCAGTGAGCTCTGACGATTATGAAGCTTTCCGTGATGCGTTGGGTAAATTAAGCCTAAACGATGCGTCACTTTTCTATGAACCAGAGAATTCAACCGCTTTAGGTTTTGGTTTCCGTTGTGGTTTCTTGGGGCTTTTACACATGGAGATCATTCAAGAGCGTTTAGAGCGAGAATATGATCTTGATTTGATTACCACAGCGCCAACTGTAATTTATGAAGTTGAAATGACGAGTGGTGAAGTGGTTTATGTGGACAGTCCAGCGAAATTACCGCCATTGAATAATATTTCAGAAATTCGCGAGCCTATTGCGGAATGTAATATGTTGGTACCACAGGAATTCTTAGGTAACGTGATTACCCTTTGTGTGGAAAAACGTGGCGTACAAACCAATATGGTGTATCACGGTAATCAAATTGCGTTAACTTATGAAATCCCAATGGGCGAAGTAGTATTGGATTTCTTCGATCGATTGAAATCGACTTCTCGCGGTTATGCCTCTTTGGATTATGGTTTCAAACGTTTCCAAGCCGCAGATATGGTTCGCGTGGATATTATGATCAACGGTGATCGTGTTGATGCGTTAGCGTTAATTGTTCATAAAGATAATGCCCCTTATCGTGGTCGTGAGTTAGTTGAAAAAATGCGTGAGCTGATTCCACGTCAACAATTTGATATCGCGATCCAAGCGGCGATTGGTAACCACATTATTGCGCGTTCAACCGTAAAACAATTACGTAAAAACGTATTAGCAAAATGTTATGGTGGTGACGTGAGCCGTAAGAAAAAACTCTTACAGAAACAAAAAGAGGGTAAAAAACGAATGAAGTCTTTAGGTAACGTGGAAGTGCCGCAAGAAGCGTTTTTAGCGATCTTACACGTTGGTAAAGATAAATAGGAAAGAGCTATGTCGAATGTATTTTTTATTCTGTTGTTAGTCGTGGGCTTTGCTGGTTGGAAAGCGTTAGATTATTTCCAGCTGCCTAACACATTCAGTATTTTGTTGCTGATTTTAACCGCACTTTCCGGCATTTTATGGTGTTATCACCGCTTTGCTGTGATGCCGAGACGTCGTCGTCAAATCGTACGCGCAGAACAACGTTCAGGCAAAGCATTAACGGATGAAGAAAAAGCGAAAATTGAGCCAATTTCAGAAGGTTCAGAATTTATTTCTTCGCTTTTCCCTGTGTTATCCGTGGTATTCCTTGTGCGTTCATTTATTTTTGAACCATTCCAAATTCCATCAGGATCAATGGAAGCGACGTTGCGCGTAGGGGATTTCCTCGTCGTGAACAAATATACTTATGGTATTAAAGACCCCATTTTCCAAAATACGATTATTGAAGGTAATAAGCCTGAACGTGGTGATGTAATTGTGTTCAAAGCTCCAGAGCAAGCGTTACTTCGTACAAGCTTAGGTGCGACGCGAGCAGCGTATGCTGAAAATCTTGCGTTAACATCCAAAGACAATATGTCGGGTGTGGATTACATTAAACGTATTGTGGGTAAAGGTGGTGACCGAATTATCCTTGATGTTGAAAAAAGTGCTTTAACAATTGTTCATGGCAAAGATGGCAAACCTTGTGAAATAGACTGCCAAGCTAAAGTATTTGAATATAAACAAGAACCAACAAATCCAGCATTCCCAACTCAAGTGGAATATCTGGAAATCGGCGATGTGACACATAAGATTTTAGTTGAGCCAATGCGCCGTTATTCTGGTATTGAGTTCTATCCACAAGAAGGTTTACCTGCTGCAGAATGGATTGTGCCTGAAGGGCAATATTTTGTGATGGGCGATAACCGTGATCATAGTGATGACAGCCGTTTTTGGGGATTTGTACCGGAAAAAAATATCGTGGGTAAAGCCACTTATATTTGGATGAGTTTAGAAAAAGAACCAAATGAGTGGCCAACTGGCTTCCGTTTCGACCGTTTCTTTACAAAAATTAATTAATATGAATCATTTAGATCGACTAGAACGAAAAATTGGTTATCAATTTTCCGATCTAAAACACTTAAAATTGGCACTGACACACCGCAGTGCCTCCACTCAACATAATGAACGCCTAGAATTTCTAGGCGATTCGATTCTCAATTATGTCATTGCAGACGCGCTTTATCATCAATTTCCTCGTTGTAATGAAGGTGAACTTAGCCGTATGCGCGCAACATTAGTGCGTGAGCCGACACTGGCAATGATTGCCCGAAATTTTGAGCTTGGGGATTATATGTCCTTAGGTTCTGGCGAGTTGAAAAGTGGGGGCTTTCGCCGAGAATCTATTTTAGCCGATTGTGTTGAAGCGGTAATTGGCGCAATGGCATTAGATTCAAGCTTTGATAAAGCGGCAGATATTGTGCGTAGTTGGTATAAAGCCTTATTGGCTGAAATTAAGCCTGGCGATAACCAAAAAGATGCCAAAACGCGTTTGCAAGAGTATTTACAAGGTAAGCATTTCGCCTTGCCAACTTATGAAGTGATTAAAATTGAAGGGGAAGCTCATTGCCAAACCTTCACCGTGGAATGTACGGTAAAAAATGTACCAAATATTGACCGCACTTTTATTGCAAAAGGTTCTAGCCGCCGTAAAGCAGAACAAGCGGCCGCAGAACAAATTTTAAAAATATTGGAAATAAAATGACCGAATTAAATCAAGAACAAGAGACCTATTGTGGTTTTATCGCTATTGTAGGCCGCCCAAATGTGGGGAAATCCACCCTGTTAAACAAAATTTTGGGTCAAAAAATCTCGATTACTTCCCGCAAGGCACAAACCACGCGTCACCGTATTGTGGGAATTAAAACCGAAGGCATCTACCAAGAAATTTATGTGGATACGCCGGGACTTCATATCGAAGAAAAACGGGCGATTAACCGTTTAATGAATCGTGCAGCCAGCTCAGCGATCGGGGATGTGGATCTTATTATTTTTGTCGTGGATGGCACACATTGGAATGCCGATGATGAAATGGTGTTAAACAAATTACGTAATGCCAAAGCGCCTGTTGTACTCGCTATCAACAAAGTTGACAATGTTAAGAATAAAGATGATTTATTGCCATTCATTACAGAATTAGGCAGTAAGTTTGATTTCGCACACATTGTGCCGATTTCTGCACAACGTGGTAATAACGTGCATCAATTAGAGAAAATTGTTCGTCAGTCCTTACGTAAAGGCGTTCATCACTTCCCTGAAGATTACGTGACCGATCGTTCACAACGTTTTATGGCGTCGGAAATTATCCGTGAAAAATTGATGCGCTTTACCGGTGAGGAATTACCTTATTCGGTAACGGTTGAAATTGAACAATTCAAAGTAAATGAGCGTGGTACTTACGAGATTAATGGTTTGATTTTAGTTGAGCGTGAAGGTCAAAAGAAAATGGTGATTGGTGCTCAAGGACAAAAAATTAAAACCATTGGTATGGAAGCGCGCGCTGACATGGAACGCTTATTTGATAATAAAGTACATCTAGAACTTTGGGTTAAAGTGAAGTCTGGTTGGGCGGACGATGAACGCGCCTTAAGAAGTTTGGGGTATATGGACGAATAAAAACTTGAGTAATACTCTATACTATTCTATTATTAGCGAAATTTTTATGTTTACTAATAAAAACAAGGAGATGGTAGATGAGTATCTATGCCTTAAAACCCAAATTTCAGAATTTACTTCGGCCTTTAGTTAGGCAATTAGCAGCAAAAGGCGTAACAGCAAATCAAGTTACGCTAATTGCTTGCTTACTTTCAATTTTATTAGGTGTGGTTCTCGCACTATTCCCGACATTTTCAACTCTTTTCTTCCTTATTCCTATTTGGTTGTTTTTGCGTATGGCGTTAAATGCTGTTGATGGCATGCTAGCGCGTGAGTTTAATCAAAAAAGTCGATTAGGGGGTTATCTTAATGAAATTACGGATGTCGTCTCTGATGCAGCACTTTACCTTCCTTTTGCTTTTGTCGCGCCTTTTGATGGAGTTCAAATCTCAAGTATTATTTGGCTTTCGGCGTTGAGTGAGTTATGTGGCATTTTGGGGCAAGTTCAAGGCAAAACACGTCGTTATGATGGTCCAATGGGTAAAAGCGATCGTGCGTTTGTGTTTGGTGTACTCGGTTTACTCTATGCGGTGAATGGTAGCTTGCATTCACTTTTCTGGTGGGTAGCCAATATCCTGATTATCTTGCTCATCGTGACTTGTATTAAGCGAGTAAAAAATGGATTAGCGGAAGTTGCGGAGTAATAGGAGTAAATATGATCGCGAGATTAATCGATTTTTTATTGTGTCGTTTTGCCTCTTTTATTACAGGTGTTCGACCTCAAGCAGCGATAGCTGAACAATCTTCAGAAGGGCATCGTGTCTATTTTGCCAATCATAACAGCCATGGTGATTTCATCTTACTTTGGATTTCATTACCTTATGAAGTGAGAAAACAAACGCGTCCTGTTGCAGGCAAAGATTATTGGACGAAAGGCGCAATTCGTCGTTTTCTAGCCAATAAAGTGTTTAACATGTTACTGATTGAGCGTAATAGCCAAGATCCACAAGCGGCAATACGACAAATGACGGAAGCATTGGAGAATGATTCGCTTATTCTTTTCCCTGAAGGAACCCGTAAAACGGATGATGATTTGCCTCTTCAACCCTTTAAAAGTGGCTTGTATTATCTAGCAAAAGAAAATCTTGATTGTGAATTTGTCCCTGTTTGGATTAGTAATATGAATAATGTTTTACCAAAAGGCTTTATTTTACCGATCCCGTTGTTATGTGATCTTTATGTAGGTGAACCATTAAAGCTTAGGACAGATGAGACTAAAGGTGAGTTTTTAACACGCGCTCAATCGGCATTATTAAGTTTAAACATCAGTGAAAAAGGCAAATCTTAGGAGTAAATGATGACAGAAATATGGCAACTCTTCGGTGGTTTATTTATCGCCTTAATTTTTGCTTCCACCGTGGGATATGTTTTAAAACGCAGATCGGGGGTGGATACACCTAACAGTGTTATTGATAACCTAAACGCACGCATCAATGCTTGGTGGGTGATGATTGGGATTATCTTTATTGCGAGCTTATTAGGCTTTTATGGCGTGATTGTGCTCTTTTTGATTATTTCATTTATGGGATTGCGTGAGTTTCTTTCTCTATTAAATATTCGTCGAGGCGATCATCTTGCACTCGCAGCCTGTTTTTATGTGATCTTGCCATTGCAATATTTTTTAGTCGCCATTGATTGGTTTAGTATGTTTACTATCTTCATTCCAGTATATGGCTTCTTATTTTTACCGATTCTTTCAGCATTACTGGGTGACCCTGCGAATTTCTTAGATCGTTCTACGAAAATTCAGTGGGCATTGATGATTAGTGTATTCTGTATTTCACATATCCCCGCTTTATTGACACTTGATATCTCAGGTTATGAAGGAAAAAATCTTTTATTAATGATCTTCTTAATCTTGGTAGTACAGTCAAGTGATGTGTTGCAATACGTTTGGGGTAAACTCTTCGGTAAACATAAAATTGCGCCAACCTTGTCACCATCCAAAACGGTAGAAGGTTTTGTTGGTGGGGTATTAAGCGCAAGTTTATTAGGTATGCTACTTCATTGGATGACACCATTTTATGCATGGCAAGCCTTTTTAATGAGTCTGTTAATTTGCTTAATGGGATTCTTAGGTGGACTCGTGATGTCGGCAATGAAACGCAGTATGGGTGTGAAAGACTGGGGGAATATGATCAGTGGCCATGGTGGTATTTTAGATCGAATGGATTCACTTTGTTTCTCCGCACCTATTTTCTTCCATGTGGTGCGTTATTTCTGGGCATAGTTATAAATCATGAAATAAAAAAAGAGCGGTTAATTAACCGCTCTTTTTTATTATTGACGATAAGTTTCTAAGAATCGCGCCAATTTGCCAATGGCTTCTTCTAATTGACCGGTATAAGGAAGTGTCACCACACGGAAGTGATCCGGTGAGTGCCAGTTAAATCCTTTACCATGCACGAGAAGTACTTTCTCTTTACGTAATAAATCGAGCACAAATTTTTCATCACTATGAATGTTGAATTTTTGGATGTCGAGTTTCGGGAACATATACATTGCCCCCATTGGTTTTACGCAGCTAATACCAGGGATTTGAGTAATTAAATCATAGGCTTTATTGCGTTGTTCCAGCAAACGACCACCCGGTTGAACAAATTCATTAATACTTTGATAGCCGCCTAATGCTGTTTGAATGGCGTGCTGCATTGGTACGTTTGCACATAAACGCATAGACGCTAGCATATCTAAGCCTTCAATATAGCCTTTAGCATGTTGTTTCGGCCCATTTAAAATCATCCAACCTTGACGAAAACCCGCAACACGATATGCTTTTGATAAGCCATTGAATGTAATGGTTAATACATCTGGTGCAAGGGCTGCAATATGATGGTGGACAGCACCATCGTAGAGAATTTTGTCATAAATTTCATCCGCAAAAATAATGAGATTATTTTCACGTGCGACTTGGATAATTTCTTCGAGTAACTCTTTGCTATAAACCGCACCCGTCGGGTTGTTCGGGTTGATCACTACGATAGCTTTGGTTTTGGCATTGACTTTCGCGCGAATATCATCAATAGCAGGGAACCAACCCGCTTCTTCATCACATAAATAATGTACCGCGTTTCCGCCCGCTAACGTTACCGCCGCCGTCCATAATGGATAATCCGGCATTGGAACCAATACCTCATCACCATCATTAAGAAGGGCTTGCATGGACATGGTAATCAATTCAGATACACCGTTCCCGATGTACACATCGTTTACTGTCGCATCATGAATACCTTTAGACTGATAGTATTGCACGATAGCTTTACGTGCAGAATACAAACCTTTGGAATCGCAATAACCTTGTGCAGAAGGTAAGTTGCGGATGACATCGACTAAAATTTCATCTGGCGCTTCAAAACCAAATGGGGCAGGGTTGCCGATATTAAGTTTTAAAATTTTATTGCCTTCTTCTTCTAGGCGTAAAGCTTCTTTGTGAACCGGTCCACGAATATCGTAGCAAACGTGTTCTAATTTGTCTGATTTCGGAAAAGATCTCATTAGTAACATCCTATGATAATTAGATTTTCATTCAAAAATTGTGTCTAATTTACGCTTAAATTCTTATCTTGAAAAGATTTAATAAAAAAATTTTTTGAATGTATTAAAGTGCGGTAGAATATGGGCTAATTTTTTGTGTATTTTATTATTTTTCATGGGCCCTTTAGAACAAGCTAAATCTGCGCTAATTCGCCAATTTGACGCTTTGGCGACAACGGATCAGCAAGCATCGATTGTACATCTTCAAACGAAGGTGGAATCGGATGTTGATCTTTTGGCATGGATGAAAGGGCAACTTGTTTATCCACAATTTTATTTACGTTTTCGTGATGAAGATAAAACCGTCGCAGCGGTGGGGAAAGTGCGGTCATTTTCAGATGTGAATTTGGCACAGCAATTTATCCAAGAACACAATTTCCCTTTAGTCGGTGGTTTACAGTTTCAAGGTGAAAGCCAGTTTATTTTGCCTCAAGTTTTAATTGAACAACAACATGGTGAGACCGTGGTTTCTGTGTTTGTTGAAACAAATGAGCTTAATCTGGCAAAAGCGGTATTGAATTCATTCGAAAAAACGACCGCACTTTTACCACTTAATCAATTAACCATCGAAAGCATGGTGCCAAAAGCAAACCAAGAAACGTGGTGCGATTGGGTCAATCAAGCACTCACTCGAATTCGACAAGGGGAATTAACCAAGCTTGTTTTGGCGAATGAAACCGTGTTTGGTCTTCAGGGTGAGTTAAACGGAAAAGATTTTCTTGCAGCAAGCCAAGCAAAAAATAGTGGTTGTTACCATTTTTTATGGGCAGATAATGCTGAACACTGTTTTGTAGGCTCGACGCCTGAACGCTTATTCGCACGAGATTATCGTCAGTTATTTACGGAGGCGCTTGCGGGCACAGCACCTGTTAGTGATAATCCAAGTGAAAATAATGAGAGTGCGAATTGGTTATTAAATGATGAAAAAAACCTCAATGAAAACTGGTTAGTGGTTGAAGATATTTCACAAAATATCAGTCACTTAGTGGAACAAATTACCGTTGATGATGTCGCATTAAAGTCATTACGCAAAGTGCAGCATTTGATTCGAAAAATGCACGCAAAATTGACCGCACTTTGTACGGATGCCGATTTACTGAAGGCAATTCATCCAACGGCAGCGGTATCAGGTTTACCACAGCAACAAGCGAAGAAAGCTTTGACTGAAATAGAAACCTTTGATCGTCGTTGGTATGCCGGAACATTAGGCGTGATGAATCAACATCTATCAGAATTTTGTGTCACCATTCGTTCGGCTTTTATCGAAGAAAACCAAGTGCGTGTATTTGCTGGAGCCGGTATTGTAGAAGGCTCACAACCTGTAGAAGAGTGGTTGGAAATTGAACGTAAAGCGGCAGGGCTCATTTCCCTGTTTGCAGAGAATAACGGAGAATAAGAAGAATGTCTGTAAGCGTATTTAATCGTTGTTGGTCAAAGGTGATCTTAGAAACCTTGGTTCGCCAAGGGGTGAGTCACTTTTGTATTGCGCCAGGTTCACGATCAACACCTTTAACGCTAGAAGCTGTGCGTTTACAAAATGCCTCTCGAGCAACGTGCCATAGTCACTTTGATGAACGTGGCTTAGGCTTTTTTGCGTTGGGTATTGCAAAATCCACGCAAGCACCTGTTGCCGTGATTGTAACCTCAGGGACTGCGGCAGCAAATTTATATCCAGCGATTATTGAAGCTCGCCAAACAGGCGTGAATTTAATTATTCTTACTGCCGATCGACCACCTGAATTGTGGGAATGTGGTGCAAATCAAGCGATCGTGCAACAAAATATGTTTGCTGATTACCCAGTGGCAAGTGTCAATTTACCGAAGCCTCAAGCCGATTATGCGGCAAAATGGTTAATTTCTACGTTAGAACAAGCTTGCTATAAACAAAAGCAACAACCAGGCGTGGTGCATATTAATGTACCTTTTGCTGAGCCACTTTATAATGCCCAAGATCAAGAAATTGACGGTCATCCATGGTTAATGCCAATTCAACGTTGGTTAAGTCAGCCTAAAAATTGGGTTGATCATCAACCATTGCAACAAGAAGTGTTAATGCATGAGAATTGGGATAGCTGGCGTACAAAACGTGGTGTGATTGTGGCAGGGCAATTAACGCCTGAACAAGCGATGGGGATTAACTCATGGGCAAATACCATGGGGTGGATTTTGCTGACGGATATTCAATCCGGTGTTGAACCGCTCATGCCTTATGCGGATATTTGGCTAGCAAACCAAACAGTGAAGCAAAAATTACTTCAAGCTGATATCGTGATTCAATTTGGTTCTCGTTTTATCAGTAAACGTATTAACCAATTTTTAGCGGAGTTCCAAGGCGAATTTTGGGTCGTGGAGCAAAGTCAAAATGCAGTTGATCCAAATCACCATACGCAAACTCGCTTTAACGCCAAAGCACATCATTGGTTGCGTGCACATCCGCCATTGCGTCAAAAACCTTGGTTACTCGAGCCACTTGCGCTTTCAAAATTCTGTGCAACCTTTATCGAACAACAAGTTGGTGGCAATCTTAATGAAGCCTCATTAGCACATCATATTGAACGTGTTTTACCTTACAACGGTATTTTGTTCTTAGGAAACAGTCTTTTTGTACGTTTGGTTGATGCTTTAACCAAATTGCCTGAAGGGTATCCGATTTTCACCAACCGTGGTGCAAGTGGGATTGATGGCTTATTAGCAACGGCTGCAGGTATTGGTATCGGTGCAGATCAGCCAGTGGTAGCGATGATTGGTGATACGTCTACGCTTTATGATTTAAACTCTTTAGCCTTATTTAAGAATGTGACTCAACCAACTATTATTTTTGTGATTAACAATAATGGTGGTGCGATCTTCGATATGTTGCCGGTGGATGAAGAGGTGAAAGAGCAGTTCTATCGCTTGCCACATAATGGCGATTTCTCCCAAGTCTCCGCAATGTTTGGTTTAAAATATGCTTTACCTTACACTTGGGCAGATTTAAGCTCCGTGTTAAAACAAGCTTATACTCGCCGCCGTGCGACATTAATTGAAATCAAAACAAACCCAAGTGATGGCAGCGCAACCTATAAGCGCTTGATTGAACAAATCAGCCACGCAGTTATTGGTGAATAATTTCTTTCCCCTCTTATATAGAGGGGATTTCTTTATATGGCATTATTATGATGAATCTTGTTTTTCTCCACGGCTTATTAGGCACGAAATCAGATTGGCAAAAAGTCATCGAAAATCTACCGCACTTTCGTTGTCTCTCTCTTGATTTACCATTTCATGGCGAGAATAAAGGTGTAGCCGTTGACGATTTTGAACAAACCGCTCAGTTTCTTGAAGAACAAATTCAACATCTCATAAAAGATGAGCCTTATATTTTAATCGGTTATTCACTTGGTGGACGAATCGCACAATATTATGCACTGCAAGCTAGAGTCAAAATAGGGCATTTAAAGGCTATCATTTTAGAAGGGGCAAATTTAGGTTTACAGTCTGAGCAAGAAAAACAAAGCCGTTTAGTTAATGACAAAATGTGGGCTGAGCGTTTTTTTCATGAAAACCCTGAAACTGTGCTAGAAGATTGGTATCAACAGCCTGTGTTTTCTCATTTAAATGAACAGCAACGTAGGTCGTTAATTGAAAAGCGAAAAGCGAATTGCGGGGCAAATATTGGTAAGATGTTATTAGCAACTAGCCTTGCCAAACAGCCTGATTTTCGAGAGAAAGTGCGGTCAAGTTTGCTGCCATTTTTCTATTTTTGCGGTGAGCGAGATCAAAAGTTTCGTCAAATAGCTGAGGCTAATCAACTCAATTTAACGCTTATTCCTTGTGCAGGCCATAATGCTCATTTAGAAAACCCGACATATTTTGCTGAAAAAATAGAAAATATCGTATTAAAAATTGCTCAATCTTAGGGGAAATGCTAGGATTTAGCCCTTTCATTTTATTTGACTCTTAAGGAAGCAAAATGTCCTCACAACTTCGTAATGATCCATTTAAGGTTGCTTTGGCATCCATGGTGGGTACTGCAATTGAATTCTTTGATTATTATATCTATGCCGCTGCGGCTGTATTAGTTTTTAACACGCAATTCTTCCATAGCGGTGATCCGCTTTCAGATGATTTACTTTCTCTTTCCACATTAGCTTTAGCGTTCTTTGCTCGTCCAATTGGCTCCGCTTTATTTGGCCACTTTGGTGACAAGATCGGTCGTAAGAAAACCTTGGTCGCCTCTTTGGTTTTAATGGGCGGATCTACGGTCGTTATCGGCTTGTTGCCGACTTATTCTCAAATTGGTATCTGGGCCCCGATTTTGTTATGTATCTGCCGTGTCGGTCAAGGAATTGGCCTTGGTGGTGAATGGGGAGGCGCAGCTCTAGTCGCAACAGAAAATGCGCCAGAAGGAAAACGAGCTTGGTATGGTACATTCCCTCAATTAGGTGCGCCAATAGGTTTATTTGTGGCTAATGCGACCTTCTTCTTAGTGAGCTATTTCTGGGGGCAACAAGCCCTTGTTGAGTGGGCATGGCGTATCCCGTTTGTTTCTTCTTTAGCCTTAGTTTTAGTTGGGTTGTATGTTCGTTTAACTTTACATGAAAGCCATGTCTTCGTTGAAGCGGAAGAAAAAGGGAAAAAATTAAAAGCACCGGTGAGTGTGGTTTTCACTAAACACTTTAAACCAATGGTGATTGGTACATTTATCATGGTGGCAACTTATTCCTTGTTCTATATTATGACCGCCTTTGCACAAGCGTATTCTCGTACACCGGCAACCCTTTCAGAAGCGGGCTATCCTATGGGGTTAGGCATTCCTGCCAATACCTTCACGGGATTACTTTTAATGAGTGCGATCGTTTTTGCGATTTTTATCAGTATTTCAGGTCTTTATGCAGATAAAATCGGTCGTCGTAAATGGTTGATTTGGACAACAGTCAGCATTTTAATTTTTGCATTATGTATGCCATTATTTCTTGGAAATGGAACGCCAACCTCCGTATTTGCTTTCTTAGTAATTGGTATGGCATTAATGGGCATGACATTTGGCCCCATGGCGGCGTTATTACCTGAGTTATTCCCAACGGAAGTACGTTATTCTGGCGCCTCTTTAGCCTATAATATTGCATCCATCATCGGGGCAACCATTGCGGCAATGATTTCATTAAAAATCAATGCGCTTTATGGATTAATGGGCGTGGGGATTTATTTAGCCATTAATGCATTCTTAACCTTGTTAGCATTATTAGCCTCAAAGGAAACGAAAAATGTCGATTTAACGCAAATCTAGTGACAAATTAATCATGAAAAAGCTGATGTGAATAACATCAGCTTTTTTATTTATTGAAAGGCAGTAATAAAAAAGAGCGTATTGCTACACTCTCAGTCTATAAAAGTGCGGTTAAAAAACAGCGTGTTTTTAACATCAGGTGTGAAAGAATTAATCTTCACCCCATACTTCTTTGGCGATTTCTTCAACGTAACGGACTTTTGCCCATTGTTGTGCTTCCGTCATGATATTCCCTTCTTCTGTTGAAGCAAAACCACATTGTGGGCTTAAGCAAAGCTGCTCAAGTGGAACATATTGAGTTGCTTCTTCAATGCGAGCTTTAATAGTCGCTTTATCTTCTAATTCAGGGAATTTTGAACTGATTAAGCCTAATACAACCCGCCCTTTGTGTGGATTATTGGCAAAGTGTTTTAATGGTTCAAACCCACCAGAACGCTCATCATCATATTCCAGGAAGTAGCCATCGTATTGGGTTTGGCCAAATAAAGCATCTGCAATTGGGTCATATGCGCCAGTTAGTAAATAAGTTGAACGGAAGTTGCCACGGCAAACGTGCGTTGTGATAACCATATCTACTGGTTTAGCGGCTAATACAACTTGAATATTTTCAAGCGCTTGTGCTTTATCCGCTTCAAATTCTGGTTTTAAGTGATTATTACAGAGTGAGCCCCAATACACATCATCAAATTGTAAATAACGACAGCCTGCATCATAGAAGGCTTTAATCGCATCTTTATAAGCTTGCTGAACATCTTTGGCAAATTCTGCACGTGTTGCATAAACGCCCGTATCCCATTGGATTGGATACATTAATTGGTTTGGACTAGGGATGGTATATTTTACAACGCCACGATCCCCAACAATGTCTTTTAATTTTTTAAAATGTTCGATAAATGGATGGTTAGGATTCCAAGAGACTTTACCGCAGCAACGTGTATTGTAAGGTTTGGTTTCCACGCCATTAAATTTATAACCGTGTTCTGGGTGATAACCTTCGATGCCATTTAAGTTTTCTAAGAAATCGATGTGCCAAAACGCACGGCGATATTCCCCATCCGTGATGACTTGGATACCTGCATCTAATTGTGCTTGTACTAATTTAGCAATTTCTTGATCTTCAACTTCCGTTAATTGTTCACGAGAAAGTTCGCCTGCTGCAAATTTTGCACGGGCTTCTTTTAAAGGTTGAGAACGTAAGTATGAGCCCACAGTATCAGCATGGAAAGGAAGTGTTTTTGATGTCATGTTTATATCCTTCTTTTAATTTTAGCATGATAATTTTAACGTAAGGATATTTCATGATCAAAGTAATGATTTTTTCACTCATGATGAAAATAATTAATACAGAGAAATATTAGCTTTCAGCAATTCCCATCGCACAAACGGCTGCAGAGCTCCATGCCCACTGGAAGTTATAACCACCTAACCAGCCGACAACATCCAACACCTCACCGATAAAATAGAGACCTTTAATCTTTGTCGCCTCCATGGTTTTGGATGAAATCTCATGAGTATCAACGCCCCCCATCGTGACTTCAGCCGTTCGGTAGCCCTCAGTGCCATTAGGAATAAATTGCCAATTGTGGATTAAATTCTCTAAATTTTCTAACCGCACTTTACTTAAGTTTGCGATCACTTCATCTTGAATCAAGCCTTGTTCTAACCAAAGTTCGACTAATTTTTTCGGCAATAAACGACTTAATACGGTTTTAAGCTGCAATTTCGGCGAAGATTGACGCATCTCATCTAGGTGATGACGAATATCGTTATAAGGCAATAAATCTAAATGAATGCTTTCACCAGGTTGCCAATAATTGGAGATTTGCAAAATGGCTGGGCCAGATAAACCACGATGGGTAAATAGCATTTGATGAGTAAAGGTTTTGTGTTGATTCGTCGCAGCCACATCTAATGAAACGCCAGAGAGTGCAGAGTAGAATTTGTCACTTTCTCGCCACGTAAATGGTACAAGGCTTGCACGCGGAGGAATCACATTTAATCCGAACTGTTCTGCAATTTGATAACCAAAAGGTGAGGCGCCTAAGCCAGGCATAGAGAGCCCGCCTGTCGCAATAATCAAATTCTGACATTGCCATTCAACCGCATTTACCTTTAATTTAAACCGCACTTTAGGGCCATTTTCAATGGCTTCGATATCACTCACTTCGCCGCGTAGTTGAATGCTAACACCGTATTTGTCACATTCCGTTCCGAGCATCTTCACAATATCTTCTGAACCGTTATCACAAAATAACTGACCTAATTCTTTTTCGTGGTAAGGAATGCCGTATTCGGCAACTAAAGCAATGAAGTCCCATTGTGTATAACGTTTTAAGGCGGATTTGACGAAGTGTTTATTTTGGCTGATATAACGGCCTGATGTGATTTCCATATTAGTGAAATTACAGAATCCACCGCCAGACATTAAAATTTTTCGACCAATTTTTTTACCGTTATCAAAAATTGTGACTTGTTTGCCAAGTTTGCCTAACTGGGCGGCACAAAATAAGCCGGCAGCACCGGCTCCAATGATGATATTTTCTGAATAATGAGACATAGCTTATTGTGAGGTTTGTCCTTTTTCAAAGTAGTCTATCATTTTGATTCGTTGGATGACAGTACGGCGATCCACGGCAGCATTACCTGAATCTAATAATTGCTGCCAATAAGCTTTGGCTTTTTCAGCTTCATGATTTTTAAAAGCTTCAGTCGCCAATAAGGTCATTACCGATATTTCATGTTTATCTTGTTTTAATGCTTCATCCATTATTTGCTGGATTTGTGGTGTGATGTTTTGACCGGCTTGATAATAAAGAGCGGTCGCTTTTAGGCCTAAAATAGCGGGAGTTGTACCTGAAATTTTTTCTGCATTGCTATAGGCGATGAGCGCATGATCAAATTCATCATTTTGCATATAGGCATCACCTAGTTGAGCCCAAAGCTCAGGGTTATTCACATCTTCTCGAATTTTATTTTGAATTTTGAGCACCATATCTTCTTTTTGATGCACCATTGATGTATCTGCTTTTTTGTTGGCAAGCTCAATCATCTCTTTTTCGCCTTGTTGAACACGCTCAAAACGATCAAGGGAGAAGTAATAACTTAAAGGAAGAATCAATAAGATTGCAAAGACCCAAATCGCGGATTTGGTTTCAAATTTGACCGCACTTTTTTCTTCTTTAGGGTCAGTATGAGGTTGATTTTCTAGTTGTTTTGGCTCGCCTTCTGATTTTTTGGTGGAAAACAAAATCAATGCAAAAGCCCCAATTAATAGCAAAATAGGCAATAGCCAGAGTAGTGCCGTATTCCACTGAAAAGGGGGCTTATAGTTCACGAAATTACCAAAACGTGCTGTCATCGTGTCGATAATTTGCTGATTCGTTTTTCCTTCATCTACCATTTTATAGACTTCAATACGTAAGTCATAAGCAATCGGTGAATTGGATTCAACTAAGTTTTGATTCTGACATTGTGGGCAGCGTAAGGATTTTGCCAGTTCAACAGCACGAGTACGATCGGCTTGGTTTTTAAACGCATAAGTATCCACCATTTCTGCGTGAGCAAAAAGGGCGAAAGTCAGTAGAAGTGCGGTCAGAAATCGGGTTAATTTTTTCATTTTACTTTTTAGTTAATTCATCAAGTTTTGGTTTGATCTCATTGAGCCACGTTTCGCGATCCATATAACCGGAATGGCGATAACGGATCATGCCGTGTTCATCGACAATATAGGTCTCAGGTGCACCATCTACGCCTAATTGCATTGCAAATTCACCACGACTATCGTCAATAGTGAGTATAAATGGATTGCCCATGCGTTCTAGCATCGCAATGCCATTTTGAGGTTTGTCACGATAGTCGATTCCAACAATGGGCACTTCTTTTGAAATTTCCATCAAAAGAGGGTGTTCCTGTTGGCAATAGCCACACCAACTTCCCCATACATTAAGCAGGAAAGGTTTCTTTGGGAAATCTCTTGGGCTGACGATTTGACTCGGTTCAAGTAGATTTGCTTGATAGAATTCCGGCACTGGCTTATTAATGAGTGCAGAGGCAATTTGTTTTGGATCTTTGTGTAAGCCAACAAAAAGCAGTAAGCAAACGCTCAATAATAAAATCAGTGGTAAAAACAAAATAAACTTTTTATTCATCGCGTTTTCTCTTCAAATTGATGGCAGAACATAATGCGCCAAGTGCCATTAAAATGCCTCCGAGCCATAACCAGCGAATAAGTGGTTTGTAATGTAAGCGGAACGTGAATTCACCTTTGCCCAAGTTATCACCCATCACAATATATAAATCGCCCCAAAAGCCTGCATCTAAGCCCACTTCACTCATGGTCATGGTGCGAACATCATAATAACGGCGCTCCGGTACAATTTCAGCATAAGGTTTACCTTGTTTTGACACGTTAAAGAAAGCGACTTCGGCGGTAAAGTTAGGTCCGATTTCATTGGAAAAACGATCGTAGTGGAATTCAAATTGACCTAATTGTTGGCTTTGTTGTGGCGCAAGTCTAACACCTAACTCACTGCCAAAGTAACTACTCATCACGGCACCCATTGTGGCAATCGCCACGCCACAGTGGGCGAGAATCATCCCGAAATAGGCAAGTCTTACTTTTACCCAATTTTGCCATAAGGTGACGAATAATACCCAAATAGCAAGGGTGAGTAATACATAAGCGAAGAAATGGAAACGTAATGCGCCATCATTTTGCAGCGCATTCCAAATCATGCCATAAGCCATCACTGCAGCGGGAATAAGTAATAACAGACGTTTGAGAAAGCGTTTTTTGTCTGATTTAAACCAGTTTAAGCAAAGTGTAGCCGCCATCGCAAAAAGCACTAAAGTGAGCAATGGCAAGAAAATGCTATTAAAGTAAGGGGCTCCCACGGAAATACTTCCCCAATTCATGGCTTGGAATAGCATTGGATAGAAAGTGCCTAAGAAGGTACTGACGGTGGCCACGGTCAATACGATGTTTAAACCTAAAATCGCCCCAGTTTTAGAAATGAGTGGAAATTTGGCCGCACTTTCGTTGGTATTTGTGCGTAGTGCAAATAAACTGAGCGAGCCGACAGTCAGTAAGAAGAAAATGAGTAATAGCACATAACCACGGGAGCTATCTAAAGCAAAGGCGTGAACGGAGGTTAATGCACCTGAACGGACAATAAATGTGCCTAATACACTGAATGCAAAAGCGAGTAGGGAAAAGAGTGTTGTCCAGTAGCTAAACATCCCTTGTTTTTCAGTTACCATCAAGCTGTGTAAAAGCGCGAGTCCCAATAACCATGGCATAAGTGAAGCGTTTTCTACTGGGTCCCAGAACCACCAGCCGCCCCAGCCTAATTCATAATATGCCCACCATGCACCGAGCACGATCCCTAATGTTAAGAATAACCAAGAAACGAGAACCCAAGCTCGCATTGCACGCGCAATTGCTTGTGCAGAACGATTAAAGATTAAAGCTGAAATAGACATGGCAAAGTTAACGGCAAAGCCTACATAACCGACATATAAAAGCGGCGGGTGGAAAATTAAGCCAATATCTTGCAGCATAGGGTTGAGATCTCGCCCTTCTGCAGGGGCAGGGAATGCACGTCCAAATGGATTGGAGTAGAATAAAATGAAAATAGCAAACCCAAGACAAATTAAGCCGAGTAAAGAGAGGGTTTGCGCAGAAAAAGTGCGGTCATTTTTGCGAGAGAAAAAGGCAAAAGCCACCAACCAAAGACTTAATGTGAAAAGCCAAAATAGAATGGAGCCTTCATGCCCGCCCCAAGTGGCGGCCACTTTGAAAAATGTCGGTAGTTGAGAATTAGAATGTGCTGCCACGTATTCCAATGTGAAATCATCGGTCGCAAAAGAGTAGGCGAGAATGCCGATGGAAACGCTTGTAAAAATACCGAAGCAATAACTTAATCCCCAAGCTGTATTGGTGAGAGAGGGTTTATTTCGCCAAATACCAATTTGCGGCACGATGGAAAGTAAGAGCGCCGCGGTGGTGGCGAAGAGTAATGAGAGAAATCCGAGTTCGGGAAGCATAGTATTCTTCAGTATTAAAGGTTGTATTTGACAAAATAAGGTTAATTTTAAGCATGAAAAACATACGTAAAATTAACCGCACTTTAGTCTTTTAAATAAACAAAAGGCGTATTGTATACGCCTTTTGATTAAATAAGAAATTTATCCTTACGCAACGGTAAGTTGTCCTGCATACAAGATGAAGTAACGTAAGCAGAGAACCCCGATTAAGTCGAAGATTGACACAAGGATAATAAAGTTCTTGTTATATTTTAAGCTGTCTTTTGCTGCAAGGTTCGCAAGTAGAGGAATGATGATACCAATTAAGAATACCCCAATCCAGAACACTGCACCCCAGAAGCCGGAAAGTGCATTGTGTAATGCTACTACTTTCTGACCACCACCGAAGTGTAGACCAACAAAGAAACAGATTAATAAACCAAGTTCAGTCACCATAATTGGCACTTCAAATTTGTGAATGAAGTGTGATTCATGGCTATCACCTTTTAATTTACCTGCAATGAGGATAAATAAGAAGGTTGCAGCGATACCTGAAGAGGTACCAGAAGCCAAGAATAACGCTGGTAGAACAGGGTTATTTAACATTGGGTAACTAATCAATGCTGAAAGTAAGAAACCGGTATAAGCCCCTAGTACAGCGGCTAAGATGAAGAGAATGACTTCTACAGGACCAGTTAAACGTTCTAATACATTGATAATTTTACCGACAAAGCCAAGTTTTGGCATAAAACGTTGGATGAGCGCCATGATATCTTCTTTGAAGATAACTGCACACCAACATACCAAGAACAGCATATAAACTTGGAATAACATTACCCCCATAGACATTACAGAGTTGAATTGATAGTTAAACATCAATTTCCAGAATGTCCAAGGACGTGCCAAGTGGAAAATTAACAGGGTTAAACCAATTAATGTTGGCACAGAACCTAAAACGGCGGCTGCTCTGATAATCCAGTTTTTGCTAGGATTTTCTAATTTGTGACTACGTTTATAAGCAATCGCTAATTGTACCGCACCGGAAGAAATACCAAGTAAGAACAAATAGATAGCGATTGTTGAATCCCACACCAAATTAGGTGTGTGAAACGGAACAGGATAATCTAATGTCATCTTCTTGGCTCCCCGTGTTGGAATGGAATATGGTAAAGATTTGGTTGAGTACCTAATTCCACTTTAGTGCGATAAACCGGATTTTCTTTCACTTTGCGGGAAACTGCACTGCTTGGATCATTCATATCACCAAAGGTTAATGCTTTGGTTGGACAAGCTTCTACACAAGCAGGTTGTTTGCCTGCTGCTAAGTTTGTATCGCGACAGAAGTTACATTTATCCGCAGTACGGTGTACTGGGTGAATGAAACGTACGCGGTAAGGACAAACTGCAACACAGTATTGGCAACCTACACAAAGATCTTTATGCACATCTACGATACCTGTTTCAGGATCAATAAATGATGCACCGGTTGGACAAACTGCCACACAAGGGGCGTTTGTACAGTGTTGGCAAGATTGACGGAAAAACTCGTATTCTTGATTTGGGAATTCGCCGTAAGGTTCACTACGGAGAATTTCCAAACGTGAAACGCCTTCAGGAACGTGGTTTGTTTCACGACAAGCATCCATACAAGCGGTACAGCCGATACAAGCTGTTTCGTCGTGTACCATTGCATAGCGTTTCGGTTTATCCGCCTTTTCCTCTTTCGCTAAAGAGGTAACTGATGTCCCCGTCATAAGGATTAATGCCCCCATGCCGGAAACAAAGTTTCGGCGTGAACAAGCTGTCATTATTTATCCTTTTGTTCGGTTGATTGCGTTTGTGATTGTGCGTCTTTTGCCGCTTTGCGTTTTTGTTGTTCGCCGTGGCAATCTACACAAAGTTTCACACGATTTTTCGGTTGAATACCTTTCATCGCATCATCTTTCGGGTGTAATGTGTGGCAGCTTGCACAAGGCAATTTCATTGCGTGAACATCGTGCGCCCAAAGTTTTTCACGAAGTTTTGCAGGTTGGTGACAGGCAAAACAAACTTGGTTTTGTTCTTGCGCGGTATACATTGGTTTTTTATCACCAAAGATATCGCCATCAAAACGCATCACATCTTTCGCACCACGACGGTGATCTTCCGAAATATTACCGTGACAGTTTACACAGTTAATTGGTTTACCTGTGTTAGGGCTTTTTTGATTTAAGTGTGTGCCGTGGAATTTACCAAAGTGTAATTCACCACCAGATTGATCTAAAGTTTGGTTTTTATCAACTTGGTCAAATTTGTGACATTTCGCACAATATTGGTTTGGATCACGTTGGTTATCCAATTGTGGCTCATAAGTGAGTTGAGAGGCCGGTGTTTTTGCCATCTCTTCCGCACTTGCAGCCATAGGCATTGCCGCAAGCATTGCAAGCAATGCGAGGGATTTTGCCGATTTGCTGATTAAAGAAGTTAAATTCATTCTGATTACCTCAAATATATGGTTAAAAATGACCGCACTTAGTTACAAAGTGCGGTTCTTTTTTTATTGTTTTGTTGCGGTATCTTCAGCTAATTTGCCATTGGCTTTCGCTTCTTTTACCCATTGAGGTACAACAGTTTCTAAGAATTCTTTTTTCGCTTTACGTTCTTTCTCGATATCAATACCCATTACTTTCCATGCTTTATCAGCTGTAGAAATATCTGGTACTTCAACCGGAGTTTTCACGCCATGTTTAGTTAAGATTGCTGCAAGTTTAGCACGTGCATCCGCTGCTTTGTCGATACCAGAACCTAATACGCGAAGCATTACATCAGGTGCGTGCATGTGACCACCGTGGCTTGCTGCTGCGTAGTCCCAACGCCATTGAGCGTGACGGATATCCATTAAAGCAGGTTCCATTTCTTCTTTAGTTGCACCTGCATCCCATGCCGCTTTCGCTTCAAAGTGAGCACGAACAACTTGATCTTCTAAACGACCCATTACATCTTTCACTTCTTTTTTACGTGAAGCAACGATGTCTTTAAGTTTTTCTTTGCTTTGATCGTGACAGTTTGCACATGTGGTATCAAATGCATCGAATGGGTTTTGGATTTGGTGGTCGGTGTAAACTTTACCGTCTTTACCTTGTACTTTAGGCATGTGACAGTCGATACAAGTTACGCCGTTTTTACCGTGCATACCTAAAGACCAAATTTCAAAGTCAGGGTGTTGAGCTTTTAACATTGGTGCTTTAGAAAGAGAGTGAGTCCAGTCACTGAAGCCGATATCATCGTAGTATTTTTCGATGTCATCAACAGTTTGACCGTTGTTCCACGGGAAGGTTACTTGTTTTAAGTCGCCCGCGAAGTAGTATTCAACGTGACAGTTTGCACAGATTTCAGCACGTTTTTCAGTGCGAGCAGCTGTGTTAAAGCTTAAGTTAGCTTGTTCTTTACCTTCAGCTTTTGCTTTTGCTTGAAGTGCATTATTTAAGTGATCCAATGCACGAAGAACGTGTGGACGAGCAATACGTAATGCAGGTTTGCCTTCAGCAAAGTCTTTAGAGGTCGTATCGTGACAGTCAGCACAACCGATCGAGTTGACAATTTCTGGTCCACCTTTAGCCCATTTGGCACCAAAGTAACCATCTTCACCCCATTCTGCAATTAAACGAGGAACGTCTGGACCTTTACAAGTCCAACATGCCATTGGTTGAGGGCCATCATTTGCATTTTTGGGCGCACCAGTACGTAAAATATTACGTACATCTTCTACTGCATAAACGTGACCACGAGGTGCGTTATATTCTTTTGCGAAAGAATAGCCCCCCCATAACACGATTAAACGAGGATCTTGTTCATTAGCATAGATGATTTTGTCGCCTTTTTCAGTCGCTTTCCACGAATTGAATTGGCTAGGATATTTCTCAGCAAATTTTTCATTCACTGCTTCGATTTTTAAATTAGGGTTTGGTGCTTCCACAGGTTGTTCAACAGGCTTGTATACCATTTCAGCCATCGCTGAGTTATACACACCTAAAGCTGCGAAAGAAGTGGCCAAAACAAGGCTTTTTCTCAATGCGTTCACGATAATCACTCCATTAGGAAAGAATAAAAAAACAATTTTAAATGCGAACAATTCCTATTAAGCTTTTGAAATCACTCATAAAAATAGCTCAACGCAAGCATAAGATACCAAAAAGTAGTAGTTTTCCTAAGGTTTTTTTTCAAAACTTTGAGGTTGATCAAACTTTAAAATCAAAATACTCACAAAGGGGTATGCCGGGGTATAGGTAAAGTGGTAAGAGGAGAATACCTTGAAAGAGGAAAAAGTGCGGTCAATTTTTACATTGTTTTTGACTTATATAAAGACGATTCCATGCTCATTATTACTGACTTTGGCCTAATTTTAATGAGCATTCTTTTTACGCAAACGATACCTTGTATAGAAAATGTAAATTTCTTGTGAAAAATGGTATAAAAAGCGATCATTTTCTTGATCTTATAGATGGGTCAGTTATACTCCCAGCACCTTATTTTTTCCCCAGCTTGTTCCTATTGTTGGGATGTGATCAATACCTAAATCTATTTAACTTAGGAGAACTTTCTTATGAACAAAGTATTTAAGATTATTTGGAACAAAACGACACAATCTTTCGTCGTGACATCAGAATTAGCAAAAGGAGCCGTAAAAGCTTCTTCAAACTCCGAACAACGTGTAGCAAGCGAAACACGTTTGTCTTCTCTTTTCAAACTTTCAGCATTTGCACTTTCTTTATCTGCAGTGATGATGCCGGCACAAGCTGTAGATTTAAGTGATCCTCTTATTAAAATTACGACTGGACCAGGTAATGTGTTTACGGGGGAAGCTGATGCTGGTGGTGGTTCTAATATTGCGATAGGTAATAATGCAACAGTTGCAAATGGAAAACCTAAGGGAAGAAATATAGCTATTGGTTCAGGAGCTTATGTATCTGCAGAATATAGCGAAGAATCTATTGCAATAGGTAGTTCTGGAAAGCATCCAACGGTTCAACGTACAGAGGTTAGAGGAGATCAATCGATTGCTATTGGTGCCAATACTTTAGCAAAAGGTAACTCATCTATTGTTATTGGTAACGATGATGTTGATAAAGTTAATGGTGGTAAATACAGTGGTGACGAAGTTGTTTATGAATATACGTTTAATGAAGATGGAACAGTTGCTACTAAAAAACAAATTCGATTAGATAGTTTTGCAAATCGAGGTTTGATTTACAAAAAATTAACAGGTGGGAGTTTGAATGGGTATTCTTCCGCGACAAGTGGTGAGGGCGCGGTAGCTATTGGTGTTAAAACACAAGCACTGGGTGATTTCTCTACTGCACTAGGTACTAATGCAACTGCAACAAAATTTGGTACGCTTGCGCTTGGAACAGGTGCAAATGCTAATATAACCAACGCTGTTGCAATTGGTATGGCATCTGAAACGGATAAAGAAGGTATAGCTTATAAAGGTAAGGAAATTCTAGGAAATACTTATACTTGGGCTGGTGGTGCATCGGTTGATCCGGGTGATGTTGTATCTGTGGGTAAGAAACAATTTGAACGTCAAATTATTAACTTAGCACCTGGTGATGTTTCTGCAAATTCAACTGATGCAATCAATGGTTCTCAGCTTTATTCAGCAATTCAACAGATTGAAAAAATACGCTACTTCTCTGTGAATTCAACAATTGGTGTTAAAGATGATGCAACTGAGGAAAATCCAACTAATAGTATCAATAAAGGTGCTAAGGGTAAAAATTCTATTGCTATTGGACCGAATGCTCATACAACTAGCACATCAAATTCATCCTTAGCGATTGGTCATGGTGCAAAAACATCTGCAGATGGCACAATTGCACTAGGTTTAAATTCTCATGCAGATGATACCGCAGCTGTTTCTATCGGTAATGGAAGCCAAGCAAATAAGGTGTCATCAGTTGCGTTAGGTACAAATGCACAAGCTGGAGACGATTATACCGTTTCAATTGGTGTTAATTCTAAAGCTACTGCAGGATGGGGTGTGGCTCTTGGTGGCTACGCAGAAGCAGCTAAAACAGGGTTAGCATTTGGTTATCAAGCAAAAGCGACGGGTGTGCAGGATGCCATTGCGTTGGGTTCTTTTGCTAATGCTACAGGAGCAAATGCAATGGCATTAGGTGACCATTCAACTGCAGCAGTAGCTAATTCTGTAGCATTAGGTCATGATTCAGTTGCTGGTTCAAATACTTTTAACGACTCATCTGATCATGCAACATTTAAAAATGATGGCGGTACTGATACAAATGTGACATTCCAAGCTGGTTTGGGAAGTAATGCTGGTGGTGCAGTTTCTGTTGGTAAAGAGGGTTTTGAACGTCAAATCCAAAATGTAGCAGCAGGCCGTCTTTCAGCGACGTCAACAGATGCTGTAAATGGTTCACAACTTTACACCGTGTTAAATAACAGTGGCTTTAATGTTCAAGAAAATGGCAAAGATAAGTCACGTATCAACAATAATGGTGTAGTGAACTTCAAAGATGGAAACTTAACTACTGCGAATGTGACTGATACCGAAAATGGCACTATTGTGAAATTTGATGTGAATACAACAAATATCACGACTGATGCAGCAGGCAATGCAACTGCAGAGAATCCAAATAATCTTGCCACTGCAGGCGATGTGACTAGCGCAATTAATAAAGTGCGTAATATGCCATTAACCTTTGCTGGTGATACAGGAAAGGATGTAGAGCGTAAATTAGGTGAAAAAGTTAACTTAGTTGGTGGTGTAACTGATAAGGCTAAACTTTCTGATGGTAACATTGGTGTGGTAGCGGATGGCACTGATAAATTAGAAATTAAATTGGCGAAAGACATCAAAGTTGATAGTGTAAAAGCAGGTGATACAACCATTAATAAGGATGGTTTAAAAATTGCTGGTGGCCCGAGTGTAACTAAAGATGGTATTAATGCGGGTAATAAAAAAATCACTGGTGTAGCCGCTGGTACTGATGATACAGATGCAGTCAATGTTTCACAATTAAACAAAGCAGTTAATGCCGCTAAAACTGGAGTGGTAGCAGGTAAGAACACGAAAGTTAATGAATCTAAAGGCGCTAATGGTGAAAGTATTTATACAATTGATGCCGTTGATACATCAGCGAGTGTGACAAGCGATTCAGGTGCATTAACAGTAACAAAAGGTACACCAGCTTTAGATGATGCTGGTAATACTACTGTGACCAATTATGATATTGATTTGTCAGATAAGACGAAAGAAGATATCAAAAAAGGTGTTGATGCGAAGACTACGGTAGACACAAAAGGTCTAACTTTTAACGGTGATAGCGGTTCAACTAATGTGGAAAAATTGGGTTCTACTGTTACGATTAAAGGTGATGACAATATCACCACTGAAGCATCAGGTGATGAAGTTAAAGTTAAATTAAACAAAGACATCAAAGTTGATAGCGTAAAAGCAGGTGATACAACCATTAACAATGATGGTTTAAAAATTGCTGGTGGCCCGAGTGTAACTAAAGCAGGTATTGATGCTGCGGGTAATAAAATTAGCAATGTTGGAGATGGCGATGTATCTAAAGATAGCAAAGATGCTATAAACGGTAGCCAACTTTATAAAGCTGTAGCGACCACTAATTTAACACCTAATACAACAGGAAAAATTGATGTACCTGTAGATCCTGTAGATGGAGCTAAATTGGTGAATGCAACTACTGTTGCAAATGCAATCAATAATTCTGGTTGGAAGGTCACTGTGAATAAAGACGGTGGTGAAGCTGAAGGTGAAACTGTTCAAAAGGTAAGCCCAGGTGATACCGTGACTTATATTGCTGGACAAAATATCAAAATTAAGCAAGATGGCATGAATTTCACTATTTCTACTACCAAAGATTTAAAAGCCGGAGCTGTGAATGCCACAACGGTTAATACTACTACAATTAATCTTGGCGAAGGCGATAATTCAACGCCAATTACAGTGGTAAGTGGTAAAGATGCAGCACCAAACTTGGATGGTAAAACACCAAATCGTATGAACTTTGGTGGTGAAACTATCGCAACATTAAGCGATGGCTTAAAATTTGGTGCGAATGTAGGCGATGTTTATGGTGCGAAATTAAATAGCCAAATCAATGTGAAAGGCGCAGATAGCAACACAAACTGGAGTGAGTTTGATGGTGGCGATAATGTGATGACCAACATTGATAAGAGCGGCAATATTCGTGTAGGTATCAAGAAAAACCTTAAAGTGGAAAGCGTAACTGCGAATAAATTCACTGCGGGCGATACTGTGATTGATGGCAATGGCGTCACCATTAAAAATGGTCCAAGTATGACTAAAAATGGTATTGATGCAGGTAATAAACAAATTACCAATGTTGCACCAGGACGCATTACGGCAGACAGTACTGATGCGATAAACGGCAGCCAATTACACGAAGTAAAAGCTGACATGAATAACAAGATCAATAAATTAAATGGTCAAGTGAACAAGTTAGGTAAACGTGTCAATGCAGGTACAGCAAGCGCGTTAGCGGCGTCTCAATTACCACAAGCTTACATTCCAGGTAAGAGCATGGTATCTGTGGCAGCGGGTAATTACCAAGGTCAAAATGCGGTGGCATTAGGTATGTCACGTATTTCAGATAACGGTAAAATTATTATTCGCTTAGCAGGTACTAGCGATACTCAAGGTAAAGTGGGTGTAGCAGTAGGTGCAGGTTACCACTGGTAATTTATCATTAATAAACAAAAGGCATGGGAAACCATGCCTTTTTTATTGCCAAAAGTGCGGTCGATTTTCATCGCGTTTTTCGTATAATAGAACCAGTTTAATTTGGAGAAGAATGATGATTATCGGACCTTATATTAATGCACTGGCGATTATCAGTGGCGCAGTTATTGGGGCTGCACTCGGTGGGCGCATCCCAGAGCGTTTACGCACTAATCTAACCTTAATCTTTGGTTTGTGTTCCATGGGGATGGGTATTGTGATGGTGGCGAAAACCACCAATATGCCGGCAATGATTTTATCGGTGTTATTAGGGACGATAATTGGGGAATTGCTTTTATTAGAACACGGAATAAATAGGCTTGCCTCATCAGCGAAAGGCCTTGTTGAAAAGATGTTCCCTGATACACCAAGTAGCATGCCTAGCCAAGAAGAGTTCTTATCTAAATTTGTTGCGATTGTGATTTTGTTTTCATTTAGTGGAACGGGTATTTTCGGGGCGATGAATGAAGGGATGACAGGTGATTTTGATATCCTTATTGTGAAATCCTTTCTAGATTTCTTCACCGCGATGATCTTTGCTACATCGCTTGGCATTTCTGTAGCGAGTATTTTTGTGCCACAAACATTGGTTCAAGTGATTTTAGCTTATTCTGCGGTGTTTATTATTCCTTTTGTGACACCTGAAATGCGAGGTGATTTTGCTGCGGTAGGCGGTATGCTAATGATAGCGGCGGGCTTTCGCATTTGTAATATCCAAATGTTCCATGTGGCGAATATGCTGCCTGCTCTTTTCCTCGCTATGCCAATTTCTCATTTCTGGAGTTCCTTTTTCTAAAAAAATAGGCGTGTATAACGCCTATTTCTTCTTCTGACAATGAGGGCAATAAAAGCTATTGCGTTGCCCAATAATTATGCTTTCAATCTTAGTGCCACATTTAGGGCAAGGTTTATCTTTGTTTCCGTAAACTAATAATTCCTGCGCAAAATAACCAGGACGGCCATCGGGTTGTAAGAAATCTTTTAATGTTGTTCCACCTTGTGTAATGGCTTTTGCTAATACAGTTTTAATCGTTTCAACAAGTAAGACACATTGGTTTCGAGTGAGGTTTTCGGCTAATTTCATCGGATGCAAACCACATAAAAAGAGCGTTTCATTGGCATAAATATTTCCTACACCCACGACGACAGCATTATCCATTAAAAAGGTTTTAAGTGCGGTCGATTTCTTACGTGATTTTTTAAAAAGGTATTCCGCATTAAATTCATCAGAAAGTGGTTCTGGACCAAGTTTTAGAAAAAGATGAAAGTCACCTAAGCTTTCCGTCCATAACCATGCACCGAAGCGTCTCGGGTCGTTATAACGCAGTAATTTGCCATTATTCATTACAATATCAAGGTGATCGTGTTTATCAATGGGGCTATCGTGCGGCACAATTCGAACAGAGCCAGACATGCCTAAATGACCAATGATATAACCTTTTTCAGTATGAATAATGAGGTATTTCGCACGGCGAGAAGTATCTAAAATTTTGACGTTTTTGAGCGTTGTTAATTCAGGAGAGACAACCCAGCGTAATTGTGGTTGGCGCACTACAATTTTTTCAATGGTAAAACCTTTCAAATAAGGGCTGACACCACGCAGGGCAGTTTCGACTTCAGGAAGTTCAGGCATAGATAATCTCGGTAATGAATTTGTGGTATAAAAAAACCCGAACAATGTCGGGCTTTTTTCAAATCAGCAAAATTATTTGATTTTTGCTTCTTTATAGATAACGTGTTTACGCACTACTGGATCAAATTTTTTGATTTCCATTTTTTCAGGCATATTACGTTTGTTTTTATCAGTTGTGTAGAAGTGACCAGTCTCTGCTGTAGAAACTAAACGGATTTTCTCACGAGCGCCTTTAGCTGCCATGTTTTAGCTCCTTAGATTTTTTCGCCACGAGCACGGATTTCAGCTAACACTGCATCAATGCCTTTTTTATCGATAATACGCATACCTTTCGCAGTTAAACGTAAGGTCACGAAACGGTTTTCACTTTCAACCCAGAAACGGTGAGTGTGAAGGTTTGGAAGAAAACGACGACGTGTCGCATTCAACGCGTGTGAGCGGTTGTTACCCACAGCTGGACGCTTGCCTGTTACTTGACAAACTCTAGACATAATAATCTCCAATAATTTAAATATAAGCTCGAGCTTATGGTTCGGATAATGAAGCTTAAAACTAAGCTTGCTTCCTCGTCAGGTCGCAGTATCCGACCCACTTACTATATTAAAGGTCGCAAATTATACTGACTTTATTTTCATTTCTCAAGTCCAAAAGCGATTTTTCCGTCTTTAAATGGAAATGAACGATAAAAAAATCATCAAATTCCCTAAAACTATAACAGATTATGTTCTGCAAAAGAATAACAAGTCCCTTTGCCGACAATAAAATGATCCAAAATACGAATATCCATTAACTCAGCAGCTTCAATAATTTTTTGTGTGATTATTTTGTCGGAATAGCTCGGTTCTGCTAGGCCAGAAGGGTGGTTGTGAGCCAAAATTAAGGCGGCTGCATTGCAGTAAAGGCTTTCTTTGATGATTTCTCGTGGATAAACATTCGTTACATTAATTGTGCCTAAAAATAACCTCTCTTTTTTAATCAAACGATGTTGATTATCTAGAAATAACACCATAAAAATTTCACGTTCTTCGTGATGAAGCTCCGCTTGAAGATAAAGCTTTACCGTAGATGTGTCGCTAAATACATGCTCTATTAACAATTCTTGCTTGAGATAGCGTTTTGTCATTTCTGTGGTGGCTTGCAGTTGAATAAACTGCGTAATGCCTAATCCTTTTACTTTGCAAAAGGCTTCTTTATCTGCGCTTAATAAGGTTCGAAGAGAGCCAAAATGTTGCAGCACGTTATGTGATAATTCCATGACAGGGCAACCTTTAATCCCTGTTCGTAGAAAAATAGCGAGTAATTCGTGATCTTCTAGGGCTTCAACGCCATATTTCAACAATTTTTCACGAGGCATTAAAGGAGAGTTTGTTTGCATATTAATTAATGAAAAGAAAAAAGTGCGGTCAATTTTCAGGATGTTTTCAATCTTTGCGAGAAACTAGTTTTATTTTTGAAATCGAGATCGCAAAAATAAAATTTTTTATTGGCGAAATTTGAAGTAAAATAGGCGACCTTAAGTTGTTAAGTACTAACACACAAAACATATCCATTCTATTAAGTTGCAGCGGAGTAGCAAATGAGCTTGAGCGGAAAGCGTATTGTTGTCGGGATTACAGGAGGCATCGCCGCCTATAAAACCATTGAGTTTATTCGTTTGTTACGCAAATCTAACGCAGAAGTTCGAGTGGCTTTAACGCCTGCCGCTGCTGAATTTGTCACGCCTTTAACGCTACAAGCCATTTCTGGCAATGCGGTTTCTCAATCTTTACTTGATCCTCAAGCCGAATTAGCCATGGGGCATATTGAGCTGGCTAAATGGGCTGATGCGATTGTGATAGCGCCAGCCAGTGCCGATTTTATTGCGCGTTTAACCGTTGGAATGGCAAATGATTTACTTAGCACGATTTGTCTTGCGACAAGTGCACCTATTATGCTCGCACCAGCTATGAATCAGCAAATGTACCGCCAGGCGATTACACAACAAAATTTGACCGCCCTTTCTGCGAGAGGTATTCATTTTGTTGGGCCAAATAGTGGCTTTCAAGCTTGTGGCGATGTGGGGGCAGGTAGAATGTCCGAGCCCGCTGAAATTTTCGAATCACTTCAATCACTTTTTGCTGTTCAGCAGGATTTAGCCGATTTAAGTGTCACCATTACGGCAGGTCCAACGCGTGAAGCTATCGATCCGGTTCGTTATATTTCTAATCACAGCTCAGGTAAAATGGGCTTTGCAATTGCCGAGGCTTTTGCAAAACGTGGGGCAAATGTCACCTTAATTGCGGGGCCTGTTAATCTGGCTACACCGAAAAATGTTCATCGTATTGATGTGACAACCGCCTATGAAATGTGGCAAGCCTCCCTTGAAAGTGCGGTCAAAAATCGCATCTTTATTGGCTGTGCCGCTGTGGCTGATTATCGAGTCACGGAAGTTGCTGATCAAAAAATTAAGAAAACCAATGATAACGATGAGCTTTCTCTTAAATTGGTGAAAAATCCAGACATTATCGCAAGTGTGGCAAGTTTAGAAAAAGATCGTCCATTTGTGGTGGGCTTTGCCGCTGAAACGCAAAATGTCGCTGAGTATGCGAAGAGCAAACTTCAACGCAAAAATTTAGATATGATTTGTGCTAATGATGTATCGGGTGGGCAAGTATTCGGACAAGATCAAAATGCCTTGCAGATTTTTTGGAAAACAGGCGAAAAAGCATTGCCGTTAGCAGATAAAAATAAATTGGCAGAAGTGTTAGTCACAGAAATTGTTGAGCATTATCACAAGTAAAATAGGCTCAAAATTCGTTAGATTTTGTGACCGCACTTTTGTATTTAAGATTTCTTTTAAAGGATAATAAGCATGAAGAAAATTGATGTAAAAATTTTAGATAGCCGTATTGGCAACGAATTTCCTTTACCAACCTATGCAACTGAAGGTTCAGCAGGTTTAGATTTACGTGCATTGCTTGAAGAGGGGATTGAGATTCAGCCAGGCGAAACTAAACTTATCCCAACAGGCCTTTCAATTTATATTGCCGATCCGAACCTTGCTGCAGTGATTCTGCCTCGTTCGGGTTTAGGTCATAAACACGGTATTGTATTAGGTAACTTGGTCGGCTTAATTGATTCAGATTATCAAGGTCCATTAATGGTGTCTGTATGGAATCGTGGCCATGAACCGTTCAAAATTGAAGTCGGTGATCGTATTGCACAATTAGTCTTTGTGCCAGTCGTACAAGCGGAATTCAATATTGTCAGCGAATTTACCGAAACTGAACGCGGTGAGGGCGGTTTTGGTCATTCAGGTAAAAAATAGACTATGGTAGAACAATTATCTCTTGTAGAAGTTGATGAGATTGCCGCGGAAATCAAACCGCCAAAAATCGAAAAACGTACGGTAAAAGAACGTCGGCAACAAGTGTTGACGGTGCTTACCCATATGCTGCATTCTGAACGGGGAATGGAGCGTATGACAACAGCGCGTTTAGCGGAAGAAGTAGGGGTGTCAGAAGCGGCACTTTATCGTTACTTCCCAAGTAAAACCAAAATGTTTGAAGCGTTGATCGATAATATCGAAGCGAATTTATTTAGCCGTATCACCACATCAATTCGTAATGAAACCAATACGATGAATCGAGTGCGCGACATTATGCAGATGATCCTCGACTTTGCGCGTAAAAATCCTGGTTTGACACGTATTTTGACCGGACATGCCTTGATGTTTGAAGAGCCTCTTTTACAGGCTCGTGTCGCGCAATTTTTCGATCGTCTTGAAATGCAATTTGTGAATATTTTACAAATGCGAAAATTACGCGAAGGGCGCGGTTTTAATGTCGATGAACGCATTATTGCGGGGCATTTAGTGACCCTTTGTGAAGGGCAGTTTATGCGTTATGTCCGCACAAACTTCCGTTTAGGCGCAAATCAAAGTTTTGAACAGCAATGGCGTTTTCTAGAACCACTTTTTGCTTAATTGACTTTAGTTGATAAATATATGATTATTCCGTGGCAAGAATTGCCAACCGAAACCTTAGAAAACATTGTGGAAAGTGTGGTACTTAGAGAAGGTACCGATTATGGTTCACACGAATTTTCGTTAGAACAAAAAAAACAACACCTACTAAACAAGATTCACAATGGAAGTGCTGTGATTGTTTGGTCAGAATTACATGAATCCATTGATATAAAAGATAAAATGGAATTTCTAAAATGAATCAATAGGAGCTTATATGTCAGAAGATGTAGAATTACTTGAAGAACAAAAGTTACAAGACGATGATCAGCAACGCGATCCTGCTCTGGATTGGTTCCTAACGCACTGTCATTTGCATAAATATCCTGCAAAATCGACCTTAATCCATGCAGGGGAAGATGCCAATATTTTATATTTCTTAATTAAAGGAAGCGTGATGGTTTCATCGAAAGATGATGAAGGCAAAGAGATGATTTTATCTTATTTAGGTGCCGGACAATTTTTTGGTGAAGCAGGTTTATTTGACGAAGGTTCGAAACGTTCTGCTTGGGTAAAAACGAAAACCCCTTGTGAAATTGCAGAAATTTCCTATAAAAAATATCGTCAGCTTATTCAAATTAATCCTGAGATTTTAATGTTCCTTACCGCTCAGTTATCAAAACGCTTGCAAAATACATCTCGACAAGTGACTAACTTGGCCTTTTTGGATGTGGCAGGCCGTATTGCTCAGGCGCTTATGCACTTGGCAAAACAGCCAGAGGCCATGACTCATCCTGATGGTATGCAGATTAAAATTACACGTCAGGAAATCGGTCAAATGGTGGGCTGTTCACGTGAAACCGTAGGGCGAATAATTAAGATGCTGGAAGATCAAAATCTAATTCATGCGCACGGTAAAACCATTGTGGTTTACGGCACTCGATAGTAAAAATAACCGTCTTTAATAAGACGGTTATGTTGTTTTTGTTACATTGATGTGATAGTTGAAATGCCTTTGTTAATTTTTATACGAAAAGCAAAAAAATACTTCTTTTAGTGCAATATCTTAATTGACAAAATAGCAGAAGACTTCTATCATAACACTGCCTTCCAATGTAGTTTCTTTGGAAGTCAGGATTGGTCTCCTGAATATACAAGTGGCTTTTAAAAGATTCTTAATCTTTTAATTTTATATCGCAGACTGGAACCCCAGAGATGCTTTAAATCTATGGTGGGCTAGGTAGAAATCCCGCAGGGATGCGATGCAGTAAGCCACTTGCTGTTAAGACCAATTCTGCTTAGTTCCACCACCCTTCAAAACAATCTTCAATTTTCAAACTTTCATTTTACTCACTTCAAACGAGAAATTCTCAGCTAAAGTGCGGTCATTTTTTACTTTATTTTTGGCAAAAAAATACCGACCCATTTCTGAGTCGGCATTTCATTTTGTGTGTGTTATTTCACTTTTTGTTTCATGGCTTCAGCCACAAGTTCAGCTTCAGGGCCGAGAACCACTTGTAAGCCATCGTTACCAATTTTCACGATACCTTTTGCACCAAGAGATTTAAGCTGCTCTTCATTAATTTTATGTTGATCGACTAAGCTTAAACGTAAGCGAGTGATACAAGCATCAATATTTTTGAAGTTATCAGCACCACCTAAAGCATCAATAAATTTGACCGCTCTTTCTTCACGAGATTGGCTCGCTGCTGGTTGTGCTGCAGTGGTTTCTTCTGCTTCTTCTGTGCGACCTAATGTTTTTAAGTTGAACGCTTTAATTGCAAAACGGAATACTGCATAGTAAATCACGAAGAATACTAAGCCTTGTACGATTAGCATATACCATTCAACGGCTAATGGGTTGCGTGATGAAAGCACCATATCCACGAGACCCGCACTGAAACCGAAGCCTGCGATCCAATGCATTGTTGCCGCGATAAAGACAGAAATACCGGTTAATACCGCGTGGATGAAGTAAAGCACTGGTGCAACAAACATGAAAGAGAATTCTAATGGCTCGGTGATACCAGTAAAGAATGAGGCAAATGCACCCGCAAGCATGATTGATGCCACTTTAGTTCTTTGACTTGGTTTAGCGCTGAGATAAATTGCTAATGCGGCACCCGGTAAACCGAACATCATGACAGGGAAGAAACCGGCTTGATACATACCGGTTACACCAACCGTTGCAGTACCTTCAGCAAGTGATTTCGCACCACCTAAGAAGTTTGGAATGTCATTGATGCCTGCGACGTCAAACCAGAATACTGAGTTCAATGCATGGTGTAAGCCAACAGGAATGAGTAAACGGTTGAAGAAACCATAAAGACCCGCACCAACTGCACCTAAATCTTTAATGCTTTCACCGAATGACACTAAACCGCCGAAAATATATGGCCAGATGTAGAGCAATACGAAGCTGAGAAGCATCATGACAAAAGATACCACAATCGGCACGAGACGTTTTCCGCTAAAGAAGGAAAGGGCTTTTGGTAATTCTACTTGATAGAAGCGGTTATAAAGTTCAGCCGAAATTACCCCGATCAAAATCCCAATAAATTGGTTATTGATTTTCCCGAAAGCGGCGGGCACTTCACTTACATCGATATGTTGTAGCTGAGCAACACTGCCAGGTGAAAGTAGAGTGGTTACCACATAGTAACCCACTAAACCTGAAAGTGCAGCAGAACCATGTTTGTCCTTAGATAAACCGAAAGCAACGCCAACGGCAAAAAGCAGGCCCATGTTATCGATGATAGCACCGCCTGATTTAATTAAAAATGCAGCAAGTTGACTGTTAGCTCCCCAGCCATCTGGGTCAAGCCAATAACCAATACCCATCAGTACAGCCGCTGCTGGTAAGACAGCAACAGGTACCATTAAGGCTTGCCCAATTTTTTGCGCATAACCTAACACATTCATTTTTTTCTCCTATTTATAGTAATGAAGTATTACTTCATATTCTAAAGTAAAAAAAAATATTTTGTACAAATGTGGTAACTTTATCTCAAAATTGAGAAGCCGATCACAATTTTTGAAATTGTACTTCAAAAAATATTTTTTTATGGTGCAAGTTTTACTGCGTTTTACTATAATGGACAAAAAGCCAAAAAGGAAACCAAGTGTTACTGTCTAATGTAGGAGTTTATATGTCGAAATTATCACATAATGAAGTATTAGATAAAATCAAATTTGGTCTTATTGCTTCTTGTCAGCCTGTTGATGACGGCCCGATGGATAAACCAGAAATCGTGGCAGCCATGGCACAGGCTTCTGTTGTTGGTGGTGCCGCAGGATTGCGTATCGAGGGCATAGAAAATCTTAAAGCAACACGCCCTACTGTGAATGTACCGATTATTGGTATTGTGAAACGAGATTTACCTGATAGCCCAGTGCGAATTACCCCATTTTTGCACGATATTGAAGATTTAGCGAAAGCCGGTGCAGACATTATTGCCGTGGATGGGACAAATCGCCCTAGACCCGTAGATATTGAAAGTGCGGTCAAAAAAATCCACGAATTAGGCTGTTTAGCCATGGCGGATTGTTCGAATTTAGAAGAAGGTTTGTATTGTCAAAAACTCGGTTTTGATATCGTGGGTAGTACGATGTCTGGCTACACAGGTGGTGCTGTACCTGAAGAGCCTGATTATCAATTAGTCAAAGATTTGAAGGCGGCAGGCTGTCGTGTCATGGCGGAAGGACGTTATAACACACCAGAGTTGGCGAAAACAGCCATTGAAATTGGTGCTTATTGCGTGACAGTTGGTTCTGCATTAACGCGTTTAGAGCATATTGTAAGCTGGTTTGCTAAAGCCATTCATTCAGCAAAAAAATAAAGGAAGAAGACATGTCATTAACAGTGGATAGTGGTCAAGCATTACAGCGTTGTTTGGCATTAGATATTGGTGGCACGAAAATTGCTTCTGCTATTGTGAAAAATGGCGAAATTGAGCAGCGAAAACAGATTTCCACGCCACAAGATGATGCCACACAAGCGATGCATCAAACCCTTGCTCAGTTGTTAAAAGAATATGAAGGGCAGTTTGATTATGTTGCCGTTGCTTCAACGGGCATTATTAATCAAGGCATTCTGACTGCACTTAATCCTAAAAATTTGGGTGGATTAGCCCAATTTCCGCTAAAAGACAGCATTGCACAGCATACTGATAAACCGATTGGGTTGCTTAATGACGTGCAAGCTGCAGCCTATGCCGAGTATCAACTACAAAATCCTGATGATGTGCAAAACTTTACCTTTATTACGGTTTCCACTGGCGTAGGGGGCGGTTTAATTCTAAATCATCGTTTACTCACTGAGCCAAACGGCATTGCTGGGCATATTGGTCATACTTTAGCCGATCCTAATGGTCCAATTTGTGGCTGTGGCCGCCGTGGCTGTGTCGAAGCCATTGCATCAGGTCGAGCTATTGAAGCAGTTTCTTCTCAATGGGATGATTCTTGTGATCCGAAAGAAGTTTTTGCACGTTTTCGTCAAAATGATGAAAAAGCAACTGCACTTGTCACACGTTCAGCTCAAACCATCGCGAATTTAATTGCAGATTTGAAGATTGGGTTAGATATGCAGAAAGTCGTAGTTGGCGGTAGTGTCGGATTAGCAGAAGGTTATTTACCGTTGGTTCAATCTTTATTAAGTGAACTTCCTGCTGTTTATCACTGCGAATTAGAAAGTGCTAAATTCGGGCAAGATGCAGGCTTGATTGGTGCAGCTTACTGGGTAAAAGATTGCTTATTACAAGCAAAAAATACGGGAGTGGTTTATGGCTAAAAATGGCAATATTTTAAATACCATCAGCTCGTTATATCGCAGTTTAACGAAAACTGAAAAGAAAATTGCGGATGCAATTTTATTAAATCCCGATCTTGCGGTGCAATGTCCTCTAGCTGAAATTGCCGCCCATTTAGAAGTCGGGGAAGCGACCTTTGTGCGTTTTTGTCGCACTCTTGGCTTTAAAGGCTTCAGTGATTTTAAATTGGAATTATCCATCGAGCTTGCGACGAAGGATGGCAAAGATAACACTGTATTAGATTCAGATATTACCGATTCTGACAACTCATTGAATATTGCGCATAAGTTGAAATCTGCCATCAATAATGTGATGGATGAAACCATTAATTTATTAGATTTTGAGCAGTTGGAAGAGGCAGTAAAAGCCATTCAGCAAGCAAATCGTGTCTTTTTATTTGGTGTGGGTACATCTGGTATTACTGCGGAAGATGCCAAAAATAAACTGATGCGTATCGGTGTGCAAGTGGATGCCACGGGTAACAACCATTTTATGTATATGCAGGCATCTTTATTAACGAAAAAAGATGTGGCAATTGGTTTGAGCCATTCTGGTTATTCTCAAGAAACTACTCATACCATGAAAATCGCCAAAGAGAATGGCGCCAAAACCATTGCGATTACGCACAGCTTGCGTTCTCCAATCACTGAATATGCCGATCTGGTTTTAGTGAATGGCAATAAGCAAGGCAAGTTACAAGGCGACTCTATCGGCACGAAGATTGCTCAATTATTTGTATTAGATTTGATTTATGCTTTATTGGTACAGGCATCGCAGGAAAGTGCGGTCAAAATAAAGCAAAAAACATTAAATGTCATTTTAGAACAACGTATTAAATAGGAGAGAAAAATGCGTAACTTAAAAGGTATTTTTAGTGCGTTATTAGTATCATTCAATGAAGATGGCTCTATCAATGAAAAAGGCTTACGCGAGATTATTCGCTATAACATTGATAAGATGAAAATTGATGGTTTATATGTAGGCGGCTCAACAGGTGAAAACTTTATGCTTTCTACGGAAGAGAAAAAACAAATTTTCCGTATTGCGAAAGATGAAGCAAAAGACCAAGTAGCGTTAATCGCACAAGTGGGTAGCGTGAACTTACATGAAGCAGTGGAATTAGGTAAATATGCAACGGAATTAGGCTATGACAGCCTTTCTGCGGTAACGCCTTTCTACTATAAATTCAGCTTCCCTGAAATCAAACATTACTACGACACCATTATTGCGGAAACAGGCAATAACATGATCGTGTACTCAATTCCGTTCTTAACAGGTGTGAACATGGGTATTGAGCAATTCGGCGAACTTTATAAAAACCCGAAAGTGCTTGGTGTGAAATTTACCGCTGGGGACTTCTATCTATTAGAACGCTTGAAAAAAGCTTATCCAAATCACCTCATTTGGGCTGGTTTTGATGAAATGATGGTACCGGCAGTATCTCTTGGTGTAGATGGTGCGATTGGTAGTACATTCAACGTAAATGGTGTGCGTGCAAGACAAATCTTTGAATTAACCAAACAAGGTAAATTGGCTGATGCGCTTCAAGTTCAACATGTGACCAATGATCTTATCGAAGGCATTTTAGCGAATGGCTTATATCTCACTATCAAAGAGTTATTGAAACTAGATGGCGTGGATGCAGGTTATTGCCGTGAGCCAATGACAGCGAAAGCGACGCCAGAGCAATTAGCGAAAGCGAAAGAGTTAAAAGCAAAATATTTATAAATTAATGGAAAAGTGACCGCACTTACTTCTTTCCTCTCTCTATCGGAGAGGAAAGAATGTCGGTGTGGTACTGATAAGGAAGGTTATTATGCGTCTCATTCCTCTGAACAATGAACAACAAGTCAGCCGTTGGGCGGCGCGTCATATTGCTGATCGAATTAATCATTTTAAACCTACTGCAGAACGTCCTTTTGTATTAGGTTTACCAACAGGTGGTACGCCACTTAAGACCTATCAGGAATTGATCAAATTAAATCAAGCAGGAGAAGTGAGTTTTAAGCATGTGGTGACCTTCAATATGGATGAATATGTGGGCTTACCAAAAGAACATCCGGAAAGTTATCACAGCTTTATGCATAATAATTTCTTCAATCATATTGATATTCAACCGCAAAATATCAATATTTTGAATGGCAACACCGATGACCATGATGAAGAATGTCGTCGTTATGAAGAAAAAATTAAATCTTATGGCAAAATTCATTTATTTATGGGCGGAGTAGGTGTTGATGGACATATTGCCTTTAATGAACCTGCGTCTTCTTTAAGTTCGCGTACCCGTATTAAAACTTTAACGCCAGATACTATTATCGCGAATTCTCGTTTCTTTAATAATGACGTAAATCAAGTACCAAAATATGCCTTAACAATCGGTGTAGGGACATTACTTGATGCAGAAGAAGTGATGATTTTAGCAACGGGTCATAATAAAGCCTTAGCCGTACAAGCAGCCGTAGAGGGCAGTATTAATCACCTTTGGACAGTGAGTGCTTTACAGCTTCATCGTCATTTCGTTTTGGTATGTGATGAGCCAGCATTGCAAGAATTGAAAGTCAAAACAGTGAAATATTTTACTGAATTGGAAGGTCGCGCGATTCATAGTGTGTTATAAGTGCGGTTAATTTTAATTGGATTTTAGGAAGGTATGATGAAGTATGCATTAATTAACAGCGTAATCTACACGAAAAATGAAGTCTTAAGAGATTATGCAGTGGTTATTGAAGGGGAATATATTCAATCCGTTATTCCACAAAGCGAATTAGAAAACGGGATTAAAACTATTGATTTAAAAGGTCATAATCTCACTGCAGGTTTTATTGATTTACAATTAAATGGCTGTGGCGGCGTGATGTTTAACGATCAAACAAGCGTGGAAACATTAGAAATTATGCAAGCCACGAACTTAAAATCAGGCTGTACCAGTTTCTTGCCAACGTTTATTACTGCACCAGATGAAGATATTAAACGCGCAGTAAGTATCATGCGAGAGTATTTGAATAAGCATAAAAATCAAGCGCTTGGTTTACACATCGAAGGGCCTTATTTGAGCTTAGAGAAAAAAGGCGTACATCGCCCGGAATATATCCGTGAAGCGACGCCAGAGATGAAAGATTTCTTATGCGATAATGCGGATGTCATCACTAAACTGACCATTGCCGCTGAAAACCCAACGGTGCAGTATATTCCTGATTTTGTGAAAGCAGGTATTATCGTGTCTATTGGCCATTCTAATGCGACTTATGAAGTGGCAAAAGCGGCCTTTCATAAAGGGGCAACCTTTGCTACTCACTTACACAATGCCATGTCGCCGATCAGTTCAGGACGAGTAATGGGCGTAGTTGGTGCAGTGTTAGATTCTGATGTTTACACGGGGATTATTGTAGATGGCGTGCATGTGAACTTTGGTAACGTTCGCTTAGATAAAAAAGCGAAAGGTGACAAACTTTGCATTGTAACCGATTCTCTTGCTGCTGCAGGTGCACCACCTGAATTGGAAACCTTCACTTTTGTAGGAAAACCGATTTATGTGAAAGACGGTCGTTGCTACGACGCAAATGGTACGATTGCAGGCGCATCAATTACCATGATTGAATCCATTAAAAATGCGGTGGAATATGTAGAAATTCCATTAGCAGAAGCAATTCGTATGAGTAATCTTTACCCAGCAAGAGCGATTGGCGTAGATGATCGTTTAGGCTCTGTTGAAGCAGGTAAGGTAGCAAACTTAGCGGTATTCACAAAAGATTATGACGTAATTGGTACCGTATTAAACGGCGAATGGAAACCAAACTAAAGTGCGGTCAAAAATAGTATTGTTTTAAACGTAATCCGATCTTTAAACAGATCGGATTATTTTTTATGACTGTAGTACGGTGATCTTACCGGTATCTACTTGGAACAATTTTCCTTTTCCCACTTGCATCTCTTTGAGTTGACCTTGAGTAATAGCGGTTACGAAAACTTGAGAACCACTTTGTTGCAAGCGTTCCGCAAGCAGGGCGCGTTTATGTTGATCCAACTCTGAGGCAAAGTCATCAATCAGAAAGATGCAATGACGCTGTTTTTGAATCATTAAATGTTCACCTTGCGCTAAACGTAGCGCACACATCAATAATTTCAATTGACCACGAGAGAGCACATCTTCTACAGGTAATCCATTGGCTTTAAAACGGAAGTCCGCTTTTTGTGGACCTGAAACCGTATAGCCAATGGTTTTGTCTCGCTCAAAGTTTTGCGCCAGTAATTCACCATATTCTGTCTCTTTCTCCCAGCCTTGATGAAAGCTAACCGTAATCTCTAATTCGGGTAAAAATAACTGGCAGGTTTTTTCAATTTCTGGGCGTAAGGCTTCTGCATATTCAGCACGCCAATCACTCACTTGGTGGGCTAATTTGGCTAATTCAATATCCCAAATTTTAATCGCAGAATAAGGCTGGTTTTGACTTAATGCGGCATTTCGCTGTTTTAATAAGCGGTTTAATGCGACCCAAGAGGAATGGAAACTATTATGGTGGTGGAATAAGCCCCAATCTAAAAATGCGCGTCGAAAACTCGGTCCGCCATTTAATAGGGTAAGTCCTTCTGGTGTAATTAATTGCATAGGTAAAAGGTGAGCGAGATCGGCAATTTTATTGCCGTCTTCACCGTTTATTTTTGCGATGGTATTGCCTTGGCGGAGTTTTTGTAAGCCAACAGACCATTGATGCTGGCTTTCTTGTATTTGGCCAAAAAGCGTGAAATGAGGTTCGTCGTAAGAAATGATGCGATTTGCGACCGCACTTTTGAAAGAGCGTCCATGTCCGAGATAAAAAATGGCTTCTAATAAGCTCGTTTTTCCGCTGCCGTTGTTGCCGACTAAAAAGTTAAAGCCGCGATCAAATTCAAGATCTACGGCATTTAAATTTCTAAATTTTTCAACAATTAAGCGGGAAATAGCCATTATTCTTAGAGGCGCATTGGCATAATGACATATTCTGCGCTTGCATCTTCACTGTTTTCAATTAAACAGCTTGATGACGCATCTGTGAGGCGAATGCGTACTTGTTGGCATTTTAAGGCGTTCAATACATCTAAAATGTAAGTCACATTAAAGCCTACTTCCATTTCTTCACCTTGATAATTCACATCCACGATTTCTTCTGCTACTTCGTGTTCAGGGTTAGATGCGGTAATTTTAAGTTGGTTTTCACTTAAGTTTAAACGCACGCTACGTACACGCTCATTAGAAAGGATCGAAGCACGTACAAAGGCTTGTTTTAAAGTTTCCCAGTTTCCTTCTATGATACGAGTTGCATTACGTGGTAATACACGACGGTAATCAGGGAAGCGACCATCAATGAGTTTTGAGGTAAACACAATGTGGTTTAAGTGAATGCGAAGATTATTCGTGCCGATTTGCAAACGAGCAAGTTCGTCACTGCTTTCTAATAAGCGATTCAGTTCTAATACACCTTTGCGAGGGAGAATAACTGAATGGGTTTGCAGATCTTGATCTAATTCGATCGTACAAACGGCAAGACGGTGACCGTCAGTTGCAACAGTACGTAATAAATTACCTTCTGTTTCAAATTTCATGCCGTTTAAGAAATAGCGGGCATCCTGGTTTGCCATTGAAAATTGGGTGGCTTCAATTAAGCGACGCAAGGTGCTTTGCGGTAAGGCAAAATCCACTTCAGATTGCCAATCCGTTAGATTTGGATATTCTTCAGCAGGCAGAGTAGTGAGATTAAACTTACTGCGGCCTGATTCTACAATGGCGCGATCTTCTTCAAAGGTAACTGTAATTTCAAATTCATCTGATAATGTACGGCAAATATCTAAGAATTTTTTAGCCGGAATGGTGAACGCGCCATCTGCCGTTGATGAAGAAAGTTGAGTATAGCTAGAAAGCTCAACTTCAAGGTCTGTACCTGTAATCGTTAAACGGTTATCTTCAATTTGTAATAACACGTTATTTAATACAGGAATATTCGGACGATTGCTTAATACGCCACAAACTTGCTGTAAGGGTTTTAGTAGATTTTCTCTTGAAATGCTAAATTGCATCATTGGCTCCTTATGCAGATAATGTGCGAATTAAATTCGCCCAATCTTCTTGAATACTGCTGTCTTTTTCACGGAATTTTGGCACTTCACGACAAGCATTTAAGACTGTCGTATGGTCGCGTTCAAAGGCTCGGCCAATTTCCGGTAAACTTTTATTGGTTAATTCTTTTGCTAATGCCATCGCAACTTGGCGTGGGCGAGTGACGGATCTCGCTCTGCTTTTTGATTTTAAATCCGCCACTTTAATTCGATAGTATTCTGCCACGACTTTCTGAATGTTTTCAATGGTAACCAAACGTTCTTGTAAGGCAAGAATATCTTTTAATGTGTCACGCACAAAATCAATATCAATGTGACCACCTTTGAAGTCTTGCATCGCTTTCACACGGTTTAATGCGCCTTCTAATTCACGAACATTGGTGCGTAAGCGTTGGGCAATAAAGAATGCCACTTCTTCTGGCAGCTCCATATTATGTTCTTCTGCTTTTTTCAGTAAAATCGCAACTCGGGTTTCTAAATCAGGTGGTTCAATCGCAGTGGTTAACCCCCAACCGAAACGAGATTTTAGGCGTTCTTCAATTTTTTCAATTTCTTTTGGATAGCGGTCAGAGGTCAAAATAATTTGACGGCCAGTTTCAAATAAATTATTGAAAATATGGAAAAATTCTTCTTGTGTTTTTTCTTTCTCTGCGAAGAATTGAATATCATCCACTAATAATGCATCAAGAGAACGATAGAATTTTTTGAATTGATCCATTTTATTATCACGCATTGCTTTTACCATGTGCTGCATAAAATTATTAGCATGAATATAAAGCACGCGAGCATTCGGTTTATTCGCTAAAATACCATTACCGATTGCGTGTAATAAGTGGGTTTTACCTAAACCTGTCCCGCCATATAAAAAGAATGGGTTTGCCGTTGGTTCACCTGGTGCAAGAGCAAGTTTTTGACCTACTGCACGGGCGAGTTGGTTTGATTTACCTTCAACAAAGTTTTCAAATAAATGTTTACGATTTAGGTGTGATTCAAATTTAGTCGGCGCATCAGATTCTTGCTGAAAATTTACCGCACTTTCTTGATGATTAGTTGTTTGAGCCGGCGCTGGTTTAGCTACTTTAGGAGCCGGTTTTACCCCTTCTTTTACGATAATTTGTAAATTTGGATTTTTAGCAAGGGCTTGGCAAATTTGATGAATCTGAGCCAAGTAATGATTTTCCACCCAGCTTTTCACAAACATATTTGACGCATATAACACCACTTGATCTTGCGAGATGACATCCGCTTGTAATGGGCGTAACCAAGTGCTGAGATCCATCGGAGAAACCTGATCTTGTAGTTGTGATAAGCAATCTTGCCATAGGGTAGAAAGGCTCACGATAAATTATCCTTATGTTATATGCGTATAAAATAAAAGCCGCAAAAGTGCGGTTAAAAATCGAAGAGAATTTTACAATAATTTAGGCAAAAGATCTTCTGTTGCTCATCAAAAAAAGACAAAAAGGTTGCTTGAGATTTTGCCCAAAATCCGTATAATTCCCACGATTTTAGAAGAAACGGAAGATTATTTCGGAATTTTCTCTTTTCTTATTTGACGAAAGACCAATTTATGATTAAAATTGCGGTCTATTTTTTATAACCCTTGTTGTGTTTTGAATATCAAAACAGTAAACCATTTTGATTTAGGTAGATTACAATGAAACGTACATTTCAACCTTCTGTATTAAAACGTAGCCGTACTCACGGTTTCCGTGCTCGTATGGCAACTAAAAACGGCCGTCAAGTTTTAGCTCGTCGTCGTGCTAAAGGTCGTAAGAGTTTATCTGCATAATCACCTCTTTTAGTGATTAAGCTAAACTTCTCTCGGGAGTTACGATTGTTAACTCCCGCTCAATTCAAAAATGTCTTCGAACAACCGTTTCGAGCAAGCACCCCTGAAATTACCATTCTCGCACGCAAAAATAATCTTGAGCATCCACGCTTAGGTTTAACTGTGGCTAAAAAACATCTTAAACGAGCACATGATCGTAATCGTATTAAACGTTTAGTTCGTGAAAGTTTTCGTTTATCTCAACATAATTTGCCTTCTTGTGATTTTGTCTTTGTGGCGAAACGTGGCATTGGTCAGCTTGATAATCAAACGTTTTTACAAACTTTGGATAAATTATGGGCACGTCACATTCGTTTGGCACAAAAATCCTCATCGCTTTAATTAAGTTTTATCAAGTAGCGATTAGCCCTTTAATCGGGCCCCGTTGTCGTTTTGTGCCAACCTGTTCTTGTTATGGTATTGAGGCGTTAAAAACACATGGATTGTTAAAAGGTAGTTGGCTTACGCTAAAACGTGTATTAAAATGTCACCCCTTAAGCGCCGGTGGATTCGATCCTGTTCCGCCGAAAAAGATTAATAATAACGATGAGAAAAAATAATGGACTCAAGACGTAGCCTATTAGTGCTTGCACTACTCTTTATTTCTTTCCTTGTTTATCAGCAATGGCAACTTGATAAAAATCCACCTGTTCAACAACAGACCACGGAACAAACAACAGCCGCCTCTTCTGATGTCCCGGCAAGTTCTTCTTCATCTGCCGAAGTAGTGGCAGACTCACAAACAAAAGGTCAAATTATCACATTAGAAAATGATGTACTCCGTTTGAAAGTGGATACATTAGGTGGTGATGTAATCAGTTCTGAACTATTAAAATATGATGCAGAATTAGGTTCAAAAGAACCTTTCGTCTTGTTAAAAGATACAAACGAGCATGTTTACATTGCACAAAGCGGTTTAATTGGTAAAAACGGGATCGATACAAAAGCAGGTCGCGCGCAATATCAAGTTACTGGCGACAATTTCAAATTAGCAGAAGGTCAAAATGAACTTTCAGTGCCATTAACATTTGAAAAAGATGGTGTGACTTATCGTAAAATCTTTGTATTAAAACGCGATAGCTATGATGTAGGTGTTAATTTTGAAATTGTGAACCAAAGTGGTAGCACAATTGAAGTTGAACCTTACGGCCAATTAAAACATACATTAGTTGAAAGCAGCGGTAACGTGGCAATGCCTACTTATACCGGTGGTGCATATTCTTCTTCTGAAACAAATTACAAAAAATACAGCTTCAGCGATATGAAAGACAAAAATCTTTCTATCGATACCAAAGCAGGTTGGGTTGCTATTTTACAACACTATTTCGTATCAGCTTGGATCCCAAATCAAGATGTAAATAACCAACTTTATAGTATTACAGACAGCAAAAATAACGTTGCGTCTATTGGTTATCGTGGTCCAGTAGTATCTGTTCCAGCGGGTGCAACAGAAACAATTACCAGCTCATTATGGACTGGTCCAAAATTACAAAACAAAATGGCTGAAGTGGCTAACCACTTAGACTTAACTGTCGATTATGGTTGGGCATGGTTCATCGCGAAACCATTATTCTGGTTATTAACTTTCATTCAAAGTATTGTATCTAACTGGGGTGTGGCAATTATTTGTGTCACCTTAGTGGTGAAAGCGATTTTATATCCGCTTACAAAAGCACAATACACTTCTATGGCGAAAATGCGTATGTTGCAACCGAAAATGCAAGAAATGCGCGAACGTTTTGGTGATGATCGCCAACGTATGAGCCAAGAAATGATGAAACTTTACAAAGAAGAAAAAGTAAATCCACTTGGCGGTTGCTTACCATTAATCCTTCAAATGCCAATTTTCATCGCATTATACTGGACGTTTATGGAAGCGGTTGAACTGCGTCATGCACCATTCTTTGGTTGGATTCAAGATTTATCGGCACAAGACCCTTACTACATTCTCCCAATCTTAATGGGCGGATCAATGTTCTTGTTACAAAAAATGTCACCGACACCAGTTGCAGATCCAATGCAACAAAAGGTGATGAACTTTATGCCGTTGATCTTCATGTTCTTCTTCCTCTGGTTCCCAGCAGGTCTAGTACTTTACTGGTTAGTGTCTAACTTAATCACTATCGTACAACAACAAATGATCTACCGTGGTTTAGAGAAAAAAGGGTTACATACCCGTAAAAAATAATCACTAACCGCACCTTTGGGTGCGGTTTTTACATATGTTAATAATGTTCAATACAAGACTAAAAGTCATTTCGTTATTTATTTTAATTGGGTTAATTATATATCCTACGTTTTCGGATAAGACCCTACTTCCTGGTGCACGTCTTGATGTTTATGTTTCCCTTGTATTAAGCATTCTTCTTTTTTTTGCCGTGATTTATTGGGAAGTGGAAAATGTCCTTTTACAAAGGAAGGCAAAGCCTAAGAGAGCTTCCAATAAAAAGAAACCCAAAGAAAATATTTTTTATCACATACTCATGAAAGTATTGGGGTATATTATTATGTGTAGTGGTTTTTTTTGTTGCTTTTTCTTACTTTCAAACACTTTCTTAACTTTCTATGTTTCCATTTGGGGACAAGAGGAAAACTATATAGCCGAGGTTACTTATAAGCGTAAAAACAAATCGATATATAGTATTTATATTTCATCTAATCAATATGGAAATGAAAGATTCACTTCTAAAAAGGTTTATAATTCGGTAGAGAATGGGCAAATACTCCAAATTTATAAAAAAAGAACGAGCTCGCTCTCCTATATTGATGCATCTGAAGTAATGAAACTTAATGCTCTTTCCAATTAATTTTTCCTCAAGATAACCGTAATATTAGAGCGGTCAATTTTTAGTGAGTTTTTATGAAAGAAACAATCGTCGCACAAGCGACAGCGCCAGGACGTGGCGGTATTGGTATTTTGCGTGTATCCGGTCCGAAAGCGGTTGAAGTTGCACAAGCGGTACTAGGTAAATGTCCTAAACCAAGAATGGCAGATTATTTACCTTTTAAAGATGCTGATGGCACAGTATTAGATCAAGGCATTGCGCTTTATTTTAAATCGCCGAATTCCTTTACCGGTGAAGATGTATTGGAATTGCAAGGTCATGGCGGACAAGTGGTATTAGATTTGTTGCTAAAACGAATTTTACAACTTGATGGTGTTCGTCTTGCGCGTCCAGGTGAATTTTCTGAACAGGCTTTTTTAAACGATAAATTAGATTTAGCTCAAGCGGAAGCCATTGCCGATTTGATTGATGCGACTTCGGAGCAAGCTGCTCGTTCAGCATTAAAATCATTACAAGGTGAATTTTCTAATAAAGTGAATCAGTTAGTGGATTCCGTGATTTATCTTCGTACTTATGTGGAAGCGTCGATTGATTTCCCCGATGAAGAAATTGACTTTTTGGCAGACGGTAAAATCGAAGCAAAATTACGAGAAATCATCAATCAACTTGATTTAGTCCGTAGCGAAGCGAAACAAGGCTCAATTTTACGTGAAGGGATGAAAGTGGTGATTGCCGGTCGTCCAAATGCAGGTAAATCAAGTTTACTGAATGCTTTAGCGGGCAGAGAAGCAGCTATTGTGACTGATATTGCGGGAACAACGCGCGATGTGTTGCGTGAGCATATTCATATTGATGGCATGCCTTTACATATTATTGATACCGCAGGGCTTCGTGAAGCGACAGATGAAGTTGAACGTATCGGGATCTCGCGTGCGTGGACGGAGATTGAGCAAGCCGATCGCATTATTTTGATGTTAGACAGTAGCGATCCGGATAGCCAAAATATTGAAAAAGTGCGATCAGAATTTTTGTCAAAATTACCGAATAATATGCCGGTGACTATCGTTCGCAATAAAGTAGATTTAAGCGGCGAGGCGGTTGGACTAAAAGAAGAAAATGGAACAACGACCATTCACTTATCAGCCCAAACACATCAAGGTGTAGATTTGTTGCGAGAGCATTTAAAACAGGCAATGGGCTTCCAAACCGGGATGGAGGGCGGTTTCTTAGCGCGCCGTCGTCATCTTGATGCCTTAGAAAAAGCGGCCGAACATTTGCAAATTGGGTTAGTCCAATTAACCGAGTTTCATGCTGGTGAATTATTGGCGGAAGAACTTCGTTTAGTTCAAGCTAACCTGAGTGAAATTACGGGGCAATTTACTTCGGATGATTTACTCGGCAATATTTTCAGTTCTTTCTGTATTGGAAAATAAACTTTAGTTTATGACTTTTTATATGTTGTGGGTCATTGCTCTTGGTCTTTCGATGGATGCCTTTGCAGTTTCTATCTCAAAAGGCTTAGCAATGCGTGCTTTTCGATGGAAACAAGCATTAGCTATCGCATGCTGCTTTGGATTATTCCAGGGCATTATGCCGGCAATCGGCTATGTTGTCGGACTGCAATTTAGTCAGATGATCCAAAATTGGGATCATTGGATTGCCTTTGTTTTGCTTGCTCTCATCGGTGTGAATATGATTCGAGAAGGACTTAGCTCGGATGATGAACCCGCTCCCTCATTGATTAGTTTAAAACACTTGCTAACACTTGGTGTGGCAACGAGTATTGATGCGTTAGCCGTCGGTATCTCTTTTGCTTTTCTTTCCGTGGACATTTTATTGGCTGTCTTCATCATAGGTTTAACAACCTTTGTCATCTCTTTTATTGGTGTAAAGAGCAGTCATTTTTTAGGGAAAAAATTCAAAAGCAAAGCAGAGATTTTTGGCGGTTTAGTGTTATTAGTCATAGCTGTGAAAATCCTACACGAACATGGTGTTTTTTAAGTGCGAATTTTCGCCTTTTAGATTATAATCTTACGAACTTTGTCTTTTTTAAAAGGGTAATAATTGAATGTTAATTGAAAAAATGCATGGCGTCGCCCATAGCTTTATCGGGAAAGCGATCTTTGCTTTACTTCCAGTTTCATTTTTAATCGGTGGGATGTCAGGCTATTTGTATGGTGGCAACGAGAGTTTTGCTGCAAAAGTAAATGGCGAAACGATCTCTCAACAAGATTTTTTAAATCGTTACAACCAAGAGTTTGAAGCGCGAGCACAACAAGAAGGCGAGAGTTTCTTAGCGAAAACTGACTCTGTGGAATTTGTGACCGCACTTCGTCAAAATTTAATTCAACGTTTAGTAGATCAAGAATTAATCCGTCAATATGCCAAAGAATTAAAATTAGGTGTAAGTGACGACATGATCAAACGTGCGATTGTAAGCGATCCTAACTTACAATCTAACGGTAAATTTGATAATACCCGTTATCAACAATTATTGACTCAAAATGGTTTAACGTCAGATACTTATGCGGCTATTTTACGTAATGCATTAACACTTGAACAAATGCAAAACGGTTTGGCTGACAGTGAATTTGTTGTGCCAGCTCAAGTAAAAGATAGTGCACAAACCTTTTTCCAAAAACGTATCGCTCGTCTTGCAACCCTTCCATTAGCTGATGAAGTGGCAAAACAAAAGGTTACAGAAGAAGAAATTAAAGCCTATTACGATGCGAATGCGAAATCACTTGTTCAACCTGAACAGGCGAAAGTGCAATATATTCGCGTTTCAGCGAATGAATTAGGTAAATTACAACCTGTCACTGAAACACAAATTGCGCAATATTATCAAGAAAATAAAGCGCAATTCATTAGCCAAAAATTAGCGCATATCCAATTAGCCACTGAGAAAGAAGCGGATGCAGTTTATCAAGAACTGCAAAAAGGCGCTGATTTTGCTGAGTTAGCAAAAGCGAAATCTGTGGATAAACTTTCTGGTGCACAAGGCGGTGAATTAGGTTGGGTAAAAGACAACGAATTACCGAAAAACTTTGAAGATGCGGCATTATTATTAAATGTTGGTCAATACAGCACACCAGTTAATGTAGATGGGGCTTACCATATTATTTTAGTGCAAGAGCGTAAAGAACGTACGTTAGATGAAGTAAAAGAGCAAATCGCGGATATCGTACGTAAAAACTTAGCAGGAAGTCGTTTCCAAGCGGTAGAAAAAGCGGTTCGTGCAAAAGCAGCTGAAAGCAGTGATTCTTTAGCTGCGGTAGCAGAAGCAGCAGGCGTGAAAGTGGAAGAAACAGATTATTTCGGTAAAAATAATGTCCCTGCGGCATTAAATTTCCCAAATGTGACTTCTGCCATTTTTGAATCAGATATTGCAAACGGCGGTGCAAATTCTGAGCCATTAACGGTTGGTGAAAATGAATTTGTTGTGGTACGTGTCGTGGATCATAAAGCTGAAGGTTTACAAAGCCTTGATGAAGCGAAAGCAACGATTGAGCAGTTCTTAAAACGTGAAAAAGCCGATAAAGTATTAGCTGAAAGAGCAGAGCAAGCGGTTAAAGCGCTATCTGCCGATCCAACCAAATTACCTGCCGGTATTAGTTTTGGTGAGCCACAAACCTTTACGTTAGTGGATAATAAAGATCCTGTGCTTTATGAAGGTGTATTTGCCATTGCAAAACCACAAGATGGCAAAGCGGCTTATCAAGTTGCTCGTAACAGCAAAGGTGATGTGGTTGTGGTTGCCCTTGAACGTGTAGAAGAACCTACTTTAAGTGAACAAGAATTAGCGAAATTTAGCACTCAACTTGTTCGTGCGCGTCAAGGCGAATTGCAAGGACAGTTAATGCAAGCATTACGTGAAAAAGCACAAATCGAGATTAATACCAGCTTTATTAATCAAGATGATTCAGAAGAAGGTGCGGCTCACTAAGCCGATTGAAATGTCATTCATCATCAATTTCTGATGGAAAATAAAAGCAAAGTGCGGTAAATTTTGACCGCACTTTTTTATATAAAACAAGGAGAAGACTATGGCTCAAGAAACCATTTTCAGCAAAATTATTCGCAAAGAAATCCCCGCCAATATTGTTTATCAAGATGAATTAGTGACCGCATTCCGAGATATTTCACCTCAAGCGAAAACCCATATTTTGATTATCCCAAATAAAGTCATTCCAACGGTTAATGATGTGACAGAACAAGATGAAGTTACCTTGGGTCGCTTATTTACTGTCGCGGCTAAAATTGCTAAAGAAGAAGGCATTGCCGAAGACGGTTACCGTTTAATTGTGAACTGTAATAAACATGGTGGACAAGAAGTATTCCATATTCATATGCATCTTGTTGGTGGTGAACCTTTAGGTAGAATGTTGGCAAAATAATGAAAAAGATCCTAATTACAGCAACGGTATTATTTTTAACGGCTTGTTCATCTGCACCAAATATTGTGGGAACCAATAAGCCAATTTTAAATATGGCGGCAAATTTAGCACCGGCTTTAGATGTTGATTTGTCTGATAATACCGCAGCCTTAAAAAATAAAACTACACAACAACTCAATGTGCTTTACCACCTTTATTGGTATAACACACAAGGTGTAACGCAAGTTTGGCCGAATCAGCAAGAAAGCCAATCAGGCAATATTTTATTGCAACCACAAGAAAAGAAAGTGTTTGAGATACTAAAACCAAGCACAGAAAGTAGCAATTATCGTCTTTACTTACAATAGTTTATGTCCACATTATTAATTGACCTTGAAGGTCATGAGCTCAAACAAGAAGAAGTTGAATTACTGGAACATCCTTTAGTTGCTGGTTTGATTTTATTTACCCGCAATTTTTATGATCGTCAGCAAGTGCAAGCGTTAATTAAATCCATTCGTCAACGAGTGAAAAAGCCTTTATTGATTACAGTCGATCAGGAAGGTGGTCGCGTGCAACGTTTCCGTGAAGGTTTCACTCAGCTCCCCGCAATGCAAGCTTTTGCGGCGTTAGTTGAGGACTCAGCTCAGCAACAGCAAATAGCAAAAGAAGCGGGTTGGCAAATGGCGGCTGAAATGGTGGCGCTAGATATTGATTTGAGTTTTGCTCCGGTGTTGGATTTAGGTCACGAATGTCATGCGATTGGTGATCGTAGTTTTGGCTGTGATGTAAAAAGTGCGGTCAATTTAGCAGCAGCTTTTATTGATGGTATGCACCAGGCGGGCATGGCAACAACAGGAAAACACTTCCCGGGACACGGCCATGTTTTAGCTGATTCTCATCTTGAAACCCCTTATGATGAGCGCGCAAAAGAAGTGATTTTTAATCATGATATTTTGCCATTCCAGCAATTAATTCAACAGAGTAAGCTTGATGCGATTATGCCGGCTCACGTGATTTATACACAATGTGATAGCCAGCCAGCAAGCGGTTCGAGTTATTGGTTAAAAGAGATTTTGCGTAAACAGTTGGGATTCCAAGGAGCGATTTTCTCTGATGATTTAGGCATGAAAGGCGCAGGCTTTATGGGCGATTTTGTGGCTCGCAGTGAAAAAGCCTTGAAGGCTGGTTGTGATTTATTATTGCTTTGTAATGAACGTGAAGGTGTTATTCAAGTGCTTGATAATCTGAAGTTAGAGGAAACAACAGAGCATTTCACAGCACGCCAAGCTCGCTTGAAATCGCTCTTTAAACAAAAATCCTTTGATTGGTCAGAACTCACAAAAACTTCGCGTTGGATTGAAAATCATCAAAAACTGACCGCACTTCAACAAGAGTGGCTTGCTTCTAAATGATTGATTGCCATCATTATCAAAAAGGCGATTGCCGTTCTTGTCAATGGCTTGAAATGCCTTATGAACAGCAACTCGCCAAGAAAGAAGAGCATCTAAAACAACAACTTGCCAAATTAGATTGTGATGATTTTATTTGGCATCCGCCTTTTTATTCCTCCGAGTCTGCCTTTCGTAATAAAGCCAAAATGGTTGCGAGTGGTGCGGTGGAACGTCCCATTCTAGGTATTTTACAAGACCCGAATGATCCACAAAGTGCGGTGGATTTATGTGATTGTCCGCTTTATCCACAACGCTTTGCTGAACTCTTTTCGATTCTAAAAGATTTTATTGGGCGCGCGGGTTTAGTCCCTTATAACGTAGCGAAACAAAAAGGTGAGCTGAAATATATTCTGCTTACAGAAAGCCAACATACAAAAAAATTGATGTTACGTTTTGTATTGCGTTCAGAAACTAAATTGCCGTTAATTCAACGTGAATTTGCAGGCTTATTGGAAAAATTACCACAACTTGAAGTGGTGAGCGTGAATATCCAACCTCAACACGCAGCGATCTTAGAAGGTGAGAAAGAAATCATTTTGACGGACCAGCACACCTTATCAGAAAGCTTTAACGGTATTCCGTTGTTTATTCGCCCTCAAGGTTTCTTCCAAACGAATCCACTGGTAGCACAAGGGCTATATGCAACGGCACAAGATTGGGTGCAAGATTTGCCGATTACTACACTTTGGGATCTCTTTTGTGGCGTTGGAGGTTTTGGACTTCATTGCGCTAAAGCTTTACAGGATAAACATCAACAAGAAGTGGAATTGACGGGGATTGAAATTTCGCCATCTGCTATTCAAGCGGCGACGCAATCCGCTCAGGTGTTAGGGCTAAACAACGTTAAATTCCAATCTTTGGATGCGGCTAATTTTGCTTTAACACAAGATGAAAACAAACCCGATTTGGTGATCGTCAATCCGCCTCGTCGAGGTATCGGAAAGGAACTCGCTGAGTTTCTCAATGAAATGCAACCGCACTTTATTCTTTATTCCAGCTGTAACGCGATTTCCATGGGAAAAGATTTGCAGCATCTAACCAATTATAAACTTACTCAAATTCAATTATTTGATATGTTCCCGCATACAGCGCATTATGAAGCACTGATATTATTAAAACGCAATGGTTAACAAAAAAAGCTAACAGAAATGTTAGCTTTTTTATTTAGAAATTTAACCGCACTTTTATTTTACTATAAATTAATGCTATTAAGAAGAATGCTGCCTGTAACAAAATAATGCATGCACCAGTGGATGCATCAAAATGATAGCTAAGTAGCACGCCTAATAGACTTGCAGTTACAGCGCTGATGATTGCGATAACGAGCATTTTATCGAAGCGATTGGTCAGTGTTAGCGCGGTGATGCCAGGCGCAATTAGCATCGCTACAACCAAAATAACCCCAACGACTTGCATCGTACTTACAATAGTGAGCGCGAGTAATGTGAGTAAGCCATAATGCAATAATTTAGGCGAGAGACCCGCAACGCGAGCATGGCTAGGATCAAAGCAATAAAGCAGAAAATCACGACGCTTTAAGCCAAGCAAAATAAAAATGATCAAGGCAATGATTGCTGTTTGAATCAGCTCTTGTCTGCTTACACCCAACACGTTACCGAATAAGATGTGTGTGAGATGTTGTGAGGTTTGGATTTTGGTGAAAAGTACCAAACCAATGGCAAACATGCCAGAGAATACAATCCCCATCGCGGTATCTTCTTTTATACGGCTGTTTTCTTTTAAATAACCTACACCTAAGGCACAGGCAATACCTGAGACAAAGGCTCCAATCACCAATGGAATACCGGCTAGAAAAGCTAATACAATACCAGGCAGGACGGCATGGGAAATGGCGTCGCCCATCAATGACCATCCTTTCAATACTAAATAGCAAGAGAGTAGCGCACAGATCACGGCAACCACTAATGCGGTGAGTAGTGCATTTTGCATAAAGTCAAACTGAAATGGCTCAGCGAAAATAGCGAATATTTCACTCATGGGCCACCGCCTTACGTCGTTTTTGACTCATTAATCCGTATTTTGGCGAAAATAGAAAAGCTAATAAAAATAACAAGGTTTGCAATGTCACGATGATACCACCAGTGGCTCCATCGAGATAATAGCTTAAATAGACACCGACGAAACCAGTGATTGCGCCTAATGCTACGGCAATTTTGATAAGAGTTTTGAACTTGTCAGTAAGTAAATAGGCGGTTGCGCCTGGTGTGATTACCATCGCAATCACTAAAATCGCCCCGACAGTTTGTAATGCCGCAACGACACAAGCACTCAAGAGTGTAAAAAAGAGAACTTTGTAAAACAGTGGTGAAAGTCCAACTGTAATTGCTTGTGTTTCATCAAAGAAAATCAGTAACAGATCCTTCCAAAAAATAAGCAATAAGACCAAGCAAATCAACATAATGATGGCTACTTGATAAATATCTTCATCGGCAATCCCGAGGATATTACCGAGAATAATATTTTGCACGTTTATTGAGGTTGGATTAAGGGAAATAATTAACAATCCCAAGGCAAAAAAGGTACTGAAAATAAAGCCGATAACGGCATCTTCTTTGAGTTTAGAAATGGATTTGATCCATAAAATGGAAAGTGCGGCCAAAATTCCGGCAAAAAAAGCACCTAAAGCATAGGGGAGTGAAAAGGCATAAGCTATCGCCACACCCGGAACCACGGAATGAGAGAGCGCGTCGCCAATTAATGACCAACCTTTCAACATTAAATAGGCAGAAAGAAAGGCACAAATGCCACCAACTGCGGCACTTATCCACATGGCTTTTTGCATATATTCATAGGAGAAAGGTTCCAGTAAATATTCAAGCATGACTTATTCCTTGTCAGACGGAGGCAGACGACAGGATTTTACAGCCGTTGCAGGCGGATCATTTTTGGTTTCGCCATAGAAGACAACAGGGCGTTCATCATCTGTGAGAACGGTTACCGCACGTTTATCTTCATCATTATGCAGATCTTCACCTAATAATTTGATGTGTCGTAATACACCACCAAAGACTTTTTCCAAATTATGCTGATTGAATGTATCTTCCGTTTTACCGGCAGCAATCACAGTACGGTTAATCATCACCACTTGATCACAGAAATCTGGTACAGAGCCTAAGTTATGAGTAGAAACTAAAATTAAATGGCCTTCAGCACGTAATTGTCGAAGGAGTTCCACAATCGCATTTTCAGTTTTAACATCCACACCCGTAAAAGGCTCATCGAGTAAGATAATTTTACTTTGTTGTGCTAACGCGCGAGCTAAAAATACGCGTTTTTTCTGCCCACCAGAAAGCTCACCGATTTGTCGTTCAGCTAAATGCTCGATGTTTACTCGCTGCATCGCTTCGAGCACTTTTTGTTTGTCTTCAGCCTTTGGAATGCGTAGGAAATTCATATAGCCGTAGCGTCCCATCATGACAACATCATAAACGGAGACGGGAAATTGCCAATCGACTTCTTCCGCTTGCGGCACATAGGCAACCAAATTTTGTTTCAACGCTCGATTAATTGGCAAACCACAAAGCGCAATATTGCCTTGTTGTGGTTTAATTAAGCCCATGATGCTTTTGAATAGCGTTGATTTTCCGCTCCCATTTACGCCAACAAGAGCACAGATTGTTCCCCCTTGTAATGCAAAGGTAACATCATAAATTGCAGTGTGCCCGTTGTTGTAACGCACGGTTACGTCATTAACGGAAATAGAAGCGGAAAGTGCGGTCATTATTTTTCAAATCCTTTGACTATGGTGGATACAGTGACATTCAGTAAGTCAATATAAGTCGGTACAGGGCCATCAGCAGCAGAAAGGGAATCGACATAAAGTACGCCGCCGTACTTAGCACCGCTTTCTTTCGCTACCTGTTGAGCAGGTTTGGCTGACACGGTACTTTCACTAAATACCACTGGAATATGATTTTTTTTCACTAAATCGATAAGTTTACGTACTTGTTGAGGCGTACCTTGTTGTTCAGCGTTAATTGGCCATAAATAGCCTTCTTTGAGATCGTAATCTTTCGCTAAATAACTAAAGGCGCCTTCACTAGTCACTAACCAACGTTGGTCGGCAGGAATCTGTGAGAGTTTTTCACGTAAAGGTTTATCGAGCTGTTTGATTTTTTCTGCATACGCCGCTGCATTTTTTTGATAAGTATCAGCATTTTGCGGATCGTATTTAACTAATGCATTTTTGATATTTTCGACATAAATCAACGCATTAGATGGCGACATCCAAGCGTGTGGGTTAGGGGCATCTTTATAAGGGCCTTCATAAATAGAAAGTGGCGTGACGCCTTCGGTTACCACAACGGCTGGTTTATCTTTGATATTTTGGAAGAAACGCTCAAACCAACGCTCTAAATTTAATCCGTTCCATAAAATTAAATCAGCAGATTGAGCTTTTACAATATCTTTAGGGGTCGGTTCATACTCGTGAATTTCTGCACCAGGTTTGGTGATAGATTCCACCGTCGCGGCATCGCCCGCAACATTTTGTGCGATATCCTGAATAACCGTAAATGTGGTCACCACTTTAAATTTCGCTTCGGCTTGTAAAGCTGCTAAACCTAGAGCGATAACAGATAGGCTTTTAAATAAATGCTTCATGAGATCTCCTTAAAAATAATGATTAATTAGCATTCTGCATAATAATATCATTTTTTACAAGCTTTTTAAATGAAAATAATTATCAAATCGATAGGTGATTAAAATTAAAAAGCGGAAAATTTTGTGCAAAATTGACCGCTCTTTTTGAAATGATTAACCACCAACTTGTTGAATTAGGCGATCCATACCAGCTTCATCATAGCCTTCTTCATATTGGGCTTCATCAACAGTAAAGTTGTGCATGCTACGCCCTGCGATACAACCGTATTGTTCCAATTTTCCTTTAGTAAAGTTAGTACGAAACGCAGATGAATGGTTATTTAAACTGATCACCCCAATGGTCGCGCGATTACATGGATTTTTATTCACAAAGACTAAATTATAGCCAGATTCGCGAATATAACCCGTTTTATTAATTGCCGCATCAAACACTTCTTCACGCACTAATTTATTGGTGTTTTTAACAAAAACGCTACGTCCGCCAGCTTGAATGAAAGCACTTGGCATATTCGAGAGGTTTTTGATTTGTGCTTTGTTAAGAGAGTATTTAGCCAGTTTTACGAGATCCATCACACTTGAAATATTGCTGTCGGATAAGCCAGAACTATCTGAAAAGCGGGTAGAGCGCATGCCTAATTCTCGTGCTTTTTCATTCATTTTTTGGATAAATTGCAAACGGCTCATGCCTGCAGAGCGAGAAAGAGCGTGAGCAGCATAGTTATCAGAATGGACAAGCATCGCTTTTAATAATTCATTACAAGAAATCGGCGTGTATTTTGGTAATTTTGTATGTGTGCCTTTAATGTAATCGTAATCGTCGTCAGTAATCGATGCAGTACAATTTGCGTTTCGATTATTTTCAAGAAACACATTTGCAGTCATTAACTTGGTGACGGATGCGATAGGTTGAACATGATTCGGTGAACTACTTTCGAGCACGCGATCATGGGTGAAATCATACACGACATAAGATTGTGCCGTTGCCATTGCTGGCACTAAACACAATACAGAAAGCACTTTTTTTAACATATCTTTTAATATTGCCAACTTAGAGAATAAAACAAAGCTTGTATTCTATCAGTTTTTGTAAGGGTTTGGGATGTGTGAAAGAGAAAAAATTTAAAGTTTTTTAACCGCACTTTTTTCTTTTGTTTTTTTTTGATTTTTGCGATAGCGATCGCAAAGAAGTGCGGTCAAAATTTTCTTTGTTTTTCAAATCTGCTAGCTTATCCGTCGGTAAATCTGTAAAATCTCGGCTCATTTTTAATATGCGAATTTTTTGTTGCTCAATTCTGAGTAACATCATCGCCGTAATGTGTAATAACGAGGCTTTATGTTAGAACAACCCCTTTCATCCGAAACGAATACAAAAAAGATTAACTTAATGGATTTAACGCGTCAGCAGATGCGTGAGTTTTTTGCTGAATTAGGCGAGAAACCATTTCGTGCGGATCAATTAGTGAAATGGATTTATCATTTTGGCGAAGATAACTTCGACAATATGACCAATATTAATAAAAAATTACGAGAAAAATTAAAAGCGGTCGCTGAAATTAAAGCGCCAGAAGTGGCGGTTGAGCAACGCTCTGCAGATGGCACCATTAAATGGGCGATGCAGGTAGGTGAACAGCAAGTTGAAACGGTCTATATTCCTGAAGCAGATCGTGCGACACTTTGTGTCTCTTCTCAAGTAGGCTGTGCCTTAGCTTGTACTTTCTGTTCGACAGCACAGCAAGGCTTTAACCGTAATTTAACGGTGTCTGAAATTATCGGTCAGGTTTGGCGTGCATCAAAAATTATCGGTAATTTTGGTGTGACGGGTGTACGTCCGATTACCAATGTGGTGATGATGGGCATGGGGGAACCATTGTTAAATGTAGCCAATGTTGTACCCGCGATGGAAATTATGCTGGATGATTTTGCGTATGGATTATCTAAACGACGCGTGACGTTATCCACTTCAGGTGTCGTGCCTGCACTCGATATGTTACGCGAAAAGATTGATGTAGCATTAGCAATCTCGCTTCACGCACCGAACGATGAGTTGCGTGATGAAATTATGCCTATCAATAAAAAATATAACATCAAAATGTTGATGGATTCGGTACACAGATACTTAGAAGTATCGAATGCTAACCATGGTAAAGTGACAATTGAATATGTGTTATTAGATCACGTGAATGATGGCACGGAGCATGCGCATCAATTAGCTCAAGTGTTAAAAAATACCCCGTGTAAAATTAACTTGATCCCATGGAATCCGTTCCCAGAGGCGCCTTATGGTAAAAGCTCAAATAGCCGTGTCGATCGTTTCCAAAAAACATTAATGGAATACGGTTTTACGGTAATTGTGCGCAAAACTCGTGGTGATGATATTGATGCCGCTTGTGGTCAGTTGGCGGGGGATGTGATCGACCGAACCAAACGTACAGCAATGAAACGTAAGTTTGGTGAAGGTATTGACGTAAAAGCTGTTAACTAAGCTAAATATAGCAATACTTGTAAAGGGAAAATGGCCAGGAGAAGAGTGATAAGATAGAGGAGTGATAAGATGAAATTAATCCCAATTAACATTCTAAGTGCGGTCATTTTTCCTTTTGTTTTTTCTGCTTGCGTTTCTCAGTCTTCTGTTGATTTTAATAAACAACAAGCAGCAAAAGCCCGAGTTGAATTGGCATTAGGCTATCTGCAACAAGAGGATTTTGTTCAAGCAAAACTGAATTTAGATAAAGCCTTTGAACATGATGACCACTATTATCTTGTGCACTCGGCACTTGCGCATTTTTATCAATTACAAGGCGATACGGAAAAAGCGAAGCAAGCTTATTTACAGGCGATTAAGTTAGATGATAAGCAAGGCGATGTGTATAACAACTTTGGTGCATTTCTATGTGGGCAAGGTGAGTTTGAACAAGCTTATTCACAATTTAATGCGGCACTTGCAGCACCAAATTATTATCATCAAGCCGATACTTACGAAAACATGGCACTTTGTGCTTTTGCTGGAAAACAAATCGATGTTTATCAACAAGCGTTGGATAAATTACGCCAAGTTGATCCTTCTAGAGCGGAAAAGCTCCGCACGCTCAAATAATCATTGCCAAAAGCCCCTTTCGACTTTAAAATTTGGTATTTAGTTTTTTATTTCTATTTCTCTATTTTTATACCTATGAATACAATCGTCGAACAAACTGAAACAACTGAAATCTCCTTTGGGGATAAACTTCGCCAAACACGCGAAGCACTAAACCTTTCTCTAGAAGATGTGGCAAAGGCTATTTCTTTACGTCCAAGCATTTTGGCAAAATTAGAAAATAATGAATTTGTCCAAAAAAATGTACCTTCAACCTTTTTGAGAGGTTACGTTCGCAGTTATGCGAAATTTTTACGTATTCCTGATGCTGAATGGACACATTTAACTTTTGGTGAAGCACATAAAAATGATTTAAGTAAAAATACACGTGCGACTCGTTCAGTTAACCAATATTCTTCTCACAGCCGTTGGGTAGGCACACTCACAACCATTATTTTACTCGCTGCTGTTGGAATGACTGGCTTATGGTGGTGGCAAAATTATCAAAAATCAAACGAAGAACGTGATAATTTAGTGCAAACCTACGTTGAAAAAGAAAAAACAGCAGAGCTACCGGCTACTCATTCGAATGAAATTCCAGTAACAGTAAATAGTCAGCCTGCGGTGTCAAGTAATGAAACTACGCCTGTAGCGGAAAAAACAAATAATGCTGCTGAACCCGCTGTTTCAACGACTCAAGAAAATCAAGCTCAACCAGTAAATATAGAAGTTTCAACCGCTGCAACTTCAGCACCTACCGTTGAACAAGCCCAAGCACCTGTTGTGGAACAAACGTTACCTAACACTGAACCAACAACAGAGCAAACTGTGCCAGATACACAAAGTGCGGTTGAAAACCCCGCTATTTCTGAAGCACCAACCACAGCGAAAGGCGATCTCGTTATTGAGATCACAAAGAATTCAAGCTGGATTAGTGTTAAAGATCAAAACCGTAAAGTATTAGCGCAAAAAGAATATAAACAAGGTGAAACCTTAACCTTTAATGGTGACGAATACGCCTTGATTATTGGTGCGCCGGGTAACGTTCGTATTACTTATAAAGGCGAAGCGTATCCGCTTACAGTTGATGGCCGTGTGGCTAAATTTAAATTACCAAAACCTTAACGAATAATTTACGAAAGAATGTCAGCAGTAAAACCTACTATCAAACGTCGTGAATCGACAAAAATTTATGTGGGCAATGTACCAATCGGTGGTGATGCACCGATTGCCGTACAATCCATGACAAATACTCGCACAACTGATGTTGAAGCGACCGTTGCGCAGATTAAATCTTTGGAACGTGTCGGTGCAGATATTGTGCGCGTTTCTGTCCCAACTATGGATGCCGCCGAAGCCTTTAAAATCATTAAACAGCAAGTGAATGTGCCATTAGTGGCGGATATTCATTTTGACTATCGCATTGCGTTAAAAGTGGCTGAATATGGGGTGGATTGCTTACGTATTAATCCAGGCAATATCGGTCGTGAAGATCGTATTCGTGCAGTGGTGGATTGCGCGCGTGATAAAAATATCCCTATCCGTATCGGTGTCAATGCTGGCTCATTAGAAAAAGACATTCAAGAGAAATTTGGTGAGCCAACACCAGAAGCTTTATTAGAATCAGCGTTACGCCATGTTGAGATTTTAGATCGTTTAAACTTCGATCAATTTAAAGTAAGCGTAAAAGCATCAGATGTTTTCCTTGCGGTGGAATCTTACCGTTTACTGGCAAAAGCCATTAAACAGCCGTTACATTTAGGCATTACGGAAGCCGGTGGCGCACGTGCGGGCTCTGTGAAGTCAGCGATTGGTTTGGGTATGTTGTTAGCAGAAGGTATTGGTGACACTTTGCGTGTCTCTTTAGCCGCCGATCCTGTAGAAGAAATCAAAGTTGGTTTTGATATTTTAAAATCGTTACGTATTCGTTCTCGCGGGATTAACTTTATTGCTTGTCCAACTTGCTCTCGTCAAGAGTTTGATGTGATCGGCACGGTGAATGCACTGGAACAACGTTTAGAAGATATTATTACCCCAATGGATGTGTCTATTATCGGTTGTGTGGTAAATGGCCCGGGTGAAGCATTAGTGTCTGATCTTGGTGTGACCGGTGGTAATAAGAAAAGTGGCTATTATTTAGATGGCGAGCGTCAAAAAGAACGTTTTGATAACGACGCGATTATTGACCAATTAGAAGCTAAAATTCGTGCGAAAGTTGCACAACAAGATCCAAAAAATCGAATTATTTAAGGAAAACTCGTGGCAAAAAATATTCAAGCAATTCGTGGGATGAATGACTGTTCCCCAACTGAATCTCCACTTTGGCAATGGATTGAAGGGCAGGTTCGCCAAATTTTAAGCAGCTACGGCTATTCAGAAGTGCGTATGCCAATCGTGGAAAGTACGCCATTATTCGCTCGTGCAATTGGTGAAGTCACAGATGTTGTCTCAAAAGAAATGTACACATTCTGGGATAATGATGAACAATTAACACTTCGTCCAGAAGGTACGGCAGGATGCGTGCGTGCTGCGATTGAACACGGTTGGATTTACAACAATGAACAACGTTTATGGTATATGGGACCGATGTTCCGCCATGAACGTCCACAAAAAGGTCGTTACCGTCAATTCCATCAAGCGGGTGTCGAAGTATTTGGTATCGCAACCCCTGAAATTGATGCGGAGTTAATTATTTTAACGGCACGTTTATGGAAAGCATTAGGTATTGATCAACATGTTTCTCTTCAATTAAATTCGATTGGTTCATTAGAAGCACGTGCAAACTATCGTTCTGCATTAGTGGCCTTCTTAGAAAATCACCAAGATTTAATGAGCGAAGAAGAGAAAGAACGTCTTGTAAAAAATCCATTACGTATTTTGGATACTAAAAATCAAGCATTACAAGATGTATTGGACAGCGCGCCAAAATTATTGGATTATTTAGACGATGAAAGTCGCGAGCATTTTGCGCAGTTATGCGGTCTACTAGATGCGGTTGGTATTCAATATGAAATTAATCCAAAATTGGTTCGTGGTTTAGATTATTATAATAAAACTGTATTTGAATGGGTGACATCAGCATTAGGTGCGCAAGGTACTGTATGTGGTGGTGGACGCTATGACGGCTTAGTTGAACAACTTGGTGGCCATGCAACAAGTGGTGTCGGTTTCGCAATGGGCTTAGAGCGTTTAGTGCTACTCGTTCAAGAAGTGAATAAATCGATTCCGGTAAAAAGTGCGGTAGATATTTACGTTGTTTATCAAGGTGAAGGTACAACATTAGCCGCATTCCAGCTCGCGGAAAAACTTCGCTCAGAATTACCGCACTTAAGCACAATGTTGCATTGCAGCGGCGGTAACTTTAAAAAACAATTTAGACGTGCAGATAAGTCTGGTGCGACTCTAGCCCTTGTACTTGGCGAAAGTGAAGTGCAAAATAATCAAGTTGTGGTAAAACACTTACTTGGCACAGCAGAGCAGCAAACCATTGATGTGGCCAATTTAATTGAACACGTGAAAGCCCAATTTTAATTTTAGAAGGATAGGAAAATGGCATATACCATTGAAGAAGAACAAGAACTGAATCAGTTAAAAGAGTGGTGGAAAGACAATGGCAAAGCCATTATTGCTGCTTTCATCCTTGGCGTAGGCGGGATGTTGGGCTGGCGTTATTGGCAGTCTTATCAAGCTAATCAAATCATGCAAGCGTCTGCTGAATATGATGCCTTAGTTTATACCACAAACAAAGATGCCGCAGCACAACAAGCTAAAGTGGCTGAATTTGTGAAAGCGCATGATAAAACTAGCTATGCGGTATTTAGCTTATTAGATGAAGCAAAAGGTTTCGTTGCAAAACAAGATTACGCCTCTGCTGAAAATAGCTTGAAACAAGCGATTGCTCAATCACAAGATGATATCTTAACTTCTCTTGCGGCGCTTCGTTTGTCTGCTGTGCAATTCCAACAAGGTCAATTTGATGCCGCATTAGCAAGTCTAAATCAAGTGAAAAGCCAAGGCTTTAGTGCGCGTAAAGATCTTTTAGCGGGCGATATTCAAGTCGCAAAAGGCGATGTGAATGGTGCTAAAGCAAGCTTTGAGAATGCACAGAAAAACGGTAACCCGTTAGAAAAACAAATGGCGCAGATGAAATTAAATAATCTGTAATATTTTAATTAGCCCGAATTGTTCGGGCTTTTTTATTGGATTTTTGATCTGATGATTCAGAAACCGATTGTACCGCCACCCGTCATTTTTATTGGCTGTGCACTTATGATGGCATATTTGCCTAATCCTTATCCATTCGAAATCAATGTGTTAGCAGTTTATTTGATTGTATCGATTTCTTCTGTCATCGCTTTTTTCAGCCTTTGGCAATTCTATAAAAGTAAAGCAAATATTAATCCAATTCACTTAGAAAAAAGTGATGTGTTTGTGGCAAATGGTATTTATCGTTTTAGCCGTAACCCAATGTATTTAAGCTTAGCGGGTTTGTTAGTGGCATGGGCAGTTTATTTGCAAAGTGCGGTCAGTTTTCTCGGTATTTTTCTGTTTATTTATCTCATCACACAATGGCAAATTAAGCCTGAAGAATACTGGTTAGAAAAGAAGTTTGGAGAGTCTTATTTAGAGTACAAGAAAAAAGTCAGACGTTGGATTTAATCGATAAAAAAATCGCCTAAAAAAGGCGATTTTTTACATTTTGAGAAGCGATTATTTAGCTGAACATCCGCAGTTTGCTAATTTTTTAGCTAAACGCTCTGCCACGAAATCCCAGTTCACTACGTTCCAGAATTCTTTGATGTAGTCTGGACGACGGTTTTGGAATTTCAAGTAGTAAGCGTGTTCCCAAACGTCTAAACCTAAAAGTGGGAAACCTTCACAACCTGCGATTTCTTTACCCATTAATGGAGAATCTTGGTTTGCGGTAGAAACAACAGATAATTTACCTTGGTTAATCACTAACCATGCCCAACCTGAACCAAAACGAGTCGCTGCTGCTTTTTCAAATTCAGCTTTGAAGTTTTCTACAGAACCGAAATCACGTTCGATAGCTGCTTTTAAATCACCTTGTAAAGTGGTGCCTTTTTTCAATGATTTCCAGAATAAGCTGTGGTTTGCGTGACCGCCTGCGTTGTTACGTAACGCGGTACGTTTTTCAGCTGGGATTTTATCTAATTGGCTGATTAATTGACCTGCACACATTTCAGAAAATTCAGCAGGTAAAGTTTCTAACACTGCATTTGCATTATTTACATATGCTTGATGGTGTTTAGAGTGGTGAATTTCCATTGTTTGTGCATCAAAATGTGGTTCTAACGCATCATAAGCGTAGCCTAATTCAGGTAGAGTATAAGACATAATATGTTCCTTTTTTAAATGAAGTTAAGGTAATGTTTTTGATAAAACAACATCAAAAAGTAACTAAATAGTAGCAGAAAATTTGATTTAGATCAGTAAATCTTTTAATTATTTGATTATCTGATGAAAAAGCTAGGAAAATTTAGTTTGTTTTAAATCAATAAATGCACCGATCTACGCCTAAATAGTTATGCCTTTTAGCCCTTAAAATCTCGTCAAAATTTCCCCTTGTGGTAGAATACCCGCTGATTTTTCATAAGATTTTATTTTTAAGGCTGAGACTATGTTTCCTGCTCATCAACTTCAATTAGAACAATTGGCGTGCCAACGTGGCGATCGCGTGTTGTTCACTGATCTTTCACTGCAATTTCAAAGTGGTGATTTCGTGCAAATTGAAGGGCACAATGGTATCGGTAAAACAAGTTTATTGCGGATTTTAGCCGGCCTTGCACAACCTGTAGAAGGTAAAGTGCGGTGGAATTCAGAAGAGATTACAAAACAACGCGAAGAATACCATCATCAGCTACTTTATCTTGGCCATCATTCTGGTGTGAAACCTGAATTAACGGCATGGGAAAATTTAAAATTTTATCAGCAGATTAGTCAAAGCCAACAAGGCACCGATATTTTATGGGATGTGTTGGAAACAGTAGGTTTACTTGGACGTGAAGATTTGCCGGCAGCTCAACTTTCAGCGGGTCAGCAAAAGCGCATTGCCTTGGCGAGACTATGGATATCGGAAGCACCACTTTGGATTTTGGATGAACCTTTTACAGCAATAGACAAAAAAGGGGTTGAAGTTTTGACCGCACTTTTTGAAAATCATGCTAAAAAAGGTGGAATGGTGATTTTAACGAGCCATCAGGAAGTACCAAGTAGCCTATTGAAGAAAATCAATCTTGCTGATTATAAATATAACCCTTAGATTTTTATGATATTTTTACAGATTATAAAGCGAGAGCTGAAGATTGCGACCCGTAAGCAAGCGGAAATTTTAAATCCGCTTTGGTTCTTTTTGATCGTCATCACGCTATTTCCATTAGTTATTGGGCCGGATCCTAAGTTACTTTCTCGCATCGCACCTGGAGTTGCTTGGGTGGCGGCATTGCTTTCTGCGTTACTGTCTTTTGAGCGTTTATTTCGAGATGACTTTATTGATGGCTCTTTAGAACAATTGATGCTCACGGCTCAACCTTTAGCATTAACGGCACTCGCAAAAGTCGTTGCACACTGGTTGTTAACTGGTTTGCCGTTGATTCTGCTTTCTCCGATTGCCGCTTTATTGCTTTCGTTAGAAGTGAATATTTGGTGGGCATTGGTGCTTACACTCTTAGTGGGCACACCGATTTTAAGCTGCATTGGCGCAATTGGCGTGGCATTAACGGTGGGGTTGCGTAAAGGTGGCGTATTGCTGAGTTTACTTGTGGTACCATTATTCATTCCGGTTTTAATTTTTGCTTCAGCAATTTTAGATGCCGCTACGTTAAATCTCCCTTATGGTGGACAGCTTGCTATTTTAGGTGCAATTTTGGCTGGTGCGATAACCTTATCGCCTTTTGCTATTGCCGCTGCACTACGAATTAGTTTAGATAATTAATCATCATGACGGTGAAAGTGCGGTCAGATTTTTAACTGTTTTTTATTTTTTGAATTAAGGATCTTTTATGTGGAAGTGGTTACATCCTTACGCAAAACATGAAACCCAATATCATTTATGTGGCAAATTAAGTCCATTTTTTGGTGTGATTGCGGTTTTATTATTGGCTGTTGGAATCGTTTGGGGTTTAGCTTATGCTCCGGCAGATTATCAGCAAGGCAATAGTTTCCGAATTATGTATGTCCATGTGCCTGCAGCGATTTGGTCAATGGGTGTGTATGGTTCTATGGCTGTGGCTGCCATTATTGCGTTAGTTTGGCAAATTAAAGCCGCTCATCTTTCAATGATAGCGATGGCACCGATCGGTGCAATGTTTACCTTTATTGCCTTGGTAACAGGTGCAATTTGGGGCAAGCCAATGTGGGGAACTTGGTGGGTGTGGGATGCGCGTTTAACCGCAGAACTTATTCTTTTCTTCTTATATATCGGTGTATTAGCGCTTTATTCTGCATTTTCTGATCGTGCCGTGGGCGCAAAATCAGCGGGTATCTTGTGTATTGTTGGTGTGGTGAATTTACCAATCATTCACTTTTCCGTAGAGTGGTGGAATACCTTACATCAAGGGGCAAGTATCACGAAGTTTGAAAAACCATCGATTGCAACGCCGATGTTAATTCCACTGATTTTATGTATTTTTGGATTTTTATTTTTATCCATTTGGTTTACGCTTGTGCGTTACCGCGTTGAATTGCTAAAAGAAGACAGTAAACGTCCATGGGTAAAAGAGTTAGCAAGTAAGCTGAAATAGTTTTTTATTTTTATTTTAGGGAGCGGAAAATGTTTTTCCAAAGTTGGAGTGATTTTATCAATATGGGAGGCTACGGTTTTTATGTGTGGCTTTCCTATGGCATTAGCCTCGTGACAATGATCATTTTGGCGATACAAAGCGTCAAGGGTCGTAAAGCAGTATTAAAAGAAGTATTACGCGAGCAACAACGTGAAGCCCGTTTAAACCAAGCAAATAAAGGAAATACGCTATGAATCCAAGACGTAAATCAAGACTTTCGATCATCATCTTTGTGATTTTAGGTATTTCGATTGCGACAGGTTTGGTGCTTTATGCGCTTCGCCAAAATATTGATTTATTTTATACCCCTTCGGAAGTTGTAGAAGGGAAAGACGGAAATCCTGATCAAAAACCTGAAGTTGGGCAACGTATCCGTGTTGGTGGTATGGTGGTTGAAGGCTCTGTTAGTCGAGATCCGAAAAGTCTCAAAGTTCGCTTTGATGTGAATGATATTGGTCCATCCATTACAGTAGAGTACGAAGGTATTCTGCCGGATCTTTTCCGTGAGGGACAGGGTATTGTTGCGCAAGGTGTGTTAAAAGAACCAACCTTATTAGAAGCAACAGAAGTGCTTGCTAAACATGATGAAAATTATGTGCCGCCAGAATTAGGTGAGAAAATGAAGAAAATGCATAAACCAATGGGGGCAGAACTAAAAGGCGAGAGTGAAGCCGATCGTCGTTATAAAGAAACCCAGCAAAAATCGCAAGAAGGTCGCTAATGATTGCTGAATTAGGAAATTATGCGCTTGCTTTAAGCCTTGCCGTTTCATTCTTTTTAGCCATTCTCCCATTATGGGGAGCTGAAAAAGGTCATCCTCAACTTATGTCATTGGCTCGTCCAATGACTTATGGTTTATTTTTTACTTTAACCATTGCGTTTGCAGCATTGTTCTATCTGTTTGCTGTAAATGATTTCAGTGTGCAATATGTGGTAAATAACTCTAACAGCAGCTTGCCGATTTATTATCGTTTATCTGCAGTTTGGGGCTCACATGAGGGGTCATTATTACTTTGGATTTGGTTATTAACACTTTGGGGTGCAGCAGTAGCCTTATTTAGCAAACACTTGCCACAGGAAGCAGTAGCTCGTGTATTAGGTATTATGGGGATTATTAGCATCGGCTTTTTACTCTTCGTATTATTTACCTCAAATCCGTTTACCCGTACATTCCCTGATTTCCCAGTAGATGGCAAAGAACTCAACCCAATGTTGCAAGATGTGGGCTTAATTTTCCACCCACCATTACTTTATATGGGATATGTTGGTTTTTCTGTTGCCTTTGCCTTTGCGATCGCCTCATTAATGACGGGTAAATTAGACTCAGCTTGGGCTAGATGGTCACGTCCTTGGACGATCGCAGCTTGGGTGTTTTTAACACTCGGGATCGTGCTTGGTTCTTGGTGGGCGTATTATGAGCTCGGCTGGGGCGGCTGGTGGTTCTGGGACCCAGTAGAAAACTCTTCTTTAATGCCTTGGCTTGCAGGAACCGCATTAATCCACTCCTTAGCGGTGACTGAAAAACGTGGCTCTTTTAAAGCTTGGACTGTGCTTTTAGCAATCCTTGCTTTCTCACTTTGCTTATTGGGTACGTTCTTAGTTCGTTCTGGTATCTTAGTGTCAGTACACGCCTTTGCTTCAGATCCAACACGTGGTTTGTATATTCTTGCTTATTTGGTTGTAGTGATAGGTGGCTCGTTAACCTTGTATGCTTATAAAGGCAACCAAATTCGTTCACGTGATAATGCGGAACGTTATTCTCGTGAAACCTTATTGTTATTAAATAACATCCTATTAATGACCGCACTTTGTGTGGTGTTCTTAGGAACGTTATTGCCGTTAGTTCACAAACAATTAGGTTTGGGATCTATTTCGATCGGTGCACCATTCTTTGATCAAATGTTCTTGATTATTATGACTCCATTTGCCTTATTACTGGGTATTGGACCGTTAGTAAAATGGCGTCGCGATCAGTTCTCTGAAATTCGTACACCGGTTGTTTTGAGTGTCATTATGATGGCGATTGCAGGTTTTGCTTTACCGTATTTCTTACAAAATAAACTCACCGTCAGTGCTGTACTTGGTACCATGATGTCCGTCATTATTGTGTTACTGAGTCTATATGAAATGAAACAACGTGCAACACACCGCGAATTTTTCTTTAAAGGTATTACCAAACTTTCTCGTTCCCATTGGGGAATGATTTTGGCTCACCTTGGTGTGGCGATGACTGTTTGGGGAATTGCCTTTAGTCAAAACTTCAGTGTAGAACGTGATGTGCGAATGGCTGTGGGTGATACGGTACAGATTGCTAACTATGACTTCAAATTTGCAGGCGTGAGTGATGCAAATGGTCCTAACTATATGGGCGGTAAAGCACAAATCGACATTTCAAAAGCAGGTAAACCGGAAGCAACATTATTTGCTGAAAAACGTTTTTATACCGTCAGTAAAATGCCAATGACGGAAGCAGCAATTAATTGGGGCTTTACTCGTGATCTTTATGTCGCTTTAGGTGAAAAAATAGATGATAACTCATGGGCACTACGTCTTTACTATAAACCATTTATCCGTTGGATTTGGATTGGCGGATTGTTTATGGCATTAGGTGGCTTGCTCTGTATGTTTGACCGTCGTTATCGTTTTAGTCGATTAGTTAAACAGTCTTAATTGTAATAAGGGGCGTATGCCCCTAGAAATAGATGTGAAATTGATAGTGTTATGAATAAAAAACTACTTATCCCACTTATTATTTTTCTTGCCGTGGCTGCAGCTTTTTTAGTTCAGTTAGGACGTAACGCGCAAGGAGATGATCCAAAAGCGTTAGAATCTGCGCTTGTGGGAAAACCTGTGCCACAGAAAACATTAACGGATTTATTGGAAAATAAAACCTACGGTAATGAAATTTTCCAACAAGGCAAACCGATTCTCTTGAATGTGTGGGCAACTTGGTGTCCAACTTGTTATGCCGAGCATCAATACTTGAATCAATTGGCTAAACAAGGTGTAACAATCATTGGTATCGACTATAAAGATGAATCACCAAAAGCTGTAAAATGGCTAAAAGATTTAGGCAATCCTTATAGTCTTGTGCTTAAAGATGAAAAAGGTTCTTTTGCATTAGATTTAGGGGTTTATGGTGCGCCGGAAACATTTATCGTTGATGGTAAAGGCGTGATTCATTATCGCTTAGCGGGTGATGTGAATGAACGCGTTTGGAATGAGACCTTAAAACCGATTTATGACAAATTAGCGGAGAAACCATAATGAAAAAATCATGGCTTTTTTTAACCGCACTTTTTGTGAGTATCTCAGCGACTGCCTCTATTGATGCACTGAATTTTGCCTCGCCAGATCAAGAAAAGGATTATCATCAATTAACGCAAGAGCTTCGTTGCCCTCAATGTCAAAATAACAATATTGCTGATTCGAATGCAACCATTGCAGTAGATATGCGTGGTAAAGTGTTTGAGCTGTTACAAGAAGGCAAAAATCGAAATGAAGTTGTCGATTATATGATTCAACGTTATGGCAATTTTGTGACTTATGATCCACCAATGACGATGTCAACAATCGTATTATGGATTGCCCCAATTTTGTTAGTGTTGATTGGCATTTTATTTATATTTAAACGTAAATCAAAAAGCCCAAGTGCGGTCAATTCTGACGCGATTTTAGATGATGAAGAGAATGCACGTTTATCGGCTTTACTCAAAGAAAAGGATAAATAATGAATTTTGCATTAAGTATTATTGTGCTCACGTTAGTCGTGGCATTGATTTGTTTTTATCCCTTGTTGCGTTCTGTTAAAGCGAAAGAAGATAAAAAGCGTGATGAATTAAATAAAGCACTGTATTTTTCTCGCTTAAAAGAGATTGAGCAAGATAATCAGCAAGGTTTAGTTGAGAATGTTGAACAACTCAAACAAGAGCTACAAAAAACATTATTGGAAGATATTCCTCAACAAGAAACACAAACCATCGATAAAAATGCCCAAAATTACGGTAAGTTGTGGTTTGTTTCTGGTTTATTAGGTTTGGCCATTATTGCAGGGGGAGCTTATTTCCCTCTGGGATCTTGGAAAGCCGAGGATATGATGGAAAAGACATTGGCAAAATTACCTTATTTCTTTGAACGAATCAAAGAAGAAGACACAAACCCAATGACAGATGCAGAAATGCAGCAATTTTCGACCGCTCTTCGTTTGGATTTACAAAAAACACCAAAGGATGCTAAAAAATGGTGGTTGTTAGGTCAGGTAGGGATGAATTTAGGTAATGGAAAATTAGCCTTTGATAGTTACCAACAAGCGAATAAGCTTGAGCCGGATAATTTAGATTATAAGCTTTCTTATGCGCGTATGTTAATGTCTTCTGAAGATCAAACGGATAAACTGAAAGGTAATCAGCTTTTACGTGAGATTATTCGTCAAGATCATTCTAATCCTGAAGCATTAAGTTTACTGGCTTTCAGTTATTTTGAAGGTGAGGATTATAAAATGGCGGCAGTAACCTGGGCAATGATGTTACGTTTATTGGAACCAGATGATCCTCGTGTGCCAATGCTTGAAAAGAGTATTCGTGCAGCACGTGATGCCCTTGCTTTACAGGAAGAAGAAAAAGCAAAAAGCGTCACACCGGAGAAATAATGAAACCTCAATTATTAGGTTTTCACCATATTGCGATTATTGCTTCGAACTATGCACGTTCGAAGCATTTTTATATGGATATTTTAGGGGCAAAACAGCTGAATGAAACTTATCGGGCAGAACGAGATAGTTATAAATTAGATTTAAGTTTTCCTGATGGGAGTCAAATAGAGCTATTTTCTTTCCCAAATTCTCCTCAAAGAGTAACCAGCCCTGAAGCCTGTGGTTTACGGCATTTGGCATTCAAAGTAGAAAATATTGATGAGTACGTAGCTTATCTTTTAGAGAACGGAGTTTCTTGTGAACCAATTCGGCTTGATGAATTAACCAGAATGAAGTACACTTTCTTCCGAGACCCGGATTATTTACCAATTGAATTATACGAGAACAATTATTAGCTTAGGGAATCACATTAGTATTATGAGTCATATTAAGAAAAAAATTGGGATTTACTCATTTTGTATTTTGGCATCATCAGCTGTTTTAGCCGAAGGTAGTAGTGTTGTATATGCAACAAAAGTAAAATCACCTGAAAATAATCTTTCAGTCAATGTTTCTGAAAGTAATGTTTCTGAAACCGTGAAATATATTGATGGAAAAGGACAGCGAAGTTTAGATCCTAAATCTGAAAAAGATATGGAAGAGTTGGCCAATAGCGTTGAATTTGAAGTATATAAATTTAACGAAACGGCGGCATCAAAAACAACGTTTCTTTCACCCGCAGGGATTTGTAGTGGTTTTAAAAGTGATGATGGCGTAGATGTTACGAACACCAGTAATTATTACATTAAACCTAATGATGCCAGCGAATATTATGGTAGTGTGTTAGGTGCAACGATTTATAAAAAAGGCGAGACAAAACATTCACAGTATGTGCCTGTTTATGCAATCAGAAATGCGAATGTAGCAAAATACATTGAGCAAAATGAGGACCCGAACATTAGAAAAAAAGCCAATGCTCGGATTAAAGAAGGCAGAGAAACACTTAATAAAGTGGTTTGTGATAAAAGGTAGCGTTATGAAAAAATTAGTTTCTATTGCAGCTCTATCTGTTTTAACAGCTTGTACAGCTCCCCAAGAGGCATCAACTATTGGAAATGGGGCTGCAGCGTACGATATGAATACCGTGCAGGATTATAATGCTCGAGTAACAAGTGGTAATACGGTAAGCGCTCAAGAAAAAGCGAAAGTTGCACAAAGAGACAGTATTCCAAATGAAATGAATGCGAGTGATCATCGCTCTAAACAGAGAGGGTATTCTCGTGTCCCTGTTGCGATAATGCCTAGTGTCGGTGTTGGCTATTGTCGCCACTGTTGGTAATTAAATTGATACAAAATAACCGCGCTTGAAAAAGTGCGGTTATTTTTTTGCTTGTTTATAAGCCTAAAATTGATTTCACAAAAGGAATAGTCAGATTTCGTTTGGCTTGTAGTGAGGCTTCATCGAGTTTCACTAATGCTTCTTTTAGTGTCGCCATATCACGATCTAAACGCGTGAATATAAAATTGGCAGTATCATCTGAAAGTATGATACCTCGTTGATGGGCATTCTGTTTCAATACTGCAAATTTTTGTTCATCGCTGAGTGGAATCAATTGATAACTTTCTCCCCATTTTAAGCGAGAAGCAAGATCCGGTAATTTAACGGGTAGGGCAGTTGGAGATTGATCTGCACTGACAACTAATAAGGTTTTACCATTAGCCTTAATGCGATTAAAAAGATCAAATAAGGCAATTTCCCATTCTGAATTTCCAATAATTGTTTGCAAATCGTCTAAGCAAACCAGTTCTTGCTGTTCTAAATTTTCAAAAACCGCCGTGGAAAAATATTGTGATTTACTCAGCGGGACATAGATGGCACTTCGTTGTTGCTGAATATATTCATTACAAAGTGCGCGCAAAAGATGGGTTTTCCCAACGCTTTGGCTGCCCCAAAGGTAGAAGAATTGTTGTTGTAAATCAGTCATGTTTTGACGTAAAGAATTAAGCAATAATGCATTATTATCGCTATAAAAATTCTCAAGCGTTTCATCATCAATTTGATGAATAGGTAAAGAAAGTTGCTGATTCACGGATTAACGAGTTGATTTAAAATAAAAAAGAAAGGGCTAAATTTTCATTTAACCCTTTTGTTTGGGAAGTTTTATTCTACTTCATTTTTTGCTTTTGGCAAAATCAAGTTCAGCACAATGGCAACGATGGCACAAAGGCTAATCCCTTTCAGGGAAACAACATCTCCGACGTTGACAAACATATTCCCGATCCCGAACGTCATTACCACGGAAATGATGCAAAGATTACGAGGTTCGGTCACATCTACTTTGCCTTTAATTAAGGTGCTCATCCCAACAACGGCAATCGAACCGAATACCAACATCATAATGCCACCCATTACGATGGTTGGAATTGTAGAAAGGAATGCGCCTACTTTACCACAGAAAGAAATTGCAATTGCCCATACAGCTGCCCAGGTCATAATGTTTGGATTAAAGTTACGAGTTAGCATGACTGCACCGGTTACTTCTGCATAAGTAGTATTCGGTGGACCACCAACTAATGATGCAGCAGCAGTTGCCACACCATCGCCTAATAGGGTGCGATGTAAGCCTGGTTTTTTAAGGAAATCTTTACCTGTTACAGAACTGATTGCCATAATACCACCCACGTGTTCAACGGCTGGTGCGATAGCAATTGGTAGCATATAAAGAATCGCTTCTAAATTAAATTCTGGTTTGGTTAACTCAGGTAATTCAAACCATTTTGCATCTAAAACAGGTTGGAAATTAATTAATCCTAGGAATAAACAAACCACATAGCCAGCAACGATACCAAACATAATTGGAATCAGTTTCATCATTCCTTTAGCAAACACCGCAACAGAAAGGGTGGTGACCAAGGTAATCATCGAAACCAATACAGAGTGCTCATAGCTGTATGCACTGTTTTTACCTAATGCCATATCAACAGCAACAGGTGCAAGCCCCATACCAATAATGATAATTACGGGACCCACAACAACAGGCGGGAAGATGCGTTCGAGCGCAGCACTACCACGTAATTTCACTAAGGTTGATAGCGCGAAATAGACGAAGCCTGCGCAAGCAAGTCCCCCCATTGTGGTTGGAATGCCCCAAGTTTGTACGCCATATTGAATAGGCGCAATAAAGGCAAAAGAGGAGGCTAAGAAAATAGGAACCTGTTTACCGGTACAAAGTTGGAAAAGTAGTGTACCGATACCTGCGGTTAGAAGGGCTGTATTAGAATTTAATCCGGTGATTAAGGGAACTAATACTAAGGCGCCAAAGGCCACAAATAACATCTGTAAACCGACAAACGCTTGTTTGCCCATGCTTTGCACCTCAACAGGTGCGGTTGTAGTTTGATTACTCATTTAGTTTCAACTCTCGGTTTGAATTAACTGAAAGTGCGGTCGGTTTTAATGCTTTTTTAGCTTTTGTGTTTTCACGCACGGAAAAAAGACGGCCATAAATGCCGTCTTATTAAAAGGGAATTATTTCGTCCCAAAAATCTTATCGCCTGCATCACCCAAGCCTGGAATGATGTAGCCTTGTTCATTTAAGTGATCATCAATCGATGCACAATAAAGTTCAATATCCGGATGTGCTTTTTCTAATGCTTTGATTCCTTCTGGTGCCGCCACTAATACTAATACTTTGATATGTTGGCAACCTTTTGCTTTTAATAAATCAATTGTGGAGATCATTGAACCACCGGTTGCAAGCATTGGGTCTACAACGATAGCTAAACGTTCTTCTAAATCACTCGCGAGTTTTTGGAAATAAGGGACGGGTTCAAGGGTTTCTTCATTACGATAAATCCCAACCACACTGATACGAGCACTTGGAACGTGTTCTAATACACCATCCATCATACCAAGGCCAGCACGTAAAATTGGCACAACGGTGACTTTTTTACCTTTAATACGTTCAATTTCAACTGGGCCATTCCAACCTTCGATAATCACTTTTTCTGTTTCAAGATCGGCAGTGGCCTCATAGGTGAGTAAGCTGCCCACTTCAGTGGCAAGTTCACGGAATTTTTTGGTATCAATATCAGCTTCGCGCATCACGCCTAATTTATGTTTAACAAGCGGATGTTTAACTTCAACAAGTTTCATCTTTTTTCTCCCTTTTAAAAAAACAAATCGAAGAATTCTATATCAGAAATATTGAATTTCCTAGTGTTTTTATTATGACAGTTCGGTATAAAAACGGTGATAAAATTGACCGCACTTTGCTATTAAATACATCCACCACAGCTCCCACAGCGCCAATCTTCCTTATTCACCGCTTGATAGAATGCTCGCATGGTTTCTTCTTCTAAAGGGATATTGTGCTCAATAAAAACATCCGAGAGCCAATCGATGTTTTCCACAATCCAATCATCTTCCATTAAGCCTTCTCGATAAAGCTCATCTTCGGGATCCATAAAATTATAAATATTATTTGTACCCATATCTTTATCTCGACGTTCAATTGGCAGTACCACAGGTAAACCGAGATAACTAATATCCCAATGACCTAGACATAGCGTATTGCCTTTTGATGACCAACTAGCGTTGAATGGATTGTCACTCATGTTGAAATGTTATAAGAAAAGTTGAAAAGTAGAGAAAGTATAGATCTAAAGACGAATTTAATCATACTTAAAAGAAGGTAAATGATTTGATAGAGATCAACGCGCGGTCAGAAAATTTAATGGATTTTTCACAAATAAAAAGCGGCTAATTGCTTAGCCGCTTTTGCATGATTATTAATTTAATTATGCTGCTTTTTTCGGTTTAAAGAAAATCATCGTAAAGATTTGCCAGAAGAAAGCTAATGCACCGAAGATGAAGACGACGTCGCCACCGAAACGAACCCAACGTAGGGTATCGAATAGAGGTTGTTGCATAAATTCTTCACTACGAGCATACCATAAGCCTTCAGAGATACTTGCATAACCTTGAATAATACCGATAGGTAATAAGCTTGATACGATCATTAACACTAAACCGCCATTTAACAACCAGAAGCCCCATTTCATTAATTTATCGTTAAATGGTGTATCTGGGCGTAAATAACGAGCAATTAAGAAGACGAAACCTAATGCTAAGAAACCATATACACCGAATAATGCAGCGTGAGCATGAACGGCAGTGGTGTTCAAGCCTTGGATATAGTAAAGCGAAATTGGTGGATTGATTAAGAAACCAAATACGCCAGCACCTAACATATTCCAGAATGCTACGGCTACGAAGCAGTAAAGAGGCCATTTTAAGCGATCCATCCAAGGTGCTTTTTGTTTCATTGCCCAGTGTTCCCAAGCTTCATGACCTAATAACACTAAAGGTACCACTTCAAGTGCAGAGAATGATGCCCCTACAGCAATAATTGGAGTAGTTGCACCCGCGAAGTATAAGTGGTGGAAAGTACCTGGAATACCACCGATTAAGAACAATGCTGCTTCAGTAATGGTTGCCACAGTCGCAGTACGACGTGAAACTAAACCTAAACTTACGAAGATGAATGAAAGTGCCGCTACAGAGAATACTTCAAAGAAGCCTTCTACCCATAGATGAACTACCCACCAACGCCAGTATTCCATCACAGAAATGTGAGTGTGTTCGCCATAGAATAATGCAGGGCCATAGAATAAACCGATCGCAATTACAGAGGCGAAGAATAATGCCAATAAGTTTTTATCACCCGGTTGTTTGAATGCGTTCACTGTACCGCGAAGCATTAAGACTAACCAGAATAAGATGCCTGCGAATTTCACTGCTTGCCAGAAACGACCTAAGTCAATGAATTCATAGCCTTGGTGACCGAACATGAAGCTCCATTCTTCTGGAAGAATATGCGCAATTGCTAAGTAGCTACCAGTGAATGAACCGACGACTAATACCACTAATGCCCAGTATAGAACATCCACACCCAATTTTTGGAATTTCGGATCTTTGCCGCCATTAATGATTGGCGCAAGGAATAAACCACCCGCTAAGAATGCCATTGCAATCCAGAATAAGGCTGCTTGAATATGCCATGTACGTACTAATGAATATGGGAAGTATTGAGAAATATCAATACCATAGAATTCCTGACCTTCAACTGTATAGTGTGCAACAACCGCACCTAATGTGACTTGCAAGAGGAAAAGTGCAAGTACGGTGAAGAGGTATTTGCCCAATGAACGTTGAGAAGGGGTAAGTTGTAATTTTGTGAGTGGATCGAACTCAGGTGTAGGTGGTTCTTTTTCATCTTCACGTTTTTTGAATGACCAAATCCAAACCACGAAACCAATACCTGCAATGAGGAATACCACACTCGCAATAGACCAAATCACGTTTTCTGGTGTTGGTACGTTATTAATTAACGGCTCATGTGGCCAGTTGTTGGTGTAACTCGCGTGAGTATTTGGACGTTCAGCAGATGCAGTCCACGCTGTCCAGAAGAAGAATTTTGCTAAGTCTTTACGAGCTTGTAAATCAGGAAGGGTATTATCCTTCATCGCAAAGTGTTCACGAGTCACTTTGGTTGCAGGATCATCACCGTATAAAGAGATGTAGTATTGTGCTGTTTTGTCCATTGCCGCTAAGCGGGTGTTCGAAAGCACAACGGTACCGTTTTCAACTTTGCTACCACGATATTCTTTGGTTAGACGCGCTTTTAATAACGTTTGTTGTTCATCATTTAAATCAGCGAAGTTTTTACCAAATTCTTGATTCGCTGTAATATCCAACCAGTTAATTAATTCACGGTGAAGCCAATCTGCCGTCCAGTCTGGTGCTTGGTATGCACCGTGGCCCCAAACAGAACCTACTTGCATACCACCAGTGGTTTGCCAAGCGGTTTGACCATGTAAAATATCATCGTGAGTAATCACTTTTTCGCCAGATTCAGAAACATATTGTTGCGGAATCGGTGGTGCTTCACGATAAACTTCGAACCCATAGTAACCGAGAATGGAGAAGGCTCCAATCAATACGGCGACTAATAGGTACCAGAACTTTTTATACTGTCCCATTTTATCACTCCTAGATTATTAGAAAATATCACTTTCTGATGATTAAATGTCGTAGATAATCATCAGAACCTAGATTTTACGCCAAGTAAAATACTTGAGCAATTATATCGGCTATCGATTGATGAAAATATTACCTAAAACAGAGTAATTTAATCGGGTAATAGGAAATGCTGAATAAAAAGATAAAAAATACGGTCAAAAACCTATTGATTTTTGACCGCACTTTATTTGAAGAAGGGATTAACGTTTAAACATGCCGCCTAAACCACCGAGGCCACCTAAGCCGCCTCCGCCCATTAAGCCTTGCATGCCACGCATCATTTTCGCCATTCCACCTTTGCGCATTTTCTTCATCATGCGTTGCATTTCGTCAAATTGTTTCAGCAACTTATTCACATCTTGCACTTGTGTACCAGAACCTAATGCAATACGACGACGGCGAGATCCTTTGATAATATCTGGATTGGCACGTTCTTTTAAGGTCATGGAATTAATAATAGCTTCCATTTTGATGAACATTTTGTCATCTACTTGATTTTTGACATGATCCGGTAAGTTTTTCGCACCCGGTAATTTTTCAAGCATCGACATCATGCCACCCATTTTTTTCATTTCGCGAAGCTGTTCACGGAAATCGTCTAAGGTGAAATCATCGCCTTTCTTGAATTTTTGCGCCATTTTTTCCGCTTTTTCGCGATCCACTGAACGTTCCAGATCTTCGATAAGGGAAAGCACATCGCCCATGCCTAAAATACGCGACGCTACGCGATCAGGATGGAATGGCTCGAGGGCTTCTGTTTTTTCACCCACACCAAGGAATTTAATCGGTTTGCCGGTGATTTGACGAATAGATAAAGCCGCACCGCCACGCGCATCACCATCCACTTTGGTTAAGATAACCCCCGTAAGTGGCAAGGCTTCATTGAAGGCTTTTGCTGTATTAGCCGCATCTTGACCGGTCATCGCATCAACGGTGAAGAGCGTTTCAATTGGATTTAATGTCGCGTGAACTTGCTTGATTTCATCCATCATCTCGCTATCAACGTGTAAGCGACCTGCCGTATCCACGATTAATACATCGTAAAATTTGAGTTTAGCATCAGCAAGTGCTGCTTTTGCAATCTCTACCGGTTTTTGTTTAACATCAGATGGGAAGAAATCCACGCCAACAGATTGTGCTAAGGTCTCAAGCTGTTTGATCGCCGCAGGACGATATACGTCAGTAGATACCACGAGCACTTTCTTTTTATGACGTTCGCGTAAGAATTTCGCTAATTTACCCACGCTGGTGGTTTTACCCGCACCTTGTAAACCCGCCATTAAAATAACTGCAGGTGGTTGTGTCGCCAGGTTTAAGCTTTCATTGGCTTCCCCCATGGCTTTTTCGAGTTCACGTTGAACAATTTTTAAGAACTCTTGGCCTGGTGTTAAGCTTTTATTGACTTCTTCGCCTAATGCGCTTTCTTTTACTTTAGCGATAAATTCACGTACGACAGGCAACGCAACGTCTGCTTCTAATAAAGCCATACGTACTTCGCGTAGGGTTTCTTTAATATTATCTTCAGTTAAACGCCCCTTACCGCTAATGTTGCGTAGCGTTTTGGAAAGGCGATCCGATAAATTCTCAAACATTTTAAATCCTGTTTTTTCTTAAAAAATTGCCGTGATTATACCGAAATTTGGGCGTTTTTCATCATTTCAAATAAAATTATGGCGATCTAGAGAAAAGATCCGTTAAAATAAGAATAATTCCTAGTAAAGAGAAAGCATTATGTGGTTTGCCCTTTTTTCGATTATTTTTTACATTCTTAGTTTATTGTTGATCGCCCCGTTTTTGATGAACTCATCAGAAGGGAAGTTGAGTCAAAGTAAAATTCCGTTTTTTCTGACCGCACTTGCAGCAATTATTCTGCATGCTGTTAGTACTTTCCCTCTGTTAGAGGATCTTGCTTCAGGGCACAGTTTTACGCTAATGCAAATTGCTTCCTTAATGAGCGTAATTATTGCGGCATTGGCGACGCTTTCAATGTTTCTCGTTTCGACAATGTGGTTTGTTTTACCGATAGTGTATGCGTTTTCGATCATTAGCTTGATCTTTGCGACATTCTTATCAAGCCACATTATTCAAATGCTTAATCAAAATACATTGATGTTATTCCATATTGGTTTGTCGCTCTTTACCTATGCGGTTTGTTTTATTGCAACACTTTATGTGATCCAGTTGGTATGGTTAGATCGCAATTTGAAAAAGCGTAAAATCCAATTTTCGCCAGCAATTCCGCCATTGATGGCAGTAGAACGTCATTTCTTCTGTTTATTTGCGATGGGGGAAGCATTACTGACGCTCACTTTAATTTCTGGTACTTATCATGTGCTGCAAGCAGTGACCCCAGAAAATCTACACAAAGCGATTTTTTCTTTCCTTGCTTGGATTAGTTTTGGTATTGCTTGTTTTGGACACTGGCGATTGGGCTGGCGTGGAAAAAGGATGATTATTTACGCAATTTCAGGTATCATTCTGCTCACAATTGGCTATTTTGGTAGCCGTTTGATTTAGCTTAAATCAAAGAACAAGTAAAAAGTGCGGTAAAAAATGGCCGCACTTTTTGTTGATTAACGAACAAAAGGACTTTCCCTTGGACAGTATTCCCCTTAGTACTTTATTTATTACACTGATTATCTGTTTAATTTTATCTGGCTATTTCTCCGGCTCAGAAACCGGCTTACTCTCTCTCAATAAATATCGTCTTCGCTTTCTGGCGGAACAAGGCAATAAAGGCGCGCAAAAAGCAGAAAAACTGCTTGAAAAGCCTGATACCTTGTTAAGTTTTATTCTGATCTTTAATAACCTTGTGAATATCAGTGCTTCCGCTATTGCAACCATGATTGGTATGCGTTTATATGGTGATGCGGGGGTAGCAATCGCAACAGGTTTATTAACCTTTGCAATGCTTGTTTTTTCTGAAATTTTCCCTAAAACGGTTGCGGCGATGCACCCAGAGAAAGTGGGATTATTTTCAAGTCACATTTTGTCGCTATTGTTAAAAGTGTTCTATCCATTAGTTTGGTTGATGAATATTTTTACGAAAACCTTAATGCGAATGGTCGGCTTAAAACCTGATTTACAAAAACAAGTGATTAGCCGTGAAGAACTTCGTAGTATTGTATCGGAAGCGGGAGAAGCTACTCCAGATGAACAGCATCCACAAATGTTGCTCTCTATTTTAGATATGGAAACCGTGACGGTTGACGATATCATGGTGCCACGTAATGAAATTGCTGGGATTGATATTGATGACGATTGGAAAGCCATTATGCGCCAGCTTAATCATGCACCACACAACCGAATTGTGTTGTATAAAGGCAGCCTTGATGAGCAAGTATTAGGGATTTTACGTGTGCGTGAAGCGTTTCGTTTGTTATTAGAAAAAAATGAATTCACCAAAGAAACTTTACTACGTGCCGTCGATGAAGTGTACTTCATTCCAGAAGGGACACCACTGAAAACACAATTAGCGAATTTCCGCACGAAAAAAGAACGTATCGGTTTAGTGGTGGACGAATATGGTGATATTAAAGGATTAGTCACGCTTGAAGATATTTTAGAAGAAATTGTGGGTGATTTTACAACCACTACTGCACCGACTATTGAACAAGAAGTCGTTCAGCAATCTGATGGTTCGATGATTATTGAAGGTTCGGCAAATCTTCGTGATTTGAATAAAATGTTTGGTTGGGAATTAGATACAGAAGATGCACGCACCTTTAATGGTTTGATTCTCGAGCATCTTGAAGATATTCCTGATGAAGGAACGGTTTGTGAAATCAATGGCTTACGAATTACTATTTTAGAAGTCAGCGATAACATGATCAAGCAAGCAAAAGTGGAGAAGTTAGCCTCCTAAATATGGCTTTTTCTGACCGCTCTTTTTTTAAGAAGTACGTTATTTTTACAAAGGATTGAATATGACGGATGAGATTCGTTTAACACAATACAGCCACGGCGCAGGTTGAGGTTGTAAAATTTCGCCTAAGGTGTTAGGGACAATTTTACAGACTAAACTCGAAAAATTTGCTGATCCCAATTTATTGGTCGGTAACGAAACAGCGGATGATGCTGCGGTTTATGATCTTGGTAATGGTACTGCAATTATCAGTACCACGGATTTCTTCATGCCGATTGTGGATGATCCTTTTGATTTTGGTCGCATTGCTGCAACCAATGCCATTAGCGATATTTTTGCAATGGGTGGTAAGCCGATTATGGCAATTGCCATTTTAGGTTTCCCGATTAATAAATTGCCGGCAGAAGTGGCTCAGAAAATAGTGGATGGTGGTCGTTTTGCTTGTCATCAAGCGGGGATTTCCCTTGCGGGAGGACACTCGATTGATGCACCAGAACCTATTTTTGGTTTAGCGGTAACTGGCGTTATTGCAACGGATCGTGTAAAACGTAATGCCTCAGCAGAAGCGGGTTGTAAGCTTTATTTAACCAAACCATTAGGTATTGGTGTGCTGACTACCGCAGAGAAAAAAGGCAAATTAAAACCAGAACATCAAGGATTGGCAACAGCAGCTATGTGTCAAATGAACCTGATTGGTAGCCAATTTGCGGAAGTTGCTGGTGTAACTGCCATGACGGATGTCACTGGCTTTGGTTTATTAGGACATTTAGCTGAAATCTGTGAAGGCTCAAATCTTAATGCGGTTGTGCATTTTGATAAAATCAAATTATTAGATGGCGTAGCGGATTATATTGCTGAAGGTTGTGTACCAGGTGGAACCAACCGTAACTTTGAAAGCTATGGTCATAAAATTGGTCCTCTTACGGATTATCAAAAGGCGGTACTTTGCGATCCTCAAACTTCAGGTGGCTTGTTGATTGCGGTTAAACCTGAAAGTGAAGCGGAAATCTTAGAGATTGCGAAAAAAGCCGGTATTGAGCTTAGTGAGGTTGGCGTATTGAAACCTCAACAAGAAGGTGTGCTGGTAGAAGTCGAATAAGTCATTTTCGTTAAAATAAAAAGTGCGGTGAAATTCACCGCACTTTTTTTATTCTTTATTTTCCTTGTTCTCTTTATTGTTGGAATACATCGAATCAATGATATGACGATAACGTTCCATAATTACTTTTCGGCGTAATTTGAGCGTAGGCGTGATTTCACCAAGTTTGACGCTAAATGCCTGAGAGAGTAGCGTAAATTTCTTCACCTGCTCAAAGTGTGCCAGTTCTTTTTGAAGACTTTCGATACGTTGTTCAAACATTTTGATAATGTCAGAGTGTTTGAGTAATTCCATACGATCTTGATACTTAATATTCAGTTTTTTCGCATATTCTTCTACGTTATCAAAACAAGGTACGATCAACGCTGAAACATATTTTTTTGCATCAGCAATAATCGCAATTTGTTCGATAAATTTATCTTTGCCAATTTTACCTTCGATATATTGTGGCGCAATGTATTTGCCGTTAGACGTTTTCATCAACTCTTTAATACGGTCGGTAATGAATAAATTACCATCAGCATCAAATTCACCAGCATCTCCCGTTTTCAAGAAGCCATCTTCAGTGAAGGCTTGAGCCGTTTCTTCAGGTTTTTTATAGTAGCCTTTCATTACCATGCCACCACGCACCAGAATCTCGTTATTTTCACCAATTTTAACTTCTGCGTTTGGCATTAATTTACCAATAGAATTCGGATTAAAATGATGATCATCCCAGCAAGAAACGGTAGCCGTGGTTTCTGTCATGCCATAACCGAGTTTGATATTAATCCCAATGCTATGGAAGAAAAGGCCAATGGTTGGTTCTAATTTTGCGCCACCACAAGGCATCATTTTGATACGTCCGCCTAACAATGAACGCAGCTTAGACAGCACCAGTTTATCGGCAAGCGCATAACGTTTTTGCAAAAAGAACGGGACTTTTTTATTTTGAGAGAGAAGATCAAAACGTTTTTGCCCCACTGCAATCGCCCAATGGAAAATCATCTGACGAATAAAAGGGGCTTTTTGTACTTTATCAAGCACGGCAGAATAAATTTTTTCATAGAAACGCGGTACAGCACACATAAAGGTCGGGCGCACTTCCGTTAATGCTTCACGTACTTGATTGGTATCTTCGAGATAACAAAGGATTGCTCCGCGATGTAACACATAGGCAACCCAAGCACGCTCAAAAATATGGCTAAATGGTAAAAAAGAAAGTGAAACCTCATCTTGATTAACATCTAATGCAATATCATGGGCTTCAAGTTGATGTGCCAAGTTATTGTAATCGAGCATTACGCCTTTCGGTTCACCTGTTGTGCCAGAGGTGTAGATGATCGTGAATAAATCATCCATCGTTTTATTTGCTAAGCGAGTTTCAAATTCAGTCTGAAATTCGGCTTTACCTAATTGAATTAAATCGTCCCAATGGCAGGAAAGGGTAGTTTCTGTCAGTTGAATTTGTTCTTTCATGGCCACAATTTTTTGTAATTGTGGACAATGATGTGCAATTTCTAACGCTTGGTCATATTGTTCTTGATCACCAACAAACAGAATTTTGACATCGGCATGATTTAAAATAAATTCAGCTTGCTGTGCCGTATTGGTTGCATAAATTGGAACAGTGATAGCTCGGACTTGAAGCGCTGCAATATCAGCGATTGTCCAACGTGACATATTGTGTGCAAAAATCGCAATTTTATCTTGTACTTGAATATTGCAAGCAAGAAAAGCTAATGAAAGCTGATCAAGCTGTTGTTGGAATGCGTTCCACGAAATATCTTTCCACAAGCCATTAATTTTATGACGAAGTGCGGTTGCATTTTGACGAGTTTTTGCCTGCTGGCGAATTCGATTGACGAAATGACGTTCTAAATTCATATAAGCCTTATTTGAGCGAACAACTGTACGCTAATATAAACGAAATAAATTTAAAATCTAGTAAAATGTTATTATTTTGTGAATATAGAATAAATAATAGACATATTATTTTTCTATTTTTATATTGAAATGAGCAATAAAGAATATATAAAGTATTGAGAAAATTTAAATTGATTAGAAATAAAAAACCGCTCTAAAAAGAGCGGTTAATTTTTTAGCTCTTTTGATTAGCCTTTGTAGTTGTATACGTGTGCAACTAAGTCTAATACTTTGTTTGAGTAACCAGTTTCGTTATCGTACCAAGATACTAATTTAACGAAAGAGTCAGTTAATGCGATACCCGCATCAGCATCAAATACAGAAGTTAAAGCACAACCGTTGAAGTCTGTAGAAACTACTGCATCTTCAGTGTAGCCTAAAACGCCTTTTAATTCGCCGTTGAAAGTTTTACCTTCAGCTGCATCTTTGATTGCTTGTTTGATTTGTTCGTAAGTTGCTGGTTTTTCTAAGTTTACAGTTAAGTCAACTACAGAAACGTTTGGAGTAGGAACACGGAACGCCATACCAGTTAATTTACCGTTTAATGCTGGTAATACTTTACCCACAGCTTTCGCAGCACCGGTAGATGAAGGGATGATGTTTTGTGATGCACCACGACCACCGCGCCAGTCTTTAGCTGATGGACCATCAACAGTTTTTTGAGTCGCTGTTGTTGCGTGAACAGTAGTCATTAAACCATCTTTGATACCGAAAGTTTCGTGAACAACACGTGCTAAAGGTGCTAAACAGTTTGTAGTACAAGAAGCGTTAGACACAATGTCTTGACCTGCGTATGCACCGAAGTTTACACCACGTACGAACATTGGTGTGCTATCTTTAGAAGGACCAGTTAATACGACTTTTTTCGCACCAGCAGTGATGTGTTTGCGTGCTGTTTCGTCAGTTAAGAATAAACCTGTTGCTTCAACTGCAACATCAACGCCGATCGCACCCCAGTTAAGGTTTGCAGGATCACGTTCAGAAGTAACACGGATAGTTTTACCGTTTACGACTAAGTTACCGTCTTTAACTTCAACAGTACCGTCAAAACGACCGTGAGTTGAATCGTATTTCAACATGTAAGCCATGTATTCAACGTCGATTAAGTCGTTGATACCTACAACTTCGATGTCATCGCGATGTTGTGCTGCACGGAATACGATACGACCGATACGGCCGAAACCGTTGATACCAATTTTAATAGCCATAAGATTTTCACCTTCTATTTTTTTAAGTTAAACAAAATCGTTGCTCTAACGAGTTCCCGTGGATTATAGCATGGGCATTTTGATAAAAAAAAGGGTATATACCACTTTTTTGTGATCTCGATCACTTTTTAACAATTTGGTAAAACAAATGAAAATTTGACCGCACTTTTCATTTTCTTTTTGTATAATAAAAACAAACAACAAGAAGAGGTTTCAATTATGTCTCAAGGTAATTTATACATTCTTTCTGCACCAAGTGGGGCGGGCAAGTCATCATTAATTTCCGCATTATTAGAAAAAAATCAAGGCACGAAAAAAATGGTGTCTATTTCACACACGACACGTTCTCCTCGTCCAGGCGAAAGTCATGGGGTGCATTATTATTTTGTTTCCGTAGAAGAATTTGAAACCTTAATTGAAAAAGGCCACTTCTTAGAATATGCAAAAGTGTTTGGTGGTAATTATTACGGCACTTCATTGCCAGCAATTGAAGAAAACTTGGCTAAGGGCATTGATGTGTTTTTGGATATTGACTGGCAAGGCGCGCAGCAAATTCGTCAAAAAGTACCTTCTGTAAAAAGTATTTTCATTTTGCCGCCATCGTTGCCTGAATTAGAGCGTCGCTTGGTTGGACGTGGACAGGATAGCAAAGAGGTCATTGCTGAGCGAATGTCAAAAGCAATCAGCGAAATTTCGCATTATGATGAATATGATTACGTTATTGTGAATGATAATTTTGAGCAGGCATTGGCAGATTTACAAAGCATTTTGCAGGCAGAACGCTTGACCAAAGCTTATCAACAAACAGAAAATGCAGACTTAATTCATCAGCTACTAGCAAAATAAGCTTGAATTGAGTACAATATTTTCCCTTTATAGACATTATTTTTAACATCGGAGTAAAACATGGCTCGAGTGACTGTGCAAGATGCAGTAGAAAAAATTGGTAACCGTTTTGATTTAATTTTAACCGCCGCTCGTCGTGCGAGACAATTAGAGTTACATCAAAGTGAGCCGTTAGTGCCGGAAGATAACGATAAACCAACTGTAATCGCATTACGTGAAATCGAAAAAGGGTTAATCAACCAAGAAATCATGGATGCAAAAGAGTATTTAGATGCGGCAGCTTCTCAACGTAATGAAGAAGTGGCTGTAGCGTTAATCGCAGAATAATCTCATTAAAGTGCGGTCAAAATTAAAGCTATTTTGATCGCCTAGTCTTTCTCTCTACAAAAAAGTCAGGTGTCCTTTGGAATTGTTTGCAGATTTAGATCGAATTATTCAGGGGTATTTGCCCGCCGATAAAATTGAATTAATCAAACGTGCATTCGTCATTGCGCGAGATGCTCACGAAGGACAATTTCGCTCAAGCGGCGAACCTTACATTACTCACCCTGTTGCAGTAGCTTCAATTATTGCGGAAATGCATTTAGACCATGAAGCAATCATGGCCGCATTATTGCATGATGTTATCGAAGATACTCCTTATACCGAATCCCAATTAAAAGATGAATTTGGCGCTAGCGTAGCCGAAATTGTTGACGGTGTATCTAAACTAGATAAATTGAAATTCCGTACCCGCCAAGAAGCACAGGTTGAAAACTTCCGCAAAATGATTTTGGCGATGACTCGAGATATTCGCGTCGTCTTAATCAAACTGGCTGACCGTACCCATAATATGCGAACATTGGGCTCATTGCGTCCGGATAAACGTCGTCGTATCGCAAAAGAAACCCTAGAGATTTACTGTCCATTAGCCCACCGTTTAGGCATCGAGCATATCAAGAATGAATTAGAAGATTTATCTTTTGAAGCAATGCATCCTCGCCGTTATGAAGTACTTAAAAAATTTGTCGAACAGGCTCGTGGTTCACGTCAGGAATTGATTCAACGTATTTCTAATGATATTTCACAACGCCTTGAGCATGTTGGCATTCCAAATCGTATTTGGGGACGAGAAAAGCATCTTTATAAAATTTATCAAAAAATGCGCACAAAAGATCAGAAATTCCATTCCATTATGGATATTTATGCTTTTCGTGTAATTGTGAATTCAGTCGATGATTGCTATCGTGGATTAGGACAAATGCATAGTTTGTATAAGCCTCGTCCAGGTAAAGTGAAAGATTATATTGCTGTCCCTCGCGCGAATGGTTATCAAGCTTTACAAACCTCAATGATTGGCCCTCATGGTGTACCCGTAGAAGTTCATCTTCAGACTGAAGAAATGGAACAGGTTGCTGAAATGGGGATTACTGCTCATTGGGTGTATAAAGAAGGTGGTAAAAACGATAGCACCACCGCTCAAGTACGTGCACAACGTTGGTTACAAAGCCTAGTAGATATTCAACAAAACGTCGGTAACTCCTTTGAGTTTATTGAAAATGTAAAATCCGAGTTTTTCCCGAAAGAAATCTATGTCTTTACACCGAAAGGTCGTATCGTTGAATTACCAATGGGCGCAACAGCTGTTGATTTTGCTTATGCAGTGCATTCTGATGTAGGAAATCATTGTGTTGCAGCAGTAGTAGAGCATAAACCTTATCCGTTATCACAAGCTTTAGAATCTGGTCAAACCGTTGAGATTGTGACCAGTGAAAATACTCATCCAAGCGTTAGCTGGTTAAACTTTGTAGTGACGGCTCGCGCAAGAACCCGCATTCGTCATTTCTTAAAATTATTGCGTGCAGATGATGCGGTTCAGACGGGCAAAAAACAGCTAGAAATGGCTTTGAAACCTCATTATCTCTCTGAAGTTTCTGAAGAGAAAATCCAAGCGTTACTAAATGAATTGAACCTCTCAAGTCTCAATGAGCTTTTTGAGGAAATCGGTGTAGGCAATCAAATGTCGAGTGTCATTGCGCATCAATTAATGGATGAAGCCATTGAAATTGATGTGGATGGTGTGTCTGAAAATACTCAAAGTACACTAACATTGAGCCGAGATGGAGAAATGAAAGCGTCTTTCGCTCAATGTTGTCATCCAATTCCGGGTGATCCGATCGTGGCATTAAGTACTGCGAAGAAAGGCGTAGTTGTACATCATCAAGCTTGTTCTAATTTAACGTCAGGTAATGCTAAAGATTTCACCGCGGCAAAATGGGAAGAGGCTGAAAGTGCGGTCAATTTTGATGCCGAATTACACATCGAAATGCTTAATGAACAAAATGTATTAGGTAGCCTCATGACAGCCGTCGCGACTTGTGAAAGTAATATTCAAAGTATTTGGACGGAAGAATTAGAGAATAATGTGCTATTAGTCATTATCCAAGTTGGCGCGAGAGATATCTATCATTTAGAAAACATTATGCGAAAAATAAAACAAATTACCAGTGTGATTCGTTTGAAGCGCAATATTAATGAAGCATAATGAGCACGCAACTTCTCGATGCCGTTCCTCTAACCATTTTATCTGGTGTTGGCGCGGCAATCTCCGATAAATTAAGCCGTCTTGGAATTCATAATCTCCAAGACTTGCTTTTTCATTTACCTATCCGTTATGAAGATCGCACGAGAATTACGCCTATTGCCGATCTTCGTCCTGAACAATATGCCACCATTGAAGGTGTTGTTCAAACCTGTGAAGTTGCCTTTGGGCGCCGTCCTATTTTAACCGTAAGTCTTTCTGATGGAACGAGCAAGATTATGCTCCGTTTCTTCAATTTTAATGCGGGGATAAAAAACAGTTTTCAGATTGGTACGCGCGTCAAAGCGTTTGGCGAAATTAAACGTGGACGCTTTATGGCGGAAATTCATCATCCTGAATATCAAATTATTCGGGATAATGCGCCATTGGTTTTAGAGGAAACACTTACGCCTATTTATTCCACAACGGAAGGTTTAAAACAAAATTCATTACGTAAGCTAACCGATCAAGCATTGGCTTTACTCGATAAAATCCAATTAACGGAAATTTTACCTAATGAATTTAATCCACATCCTTTTAGCTTAAAGGATGCTATTCGATTTTTGCATCGTCCGCCGCCAGATATTTCATTAGATATTTTGGAGAAAGGACAACATCCCGTACAGCAACGACTTATCTTTGAAGAGCTTCTTGCACATAATCTTGCGATGCAAAAAGTGCGGTTGGGTACGCAGCAGTTTTTAGCGTTGCCATTGCATTATCAAACCGATTTGAAGCAACGTTTTCTTGCATCTTTGCCTTTTCAACCAACGAATGCCCAAAATAGAGTCGTGGCGGATATTGAACAGGATTTAGCGAAAGATTATCCGATGATGCGACTTGTTCAAGGGGATGTAGGTTCGGGGAAAACATTAGTGGCAGCCTTAGCGGCCTTATTAGCGATTGATAATGGCAAACAAGTGGCTTTAATGGCGCCAACAGAGATTTTAGCGGAACAGCATGCCAATAATTTCCGCCGTTGGTTAGAACCTTTTGGTATTGAAGTTGGCTGGTTAGCGGGTAAGGTGAAAGGGAAGGCTCGCCAAGCCGAATTGGAAAAAATTAAATCGGGTGCTGTTCAAATGGTGGTGGGCACGCATGCTTTATTCCAAGATGAAGTAGAATTTGCGGATTTAGCCTTGGTGATTATTGATGAACAGCATCGTTTTGGTGTGCATCAACGTTTGATGTTGCGAGAAAAAGGCGAAAAAGCAGGATTTTATCCACATCAACTGATTATGACAGCAACACCAATCCCAAGAACATTAGCCATGACGGTTTATGCTGATCTTGATACGTCGATTATTGACGAATTGCCACCAGGCAGAACGCCGATTACGACAGTGGTTATTTCTGAAGAACGCCGTGATGAAATCGTTGCTCGAGTCAAAAGTGCCTGTATTAATGAAAAACGTCAGGCTTATTGGGTTTGTACGTTGATTGATGAATCTGAAGTATTAGAAGCGCAAGCAGCCGAGGCAATTTGGGAAGATTTAACGAAAGTGCTGCCGATGCTTAAAATTGGTCTTGTACATGGGCGAATGAAACCGCAAGAAAAACAAGATATTATGGCTGCCTTTAAAAATGCAGAACTCGATTTGCTTGTGGCTACAACCGTGATTGAAGTAGGCGTAGATGTGCCGAATGCCAGTCTAATGATCATTGAAAATGCAGAGCGTTTGGGCTTATCACAACTCCATCAGTTACGTGGTCGAGTAGGGCGTGGCAGTACAGCATCTTTTTGTGTCTTAATGTATAAACCGCCGTTGGGTAAAGTGTCGCAAAAACGTTTACAGGTATTGCGTGATAGCCAAGATGGCTTTGTGATTTCAGAGAAAGATTTAGAAATTCGCGGTCCAGGTGAGGTGTTAGGCACCAAACAGACGGGGATCGCTGAATTTAAAGTGGCGAATTTAATGCGTGATCGTAAAATGATCCCAACAGTTCAACATTATGCTAAGGCATTAATTGTAAAATATCCGGATGTGGCAGAAAGTTTAATCCGCCGTTGGCTAAATAATCGAGAAATTTATTCGAATGCCTAAAGAGCGGTTATTTTTGAAAGAGTTTTATAAATGAATAAATCAACGGTACTTTTCTTTGATTCTGGAATGGGGGGCTTGAGTGTTTATAGGGAAGCGAAAAAGCTGATGCCTGATAACCATTATTTGTATTGCTTTGACAATGCTGGCTTTCCTTATTCAGAAAAATCAGAAGAAACAATTATTCAGCGAACATTGGATATTTGTAAAAAAATTAATCAGGATTATCCACTTGATGCCATTGTGATTGCTTGTAATACTGCGAGTACTGTGGTGTTACCGCCTTTACGTGAGCAATTTTCTATTCCGATTGTAGGTACCGTGCCAGCTATTAAGCCAGCAGCAGAAATCTCACAAACGAAACATATCGGTCTATTGGCGACAAAGGGAACGGTTAAACGCCCTTATGTTAATGATCTTATTCATCAGTTTGCCTCCCATTGTATAGTTGAACGATTAGGCTCAACTAAACTGGTTGAAATCGCAGAGCATAAAATCCAAGGGAAATCGGTTGATTTGATTTCATTGAAAAATGAATTAAGTCCCTGGGCCTCAATAGAGAATTTAGATACGATTTGTTTAGGCTGTACCCATTTCCCTTTAATTAAAGATGAAATTCAAATTTGCTTACCTCAAGTGAAGAATTTTATGGATCCAGGATTCGCTATTGCCAAGCGATTGCAGTTCTTACTTAATAAATTAGAAGTGCGGTCGCAATCAGAGGTAAAAAATCAGGTCTTTTGTACGCAAGATGTAGAGAATAAACATCAATTAGAACAGGCATTAGCGCTTTGGGGATTTGATGGTATTACCGTTTTAAAATGATTTTTTCTCGTCATGTTGGTGCGTTTATAAGCAAATAGCAAAAAAATTTACATTTTTTTACAAAAAGATCTTGCAAAGGCGTCTGAAATGCCTATAATACGCCCCACACAACGACGCGCTGTTGTGAATCTTAAGAAAAACCGGTGCGTCGTTATTTTTTGCTCTTTAACAATATATCAGACAATCTGTGTGGGCACTTGTTGATTGACTTGTTTTAAAAATATTTTTTAATTTTGAAGTCTTAATAGGTGCTAACTAGAAATTCATAATACTTTTTAAGTAGTGACATTTTATGTCAGCAGTATTGAGCGATTGAACTTGAATTGAAGAGTTTGATCATGGCTCAGATTGAACGCTGGCGGCAGGCTTAACACATGCAAGTCGAACGGTAACATAAAGAAGCTTGCTTCTTTGATGACGAGTGGCGGACGGGTGAGTAATGCTTGGGAATCTAGCTTATGGAGGGGGATAACTACGGGAAACTGTAGCTAATACCACGTAGTATCGAGAGATGAAAGTGTGGGACCTTCGGGCCACATGCCATAGGATGAGCCCAAGTGGGATTAGGTAGTTGGTGAGGTAAAGGCTCACCAAGCCGACGATCTCTAGCTGGTCTGAGAGGATGACCAGCCACACTGGGACTGAGACACGGCCCAGACTCCTACGGGAGGCAGCAGTGGGGAATATTGCGCAATGGGGGCAACCCTGACGCAGCCATGCCGCGTGAATGAAGAAGGCCTTCGGGTTGTAAAGTTCTTTCGGTAGCGAGGAAGGCATTTAGTTTAATAGACTAGGTGATTGACGTTAACTACAGAAGAAGCACCGGCTAACTCCGTGCCAGCAGCCGCGGTAATACGGAGGGTGCGAGCGTTAATCGGAATAACTGGGCGTAAAGGGCACGCAGGCGGTGACTTAAGTGAGGTGTGAAAGCCCCGGGCTTAACCTGGGAATTGCATTTCAGACTGGGACGTCTAGAGTACTTTAGGGAGGGGTAGAATTCCACGTGTAGCGGTGAAATGCGTAGAGATGTGGAGGAATACCGAAGGCGAAGGCAGCCCCTTGGGAATGTACTGACGCTCATGTGCGAAAGCGTGGGGAGCAAACAGGATTAGATACCCTGGTAGTCCACGCTGTAAACGATGTCGATTTGGGGGTTGAACTATAAGTTTGGCGCCCGTAGCTAACGTGATAAATCGACCGCCTGGGGAGTACGGCCGCAAGGTTAAAACTCAAATGAATTGACGGGGGCCCGCACAAGCGGTGGAGCATGTGGTTTAATTCGATGCAACGCGAAGAACCTTACCTACTCTTGACATCCAGAGAACATTCCAGAGATGGATTGGTGCCTTCGGGAACTCTGAGACAGGTGCTGCATGGCTGTCGTCAGCTCGTGTTGTGAAATGTTGGGTTAAGTCCCGCAACGAGCGCAACCCTTATCCTTTGTTGCCAGCGATTCGGTCGGGAACTCAAAGGAGACTGCCGGTGATAAACCGGAGGAAGGTGGGGATGACGTCAAGTCATCATGGCCCTTACGAGTAGGGCTACACACGTGCTACAATGGCGTATACAGAGGGAAGCGAGAGTGCGAGCTGGAGCGAATCTCACAAAGTACGTCTAAGTCCGGATTGGAGTCTGCAACTCGACTCCATGAAGTCGGAATCGCTAGTAATCGCAAATCAGAATGTTGCGGTGAATACGTTCCCGGGCCTTGTACACACCGCCCGTCACACCATGGGAGTGGGTTGTACCAGAAGTAGATAGCTTAACCTTCGCGTTTACCACGGTATGATTCATGACTGGGGTGAAGTCGTAACAAGGTAACCGTAGGGGAACCTGCGGTTGGATCACCTCCTTACCAAAAACGAGAGACAATAAGTGTCCACACAGATTGATTGATATATTGTAGAAAATGAATGAAGAGAGAAAAGTGCGTAAGCAAAATGTAAGGTAGAGTATCTTTATTTGTTGTCCCCATCGTCTAGAGGCCTAGGACATCGCCCTTTCACGGCGGTAACCGGGGTTCGAATCCCCGTGGGGACGCCAAATAAAGATAACTTTATTATCTTCTGTTCTTTAACAACCAGGAAACAAGCTGAAAAACTGAAGAGACTTTCAAGTCCTTTTGAAGGATAAGAAAAAGTCTGAGTAAGAAGAAAATCTTGATTGAACAAAAGCAATCAAGTGTTTAGTTGAAAACACAACATCAAGAATTTTTGAGGTTGTATAGTTAAGTGACTAAGCGTACAAGGTGGATGCCTTGGCAATCAGAGGCGATGAAGGACGTGCTAATCTGCGAAAAGCTTGGATGAGTCGATAAGAGGCGTTTAATCCAAGATGTCCGAATGGGGAAACCCAGTAGATGAAGAATCTACTATCACTTACTGAATACATAGGTAAGTGAGGCAAACCGGGAGAACTGAAACATCTAAGTACCCCGAGGAAAAGAAATCAACCGAGATTTCGTTAGTAGCGGCGAGCGAACGCGAAGGAGCCTGTTAGTGATAATGACAGAGACAGAGGAACAAGCTGGGAAGCTTGGCGATACAGGGTGATAGCCCCGTACTCGAAGTCCAGGTCATGGTACTAAGCTAACGACAAGTAGGGCGGGACACGTGATATCCTGTTTGAAGATGGGGGGACCATCCTCCAAGGCTAAATACTCCTGATTGACCGATAGTGAACCAGTACTGTGAAGGAAAGGCGAAAAGAACCCCGGTGAGGGGAGTGAAATAGAACCTGAAACCTTGTACGTACAAGCAGTGGGAGCCCTTTAAGGGTGACTGCGTACCTTTTGTATAATGGGTCAGCGACTTATATTTTGTAGCGAGGTTAACCGAATAGGGGAGCCGAAGGGAAACCGAGTCTTAACTGGGCGTCTAGTTGCAAGGTATAGACCCGAAACCCGGTGATCTAGCCATGGGCAGGTTGAAGGTTGGGTAACACTAACTGGAGGACCGAACCGACTAATGTTGAAAAATTAGCGGATGACTTGTGGCTGGGGGTGAAAGGCCAATCAAACCGGGAGATAGCTGGTTCTCCCCGAAATCTATTTAGGTAGAGCCTTGAGCGGACACCTTCGGGGGTAGAGCACTGTTTCGGCTAGGGGTCCATCCCGGATTACCAACCCGATGCAAACTACGAATACCGAAGAGTGATACTCAGGAGACACACGGCGGGTGCTAACGTCCGTCGTGGAGAGGGAAACAACCCAGACCGCCAGCTAAGGTCCCAAAGTCTATATTAAGTGGGAAACGAAGTGGGAAGGCTTAGACAGCTAGGATGTTGGCTTAGAAGCAGCCATCATTTAAAGAAAGCGTAATAGCTCACTAGTCGAGTCGGCCTGCGCGGAAGATGTAACGGGGCTCAAATATAGCACCGAAGCTGCGGCATCAGACGAGAGTCTGTTGGGTAGGGGAGCGTTCTGTAAGCGGATGAAGGTGAATCGAGAGGTTTGCTGGACGTATCAGAAGTGCGAATGCTGACATAAGTAACGATAAAACGGGTGAAAAACCCGTTCGCCGGAAGACCAAGGGTTCCTGTCCAACGTTAATCGGGGCAGGGTGAGTCGGCCCCTAAGGCGAGGCTGAAAAGCGTAGTCGATGGGAAACGGGTTAATATTCCCGTACTTGGATAAACTGCGATGTGGGGACGGAGCAGGTTAGGTTATCGCACTGTTGGATATGTGCGTTTAAGTTTGTAGGTGGGAAGTTTAGGCAAATCCGGACTTCCATTCAACACTGAGAGATGATGACGAGGCTCTACGGAGCTGAAGTAACCGATACCACACTTCCAGGAAAAGCCACTAAGCTTCAGGTTTATCTAAACCGTACTGAAAACCGACACAGGTGGTCAGGTAGAGAATACTCAGGCGCTTGAGAGAACTCGGGTGAAGGAACTAGGCAAAATAGCACCGTAACTTCGGGAGAAGGTGCGCCGGCGTAGATTGTAGTCCCTAGCGGGCGAAGGTTGAACCGGTCGAAGATACCAGCTGGCTGCAACTGTTTATTAAAAACACAGCACTCTGCAAACACGAAAGTGGACGTATAGGGTGTGATGCCTGCCCGGTGCTGGAAGGTTAATTGATGGTGTAATCGAAAGAGAAGCTCCTGATCGAAGCCCCAGTAAACGGCGGCCGTAACTATAACGGTCCTAAGGTAGCGAAATTCCTTGTCGGGTAAGTTCCGACCTGCACGAATGGCATAATGATGGCCAGGCTGTCTCCACCCGAGACTCAGTGAAATTGAAATCGCCGTGAAGATGCGGTGTACCCGCGGCTAGACGGAAAGACCCCGTGAACCTTTACTATAGCTTGACACTGAACATTGAATTTTGATGTGTAGGATAGGTGGGAGACTTAGAAGCAGTCACGCCAGTGATTGTGGAGTCGTCCTTGAAATACCACCCTTTAACGTTTGATGTTCTAACGAAGATTACGAAACGTGGTCTCGGACAGTGTCTGGTGGGTAGTTTGACTGGGGCGGTCTCCTCCCAAAGAGTAACGGAGGAGCACGAAGGTTTGCTAATGACGGTCGGACATCGTCAGGTTAGTGCAATGGTATAAGCAAGCTTAACTGCGAGACAGACAAGTCGAGCAGGTACGAAAGTAGGTCATAGTGATCCGGTGGTTCTGAATGGAAGGGCCATCGCTCAACGGATAAAAGGTACTCCGGGGATAACAGGCTGATACCGCCCAAGAGTTCATATCGACGGCGGTGTTTGGCACCTCGATGTCGGCTCATCACATCCTGGGGCTGAAGTAGGTCCCAAGGGTATGGCTGTTCGCCATTTAAAGTGGTACGCGAGCTGGGTTTAGAACGTCGTGAGACAGTTCGGTCCCTATCTGCCGTGGGCGTTGGAGAATTGATTGGGGCTGCTCCTAGTACGAGAGGACCGGAGTGGACGCACCACTGGTGTTCCGGTTGTGTCGCCAGACGCATTGCCGGGTAGCTAAGTGCGGAAGAGATAAGTGCTGAAAGCATCTAAGCACGAAACTTGCCAAGAGATGAGTTCTCCCTGTTTTTAAGACAGTAAGGGTTGTTTAAGACTAAGACGTAGATAGGTCTGGTGTGTAAGCGGTGCGAGCCGTTGAGCTAACAGATACTAATTGCCCGAGAGGCTTAACTATACAACGCTCAAGGGTTTTGGGTGTTGAGAAGACGAAAGAAACTCAGAGACGAAGAGAAAGTTTTGAAGTGAATCAGCTTGTTTGGTTGTGAGCGCTAGAGATAGTGTGAGAGCAGAAAGAGAGAAAAGTTATTAAAGGAATAATCCTGGCGGCGATAGAGCGGTGGTCCCACCTGACCCCATACCGAACTCAGAAGTGAAACGCCGATGCGCCGATGGTAGTGTGGGGCTTCCCCATGTGAGAGTAGGACACCGCCAGGTACTGAATGTAGAACCCCGAGCTGAATGGCTTGGGGTTTTTGTTAAAGATTACTTTGACAATATAAGTGCGGTAGAAAGTTAGGCTGTTTTTACGTAGAGAATATATAAAAAGGAGTTTATCCCAAATATCTAGGGATAGACTCCTTTAATCTTTTAAGAAAATAGCTTATTCCAGAAAGAACAAACAAACTCTCTTTCTTCTGCAAACGCCGAATCATCAACAATGACAGGATTTCCTAACAAGTTCAGGTGATGAATTTTATTACGTAGTGTCACGTAGCAGGATTTGAGCTTTTCACATTCTGTGAGAGAAATAATGTGATATTCTGCCATTGAATCAAAGATACGAACATTATCAGACCATTTGGTTAATATTGGATTATCTGGGGCATTCGCGAGCATCAGATATTGGGCGATAAATTCAATATCGGTAATGCCACCACGATCTGTTTTGATATTAAAAAAGCCTTCTTTTGTATGAGATAAATGGTCGTACATTTTTTCACGCATTTCTCTTACTTCAATTTTTAGCTGATTGATATCTCTTTGAGTAGAAAGTACATTACAGCGAATTTTTTCAAATTCTGCTTTTAATTCAGTTTCACCAAAAATGGCACGACTGCGGACAAGTGCCTGTCTCTCCCATGTCCAAGCTTCATTGAGTTGATAGTTTTCAAATGCTTGAAGCGAACAGCCTAGTAAGCCCGCATCGCCTGAAGGTCGTAATCGCATATCAACATCGTAAAGTATGCCAGCACTGGTATTCATACTAAAGATACTGACAATTTTTTGAGCCAATCTTAAATAGAATTGATTGCTATCAATGGATTTCTTCCCACCAACAGTCACTCCTTCAACAGCTTGGTATAAAAAGACTAAATCCAAATCGGATTTATAACCAAGTTCAATTCCGCCTAATTTACCGTAGCCAATGACTAAAAAGCCTTTTTCAGTTTTATCTACAAGATATTCGGGGACTCCAAAGCGTTGACTGACTTGTTGCCAAGCAAAATTGACAACCGCATCAATGATTGCTTCAGCCAGATAAGTGAGATGATCGCTCACTTTCATAACAGGCAATACGCCGAGAATATCTGCGGCTGCAACGCGTAATAAAATAGACTGTTTGAATTGGCGTAAACCATCAATAAATTGTTCTTCATCATCTTGCGGTAATCGCAGCATATATTGCTTCAATTCATCAGGATACTGTGTGAACGGCAATGGATTACGTAGCGCTTCAGTATTTAATAATTCATCAAGTAGAATAGGATAGCGAGCCACTTGTTCAGCGATCATCTGGGATTGCGCACATAGTTCAATTAGCTGCTCAATGGCTTGAGGATTTTCTAAGAGCAATTCCAAATATGTCGTTCTACTCGCAATTTTATCGATAATATTAAGAATGCGTGGCAATAAAGTACGGTAATTTTTTTGCTCAAATATTTGGGTAAAGATATTTGGTAATAAGTGAGCTAAAACTTCTCGACCACGAGAGCCAATAACACGGCGCGCAAGCCCCTCTTTGAATTGAATAAGTTTATCTAAGATATCGGAAATTGCGTTATTATCAATGTGATTATCAATCAGCATTTGTTCAATGTCATCAAGATCACTTTCTAAAAAATCAATCCACTGATTATTGTCATCGGTAGGTTCATCTTTTTCTTCACCAATTAATGCATCAAAAACTGACCGCACTTTTTGTTGGTGTGCTTGTAGTATTTGATAGAAATCATCCCAGTTTTCAATTGGATAAGATTTTATCGTAGCCTGATTGGTCTCATCTAAATAAGTGTATTCTCGACAAGCAACCATTAATCTAAGGCGATTTTCTTCATCTGTTGGGAGAAGTTGCGTTTGTTGATCATCAATGGCTTGTAGCACGTTTTCAGTACGACGAAGGAAGATATAAGCGTCTCTTAATTCATGATATTGTTGAGGCGTAATTAAACCAAGATCTCGTATTTCAGGGAGAAGTTTAAGCAATTCATGCTGTTGGAGCTTAATCTCACGTCCACCTCGAATCAGTTGAAAAACTTGCACAATAAATTCGATTTCTCGAATCCCACCTGCACCTAGTTTAATATTGTCTTTTAAGCCGCGACGACGCACTTCACGCTCAATTTTACCTTTCATTTCACGTAAAGCTTGAATCACACTAAAATCAATATAGCGTCGATACACAAAAGGACGAAGTAATTGTTGTAAGGTTTTTACATTGGGATCTTGCGCATCAGCGCCTAAAATACGCCCTTTGATCATGGCATAGCGTTCCCAATCTCGCCCTTGATCTTGGTAATATTGCTCCATTGCCGAAAAACTTAAGGCAAGTGCACCGCTGTCGCCAAAAGGACGAAGACGCATATCTGTACGATAGACAAAGCCATCTGGCGTAAATTGATCCAACGCATTAATTAGACGCTGTCCTAAACGGGTAAAAAATTTGGCGTTATCAACGGCTCGTCTTACCCCAACGGTTTCGCCTTGTGAAGGATAGGTAAAAATTAAATCAATATCAGAGGAGAAATTTAGCTCAAAACCACCTAATTTTCCCATACCAAGAATATAGAGTTGCTGAGGATTGCCATTTTCATCACAAGGCGTGCCCATTTCTTCGCAAGCTTGTTTATATAGCCAATCTCTCGCACCAATGATAAGACTCTCAGCAAGTTGAGAAAGACGAATAAAAATTTCTTCTACGGTGGCAAGATTCAAGCTTTGACAGAAACTAAGTTTTGCCATTTCTTGATTACGAAAATTTCGTAGCGTTTTGTAAAGCTGTTCTTCATTTTGGATAGTGGAGAGTTGGTAAGCTAAACGGCTAGCATAATGTTGACAATCTGAAAATTGAGGAGGTGTTTCCCACCATTGGGCTAAAAAGTGCGGTTGTTTTTTTAAGACTTTTTCCAAGAAATCAGACAGACTGATGGCATAGTTTATTTGTCCGATTGGTGTCGTGAGATCTGTTGCATCCCGCTCGATTTGTTGGGTTATTTCATCAAGATTCATTTCAGGAAAATGTTGGCAAAGCACTTCGCCAAGTTGAATGAGTTTTTCAGCCGAAAGAGGAAGTGAAAGCGCCATAATTTACCCCTTAAAATGTTCGTCAATCTTGCGTAGTACGATTTCTTTGGCCTGTTGCGGTTGTAGACTATCTAGCCAATTTAATGGTGTTTTCCAGCCGCGCAGCCAAGTGATTTGTCGTTTGGCTAATTGTCGAGTTGCACAAATCCCCCGGAAGAGCATTTCTTCATGATCATAGTCACCTCGTAAATATTCCCACATTTGGCGATAGCCCACACAGCGGATAGAAGGCAAATCAGGATGGAGATCTTCTCGTTGATAGAGTTTTTCCACTTCTTTTTGGAAGCCTAATTCGATCATTTTATGGAAACGTTGTTCAATACGTTGATGCAATACTGCACGATCTTCTGGTGCAATAGCGAATTGCAAAAATTGATAAGACAATTCTTCGCCTTTTTGTTCGGTTAATTCCGTTAATGATTTGCCCGTTAAATAGAATACTTCTAATGCACGATTAATGCGCTGTGAATCATTTGGATTGATACGCTCAGCAGAAATAGGATCAATTTTTTGTAATTCTTGATGAAGTACTGGCCAGCCAAATTTTTGCGCTTTTTCTTCAATTTCTAAGCGTAAATTTTCATCAGCAGATGGAAGAGGAGAAAGTCCTTCAATCAATGCTTTGTAATACAACATGGTGCCGCCAACCAAAAGCGGAATTTTACCTTGTGCGGTAATATCGGCCATTTCTCTAAGTGCATCATCGCGAAAATTCATCGCAGAATAACTTTCCGCGGGATCTAAAATATCGATTAAGCGGTGAGGGGCAAGGGCTAGTTCTTCTTTAGAAGGCTTTGCCGTACCAATATCCATGCCTTTATAAATTAATGCAGAATCGACACTAATCACTTCCACTGGCAGGCTTTGACGTAATTGAATAGCAAGATCTGTTTTTCCTGAGGCCGTCGGCCCCATCAGAAAAAGTGCGGTTGGTTTGGAGTCAGTTTTTTGTGTCATATTACAAATAAGTTAAAAAAGGCTGCCAGTTAATTGGTTTCAGTAATGTATTAAATTTTTCTTGATGAACTTTATTCAGTAAGCGTTCTGTTTCGCTTAATAAGCTGACTGCATCTGCTAATACTTGAATCGGTTTCACCTCTAGCGCATGACAAAGTGCGGTCAGAAAATCAGACATATTTTCTAGATGTTCAGCAAGTAGGCTCACCACACATTTTTGTAAATTTTGTGTACGTAAAACCACAGGGACTTTGTTTAGAGTGAGACGTAGCTGGGCTTCATTTTCAATAAATTCAAAACCACTTTGTTGGAAAAAAACTTTTTGTTTTTTCCATTGTTCAAATTGTTTTTCATCTAAGCGGAAAATAATCGGAATGAGCAACGGCTGTTGTGAAATTTCACTTTGTTGTAAGGTTAATTCATAATTTAAGATTTGCAATTTAGCTAATAACATCAAATAAAACTGCTGATTTTGTTGTAAAAGCAATGCTTTATTTTCAATTAATGCTAATGCGCGTAAATAGCCCGTTTCACTTGCCTGTGGAAGTTGTTGTTCAACGACAGGTGTTGTTAAAAGTTGAGAATTTTCCGCAGGACGTACTAATTCACCATATAAGCGTTGTTCAGTCTTTGTAGGTTGTTCACGATAACCATATGACGGAACGTATTCACTACGGTTTGAAAAGTGCGGTCGATTTTCTGATTGTTTTTCACGAGATTGATGATAATTTGAGGCGAAAATATTTTGCCCTGCCGCTGCACGATTGGGTTTTGTTTCATAGTGCGTTTGATACGAAGCTGAAGGCTCTCTTGCCTCATTTATCGCTGGCGCTAAATCCAATTCAGCTTGAGGAATGGCATTGAGTGCATTTGTTACACCTTGGCAGATAAAATCATGAATTAAACGCGCTTGATGGAAACGAACTTCGTGTTTTGTTGGATGCACGTTGACATCGACATCATGTGGATTGAGATCGATAAATAGCACAAATGCAGGGTATTGCTCAGTATGCAAATGCTCCGCATAAGCTTGACGAATGGCGTGGGTGATCACTTTATCGCGCACCATTCGTCCATTGATATAGCAATAGCTCAAATCATTTTGAGAACGTGTAAATTCAGGTGTCGCCACCCAGCCAGAAAGATGCAAATCATCATATTTCCAATCAATGCGTAAGGCATGTTGCACAAAATCATCGCCACAAATGGCGGCAACACGTTTGAGCTGTTGTTCTTCATTTGTTGCAGGACGATATTGTCGAATAATTTTGCCATTATGAGTGAGCGTAAAAGCGATATTGAATTTTGCTAAAGCAATACGACGAATGACTTCATCAATATGAGCAAATTCTGTTTTATCAGTGCGTAAGAATTTACGACGAGCAGGCGTGTTAAAAAAGAGATTCGCGACTTCAACTGTCGTGCCAACTGGATGAGACGCAGGTTTAATTGTGGTTTCCATCTCTCGTCCTTGTGCATAAACCTGCCACGCTTCATTTTGCTCCGCTGTGCGAGAGGTAAGTGTGAGGCGAGAAACCGAGCTGATACTAGCAAGGGCTTCACCGCGGAAACCTAAACTTAAGATGGCTTCGAGATCATCAAGATCGGCAATTTTACTAGTTGCGTGTCGAGCGAGTGCGAGACTTAATTCTTCTTTAGGAATACCGCTGCCATTATCTCGAATACGAATCAGGCTGGCGCCGCCGTTTTCGATATCAATATGAATTTTATTGGCACCGGCATCGAGGCTGTTTTCTACCAATTCTTTCACCACAGAAGCAGGGCGTTCGACCACTTCACCTGCGGCAATCTGATTAGCCAGCTGTGGAGAAAGAATTTTGATTGCCATAGGATTCCTTATTTTTCTTTAAGTTTAATTTTTTGACCAGTCACTACTTTGCCGTTTTTCAATGTTGGGTTCAGTTTTAAAAGATGATTAACCGGTACATTGTATTCACGAGAGATGGCATAGATGGTTTGATCAGCTTTTACTGTGTGATAAAGCGGGATTTCTTTCTTGCCATTATCTTTCTTCTCATTCCCTTTTGAAGAAGCATCTTTTTTATCGTTGCCTTTTTTCTCAGGCTCTTTTTTACTCTCAGTTTTTTCTTGTTTTTTATCTTTTTTAGAAACGGCTTTTTCAGCTTCAACAATCTTGTTGTTTTTTCCTTTGTTATCGGCTTTGGCTTTATCATCCGATTTAGGTTTTTCTTCTACCTTTTTGCCTTTGCCGTTATCCGGAATTTTAATGGTTTCATTTAACCAGAGTTCTTTACGTTTCAGTTTATTTAACTCAATAATTTCACTGACTTTTACATCATATTTGTTCGCTAGGCTACCAATGCTTTCACCTGGTTTCACTTTATGGCGTACGCCGCTGTCTTTGACATCGGAAGTGCGGTCAGATTTTTCGGTGTTTTTCTCTTCTTTTTTAGTTAGTTCTTCCGCTTTTTTGCCTTTGCCATTATCAGGAATCTTAATGGTTTCATTTAGCCAAAGTTCTTTGCGTTTCAGTTTATTTAACTCAATGATTTCACTGACTTTGACATCATATTTATTTGCTAGGCTACCAATGCTTTCACCTGGTTTCACTTTATGGCGAATACCGCTGTCTTTCACATCGGAAGTGCGGTCAGGTTTTTCATTATTTTTGTCGTTTGATTTTGTAGATTTGCTGTCTTGCTCATCACTAGGTGGAACAGCAATTGCTTTTAAATTACCATTGCGATAAGCGACTAAGCCTTCATAAATCATATAAGCAATACGACGACGATAAGCAATGGTATTCAGTTTTTGTTCTTCTTCCATATTGGAAAGGAAACCTGTTTCCACCAGAACAGAAGGAATATCGGGTGAACGCAATACGCCAAGACTTGCATGTTGTGGCGTGCTGCGGCTTAATGAAGTCACGCGAGCAAAGCGACGTAGAATGCTGTTACCAAGTTCATAGCCTGTACGTTGGCTGTGACCAAATTGTAGGTCGAGTACAGTTTGATCTAAATATTTGTCATTGTTATTGGAAAGAACTTTACCGGCTCCGCCTAAAAGCTCAGAGCGTTTTTCATCATCTTCTAACCATTGCCCCATTTCATCGTTGGCTCGTCGATTGGATAGTACCCAAACAGATGCGCCACGTTGGTCTGAATTAAGAGAGGAGTCTGCATGGATAGACACAAGGAAATTTGCTTTGTATTTACGTGCAATTTCAGAGCGTTCAGGCACGGAAATATAGTAATCGCTACTGCGTGTTAAGACGCCTTTGAAATTAGGATCTTTATCTAGTAAGGCTTTTAATTCTCGCGCGATAGAAAGGGTGACATTCTTTTCATAAATGCCGAGATTTTTTCCGATAGCACCGGGATCTTTACCGCCATGGCCGGGATCAATGGCAATTGTCCATTGTGGCGCGGCAAATACGGTAGTAGAAATTAGAGAAAATATTCCAAAAAGAAACGAAAATTTTGCTTTCATGTAAATCAATTTTATAGTTGTGTCAAAATATGCTCGCCCACTGAGTTTTGAGCAATTAGCGTAATGTTGCGAGCATCGTCGTAATAATCAATATTCACCAATAAATCAGCTTCAGGCAAGATGCCCTCACCTTTTTCTGCCCATTCGATTAAGCAGATACAATTTTGGCTGAAATAATCACGAATGCCCATAAATTCCAATTCTTCAGGATCGGCAAGACGATATAAATCAAAGTGATAAATCATTTTTCCTGCAATGTTATACTCTTCCACTAAGGTATAAGTAGGACTTTTGACATTGCCTTGGTAGCCTAAACCTTGCACCATTCCACGAGTCAGGGTGGTTTTTCCCGCACCAAGATCGCCATTAAAATAAAGCACAATAGCGTTATCTTTCGGTTGTTTTACAAGCACTTCTGCGAGTTTTTTACCAAAACGGAGCATCGTGCCTTCATCAGGAATGTATTGGGTTAATTCGGTCATTCTTAGAGTGATTTTTTAGGTTAAAGTTTCTGGGGGATTTTATCGTATTTTGAAGGGAATATGTAGGGAAAATACAATAAAAAAATCCGCTGCTTTTCAGCAACGGATTGAGAATTTGGAGCGGGAAACGAGGCTCGAACTCGCGACCCCGACCTTGGCAAGGTCGTGCTCTACCAACTGAGCTATTCCCGCAGGGCATTCATGTGAAAATTTGGAGCGGGAAACGAGGCTCGAACTCGCGACCCCGACCTTGGCAAGGTCGTGCTCTACCAACTGAGCTATTCCCGCATTTCACATTGGTGAATGAGGCTGTATTATACGAAAAAATTTATTCAACGCAAGCGCAGATTTTGCAAATGGTTAAGTTTGCCTAAGTTTTCATCAATCCAGATTAATAAAGTGCTCACGGTAGTAAGCTAACTCTTTAATTGATTCACGAATATCATCAAGAGCTAAATGAGTATTGCCTTTTTTGAACCCGTCTAAAATTTCTGGTTTCCAGCGAGAAGCCAATTCTTTTAATGTACTGACATCCACATGACGATAGTGGAAATAATCGGCTAAGTCAGGCATATATTTATAAAGAAAGCGTTTATCTTGTGCGATGCTGTTGCCACAAATCGGTGAAGCACCTTTCGGCACCCAGCGTTTTAAAAAATCTAATGTTTGTAATTCTGCTGCACGTTCAGTGAGTTTGCTCGCTTTAACACGGTCAACTAAGCCATTTGCTGTATGGGTTTTTACGCACCATTCCGACATTTTGTTTAATAATTCATCACTTTGATGAACTGCAATCACAGGTCCTTCCGCTAAAATATTAAGATCTTTATCGGTCACAATGGTCGCGATTTCAATAATGCGTTCTTTTTCAGGATCTAATCCTGTCATTTCTAAATCGATCCAAATCAGATTTTGTTTATCTAATTGCATAATATAAGGTATCCTATAAACATTTTTAATCCCGTTTATTTTAACGAAAAACATCGGAAAAAACGACCGCACTTTATGAGCAAACGTAAACTAACGCAAAATCAAACTCGTCGAATTCAATCAAATAACGCGAAAGCCTTGCATCGCCACAAGAAGAAAGAAGTGGAATGGCAAGATGATATGCTAGGTGAAAGCCAAGATGGGATAGTCGTTACGCGTTATTCAGTTCATGCAGATGTGGAAAATGCACAAGGCGAAATTTTCCGTTGTAATTTACGTCGTACACTTTCTAGTCTCGTGGTTGGAGACAAAGTAATTTGGCGACAAGGCAATGAACAACTCCAAGGCGTGAGTGGCGTGATTGAAGCCATTCACCCAAGACAAAATGAAATAGCTCGTCCAGATTACTATGATGGGTTAAAACCAATAGCGGCCAATATCGATCGTATTATTATTGTTTCTGCGGTGGTGCCGGTACTGTCACTCAATATTATCGATCGTTATTTAGTGGTGTGTGAAAATGCGGGGATCGAACCTGTCATTGTGGTGAATAAAGGCGATTTACTGAATGCTGAGCAAGAACAGGAAGTGGAAAACCAGTTACAGATTTACCGTGATATTGGTTATCAGACCATCATCATTTCAGCTGAAACCGGAAAAAATATGGAAAAATTAACCTCACTTTTAAGTGATGGCACATCCATTTTTGTGGGGCAATCAGGGGTAGGCAAATCCAGTTTAATTAACCATATTTTACCGACAGTCAATGCGCAAGTCGGTGGCATCAGCGAAACCTCTGGTTTGGGTCAACATACCACAACCTCTTCTCGTTTATACCATTTGCCACAAGGCGGTAATTTGATTGACTCACCAGGGATTCGTGAGTTTGGTTTATGGCATTTGGAGCCAGACCAAATCACCAAAGGCTATCGTGAATTTCAATATGTCTTAGGTACATGTAAATTCCGAGATTGTAAGCATTTGAACGATCCTGGCTGTGCATTACGTGAGGCTGTCGAAGCAGGTCGGATTTCAGCTATACGCTATGAGAATTATCATCGCCTCATTGAAAGTTTGAGTGAGACGAAATCACAGCGTCATTTTTCTGTGTAGTAGACAAATTACTGTAAATTAGGTATAAATTACCCCAAATTTCGTGACGTAGCTCAAGTTTTTTTGTGTTTAGCCTTGATTATTGGGCATTTAATAGAGATACTACAGCGGATTTATAGACTAAATTTTACAATTACTATAGAGGTAACATTATGTTCTCAAAAGATGTAGAAATTACAGCTCCTAATGGTTTACACACCCGTCCAGCGGCGCAATTTGTAAAAGAAGCGAAAGCATTTGCTTCTGATGTAACAGTGACCTCCGGTGGAAAAAGTGCAAGTGCGAAGAGCCTATTTAAGCTACAAACCTTAGGCTTGACGCAAGGAACTGTAATCACCATCTCGGCGGAAGGTGAAGACGAACAACAAGCCGTTGAACATTTAGTAGCATTAATTCCTACTTTAGAATAATTTACGATTAGCCATAGGATTTCTATTCTATGGCTATTGTTTATCTAACCTTTAATAAATTATCTCGGAAGGTAAAAGTATGATTACAGGTATTCCAGCATCGCCAGGTATCGTTTTTGGTAAAGCCTTAGTATTAAAAGAAGAAAAAATTGTTCTTGATACGCAAAAAATTTCAGAAGATCAAGTTGAGGCAGAGGTTGCCCGTTTTTATGCTGGTCGTGAAGCTGCTGTTGAGCAACTTAATTCTATTCATCAACGTGCATTAAAATCCTTAGGTGAAGAAAAAGCGGCCATCTTTGAAGGCCATTTAATGATCCTTGAAGATGAAGAGTTAGAAGAGGAAATTATTGATTATCTTCGTTCAAACAAAGTGAATGCGAGTGTGGCAGCAAGTAAAATCATCGATCAACAAGTTGAAATGTTGTCTGAAATTGATGATGAATACTTAAAAGAACGTGCGGGTGATATTCGCGATATCGGTAATCGTTTAATCAAAAATATTTTAGGCATGCATATTGTGGATCTTGGTGATATTACCGAAGAGTCTATCCTTGTGGCTTACGATTTAACCCCATCAGAAACTGCTCAATTAAACTTAGAAAAAGTATTAGGTTTTATCACTGATATTGGTGGTAGAACATCCCACACCTCTATTATGGCTCGTTCACTTGAATTGCCGGCCATTGTTGGGACAAATGATGTCACTGCACGAGTGAATACAGGTGATTATCTTATTTTGGATGCGGTAAACAACCGTGTTTACGTGAATCCGACTCAAGCAGAAATCGATGAATTAAAAACATTAGAAGCAAAACTCGCTGAAGAAAAAGCAGAGTTAGCAAAATTAAAAGATTTACCAGCAGTGACCCTTGATGGTCATAAAGTCGATGTGGTAGCCAATATTGGTACGATTCGTGATTGCGACGGTGCACATCGTAATGGGGCTGAGGGGGTAGGTTTATACCGTACAGAATTCCTCTTTATGGATCGTGATCAATTACCGAGCGAAGAAGAGCAATTCATTGCTTATAAAGAAGTGGTTGAAGCAATGGAAGGGCGTCTAGTGGTATTACGTACTATGGATATCGGTGGTGACAAAGAGCTTCCATATTTAAATTTACCAAAAGAAATGAACCCATTCTTAGGATGGCGTGCGGTGCGTATTGCCCTTGATCGTCGTGAGATTTTACACGCACAATTAAGAGCGGTATTACGTGCGTCTGCATTTGGTAAACTTGCCGTGATGTTCCCAATGATTATTTCGGTAGAAGAAATTCGCGAATTAAAATCTGTATTGGAAACCTTAAAAGCAGAATTACGTGCAGAAGGTAAAGCTTTTGATGAAAACATCCAAGTGGGTGTCATGGTTGAAACCCCATCTGCAGCGGTGAATGCGAAATTCTTAGCGAAAGAAGTGGATTTCTTTAGTATTGGTACAAACGACTTAACACAATATACCTTAGCTGTTGACCGCGGTAACGAATTGATTTCTCACTTATATAACCCAATGTCACCTTCAGTACTAGGATTGATCAAACAAGTGATTGATGCCTCTCATGCTGAAGGTAAATGGACGGGGATGTGTGGTGAGTTAGCCGGTGATGAACGCGCGACCTTATTGTTACTCGGTATGGGCTTAGATGAATTTAGTATGAGTGCAATTTCTGTACCACGTATTAAAAAATTAGTTCGTCATGTGAATTATCAAGAGGTGAAAGCCTTAGCTGATGAAGTATTACAAAAACCAACTGCTACTGAAATTGAGCAATTAATTCAAGCTTTTTTAGCAGAAAAATCGTTAAACTAGATACAAAAACAGAGTTTTACGTTAAAATACTAGCCATCTTTAATAGATAGGAGATTAAAATGGGCTTATTTGACAAATTATTTGGTTCAAAAGAAAACAAAACAGTGGAAGTCGAAATTTATGCGCCACTTTCTGGTGAGATTGTGAATATCGAAGATGTACCAGATGTTGTTTTCTCTGAAAAAATCGTGGGTGATGGTATCGCAATTCGTCCAACAGGTAACAAAATTGTGGCGCCTGTTGATGGTGTAATTGGTAAAATTTTTGAAACTAATCACGCGTTTTCAATGGAATCAAAAGAGGGTGTTGAATTATTCGTTCACTTCGGTATTGATACCGTTGAATTAAAAGGTGAAGGATTCACTCGCATCGCACAAGAAGGTCAAAGCGTAAAACGCGGCGACACAGTAATCGAATTTGATTTAGCAACATTAGAATCAAAAGCAAAATCAGTTTTAACACCTGTTGTTATCTCTAATATGGATGAAATTTCATCTATCGAGAAAAAATCAGGTGAAGTGATTGCTGGAGAATCTGTTGTTTTAAGTTTAACAAAATAAGATTTATAGACTAAAAGATCCGCTTTAAATAAGCGGATTTTTTTATCCTTATTCTTTTTAAAGAAGGTAAAAATGATTTATCGATTAACTGGTCAAGTACAGCATTATGCATGGGGCGGAAAAAACTATATTGCATCATTGATTGGATTAAATTCAGCGGAAGATCAACCTTGTGCGGAGTGGTGGTTAGGCGCACATCCATCAGCACCTTCTGAAGTTGAGAATGTAACAGGTAAACAATCCCTTATTGAATTTTTATCGCAAAATCCGACCGCACTAGGGCAAGCAAGCCGCCAGCAATTTGGTGATGAACTGCCTTATTTGTTAAAGATTTTAGATATTGAAAAGCCGTTGTCGATTCAATTGCATCCAACTAAATCGCAAGCTAAAAAGGGCTTTGAGGCTGAGAATGTAAAAGGCGTGCCATTAACAGACAGCACGCGGACTTATAAAGATAGAAATCACAAACCAGAAATGATGATTGCCTTATCAGATTTTTGGCTTTTACACGGTTTTAAAACAAAGGATCAAATTCTTGCGACATTAAATTCGCGCCCCTCTTTGCAACCTTTGGCTGAAAAACTTGGCACACAAAGCCTTGCTGAATTTTATGCGGATGTAATGTTGGCGGATCAATCCAGGCTTGCAAATTGGCTATTACCTATTATTGAAGCTAATCAACAGTCTTATAAAAATGGTGAGTTAGGGCTAGATAACCCCGATTATTGGGTGCTTTATACCATGGAGGCCATGGCGATTTCGCCTGAAAAATTAGATGCCGGCTTGGTGTGTTTTTATCTCTTTAATATTGTGCATTTAAAAGACGGAGAGGGCATTTTCCAAGATGCGGGTATTCCTCATGCTTACCTTCGCGGACAAAACGTGGAGTTAATGGCATGTTCTGATAATGTGATTCGTGGTGGATTAACACCAAAATATGTCGATATTGTCGAATTATTAAAAATTGTAGATTGTCGTGAAGTAACACCTCAAATTATCTCAGCCGCACCTCAAAATCAGTCAGAATTTACTTATAAAACGCCAGTAAAAGATTTTGCTTTAGCTCAAATTCGTGTTGAACCAGAACAGCATACCAAAGTGAATCTTCAAAGTGCGGGTATTTTGTTGGTGATGCAAGGCGATCTGAAAATACAAGAAAAATCAACCGCACTTACCTTAAAACAAGGTGAGTCAGTATTCATTACAGCGGATTCTAATGTTGAAATAATGAGTGAAAAAGGCGGTTATGCCTTCTTGGCAAAATTGCCATAAAAATTAATGTGATAAGTATCACGATTTGTGAACTTATCGCTAGATTCATCGACGATTTTAGGTATAGTGGCGTCATTCAGGCGCCTTTTTTTATGTGGCTAAATTGCATTGGGAGTTTTTATGTCGTTGCCTCGTTATTTTGAAGATCCACAAACCTTACATGTGAATACCACACCACATCATGCTTATTTTATTCCTTTTTCTTCAACAGAAAGTGCGGTCAAAAAGACACGAGAATTTTCCCCTTACTTTACCTTACTAAATGGTGAATGGGATTTTGCTTATTTTGAAAGCTATACTCACTTGCCTGAAGATTTCCTTCATTTTTCATTTACAGATAAAATCCCCGTCCCTTCCAATTGGCAAAATCATGGTTACGATAATCATCAATATAGCAACGTAAATTATCCTTTCCCTTTTGATCCCCCTTATGTACCCATTGAAAATCCTTGTGGTTTATATCATCGAATCTTTAATGTCGAAATCAATGCCGAAAAACGGTATCTCTTAAATTTTGAAGGGGTAGATAGTTGCTTATTTGTCTATGTTAATCACCAATTTGCGGGCTATAGCCAAATTAGTCATTGCACCAGTGAATTTGATATCACTGACTTTTTACAACAAGGAGAAAACCACTTACATGTTCTCGTGTTGAAATGGTGTGATGGCTGTTATTTGGAAGACCAAGACAAATTCCGAATGTCTGGTATTTTCCGAGATGTTTATCTGTTAGAGCGAGAAAAAAATTACTTACAAGATTTCTTCATTAAAATGCAATTGAATCAAGGGCTTACTGTGGCTCAATTACATGTATCCTGTCAGTTTGTTGGAAGTGAACAACCTATCTCTTGGCAATTATGTGATCCTCAAGGCAAATTGATAACAGAACAAAAAGGACACGTATTTCATGCTGAAATTGAAAATGCACAATTATGGCATGCGGAGAACCCTCGTTTATACACATTGATTTTGCAATATGGATCAGAAGTGATTTGCCAAAAGGTCGGCTTACGTCATATCGAAGTGAAGAATGGGGTAATGTTATTTAATGGGCAAGCCATTAAGTTTAAAGGTGTGAATCGTCATGATAGCGATCCGAAAACGGGTTATGTCATCAGTCGAGAACAAGCGTTGCAAGATTTACGCTTAATGAAACAGCATAATTTAAATGCCATTCGCACATCGCATTATCCGAATGCACCTTGGTTTACTGAATTGTGCGATGAATATGGTTTTTATGTGATTGCGGAAAGTGATATCGAATCACACGGCACGAATGCAGTCTATGTTGAGTCGCCAGAAACAAGTATTTTGTTAGGGGTAAAAACAGAGATTGATCATGACGCAATTCGTCAAAAAACAATCGACAATTATTGCTATATGGCTCGAAGCCCTGAATTTAATCAAGCCATTTTAGACCGCACTTATGCCAATGTTGAGCGAGATAAAAATCGGCCTTCTGTTGTGATTTGGTCACTGGGAAATGAAAGTGGCTACGGTGAGAATTTTGAGCAAGCCGCAGCTTGGGTGAAACAGCGCGATCCAAGTCGCTTAGTGCATTATGAAAATGCGATGTTTCAACATTCAGCGTATCAAAATGACACATCCAATTTAGATTTTCATAGCGAAATGTACACCAGCACGGAAGAATTGGATGCTTATTTTGCCGATGTCCAAAATCAAAAGCCATATCTTTTCTGTGAATACTTGCATGCGATGGGGAATTCTTGCGGGGATACGGAAGATTATTTCCAAGCTATGGAAAGACATGCTGGCGCTTGTGGTGGCTTTGTGTGGGAGTGGTGCAATCATTCCCCTTATTTGCCAAAATCAAGCAACATGGGCTATGGCGGGGATTTTAATGACACACCGAATGACGGTAATTTTTGTGCCGATGGATTAGTGACGGCAGATCGTCAAATTCAAAGCAATTTGTTGGAATACAAAAATGTGTATCGTCCGCTTCGTGCAACCTTAAAAAATGGTCATATTGAACTCAAAAATTATTTGGATTTTACGGATGCGGCAGAGGCCATTTCGATTCATTATCAAATCACCGAGGACTTTTCGGTTGTACAAGAAGGCCAAATGGATGATTTAAAAATTGCGCCAAAATCAACCGCGCTTTTGCCTTTAGTATTACCAACCAGTAACGGTTCATTACAAATTTTGACCTTGACCTATCATCAAAAAACAGAAACAGGTTTAATTCCTCAAGGGCATAATTCGGGATTTGAACAGATTATTTTGTCGGCGCAATCATATTTATTCGCTGATGAGATCAAATCAAATATCCAATCAATTTCTGTTTCAGAACATGCCAATTTAATTTCAGTTAAAGTGGTAGATATTGAATACCAGTTTGATCAATATAAAGGCACTATTCAACAAATTACCAAAGATGGCAAGCCTTGGTTAAATCAACCTACCGATTTCAATATTTGGCGAGCGCCTTTGGATAACGATAGTTTAATGAAAGCACAATGGCTTGCTGCAGGTTACGATCGTGCGACGAGTCGTGTTTATAATTACCATTTAACCGAGTGGGAAAGTGCGGTTGAAATTACCTTTAAATTAGGATTGGTTGCCGTATCAAAAGCGCGAATTCTGACATTGAATGTGGTGTATCGTATTGAACAAAATGGGTTACTTCACATCAATATTCATGCTGAAAAACAACCGCACTTGCCATTCTTACCACGCTTTGGCTTACGTTTTTTCCTTAATCAAGGATTTAACCAAGTGGAGTATGTAGGCTATGGCCCAACGGAAAGTTATCTGGATAAACATCACGCCACGGCTTTCGGTCGTTATAAGACAACACCAGAAAGCAATCATGTGCCTTACTTAAAACCACAGGAAAATGGCAGTCACTATGGTTGCCGTGAACTGAAGGTGACGAATTCGTCTGATTGCTTTACCGTGCAAAGTCATACGCCTTTTAGTATGAATGTTTCCCCTTACTCTCAAGAAGAGTTGGGTAGTAAAAAACACCAATATGATTTGGAGAAAAGTGACAGTACGATCTTGTGTGTAGATTATAAAATGAGTGGGGTAGGCTCCAATTCTTGTGGACCCGCGTTAAAAGAACAATATCGTTTGAGTGAAACAGAATGGGATTGGGCAATCTCGTTGCAAATTAACTAAGATGAAATAAAAAAGTGCGGTTGAAATTAACCGCACTTTTATGTTTTTAGCAATAATTAAGCAACAACGTTAAATTGTTCTTTCATTAATGCTTCGAAATCAGTGCAACCGCCGATTGGTTTTTCATCGATAAAGATTTGTGGCACAGTTTCCACTTCTTTACCGACAGATTTTGATAAATCAGCTTTAGAAATGCCTTCAGCGATAATATCTACATAGCGATAATCGAAATCCGCTACTTCACCTTTTAATTTTTCAGCAAGGTTTTTTGCACGTACACAATAAGGGCAGCCTGGACGACCAAAAATAACTACGAACATAAAATTTTCCTTTTATTTAAACAAAATTCCTAATGATTTTACTCTATTTCCACAAAAGCAGAAATCATTTTTCAGGATTATTGTGATTGGTGTAATATATCAACTCCTCTTTTCCTAAGGGTATAACTGAATGAAATTATTGATGCTTTGCCGTGAACCTCGCCTTTATAGCTGCCAGCGTTTAAAAGAAGCAGCAGAAAGTTGCGGGCATCAAATGGATATTTTGGATCCTAATCGTTGCATTTTAAAACTCGACAAAAATCAACCGCACTTTTCTTTGTATTATCAACAAAATGCAGAAAGTGAACCCTATTTATTGCCTGATTATGATGCTGTGTTACCACGCTTTGGGACGACAAGCACACAAATGGGCTGTGCGGTATTGCGACATTTCCAAGGAAAAGGCGTCTATTGCCTTAATAAAGAACAAGCATTTTTAGCCGCTCGCGATAAATGGCGAAGTTTGCAGATGTTATTGGAACAAGGCATTGCCGTGCCAAATTCTGTCTTATCGGGCTGTGAAGTTGAGCCGAAACAAGCCATTAAGCAAACAACCGCGCCAATGATTATTAAAACCTTAAAAGGCTCACAAGGTATTGGCGTGATTTTAGCCGAACATACACAAAGTGCGGTCAGTATTTTAGAAACGTTAAAAGATGCGAATGTCCCTGTCTTGTTACAAGATTTTGTCGAAGAGGCAAAAGGGACAGATATTCGCTGTTTTGTGATCGGTGATAAAGTCGTCGCCACAATGCAGCGTATTGGACAAGATGGCGAGTTTCGTGCAAATTTTCATCGTGGTGGCACAGCAGAAAAAGTTAAACTCACTGAAGACGAAAAAAACATCGCCATTCGTGCAACTAAAGCCTTAGGGCTTGCGGTAGCCGGTGTTGATTTGATTCGTTCAAAAGAAAGGTTATTGGTGCTTGAAGTGAATGCTAGCCCAGGGTTAGAAATGATTGAGAAAACCAGTGGCATTGATATTGCCTTGCAGATGATCTTGTTTTTAGAACAGCAAGTGAAACAATAAAAGAAAAGGGCAAACCATATCATGTTCGCCCTTGTTGTTTATCCTTTTGCGTCTTGTTTAAAATCGTAATTTGGTGGTAATTCCGGCATCGTATTTTCTTCATCAAAAGGCTCGCTTGCTGGTTGATGTTGAAATTCTTTGCTATCGTGAGCCGGTTTTTCTTTACCTAATAATTGCGGTTGTAATTTGATAAAACTACTTTTATCTGAAAGCCACACATCAATAAACGCTTGTGTAAATTTTTGATCGAATTCGTGATCTAACACGGTATCATTCAACACAAAATAGCCTTTATCCGATAAAGCAACAAAATTTAAAATGTCATTTGGTGAAAAATCAGGGAAGATTTCCTGCATTTTTTTGAGCCATGCCGTGGTGTCATCTTTACTTAAATTTTGTGATTCCATTTCTTTGGTTAAAGCAATGGCGAAGTTTTTTCCTTCTACTGGCTTTTCATATTTAATCGAAAACATTAACGGACGTTCATTTTTTTCATAGGAACCCGTTTCAGAATATAAGCCGACAGTATAAACATGGAATGGCCCCCATGTGTATTCAGCATTGCCAACCGGTTGCCATTGGGCAAAAAGTGCGGTGGAAAATAAGGCTGAAATGGCAGCAATAATAAATTTCAGTTTCATAGTTTTTTTCATGTCAAAAATATTGTCGTGATTATAACAAAAAAGCCCTTTAAAAAAACACAAATAAAAAGGCAGGATAGACCTGCCTTTGACACCAAATTATTGGCTGAGTTTATTTTAAGCTACCCACCATATCTTCTGGACGAACCCATTTGTCGAAATCTTCGGCTGAAACTAAGCCTAAGTTAATCGCTTCTTCACGTAGAGTTGTACCATTTTTGTGTGCAGTTTTCGCAATTTTCGCTGCATTTTCGTAACCGATGTGGGTATTAAGTGCGGTTACTAACATCAATGAATTTTCCAATTGTTGTTTAATGCGTGGGTAGTTCGGTTGAATGCCGGTTGCGCAGTGTTCATCAAATGATACGCAAGCATCACCTAATAATTGTGCCGATTGTAAGAAATTCGCCACCATTACAGGGTTAAATACGTTTAATTGGAAGTGACCTTGTGAGCCAACAAATGCGATAGTAGTATCGTTACCGAATACTTGTGCACACACCATGGTTAACGCTTCACATTGAGTTGGGTTCACTTTACCCGGCATGATTGAAGAACCTGGTTCATTTTCAGGAATTAAGATTTCACCGATACCAGAGCGAGGGCCAGAGGCTAATAAACGAATGTCGTTTGCAATTTTGAATAAGCTCATCGCTAATTGTCTAATTGCACCGTGAGTTTCCACAATCGCATCGTGTGCGGCTAATGCTTCAAATTTGTTTTCTGCAGTCACAAATGGTAAGCCAGTGAATTTTGCAATGTAATCTGCTACTTTCACATCATAGCCTTTTGGTGTGTTCAAACCAGTACCCACAGCAGTACCACCAAGTGCTAATTGACTTAAGTGTGGAAGGGTATTTCTTAGTGCACGTAAACCAAAATCTAATTGTGCGGCGTATGCAGAGAATTCTTGACCTAATGTTAATGGAGTTGCATCCATTAAGTGAGTACGACCAATTTTTACCACATCTTTAAATTCAGCCGCTTTTTGTGCGAACGTTTTTTGTAAACGTTCCACACAAGGAATAGTGTGCTCAACCACTTTTTTGTATGCGGCAATGTGCATTGCAGTTGGGAAGGTATCGTTTGAAGATTGTGATTTATTCACATCATCATTTGGGTGAACGAAAGATTTTTCGCCTAATTTACCACCATGTAAAACGTGAGCGCGGTTTGCCACCACTTCGTTCACGTTCATGTTTGATTGTGTACCTGAACCGGTTTGCCAAATGACTAACGGGAATTGGTCGTCTAATTTTCCTGCAAGGATTTCATCACAGGCGGTTGCGATTAAATCACGTTTCTCTGCAGGTAATACACCTAAATCACAGTTTGCGAAAGCAGCGGCTTTTTTCAAATAACCGAACGCTTCAATAATTTCGTGCGGCATAGATGCAGTCGGACCAATTTTGAAGTTGTTGCGAGAACGTTCGGTTTGTGCTGCCCAGTATTTATCTGCAGGAACTTGAACTTCGCCCATAGTGTCTTTTTCAATACGAAATGCCATGTGATACTCCTATCATCGAAAATAAAATAAATCTTCAAAATTCTAACACCTGCGAGTTATGAATGGAATGTAACATAAAGGTTAAAAGTTACTTTTGTGATGTAGATCATAAAAGTGCGGTAAAAAATTTCCGTGTTTTTTCTATTTACTTTAATCACCTTGTAGATGATTTATTTTTTTCTGCTTTTTTGATAAAATCCGCCAGTTTACAAAACGATAAATGGAGAAGTCGCAATCATGGCAAAAAACGCACAATTTTATCTCTTAAATCCAGAAAAGAAGATAACAGTTGAGCAACTTGCCTGTGATCTTGCTGCTCAAGCGTGGCGTTTAGGCAAGCGAGTTTTAATCGCGTGCGAAACAGAAGAGCAAGCATTTTTAATTGATGAAGCATTATGGCAACGGGATCCAAATGAGTTTGTTCCTCATAATCTTTCAGGCGAAGCAACACAATATGCTCCGCCAATTGAGATTAGTTGGAAAGGCAAACGCAATGCCCAACGTCGAGATTTGCTGATCAATTTACAAATGGAAGTGCCGGATTTTAGCCACAGCTTTACGCAATTAATTGATTTTGTACCGGTAGAAGAAACACAAAAAGCCCAAGCGCGTGAACGTTATAAAATCCTTCGCTCGCAAGGTTGGACGCTTTCTACTGAAAACACTTAATATTTTTAACTTTAAAACCTAGGAAATTAACATGAATTTAAACGCTAAAGTGGCTTTAAGCCTTATTCTTGGCGCAAGCACCTTATTATCTGCTTGTGACAATAAAGAAAACACCTCAACCCAAGTTGAGAAAGCAGTAAGAATACCTGCACCAACAGAAAAAGCAGAAAGTGCGGTTGAAAAATCAAAAGAATTAGTGGCTGAAACTAAATCAGCCGAAAAAGTGGCTGAGAAAACAGAAAGCACAGAGGTTAAAGCTGACGTTAAAACTGCAGAAGTAAAATCTGATGTAGTCAAATTTGAAGTCAAAAAAGAAGCAAAAGCGGTTGATGTTGCAGAGAAAGCATCGGAGAAAAAAGAGACTGTTGTCGCTCAACAAGCAACAACTCCTCAGAAACCACGAGAGGTAGTGACTGAAAAAGCACCAAAAGAAAGTGCAGAACGTAAACAGCAAAGAGCCGTATTAAATGTGTTAGAAAAACAATACGAAGAAGTTCGTTGTTCTGCCGATGCGAAAAACGTAAGCGGTGATAGTTTCTGTCGTCAAGAAGAACGCCGTTTATTCTTAGAAATTCAACGTATTAAAGATGAATTAAGAGGGATTAAGGAATAATCTCATCCTTAGCAATATGAGGGCGTGATCAATTCGCCCTCAAAATAAAAAAATAGATTTTTTGTGACCGCACTTTATGAATGATATTACCTTTTATCAGCGCTTCGAAACCGATATTCTCGCCGAGCGTAAAACCATCACCATTCGAGATAAATCCGAAAGCCATTTTAAAGCAGGTGATATTCTACGTGTGGGGCGCTTTGAAGATAATCAATATTTCTGCAATATTGAAGTGTTAAGTGTATCGCCGATTACTCTTGATAACCTCACAGAACAGCACGCAGCTCAGGAAAATATGAGTTTATCGGAATTGCGAGAAGTGATTAAAACAATTTATCCCAATGAAAATGAGTTTTGGGTGATTGAGTTTGACCTAGTTAAGTAACTAAGATATTCAAGAGTGTTTCTTATGATTATTGTATTGTCAGCCATATTAGCATTTATTTCTTTTCCTTTTTTAATGAGTTTTGCTTGTATGGATGCGGGCATGGGGCCTGGCGGTCTAGGCTGTCTTGGTGTTGGAATAGGTTATACCATTGTTGCGTTTATTGTTTTTGTTATTTTGGGTGTAATGTTGAATTCACGTTTTAAAAATAAAGTGCAACAAGAGAATGATGACAAGCCTTTTGATTTAAGCCAAATTAAAGAAGATAAATATCACGATATTATTCGTTACTATACGGAATCGGATGAAGAGCATAAGGCGCGAAAATGAAAAAAATCGTTTTTATATTATTAAGTATGTTTCTTTATGGATGTGGAACTTTAACTACACTGAAAGATCCTTGTCCTTATATTGGCACTCGATACGATTACAATATGGTAGCTGGTAATTTTTATGATGGTGTTGGCTTTAAGCATATGACTAGACCATTATATTTTATCGATTGGCCTTTATCTGTTGTGGCTGATACCGCATTGTTACCGATCAATATTCCTCGTTACTATCTATCAGATGATGAAGCAAGAAAATCGTGTGGGCAATACGGTGACCCAAATAATAAACATCCTTGGCTAGATAAGAAGTAAATTAAATTTTTTGTGACCGCACTTTTATGAACGACATCACTTTTTACCAACGCTTTGAAGCCGACATTCTCGCTGGGCGGAAAACCATCACCATTCGGGATAAATCCGAAAGCCATTTTAAACTGGGCGATATTTTGCGAGTAGGGCGGTTTGAAGATAATCAATATTTCTGCACTATTGAAGTGTTAAGCGTGTCGCCGATTACCCTTGATGAACTACGGAACTGCATGCGAAGCAGGAAAATATGGGATTGGAGGAGTTGAAAGAAGTGATTCGGGGAATTTATCCGAAGGAAGGACGGTTTTACATTATTGAGTTTATATTAAAATTTGTAGGTGAGTAAAAATGAGCGAATCAATTTTAATTTTTGGTGGAAAAAGCTTAAAAGAAATGAAAGAAGATGGTGGCATTGGTTGGTGGTGTGTTAATCAAGAGAGAGCTGAAAATTTAGAATATGCTGTGATAACTCGTTGTTTAACTCAAGAGTGGGCTACTCACGATGTCGAGCAGGGAACTGCAATTATGGTTTGCAAGCTTACGGGAATAGTTGGTAAAGCTATTGATAGTAATCGTAAATGTTTGGAGTTTAGTTCATATGCGAAAATTAATATTCCAAATGCATGGCAAAAAATAACTAATAATCAAAGAAATCCATTCAAATATATTGAAACAAATAAATTATTAAAAGACTTAGAAATCAATATAAGTGAATTAAGTTGGTTAAACTTTTCTTAGTTTAATTTTAATAATGTAGGGTAGGTCTTAGCCTACCACTTCAATTTAAACGGTGGGCTAAAGCCCATCCTACAAAAAGAGAAGATATAAATGACACAAAAATTCGAAATGGCAGACCGTTTTAATCCGTCTGCGGTAGAACAAGCCCTTTATCAACATTGGGAAGAGAGCGGTTATTTTAAACCGTCTGAAAATGAAAACGCACCGAGCTATTGCATCGCGATTCCGCCACCGAACGTCACAGGTTCCCTACACATGGGGCATGCTTTCCAACAAACCTTAATGGATACGTTAATTCGTTTCAATCGTATGGAAGGGCATAACACCTTATGGCAAGCGGGCACAGACCACGCGGGTATCGCAACCCAAATGGTGGTTGAACGTAAAATTGCGGCCGAAGAAGGCAAAACTCGCCATGATTATGGTCGTGAAGCGTTCATCAACAAAATCTGGGATTGGAAAGCCTATTCAGGTGGCACAATCAGCCAACAAATGCGTCGTTTAGGTAACTCCATCGACTGGGAACGCGAGCGTTTCACTATGGATGATGGTTTATCTAACGCGGTAAAAGAAGTGTTTGTTCGTTTGCACGAAGAAGGTTTGATTTACCGTGGCAAACGCTTGGTAAACTGGGACCCAAAACTTCACACCGCGATTTCTGATTTAGAAGTAGAAAACAAAGAGAGCAAAGGTTCCCTTTGGCATTTCCGTTATCCGTTAGCAAACGGTGCCAAAACGGCAGATGGTAAAGATTATTTAGTTGTCGCAACCACACGTCCAGAAACCATGTTGGGCGATACGGCGGTTGCGGTGCATCCTGAAGATGAGCGTTATCAATCTTTAATCGGTAAAACCGTGGTTCTGCCACTAGCAAACCGTGAAATTCCGATTATTGCCGATGAATATGTCGATCGTGAATTCGGTACTGGTGTGGTAAAAATTACCCCTGCGCACGACTTCAACGACTACGAAGTGGGTAAACGTCACAGCTTGCCGATGGTTAACGTGTTAACCTTAAACGCAGATATTCGTGATGAAGCGGAGATTATCGGTACTGACGGCAAACCACTTGCAGGCTATGAAGCGACTATTCCTACGGATTACCGTGGCTTAGAGCGTTTTGCTGCACGTAAGAAAATCGTGGCAGATTTTGAAGCGTTAGGTTTATTAGATGAAATTAAACCACACGATCTCAAAGTGCCTTATGGCGACCGTGGTGGTGTGCCGATTGAGCCGATGTTAACCGACCAATGGTATGTGAGCGTGAAACCGCTTGCTGATGTGGCGATTAAAGCGGTGGAAGATGGCGAAATCCAATTCGTGCCGAAACAATATGAAAATCTTTACTTCTCTTGGATGCGCGATATTCAAGATTGGTGTATCTCTCGCCAACTTTGGTGGGGACACCGTATTCCAGCGTGGTATGACGCGGAAGGCAACGTTTATGTTGCGCGTAACGAAGAAGAAGTGCGGTCAAAATACAACTTAGATTCTGCGGTTGAACTTAAACAAGATGAAGACGTGCTAGACACGTGGTTCTCATCAGGTTTATGGACATTCTCTACTTTAGGTTGGCCAGAGCAAACTAAAGAACTCAAAATGTTCCACCCGACAGATGTGTTAATTACCGGCTTCGACATCATCTTCTTCTGGGTTGCGCGTATGATTATGTTTACGATGCACTTCGTGAAAGATGAAAACGGCAAACCACAAGTACCATTCAAAACGGTATACGTAACAGGCTTGATCCGTGATGAAAACGGACAAAAAATGTCGAAATCGAAAGGTAACGTGCTCGATCCAATCGACATGATCGACGGTATCAGCCTTGAAGATTTGCTTGAAAAACGTACCGGCAATATGATGCAGCCGCAATTAGCAGAGAAAATTGCTAAAGCAACGCGCAAAGAATTTGCTGAAGGTATTGCAGCTCACGGTACAGACGCATTACGTTTCACATTAGCTGCATTGGCTTCAAACGGTCGTGATATCAACTGGGATATGAAACGTTTAGAGGGTTATCGTAACTTCTGTAACAAATTATGGAATGCAAGCCGTTTCGTTCTTACGAATGAAAAATTAGATTTAAGCGAAGGCGAGATCGAATTTTCATTAGCGGATCGTTGGATTCAATCGGAATTCAACCGCACAGTGGAAACGTTCCGTAATTCATTAAGCCAATACCGTTTCGACCTTTGTGCCAATGCAATTTATGAATTTACCTGGAACCAATTCTGCGACTGGTATTTAGAATTGACTAAACCAGTATTTGCAAACGGCAATGCAGCACAAATCCGTGCAGCAAGCCAAACCTTGGTTCACGTGTTAGAAAAATTATTACGTTTAGCACACCCGCTCATTCCATTTATTACTGAAGAAATTTGGCAAAAAGTGAAAGGATTTGTGGGCATTACTGCAGACAGCATTATATTACAACCTTTCCCACAAGTGGAAGAAAACGGCTTTGATCCAGAAGCAGAAGCTGAAATTGAGTGGTTAAAAGAAGTGATCGTTGCGGTGCGTAATATTCGTGCAGAAAGCAACATCGCACCAAGCAAAGGCTTAGATCTGTTATTCCGTAATTTAAGCGCAGAAAACGCAAAAATTCTCGAAAAACAGACCGCTCTTTTAAAAGCCATGGCAAAATTAGACAACGTTCAAGTGTTAGCGGCAAACGAAACAGCACCACTTGCGGTAGCGAAACTCGTTGGCAATGCTGAATTGCTTGTGCCAATGGCTGGCTTTATCAATAAAGAAGCAGAGCTTGCCCGTTTAACTAAAGAGATTGAAAAATATCAAAACGAAGTTAAACGTATCGAGAACAAACTCAGCAATGAAGCTTTCGTGGCTAAAGCACCTGAAGCGGTGATTGCGAAAGAACGCGAAAAACAAGCGGAATACCAATCTGGATTAGAAAAAATCCAAGAGCAGTATAAAGCGATTGAAGCGTTGTAGTTTTAAAACGAAGTAAGAAAGCGGTCAAATTTAAAATTTGGCCGCTTTTTATTTTCTACAATATTCTTATAAGTATAAAATTCACTCTAGTTATTCAACACTTCAAGCAATGCTTGAACAGGGTGTTTCAAGATAGCTTTTTCATATCGCTTCACTTGGCTACGGCAGGAGTAGCCGGTCGCAAGGCAATAATTCGGATCTTTACCTTGTAATTTTTTGCCCCATGATACGTCGTAAATATCCTTTGACATGGTTTGATTTTGAACTTCATGGCCAAATACCCCCGCCATGCCACAGCAGCCGACTTTTTCAACATTCAAGGTTTGTCCAAATTGCGCGAAAATATTCTGCCATTCTTTTGGGCTGTTTGGCATAAAGGTGGATTCAGTACAATGAGGGAATAAATGCCACTCAAAAGTGCGGTCAGATTTCGCGATATTTTTCACCGCACTTTGTAATGACTTACTTTCTAATTGATTGGTCAGCCATTCGTGCGCTGTGAGTACATGGAAGTCACCGCGAGAATCACCTAAGGCTTCTTTATATTCATCACGATAAGAAAGCACAATCGCTGGATCTACGCCGACTAAAGGCACATTTAATTTAGCAACGCGATTTAAAAACTCCGCTTGTGTTTTCGCGGTTTTACTAAAGCGAGTTAAAAAACCTTTAATATGCATGGCTTTGCCATTCGGTTTAAAAGGCAGAATGATTGGCTCGAACCCTAATTTTTGTGTGAGGGCGACAAAATCGCGGACCACTTTAGCATCGTAATAAGAGGTATAGGGATCTTGTACGATAAAGAGCATATTGGCTTTTTCTGTGGCACTAAGACTTTCCAACTCTTCTAATTTTTTGCCTTGGTAGCCGATTTCGACTAATTGTTGTTGAAGGTTAGGCTCAGAAAGGAGAGGTAAATCAGTCATACCAAGTGTTTTTTCAACCAAGCTCTGTGTAATTTTGAGCTTGGTAAAATAATTGAATAATGCCGGTTGTTTTGCCATATAAGGTGCTGCCACTTCTAAATTCGACACAATATGATCTTTGGCTGGACGCAAATAACGGCTGTGGTAAAAATGGAAAAATTTTGCACGGAAACTTGGTACATCAATTTTAATCGGGCATTGGCTTGCACAGGCTTTACAAGCCAGACAAGTATCCATTGCTGCCTTCACTTCATTTGAGAAGTCATATTCGCCGCGCCATTTCTGTACGCTATTGCGGAAACGTTCCACAAGTGCGGTCAGTTTCACTTGTGTTTTATGAAAATCTAATTGCTCAGGTGATACGTTTTCATTCGCCATCAATCGCAACCACTCACGCACCATAGCGGCTCGTCCTTTTGGTGAGAATACGCGATTTTTACTCACTTTCATGGAAGGGCACATAATGCTGTGCTCATCAAAGTTAAAGCAAAGTCCGTTGCCGTTACAATTTATCGCGCCTTTGAATTCATCTCGCATTTGAATCGGGATTTGACGATCATTGTCCGCACGCATCGGCGAGAGAATCGAATAGAGTTCCGCATCGCTATGAAGTGGCGTACAGATTTTGCCTGGGTTGAGACGATTATTTGGATCAAATAAGAATTTCACATAACGCAATTCCTGCCAAAGTTCAGGTGTAAAGAATTTCTCCCCATAATGAGAGCGTACGCCTTTGCCGTGTTCCCCCCATAACAAACCGCCGTATTTCACCGTGAGTTCTGCCACTTCATCTGAAATTTGTTTAAAGAGTTTGACTTGTTCTTTATCGCATAGGTCTAAAGCGGGGCGAACGTGCAATACGCCAGCGTCAACATGGCCAAACATCCCGTATTGCAGATTATGGCTATCTAATAAAGCTCTAAATTCTGCAATGTAATCCGCAAGATGTTCTGGTGGCACACAGGTATCTTCCACAAAAGGAATCGGTTTGGCTGCACCTTTCGCATTCCCCAATAGCCCCACCGCTTTTTTACGCATGGCGTAAATACGTTCAATAGAAGGCAGGTCAGAACAAAGTTGATAACCGATAATATGATCTTTGCCTTGTGCAATTTTTTCATCTAATTGCTGACAAAGTGCGGTCACTTGGCTGTCGATTTTGGCTTGATTGTTGCCCGCATATTCCACAATGTTTAAACCCAGAATTGGATTTTGTTCTTCTTCTGTTAAAAGCTCTTTCACTGAATGCCAAATGATATCTTGCTTAGCAAGGTTCAGCACTTTGGAATCGACGGTTTCAACGGAAAGGGCATTGGCTTTCACCATAAAAGGTGCGTTGCGAAGTGCTGCATCAAATGAGCTGTACTTCACATTAATTAAGGTGCGATATTTAGGAATCGGCAATAAATTGAGTTTGGCTTCGCAGATAAACGCAAGTGAACCTTCTGAGCCCGTTAAAATTCGGGTGAGGTTAAATTCACTTTCATCTTTATTAAAGACATTCTTAAGATCGTAACCGGTGAGAAAGCGATTGAGTTGTGGTAAATCTTGAATGATTGAGGCTCGCTTCTCTTTACAACGTTGGAAAATCGTTTGATGTAGCGTTTTACCATTTTCTGCAAGCGGGTAGTTTTCTAAAACATCCTCAGATTTGACCGCACTTGTATCTAATATTTCACCATTCATTAAAACAGAACGTAATGCTAAAACGTGATCGGAGGTTTTCCCATATTGTAATGAACCTTGACCGGAGGCATCGGTATTAATCATGCCACCTAGTGTTGCTCGATTACTGGTAGAGAGTTCTGGCGCAAAGAATAAGCCGTGAGGTTTTAAAAATTGGTTTAGTTGGTCTTTTACTACGCCCGCCTGCACGCGAACCCAACGTTCTTCTATATTAAGCTCTAAAATGCTTGTCATGTGGCGAGAGAGGTCAACAATAATATTGTTGTTAATAGATTGCCCATTGGTGCCCGTGCCACCACCGCGAGGTGTGAAAGTTAGCTGAAGGTATTTCTCTTTATTGGCTAATTTGGTGATACGTACTACATCGGCAACAGATTTAGGGAACAAAATAGCCTGTGGAAGTTGTTGATAGACGCTGTTATCTGTCGAGAGACTTAAACGGTCGGCATAATTTGATGCAATATCACCTTCAAAATGCTGTTTTTGGAGTTCGCTAAGATAATCACTTACCACGTTATTAAGTTGTGGCACATTAGAAAGACGGGGCAACATAAAATCACTCACATATAAATAGAGAAGAAAGTGAATTTGATGATATATGAAGCTCAAAAAAAAGTCGATTTGAACAAAAGATATTTTTTGTTAGAATAGAAATCGGGTTAAAAATTAACCCGATTTTTGTGAATGAATGTTCATTTTAGGGGTTGTTTGTCTATAAAATAACCAAAAAGGGCAAAAAAAGTTTGATCTTTGGTGTTTTTATAGGATAATAACCATACTTTTGAACGTTCCTTTGGCTATGGCAAAGGAATTGAATTTGTCAAAAGGATAAGTTAGGGCAAATTCAAAACCCTAGTTAAGCAACGTTTAGAGTGTTTCTTTTTTATAAAGTTCACAATAAACAAGGAAACTTTTCTTATTAATAACGATGACTAAATAGAGGACATCAAAATGAAAAAAACTGCAATCGCATTAGTCGTTGCTGGTTTAGCAGCAGCTTCTGTAGCTCAAGCAGCTCCACAAGAAAATACTTTCTATGCAGGTGCTAAAGTTGGTCAAGCATCTTTCCACGATGGTATCAAAGCTAACACTGTAGTTAACCCTACTAATGCATATTCTGATTTCGGTCCTGGTTACCACCGTAACTCTGTTACTTACGGTGTATTTGGTGGTTACCAAATTTTAAATCGTGACAACTTAGGTTTAGCGGTTGAATTAGGTTACGATGATTTCGGTCGTGCTAAATTCCGTGATGCTGGTAAAACAGTGTTCAAACACACTAACCACGGTGCACACTTAAGCTTAAAAGGTAGCTATGGTTTAGGCGGTTTAACTTCTGCTTTAGAAGGCTTAGATGTTTACGGTCGTGTTGGTGCAGCTTTAGTACGTTCAGACTACAAATTCTATGATGCTAAAAGTGGTGCTCGTGACCACGAAGAAGGTCGTCATAGCTTACGCGTTTCTCCAATGTTCGCAGCTGGTGTTGAATATGCATTACCATCATTACCAGAGTTAGCATTACGTTTAGAATACCAATGGTTAACTCGCGTAGGTAAATTACGTACTCAAGATACTCACAATAGTTCTCAAGACTACAACCCATGGATCGGTTCTATCAACGCTGGTTTATCTTACCGTTTCGGTCAAGGTGCTGCTCCAGTTGTTGCGCCTGAAGTTGTAAGCAAAACTTTCAACTTAAGCTCTGATGTAACTTTCGCGTTTGGTAAAGCTAACTTAAAACCACAAGCTAAAGCAACTTTAGATGGTATCTACGGTGAAATCGCTCAAGTTAATAACGCTAACGTAGCGGTTGCTGGTTATACAGACCGTATCGGTAAAGATGCACCAAACGTGAAATTATCACAACGTCGTGCAGACTCTGTAGCTAACTACTTAGTAGCTAAAGGTGTTCCAGCTCAAAACATTTCTGCAGTTGGTCACGGTAAAGCTAACCCAGTTACAGGTTCTACTTGTGACGCGGTTAAAGGTCGTAAAGCGCTTATCGCTTGTTTAGCACCAGACCGTCGTGTAGAAATCGCAGTTAACGGTACTAAATAATTTTATTTAGTTATCCATTAACGGATTAACATTAGAAGACCTAAACTTCGGTTTAGGTCTTTTCTTATATAAATTAAACCTATAATTGAAGGAATTTTTGAATGAAAAAGTGGATTATCTTGATTATTATCGCCGTTGCTGCAGGTTTTGGCTTAATGTCTAGCTACAATGGCTTAGTAAAAGCAGAAACTGAAATTGATTCTGTTTGGGCTAATGTTGAATCATCTTATCAACGTCGTGCTGATTTAATTCCAAACTTAGTGAATACTGTAAAAGGTCAAGCTAATTTTGAACAGCAAACATTAACCAATGTAATTGAGGCTCGCGCAAAAGCGACACAAACTAAAATTGATCCGTCTAATTTAACGGAAGAACAATTAAACGAATTCCAACAAAACCAAAATCAAGTAGGTTCAGCATTATCTCGCTTACTTGTTACTGTAGAACAATACCCACAATTAAAAGCGAATGAAGGTTTTATGAACTTACAAGCGCAACTTGAAGGTACAGAAAACCGTATTAATGTCGCTCGTAATAAATTTAATGAAGCTGCACGTATTTATAATGAAAAAGTACGTCAATTCCCAACTAAATTAGCGGCAATGATTTTTGGTTTTAAAGCTAAACCTTACTTTAAATCAGCTGCAGGCGCTGAAAACGCACCAACTGTAAACTTTAACTAAGGTTTATCTATGCCATTCTTTTCCAGAATTCCGGTAGATAAAAAGCAAATCGAGGCGGCGATTAGTCGCCTCGAAAGCTTAAGTTCGGCTGAGTTACGTGTTTATATTGAACGCAAAGTACCAAAGGCTTCAGCACAACTGTCTGCAATGGAACGTGCTTTAGAAGTGTTTGATGAACTGGAAATGCATAAAACAGCGGCACAAAATGCCGTGTTGATTTATGTGGGATATAAAAATCATCTCTGTGCAATCGTAGGTGATAAAGGCATTCATCAATTTGTTGATGTAGCTTATTGGCAGTTACAATGCGATTTAATGATTGAGCAGTTTAAACAAAAAGCTTATACACAAGGCATTGTCGATGCGATTGATCGTATCAGTGATATTTTATCTCGCCATTTCCCTATTCAGCCTGATGATGTGAATGAATTATCTAATGAGGTAATTATTAATGGCTAAGCTTTTATCTTTTATGAAAAGTGCGGTTGTTTTTAGCCTTGTTTTTTTTGCTCAAATGGTTGTTGCGGCAGAATTTCCGCCTGCACCAAATCCTTTCCATTACATAAACGATTACACCAACACACTTTCATCAGAACATAAGCAAATTTTAGAAAATAAACTGATTGCTTATAGTAAAGAAACGAGTTCACAAATCGCCGTCGTTTTGGTTCCGACAACCGGTGAATATGAAATTGCTGATTATACCTTTGCTTTAGGTGATAAATGGGGCATTGGACGTAAAAATCTGAACAATGGCGTGTTGATGCTGATTGCGAAAAATGATCGCAAAGTTTTTATCGCAACAGGGCAAGGTTTAGAAGGTGTATTACCAGATGCTTTTTTATCGCAAGTCATCCGTTCGGCAATTTTGCCACAATTTAAACAAGGCCAATATGCCCAAGGTATTAATGATGGCTTAAACCAAATTATTGCTGCAAGTAAAGGCGAGTTTGATGCTGCACAAGTTGAAGAAGATGCGTTCGATAAGTACATCCCATTCTTAATGGTATTGGCATTTATTGCTATTGTATTATTTGGTGAATTCCAATATCACAAAGATGAAGTATATATTAGCCCGAATCAACGTGACCAACTGAATAAAATCATTCGTCAAAGTACGATTTCTCGTCGCCGTGGTGGCGGTTCCGGTTTCGGAGGCGGATTTGGTGGAGGCTTCGGTGGCGGTGGTTCTTCCGGTGGTGGCTTTGGTGGCGGTGGCTTTGGCGGGGGCGGAGCAGGTGGAAGTTGGTAAGACCAAGTCTTTCACTCAGGTTCTATCTTATGCTAGAATAGTGCCCTATTCATATTTATTTGAACAAGGAACATTATGGAAACGTTAGACAAAATCAAAAAACAAATCGCTGAAAACCCGATTTTAATTTACATGAAAGGTTCACCAAAATTACCTTCTTGTGGTTTCTCTGCGCGTGCATCTGAAGCATTAATGAATTGCAAAGTGCCTTTCGGCTATGTTGATATTCTTCAACACCCAGATATTCGTGCTGAATTGCCAGCTTATGCAAACTGGCCAACTTTCCCACAATTATGGGTAGAAGGTGAGTTAATTGGTGGTTGTGATATTATTTTAGAAATGTATCAAGCTGGCGAACTTCAAACTTTATTAAGTGAAGTAGCGGCTAAACATCAAGCTTAATTGACGATAGATTACCAAGATAAACCTGCTTTTTAGCAGGTTTTCTTTTGCTCAAAAAATGATAAACCAGATATAAAAGTGTGATCGGATTAACATTTTTAAATGAAATAACTTGTTGATTAAATTTCCTTAAGATAGACTACATCGCGTTAGTCGGGGTGCCTATATTAATGGCTGAGAAATACCCGTGAACCTGAAACAGATAATGCTGGCGTAGGAAACTAATCATCTCATTATGCTGTTTCGTTATGCAAAAATAAGGAGAACGCATAATGAACAAAACACTTCCCATTTTAACCGCACTTTTTACCGCTTCCGCTTTCGCACAAGCTGCACCTCAAACATTAGATGTTTATACTTATGATTCATTTAGTGCTGATTGGAGTGCTGGACCAAAAGTAAAAGCAGCTTTTGAACAACAATTTCCACAATGTAAGCTGAATTATGTGGCTTTTGACAATAATGGCACCTTGTTTAACCGTGTTCGTCTAGAAGGCAAAAAAATTAAGGCGGATGTCGTGCTCGGTTTAGATAGTTATCAAATTGAGGATGCACAAAAACTCAATATTTTTGAGCCAAATAAAGTGGATTTAAGCCAGTTACGTTTACCAATTAAATGGGAAAATCACACATTCTTACCATTCGATTATGCGCAATATGCGTTTATTTATGATAAAAATAAACTGGCTAATCCACCAAAGAGCTTAAAAGAATTAGTTGAGCGTCAAGATCTTAAAGTGTTATATCAAGATCCGCGTACAAGCAGTATTGGACGGGGCTTATTGCTTTGGATGAATGTGGTTTATCCAGAAGCTGACGTAGCAAATGCCTGGAAAACTCTTTCTAAACATACTGTCACTGTCACCAAAGGCTGGACTGAGTCTTATGGTGCCTTCTTAAAAGGTGAAGGTGATGTGGTTTTAAGCGTCAATACTTCACCGATTTACCATATTCTGTCTGAACAAAAAGACAATTATGTGGCAACGGAATTTGCAGAGGGTAGCGTATTACAAGTTGAAGTCGCGGCAAAAGTCGCTAACCGTAATAATGCCTGTGCTGATGAGTTTCTAGGATTCTTACTTTCACCGCAAGCTCAAGCGGATATTGCCAAAAATAATGTCATGTTACCCGTGGTAGAGACCAATATCGAAAGTCATATTGATGCGCTTAATTCTCGCGCAAAATCAATGCCTATTTTAGATACCACAACGGTAACAAGTGAGCAGCTTAAAGGCTGGATCAATCAATGGCAAAAAGCCTTATCTAAGTAGTGTTAATGCGCTTATTGCAACATCCGCATTTTCGTCCTCGCCATTATTTGGGCGGAAGTGCAGTCATTTTTTTCATTGTTTTACTCTATGGATTTTCACTTTCTGCTGTTTTTTCAGTGGGAAGTGATTATGCCTTATCTGATTTCTTAAAAGACGATTATTTGCATCAAGTTATCGCCTTTAGTATCGGGCAGGCATTCTTGTCAGCCTTGCTTTCTAGCGTAATTGGAACTTTATTTGCGCGTGCTTTTTTCTATTTAGATTTCAAAGGCAAATCGCTCATTTTACGCATTTTTTCTCTCACCTTTGTTTTGCCAGCATTACTGGCTATTTTCGGTCTAATTGGTATTTATGGCACAGCCGGTTGGCTAGTACAACTGCTGCAAACCTTAGGTATTTCGTGGAAACCCTCCATTTATGGTTTAAGTGGCATTCTCATTGCCCATTTATTTTTTAATATTCCTTTAGCGGCACGAATGAGTTTGCAGGCTTTGCAAAGTGTACCGACTGAACAGCACCAACTTGCGGCACAATTGAATATCAAAGGTTCCATATTTTTTCGTTTAATTGAATGGCCTTATTTGAAAAGCCAAACCGTGTCAGCCTTTGTATTGATTTTTATGCTGTGTTTCACCAGTTTTACGATAGTGTTGGCACTGGGTGGCGGGCCACAAAATAGCACGCTAGAAGTCGCCATTTACCAAGCCATTTTCTTTGAATTTGATTTACCCAAAGCTGCACTTTTTGCGCTTGTACAATTTGCGTTTTGTTTTGCGTTATTTTCACTTTCACAATATTGGGCGAAAGCACCTGAAACACAGATTTCACAACGTTATCGATGGGTTTTACCTGTTTCAAGTGCGGTCAAATTTGGACATGTTTTTGTCTTATTCTCTGTGTGCTTATTTATTTTAAGCCCCTTATTCAATATTGTTTTCCAAGGTTTGTCTGCTACCCAATTATTTGGCTATTGGCAAAACCCACAATTATGGAAAGCACTTGCTTATTCATTAACCATGGCTCCGACAGCCGGGATTTTATCGGTATTATTTGGATTCTTCTTATTGTTACTCTCCCGTCAGCTACAATGGCTATATCATCCCAAATTAGCTCACTTAATTTTAACGGGGGGCATGATGATTTTAGCCATTCCGACGATTGTCTTAGCAGTTGGCTTATTCCTTTGGTTGCAAGATATTGATTTTTCAGCAGGGCATTTGTTTGTTGTGGTATCGGTTTGTAACGCCTTGGCTGCCTTGCCATTTGTCATCAAAATTCTCAATACACCAATGAATCAATCGATGCAATATTATGAAAAACTCTGTTTATCGCTGAATATTGCGGGCTGGCAGCGTTTTCATTTAATTGAATATCCGCTGCTAAAAACACCATTGAAATATGCCTTGGCGCTTGCGACGACTTTATCACTCGGCGATTTTACGGCGATAGCCTTATTTGGTAGCCCTGATTTTACTTCTTTGCCTCATTTGCTTTATCAACAAATCGGGCAATATCGAAGCCAAGAAGCGGCAGTGACGGCATTGATTTTATTGGGCTTATGTTTAGGTTTATTTATGTTCATTGAAGGGCAGAAGGAACAACATGATTAAATTAAATAATGTAGTATTCAATTATCAATCCATGCCGATGGTATTTGATTTACAGATTCAAGCCCAGGAAAAAATCGCCATCATTGGTGAAAGTGGCGCAGGAAAAAGTACCTTGCTGAATTTAATTGCCGGATTTGAATATGCTGATAGTGGCGAGATTTGGCTAAATGGTGAAAACCATACCAAAACGGCACCTTTTGAACGCCCTGTTTCCATGCTATTTCAGGAAAACAATCTCTTTACTCATCTTTCCGTAGAAGAGAATATCGCTTTAGGTTTAAAACCGAATTTAGCCTTAAATGCAGAAGAAAAATCACTTGTAGAACAAGCTGCAAGTGCGGTCAGTTTACAGGATTTTTTAACGAGAAAACCGACCGCACTTTCAGGCGGGCAAAAACAGCGTGTGGCATTGGCGCGCTGTTTGCTACGAGATAAACCCATTTTATTATTGGATGAGCCTTTTTCAGCTCTTGATCCTAAATTACGCATTGAAATGCAGGATTTAATGGATCAATTATGTGAAGAAAAAAAGCTCACCATGTTACTGGTGACACATCAACCCAAAGAAATTGAACGGCATATTGATCGAGTGATTGAAATTCATCAAGGAAAAGTGATCTGATCTCTTTTTATCATATTGCAGAGTAATATGCTCAACTTAATAAAAGCGACATAGCTTAAATGAGGAAAATATAATGACCACAACAAATGTAGTACAGCTTTCATCTATTACGCCCCATCCATCAGTAGAGTATTGGTCTGTTTGTAAAGTCGAAGCGCTATTTGAAACACCTTTTTTAGAATTAGTCTATCGTGCGGCTCAAGTGCATCGAGAGCATTTCAACCCTGGCGCGATACAGTTATCGACGTTGATGTCAATTAAAACGGGTGGCTGTCCAGAGGATTGTGGTTATTGTCCTCAATCCGCACGTTATCAAACAGGCGTACAAAATCAGCAGATCTTGGATATTGATGAAATTGTCGAAAAAGCCAAAATTGCTAAAGCACGTGGTGCAGGACGTTTTTGTATGGGTGCAGCATGGCGTGGTCCTAAGCCTAAAGATATGGAAAAAGTGACGGCGATTATTCGTGCGGTAAAAGATATTGGCTTAGAAACTTGCGGTACCTTTGGGTTGTTGCAAGATGGTATGGCGGAAGAGTTAAAAGATGCAGGATTGGATTATTACAACCACAATCTAGATACCGCGCCAGAGAATTATCACAATGTCATTGGTACACGCCGTTTTGATGATCGTTTAAGTACATTAGGAAAAGTGCGTCATGCCGGTTTAAAAGTTTGCTGTGGTGGTATTGTGGGTATGAATGAAACCCGTAAAGAGCGAGCAGGCCTTATTGCAAGTTTGGCAAATCTTGATCCTCAGCCAGAGTCAGTGCCAATTAACCAATTAGTGAAAGTGGAAGGCACACCAATGGCTGATGCAGCTGATTTAGATTGGACGGAGTTTGTTCGCACTATTGCGGTTGCACGTATTACTATGCCGAAAAGTTATGTTCGCCTTTCTGCAGGTCGTCAAGGCATGAGTGAAGAAATGCAAGCCATGTGTTTTATGGCGGGAGCGAACTCTATTTTCTATGGGGATAAATTGTTAGTGACAGGCAACCCAGAAGAAGATGGCGATCAACTTCTTATGGCAAAATTAGATCTAGAGCCGGAAACGGAAGAAAATAGAAAGCCACTCGACAGAAATTAGTTATAAAAAAGTGCGGTGAAATCCACCGCACTTTTTATTTAGGCTTACTTAACTTGTTCGGTTAAGCAAGGCTGAATTTTATTTAGCATTTCTTTTAAAATACGTGCTGGTGCAGCCACAATATTGCCTGAGCGTAAATAGCCGTGACCCGCATTGAAATCACACACTAAACCGCCTGCTTCACGCACGATTAAATCACCCGCTGCACAATCCCAAGGTTTTAAACCCATTTCGAAATAACCGTCAACGCGACCAGAAGCGACATAGCAAAGGTCTAATGCGGCTGAACCTGTACGACGGAAATCTGCAGCCTCATCAATTAAGTTATTCATGATCGCAAATTGAGTTGGCATTAAGCTTGGTTGTTTGAATGGGAAACCGGTGGCTAAAATCGCCCCGTTAAGTTCATTTTGGCTATCTACACGTAAACGCACTTCATTTAATTTTGCGCCTTCACCACGCACCGCGGTGAATAATTCATTACGAATAGGATCGTAAACCACGCCCACTTCGGTACGGTTTTTTACACGGATAGCAATAGAAACGGAGAAATGTGGCAAACCTTTTACGAAGTTGGTTGTGCCATCTAGTGGATCAATTACCCATTGAATATCACTGTCTTTGCCTTCTAATGCACCACGTTCTTCACTGATAATTGTGTGATCAGGATAAGATTTTTGAATGATTTCAATGATCTCAGCTTCAGCGGCTTTATCGACGCTGGTCACATAATCATTAATACCTTTTTTACTTGTTTGAATGTCATCACGGCGCTCATAGTTTTTAGCAATCACGTTGCCCGCTCTTCGTGCCGCACGAATAGCGATATTTAACATTGGATTCATATTTCCACCAGATTTTAAAGAACAGATAATAGGTCGCCTATTATAAGGGAGTTTTAGTAAATAGCCAGTTGAAAATGTTTAATTCACGGTTTTTCCCGTTTTTTAAAGGAAATTTGCGATCAGTATCGCAAAAATAACATAGCTAATTTGGCTTTCTTCTAAAGGACTTTTAAAGTGCGGTCAAAAAAGAAGGCATTTTATGTATAAAGGGATAACTTTATTAGAAACCTTGATTACGTTATTTATTTTAAGTTTAACATTAGCGTTTGCATTACCTAAATGGCAGAAAAACGATCCCAAATATTTTCTCGAAAAAGAGCAACAACGGCTTTATTTTTTCTTACGTAATATTCAAGCGAGGGCAGAAAACTCATCAGCGATTTGGTTTATTTTGGCCAATCAAGATAGGGCGAATCAACGTTGGTGTATTACTGCTCAAGTAAAAAACGATCATTTTTGTGATTGTTTTCATCCCCAGAATTGTCCTAAAAACCTTTATGCGCATTTTTACTATCCTTATTTTGAAGGAAAAACGATGCTGATAGGCCCTAAATTATATCCATCTGAAGTGGCGGTGAAATTTAATGGGGCCAGAAATACCATGGAAACAAATTGTTTTATGTTACAGGCTGAAGAGCATCGTACATTGTTCTCTTTTTTCAATGTCGGCAGTATTAAATTAAAGTCTGATCAAGCGGCGAGTGCATGTACAAGATGAAACCATTAAAAGGTGAAACATTGGTGAGTTTGTTGATTTCACTTGGCTTATCCGCTTTATTATTGTTATTGGTTGCACAGTTTTATGCCCAAACTCAACAGCAAAATCAGCGTTTAATGTTACAACTTAAATTACAAGCGGAATTACAACGCACAATTCAACTCATCGGGAAAGATCTGCGTCGCGTAGGCTTTCGAGCTGCAAGCCAAAAACTCATCGAAGATAATCTGGCTTTATTCGAATTAGATGAAAAGGGCACAGCAATAACCATTGCTCAAGCAGATAATGCCCCGTCAAATAGTTGTGTTTTATTTTTTTATGATTTGAATAGCAATGGTTGTATTGGTGAAAAATACACCAAGAATACCTGCGTAAATGGTGTTAAAAATGTGGCAAAAAATATCGAAAAAGAGCTGTTTGGTTACAAACTTAACGAGAAAATGATCGAAACCAAACAAACTTATAAAAATGCGGTAAATGCGGATTGTCGCTCAGAAGAGTGTCAACGTGCTTTAACGCAATCTACTTGTAATGCCGGTGGTGGATGGACTGATTTATTGGATGAAAAAGAGTTTGAGATCTCTCAATTACGTTTTGATTGGTTAAAGGCAGGGAAAGGGATTGAAATTAAACTCACAGGGCATCTTGCCGCATATAAGCATATTCAATATGAAACTTCGCTTGTAGTGCCTTTATTAAATCAAGAAGAATGATGATGAAAAAAGGGATTGTGACACTGACGGCTCTGATTTTACTTTCAGGCTTATTGGCGCTGATCTTATTATTTGATGAACAGATCTTTGCGTTTTTTCGATCTCAAATGAGTCAGCGAAAATATTATGTAGAACAAAGCCTTCCTTTACAGAAAATCAGTCAGCAGCAACAAAAACATATTTGCCAAAACTTGCCTGTAAATGGTGCTGAAAAAGTGAAACAAGTCTTTTTCGAGTCTAATGGGGCAGAGGATAAAGTGGCCTATTCTGTTTGGTGTAAACGAGCAGAGTTATTTAAGAAATCGCCCACAAAAGGCATTAATGAAAATATGCTGCGAGATTTTATTTCCAGCGAAAAACAAGCTGATTTTCAACCGCACTTTATGAAAGTAGATACTACTTTAACTACTCAAAAAACACCACAAGTGTATTGGATAACGCAAAACCAATTAGAAATTAAAGGGAATGTGAGTGGCATTTTGTTAGCAGAAGGGGATTTAACTTTAATCGGCAAAGGACGAATAAGTGGTGCAGTGATTGCAGGAGGTTCGCTTAAGTTAGAAGAGGGCGTGACTGTGGCTTACGGTAAAGCCGTGGTGACAAAACTCGTACAAGAATATAGTCAATGGCGTTTGGTGGATAAAAGTTGGAGTGATTTAAGTGCACAAGATTAAAGTGAATAAAGGGATGTCGTTAATGTCCCTTTTATTAGCCTTATCGATTTTCAGTGGGTTATTTTTGATCTTTAATCGATGGACGAGTGAGCAACGGAAAAGTGCGGTCAGAATTTTTCAAGAATTTCAGGCAATTCAAATTGCTGAGAATCAGGCTCAACGTCAGTTTTTAGGCTTGTCTTGTGAAAATAGCGTAGAACAAAATGGCATTCAATTTGCAATTCAATGCAGTCATCATCAAGTGAATATACGCTATCCTCAAGGTGAATTTTTATTGAAAACCGAGTAAAATAACGCATTGTTTTTGCTTTCAAAAGGGCGTTATTTTGTTCGTTACTTATTATTCAAACCAACCAGAAATTCAAAAGGATATTTTAGTTTCGCTGTTGGAAAATTTACCTCAACATGATCCGTTTCAGTCTGACATTGTGTTGGTGCAAAGCCCGGGTATGGCACAATGGTTACAAATGGAAATTGCTAAAAAACGCGGTGTTGCAGCGAATTTCCAATTCCCCATGCCTTCCAGTTTTATTTGGAAACTTTACGCCGATAATTTGCCGAATGTTTCCACGCAAAACCCTTTTGAAAAAGATTCAACGTTATGGCGATTAATGCGATTAATCCCTACCTTTTTACAGCAAAAAGAATTTGAACCATTAAAAAAATATTTAGCGTCTTCACCTGCATCAGAACAGCAAAAACTTTATCAATTAAGCCTAAAAGTTGCCGATTTATTTGACCAATATCTCGTCTATCGCCCCGAATGGATTGCCGCATGGGAAGAAAATAACGATGAAAAAATCTTGGCTCAAATTAATCAGCAAAAGCAGGGCCTTTCGGCGTTAAATTCTACCTTTCTTTCTCAAATTAAAGGCAATATTCATTGGCAGGGAATTTTATGGCGAGCCTTGGTGGAGGATGTCCAACGTGATTTCGGTGGAAAAGCAAAGCATCGTGCTGCACTCAATCAACAATTTTTAGCATTATGCCGTGATCCCAATGCGACACTCAACTTACCAGAACGTATTTTTATTTTTGGTATTCCTGCATTGCCAACGGTTTATCTCAATATTTTCCAAGGTATTTCAGCTAAAACAGACGTGCATTTATTCTTCAATAATCCATGCCAAGAATATTGGGGCGATTTGCGAGATCTGAGTAAATCCTATTTATTAGAAAGACAGCGTTTCTTGAAAGAAAGCGACGATGTGAAGCCTTTAATTTCAGTCGAGCAAGTGTCATGGGAACCTGCCGACCTTGATTACACCAATCAACAAGAAGAATTGTTCAGCGGGAATCTGCTTTTAGCCTCTTGGGGAAAAATGGGACGAGATTTTCTCTATCAATTAGTGCGAGATGAAGAAAATATTCAAGCCATTTCCCGTGATTACTATGCAGAACGTCCTGAAAAGACGTTGCTAGGACAGATCCAAAATCAAATTTTGATGTTGAGTCATGGTGCATTAAATGTCGCGAAAAATGACCGCTCTTTGGTGATGAAATCTTGTCATAGCGCGATGCGCGAAGTTGAAGTGCTACATGATTATTTGTTGGATTTATTCAATCAGAATCAGCATAAACCAAAAGAAGAACAGATTACACCAAAAGATGTAGTGGTCATGGTGGCCGATGTTAATCAATATACGCCTTATATTCAGGCTGTCTTTGGTGCGAATAGTGCGGACGCACCCGTTATTCCGTTCTCAATTTCTGACAGTAAATTGTCTGAAAGTGATGTGATCGTGTCGAGCTATCTTTCCCTGTTAAATTTAAAAGAAAGTCAGTTTGGCGCGGAAGAGGTGTTGGCTTTATTAGATATTCCGGCTATCCGTGAATGTTTTAATATTGCCCTTGCCGATCTCGAGCAAATCCGTGAATGGGTGAAAGAGTCGGGCATTCGCTTTGGTTTAGAAAAAAGGCAGAATACACTGAATTTTAACGCGTGGCAGGCTGGGCTTGAGCGTATGACCTTAGGTTATGCGATGCGTGAAGAGCAAGGCGTTTGGCAAGACAGTCTTGGACTTGATAGTAGCTATGGATTGAAAGGGCAGTTAGTTGGTGCGGTAAATCAATTTTTTACGGCCTTAAATAAATGGCATCAAGATTTGCAAAAGGCACACAATATTGAAAAATGGCGTGAAAAATTGACCGCACTTTTGACAGATTTTTTTGTGCAAAATGAAGAAACTGCGGATACCTTATTTTATATTCAAGATTGTATCAATGCCTTTGCCGATGATTTGCAGGCCGTCAATTTTGAAGAAACCTTGCAAGCGGATGTGATTGCGGAAGTGATGTCTGCACGTTTAGAAGAAACGCCAAATAGCCTTCGTTTCTTAGCAGGAAAAGTGAACTTCTGCACACTTTTACCTATGCGCTCTATTCCTTTCAAAGTAGTGTGTTTGCTCGGAATGAATGAGGCGGATTACCCACGCAGTCATACGCCAAATAGTTTTGACTTGATGCAATATCATCATCAAAAAGGCGATCGTGTTCGTCGAGATGATGACCGTTACTTATTCCTTGAGGCTTTACTCGCCGCAAGATCCCATTTTTATGTGAGTTATGTGGGCTGTTCGATTATTGATAATCAACCCAAAGAGCCTTCAGTATTGGTGAGCCAGTTGCTTGATTATATTAATCATTATTCAGACGATGGCTTGAAGATTGAACAACATCCAATGACGGCGTTTAGTCCAAGCAATTTCCAAAATGAAGGGAAAATTAACCGTTCTTTTGCGAAAAAATGGTTGCCGATTGCCCAATTCCAAGAAAGAAAATGTCATGAATTTGTTGTGCCGATGGGCGAAAATCAAGCGCCAATAATGGAAATTGAGCTCGATCGTTTTGTGAGTTTTGTTGAAAATCCAGTGAAATTCTTTTTTGAAAAGCAGCTTGGCGTGTATTTCCGAGATGAATACGATCGCATTGAAGAAAGTGAAAACTTCACGTTAAATGGTTTGGATCGTTATCGCATTAATAATGAGTTATTACATTTAGAGGAAGCGCAATTTAACGATTATTTCGCCAAACAGCGAGTAAAAGGCATCATGCCACGCGGCGAGTTTGCAGAAGTCTGTGCGCAATCCATTCGTGCTGATGTATTGGCTTTTAAAGAGAAAATTAAGGATTATTCTTCACCACACAGTGAGAGTGTCGATTTTGTGGTGGAAACGACACAAGGCAATATTCGCTTATTTGGCTATATGGAGCCATTATTTGGTGATGAAAATCAGATAATCGAATGGCGATTTGCAAAATATAAGGATCGTTATCGTATTCGCCCATGGCTTTATTATCTTATTCAGCTAGCGACAAAAGAGAATGCACTGCCACCACGCATTATCGCTAAAGATAAGGATTTAACATTAAAAACAATAGAAAAATCAACCGCACTTGAGAAACTGAAAATGTATGTAGAGGCTTATTTACAAAGCCAGCAACAAATTCAGCTCATTCCAACGGAAAATATCGCGAAGTTTATTGAAAAAGATGAAAGTGCGGTCAATTTTGACAATGTTTTAACGAATATCGAATCCCTTGCGAAAGATGATAACTATGGTTATAGAAAAGCCGATCCTTATTGGGCGAGGGTATTGGGGCAAACAGAACAATTTAAATCGCAGGATGGTCTTTTGCAGTTAGTGAAACAAACCACATCCTGGTTTGGAGAAATGTTGTCTTAAAGCGGATCTTCAGATCGAAAAGATCCTGGATTTTTGATAAGATACTGACTTAAGAATCATTTTGAAAAGGAGCTAAAATGCGTTGTCCGTTTTGTTCAACTGAAGAAACTAAGGTAATTGACAGCCGTTTGGTTTCTGATGGGTATCAAGTGCGTCGTCGTCGGGAATGCGGGAATTGTCATGAACGCTTTACCACCTTTGAAACGGCCGAATTAGTGGTGCCAAAAATTATTAAAAATGATGGGTCACGCGAGCCGTTTAATGAAGATAAATTGCGTAGCGGCATTCAACATGCGTTAGAAAAACGTCCTGTAAGTTCGGATGATGTGGAAAAAGCCATCAGCCATATTATCATCCAATTACGTGCTACGGGTGAGCGCGAAGTGCCAAGTCATCTCGTGGGTAAATTAGCCATGAATGAGCTGAAAGAATTAGATAAAGTGGCGTATATCCGTTTTGCGTCCGTTTACCTGAGCTTTGATAATATCAATGAATTTACTAAAGAAATTGAAAGCTTAAAGGATTAGTATGAGTGACACCTTTTCCCCTGATGACGTGAAATTTATGCAACTGGCTCTTGAGCTTGCGGCAAAAGGGCAGTACACCACTACACCTAATCCATCGGTGGGATGTGTGTTAGTTAAGAACGGTGAAATTGTCGGGAAAGGGTTTCATTTTAAAGCTGGTCAGCCTCATGCAGAACGTGTGGCATTGGCAGATGCCGGTGAGAAAGCGAAAGGAGCAACCGCTTATGTGACGCTTGAACCTTGTTCTCATTATGGCCGCACACCGCCCTGTGCATTAGGGTTAATTGAAGCGGGTGTCAGTCGAGTTGTGGCAGCTATGGCGGATCCTAATCCGCAAGTAGCAGGCAAGGGCCTGAAAATGCTAGCTGATGCAGGCATTCCAAGTGCGGTCAATTTATTGAATGAACAAGCAGAAGCCTTAAATAAAGGTTTTCTTAAACGTATGCGAACTGGTAAGCCTTATGTGCAGCTAAAATTAGCCATGAGTTTAGATGGTCGCACAGCTATGGCAAGCGGTGAAAGCAAATGGATCACTGGTGACGTAGCCCGTGCGGATGTGCAAAAAATGCGAGCCAAAGCGACCGCACTTTTATCAACAAGTGCGACGGTGTTAGCCGATGATCCAAGCTTGAACGTGCGTTGGAATCAATTTCCTGATGAGCTAAAAGCGGAATATGCAGAAGATACTGTGCGTCAGCCTATTCGCATAATCTTAGATTCTAAAAATCGAGTTCAACCAAACCATCAATTATTCCATACCCATTCGCCAGTTTGGCTTGTGGGTTCAATTCCACGAGATATGTCTGTATTCCCTGATTTCTGTGAGCAAATGTTACTGCCAGAAAACTATGATTTTGATCTATTGATGACAGAATTAGGCAAGAGACAGGTTAATTCCGTTTGGGTAGAAGCGGGCGCCAATTTAGCGGGTAGCTTGATTGAACAACATGCTGTAGATGAATTAATCATTTATGTTGCCCCGAAACTCTTGGGAGATAACGCTCGAGGATTATGCCAACTCCCGCATTTGGAAAAACTTGCGGATGCCCCATTGTGGCAACTGCAAGAATGTGAAAGAATTGGGGATGATTTAAAGCTCAGTTATTTACCTAACTTATTAATAAAAGAATAAAAAATGTTTAAAAAACTTTTCCACTCCGCCCTTTGGGGGCTTGCCGCGGCAGGTGTTATTTTATTTGCCGTTCCTAAGCTTAATAACAGCAGCCTTTTCTCTGCTGATGATATCGTTTCGTTCAACAGTGCCGTGAGAATTGCTTCTCCTGCTGTGGTGAATGTGTACAACCGATCTTTTTCTTCTGCCAGCATTAATGACAGCGATCAATTACAGGTAAATAACTTAGGTTCTGGCGTGATTATGACGAAAGACGGTTATATTCTTACCAATAAACACGTTATCCAAAATGCTGATCAAATTGTGGTGGCACTGCAAAACGGCAATATTTACGAGGCTAATTTAATTGGTTCGGATAATTTGACAGATCTTGCGGTATTAAAAATCAAAGCAACCAATCTTTCCACGATTCCACAAAATAAAGAACGCCAAGTGCGAGTGGGTGATATTGCTCTGGCTATTGGTAATCCGTATAACCTTGGTCAAAGTGTTTCCCAAGGGATTATCAGTGCGGTAGGGCGTAGTGCAGTTGGCGATTCTTTAGGTCGTCAAAACTTTATTCAAACCGATGCATCAATTAACCGTGGCAACTCAGGTGGTGCGTTGATTAACTCTGCGGGCGAATTAGTGGGGATCAGCACGTTAAGTATTGGTAAAACAGCCAATGAAATTGCGGAAGGTCTGAATTTTGCGATTCCAATTAGCATTGCCAATGATGTGTTATATAAAATTATTCGCGATGGTCGTGTGATTCGTGGTTATTTTGGGGTACAAAGTGAAATCACCGCTAACTCAAACGGTGGTATTGTGATTACAGGCGTGACCGCCAATAGCCCGGCAGCGAAAGCGGGGATTCAAGTGGGCGATGTGATTTTACGTTTAAATAAACAAGATAACTTATCTATTCGTGAAATGATGCAAATTATTAGTGATACTAAACCGAATACCGAAGTCATCATCACAATTTCTCGCTTAGGTAAAATGATTGATCTTCCTGTGATTATTGAAGAGTTGCCGTCTAATTAAGGATATATTGTGGAAGTTAAAACCAGTCACTTTTTCGCTTGTTTAGATCGTCTTCGCTTAATTCAGCGTTGGTCATTGATGCGCAATATTGAAAAGGAAAACTTAGCAGAGCATAGTCTGCAAGTTGCCTTTGTGGCACAAGCCTTAGCCATTATTAAAAATCAATTTTTTGGTGGGGAAGTGAATCCTGAGCGTATTGCGGTGATGGCAATGTATCATGATACTTCTGAAATTTTTACTGGTGATTTGCCAACTCCAATTAAGTATTTCAATTCTGAAATCACTCATGCTTATAAAGATATTGAAGCGGCTGCAGAATTGCATTTAATTAGCTTGCTCCCGACTGAATTGCAAGAGAGTTTTGCTCCATATTTAGATAGTGAGCAATTTAGCCCAGAAGAAAAGCATCTAGTAAAACAAGCGGATTTGATTTGTGCTTATATCAAGGCTCAATTTGAATTAGAGCATGGTAACCATGAATTTAAAACAGCGAAAAAACGCTTAGAAAATTTAATGGAGCAATGGCACAGCCAAGAAATGGATTATTTTTTACAAGTCTTTTTGCCAAGTTTTGGACGCTCGATTGATGAGATTGCGTTATAAACGAAAATAAAAAAGTGCGGTTAATTTTGACCGCACTTTTTGTTTCTAAGATTATTTCAATGTCGCTAAAATGATCTGTTCAGGATCTACGTGTAACCACACTTCTTGTCCCACTTTCCAACCATCTTTGCTATGAATGCTGGCACAAAATTCAATGGAGCTGTCCTTTAATTGCACAATGGCTTCTTCGTTTTCCATTGAAAGAATAGTCGCTTGGAAGAGGTTATTTTTTTCTTCTAATTGGGTGGTACTAATTTTCACCCAAGGGGCTTTAAACATGGCCATCACTTCTTTTTCAGTAATGAGTCTGAGACGCTCAGCGCTGCGCATTGTGATCGAAACATGTAATGGATGAGCTAAATCCTGAATGTTTACTGCAACAATGCAGCGGGAGTCCACAATATGTTGGCTTGCAACTTTACCGAAAAATTGATTGCGAGCGCTACTTTGTAAGGAGAATTTTGCTGTTGCTGAAAGCGGGCTGTTTAACGGGATCGTCTCATCTTGCAGAATGTGGAACGCGTGCTCTTGTGTTTGTTCGAGCAAATCATAAAGCTGCAGCAAACGCTCAGCATAAGTGGTTAATGAAGTACCGCCCCCATTTTTCCCACCGATATTACGTTCCAAAAGCGGTTTGGGGCTGATTTTATTCATTGCCTCAAGGTGATCCCAAGCACTTTTATAGCTTACTTTGGCGTTTTTGGCTGCTTGGTTGATTGAGCCACATTCTTTAATTTCTTTTAAGAGGCGAACACGTTTTGGATCAATAAATAATTCTTGATGAAGTTTGATCGTCAGTAAAATTTCAGTTTGTTTCATCATCTCCTCCTAATACACAATTCTGTTTATTTTACTTGATCTTTAAGTTTTTCTGTATGCTTATTTAAAAATTCAAGTTATAATTTATCCGCAGTATATTTTTTTATATATAGTTTCATTTATATAGGAGATAAATAATGAAATTAACTAAATTTGCAACCGCACTTTTAATTGCAGGCATGGGCGTATCTTTTGCTGCATCAGCAAAAGTGACTGTGTTTGCAGCAGCTTCAATGACTGATGCGTTAAAACAAATTGCGGATCAATACCAAACTGAAAAGCCAAATAATACCATCGTTTTCTCTTTTGCGTCTTCTTCCACCCTTGCAAAACAAGTTGAAGAAGGTGCACCTGCAGACTTATTTATTTCAGCTAGCAACAAATGGATGAAATATTTATCAGATAAGAATCTCACTGTAAAAGAAACTGAAAAAGTCATAGCTGGCAACGAATTAGTGTTAATTGCACCAGCTAAAAGTGCAGCTAATTCAGTAGATATTGCAAAAGGTGAATGGATCAAAGGTTTAAAAGACAGCTATTTATCTGTAGGTGATCCTGCGCACGTTCCTGCAGGACAATATGCAGAAGAATCATTAACCAAATTAAATTTATGGGATCAAGTTAAAGATAAATTAGCGCGTGCGAAAGACGTGCGTGGTGCGTTAGCCTTAGTTGAACGCGCTGAAGCGCCTTACGGTATTGTGTATAGTACCGATGCGAAAGTAAGTAGTTCAGTGAAAACAGTCGGCGTATTCCCGAAAGACAGTTATAAACCGGTTGAATATCCCGTTGCAATTTTAAAAGATCATGACAACGCGGATACCCGTGATTTCCTTAATTACTTAGAATCGAGCGCAGCGAAAAAAATATTTGTTGAATATGGTTTCTCTGTGAAATAATGAGCTCAGACTTTATAAAGAAAGGACAGGCAACTGTCCTTTTTGTTATCTCTAAAGAAATTTCGTCATATCGATATATACACAAGGAAATATTTTGCTCTCTTGGTTTCAATTAAGCCCGATGGAATGGGATGCGATTCACTTAAGCATGAGTGTCGCATTGAGTTCTATGCTTTGGAGTTTGCCTTTCGCAATTTTTATTGCTTGGTTACTGGCTCGTAAGGAATTTTACGGTAAGTCGCTGGTTACAGGGATTATTCATCTGCCTTTGGTATTGCCTCCGGTGGTAATCGGTTATTTATTATTAGTCGCCATGGGGCGTAACGGTTTTATCGGTAAGTATTTATATCAATGGTTTGGCTTATCCTTCGGCTTTAGCTGGAAGGGGGCGGTATTAGCTTCAGCAGTAGTGGCATTTCCATTGGTCGTGCGGGCGATACGTATTTCCTTAGAAGGCATTGATTTTAAATTAGAGCAAGCCGCACAAACGCTTGGCGCTTCGCCTTGGCGAGTCTTTTTTACAATCACGTTGCCCCTTTCTCTCCCAGGTGTATTGGCGGGTTTAGTATTAGGTTTTGCACGCTCTTTAGGGGAATTTGGCGCAACTATTACCTTCGTTTCCAATATTGCGGGGGAGACCCAAACCATTCCTTTAGCGATGTATTCATTTATCCAAACACCAGGCGCAGAAGCACAAACTGCACGCCTTTGCTTGTTTGCGGTGATTCTTTCATTAATTTCTTTATTGCTTTCCGAAGCCTTAAGTAAACGGATGCAGAAAAAATTGGGGCAGGGCGATGCTACACATTAATGTACAACAACAATTAGGTCGCCTGACCTTACGTGCGGATCTGCAACTGCCAACTCAAGGTGTGACGGCTATTTTTGGTTTGTCGGGTTCGGGTAAAACTTCATTAATTAATTTAGTGAGTGGTTTAACTCATCCTGATCAGGGATTTATTCGTTTAAATGACCGCACTTTGGTCGATGTGGAGAACGGTGAGAATCTTCCCGTGCATCAGCGCAAAATTGGTTACGTATTCCAAGATGCGCGTTTATTTCCGCATTACAACGTAAAAGGCAATTTACGTTATGGCATGAAGCATGTCAGCCGTGAAGACTTTGACTATATCGTTCAGCTACTTGGTATTGAACCGTTACTCAAACGTTATCCGCTTACTTTATCGGGTGGAGAAAAACAACGTGTAGCGATTGGGCGAGCTTTATTAACAGATCCTGATATTTTGTTAATGGATGAACCGCTTTCTGCTTTAGATGTACCTCGCAAACGTGAGCTTATGCAATATCTGGAAAGTCTATCCAAAGAAATTAATGTGCCGATTTTATATGTGACGCACAGTTTGGATGAATTATTACGTTTGGCCGATCGCGTTGTGCTGATGGAAAATGGTAAAGTGAAAGCCTATGATACCTTAGAAAATGTATGGAACAGTCCGCTATTTGCCCCTTGGAAAGGCGAATCGGAGCAGAGTAGTGTGTTGGCGTTGCCCGTATATTTACATAATCCAACCTATAAAATGACCGCTCTCTCTTTGGGGGAACAACAGCTTTGGATCAACGAAGTGCATCATCAAGCGAATGAAAAAGTGCGCGTCTGTATTTATAGTTCCGATGTATCACTTACTCTCAGCAAGCCTGAGCAAACGAGTATTCGTAATATTTTACGAGGGCAAATTGTACAAATCGTTCAGCAAGAGAATCGCATTGACATTGCGGTATTGGTGGAAGGGCATAAAGTTTGGGCAAGTATCAGTAAATGGGCATTTAATGAATTACATTTTGCTCAAGGCATGGATGTTTATGTACAAATAAAAGCCATTTCTGTCGTGTAAAGTCATTACTTATAAAATAAAAGTGCGGTCAATTTTAAAACTATTTTGAAATTGACCGCGCTTTCTGTTTAGGATTACTTACCTAAGTTATCAAAGAATTTCTTCACACCGTCTAAAAAGCTTGAAGATTTCGGGCTATGAGATTTTTGTCCTTTCAAACTTTCTTCCAGTTTTTCTAATAATTCTTTTTGTTCTTTATTTAAGTTTACTGGTGTTTCAATCACCACGCGGCAAATGAGATCGCCTGCGTAGCCGCTACGTGTAGAGGTCACCCCTTTACCACGCATACGGAACAGTTTGCCTGTTTGGGTTTCCGCAGGAATTTTGAGTTTCACTTTACCGTCTAAGGTTGGGACTTCAATTTCACCTCCTAACGCCGCCATTGAGAAACTGATTGGCACTTCGCAGTAGAGGTTGTTTCCATCACGTTCAAAGATATGATGTTCTTTAACATGAATTACCACATATAAATCGCCTGCTGGTGCACCATTTTCACCCGCTGCGCCTTCACCGCTTAAACGTAATTGGTTGCCGGTATCCACACCTGCTGGGATTTTAACGGAAAGGTTTTTCTTCTTGTGAACACGACCTTCGCCATGGCAGCTTTTACATGGTTTTTCAATTTTCTTACCAGAACCATGACAAGTAGGACAAACGGCTTCAGTTACGAAGAAACCTTGTTGACGACGAACACGACCAGAACCATGACAGCTTGGACATGTTTCAACTTTTGATCCTTTTTCTGCGCCAGTACCATCGCAGCTATCACAGTGAGCAAGGGTATTAATCTGGATATCTTTGGTTGTACCTTTTACGGCTTCTTCCAATGTAATTTGGATGTCATAACGTAAATCTTCACCGCGTACTACACGCTGACGACCGCGTCCGCCACCGCCAAAGATATCGCCGAACATATCACCAAAAATATCACCGAAATCAGCGCCGCTGAATCCGCCACCGAAGCCACCGCCTCCCATGCCACCTTGTTCAAAGGCTGCGTGACCGTATTGATCGTAATCCGCACGTTTTTCTTTATCGCCTAAGATTTCATAGGCTTCTTGGATTTCTTTAAATTTTTCTTCTTTGGCTTTATCACCTTTGGTTCTATCAGGGTGATATTGCATGGCGAGTTTTTTGTAAGCACGTTTAATTGCTTTTTCATCTGCGCCACGTTCAACACCAAGAACGTCGTAATAATCTTTCTTTGCCATAATGTTTTCGTTTTCCGTTTAAAAATATAAATTTAAAAAATTTTATTTTGTTATTGTGTGGTACTGCATTAACAACATACCTAACAATAAAAATGATGCCGAAGGCAGAAATATCAAGGGTAAATACGTTAATTTATACTTATTTTTGTTTGCTTACTATTAAGATAAGTAAACAAATAAAAATAAGCGATAAGCTGAACGCTTTTATCTCTCGTTTAAAATGGCAGGCAATTTGCCTGCCTTATAATACTTATTTCGCTGCAGAGAATGCTTGCTCTAAGTCAGCTAAAATATCTTGGATATTTTCAATACCGCAAGAAAGACGAATAAGTCCTGCAAAAATACCGGCTTTTTCTAACTCAGCTTCACTTAATTGGCGATGCGTTGAAGTCGCTGGATGTAACGCACAAGTACGAATATCGGCTACGTGTACTTCACGTGAGGTCATTTGTAACGCGTTTAACCATTTTGCCGCGGTTTCTTTGCCACCTTTAATCTCAAAGGAAATGACACCACACAAGCCATTAGGTAAATATTTTTGTTTGAGTGCATAGTCTGGTGAGCTCGATAAGCCAGGGTAATTCACTTTAGCGACTTGTGGATGTTTTTCTAAAAACTCGGCTACGGCCTGTGCATTTTCATAATGACGTTGCATACGAAGTGCAAGGGTTTCCATACCGACATTCAATAAGAAACTATTTTGTGGGGCAGGCGCTGCACCTAAATCACGCATTAATTGAACACGCGCTTTGACAATATAAGCTGCAGGACCAAAGGTTTCTGTATAAACTAAACCGTGATAAGTTTGGTCTGGAGTGCTTAGTTGCGGATATTTACCGTTATTCCAATTAAAGTTACCACCGTCTGTAATTGCACCACCAAGGGCAATAGCATGACCATCTAAATATTTAGATGTGCTGTGAATGACCACATTTGCGCCAAATTCGATTGGGCGACAAAAATATGGCGTTGCAAAGGTGTTATCAACTAATAATGGCGCCTCCGCAGCTTTTGCTAAGGCAGCAAATTTTTCAATATCTAATACTCGTAAAGCAGGGTTAGCAATAGTTTCAGCAAAGACCGCTTTTGTATTTGGACGAATTGCTTTTTTGAGCTCTTCAAGCGGTAAGTCTTGATCTACAAAAGTCACTTCAATACCCATTTTTTTGAATGTGTGGGCAAATAAATTATAGGAACCGCCATACACATAAGAAGAGGAAATGAAGTGATCGCCGGCTTCTAAAATATTCAACATTGCATAGAAAACAGCAGATTGGCCTGAGGCAGTACACATTGTTGCGACGCCACCTTCAAGTGCGGTAATTTTTTCTTCCGCTGCATTAGTTGTTGGGTTTGCTAGGCGAGTATAGAAATAACCTGCAGCTTGTAAATCAAATAACTTACCAATTTCTTCTGCAGAATCGTAGGTATAAGTTGTGCTTTGCACGATAGGTTGAACACGTGGCTCACCGTTTTTAGGGCTATAGCCAGTATGGAGGCATTTCGTTTCGAATTTCATTGTTTTTTCCTTTAGTTGTGTTTGTTTTGGGGATAAAGTGCGGTCGTTTTTTATAAAATTTTATGCACTTGGAGTTTAGCAATGAGGTTCAACAGCGATATAAATTTCTACCAAACCATCAGGGTAGTATTTTTCAAAATCTACCGAATAAGCCCGCTTAAGTAAACCTTGTTGTTCTTTTTTCCAGATCAGTTGCCATGTTTGATAAATTTCATCTACTTTGCAACGAAAAACTTCGTAGAAATTCAAATCTTCAATTTCAATCACCGGGATATCTGTCTTTAATACTACTTCACTTGCAATCGCAAAATCATAGTCTGCTTGGTAATTCGTAGCATAATTAAAATAAATGCCATAACAACAGTGACCTTGTGGTAGTTTATCGAGATTGTTTTGCCAAAGGGTTGAGATTATCTCATCTGCTATGTTGTTATTTAAGCGTTGTTGTACGATTGGGTAGAGTTTTAACGCCATTTATCCTCCGGGTTTACTTTTCCTGACTTCACTTTTTTAAATAAAGTCAGGAAAAACGGCATTTAATGAATATGCCAAAAGGGCGTATTGCTACGCCCTTTAATTTTGGTTCAAGTGAAATTATTTGTTATCTTTCACTTCTTCAAACTCAGCATCAACAACATCATCATTTGGTTTGCTGTTGCTTTGAGCTTGTTGTGCATCAGCTTGTGGTTGTGCAGCTTGAGCAAGTTTTTGAGCAACTTCTGCAAGCGCTTGAAGTTTAGCTTCGATTACTGCTTTATCTTCGCCTTTCGCTGCAGTTTCTAAATCGCTTAATGCGCTTTCAATTGCTGCACGATCTTCAGCTGGAACTTTATCACCCGCTTCTTCTAATTGTTTACGTGTAGCGTGTACAAGATGATCTGCTTGGTTGCGAGCTTGTACTAATTCTTCAAATTTACGGTCAGCTTCAGCGTTTGCTTCTGCATCACGAACCATTTGTTGAATTTCTTCATCACTTAAACCAGAAGAGGCTTTGATGGTGATTTGTTGTTCTTTACCTGTGCCTTTATCTTTCGCAGAAACGTGGATAATACCGTCAGCGTCGATATCGAAGGTTACTTCAATTTGTGGCATACCGCGTGGAGCTGGGTTGATGCCTTCAAGGTTGAATTGACCTAAAGATTTATTCGCTGATGCTTGTTTACGTTCACCTTGTAACACGTGAATGGTTACTGCACTTTGGTTATCTTCTGCTGTTGAGAACACTTGCGATTTTTTAGTTGGAATCGTCGTGTTTTTCTCAATTAAGGTAGTCATCACGCCACCCATGGTTTCGATACCTAAAGATAACGGCGTTACGTCTAACAATAATACATCAGTTACATCACCCGCTAATACACCACCTTGAACTGCTGCACCGATAGCAACGGCTTCATCAGGGTTCACATCTTTACGAGGTGCTTTACCGAAGAATTCTTCTACTTTTTGTTGTACTAATGGCATACGGGTTTGACCGCCCACTAAGATAACATCATCAATTTGTGATGCACTTAAGCCAGCATCGTTTAATGCAACTTTTACAGGTTCAAGTGATTTCGCCACTAAATCTTCTACTAAAGATTCTAATTTAGCACGAGTTAATTTAATGTTTAAATGTTTAGGACCTGTAGCATCTGCAGTGATGTAAGGTAAGTTCACATCAGTTTGTTGTGCAGAAGAAAGTTCAATTTTCGCTTTTTCACCTGCTTCTTTTAAACGTTGCATTGCAAGTGGGTCATTACGTAAATCAACGCCTTGTTCTTTTTTGAACTCATCTACTAAGTAGTTGATTACACGGTTATCAAAGTCTTCACCACCTAAGTGAGTATCACCGTTGGTTGCTAATACTTCGAAGGTTTTTTCGCCGCCTACTTCATCAATTTCAATGATAGATAAGTCGAATGTACCACCACCTAAGTCATAAACAGCGATAGTTTTGTTGCCTTGACCTTTATCTAAACCATAAGCTAATGCTGCAGCTGTAGGTTCGTTGATAATACGTTTAACTTCTAAGCCTGCGATACGACCTGCATCTTTTGTTGCTTGACGTTGAGCGTCGTTAAAGTATGCAGGAACAGTGATTACTGCTTCAGTCACTGGCTCACCTAAGAAGTCTTCTGCAGTTTTCTTCATTTTTTTCAATACTTCTGCAGAAATTTGTGGCGGTGCAAGTTTGTCACCTTTTACATTTACCCATGCATCACCATTGTCTGCTTTAGTGATTTCAAATGGCATAATGTCGATATCACGTTTTACTTCAGCATCATCAAAACGACGACCAATTAAACGTTTGATTGCGAATAATGTATTTTTCGGGTTGGTCACCGCTTGGCGTTTTGCTGGTTGACCCACTAAAATTTCGTTATCATTTGTATAAGCAATAATTGACGGAGTAGTGCGATCACCTTCTGCGTTTTCAATTACGCGTGGTTTATCGCCATCCATTACTGCCACACAAGAGTTTGTTGTACCTAAGTCAATACCAATAATTTTTCCCATTTTGTTACTCCTAAGTAAAATTTTTAATTCGTTGTAAATCATTACGATGAATAAGATGTGGATACTTTTCCGCATTTCAAGAGGCAAGATTTAAATTTTTTCTTCCTTTTAAAGTGCGGTCATTTCCGTTCTTGTTTCACAAAATAAGTCCAGCTGAACAAAGTTCAAGGGGGAAATACAAAATTATTTTGAAAAATAAGAAAAAATTTGTGTTTTGTGGTAAATTGTCGACAATTTTAATCATCTATTAATTTAACAAAGGAATCGAAATGAAAAAATCAGTCGTAGCATTAGGTGTGATTGTGGCTCTCGGTGCGGTAGGTGTCGGTGGGGCTTGGTTTACCGGGGAAAAAGCACAAACTGAATATTTACGCCAAATTGAATTAGCAAATAAACAAGCTCAAGCTTTAGGCTTATCTGATTCATTTAAAGTTGTTTATCAAAATAAACAGTTTGAACGCGGTTTCTTTACCTCTCAAGTAGAAGATGAAGTGGTTATTTCTTTACCTAAAGAAGGGAAAGTATTCACTATTCCATTTTCAACAAAACTTTATCATGGCCCATTTCCGCTTAATCAGCTAGAAAAATTCAACTTTGTTCCAACTATGTTTTCAGCACAAGGTGTGATTGGTAAAAATGAAACAACCCAACCTTTATTTGATTTACTTAAATCAGATAAGCCAGTTCAATATCAAGCCTCTACTAGCTATAGCTTAGCAACAAAAGGTAAAGTTGAACTAGCTGCTGGGGAAGTGACAGATCCAAATTCTCCACAAAATAAATTAGCTTGGTCAAATATCAATATAGGTTTTGATGTTGATAAAGATCGTGCGGGTAAATATGATCTGGTTTCAGATGAAATAAGCTTCAATTCAAACTTTGATAATATTGAAATAGAAGAGAGCAAAGATGTTGTTATGCCCAAATCAGTAACAATGAAAATGAAAGGCTTGAAATTTGAAACCTCATTCAACCCAACCAAGTGGGCTTATATTTATACGGGAAAAAGCGTTTATTCAGCTGAAAGTATCGAAATGGCTAACACTAATTCTTTAGACGATACAGTTTCTATTATTTACAAGGGGGATAAAGGAACATCTGATATTTCACTTAATGGTGATTTTGTAAACTTAAAAAGTGAAAGTGCAGTAGACTCGATAGTTATTGATGGGAAGGATTTTGGAAAATTAACTTACAATAGCGAGTTAAATCATATTGAAGCAAACGCAGTAAATGCGTTAATTGAAGCACTCTTCACCGTCTTCAAATCAGTCAGTGATGATGAAAATGCTAATCAGGAAATGGTATCTGAAATTTTAAGTTCATGGACTGAAAATCATGGTATGGCTATTTTTAATAATCAACCTCAAATCAAACTAAATCCTGTTTCCATTTCAGATGATCAAGGCAAAGTGTCATTAGATTTAAATGTAGCGCTAGCGAAAGATCCGAAATTTGATTTAATGGCGGGGAGTTTATATAAACAGTTTACAGATTTTGCAGTGAATATTCATGTGGATAAAGCAGCTGCAGAAAAACTTATGACACAATTAGATCCAGAAGCAGATAAAGCGTTGATTAAAGCACAAATTGAAGAGCAAGCTAAACAAGCTGCAGCACAAAATATTATGGTGAATAATGATAAAAATGTGACGCTTAACTTAGTGCTTGAAAAGGGCGAACTCAAACTTAATGGTCAAGTGATTCCAGAAGAGCAAGTTCAAGGCGTGTTATTTATGTTAATGATGGGTGCAGCAGCGCAAGGTCAGTAATTAATGATTAAATAATGAGAAAGGAGATAAAGTGATTTATCTCCTTTTTATTTGGTTAATTTAAACGTGCTTTCAAATATCCTTCATAATCAGGGATATCAATATTGATTTCTTGCTCAAATAAGCTTGATGTTAATAGAAAATCGGCTGTACTTTGATTAATCGCCACCGGAATATTCCAAACGGTTGCAATACGCATGAGCGCTTTTACATCAGGATCATGTGGTGCCGCGTTCATCGGATCCCAAAAGAAAATCATCATATCAATTTTTTTCTCAGCAATTAGTCCACCGAGTTGTTGATCGCCTCCCATCGGGCCACTTAATAGTGAGGCTATTTTGAGTCCCGTTTCTCTTTCTAATAGATGGCCAGTTGTACCTGTTGCATAAAGTTGATGGGGAGCGAGAGCTTCTTTATGTTTCTTTACCCAATTGAGCAGGTTTTGTTTACAGCTATCATGTGCAACGAGTGCTATTCGTTTATGAGAAAAGATAGGGCGAGTTGTCGTATTCATATTTTATCCTCTATAAAGCTAAAAAAGTATGTGAACACTTTAGATCAAGGCGGGTATTGAATGCAATATGTAAAGCATGCTTTAACTCAAATCAGAAAATCTTCCTAAAATGACCGCACTTTTAATCACAAGTATGGAAATAACAGGAAGAAAACCATAAGAACAGTCAAAATCTACTATCTTTCTTGCAAAAAATCTTCTAAAATTTACAAGATTTGTTAAATGTTTGTAACATTGATTAACAAGCTTGATTTTCGTGTTTGGTCATGACCAAACTTCATTTTCACTCAGTAAAATAAGGAAAGACTATGTCAGATACCTTAGTAAACGATATTGACCCAATTGAAACACAGGATTGGTTGTCAGCTGTTGATTCATTAATTCGTGCAGAAGGCGCTGAGCGTGCGCATTACATTATCAATCAGGTGATTGATCAGGCACGTAATGGTGGCGTGAACATTGCAAAAGGTGGCGTAACAACCCCTTATGTTAATACCATCCCACTTTCTGAACAGCCAGCATACCCAGGTGATAAAGCTATTGAACGTCGTATTCGTAGTGCTGTACGTTGGAATGCGATCATGGCGGTATTACGTGGCCAGAAAAAAGATCTTGAATTAGGTGGTCACATTTCAACTTATCAATCTGCAGCAAGCATGTATGAAGTTTGTTTTAACCACTTCTTCAAAGCGGCGACTGATAAAAACGGCGGTGACTTAGTCTTCTTCCAAGGCCACGCAGCACCAGGTATGTATGCTCGTGCATTTGTTGAAGGTCGTATTACTGAAGAGCAAATGAATAATTTCCGTCAGGAATGTGAAGCAGGTAAAGGCCTTTCTTCTTACCCACATCCGAAATTAATGCCTGAATTCTGGCAATTCTCTACCGTATCTATGGGTTTAGGCCCGGTAAATGCGATCCGTACTGCTCGTTTCTTAAAATACTTAGATAACCGTGGCTTAAAAGACACCAAAGATCAAAAAGTGTATGCTTTCCTTGGTGATGGTGAGATGGACGAAATCGAGGCAAAAGGTGATTTAACATTCGCCGCACGTGAAGGCTTAGATAACTTAATCTTCGTAGTAAGCTGTAACTTGCAACGTTTAGATGGTCCTGTAACGGGTAACGGAAAAATTGTTCAAGAATTAGAAGGTTTATTTGCTGGTGCTGGTTGGGAAGTGATCAAAGTCATGTGGGGTAGTGGCTGGGATAAATTATTTGCAAAAGATACTACCGGCAAATTAACCCAATTAATGATGGAAGTACTTGACGGTGACTATTTAACCTTCAAATCTAAGAATGGTGCATACGTTCGTGAACACTTCTTCGGTCGTTATCCAGAAACTGCGGCATTAGTGGCAGATATGACAGATGATGAAATCTGGGCATTAAGACGTGGTGGTCACGATTCAGAAAAACTTTATGCGGCATTCCATAAAGCGCAAACTGCAGGCAAACCTGTTGTGATCTTAGCGCACATGGTTAAAGGTTATAAAATTCCTGAAGCAGAAAGTAAAAACACTGCACACCAATCTAAAAAAATGTCTCTCGAAAGCTTAAAATCTTTCCGTGATCATTTCCAATTAGATATTAAAGATGAAGATATTCCTAACTATCCATACATCACCTTCCCAGAAGGTTCAGAAGAGTACAATTATCTTCACGGCAGACGTAAAGCGTTAAACGGTTATTTACCAAAACGTTTACCAAAATTCACCACTGAATTTAAAGTGCCGGCATTAGAAGAGTTTGCCCCATTGTTGGAAGAGCAAGCGCGTCCAATTTCAACTACAATGGCATTCGTGCGTTTCTTAAATACCTTATTGAAAGATAAAAATATTGGTCAACAAATTGTGCCAATTGTCGCTGACGAAGCGCGTACTTTCGGTATGGAAGGATTATTCCGTCAAATCGGTATTTACAACCCACATGGTCAAAACTATGTGCCTTCTGACCGTGATTTAGTGGCTTACTACCGTGAAGCGAAAGATGGTCAAGTATTACAAGAAGGTATTAATGAATTAGGTGCTGCATCCTCTTGGTTAGCTGCAGCGAACTCATACTCTGTAAATAATCTGCCGATGATTCCATTCTTCATCTACTACTCAATGTTTGGTTTCCAACGTGTGGGTGACTTAATGTGGGCAGCAGGTGACCAATTAGCACGTGGTTTCATGATCGGTGGTACTTCTGGCCGTACAACATTAAATGGTGAAGGTTTACAACACGAAGATGGTCACAGCCATATTCAATCTCTTGTTATTCCTAACTGTGTGTCTTATGACCCTGCTTATGTTTATGAAGTGGCAGTTATCCTACAAGACGGTATCAACCGTATGTACGGTGAAAAACAAGAAGATGTGTTCTACTACATCACTACATTAAACGAAACTTACGAACAACCAGCAATGCCAAAAGGTGCAGAAGAGGGTATTCGTAAAGGTCTTTATAAATTTGAAACCGTTGAAGCGAAAGGCAACAAAGGTCATGTTCAATTATTAGGTTCTGGTGCGATCTTCCGTCACGTTCGTGAAGCAGCACAAATCCTTGCAAATGAATATGGCGTAAGCTCAGATGTATATAGTGTGCCTTCATTCACTGAAGTGGCTCGTGAAGGTGCGGATGCAGTACGTTGGAATATGTTACACCCAACTGAAAAAGCACGCGTACCTTACATTGCACAAGTAATGAACGATGCACCAGCTGTTGCAGCAACTGACTACATGAAATTGTTCGCAGAACAAGTTCGAGCATTCATTCCAGCACAAAGCTATCACGTATTAGGTACTGATGGTTTCGGTCGTTCAGACAGCCGTGAAAACTTACGTGAACACTTTGAAGTGGATGCACGTTATGTTGTGGTTGCAGCATTACATGAGCTTGCAAAACAAGGCAAATTTGATGCGAAAGTGGTGGCAGATGCAATCGCGAAATTCGGTTTAAAAACTGAAATTTTAAATCCGCTTTACGCTTAATAAAAACATCCTGTGTGTGAGAGCACACAGGAGCATCTACAAATAAAGTGCGGTTGATTTTAACTGCGTTTTTTAAAGGTAAGATAACATGTCAAAACAAATTCAAATTCCTGATATCGGTAGTGATGAAGTTACCGTAACAGAAGTGATGGTGAAAGTAGGTGATACCATTACTGCTGATCAAAGTATTATCAATGTTGAAGGTGATAAAGCTTCAATGGAAGTCCCTGCACCTGAAGCTGGTGTGGTAAAAGAAGTATTAGTAAAAGTGGGTGATAAAGTCACAACTGGCACACCAATGCTTGTATTAGAGTCAGCGGATGCGGCAGCGCCTGCTCCAGCTGCAGCAGCACCTGCACCGGCAGCCGCACCAGCAGCTGCAAGTGTAGTTGAAGTCAATGTACCCGATATCGGTTCAGACGAAGTAAACGTGACAGATATTATGGTGAAAGTAGGCGATACCGTTGAAGTTGATCAGTCAATCATCAATGTTGAAGGTGATAAAGCGTCAATGGAAGTGCCTGCTCCAGTTGCTGGCGTCGTAAAAGAAATTTTAATCAACGTGGGTGATAAAGTTGTTACTGGCAAATTAATCATGAAATTTGAAGTGGCAGGTACTGCAACAGCCGCAGCACCAGTTCAACAGGCTGCAGCGCCTGCAGCGGCACCAACAGCTTCAGCCATTAAAGAAGTGAATGTACCAGATATCGGTGGCGATGAAGTTAACGTAACTGAAATCATGGTTGCCGTTGGTGACAGCGTTTCTGAGGAGCAATCTTTAATCACCGTTGAAGGCGATAAAGCCTCAATGGAAGTGCCAGCTCCGTTTGCGGGTGTGGTAAAAGAAATTTTAGTGAAATCAGGTGATAAAGTTTCAACTGGTTCATTAATTATGAAATTTGAAGTGGCAGGTGCAGCACCTGCTCCAGCGGCAATAGCTCCTGCTCCTCAAGCAGCACCTGCATCAGCGCCGGCAGCACAATCAGGTAATGTATCTGGTTTAAGCCAAGAACAAGTTGTCGCAAGCGCAGGCTATGCACACGCAACTCCAGTGATTCGTCGTTTAGCACGAGAATACGGTATCAACCTTGATCGCGTAAAAGGTACGGGTCGTAAAGGTCGTGTTGTGAAAGAAGATATCCAAGCTTACGTAAAAACCGCTGTTAAAGCGTTTGAAACAGGTACTGTATCTTCTGCTGCAGCGGGTAATGGTGTGGCAAATGGTGCAGGCTTAGGCTTATTACCATGGCCGAAAGTTGACTTCAGCAAATTTGGTGAAGTGGAAGAAGTTGAATTAAGCCGTATCAACAAAATCTCTGGTGCGAACTTACATCGTAACTGGGTAATGATTCCACATGTTACTCACTTCGATCGCACAGATATCACCGATTTAGAAGCATTCCGTAAAGAACAGAACAAGATAGTTGAAAAACAAAAATTGGATGTGAAAATTACACCAGTTGTGTTCATTATGAAAGCGGTTGCGAAAGCATTAGAAGCGTTCCCACGTTTCAATAGCTCTATCTCTGAAGACGGACAAAAATTAACACTTAAAAAATACATTAACATTGGCGTAGCGGTAGATACACCAAACGGTCTCGTTGTACCTGTATTTAAAAACGTGAATAAAAAAGGTATTATCGAACTCTCTCGTGAATTAATGGAAATCTCCAAAAAAGCACGTGACGGCAAACTTTCAGGTTCTGATATGCAAGGTGGTTGTTTCACCATTTCAAGCTTAGGTGGTATTGGTACAACTCACTTTACACCAATCGTAAATGCACCTGAAGTGGCCATCTTAGGTGTGTCTAAATCAGAAATGCAACCGGTTTGGAATGGTAAAGAATTTGAGCCACGCTTAATGCTTCCATTATCATTATCTTTCGACCACCGTGTGATCGATGGTGCTGATGGTGCTCGCTTCTTAAGCTATATCAATGGCGTATTAGCTGACTTACGTCGCTTAGTGATGTAATTAACGCGGTAAGATGTGAGTGATTAGGCTCACATCTTACAGAAAGGATCGCAAGTGCGGTCAAAATTTGAACGTTTTTACGAGGTAAAAATGAGTAAAGAAATTAAAACCCAAGTTGTGGTACTTGGTGCTGGTCCTGCAGGTTATTCAGCGGCATTCCGTTGTGCGGACTTAGGTTTAGAAACAGTACTTGTTGAACGTTATTCAACATTAGGTGGGGTATGTTTAAACGTAGGTTGTATCCCTTCTAAAGCATTACTTCACGTTGCTAAAGTAATTGAAGAAGCAAAACACGCAAGCAAAAACGGTGTGTATTTCGCTGAGCCTCGCATTGATTTAGATGAAGTGCGCGCAGGTAAAGAAGCGGTTGTGGCGAAATTAACAGGCGGTCTTGCAGGTATGGCTAAACAACGTAAAGTCACCGTTGTTGAGGGGTTAGCGGCGTTTACCGATCCACATACATTAGTAGCACGTGATCGTGATGGTAAACCAACCACAATTAAATTTGATAATGCGATTATCGCAGCGGGTTCTCGCCCAATTCAATTACCATTCATTCCACATGAAGATCCACGTGTTTGGGATTCAACAGATGCTCTTAAATTAAAAGAAGTACCGAAAAAACTTTTAATCATGGGTGGTGGTATCATCGGTTTAGAGATGGGTACCGTATATCATGCATTAGGTTCTGAAGTTGAAGTGGTTGAAATGTTTGACCAAGTAATTCCAGCAGCAGATAAAGATGTTGTTGCAATCTACACCAAACAAGTAGAGAAAAAATTCAAGTTAATGCTTGAAACTAAAGTGACTGCAGTTGAAGCAAAAGACGATGGTATCTATGTTTCAATGGAAGGTAAAGCATGCAATGACACTAAACGTTATGATGCAGTGTTAGTGGCAATCGGTCGTACACCAAACGGTAAATTGATCGATGCAGGTAAAGCTGGCGTTGAAGTGGATGAGCGTGGTTTCATTCATGTTGATAAGCAAATGCGTACTAATGTGCCTCATATCTTTGCAATCGGTGATATTGTTGGTCAACCAATGTTAGCTCACAAAGGTGTCCACGAAGGTCACGTAGCGGCAGAAGTGATTGCAGGACAAAAACATTACTTCGATCCAAAAGTCATTCCCTCTATTGCTTATACTGAACCAGAAGTAGCTTGGGTAGGTAAAACTGAGAAAGAATGTAAACAAGAAGGTTTAAACTACGAAGTCGCTAAATTCCCTTGGGCAGCTTCTGGCCGTGCGATTGCATCTGAATGTGCAGAAGGTATGACCAAATTAATCTTTGATAAAGATACTCATCGTATACTTGGTGGGGCTATCGTGGGGGCTAACGGTGGTGAATTATTAGGTGAAATCGGTCTAGCGATCGAAATGGGTTGTGATGCGGAAGATATCGCATTAACAATTCATGCTCACCCAACACTTCATGAATCTGTAGGTCTTGCGGCTGAAGTATTTGAAGGTTCAATTACCGATCTTCCAAATGCAAAAGCGAAGAAAAAATAATCAATTCTAATCCTTTTAAGGGCTGCTCATTGAGCAGTCCTTATTTTTTTGAGATCTCACTCACAAAATTGCATAAAAATTCAATAAAAACTGGCGGGCATAATGACTTTTTGATAAAATCCGACCAGTTTTGTTTTTATATTTTTTTATTATTTAAAAGCTATGTTAAAGAAGATTTTGATTATTGTAGGTTTAGCTGTTTTGACAACAGCCTGCTCTAACAATTCGGGGCAGGCTCAAAATGGCATGATTAGTGAAAGTGATGATGCTGAGTTAACGGGATTGATTGCCGGTTTAGATGGGAAAAAAGGGGGCGTTTACCCTAAATTAAGAACTAACCGTCCTAAATCAGGTTTAATTGGTGACAAAGCACTTGCTCAAGTTTATAACGAATGGGTGGGAACTCGTTATAGAATGGGTGGCACTTCAAAACATGGTATTGATTGTTCTGCATTTATGCAAACTGCTTTTCTCGATGCTTACGGCATGGAGCTTCCACGTTCAACTTCAGAACAACGCTATTTAGGTCGCCAAATCCAAAAACATGAATTACGTAAAGGTGATTTAGTGTTCTTCCGTCGCAACAATCATGTTGGCGTTTATATTGGTAATAACCAATTTATGCATGCAAGTACAAGTCAAGGTGTAACAATTAGTTCATTGGATGAAGATTATTGGTCAAGAACTTATACACAATCTCGTCGAGTGATGTAATGACAATTTTATTTCAATAAAAAAGTGCGGTTAATTTTAACCGCACTTTTTCTTTATTTAGATTATTTGATTATTGGCTTAAGCCGCAAATTTCATTAAGTCTCTTCTTGGTTTCATTTGATGGATAGTATTCGTCACCGTGCCAACTAACGGAAGGTTTGTCCATTGTGTTGTTTTAATATTTTCCACTTTAGAATCTAATGCCATGAATACAAATTCATTACCGCTTACGCCGGCAAATTCATAAATATGGAATTCGTCTTGTTTTTCTAATACGACAAGATCACCAATGAAAAGGCTGTCATTTTTTTCAACCACTAACATATCGCCCATTTCAATCCCCCAAGCAAGCATATTCGGATTGGTAACACGAATAAAACAAGTTTGTTGTGGACGTTTGATACAATAAAGGTTGAGGTCTAATTTTTTATTAAATGTCGATTTGCTTTCAACATCATTGAAAAATGGCATAGGATGATAAGAAAACGTCATATCATTTTGTGCAACTGTATTTGCGTAGTTCATCATCTTGTGTTCCTTTTAGTTTGTGTGTTTTTAATCAGTGGTTGTTTATACAGTTGTAATATACTGGTATTAGATACAGTATGTCAATAGGGGATAGAAAAAATTTTTTTATAGGCGAAAATTTTAGAAAAAATTCATTCCTAGCTTAAAAAGTTCAATTTTTTAGCAAAATAATAAAGAAAAAATTTTCTTTTAAATAAAATTTGAGCTATCTTTATCGTGTTTCGGTGGATCGTAACGATCTGAAGTTCAACTTAATCTTCATTTAAAACTATTATGAATACAACACGTTTATTTCATTTTTTGTTCCAAGGTAATTTGGTAAAACGAATTGCCGTTGGTTTGGTACTCGGGATCCTTGTTGCATTGGTGAATGAGAGTGTTAAGAATTCATCAGGCATTGATCTTGCATCCAGCTTTGGTGTGTTAGGTCAAATTTTCGTTAAAGCATTGCGTGCAGTTGCACCAATTTTGATTTTCTTCCTTGTTATGGCTGCACTGGCTAATAAGAAAGTGGGCTCTAAAAGCAATATGAAAGAAATCGTAGTGCTTTATCTTGTGGGAACCTTCTTAGCCGCTGTTGCTGCAGTAATTGCAAGTATGGCATTCCCATCAGATGTAGCTCTTGCAGTAAAAGAGGATGCGAGTTCAGCGCCTCAATCTGTTGGCCAAGTGATGCTTGCTTTAGTATTGAATGTTGTGGATAACCCATTAAATGCAATTTTCAAAGCAAACTTTATCGGTGTTTTAGCATGGTCTATCGGTTTAGGTTTAGCACTTCGTCATGCTTCTGATGCAACTAAACAAGTGGTGGCTGATTTTGCAGAAGGCATTTCTAAAATTGTTCACGTGATTATTTCATTTGCACCTTTCGGTGTATTCGGTTTAGTGGCTGAAACATTATCTGACAAAGGTTTATCTGCGTTAGGTGGATATGTTCACTTATTATTCGTGTTAATCGGTACAATGCTATTTACTGCCTTTGTACTTAATCCAATTCTCGTTTATTGGAAAATTCGTCGTAATCCATATCCATTAGTGTGGACTTGTGTGCGCGAAAGTGGTGTAACTGCATTCTTTACACGTAGCTCTGCAGCAAACATTCCTGTAAACATTGAATTAGCAAAACGCTTAAATCTTGATGAAGAAACCTATTCAGTGGCAATTCCATTGGGTGCAAATATCAATATGGCGGGTGCGGCAATTACTATTACTGTATTAACGTTAGCGGCAGTTCATACATTAGGTATTGAAGTTTCTTTTGTTAGTGCGGTGTTATTAAGTATTGTTGCTGCACTTTGTGCGTGTGGTGCATCTGGTGTGGCTGGTGGTTCATTATTGTTAATTCCATTAGCTTGTAGCTTATTTGGTATTAATGATGACATTGCAGCTCAAATGATCGGTGTAGGTTTCGTGATTGGTATCTTACAAGATTCAACAGAAACCGCGCTAAACTCTTCAACTGACGTATTATTTACTGCGGCAGTATGTATGGAAGAAGAGCGTAAAAACGGCTAATTAAATGAATCTGACAAGGCGGGCAAATTGCTCGCCTTTTGTTTTTAAGGGAAAGAGAATGACACTTTTAATTCAGCAAGCAAAATTTAAGCTTTATCAAAAACAGACCTTAAACTTACCGCACTTTGCGATTGAGCCACAACAATATTGGGTTGTGGTAGGCAGTAATGGGAGTGGGAAATCGGCGTTTGCTTTAGCTTTGCAAAATGAGTTACCTTTACAGGAAGGGGAGTACCATAATTCCTTCAAACGTGTTCACTCCTTTTCTTTTGAAAAACAACGAGAAATTCTTGAAGCCACATTAAAGAATTTAAACAACGATGATACTGGTCCCGATTTTTTTGGTAAAACGGCAAGAGAAACCATTTTAAATGGCAGCACGGAACTCACTTTTTGTGAACAAATTGCAGAAAAATTAGGGATTACTTATCTCTTAGATCGTTTCTTTATCAAACTTTCCACTGGGGAAACACGAAAAGTCTTATTGGCACAAACATTATTGCAAAAGCCCGATTTATTAATTTTAGATGAACCTTTTGAAGGGCTAGATCAGCAATCAGTAAAAGATTGTATGGTGATGTTGAACGAACTAAAAAAAGAATGTGCTATCGTTCTAATCGTTAATCGTTTGGCAGATATTCCGGCTGAAGCGACTCATTTAGCTATGTTGGAAAATTTAGAGTTAGTATTAGAAGGTGTACGCCAATCCATTGAGCAACAAAGTATTTATCAACAATTAGTGTATGCGGAACAGTCTGTTGATGTTGCGTTGCCTGAGCCGGCCTCACCATTACTAAAACTGTCTGAAAACCAACCGCACTTTGAACTTAAAAATGTTACAGTTCAGTATGGCGATAAAGTGATTTTGGATCATTTAAATTGGGTTGTTCAGCCAAATCAAAATTGGTGGATTAAAGGACCAAATGGAGCAGGGAAGTCAACCTTACTTTCGTTAATTACAGGTGATCATCCTCAAGCCTTTGCGAATCATGTGGTGATTTTTGGTAAACAACGTGGTTCAGGCGAAACCATTTGGGATATCAAACAAAAAATTGGTTACGTAAGCAGCCAACTGCATTTAGATTATCGTGTGAATTGTTCCGTGCTAGATGTGATCATTTCAGGTTTTTTTGACAGTATTGGGATTTATCAACAAGTGCCAGAGGCAATTCGTTTGAAAGCCATGCAATGGTTAGCTCGTTTAAATCTGACTCATTTAGCAAAAAAGCCATTTCGTTCACTTTCTTGGGGACAGCAACGTTTGCTTTTAATTACACGAGCGATGGTGAAGCATCCACCTGTTTTAATTTTAGATGAGCCTTTTCAAGGGCTTGATGGGTTAAATCGCAAGTTAGTAAAACATTTTATTGAGCAACTCGTTAATAATAGTGAAACACAGCTTTTATTTGTTTCTCATCAAGATTTAGATGCCCCGAATTGCATTACACATCTTTTTGAATTTATAAGAGAAAACGATAAATATATTTATATACAAAGTGCGGTCTAATTTGTTAGACTTTTCTTATATTTCCTCACATTAAGGAGCAATCTATGGAAGGCTTATCCGTTGCCGCAATCGTCTTTATTGTATTAGTCGTCGTCGTACTTTTTTCAGCACTCAAAACTGTACCGCAAGGTTATAACTGGACGATTGAGCGTTTTGGGCGTTATACCCACACTTTAATGCCTGGCTTAAACTTTGTCGTACCATTTGTGGATCGTGTTGGCCGTAAGATCAATATGATGGAACAGGTATTAGATATTCCATCACAAGAAGTTATTTCTAAGGATAACGCGAACGTATCTATTGATGCGGTTTGTTTCGTTCAGGTGATTGATGCCCGTAGTGCGGCTTATGAGGTGAATCATTTAGAACAGGCGATTATCAATTTAACCATGACTAACATTCGTACTGTATTAGGTTCGATGGAATTGGATGAAATGCTTTCCCAACGTGACTCCATTAATGGTCGCTTGCTGGCAATTGTGGATGAAGCGACCAATCCTTGGGGAATTAAAGTTACTCGTATTGAAATTCGCGATGTGCGTCCACCACGAGAGTTGATTGATTCAATGAACGCACAAATGAAAGCAGAACGTAATAAACGTGCGGAAGTCTTAGAAGCGGAAGGGATCCGTCAGGCGGAAATTTTACGTGCAGAAGGGGAAAAACAAGCCCGTATTCTGAAAGCGGAAGGGGAGCGTCAAGAAGCCTTCTTACAAGCAGAAGCGCGTGAACGTGCAGCAGAAGCGGAAGCGAAAGCAACTCAAATGGTATCAGAAGCGATTGCCAGCGGTGATACCAAAGCGATCAATTACTTCATCGCACAAAAATACACAGAAGCCTTAAAACAAATCGGTGGTTCACCAAATAGCAAAGTGGTCATGATGCCGCTTGAAGCCGGTAATTTAATCGGCTCGGTAGCGGGCATTGCTGAACTGTTAAAAGGCGACAAAAAAGCGTAATTTCCTAAAGTGCGGTTAAAAATGACCGCACTTTTTCTCTCAAGGAGTTGATATGGCAGATTGGTTAACAACTTGGTCGGTATGGCATTGGTTGGTATTAGGTTTTGTATTATTAATCGCTGAAACCCTCGTACCCGGCGTGTTTTTATTATGGTGGGGCTTAGCTGCGATTGTGGCAGCAGGTGTAATGGCGTTGGTGCCGAGTTTATCCTTAACCGTGTTAGCCGTTTTTTATGCGATTTTAGCGATTATTCTCTCGTTGCTCTGGTGGAAATATCAACATAGCAAAGATAATCAGGACCAATCACGTACAACTTTAAACCAACGAGATCATACTTTGTTAGGTAAAAAAGGCACGGTATTAGAAATTGGTTCTAATGGGATTGGTCGTGGTGCTTTTGGCGATACCACATGGCGTATTCAAGGTGAGCATTTAGCGGCGAATGATCTAGTGGTGGTAGAACGCGTTGATGGCATTACATTGTTAGTTAAAAAGGTAACAGAATGAATCATTTGATTATTTTTGCGCATCCCAATAGCCAAAAAAGTTTTGGTCGAGCCATCGTGGATCGCATTGTAAAAGCAAGCCAACAGCTTGGTGTTGAAACCCATTTGCGTGATCTTTATACCATGGAATTTAATCCGATTATTTCCTTTGAAGAATTACAATCGGCCAGTAAGGGGATTATCCCGGCGGAAATTCAGCAGGAACATGATTTTATTCGCCAAGCAGATTTGATTACGATGGTTTATCCTTTATGGTGGATGGGCTTTCCTGCAATGCTGAAAGGCTATTTGGATCGTGTATTAAGTCATGGTTTTGCTTATAAAACAGAAAATGGCGAGTCCAAAGGTCTGCTTCAAGGTAAAGCGATGCAACAATTTATCACCATAGGGAGTAGCGTAGCAAAATATCAAGAATACGGAGTCGATAAATCCCTCAATCATTGTTTGATCAATGGTTTATTTAATTATTGCGGTATCGAGAATGTGGATTACACCCTGTTTGGGGATATTCATATTATCGATGATGCTGCTCGCCAAGCGATGCTTGATGAAGCTGCCGAAAAAACAACGGCAAAATTGACCGCACTTTTAGCTCAATCGTGAGCACAATTATAGGAAAGCAACAGATGTCAGAAACTCAAGTGAATAATTTTTCTTTAATAAGCCGCCTATTTGGCAACTTATTTTATCGCAGCCCTACGGATCCCATTTTGAGTGGGGTATTTGATTGGCTGCAGCAACAAGGTTTAAGTCAAGTGTGGGCTCTTTCTACGGATAAAGAAAGCGAAGCTGCCATTGATAATTTACAAATGAAAATTGATTTAACGTTGCTTGATCAAGAATATCAAAAATTGTTTGGTCCAAACGGTAACGTACCAACGGCTATTTCAAGTTATGATATGGATGTGCAACGTTTTGTGGATTTCCGTCATGCGCGTAATGTGCCTGAGGCAGAGAATGTGGATCATTTTGCCTTGTTATTGCTAACGGCTTCTTGGTTAGAAGACAACACGGAATCGCTATCTGCTCAACAAGATTTATTCGGTGATTTTCTCTTGCCTTGCGCAGCGAAATTCTTAACCCAAGTGGAAACTTATGCAACACTTCCTTTCTATCGTTCATTGGCGTATTTAACCCGTGAAATCTTGGCTGCAATGGCTGATGAATTAGAAGAAGGCGAGTAGTTTTCATCAATAGAATAGATCTCTAAAAGAGGTTTTTAGATGCCAATAAAAAAGCCCCGCGAATCAAAACGCGGGGCTTTTATTTAATGGAAGATCAATTATTCTTCAGAAGTCACATCTTCAGTGCCTTCGTCTTCATCATCCACATCACAAACACGTTCAAGACTGACCACGTGCTCATCTTCTGCGGTACGAATTAAACGAACCCCTTGGGTGTTACGGCCAACGATACTGACTTCACTTACACGAGTACGCACTAAGGTACCTGCATCGGTAATAAGCATAATTTGGTCGGTTTCTTCTACTTGTGTCGCTGCAACGACTTTACCGTTACGTTCGCTCACTTTAATCGAAATCACCCCTTTGGTATTACGCGATTTAGTTGGGTACTCGCTTAATTGCGTGCGTTTACCGTAACCGTTTTGCGTCGCGGTAAGGATGGCACCGTCATTTTTCGGCACAACTAAGGAAACCACTTTATCGATGTTGAGATCGAGGGTTTCTTCTGAATTATCATCGGAAACGTCTTCAATTTCGACCGCACTTTCATCGTCAGCGATGTCATTAGTAAGGGCAAGTTTAATACCGCGAACACCTGTTGCTAAACGACCCATTGCACGGACTGCACTTTCCGCGAAACGTACTACGCGACCTTGCGAAGAGAACAACATAATTTCGTTAGAACCGTCGGTGATATCCACGCCGATTAATTCATCTTCATCACGTAAGTTCAAGGCGATGATACCGCTTGAACGTGGACGGCTGAATTCGGTTAGCGCAATTTTCTTCACAATACCGCCGGCCGTTGCCATGATCACGAATTTATCTTCTTCATAAGCTGAGATTGGCAAGATTGCGGTGATACGCTCGTTTTCTTGTAACGGTAGAATATTGACAATCGGACGACCACGTGCACCACGGCTAGCTTGTGGTAATTGATAGACTTTCAACCAATATAAACGACCACGGCTAGAGAAACAGAGAATCGTATCGTGAGTATTCGCCACTAAGAGTTTTTCGATGAAGTCTTCATCTTTCATCTTCGTTGCAGATTTACCTTTACCACCACGACGTTGTGCTTCGTAGTCAGTAAGTGGTTGATATTTCACATAACCTTCGTGAGAAAGTGTCACAACTACATCTTCTTGGGCGATTAAATCTTCTAAATCAATATCACCGGAAGCGGCAGTAATTTCAGTACGACGTTCATCCGCGAATTGTGCACGTACTTGTTCAAGTTCTTCACGAATCACTTCCATCAAGCGTTCAGGGCTGTTGATGATATGGAGAAGTTCTGCAATTTTAACCAATAACTCTTTGTATTCATTGATCACTTCTTCGGTAGCAAGACCGGTTAAACGGTGCAATCGAAGTTCTAAGATTGCATCAACTTGTTCTGGAGAGAGATAGTAATCAGAACCTTTAATACCAAATTCAGCAGACAATTCAGCCGGGCGTGCCGCTGCATCAAGCAAGCCTAAAATTTCGTTATTCAGTTTCCAAGGACGAGAAATTAATTTTTCTGCCGCTTCTTTGCGCTCTTTCGATTGACGGATGATATCGATGATTTCATCGATATTTGATGTTGCAACGGCTAAACCTTCTAAAATATGGGTACGCTCGCGGGCTTTACGCAATTCAAATAAAGAACGGCGAATCACCACTTCGCGACGGTGCATCACAAAGGCTTCAATGATTTGTTTTAAGTTGAATAAACGTGGTTGACCGTGATCTAAGGCCACCATGTTGATCCCGAAAGTCACCTGCATTTGGGTGAGAGCATAAAGGTGATTTAATACCACTTCACCTACGGCATCACGTTTGATGTCGATTTCAATGCGGATCCCTTCTTTGTTCGAAAGGTCGATAATATTGCTGATGCCTTCGATTTTTTTATCTTTGATAAGCTCAGCAATTTTTTCCACTAATTTGGCTTTGTTCACCTGATAAGGCAATTCGGTCACAATGATTTGTTCTTTGCCTTTATCTGTGGTTTCTACGCTAGCGCGAGCGCGAACATACACTTTGCCGCGACCAGTGCGATAAGCTTCTTCAATCCCTTTACGGCCATTAATTAATGCCGCTGTTGGGAAGTCTGGGCCAGGAATATACTGCATTAACTCATCAATGGTGATGTTTTCGTTATCAATATAAGCCAAGCAGCCATCTAAAACTTCATTTAAGTTGTGTGGTGGAATGTTCGTTGCCATCCCCACCGCAATACCGGAAGAACCGTTTGCTAAAAGTGCAGGAATACGGGTTGGTAGCACGTCCGGAATCATTAATTCGCCATCATAGTTTGGCGAGAAATTTACGGTTTCTTTATCCAAGTCGGTCAATAGCGCTTGGGTAATTTTTTGCATACGAACTTCGGTATAACGCATTGCCGCTGGCGCATCACCGTCGATTGAACCGAAGTTACCTTGCCCATCTACCAACATGTAGCGTAATGAGAACGGCTGTGCCATACGCACAATGGTGTAGTACACCGCAAAATCACCGTGCGGGTGATATTTACCGATTACATCACCTACCACACGAGCCGATTTTACGTATTTTTTGCCGGCAGTGATGCCAGATTGATCCATGGAGAAAAGCACACGTCGATGCACCGGTTTTAAACCGTCACGCACATCAGGCAAAGCACGCCCAACAATCACCGACATGGCGTAGTCAAGGTAAGAAGATTTTAGTTCTTCTTCAATATTGACTGGGGTAATAGAGGAATGGATTGAATCCGTCATTTTTATTCCTTTTTTGATCAAAAAATTGTGACGGATTATAGCATAAATTTAAGCATTTTTGTGTGAAAAGTGCGGTTGATTTTAAAGCAGTTTTTTAATGTGGAAATAAATAAGGCAGACATGAAGTCCGCCTTATGATTGAGAGAAAATTGTCTATTTCCAATTTTCTCGTTTGGCTTTTTGTAATTTCGCATAAGCACCAAGTAAAGCTTGGTGTTCTTTGAAGTTTTCAAGCGTTTCATCGCTGGCTGGCAAGTTATAGAACGGGTTACCTTTTTCTGCTACTGCCGCCCAAGCTTGTTGAACAGCTTCTTTGCCATACATTCTTTCAAATACAGTGCGATATTGTTGTGGATCGCGAGTATTGTCTAAATGCAATTCAATGATGCTGATTAAGGCACGATAGTAATTTGCACGCTCTGGTGTAAATACAGAGCTGTTCATATTCATCGTCCAGTTTGCCCAATCTAAGGCGAATTCTAATTCACCTAATGCTAAGTAAAGCATGGATTTAAGTTCACCAACACGTAATGTTGTCCAACCGCTTGCTTTTGGTGCAACGATACCGATAAATTCGCGAACACGAGTGGCATCGTCAATATCTTGCTCATCCAATTCTGCTAACAACTCTTCGTAAGTTTCAGCATCATGATGATGGTGTGGTAAATCTAATAAGATCTCGCGCCAGTCCATCCCCATGTTGTTATTGGCATAAATGAGATCATCAGCAGGGTAGATATCAGACATGCCAGGCACAATAATGCGGCAAGCGTAAACGTCTAAATGATTGTAATCCATGATGTAGACTTCTTTTTCTTCCGCATTAAAGATTGCCATCAAGTTTTCATATTCTTCTTGTGTTGAACCTGAGAAATCCCAATCTGCAAATTCATAATCTGGCGTATTTTTGAATAAATCCCAAGAAATTAAACCGCTAGAATCAATGAAGTGTGTTTCAAGGTTGGCGTGCTCCGCCACATCATCATTATTGAATGATGGAGGAGAGAATACATCGAGATCTTTTAAGCTGCGACCTTGTAAAAGCTCCGTTACTGTACGTTCTAATGCTACTTGGAAATTCGGATGCGCACCGAAAGAGGCAAAGCACGTGCCGTTATTTGGGTTGAGTAATACCACACAAATCACAGGATATTTTCCACCTAATGAGGCATCGAAAGCATAAATAGGGAAGCCTTCTTCCTCTAATTTTGCAATAGAGGCTTGAATGGATGGATAGCGATCCATCACGGATTTTGGAATTTCAGGAAGACTGATTGCTTCTGCAATAATGCGATTTTTTACATAGCGCTCAAAAACTTCTGACAGCCCTTGCACTCGTGCTTCATTTTTTGTGTTACCAGCAGACATCCCATTAGAGACATACAAATTCGCAATGATACTTTGTGGAATATAGACGGTTTCTTGATCGGATTGGCGCACATAAGGCATCGCGACAATACCGCGATCGTAATTACCGGATTGCAGATCCACAAGCAATTCTGGGGTTAGTTCTTGATTTGGATCGAAATAATCCCATAAGTAATCATCTAAAATCCCTTCTGGTAAAAGGGATTCATCTTCAATTGGAAACCATTTTTCAGTGGGATAATGGACAAAATCACTGTTAGTAATCTCTTGTCCTAAATAGAAATCAGCAAAGAAATAGTTGGTAGAAAGACGCTCGAAATATTCACCTAACGCAGACGCTAATGCGGCTTTTTTGCTCGCGCCTTTACCGTTAGAAAAACATTGTGGGCAATCTTTATCACGAATATGTACAGACCATACATTTGGCACAGGATTAAGCCAAGAGGCTTCTTCAATATTGAAACCAAGTGCGGTTAATTTTTGTTGAAATTTTGAAATACTGTCTTCAAGTGCGGCATCTTTGCCAAGAATAAATGTTTGTTCGCTCATAATTGTACCTGTTATAAAAAACTTTCGGATCATAGGAGAGTTTGAGATGCTAGGCAAGCATAAAATTTATGCTCTTTAGCTCTTGTTTTCCTTGATTTTTAAGGGTAAATTAGCCAAGCGCAGAAAGGCATTTTCTGTGTAGGTAAAATTATAAACAAATCAATCAATTGGGAGACATTATGGCTCAAGGGTTTTATGAATTAAAAGTAGCTAAAGACGGACAATTTATGTTCAACTTAAAAGCAGCAAACGGACAAGTTATTTTAACCAGCGAACTTTACAAAACAAAAGCATCAGCTGAAAACGGTATTGCTTCAGTGCAAAAAAATGGTGTGGATGCGAAAAACTTTGAATATCGCGTAGCGAAAAATGACAAACCTTACTTCATTTTAAAAGCGGCTAACCACCAAGAAATTGGCCGTAGCCAATATTATTCTTCTCAAGCTGCTGCAGAAAAAGGCGTTGAGTCAGTCATGAATAATGCATCTTCTGCAGTAATCAAAGAAGTGACAGAATAATCATTCTGTTCTTATTTCTTTAAATGCACCTGCCGGCTCTAAAAACGCCGGCATTTTTGATCGCGCTTTCTCAGGATTCAGTGTTAACGGATAGGTTCGTTTTTGGGCAACGATCACAGTGAGTGGAGAGCAGAGCGAGCTCTTTTCTTGTTTTATGGATAGTCTTTCTTCTGCAATCACATCAAAATTTAATAACGATAGCCAATCCATGACTCGCCAAGCGGCATATTGTCGGAATTTAAAGTCACCTAATTTGGATTTGAAAAGTAATGGACTCATCGGGTTAAATAACGTGATGAACATCCAGCCGTCATCTTTTAAAACGCGATGCGCTTCACGCAATATTTGATGAGGATCTTGCGCAAAATTTAAGGTGTTTGCCAATAAGCAGGCATCCATTTCTTTTTCAATAAAAGGCAAGGTTAATGGCGATGCTTGGAGCAAGCTATCACTTTCATTTAAAAGTGCGGTAGGAAAATGCGCTGTTTTTTCAGCTAACACAATTTGATGACGTAAAGGCAAGTCAAAGGCAATTTCACCACTTAAGGCACCGACTTTCAGTATTTGATAGCCTAAAATTTTTGGTGTCCATTGGGCAAAATAATGTGTTAATACGTTACAATAGGATTCACCTTGTGGTAACGCTTGCCAACTTTCAGGTGAAAGAAGTGGTTTGTGCCATTTGGCTTTCCAATTCAATGTTAATCCTATTTTCATAAGGTAATTTATGCTAGTTTCTATTCCTGCACTCAATGATAACTATATTTGGCTTTATAGACGAGAAAATTTCCCCGTAATTGTGATCGATATCCCAGAAATAACCCATTTAATTCCGTACTTAGAATCCAATAAGCTAGACGTAGAAGCGGTGTTATTAACCCATAATCACGATGATCATGTACAAGGTGTCGCGGAGTTTAAGCAATATTATCCTAATGTGCCTGTTTTCGGTCCAACGGAATGTGCAAATAAAGGGGCTACTAATATCGTGGATAGTGGTGTGATTAATACGGCACATTATCATATTGACGTTTTGCCAAGCGGTGGTCATACGGCAGGGCATGTCAGCTATTTGGTGGATGGGCATCTATTTTGCGGCGATGCGTTATTTTCTGGTGGTTGTGGACGCGTGTTCACGGGAAATTTTGCTCAAATGTTTGAATCTATGCAGCGTTTTAACCAATTACCAGATGAAACCGTTGTTTGTCCGGCTCATGAATATACGCGGGGTAATTTAGCTTTTGCAGAAACCATATTGGCGGATAAAAGTGCGGTTGAAAATCAACGTATTTTAGTGGAACGTTATCGAGCAGAGGGGAAACCGAGTTTGCCAACAACAATTGGATTAGAGAAACAAATTAACCCGTTTTTGCAAGCAAAAAATTTAGACGAATTTACGCAATGGCGTTTAGCGAAAGATAAGTTTTAACTCGTTTTAGTTATTTGTTTGAGTTTTTTCTCTTGAAATTTGCTCAATTCTCAACAATTCATTAAAATAGCGAAAATTTTACTTTCTACTTAAGCCGCCTATTCATAAAAGTGCGGTTGTTTTTATTAGGTTTTTATGACCCTTCTTGTTCTTGGCATTAATCATAAAACAGCTTCTGTTGCTGTTCGTGAGAAAGTCGCTTTTTCTGAAGAAAAGCGGCAGCTTGCCTTACAACAAATTCACCAACAAGATTTGGCAGAAAGTGCGGTTATTCTTTCTACCTGTAACCGTACAGAGATTTATCTTCACCATCGTCAAATTTCACCCCAAGAGTGTAAGCAATGGCAAACGAACTGTACAAATTGGTTTGCTAATATTCATCAGCTTTCTGTGGATGAATTAAATAAGAGTATTTACACACATCAAAATCAACAAGCAGCGAATCATTTAATGCGCGTGGCCTGTGGTTTGGATTCATTAATTTTGGGCGAGCCACAAATTTTAGGACAGGTAAAACAAGCCTTCCAAATCAGTGAAGATTATTATCAAGCGGCAAATATTCCGCTTTCAAGCACGCTTTCTCGTTTGTTCCAAAAAACCTTTGCTACAGCAAAACGTGTTCGTACTGAAACCAATATTGGTGAAAGCGCTGTATCGGTGGCTTATGCAGCTTGTAGTTTAGCACGTCAAATTTTTGAATCTTTACGTGAATTACAAATTTTGCTCGTAGGGGCAGGGGAAACCATTGAATTGGTAAGCCGTCATTTATTACGCCATGGTGTAAAAAAATTGATGATTGCTAACCGCACTTTATCTCGCGCTGAACAGTTGGTGGAAAACTTAGCATCTAATACACCGATAGAAGTGTATTCTCTCGATGAGTTGCAAACACCACTAAATCAAGCGGATATTGTTATCAGCTCAACAGGTAGCCCGAATGTTTTAATCACCAAAGCAATGGCTGAAATTGCGGAAAAAGCACGCCAATTTAAACCGACTTTGATGGTGGATATTGCGGTGCCGCGTGATATTGATGAAAACGTCTCGGAATTAGAAAGTGTGTATCATTACACTGTAGATGATTTGCAAGATATTATCCAACGCAATCTTTCTCAACGTGAGCAAGCATCAGAGCAAGCGCAAGACATCATTACACAAGAATGCACGGATTTCTTCGAGTGGTTGAAGGTTCATCAGTTCTCCAATTTGATTCGTCATTATCGTGATGAGGCGGAGAATACTCGCCAAGAATTACTCGAAAAAGCCTTACACCAAATTCAACAAGGTGAGAATGCTGAAAAAATTCTGCAAGAATTGAGTTATAAATTAACGAATAAACTCATTCATGCGCCAACCCAAACTATGCAAGCGATGATGAAATCCGGTAATGCGGAAGGTTTGCATGCCTTTTCCAATGCTTTGCATTTAACCCATCCTTTAAATGAAAAAAACGATTAGATTTTTGACCGCACTTTTAGGTGGCTTATCGCTATTGATGAGTGTATCAGCCCTAGCAGAATATCGAACCTTTAATGATGGCAATATTACTTACGGGATTTTCCAAGCTAAACCTGAAGAAGTTCAGCTACATTGGAAAGATGCTGAAGGTAACGATTATCAAAGTTTAACGCGTCTCAAAAATGCCTTAGAAGATAGCTATAACGTGAAAATGGTCATGAATGCAGGCATTTATAGCATGAATAATGTGCCTGCAGGGTTATGGATTGAGCAAGGAAAAGAGCTCAATGCGTTAAATACAAAAGCAGGCAAAGGTAATTTCCATGTGCAGCCTAATGGGGTATTCGCTATTGCTGGAAATAAACCCTATATTTTAACAACCGCCGCGTATCAGAAAAGCAAACTCAAACCAGATTTTGCGTTGCAATCAGGCCCGATGTTAATTATTCATGGAAAAATGAATCCACAATTTCGAGCAAGCCTAGAAAGCTATCATAAGCGTAATGCAGTGTGTTTGACGAAGCAGAATGAATTACTTTTCTTGATGACGATAAAAGGTGAACCTAACCTTTATACATTGAGTCAAGGTTTATTAAAAATTGGTTGCCATGATGCTTTATATCTTGATGGAACAATATCTAATTGGTACATTCCGGGGCAATTCAACACCTTGCATTGGAAGCGTTTTGTTGGAATGATCTCCGTTCTTGATGTGAACAAAAAATAGCAAAAGCGTTTTATTTATAATCAACTAAATCAAAAAATCCGTTTTTTGCAAAAAAATGATTGACGAGAATAGGTCAAATCAGGATAATACGCCCCGCAAAGCCGATAAGGTAAAGCAAATGATGGCTACATAGCTCAGTTGGTTAGAGCACAACACTCATAATGTTGGGGTCGCAAGTTCGAATCTCGCTGTAGCCACCAAATTTGCGGGACTGGCGAAATTGGTAGACGCACCAGATTTAGGTTCTGGCGCCGAGAGGTGTGTGGGTTCAAGTCCCTCGTCCCGCACCATTTATCAGCTTTCAGTCAAATAGTAGTTGGGGTATCGCCAAGCGGTAAGGCACCGGGTTTTGATCTCGGCATCCCTAGGTTCGAATCCTAGTACCCCAGCCATACTATCTAAATAAAATCTTCTTTATTTCCAATCAAAGAATTTCTGTTGGGGTATCGCCAAGCGGTAAGGCACCGGGTTTTGATCTCGGCATCCCTAGGTTCGAATCCTAGTACCCCAGCCATCTTATTTTCTCTATTTTTTTATATAAACAAAGTATAAATTTCTAATTATCTTTTTATATTTTCTTAAATGCTCGTAAAGCCTTATTCTATGTGCTTTCGAGTATTTTTACTGTAGGAAGATACTTCACGTTTCTTTGCATATTTCCTCATGTCTTAGCTGTCAGAAGTGGTAAATAAGTAGTAAATTCATTTGTACTACTAAGCAACAAGACGCTCCTGTTGCTTCTCTTTATTCAAGCGTTTCATTTCTGCCATTGCAGAATCGAATGTTGCATGTGCGTAATAGTTCAGCGTCATGGCTATATTAGCATGTCCCATAATGTACTGTAATGCCTTTGGATTCATTCCTGCATTTGCATAGTTGGTACAGAATGTATGTCGCAAACTATGTGGAGTGATGTGTGGCAATTTATCCTCGTTATACTTATTGTATTTCTTAACAAGACCTTTCATCATGCCGTTGTAATCACTTGCCACTTTTGGATAGTTCTTTCTATTAAGAAAGAGGAAATCACTATATCCATCAATCTCAACACGCTTATCATTCTTTCGATTCGCTAACACTCGCTTAAATGCTTGATAGGCTTCTTCAACCATAGGAACTTGACGTTCGCCACTTTTGGTCTTTGGTGTTTCAATGTAGTACCCAATTTCAGTATCTCTCAATAGCTGATGGTCTATATTGACAAGACGATTCTCAAAATCTAAATCTGGAAGTGTCAAACCACCAAACTCTGAAATACGAAGACCTGTTTTTAAGAGTATCAGAATTTCATCATAATTTTTGCTGTAGGTTTTATCAGCTTTTGCAAAGGCTAACAGTTTTTCTTCCTGTTCTTCTGTTAGTACGGTCTTAGGGACAGTATCATCATCAAGAACTGCTTTCAGTTGAAAGTCAAATGGATTCTTCCGAACACAATCATCTTGTATAGCAATATAGAATGAAGCCTTTAAAGAACGTTTGTAGTTATTGATGGTTTGATAAGCATAACCATTTTCACTCATTCTAATAGCCCATTCTTTAGCGTCTGATGGCTTAATACTGTCAATACTTCTTACACCTAACTTGTCTTTCTTCAAAATATCCATAAGATATTTGCGTCCAGTTTCAGTGTTTTTTCTAACCTTTGGTCTTTGAGCGTTCTGTTTTGCGTAAAGCTGGCAGAGTGTCATTTTCTTTCCTACAACATCAATACCATCATGAATGTCTTTCTGTAACTCTGCGATTTTCTCTCTAAGTGAGATACAATCACGCTTTCCTGCTGGTACTCGGTCTGTAGCCACAAGTTTCCACGAGTAAACAAATTGCGGTTCTCCAAATGAATCTATATATTTGTATAAGTATCTTCCGTCTTTTCGTTGGCTCTCTCCAGTCTTTAAGATTCGACCTTTATTGTCACGTCTTTTTTCTGACATGGCATTTGCTCCTTTCCTTTATGGAAAGAGCCTTGATACGACTTAATACTATTTTATCATATACAAGACCCTTTGGCGACGCTAGATTGCGTCCAATGTATCTATAATTTTTTCAAATTGTTTTCGTTTAATCTGAATACGATTGCCATTCATAATCAGCCAATTTGCATTTTTATTTTCCTCTGCCAAGCGTCGTAGCTTGTTTTCGCCAATACGAAAATATTTTGACGCTTCTTCAATGGTTAGGGTATAACGTTCCCAAATAGGAATGTCAGTCTGCTTCATAAAATCCTCCTTTCCAAATCACTTATTTGGATTTCATAAAAGTTGTTTTACCAGCAATCGAACAGCTTTAGCAAAGCTCACGGGAGTTCCACCCCTGCATGGTTCTCATGTAGCCATACTCATTGCCTGCGACGGTTTTATCACGCTCGGACTATTGACTGTATGGGAGTATCATTATCACGATAAGAATGTCGTTGCAGGCAATCCTGCTAAAGATTGCTTCTCGGATCACTAACATGAATCGCTCGCTATCTTTATAAGATAGGTCATGGCGGTTAGTTCCGTTGGCTCTTTTCTTATCGAAACGTATTCGATTACTTTTATTCAGTTTTCAAAGAACAATGGCTCGTTAGCCTATCAAAACACATTGAAAGCTCAATATGCTTTGGTGGAATAACAAACCTCCCTGTTCGGGAAGCGTGGAATGGTTTAGCACGCTTCCACGAAAGGAGAGAGGATATTACTTAATTTCAAATGACAAAATCTTTGTAATCAGTCTGGTTTCCATTCTTCCACGTAAGACTTCATCAACGACCATACTTTGATTGCCATATTCATCTTTCATAAGTCGTAGGGAACGCTTCGTTATGTACCCTCTGTAATGATGTAGAATCTGGTTAATCGCTTCGGTATCGCCATCTGTTGCCTTTACAATGAGAGGAAAGGGAATCATAGGATATTGTGTTTTCATTCTTCAAATTCCTCCATAAACTTTTTAATTAAGGCTAGTCCACTGGTTCTATGCCGATAGACAGTAGAACGGTTCAATTTCAACAGGTCTGCAATTTCTGAATCGCTCATGTCCATAAAGTAAAACAGCAGTAGAATTTCACGTTTCTTGTCTGGCAACTCACGTAATGCTTCACTCAACAAATCATTTTCAACGCCTACTGATAACCCATTGAGTGTAAAAATCTGAAAGTCAGTTGAATAGTTATCTGTTGTCGCAAACTGGCTAACAAGATAATCGCCAACATCCGAAAAGGACACCTCACGCTTTGCAATCCTTGAAAGATAAAGCATATAATTCTTTCGCTCGTCTTCCATAGCACGTTTACAGATATAGTCAAACTGATTTTCTATTGTGGTCTGAAAAGAAGATGGTTTCATGTTTCTCACCCCCTTTCTGTCTAGGAAAGGAAGTGAGCCTTGCTCGTTTATCTCCTTTCACTCTTAGTCCCAATGTGAAAGGGGGATTTGTTGCATTACTGATAAATAAACTTTGTAAAAAAGTTCTGAATAGCCAAAAAAGCATATAAACAGATTTATTTCTCTGTTTACATGCTTCTGTTATTCTATCTATATGATTTATAAAACCACATTGGTGGACGTACTTATCTATTGCAGATAGACGACTTTTTTTGACAAGAACCCAATGTAAGGAAATTTATTGTATATGATGTACTTCATGGCGACGTTGACCTCCAACAAACCGCCATTTGGAAGTAATATACAATATTTTAACAGCGTAAATAGCACTACCATATAACGGTTTTTTTTATTGGCGTTTAGTAGTGCTTTTTATTAAATATAAACCTATAAACCATATAACACGTTTTTCTATACCTGTTTTTAATTCAGTAGGAACAATAAAATGTATAGAGGTGGTCTACTATGCGTAAAAAAGAAGATAAATATGATTTTAGAGCCTTTGGTTTAGCCATTAAAGAAGCTCGATTGAAACGAGGTTTAACTCGTGAACAAGTGGGAGCATTGATTGAAATTGACCCACGGTACTTAACTAATATTGAAAATAAAGGGCAACACCCCAGCATACAAGTTCTTTATGACCTTGTATCGTTACTTCATGTTTCCGTTGATGAATTTTTCTTACCTGCTAATAACTTGGTAAAAAGCACCCGACGATTACAGATAGAGAAATACATGGATAGCTTTACAGACAAAGAACTATCCTTAATGGAATCTTTAGCCAGCGGTATCAACGAAGCAAGAAACATCGAAGACTAATTAAAAGAATCCATACATAACGGAAAGAGCCGATAAAATGAGATTGTATTAATCTCATTTTATCGGCTCTGCGTCTTTGCGTCTGGCTCTGTAATCACAGTTACTTTGAACTGCTTTATTTCAATTAAATTTTCTTGTCTGCATTTCGGACAATAGAGGGGGAATTTTTTTAATTCAGTATCTTCCCTTATCTTTAATCGTGTTTTATTTCCACATACAGGACATGTTGAGGCGGTAAGTTTGCTAGTCAAGGAGTAAAACGACGAAGATTAGCATTTACTTCCGCCCATGCGATAGCTGTCCGTGATTGACAAGTGCTAGCACGCAGACAGAACGGAGATAGCGAACCGCTGAGTGTGTCGCTCTGCTCGTAAAAGCTTAGAAACCTTTGAACGAAAGGGATAATGAAAGCCTTGATTGCAAGGCTTTTTGCTTTATGGTGGGTAAGTATCAGAGTGAGAAAATTTTTGGAATGAGTAGAAGTGATAGCTAGAAATTATCAGTTTCTATTTCCATTTACCCTGTGGGTACGTGTTTGTTTCCATTGACAAGGAGTTTGTGGGAATAGAAATGTACCCACCTTGTTTGAATCAAGTGAAGTGTAGTTGAAGGAAATCTGTTGAAAGCAATACTTCATTTTACCGAATAAGTAATAATTTAGGCAACTTCAAATCGATTAAAAAAAACTATTTTAAAGGTTAAGAGTAGACAAAAATTGTCCACTCTTTTTTGCAAACTCAATTTATCAATAAATGAAATGAGGGAATGTAAAATGAAATATTTTGAGGTTGAGTTAGAAAATCCTGATGAATTTTTAAAACTACAAACAGAAGATTTTGTGAAAGCTAATCGCTTGCTACTAAGGAAGATAATCCAGAGCGTTACAGTCTATGAAGAAAACTTCGTCATATCCTTTAAATCTGGCATCGAATTGGAAGTATGAGTCTCATTCCATAACTTTTATATTGAACATATCATCTTGTTGTGTTATACTATAAATTGATATAAACAAAGATGTAGGAGGAACCGAAACTATGACAGCCTCAATGCGTTTAAGATAAGCTGGCAATAAAAAAAGCAGAATCTATACCCGATGATAGGCTTTTTTGTTGTGCTTATTTATACGATATTGAGCATTCATTAGTTACGGTGAGGATATTGGTTATTTAACTATACCTTTATTTAACTATGTCTTTAATATGAATGTTTCCAAATTGTATGTATGCAGACCAAAAGCCACATTGTGGGGTTTGGCCTGCATTTTTTATTGCCTAGAATGCTATTCAAAATAGAAATTCAAGCAAAATAATATGCAGGAGATAATATAAATGGAAAAATACAACAATTGGAAACGAAAATTTTATGCAATATGGGCAGGGCAAGCAGTATCATTAATCACTAGTGCCATCCTGCAAATGGCGATTATTTTTTACCTTACAGAAAAAACAGGATCTGCGATGGTCTTGTCTATGGCTTCATTAGTAGGTTTTTTACCCTATGCGATTTTGGGACCTGCCATTGGTGTGCTAGTGGATCGTCATGATAGGAAGAAGATAATGATTGGTGCCGATTTAATTATCGCAGCAGCTGGTGCAGTGCTTGCTATTGTTGCATTCTGTATGGAGCTACCTGTCTGGATGATTATGATAGTATTGTTTATCCGTAGCATTGGAACAGCTTTTCATACCCCAGCACTCAATGCGGTTACACCACTTTTAGTACCAGAAGAACAGCTAACGAAATGCGCAGGCTATAGTCAGTCTTTGCAGTCTATAAGCTATATTGTTAGTCCGGCAGTTGCAGCACTCTTATACTCCGTTTGGGATTTAAATGCTATTATTGCCATCGACGTATTGGGTGCTGTGATTGCATCTATTACGGTAGCAATTGTACGTATACCTAAGCTGGGTAATCAAGTGCAAAGTTTAGAACCAAATTTCATAAGGGAGATGAAAGAAGGAGTTGTGGTTCTGAGACAAAACAAAGGATTGTTTGCCTTATTACTCTTAGGAACACTATATACTTTTGTTTATATGCCAATCAATGCACTATTTCCTTTAATAAGCATGGAACACTTTAATGGAACACCTGTGCATATTTCTATTACGGAAATTTCCTTTGCATTTGGGATGCTAGCAGGAGGCTTATTATTAGGAAGATTAGGGGGCTTCGAAAAGCATGTATTACTAATAACAAGTTCATTTTTTATAATGGGGACCAGTTTAGCCGTTTCGGGAATACTTCCTCCAAATGGATTTGTAATATTCGTAGTTTGCTGTGCAATAATGGGGCTTTCGGTGCCATTTTATAGCGGTGTGCAAACAGCTCTTTTTCAGGAGAAAATTAAGCCTGAATATTTAGGACGTGTATTTTCTTTGATCGGAAGTATCATGTCACTTGCTATGCCAATTGGGTTAATTCTTTCTGGATTCTTTGCTGATAAAATCGGTGTAAATCATTGGTTTTTACTATCAGGTATTTTAATTATTGGCATTGCTATAGTTTGCCAAATGATAACTGAGGTTAGAAAATTAGATTTAAAATAAACAATATTGGAGGAATATTTATGTATCTTATTTTCATGTAACTCTTCCTGCTAAAATCGCAGGGTTTTCCCTGCATACAAGCAAATGAAAGCATGCGATTATAGACAGGAGGAAATGTTATGGAATTAATATTAAAAGCAAAAGACATTCGTGTGGAATTCAAAGGACGCGATGTTTTAGATATAAATGAATTAGAAGTATATGATTATGACCGTATTGGTTTAGTAGGAGCAAATGGTGCTGGAAAAAGCACTTTACTCAGGGTACTTTTAGGAGAATTAACTCCCCCAGGATGTAAAATGAATCGTCTGGGTGAACTTGCCTATATTCCCCAGTTGGACGAAGTAACTCTGCAGGAGGAAAAAGATTTTGCACTTGTAGGCAAGCTAGGTGTTGAGCAATTAAATATACAGACTATGAGCGGTGGTGAAGAAACAAGGCTTAAAATAGCACAGGCCTTATCGGCACAGGTTCATGGTATTTTAGCGGATGAACCTACGAGCCATTTAGACCGTGAAGGAATTGATTTTCTAATAGGACAGCTAAAATATTTTACAGGTGCACTGTTAGTTATTAGCCATGACCGCTATTTTCTTGATGAAATAGTAGATAAAATATGGGAACTGAAAGATGGCAAAATCACTGAGTATTGGGGAAACTATTCTGATTATCTTCGTCAGAAAGAGGAAGAACGTAAGAGCCAAGCTGCAGAATACGAACAATTTATTGCGGAACGTGCCCGATTGGAAAGGGCTGCGGAGGAAAAGCGAAAACAGGCTCGTAAAATAGAACAGAAGGCAAAAGGTTCTTCAAAGAAAAAAAGTACTGAAGACGGAGGGCGTTTAGCTCATCAAAAATCAATAGGAAGTAAGGAAAAAAAGATGTATAATGCTGCTAAAACCCTAGAGCACAGGATTGCGGCCTTAGGAAAAGTAGAAGCTCCGGAAGGCATTCGCAGAATTCGTTTCAGGCAAAGTAAAGCATTGGAGCTCCATAATCCATACCCTATAGTCGGTGCAGAAATTAATAAAGTATTTGGGGATAAGGCTCTGTTTGAAAATGCATCTTTTCAAATTCCGTTAGGAGCAAAAGTGGCGTTAACTGGTGGTAATGGAATCGGAAAAACAACTTTAATCCAAATGATCTTAAACCATGAAGAAGGAATTTCTATTTCGCCTAAGGCAAAAATAGGTTACTTTGCACAGAATGGTTACAAGTACAACAGTAATCAGAATGTTATGGAGTTTATGCAGAAGGATTGTGACTACAATATATCAGAAATTCGTTCAGTGCTAGCATCTATGGGGTTCAAACAGAACGATATTGGAAAAAGTTTATCTGTTTTAAGCGGTGGAGAAATTATAAAATTGTTGCTTGCTAAAATGCTCATGGGTAGATATAACATCCTAATAATGGATGAACCCAGTAACTTCCTTGACATACCAAGTTTAGAGGCTTTGGAAATACTAATGAAGGAGTACACCGGAACTATCGTGTTTATCACCCACGATAAACGATTACTCGAAAATGTAGCAGATGTAGTTTATGAAATTAGAGATAAGAAAATAAATCTGAAACATTAAATTTAAGGTAGTCGCTGGTCAGTATAGTCTGTTCTGGTTGGCGACTCCATTGTTAAAGAGTATAAAGACTTTAGATTTTATGAATATTAAAAATAGGAACAGTCAATTGAACTGCTCCTATTTTTCTGCTAAATATATTGTAGTTTTCTTATATGTATAATGATAGATTAGCGGATTCTCATCTACGGTACTTACTTCAAATATGAAGAAGTGATCGCGGTTATCTCTGGACTTTTCCTTATTGAGGACAAAGTAATTCTTACGTGAAGTCGCCATTGTTTTTAGGATATCATCAGTTAGGAAGGTCAATGGAATATTCATGTTAGAGTAGCGGTAGAAGTCACGTTCAAAATCTTGGTAGCTCTCGCTATAATAGTCCATTTGTAGGTGATTACGCTGAAACTCAAGCTGATTCATAGAGCACCTCCTCGACAAGTTCAATACTAATAATGTCTTTTAATTTCAAATTGATGTGACCTGTTGTAGTTTTTATCAAAATGAAATCTTTGGTCAGACTTGGTATTGTTCCAGTGTAGGAAACACGCTTGTTTTTTTCAATCACTTGAATGCGTGTGCGTAGCTGCCCGGCGTATACTTGACTGAGGAGTAATAATTTCTTCTCTAGTGATAAGTCAGACATGTACGTTACTTTGTTTGTATCATCAGAGAGTGCTGATGCATGTTCAGATAGGAAAAAGCCCATCCATTTTTGCATCTTTGTATCCTGGTACTCTCTTGCTGATTGAAATGGTAAATATGAACGGTCAATCATATCAAATCCTTTCTATGCAGAGGCAAGGGTATTTTTATCAAATTGAATCGTAAAACCTTGAATTCCCCCACCTGTGTAACATTCTTTAAAGCGATTGATTACCTCAGTATAGATTATCACAGATGAGCTTGTTGGCTTAATGCTAAATGTAAATTCCAATGGTAATCGGTTTTCAGATTTAGCATGTACTAGTCGTATCGATATTTCAGTTGTTTTGAGTTTTCTCTGACGAAGTTTTGAAGTTGCTGTTTCAACGATTCCATGTAAAAATCTTTCAAGCATTTCAATATCATTACATCCTTTGCTACGGATTTCTGAAAATTGTACTGTATTTTTTTCTTGTTTCATTTTAATCCCTCCAATCCACCCGCGGAATGACCACCGATAAGTTTACTGCGTTCAATATTTCTGGAACCTTCAGTTAGGACGGTTCCTTTTTGTATGGCTAAAAAACCAAACTGTTCTCTGACAACATCAATAGCTGTCTGAAGTCTATTATCTTTTTCAATTTGTTCTACATCATCAAAGAGTGATAGTAGAGTATAGCTTTCATCTACGAAGCCACTATAAGATACACCAATTTGTCTCACTGCACCAGAGGTGTATTTTTTCGGAATAATACAAGTACATGACTCACCATTGTTTTGGGGAGATTTGCGGGTTCAATTTTATTCTGAGCATTTATAGATTTTTTCATCTCAGTCCTAGAATAGCCAATATGAATAGAAACGACAGTAGTCAATACTAGGGCTACTGTTCCGTTCCACAGTATCATTTAAAAATCATTTTCACACCCTTTCGTCTATTAGTATAGAAGAAAGCTCTCAGCACACAATATCCACTTGTAGTTTATAATAACTATCTCCTCCTTTACACTTTAATTCAAATCTTTATTAAAAAATATTTCATCTTATTTAACAAGAAACCATATTTATATAACAACATAAAATACACTAAGTTATTTTATTGAACATATATCGTACTTTATCTATCCGACTATTTGGACGACGGGGCTGGCAAACAGGTTCACCGGTAGTAACATGGTACCCTTTTAACTCTGTTAAACAAACACTACGTCCATTTGTAAAGAAAGTTAAATCACTACGATATTCTTGAATACACCGAGCAGGGATTTCTCCACTAAGAATGACCTCATTATTTTTCAATTGAGTGTCTACGATGTTCGCACAATATTTAGGAGCATCGTTGTATGCTCGTGAAAGATATTCCTGTGGCGCATAAATTTTAAAACTAAGATATGGCTCTAACAATTCTGTTCCAGCTTTTTTTAAGACTTGTTCCAATACAATAGGAGCAAGCATCCGAAAATCTGCTGGGGTACTAACAGGGCTATAGTATAAGCCATACTTAAAACAGATTTTACAATCCGTCACATTCCAACCATATAATCCTTGTTCGCAACCATAGCGTATCCCTTCCATAACTGCATTTTGAAATGATTGATTTAAGTATCCAAGAGAAACCGAGCTCTCATACTGCATTCCACTTCCCAACGGAAGCGGTGATACAGATAAACCAATGGAAGCCCAGAAAGGATTTGGCGGCACTTCGATGTGAATGGTATATTCTGCATTTTTTAACGGTCTCTCCATATAAATGACTGTAGGCTCTTTTAGTTCTATCTCCACATGATACTTTTCTTGCAACAGTGCACTAATCACTTCCATTTGTACTTTCCCTAAGAAAGAAAGTATAATTTCATGTGTCGTAGAATCCACGTAATATCGTAGAAGCGGATCACTATCTGAGATTTCCAAAAGGGCATCAAGCAACATTTCTCTCTGTTCAGGTTTACTCGGTTCAACAGTTGTTTGTAGTAGAGGGTGCGGATTTTCAATCTTTTTTCTCTGTGGCAATAGTTTTGTATCTCCAAGAACACTATTTAACTTCAAAAACTCATTTTGCAAAATAACAATTTCTCCAGAATAAGCTCTATCAATCTTACATAATTCACCATTTATTGAAGTATACATTTCTGTAACTTTTATTTTTTCTTTTTCTGATACTCTAACCGAATCTCGCAAATGCAGTACGCCACTATAAAGACGTATATATGCAAGACGCTGTCTTTTTTCCGAATATTCAATTTTGAAAACATTTCCGCAAAGTTCAGACGGACCTCGATGTGTTGATGAATAAAATTTATTCGTAATCACTTCTATAAGGTTATCAATCCCTATATTGTTTTTTGCACTTCCGTGATAAACAGGGAACAGGGAACAATTATGAAATCTTATGCTTTCCTCTTGTTCGAGTTCCAATGCTTCTAATGATTTACCGGACATATATTTCTCTAAAAGGTCATCGTTTCCCTCTATTACCGTATCCCATTGTTCAGATTCGGTAAAGTTCGTCACACACATATTAGGATACAGTTCTACCTTCTGTTTGATTACAATTTCGGCAGAAAGTTTCTCTTTAATATCCTGATAAACCGTTGATAAATCAATTCCATTTTGGTCAATCTTATTGATAAAAAAGATTGTGGGAATCCCCATTTTCCTAAGTGCATGAAATAATATACGAGTTTGTGCTTGTACGCCATCTTTTGCAGAAATCAGTAGAATTGCCCCATCTAAAACTGATAATGAACGATATACTTCTGCTAAGAAATCCATATGTCCTGGCGTGTCTATGATGTTCACCTTCGTATTTTCCCACTGAAAAGAGGTTATTCCTGTCTGAATTGTAATTCCTCTCTGACGTTCTAAAAGCGTATTATCCGTCCTCGTTGTACCTTTGTCCACGCTTCCTAATTCTGTAATCGCTCCACTGTTATATAATAAGCTTTCTGTTAAGGTAGTTTTTCCTGCATCAACATGAGCTAAAACTCCAATATTAATAATTTTCATGTGATTTTCCTCCATTCAAAAACCCAAAAGGGCATAAAAATCCCAGTGATAAATACTTTTATCACTGGGATTTTTATGCATAACCATAGGTATACAAAGCATACAGATATTCTCTGGATACTTTAGAATCACATGATAAAGGTATTCTTAAACTGGGTACAAAAAACTAAGCCCTCCTAAAAAAGGACATCTAATTATTTGTTCCCGCTATCAAATTGACAGTTTATTTAAGAATACCTTGCCGCATATTTATTAACTCCTTTTAAATAGTCACTTAAATAATAGCACGTAAGAGCATATTTGTAAAGGAATCTCCAATTTTTTACAAGGAAAAAATGCGATTAAATTTAACCGCACTTTGTTCTATCCATCAGTTGTTATTTGCTACAAATTTTAATGTCTTTATATAAAAGAAAAGCCACCTTGCGGTGACCTTTCATATTGATTTATTTTAATTCTACTAAAGTTAAATTACATTGAGCTGTTGATGCTGCAGGTAATGCTTCATAATCTTTTCCTGCCTGAGGCGTGAATGTGAGTTTTTTACCCGAACAGCTGTAACCTAGTTGTGTATATTTAATACCTTTTGCATAATCGGTATAAGTATTATCTGGGGTTACTATTTCACTTTTTAGGGTGATTTCAGCGCCCGCAGGGATAACAAACTCTTTAAAGAAAGTACTTGAACCAAAGTTATTGAATTGGCTTGGTTTTTTACTCGCTTCGCTATCTGGCATCCCTAGCGATTCATTACTTTTAAGGTAAAGCATTGAGCTGAAGGATTGCCCCCATCCACCTCCAACATTTACTTTTTCTGTTTTTCCATTCTGTTTTACTTCCATCTCGGTATAGCGACCATTTTGTCCATATAGACGGATACGTGCGTCAGTTTGTGGGTTATAAGCTTTTCCTGCATTTGACAGCTCAGTGTTTACACAACCCGAGAGTAGTAACGCTGCTGTACTGATAAGCATCAATTTTTTCATAATTTTTCCTTTTGTTAATGGTAGAAAATGGTAATTAATGTTCCCTTGTCTTAAAGAAGGTCACATCAGGATAACGTTCTTGTGCAAGATTTAAATTAACCATCGTTGGTGCAATGTAAGTAAGATTATCTCCACCATCTAATGCTAGGTTTTGCTCATTTTTGCGTTTGAACTCTTCAAATTTTTTGTTATCCGCACATTCCACCCAACGAGCTGTTGCTACGTTGACAGTTTCGTAAATGGCTTCAACGTTATATTCTGATTTCAAACGAGAAACAACCACATCAAACTGTAATACACCGACTGCGCCAACAATCAAATCATTATTACTTAATGGGCGGAACACTTGAACAGCACCTTCTTCAGAAAGTTGTACTAAGCCTTTTAACAATTGTTTTTGTTTAAGAGGATCTTTCAAACGAATACGACGGAATAATTCAGGGGCAAAGTTTGGAATACCGGTAAATTTAAGCTCTTCGCCTTGCGTAAAGGTATCACCAATTTGAATAGTACCATGATTGTGCAAACCGATAATGTCTCCAGCATAAGCCTCATCGGCATGAGTACGATCCCCCGCCATAAAGGTAAGCGCGTCAGAAATTATAACATCTTTACCAATACGTACATGTTTAAGTTTCATCCCTTTTTCGTATTTACCAGAAACTACGCGTAGGAAAGCCACGCGGTCGCGGTGTTTTGGATCCATATTGGCTTGGATTTTAAACACGAAACCAGTGAATTTTTCTTCTTCAGCTGAGACTTTACGCGTGTCTGCCTGACGAGCTTGTGGGGCTGGTGCCCATTCAGTTAAACCATCTAAGAAATGATCAACACCGAAGTTACCTAATGCAGTACCGAAAAAGACAGGTGTTAATTCACCACTTAGGAATAAATCCAAATCAAATTCGTTACTTGCACCTTTTACTAATTCTAATTCATCACGCAATTGTTGGGCTAAGTCATCGCCTACGGCGGCATCTAATTCTGGGCTATTTAGACCTTTCACAATGCGTACTTCTTGGATTGTAGAGCCTTGCCCACTTTGGTAAAGATAGGTTTCATCTTTATATAAATGATAAACCCCTTTAAACAATTTGCCGCAACCAATCGGCCAAGTAATAGGTGCACAATGGATTTTTAATACGCTTTCCACTTCGTCTAACAATTCCATTGGGTCGCGAATATCACGGTCAAGTTTATTCATGAATGTGATAATTGGCGTATCGCGCAAACGGGTGACTTCCATTAATTTAATGGTACGTTCCTCAACCCCTTTTGCCGAGTCGATAACCATTAAGCAGCTATCCACAGCCGTCAAAGTGCGGTAGGTATCTTCCGAGAAATCCTCATGCCCCGGCGTATCTAATAAATTCACCAAGCATTCATTGTAAGGGAATTGCATCACGGAAGTGGTAATAGAAATACCACGTTGTTTTTCCATTTCCATCCAGTCAGATTTTGCATGTTGTGCAGAGCCTTTACCTTTGACTGAGCCTGCTTTTTGAATGGCATTGCCGTATAACAATACCTTTTCGGTGATGGTGGTTTTACCCGCGTCAGGGTGGGAAATAATCGCAAATGTGCGACGTTTATTCACTTCTTCTAATGGATAACTCATTTGTCTTGTTTCTTCTGTTTTAAATGATGCTGTATTGTCGCCGATTTTCAGATTGAGCTCAAATTAAATTGCTTTTCTTTTGTTATCTATAGCTTATTTAGGTGTATGACTCTGTAGTTTCTTTTCTTTAAAATTTTTCATAAAAAAAAAGCAAACGTTTGCGCTAAAAGTGCGGTACAATATCCACCGATTTTTTATTCTTATAATTAAAGGTGCAAGCAATGACACAACTTAGTCTAAAAAAAATCTATTCGGGAAAAGTGCGTGATCTTTATGAGATCGATGATAAACGGATGTTAATGCTAGCCAGTGACCGTTTGTCCGCATTTGATGTGATTTTAGATGATCCTATCCCGCGTAAAGGTGAAATCCTGACTCAAATTTCCAATTTCTGGTTCAATAAGTTAGCCCATATTATGCCGAATCATTTTACGGGTGATTCAGTTTATGATGTGCTACCAAAAGATGAAGCTGATTTAGTAAAAGATCGCGCAGTGGTTTGCAAACGTTTGAATCCAATTAAGATTGAGTCTATCGTACGTGGTTATTTAACGGGAAGTGGACTAAAAGATTATAAGCAAACAGGGACCATTTGTGGCTTGAAATTGCCTGAAGGATTAGTTGAGGCAAGTAAATTACCTGAACCGATTTTTACGCCATCAAGTAAAGAAGAAGTGGGCAACCACGATATTAATATTAGCTATGAACAATGTGAAAAAGCCATTGGTGCAGAGTTAGCGGCACAAGTGAGAGAAAAAGCGATTGCACTTTATACTGAGGCAGCAAAATATGCGCTAACTAAAGGTATTATTATTTGTGATACTAAATTTGAATTTGGTTTAGATGAAAATGGTACGCTCACTTTAATGGATGAGGTATTAACACCAGATTCTAGTCGTTTTTGGTCAGTTGATACTTATAAAGAAGGCACAAATCCGCCCTCATTTGATAAGCAATTTGTACGAGATTGGTTAGAGCAAAGTGGTTGGAATAAACAACCGCCAGCGCCTAAAGTACCAAAAGAAGTGATTGAAAAAACAGTTGCTAAATATCAAGAGGCGTTGGATTTATTAACAGAATAACATTAACAAACTCCCTGCTATGCTTTAGAATAGCGGGGATTTTTATGGATAAAATATTGTGAATAAAAGAGTATGAAATCTGTTGCGATAGTTGGTTTAGGTTGGTTAGGCTTACCGCTGGCGCTGCACTTAAAAGAACTTGGTTGGTGTGTAAAAGGCTCAAAACAATCCCCTGATGATGCTCAGAAATTGCATCAGCTAGGTATTGAAACTTATCCTTTTTCGCTTTCTGATGAAATGAAACGTTTACCAGACCATATTCGCCCTCTTTTTAATGTAGATGCTCTCATTATCACCCTACCACCTAGCAGTTTTTCTTCTCAACAGTATTGTGAATATCTTGCTTTTTTAACTAATCAAGCCAAGAAACAAGGTGTACAGCATTTGATTTTTACCAGTTCAACTTCTGTTTTTCCTAATATTTCGGGGCAATTTGATGAAAGTTCTCAACTTTCAGCTGAAACAGAAATGGGCAAAACACTGATACAAGCAGAACAGTACTTGTTCCAATCAGGAATATCGCATTGCGATATTCTTCGACTTGCAGGATTAATTGGTAAACAACGCCATCCGGTTAAATTCTTAGCAGGAAAACACAATTTAAAGGGCTATTCGCCGGTTAATTTGGTGCATCTAGAGGATTGCATTCAAGCTATTACAGCCTTACTCATGAATCCAAATGGATTGCGAACTTACCATCTTTGCGCGCCAATTCATCCTACTCGAGCAGAATATTACACAAAAGCAGCAGTATTTTATGATTTATCCATACCACAATTTGAATGTAGTGATTCGGATCCGAAACGAATCATTATGGCAGATAAAATTTGTCGAGATTTAGGCTTCGCTTATCGTTATCCAAATCCCGATGATATGTTAGAAAAGCGCAGTGATTTTTGACCGCACTTTTTAAAGACTCACTCACCATAACCACAATGAAGGAAATAAAATATGTCAAATACGATTCTGCAACATTTACCTAAAGGTCAAAAAGTTGGTATCGCTTTTTCAGGCGGGCTCGATACCAGTGCGGCATTACTTTGGATGCGTCAAAAAGGTGCAGTACCTTATGCTTATACAGCAAACTTAGGTCAACCAGATGAAGATGATTACAATGCAATTCCCAAAAAAGCAATGGAATATGGTGCGGAAAATGCGCGTTTAGTGGATTGTCGTGCGCAGTTAGCCCATGAAGGGATTGCGGCTATTCAATGTGGTGCATTCCATATTTCTACTGGTGGAGCAACCTATTTCAATACCACACCACTTGGCCGTGCGGTAACAGGTACGATGCTTGTTGCAGCCATGAAAGAAGATGATGTGAATATCTGGGGTGATGGTTCAACTTTCAAAGGTAACGATATTGAGCGTTTTTATCGTTATGGCTTATTAACCAACCCAAATTTAAAAATTTACAAACCATGGTTAGATCAACAATTCATCGATGAGTTGGGCGGTCGCTTTGAAATGTCACAATTCTTAATCGCAAATGGTTTTGACTACAAAATGTCGGTAGAAAAAGCGTATTCAACTGACTCTAATATGCTAGGTGCAACACACGAAGCGAAAGATTTAGAAGAATTAAGCACAGGCATCAAAATTGTGAAACCAATTATGGGCGTGGCATTCTGGGATGAAAATGTTGAAGTGAAACCAGAAGTAGTAACTGTTCGCTTTGAAGAAGGGGTGCCGGTTGCATTAAATGGTAAAACATTTGATAACGTAGTAGAGCTTTTCTTAGAAGCAAACCGCATTGGTGGTCGTCACGGTTTAGGCATGTCAGACCAAATTGAAAACCGTATTATCGAAGCAAAATCACGTGGTATTTATGAAGCACCGGGAATGGCATTATTCCATATCGCTTATGAACGTTTAGTAACGGGTATTCATAATGAAGATACTATTGAACAATATCGTATCAACGGTTTACGTTTAGGCCGTTTGTTATACCAAGGTCGTTGGTTTGATCCACAAGCGTTAATGTTACGTGAAACAGCACAACGTTGGGTCGCTCGTGCGGTGACTGGTGAAGTGACATTAGAACTTCGTCGTGGTAATGACTACTCAATCTTAAATACTGAATCACCAAACTTAACTTATGCGGCTGAACGTTTAAGTATGGAAAAAGTGGAAAACGCACCATTTGATCCAATCGATCGTATTGGTCAATTAACTATGCGTAATTTAGACGTAGCAGATACGCGCGGAAAATTAAGTATCTATTCTCAAGTAGGTTTATTAACTGCGGGTAAAGATTCCGTTTTACCGCAATTAGGTAAAAAATAATTTTCTCCTTTAAATATAAAAAGAGCGGTCGATTTTGACCGCACTTTTAGTAGAAATAATAAAAAACCTTAGGTTTTAACCTAAGGTTTTTGTTTTTTAGCACAGATTATTTTTTCTCTTCACATTTGTTGATATCGCTACATTTGCCGTAGAGATATAAACTGTGTGCTTTTAATTTGATGCCATGTTGTTCACTGATTTCTTTTTGACGTTGTTCAATAATGTTATCAGTAAACTCAAATACTTTGCCACAATCTTCACAGATAATGTGATCGTGGTGTTCTGTTGGCGCGAGCTCAAAAACAGATTTGTTGCCTTCAAAATTATGGCGAATCAAGATATGCGCTTCATCAAATTGGTTAAGCACGCGATATACAGTTGCAAGGCCAATATCACTGCCTTGCTCTAACAAGATTTTATATACTTCTTCAGCTGAGAAATGTTCATGTTTATGCTCTTGCATTAATGCAAGGATAGTGAGCCGAGGTTCAGTAATTTTTAATCCTGCTTTTTTGAGTAATTTGATGTTTTCTTCAGACATAATGTTCCCTTAAATTTGCTAAATTAGAGATGGTTAAGCTAATTCTGCTAAACACATTTCATCGTAGATTTGTTTTGTCCATTTCTCTACGCGTTCTGCAGTAAGTTCAGGTTGACGATCTTCATCAATACATAAGCCGATAAAATTTCCATCATCTAACAATGCCTTTGAGGATTCAAAGGTATAACCATCCGTTGGCCAGTTCCCTACGATAATCGCACCGCGTGGTTCAACGATATCTCGTACTGTGCCGATCGCATCACAGAAATAATCTGCGTAGTCTTCCTGATCGCCACAGCCAAAGATACCGACTAATTTGTCAGTAAAATCAATTTCTTCTAAGGTTGGGAAAAAATCATCCCAGTCAGCTTGAGCTTCACCGTAATACCACGTTGGAATACCGAAAAGTAAAAAATCATAACCTTCGATATCTTCTTTAGAGCTTTTTGCAATGTCACGAATATCAACGAGTTCGTTGCCTAATTGCTTTTGAATCATTTTTGCAATGTTTTCTGTATTACCTGTGTCACTACCGTAAAATAAACCGACAACTGCCATTGTTCTTTCCTTTTGAAATAAAATTAGGTGAGTAGAAAAAAGATGAGGGATCAAAGCCCCACAATTTGTGCGAACTATAACATAAATGAATTCTCATTTGAATAGAATAATTCTCATTTAAAACGATTAATTCTTATTTAGAAACCTATCAATAGCACGTATCACAAAATCAGGTTTTTCTGCATGAACCCAGTGCCCACAACCATTGATGGTGAAGGAGGTCGCATTCGGGAATTGTTTTAGAATGGTTTCGGTATATTCAGGTTTAATATAAGATGAAAGCCCACCTTTGATGAAGAGTGTAGGCGTATTAGCGAAGACCTCTTGCCAATCCATTAGCTCCGCATAATGTTCAAAAAGTGCGGTCAAATTGAAACGAAAATATTCACTTGAAGACGGCTCAAAAGATTTCAACATAAATTGCACCACACTCGGATCGGCAATTTCAGTTTCTAAAATAGGCTTAGCTTGTTGACGAGTTTGTGGCTGCGCTTTTTTCACAGCAAACAAACCACGGAACACATCATCATGTCCAGCACTGCTATTTGCGACTGGGGCAATATCAATGACGACCAATTTTTCTACGCGCTGTGGTTGAAGAGCGGTCATTTTCATGGCCGTTTTTCCACCCATTGAATGACCAATTAAGATAATCTTATCTAATTGAAGATGATCGATAAGTTGCCATACATCATCAGCCATGACATCGTAATTCATTGTTTCTGAATGAAAACTATGCCCATGATTACGTAAATCTACGCGCAAAATATTATAGTTATCGCTAAATGCACGCGCGATGACACCAAGATTATTCATATCCCCAAATAAGCCGTGAATGAAAACTAAAGTGGGCGAATTAATTGATTGTTTTGCTTGGTGAAATTGATGGTTTAATAATTGGGAAGATGACATATATTTTGCGTGAGAATTTGGTTAGAAATCGTTATAATGGACGAAAATTTTAGCAAACGGAGAGAAAAAAATGAAGATAATTGAAGTCGATGAAGAATTGTATCAATACATTGCGGCACAAACTCAATCTATTGGAGAAAGTGCGTCTGATATTCTTCGCCGTTTGTTGAATTTACCCACTCACGCAACAAGCTCAGTTGATTTCTTTGAATCAGTCGTATCAGCTGAAACGCCAAAAAGTGCGGTGCATTCTGAGCCTGTTTTAGCTGAAAAAACAACAGAAGTATCTCAACCAAAAGTTGAACCTGTAGAGCCGCCAAAAGTAGTGAAAAAACAATCGGACGAAGCAATTAATCACATTGTTGATAAAGTTCGTACGCTCTTGAATTCTGCTGAATTTAAAGAAGAGCCAAAAGCAGTCGTGCGTTTTTTAAGTATATTGCGTACGCTTTATCGTACCAATCCAGAAAGCTTTGCACAGGCAACTGAAAGCTTACAAGGCCGTACTCGTGTGTATTTTGCGCGTGATGAAGGGACTTTACTAGTGGCGGGTAATCACACGAAACCAAAACAAATTCCTGACACACCATATTGGGTGATTACCAATACCAATAGTAATCGTAAGATGCTCATGCTAGAAGGGGCGATGCAATCTATGCATTTGCCGGAATATTTAATTGACGAAGTTCGCCCTTATTTCGTTAGTAACTAATTCGATGCAAAAATTCCCTTGGCAAGCATTTGCCCAAAATTCAGCGTATGCAAATCAGATCGCGTTGCGAAATTCGCAGGGCGATCCTTTTACTTGGGTGGAGCTTGCTGAGAAAATTAATCAAGTGGAAGCCTTTCTTTTACAGGAAGGTGTGACGACGCAAAGTGCGGTCGCTTTTTGCGGTAAAAATTCAGAACAGATCTTATTTCTCTATTTAGCGGTCATTCAGCTAGGCGCAAGAATTTTAGGGATCAATCCGGCATTTCCTCAAGAGAAAAGAGAAGAATTGTGCCGAGTTTATGGTGTAGATTTTTGTTATCAAACCGAAGATATTCATTATTTAGCAGCTAAAGTATTACCCGAACATAAAGTGGATTTTACAAAAGCGGCAACGATGACGCTCACATCAGGTTCTACTGGTTTGCCTAAAGCTGTTGTGCATAATGTTTCTGCTCATTTAGCTAATGCAGAAGGCGTTTGTGCCTTAATGAATTTTGGCAAAGATCAATCGTGGCTACTTTCTTTGCCACTTTATCATGTTTCCGGACAAGGTATTGTGTGGCGCTGGCTTTACGCAGGTGCAACCTTAGTTTTACCGAAAGAAGATTTTTATCAATCTATTGGTGAGGTTTCCCATGTTTCTCTCGTGCCAACGCAATTACAACGTTGGTTTGATTATTTGGTAGAGCATCCTCAATCTATTCATACGCAAGCGGTATTATTGGGGGGGACACAAATCCCTGTAAAATTAACCCAAGTATTAAGTGAATTAGGTATTCGAAGCTATTCAGGCTATGGTATGACAGAAATGGCTTCTACCGTATTCGCTAAACAATCGGATGGAAAAATTGGTGTAGGTCAACCTTTACTTGGCCGAGAGTTCAAGTTAGTGAATGAAGAAGTTTGGCTAAAAGGTGCCGGACTTGCCATGGGATATTGGCGAGAAGGATATATTGTTCCACTCACCAATGCAGAAGGTTGGTTCCAAACAAAAGATAAAGCTCAATGGCTTGATGACGAATTAGTTATTCAAGGCCGATTGGATAATATGTTTATTTCTGGCGGTGAAAATATTCAGCCGGAAGAAATTGAAAAGGTGATTGCACAATCAGATTTGGTGAAACAAGTCTTTGTTTTACCTAAACATGATGAGGAATTTGGTCAACGCCCAGTAGCGTTGGTGGAATTTCATATGCCGTTTACTGAAAGTGCGGTCGAATCTCTCAACGTTTTTTTACAAGGGCGATTGGAGCGATTTAAGCAACCCGTTGCCTACTATGAACTCCCTCAGGATTTAATTCAAGGGGCAATAAAGATTTCTCGCAAAGCACTCGCCGATTGGCTGTTGCAACAATAGGAAAGTTGATTTAATGAAAAATATCTCTCGTTTTTTGACCGCACTTGGTCTTTCATTTGTTTTTACGCTGGCGCTTTCTCAGCCTGTTTGGGCAGAGAATAATGCTGATTTACCAACTGAAAAAATACTTAAAAGTGAATTAGCTGAGGCTGAAAAGTTACCGGATGGTGAGGAAAAAACAAGTAAAGTGGCCACAATTCAGGCGTCACTCGATTTCTTACAACAAATTCAAACGCAGCAAAAAAGCAATAATGAGCTGCAAGAGACGCTTATTGATGCGGATTCTGAAATTCAGAAGAATAATGCTGATCTTCAAAATCTTAAAAAACAGCTAAGCACGCCAAATAACACGGATTATGTTTCACAAAGTTTAGCGACTTTGCAGGCACAGCTTGAGAAACTGACAAACCAGCAACAAGAAACGCAAGCTTCATTAAGTGCAGTGAATACGCAACTTGCAGGGCAAAGCGCTGTATCCGAACGCGCCCAAACAGCCTTAACAGATAATGTTAAACGTACGCAAGAATTGAATCAGAAATTGGCTGACCCAACAACCAGTTCGCTATTAAAACAGCAAATTCAACTTGAGTTGCAATTGATTGAGCTAAAAAATGCGTACAATCAAATTTTATTAAAAAATAGCGATCAATTTACGGTTCTTTACCAGAGCCGTTATGACTTATTGAATACACGTGTGCAAGCGCTACAGAAACAAATTGCCGCCATTCAAGACGTGATTAATCAAAAGAATTTGGCTAAAACACAAAACCAAGTTGAGCAAGCACAACAACAAAGCCAAAATGTTGAGCAAAATCCGTTGATTCAGAAAGAATTGAATTTGAATGCACAGCTTAGCCAATATTTACTTGAGCAAACTGAGAAAACCAATACATTAACGCAAGATGAATTGCGCATGCGAAATGTATTGGATAACTTGACGCAGACACAGCGTACCATTGATGAGCAAATCAGTGCGTTACAAGGCACGTTGGTGCTTTCACGCATTATTCAGCAACAAAAACAAAAATTACCGACCAATTTAAATATTCAAGGTCTTTCAAAGCAAATTGCGGATTTGCGTGTACAGATCTTCGATATTACGCAGAAACGTAATGAGCTTTATGATATTGATGCTTACATCAGTAAAATAGAGCAGGATGAAAATAAATCGTTTACACCGGCAGAAAAAACACAATTAACCAATTTACTCACTGAACGTCGTAAAGTAGGGTCAGATTTAATTAAGTCATTGAATAATCAGTTGAATTTGGCAATTTCCTTAGAGCTAACCCAACAACAGATTACTCAAATCAGTGATCAAATTCAGTCTAAGCTTGATCAACAAAGTTTCTGGGTAAAAAGTAACAATCCAATTAATTTAGATTGGATCAAAAAGCTGCCAATGTCACTCAAGGCACAATTTGATGGCATTGGAAAGAAAATCGGCTTCCCGACAAATTTTGATAATTTGCCGTATTTACTCACTTATGTCTTTATTTTGTTTGTGATTGGTGGATTGATTTTCAAATTTAAAGAATCAATTAAACAACGTTTGAGCGTGATTAATGGCGAAATTAATACGCTTCGTTCGGATAGCCAATGGCATACGCCGCTTGCGTTATTTTATACGGCATTTTTATCGTTATCGGGCACACTCTGGTTCTTAGCCGCTTGCCAACTTTTAGGCTTTTTCTTTGTAAAAAATCCACAAGAGTTTTGGGAATGGTCGCTCAGTATGGCGGGCTATTGGTGGTTCTTTAGTTTTGTTTTAGCTATTCTTCGTCCGAATGGTATTTTAGTGCGCCATTTTGGTTTTGCTAAAGAGAGTGCAGCTAGCCTACAAGATGTTACGAAACGTATTATTGTTTCTGTTGTGTTATTACTGAATACATCAATTTTCAGTAATGTCATGGATACAGGTTTAGCCAATGACGTCCTCGGCGAAATTAATACGATTGTTGCCTTGCTTTTCTGTATTGTGATTATTGCGCCACGTTTTGTTCGCACAGAAAAATCGTTGAATTCAAGCGTAACGGATCAGCGTGATAGAACGCTTTTAAAAATTATGCGCGTTTTATTGCAATTGGTCCCTGTTATTTTAATTGCACTAGTTGCTTTAGGCTATTATTACACCGCCTTAAATTTAATTACGCATATTATTAATACCTACATTGCATGGGTGGTGTGGTCGTTGGTGCGTCATACTATTTATCGTGGTATTACGGTTGCATCAAGACGTTTAGCTTATCGACGTTTACAAGAAAAACGTCAGCAAAAACAACAAGATTCAAGTGATACTTCAGCCTCTGATGATGTGGTCGTGATTACCGAACAAGAAGAGGGATTAGCCTTAAATGAAGTGCGTAGCCAGTTACTACGCTTTGCCGATCTCTTTATTTGGACCGCACTTTTTGCCATCTTCTATTATGTATGGTCAGATTTAGTGACCGTTGTAAGTTATTTGCGTGATATTACCTTGTGGCAACAAACTTCAACAACTGAAGCGGGCGTGGTGACAGAAACGATTTCACTCTTTAACTTGATTGTTGCATTAATCATTGTCGTGATTACCTATATTTTGGTGCGTAACATTCAGGGTATTTTAGAAGTATTAATCTTCTCTCGAGTGAAACTTTCACAAGGTACACCTTATACCATTACCACCTTATTAACCTACATCTTTGTTGCAGTTGGTGGAGCATGGGCATTCTCAACACTCGGGATGTCTTGGTCGAAATTACAATGGTTGTTTGCAGCCCTTTCCGTTGGTCTCGGTTTTGGTATGCAAGAAATTTTTGCAAACTTTGTTTCGGGTATCATTTTATTATTTGAACGTCCAATTCGTGTGGGCGATACCGTGACAATTAATGGCGTGACAGGTACGGTGGCGAAAATCCGTATTCGTGCGATTACCATGATTGATCCTGATCGAAAAGAAGTGATTGTGCCAAATAAGTCCTTTGTAACAGGTCAAGTGATCAACTGGGCATTATCTAATACCGTTACTCGTTTAGTGGTTTCCGTTGGTGTGGCGTATGGTTCAGATTTAGACTTAGTGAAACGCTTATTATTGCAAGCCGCGCATGAGCAACCAAGTGTCTTAAAAGATCCAGAACCAAGAGCATTATTCTTGACCTTTGGGGCAAGTACATTAGATCACGAATTACGTGTTTATGTAGGGCAAGTATCTGAGCGTAATGATACGTTGGATGCACTCAATCGTCGAGTGAATGAATTATTTGCAGAAAATAATATTGATATTGCATTCAACCAATTAGATATCTTTATCAAAAACAAAGATACAGGTGAAGAGATTCCATTTATTGATGTGGCAAAATTAGCCCAAAATCATTAATTAAAGAGAGAAAATATGGCAGGGAATACTATCGGACAACTTTTTCGTGTGACGACCTTTGGGGAGTCACATGGTATTGCATTAGGCTGTATCGTAGATGGCGTACCACCGAATCTTGAATTATCGGAAGCCGATATTCAACCTGATTTAGATCGTCGTAAACCGGGTACATCACGTTATACCACACCACGTCGCGAAGACGATGAGGTACAGATTTTATCTGGGGTGTTTGAAGGTAAAACAACGGGTACCAGTATTGGAATGATCATTAAAAATGGTGATCAACGTTCACAAGATTATGGCGATATTAAAGATCGTTTTCGTCCAGGGCATGCGGATTTTACCTATCAACAAAAATACGGTATTCGTGATTATCGCGGAGGTGGACGCTCTTCTGCGCGTGAAACTGCTATGCGTGTTGCTGCGGGAGCGATTGCGAAGAAATATTTACGTGAACAGTTTGGCATTGAAGTGCGTGGTTTTTTAAGCCAGATTGGCGAGGTAAAGATCGCACCACAGACTATCAATAAAATTGATTGGGATAAAGTGAATAGCAATCCATTTTTCTGTCCAGATGAAAGTGCGGTCGAAAAATTTGATGAATTAATCCGTGAATTGAAAAAAGAAGGCGATTCGATTGGCGCCAAACTAACCGTGATTGCAGAGAATGTTCCTGTTGGTTTAGGAGAGCCTGTTTTTGATCGACTTGATGCAGATTTAGCCCATGCCTTAATGGGGATTAATGCCGTTAAAGGCGTAGAGATTGGCGATGGTTTTGCGGTGGTTGAACAGCGTGGCAGTCAACATCGTGATGAAATGACGCCAAATGGTTTTGAAAGCAACCATGCTGGCGGTATTTTAGGGGGCATTAGCTCAGGTCAGCCAATCATTGCGACCATTGCACTAAAACCAACATCCAGTATCACGATTCCAGGACGCTCGATTAATTTAGAGAGAGAACCCGTAGAAGTCGTGACAAAAGGTCGTCATGATCCTTGTGTGGGTATTCGTGCAGTACCCATTGCAGAGGCCATGGTCGCGATCGTGTTACTCGATCATTTATTGCGTTTTAAGGCGCAGTGTAAATAACTATTTTAAATTAAGCTTCTTGTGCTCTTTTATTGAAGAGAAATCAACTTATTTTAGGATATCTTATGAATAAATCTTTAGCAAAATTACTTTCAAGTGCGGTTGTTTTAGGGAGTGTTTTTTTCTCGCTACAAACAACAGCCTCGCCACAAGATTGGCAACGAATTAAACGTCCAATTCCTGCAATAGATGGTAAAGCAAATCCAATTGGCAGCTATTCGAATGGTTGTATTATCGGGGCGGAGCCATTGCCTTATAAAGGTGAGGGATACCAAGTGATTCGTATGAATAAAAATCGCTACTATGGTCATCCGGATATGATTGCCTATTTACAGCGTCTTGGACAAAAAGCGAAGTCAGCTGGCTTACCAACGATGTTAGTTGGGGATATTGCTATGCCAGGTGGTGGCCGCTTTCTAACGGGGCATGCAAGCCATCAAATGGGATTAGATGCGGATATTTGGTTGCGTATGGGTACCATGACAGACAGCGAAGCTCTAAATTCTGATGGAAAAGGTTTGCTCGTGGTGAATCGTCAAACACAACGTGTTGATGAAAATGTGTGGAATAACAATCATGCAACGCTAATTAAATTGGCTGCGCAAGATCCAAAAGTAACCCGTATTTTTGTGAACCCAGCGATTAAATTAAAACTTTGTCAAACCGCAGGAGATGATCGGGCTTGGTTGCACAAAATTCGTCCATGGTTTGGTCATGATTCACATTTCCACGTGCGCATTGCTTGTCCGAAAGATGCCGCTTATTGTGAAGATCAAGCACCTGTACCAGCAGGCGATGGTTGTGGCGATGAACTTTATTCTTGGTTTGAACCTGCAAAACCAGGTTCAGGCTCTTCTAAACCCAAAGTGACACCACCAGAACCGTTTTTATGTCAGCAAGTGTTAAGTTCGCCAAATAGTAGTGAATGGTTAGAGTAGGAGTTAAATAATGGAGTTGGGGATTGATATATTAGCCATGCTTTTTGCTGCTGCCTTTATTGCCGCATTTATTGATGCGATAGCGGGTGGCGGAGGCTTAATTACAATCCCAGCCTTATTAATGACAGGCATGCCACCTGCAATGGCATTAGGCACGAATAAACTACAAGCATTCGGCGGTGCGTTGTCGGCAAGTATTTACTTTCTGCGTAAAAGAGCGGTCAATTTATCGGAGTTTTCTTTCATCTTACTGGTGATTTTTATCGGTTCGGTGATTGGTACCTTGCTTATTCAAAGTTTAGATGCGTCATTAATTAAGAAAGGGCTTCCATTTCTCATTTTAGCGATCGGCTTATACTTTTTATTTACACCTAAATTGGGCGAAAGTGATCGCAAACAACGAATTTCTTATACTGTTTTTGCGTTATGTTTTGGCTCTCTTCTGGGTTTTTATGACGGCTTTTTCGGGCCTGGGACGGGTTCATTGATGAACCTAGCTTGTGTGACACTACTTGGATTTAACCTAACCAAAGCGACCGCCCATGCGAAAGTGATGAATTTAACCTCAAATTTTGCTTCATTAATTTTCTTCTTTATTGGGGGGCATGTCATTTGGACTGTCGGTTTAGTGATGATGGCAGGAAGCCTGATAGGTGCAAATTTAGGTGCAAAAATGGTGATGGCCAAAGGTAAACAACTGATCAGACCGATGGTGGTGATTATGTCATTTATCATGACGATAAAAATGGCGTATGATCAAGGTTGGTTTCATTTTTAACGATTGATTATGACAGATTCTCAAAAAAAATTACGTATTACGGCACGAACAGGCTATGAACCACATTTTTCATGGTCATATTTGCACCCGAAAAATTGGGGCATTTGGTTTGGTATTTTTGTGCTTTTGTTACTTGCTTTTGTGCCATTTCGTTTACGCGATAAAATGTCCGAGAAACTGGCTCGTGCGCTGACGAAAAAAATTGGTAAACCACGTATTCGTGCCGAGATTAATTTGAAACTCTGTTTCCCGGATTGGACGGCAGAGCAGCGTGACAAAGTGATTGAAGAGATGTTTGTGACCGTCGCGCAAGTGATGCTCGGAATTGGTGAGATTGCCATTCGTTCAAAAAAACATTTACAAAAACGTAGCGAATTCATTGGCCTTGAGCATATCAAACAAGCGAAAGCTGAAGGGCATAACATCATTTTGATGGTACCACATGGTTGGGCGATAGATGCCTCTGGCATTATTTTGCATACACACGGCATGCCGATGACGTCAATGTATAACCCGCACCGAAATCCGTTGGTGGACTGGTTGTGGACTTTAGCGCGTCAACGTTTTGGCGGAAAAATGCATGCTCGCCAAAATGGTATTAAGCCTTTTTTAGCACACATCAAACAAGGTCAAATGGGATATTATCTTCCTGATGAAGATTTTGGTGCCGAGCAAAGTGTCTTTGTGGATTTCTTTGCTACTTATAAGGCGACGCTTCCTGGGTTAAACAAAATGGCAAAATTAGCGAAAGCGGTGGTTATTCCAATGTTCCCTCGCTATAACGCCAAGAGTGGGAAATATGAAATGGAAATTCGCCCACCGATGCAATTAAGCGACGATCCTGAGCAATCAGCCCGTGCGATGAACGAAGAAATTGAGTATTTCGTTACGCCAACACCCGAACAATATGTCTGGATTTTACAGCTTCTTCGTACTCGAAAAGATGGGGAAGATATTTACCCAGATTAATTCATTTTATTTACAAAAGTGCGGTCAAAATTCACCGCACTTTTGCATTTTTATATGCTAGAATGCGAGCCTAAAAACAGGATTTTTTCTTACTCTTTTTTGAGCAATTATTTATGAACAAACAACTTGAATTAATCAAATCTTCTATCAAATCTATCCCAAATCACCCAAAAGAAGGCATCATTTTTCGTGATATCACGAGCTTGCTTGAAGTGCCTGCGGCTTTCAAAGCAACAATCGATTTGATCGTTGAAAAGTATAAAGATCAAGGTCTCACAAAAGTGATTGGTACTGAGTCTCGTGGATTTATTTTTGGTGCGCCAGTTGCATTAGCATTAGGCTTGCCATTTATCCCCGTTCGTAAACCGGGCAAATTACCGCGTGAAGTGATTGCACAGTCTTATCAGTTAGAATACGGTCAAGACACCCTTGAATTGCACACTGATGCCATTTCACAAGGTGATAATGTGTTAATCATTGATGACTTGTTAGCAACGGGCGGTACAGTTGAAGCCACCGTGAAATTAGTTCAACGTTTAGGTGGTGATGTGAAACATGCTGCCTTTGTAATTAATTTGCCTGATTTAGGGGGCGAAAAACGCTTACGTGATTTAGGCATTGATTGCTACACATTAGTGAATTTTGAAGGCCATTAATTTTTAAAGAGATGCGATGAGCTACCAAGTTTTAGCCAGAAAATGGCGACCAAAAAACTTTTCTGAAGTAGTGGGGCAAAGCCATGTGCTCACTGCTTTGGAAAACGGTTTAAAAGAAAACCGTTTACATCATGCTTATTTATTTTCCGGCACTCGTGGCGTGGGTAAAACCTCTATTGCTCGTTTATTTGCGAAAGGCTTGAACTGTGTAAACGGTATTACTGCCGATCCTTGTGGTGAATGTGAAAACTGCAAGGCGATCGAAGCAGGCAATTTTATTGATTTAATTGAAATCGATGCGGCTTCTCGTACTAAAGTAGAAGATACGCGTGAGCTATTAGACAATGTGCAATATAAGCCGGTAGTGGGGCGTTATAAAGTCTATCTCATCGATGAAGTGCATATGCTTTCCCGTCATTCTTTCAATGCGTTGTTAAAAACCTTGGAAGAACCACCTGAATATGTGAAATTCTTATTGGCTACAACGGATCCACAAAAATTACCGATTACGATTTTATCCCGTTGTATGCAATTTCATCTTAAAGCATTAGATGAACCGCAAATTTCAGCGCATCTTAATCGCGTGCTTACTGCCGAAAATATTCCTTTTGATACGCCTGCATTGGATAAATTAGCCAAAGCGGCACAGGGTAGTATTCGTGATAGCTTAAGTTTAACGGATCAAGCGATAGCCATGGGAAATGGTAAAGTTTCCACTGATGTGGTGAATACTATGCTTGGGCTGTTAGATGAAGATCAGCCGATTGAAATCATTTACGCCCTACATCAAGGTAACGGTGAGCGTTTAATGAAAACCATCCAAACGGTAGCTGAAAAAGCGGGCGATTGGGATGAGTTATTGGCAGAAACAGCAGAGAAATTGCATCAAATTGCGTTAATGCAGTTGCTCGCTAAAAATGCTACGGATGAAAACGATCATCTCGGTTTTCTGGCTAAACATATTTCACCGGAAGACGTACAATTTTTCTATCAAGTGATTGTATCGGGTCGAAAAGAATTGGCTACCGCACCAAATCGTCGAATTGGTGCAGAAATGACATTATTGAGGGCATTGGCATTCCACCCAAAGTTCCTTACGGCAGCACAAACGCCTAAACAAGGCGGGCTATCCCCTGAACAAAATATACAGAAAAGTGCGGTTGAAAATCACCCTGTTTCTGGGTATGTGGATATGCCGGTGCTGTCGCAAAACATCAAAGCAAATTATTCTGCACAAGTGCAAAAGCCGATGGCTCAATCAGCGGTTGTGCATTCTTCACCTTCTCAACCTGTTTCCACACAAACCAGATCTTCATTGAATTTAGCTAGCCTTGCTGCGCTAGAGGCATTGAATCAATTAACGCAAATTGAGCAATCAGAGCGCCAACATCATCATGATAAACAGCAAGCCGCAGTGGAAGAAACCTTGCATCATCTTCAAGAGTTAGACGAGCAAAAAAACGCGCCTAAAATGACCGCACTTCCAGTGCGTGAGATGACTCCACCGAAAGCTACGCAAACGAAAGTAGCGGTACTAAATCCAATGACTCAACAAGCTGACGAGTTAAAGCAAGGTATTGAGACGGTTGAAAATACTATTGATGACAATGCTGAAATGGATGCGGAAGAGCAAGAAATTCTCGATGCGGAAACCTACCGTTGGGAGTGGAGTAATCCGGATTTAGCCAAAGTAGATAGTGGTGTGCGTCCTTCTGATATTAAACAGGCGATGTTGAAAGATGTGACACCAGAATTGCGTGAGAAAATTATTCAAATTACGCAAAAACAAGATCCTTGGACGGATATTGTCGAACGTTCTGGTGTGATTGGCTTTTCAAAAGAGTTAGCATTAAATTGCTTCATTAAGTCGCAAACAGAAGATGAAATTCAACTCGGGCTTCATTCTGAAAAAGCGCATTTAAAACAAGATCGAAATATTAAAAATTTAGTGGAGCATCTTGAACGTTTATATGAAAAACCAGTCAAATTGTCAATTTTTGTTGAAGATTCCGATGTTTTAACACCAATGGATTACCGTAAAAAAGTTTATCAGGAGTTGCGTGAACAGGCACGTACGGATTTACAGCAAGATAAAAAACTGCTTTTATTACAAAAAGAGTTTGATGCGAAGTTGGATGTCGAAAGCATTCGACCAGTCTAAAACTTATTTCTCTAAATTTTAACTTTATAAAGGAAAGAATATGGCGTTTAGCTCTCTTTTTACTCTTATTGATGACATTGCATCAATTCTTGATGATGTCGCCTTGATGACCAAAATGGCAGCCAAGAAAACCGTTGGCGTGGTAGGCGATGACTTAGCCTTAAATGCTAATCAGGTAACAGGGGCATCTTCCGATCGTGAATTACCCATTGTTTGGGCTGTCACCAAAGGATCGTTAGTCAATAAAATCATTTTAATTCCAATTGCTTTACTGCTTTCTGCGTTTTTACCTTGGTTGATCGTGCCGCTTCTGATGATTGGTGGGGCGTATTTGTGTTTTGAAGGTGTAGAGAAAATTCTACATAAATTTATTGCTCATGAAGAGCATGAAGAAAAAACAACCTTTAATGAAGCCGCTAAAATTAAGGGGGCAATTCGTACTGATTTTATTCTTTCCGCTGAAATTATCATTATTGCATTAGGTGAATTAACTGAAGCCAGCTTGCTGACACGTATTATTTCCCTTTCGGTAGTGGGTATTGGGATTACTATTTTTGTTTATGGCTTAGTAGCATTGATTGTTAGAGCGGATGATTTCGGTTTATATCTTATCAAAAAAGGTGGCGTAACGAAGTCAATCGGGAACGCAATTTTAGTAATTATGCCTAAATTTATGCGTTCACTTAGTTTTATCGGTACGCTCGCAATGTTCTTAGTCGGTGGTGGTATTTTCGTACATAATGTTGATTTCATTCATCATTTGCTCGCTGATTATCAATTAGCAGATGGCTTATTAGGTAATGTGGCGACATTAGTCGTGGGTGTGATTGTTGGGGCGATTGCTTGTGTGATTGTATTACCTGCGATGAAATTATTTGGTAAACACTAAAAACGAGATAAAAAATAACCGCACTTTGATGCTTTCAAGGTGCGGTTTTTTTATAGATGAAACAAACTATTTGCGGAAAGTGTAATCGCCAACACAAACCCATTTATAGCTGGTTAAGGCTTCTAATCCCATTGGGCCACGAGCGTGAAGTTTTTGAGTACTTACCGCCACTTCTGCACCTAAACCAAATTGTCCGCCATCGGTAAATCGAGTACTTGCATTCACATACACGGCTGCTGCATCCACTTGATTGATAAATTGTGTGGCTAGTCGTTGATTTTCCGTCAAGATACTTTCTGAATGTTGCGTGCCATATTCACGGATGTGAGCAATTGCCGCATCCATATCTTCAACCACTACGACATTGAGATCTAATGAGCCCCATTCTTGGCGTAGCGCTTGTTCAGTCACTTCTTGCACATTGACATTTGCAGCTTGAAGAATCGAAAGTGCGGTCGATTTTGCATGGAATTTCACTTTTTTCTCGGCTAAATATTTCGCGAGTTTTGGCAGGAAAGCATCAGCAATCGAGCGCTGAACTAAAAGTGTTTCCAGCGTATTACATGTGCTTGGACGTTGGCATTTTGCATTAGCAATCACCGCAAGGGCTTTTTCTTGGTCAGCACTTTCTTCCACAAAAAGATGGCAAACGCCTACACCACCGACAATCACCGGAATGGTAGAATGTTGTTTACAAAGCTCATGTAAACCAGCACCGCCACGAGGAATAATCATATCCACATAGCGATCCAATTTAAGCAGTTGCATCACAAGTTCACGATTCGGATCCGTAATAGCTTGGACTGCATGGCGTGGTAAGCCAGCCTGTTCAAGGGCATTTTGTACCACTTCTACTAAAATTTGGTTGGAATGTTGCGTTTCTTTTCCACCACGCAAAATCACGGCATTACCTGTTTTTAAGCAAAGACTAGCCACATCAATCGTCACATTGGGACGTGCTTCGTAAATGGTACCAATCACGCCAAGTGGAGTACGAACTCGTTCGATCTTTAATCCGCTATCTAAGGTTCCCCCATCAATAATTTTACCCACAGGATCGGCGAGCGAAATCACATGGCGCACATCATTTGCAATGTCTTTTAGGCGATCTTCGGTTAATAAGAGGCGGTCAATTAAGGCTTCAGATAAGCCATTTTGTTTCGCGATTTCAATATCTTTTTGGTTTGCGGCAAGAATACGATCCGCTTGTTGTTCTAATTGATCTGCAATAATGCTGAGTGCATGATTTTTTTCAGTGGTGTTTAACTGCGCTAAAATAAAGGCTGCATCTTTGGCCTGTTTGCCCATTTGTTCTAACATATCGAATCCCTTGTTATTTCAACAAAAATATGGTGTAGCTTATCGTAAAAATGAGCAAGGTGAAATGATTAAAATTAAGGATTTTGTGAATTATGAGTAATGATTTATCATCTATTCAGTTTATATCTCGTGAGTAGGGTGCGATTTGAGAATTTATAAACCCTAGGTAAGTCTTAATATTTCTTAAACAATAAAATAAAGGTTTGTATGACATTATTTGAAGAGTGTGTAGAAGCTCTTTCAGACGATTTTAGCCTCTTATCAGAGGAAAAAGAGAAAGAGGTTCTAAATATTTTTTATAAATATCCATTTGAGTATGGAAATATAAATAAATTAAAGGAAGGTATTGTTACTTTAAAATTTGATAAATTGATCAGATTGATTGAAGAAAAAGTAAAATCTTCAGAAGTTTATGTTTTAGCCGATATAAGTGGGGTACCTATCTTTAAAACTAATTTATTCTTAGCTTTAGAAAAAATATATGATATATCTGCACTATCAACAAAAGTGTTTTTGCTTGGGGATGGTTATTTGGCTCAAATAGTGCCCCGAAAAACTCCATTAGATATTGTAGCCTTGAATTCTGAGTAGTTATCGAGTCGTTTAGCATTTGAGCGGTATACAATCTAAAGTGCTAGAATATAAAATGAGTTTGATTTTTAAGAAATTTTAAAAATTTTTTAAATAGTTTTATCTTATGACTCCATCATGCAATCTCTTTAATCAGAGAAAGCTAAACGTACAGCTTATCAATTATTTCGTTTTCTTCGGTAATTTATCATTTGTTTCATCTTCTTGCTCTTGGAAATCGAAAACGGGTAGTCCCCAGCCAAATCGAACAGCAAGTAAACGCAATGAAAAACCGCTGAATAAAGTCAGTAAAATCGTAAATGTATGATCTAATTGAATGTGTTGGAATGCCATATACATAGCCGCGGAGAAGAATGACACGCTGGCGTAAAGTTCTTTTTGGAATACAAGGGGAATGCGGTTACAAAGTAAATCACGCAACACACCACCAAATGCCCCTGTCACGGTTGCCGCAATGGATGTCACGGTAAAGCCATAACCCATATCAATGGCAATTTGCGCACCGATGATGGAGTACACGATTAATCCTAAGGCATCTAACACCAAGAAAATGGTGCGAAAGTAGCGCATAAAATGTTTGATGAAGGGCGCAATAAAAACGGTTAATACTGCCGCACCAGCTACCATGATGAAATATTCAGGATGTTTAACCCAGCCAACAGGGTAGTGCCCTAATAATACATCACGTACTGTACCTCCGCCAATCGCCGTCACGCAGGCGATAATAATTACCCCGAAAATATCCATTTTTTCTCGTCCAGCGGCTAATGCGCCGGTAATTCCTTCGGCGGTAATTCCAATAATATAAAGTACGCTTAATAGCATTTTTTGTGGTTCCTAAAGTGCGGTTATTATTTTGCTTATTTTAAAAGGGAATGAGGCAAAATGCACGAAAGCCATTAAAAAAAGCCGTAAATTTTGGCATAATGACGCCTTCTTTTTCTAATCGAGAATTTTATGTCAGAAGAACAATCCAAACCCTTGGCCGCATTTCTTGCGATATTGCCAATTGGGTTGCTATTAATGGTCGATTTTTTTATAGAATCTTTGCAACTTGCTGAAAAATTGATTCCTCATTTAGCCTTTGGCGTGCTGATTGCCCAATTGCTTTGTTTAGTTGCCTTTATTAAAGGGGAAATTTGCCCAGGGCAGCGTGGGCGTTTAATTAAAGCAAATGTCTGTTTTGCGCTTTATTGGTTTATTTGGCTAGGGATGAGCTTGGCCTCACCACATCATTACGTGATAATTGATATTGTCAGCTTATGCGGGTTATCTGCCGTATATGCAGTATGGAAACAACCTAAAGATGAAGTCGCTCGCCGTGGTTTTCTCTTAATGGCATCTTTGGTGAGTGGATTGGGTGTGATTGCGTATTTGATGATTTTCTTTGGCAATCCAACACCAAATTTCGTGCAATATAATCCATTGGCGCAAGCGGTGATGGGGGTATTATTGGCCAATTTATGCTTGTCTGTTTCTCGTAATCGTCTGCAGGGTTTCATTGCATTACTACCATTATTGATGATTTTATTACTAGTCCTTAATGCGTTGGCAGTACTGATTTTTATTATTTATCAAGGCACAAGTGCGGTCGTTTTTTCGAACGTTTTCGCATACGGCATTTATTTTCTGCTTCACTTAGTGATAGCGGGTGTATTGCTCTTACACAGTGTAAATAAATGGAAGCTCAGCTATAACAGCCTACTCATTTTATTCTTTATGGCTAGTAGCTTGCCAGTCTGGGCGATGTTTATTTAATGGATAAAATCAAATCTTATGCTGCCCCGATGTTAGTCGTGGGCTGCGTGCTATTCGGTTTAGGAAGCCTGATTGTGAAATTTGTGCCAGTAGGTGGTTATGCTATTGCATTTTGGCGCTTATTCATTGCTTCTTTTATTTTCTGGTTTTTGATGAAATTAAAAAGACAGCGTTTCCCTAAAAGCCGTAAAGCGACCATGTATGCCGTATTAGCCGGAATTTTTTTAGCTTTTGATTTATCTTTTTGGCATGAAAGTGTCTATGCGGTAGGGCCGGGTATTTCAACGTTGTTGAATAGCTTGCAGATTTTCTTTTTGGCAGCAATTGGCTATTTTTTCTTTGGTGAACGCCAAAGTAAGTTACAAATATTAAGCCTTTTTTTAGCAGTTGTTGGTGTTGTCTTAATCACAGGGGAAGAACTACAACATAATTTTGAAGGGATGTACGGCATTATCATTGGGCTCATTTCTGCAGGCATGCTTGCGGCTTCAATGATTATGATTAAAAAGGTGCACGAAGAAGAGCCAACGGCTTTATTTCCATTAATGTTTATTCTGAGCGTGAGTGGTGCTTTGGTCTTAATTATTCCTTCGCTTATTTTTAATTACGATAACCTTTATCCAACCACATTTACCGATTGGGGATTGGTATTTATTTATGGTACGGTGATGCAATGCTTAGCGTGGGGAATGATTGCTTATACCATTCCTTACTTATCCTTAGGTTTAACTGGCTTATTACTTCTTTCTGAACCTATGGTGGCGCTCATAATTGATTATTTTGGCTTGGATAAGCCCATCAATCATTGGCAATGGGCGGGTGCTGTGCTGACATTAGTCGCGATTTATCTTGGCTCTCAAAAAAGCAAAACTGCTTAAAACAAAAAAGTGCGGTAAATTTCACCGCACTTTGCTTTCACATTAAACCAATTACTCAGCTGCTTTCTTTTTCAAGTATTGATAGAGCTCGTCTTTAATCCGTAATTTTTCTTTTTTCAAGTTCTCAATTTCCGTATGAGTAGCGAGTTCTATGTTATCAATCTTATTTTTGATCTCTTGGTCTAATGCATTGTGCTTTTCAAACAAGCGATCAAAATAAGCATCTTTGTTTTTAAGCTTAGTGATTAAATCGCGAAATTCAGGAAACATAGGTTACTCCTCTTGGTTAACGTTCATTTTCATTATAGAACTTTTTTTTGCTGTTTCTAGTGCTTCATTCTCAGAATTTGACAGAGATCACAAAATTAAATTATGGCAAAGTGCGGTCACAAAATTGAATGTTTTTTGAAGTGGTTAATTAAAGAAAAATCAGGGTTTTAACTGGTTTATTTGCTCAAAGCACGCTAGAATAAAGGTATCTGTTTCATAATGAAAAATAGGGAATTCCAATGATCGATCCAAATTTACTCCGTAATAATCTGGCTGAAGTAGCAGAAAAATTAAAAGTAAAACGTAACTTTATTCTTGATACGGAAAAACTTACCGCATTAGAAGAACAACGCAAAGATTTACAAGTAAAAACTGAAACATTACAAGCAGAGCGTAACGCACGTTCCAAAGCTATTGGTGCGGCAAAAGCACGTGGTGAAGATATTGCACCATTATTGGCTGAAGTAGATAACATGGGCGAACAGCTTAACGAAGCGAAGTCCCAACTTGATGCGGTGTTAGCCGAAATCAATCAAATCGCATTAAGCATTCCAAACCTTCCAGCAGATGAAGTGCCATTAGGTAAAGATGATACTGAAAATAAAGAAATTTTACGTTGGGGTACACCGCGTACATTTGATTTTGAGATCAAAGATCACGTGTCATTAGGTGAAGATGCCAATGGATTAGATTTTGCAGCAGGAGCTAAATTAGCAGGTGCGCGCTTTGCGGTCATGAAAGGTCAAATTGCTAAAATGCACCGTGCATTAGCACAATTTATGCTAGATCTTCATACCGAACAACATGGTTATTTAGAAGCTTATGTACCTTATTTAGTCAATCATGCGACTCTTTATGGAACAGGTCAATTACCAAAATTCGGTGAAGACTTATTCCATACTTTAGCGCTAGAAGGCGAACAACCTTACGCATTAATTCCAACAGCGGAAGTGCCGGTTACTAACCTTGTACGTGATGTAATTGTTGATGAAGCAGATTTGCCAATCAAAATGACCGCACATACACCATGCTTCCGTTCTGAAGCAGGATCTTATGGTCGTGATACCCGTGGTTTAATTCGTATGCACCAATTCGATAAAGTGGAAATGGTACAAATCGTTGATCCAGATAAATCAATGGAAGCGCTTGAAGAATTAACAGGCCATGCAGAAAAAGTATTACAACTTTTAAATTTACCATATCGTAAAGTATTACTTTGTACTGGTGATATGGGCTTTGGTTCTTGCAAAACTTACGACTTAGAAGTGTGGGTGCCTGCACAAGATACTTACCGTGAGATTTCTTCTTGCTCTAACATGTGGGATTTCCAAGCGCGTCGTATGCAAGCACGTTGCAAAGCGAAAGGGGATAAGAAAACTCGCTTAGTGCATACATTGAATGGCTCTGGTTTGGCAGTAGGTCGTACATTAGTGGCAGTGCTTGAGAACTATCAAAATGCAGATGGCTCGATTACTGTGCCAGAAGTATTACGTCCTTACATGGGCGGATTAGAAGTGATCTGCAAATAATCCAAAATATATAAATTCAATTTAGGGCTAATGTTTATTAGCCCTTTCTTTCATCTAGAGAAATGAGATTTTTATTCTAGTCTTTGAGATAAATCCACATCAATATTCATGCATTTAGAGGTAATCTTATAAGGTATCAATTTTTAGGAGAATAATAATGACTGATAAACGACCATTTCCATTACCAACAGGGTATTTTGCGATTCCATTAGGTTTAAGCGCTTTATCTTTAGCCTGGTTGCATATGGGCGATACGCTCTCTTTTTCTCGAAATGTGAGTGATATTATTGGCGTAACGTCTGTTTCAGTATGGGCACTTTTCGTCTTGCTCTATATTTATAAAATGATTTATTTCTCTCAAGAAGTACGAGATGAATATTGTTGTCCGATACGTTTTTCTTTTCTCGCATTAATACCGATTACAACGATGTTAAGCGGGGATGTTCTGTATCGTTGGTTTCCTCTTATTGGTGAGGGATTAATTTGGATCGGGACAATTGGGCAATTATTGTTTGCTTCAGTGCGTATTAGTGCGTTATGGAAAGATGGCACATTTGAGGAAAAATCGACACTGCCACCTTTTTATTTGCCCTCTGTGGCGACTAACTTTACAAGTGCCTCATCATTAGCCTTGTTAGGCTATCAAGATTTAGGCTATTTGTTCTTAGGTGCAGGGATGATTGCTTGGATTATTTATGAACCTGTGTTATTCCAACGTTTACGCGTGTTGCAGATTGAACCACAATTTCGTCCAACCATGGGGATCATTCTCGCACCGGCATTTGTAGGATCGTCAGCTTACTTATCGCTTAATGGAGGAGAGATCGATCTTTTCGTTAAACTCTTATGGGGATACGGTTTTTTACAAATGTTCTTTTTAATTCGTTTGTTCCCTTGGATTAGTGAAAAAGGACTGAATATTGGGTTCTGGGCTTTTTCATTCGGATTAGCTTCTTTAGCGAATGGAGCTGTTTCTTTTGTTCATCATAACGTACTGAGCGGATTGGCAAACGGTGCATTTATCTTTGCTAACTTGATGATGAGCGGTTTGGTGCTGATGACATTAGGAAAAATTTTCAAAGGACAATTTTGGTTAAAATAGCTTAAATAAAAAGTGCGGTTAAAAATGACCGCACTTTTTTTATGAATTTTTTAAATAACAACCTATCATTTACAAAAACTAGACATGTCGTTTTGCTGTTGATGTAAATGCAATTTTATCTGGTCGATAGCTAATACTCCCATATTGAAACGGTCGACCATCAGCCAAATAAGTGGTACTCGTCACATTCACAACCATGTCATACTCACCAAGATCGATCGCCTTTTTTTCTTCTTCATTTGCATAACGAAAGACAATTTTCCGTTGTGAGTGACTAATTTTTAATTTTAATTCGTTTTCTAAATAGTGATAAATAGAGTGCTCAGCGATTTCTCGGCTAATAAAAGGCACGATGCGGCGATCAAAATAAGAAACTTCGTATTCAACGGCTTCACCATCAATTTCACGCAGGCGACTGATGCGGTAGAAATCGATCTGATCATCGACATTAAAAATATGCATTAACTCTTCTTCACCTTGCACAATATACAAACTGGTTAATGTGGTTTTTACGTGGTGTGTTAAGGCACTATTTAATTCGCTAACGGTTTTAATTTCAGAAAGCATTTGTGGTTTAGATAAGTCATGCTCTAAAACAATTGAATTTCGGCCTTGTTGCTTTTGAATATAGCCATCAATTTCAAGTAAGGAAAGCGCTTTTCGAATAGTATCTTTAGAAAAACCATAGCTTTGCATGAGTTCATTTTCACTCGGAAGCTCTTGCAATGGCGCTAAATTACCATTGTTAATTTGGGTCTTTATCTCATTATAGACCTGCTTATACTTGCTCATTTTTAATCCTTTTATCTATCGTTGGTTCCATAGGTGTCGTCATAGCATATCATAAAATCATAAATGTTATACGTATAAAATGTGATATTAGTCACTCTTTTACGAAAATGTTCTAAACTTTTACGTATAAGTTGTTGCATAAAAATACGGTTAGGTTAGAATGAGCCAAAATGATAACTTCCTAGAGGAAATATTATGCTTACTCGTTCAAGTGGTGTTCTTATGCACATTACCTCGCTACCAAATGCATTCGGAATTGGTAGCTTTGGGCAATCGGCTTATGATTTTGTCGATTTTTTAGTTGAAACTAAACAAACTTATTGGCAAATTCTTCCACTTACTACCACCAGTTATGGTGATTCACCTTATCAATCTTTCTCTGCAATTGCAGGTAATACTCATCTTATTGATTTTGATCTATTAACCCAAATGGGCTTGTTGAAAGAAGCTGATTATGCATCAGTCAATTTTGGTGATGATCCAACTAGCGTGGATTATGAGCGCGTCTTCTATGCGCGCCGTCCGATTTTAGAAATAGCCGTGAAAAATTTTTTAGAGAATCAATCATTCCAAGCTGATTTCAAACACTTCGAGAAAAGCAATCGTTTATGGTTGGATGATTTTGCTGAGTTTATGGCAATTAAAGAGCATTTTGGCAATCAAGCATTGCAAAAATGGGATGATAAAAAAGCTGTGGCTCGAGATCCAAGTGCATTGGAAAAATATCGCACCATGTTAGCGGAGCAAATTCAGTACTTTAAAGTGACGCAATATTTCTTCTTCAAACAATGGACTGAATTAAAAAATTACGCAAATCAAAAAGGCATTCAGATCATCGGTGATATGCCGATTTACGTGGCTGCAGATAGCGTAGAGGTTTGGACAAAACCAGAACTCTTCCAATTAGATGAAGAACGCAATCCGCTTTTTGTTGCCGGGGTTCCAGCGGATCAATTCAGTGCAACAGGACAACTTTGGGGCAATCCGCTTTACGCTTGGGAAGAACATAAAAAACAAGGCTACGCTTGGTGGATTCACCGCATTGAAGAAAGCTTCAAAATTTATGATGTACTACGTATCGACCATTTCAAAGGTTTCTCTGATTATTGGCAAGTAGATGGAAAAGCAGAGGTGGCTAAAGATGGTAGCTGGCAGCCAGGCCCAGGTTATGACTTATTTAAAGCCGTTAAAGAGCAATTGGGCGATTTACCGATTATTGCCGAAGATTTAGGTAATATTGATGATAAAGCAAGAAAACTGCTTGCAGATTGTAATTACCCAGGCATGAAGATCCTGCAATTTGGTTTTGAAGATGTCAGCGGAAAAAGCTTAGATAGCCCGCATTATTGCATCCCACATTCCATTGTTTATACCGGTACACATGATAACGATGTGACCAATGGTTGGTATAACGGACTTACCGATCAACAGCAACAATATATTAATGATTATACGCATCGTAGTGAGGATGAATCGATTTGCCAAGCGATGATTCGTCAGCTCTTTGCAACAGTCAGCAATACCGCGATTGCCACAATGCAAGATGTTTTAGATTTGCCAGTGAGCTCAAGAATTAATATTCCCTCAACAATTGGTGGAAACTGGCAATGGAGAATGCAGCAATCTGATTTAACGCAAGATAAAAAAGACTTTTTAGCTAAAATGACCACGTTATATCAACGTGCTAATCAGGAAATCCCTATGATTAAATTTAGTACATTTGTAAAAAACAAAACAAATAAATCGCTTGAACAATTAAGCGATAAAGAAACTTATATTCAATTATTAAATTACGTAAAAACACTCTCTGCAGATAAGCCTAAAAACACAGGTAAACGTAAGGTTTACTATATCTCAGCTGAGTTTTTAATTGGTAAATTACTTTCTAATAACCTGATTAACCTTGGTGTGTATCAAGATATCAAAGCGGAATTAGAAAGTGCGGGTAAATCATTAAGCCATATTGAAGATATTGAACCAGAACCGTCTTTAGGAAATGGTGGGTTAGGTCGTTTGGCTTCTTGTTTTATTGATTCAATGTCTACGCTTGGCTTAAATGCTGAGGGGGTAGGTTTAAATTATCATTATGGTTTATTTAAACAAGTCTTTAAAAAGAATGAACAACATGCTGAACCTAATGATTGGATTGAGGATAACTCTTGGTTAATTCCAACAGATATTAGCTATGAAGTACCATTTAAGAAATTTACATTAACCTCTAAATTAGATCGTATTGATATTTTAGGTTATAAGAAAGATACGAAGAACTATCTCAATTTGTTTGATATTCAATCAGTGAATCCTAAACTGATTAAAAAAGGTATCGAGTTTGATAAAACTGCGATTGAAGAAAATCTGACTTTATTCCTTTACCCAGATGATTCAGATAAAAATGGGGAATTGCTGCGTATTTATCAACAATACTTCATGGTATCAAATGCGGCACAATTATTAATTGATGAAGCGATTGCGCGTGGCAGTAATTTACATGATTTAGCCGATTATGCTTATGTTCAGATCAACGATACGCACCCTTCAATGGTGATTCCTGAATTGATTCGCTTATTAACGGAAAAACATCAGATTAAATTTGCTGAAGCTGTTGAAATTGTACGTAATATGGTGGGGTATACTAACCATACCATTTTGGCTGAAGCATTAGAAAAATGGCCACTTGATTATCTAGATGAAGTAGTGCCGCATTTAGTGGTGATCATTAAGAAATTAGATGAATTAGTGCGTGCTGAATATCAAGATCCATCCGTACAAATTATTGATAAACAAAAACGTGTGCATATGGCGCACATGGATATTCACTTTTCAAATTCAGTCAATGGTGTGGCGGCATTACATACGGAGATTTTGAAGAATTCAGAACTTAAAGCATTCTATGCGTTATATCCTGAAAAATTCAATAATAAGACAAACGGCATTACCTTCCGTCGTTGGTTAGAGTTTTCTAACCAAGCATTAGCCGCTTACATTAAAGAATTGATTGGCGATGAATATTTGCATGATGCAACGAAATTACAGAAATTGTTAGCCTTTAAAGATGATAAAAAGGTTCATCAACAATTAGCGAAAATTAAGTTTGAAAATAAATTAGCACTAAAAGCGTACCTTAAAGAAAATAAAGGTATTGAGTTAGATGAAAATTCAATCATTGATACGCAAATTAAGCGTTTCCATGAATATAAACGCCAACAAATGAATGCGCTTTATGTGATTCATAAATACTTAGAAATTAAAGCAGGTAAATTACCAAAACGTAAAATTACGGTGATTTTTGGCGGAAAAGCTGCACCTGCTTATGTGATTGCACAGGATATTATTCACTTAATTCTTTGTTTATCTGAGTTAATCAATAATGATCCTGAAGTGAATAAGTATTTAAACGTACATTTGGTGGAAAACTATAATGTGAGCGTAGCAGAAAAACTGATTCCAGCAACTGATATTTCAGAGCAAATTTCACTTGCCTCTAAAGAAGCTTCTGGTACAGGTAATATGAAATTTATGCTTAATGGCGCGTTAACCTTAGGCACAATGGATGGCGCTAATGTTGAAATTGCAGAATTAGCCGGTGCTGAAAATATCTATACATTCGGTAAAGATTCAGAAAGCATTATTAAACTTTATGAAACAGCAGGTTATGTTTCAAAAGAGTATTATGAAAACGACAAAGATATTAAAAGAGCGGTCGATTTTATTCTGAATCCTGCAGTAGTGAAATTAGGCAATAAAACACGTTTAGAACGTCTTTATAACGAATTATTGAATAAAGACTGGTTTATGACGTTAATTGACTTTAATGCTTATGTTGAAGCGAAAGAACAAATCTTAGCCGATTATGAAGATCAAGATAGTTGGAATGAGAAAGTCGTTCACAATATCGCAAAAGCGGGCTTCTTCTCATCAGATCGCACTATCGCTCAATATAATGCAGATATTTGGCATTGTGAGGGCTAAGGGGAAGCAATGAAACTACTTACCCTGAATGTACACGCTTGGTTAGAAGCTAACCAAGCGGAAAAAATAGAGATTCTTGCTGACACTATTGTGGAAAAGGGTTATGACATCATTGCCTTACAAGAGGTTAATCAATTGATGTCGTCTCCTGCTATTTCGCCAACGTTAAAGCAAGATAACTATGGTGTCATTCTGTTAAATAAAATCAATCAACGCGTTGCACAGAAATATTCGCTTTTTTGGAGTAATTCGCATATTGGTTACGATAAATATGATGAGGGCATTGCGTTTTTAACGCGCTTGCCCGTTTATGATGTTGATGCGTTTTATTGTAGCCAACATCAACGTCTTGACTCGATTCTCTCGCGTAAAATCATTGGCTTGACGGTAGAATATCAAGGCCAGTTAATTGAATGTTATTCTTGCCATATCAATTTGCCAAATTGTGATGGAGAAAACCAACTTGATAATGTTCGTTATATTGTAGAGCGAAGTCAAAGTGCGAATCTTAAAATCCTGATGGGTGATTTCAATACTGATGCAATAAGCGATCAGCAAGCTTATCAACAAATTAAATCCTTAGGCTTATTCGATACTTTTGATATGGCAGAGCAGAAGGATAGCGGTATCACTGTAGAGAAAGCGATTGACGGTTGGAAGGGCCATAGTCAAGAAAAGCGATTAGATTATATTTTTTTAAACCAAGCAAAAAGGGTTTTATCCAGTCAGGTTATTTTTAATGGCAAAAATAAACCGATTGTTTCCGACCATTTTGGCGTAGAAGTAGCTCTCATCTTGTAGGAGAATCAATATGAAAAAAATGCTTAGTTTTGAATTTTGGCAAAAATTCGGTAAGTGCCTAATGGTTGTGATTGCCGTGATGCCAGCCGCGGGTTTAATGGTGAGTATTGGTAACTCACTGCCTTTGATTAGCGATGCTGAATGGCTAGCGATTGTCGGAAACATTATCGCCCAAATTGGTTGGGGGATTATCGGTAACCTCCATCTATTATTTGCGTTAGCGATTGGTGGTAGCTGGGCAAATGAGCGTGCAGGCGGTGCATTTGCAGCTGGCCTGGCTTTCATTTTAATTAACTTAATTACCGGTAATTTTTTCGGTGTGAAACTTGAAATGCTAGCGGATCCAAATGCACATGTAAGTACAGTATTGGCCGGTGAAATTCCTGTGGCGAATTACTTTGTGAATGTGCTTGGGCAACCTGCGTTAAATATGGGTGTGTTCGTTGGTATTATCGCCGGTTTTGTAGGTGCTACAACTTTTAACCGTTACTACAATTTCCGTAAATTACCTGAAGTACTGACGTTCTTTAATGGTAAACGCTTCGTTCCTTTCGTTGTTATTTATCGTTCTGTATTAGTGGCGATCTTCCTATCATTATTCTGGCCTTTAGTTCAGACAGGAATTAATCATTTCGGTCAATGGATTGCTAACTCACAAAACTCAGCGCCAATTTTAGCACCATTTATTTATGGTACCTTAGAGCGTCTATTGCTTCCATTCGGTTTACACCACATGTTGACTATCCCAATGAACTACACTTCATTAGGCGGTACTTATGAGTTCTTAACTGGTGCACAACAAGGTAAACAAGTATTTGGTCAAGATCCACTTTGGCTTGCCTGGGTGACTGACTTAATAAACCTTAAAGATGCAGGTAATTTAACGCAATATAACGAACTTCTTTCAACTGTGACACCTGCTCGCTTCAAAGTAGGACAAATGATTGGTTCAACAGGTATCTTAATGGGCTTGACTCTCGCAATGTATATCAATGTGGATGAAGACAAGAAAAAACTCTATAAAGGGATTTTCCTTTCTTCTGCACTAGCGGTGTTCTTAACAGGTGTGACCGAACCAATCGAATACATGTTTATGTTTGTTGCATTACCGCTTTATATTGTTTATGCGTTAGTACAAGGTTGTGCTTTCGCCATGGCAGATATCGTGGACTTGCGTGTGCATTCATTCGGTAACATTGAGTTCTTAACGCGTACACCAATGGCGATTAAAGCAGGCATTGGTATGGATGTGATCAACTTTATCTGGGTATCGATCCTATTTGCTGTTGCTATGTTCTTTATCGCGAACTTTATGATTAAGAAATTTAATCTTGCAACAGCAGGCCGTAATGGTAACTATGATGCGAAAGGTTCAGATGAAGCTTCTAGCGATGAGCCAAAAGTGGCGAATGCTAGCACGCAAGTTATTCAAATCATCAACTTACTTGGTGGACGTAATAACATTGCAGATGTTGATGCTTGTATGACACGTTTACGTATCACAGTACATAATCCAGAGTTAGTGGGTGATGAAGCAAGCTGGAAACAAGCAGGCGCAATGGGCTTTATTGTGAAAGGCACTGGTATCCAAGCGATTTATGGACCAAAAGCAGATGTCTTAAAATCAGATATTCAAGACGTGCTTTCATCTGGCGTTGAAATTCCTAAAATGTAATTCTGCCTAAATGTTAATTTTATCCCCGCTCTTTAAGGCGGGGATATCAATACCTCATCTCGATATTGTTCATCTTCACTCTATCCCAAGAATCCTTTTATTTGATATTATCAACGTACAAAATGTTGTCACGACTTCGGCGCTATAAAAAATACCGCCTATTGTGTAACGAGCGGTATTTCTAGTGTTAGAAGAGAAGTTGTTATTAAATGATTAACTGACCGATAATACTGCGAGTTTCTTCTCGTACTTCAGTAAGTTTCACTTTCACTAAATCACCGATTTTGTAACGGCGTTCCCCTTGAATATATAGTGCCAATTCATCAGCATTCACTTGCATTTCATCTTTATTTGGATGCAATGTGGAAGCTGGTACGAACATGGATGCACCATTTTCTAATAATTGAACACGTAAACCGCCACGCATCACATCTTGCACTTCTGCATCAAATTCAGCATTTTCAGCGACTTTGTCAGCAAGATAGCGACAATATAACCAGTCTGCGATATCACGCTCAACCAAGCGATTTTGACGACGGGCTTCTTGTAAGCGAGCAAGGACTTCATCTTGTGGTTTTTCACAAGCTTGCTGTGTGAGCACGGCTTTAATTAAACGATGGTTCACCATATCGGAATATTTACGGATAGGTGATGTCCAGGTCGCATAACCTTCTAATCCAAGCCCAAAATGTGGAGCGAGTTCGGATTTAAACTCCGCAAAGGTTAAATAACGACGTAAACGGAATTCTAAATAGTCACCTTCAATCGGTTCAATATCATGACGCATTTGGCAATAACCTTTTAAGGTTGCCAAATTTTCCACCGAATAACGCTCAGCAAGCTCGGCTTGATTTTCTTCATTAGCTAAATTTGCCATTAAGAAATTATGCGCATTTTCTAAGAATTTCTTATCAAAACCCGCGTGTGTATTGAAAATCCCTGTTTTGGCATGCTCAGCTAAGAATTGTGCAGCACAGATATTGGCAATAATCATGGATTCTTCCACGATTTGATTTGCAATACGACGATATTCCGCTTTAATTTCTTGCACTTTGCCATTTTCAGAGAGAATAAAGGAGTAATCCGGTTTCTCTTTAAATAAAAGAGAATGCGTTTTTCGCCATTGAATACGTGCTTTAGTAAATTGATGTAACCAATCAATTTGCTGGGCAATTTCAGGTGTTTCCGGTTGCCATGCATCCGGTACTTGTTCTAAATAATCTGAGATTTTGTTATAGGCTAGTTTTGCTTTAGATTGTACATAAGCCGATACAAAATGCGGTTTAGCCGTAATATTACCTTCAAGATCCGTTTCAATGTAACACACTAAAGCAGGGCGAGTTTCATTTGCCATTAATGAACATAATTCATCGGATAATTCACGCGGCAACATAGGAATGTTAAAGCCAGGCAAATAATTGGTGAAACAACGCTGTTTCGCATCTTTTTCAATTTGTGAATCTAATGCAATGTAAGCTGTGGGATCCGCAATGGCAACGACTAATCGCCAGCCGGTTTGCGTACCATTTTGCTCGATAGGTTCAATATAAAGAGCATCGTCCATATCCTGTGTGCTTTCAGAGTCAATCGTGACAAAATGAAGTGCGGTCAGATCTTCACGTGTTTGTTGATCTAATATTTCATAATTTTCTGCACCTTGCACAGGATGACGAGATTGCTCATGGCGTGCCAATGTCACCCACCAAGGGGCTAATTCATCATCAGCACGGCAGATAAATTGATTGATGGTGGCATAGAAAAAGCGATCATCACGTAATGGGTGCGTTTTCAAATTTGCTACGACCCAGTCGCCTTCTTGTAGTTCTTCTTTGACGGATTTAGCTTGCTGTGCCCCAATAGGTTGGTTGATACTTGGATGATCAACTAAAACTTGCAATTTCTTGTCTTTATTGAACCGCACTTTGGCAATAAAGCGAGTGAGCATTGGTTCAATTAATTCTTCAGGTTCAGCTTGTTCTTTATCGCCTTGCTTTTCAATGGCGGCTTTGATTTTGTCACCGTGCATTACTTTTTTCATCGCAGGCGGGGCAATAAAGTAGCTTTTTTTATCGCACTCTAAAAAACCATAAGCTTTATCTGTACTTTTTACCACGCCTTCAACGTGTTCTTTGCTGTCGTGGATTTGTTGCTTAAGTTGTGCGAGTAATGGATTATCTTGGAACATAGTTATATTTAAAAAAAGAGAAAAGGCAGACTGAAAAGCCTGCCTAAAAATAGCTTGTACGAAAAATTATTCTTCGCCTAATTCGCCCATTGCGGTGATGCTGAAGCCTGCATCTACGTGAACGATTTCACCAGTAATACCAGATGCTAAATCAGAGCATAAGAATGCTGCAGAGTTACCCACATCTTCGATAGTAACTGTGCGGCGTAATGCTGCAGTTTTCTCGAATGTAGCAAGCATTTTCTTGAGGTTTTTAATACCTGATGCCGCTAAGGTACGGATTGGACCTGCAGAAATTGCATTTACACGAATACCTTCTTTACCTAAGTCAGCTGCCATTACGCGAGTAGCCGCTTCAAGAGATGCTTTCGCTAAACACATCACGTTGTAGTTAGGAATTGCACGTTCTGCACCTAAGTAAGAAAGCGTTAATAACGCTGCATTTGGATTTAAGTAAGGACGTGCTGCTTGTGCCATAGCAACAAAACTGAATGCACTGATGTCGTGAGCGATACGGTAGCCTTCGCGAGTTGCTGCGTTTACGTAATCACCATCTAATTGATCGCCTGGTGCGAATGCAATAGCGTGTACAAAACCATCAAATTTTTCCCAACGTTTGCTTAATTCTGCAAAGCAGTTTTGGATGCTTTCATCGGTCGCTACGTCTAAAGGAAGGACGATGTCAGAACCAAATTCTTTTGCAAATTCTTCTACGCGTGGTTGTAATTTATCGTTTAAATAAGTGAAAGCAAGTTCAGCGCCTTGCTCTTTCATTGCTTTTGCAATTCCGTAAGCAATAGAACGGTTGCTTGCAAGACCTGTTACTAAAATACGTTTACCAGTTAAGAAACCCATATTTTCTCCTATGTTTGAGTTAAAAAAATCGACGAGATTATACTTGTTTTGTGTGCTTTCGGCAATCAATCACACTTTGTACCAGTTAGGCCGGATTATCAATATCTTTAAATTCTACATCCAAGCCATATTCAGCCGCTAGCCATTCACCTAATGCCTTAATGCCGTAGCGTTCTGTTGCATGGTGACCAGCCGCAAAGAAATGAATACCTTGCTCACGAGCTGAGTGAATTGTTTGCTCCGAAACTTCGCCCGTAATAAAGGCATCACAACCTTGTGCTGCCGCTAAATCAATATAGCCTTGTCCGCCACCGGTACAAATGCCTACTTTACGGATTAAGTGCGGTCCGTTTTCCGTGCAAATTAACGGTTTACGATGAAGCACTTGTTCAATACGTTGCGCAAATTCTTCAGAAGTAACGGGATCTTTTAACGTTCCCCAAACAGGAATGCTGGTTGAGCTATTTTCTAAAGGTTGAAGATCGCCAATCCCTAATAACTGAGCAAGTTTTGCGTTGTTGCCTAATTCTGGATGAACATCCAAAGGCAAGTGGTAGCCGTATAAATTAATGTCATTCACAAGCAAGGTTTTGATACGTTTTCCTTTCATGCCGCGAATACAAGGATTTTCACTTTTCCAAAAATAGCCATGGTGGACAAGTACCGCATCAGCTTGTTGTGCAACGGCATAATTAATCAAAGCTTGGCTTGCGGTGACACCCGTGATGATCTTTTTGATCTCTGCTTTACCTTCTACTTGCAAACCGTTAGGGGCGTAATCATTTATTCTGTCTGTGCTAAGTTTTTCGTTTAGTAAACGTTCAAGTTCTAGATTGTTCATCATTTTTGAGAAAAAAGAAAAGGGTGAGATATGGTAAGGGATTTAAAAAAAAATGGCTAGTGCAAAAGGAGTGGGGGGAATGCACTAGCCAGTAGAGTGTTTGTAATAAAACAAGTTTACTATCTAAAACGAGATTCATTATATATTTAATTATATAAAGATCAAGAAAAAAATAAGGAAAATTTTCCTTATTTTTCGATTCGTCGTTTTAGTATCCAAAAACAGATAAAAATTAACCGCACTTATGAATACAAACTTGGCTCATCTTCAGTTGGACGCGTTTTAAATCGGCGGTGTAGCCACATATATTGTTCCACACCTTTTAAGATTTCTTTTTCTACGACTTTATTCATTCTTGTAGCGATCGCTGTTTCATCTGAAAGATCGGAAAAATCCACCGGTGGAGAAATGCTGACCGTATAGCCTGAGCCGTCTTTATTACACAATGGGGCAAAAGGCACAACTTTGCAATTGGGTGCAGATTTAAGCAGATAATAACTGCCTGTCGTAGTTGCTGCTTCTTGAACAGCGAAGAAAGGCACGAAGACCGCATTTTTTCTGCCGTAATCATGATCGGGCGCATACCAAATGGTTTCACCTTTACGCAAGGCTTTGAGCATGCCACGTAGATCTTTTCGGTTCAGCATATCTTTATTTGAACGTAAGCGACCTTTAATTTGTAACCAATCCAATACAGGATTGTCATTGGGGCGATAAACGCCTACGCCAGGATGATGTAAGCCCACAATACGCGCCCCTAATTCAAGGGTAAGAAAATGGACACCCACAAAGATTATGCCGTCTTGGGCGTTTTCTTTTAAATAATTTAACCCTTCAATTTTTGACCATTTTTTAATGCGAGCATCAGACCAAAACCATGCCATGCCGGTTTCTATAATCGCCATTCCAACGGCACGCAAGTTTTCTTGCAAAATGGCTTCACGTTCTTGCTCGGACATTTCTGGAAAGCAGAGCTCAAGGTTTCGGCGAGCAATAGCAACACGACGTTTTCCCACTTTTAATTTTGAGAAAAGCCAGCCTAAGCCATTGCCGATGTGACGTAGAATTGGATAGGGAAGTAACAAAAGGCTTCGCCAAATCGCCACACCGAGCCAAAATCCCCAGTATTTAGGGGCTAGAAAGTGCGGTTGAAATTGAGGGAGTTTTTCGTTTTTCATAATTCTTTTCTGGTTAGTTCTGCGTGTAGTTTATCGCAAATTTGAGTTGTGGTAAAATTGCGCCAAATTTTTATTATTCCAACAGAGAGATTTCAAAATGGCTCAATATTCTGCCAATTTTAATCAAGCAAAAGTACTAGTGTTAGGCGATGTGATGCTTGACCGTTACTGGTTTGGTGCGACTAATCGTATTTCACCGGAAGCACCGGTTCCTGTAGTTCGTGTACAAGATAATGAAGAGCGTGCAGGTGGTGCAGCAAACGTGGCAATGAATATTGCTTCTCTTAATGTTCCTGTGCAAATTTTAGGTTTAATTGGTCAAGATGAAACAGGTACAGCCTTAACCAATTTATTACAACACCAAAAAATTGATTGTAATTTTGTGGCATTGAATACTCACCCAACCATTACGAAATTACGTATTTTGTCTCGTCATCAACAATTACTTCGTTTAGATTTTGAAGAAGATTTCAAGAATGTGGAATGCCAAGAGTTGCTTGCAAAATTAGAAGCGGAAGTGAAAAACTTTGGTGCATTGGTGCTTTCTGATTATGGCAAAGGCACGTTAAAAGATGTGCAAAAGATGATCCAAATTGCACGCAAAGCGAACGTACCGGTGTTAATCGATCCAAAAGGGACAGATTTTGAGCGTTACCGTGGTGCTACTTTACTCACACCGAATATGTCAGAGTTTGAAGCGGTGGTAGGTAAGTGTGATTCTGAAGAAGAGATCATTGAGAAAGGTTTAAAATTAATTTCAGATATCGAATTGACCGCACTTTTAGTGACCCGTTCTGAAAAAGGCATGACATTACTTCGTCCAAATCAAGAACCGTTCCATCTACCAACTGTTGCAAAAGAAGTGTTTGATGTAACAGGTGCGGGTGATACGGTAATCAGTGTCTTAGCTACTGCACTTGCAGATGGGCGTTCTTTTGAAGAATCTTGCTATTTAGCTAACGTAGCGGCAGGTATCGTAGTGGGGAAATTGGGTACATCAACAGTCTCTACCGTGGAGTTAGAGAATGCGATCCATGGTCGTTCTGAAACAGGCTTCGGTATTATGTCAGAAAGTCAGTTAAAAACAGCAGTAGCTCATGCTAAAGCGCGTGGTGAGAAAATTGTGATGACAAATGGTTGTTTCGATATTCTTCACCCAGGTCACGTGTCTTACTTAGAAAATGCTCGCAAACTTGGTGATCGTTTAATTGTTGCCGTGAATACAGATGACTCAGTCAAACGCTTAAAAGGTGAAAGTCGTCCAATTAATAATCTGAATGCACGCATGGCAGTATTGGCTGGTTTAGCTTCAGTGGATTGGGTGGTCTCTTTTGATGAAGATACACCACAACGTTTAATCGGTGAAATTTTACCGGATTTATTGGTGAAAGGCGGCGATTACAAACCAGAAGAGATTGCTGGCAGTAAAGAAGTGTGGGCAAATGGCGGCGATGTTCGTGTATTGAATTTCGAAAATGGCTGTTCAACCACAAACGTGATTGAGAAAATCAAAGCGCTGAAAGATTAATTTATTAAGGAATGAGTAGAATAAAGCTTGCCTTTATCCTGCTCAATCGTTAAAATTCAGGCTCCTTGTCATCGCTGAGTTAGAGATCGGCGAATGATGTATTAATAACACTACCTTTTAGGAGTAAAAAATGTCTCTAAGTACTGAAAAAAAAGCAGCAATCGTTGCTGAATTTGGTCGCGATGCGAAAGATACTGGTTCTTCTGAAGTTCAAATCGCATTATTAACTGCACAAATCAACCACTTACAAGCTCACTTCGCTGAGCACAAAAAAGACCACCATGGTCGTCGTGGTTTATTACGTATGGTTTCTCGTCGTCGTAAACTTTTAGACTACTTAAAACGTACTGATCTTGCTTTATACCAAAGCACTATCGCTCGTTTAGGTTTACGTCGCTAATTTTTATTACGATAGTAAAAATAAAAGCCTTCGGATTTCCGAGGGCTTTTTTATTTTCTGCATATTAGAAAAATAAAAAACGGTCAAAAATTTGACCGCTCTTTTTTTAGTTATTAGTTCGCAATGCCTTTATGGCGAAGCAATGCGTCTAATTGAGGTTCACGTCCACGGAAGCGTTTGAATAAGACCATTGGTTCTTCAGAGCCACCGCGAGTGAGAATTTCATCTAAGAAGGATTTACCGGTAACTGGATTGAAAATCCCTTCTTCTTCAAAACGAGAGAAGGCATCTGCAGATAGCACTTCAGCCCATAAATAGCTGTAATAACCTGCCGCATAACCGCCTGCAAAAATATGGCTAAAGCTATGTGGCGTTCTTGCCCATTCAACGCCTTTAATTACGGCCACTTTATCTTTCACTACTTTTAAGGTATCAAGCACTTGGTTAGCTTTGCCTACTTCAAAAGTATGATGAAGGGTAAAATCAAACAAGCCAAATTCAAGCTGACGTAACACAAACATTGCCGCTTGGTAGTTTTTCGCTTTGAGAAGTTGATTTAATTTTTCTTCTGGCAATGGTTCGTGCGTTTCAAAGTGACCAGAAATAAAATCAAGCGCTTCTTTTTCCCAACACCAGTTTTCCATAAATTGACTTGGAAGCTCTACCGCATCCCAAGGTACACCATTGATACCGGCAACATCGGGCACATCAACTTTGGTGAGCATATGGTGAATGCCGTGACCAAACTCGTGGAATAGAGTGGTGACTTCATCATGGGTGAATAACGCAGGTTTATCACCAATAGGTGCATTGAAGTTACAGGTTAAATAGGCAACAGGTTTCTGAATTGAACCGTCAGCATTACGTTTTCTGCCAATGCAATCATCCATCCATGCACCGCCACGTTTATTTTCGCGTGCATAAAGATCGAGATAGAAACTGCCACGTACTTCACCCGTTTCATCAATTAAATCAAAGAAACGCACATCTTTATGCCAAGTATCTACGCCAAAACGTTCAACTGCACGAATATTAAAAATGCGTTTAATTAATTCAAATAAGCCCGAAATAACGCGATCTTCAGGGAAATAAGGACGAAGTTCTTCATCATTAATCGCATATAAATGTTGTTTTTGTTTTTCAGAATAGAAACTGATATCCCAAGGGGCAAGTTCAGTGACGCCAAATTCTTTTTCACAATAAGCTTTGAGTTCCGCTAATTCTTTCTCACCTTGTGCTTTTGAACGATCTGCAAGATTATTTAAGAAATCTAATACTTGTTGTGGGTTTTCAGCCATTTTGGTGGCAAGTGAACGTTCAGTATAGGTATTGAAACCTAGCAATTTCGCTAATTCCACGCGTAACGTCATGATTTCTTCAATGATCGCTGTGTTATCCCATTTACCTGCGTTTGGACCTTGATCAGATGCACGAGTCGCATAAGCACGATACATTTCTTCGCGTAATGCTGCATTTTCACAATAGGTCATGATTGGCAAATAGCTTGGAATTTCTAACGTAAAACGATAGCCTTTTAAGCCTTTACTTTCTGCCGATTGTTTTGCAGCAAGTAATGCGGATTCAGGAAGACCCGCTAATTCACTTTCATCTTCAATGACTTTTTCCCAGCCCATGGTGGCATCGAGTACATTATTGCTAAATTGTGCGCTTAATTCAGATAAGCGAGCAGCAATCTCACCATAACGTTTTTGTTTTTCTTCGGATAAACCGATACCTGAAAGCTCAAAATCACGTAATGCATTTTCAATGGCTTTCTTTTGCGACACGGAATAAGTGGCAAATTCAGGGCTATTTTTTAAGGATAAATAGGCATTGTATAACCCTTCGTGTTGGCCTACCCAAGTGCTGTATTCAGAGAGTAGTGGTAAGCAGGCTTGGTACGCATCACGTAATTCAGGGCTGTTTTTAACTGAATTTAAATGGGAGATGGGAGACCAAGCACGGCTTAGGTGTTCGCCTGCTTCAGAAAGGGGTTCAATAAAGTTTTCCCAAGTAAAGTGCGGTTGTTTTAAAACTTGTTCAATGGCTTGACGATTTTCTTCGATGAGTTCTTGGATTGCCGGTTGAATATGTTCTGGTTTGATTTGAGAAAACGGAGGTAAGCCTTCAATATGAAGTAATGGATTAGACATAAATATTCCTTTTGCTAACTGTTTCTTTAGTAAATTGCGACAAATTCTATAATATCAAGGTTGAAAAATCTAAAAAATCAGTAATAATTGCGTATCACTTTTATTTAGGAATGATGATGAACGACGCGTTATTGTTTTCTGGCTTAATCACTTTTTCGGTTATAGCCGGTTTTGTTGCACTTAAATTTTTCCCCAAAAATCCTTTAATTAAAGCCATTTATATTGTACTTGGTTGTATTTCTTTGGTTTTAGGCGTGATTGGTATTTTTCTACCCATTCTTCCGACCACACCTTTTTTGTTGCTAACACTTTATTCTTTTGCGCAAGGTTCATTTCGCTTAGAACGTTGGTTCTTAGAAACCAAGCTTTACCAAAAGTATCTGAAGTCTTTTAATGAACGTCGTGCATTAACAAAAAAAGCAAAAATTTCTATTTTAACCTTTTCAACCACAATGCTTTTAATTGGCTTTTATTTTACTCCAAGTGTTGTGGGGCGAACGATCATTGCTATTTTAATTGCGGTAAAATATTGGTTCTTTTTCTTTTGGATTAAAACAGAAGACGTTGAAAATGGATAATTCTTTCCTTACTTGGCTTAAAAGTGCGGTCATTTTTGGTGTTGTTTTGGGATTGAGTGGTTGTGATAAATTAAACAGTCCTAAATCTACAAACACAGCAGCAGAAGAGCAACCAACACAAAGCCAGTCTATCGAACAAGAAAATGCATCAAAACCGAGTCGGACTTTACTGACTCGGGCGTTTACTCATTCTCCTTCTTTTGAGCCTTGGTTTGTGCGTTATCCTGAACAAGAAAACTTATTGCGCGATTTATATGAAGGCTTAACCGCTTATGATCAGGAAGGACGAATCGTGCCAGGTATCGCAGAAAGTTGGCAAACAAAAGACAACAAAACCTGGCTCTTTACCTTACGTGAAGGGCTTCGTTGGTCAAACGGTGAACCTTTAGTCGCTCAAGATGTGATGCTTTCTTGGCAAGCACTGTCCCAATCCAATAGTCCATTAAGATCTTATTTGGCTTATCTTAATCTAAAAAATGCGAAAGGCGTTTTAGAAAAAAATAAACCGTTTAAGAGTTTAGGCATTTATGCGGAAAATGACCGCACTTTACGCATTGAGCTTGATAAACCAACACCGTATTTGCCGGAAATGTTGGCGCATATTAGCCTCGTGCCACAATATAGCGATCCTGATTCCCCTGTGACTAATGGGGCTTATATGATCGAAAGTGAAAATGTGAGAGGCATACACCTAACGAAAAACCCCTATTATTGGCAGAAAAATAATGTCGCTTTTGAACGCGTAGCCTATTTGCCTTTTGTGGAACCTAAATTGGCTGAATTTGATGTGGTGGTTGATGTGCCAGAAGTGCATTCAGATCTTCAACATTTTCCACAGCTTTGCGGTTATTTTTATGAATTTAATCTGAAAGATCCTAAAGTTGCTAAGGCAGATGTGCGCAAGGCGATTGCTTCGTTGGTATCTGTTACGAATATTGTGAATAATGAAATTCCAGTAGCAATTCCAAGTTCGTATTTTTTACCGAAAGCCATGTTAAATGGACAAGATTCAAGATGGGAACCCGTTGTTGCCGAGCAGTTATTGGCTCAAAATAAAATTGATGAAAGACATCCGCTACATTTAAATGTGCTTTATGATGATGCACCATTGCATGTGAATATCGCGCAACGTTTAGTAGGGCAATTAACGCAGTCCGATATGTTGCGCGTGGATGCCCAACCCGTCAATTGGCAAACATTACAGACTAAACGTCAAAAAGGGGATTTCCAAGTTATTCGTTCTGGATGGTGTGCAGACTTTAATCATCCGATGGCATTTTTGGGCTTGTTCTATTCTAAAAGTCCGGATAACAAGAATGGCTATGCTAATGCAGAATACGATCAACTTTTTGAGCAAGCACTGAAAAGCTTAAATGAAAAAGAGCGGTCAGAAATTTACTTAAAATTAAGTGAGAAGATCCAACAGGAAAACCTTGCTTTACCGCTTTTCCAATACACTACACCGGTTTATATTTCTCCAACTATTATGGGGGCGAAGAAAAATCCAGTAGGGGTCATTTATAGCAAAGATCTATGGCGAAAAGTGGAAGCTAAAGCTGATTAAGAAAGTTGTTTATCATGCGATAAACAACTTTTTTATTAAATTTGATTAAAAGTGTAAAGTAACACTATTTACTTTTTATTTTTATCCGCTACAATACACAACAAATCAACCTAGAGGGAAATCCTGATGTTAAAAATGAATGATTTAGTTAAGCTTAGTCAGACACCAAAATCCACGGTGCTGTACTATGTGAAAGAAGGTTTGTTGCCTGAGCCGGTGAAAGATAAACCGAATTTTCATCTCTATGATGAACATTGTGTGAAGCTACTCAGCTTTATTAAATACCTACAAAGCAATTTCAATGCGACAATTTCACAAATTAAAGCACTTTTTGCACATCCGAGTTTTGATTGGAATAATCCTTATGAAAGCCTTATTGGATTATTAGACATTATCATGGGCGCTGAAAATGAAGTGTTCACCATTGAGCAATTATGTGCAGAATTTCATCTTTCTGCTGAACAAATCAAAGACATGGTAGCGGAAGGATTATTGAATCCTCGTGAAGGCATTTTTACCGCAAAAGAACGTGATATTTTGGCGATCTTGGCTCGTTGTGATGAAGCCGAAATGGATGTAGTGGGAGCTTATTTAGCAGCAGCAAAAATGTTAGCGAAAAAAGAGGTGAATGTGACTTTAGCGGCATTAGCCAATAGTGAACAAAAAGATGAAAAATTAAAACACCTATTTGATTTATTGTTGGTGTTAAAACCTTATCTCTTGAATATGAAAACCTTTAATCTTTATCAAGCGGAGAGTGCGAAATGAAACTCTTAAAATATGCTGGCTTTGTACCTTATTTAGCCATTGCCTTTATTAATGCTAGTGTAGATTTGGCACATAAAATTACCATTCAAAATGTGTTACTGAAAAGTTTTTCAGGCGAGAGTTTGGTGGTGTTAACGGCATTAATTAATGCCATGATTTTATTACCGTTTATTTTCTTATTTTCCCCTTCGGCATTTATCAACGATAAATTTTCTCGCACCAATGTGATTCGTTATAGCAGTTTAGCGGCTGTGGTGATCAGTGCTGGGATTTTATTGAGTTATATGACGGGAATGTTTGCACTTTCCTTTGTACTGACATTGATTTTAGCGGCGCAAAGTGCGGTCTATTCTCCAGCCAAATATAGCATTATTAAATCAATTGTGGGCACCGAAAATATCGGTATGGCAAACGGTGTGATTCAAGCGCTCACTATTGTGGCCATTCTGTTTAGTTCTTTTGCATTTTCTTTCTTCTTTGAAGCGCATTATGTGGCATCAAATGACCCGAATGATGTATTACAAAGTGTTTGGGTGATTGGTGTGGCATTAGTATTACTGAGTGCATTAGAAGCCTATTTTGCTTTTAAAATCCCATTCTTTAAGCAAGAAGCTGAAAATACGGATGGTCAGTTTGATATGAGAAAATACCTTTCTTTAGGGTATTTAAAAGATAACGTTCGCACATTAAAAGCAGATCAAAATATTTGGTTGAGTGTTATTGGACTAAGCCTGTTTTGGGGCGTGTCACAAATTATTGTGGCGGCATTCCCTGCGCATTATAAAGCGATGTTCAATGAAGATAATGCTGTTGTCATTCAAGCAATTCTAGCGGTGAGTGGCGTAGGACTAGTGCTTGGTTCATATCTTGCTGGACGCGCTTCTCGTTTGCATATTGAGTTAGGTATTGTGCCGCTTGGTGCGTTGGGTATTTGTGCATCGTTATTCTTCTTAACGCTAGCTCAAAGTGGCGTGGTATTGGCACTTTGTTCTTTTATCTTTGGTTTCTCTGGTGGTTTATTAATTGTGCCATTGAATGCAACTATTCAGTATTTCGCACCGGAGAAAATCAGCGGCAAAATTATGGCGGGTAACAATTTTGTGCAAAACGTGTTCATGGTGGTCTTTTTGCTATTAAGCATTGTTTTTGTACAACTTAATGTTTCGACTCAAGGTTTATTCTTAGTGACTTCTGCTGCATGTTTTGCTGCAAGTTTATATACCATGTCGAAAGTGCCTCATTTATTTACGCGTTTATTCTTGCTCTTCGCGTTAAAAGCGAATTACCGTTTTCATGTGGATGGGTTAAAAAATCTTCCACAAAGTGGTGGCGTGTTGTTATTAGGTAACCATATTAGCTGGATTGACTGGTTGGTGTTACAAGCGGCTAGCCCGCGTGCGATTAAATTTGTCATGTATCGTCCAATTTACAATAAATGGTATCTCACTTGGTTCTTCCGTATTTTCAAAGTCATCCCAATTGGTGGCGGCTCAAGCCGTGAATCTATTGAAACCATTCGTGAATATTTAGCGCGCGGTGAAGTAGTGGCGTTATTCCCAGAAGGACATATTAGCTATAACGGTCAAATCAATGAGTTTCAAAAAGGCTTTGAGCACGTATTAAAAGATTTAGAGAATGTGACGACTGTTCCTTTCTATTTACGTGGATTATGGGGGAGCAGCTTCTCTCGTGCGGATTCTTTCTATAAGAATTTAACTAAACGCCAAGGTAAACGTGAAATTTTAGTAGCATTTGGTAAACCCATTCATGGCTTTATTGATGCGACAGCGATGAAGCAAAAAGTGCTCGAACTTTCTTTCTCCGTATGGGAAAAAGTGATGAGTAAACGTAAACCGCTGATGCACCATTGGTTGAATTCAGCAAAATCGAATTTATTCAAGGAAGCAGTGGTGGATGCGCAAGGCACTAAACTGAATAACCTGAAATTTATTGCTGCAGTGATAATGTTTGTGAAAACCTTGAAAGCCGCTTTAGGGAATGAAAAAAATGTTGGTGTGTTATTACCAAGTTCATCAATCGGGGCAATTATCAATATGACCTTAATGGTGATGGGCAAAGTACCGGTAAATCTAAACTACACGCTAAGCCCAGAAGTGATGGAAAAAGCGTTGAAAAAAGCCAATATTTCGCAAGTCATTACCTCTGAAAAATTCTTGGATAAGTTGAACGCAAAAGGTTTTGATTTTAGCCAAGTGGTGGCGGATAAAGCCCTCTTTATGGAAAATTTAGGGAAATCGATCACTAAAGCCAATAAAGTGCGGTCATTTTTAACGGCGTTTTTAGCGCCACAATGGTGGATTAAATTACGTTACTTTGCAGACGTAAGCTTGGAAGATAATGCCACCATCTTATTTAGTAGTGGTAGTGAAGGCGATCCGAAAGGCATTGAATTAAGCCATAAAAACTTACTGACAAATATTAAACAGATCGGTGAATTATTAAATTTCCACAAAGATGATGTCATTTTAAATTCCTTACCAATTTTTCACTCATTCGGCTTAACCGTGACAACCTTATTGCCATTGTGTGAAGGCATTAAAATGGTGAGTGTGGCGGATCCGACTGATGGGGCGACAGTAGGAAAAATGTGTGCTCGACATCGGGTGAGTATTTTATTTGGTACTTCAACTTTCTTTAGATTGTATGTACGCAATAAGAAATTCCATCCGTTGATGCTACAAAACGTGCGTATGGTTATTGCGGGTGCCGAAAAATTGAAAGCAGATGTGAAAGAAGCCTTCAAACTAAAATTTGGCTTGGAAATTTACGAAGGTTATGGGGCGACTGAAACAGCACCAGTGGCTAGTGTGAATATGCCTAATTTACTTGATCCAGAAACCTTACAAGAATTTACCTTCAATCAAGCAGGTACGGTAGGTATGCCATTACCGGGCACCATTATCAAAATTGTGGATCCGGAAAGCTTGCAGGAATTGCCAGTCGGCGAAGACGGTTTGATCTTGATTGGTGGTGGACAAGTCATGAAAGGTTATTTGAATGCACCAGAAAAAACAGCAGAAGTGATTGTTGAAATTGATGGTGTGCGTTATTACAAAACCGGCGATAAAGGCCATATCGATCATAACGGCTTTATTACCATTGTGGATCGTTATTCTCGATTTGCTAAAGTTGGTGGAGAAATGATCAGCCTAGGTAGTGTGGAAGAGAAACTTTCACAAGTATTTGATGAAGAAAATCAATTTGTTGCGGTGGCTGTAAGTGATGATAAAAAAGGCGAGAGCATAGTGCTTTTAATTAAGTCTGCATTTTCTTTAGATGAAATCAATGAACGCATTAAAGGATTAAATGTTCCGACAATTATGCTACCAAGCCAAGTCTTCTTAGTGGATGAAATTCCAATGCTCGGAAGTGGTAAAGTGGATTTTAAAGGCGCGAAGAATCTGGCGATGAGTTTGGTTAAGTAAAGAACATCGTAATAAATAAAAGAGCGGTCAATTTGACCGCTCTTTTTGTTGATAGATAAATAAATTATTCTACTTTTACAATCCAGCCTTCAGGGGCTTCAACATCACCGAATTGGATGCCGGTTAGCTCGTTGTAAAGTTTACGAGTAACAGGGCCTACTTCAGTTTCTGAATAGAACACGTGGAATTTACCTTTGTGTTGAATACCGCCTACTGGTGTAATCACTGCCGCAGTACCACAAGCGCCCGCTTCGGCGAATTGATCAAGTTGATCGATATACACGTCACCTTCAATGGCTTCCATACCTAAACGTTCTTTTGCAATGTGAAGTAATGAGTATTTCGTGATACTTGGTAAAATAGATTCAGATGCAGGCGTGATAAATTTGTTATCTTTGGTGATACCAAAGAAGTTTGCTGCACCCACTTCTTCAATTTTAGTGTGAGTTTTAGGATCAAGGTAAATCGCGTCTGCAAATTTACGTTCTGGTGTACCTTGTTCTGCGGCTAGTTCATGAGGAAGCAAACTTGCTGCATAGTTACCACCCACTTTTACACCACCTGTACCCATAGGTGCAGCACGGTCGTAATCAGTCGTAATGAAGTTAGATGGTGCTAAACCACCTTTGAAGTATGCGCCAACAGGGCAGCAGAATACAGAGAAAATAAATTCAGGAGCAGTTTTTACACCGATATTCGCCCCCGTACCAAAGAGGAATGGACGTAAATATAATGTCGCGCCAGAACCATAAGGGCCTAACCATTCTTGGTTTGCTTTCACCACTTCTTTACAAGCACGGATAAATAATTCTGTTGGCACTTGAGGCATCAATAAACGATCTGCGGTATGTTGCATACGTTTTGCATTTTGATCAGGACGGAATAAGTTGATTGAACCATCTTTACAACGATAGGCTTTTAAGCCTTCAAAGCATTGTTGACCGTAGTGAATTGCCGTTGAACCTTCGTGGATATGTAGCATATTATCAGTGGTAAGTTTTCCTTCATCCCATTTACCATCTTTCCAATGTGCGATGAAACGATAATCTGTTTTGATATAACTAAATCCAAGATTGTTCCAGTCTAAGTCTTTCATTTTGCTTCCTTAATTTGTATAAATAATTTTATGAATGGAAATGCAGTTAATCTACACCATAACGGCTACTATGAAAACCTTTAAACACAAAAATATTGTGATTTCTCAAAATTTTTATTGGATTTTTAAATTTGTGAAGTTGGTCAGGAAATAAAATTTTGCTTATGTTAGAATGCGGGAATAAAAAAACGCCGCTCGGAATGAGCAGCGCTTAACCAGAATGGTTTAATATATACAGGAAGTAAATGAGTAACTTAATTGTTACTCCAGTTCGGAGAACCGAACTATATGCAAACACAACATCATACTTAAGTCTGAAACTCATTAACTTGTAAGGAATTACCAATCATTAAGTATGGGTGTATTGTAGGTATAAGGTAATGGAAGGACAAATGATGTTTTTTTATTTGATGCATAAAAAAAACTAATCCGAATTGAATCTTTTTCATTATAAACTAAAATTTAGCCGTTGGGAAGAATTATGTATAAACGTTTGCCTCCCCTGAATTCATTGAAGTCTTTCGAATCAGCTGCTCGACATTTAAGTTTCACAAAAGCTGCGGATGAACTTTTTGTGACACAAGCCGCAGTGAGCCATCAAATAAAATTATTAGAAGATTTTTTAGGTGTCGAGCTTTTTATACGTAAAAATCGTTCGCTCGAATTGACGGAATTTGGGAAAGCCTATTTTGTTGATATTAACAAAGTTTTGCGAAAATTAAATGAAGCGACCGAACGTTTATTAACACTTAAAGCAGAGCCACATTTGGCAATTAGTGTGCCACAAACCTTTGGTATTCAATGGCTTGTGCCGCATTTGAGTGATTTTAATAAGCAACACCCTGAAATTGAAGTGCGCTTGAAAGGCGTTGATCAAGATGAAGGTTTATTAAATAAAGAAATTGATATTGCCATTTATTATGGCAAAGGTGATTGGGAAAATTTACAAGTCGATCGATTAGGTGAAGAAAACTTAGTGATTTTGGCGGCACCTTCATTGCTTGAGAAAATTCCCGTTCGCCGTCCAGATGATTTGAAAAAGCACACGCTGATTCACACACATACTCGAGATAACTGGCAAGCGATGGCAGATTATCTCAAATTAGATGATTTGAATATTCAGCAAGGCCCGTTATTTAGCCACACATTTATGGCATTGCAAGCTGCTGTTCATGGTCAGGGTATCGTGCTGGCTAATCGTATTTTGGCTCAGCAAGAAATTGAAAATGGTCATCTGCAAATTGTGTTACCAACCGAATTACGGGATCCGAAATCATTCTATGTAGTCAATCATTTAGATCGTTTAGATGATGAACAGATTCAAGCCTTTAGAACATGGATTAAAGATTCAATAAAATTAGGGAAAATATGAATAAATTAGCCTTATATTGTCGAATTGGCTTTGAAAAAGAAGTGGCCGCAGAAATTACCGACCGAGCTTCTGAGCGTGGTGTATTTGGTTTTGCTCGCGTGGTAGAAAACAGCGGATATGTCATTTTTGAATGCTATCAACCAGGTGATGCAGATCGTTTAGCGCGAGAAATCCCTTTTAATCGTTTGATTTTTGCACGCCAAATGATCGTTGTGTCAGATCTCTTAGAAAATCTAGATCCTCAAGATCGTATTTCGCCAATTTTGGCTCAATATGAACGCATTGCAGAAGACATTAATCTTAAACAAGCGGTAGAGCTATTTGTTGAAACAGCAGATACGAATGAAGCCAAAGAGCTTTCGACATTTTGCCGAAAATTTACCGTGCCGTTGCGCCAAGCATTGAAAAAGAAAGGTTGGTTACAAGGCAAACCGAATGCAAAGCGCGGTCAGATTTTGCATTGTTTTTTCACGCAGCCGAATTGCTGCTATGTAGGGTATTCCTATCTTGGTAATAACTCTACGCATTTTATGGGAATCCCACGTTTGAAATTCCCAGCGGATGCACCAAGTCGCTCCACCTTGAAATTGGAAGAAGCGATTTTAACCTTTATTCCTCGAAATGAAGAAAGTAAGCGCTTAAATGAAAATATGGTAGGGGTCGATCTCGGTGCTTGCCCAGGCGGCTGGACTTATCAATTAGTGAAACGTGGTTTATTTGTGTATGCGGTTGATCACGGCAAAATGGCGGCAAGTTTGCATGATACCGGCAGAATTGAGCACTGTCCGGAAGATGGGTTTAAATTCCAACCACCAAAACGTAAGCATATTGATTGGCTTGTGTGTGATATGGTGGAGCAACCAAGTCGAATTGCGAATTTAATTGGAAAATGGTTAATTAACGGCTGGTGCCGAGAAACTATTTTCAATTTGAAATTACCAATGAAAAAACGCTATCAAGAAGTGATGTTGTGCTTAGAAAATCTTGCGGTGATGTTAGCAGAAAAAGAACTGGAATTTGATATTCAGGCGAAGCATTTGTATCACGATCGTGAAGAGATTACGGTGCATATTGCCTTAAAATAGAAAATCAAAGTGCGGTCAAAAAACATGGAATTTTTTGACCGCACTTTTAATTTAAACCATTATTTATTGGCTAAAATCACTGCACGAGTAGGGGCTTGATAGCCTTCGATGGTTTTACTGTGATCGTTTGGATCTAAGAAATCAATCAAACTTTCATTCTCTAACCAATCCGTTTTACGCTGTTCTTCTAATGTCGTGGTGGCGACATCCACACAACGCACATTAGTAAAGCCGACTTTTTTCAACCAATTGATTAGCGCTGCAACGGAAGGAATAAAATACACGTTCTTCATTTTTGCATAGCGATCTGAAGGCACTAAGACCGTATTGGCATCACCATCAACCACTAAGGTTTCTAACACCAATTCGCCATCTTTTACTAATTGATTTTTTAGTTGAGTGAGATGATCAAGCGGTGATTTACGATGATAAAGCACACCCATTGAGAATACGGTATCAAATGCCGCAAGTGGTTGCATTTCTTCAATACCTAATGGGATTAAGTTAGCTCGACGATCGTTATTTAGTAATTTTCGAACGGCTTCAAATTGGCAAAGGAAAAGTTCGGTTGGATCAATACCAACGACCATTTTTGCACCTTCACCAACCATTCGCCACATATGGTAGCCGCTACCGCAGCCCACATCTAAAATGGTACGATCTTTTAATGGTGCAAGATGAGGTAAAACTCGATCCCATTTGAAATCAGAACGCCATTCGCAATCCACGTGAATATCAAATAAATGATAAGGTCCTTTTCGCCATGGCATCAATTGCTTCAAATGATGGATAATGCGTTGTTTTTCGCCCTCTGAAAGTGGGGAAGTGCGGTCAGATTTCACGGCATTTTTTAAATCGATAGTATCTGCCTGCAAATCAGGGAGAAAGTCCACGATTTTTGACCATTTGGCATAATCACCATGAGTTTGTTTTTCCCATTCTTTTAACTGCAAAGGCAATGTCTCTAGCCAAGCAGATAAATTTGTGGTGGCAATTTGTTGATAAAAAGGACGAAAATCAATCATTATTTTGCTTCCTTATAGGCTCTTTCTGCTTTTTCAAAGGTTTCTTTTACTTCATTTTCAGGTTCTGCGGAAAGGAGAGAAACCACAATAATCGCGAGGCTAGCAAGGATGAATCCAGGGATCATTTCATAGACATTAAACCATTCACTGGTTTCAGGAATCACCGATTTCCAAGCAAAGACAACCACTGCACCGACAACCATGCCAGCCATCGCCGCTGATGAAGTCATGCGTTTCCAGAATAAGGAGAAAAGCACGACTGGGCCAAATGCAGAACCAAAGCCAGCCCAGGCAAATTCAACGAGTTTTAATACTTTGCTGTTTTCATCCTGTGCAATCCAAATCGCAATGCCCGCGATAACTAAAACCATTGCACGACCTAACCAAACTAATTCTTTTTCAGAAGCTTTTGGACGAATAAAACCTTTATAAAAATCTTCAGTAATAGAGCTTGAAGAAATTAATAATTGAGCGGAAAGAGTACTCATTACTGCCGCCAAGATCGCAGAGAGTAGAATACCGGCAATCCATGGATTAAAGAGCAATTTAGCCAGTTCAATAAAGACTTGTTCTGGTTCATTATTTACCACACTAGCCACATTGGGGTTAGCAAAGAAATAAGGAATTCCGAAGAACCCAATACCAATCGCACCGGCAAGGCAAATCACCATCCATGTCATACTGATACGGCGTGCTTTAATGAGGGATTTTACCGAGTAAGCAGCCATAAAACGAGCAAGGATATGCGGTTGACCAAAATAACCTAAGCCCCAAGCCGCTAAACTTAATAAACCTAATGGTGTAGTAGAACTAAATAAATCAGTAAAGTCTTTACTTGCGGCAATTTCCGCTTGATGTAGCACTTCCGTAAATTGTGATGTATCACCCAAACTTAAAAAGATGAATAACGGCGTTAAAATTAAGGCAAAAATCATCAATGTAGCTTGAATCGTATCCGTCCAACTTACCGCTAGAAATCCACCGATAAAGGTATAGACGATAGTCGCTAATGCGCCGTACCAAATGGCGGTGGAATAGTCGACTGAGAATAGGTTTTGGAATAATTTCGCCCCAGCAACCACACCAGAACCACAATAAATGGTGAAGAATACTAGGATGATTGTTGCAGACACAATTTTTAAGAGATTATGTGATGTGCCAAAGCGATGGTGGAAATATTCCGGTAATGTGAGAGCATTGTTGTTAAATTCGGTATAGATCCGTAAACGACCAGCCACGAGCAACCAGTTAAAATAAGCCCCTAGGATTAAACCAATGGCGATCCAACCTTCAACCAGGCCAGATACATACACCGCACCTGGCAAGCCCATTAATAACCAGCCGGACATATCAGATGCGCCTGCAGACATGGCTGTAACAAAACTTCCGAGTTTACGGCCGCCTAAAATATAATCGGATAAGTTGTTTGTATAATAATAGGCAAGGACACCGATTAAAATCATGCCGAAAATATAAATACTAAAAGTAATAAGTGTTGGGTCTAAACCAAACATTAAATACCCCAAAAAAAGTCATGAAAATTTGAGAAAGGTCATATTTTACCTTATTTGGGTCTATTATTCTATTTTCCTTTTAGATAGACTTATACCATTAAAACTAAGGTCGAAAAAATGGATTCTGTTGAATTATTAATGAATGTTACGCCCAATGAAACCCGCGTTGCGCTGGTGGAAACGGGCGTTTTAAAAGAGGTTCATATTGAACGTCAAGCCAAACGTGGCATCGTGGGGAATATTTATAAAGGGCGAGTAACCCGTGTTTTACCGGGGATGCAGTCTGCGTTTGTGGATATCGGTTTAGAAAAAGCCGCATTTTTACATGCTTCCGATATTGTCTCACATACCGAGTGTGTGGATGTGAACGAACAAAAGCAATTCCGAGCAAAAAGCATTTCTGAACTCGTCCGCGAAGGGCAGGATATCGTAGTACAAGTGGTAAAAGATCCTTTGGGCACCAAAGGTGCAAGATTAACCACGGATATTACATTGCCTTCTCGTTATCTCGTCTTTATGCCGGAAAATAGTCATGTTGGTGTGTCGCAACGTATTGAAAGTGAAGAAGAGCGAGCAAGATTAAAAGCGCTTGTTGAGCCTTTTTGTGATGAGTTAGGCGGTTTTATTATTCGTACCGCCACCGAAGGCGCAACAGAAGAAGAGTTACGCCAAGATGCGGAATTCTTAAAACGTTTATGGCGTAAAGTACTTGAGCGTAAAGGCAAATATCCAACCCGTTCTAAAATTTATGGTGAACCCGCATTGCCGCAACGTATTTTGCGTGATTTTATCGGTGCTAATTTAGAGAAAATTCATATCGATTCCAAACTTTGTTTTAACGAGGTTAAAGAATTTACCGATGAATTTATGCCGGAATTAAGTGAAAAATTAATGCTTTATACGGGCAGTCAGCCGATTTTTGATATTTATGGTGTAGAACGTGGTATTCAAAATGCACTTGAAAAACGCGTGAATTTAAAATCAGGTGGCTATCTCATTATTGAGCAGACCGAAGCCATGACGACCATTGATATTAATACGGGGGCTTTCGTTGGTCATCGAAATTTAGATGAAACGATTTTTAACACCAATATTGAGGCCACTAAAGCCATTGCGCAGCAGCTACAACTGCGTAATTTAGGCGGAATTATCATTATTGATTTTATTGATATGCAAACCGATGAGCATCGTAATCGTGTAATTGAATCCTTGGAAGAAGCGCTATCGAAAGATCGCGTAAAAACCAATGTGAATGGTTTTACTCAACTTGGTCTAGTGGAAATGACCCGTAAACGCACACGTGAAAGTTTAGAGCACGTTTTGTGTGATGAATGCCCAACTTGCCAAGGCCGTGGACGCGTGAAAACCGTCGAAACAGTATGCTATGAAATTATGCGAGAGATCATTCGCGTTAACCACTTATTCTCAAGCGAACAATTTGTGGTTTATGCCTCTCCAGCCGTGGCGGATTACTTAATCAAAGAAGAATCGCACGGTTTATTGCCAGAGATCGAAATGTTCATCAGCAAACAGGTTCAAGTTAAAACAGAACAGTACTACAACCAAGAACAGTTTGATGTGGTGGTGATGTAAAAGATAAAAGTGCGGTCAGAATTGACCGCACTTTTTATCCTTAAACTTAGATAGAATATGAGTGGCTCAAAGGTAATAGAATAATGAAATATGTTTTTGGATATTTTGCGAGTATTCTTGCTTTTTCTTTGATTTATTTTGTGGCTATTTTTTATGTGCAATTTGATGCAGGAGTTAAGTACATAAATTATTTTCTTCTAGCAAAAGAGGCAATAGTAGCAAGTTTGAAACTTCATATCCTCATTCTTCCTATTATATTTCTAACGACTAAAAGAAAAACAAAATAGCATGGTGGAGCACTTTATATTTGTGTGTGAAAGTACTCTGTACAAATTATTTTTTACTTTAACTATTTCAATCTTTCTAACTGTTGAATAATGGCTTCATCAGGTTGTGATTGGATTTTTCGCATACGCATAAAGAGTAAAGCAGCAGCAATGGTTAAGGCAATGATAAACGCCACCCAGAAACCTTTTGCGCCGATGCTTGGAACAATCCAATCCGTGCGGGAAAGAATATACCCAACGGGGATACCTACGCCCCAATAAGCAAGTAACGTGATATAAAGGATAATTTTAGTGTCTTTATAGCCACGTAAAATACCGCTCACAACGACTTGTACTGAATCTGAAAATTGATAAATCGCCGCCATCGCTAATAAGCTGCCTGAAAGGGCAATAACAGTAGCATTATCGCCTACAATTAATGCGGCAATCTCTGCACTAAATACCCAAATCACCAACGCCAATACACTTGCCACAATCAAGCCAAGAATAATAGCCGCGTGAGCCATAATTTTGGCTTTTTGTGGTGCGTGATTACCCAGTTCTTGCGCCACTAAAATGGTAGCAGCCATTGCAATAGACATGGGGAACATAAAGGCTACGGCACTGGTGTTTAAGGCAATTTGGTGGCTGGCGACCACATCCGCACCTAATGGGGAAAGTAATAAACTACTTAACGCAAACAGTGAGACTTCACTGCACAGCGCAATCGCGATCGGCAAGCCAAGTGCGGTCAATTTTTTCAGAGTTTTGATGTCTGGTTTTTCAATAATCTTTTCAAAGACTTTCAAACTACGTTCATTATAGTTTTTGGCCGAATAGGTAATCATCAAGATTGCCATCGCCCAGTTGACAATAGCCGTTGCCACACCACAACCGACACCGCCCAACGCAGGTGCACCAAATTTGCCGTAAATAAACATATAATTCAGCGGAATATTCAACATTAACCCCATGAAGGTAATCACCATGGCAGGTTTGGTCTTAGCAATGCCATCATTCAAACAGCGGAAATTAATCAGCAATAAATAGGCAGGCAAGCCCCACACCATCGCACGCAAATAATTCATCGTTACATCTGCCATATGGGCATCCATATTCATAAACTGTAATATGAAATCATTATGATAGATGATAAGGGCAAGGGGAATCATCACTAAAAATGAAATCCAAAGGCCTTGTCTTACTTGGTGAGCAATGCGATGGCGCTGCCCTGAACCATTTAAATAAGAAATTGTTGGTGGTAAGGCGAGTAATAAGCCCTGTCCGAAAAGTACCAACGGTAGCCAAATAGAGGCACCAATACCGACACCACCCACATCAGCCGAGCTCACACGCCCAGCCATAATCACATCCACGGTACCCATGCTAGTTTGAGCTAACTGGGCAAGACCGATAGGTGTTGCAATTCGGATAAGTTTTTGAATATCAATACGGTATTGAGAAAAAAGACGAGAATTCATAAATTTTGCTATAATATTGGAAAAATTTTTAATAAGGGAATAATAATGTTTACGGGTATTGTACAGGGCATCGCCCAAATTTATGCAATTAAAGACAGCGATAATTTTAGAACACAGATCGTAAAATTACCAGCTGAAATGCGAAAAGGCTTAGAAATCGGCGCATCCGTAGCGAATAACGGCGTGTGCTTAACGGTGACTGAAATTCACGATGATCTTGTAAGCTTTGACTTAATGCAAGAAACCTTGCGCATCACCAATCTCGGTAGCTTAAAAGCAGGGGATTTTGTCAATATCGAACGCGCAATGCAAATGGGCGCAGAGATTGGCGGACATATTTTATCTGGTCACGTTTATTGTACCGCAAGCGTTTCACAAATTATCGAAAGCGAAAACAATCGTCAGGTTTGGTTTAAATTACCTACTAAAGACGTGATGAAATATATCCTAACAAAAGGATTTATTGCGATTGACGGCATCAGTCTTACTATCGGTGAAGTAAAAGACGATGAGTTCTGCGTGAATTTAATTCCTGAAACCTTACATAGAACTCTGATTGGCAAACGCCAAATTGGCGATTTAGTAAATATTGAAATTGATCCGCAAACACAAGCGATTGTGGATACAGTGGAGAATTATTTAAAAGCAAGAGGGATATAGTTAATTAAGATTACTATAAGGAGGAAATATGTTTAAAGATGAAATTGCTCTTATTCGCTTTTTAGGCAGAGAGTTTATTGCCATGTTTAATGTGTTTTTTCTATTTCCGCTTTTAATTGTTTTAGTGCTGATTGGCGTTATTAATGGTGTAATATGGAACGTACTTTTAGGTATTGCCTTTACTTGCCTCGTCTTTCTTATCTTATTTAGGATATTAATCCATTTTTTAAATAAAAAATGGGAGAAAGAGCATCAGAAACAAATGAGAGAAGAGAATGAAGTTAAATACATTATTATTAAATAATAAATTTATATAGCCGTTTAATAACTTTTTTATTTCGCAGTGCTATAATTCGTCTGTGAGATTGTAGTGCTCCAAATCAGTTGTAGCTCCCTTTTTCATTTCGCAGTGCTATAATATGCAATCTTCACTCGCTTGTCACAAGCAAGTTGTAGCTCCCTTTTTCATTTCGCAGTGCTATAATCTCAATCGTGGTTTATTACTACTACACGATGTTGTAGCTCCCTTTTTCATTTCGCAGTGCTATAATTAGCCCATGGAACAATGTAAGAACGTTTAGGTTGTAGCTCCCTTTTTCATTTCGCAGTGCTATAATACGACTAACACTATCGCTACGAACACATTTGTTGTAGCTCCCTTTTTCATTTCGCAGTGCTATAATAGCAAACCATATTGCCACACGGTCATTAACGTTGTAGCTCCCTTTTTCATTTCGCAGTGCTATAATCACAATCGCAATGCGTTTATGTGATGAGTAGTTGTAGCTCCCTTTTTCATTTCGCAGTGCTATAATCAAAAAAGACAAACCTATTACCCGAAGAATGTTGTAGCTCCCTTTTTCATTTCGCAGTGCTATAATCGGCTCGTCTGCAAAACGTGCATCCCATTCGTTGTAGCTCCCTTTTTCATTTCGCAGTGCTATAATATTTCGCATTTGTCGGCAATGTATTGATAGGTTGTAGCTCCCTTTTTCATTTCGCAGTGCTATAATAAAGCGAGCCGAATCAATACGGCGAAACAAGTTGTAGCTCCCTTTTTCATTTCGCAGTGCTATAATGGCTACTTCAGACGGCTCAACACTTTCAACGTTGTAGCTCCCTTTTTCATTTCGCAGTGCTATAATTCGTTATCCTTGACTGGTTCAAAGATGCAGGTTGTAGCTCCCTTTTTCATTTCGCAGTGCTATAATTGTTTTGTTGAGGGTGCAGACGATGAATGAGTTGTAGCTCCCTTTTTCATTTCGCAGTGCTATAATAAATCTTGCTGCATTGTGGTTGCTGGTGCGGTTGTAGCTCCCTTTTTCATTTCGCAGTGCTATAATAAATCTTGCTGCATTGTGGTTGCTGGTGCGGTTGTAGCTCCCTTTTTCATTTCGCAGTGCTATAATTTCATGCCTTCAGTAATCGTATTCCCAAGCGTTGTAGCTCCCTTTTTCATTTCGCAGTGCTATAATACGGCGTGTTTGTGAAAGAAGGTGATTTATGTTGTAGCTCCCTTTTTCATTTCGCAGTGCTATAATACGGCAAACAAGGACAAGATAACAAAAACGGTTGTAGCTCCCTTTTTCATTTCGCAGTGCTATAATTTTTAGGCTTTCTGGGGTATGGCCAAGAGAAGTTGTAGCTCCCTTTTTCATTTCGCAGTGCTATAATTCAGAGAAAGAGGTCAGCGTTGGAACGCAAGTTGTAGCTCCCTTTTTCATTTCGCAGTGCTATAATAATGTGGCTATACTGGTGGAGCGGTAGCTGGTTGTAGCTCCCTTTTTCATTTCGCAGTGCTATAATATATAATCAGATAGTTCAGTTAGATCGTAGGTTGTAGCTCCCTTTTTCATTTCGCAGTGCTATAATTTTTGTCTGCGATTTTTTGTGCGTGCATTTGTTGTAGCTCCCTTTTTCATTTCGCAGTGCTATAATTAAATGGTAAGTACCAAGAAGTGTCTTTACGTTGTAGCTCCCTTTTTCATTTCGCAGTGCTATAATATGAAACCTTCGCTATAATTAACACGCAAGGTTGTAGCTCCCTTTTTCATTTCGCAGTGCTATAATGTAAGGCCAACAAAGTGCGGTAAGGATAAGGTTGTAGCTCCCTTTTTCATTTCGCAGTGCTATAATAGGGACAGCAAAAAGCCCCATACCGCAAGGTTTAGGGGCTTTTGTTTTGTCTAAAAAACGGCTAAAAAAGCAATAATTGATTTGAATTGACATTTTTTTCTTGTGGCTTTTTCTCTCCCACTAAAATTTCCATGCTTGCAAATTGTTTTTCTGTAATAGATAAGCATCGAATTGAGCCTTCTTCAGGTAAGTGTGCGACGAGTCTTTTATGATGTTTTTCTAAAGCGTCTCGCCCTTTAATAATTCGAGTGTAAATAGAAAGTTGCAACATTTGATAACCATCTTTAAGTAAAAATTGGCGGAATTGGTTCGCAGCCCGCATTTTCGCTTTAGTGGTAACCGGTAAATCGAATAAAACGATCATACGCATAAATACCTCCTCACTCATATTGATATTCCTGCAATGTATCGATCTCTGGTAACTGCAATAATGTGGCATTTTTTTGAATAAGTGCAATTTGTAAAGAGGCAATGGTTTTATCAATAGCAGTCAAAACACTCACTTTTTCCTGGTTAAAGCGCAGTTGATGATGCAAGATTTTGATTAATTGCTGTTTTGATATAGGCGTGAGATTTTGGGAGAGTAATCCTTTTTCGAGCAAGTTCCATACCAGCAAATCAACAAGAGGACGAAACGGTTCAATAAAATCATCCGCTAAATTAAAGGCATTGAGTTCGCTATGATGAAATAAACCTAATTGAGGTAGCCAACCATAAAGTACAAGGCTTCTCGCCACAGCTGAACGCATAACGGTATAAGCATAGTTCAGATGTATATTAATCGCATTGTCTTCTTCTTTTCGTCTGAAATGAGCTCCGAATAATCCAGAGAAATAAATGACTGCACTTTGTGCCTCAATATTATCTTTATCACCTGATTTCACTAAATTAGCGAGCCGGAGTAACCGTTCTGATTTCTCCTGATACTGGCAGAGTGATAAGACTTTCGCTTGATTGCGAATTTTTTGTTGCACAATACGTTGCCAAAGTTGTTTTTTCAGTGGTAAGCTCGTTTCTAGTTGTAATTTAAGGGTTTTTAATTGTCGATAATATTGATTAAAAGGGAGCCATTGACCACAAGGTAAAAATTGTTCATCACAACTTAATAAAGTGATCCCGTATAAACCGAATGCAGAGAGTAAAGGAAGGGTAATCACCGTTTCTCGGCTTTCCACAACAACAATAGCAATATCTTCTAAAGGGACAGTAAATTCATTCCCTTCTTGTTGAATAAGCATTTGTTGCTGATGTAAAGAGAGTTTTCCACCCTTACTAATAAGAAGACTTCTCCATGTCATAATGTATCCTTACAAAAAATCCCCATACGTAATACGTATGAGGATTAAAGTGAGATTAACGAACAGGTTGGCGTTTACTTGGTTTACATAAACGAATATTTTTCCCAAGTTCATCGACTTGATATTTTTCAAAGGAAAGGGCAGTTTTAACTCCAATACCTTCAAAAATACCTTGTTTACCTTTTGATTTTTCTAAATCATGGGTTCTTATATTTATCCCTCCAGTATGTCGATTTAGCCCGTTAAAATAACCCCAAAATTTATCTTTTTTAGTTTTAACTTTTATTAAATCATTTTGGTATAGAGAAAATAAGAATATATAGTTATTGTCTATTTCTATCCACTCATTTTCATCTTTGAGAGCAACTATTGCTTTATTAGGCAAAATACCCTTAGCCACTTGCCAGGTATAAATCGGCACAAGGAAATATTTTCCATCTTTAGTGAAGACATCTACTCTCACCATAGAGGCATTATCTGCGACACCATTACCCTCACGGACTAATACGCCAGATTTTTGTACTTGCTCTACTCGCACTGATTTAACAATCGCCCCACCTTTTTTCATAAAAGGTTCAGCAAACGCTTTAGCAGGATCATCATTAAAAGCCTCTAGACGAGCTTTTAAAGCATCATAAAGATCTTTTTCACGTTCACGATTTACCATCAATTCTAAATCTTTTAATTTTAATTTAGTGAGTGGCATTTTAATCACGCTTATCCCTTCATTGAGACGTTTCGCTGATTTCACGGTTTCCATGTGTCCTTGACCTGTCATTTTTCGTGTTGGCATTCGAGATACAAACAGAGGTTGCACAAATTCATGATTGGCTTGTGGACGATCCGGCAATTTATTTTTTAGCTCCAGTTTTGGATTATCACTAAAAATACGGATTTCAACTTCTTGCTTGAAAAATTGCCATGGTGTAGGGAAGTGTAATGGAATAATTTCACCCGTTTCACGATCTATTCGTTCACCAGTGAATACATCGCCTGCTTCAAAACGAACAAAACGTGTGATTTTTTGCTGCATGGCGACTGTTGAGCAAGCAACTACAACGGCATCTAAAGCGTGATGGCGGTCATTGTCTTCCCGTGATTTTGCTAATCCCCAACGGCCACGAAGTAAAGCAGTAATTTGCCCATTGGAAGCAAATACCTTGCGTTTTCCTTCACCTGTTAAGCGCATATTATCTGCAATAAAGTTACATAAGAAACGAGCAACGTAGCGTGTATCATTTAAGTTACGTTCAATAAAGCCCTTTTCATCAAGTTTTTGGCTTAGGATGCGTTGTTTTTTCGCATAAGGGAATGCACTTGTTTCAACTAATGCTTTGAAAGCTCTCCAGCGTTCGCTGTTATGTTTACCATCAAGCCATTCAAAAGGGGTCAAATTGCCTTTGTTTTGATTTTCATTAGCAAGCACCAATACTTTATTGTTGAAGCTATCATCCCAAGTACGGGAAAACGGTAGGGCGTGATCGACTTCTACATAGCCTTTTTCTAATAAACGGTGTAATTCGATAGGTTTGCCGGAGTATAAACATTTTGCATTTTGTTGTTTATAAAGTCGCATTTTTAAAATGTCTTTGGCTTTAGGTTCACCTGCAAAATGCGGGAAGTATTCTTTAAATTCCTTGATTGCGTTTTCACGCTGTTTACGATTCTCTTCTTGACGTTTTTCTAGTTCACGACGATCTTTGTAAGATTTGCCAACTTCTCGTCCCGTTTCAATATGAATACGAGCTGGCGAACCATATAATCTCACTACACCATTAATCACTTTACGAGCCTGCGTGAGTGTTCTTAAAACCACGGGATTACGGATTTCATCAGCTGGAATCTGTGGTAAGAAGTGATGGGTTTCTTCTGTTTTTTTACCATAATGATCGCCATAAATTTCACAACAAGCCTCGTCATAGCGTAGTCCTTGTTGCATTAATGGCAGAAGTTTATATAAAGCTTTAAGGGATAATTGGATAAATTTATCAAAACTAAGGTTTTTCAATAATAAGGCATTTAATACAGGCTGAGAAAGTTTTCCTGCTAAGTAAGCGCTGATATCTTCATCAGTTTTATATAATGAAAATGCGGTACCAATTTCATCTAATAATGCTGGATTTTCCTTTAATTCTGCCCATTCCGCTTTTAGGTTATTACCTTTTAATGCATTACAAATTTGATGATAGCCTTTCATTTCCATCAATATTGTTTTTATTTCAATGGCTTTTTTATCTTCACCGAAATAACGGACACCTTTAAAGATTGCCTCATCAGATAAATTTAATATTGAACGTACTTGTGCATAAGTTAATTTAGCTTTTTCATAAGGTTGCTCGATTAACATTAAACGTTCATTATCACTTAAAGCACGCTCTAAGCCATTTTCTTGAATACGTAAATTATTTAATTTTGTTATCCAAACAAAACGTTCTGCAGTATAGGTATTTTTAGCTGCCTTATATTCATCTTCAAAAGTACATTTACCGAGCCTTTTTAAAATAGCGTCACCAGACAAGGCGGGCTTTTGCCACATTAAAAGTGCGGTCAAATTTTCTAATAATTTTTCTGAAGCAAATGGATTACCAAAGTGTTGTTGACGAGAGAAGAGGAGTTCCATTTCGGCGAGTAAGTCTAGTCGGCTAAATGTGTGAGTATAGGCGCCTTGCTGGTTACGGATATGACCTTCTTCGATCTCAAATTTTTTTACAGCAAGTTCTGCAGGCGTGCGATATGTAGCTTGTTGCAGTAATTTATGATTATTGTCTACACCGTTTAATAACGCACCTAGCTCTTTATTTTCGCTTTTACTTTCATTTTTACGCTGAGATAAATAACCACGATGCTTAATTAAATGTAATAACACCGCAGCCCATTCTTGGCGTTCTAGTTTACGATCTAGACCTTCGACACGTAGCTGCCAAACTTGATGAGGAAGACGTTCATCAGTGAATAATAGGATATTTTCTGATTTTAGAAGTCGTTTTGCTTTTTTCAGGCGAGCAACACGACGTTGAGTTAATCGACGAGCTGAGCGGGCTAAACGGCGAGAAAGCGCGAGGCTTTCACCTGTTTTGGGCACTTCTGCTCGTTCGAAAGTACGTACACCAACATCAATTAAACGCAGAGGATTCTCTTTTTCGTCAATTTCAACCACAGCCCAGCCAACAGATGCGATACCAAGGTCGAGACCAAGGATATAATGTAAGTTTTTATTTTCCATAAGGTTGGTTCCTTTTTATTAGTTTTTTTTGTTTAAATTTTAACAGATTTTTGTATAAAAAATATATTGACGATAAAAAAATAAATAGATAGAATTCACGTCGTTGTAATGGCACTGCGAAATGAAAAACGTTGTTACAATAAGAGAAAAGATTTCTCGCAAAGCTCTGTCCCTTGAAATGTAAGTTTCAAGGGACATCTTTTTTCTGCTTATTTAGAAAATAAAGATGTGAGAGTAGGTTAACAAAAACAAAAAACGCTTAATAAAATTATTAAGCGTTTTTTTATTGACGAAAATTTATAAATTTTTGACCGCACTTTATAGGAAATTATTTAGCCTGTTTCTTCGCTTTTTTCCATTTCCAAAATAGGTATAGAGCTAAAACACCAATCAGGATATAAATCACGAGTTGGCCTTTTTTAATTTGATCGTGTAACCAATCTAAATTTTTCGCACCAAATTCGCCAAGGTAAACCCAAATTGGTACAGAAATAATCGCGGCGCAGAAATCAATTAATACAAAGCGAGTGTAGCTAACGCGACGGGTAATGCCAGAAACCATATAAATTGGTGCGCGTAAGCCTGGTAAGAAACGGGCGACAAATAATACGCGGTTACCGTATTGGGCAAATTTTTCACGCACCATTTTCAGACGTTCTAAGGTGACTAGTTTGCGCATTGGGCGGAAACGAAGAATTCGAGTGCCGTAAATACGACCAAGCCAGTACATGGTTGAATCGCCGGCAAGTACGCCAATCATACTCACGACTAACATTAAGTGGGAATTGACGCTTTCAGGATAGAGGCCAGCAATCACACCGCCGGAGACAAGCGTGATATCTTCTGGAATGGGTACACCAAAGCCACAAATAATCAGAACAAATAGCACCGCCCAATAACCGTAATCGGTAAAAAAGCTGATAAGAAATTCCATTTGAAACCCACTTACAATCAGTTAGTTAAAATTAATTAAAAATTGGGATTTATTTTAATCGCTTTGCCTTGAAAAGCCTAGAAAAAATTTGCTGTGTAAATTTGCATTGTGGGGCTGAATATTTTATAATCCGTCGCTCTCAAAGTTTGTCTTTGAGCAAATTTAGGAAAATTGCTGGGTCGCCTGCAATTTTTTATTTTAAACTTTTAATCAAGAGAACATTAAAATGGCATTTAAATTTAACGCTGAAGTTCGTCAAGCGCAAGGTAAGAGTGCGAGCCGCCGCCTGCGTCACAACGGTCAAATCCCTGCAATCATTTATGGTGGCAGCGAAGCACCTGTTTCAATCATCTTAAATCACGATGAATTAAACAATGCACAAGCTCACGATTCTTTCTATAGCGATGTAATCACTTTAGTGGTTGAAGGTAAAGAAGTTGCAGTGAAAGTTCAAGCAATGCAACGTCACCCATTCAAACCAAAATTGGTTCACATTGACTTCAAACGTGCTTAATTTTTAGCTTGTAATAAGAACACCAATAATGTTGAATTATTGGTGTTTTTTCTTTTCGGGCAAAGTGCGGTCAAATTTGAAATCGTTTTAGGAGTATTTTCCAATGAAGATAGCCTTAGGCATTGAATATAACGGAAAACAATATTGTGGCTGGCAGCGACAAGAGAAAGTGCACAGTGTACAAGAAGAATTAGAAAAAGCGTTATCTTTCGTGGCAAATGAAAAAATTGAAGTGTTTTGTGCGGGCAGAACAGATTCTGGTGTTCATGGCACAGGACAAGTGGTGCATTTTGAAACTACAGCCGTTCGCTCCGAAAAAGCATGGGCATTTGGTACGAACGCGAATTTGCCTGATGACATTTCAGTGAGTTGGGCAAAAGTGGTGGATGATGAATTTCACGCCCGTTTTTCGGCAACCGCGCGTCGTTATCGTTATATCTTGTATTGCAATAAATTACGTTCAGCCATTTTGCCGGAAGGGATTACTCATTGCCATTTAGATTTAGACGAAAAGAAAATGCACCAAGCGGGGCAGTTCTTATTGGGTGAAAATGATTTTTCCTCTTTCCGCGCGGCACAATGTCAGTCGAATACCCCTTGGCGAAATGTGCATCATTTAAATGTGGTGCGAAAAGGGCAGTACATTATTGTGGATATTCAAGCTAATGCCTTTGTGCATCACATGGTGCGTAACATTGTAGGAAGCTTGATTGAAGTCGGTGCAGGCAATCAACCTGTTGAGTGGATGAAATGGTTGTTAGAGCAAAAAGATCGTAAATTGGCCGCGCCAACAGCGAAACCTGAAGGCTTATATTTAGTGAATGTCATTTACCCTGAAAAATTTGCGATTCCACAGAAAAATTTAGGGCCATTGTTTTTAGAAGATAATCTCATCTGACTAGCAAATTTCGCTAAATTATGATTAAATACGCAAACTTTTCTAGTTAATAAAAAAGGTAAAAAATGAGCTGGATTGATAGAATTTTTAGCAAAGGAACCTCTTCCTCTGCATCACGTAAAGCTAACGTACCAGAAGGGGTTTGGACAAAATGTACCTCTTGTGAACAAGTGCTTTACGGTGAAGAAGTAAAACGTAATTTATATGTTTGTCCAAAATGCGGTCATCATATGCGTATTGATGCTCGTGAGCGCCTTTTAGCCTTATTAGATGAAGGTTCAAGCCAAGAATTATCGGCTGATTTAGAACCAAAAGATATTCTTAAATTTAAAGATTTAAAAAAATATAAAGATCGTATTACTGCTGCACAAAAAGAAACCGGTGAAAAAGATGCGTTAATCACAATGACCGGTACCCTTTACAATATGCCTGTAGTTGTTGCCGCATCTAACTTCAGTTTCATGGGCGGTTCAATGGGCTCTGTTGTGGGTTCAAAATTTGTAAAAGCGGCAGAAAAAGCAATGGAATTAAATTGCCCATTTGTGTGTTTCTCTGCAAGTGGCGGTGCGCGTATGCAAGAAGCCCTTTTCTCACTCATGCAAATGGCGAAAACCAGTGCGGTATTAGCGAAAATGCGTGAAAAAGGTGTACCGTTTATTTCTGTATTAACGGATCCAACATTAGGTGGCGTTTCTGCAAGTTTTGCGATGTTAGGTGATGTGAACATTGCTGAACCAAAAGCATTAATCGGTTTTGCAGGCCCACGTGTTATCGAACAAACTGTACGTGAAAAATTACCGGAAGGTTTCCAACGTAGTGAATTCTTACTCGAGAAAGGGGCGATTGATATGATCGTGAAACGTTCAGAAATGCGTTCAACCCTTGGAAACCTTTTAAGCAAACTCACCAATCAACCTTCACCTTTTGTTGAAGTAGAAGTTGTTGAACATGAGTAATACAATGAATTTAAAAGCCACTTCGCCACTCGCTGAGTGGCTTTCTTATTTGGAAAACAGTCACTTTAAAGCCATTGATTTAGGGCTAGATCGTATTAAATCGGTGGCAGAAGAATTGGATCTTTTGAATCCCGCACCTTATGTGATCACGGTGGGGGGAACAAATGGTAAAGGCACAACGTGCCGTTTGCTTGAAACCATTTTGTTAAATCACGGCTTGCGTGTGGGTGTGTATTCCTCACCTCATTTATTGCGTTATAACGAACGTGTTCGTATTCAAAATCAAGACTTGCCAGATGAAATGCATACCGCTTCTTTTGATTTTATCGAAAAGAATAAAACGCAGTCTCTCACTTATTTTGAATTTAGCACCTTATCAGCGCTGCATTTATTTAAACAAGCGAAGCTTGATGTCGTCATTCTTGAAGTAGGACTTGGCGGGCGTTTGGATGCAACGAATATTGTAGATAATGACCTGGCAGTTATCACCAGTATTGATATTGATCATACGGATTTTCTTGGGTCAACTCGCGAAGAAATCGGCTTTGAAAAAGCGGGTATTTTCCGTGCGAATAAACCGGTTGTGATTGGCGAACCCAATGTTCCGCAACCTATGCTAGAACAAGCGGAGAAATTACATTGCTACGTTTCACGCCGAGATGTCACTTGGTCGTTTAAAGTCAATGAGCAAACTTGGATGTGGCAGAGCAACAAAGTGCGGTTAGAAAATTTGCCGTTTTGCCAAATTCCATTAGCCAATGCAGCAACCGCTTTGGCGGCTGTTGAGCAATTACCTTTTGATATTTCTGTCGAGACCATTAAACGTTCATTAATTGAAGTGGAATTAGTTGGTCGTTTCCAACAATTGAAAGGTAATCAGCTAGAAAAACTGGCAGAACGCTTGAATGTCCCTTATTCACAGTTACCAAAAGTGATCATCGATGTTGGACATAATCCTCATGCGGCAAAATATTTAGCCGAAAAATTGACCTCACTTAAAACACAAATTTCAGGTCGAATCATTGCCGTTTGCGGTATGTTAAAAGATAAAGATGCGGAGTCGGTGTTTTCCCAACTGACTTCCGTTATTGACCAATGGCATTGTGTGACATTAGGTGGTTACCGTGGTCAATCCGGTGACGACTTAAATGCAAAATTAACAACCGTTTGCCCATCAGCAAAAAGTTTTTCTGAAGATTCTGTAGCTGAAGGTGTAAAAAGTGCGGTTAAAAATGCCGATAAAAATGACATAGTGCTAGTATTTGGATCTTTCCACACTGTGGGAGAGTTTTTGGAATATTTAGCATAATGAAAAATAATAAAGGCTGGTTTTGACCAGCCTTTTTGTTTTTAAAATATTTTGTGAAAGTAATCACTTAATTCTGAGTATTGGAATGTAAATCCGCAATCTAACAAATGTTTTGGATAGGCATTCTGACTGTCTAATAGAATGCAAGCTCGTTCACCGAGAAGAGAAGTGAGTAAAAATTGAGGCACTTGAGCAAAACAAGGACGATGTAATACTTGACCTAATAATTGGTTAAAGGTCTTATTTTTAACCGGATGTGGCGCAGTAAAATTAAATGCACCTTCACAATCATTATGGTCAAGTAAGAAGAGAAGTCCTTTTACCATATCCTCTAACGCGATCCAGCTCCAATATTGCTCACCATTCCCTAATTTGCCGCCTAATCCAAAGCGATAGAGCGGTAGAATTTTAGCAAAAGCCCCACCTTTTGGAGAAAGCACCAATCCTGTTCTCACTAAACAGACTCTTGTGTTGGCTTGCTTTGCTGCATTTTCCCAATCAATACAAAGTTGCGCGGTAAATTGAGTACTTGGATTGGTATCTTCGGTGATCACGTCTTCGCCACAGTTTCCATAAATTCCTGTTGCGGAACCTGAAATAAGGGCTGGGGGATATTCACTTTGATTAATAAGTTGAACAAGCTGTTGTGTTAAATCAATGCGACTATGACGCAGTTTCTCTTTTTGTTGAAGTGTCCATCTTTTATCGAAGATGGGTTCACCGGCAAGATTAATGACCGCATCAAATTCATTTAAGTCTTTGAGTGTTGAAAGTGCGGTCAAAAATTGTGGTGTTTTTTCAGGAAAAATAGATTGGGCTTTTTCAATAGAGCGAGTTAATACTGTTACCGTATCGCCACGTGAAAGTAGCGATTCAACTAAGGGTTTGCCAACAAATCCCGTTCCACCGGTTACTAAGATATTCATTATAGATTGCTTTCAAAGAGCGTTTGAATTTGTCCTAAAAGCGATTTGATTGTTGTGTCTTTTGTTGGTGTCACAAAAATGGTGTCATCTCCTGCAATCGTGCCTAAAATGCCTTCAGGTTTACCTATGGAATCCAATAAGCGGGCAATCAACTGTGCCGCACCTGGAGAGGTTTTAATGACGATAACGAAATCATTGTGATCGATATCCAAAACCAGATTTTTTAATGGACTGCTGGTAGCGGGAACACTCAATTCGCTTGGTAAGCAATACACCATTTCCATTTTCGTGTTTCTCGCACGAACCGCGCCAAATTTACTTAGCATGCGTGAAACTTTAGATTGGTTAATGGTTTGAAATCCTTGTTTTTTTAAGGCTTCAACAATTTCACTTTGAGACGCAAATCGTTCTTGATTAAGAAGTTCTTTAAAAGCTTTTGTTAATTGATCTGACATAGTTATTCTGATATAGAAGTATTTGCATAAGAATTGCATAAAAATTCATTTTATGCAATTAAAATAAATTTGCTGTTTGAAAAGTTTGAGCTAGATCGCATTATTGAATTTCTCTGTTTGTAATTTAATGGACAAGACTTTAAAATTCTACCTAGTTAGGATTAATTAATACATAAGGAGTATTTTATGAAAGTTGTAGTATTAGGCGCAGCAGGCGGTATTGGTCAAGCATTAGCCTTATTACTTAAATTACAATTACCCGCTGAAAGTGAATTATCACTGTATGATATTGCACCAGTGACACCCGGTGTGGCTAAAGATGTGAGCCATATCCCGACGGCGGTGAAAGTAGAAGGTTTTGCGGGAGAAGATCCAACACCTGCACTTAAAGGTGCTGATGTCGTTTTAATTTCTGCAGGGGTAGCACGTAAACCGGGTATGGATCGTTCAGATCTTTTCAACATTAATGCGGGTATCGTGCGTAACTTAATTGAACATGTTGCAAAAACTTGTCCAAAAGCTTGTGTAGGTATTATCACCAACCCTGTGAACACGACTGTTGCGATTGCTGCAGAAGTATTGAAAAAAGCGGGTGTTTATGACAAACGTAAATTATTTGGTGTCACCACTTTAGACGTATTACGTTCTGAAACATTCGTATCTGAATTAAAAGGCTTAAATGTTTCTCGTACAAGCGTACCGGTAATTGGCGGCCACTCAGGTGTAACTATTCTTCCATTACTTTCACAAGTTCAATATGCTGAGTGGAAAGAAGAGGAAATTGCACCATTAACAAAACGTATCCAAAATGCAGGCACTGAAGTGGTTGAAGCAAAAGCAGGTGGCGGTTCTGCAACACTTTCTATGGCTCAAGCCGCAGCACGTTTTGCTCGTTCATTAGTGAAAGGCTTAAGTGGTGAAACTGTGGTTGAATGTACTTATGTAGAAGGTGACGGTAAATATGCACGTTTCTTTGCTCAACCAGTACGTTTAGGTAAAGAAGGTGTAGAAGAAATTTTACCAATCGGTACCTTAAGCAAATTTGAACAAGAAGCTTTAGAAGCAATGTTACCAACATTGCGTGCAGATATTGAATTAGGCGAAAAATTTATTAACGGTTAATTTAATGCTATTTATAGAGAAGAGGAGCTGTATGCTCCTCTTTTTTTATATGAAAACGATTAAACATAAAAAAGTGAAGAAAAAGCGTGATTTAGCTCACAAATTTGAACATTGCTATTTGCAATATAAAGGACTTTGCCGTATTCTTAAATCACTAAAAATAAGTGCTATTTTTAAATAGCCGACATCTATTTTGCTTTCCGAGTAGTGCCCCAGTGGGGCACTTTTTTTTGCCTTATTTTTAGTTGAAGCATAAAAAAGTGCGGTCAAAAAACATTGGATTTTCTGACCGCACTTTTAAAATGAATGCTAAGCGAAAGAATTATTCAAACATTGCTGAAATAGATTCTTCATTGCTGATACGACGAATTGCTTCAGCAAGCATAGTTGAAAGAGTCAGCACGCGTACTTTACCAAGTGCTTTCATTTCAGGTGAAAGTGGAACAGTATCCGTTACCACGATTTCATCAATGGCATCGCTTGCTAAATGTTGTGCAGCTGCGCCAGAGAATACGGCGTGAGTTGCGTAAGCAAATACGCGTTTTGCACCGCGTTCTTTTAATGCTTCAGCCGCTTTACATAATGTACCACCTGTATCAATCATATCATCCACAAGGATACAATCACGATCTGCAACATCCCCGATAATATGCATAACTTGTGATACGTTTGCGCGTGGACGACGTTTGTCGATAATTGCCATTTCGGTATCGTTTAATAATTTCGCGACTGCACGTGCACGTACCACACCGCCGATATCAGGAGAAACAACGATAGGATTGACGAGATCGGTTTTCTTCAAGATATCATCAAGTAAAACCGGTGAACCGAATACGTTATCAACTGGTACATCAAAGAAACCTTGGATTTGCTCTGCGTGTAAGTCACAAGTTAATACGCGGTCAATTCCTACAGTTGAAAGTAAATCTGCAACCACTTTAGCAGTGATTGGCACTCGAGCAGAACGCACACGACGATCTTGACGAGCGTAACCAAAATAAGGAACAACGGCAGTAATACGGCCGGCAGATGCACGACGTAAAGCATCAACCATTACAATCAATTCCATCAGGTTGTCATTCGTTGGTGCACAAGTGGATTGAATAATAAACACGTCTGCACCACGCACATTTTCATTAATTTGCACTTGGATTTCACCATCGCTAAAGCGTCCAACGGTGGCATCGCCTAATGAAATGTAAAGACGTTCAGAAATCTTTTTCGCTAGCTCAGGCGTAGCATTTCCAGCAAAGAGTTTAATGTCTGGCATTTTATATAACCTCAGGTTGAGTGTAGATAGATTGGTTGGTCGAGAGTTGTTTCAACATCGCATGTAATGGTGAAACGTTTAATCCTTTAGCAACAAAGCCGAAAAATTCCTTCGGTTTTTGTTGGAAAACAGCTTGTGCTGATTTTTCATCATCAAATTCAGCAAAAACACAAGCCCCGGTTCCGGTTAATCTGGCTGGTGCATATTGTAGCAACCATAGTAGGGCTTTTTCAACTTCAGGATATTGAGTTCGCACGACTTTTTCGCAATCGTTTGCAAACGGTTGATTCAAAAGTTCGGCAAGGGATCTTTTTTCTGTATTTCGAGGCAAATCGTGATCACTAAAGACCACTGCAGTAGAAATCGCAGTTTCAGGTTTTAGTACCACATAATATTTTTCTTGTGGTTCGCAGTATTGAATTTTTTCACCCACACCTTCTGCAAAAGCGGCTTGGCCATGAACGAAGATAGGCACATCAGCCCCGAGTTTTAGCCCAAGTTCGGCAAGTTCATCAATGGATAGATGGGTTTGCCATAAATAGTTCAAAGCAAGCAGAGTCGTTGCGGCATTGGATGAGCCGCCGCCAATCCCACCGCCCATTGGCAGAATTTTATCTAAACGAATTGTCGCGCCGAGTGTACAGCCTGTTTTTTCTTGTAGGAGTGTCGCTGCACGATAGATTAAGTTTTGTTCTAGAGGTAAGCCTGGAATTTCAGGAGAGATGCGGATTTGTTTATCTTGGCAAATATCAATAGTGAGCCAATCGCCGAAATCAAGAAATTGGAAAAGGGTTTGTAATTCGTGGTAGCCGTTTGGCAGTTTACCGTTTATATAGAGAAATAAATTGAGTTTTGCGGGGCTTGGAAAGCGGTTAGGCTTTCCAAGAGAAGTTGAAAGTGCGGTCGAAAAGTGATGTTTTTTCATTAGAACGCCCATTCATCCACACGAATTTTTAGGGTTTGCGATGTACTTTTGTTCTTTAACAGAATATTTTCAGGCATCGAATTATCTGCATGATAACTTAAGTAATCGGCTGTCCACATCGAACCATCAAGCGGGTAGCTAAATTCAGATAAAAGATGATTCGTTCCGACTTGGTAATCTGAGTTATCCGCAGGCTGACCTTTTAACCAATAAGATAAATGCTCTAATGGCACATCCATTCCGATGATTTCACGTAACAATAATTTGGCATTTTTATCAGATTGCTGATTGCCTTTATTATCCGAAATTGTCATCCCATTTGGATGCATTTCCATGGTCAACGTTGTTTTGCTGATCAGAGAATAAAGTTTTAATTTATAGGCTTTCGGGTTTTGATATTGCCATTCAAAGCGACTAGAAAAACGCTCTTGTGGACTGATGTAACCAATTTGTCCTTTTGTGCTATAAGATTGAATTTGTTTGATTTTTTTGAGGTGCTGTTGCCACGTAATATCGTTCTTATCGATATGTTGAACATCTGTTGGGCGCTCTGCATCAAGTGTACAAGCAGACAAGATCACACTTGCAAATACAGGTGCGAGAAGAGATTTTAATAATTTCATAACAAAATATTTACTAAAAAATTGCATATATTGTAAGGGGTAGTTTACTTTTAGTAAAGCTTGATTAAGCATTTAAGTGTGTTTTCTCCGCTTTCACCGCCGCAATTCTTCGACGCGTTAATTCATCTCGAATACCTTGTTTTTCAAAACCATCTGCAATGACTTGCTGTACATCAACAGCAAGGGCAGCTTGATAAAGCGCTTTGAGATAATCAATTTGCGGGTATTCTTTATTTTCAAAGCCAGTTCGTCCGCGAGTATCAGATAAACATACTAATAGAAATTCTTCGAAGCGCTGAGGTTTACGCCAAACATCAAACGTATTAAAGAGTTTCACCACTGTTTCAGGGCGAAGTTCTAAGACTTTATGCACATGCGTGTGATATTCACAAGTTAATTCGGCTAATTCTTGAAGATAATTAGGCACTCTAAGGCGTTTACATAATGAACGAGTCGGTTTAATCCCCGCTTTTTCATGACCATGATGACTTGGCCACATTTCTTTTGGTGTAAGGGCTTTACCTAGATCGTGACAAATTGCTGCAAAACGAACCGCACTTTTATTCAAGTCGGTATTTTCAGTAAGTTTAACTGCTTGTTGTAACACAAGCATGGTGTGAATAAAACTGTCAATTTCAGGATGGTATTTGGCTGGATTCGGTACGCCATCTAAGGCGGCAATCTCAGGGAAAAGTATTTTGAGTGCGCCGACTTGATGTAGCGTTTCAAAATAAATTTCAGGATGTGGTTCGTTTAATGCTTTTTCCGTTTCCATCCAAACACGCTCAGCCGTTAGGTGGGCGAGCTCACCTTGTTCAGTGAGCTCAGCCATTAATTTAAGGGTTTCTTCGGCAATAGAAAAACCTAAATGATGAAAGCGAGCCGCAAAGCGTGCGACACGCAATACACGAAGTGGATCTTCAGAAAATGCAGGTGAAATATGACGTAAAATACGTTGGTGAATATCTTCTACACCATGATAAGGATCGTGCAGCTTGCCATCTTTGTCTTGTGCAATAGCATTGATAGTAAGATCTCGGCGAATTAAATCTTGTTCAAGCGTAATCTCATCTGAAAAATCACAAATAAATCCGGTGTAACCTTTACCTGATTTTTGTTCTGTACGAGCAAGTGCATATTCTTCATGGTTTTCAGGATTGAGAAAAACGGGGAAGTCTTTGCCAACTTGTTGATAACCTTGAGCTAACAACATTTCTGGTGTCGCTCCGACGACAACCCAGTCACGATCTTTAATCGGCAAACCTAGAAGTTGATCACGTACTGCACCGCCGACAAGATAAATTTCCATTTTTCTCTCCCTTCAAAATATAAAGAAAAGGTAGGCAAATGCCTACCTCAACGATGAATCATTACCAGTTATCACGGCGTTTACGTCTAGGTAAAATGTGAGGTAATACTAAGCCAATTAATAAACCTACACCTAATACTGAGCCGCCATAAATAAACCATTGGATCGCAATTTCGCGTTTATTGGCATCAAGCATTGCTTCTAAATCACGATTTTTATTTTTCGTCATTTCTAATTCACGTTTAAGTTGTGAATTTTGCTCAAGCAATTCACTGCTTTGTTGTTCAGCTTGTTTGCTACGGCGTTGAATTTCGTTTGTGCGTTGTTGCCAATCTGAATCGACACGATTCAGCTTTAATGTTAACTCTTGTACCTGTGCTTTTAATTTTGGATTTTCTTCACGGCTACTTGGCGTAGAACTCAGTTCTGAGGTTAAAATCCATGCCTCGCGATTTTTATTATCACGAATTAGGGTATATTTTCCTTCTTGTCCTAAGACTGTTACCGCTTCGCCAGATTGGATTGCACCCGCGATCTTAAATTGATCACCTGCACCACGACGTAAATATGTGTTCAGATTTTCTGTCACATATTGCGTTTCAGCTTGTACTGTTCCAATGGTTGATCCCAATAGAACACAAGAAAATAAAAGTTTGCTCACTTTTGACATAATACTTCCTAGATTCATGAAGAAAGTGCGGTCGGAAAATGAAACAAACCGCACTTATAATAATTATACTAGTGGAAAATCGCGCGAAGGATGTAGAAAATCACAATCGCAAAGAATGCACCAGCAGGCAACGTTACAACCCATGAACTAATGATGTTACGGATAACTGTCAAGTTAAGCGCCGCAATACCACGTGCGAAACCGATACCTAAGATTGCGCCCACTAAAGTTTGTGTAGTGGAGATTGGTAAACCTGTACCCGATGCGACAACAACAGTCATCGCAGTTGCAAATTGTGCGGCAAAACCACGGCTAGGGGTTAAATCGGTAATACCCGATCCTACGGTTGCCATTACTTTTTGTCCCATTGCGATAAGACCAACGGCGATACCTAATGCACCTAAAGGTAAAATCCACCAGGCTAAATCACCACCACTCAGGATTTTCCCGCCATTTTGCACGATTGATACCACAGAAGAAAGCGGACCAATTGCGTTAGCTACGTCATTAGACCCATGTGCGAATGCCATTGCACAAGCGGTTAGAAGCATTAAGATACTAAAAATCTTTTCAACCGATCCGAATGATCCTTTTCTTGCTTTTGCAGTAAATGCTTTGCTACGGAAGTAGAAATGGCAGAAAATCATACCAACAACACTGATAAGCAATGAAATAACGAACGTTTCATTGTTGGAAAGATTTAAACCAACGTGTTTTAAACCTTTTGCCATGGTAACGATACAAAGTACGAATACGGTAATCGCCATGTAGTAAGGCCCATATTTTTGTGCGTTTTTAAGCGGTTCTTCTGTATCGAAAATGAGTTTCTGGATACTTGCAAAGATGGTATAAGCTAAAAGCCCTGCGATCATGGGGGTGATAAACCAGCTTCCAACGATCCCACCGATAGTAGACCAATCAACAGAACTTGGACCAATCGTAATACAAGCAAAACCAATTAAAGCCCCAATGATGGTGTGAGTACCTGAAACAGGCCAACCCATTTTAGTGGCGATAAATAACCAAGCTCCTGATGCAAAGAGAGTAGAAAGCATTCCCAATGCCAATACGTCTGGCATCTCGACAAATTGAGTGGGGTCGATCACACCACTTTTGATGGTTTCTGTTACTTCACCACCGGCTAAATAAGCCCCGGCAGATTCAAAAATGAGGGCAATAATAATTGCTTGTTTGGCTGTAATGGTACCCGAACCAACCGAGGTCCCCATTGAGTTTGATACGTCGTTGGCACCAATACCAAATGCCATAAAAAAACCGAATACCGCGGTAATTAAAACTAACCACGAACCGTATGCATTAATAATTTCCATAGTGATTTCCTATGTTGTAGTTAATGTCGTCAAAATTAGGAACGGGCTAGCATTAATTCAATGCGGGATCCAACACGTTGAGCTTGATCGGCTAATACGCCTACCCATTCGATGATTTTATATAAGAACATCACATCAATAGGGTTATAACGGCTTTCAATGGTGTAGAGCATTTTGCGTAATTTAATTTGCATTTGATCCGTATCATCTTCAATGCTGTCTAGCTCTTGAATCATATGGTTCACTAACTTTAATTCACGGCCTTTAAAACCGGTTTCAAGTAGTTTATCCATTTCTTCAATCACTAAATGAGCTTGATGAATAGAATCTAAACTACGTTGAACATAATGCAAAAATTCTTCCTGCATTTCTTCAGGAATACCAAATTGGCGACCAATCATACGACCCGCAATATCTTTAGCATAGTTAGCTAATTTGTCTTGTTGGGTGACTAATTCGAGTAAATCGGTACGATCAATGGGTAAAAATAAACCGCGAGGCAATTTCAAACGGATTTCGCGTTTTAAACTATCTGCTTCACGTTCACATTGAGAAATGTCTAGGCGTGTTTTTTCTGCATCATCCCATTGTTTTAAAAAGGTATGTTGGAAGAATGGAATTAATAAATCACAACATTCAGTCACTTTGTCAGAATGTTTCTGCAGTGGTTTTAAAGGAGAATGGGCAAATAATCCGAGAATATTATTCATTGCCATAGGTGTTTTACTCCATAACAAGGGTTAAAATTTCCGTTGCATATTACCTGATTTTATAAGGAAATACACGAAAAAGATCTTGATTTGTATAAAATTATCTGTATATTTAAACAGTTAAAATTGATAAGGAAAAATAAAATGAGTAATGAAGTTGAATTAAAGCTTGCAGTCACCTCTGATGCTTTTGATATCCTAAAAACACACCTCAATCAATTCAATATCTTAGAGCAAAATACGATCTTTCTAGGAAATACTTATTTCGATTATCCCGATCATTTTTTGGCAAAACAAAAAATGGGATTGCGTGTCCGTCGGGAAAATAACGATTTCACTCTTACCTTAAAAACTGACGGAAAAGTAGTTGGCGGATTGCATAGTCGTCCAGAATATAATTTATCTATACCTGATGATTCAGTACCGACATCGGCACAATTAATCTCATTGTATCCATTTGAACATTTGCCTTCCGCTGCATTACAGCCGATTTTCTCAACAGATTTTAACCGCACTTTTTGGTTGATTGCATTTGGTGCATCAAAAATTGAAGTGGCTTTTGATCAGGGGAAGATTCTGTCAGGGGATAAAACACGGCCTATCTGCGAAATTGAATTCGAATTAAAAGAAGGGCTCGTTTCAGATCTTTTCCATTTTGTCTCACTTTTACCTTTTGAACAGGATATTTATTTTAGTTCAGCAAGCAAAGCAAAACGCGGCTATCAATTAGGCAGCAAACCACTTCTGATTGATTGGTTAAATAAATGGCGTGATTTCTTAAAAGAGGAACGAGAGGGAAGTACGGTTGATTCTCGCGAACAATTAAGTGCAGTCATGAAAATGGAGCAGAAATTGATTGAGGAAACCCTTTCATTCCCAACGGATGTGTTTGCTTTCGATTTTATGAAAACCGTTGAACGTGTCGGCGCATTTTTCAATCTTTATCATTATTATGATGACAACAAAGCCTTGTTTGAAAAACTGGACGAAAATCGATCAGCTGAGTTATTAGCAAGTAATCAATTTTTCCTTAATGAAATAAAAGGATTAATTACCTTTCATAGTGAAACAAAAGATAATGTTCAAACTATTGATAAGTTAAAAGCGTTATTAAAGAGCCGTGCATATTTTGAAAGAATGCTCGGTTTAATGATATTGATGGCTTAAAACGGATTCTTTAAAGGATACAAAAATGGCAAAAGCCCCTAAAACTGCTTATGTATGTAATGATTGTGGCGCTGAATTTTCGCGCTGGCAAGGGCAGTGTTCTGCTTGTAAAGCCTGGAATACCATTAGTGAAGTGCGGTTAATTTCAGCCTCAAATTCCACAAAAAATGATCGTTTTAGCGGTTATGCAGGAGAAACTCGCGCAAAAATCCAAACGCTTTCTGAAATTAGCTTGCAAGAGACACCGCGTTTCACCAGTGGATTTAAAGAATTAGATCGCGTATTAGGTGGCGGGATCGTACCGGGGAGTGCCATTTTAATTGGTGGGCATCCTGGTGCGGGGAAAAGTACCTTGTTACTTCAAGTGATGTGTGGATTAGCAAAAAATATGACCGCACTTTATGTAACAGGGGAGGAGTCACTTCAACAAGTGGCTATGCGAGCTAATCGCTTAAATTTGCCGACAGATAAATTAAATATGTTATCTGAAACCTCCGTCGAGCAAATTTGTAATCTGGCGGATCAGTTGAAACCTCAAATTATTGTGGTGGATTCGATCCAGGTTATGCACCTTTCAGATATTCAATCCTCTCCAGGAAGTGTGGCACAAGTGCGTGAATGTGCCTCTTTCCTGACTCGTTATGCGAAAACCCGACAAGTTGCCATCATTATGGTTGGGCATGTCACCAAAGATGGCACCCTTGCGGGTCCAAAAGTATTGGAGCATGCTATTGACTGTTCATTATTGCTAGAAGGGGAGGCAGATTCCCGTTTCCGTACATTGCGTAGCCATAAAAACCGTTTTGGCGCAGTGAATGAGCTAGGGGTATTTGGTATGACAGAGCAAGGCTTGCGTGAGGTGAAAAATCCATCGGCAATTTTCTTAAGCCGTGGTGATGAACAAATGCCTGGTAGCTCGGTAATGGTTCTTTGGGAAGGAACGCGTCCGCTTTTAGTTGAAATTCAAGCGTTGGTGGATCATTCCATGCTTGCAAATCCGCGCCGTGTGGCAGTAGGACTAGAACAAAATCGTTTAGCTTTATTGCTTGCGGTATTACATCGCCATGGTGGACTACAAATGTCGGATCAAGATGTTTTTGTGAATGTCGTTGGCGGTGTAAAAGTCGGAGAAACAGGGGCGGATCTTGCATTATTACTTGCATTAATTTCGAGTTTCCGTAATCGACCGTTACCACAAGATTTAGTTGTTTTTGGGGAAGTTGGGTTAGCCGGTGAAATTCGACCGGTAACCAGTGGTCAAGAACGTATTAGTGAAGCCGCAAAACATGGTTTTAAACGCGCGATTGTCCCTTTCGCTAATAAGCCAAAAAGTGCGGTTGAGAATATGGAAGTTTTTACGGTGAAAAAACTCGCTGATGCACTTGCCATTTTGGATAATTTCTAAAAAAACGTTGTCCTATTGTTGTCTGATTACTGAAAGTTTTTGATAAATTAGATAGAATATGCGCCGTACATAAGGAAAGGTTATGGAAAAGAAATTAAATAAAGCGTTGGATAGCATTGATATCAAAATCTTAAATGAATTACAACGCAACGGTAAAATCTCTAATATCGATTTATCAAAGAAAGTTGGGTTATCGCCAACGCCTTGCTTAGAAAGGGTAAAACGCTTAGAAAAACAAGGTGTGATTATGGGCTATCGGGCGCTATTAAATCCTGAATTATTGGATGCGCCTTTATTGGTGATCGTTGAAATTACACTTGTGCGTGGTAAACCGGATGTTTTCGAAGAGTTTAATGCCGCGATTCAAGCACTTGATGAAATTCTCGAATGTCATTTGGTATCAGGTGATTTCGATTATTTACTCAAGACACGTGTAGCAGATATGGCCGCATATCGAAAATTATTGGGTACCACATTATTGCGCTTACCTGGTGTGAATGACACCCGAACTTATGTCGTCATGGAAGAAGTGAAACAAACTAATTATCTCGTACTAAAATAAAAATGATTAAACGAATTACAAAACGATTTACACCGAAACAATATTTAGCAGAATTATTACTCGGATTGACCGCACTTTTAGGTTTATATTTAATCGTGGCATGGTCAAGCTATACGCCATTAGATAACTCTTGGTCTACAGCAAGTTTTCAAACTGAAACTATTAATAAAGCTGGTGCTTTCGGTGCTTGGCTAATTGATGCGTTTTTTGTTTTCCTCGGCTATGTCGGTCATCTCATTCCGTTTGTCATTTTTATCGTACCGATTTATTTACTGAAAACCAAAGCGGTTCATTCTCTCTCTGTAACCCGTATTGCATTACGTTCCTTTGGCTTTATTGCTCTTATTATTGGTTTAACCATGATGGCAACATTGCTGCTTTCAAATACAAACTACTATTTAGCTGGCGGCGTATTTGGTGGCAGCTTAGTGGTGAATTTATATCCTACACTCGGTAAGTTTGGCTGTATTTTAGTCGGCTTTATCTGTGCAGTTATAGGCTTTATTTTCTGTTCCGGTGCATCATTAATTCGTTTAATTGTGAAATTCTATCATTGGCTAACCATGAAAAATCAGCCGGCAGAAGAGGAGCATGCAGAACATACTTCTGTAGATGATCTTGAACAAATTGTGATAGAGGCACCTCAACAACTCGCTTTCTCTGATTCTCAATTAGAAACTGAATCTACAGAGGATAAAAAAGAGGAAGTGTCTGAAAATAACTTTGTTAAGCCAGAGCAACTAATAAATATCAGCGGGCTATCTTCACCGAGCGTTTCAGAACCTACAGATGTTGAAAAATTAGAAGATAAGTTTAAAGGCTTCACGGTTGAATCTGACAATTTACCGAATGTGTCAATTTCGGCTACTTCTTCCGTTGAATTGCCAACAAAAGAAGATTTTTCAGCAACATGGAAAAATCCGCAAGTGAATGCTCAAAGTGTGGATGAGTCAGATGACATTTTTGAAGAAAATGTGATGCCAAAAGTGTCACTTAAAACACCTGAAAATACAACCGCACTTTATCCAACTTATGATGAACCTTTAGAATCAGAAAATGATGGTTTAGAAGATGAATTGGCGCGTCAGTTTGCTGCGCAAGAGCAAGCACGTATGCAAGAAATGGAAGTGCGTGCAAAAGCCTCAAATGCTGAAGATGCATTGAAAGTGATCTTGAATGAACCAGTGGTTTCAGTACCTAAAGAGCGTGAAATTCATATTGAGAATGCTACTGAAACAACCTATAAGCCGTATTCAGATACGCTTATTCATCCCGCATTCCAACAACCAACGAATAAACGTGAAAAACCAACGACACCATTACCAAGTTTAGATTTACTTGAGCATCGTCCAACGCAGGCTCAAGACATTACGCGTGAAGAAATTTTAGACACATCCGCACGCATAGAACAACAATTGAAGAATTTTAATGTCAAAGCAACGGTACAAGATGTGTTAGTTGGCCCTGTGGTGACTCGTTATGAGCTTGAATTACAACCGGGTGTAAAAGCATCGAAAGTAACAAGTATAGATACCGATTTAGCACGTGCATTGATGTTCCGTGCGATTCGTGTGGCGGAAGTGATTCCAGGCAAACCTTATATTGGTATTGAAACGCCAAATGCACACCGTCAAATAGTGCCATTGCGTGATGTGCTTGATAGCAATGAATTCCGTTCATCAACATCATTGCTTTCAATGGCTTTGGGTAAAGATATTAGCGGAAAACCCGTTGTGGTTGATTTGGCTAAAATGCCTCACTTGCTTGTTGCAGGTTCAACAGGCTCGGGTAAGTCTGTTGGTGTGAATACCATGATTTTAAGTTTGCTTTTCCGTGTGACACCGGATGAAGTGAAATTTATTATGATTGACCCGAAAGTGGTTGAACTTTCTATTTATAACGATATTCCACACTTGCTTACTCCTGTAGTGACGGATATGAAAAAAGCGGCGAATGCATTGCGTTGGTGCGTAGATGAAATGGAGCGTCGTTATCAATTATTGTCAGCCTTACGTGTGCGTAACATTGAAGGGTATAACGAAAAAATTGAAGAATATGAAAAACTCAATATGCCAATTCCAAATCCAATTTGGAAACCTGGGGATACAATGGATAAGATGGCGCCTCCATTAGAAAAATTGAGTTATATTGTCGTGATCGTTGATGAGTTTGCTGACTTAATGATGGTTGCCGGCAAACAAATTGAAGAGTTAATTGCTCGCTTAGCACAAAAAGCTCGTGCGATTGGTATCCACTTGATTTTAGCAACACAACGCCCTTCAGTAGATGTAATTACCGGATTAATTAAAGCTAATATCCCAAGCCGTATTGCCTTTACTGTGGCAAGCAAAATTGACTCTAGAACGATTCTGGATCAGGGCGGAGCAGAAGCCTTATTGGGCCGTGGTGATATGTTATATTCAGGTCAAGGTTCTTCGGATCTTGTTCGAGTACACGGTGCCTTTATGAGTGATGATGAGGTGGCACGCGTAGCAGATGATTGGCGTGCACGTGGTAAACCAAATTATATTGATGGCATTTTAGATGGCGCGGATGATGAAGACTCAGGTGAGAAATCAACGACAAGTAGTGGCGATCTTGATGCATTATTTGATGACGTTGTTGAGTTTGTCTTAAGTACAGGCAATACATCGACTTCTTATGTTCAACGTAAATTTAGTGTTGGGTTTAACCGAGCGGCTCGAATTATGGATCAGCTTGAAGAACAAGGTATTTTAGGCCCAATGAAAAATGGAAAACGAGAAATTTTAGCTCGACATTCCGAATATTAATTCTCTTAAGTTTCACTTTACAAAAAGGAAAGTAGAATGAAAAAAACACTATTAAAAATGACCGCACTTACTGCACTGTTGAGTGCGAGTAGTTTTGCTTTTGCTGACGCCGCAGATGAGCTACAAAATCGCTTAAATCAAGTGACGGTATTGAGTGCTGATTTTGCTCAAACAGTGACGTCTGTTGGCGGTAAAAATGTTCAACAAGGAAGTGGAAAACTTCAAATTAAACGTCCAAATCTTTTCCGTATGGATACCAAATCACCGCAAGAAACACAAATTATTGCAGATGGTAAAACCCTTTGGTATTACGATCCATTCGTACAACAAGTGACAGCGCAATGGGTGAAGGATGCGGTAAATAATACCCCTTTCGTCCTTTTAACCAGTAACGATAAAAGCCACTGGAATCAGTATTCAGTGACGCAGAATGCGGATACGTTTGTGTTAAAACCGAAGGCGAAAAATAGCAATATTAAACAATTTGATATTCGTGTAGATACAAATGGTGTGTTAAAAAATTTCAGCACCACAGAAAAAGATGGTCAAACCAATCTTTATGTGCTGCGTAACATTACAAATCAAACACTAGCTGATAGCTTATTCCAATTTAGCGTACCAAAAGGCGTGGAATTGGATGACCAACGTAAAGGTAAACAATAATCCATAAGGTGTGAATGATAATCTTCACACCTTTTGCTTATTAAGGAAAGAATATGTCTAATCTTAATTTTGATTTTGCTGAAAATGACTTTCGCCCTTTAGCTGCCCGTATGCGCCCAACTAATTTGGAGCAATATTATGGGCAGACGCACTTAATTGGGGAAGGAAAGCCGCTTCGTAAAGCGATTCAAGCAGGGCATGTTCATTCTATGATTCTGTGGGGACCGCCGGGGACAGGTAAAACAACACTGGCGGAAATTATTGCTCATCGTATCAATGCAGAAGTTGAACGAATTTCAGCAGTAACAAGCGGTGTGAAAGAGATTCGAGAATCAATTGAGCGCGCGAAACAAAATCGACTTGCAGATCGACAAACCATTTTATTTGTGGATGAAGTGCATCGCTTTAACAAAAGCCAACAAGATGCATTTTTACCCCATATTGAAGATGGTACGATTATTTTTATTGGTGCCACAACGGAAAACCCTTCCTTTGAATTAAATAATGCCTTGCTTTCTCGTGCGAGAGTTTATCTACTGAAGTCATTGACAGTCGCAGAAATCGAACAAGTTCTGCAACAAGCCATTTCTGATCCAGAGCGAGGATTAGGTAAAGAGCAGTTAATTTTAGAAGAGAATTTACTACAGGTATTAGCCGAATATGTGAATGGTGATGCTCGCTTGGCTTTAAATTGTCTTGAACTGATGGTTGATATGGCTTCTGAAACTGAAAACGGTAAAAAATTAGACCGCACTTTGTTGAAAGAAGTATTAGGTGAGAGACAAGCTCGTTTTGATAAACAAGGTGATCGCTTTTATGATTTGATTTCTGCTTTACATAAATCTATTCGAGGCTCGGCAGCCGATGCTGCGCTTTACTGGTATGCGCGAATTATCACGGCAGGCGGAGATCCTCTTTATGTTGCAAGACGTTTATTAGCGATTGCCTCAGAAGATGTGGGTAATGCCGATCCTCGCGCAATGCAAGTAGCTCTCGCAGCTTGGGACTGTTTTACGAGAGTGGGCGCCTATGAAGGAGAACGGGCTATTGCTCAAGCCATTATTTATTTGGCCGTAGCGCCGAAGAGTAATGCGGTTTACAACGCATTTAATGCAGCAAAACAACATGCAAAAGAGTTTCCTGACTTTGATGTACCGACTCATTTACGTAATGCGCCAACGGTTTTGATGAAAGAATTAGGCTATGGTGCTGAATACCGTTATGCACATGATGAACCTAATGCTTATGCCGCTGGGGAAAATTACTTCCCACCGGAACTGAAAGATACCCAGTATTATTTCCCAACTAATCGAGGTATGGAAATTCAAATTAAAGAAAAACTTGAACGTTTACAAGAGCAAGATAAAAACGCATCAAAAAGACGTTATAAATAGTTTTTTCTAAGATGGTAAATATAAAAAAGTGCGGTCAAATTTGACCGCACTTTTTGTTATCACTTAAAAGCGCATTATTTTGCTGCTTTTAGCTCTTGGTAATACTGCTCATAGTATTGAATTGTATCACCTACATCATCTTGCCAGTAGCTTTTTTGAAGAATTTCTGCTGGTGGATAAATTGATGGATCTTCTGTAATTTCTTTTGGAAGTGCTTTTTTCGCTTCAAGGTTAGCTGTTGGGTAACCGATCGCTAAAGTCAATTTCTCTGCTGCTTTTGCACCTAATAAGTAGTTAATTAACTTGTGTGCACCATCTGGGTTTTTAGAGGTTTTAGGAATCGCTAAAGTATCAACCCAAAGAACAGGGCCTTCTTTTGGGAACACCATATTTAATGGCGCTTGTTCTTTTTTCGCGATACGTACAGAACCATTCCATAACTGACCTAATTCTACTTCACCAGAGATGAAAGAGTTTGCAGGGTTATCTGAATTGAAAGAAAGTACGTTTGGACGTAATTTCAATAACTCTTCATAAGCTTGCTTGATAATTGCAGGATCTTTGGTATTTGGATCTTGACCAATTTTTAATAATGCAATATTGAATACTTCACGCGCATCATCTAATAATTGGATTTTGTTTGCATATTCAGGTTTCCAGAAATCGCCCCAAGAAGTGAAGTCAGAACCTTTATAGGTATTGGTATTAAATGCAATACCTGGCGCACCTAACAACTGAGGAAGTGAGTATTTATTGCCTTTATCATAAGGTTTGTTGAGCCAATCAGGGTCTAATTCTTTGATAACAGGTAATTTACTGTGATCTAATTCTTGTAGCATGCCTTCGCGTCCCATTTTAGATACGAAGTAGTTAGATGGTGCAATCACATCATAACCACCAGCATCACCTTGGGTTTTCATTTTGGCATACATAGTTTCATTTGATTCAAGACTTGCTACGATAACTTTGATACCAGTTTCTTTTGTGAAGTCATCCAAAAGACCATCTGGTACATATTCAGTCCAAGTATATAAGTACACAGTATCATTTGCTGGAGCCTGTGCTTTTGTTGCATCAGACTTGGCTTCTTTGTCGTTACAAGCAGTTAATGTAGCGGCAACTAAACCGGCAGTAAGCAAACCTGCAAATTTTTTCATTTTTCTTTGTTCTCCGTAAAAGAGGGGGTAAAAAACCACCTGCATTACTGCAGGTATAAAAAACGCCTTGATTGTGCGTCAAGGCGTATTTTATTTGATCTTAAAAGATTTGTGAAACCTTTTTATATCAATGTTTAATGATTATTTTTGCGTGTAACTAATTGACTTAAAATTACTAATCCTAATGAAAGCACGATCATAATCGTTGCTAATGCGTTCACTTCTGGCGTTACCCCTGTTTTAACAAGAGAGAAGATACGCAATGGTAGGATTTCATAGCTTACACCACTTACGAAAGAGGATACGACAACATCATCTAATGAAATAGTAAAGCTTAATAACCAACCAGATACCACAGCCGGTAAAGCAAGCGGTAGGATAATTTTACGCAAAATGGTGACTTCGCTCGCACCTAAATCTTTTGCCGCTTCAAGCATTCTTGCATCAAAGCCATTTAAACGCGAGAAAATCGTCACGGTAACATAAGGTAAACAGAATGTTACGTGCGCCAATAATAATGACCAGAAACCAAGCGAAATCCCTACAACCATGAATAAGGCAAGTAGAGAAACCGCCATTACGATATCTGGTGACATCATGACGATAAATAACATACCACTTACCGCTTGTTTACCACGGAAACGATAGCGATAAAGCGCAATTGCGGTCAAACCACCCACAATAGTGGCTAACGTTGCAGCAAAGAAGGCAATAGTGACAGAGTGGAACGCCGCTTGGATTAAGGTATCGTTATTAAATAAACGTTCATACCAGTTCCAGCTAAAGCCTTTCCAACTTAAACCATAACGGTCTTCGTTAAAGGAGTTAGTCACCAAGATAATAATTGGGATATACAAATAAGCGTATACCACAAACATAAAAATATTACGTAGTAAACGACTCATTATTCTAACTCCACTTTCTTATTCAATAATTTATTTGCACGATAGTAAACGAAAATTAACAATGCCATTAAGATGGTTAAACCGATACTGATCGCTGAACCAAATGGCCAGTTACGAGAAATTAAGAACTCACTCTTAATCACGTTACCGACTAATAATACTTTCGCACCACCAAGTAAGTCAGCTACGTAGAACATACCCATTGCAGGTAGTAATACTAATAAACAACCTGCTACGATACCTGGCATGGTTAGTGGCAAAATAACACGGAAGAAACGTTGAACCGCATTCGCGCCTAAATCTCTTGCCGCTTCTAATAAACGTCCATCTAATTTTTCAATAGCAGAGTAGAGTGGAAGAATCATAAATGGTAAAAGGAGATACACTAAACCAATGATTACAGCTACTTCGGTATTTAAAATACGAATAGGCTCACTCAAAATGCCCATATCCATTAACATGGTATTTAACACACCTTTCACACCAAGGAAGACTTTCATTCCATAGATACGAATAAGTGAGTTTGTCCAGAATGGTAATACCACGAGGAATAACAAAAATGGACGATATTTGGGATTAATTTTGCTGACCATAAAGGCAAACGGATAGCCAATGAGTAAGCAAATAATCGTCGCAATGCCAGACATATACAATGAGTTCCACACTACCTGCGCATAAAGCGGATTAAACAGGTTCGCATAGTTATCTAAAGTAAATGGCAAAGCATAAAAGTCGCTACCATCTCGGGTTAAAAAACTTACGGTTAATACTAATAAGTTTGGAATTAGCACAAAGAAGATTAACCAACTGAAGATAATTGCAACAGTAATTTTCTGGAATTTATTATTGATTATCTTCATCGTTGAGTACAACCTCCCAACCTTCGTGCCATGTAATACCTACACGTTGACCAACGCTGTGATCCATATGTGGGTCATCTTCGTTAAAGAATTCGCTCACTAATACGCGTTTACCGTTGTGATCAAATTCTACTGTAGACTCAAGTGTCATTCCTTTATAGGTACGATCCACAATGCGACCAATAATTGCATTTGAGTGCTCATTTTCGTCAAGCTCTTCAATCACAATATCTTCTGGGCGTAATAACACTTGTAATTTTTGACCTTTTTCAGCAGAGATGCTCGTGTGAATATCACATACACGACCTTCTACGTTAGCAAGTAATTCATCGTCAGACTTACGTTCAATCACAGTAGCATCAAATACGTTAATTTCACCGATAAAGCGAGCAACGAATAAGTTGGCCGGATCTTCATAGATTTCGCGTGGTGAACCATCTTGTGCAATTTTACCTTTACGCAACAAAACGATACGGTCAGACATGGTGATCGCTTCTTCTTGATCGTGAGTAACGAAAATAAAGGTAATGCCAAGTTGACGCTGTAATTGTTTAAGTTCATTTTGCATTTGTTTACGCAACTTATAATCCAGCGCAGATAAAGATTCATCAAGTAGCAACACTTTTGGCTTATTCACAACAGCACGAGCAATTGCGATACGTTGTTGCTGACCACCAGAAAGTTGAGCTGGTTTACGGTCGGCCATTTCTTCTAATTGCACCATACGCAATGCATCCAGAACGCGAGGTTTAATTTCGCTTTCTGCCACTTTTTGCATACGCAAACCAAAAGCCACGTTATCAAAAATCGTCATATGCGGGAATAACGCATAACTTTGGAATACGGTGTTAATGTGGCGTTTTTCTGCCGGAACATTAGTAATATCTTCACCGTCCAAAATAATATGACCTTCATCTAATTCTTCTAAACCCGCTAACAAACGCAAAACTGTAGTTTTACCACAGCCTGAAGGGCCAAGAATGGTGACGAATTCACCATTATTAATAGTTAGATTGAAATCATTAATGATTGTGTTGGAACCATAGGATTTTTTGATAGAACGAAGCTCAATAATAGGCTTGTTTTGAACCAGATTTTCCACTAGCTTTGGTTTTCTCCCTAATTTCACCAATTTTATTGGTACTGAGTAGAAATAAACCTGCAAAAATGATGCAGGGGCGACATAAAATTGAACAGATATGATATAGCGAATTGTTAATGATGAAAAGGATTTAATCATGTTTTTAGGAAAAAATTTATCAAAAATTTGACCGCACTTTTTTCAGAAAATTTTATAACTCTCCACTTTCTTGTTATATATCAAGAACTGTAACGAATTTTGGGATTAGACTAGTGCTGGTATAAAGGAGAATTTTAAAATGGAAGAACATAATAATGAATTATTGCAGCGATTTTTAACTTATGTCGCGTTTGATACGCAATCTAAATCGTCTGCAAAACATTCGCCAAGTTCAGCAGGGCAAATGAAGCTGGCTTTGCATTTGCAGCAAGAATTAATTGAACTAGGATTACAAGATGTCAATGTGACTAAGCATGCCGTCGTCACGGCTTATTTACCCTCAAATCATCCTGATTTAACACATACCATTGGTTTTATTTCCCACCTTGATACCTCCCCTCAATGCAGCGGTAAAAATGTTCAACCCGAAGTGATTGAAAATTATCGGGGAGGAGATATTGCATTAGGTTTAGGGGAAGAGTTTATTAGTCCTGTGTATTATCCATTTTTACATCAGCTTATTGGCAAAACCTTGATTGTGACAGATGGAACCACTTTACTTGGTGCAGATAATAAGGCCGGAATCGCAGAAATTATGACCGCACTTTCTGTCTTGCAACGGGAAAATATACCACATTGTAATATTCGAGTGGCATTTACGCCTGATGAAGAAATTGGTTTAGGAATGTATTATTTCCCATTGGATGATTTCCCTTGTGATTGGGCATATACCATCGATGGAGGAGAAGTGGGCGAGCTCGAGTATGAGAATTTTAATGCAGCAACGGCAAAAATAACCTTTAAGGGACGAGGTATTCATCCGGGGTATGCTAAAAATAAATTGGTGAATGCGCTTACATTAGCTTGTGAGTTTCAACAAGGTTTTCCAAAAGATGATGTCCCCGAAAAAACATCAGGAAAAGAGGGCTTTTTCCATCTAGATGATTTTAAAGGGGATATTGAGAAAGTTGAGCTACATTATCTCATCCGAGATTTTGACCAAGCTAAATTTAAGCAACGTAAAGCGTTTATTTATCAACTTGTAGAAAAATTTAATAGAGAGAAAAGCCTGAAAGACCCTGTGGAATGTGTCATTGAAGACAGTTATAAAAATATGTATGACACAGTCAAAAATGTTCCACAGGCGATTGAACTCGCGGACGCAGCAATGAAAGCTTGCGGTATCACTCCAAATCATAAACCAATACGGGGCGGAACGGATGGGGCATTTTTAGCAGAGAAAGGATTAGCTTGTCCAAATATTTTTACTGGTGGCTATAATTTCCATAGTAAACATGAATTAGTGACCCTTGAAGGGATGGAAAAAGCCGTCGAAGTGGTCATAAAAATAGCAAACTGTAAAGATTTGTAAATTAGTGTAAAGAAAAAGCTTGCATTTGTCAGAATATGTCAATATAATCGTTAGCGTTTTATCGAGATTCCTTTGATAAAGCTAAACTTTAGAGATTTTATTCATAAATTCCTTTTTGGTGCTCCTAAGAAATTAGGAGCTTTTTTTTATCCAAAATTCAGCTCTTTACTTCAAAAACGGATTGCTTCGTTTTTCTTGTCCAATAGTTGTGTAAGGGCCATGTCCCGCAATGACAACCATATCATCGTTTAATGTAAATAATTTATTCTTGATTGATGAGATCAATGTGTCGAAATCCCCACGAGGGAAGTCTGTACGACCAATACTGTTTTGGAAAAGCACATCACCGGTAAAAGCAATATTTTTTTCATGTTCAATAAAACCAATGTGACCAGGTGTATGGCCAGGAAGATGAAAAATTTCAAAGGTAAATGTACCAATTTGAATTTTTTCGCCTTCTTGATTAAACCAGCGATCAGGTGTAAATGCAGAAATATAAGGCAAACCAAACTGCTGAGCTTGTTGTGGTAGACTTTCAAACAGAAAGCGATCTTCTTCCTGTGAGCCCCATATTTCAATATTAAAATGATCGCGAATCGCTTCAGCAGCCCCTACATGATCAAGATGGCCATGTGTTAATAAGACGGCTTTAAGGTTTAATTCGAGTTCTTCAATGCGTTGAATAAGCTTTTCCGCATTACCACCAGGATCGATAATTGCTGCATTTTTTTCATCATCCCAAATAAGTGAACAATTTTGCTGAAAGGCTGTAACTGGAATAATTTCAATATTCATCTTTTTTCCTTATCGTTGATAACAAAAAACCGCACTAAAGTGCGGTCTAAAATTAAACTGTTTTTTATGCACCACGCCATGTTCTTACAGGGCCAGTATCCACGTGAATAAAATTACTATACGGATAATATCCTACACCACCGCTATCAAGATTTTCAGCCGCTTGGCGTAATTTTGCTAAAGGTACACCAGGGATTTTAAAATCAATCGCTTGGCCTTTAATATGATAGCTGTTGCTTGCTACATCACGACTTTGTCTACGGCGCATGGCATTTGTCGCAGCACTACGATAGCCACAAATCACATCAATTTGTGCAGTGCGTAAACCTAAATTACTTTGTAAATGATAAAACTTCATGAAGAGATTCGGATCCATTCGGCGTACTTGGTCTGTACGACGATCTCTCATGAAGTAATCAAGTTTACCAAGTAGTGAACGATTAAATCCAGACGTAGCAGAGAACTCACCGCTTAATCGTTCATTGGTGTTGATATTATAGAAACTGAGAATGCGAGGTTTAGGGGTAGAGACCATCGCTAACACCGTACTCGGCATCATACTTGCGCCTAAAACGATGCCGCCTAATGAAAGCCATTTACGACGATTTTTGTCAATGTTACTCATTTTTTAGTCTCTTTTATTACCCATCTCTCACCCTAGACAATTTTTTCTTTAAAAAGTTCTAGCGTGAACATTGTTTAAAGATATTTTTTTACAACAGCCCAGTCAATGCCATTAAAAGTCGCTGCATCGTCGTATTTATAAATATCCGGTAAAACTTGTGTTTGGCCGTTTTCAACCCATGCAGTTACATAATACAAGAATACGGGATCATTTGTACGAATGCTCGCAGACGTTGTTTTCTTACTTTCTAAAACGTTACGTTTTTTATCTTCAGACCAGCCAGCTTCTTGTAACAGAATAGAGGCAAGTTGATCAGATTTTTCTACACGCACACAACCTGAGCTTAATGCACGGTCTTTTTTGCTGAATAAGCTATGATTTGGTGTATCGTGAAGATAAATTGCATCAGAGCTTGGCATATTAAATTTATAGTTACCTAATGCACTGTCGCCAGCGGCTTGACGGATACGGTATGGGAATTTATCCCCAATACTACTCCAATTAATCGAGTAAGGATCGATAGTATTACCTTTACTGTCCAAAATAGAGTAGTTGTGTGCAGCCGCGTAGCCTGGGTCACGTTTTAATTTCGGTAAAATATCTTCATTAATTAAGCGTGTAGGGGCATTCCAAGGCGGATTAACAACCACATTGCTCAAACGGCTGTACATTACTGGTGTACGACGTTCATTTTTCCCTACAATAACGCGAGATTCTAAAATTGCTTTGCCATCACGATAATATTTCAATTGATAGCTTGGAATATTAACAAAGATTCCATTTTCAAAGTCAGGAATAACACGTAAACGTTGTGCATTAAGGGCAAGTTTTTTACCCATTGCAGAAATACCTGAAGCTGAAATCATTGACGGTAGCGATTGTACCGTTTCACGGTATAAACGATTATGGTTAGATAATCCATTTACAAAGCCCGAAACATCATTGTTTTTAACCGCACTTTGCCATTGGTCAATAATTTCTTGATTTGGTAATTCTGGTTTATAAGCATTCGCTGCGTATAACCAACGTTGTGCTTGTTGATTTACATTCTTGCTGTAATACAAGTAATCAAGGAAAGCATCACTTAATAATACATCATAGGTGAGCCCGCCCGTTTTTTCAGCGTTATGTAAATTAATTAATGATTGCGCAGAACGTTTAGAAATACCTGATGCTACCATTGCTGCATATTCACGTAGGAATTGTTTTTCTGCAGCCTTGTCTTTCCACATTAAGTCATATTTATTATCGGCATATAATTTAGCCAAAATTGGTTTGAACTGTAGATTTTGTTCACCAATTTCATGCGTTAATGACATCTCTAGCATCGCTTGTTTTTCAGCGGCTAAACGAGCTTGATCCTCTTTGATTTCAGCTTCAAGTTTTGCTCGCTCTTCAGGACTTAATTTAGACATATCAACGCCTTTATTTTCGGCTTGTTGAGGTTGCCCAACTGTTTTGGCCCATTCAGCTAACGCACAACCTGACGTCATCATTGATAATGATAAGACTAATGCGCTTAATTTCATTGTTCCTTTTAACATTACTGTACCTTTAAAAATATTCATAAAAATAACCGCACTTCAGTTTTTTTTATCTGCTAAAGTGCGGTCAAAATAATCGTTATTTTGTTGCTTTTGCCGCTTCTTGTTTTATTTCAGCATCCACTTTTTGTTGATTAGCATTGAGTTTCACTAAATCAGCTGCCATTTTTTCCGCTTCTTTTAAGAAGAAATCTGGCGCTTCATAGTCTTTCGGTAAATCATCAATATCTTTTAATGCTTTTTTACCTTCACGTTTAAAACGATCATTTAAATCTTTTAAACGTCTTGCATCATCTTTGTCATTTTCCGCTTTGCGTTCTTGGAAATTCAATGATAAGAATTTACGTTCACGGCGTTCATCACGAATCTTAAGATCTTCATTTAAAGCAATAAATTCAGGATCTTTTGCAATACGCTCTAGATGTTTTTCATTTAATGCTTCAACATCTTTACGCGCTTTATTGGTTTCAGAATAAGTTGCCGGCGGAATTTTATCCCAAGGTAAGGCGTTATCTTCTTTTTCTTCACCAATTTCTTTGGCATCAATAATTTCAGGGAAATTAATATCTGCTGCTACACCTTTTAATTGGGTTGAACCACCATTAATTCGATAGAATTTTTGGATAGTGTATTGCAGCACACCAAGTGGTGTTTGGTCTAAATCATAAACAAAGTTTAATGAACGACTCTGTTGTACCGTACCTTTACCAAAAGTATTTTGCCCAATAATGATACCACGATTGTAATCTTGCATTGTGGCAGCAAAAATTTCAGAGGCTGACGCACTGAAACGATTAATCATTACCAGCAATGGCCCTTTATATTGCTGAGCATTGTCGTCATCTTCGTGTACACGAATACGTTGATAAGCATCACGAACTTGTACTACTGGACCATCAGTAATGAATAAACCACTCAATGCAACGGCTTCCGTTAACGCACCGCCGCCATTTTCACGAAGATCTACAATTAAAGCGCCAATTTTTTTCTTCTCAGCATCTACTAATAATTTTTTCACATCATCAGTTAAACCAATATAGAAACTTGGGATTTTAATGACACCAACTGTTTCACCCTCTACTTTAGAAACAGTGAGTTTTGCTGCTTGGTCTTCAATACGTACTTTATCGCGAACTAAAGTGACAATACGGCTTTTTCCACCTTTTGCAGGTTCAATTTCAAGACGAACTTTTGTTCCTTTTTTACCTTTGATTTTGTCAACGATATCTTCTAAACGCCAACCGATAATATCTTCGATTTCGCCTTTTTCTTGGCCAACACCAATAATTTTATCGCCTGCTTGTAATTTTTTACTGCGTTCAGCCGGTGCTCCTGGCACTAAAGACTTGATGCTGGTTTCGTCTTCTTCAGATTGTAATGTCGCACCAATTCCTTCTAAGGAAAGATTCATACTTTCATTAAAGCTTTTTGCAGTACGCGGAGCAAGATAGCTTGTATGCGGATCGATTTCTCGAGCAAAGGCATTAATATAAATCTGAACAATGTCATCAGCTTTGGTTTGAGTTAATCGACGAATGGCTAAATTGTAGCGTTTAGTCAGTTTTTCTTTAATTTCAGGCCATTTTTTATCTTTTAATTTCAGGCTGATTACATCATTTTTAACACGTTGTTCCCAAAGCTTGTTTACTTCTTCTTCGCTTGTAGGAAAAGGTGCTTTTTCACGGTCGATCTCAATTTGATCATTACCTTTTAAATCAGGTTCTTGATCTAATAAAGATAATGCATAAGCATAACGTTCATAGCGACGTTTCATCATCAGATCGTAAATAGCAAATGCCGCAGAAAGATCGCCTTCATTAAGTTGATCATCTAATTTAGAACCATATTTAGCACGTAAATCATCAATATCTGATTTTAAAAAGGTGTTATGGCTGTAATCTAAACTTTTAATATAACGATCAAAAATCTTTTCGGAAAAGGTGTCATCAAGCTGAAATTTACGATAATGTGATTGGGTTAAACGTGTTGTTGCACGCTTTGTTGCTAACTGATTTGCATCAGTTGCCGAAGGAGTCGTAATATCGCTTTGCTTTAATTTCGGCTGCACGGCAAATGTGTCAGACGAATGAAGAAATAACGCACCTAAAATTGCTGTCGCAATAAGACTTTTGGTTGTATGTAATTTCATTTAACCTTTCCCGATAAGAAATAAATTATTAGGCAAATAAACGATCTGCGGTGACAGTCATCACTAAACCATTTTCAAGTTCTACGCGTGCGCCATCTTTTTCCACATTTAATACGGTCGCATTTTTCGCTTGTTCAGCTACTTTCACTTTCACTTTGCTACCTGCAGAAAGTGTTGTGAAATCAACCGCACTTAGTTTTACTTGTGGTGCTTTGGGTTTGCGAGTTGCTTGATTTGAATTTGGTTTATGAGCAGGTCGTTTTTGTTGTGCTTTTTTGGCTGCTAATTCTGCTTTGCGTTTTTCTGCAAATTTAGCTTTTGCATCTGCTAATTGTTGAGTCGCATGAGAAACATGTTCTGCGTCTAATACACCAGCAGGGTTGCCGTATAAATCCACACGCTCAGCACCTTCACGGCAACCGTGTAAATAGCGCCAGTTAGAAGTGTATTGACGTAAAGCCTGACGTAATTGAGTTTTGCTGACACGTTCATCATCTTTTAATGCTTCAGCAAGATCTTGGAAAAGCCCAATTTTTAATGGCTTTGCTTCACCTTCAGCAATAAAGCAAAGTGGGAATTTTTCTACAAGATATGCAATGATCGCTTTTGTATCAGTTAATTTTTGAACGCCTTCAGCATTATTTTCAACTTGGGCTTCAACTTGAGAATCTGTCATTTCTGAGTTTTCCTAGGATAAAAAATAAAAACTTGCACAGTGTACCGCACTTTTATAAGGATTGACAATGGTTGGACAGAATAATTCCGTTTCTAATTCTAATGAATAACTTCACAAATTCCCTTAATTCAGGCTAAAATAGTTCACTTTTATAATTTCTGAAAACATAATGACAAAAACACCTGATTTTACTCATGCCACTTATAGACTAGTGCGTTGCATAGAATGCGATGCAACAGTGTCTGTTCGTCGTCCGCAAGAAGGGGAATACGCGCAATGTCCGCGTTGCCATCATAAATTGCAATCAGGAAGTCATTGGTCACTTAAACGTTGTTCATTAATCGCCCTTTCTATCTTAATTTTAATGCCATTTGCTTTAGGCTATCCTTTATTGAGCTTAGATTTACTGGGTACTAAAATTGATGCTTCTGTTTGGAAAGGAATTTGGAAAATGGCAGTGGAGGGATATTCCTATACTGCATTTATGATTTTTATCTGTGCTGTTTTAATGCCTGTCTCTTTTGCGATTTTAGTCATTATGTTGCAGCTTTCTAAATTACTCAAAATTAAGCCTCGTAATGTCTTATTATTTGTGGGATATATTAAGCCTTGGGTCATGTTTGACGTCTATTTAGTTGCACTGGGTGTCACCATGTTTAAAGTGCGCGAATATGCCACATTAGAAGTGGAAGTATATTTAATTGCTTTTGTTTTTACTGCACTTTTAACCACTTTATTATTCATTAAAATTAATTTAGATGACTTGTGGCATGATTTTTATCCCGATCAGAAACCAGTTACCAAAAGCGATAAACCGTTAGAACTTTGTACAGCCTGCGATTACACTTTTTTAAAAGAAGATCAACAATACGATCACCGTCATCGAGCCATTTGCCCACGTTGTGCATCGCTTATTGAAATACCAGAGAGTGTAAAATTACAACGTGTTTGGGCGACATTAGTGGCGGGGATTATCATGCTTTTCCCTGCAAACTTGCTCCCAATATCTGGCGTTTATTTGACAGGAAGTTTGTCACAAGATACCTTGATGTCGGGTGTAATGTCATTTATAAGCATGGGCAGCTATTTTGTTGCTTTCGTGGTATTCTTCGCCAGTATTTTTGTGCCCGTAAGCAAAATCCTGATTATGTTGTATTTACTGGCAAGCGTGCATTTTAAATGGAGACATTCAATTAAATGGCAAATGCGGCTATTACATATCATTCACTTTGTAGGACGTTGGTCAATGCTGGATCTTTTTGTGTTAGCCTTGATGATGTCTTTAGTGACACGTGGACAGATTATTAATTTTACCGTAGGCCCTGCGGCATTTTATTTCGGTGCAGCAGTGTTTTTAACTATGATTTCAACTTCTCAGTTTGATAGTCGATTAATTTGGAAAATTTATGACAGAAAACAATAAACCAGAATCTCAATCTATTGATGAGCAATCTAACAATGTAGAAGCGTTATTACGTAAGAATAAACGCATCTCACCGTTTTGGTTGTTACCTTTTATCGCATTATGTATTGGTGCCATTTTATTTTTCCAAATTGTACAAGAACGAGGAAAGACTATTACGATCACGTTCTCTAATGGGGCTGGGCTCGTTGCAGATAAAACCCCTATTCGCTATCAAGGTTTGCAAATTGGTGTCGTGAAGAAGGTTAACTTTACCGACAATATGCAAAAAGTGAAAGTTGAGGCAAATATTTATTCTGAAGCAACAGAAGTGTTAAAAGAAAATACCAAGTTCTGGCTTGTTCAGCCGAGTGTGTCTCTTGCGGGGATTTCGGGTTTAGACTCTTTAGTTTCAGGAAATTATATTACGCTCCAGCCAGGTGATGGTGACTCTGAAGATGAATTTATTGCGGAAGAGCAAGGTCCTATTGCGCAAGTCAATCCAGGGGATTTGTTAATTCATTTAATTTCAGATGATTTAGGTTCAATTTCGATTGGTGCTTCTGTGTATTTCAAAAAAATGCCGGTCGGGAAAATTTATGATTACCGCTTCAATAAGGAGAATAAAGTTGAAATTGATGTGGTGATTGATAAAGCCTTCGCGCATTTTGTGAAGAAAGATTCACGTTTCTGGAATATTAGTGGTATCAACGCTAACATTAATGCATCAGGTGTGAATGTAGAGATTGATAGTTTAAATTCAGTGGTGCAAGGTGCGGTATCATTTGATTCACCGCCAGATAGCCCACAAGCTGTGACTAATAGCCACTATACGCTTTATTCTAACTTACAAGCGGCTAAACGAGGTATTGAAGTTGAGGTGACCATTCCAGTGACTGCGGGTTTAGATGCAGGTCAAACCTCTGTTTATTATGGTGATGAGCAAGTGGGTCTTCTTTCATCTTTAAGTGCGGATGAAAATAATGAAGAAATTTTAAAAGGCACATTATTAATCGATCCAAACCAAGCCAACCTCTTAAAAACGAATACACGTATTGTGTTAAAAAATCGTAAGTTAGATTTGGGTGATGTGGCTAATCCGAAAAAATTCTTCCGCGGAGATTATTTTGAAATTATTCCAGGTAGCGGAGAAAGCAAAACACAATTTGATGTGATTCGAGAACATGAGTTATTACTCAAAGCACCGAATACTTTGATTTTAACCTTAACCGCACCAGAAACTTATGGTATTGCTGAAGGACAATCGGTGTTTTATAACAATATTGCCATTGGTCAAATTGTGAAGCAGCACTTAAATGTTGATGGTGTGAAATTTGAAGCAGCAATTGCGGCAGAATATCGCAATCTTATTCATGAAAATACTCAATTTGTGGCTGCCTCTAATTTCGATGTAAGTTTTGGTATTGATGGCTTACGTTTTGAATCTGCAACACCATCAAAATGGTTGCAAGGTGGGGTGCGCGTATTAGCGAAGAAAGGAAGTGGTGCACCACATTCCACTTATCCACTTTATAAAGATATTAGCAGTGCAGAAACAGGCGTTACGGGCAACTTAGTGAATCCAACGATTGTGTTACATTCCACTAATTTGCCAAGTATTAGTAAAGGCTCTGTCGTGCTTTATCGCCAGTTTGAAGTGGGTAAAATTATTAACGTAAGACCAAAAGCCAATAATTTTGATATTGATGTCTATATTTATCCGGCTTATCAAGATCTTCTGACAGATAAAAGTGTATTTTGGGTAGAAAGTGCAGCACAAATTGATATTACGCCGAAAGGCATTAGTATCCAGGCATCACCGGTTGCTCGTTCATTAAAAGGCGCGATTAGCTTTGATAATACGGGTTCAGGCAAAAATAAAACACTTTATCCAAGTGAACTAAGAGCCAAATCAGCGGGACAAGTGATTACATTACTCACAGATGATGCAACGGCTTTAAGTAAAGGAATGAGCTTGCGTTATCTTGGTATGAATGTTGGTGAGGTTGAGCAGATTTCCCTTGATCAAAAAACAAATCGTATCACAGCGAAAGCATTAATTAATCCAAGTTATATGGGCATGATTGCAAAAGAAGGTACGGTATTTAAAGTGATTTCCCCACAAATCTCAGCGGGTGGAATTGAAAACTTAGATAGCCTTTTACAGCCTTACATTGATATTGAGTTAGGCAAAGGCCCATCAAAAACACAGTTTAATTTAGCGCAAACCGCACAACCTAGAAATAAATACAGCAATGGCGTGCCATTTATTTTGGAAACCAGTGATGCGATGAATTTAACGGAAGGCTCACCAGTGCTTTATCGCGGTGTTGAAGTGGGAACCGTTCGTAAGTTTGAATTGAATTCTTTAGGCGATCGTGTGTTGGTACATATTGCGATTACACCGAAGTATCAACATTTGGTACGTAAAAATTCAGAGTTCTGGGTTTCATCGGGTTATGATTTCAACCTTGGTTGGAAAGGCGCAGAGTTTAATACCGGTAGTGTACAACAATTGTTGAAAGGGGGCATTTCGTTCTCGACTCCGTCGGGTACGATCGTTCAACCGCAAGCAACGGCAAATCAGCGCTTTATGTTGCAAGTGAAGAAACCAGCTGAAGCACCAACTTGGAATTCGGGTGCTTTACCGGCAAATCAATAAAATATATAAAGAAATAACCGCACTTTTGAATCATCAAAGTGCGGTTATTTTTTTAGGTATTTTGAATAGTGTTATAGGTGTTATTGTCCCATATTTTTGACTGATTTTAAAAAGCCTTTGGCTGAAGTATAGACTTCATCTTTTCCCTGAGCATGTAAAATCATATCGGACATTTCACGGAATGCACCCTTCCCGCCGCCAAGTGAAAGTATATAATCCACAGCATTTTGCACATAAGGCGCAGAGTCTGCCACAGCAAAAGAAAGGCCACAGGTTGCAAAAGCAGGGAGATCGACGCTGTCATCACCAATATAGGCAGTTTGTTCTGCGGTAACACCTGCTTGTTTCATGAGATCTAAACAAGCACTTTCTTTTTCAAGCTTACCTAAAAAGAACAATTTAATTCCGAGATCACTAATTCGCTTACGCAGAATCGCAGAATCTCTGCCCGATAATACGGCGACTTGAATACCTGCATCCATCAACATTTTGACACCAAGTCCATCACGCACATGGAAGCTTTTAATGGCTTCGCCATTTGCATCATAATGGAGTAGGCCATCAGTTAATACGCCATCAACATCGGTGATGACCAATTTAATTTTCTTTAATTTTTCGTTAATCATTAGCTTGAGAACTCCACTAAACCCACAACATTATTTTCATCATTGACCACAACAAGAGAGTGGATTTTCTTCTCTTTCATCAAGTCTTCCGCTTTCGCTAAGAATTCATTTTCATGAATCGTTTTCGGTGAAGAGGTCATTAATTCTTTCGCGGTTTTATTAAGAGTATCCGTACCATTAGCGGTTAATGCTCGGCGCACATCACCATCGGTAATAATGCCTTTAAGTTGTTGGTTTTCCATCACTAATGCCACACCCATGCGACCTTCATTCATAATGCTTAAACAATCAGTGAAGCTGGTCTCTGGTGTCGTAATTGGTAGGCGAGTTTGCATTTGATCTTTTACTTTGCATAACAAACGACGACCAAGACTTCCACCCGGATGGAATTTCGCAAAATCAGCTGGTTGGAAATGGCGAGCAGTAATCAATGAAACCGCAAGGGCATCGCCTAAAGCTAAGGTCACTAACGCAGAAGTGGTCGGTGCGAGGTTATTTGGACACACTTCACGCTCTACGGTGATATCTAAAACATAATCCGCATGGCGAGCAAGCGTTGAGTTTTTATTGCTGGTTAGGGCAATAATTTTATTACCAAAGTTTTTCAAACTTGGAATGAGTTTATTTACATCATCGGTTTCACCGCTATAAGAAATTAGCATCACGATGTCGATGGGTTTTAACATACCTAAATCGCCATGAAAGGCTTCGGTCGGGTGAAGGAAGAAACTTGGCGTTCCTGTAGAAGCAAAAGTCGCGACCATTTTTTTGCCGATTAGCCCTGATTTACCAATGCCACCGATGACTAAACGACCTTCGCAAGCAAGGATAAGATCCACAACTTGAGAAAACTCATCATCCAAGCGTTGGCTTAGTTGTGTGAGCGCTTGGCTTTCAACAGAAAGCGTTTCTCGTGCGATTTGTAAATAATTCATAGGAAATCCTTATGATAAAAGTGCGGTTGAAAATAACCGTGTTTTGCAGGGCTATTCTAACGGAAGTTATTAAAAATAAGAATGAAAATTTGACCGCTCTTTGAATTCCCCCTATACTACGCCGCGAGTTGGTTAGACAATCGCTGGTTTATTGAAGCCCTTAACCGTGTTCGCACGACCTAGTGGGACAAGTAAACGAGAGGAAAGTCCGAGCTACAAAGGGCAGAGTGCCGGATAACGTCCGGGCGGCGTGAGCCGACGACCAGTGCAACAGAGAGCAGACCGCCGTGAAAACGGTAAGGGTGAAAGGGTGTGGTAAGAGCACACCGTGCCGTTGGTAACAACGTGCAGCAAGGTAAACTCCACTCGTAGCAAGACCAAATAGGAACTCAATGGGTGGCCCGTCCAGAGTTCGGGTAGGTTGCTTGAGCGGCAGAGTAATTTGTCGCCTAGAGGAATGATTGTCCACGACAGAACTCGGCTTATCGACCAACTCAACAAATTCATAAAAAATGACCGCACTTTTGTTTTTTCATTATCCTACTCGGGATGGAATGAATAAAAGTGCGGTCATTTCCTTTTGTGTTTTACCACAAGCTCATTTGTTCTAAATGGCTTTCTTCCGGTAAATTCACGTGTAATCCAACGAGACGAATGGATTTTCCGTGGCTACGTTGCCAAATTTGTTCCAGTAATTGTTGAAAGCTTTTTAGTGATAAAGGCAAGCCAGTTTTTTCTAAGGTCGTCACCTGAAAATCTTCAAACTTTAATTTCATCCCAATTTTGCGAAAAGCAGTTAAAGGGATATTCGGTGCACTTCGTTCAATGCGACGAATAAGCTCGGTATAGAGATTATCTAGCAATGCTATGCCTTGTTCGAGATGACGAATATTTTCGGATAAAGTGCGTTCTACGCCGATAGATTTTCTCTCCCGATGCGCTTGAATTTCACGATCATCAATGCCATGGCTAAAATCCCAAATTCGCTTGCCCATTTTACCGAAGATATTTAACAAAATAGATTGGTCGAGTTTTTGTACATCTTCGCAAGTTTCTAATCCCATTTTTAATAAACGTTCAGAAGTGACTTTGCCTACGCCAGGGATTTTTTTTAATGGCAGTGTTTTTACAAATTGTTCAACTTCATGAGGTTGAATCACAAATTGTCCGTTCGGTTTATTCATATCGGAAGCAATTTTGGCGAGAAATTTAAGGGGGGCAACGCCAGCTGAGGCGGTCAGTTTTAATTCATCAAAAATCGCTTGGCGAATTTCTTGTGCGATCCAAGTGGCAGATCCTGAACATTGTGTACAATCCGTGACATCCAAATAAGCTTCATCTAATGAAAGTGGCTCAATGATAGAAGTATAGCGTTGAAAGATCTGATGAATTTGTGCGGATACCTGTTTATAAAGCGGCATATTAACTGGCACTAAAATCAGATTAGGGCATTTTTTGATGGCTTGTGCCGTAGGCATCGCACTGTGTAGCCCAAATTTTCGAGCCTCGTAATTACAGGTAGTGAGCACACCACGTTGTCGAGAACTACCACCCACTGCGACAGGTTTGCCCTGTAGCGTTGGATTTTCACGGATTTCAACAGAGGCATAAAAGCAATCCATATCAATGTGAATAATTTTTCGGGTGGAGTTCATGCTATAAGTGCGGTCAAAATTAGGCGTGTTTTTAGTATATCGAAAAGAAAATAACTGTTCAAGTATACAGTTATTAAAAAGCCCACATTACGTGGGCTAGATAAGAAAATTAACGATCAGAAAGAACGGTTTTATCACCAAACAGGATAACGCGTTCAATAGGATAAACATCAATTTTTTCTTGTTGGTTCATAAAGACTTTACGAGCATCTTCAGCCAATTGAACAAACGGAATTTGTAAATTAATATTGATGGATTTACCCGGTTGTAATGGAGTTTCTAAATTGATTTGCATATCTTGGCTGTAAATAACTTTACGGTTATTCACATATACGCCCACCCATTGAATGTTTTTGATTGGTTTTTGACCAATGTTAGTGATTTCATGTTTGAATGCACTTAATGCTTGGCCATTTTCATCAACCACCATTTCACGATTACCAATATTGATGGCAAGATATTTGTCAATGTTATCACTCGCTTTTGTCACTTGTTGAGTTGCTTGTGTTGTTTTTGCGGGTGTTGCTTCTTTTGCAATAACTTGTGTGTTAAATGCTAAACATAATGCACCTAATGAAAGTGCGGTCAGAGATTTTAATGTTTTCATTATTTGATTCCTTATTAAAAAGTGGCAAAATTTTACCCTAACTTCTTAGGTTAATAAATAGCTTCTTTTCCTTTCTTGGATTTTTTGATAAACTGCCGAACGATTTTGGGGCTGATTCTGGATTCGACGGGATTAGCGAAGCCCAAGGTGCACGTCGAGGTGCGGTAGGCCTCGTAAATAAACCGCAAAAAAATAGTCGCAAACGACGAACAATACGCTTTAGCAGCTTAATAACCTGCTCATAGCCTTCGCTCCCCAGCTTCCGCTCGTAAGACGGGGATAAAGCGGAGTCAAACCAAAACGAGATCGTGTGGAAGCCGCTGTTTGAGGATCGAAGCACTAAATTGAATCAAACTAGCTTAAGTTTAGCGTGTCTGTCCGCATGCTTAAGTGAAATTAAAGACGAGACTAAACGTGTAGTGCTGAAGGTAGAGTAATTTCGGACGCGGGTTCAACTCCCGCCAGCTCCACCACAAAATAAACCTATCAAGTCCTATTAAAGACTTTAAAGCCTTGAAAATAATGACTTCAAGGCTTTTTTATTGCGCTTTTAACTTCTATCAAACTCTCGAATTTAAGTAGTGCGTTTAATAGTTGGAGCTTATTGATTGGTTAAATTGTTGCATTACTAAAGAGCTTAGTAATCGGTAAATTATCAGCTAAAGGAGAAAAAATGAATATTTTATTATTAGACGGTGGTAAAGATTTTGGCCATTCACATGGTGAGTTGAATCATACGCTTCACAAAAAAGCGAAAGAAGTTTTGACCGCACTTGGACACAATGTAAAAGAAACCGTGATTGATGCCGGCTATGATGTTGAGGCAGAAATCGAAAAATTCTTGTGGATGGATGCGGTGATTTGGCAGATGCCAGGTTGGTGGATGCACGAACCTTGGACAGTGAAAAAATACATAGACGAAGTATTAACCGCCGGACACGGCAAGCTTTACCATAGTGATGGTCGTCATCGTGTCAATCCGACTGAAGGCTACGGCACAGGTGGTTTGTTACAAGGTAAAAAACACATGCTCTCGCTTACTTGGAATGCCCCGATTGAAGCGTTCACTCGCGAAGGCGACTTCTTCGAAGGCAAAGGCGTGGATGCTTTATACATGCACTTCCACAAACTTAACGAATTCATCGGCTTGACCCGTCTGCCGACATTCTTATGTAACGATGTGATTAAAAATCCACAAGTAGAAAAATACTTAGCGGACTACCAAGCACACTTGGAAAAAGTATTTGGTTAATTGCAAAAATACGTTGAAATTTGACCGCACTTAATCATTTTAAAAACCGTATGAAACGATCATTTCAGACGGTTTTTTATTTATTCATATTATTTCAATTTCGCTTTGAAGAACTGCTCGAATTTATCAAACGGAATTTTGCCCGTGTTGTTGTCGTATTCTTTAATAAATTTAGGGGTTTCCGCCATGAAATCTTTTTTGGGATTCTTCAAAATTAGGTTGAATGGTTCGTCAGGGTGTTTCTGATGGGTAAACAAGGTTTCAGATAGCTTTGAAGGCTGCCTGAAAAATATTACTTGTAAACTTACCCGTTCATTGAAAAACCCCTACATTTGGTAGGGGTCGAGTTAACAGGCTTTATTTTAGTTTGGCGGCTAGTTTGTCGAATTTTTGTTTAATGTCGGCTTTGAAGGTTTCCAATTTTTCTTTAAATTCGGCTTTGCGCTGTTTCTTCCATGCCTCGTGCGCTTGGCGTTCCACCTCCCGTTGTGCTTCTACGGCAGCCAGCACGTCCCGTTGGACGACAGTGGCATCTTGACGCAGGATGACGGTTTTGAAGCGGTTGAAGAACCCGTCCAACACGGATTCGTCGGATTCTTGAGCCAGGATAATCACGGCAGTACTGCCGTCATTCAGTTTTTGGGCGGTATTTTCTAACAGTAGACCTTCTCCGATAGTAGCCGCCGTGCCTGCGTCGCTGCCGATGAGCGCGCCGGCCGTACCACCCAGCAGCATGCCAATTGGGCCACCGAGTATGCCCACCAATGCGCCGATAAGACCGCCCGTCCAAGCCCCTCCTTCGGTGTTTGCGGTAAAGTCCGTGCTTTCCGCCGGGATAATTAGGCCGTTTTCCTTTTTAATCAGGACGGCTTGGGCAATCAAAGTATCGGCAGTCTGCGTGTAGGCCTTCAATTCGGAAAAGGCTTGATAGGCTTCGCTAGGAACGTCAAATAAGGCGACAATAACATTTTGTTTCATAGAACACTCCTTATGTGGGTTGGAAAAGCTAATCAAACACGATATGCGTTTGATTATTACCAATGTAACATATAGTGATTGAGTTAACAACTAGTGATTGAGTTAACAACGTAACGTAATAAATCGGGTTTTACCCGCGACACAGGCGAGGCGGGACTGGAAAAAGGCATTGCCAATCTGATTGTCTACGGTTCGGCATTTCTGGCCAATCCCGACTTGCGCGCCACTTTGAGCTGGGCGCAGAACTGAACTAGCCCGACCGTGCCACAATGTTCCGCAGCGTGGAGCATGGTTATACCGATTACCGGTTTTGTAATTAGCAAATAAAAGCAGCCTGCACGCGGAAAACCAAAGTGCAGACTGCTTTTTATTTTTCAGGTAGCCTTTGGCTTTCAAACGCTCCATCAGGGTACCTGAATAAATCCCCGTTCAGCTTCGCTTCTAGCGTCTCCCACCGCTCCAATTTTTCCAGCAGCAGCGTTTCAATTTCCTCCGCACAGGCTTGCAGGTGGCCGGCTTTTTCGTAGTATTTGAAGATTTCGCCTTTGCCAAAGCAAATAACGTAGAAATCGCCAATGTGCTGGAAAACTGGTTGGTAGAAAAAGGATTGAAATAAAGTAAATAGCGGTCTATTTTTGAAACGGATTTGTAAAAATGCGTTGAAATTTGACCGCACTTAAAAGCTGATTCCAACAATATCCCTACAAAAAGTTTTTCCCAGAGTACAGTTTTGTTATCATTACTCTAAAGTTTATAACGAATGGGAGTAAAACGTGGAATTTTGGCACGGTTTTTTATTAATTACAGGGATTCACTTATTAGCCGCTATTTCCCCTGGGCCTGACTTTATTTTTGTTTCTCAACAGACATTAAGTCGAGGTCGCAAAGCGGGAATGATTTGTGCATTGGGTGTTGCGTTGGGATTAGGCATACATATCACTTATTCCGTTTTGGGCTTAGCAGTGGTGATTGCACAGGCTTCATGGTTACTCACCGCAATTAAAATTGTGGGTGGCGCTTATTTGATTTGGCTAGGTGTTCACGGTTTACGTGCTAAAGCTAAAAAAGAGGTTACAGAGGTTCGCAAAATAGAAGTGGCGCCTCAAAGCCCACTCAAAACCTTATGGAAAGGTTTTTTATGCAACGTATTAAATCCGAAAGCTCCTGTTTATTTTGTTTCGGTGTTTACTGTCGTGCTTTCCCCTGATATGCCATTGTGGCAGTTAGCTATTTACGGGGTGTGGATGATGGTCTTGCAATTTGCGTGGTTTGCCGTGGTGGCATTTTTGCTTTCCATTCCTTCCGTTAATGGACAATTCCAACGTGCTGGACATTGGATCGATCGTGTACTAGGTGTCGTTATGGTTGGTTTAGGTATAAAAGTCGTTTCAAGCTAATCAAACACTTTTTTATGTTCATATCAAAAGCCGTCTGCATTTACAGACGGTTTTTATTTACCTAAGATTTTGTGAAAAACATTAAAAATGAGATAATTCTTAAACCTTTTAAGAGGCTTTATTGATAAAAATATTTGGAGAAAGCATGGAACACAAACTTGAGGACATCATTGCGATTTTTAATCAATGTTTTGAAGAAGAATATAATACGCGATTGGTTAAAGGTGGGGATGAGCCGATTTACATTCCTGCAAATGATGAGGTGCCTTATAACGCGATTTACTTTGCGAGAGGCTTTTACAGCAGTGCATTACATGAAATTGCCCATTGGTTAGTGGCAGGGAAAGAGCGCCGTAAATTAGAAGATTTTGGCTATTGGTATGAGCCGGATGGCCGTTCAGAAGATCGTCAGCGTGATTTTGAAAAGGTTGAAGTGAAGCCTCAAGCACTGGAATGGATTTTAGCCACTGCGGCGGGATTCCGTTATTTTGCTAGTGCGGATAATTTGAATGGCAATCCGGGAGATACGCAACCATTTAAGCAAGCGGTATATGAACAAGTAAAAACCTATGCAGAAAAAGGCTTACCAAAACGCGCAGAAACCTTGCGTCATGCGTTGGCTCAATTTTATGGTACGGAAGATCGAATTGATTTAGCGAAATTTGATGTTACTCGCATCTAAAGTGCGGTCATTTTTAGGCAGATTTTGCGTCTGTCAATTTTCCTTAAAATCGGCTAGAATAGGCCGATTTTATTTTTGGCTTTAACTTTATAAAAATATGAAAGATTCTATTATTGCAAAACTTGAAAGTTTAAAAGAACGTTATGAAGAATTAGAGGCATTGCTAGGCGATGCATCAGTAATTTCGGATCAGGATAAATTTCGTGCGTATTCTAAAGAATATTCACAACTTGAAGATGTAGTGAAATGTTTTAATCGTTGGAATCAGCTTAACACTAACATTGCTGAAGCAGAATTGATGTTAGATGATCCTGAAATGAAAGAAATGGCAGAAATGGAAATTGAAGAATCCAAAGCCGAAATTGAAGAAGTCGAGCAACAACTTCAAATTCTTTTATTACCAAAAGATCCAAATGATGAATATAACTGCTATTTAGAAATTCGTGCAGGTACAGGTGGTGATGAAGCGGGTATCTTTGCCGGCGATTTATTCCGTATGTACAGCCGTTATGCTGAAAGTAAACGCTGGCGTGTTGAAATGCTTAGCGCAAATGAAAGCGAGCAGGGCGGTTATAAAGAAGTGATCGTCAAAGTAAGCGGTGATGGTGTGTATGGTCAATTAAAATTTGAATCAGGCGGTCACCGTGTACAACGCGTACCAAAAACAGAAAGCCAAGGTCGTATTCATACTTCTGCTTGTACTGTTGCGGTGATGCCAGAATTACCTGAATCTGAAATGCCGGAAATCAATCCTGCTGATTTACGTATTGATACCTACCGTTCATCTGGTGCGGGTGGTCAGCACGTTAATACAACAGACTCTGCAGTACGTATTACCCACATTCCAACGGGTATTGTGGTGGAATGTCAGGATGAGCGTTCGCAACATAAAAACAAAGCGAAAGCGATGTCTGTCTTGGCTTCACGTATTGTTCAAGCGGAGCAAGAACGTCAAGCGGCAGAGCAAGCGGATACTCGCCGTAACTTATTAGGTTCAGGCGATCGTTCAGATAAAATTCGTACTTATAACTACCCACAAGGTCGTGTCACAGATCACCGTATCAACTTAACGCTCTATCGCTTAGATGAAGTGATGAACGGCAAAATTGACGAGCTTATTCAGCCGATTATCACTGAATATCAAGCAGATCAATTAGCGGCGTTATCTGAGAATAATTAATGACCTATCAACAATGGCTTGCCGATGCTGCGCAAGCCTTAAATCAGGTAAATCCAACAGAGAATGGCAAAGTTGATGCGTTAGTGCTATTGCAACATGCAACGGGCAAATCGAGAACGCAAATTTTAGCTTTCGATGAAACGGAAATTGATGAAAAAGTGCGGTTAAAATTGACCGCACTTTTAGATCGTCGTTTAAAAGGCGAGCCTATTGCTTATATTCTCGGCGAAAAGGAATTCTGGTCCTTGCCTTTAAATGTGTCTGAAGGAACATTAATTCCTCGCCCCGATACCGAAATTCTCGTAGAAAAAGCATTACAAATTGCGTTAGAAAAACTGGAAGAAAATCCACCGCACTTTCGTATTCTCGATCTCGGAACCGGCACTGGCGCCATTGCGTTGGCGTTGGCTTCTGAGCTTTCTCCTATTTGTCAAAAAAAGCATATTCAATTGGATGTTATTGGTGTGGATTTAATGCCTGAAGTCGTCAAATTAGCGCAATCCAATGCAGAAAAAAATCAACTCAAGGTGCAATTTTTACAGAGTCGTTGGTTTGAAAATGTTGAAGAGCAGTTTGATATTATCGTCAGTAATCCGCCTTATATTGATGAAACCGATGAGCATCTTTTCCAAGGTGATGTGCGTTTCGAGCCTTGTTCGGCGTTGGTGGCGGGCGAAAACGGTTTAGCTGATTTACGTCATCTTATTGAGTATGCGCCAGTACATTTAAATGATGGTGGTTATTTATTGTTAGAACACGGTTGGAAACAGGGCGAAGAAGTGCGGTCAATTTTCTGGCAAAATCATTGGCAAGGGGTTGCAACCATACGGGATTATGGCGACAATGAGCGCGTAACGTTGGGATATTGGAAGCGGTAATGAAATACGATCAAAAAGCCTTGTATGCTGAGCTGACTCATTTTTATTTGAGCATTTGTGAGAAAGAGCAACTTGATGAGCCTCGTTTAAGAGGGCTTGTGGGGAGTTTAGTGCGCAAAGCTCGCCAAGCTATTCCAGAAGAATGGGATGATAAAGCTAAAATTCATCAATTATTGCAGCTCTTCTACGGTGATTGGGGCTTTCATTGCGATGCGGACAATTATTTCTATGCTCGCAATTTATACCTTCCGTATATTTTAGAAGAACGTGAAGGTATGCCGGTGAGCCTTGGCGCTTTAATACTTTATTTAGCCGCAAGTTTAAAATTGCCGATTTATCCCGTGAATTTCCCGACGCAACTGATTTTACGTGCAGAAGTCGATGGTGAAGTGGCGTTTATTGATCCTTGGAGTGGAAAATACATTTCAGTGGATGAATTGAAAAAACTCTATGAAGGCGCCTTTGGTTTTGGGGCTCAAATTCAACCAGAGGATTTAGCTCGAGCAGATATTCCGATGCTTACTGCACGTTTCCGTCAGCTCGCCAAGAATGCCTTAATTCGTGAAGAACAAAACGATTTGGCTTTTAATTATATCCAATTCTTGTTAGCGGGAAGAAAAGATCCTTACGATATTCGCGATCGTGGCTTAGTGTTGGCGCAAATGGGCGCTTATCCTTCAGCCATTGAGGATTTGGAATATTTTGTGGATCAATGTCCGAATGATCCCACTTCTTCTCTGTTAAAAACTCAACTTTTAGAACTGAAAGGCGAAGCATTGAAAGATGCCAAGTCCATCCATTAAAAAGGAAATATTATGCAAAATAAAATTGTAAAAATTGGCAATATTGATGTCGCAAATGACAAGCCCTTTGTGCTTTTCGGCGGGATGAACGTGCTTGAAAGTCGCGATATGGCAATGCAAGTTTGTGAAGCTTACGTAAAAGTGACTGAAAAGTTGGGCGTTCCTTATGTTTTTAAGGCATCTTTCGATAAAGCTAACCGTTCTTCAATTCATTCTTACCGTGGTCCAGGCATGGAAGAAGGTTTAAAAATTTTCCAAGAGTTAAAAGAAACCTTTGGCGTGAAAGTGATTACCGATGTACACGAAATCTATCAATGTCAGCCTGTTGCCGATGTGGTGGATGTGATTCAGTTACCGGCATTCTTAGCTCGTCAAACAGATTTAGTCGAAGCGATGGCAAAAACCGGTGCGGTAATTAACGTGAAAAAACCACAATTCTTAAGCCCGGGTCAAATGGGCAACATCGTCGATAAGTTTGAAGAATGTGGTAACGATAAAATTATCCTTTGTGATCGCGGTTCAAACTTCGGTTACGATAATTTAGTGGTGGATATGTTAGGTTTCGGTGTAATGAAAAAAGTGTCGAAAGGCAGCCCAGTTATTTTTGACGTGACCCATTCATTACAATGCCGTGATCCGTTTGGTGCTGCTTCAGGTGGCCGTCGCGAGCAAGTGACCGAATTAGCCCGTTCTGGCTTAGCAATTGGCATTGCAGGCTTATTCTTAGAAGCGCACCCAAATCCAAATCAAGCAAAATGTGATGGTCCTTCTGCATTGCCACTTTCAGCATTAGAAGGTTTTGTCTCACAGATGAAAGCCATTGATGATTTAGTGAAGTCTTTCCCTGAATTAGATACATCTATCTAATAGAGAAGTGCGGTTGAAAACAGCGTTGTTTTTGACCGCACTTTTGTTCTGTAAAAGGAGATAACAATGAATATCGTATTTTTAGACAGCACGGCAATTCCAAAACATATTCCTATCCCTCGTCCAAGCTTTCCACATAACTGGGTAGAGTATGAATATACTTCTGCAGAGCAAACCATTGAGCGAGCAAAAGACGCAGATATTATTATCACCAGTAAAGTGATTTTAAGCCGTGAGGTGTTGCAACAACTACCTAAATTAAAATTGATTGCTATCACCGCAACAGGCACCAATAACGTGGATTTAGACGCAGCAAAAGAATTGGGTGTGGCAGTTAAAAATGTGGCAGGTTATTCAGCAACAACAGTACCTGAACATGTATTAGGCATGATTTTTGCGTTAAAACATAGTCTAGCTGGATGGCAACGCGATCAACTCACGGGAAAATGGACAGAGAGCAAACAGTTCTGTTATTTTGATTATCCTATTACAGATGTGAAAGGTTCAACGTTAGGTGTGTTTGGAAAAGGTTGTTTAGGCACAGAAGTAGGACGTTTAGCAGAGCTTTTAGGCATGAAAGTCCTTTATGCTGAACATCGAAATGCCACAACGTGCCGCGAAGGTTACTCGCCTTTTGAAGAGGTGCTAAAACAGGCAGATATTCTGACATTGCATTGTGCATTGACTGAAACAACTAAAAATTTAATCAATCAAGAAACCTTGTCACTTTGTAAGAAAGGTGTGTATTTAATCAATACTGGTCGTGGTCCATTGATTGATGAGCAAGCGGTTTGTGACGCATTAAAATCAGGACAATTAGGTGGTGCCGCATTAGATGTGTTAGTGAAAGAACCACCAGAGAAAAACAATCCACTGATTGAATTAGCGAAAACGATGCCGAATTTAATTATCACACCTCATATTGCCTGGGCGAGTGATAGTGCGGTAACCACGCTAACGAAAAAAGTGACGCAAAATATCGAAGATTTCGTTCAACAATTAAATCAAAAATAATGAATTTACCTATTTCTTTATATGTCGCCCTGCGATATTGGCGAGCAAAAAGCGCCGATCGTTTTGGGCGACTTGTTGCTAATTTGGCAAGCTTTGGCATCGTACTAGGTGTAATGGCATTGATTATTGTGCTTTCTGTCATGAATGGATTAGAAGGCTATCAAAAACAGCAAGTGCTTTCGAGCATTCCGCACGCGATTGTTAGCCAAGAAGTGCCTATTTCGGTAGAAAAACCGCTTGAAAATACACCGCACTTTGTGCAAAAAGCCGTGCCGATTAATACCACGAATGTTGTGTTTCAAACAGCAAAAGGCGTGAGTGCCGGACAAGTAATTGGTATTCAGTCTTTTTCAGATGATCCTTTACTGGAAGGTTTCGATCCTAGCCAATTTAATCAACTTTTACCGCAAGGTGAGTTCAAGCTAATTATTGGCGATAATCTGGCGCAAAAATTAGGTTTAGCGGTGGGTGATAAAGTTCGTTTAATGATTACTGAAAATAGCCAATATACGCCATTTGGTCGTGTGCCGATGCAGCGTTTATTTACCGTGAGTGAGATTTACTATGATTATGGCGAAGCATCAGGTTATGAAGTTTTTGCTAATTTAGCGGATATTGGTCGCCTAATGCGTATTCAGCCAGGTGAGGCACAAGGCTATCGTTTATTCCTAGATGATCCTTTCCAAATCACAGAATTGCCGAGTTATTTTAAAGAGAGTCATATCAGCGATTGGCGTGTCCAAAAAGGGGAGTTTTTCCAAGCGGTTCGTATGGAAAAAAATATGATGGGCTTGTTGATTAGTTTAATTATCGTTGTTGCGATTTCTAATATTGTGACCTCATTAAGTTTAATGGTAGTGGATAAACAAGGGGAAATCGCTATTTTACAAACGCAAGGTGTGACTAAATCACAAGTGCGTTCGATCTTTATTTATCAAGGTTTATTGGTGGGGCTAGTGGGCACATTGATTGGTGCCGTACTGGGCGTATTAATCACCTTAAATCTTGGGGCAATTTTAAGTGCGGTCAATCCGAACGGTGTTTTCTTGCCAACATCCATTGAGCCTGTGCAAGTCATTATTGTGATTGCCTTTTCTTTATTGTTATCTTTGTTATCAACCATTTATCCTGCTTATCGTGCGGCGAAAACTGAGCCAGCGGAAGCATTACGTTATGAGTAAAATATGAATAACTATTTATTAGAATGCCAAAATATTAATAAATTTTACCAAGAAGGCGAGAACCAAACCCAAGTATTAAAAGGCGTAAGCTTTGCTATGAAACCACAAGAATTAGTGGCGATAGTGGGGAGTTCTGGTTCAGGAAAAAGTACTTTATTGCACACCTTAGGTGGCTTAGATCAGCCAAGTAGTGGGGAAGTCTTTATTAAAGGGCAATCTTTGCAAAAAGCGTCTGAAAGTGAATTGGCTAAATTACGTAACCAAAATTTAGGGTTTGTATATCAATTTCACCATTTAATGGCGGATTTTACTGCGTTAGAAAATGTGATGATGCCGATGTTAATTGGTCGCCAGAATAAAACAGAAGCAAAAGATCGTGCTGAAAAAATATTGGGTGCAGTAGGCTTAAGTCATCGTGTTACTCATCGTCCATCTGCACTTTCTGGCGGTGAACGTCAACGTGTGGCAATTGCTCGTGCATTAGTGAATAATCCCGCTCTCGTCTTGGCCGATGAACCAACGGGTAACTTAGATCATAAAACTACAGAAAGTATTTTTGAATTAATTCAAACCTTGAATGCGGAACAAAACATTGCGTTTTTATTGGTGACACATGATATGTCATTAGCGCAAAAACTGTCTCGTTGTTTAACCATGCAAGATGGTATTTTGAAGGAAGGTGCATAATGAATACGCCTTTTTTCATTAGTTGGCGTTATCAACGGGGTAAGCAAAAGAATCCGTTGGTGGCGTTAATTTCAAAATTCTCTGCTATCGGTATCGCCCTTGGCGTGGCAGTATTGATTGTGGGATTAAGTGCGATGAATGGTTTTGAGCGTGAATTGAATTCACGTATTTTGGCTGTCGTGCCACATACGGAAATCACCGTTAATCCACATGCCAATGAAGCCACATTAAACCATTGGCAGAACCTTGCGGAACGTCTAAAAACAAACAGAAAAATTACCGCATTTTCACCTTTTGTCAGTTTTACTGCCTTAGTCGAAAATGGCAACAAACTTAAAGTTGTGCAAGTGAAAGGGGTCGATAAACAAGCTGAAGATCAAGTGAGCTCTCTTGGTAAGTTTGTGGAAGGTGATGGCTGGCAGAAATTTGCAGAAGAAGGCGGATTGGTGCTGGGCTCTGGTATTGCCAAAGAGTTAGATGTTAAAGCAGGCGATTGGGTGTCATTATTGATTTCTCAACCTAATGGTGAAGATCAAATGGCTCAGCCTAATCGTGAGCGTGTTCAAGTGACCGCTATTTTACGTTTAGATGGCCAGTTAGACCATAGCTATGCCTTACTGTCATTACCTCAAGCGCAAGAATTAATGGGATATCGTGAAGATCAAATTACCGGTGTTGAATTGAAAATTGATGATCCATTTAAAGTACAAGAAATGGATTATTCGATGTTAAGTGATTATCCGCAGCTGCTTTATATTCAAAACTGGGTGGCAAAATTTGGCTATATGTATCGTGATATTCAGCTTATCCGTACCGTGATGTATATCGCAATGGTGCTTGTAATAGGGGTAGCGTGTTTTAATATCGTTTCAACCTTAATTATGGCGGTAAAGGACAAGCAAGGTGATATTGCGATTATGCGAACCCTAGGGGCGAATAATGGATTTATTAAACAAATCTTTATTTGGTATGGCTTGCTTGCAGGAATGAAAGGCTGTTTGATTGGTATCGTGTTAGGTGTTGTACTTGCACTGAATCTCACGCCGATTATTCAAGGCATCGAGACATTACTCGGTAAAAAACTGTTATCAGATGGTATTTATTTCGTTGATTTCTTACCAAGTGAATTACATTGGTTCGATGTTGTATTAGTTCTCGTGGCGGCATTGGTATTGAGTTTACTCGCGAGTCTTTATCCAGCCAGTCGAGCCGCGAAGTTACAACCGGCTCAAGTATTGAGTAATCATTAATAAAAAATCAGGGATTAAGTATTTAATCCCTGATTTTTTTATTATTCAACCGTTAATTATTATTGGTTTTCTTTATCTGTTTTTAATAAACCAGATGAACCTTCGGAATAATCACGAGGCGGCTCTTCAGATTTACTTTCTGATGAGGCGGTCACCAATTGTTGAGTGAATAAACCTTTGTTAGCGGGTTTATTACCAAGCAAGGTTTCAGATGAAACTGCATAGTGACGATACAGTTTTTGATAATCACCAATTAAGGTTTTAAATAATTCGGCACTTTCAGCAAAATGTTTTTCAAGTTGTGCTTGTTGATCGCTTAACTGTGTTTTCACTTCTTTTAGCTCAGCTTCTGTCTGAACTTGTTTTTTAACTGAGCCTTTCGTTAAACGTAATAATAAATAGCCTAAGATTACGCCAACCACAAGCCCAATCACAGCGGCTTGCCATATTTCTGGTATCCATGATTGCATACATTACTCCTTATTTTGAATTCAGTGTTTAGTGTAAAGGAAAAACAAAAAAGTTTCTTTGCGGTTGATCACATTTTGAAAAAGCTGTGCTTACACAGCTGCAATAATTACGATCTCAACTTTCCAATCAGAATCTGCAAGTTTCGCTTCTACCGTTGCTCGGCTTGGTGGGTTTTGGCTATCGACCCATTCATCCCATGCTTGGTTGAGTTGAGCATAATCCGCCATATTAGCAAGGAAGATTTGCGAGGTAAGAATTTTACTTTTTTCAGAACCAATTTCTGCCAATAATTTATCGATCAGTGAAAGGACTTCTTTGGTTTGCTCGTAAGCATTTTGCTTAACGGTTTTTTCCGGTACTTGGCCTGCAAAATAGGCAGTATTGTTATGAATGACCACTTCAGAAAAGCGTTTGCTTGGTTGAATGCGTTGAATCGACATAATGGCTCCTTTTTGATGAAGATAATTCCATTCTAAAGGTGGTTTTAGACTTTGTAAATCAAGAAATTGTGAGATAAAATAATTGAGAATTTTTATCAACTAAAGGAAACTATGAAACTCCTGATTTCGAATCAATATGGCGCCATTGTGATGGCATTATTGCCTTTTGTTTACGGTATGTTATTAGCTTCACCTGTTTGGGCGCATTTCTTTTTGCTTTTAGCTTGGTTCAGCATGTATTTGCTGAGTTACCCAATGCTGAGTCTCTTTAAAGGCAAAAATATGGCGGAATATAAAAAGTGGACAATCATCTATGGTGTCGCAGCTTTTTTATTTGCGCTTCCTGCCATTTTTTATAACTGGCAAATTCTTTTCTTTATTGCCGCCATGTTTCCTTTTGTGTTGGTGAGTATCTATTACACCAAGAAAAAAGATGAACGTAATCTTCTCAATGATTTAGCGGGTATTGCGATTTTTGCCCTTGCAGGTATGGGATCATATTATTTTTCTGACCGCACTTTTGATGAAAAAATCTGGTGGGTAGCACTGTATCCAAGCTTATTTTTTATTGGCACGACGCTTTACGTCAAATCAATGATGCGTGAACGTAAAAATCCGCTTTATCTCAAAGCCTCTATTATTTTCCACGTGCTTTGTGTACTCGGTTGCTTGTTTACCCAACAATATGTCTTATCACTTGCTTTTGTGCCGGCGTTAATTCGTGCCATTTATTTACCAACCAAGAAACTTTCGGTTAAGCAAGTCGGTCTAATAGAATTCGGAACATCCGCCATTTTTTTGATTATTTTATTGATAGCGACATTATAAGATGAAGACATTAGCCAAACTTTTACTCCTAGCCTCCTTCACGTTAAGCAGTTCAGCATTCGCCATGAAAACCATTGATTTGGTCGATAAAGCGCAAATGACGGAGCAGCAAAAAATGGATCTGGCGCAAAAACTGGCTGAGAAACAAGATTGGAAAGCCGTTTTTGAAATTATGTATCCTTTAGCTTTGGAAGGTAATTTACAAGCGCAAAGCAATTTAGGGATGCTTTATAATTTAGGCCGTGGAGTGGATGAAAATAAAGAGTTGGCTTATTGGTGGTTTAGTGAAGCTGCTGAGCGAGGCAGTATTAAAGCTATCAATAATTTGGCGGTCATGTATTTCAACGGCAACAACTATGTAAAACAAGATACCGCTCAAGCGATTAAATTATTTGAAACCAGTGCGACAAAAGATCCTGATGCCATGCTTACATTAGGGGAAATTTATACCAATCAGAAAGAATTTACCAAAGCCTTTGAATGGTTCCAAAAAGCTGCGAATGCGGGCAGCAATGAGGGGCGATTCCGTTTGGCTCGTTTGTATGAAGAAGGGATTGGGACACAAGTCAATATTGGTTTGGCCAAATTGCTTTATTTGGAAATTATGAATACGGCGAAAAAGGATGAAATCAAAGAAATCGCCAGACAGCGATTACAACGTTTAAGCTTGTATTAAAAAAGTACGGTTGATTTTAACCGCACTTTTTTATTTCACTTCCGCCCCTTTCAACCAGCGTCTGACCCAACTGCGGTTTGGCATTAAGTTATGAATCAGATCTTCACTCATCGGTAAGGGTTCACCATAAATTAAGGAAGCCAGTGTTTCACCCAAAAATGGCGCAGAAGTTAATCCTCTAGAGCCTAATGCGCCGATTAAATAGAGATTAGGGTAGTTTTCAGCTTGTTCTATTGGCTGTTTACGGCGGCGTAAATTAAACAAATTCTGATATTGTGTTTGCTGAGCAGAAAAATGAGGAACAGCGCCCATCATTGGCGTAAGATCACGCACCGAACAACGCACACCGATTCGAGCAAGATTACCCGATGTATCCACTTCTTTTGTCCACTCTTCAGGTATATTTTGCTGAATTTTTTGTTGATTTTCTTGCTGTTCAGTTAGGCTAAATTCACGAGTTGCATTATCACGAACATGACTTGCGCCAATACAATGACTGGTTTTCGCTTGATCGACTGGCGTCAGGTAGCCGTCATAGCACAACACTGTTTTAAGTTTTAGTAAGTTTTCCGATGTAGGAATTTGGCTCACTTGTCCTCGAACAGGATAGAGTGGGAGTTTTTGTGTTTGCTCAAACTCAGTGAGTTTATGTCCGTTTGCTAAAACAACCACTTCATGGCAGAAAGTTTTATTTTCAGCTGTAGTGATTTGCCAACCATTTTCTGTTTGCGAAAGTGCGGTTACTTTTTGTAATGTTTTAATCTGGACGCCTTGTTTTTCTAAAAAGGCAAAAGTGTGTTGAACTAACTGACGAGGTGCAAGCCAAGCGCCTTGAGGGATAAAAGCGCCACCAAAAGGTAACGGTAAGCCCACTTTTTCACTTAATTCAGATTGGCTTAATGACTGATATAAATCAGAAGGCAAATTCAGCTCAGCGATTTTATTTAATTTACTTTCAGCTTTCTCATTGTAAGCACAAAGTGCTACACCACAGAACTCATGTTCAAATTCGATTTGTTGTTGAATTGCCCATTGTAGAAATTGATGGCCATAGGCGAAAGCATGAATATAAAAACGAATATTACGCTCGTTATCATCGCTCAGTTGCGGATAAAAGGCACCCTGTTTATTGCCGGATGCATTGAGGGCAGTTTGCTCAGCTTCGCAATAAATTGTGATTTTTGCTCCGCGTTTAATCAATGAAATGGCTGTACAAAGCGAAGCAATTCCACCACCAATAATGGCAATATCTTGCTCATTTAGATTAGCGGGTTGACTATGAAACCACGGTGCTGAAAGTGCGGTCAGTTTTTCATGCGTTTTTTGACCAGAAAGACATTCCCGTTTTTTACCAAAGCCTTTGCGTTTCTTAATATTAAAGCCTGCATTTTCTAAGCCTTTTCTCACCGCACTTGCCGCAGTAAAGGTCGCAAAGGTACCTTGTGGCTTAGTAAAGCGAAACATTTGTTGATAAAGCTGCTCATTCCACATATCGGGGTTTTTACTCGGTGCAAAACCATCTAAAAACCACGCATCAATTTTACCATTCATATAATCGCCCAGTTCCGGCAGATTTTTAGCGACATCGCCAAACCAAAGATCTAACGTGGTTTCATCAAAATGAAAACGATAGCAACCTTGAATGGGATTAAGCCAATGCTGTTGTAAATGCTGAGCGAGGTGAGAAAATTGCGGGTACGCTAAATGGGCTTGTTGTAACGCATCGAGTGGCAAAGGGTATTTTTCAAAAGAGATAAAATAAAGGCGTTTTAAAGGTGAATCAGGGTATTTTTGACGAAATTCACGGAACAGAGTAGTCACCGCAAAGAAATTTAATCCTGTGCCAAATCCCGTTTCAGCAATAACAAAGTGGGCTTCTTGATAATTAACCCAACGTTCCCACAACTGATTACCTTCTAAAAATACATAATGCGTTTCCGCTAAACCATCTTGATTAGAAAAATACACATCATCAAATTTATCCGAAACAGGCGTATTCTCTTGGTTAAAATGAATTTTTGCATGCTGAATGGTGAACATGTGTTAGCCCTTTTTTGCCTTATCAAATTCTTTTATAATAGCACGGAAATTTTGAGACGGTTAAAACTTAACTGGTCGAACAAATGAATTATTGCTTGCAATATTTTTATTTCATAGTAAATTGCGTTCAGCTAACAACTGTAAGTTGAATTAAATTTCCCCTAACTCATAAGGAATAAAGAATGAAAAGAGCTGTAATTACTGGTTTTGGTATTATTTCAAGTATCGGTAACAACAAAGAAGAAGTTTTGGCTTCATTAAAAGCAGGTAAATCTGGTATTGAAGTCGTGCCTGAGTTTATTGAAATGAAAATGCGTAGCCATGTTGCCGGCACAATCAAACTTGATCCAAGCGAGCATATCGATCGTAAAGTGTATCGTTTTATGGGTGATGCGGCAGCTTATGCATACCTTTCTATGCGTGAAGCGATTGAAGATTCAGGTTTAACAGAAGATCAAGTTTCAAATGACCGTACAGGTCTGGTAATCGGTGCTGGTACAGGTTCAGCGCACAATCAATTAGTGGCTTGTGATGCAGTGCGTGGTCCACGCGGTGTGAAAGCGATTGGTCCTTATGCGGTAACTAAAACCATGGCATCAAGTGTGTCAGCTTGTTTAGCAACCCCTTACAAAATCCGTGGTGTGAACTACTCAATCAGCTCTGCTTGTGCAACGTCTGCACACTGTATCGGTCACGCAGTTGAATTAATCCAATTAGGTAAACAAGATGTGGTTTTCGCTGGTGGTGCGGAAGAATTATCTTGGGAATGTGCAACTGAATTCGATGCAATGGGTGCGGTTTCAACTAAATACAATGATACCCCAGAAAAAGCGTCTCGTGCTTACGATGCAGACCGTGATGGTTTCGTTATCGCTGGTGGAGGTGCTGTTGTAGTGGTTGAAGAATTAGAACACGCATTAGCACGTGGCGCAAAAATCTACGCAGAAATCGTGGGCTATGGTGCAACCTCTGATGGTTACGACATGGTAGCGCCAAGTGGTGAAGGTGCAGAGCGTTGTATGAAACAAGCAATGGCAACGGTAGATACCCCAATTGATTACATCAACGTACACGGTACATCAACACCAGTTGGTGACGTAAAAGAATTAGGTGCAATCAAAAATGTATTTGGTGACAAAATCCCTGCGATTTCTTCTACTAAATCAATGACTGGTCACTCTTTAGGTGCTGCCGGTGCACACGAAGCAATCTATACCTTATTAATGCTACACAATGACTTCATTGCACCAAGCATTAATATCGAAACATTAGACGAAGCGGCAGAAGGCTGCAATATTGTGACTGAAACAAAAGAAAATGCAGGTTTACAAACTGTCATGTCAAACAGCTTTGGTTTCGGTGGTACAAACGCGACTTTAGTGTTCAAACGCTATAACGGCTAATTAAAAACCTCTTAAAATCTAACCGCACTTTGGCTCTTCCAAGTGCGGTTTTTTCTTATAATCTCTCCCTTTCTCCTTACTCAGCAGAAAAATTAACACTTAAAATGTGATCCAGCTCAAAATTTTGAACAAAAGAATAAAAAATTTTTATTTTTATAAAACTCCATATAAAACTACGATTTTCTGCTTTTTATATTAATTATCTTTATTAAAATCTTAATTTTTGCACATTGTTGGTTTTTAATGCTTTTTAATTCGTTTTTTTAGACTTTTCTCATGCTGGACAAGACATTTTCTTTCGGTATGATGTTTCCATTGTTTTGACACGAATCGTAACAAATAAAAGTGCAGTCAGTTTTAGGAGTAAAATATGAAGAAATTATCCGGTGCGGAAATGGTGGTTCAGTCTTTGCGTGACGAAGGCGTTGAGTATTTATTTGGTTATCCGGGCGGTGCCGTATTGGATATTTATGATGCAATTCATACTCTTGGTGGGATTGAGCATATTTTAGTTCGTCATGAGCAAGCTGCGGTACATATGGCAGATGGTTATGCACGTGCGACCGGTAAAGTGGGTTGTGTGTTAGTCACATCAGGACCAGGTGCAACCAACGCGATTACGGGTATTTTGACCGCTTATACTGATTCTGTGCCAATGGTGATCATTTCAGGTCAGGTAATGAGTAGCTTAATCGGTCGTGATGCGTTCCAAGAATGTGATATGGTAGGGATTTCTCGTCCAGTTGTTAAGCACAGCTTTATCGTTAAAAAAGCAGAAGACATTCCAGGTATCTTGAAAAAAGCCTTTTATATTGCTTCAACAGGCCGTCCAGGTCCCGTTGTCGTAGATATTCCAAAAGATACCGTAAACCCAACATTAAAATATCCTTACGAATATCCAAAATCTGTTGAGCTTCGTTCTTATAATCCAACGGTAAATGGTCATAAGGGGCAAATTAAGAAAGCGTTAAAAGCATTATTAGTAGCTAAAAAACCGGTTTTATTCGTGGGTGGTGGTGCAATTGCGGCAGGCTGTCATGAAGAATTAACGCAATTTGCACAACGTTTAAATTTACCGGTCACCTCATCGTTAATGGGGTTAGGCGTGTACCCAAGTACGGACAAACAATTTTTAGGCATGCTTGGGATGCACGGGACTTATGAAGCCAATACAGCCATGCATGAAAGTGATCTAATTCTTGGTGTTGGGGTGCGCTTTGACGACCGTACCACTAATAACTTAGATAAATATTGCCCGAATGCCAAAGTGATTCAGATTGATATTGACCCAACCTCTATTTCTAAAAACGTACCTGCGGCTATTCCAATTGTAGGTAACGCGAAAAATGTATTGGATGAATTCTTAAGTTTATTAGGTGAAGAAATTGGTTCGCGTCCGCAAAATCACTTAGAAGATTGGTGGAAACAAATCGATGAATGGAAAGCAAAAAAATGCTTGGATTTCGACCGCACTTCAGGCGTCATCAAACCACAGCAAGTGATGGAAGCGGTGTATCACATTACAAAAGGCCAGGCTTATGTAGCATCGGATGTAGGGCAACACCAAATGTTTGCTGCATTACATTATCCGTTTGATTTACCGCGTCGCTGGATCAATTCAGGTGGTGCAGGTACGATGGGCTTTGGTTTACCTGCTGCATTAGGGGTTAAACTTGCACATCCTGATGCAACTGTGGTTTGTGTAACGGGTGATGGCAGTATTCAAATGAATATCCAAGAGCTTTCAACGGCAACACAATATGGTATTCCAGTTGTGGTAATTTGTTTGAACAACCACTTCTTAGGCATGGTGAAACAATGGCAGGATTTGATTTACTCTGGCCGCCATTCTCAAACTTATATGAATTCTTTACCAGATTTCGTGAAGTTAGCCGAATCTTATGGGCATGTGGGTATTCAAATTTCGACACCAGATGAATTAGAAAGCAAATTACAAGAAGCCTTCAGCATTAAAAATAAATTGGTCTTTGTTGATATTAACGTTGATGAAACCGAACACGTTTACCCAATGCAAGTTCGCGGCGGGGCGATGAATGAGATGATTTTAAGCAAACCACAAGAGGAGAACGAATAATGCGTAGAATTTTATCTGTTTTATTAGAAAATGAATCCGGTGCATTATCTCGAGTGGTCGGCTTATTTTCCCAACGTGCATTTAACATTGAAAGCTTAACCGTAGCACCTACGGATGACCCAACTCTTTCTCGTATGACGATTGAAGCGGTAGGAGATGAGCAAGTGCTTGAGCAAATTGAAAAGCAACTTCACAAATTAGTGGACGTGTTTAAAGTCATCAATTTGAGTGAACATGATCACGTAGAGCGTGAAGTGTTATTAGTGAAAGTGCGAGCAACGGGTTCATCACGTGATGAATTAAAACGTTTAGCCGACATCTTCCGTGGTCAGATTGTGGATGTAACAACAAAATCTTACACTATTCAATTAACGGGTACAAAAGACAAATTAGATGCTTTTGTTGAGGCTGTGAAAGAAGAAAGTACATTACTTGAGATTGTTCGTTCAGGCTTAATTAGTCTTTCCCGTGGCGAGAAAAATATACTTTAATGATGTGGAAAGTGCGGTTAAAAATGACCGCACTTTTAAAAACGAAAAAAGGAAGTCATAATTGACTTCCTTTTTGTTTATTCTAAATGAATGTTAAGCTTCTGATTTATTGGTCAATGCGATATACAAGCAAACCACAAAGCCGGCAATTAAAACATAAGGCGTAAAGATTTGAACGCCAGTAGGAGCGGCTGCGAAACCAAAGTTATGTGCCGCAGCTGCGCCCAGTAGCATACCGAGCACAAATAATGCTGAGTCATTGTTCCCTTCACCAATATTGACTAATTGCTTACCAGGGCAACCGCCGCCTAATGCAAAGCAAAGACCGCAAAGCGCCATAGAAAGGAAATTGTAGAGATAGTCATTATGCGCGATAGGTTGTTTTTCAAAGCCTAAATGGAATTGACCTAATAAGGCATTAGTTATTGCTGCAAAGACAATCAATGCAATCACGCCATTTAATAAATGCGCATCACGGAAGAGGACAAAGTTTCGAAATGCCCCAATTGTGCAAAAACGTGATTTTTGCATCAGTACACCAAGAAGTAATCCGCCAGCAAGTGACATCCAAATAGCCGCATGTTGTGCACCTGGGCCTTTTTCAGAGGTGTAAATCGCGAGATTTTCACCAAATTTAAATTGGGTTAAGGCTAAAACAAGCAAAATTACGGCAAAAATTGGACCGATTAAGCCAGAAGATTGGCTTTGTTCCTTAGATTTACCTAATAAGAATCCTCGATTAGCGAAGAAAATACCGCCTAATACACCGGCAAACAATCCTACTATACCTGCAATTGCAGTGAGATCACCGCCACCTAATCGTAAATAAGCACGCCATGGACAACCTAAGAAAATGAGTGCGCCAAGCATCGCAAAAAAGCCTAAGCTAATACGAGCGAGTGGGGCAGAGCCGCCACGAGGTTTAAATTCCTTAGATAAGAATGCACTGGTGAGTGCTCCTAAAACTAATCCAATGAGTTCTGGGCGAAGGTATTGTAATGGGGTGGCGTGGTGTAATCCAAGCGAACCTGCTGTATCGCGTAAGAAACAAGCAGCACAAAATCCCATATTACCAGGATTGCCATTGTAGGTGAGAAGTGGCGCAACGATACCAAGTGCAGCACCTGCAACCACAGGCCAAGTTAAAATTTTCATAATTAGACCCTTGTGATATCTGAAGTTAAATTGAATTGTGTGTTTTTAATAATAAAAACAAAGGTATTGTAGAAAGAGTTGAAAAATAAAGAAAGTTTATTTTTTTGAAATTGTGAGCAGGATCAATAAATTGATATTAGTAATCTTTAAAGCCATCTTCCCAAATGCAATTCCACAATATCGACTAAATGTCGAAGAAATGTGGTGTCTTGGTCGTTGTGGAAACGGTCGGTGTCTCGAGATTTGAAGAGTAAAAGTGCGGTTGGTTTTTGAGGTGTTCCACCTAAACGGCAAATCGCCACCGAGCCGATAGGGAGTTCTTCTGGAAGGAACATGAGGGCTTTTTCTTTATTGGAGAGATCGCCTAAATAGAATTGACGTAGCCCCATTCGCTCTAGGCGAATGAGTTCAAAGGCTTTTCGGTCTAGCCAGTGTTGCTCAGGAATAGAATTATTTTTTTGCCCGCTGTCAGTGAAAAGTAAGATTTTAGCACCTTCTAGTTCATAGCCTTTTGCCCAGTCATCAAGCTTTTCATTGATGGCAATAAAGTCTTCTGTTTGAAATAGTTTTTTCTGCAAAGGCAAAAGAGCAAAGAAGATATCGGCTTCTTGATGGGCAAGCTGATGAAATTTTTCGAGGAGTTGAGTGAGCGTTTTAATTTGTTCTCGTTGCTGAGCAAGTTTTACTTCGACTAACGAAATCGTCCCTTCTTCATGGCTATGCGGAATACTAAGTTGTTGAAGTAGTTCAGGGTGATGGGTAAAAAAATCAGGGTGATTTTTTAGATAGTCAGCAATATCTTGTTCAGTCATCAAAAACTCCTTAAAAAATAACCGCACTTGGTTGTGCCAAAGTGCGGTTTATTTTTTTATGCTGTTTTAGGCCGCAAATGGATCGCGTAAAATCATTGTTTGAACACGATCTGGCCCAGTTGAAAGAATAGCGACTGGTACGCCAGTTACTTCTTCGATACGTTTGATGTAATTACGGCAAGTTTGCGGTAATTTATTTACATCAGTCACACCAAAGGTGTTTTCTTTCCAGCCAGGTAAAGTCTCGTAAATAGGTTCTACGCCTTCCCAATCTTTCGCTGCTAATGGGGCATATTCAACGATTTCGCCATTTGGCATTTTGTAAGCCGTACAGATTTTCACTTCGTCAAAGCCATCTAATACGTCTAATTTAGTCATACAGAAACCAGAAATCGAGTTAAGTTGAATTGCACGGCGAATCGCGACAGCATCAAACCAACCACAACGACGTGGACGACCGGTTACAGCACCAAATTCATTACCTTTACGTGCAATTTCAGCACCAGTTTCATCGAATAATTCTGTGGTGAATGGACCGCCACCAACACGAGTACAGTATGCTTTGATGATACCTAACACATAGTCAAGGTTGCGAGGACCGAAACCAGAACCTGTTGCTACGCCACCTGCTGTGGTGTTAGAACTGGTTACATACGGATAGGTGCCGTGGTCGATATCAAGCATCGTACCTTGTGCACCTTCGAATAGGATGTTGTCACCATTTTTACGTGCGGTATCTAAGATGGTTGTGATATCTGCCACCATACCAGTAATAATATCAGCTACCGCGAATACATCGTCTAATGTTTTTTGATAATCAACAGGTTCTACTTTGTAGTAGTTCACCAATTGGAAATTATAGTATTCAAGGATATTTTTTAATTTTTCAGCAAAGGCTTCGCGATTGAATAAATCGCCCACGCGTAAACCACGACGTGCCACTTTATCTTCATAAGCTGGGCCAATACCACGACCGGTTGTACCAATAGCTTTTTTGCCTAACGCGGCTTCACGAGCGTGATCCATTGCAACGTGATAAGGTAGGATTAATGGACAAGCTTCTGAAATTAATAAACGTTCACGTACTTTTACGCCACGGCTTTCTAATTCGCCCATTTCTTGCATTAATGCAGCAGGAGAAAGCACCACACCGTTACCGATTAAACAGGTCACGTTATCACGTAAAATACCTGATGGAATTAAGCGTAATACCGTTTTTTCACCATTAATAATTAAAGTGTGACCTGCGTTGTGACCACCTTGGTAACGCACCACATATTTAACGCGATCTGTTAATAAATCAACGATCTTGCCTTTCCCTTCATCGCCCCACTGAGCACCAAGAACAACAACACTTTTTCCCATAATTTCCGCCTTAAGTTTGCGTAAGTTTATAAATCAGACAAACGATTACTTTACTCTTTTTTGGTCGTAATCTCAAATTTTAAACGTAAAAAAGTGCGGTTATTTTTAACCGCACTTTTTATAAATTTATTATTCAAACAACGATTTATGTAATGAACGTACTACGTCATCCGCTTTGTCACTATACGCTAGCATACAAATGTTATTCGTGCTTGCGCCATAGCTAATCATGCGAATGTTATAGCCTTCAAGCGTGTCAAAAATACGTTTTGCCACACCTGAAGCAAGGTGTAAATCATTTCCAATTAATGCGACGAGCGATAAGCCTGTATCAACTTTCACGGTACAGTATTGGCTTAATTCTTCTAATAATTCAGGAGAAAGTAATTCTACACCAGATGAAGCTGAGCCTGTTTTATCTAAGGTTAATGCAATGCTTACTTCAGAGGTTGTGATCGTATCCACTGAAATTTTATATTTTGCTAAGATAGTGAATACATTCGCTAGGAAGCCTTGTGCATGTAGCATACTGAGACTTGAAAGGGTTAACAGGGTTTGATCGCGACGTAATGCAATTGCACGGAATGTCGGACGAGGTTGTGGATCGCGTGTTACCCAAGTACCACCAGCATCTGGCGCTTTACTTGAACCCACATAAACAGGAATATTACTACGCACCGCTGGAAGTAATGTTGCTGGGTGTAATACTTTCGCACCAAAGGTTGCCATTTCAGCTGCTTCAGCAAAACTCATGGTATCAATACGTTGTGCATTTGGTACGATACGTGGATCGGTCGTATAAATACCGGCCACATCAGTCCAAATTAAGACGTCTTTTGCGTTTAATACTTCTGCTAAAAGTGCAGCAGAGTAGTCGCTACCACCACGCCCTAAAGTTGTGGTTTTACCGCCTGGTTCACGACCGATAAAGCCTTGAGTGATGACTAATTCACCTCGGTCAATTAATGGTTTTAATAAATTATCACAGTTCGCTTGAGTTTGTGAATCATCTGGTGCGGCTTTACCAAAGTTATCATTAGTTGCTACTAAAGTACGTACATCAACCCAAGTTGCAGAGGCTTGTAATTCTCTTAATACTTCAATGAAAATTTGCGTTGACATCATTTCACCATGACTAATGAGCTCATCAGTTAAAGCAAGTGATGTTGCAAGGCTAGCCGCTTCAGAAAGTGCGGTAATATTTTCTAAGTATTTTTCAATGATAGGACGAACGCGACTGTCATCTTGTAATTCATTTAAAATGTTTTCTTGAATTTGGCGGACTTCACCAATTAATTTTGCACGTTCTTCAGCTTCTACGCCATTGGCTAAGGCAACTAATAAATTTGTTACACCAGCTGATGCAGAAAGTACCACAACGCGAGTATTAGGATCTGCAATGACGATTTTGGCACAAGCTTGCATAGCGGAATAGTTCGCGACAGATGTACCACCAAATTTTGCTACCGATAAATGAGACATAAGATAATCCTCTAAAATGAAAAGTAAAATGTTGTGTTTTATGATGGCTATTAGAAATAGCGATTTAAGTAAAAATTGTCAAATAAATATGATAAAAAATCATATAAAAATCTTTTTATTTAGATCTTTTTTGATTAAACAGGGTAAAAATTAAAGAATAGTTAACTATTCAGTAGGCATTGGCAGCGGTTCTGGCGTGCCAAGAAAGTAAGGTTTTACTCCGACAATTAAGTCTAATACAGCTTTCACGCGAGCAAACATTTCGCGGACACGTGTTCCAAAATAAACTTCAGGCTGTTTCGCGGTGAAACAAATCGCATCAATATCGTAATGTTTCGCAATAAGTATAGCACGTTCACAATGGAATTTTTGACTGATGATCGTAAAGGAAGGAACTTGGAAAACTTTATTTGCTCGCACAACAGAGTCTAAGGTGCGGAATCCTGCAAAATCTTTAAACATGACGCTTTCAGACACGCCCATCTTACGCAGATCCAAAAACATGGTACGCGGCTCGTTGTATTGAAGCGTGCGGTTATCGCCACTTAGCAGTAGATAATCAACTTTATTTTGATCGATTAAGTATTTTGATGCTTCTAAACGGTAATCGTAATATTTGTTGGTTTTACCTTTGGCGACATATTTGGATGTGCCCAATACTAATGCATAGTGACGATGTGGGAGCGTTTCAACGTCTTCATAAACGCGATCCTGTACATAGAAACTAATAGCACGATCAATCGTGAAGCAACCAATCAAGACGAGTAAACCTAACCCCAAAGCATAGCCGAGGAGTTTTTTCAGCGGAAGGCGAGAGAGCCATGAAAGTGCGGTCATTTTTGACAGCATTTTGGATAGTTGCATATAGCTAACATACTGAAAAATCGAAATAATTTCAAGTGTAATTTGTTTACCAAATTGATAAGGAAATATTTAGACGTCTAAACGTCTAAAATTTCTTGACAAAAAACATGAGCTGTTGATAATTGTTAAATCATCAACGTAAAAGGTTATCATTTAATGGCTGTGCAAAATGTCGTGCTTTTTCAAGACAATCCCCTCCAATTAACATTGGGCGGACAGCTTTCGCCTATTAATGTCGCGTATCAAACTTACGGCACTTTAAATGCTGATAAAAGCAATGCTGTATTGATTTGTCACGCTTTAACGGGAGATGCAGAACCTTATTTTGATGAACCGAATAAAGACGGTTGGTGGCAAAACTTTATGGGCGAAGGTCTAGCTTTTGATACATCTAAATACTTTTTTATTTGCTCAAATGTATTAGGTGGTTGCAAAGGCACGACGGGACCCAGTTCGATTAATCCAACTACTGGAAAGCCTTATGGTAGCCAGTTCCCGAATATCATCGTTCAAGATATTATCAAAGTCCAAAAAGCCTTGCTTGAGTACCTTGGTATCCCACATTTAAAAGCGATAGTGGGTGGCTCGTTTGGTGGTATGCAAGCTACACAATGGGCAATTGATTATCCGGATTTTATGGATAACATTGTGAATCTATGTTCTTCCATCTTCTTTAGTGCGGAAGCCATTGGGTTTAATCATGTGATGCGTCAGGCTGTCATTAATGATCCGAATTTTAATAATGGCGATTATTATGAGGGAACACCGCCTAATCAAGGGCTTTCCATTGCTCGTATGTTGGGAATGTTAACCTATCGGACAGATGTACAGTTAGCCAAGGCATTTGGGCGAGCGACTAAATCTGAAGGACAATTTTGGGGTGATCACTTTCAAGTGGAATCCTATTTGAGCTATCAAGGTAAAAAATTCTTGGAGCGTTTTGATGCCAACACCTATTTGCATTTATTGCGTGCTCTCGATCTGTATGATCCTAGTGTAGGGTATGCAGATGTAAAAGAAGCCTTGTCTCGAATTAAAGCTTGCTATACATTAGTTTCGGTGACGACAGATCAACTATTTAAATCCATTGATTTACATAAAAGTAAACAGCTTTTAGAGCAAGCAGGCGTGGATTTAAGATTTTATGAATTCCCATCGGATTATGGTCACGATGCTTTTTTAGTGGATTATACGGCGTTTGAAAATAAAATTAGAAGTGGATTAGAAGGCGAGTCTGAATAAGAACAATAGAAAAGGCGGAAATTTCCGCCTTTTTTGATTTTTTCTTTATAGATGGCTCACGAAACGTGATAAATCTTTTGGTTTACAGTCTCTTTCTAATTTTTCAGCAGCTGTACCAATTTGTAATAAGGCAACAATCTTATCATTTTTGTTACAACCAAATGCTTCACGTAATTCACGTCCCTCAACGAGAGGACCAGTTGCCCAAAAACTTTCAAAACCCAATGCATTGCCCGCAAGTTGAATCGCATAAGTTGCTGCACCTGCAGTAAGCATTTGTTCCCAACCTGGTACTTTTTTCACTTCATGATTAATTTTAGCAATCACCGCAATGACCATCGGCGCACGGCGTGCAAAATTCTCTGCTTTTTTTAATCGTTCTTCACCTAAATCAAATTCAGTCACCGCCGCTTTGAGCAAGCTTTCCAATTTACTTAAACCTGTGCCTTGGATTACCACGAAATGATAAGGCTCAAGTTTACCATGATCAGGTGTATGTAAAGCGGCTTGAAACATTTGTTCTAATTGCACTTGGCTAGGGGCTGGTGCGGTTAATTTTTTATTCGATTTACGTTGTGTTAAAAGGGTTAATGCATCCATAGTATTTTCCTTATTCTAGTTAAGTGCGGTTGATTATAGCATAGTTTTTCACGGGACTTTATGATAGGCTACGCACAATTTTTATTTCTGTTTTAAAGGTTTAATTTCGCATGAATGTCATCTTAAGCGTATTGAAATTTTGTTGTAAAGCGCTCAATTTTATCCGAAATCTTGTGATGAATTTTGTGTTCTTACTGTTTGTTTTAGCGTTGATTGTGCTTGTCAGCCTTTTTAGTGATGGTAAGAAAAACCAAGTTTTATCAGGCGATCAAGGTGCATTATATTTAAATTTAACAGGCTATCTTGCAGATAACACAGAGGATATGTTGAGTTGGCAAGAGGAGTTTCAACGTTTAAATAATGAAAAGGTCTCGTATAAATATTCTACGTTTGATGTGGTGCAAAGTATTTTATCTGCGAAAGATGATGAACGAATTCGTGGTTTAGTGCTGAATTTAAATGACTTTGAAGGGGGCGATCTTCCATCATTAGAGTATGTAGGAAAAGCGATTCAAAGTTTCAAAGAGTCAGAAAAGCCGGTTATTGCTTATGCCGACAATTACACGCAGGCACAATATTTCCTTGCGAGTTTTGCGGATGACATTTATCTCAATCCAATTGGGCAAGTTGGTATTCAAGGTTTGCGTCAGGAAAATCTTTACTTTAAATCTATGATCGAAAAACTTGAAATTACACCGCATATTTTCCGTGTAGGAACTTATAAGTCCGCGGTAGAACCGTTCTTGCGTGATGATATGTCGCCAGAAGCAAAAGCGAATATGCAAAAATGGCTTGGTGGCATGTGGCAAAACTATATGCAAACATTAATGGTTAATCGTCATATTACTGCCAATGATGTATTACCGAATGCTCAAAAATACATTAGTGATTTAAAAGCGTTAAAAGGTGATGAAACGGCTTACGTGAAGAAACGTCAGTTAGTGACACAGTTTGCGACTAGATTGGATTTAGATAAAAAATTGACCTCACTTTTCGGTCAAGGTGAAGAGGGTAAAGCCAAATTAGTCGATTTTGAAGATTATTTATCTGATTTAGGCGATCGTTTCTCTGTAGATCCAAGTGAAAAAAATATCGTTGCGGTAGTGAATGTAGAGGGGACGATTATTGATGGTGAAAGTGATGAAGAATCTGCAGGTGGCGATACTATTGCGAAGTTATTAAGACAGGCCTACGATAACGAGAAAGTGAAGGCTGTTGTTCTCCGTGTTAACTCACCGGGTGGCAGTGCATTTGCCTCTGAAATTATTCGCCAGGAAACTGAAAATCTTCAAAAAGCAGGCAAACCTGTTGTAGTATCAATGGGGGGCATGGCAGCTTCTGGTGGTTATTGGATTTCTTCAACTGCCGACTATATCGTAGCGGATAAAAATACGATTACAGGTTCAATCGGGATTTTTGCATTATTCCTAACCTTTGAAAATACAATCAAAAAAATGGGAATGAGTACCGATGGCGTAGCGACAACAGATCTCGCAGAAACGTCAGCGTTGAGTCCATTGGGTAAAAATACTCAGGATATTTACCAACTCAGTATTGAGAATGGTTATGATCGTTTCTTAGATGTGGTAAGCCGTGGGCGTCAATTATCAAAAGATAAAGTGGATAAAATTGCTCAAGGCCAAGTTTGGTTAGGACAAGATGCACAGAAAAACGGCTTAGTCGACGAATTAGGTGATATTGATATAGCCATTGATAAAGTGGTCGCGCTAGTCAATCAACATCCTGATAAATACATGGATAATTTTAGTGTGCAATGGTTGGTTGATGAAGATAATAGCTTCTTAGCTAAATTAGATCGCAAGCTTAAACAAAAAGGCCAAGCGTTACTGACAAATTGGTTAGGATTACCACAGGAAGTTCATCAAGTAAAAAAACAACTGAATGTGTTAACCAAATTTAATGATCCAAAAGGGCAGTATTTATATTGTTTAAATTGTGGTTCGGTTAAGTAAAACAATAAAATGTAGAAAGGGCAGAATATAATTTCCGCCCTTATTTTTTTGCCCAAATCGCTTATTTTTCATTTTTGATATTGGAGAAAATATTTGCCAAAATTGGACCTGATACATTGTGCCAAAAACTAAATAAAGCACTTGGTACCGCTGCAATTGGGTTGAAATGTGCGGCAGCCAGCGCGGCTCCTAAACCTGAGTTTTGCATACCCACTTCAATTGCCACCGCTTTGCTATCTGCAGTATTAAGTTTAAATAATTTCGCTGCAAAGTAACCAATTAAATAGCCTAAGCAGTTATGTAAAACCACTACGCTGAAAATTAATAGGCCTGATTCTACGATTTTATCTTTACTTACTGCTACTACCGCTGCCAGGATTAAGACGATAGAGATAACAGAGACTAATGGCATAGTTTGGCTTGCTTGCTCTACTTGTTTTTTGAAGAGTGCACGAACAACTAAACCTAAGAAAATTGGGAACAATACCATTTTTAAGACAGACATAAACATGGCGCCAGCATCAATATCTAACCATTGACTTGCTAAAACATAGAAAATAGTTGGCGTTAATAATGGTGAAAGTAATGTTGAAATTGTTGTACATGCGACAGAAAGCGCGGTGTTACCTCTCGCTAAGTAAGTCATTACGTTTGATGACGTTCCCCCTGGGCAAGCTCCCACAAGAATGACCCCGACCGCTAAATCAGCTGGCAAATCAAAAGTTTTCGCTAATCCGAATGCGATAGCAGGCATAATGATAAATTGACCTGCCACACCAATGAATACAGATTTAGGATGTTTAGCCACTTCGCTGAAATCAGCAAACGTTAAGGTAATCCCCATACCAAACATCACTAAACCTAAAAGGTAAGGAATGTAGGGTGCAAAAATTTTGAATTGCTCAGGGAAGAGAAAGGCGAGAAGAGCAAAAACAATCGCCCATAGTGCGAAAGTTTTGCTCACAAAGTTAGTGAGTTTTAATAACGCTTGCATAGTTGCTTTCCTGTTTTGTTAAAAAGAATGAAAAGAGCGGTCAATTTTAAAGGCGTTTTTTTGAGATGTCTATGCCTAACTTGTTTTACAGAGAATTAGGAAGTGGTTGTTTGCCAAGCATTTTCATCAAGCAATTGACCAAAATGGCTTTCTACAAGAAGGCGAGTAATATTATTTTGAGGATTGGTAAAGATTTCTCTTGGTGTACCTGATTCGATAATTTCACCTTCGTCCATCACCAAGACTTGATCCGCAATATGTTTGATAATCCCTAAGTTTTGTCCAACATAAATATAGGAAATACCTAAATGTTCTTGTAAATCTAAAGTTAGATTAAGCAATTGAACACGAACGGAGGTATCTAATGTACCAAGTGCGTCATCGATAATAATCACTTCAGGCTGAAGAATGAGCGCGCGAGCCAAAGCGATCCGCTGTTTTTGACTAACAGAGAGATGCTTAATTTTAAGATTGGTGTAATCTGGATAAAGCCCTACTAATGAAAGCGTTTCAAAGATCTTTTGATTGCGCGTTTCTTCATCCCAATCGGTAATTAATCGCAGTGGTGCATCTAAGGCTTGGCCAATATTCAAACGAGGATTAAACGCAGAATTTGCATCTTGGAAAACCATTCGGATATGTTGTGCACGATAGTGAAAATCTTCAAATTGGAGCGGTAAATCATTAAATAAGATTTTTCCAGATGTAGGAGGGGTAATTCCTGCAATCATTTTCACTAAGGTGGATTTTCCTGAGCCATTTTTACCAATAATCGCAAGCGTTTCTTTCCGACTAAGCGAAAAGCTGACGTCCTTTACCGCATAAAACTGCTCAGAGCCAAAAAGTTTGGCTGGACCATCAAAGGTTTTACTAAGATTTTCCACTTTTAATAATGGCATTATTCGTTTCCTTTTGATTCAGTGTTAAGCGTAAGCGGTGAAGCGGCCACTTTATCTTTAAACTGCCGTTCTCGAAGATTTATCGGATGATGGCAGGAGAACTCATGCTGTTTAATGCGGTAGCGGCTTGGTTTTTGAATACATTCACGTTGAGCGAAAGGACAACGTGGCCCTAAACGACAACCAATAGGCATTTGTTCTAAAATTGGTACAGTGCCTTCGAGTGTCCCTAATTTGCTTTTAAAGCTTAAAGGGCGACTAAAATCCGGCACAGAGTAGAGCAATGCTTGCGTATAAGGGTGATGAGGCGTGTCCAATAATTGTTCAGTTGGTCCCGATTCCGTATTTTGTCCACAATAAAGTACAGAAATACTATCACACCATTCACTGATACTTTTAAGATCGTTACTTGCTAATAAAATCGTTGTGCCTTGGTTTTGATTCATGCTCGAAAGCAAGCGGAAAATTTGCAAGGCGGTAATGGATTCTAAAGAATTAGTGGGTTCGTCTGCAATTAATAGACGAGGTTGATTTGCAACGGCTACGGCGATCATCACTTTTTGGCCCTCACCTTCAGTGAGCTCATCAGGATAGCTAGCCATAATGTCTTTGTGGTCTTTAATCCCTACACGGTGTAGTAATTCAATCGCACGACGTTTTTTCCAACCAAACCATTGCCACCAACGACCTTTAAAGGTCCAATTCGGAATACTTTGAATAAGCTGTTTACCAATTTTTCGACTTGGATCAAGGCAGCTTAATGGATTTTGGAAAATCATTGAAATTTCTTTTCCAACGATTTTTCGACGTTGATTCGGCGTCAGTTTAAGCAATTCAACATCATTAAAACGAAAACGGTCAGCGGTGACAATCCAGTTATCTTTAATGGAATTACTGATTACTTTAGCGATTAAACTTTTACCTGAACCTGATTCACCGACGAGCCCTAGAATTTCCCCTTCATTAAGCGAAAGATTGACGCCGTCCACAATTTTCATGCGACCGTTTGGTGTTTGAATTTCAATATTAAGATTGCGAATATCTAACAGCGCCATGGGTTACTCGTAATATTTATTGATTGCTTTACACAATCCGTTAGTAAAAATAATGCTTAATAAAATGGTGAAAATAATAGCAAAGCCCGGTAATAAAACTGTCCAAGGGGCAAGATAAATCAGCTCTAACGAATCTTTAATCATTGCGCCCCATTCTGGCATTGGACGTTGTGCACCAAGAGAAATAAAGCTGAGTGCCGTAATATCTAAAATAGCGACCACAAATGCACGAGAAATTTCTTGTGTATAGACGACACTAATATTCGGCAAGATTGTCGTTTTTAATAATTCCCAGTTTGAAATACCATCTAATTTCAGTAAGAGTACGTAGTCTTTCTTTAGTTCTTGCTGAATCGCTTGATAAATCGCATGGACAAAATACGGCAAAATAGCCAACAGAGTGGCAAACATGGCATTTATTAAGCTAGGTTCCATTAACGTCGAAATAATAATGGCAATCAGCAAAATAGGGATAGATAAAAATGCATCAAAAAAATGACCTAAAAAACGAGATTTAATCCCTTCTGACATGCCGGCAAGAATACCTAATGCGCCACCAATAATTGCCACAGCAATGACCACTAAAAGAGAGGAACCGAGAGTATATTGTGTCCCCATAATTAATCGACTGAGTACATCACGACCAAGATCATCGGTACCAAAGAAAAAAGCAATACGACCTTTTTCTACCCAAGATGGCGGCATGAGTTCTTCTCCGACAAACTCCATGCTTTCGCTATAAGGCATAATGAGTTTAGGAAAAAGTGCGGTCAAAATCAGAAGACAAAATAAATAGAAACAGAATAATGCCACGCGATTCTGACGGAAAAGCAACCAAATCTGAAAGAAGGAGGTACTTTCGCGAAATTCATCAGGTTCTCTATCTTGCATACCAGCCCTTCTTATTCAATGGATCTAATACAAACATGAGCAACTTGGCGAAGGTATCAATAATAATGATACAAATACCAATTACCACTACACCGGCAGAAATACTGTTGTAATCTTGTTGGGTTACGGCATCAATGAGCCAACGTCCAATTCCTGGCCAGCCTAATACCGTCTCAACCAACATACATTGAGTTAACACTAAGGTAAATACACGCGTAAGTTGTGGAATCAATAATGGAAAAGTATTGCGGAAAACATAACGTCTTAAAATCGTCCATTTTGACCAGCCACGTGTTGCTGCCGCTTTAGCGTATTCTTGTTGAAGTAAATAATCTGCCCGTTGCTGAATGATGCGGATAAATTCCATGGTCGGCAGAATACAAAGCACTAATGTAGGCAAGGCTAAATGTTGTAAAACATTTTGTACGATTTTAGTTCGGTAAGGCACATCCACAAACCACACATCAATAATAGGGAAACCCGTGATAGGTTTGATTTCATAGAGTAAATTATATTGCCCAATGGCTGCGATCTCCCAACTTTGAATCGCTGCTACATAAAGCAAAATTGGGGCAAACCAGAAAATCGGAATAGACAAGCCAACATTGGATATACTCTGCAATGTACGTGAAAAAACACGTTGATTATAGACCGCACTTAATACACCGAGAGGAATACCTAAGATACAAGCTAATAAGAGCGCAGTAAAACAGAGTTCTAATGTGGGTGGCAATACCGTAAAAATTAAATCTTTTAAGGATTCTCCGCCGTTATAGGTAATCCCTAAATCGCCCTGTAACAATGATGTAAGGTAATGATAATAAGCACTATAAATGTTATTTGTGACAAGATCGGTGTTGAGCGGATCTCGCATTAAAATCACAAAACTTAATACGGATAAAATCAATAATAAAATGCTTACCCAAATCACATGACGGATCGCTGAAACGAGCATTATTTATTCTCCTTATTTTTCATGAAATACAAGGTAGAAAAATTGATGCTACCAAATGGGGTCATCTCAATTCCTTTAACATTGCCGCGAGCGACCAAAAGTCGTTTGACGTTTGCAATTGGCACAATAGGCAATTCGTTTAAGATGAGGTCTTGTGCATTGTTATATGCTTTAGAGCGCTCATATAAATGATTGGTCGCCAGCGCACGATTCATCATCTTATCGAATTCAGGATTACACCAATTTGATAAATTCGTGATTTCATTTTGCGTATCACAACTTAAAATCGGACGCATAAAACCGTCAGGATCAAGGTTTCCAGCAAGCCAACCCGTTAAGATTAAATCGTAATCTTCTGTGCCTTTGCGTAATTGTTCGATTAAATATGTACGTGTGACTGACCGCACTTTAACATCAACGCCGGCTTTGGCTAAATCCCATTTGATGAGCTCCGCCATTTTAATTGGGGCTGGGTTATACACTTGCTCTTCATTCATCACCCACATATTTAACGTGAGTTTTTTATCGCGTAACGTTTTTTCTGCTTCTGCAGGTTGATAATCATAAGGAAAATCAGGCGTATTAATTGCAGAAGCCCAAGAAATCTCAGGAATAATGTTATTCGCCACCGTTGCTGTGTTGTGGTAAATATTTCGAACAATTCTAAAACGATTCAAGCTTTGTGAAATGGCTTGGCGAATGGTTTTATCCTGCATTAATGGCTTTTGGAAATTGAAAGCCAAATAGGCCAAGTTCATTCCATCCGTAGATTGCAGATAATAACGGTCGTCCTTTTCACTTAACAAACCGAGTTGACTAACTTCAGGATAAGAGGCGATTTGGCATTCATTGTTAAAGAATTTAATTAAACGCCCTGAGCGATCCGTAGAAAGATCCACGATGATATTTTTAATTTTAGCTTCTTTTTTCCAATAATCCTCATTGCGTACCAACCGAACATATTGGTTATAAACGTAATCTTTCACTTGATAAGGACCTGTTCCAACAGGATGGGTGTCCAATTGAGTGAGGTTATCATCGGCACTTAATTGATACGCATATTCTTGCGAGAAAATAATAGAGTACTGGCTGGCAAGATGCGACAGAATTGACGCATCGGGTTCAAACAGTTCAATTTGGACCTGATAAGGATTCGTTGCCGTGATACTTTTAATTTTTTGATTCAGTTTAATACTTTCAAAATATGGAAAGTGTACCTTCTTGGCCTGTTCGTGAAAGATTTTATATTGCGGATTTTTATAAGTTACCACATCATCTGAAAGTGTTGGTAGGTAAGTATCATGCCCTAAAACGCGATTAATCGAAAAGACCACATCTTCTGCATTAAAGTCACGCGTAGGCGTAAACCAAGGGGTATGATGGAATTTCACCCCTTTACGAAGATTAATGAGAATTTGTTTTCCATCAGATGAAATAGAATAAGATTGGGCTAATACAGGAACGAGAGCCGCACTATGATCTTTAATATCAAATAATTTGTTATAAATTTGCTCCGTCACCACATTCATACTGGTGCCGGCGTCTGCAGTTTGCGGGTTAAAGGAAAAACCCGATGCATTTGTGCAGTATGTTAAGCCGTTTTCTGTCAGCATTTTGGGTATGCTTGGCGCGGCTTGTGCCAGATTAATTTGGCTCAACCCACACAATAAAAAACAAAAAGTGACATTTCGACGTAACATAGCTTTATTATTAAAGACTGTTTTGTGATAAATTGAGTGAATTGTAAAATATCTTGGCAAAAATGGCTAGTTATTGGATTTTTAGGATATGTTTAAATCAATTAATCGGGAAATTAATCAAATAATCAATCGTGGATTTGACCGCACTTTACGTTTGGCTGTGACAGGGCTAAGTCGAAGCGGTAAAACAGCCTTTATTACGAGTTTGATTAATCAATTGTTACATATTAATCAAGAGGGAAATGCTCATCTTCCTTTATTTGAGGCAGCCCGAAATCAATCTATTTTAGCGGTAAAACGTGTGCCCCAGCAGGATTTAAGTATTCCACGTTTTGATTATGAAGCGAATCTCAATGATTTAATGAATAATCCTCCACAGTGGTGCCAATCTACTCGAGGGGTAAGTGAAACACGCCTTGCTATTCGTTTTGAGCACCAATCGGGCTTGCTTCGCCATTTTAAAGAACGTGGCACATTATATTTAGATATTTTTGATTATCCTGGTGAATGGTTATTGGATTTACCTTTACTAAATTTAGATTTTCAACAATGGTCACTCGAACAAGCCAAAATTACATCGGGTATTCGTCAACAGTTTGCGCAAGAGTGGTTGGATAAGCTGAAAAAGCTCGACCTAAGTGCGGTCGTCAATGAAGATGTTTTAGCGCAGATTGCAAAATCTTACACCGATTATTTGCTTGCTTGTAAAGCAGAAGGAATGCAATTTATTCAACCTGGCCGATTTGTCTTGCCTGGGGAATTAGAAGGCGCACCTGTTTTGCAATTTTTCCCGTTATTGCATTTGTCCGAGGAACAATGGCAAAAACTGAAAAGAGAAACAAAATCCAATAGCTATTTTGCCGTGTTGAATAAACGATATGATTATTATCGTAATAAGGTGGTGAAAGGCTTTTATGAAAATTATTTTTCGACCTTTGATCGCCAAGTTATTTTAGCCGATTGTTTAACACCGTTGAATCATAGTCAGCAAGCTTTTATCGATATGCAGACAGGGCTTAATCAGCTTTTTAAAAATTTCCACTATGGCAAACGCAATTTACTTAATCGCTTGTTTTCCCCGAATATTGATAAGCTCATGTTTGTGGCAACAAAAGCCGATCATATCACAACCGATCAAATTCAAAACTTAATCAGTCTGATGCGTCAATTAGTGCAAGAGGGCGGTCGTCATGTAGAATTTGAAGGGATTGATACAGAATACACAGCCATTGCTGCGATTCGAGCGACAAAACAAGTTTTAGTTAATCAAAACGGTAAACAAATTAAAGCTATTCAAGGAGTACGTTCTTTAGATAAACAACTGATTACACTTTATCCGGGGTCTGTACCTAGTAAACTACCTAATGCAGAGTTCTGGTCAAAACAATCTTTTGATTTTGATTCCTTTGAACCTCAAGTTTTACAACAGGGTGAAAGCATTCCGCATTTAAGAATGGATGCAGTTTTACAGTTTTTATTAGCGGATAGGTTTGATTGATAGAAAAATCAAATCAATTTAATTGTCAAATACTTAATATAAACCACTATTTTTTTATTGGTATTTAGGTAGAATCAATTTGAGTCTTTCTAAAGTAAAGGAGCTTATGATGAAAATGAAAACTCTCTTAGCATTAGCCATCAGCGGAATTTGTGCTGCTGGCGTGGCAAATGCACATGACCATATGGCAAAACCAGCAGGTCCTTCAATCGAAGTAAAAGTACAGCAATTAGATCCTGCAAATGGTAACAAAGATGTAGGGACTGTAACGATTACTGAATCAAATTATGGTTTAGTGTTTACACCAAATCTACAAGGTTTAGCTGAAGGTTTACATGGTTTCCACATTCATGAAAATCCAAGCTGTGATCCAAAAGAAAAAGACGGTAAATTAACAGCAGGTTTAGCGGCTGGCGGTCACTGGGATCCTAAAGGTGCAAAACAACACGGTTATCCATGGCAAGATGATGCTCACTTAGGTGACTTACCGGCTTTAACTGTATTACATGATGGTACAGCAACTAACCCTGTTTTAGCGCCTCGTCTCAAAAAATTAGATGAAGTTCGTGGTCATTCTATTATGATTCACGCGGGTGGTGATAACCACTCAGATCATCCAGCTCCACTTGGCGGTGGCGGCCCACGTATGGCTTGTGGCGTGATTAAATAAATCTATTTCTAAAGATAAAAAAGTGCGGTCAAAATTGACCGCACTTTTATTTTTCTAGCGCTTTACTTAACTACTTCTGCAGTATATTCCAATTTATGAATTGCATTAATTAATTGCTCATCAGCTACTTTTGGATCTTCTACAACAGTCACAGTTCTATCTTTAATGGAGGCTTTAGTGGAAATCACGCCATCAATATTGCGTAACTCTTTATTCACTAAATAAGCACAAAGCTGGCAGTTCATTTCATTCACTTTTAACACAACTTGCTTTATTTCTTCTGCCTGAGCGACAGAGAACGTGAATAATGAAAGCAAAAGTGCGGTCGTTAATTTCTTCATTTTTTGTTCCTAATTAGAAAGTTCTAAAATCCACGGTAAAATGGTTGGATAAGTTAAGAAAAAGAGCATGACGATAAATACAATCCAATACAAAACAATGAGCTTTTTACGGGAAATGTATTTGCTGCAAATGATTTTTTTGGAAAACATTAGCAACCAAAAGCCGTAGGCAAAGGCGCATAATGAAACGATAAGCATAGGAATGCGTAAATAATCATATTCACCCAAGCCAATCAACCATGTGGATGACACGCCAAAAACTAAATAGATTAAAGGCGCAATGCAGCACAAGGTTGATGCCACCGCAGCACTGAGCGCGGTGGCAATCGCAACCCAAAAAGATTTATTAGAGCTTTTTAGAGACGTAGTCATACTTAAATTCTTTCGGGTCAAAGGAATTTAACGGATCACCACCCACTTCGGCATACGGATAACCAAAGTTATTGAGAGGAGCAAGTTCTGGTTGCGGATATAAATCGAAGTCACGCGCATGGTTAAAGCCAACCCAGTTTGCTTCCCAGTTACCGAATAAGTATTTGGCAACGGCTTGTGTATCCTTATCATCAACAGATTTTTTCTCCGCTAAACGCATTTTTGCCACGTCTGCAGAATCAACAGGCACCCAGCCGAATCCAGCAAGATAGAATTCAGCACGACAATGCTGACCACCACTTACGTTTGCTACGCCATGTTCGTCAGCACTACCGAATGCACCTTTGGAATATTTGCCCATTTTATCCGCTGCACCTAAACGAATACCAAAAATTTCACGAGCAGGAATACCACTAGCGCGAGCCAGTGCAACGAAAACAGAGTTAATATCGGTACATTTACCTTTTAACACACCGGTGGTCAGAATTTTTTCTACATCACCATCGCCACAGCCTAAAACGGAATTATCACGTTCCATATTATTGACGATCCATTGGTGAATCAATTCAGCTTTTTTCAATGGATTAGTTTCAGTGCCTACAATCTTATCGGCGAACTGTTTCACGATACCATCTGTTTTAATATGTTGAGTCGGTTTTAAATATTCTTGTACATCAACAGAATAGTGAACATCTTTTGGTGGCTTGTAATTCGTCAACGCACCTTTAACCATTGGTTCGCGATCTTTGGTTTCAATCACCATGGTGATTTTTAAATCGCGTTTTGGTGCATCTTTATCCCAAGTTGCAAAGAGGGTTTTTGCACCATATTTGTTGTTTTCCGTTACATAGGCATCCAAATAGTTACCTTCAAAATGGATAGATTTTACCTGTTGATACTCGCCATTAAACGGTAAAGGCACCCACAGATTCGCTTGACCTTGTGAACCTTTTGGCGCAACTAAGTCATAAGTTTGAGTGAATTCATACAGATGAGAATCGGTATTGTAGTTTGGAATGTTGGTATTGGCGTAAGCCATGGAACATGCGGAGAGCACCGCAGTGGCGATAAGTTTCTTCATGAAAAGATCCTTCTAGTTAGTTAACAGTTAAAACTTAACACATTAGATAAACTAATTGTGGACAATGGATATAGTAGCTTATTTTATTTTCTAGTCAATATTGCTTTTTTATTTCAGCCATTTAAGATTTGCTAAAGAAATTTGAAGTAAAATACCGTTTCTATTTTTATTGGACAGAATAATGACAAAACAAATTTTCACACAATCTCACCAACCCGAAGAGGAAGAAATTCTGCCTAAGCAAGAATTTCATAATGTTGAAACCACCATTGATAACGAACCTTTAGAAGGGGAGTTGTTGGACGAGCAATTTGAGCAAATAGTGAAGCCTAAATCGAGTGGTTGGAAAATGGCTTTGAAATTGACCGCACTTTTATTTTTAGGGGCGACGGTTGCACAATCTGTTCAATGGATTTGGGATAGTTATCAAAATCAACAATGGATTTACCTTGCTTTTGCGTTAGTGAGTTTTGTCGTTGTGTTATTTGGTTTATCTGAAATCATCGCAGAATGGCGACGTTTGGCGAAACTCAAAAAGCGTTTGAATCTACAAGAACAAAGTCAGCGATTAATAGGTAAAAGTGCGGTTAAAAATCATCAAGTTTTTTCAGAACAGGATAGCGAGAAAGGAAAAGTCTTGTGTTTATCGATTGCCGATACCTTAAAATTGGATTCGCAACATCCTGCAATTGTCCAATGGGAAAAGCAGCTGAACGAAAGTTATTCAGCTCGCGAAGTTACCCATTTATTTAGTCAAACAGTGTTACAGTCTTTTGATAAAAAAGCGAAAAAACTGATTACTAAAATGGCAGCAGAATCAGCGGTGATTGTGGCAATTAGTCCTTTGGCCGTTATTGATATGTTTTTTATTGCGTGGCGAAATATTCGTTTAATCAATAAAATTGCAGCGATTTATGGGATTGAGCTTGGGTATTTTACCCGTCTTCGCTTACTTAGAATGGTGTTAGTGAATCTTGCTTTTGCTGGTGCAACGGAGATTGTGCAGGATTTAGGAATGGATTGGCTTTCACAAGATATTACCGCGAAACTTTCCGCACGCGCTGCACAGGGGATTGGCGTGGGATTATTGACGGCTCGATTGGGCATTAAGGCTATGGAGTTTTGTCGCCCACTGGCATTTGATAAAGCAGAAAAGCCAAAGCTTTCTCATGTTCAAAAAGAATTGCTGACGGTAATGAAAGATACGGTACTTGGCAAGACGAAAGTAAAAGAAAAAGAAGAAGTGTAATAAAAAAGTGCGGTTAAAATTGACCGCACTTTTTTTGTATAAGAGATGATTAAAGTCCCGCTTTTAAGCTTGCTTCAATAAAGCGGTCAAGATCGCCATCTAGCACGGCTTGTGTATTACGATTTTCAACGCCTGTGCGGAGATCCTTAATACGCGCATCATCTAACACATAAGAACGAATTTGGCTGCCCCAACCAATATCAGATTTATTATCTTCCATCGCTTGTTTATCCGCATTTTTCTTTTGTAACTCAAGCTCATACAATTTCGCTTTTAACTGCTTCATGGCTTGATCTTTATTTTTGTGTTGAGAACGATCGTTTTGACATTGCACGACAATTCCACTTGGCATGTGAGTAATACGCACCGCACTTTCAGTTTTATTGACGTGCTGACCACCCGCACCAGATGCACGATAAACGTCAATACGTAAATCAGCCGGATTAATTTCAATATCAATATCGTCATCAATTTCAGGATAAACGAAAGCCGCTGCAAACGATGTATGACGACGGTTATTGGAGTCAAATGGACTTTTACGCACTAAACGATGAATACCGGTTTCCGTACGTAACCAACCAAAAGCGTATTCACCACTGACACGAATCGTCGCTGATTTTAAACCTGCGACATCACCATCAGAGACTTCCATTAATTCAGTTTTAAAGCCTTTGCTTTCAGCCCAACGAAGGTACATGCGAAGTAACATTTCCGTCCAGTCTTGCGCTTCTGTTCCACCAGAACCTGCTTGTAAATCGATATAACAATCGCATGCATCATGTTCACCGCTAAACATGCGTCGGAATTCGAGTTTTGCAAGTTGTTGTTCAAGCTCATCTAATTCAGCAACGGCCTCATTGAAGGTCTCTTCATCTTCAGCTTCAATAGCTAACTCAAGCAGTCCTTCAACATCTTCTAAACCTTGTTCTAAATTCTTGATGGTATCAACCACTTGTTCAAGTGAAACGCGTTCTTTCCCAAGCGCTTGGGCTTTTTCAGGTTCGTTCCACACATCGGGTTGTTCTAATTCGGCATTAACTTCTTCTAAACGCTCGACTTTTGCGTCGAAGTCAAAGATACCCCCGAAGCACAGAAGTGCGCTCGGAAAGATCAGCGATTTTGTTTTTGATTGGATTAATTTCAAACATAATGATTAAGTTTTTAAGCTAAATTGGGGATAAATTATAAAGGATATGCTTAGGGTTGGGTAGATTATAGAGAAACAAAAAACCTTATTTATTTCAGAAATAAATAAGGTTTAAGTATGATTAAAAAGAATAAAATTATTCTTCAGCAGGGAATTTTTCTTCTAATTGATCTGCTAATTTGTCAATTGCATCATCCTTTTGGTTTGCTTTTGCGACAGCTTCAGGAACTTTACCAGCATTGTCAAGAGATGGTGATTTTACTTGAGACAAAATTAGTTGGGCCACTTCTTTTTCAGCATCTACGTATTCTTTATACATAGAAACAAGTGGTGAAACTTCTTCACTTTTAATTCCCAAGGCTTCTAATTCTGCCACATTTTCTGCTGCTTGTTTATCAAATGCTGCAACAGCCGCTTCAGTTTCGGTCGCATTGCTATTTGCAGATGCAACAGAAATTGCATCAAAACGAGCTTCAAGTTTTTTACTCGCTGTTTCTTCCCACGCTTGAAACTTTTTCACTTCTTCAGCTTGTTGGGATGCAGCAAAGGCACTGATAGAAGTGAAAGTTAATGCTGCGATAGCTGTCATTTTTAATAAATTTTTCATTGAGATAACCTCTTTTGAATAAAATAAAATTTGTACCCCTACATGGGTACTTTGCGCATTGTAAAAAAATGTAGTAATTTCGTCAACTATTTAATTGAGGTTTTTAGTTGGTTATTTTTTAGGAATAACAATTTTGCATAAATTCTCAATTACTTTATAATTTGCGCTTATTTTCATAAATTTAGGAACAAAGAAATATGAAGAAATTACTCACCGCACTTTTAATCACTGCTTCTGCCACTGCAATGGCGAGTGATGCTGAGATTAAATCGAAACTACAGGCATTAGGTGCGAAAAATATTGAAGTGAAAGATTCACCGGTAAAAGGCCTTAAAACAGCCGTGACTGATCAAGGCATTTTATATGTGAGCGAAAATGGTCAATATGTTTTGCAAGGCAAAATGTATGAATTAACAAATAAAGGCCCAGTTGATGTAGCGGGTAAATTTTTAGCAGATAAAGTGAATGCATTAAAAAGCGAAATGATCGTTTATCCTGCAAAAAATGAAAAATATGTTGTGACCGTATTCATGGATATTACTTGTCATTATTGCCATATCCTTCATCAACAACTGAAAGAATATAATGATTTAGGTATTACTGTTCGTTATCTTGCATTCCCACGTGGTGGAATGAATGAAACCGCTCGCCAAATGGAAGCAATTTGGACATCGAAAGATCCTGTATTTGCATTAAACGAAGCAGAAAAAGGTAACTTACCGAAAGAATTAAAAGCACCTAATATTGTGAAAAGACACTATGATTTAGGTGTACAACTCGGTGTGCAAGGTACGCCAAGTATTGTGACTTCAACAGGTGAATTGATTGGGGGATATTTAAAACCCAAAGATTTATTAGCTGCCTTGAAGGAGTCAGAAGAATAATTTTTAGTAGTGAGGGCGTATTGTATACGCCCTTTAAATATTCATATCATCAAAGCACATATCAAATGTTCCTTTAGGTGATAATTTTAAATAACAAAACACCGTGAAAAAACTCATCAAACGTCGTGAAATTCCTGCCGGAAATCCTGTTTCAGATAATGCATTACTCGATCGTCTCTATCGTTCTCGTCATATTAAAAACAGCCAAGAATTAGACCGCACTTTGCAATCAATGCTGAATCCCAATCAATTACACGGTATTCAACAAGCCGTAGATTTATTGGTTGATGCTTATCAACAGCAACAAAAGATTGTTATCGTCGGTGATTTTGATGCTGATGGGGCAACGAGTACGGCGCTTTCAGTGTTAGCTTTACGTATGCTTGGCTTTACTGATGTGGAATACCTAGTGCCAAATCGTTTTGAGCAAGGCTATGGTTTGAGTGTACCTGTTGCTGAGATGGCAATGGAAAAAGGCGTACAGTTATTAATGACGGTGGATAACGGGGTATCGTCTTTTGAGGGCGTGGCGTATTTAAAAGAGCAGGGTGTAAAGGTGTTAATTACCGATCATCACTTGCCACCAGAAATACTGCCGAATGCTGATGCCATTGTTAATCCAAATTTGCAACAATGTGATTTCCCTTCAAAATGTCTAGCCGGTGTGGGGGTGGCGTTTTATTTAATGCTCGCTTTACGTGCCAAATTTCGCGAGTTAGGTATTTTTACGGCTGAAACACAGCCTAATTTTACTGAGTTACTGGATTTAGTCGCACTCGGCACGATAGCAGACGTTGTTCCCCTTGATCAAAATAACCGTATTTTAGCCCATCAAGGATTGATGCGAATTCGTGCGAAACGTTGTCGACCAGGAATTATTGCTCTCGCTGAAGTGGCTAATCGAGAAGTTGAAAAACTTTGCTCGGCGGACTTGGGCTTTGCGATTGCTCCACGTTTAAATGCAGCAGGTCGATTAGATAATATGTCTGTTGGCGTGGAGTTATTACTTGCAGAAAGCATGCAAGAGGCCAGAGCCCAAGCCTTAGATTTGGACAATTTAAATCAGTCTCGAAAAGAAATTGAGCAAGGCATGAAGTTGGAAGCCTTAGAAATTTGCCGAAATCTCACCGCACTTTCTGATGAATTACCGATGGGGATCGCCTTATTCCAGCCAGATTGGCATCAAGGTGTTTTAGGTATTGTGGCTTCTCGTATTAAAGATCAATACCATCGACCCGTTATTGCTTTTGCGCAAGATCAAGAAGGTATTTTAAAAGGTTCTGCACGTTCAATTGAAGGCTTGCATATGCGCGATGTATTAGAGCGTATTCATACCCAACATCCTGATATGATTTTAAAATTTGGTGGTCATGCCATGGCAGCAGGATTAAGCATTAAAGAAAGCTTTTTCCCTGATTTTCAAAAGATTTTTAATCAAACGGTGCAAGATTGGTTAAATGAAGATCAATTACAAGGTGTGATTTGGACGGATGGCGAACTTCAAGCAAATGAATTTAGTATTGAAACTGCAGAAGTGATAAAATCTGGCGGACCTTGGGGACAAGCCTTTCCTGAGCCTGTTTTTGATGGTGAATTTAAAATTTTTGAGCAACGTGCTATCGGGCAAAATCAAAATCATTTAAAAATGCTTGTAGAGCCTAAAAATGGCGGTCCACTATTAGATGCCATTGCGTTTAATATCGATACTCGGTATTATCCCGATTTGTCGATTAAGCAGGCAAAATTTGCTTATAAGTTAGAAATTAATGAGTTTCGTGGAAATCGAAACCTCCAATTATTAGTCGATTATATTGAACCAATTGGTTAATTTATGAAAAAAGTTTGGCAGAATAAATTATTAAAAGGATCCTTTGCAATGATATTGCTGAGTGTGACAAATGTCGCATTCGGTGAAGTCAATGCAAAGGATTTTTCTGCCAAAAATTCACCGCACTTACCGCCAGCGAATGTGGCACAGTTTGAAGATGGTCGAGATTATTTTTCATATCAAGAACCGATTGAACAAGCTAAAAGAAACGATCGTAAAATCCCTATCCAATTTTTCTTTGATTATGACTGCCGAGTTTGTTCTTCAGCCCAGGATATTTTGCAGCTTTATAGCCAAATTCGTCCTAATAAAGTGGCATTAGAAGAGCATCCAGTTGCCACAAATGAAGCTAAATTTTCAGCGACAATATTCTATACATTACAGCGTTTAAAAGTGGGCGAGCTGTCAGATGTGCTGTTATTTGAAACTTCTGAAAAGGCACGCTATACCGAATTATCCACATTAGATAAGATGCGTGAATGGGTCGTCTCACAAGGGATTAGTAAAGCTGAATTTAATAAAGTTGTCCATTCCAAAGAAGTGAAAGAGGATGTGAGTAACGCCATTTATTTGACAGAAGAATATGGTGTCTTTACTTTCCCTTATGTGGTTGTGGGCGGAAAATATGTTCTCACCGCGAGTACGCTGTATAACGATGATTATGGCGTAGCAGTATTAGATTTCTTAGTGAATAAACTCGAACAAGAAAGGAAAAAATAATGAAAATCGGGATTGTTGGTGCTATGGCACAAGAAGTGGAAATTTTATCCCAATTAATGACAGATAAAAGAGAAACAAAAGTGGCAAGTGCGGTCATTTTTGAAGGCAAAATTAATGGCAAAGAGGTCGCATTATTGCAATCAGGGATTGGTAAAGTCGCTGCGGCTATTGGTACTACCGCTTTATTACAATTGGCTAAACCGGATGTGGTTTTAAATACTGGCTCAGCAGGTGGTGTCGCAAAAGATTTAAAAGTAGGAGATATCGTTATTTCCGATGAAACCCGCTATCACGATGCCGATGTGACGGCATTTGGCTATGAAAAAGGTCAATTACCCGCTAATCCAGCGGCTTTCCTTTCAGATAAAAAATTAGCGGATTTAGCCGATGAAATTGCACAGTCACAAGGACAAAATGTAAAACGTGGTTTAATTTGCTCGGGAGATAGCTTTATTAATAGCGAAGAAAAAATTGCTCAAATTAAAGCTGATTTCCCCAATGTGACAGCAGTAGAAATGGAAGCAACAGCAATTGCACAAGTTTGTCATGCCTTTAACGTACCATTTGTGGTTGTTCGAGCTATTTCTGATGCAGGCGATGGCGAAGCGAGTATGTCTTTTGAAGAGTTCTTACCGTTAGCTGCAAAACAATCCTCTGCATTAGTGTTGGGCATGATAGATAGATTATAAGAGGTAATTTATGGGGATAATCATCACCGTTGATGGCCCAAGTGGGGCAGGGAAAGGAACACTTTGCTATGCATTGGCAGAAAAGTTAGGTTTTACCTTATTAGATAGTGGCGCGATTTATCGCGTGACGGCATTGGCTGCGCTGAAACGTCATGCAGACTTAACCGATGAAGAAGGGTTAGCGGAGTTAGCCCGTCATTTAGATATTCAGTTCATTCCGCAGAATGGAGAAGTCAATGTGCTTCTTGGTGGGATGGATGTGAGTCATTTAATCCGTACGCAAGAAGTGGCGGAAGCTGCGTCAAAAGTGGCGGTTTTTCCTAAAGTGCGGTCAGCTTTACTGCAACTTCAACAGGATTTTGGTAAAAATGATGGCTTGATTGCGGATGGGAGAGATATGGGAACCGTGGTTTTCCCAAATGCGCAAGTGAAACTGTTTTTGGATGCAAGTGCAGAAGAACGTGCAAAAAGACGCTATAAACAGTTGCAAAATAAGGGAATTAATGGTAACTTTGCACAGATTTTAGCCGAGATACAAGAACGCGATTTTCGCGATAGAAATCGTGAGGTTGCGCCATTGAAACCGGCTGATGATGCTTTATTGTTAGATAGTACAACATTGAGTATTGATGAAGTTATTGCTCAAGCGTTAGCTTATATTCAAGAAAAAGCGTCAATTTCGATTTAACTGTTTATTCAAGGAAGAATAGACATTTATCCTCAACCCCGCATTTTATGGATCTTAATGTGGATGTTATTAACTTAAATTAAGAAGATTATTTATATGTCAGAATCTTTTGCTCAACTCTTTGAAGAATCATTAAAAGGCCTTGAAACCCGTCAAGGTTCAATCGTTAGCGGTACTGTTGTTGCTATTCAAAAAGGCTTTGTACTTGTTGATGCAGGCTTAAAATCTGAATCTGCAATTCCTGTTGCTGAATTCCAAAACGCTCAAGGTGAACTTGAAGTTAAAGTTGGCGACACAGTAAACGTAGCTTTAGATGCAGTTGAAGATGGTTACGGCGAAACTAAACTTTCTCGTGAGAAAGCTGTTCGTCACGAATCTTGGATTGAATTAGAAAAAGCTTACGAAGAAAAAGCGACCGTTATCGGTTTAATCAACGGTAAAGTGAAAGGCGGTTTTACAGTTGAGTTAAACGGTGTTCGTGCATTCTTACCTGGTTCATTAGTTGATACACGTCCAGCACGTGAAGCTGATCACCTACTTGGTAAAGAATTAGAATTCAAAGTAATCAAATTAGATCAAAAACGTAACAACGTTGTTGTTTCTCGTCGTGCAGTGATCGAATCTGAAAACAGCCAAGAACGTGAACAAATCCTTGAGAACCTAGCTGAAGGTTCAGAAGTTAAAGGTATCGTTAAAAACTTAACTGACTACGGTGCATTCGTAGATTTAGGTGGCGTTGACGGTTTATTACACATCACTGATATGGCTTGGAAACGTGTTAAACATCCAAGCGAAATCGTGAATGTAGGCGACGAAGTAACTGTTAAAGTATTAAAATTTGACAAAGATCGTACTCGCGTATCTTTAGGCTTAAAACAATTAGGTCAAGATCCTTGGGTTGCTATCGCTGAAAACCACCCAGTAAACAGCAAATTAACTGGTAAAGTAACTAACTTAACAGACTACGGCTGTTTCGTTGAAATCTTAGATGGTGTTGAAGGTTTAGTTCACGTTTCTGAAATGGATTGGACTAACAAAAACATCCACCCATCTAAAGTTGTAAGCCTTGGCGATACAGTTGAAGTAATGGTGTTAGAAGTTGACGAAGAACGTCGTCGTATTTCTTTAGGTTTAAAACAATGCAAACCTAACCCATGGACTCAATTCGCTGAAACTCACAACAAAGGCGACAAAGTTACTGGTAAAATTAAATCAATCACTGATTTCGGTATCTTTATCGGTCTTGAAGGTGGAATCGACGGTTTAGTTCACTTATCTGACATTTCTTGGAATGTTGCAGGTGAAGAAGCAGTTCGTAACTACAAAAAAGGTGACGAAGTTTCTGCAGTAGTATTAGCAGTAGATGCAGTGAAAGAACGTATTTCTTTAGGTATTAAACAACTTGAAGATGATCCATTCAACAACTTCGTAGCAATCAACAAAAAAGGTGCAGTAATTTCTGCAACTGTTGTTGAAGCTGACGCTAAAGGTGCTAAAGTTGAATTAGCAGGTGGCGTTGAAGGTTATATCCGTGCAGCAGACTTAACAAACGAAGTTGCAGCAGGCGATGTAGTTGAAGCGAAATACACTGGTGTTGATCGTAAAGCTCGTATCGTTCACTTATCTGTAAAAGCGAAAGATCAAGCTGAAGAAGCTGCTGCAGTTGCAAACGTGAATACCAAACAAGAAGATGTTGCTATTCCAAACGCAATGGCTGAAGCTTTCAAAGCAGCTAAAGGTGAATAATTAATTCACACAAATAAGGCTGGGTCATTGACTCAGCCTTATTACTACCATCTATAATTAACAAGGATTTAGCGGTAATTTATTATGAACTAATGCATTACCTGTAAGTCTTAATAACAAGTTTAAGTATAAATTTAAAGGAGAGTTGACGATGACTAAATCTGAACTAATTGAAAATCTATCAACAAAGCACCCAACTTTATCCGCAAAAGAAGTAGAAGGTATTGTAAAGGATATTCTTGAACTTATTGCACAATCTTTAGAAGAGGGGAATCGTATTGAAGTACGTGGTTTTGGTAGCTTCTCTTTACACCATCGTCAACCGCGAGTGGGCCGTAATCCTAAAACCGGTGATTCTGTAAAATTAGATGCTAAATCTGTACCGCACTTTAAAGCAGGTAAAGAATTAAAAGATCGCGTAAATGTTTTTGCTTAAACATTCAATCGATATCAATAAAACGACACTTAGGTGTCGTTTTTTATTACAAATTTTGGCATAATGAAACTATTCTTAACAAGGAGATTGTGATGATTAAATATATTCTCGGACTCATTATTGTGCTAGCTATCGTAATCGTTGCGGTAACTATAGGGGCGAATAATGATCAAGTAATCACCTTTAACTACATTGTTGCTGAAAGCCAATTCCAACTTTCAACGCTAGTCGCGATTTTATTTGGTTTTGGATTAATTTTAGGTTGGTTAATTACTGGATTCTTCTACTTAAAATTAAAATTTAAAAATATGTCGTTAGCGCGTCAAGTTAAACGTCAAACATTACAAATTAACGAATTAACGACTACTCGCGATAAGGCAGTATAATGCTTGAATTACTCTTTCTGCTTCTGCCAATAGCCGCCGCTTATGGTTGGTATATGGGGCATCGGAGTGCCAAGAAAGATCAGGAAGATATTAGTAATAAACTCTCCCGTGATTATGTCACGGGGGTCAATTTTTTGCTTTCTAATCAAACGGATAAAGCTGTTGATTTGTTTCTTGATATGTTGCAAAAACAAGAAACAGAAAATGAAATTGAAAGCAACTCACAATTTGAAGCTGAGCTAACGCTTGGTAATCTTTTCCGTTCTCGAGGCGAAGTGGATCGTGCTTTGCGGATCCATCAAGCACTCGATCGTAGTCCCAATTATTCTTTCGAACAAAAATTATTAGCTAAACAGCAACTCGCCAAGGATTTCATGACGGTGGGTTTTTATGACCGTGCTGAAGCCCTTTATATTATTATGGTAGATGAGCCAGAGTTTGCAGAAAATGCATTGCAACAGCTTTTGGTGATTTATCAAAAAACAAAAGAATGGAAAAAAGCGGTTAATATCGCAGAGAAGCTTGCCAAGATCTCACCTAAAGAAAATAATGTGGAATTAGCACAATGTTATTGTGAATATGCCTTAAGCGGTGAACTTGAAAGTGCGGTCGAAAAACGTAGTATTTTACAAAAAGCGCTGAATGTATCTCCAACCAGTGTGAGAGCATCAATGCTGCTTGCTGATTTAGAAATGGCTAATAAAAACTATCGTCAAGCTATTCATTTTTTAGAGAATATTCTTAATCAAAACCCAATTTATATTGGTGAAGTGCTGAAAACGCTCAAATATTGTTATGATGAATTAGGAGAGAGAGATAACTTTGAGTTATTTCTAATTCGAGCCAGTCAGCAGGTTAACAATACTAAAGTTGATTTAATGTTGGCAAGCGTGATTGAAGAGAAAGATGGTAAGAGTGCTGCACAATCAAAACTTTATCAGCAGTTAACAAAACATCCGAGTACATCTATTTTCCACCGTTTTATTCAATTCCAAATTGATGATGCAGAGGAAGGGCGAGGTAAAGAAAGCTTAATTTTGCTACATAAAATGGTCGGTGAGAGAATTAAGCAAGGCTTTGGTTACCGTTGCTCAAATTGCGGTTATCAGACCCATAAATTAATGTGGAATTGTCCTTCTTGCAAACAGTGGGAATCCATCAAACCAGAACATAATTAATTGACACAGTGAGGTAAAATTATGAATAGCAAAGTAATCGTTGCATTGGATTACGAAACGGAAGCACAAGCGCTATCCCTCGTGGATCAAATTGATCCAAGCTTATGCCGCTTAAAAGTGGGTAAAGAAATGTTTACCACGCTGGGAACGAATTTCGTTAAGCAATTACACGAGCGTCAATTTGATGTTTTCCTCGATCTTAAATTTCATGATATTCCTAATACTGTGGCAAGAGCTGTGCGTTCGGCGGCTGATTTAGGGGTATGGATGGTTGATGTCCATGCTAGCGGTGGTCTGAAAATGATGGAAGAGGCGAAGAAAATTCTCGAGCCTTATGGAAAAGATGCGCCTTTATTAATCGCAGTAACCGTATTGACCAGTATGGAAGATTTGGATTTATTACAAATCGGTATTAACTCTTCACCACTTGAGCATGTTTTACGTCTTGCACATTTAACCCAGCGAGCGGGATTAGATGGCGTCGTTTGTTCACCACAAGAAGTGGAGATTTTACGTAATGCTTGTGGTCCTGATTTTAAATTAGTCACACCGGGGATTCGCCCAATTGGAAGTGATTTTGGTGATCAACGTCGCGTTATGACTCCTACTGCGGCTATTCGTTCTGGTTCTGATTATTTGGTGATTGGTCGCCCAATTACGCAAGCTGACAATCCAGCAGAAGTGCTTCGTTCAATTAATTCATCACTTTCGTAATATGACAGAGAGTACTTTAGTTTATTCTACCGAAGTAGGTAGAATTAAAGAGCAAAAGCAACCAGTACAACGCCCTAAAGGTGATGGTGTGGTTCGCATACAAAAACAAACCAGTGGTCGAAAAGGCGCAGGCGTTTCAGTGATTACAGGGCTAGATTTATCAGATGATGAATTGAAAAAGTTAGCGGCTGAACTTAAAAAGCGGTGTGGTTGTGGTGGTTCAGTTAAAGACGGCAATATTGAGATTCAAGGCGAAAAACGTGATTTACTAAAACAACTTTTAGAACAAAAAGGGTTTAAAGTAAAATTAGCGGGTGGCTAAGATAAAATAAAAAATCCATCTTCAATTGAAGATGGATTTTTTTATGATTAACTTTCCATGAAGTCTGGTTGGTAAGCAAAGAAAATTGCGCCCAAGAAACTTAATACAGCAAATGCCAGAAATACATTATTTGGATTTGTAGCTTTGCGACTAAAATATTTAGCCGAGAAGAAAATATAAAGCACAAGCATGATAATTTTCATGATGAGCCAGCTTTGTAACTGATAACCGACCAAGAAAAAAATCGTTAAGCCACTCGCGATTAAAAGTGTGTCAACTAAGTGCGGTAAAATTTTTAGCAGCTTAATCGCTCGCCAATCTTTCCCACTTAATTGCATTCCCCCACGGATAATTAATAATCCTAAACTTAAAAATGCACAAACAATGTGCAAATAAACTAACATAGTCACTCCTGAATAAAAATGTGGTAGAGATACCGTATTTTTATATTTTATTTAATTTCATAAAGACTAACACCACATTCTCTATCAGAACTTATTGGCGCAACTTCATAATTTTTACCAGCCTCAGGAATAAAACTAATCATGTTACCTTTACAGCTTTTTCCTTTTATTATAGTTGTAATTTTTTCAGTAGTTGTATAGTGAGTATGCGAATGATCTAATGGAATAATTTCATTTTGAACAGTTACTTCACTATTAGCAGGGATAACAAATTCTTTGAAAAATATACCAGATAAAAATTTTGAATGAGCAGAAGGATCTTTGCTTAATTCTGTTGCTGGCATACCTATACTTTCGTTGCTTTTTGCTCCAACCATTGAACTAAATGCTTGTCCTAATCCGCCACCAATAGTAACTTTTTCCTTTTTACCATCAATATTTACAGTTAAATAAGAAGGTCTACCATTCTGCCCGTATAATCGAATACGAGCATCTTTTGAGGCGTCATAAGGCTGATTTTGATTTGATAATTCGGTCGAAACACAAGCAGTTAAGCTAAGAATAGAGGCAGAAATCAAAAATAATTTTTTCATATATTTTCCTTGAGGATATTTAAATGCGGTCAAAAGTGACCGCACTTTAATTTCTTATTTTGCAATACGCTTATATTTAATACGATGTGGTTGTGTTGCGGCTTCACCTAAGGTTTTCTTTTTCCACTCTTCGTAGTCTGAGAAGTTACCTTCGTAGAATGTTACTTTACCTTCATCACCGTAATCTAAAATATGAGTCGCAATACGGTCTAAGAACCAACGGTCATGGGAAATCACCATTGCACAACCAGGGAATTCTAAGATCGCATTTTCTAACGCACGTAAGGTTTCAACATCTAAGTCATTGGTCGGTTCGTCCAATAACAGTACGTTACCACCACGTTGTAGAAGTTTAGCCAAGTGTAAACGACCACGTTCACCACCCGATAATTCGCCCACACGTTTTTGTTGATCTACGCCTTTGAAGTTGAAGCGTCCAACATACGCACGGCTTGGAATTTCAAAGTTACCAATAGTGAGAATATCTTGTCCCTTAGACACTTCTTCCCATACGGTTTTCTTATCATCCATTGAGTCACGGAACTGATCGACAGAGGCAAGTACCACAGTTTCACCCATTGTAATTGAGCCGCTATCTGGTTGTTCTTGACCTGAAAGTATACGGAATAGGGTAGATTTACCTGCACCATTCGCTCCGATAATACCCACGATAGCCCCTTTTGGAATGCTGAATGATAAATCGTCGATTAAAGTGCGATCACCGTAAGATTTGGTGAGGTTTTGCACTTCGATCACTTTATCACCTAAACGTGGACCAGGTGGAATAAAGAGTTCGTTTGTCTCGTTACGTTTTTGATATTCGCCAGAGTTTAATTCATCAAAGCGCGCCATACGTGCTTTGCTTTTCGCTTGGCGACCTTTAGGATTTTGACGAACCCATTCTAACTCTTTCGCAATTGATTTTTGACGCGCATTTTCAGTTGCTTGTTCTTGTTCTAAACGTTTCTCTTTTTGCTCTAACCAAGAAGAGTAGTTGCCTTCCCAAGGAATACCTTCACCACGGTCAAGCTCTAAGATCCAACCCGCAACGTTATCTAAGAAGTAACGGTCGTGGGTAATCGCCACAACGGTACCTTCGTAGTCATGTAAGAAACGCTCTAACCATGCTACAGATTCTGCATCTAAGTGGTTGGTTGGTTCGTCTAATAAGAGCATGTCTGGTTTTTCGAGTAATAAGCGACAAAGTGCGACACGACGACGTTCGCCCCCTGATAAATGCTCAATTTTTGCATCCCAATCTGGTAAACGTAATGCATCTGCTGCACGTTCTAATTGGTTATCTAAATTATGCCCATCATGTGCTTGAATAATGGCTTCAAGGTTCGCTTGTTCAGCCGCTAGTTTATCGAAATCCGCATCAGGATCAGCATAAAGTGCATAGACTTCATCTAAACGAGTCAGTGCATTTTTTACTTCAGAAACCGCTTCTTCTACCGCTTCACGTACAGTTTGTTGCGGATCAAGTTTTGGTTCTTGTGGAAGATAACCAATCTTAATACCTGGTTGTGGACGAGCTTCACCTTCGAACTCTTTATCCACGCCCGCCATAATGCGTAAGAGGGTTGATTTACCCGCACCATTTAAGCCCAGAACCCCGATTTTTGCACCAGGGAAGAAGCTTAAAGAAATATCTTTCAAAATATGACGCTTCGGTGGCACCACTTTGCCGACACGGTGCATCGTATATACAAATTGCGTTGACATAATTTTCTCGATGTTATAAATAAAAGTGCGGCTATTTTACTTGATGTTTAGGGAATAAGCTATTTGAAAGGCAAAAAAAACCACCCATATAGGGTGGTAGGAAAGTAGTTTAGCTATATTTATGATTATTTTATTTAGGAACTTTATGAATATCAAGCAATCACTTGACGAGACAAATAGTACATAAATTTCAGTTATAAGGGAAATACGAATGAAGAATTTGTTGATACAAATCAAGAAAATCACAGGATTTTTTACGTTTAGATCGATTTTTATTCGATTTTGATTAGGAACTGCTTGTGATAAAATCTGTCTATTCAATTATTTAGCCCACTTTATTCTTATTTATGTTTAAAAAATTACTCCTAGGATTATCGCTGATTTCTCCTTTTTCGGTTCTTGCTCATCCTCACGCCTTTATTGATATGCAAACCAAACCGTTAGTGAAAGATAATCAATTAATTGGTTTTTCGACTCAATGGTTACTGGATGAAGCCAGCTCTTCAGCCGTATTGTATGATGTGATGCAGGCAAAAGGCGATAAAGCGGCTAAACAAAAACTCATTGATGAAGTGATGACGAATGTCGTGAATGAGCATTACTTTAGTTATGTCTTTGATAAAGAAAATCACAAAATTAAATATAAAAAACAGCCTGAAAATTATGGCATGCGTGTTAAAGGAAATGAGGTGGAGTATTATTTTGATTTTCTTTTAGCTCAGCCACAGACTTTGCAAAATAATGAATTTACGCTAATGACTTATGACAGCACCTATTATGTGGCAATGCGTTATGCTGAAATAGGTAAAAGAGCGGTTGATTTTTCAGCACTTCCTGCAAACTGCAAAGGGGAAGTGCTTGAACCTAATGTGGATGAAAAAATTAAATCCTACGCTTCATCATTGGATAAATCGCAAAAAAATGAGGATGATTCTCTTGGTGTATTGTTTGCGCAGAAAGTAAAAATTAAATGTGAATAAAAAAATGAAGTTAAAATTGACCGCACTCTTTATCGGCTTATTAGCGATTATTTTCGCCTTGCTACCTTGGCTTTTTGTGCAAGTAGCCGATTGGCAAAAAGCCTTTAATCAGCTGATTTCTGAAAATCTACGCCAAATTCAAGCACATTCATCTACAGCAGGATTGTGGTTGATTTTTGCCGCCTTTTCTTATGGTGTATTACATGCATTAGGACCTGGGCATGGGAAATTTATTATCGCTGGTTATCTTTCTACTCACGAAAGCCAGCTTAAAACCAGCGTACGCTTAAGTTTGCTTTCCTCTCTCATGCAAGGTTTTGTCGCAGTTGCGGCAACCTCCATTGTGGTAGTGATACTTAATCTTTCTTCTAAATATTTTAAACTTAGTCAGTTATGGCTGGAGCGTAGCGCACTCATTTTATTATTGTTGTTAGGACTTTATTGGATTGCTCAAGGTTTGAAAGGTTTAAAGAAAAAACAATCTTTTCGTATCACATCTATTCAATCATTACCGAAACAGATTGGAGCAGCTTCGCCATTTCGATATGAACAAGGAAAAGCAAGCCAAGCGCAATGTAGTTGTGGGCATCAACATCTACCCAATGATCAACAGCTTAAGCAATCGAGTGATTTAAAATCTCAACTCTTAGTGATTTTAACTATTGGTATGCGACCGTGTAGTGGCGCAATTTTTGTGCTTTTTCTCGCCTATATGCTGGATCTTTATTGGTGGGGAATTTTAGCTACTTTTGCCATGTCTTTGGGGACAGGATTAATGCTTTCGCTTTTTGCAGCGTTAGTACGCTATGCGAGAAATGTCGCGACTCGCTTAGGCCATTGGTATGGTTTAGCGGGTTCTAATCAAAAAGGCGAAGCCATGATCAAATGTATTGCGGGTGCAATGATGATCTTTTTTGCACTAAGCTTGTTATATGGCACGATGGGGGCTGTAACAGGTGGCGCAGCCTTATTTGGTGGATAAAGAAAAGGGCAGCGTTTGCTGCCCATTTATTTGAAAATGGATTATTCAACCCAAGTGACGATTTCTTCAATTGGTCGACGAGATTTTTTGGTAATGTCTCTCGCACGATAACCAAATGTTGCTGCCACGGATACGCCCCATTCACTTGGATCAAAGAGACCTTCAGCGGCTAAAACTTCATTCATTTTATCGTAGTTAAAGCCTTCAATAGGGCAAGAATCTACGCCAATAGCGGCAGCACCAGTTAGCATATTCGCTAATGCAATGTAGGTTTGTTTGCTTGTCCAGTCAAATAATGCACGCTCGCTTTCTGCAGTTTTCATTTCAACTTCTTGTAAGCCTTTATATTTTTCCAAGGCTTTTTCTAATTGCTCGCCTTGTAAACCTCTACGCACCGCAACATCACGGAAGAAAGGCGTATCATATCGAGCATTTTTCTTAGCAAGAATGATCACTAAATGACTGCAATCATCTAATTGATATTGCATGCCCCAGCTAAAAGGTTTGAGTTTATCGCGTAATGCTTTATTTTGAATAACTAAGAACTTCCACGGCTCAGAACCGACTGAGCTTGGTGATAAACGAGCAAATTCTAAAATTGCCGCAAAATCTTCTTGGCTAATTTTTTTATTCGGATCGTAATAACGTGTGGAACAGCGATTTTCGAATACTTGAAGCATTTGTTCGCGTGTAATTTGACTCATGTTTTCTTCCTCTTAACATTATCTAATTTGTAATCTTTTGACCGCACTTTAGCGCTCTTTCCAATATCCAATCCACTCTTTGAGTAATTGCATATTTTTAGTAATTGCGCCACCTTGCGGAATAAAATGCATCATATTGAGTCCGTAACTGTCGGGCGTAATGCCTTCACCTACACTTGCAGGTAACACATCAAAGCCTTGTTGTTGGAATAATAATTTTGCACGTTGCATATGCCATTCATTGGTGACTAAAATAATTTTATGAATACCTTCTTTTTCCAATATCTGTTTGGTGAAAAGCGCATTTTCTTTAGTAGTAAGTGCTTTAGGTTCAATCCATTTTGTTGGCACATTAAAGAAGTTTTGAAGTTCTTCTGCGGCGATTTTTGCCTCAATAGCGCCTGTTGGACTTGCCCCTGTAATTAATAATGGCAAGTTCGTTTCTTTTTGTAAGAAAGCAGCATAACGTAAGCGTTCAAGTTGAATACCCGTTGAGGCTAATGGCGCATAAAGCTCTTTGCTATCACGTAAACCACCACCCAGTAAAACGATCGCTTGAGCTTGTTGATAATCTTGCAGTGTTAAATGATCTTCAGTAATGAGACTGTCTTTAAGTACTTGTGCAGTGTAAGGAATACTTAAAAGATAGAGTAGTGAGAAACCAAGTGCGGTCGAAATTCGGCTTAATTTTTTAAAATTGAATTTAGCTAGAATAAGTGAAAGTCCCCATAAAATTAAAATATTAAATGGGGGGAGAATCATAGCGGTAATGAGTTTTTTCAATTCAAACATTATTTATCCAATTCAACGAAATCTAGCTCTTTTGTCCATAATTTTGCATAGCTACTATTTTTGCCATAAGAGTTATCGCAAACACGATTTGGAATTTCTAACAAGCAAGAGAAAATATGACCATGTAAGCGAGTTGTGGTCACTTTGTCGTTCGATAAGAATACTTGCGCAACACGTTTTACAATGCGCTGAGTATAGGCATACCAGAATTGATGGCAGAGATCTTTTAGCCAACTTAAACCAAATTTATTAGCCATTTTACTCATTCGCCAACTTAATGCTAAAACCACATCATCTTCGGTTGAAAGAATGTCTTCCCAGTCTTTTACATTGCTGTTGGCAGGCAGTTGCGCGAGGATATTTTTCTCTACATCACTTGCTTCAATATCTTTACGCAAGAAATAAAGTTGTTCACCCGTTGTGCCTTGCTTAGTTTCCATCGTGCCATAAAGCTGATGCGCCATATCCGGTGATAAATAAACATGATCAGAAAATTGTGCAAATAAATTCGCTGTTCTTTCGTCACGAGCCAGTAAATGGCAATCACCGTGGTTACGGAAAAGTGCGGCTGATTTTTGTAGATTTTCTTCGTGCTTAAAATAAGCGGTTTGTGGCAACACAATAATGCGATTATTCGGAAAATGCGTCACCATTTCTTCACGGATTTTTTGATGCTGCGGATAAAGATCACCAAAGTTACCGCCACCATGTAAAAGGATGGTGGTGTTTGGTGTAATTTTTGCTTTGACTTCTTCAAGATCTAAATCGTATTCACAGCGTTTTAAGGTCACATTAATGTGGTGATCTTTAAAAAATTGTTCGGTTCCGTGATAAATCAGTAAATCGCCCACGTTCAAATGAAGCGGGTAGTCAAAATAAAATACGTCGTTTTTATCTTTGATCAGTTCGACAATAGGATTCAGTTTGTTTTTTAAATCAATAAGGAGTTGATTCATTTTTTTACTCTTTTCTTTAAATAGCTAAACAAGAAATTTTTTTCTGCTGTGTTTAATCCGAAGATTAAAATGACACAGATTAATACCATTTCTAAGATGAAAGATTGTCCAATAAATTCCAATAAAGAATAACTGCGAGTAGTATCGGATATATAGATGATACCTAATAGCAGGCCAAATACTACGCCAACATTCATTAAATATGAGACAAATTCTTTGTGGTTAAATTTAATTTTTTTATTAATAAAATATAATCGATAGATTTGTGAGATGACCATCGTACTAAATTTACCCACAAAGGCAAATACTGGATTGTAACCTAGTGTGAACAAATAATAAGCTAATGGCACCGTACAAAGATCGATTAATGCTACGATGATATTGTATTGTTTTACGGTAGATGTGCCAATCGCTAATGCACTCATCCAAAATGCCCCTGCCATCGCACTGATCAATAAGCAAGCAATAATAGCTTGTACAAGTTGTTCAGTATATTGCGGAAGATGATCGCCTAGCCAGAATGTCAGTAAGGTATGGGTGAAATACAATACAGGCGCAGAGAGAATCGCCATTAAATAAAGTGAATATTTTGAAATACCAAGAATTAATTGGCGATTGCGATCATAATCTTTTGCCGCATAAGATTGGACTAACTGCGGATTAGCCGCCATTTGGAAATTATTTACAAAGCTGTAAACGGCACCTTCTACTTGTGTTGCAATCGCAACAGCGGCATTGACTGCCACACCAAAGAATAAGTTAGACACCATATTCAAGCCTTGGGTCGAACCTACATAAGCAACTTGCCCCATAAGCATCCAACCGGAAAAACTCACCATTTCTTTGGTTTTGCTTAAATCTTTATATAAGCGGAAACGCGCAGCCTCTTTGAAATAATATTTAGTGAATAACACATAAAGAGAGAGCACGATTAAACTGACTGAAAGCAATAAGCAGCCATAAGTAATCAACTTATCGTAATGTGTGATGTGGCTTAAGATAAAGACAGAAGTTAGCTTTAAAATGGTTTCACCTAATCCCAACCAAGCATAGAATCCCATTTTCTCATGTGCAACAATCATGGCATTAAATGGCACCTTGATGATTTCAACAAGGGCAATAATTAATGCTAATTGGTAAACGATATTTGCCGCTTGCAAGCGTTCAGCGGGGATCACCAATTTGTGATTTAAAAACCATAAACCTACGGTTTCAGCTAACACGAATACGATAAAAATAATGAGCAGGTGATTTAAGATACTAATATTAAAGACTTTATTGACACGTTGAATGTCATTCGAGGCTTTTTCTACGTTGATAAAGCGCTGAGTGGTGGCGGTCATTGTGCCATTAAAAAAGGAAAATAAAATTACCACACCCATCACAATGTTATAGATACCAAAATCTTCTACTCCCAAAACCTGTAATACCACACGAGAGATATACAGCATGGCTCCCATGTTGAAAAGCATTCGGATGTACAGAAATAGCGTATTTTTTGCAATGGTTTTATTTGACATTGTGAAAATGAAATTAGAAAAATTGGGGAAATTATAGGGGGGATTGGGGTGTGTAGCAAGCATTGTGCAAGTTCTAGGTCGCCGTATAGGCCTTATAATAAAGAAAAGGCTAAATATAATTTAGCCTTTTGTTATTTAGACAATGCAGACAGCCAAATCCAATTGTTTGTTATGGAACTGATGTAATGTACCACGATGACCCACACTTAGAATGATCATATTCGGTAAGCGCTCTTTAATTGTTTTATAAAGCAGATACTCTGTTGGCTCATCAAGTGCTGATGTGGTTTCATCTAAAAAGACCACTTCAGGTTTGGTCAGTAAAATCCGAATGAATGCCACACGCTGTAATTCACCTGGTGACAAAATTGCTTGCCAATCGTTATCTATATCAAGACTATGGAGGTATTTATCCAAACAACAATCAGCCAGTGTTTTTTCCAATTCAGGATGATAAGGATCAATATCAGGATAGCAAATTGCTTCACGTAGTGTGCCTTGTGGCATATAAGGACGTTGCGGTAAGAATAAACTGGTCACACAAGGATGTTCTACCAGACCCACTGTCTCAAAAGGATAAATTCCGGCCATCGCTTTTAATAGAGATGTTTTCCCTGTGCCAGATGGACCTTGAATTAATAAAGCATCACCATTTTTTAGTTCAATATTTAAGTTATTAAGCAACAATCTGCCTTGCTCATCTTTAATACCAAAATTTGATAACGCAACACGGTTAGAACATTTCATGGGTTGATGAATTTCTAAATGATCTAATTCATCCAACTTCGTCATAAAACCATAAAGACGATTTAAGCGCGCTTGATAGAGCGTAAACTCTTCATAGAACAAACGGAAGAAGGAAAGTGCGGTCATTAATCGGTTAAATGCTTGCACAGTTTGGTGCATATCGCCCAGTTTAATTTGTCCGGTAAAAAAACGAGGCGCTTGCAGCATTAACGGTAAGAGTTTTGCAACGCGCGTGACACTTCCATTAAATCCGTCTAACCCCAGCATTCTCAACACAATTGCCCAACGGTTATGAATAATTTCGGCAAATTTGTTTTTCAGTAAATGCTGTTCTTGCTGTTCACCTTGATAGAACGCGATACTTTCCGCATTGTCTCGCACTCGAATTAAAGAATAACGGTAGTCACCATTGAGTTTTTCTTTATTAAAGTTCAGCTTAATTAAGGGATGCCCAATCCAAACGGACATTAATGTTGCAAGGATAATAAAAGCATAAATAAAGAAAACGACGCCTTTTTCGATATTTAATCCGAAAAGACTTAACACGCCAGAGAGAGACCAAAGAATGATAGTGAATTCAATGGTAGTCAAAATAGAATTAATCATACCGCGTACAATTTTTACAGTACTACTGATAAATTCACGTGCATCTTGTTCAATACGTTGATCAATATTATCGGGCAGATTTTTTTCGTATTTGAGGCGATAGTATTTTTTATTTTCTAACCATCGTTTAACAAGGACTTTATTCAAGCTTTCCAACCAACGGATTTCAAATACTTGTTGCAAGAAATAATCGGCGATGGAGTGGATAACTTGTACCAATACTAAGAGGGCATTCAGTTTTGCAAAGAACCAAAAGTTATCCGCATCTAATTCCTGCATTGAGCTATAAAGCCCGTTATAGAAAAAAGAGTTGAGTACGCTGAAACGCACTTCTAACAAAATCATGGTAAACAACACCAGTAGCATAACGATGATTTTGATGCTGTTACGGCGATTAATCGAAGGGGATGCAATATGCCAAAACTTCTGACCGAATGTGGTTTGCTTGAGTGCGAGTGTCGTCACGCTAAAGCACACAATTACCCAGAAAAGAGCGGTCAAAATCCAGCTTAAACTCGAGTTAAGTTCAGTTTGCCAATTCATTGATTATCCATAAAGTAAAAAACGAAAAAAGGGCGAAATATTCGCCCTCGTATTGTGCGTTCAATTAAAACTCAACTTTGGTGTTGAAGATAAATTCACGTCCATAACCTAATGCAACAGGAATTAAAGTATTTGTCGCAATACCAGAGGTAGATGGATAGTAAGTTTTATCTGTTAAGTTTTTACCGTTAAGTTGGAAAGAGACTTTTTTGCCAGAGATTTTGGTATCGTAAGCAATAAAGGCGTCATATACCACGGCATGAGGTAATTTGTATGCTTTTGTGTAATCACGGTTATAAGCATGCCAAGAACCTAAATAACGAGCACCACCACCAACACGGATGTTACCAAAATCAAATTCACCTACGTTATAAGCTAGGAATAGAGAAGCTTGATGTTTTGGTACACCAGAAAGTTGTTGATTTACCGCATCAGGATAAAGCTCATTTTCAAGTGATTTTACTTTGGTGTAAGTATAATTTGCGGCTAAGCTTAGGTTGTCAGTGATTTGACCGTTCAAATCAAATTCAATACCGCGAGAGCGTTGTTTGCCCACGATATTTAATTGTGCATTTGAACCAGAACCAACGGCTTCTGCCACATTACGTTTGGTGATATTGAATAATGCAAGTGTCGCGTTGAAGCCAGAGTTTTCGTATTTTGCACCAATTTCAAAAGATTTACCTTGTTCTGGTTTTAAATCGCCGCTAACAGGTGTTGCCACACTCATTTGTGGACGGAAAGACTCCGAATAGTTTGCAAAGGTCGCAATATGTGGCGTAAATTTATATACAGCACCTAATTGATACAATAACTTACCACCGTGCTGATCAGTATTACCAGTTTTCGTGCCATTCAAACCGTGACGCCCTGCAAATTGGTCAAAGTATTCATAACGTAAGCCACCCGTCATGATAAAGTTATCAGTAAAATAGGCGGTATCTTGGATATAAACACCAACAGTTTTGAGATAGTTATATTGATAGGCGTTGCCGTTACCGTTTTTATGTTCAGCAACAGGGCTGGTATAGCTTGGATGATCAATATTGATATCTGATTTTGTAATACCTTGGTTATAAATAGGACCAAGATCACGAATATTACGCATTGCATCAATACCGGCTACAAAACGGTTAGCAATATCACCAATACCAAATTCACCGACAATATTTAATGTACCGCTATGAACACGTTGATCGCCTTGTTGCTGTTCAATCGCACGGCGGGCTGTACGTGTTTTTACGTTAACATTTGTAATACGAGCTTGATTGTAGAAATATTTGTAACGAGCATAGCTATAACCCGCATTTAATTTCCAACCGTCACTCAATTTGTGTTCAATTTTAAAATCAATGTTATCGGTTTTTGCGGTTGTTTCATTATTTGGTTCATCTAAACGACGCGATACAGGAATATCCGGTAATGCATTAGTTGCCGTTAAAAGATTTGTACCACGATCAAATGGCTCAAGAATATCTTTGTGTTCATAAGAAAGAAGCACTTTAGTTTTATCATTTTCCCAAGAAAGAGAGGGTGCGTAAGTCGTATTTTTCACTTTGCCAAAATTACGCCAGTAGTCTTTTTCTTGTTTGTCATAGATAAAGCGGTAAGCAAAACCATTTCCTAAACCACCAGTAAAATCTAATTGCGTTCCCCACAGGCTATGATTACCTAAAGTTCCACCAATGACATAGCGAGGTGTTTGTTGTGGTTTTTTAGTAATGATATTAACTACACCACCTGGATCTTGAATACCATAAAGTACAGATGCAGGCCCTTTTAAAACTTCAACGGTTTCAGTTGTCGCGCTAAAGTTTTTAGCTGGGCCAGCTTGTAAACCGTTACGCATAATCGAGTTATCACGGTTTCCACCAAAACCACGTTTCTGAATAGAGTCAAACATACCACCTAATGTATTCGCTTGACTTACACCACTGACATTATAAAGCGCATCAATGAGTGATTCAGGTTTGCGATCTTCCAATAGTTTGGTTGAAAGAATATTTACTGTGTTTGGTGTGTCGAATACAGGCACTTCAGCTTTCGATACAACGGATGTCCCGGTTGTTTGATAACCATTTTGCTTAATCCCCGTATCTTGAACATTGATTTGCTCAAGCACTTCGGTGTTTGTATTTGCGGCTTGTTCAGTTTCTGCAAATGTAGAAGCGGAGAAACTCGCCAAAAGTGCGGTTGAAATAAGGCTTAATTTAAATTTCATAATTGTTTTCCGATATATAACCCGATAGATAATAAAAGAGCCGCAAGTATAGCGAAAACGTTTACGTCAATCAATACAAATTATTTTCATTTGCTTATGCGATTTATTCAGAAAATATCATTTAAATTAAGCAGGGGATAAGATAAAAAGAAAAAATCCCAAGCTAAAAAGCTTGGGATTGAAATATGGTGCGACTAGCTGGACTCGAACCAGTGACCCCCACCATGTCAAGGTGGTGCTCTAACCAACTGAGCTATAGTCGCGTAAAAGATGTGGCAGATGATAAACAGTTTTGAGGATGAAAACAAGGGGATTTGTTTTAAGTTAAATTTAGCTGCTAAAAAAATAACCAAAATCTGATTTAAAAAGTCTCAGTAGTTATTTTGATTTTGTGCAGGTTTAAGCGTATAATGCGCAGCGTTTTTTATCTCGGATGAGCCGAAATTTAAAAAAGCTTTAAGTAAAATTGTAACCATTTGTGGAGTTTAGATAATGTCTAGAAAATTAAGAAGAACGAAGATTGTATGTACAATGGGTCCAGCTACAGACCGCGATAACAATCTTGAAAAAATTATCGCAGCAGGCGCTAATGTTGTACGTATGAACTTTTCTCACGGTACACCAGATGATCATATTGAGCGTGCTGAGCGTGTTCGTTCGATCGCGAAAAAATTAGGTAAAACCGTGGCAATTTTAGGTGACTTACAAGGTCCTAAAATTCGTGTTTCTACTTTTAAAGACGGCAAAATTTTCTTAAATGTTGGCGATAAATTTATTCTTGATGCGGAATTACCAAAAGGTGAGGGTAATCAAGAAGCTGTTGGTTTAGACTATAAAACTCTTCCACAAGATGTTGTTCCTGGCGATATTCTTTTATTGGATGACGGCCGTGTTCAATTAAAAGTACTTTCTACAGAAGGTGCAAAAGTATTTACTGAAGTAACTGTTGGTGGTCCATTATCAAACAATAAAGGGATCAACAAATTAGGTGGTGGCTTATCTGCAGATGCATTAACTGAAAAAGATAAAGCAGATATCATCACTGCAGCTCGTATCGGTGTAGATTACTTAGCGGTATCTTTCCCACGTTCAAGTGCAGACTTAAACTATGCACGTGAGTTAGCAAAACAAGCGGGTTTAGAAGCGAAAATCGTTGCTAAAGTTGAACGTGCTGAAACCGTAGTTGATGAGGCATCAATGGATGATATTATCCTTGCTTCTGATGTGATCATGGTTGCACGTGGTGACTTAGGTGTTGAAATCGGTGACCCTGAATTAGTTGGCGTACAGAAAAAATTAATTCGTCGTTCACGTCAATTAAACCGTGCAGTAATCACTGCAACTCAAATGATGGAGTCAATGATCAGCAACCCAATGCCAACTCGTGCAGAAGTAATGGACGTGGCAAATGCGGTATTAGATGGTACCGATGCGGTAATGCTTTCAGCGGAAACTGCAGCAGGTCAATATCCAGCTGAAACTGTAGCGACAATGGCACGCGTATGTTTAGGTGCAGAAAAAATGCCTAGCATCAATATTTCTCATCACCGTTTAGATCGTGAGTTCAGAGATATTGAAGAATCAGTAGCAATGTCTGCAATGTATGCAGCAAACCACTTAAGCGGTATTGCAGCAATCATTACATTAAGCCACTCTGGTCGTACACCGTTATTAATGTCACGCATCAGCTCTGGTTTACCAATCTTTGCACTTTCTCGTGTTCAAGAAACATTAAACCGTTGCGCATTATACCGCGGTGTCACTCCAGTTCATTTTGATGGTGAATCTCGTAGCTCTGCAGGTGCAAAAGCAGCGATTAATCTATTAAAAGAAAAAGGTTATTTAGTTTCAGGTGATCTTGTTTTATTAACACAAGGTGATGAATCAGAAGGTACAACTAACGTTTGTCGTACTTTAACAGTTGAATAATCAACATTCATGAATAAAAAAGAGCGGTGGATTTTTCCACCGTTTTTTTATATCTAAAATATTGAAAATATTGACCGCACTTTTTTCTTAAAACCACCTCGTATTTGCGGTATCATAAGCACAGTTTTTTAGTTTAAATTGAAATCCTTATGGCATCACAAAGACAAATCCAATCACCTGATCAGAAAACTGAACAAGTTAGCATCCCTCCTCATTCCACAGAAGCTGAACAAGCCGTACTTGGCGGCATCATGTTGAGTAATCAACATTGGGATGGTATTGCAGAAAGAGTGATCGCTGAGGATTTTTATACTTTTGCGCATAAAGCAATCTTCCAAACCATGGAAGAATTAATGCGTAATCAAACACCGATTGATTTAATTACCCTTGATCAAGCCCTTAAAGCGAAAGGTATTAGCGATTCTGTAGGCGGTTTTGCTTATTTAGCCGATCTTTCTAATAACACGCCAAATGCCATTAATATTTTGGCTTATGCTGAAATCGTGCGTGAAAAAGCCATTTTACGTGAGCTTATTGCAGTGGGAAATCGTATCGCAGAAAATAGCTATTCTCCGAAAGGCAAAGACATCAAAATGGTGTTGGATGAAGCCGAGAGAGAAGTGTTCGCTATTGCTGAAAAACGCAGTTCTTCAACTGAAGGGCCACAAAATGTGATCAGCGTGTTGGAAAGTACCATTGCTCGAATTGATACCTTAAGTAAGCTTGAAAATCATAGCGGTGTGACAGGGGTCACAACGGGCTTTGTTGACTTAGATAAGAAAACGGCAGGGCTACAACCTTCAGACCTCATCATTGTCGCTGCACGTCCTTCTATGGGTAAAACCACGTTTGCAATGAACCTTTGTGAAAATGCCGCTATGGCAAGTGATAAGCCTGTGTTGGTATTCAGTTTAGAGATGCCTGCGGAACAAATCATGATGCGTATGATTGCCTCTCTTGCTCGCGTGGACCAAACCAAAATTCGTACTGGTCAAAATTTGGATGAAACGGAATGGAGCAAAATTGCCAGCGTGTTTGGGATGTTTAAGCAAAAAAATAACCTTTATATCGATGATTCTTCAGGTTTAACCCCAACAGAATTGCGCTCTCGAGCACGTCGTGTGTACCGCGAAAACAATGGTTTGAGCATGATTATGGTGGACTACCTTCAATTAATGCGCGCGCCAGCATTCTCAGATAATCGTACTTTAGAAATTGCGGAGATTTCACGTTCTTTAAAAGCCTTAGCGAAAGAATTAGAAGTCCCTGTTGTAGCGCTTTCCCAGCTTAACCGTACGTTGGAACAACGTGCAGATAAACGCCCAGTAAACTCGGACTTGCGTGAATCAGGCTCTATTGAGCAGGATGCTGACTTGATCATGTTTATTTATCGTGACGAAGTGTATAACGATAATTCTGAAGATAAAGGTGTTGCTGAAATCATTATCGGTAAACAACGTAACGGTCCGATTGGTCGTGTACGTTTAGCATTTAACGGTCAATTCTCACGCTTTGATAACCTTGCCGAACAGCGTGAATACAGAGATGATTATTAGGCAAGAGATAACGGATTAGAAAAATGAACGTAAAACCGGCAACAGCGAAAATTAGTTCGCTTGCCCTAAAACATAATTTACAAGTTATTAAAGAAAAAGCACCACACAGCAAAATTATTGCCGTGGTAAAAGCAAACGCATATGGTCACGGCGTGGTATTTGTCTCATCTGCTTTAGAAAGCATGGTGGATTGCTTTGCCGTAGCACGTTTAGAAGAGGCGTTATCGTTACGCTCTAACGGTATTATCAAACCGATCTTATTGCTAGAAGGCTTTTTTGATGAAAAAGATTTACCGATTATTGCGGTAAATAACATTGAAACCGTGGTTCATAACCGTGAACAGCTTGAAGCATTAAAACGAGCTGTGGTACCAAGTCCAATCAAAGTCTGGTTGAAGATTGATACGGGGATGCACCGTTTAGGTGTGTCGCTTGGTGAAGTGGACTATTTTTATCAAGAGCTGAAAAAACTCCCTCAAATTCAACCGCACTTAGGTTTTGTGAGTCATTTTAGCCGTGCTGATGAATTAGATTCTGATTATACACAAATTCAATTGGATCGCTTCCTTCAAGCAACAAAAAATAAAGAGGGTGATCGAACTATCGCTGCATCCGGTGGGATTTTATTCTGGCCAGAGGCCCATTTAGATTGCATTCGCCCTGGTATTATTATGTATGGTATTTCACCAACGGATACTGTCGGTGCTGAATTTGGTTTAACTCCCGTGATGAATTTAACGTCATCTTTGCTTGCTGTACGTGAACATGAAAAAGGTGAACCCGTTGGCTATGGTGGCATTTGGACCAGTCCGAAAGATACCAAAATTGGTGTCGTCGCTATTGGTTACGGTGATGGATATCCGCGTGATGTGCCAGAAGGTACGCCAGTTTATCTAAATGGTCGAATTGTTCCTATTGTCGGTCGCGTCTCAATGGATATGCTGACGGTGGATTTAGGTCCAGATAGCCAAGATAAAGTCGGTGATGAAGTGATTTTATGGGGTAAGGAATTACCAATTGAAACGGTAGCTAAATACAGTGGTATTTTAAGCTATGAATTGATTACAAAATTAACCCCTCGTGTTATAACAGAATATGTCGATTAATTGTTTTGTAAGAAAGCAAAAATGTAAAGAATTCAATTTTTAAAAGGAAATATTCATGAAAAACATCAACCCAACCAATACACAAGCTTGGAAAGCACTTGAAGCTCATCAATCTCAGCTGGCTAATACCACGATTGCTGATTTGTTCAAACAAGAACAAAATCGTTTTAACGATTATTCTTTAAGTTTTGAAAATCAAATCTTAGTGGATTTTTCAAAAAATAAAATTAACCAAGAAACCCTCAAATTGCTTCGTCAATTAGCCAAAGAATCTGCATTAGATGAAGCAATTAATGCTATGTTTACAGGTGAGAAAATTAATCGTACAGAAAATCGAGCTGTATTACATACCGCACTTCGTAACCGTTCAAATACACCTGTCTATGTAGATGGCAAAGATGTGATGCCGGAAGTGAATGCTGTATTAGCGAAAATGAGCGCGTTCTGTGATCGTGTGATTTCAGGTGAGTGGAAAGGTTATACCGGAAAAGCAATTACTGATGTGGTGAATATCGGTATCGGTGGTTCGGACTTAGGCCCTTATATGGTGACCGAAGCGCTTCGTCCTTATAAAAACCACTTGAATATGCACTTTGTTTCAAACGTAGATGGTACACATATCGCTGAAACATTGAAAAAAGTAAATCCTGAAACCACACTTTTCTTAGTCGCATCTAAAACCTTTACCACACAAGAAACTATGACCAATGCGAATTCTGCACGCGATTGGTTATTGGCGGCAGCAAAAGATAACAGCGCGGTGGCAAAACACTTTGCCGCACTTTCGACCAATGGTAAAGCGGTAGCAGAATTTGGTATTGATACTAACAATATGTTTGAGTTCTGGGATTGGGTTGGTGGCCGTTATTCTTTATGGTCTGCAATCGGTCTTTCAATCGCACTTTCAATCGGCTTTGATAATTTTGAAGCACTATTAAGTGGTGCGCATGAAATGGATAAACATTTCCGTACTGCGCCATTAGAAAAAAATATCCCAGCGACATTAGCGTTAGTAGGCTTATGGAATACCAACTTCCTTGGTGCACAAACTGAGGCAATTTTACCTTATGACCAATATTTACACCGTTTTGCGGCTTATTTCCAACAAGGCAATATGGAATCAAACGGTAAATATGTCGATCGTAATGGCAATGTTATCCGTGATTATCAAACCGGCCCAATTATTTGGGGGGAACCAGGTACAAATGGTCAGCATGCGTTCTATCAATTGATTCATCAAGGTACGATGTTAATTCCTTGTGACTTTATCGCACCAGCACAAAGCCATAATCCATTAGGTGATCATCACAGCAAATTATTATCAAACTTCTTTGCACAAACTGAAGCGCTTGCATTTGGCAAAACCAAAGAAGAAGTCGAAGCAGAGTTTGTGAAAGCCGGTAAATCGTTGGATGAGGTAAAAGACATTGTGCCATTTAAAGTCTTTACAGGTAACAAACCGACCAACTCTATTTTAGTGCAAAAAATGACACCATTTGTTCTTGGCGCATTAATTGCGATGTATGAACACAAAATTTTTGCACAAGGTGTGATTTTCAATATCTTTAGTTTCGACCAATGGGGCGTAGAATTAGGTAAACAATTAGCGAATCGAATTCTTCCTGAATTGGCAGACAAAGAGAAAGTGATAAGCCATGATAGCTCAACCAATGGATTGATTAACCAATTCAAAGCATGGCGCTAAGATAATGTAAAAAAGTGCGTTCAAAATTGACCGCACTTTTTTATTTTCATTAAACTGATTTGACTTTCCACATACAGCCTACGCTGATAAAAATTAGTGCCACAGCGATATAAAAAACAGAGTTGTAATGCCAGATTTCCGCAATAATACCCGCAATAGGTCCTCCGATAATCCAACTACTTTTTGCTGCATTACTAAATAAGGTTGTGGCAGTGCCCATTTTAGTCGGCATTAAGTCTTGGAAATATACCATGCCAATCGTAGCGGTAATACCGATAAAAATTGCGTTAAGCATTTGTAATCCGATAAGTTGCCAAATTTGTTCAGCGAATAATAAACTTGAATAGAAGGCGAGGCCTGAAACTAAAGCAATCATCATCAAGCGCTTTTTACTGAAGTATTTGGTGAGATAGCCCGCAAAAATCATCACAGGAATTTCCAATCCCGCAGCCGTCCCCATTAATGTTCCCGCCAGTTCTTTGTTTAAATGTAATTCATTAATCACAAATAATGGCATATTAATGAGATACATGCTGTTACAGGTCCAAAGTAATAGGTTAGCGATGAACAAGTAAATCACACTTTTTCTTGGTGGCGTATTGTCTAAAACCTCTTGATTTTTAACCGCACTTTGACGAGGAATTTTCGGCAATAATTTGCTGACGCCTGCACATAGTAAAAAGGCAGAACCTGCCACCAAATACATGTAATCAAAGCCCCAGTTTAATGCAATGAAAAAAGAAAGCGGTGGCCCAACAATCCAAGCCAATGAGATTTGAGTTCGCATAATTGTGGTGAACATCACCGCTTCACGATGACTACTTGCAGCATATTCTCGCGCTAAAGCAAAAGATTGCGGATTAGCGGATGAACCTAGCCCTAATAGCGTGGTACCGATAATAATCAACACATAATAATTTCGGCTATAAGCAAAAATCAGACAGCCAAGCACAGCAATTAAACAGCAAACAATCATCACTTTGCGACGGTCATCTTGCTTATCAGAATATTTTGCCAGAATTTGGCTCAAGATAATGCCAATAATGGCATTAACTGAATAGAACAAGCCCACAAAAAAAGGTGAAACTTGAATCTCTTGAGAGAGATATAAACTCAAGGTCGGCGTTTGAAAGGCAGAGGCGATCCCTGTTAAAAAGGCGATCAATAGAAAATTGAAGGCTACAAGATTAGATGGTGTTGCATTTTGTTGTTGAACAAACATAGTCATTACTTAATAAAAGAACATAGTTGGAAATAAAAGTGCGGTTAATTTTAACCGCACTTGAGTTGATTATTTGTCATATTGAATAGCCGGTAAATAACCGATCATTAAATCGAACGGACGATTGCTGATTATAGTATTTTTTCTGTTCTCAATGAAAAATCTTGATGTCATGACTTTTTCACCGTGATTCAAGAAAATTTCAATAATTGAGCGATCAAAGAAAATTTCAACAGTCTGCAGATTTTCAATTTCGCAGAAGCGTTTTGTATCGAATTTCTCCATTAATTCCGTTTGTTCGCTTTGACTGCGATCTAAGCAAATCAAACCATTTTCGTAAGATAGACGCAGTGATTGTCCTTTTTCATTTTGGAAGAAGGTTAAGTCAAAGGCTTGGTTATTTACCTCAAATTTAAGATACGCACGATCTAAATTAACAATATCCGCTTTTCCATTGAGATGAAACGCTGAAAGTGCGGTCAGATTTTCGCATATTTTAGCAATCGGACGTTGATAAATTTTCGTCCCTTCTAAACGCAATTCTCTTGGTAAAGTTAAAGCTGAATGCCATTTAAATTTATCCGTTGGGTAAGTTAAATCTGGCAAACCAATCCAACCGAAAAGCACAGCACAAGTTTGATTATCTAAGCCGCCAAATGTTTGTGGTGCGTAGAAATCAAAACCCTGATCTAATTCGCCGATATATTCTGCTTCAAAGGTTAAATCCGTTAATTTACCCACAGCATAAGTCGCATGATAATTATTTTGGAATTGATGAGCTTCCCGATCTTTACCTTGTGGCGACCAAATAAACACATCTTTATTACGGAGCTTCAATAGATCAGGGCATTCCCACATAAACACGTTTTTATTGTCAAAAGCAGGCAAGGAAAGCTCGCCTAATAAACGAGGCGTATCTTCAAGATTGTCCATTTCAAAAATAATGGCTGTTCCTGTGAGGTTTTCTCGCTGTGCACCACAGATAAAACGGATTTTTCCGTTTTCAGTAAAATACGGTTTAGGATCACGAACATGCTCTGTATAACCTTCAGGCGCATTTTCAATTAACGGACGTTTGCTAAGCAATTTCCCATTAAGATTGAAAATTGCTAAATTTTGATAAGGCACGCGTTGATTATCACTTGGTCGACGAGTATTGCCTGTATAAAACATGGCTAATTTGTCACCAACTTTCAAAGCACCACCAGAATAGCATCCATGAGATTCAAAAAGTTCGCAAGGAATCAGATCATCTGCCAATTGATAATGTTGGAAATCTTTCGTGATTAAATGCTTCCAATGTTTCATCCCGTGAATGGCGTCGAATGGAAACCATTGGTAGAACAGATGATACTTTTCACCATCAAAAATCAGACCATTAGGATCATTCATTAAGCCAGTTGGTGGGGCAATATGATAGTGCGGTCGAAAATCTTTGTCTTTTTGCACGGTTTCAGCAATTTCTGCGAGCTCGCCTTTTTCTGCGGCTAGAATGCTTTTGTATTTGCCATTATTGAAAATAATCATAATTCAATCTTATTTTGGTAAGGTATTTTTTAAGCAATCATAGCGTTGATTCATTGCTTCAGCCCATGTTTTTAATGATTTGATGGTTTCATGTTGTGACGCATGAGTCCAAGCATCGCGAAATAATAGAAAATCAATTGCACACACGGCATTCAATGTGCCGATATTTAATTCTTCACTAAAACTATCAATGGCTTTTTTTAGTTCAATTAAGCTTCGTTCAGTGCGGTCAAAAATTTGCTGATGACGTTCAAGCCACCATTGCTCTTGTGGACGAAGGCATTTTTCAGGTGCTACGGATATTTCATTCTCTAAAATACCATCTGCTAAATAATGTAAACGGAGAATTTCCCAACGTGTCTCTTTGTTCCCATAAAGTGAAGGTTGAGTACCGATGTTATCAAGATATTCTGCAATCAGAGAACTATTATAAAGCCACTCACCATTTTCTCGTTGTAATGCAGGTAAACGACCAAGAGGATTGTCTAAATTATGTGGTGAATTCTTATCTAAACCACTTGTCGTGAGAAGTAATTCAACATGATCTTGTAATTGATGATATTGTACTACGGCACGGGCTTTTCTTGCATAAGGGCTAGAGTTGGAATACCAAAGTTTCATAAATATCTCCTAAATTATCTTCATAAATAAAAGGTGCAATAATTTGCACCTTTGCTCCTTAGTTGGCTAGGAAGGCTGCTAATTGTGCTTTATTGGGTAGCGCAGACATCGCCCCTTTTGCTGTCGTAGCAAGGGCTCCACATGCATTGGCTTGACGGATAATTTGCACAAGCACATCATTTTCCTTCCAGTTTGGATGCTGTGAAAGACCTGCAAGCAGACCACCAACGAAGGCATCACCTGCGCCTGTTGTATCAACCGGTTGTAAGGCTTTTCCGGCAATTACATCTTTTTTACCTTCTAAGTGATAAAGCGCACCATCTTTGCCTAAGGTCACGATAATCAATTTTTCAGGATAAAGTGCGGTCACTTTTTCAAAGGCTTTTTCAAGGCTGTCAGTATTAGTTAAAAGCGTTAATTCTTCTTCAGAGAATTTTAATACGTCAGCCAATGCAACGGCTTCCATTACAACTGTTTTCATTTCTTCTAGGCTAGACCAAAGTGATTCACGTAAATTAGGATCAAAAGAGAAGAAACCACCAGCGGCTTTAATACGACGAATGGCTTCGAAAGTTGCTTCGCGTGATGGATTATTAATCAGCGCAATAGAGCAGCAATGCAGCCATTCACCTTGTTGGAAAGGCGGTAAATCGCTAGCTTGTAAGAACTGATCTGCACTTGGGTTTACCATAAAGGTAAAGCTGCGTTCGCCATTATCTAAACCAACCACAACCGTAGAGGTTCGATGTTGCGGATCTAAAACCATATGTTGTGTATTCACATTTTCCGCATTTAAGGTATCTTGCATAAATTGGCCAAGCGGATCGTTACCTACGCGACCAATAAAGGCACTTTGGCTGCCTAATCGAGCTACGCCAACAGCCACATTTGCTGGCGCACCACCGGCACAGCGTAAATAATGATTTTCACCGTCAGGAATAAGATCGACAACCGCATCGCCTGTTACCCAGATTTTTTGGCTCATATTATTTTCCCTCTATTGTGGATATCAGTTAAAAAATAACCGCACTTAAAAAGAGCGGTCATTTTCATAGGTGTTTTATGCGATGGTTACACGAGCGAACTTACGTTTACCGACTTGGTAAACATTTGTACCTTTTGGCGCATTGGCTTTCATGTCTTCGGCTTTTTCGCCATTGATTTTTACACCACCTTGTTTCGCTGAGCGAATCGCTTCAGAAGTAGAAGGAACCAGTCCCGCTTCTTTTAATAAGGTTGCTAAACCAATTTCGCCTTCAAAGGTGAATTCAGGCATTTCATCTGGCATCGCACCTTTTTGGAAACGGTTAATAAATTCTTGCTCAGCCGCCTCTGCCGCTACTTCATCATGGAAACGTGCAATGATTTCTTTGGCTAATAAAATCTTCACATCACGTGGGTTTTTACCATTTTCCACTTCTGCTTTTAATTCAGCAATTTCAGTGAGTGGACGGAAAGAAAGTAAGTTGTACCAATCCCACATTAATTCATCCGAGATCGACATAATTTTACCGAACATATCGCTTGGTGCATCTGTCACTCCGATGTAGTTACCTAATGATTTAGACATTTTCTTCTCACCGTCTAAACCAACAAGTAATGGAAGCGTAATTGCTACTTGTGGTTTCTGACCAGCTGATTTTTGTAATTCACGACCAACAAGTAAGTTAAATTTTTGGTCAGTACCACCAAGTTCAACGTCTGCTTCTAAAGCAACAGAGTCATGACCTTGTAATAAAGGATAAATAAATTCGTGAATTGCGATAGGTTGGTTGTTACCAAAACGTTTTTTGAAGTCATCACGTTCTAGCATACGCGCTACGGTGTAGTTACTTGCTAAACGGATCATCCCTTCAGTACCCAATTTACCTAACCATTCAGAGTTGAATACGATTTTCGTTTTTTGTGGGTCTAGAATTTTGTAAATCTGTTCTTTATAGGTTTCCGCATTGCGAAGCACATCTTCGCGGCTAAGCGGTGGGCGAGTGGTATTTTTACCAGATGGGTCACCGACCATCCCCGTGAAATCACCGATTAAGAAATAGACTTCGTGGCCTAATTGTTGGAATTGACGAAGTTTGTTTAATACCACGGTATGCCCTAAGTGAATATCCGGAGCAGTAGGGTCTGCACCAAGTTTAATTTTAAGTGGGCGATTTTCTTTTAGTTTTTCGATTAAATCCGCTTCAGAAAGAATCTCATCAGTACCGCGTTTTAGTTCTGCGAGAACGGTATTAATATCAGTCATTCTATTTCCTAATGTTATTTCAATATTAAAGGCTACATTATAGAGAATATGGCTGAAATGAAAAGATTGAGATGAAAAAAAACGCCTATTTGTGGGGAAATAGGCGTGAAGTTGGAGTGATTATCTGTTTGTTTTTAGAATGGCTAGATGATAACTATTATCAAATAACTTGTCAACAATAAAATGCAAATAATTCTCAATTATTTTTTTTTAATCGATGTAAGGTACACTTTCTGTGAGAGAAAGTGCGGTCGGAATGCCATCTGAAATGTTAAATTTTCCCGCATAAGCATAAGCTTCAACGCTCTGAGATTTGGCGTCCTTTAAAAGACGATCATATTCAGGATCTACAAACTCAGCGATTTTAAAACGATCGAAGCCATCATGTAATCCGGCAAAGAGAACAACGGCTCGATGTCCTTGTTTTTTCATAGCTAAAAGCTCGCGAACATGTTTTTGTCCACGAGTAGTTACCGCATCGGGAAACATCCCTAATGTGCCTTTTACAAAAGTGATTGATTTCACTTCAACATAACAATCTGGCAAGCCCCCACCTTTAAGTAAGAAGTCGATACGGCTATTTTCTTCACCATATTTCACTTCAGGATAAATTTCATCATACATAGCGAGTTCTTTAATTTGCTTATTTTGCAAGGCTTCAAAGACTAACTGATTGGATCTGTGAGTATTAATGCAAACAAGTTGGCCATTTGCTAATTGCGTTAATTCCCAACTGTGTGGATATTTGCGAGTTTGGCTATCAGAATGAGAGTACCAAACGGTATCGCCTTTTTCACCACAGCCAGTCATTGCACCAGTATTTGCACAATGAATCGTGATCACTTCACCATTTGGTAATTCAATATCAGTCAAAAAACGCTTATAGCGGCGAATTAATTTTGCGGATTGTAGGGTAGGGAGTTGCATGATTGTTCCTTGATTGTCCTTGTTAAAAGAAAGTGAGGTCAAATTTAATGATGAAATTAATCGCTCTTTGATCTGCCCCCCAAAAGTTGGACAGGTTAGTTAACTTAAATATTGAGATCGGTATTGCACTGGGCTCAATCCTTTGAAAGCAAGTTTAATGCGTTTTGGGTTGTAATACACTAAATATTCTTCAATTTTAGCCTGTAATCCAGCAATTGAATGATAAGTCCGAGAGTAAAAACACTCTGATTTTAGTATCGCAAAAAACTTTCAATCACCGCATTATCATAGCAATTTCCTCGGCGGCTCATACTTTGCACCGCTTTGTGATAAAGCGAAGGAGTGGAATATGATTGCATATAGATTTTTTTACCTTAGAAAAGAGGGCGAAACAGTGTTTTTTAGCTCTTTATTATTGGTTATAACAATGGATTTCAGTCAATTTCTTTAAAAATTTTACAAAAATCTGTAAGAAATCGGATTATCCGCCGTCTAACCTTATGTAACGTTAATTTTCACATCATAAGGAAAAACAATGAAACTATCAAAAACATTTCTATTTATTACCGCACTTTGTTGTGCTACACCAACTTTAGCAATACAAAATTCAACATCATCATCTGGAGAACAAAAAATGGCAATGGAAAATACACAAAACATTCGAGAAATTTATCTTGCTGGTGGCTGTTTCTGGGGTATGGAAGCATATATGGAGCGCATTCACGGGGTGAAAGATGCGATTTCTGGCTATGCCAATGGTAATACGGAAAAAACCAGTTATCAGATGATTGGCGTAACCGATCACGCAGAAACAGTAAAAGTCACTTACGATGCAAATCAAATTTCGCTCGATAAATTATTGCAATATTATTTTAAAGTGATTGATCCAACGAGTGTAAACAAACAAGGTAACGATCGTGGCAGACAATATCGCACAGGGATTTATTATCAAGATGGGGCAGATAAAGCGGTGATCGAACAAGCACTCGCCCAGCTTCAAACCAAATATAAAAAACCAGTGCAAATTGAGGTGCAGCCGCTTAAAAATTACATCGTAGCAGAAGAATATCATCAAGATTATTTAAAGAAAAATCCAAATGGTTATTGCCATATTGATATTACCAAAGCAGATGAACCTATGATTGACGAGAAAGATTATCCGAAACCGAGTGATGCAGAACTTAAAGCGAAATTGACACCGTTGCAATATTCCGTTACTCAAAATAAACATACTGAACGCTCTTTTAGTAACGAATATTGGGATAACTTCCAACCGGGTATTTATGTTGATGTCACCACGGGCGAGCCTGTTTTCTCTTCAAATGATAAATTTGAATCGGGTTGTGGCTGGCCGAGTTTTACGAAACCAATAGCAAAAGAGGTAGTGCATTATCAAACAGATAATAGTTTTAATATGCAACGTACCGAAGTGCTAAGCCGTGCGGGCAATGCTCATTTAGGTCACGTATTTGATGACGGCCCGAAAGATAAAGGCGGTTTGCGCTATTGCATTAACAGCGCATCAATTAAATTTATTCCGTTAGCTGAAATGGAAAAAGCAGGATACAGATATTTGATTCAATCAATTAAAAAATAAGGAGATGCAGGATGTTAGATCAACAACTCCTTATTGGAACTGTATTTTTAGCTGGGCTTGCTTCTTTTCTTTCGCCTTGTATTTTCCCGATTATTCCAATTTATTTTGGTATTTTGAGTAAAGGCGGTAAAAAAGTCCTAAATACTTTTTTATTTATTTTAGGGCTTTCCCTTACATTTGTAAGTCTAGGCTTTAGTTTTGGTTTTTTAGGGAATATTTTATTTAGTAACACTACCCGCATTATCGCTGGCGTTATCGTGATTATTTTGGGTATTCATCAACTTGGCATTTTCAAAATTGGTTTGTTGGAACGCACGAAATTAGTGGAAATCAAAACATCAGGAAAATCGACCGCACTTGAGGCATTTGTGCTTGGTTTAACGTTTAGTCTTGGTTGGACACCTTGTATTGGCCCGATTTTGGCTTCCGTGTTAGCTTTATCAGGCGATGAAGGCTCTGCACTTTACGGTGCATCAATGATGTTTGTTTATGTACTTGGTTTAGCAACGCCTTTTGTGCTGTTTTCGTTTTTCTCTGATAGCTTGCTAAAACGTGCCAAAGGGTTAAATAAACACTTAGACAAATTTAAAATCGGTGGCGGAATTTTAATTATCGTGATGGGCATTTTATTGATTACGAATAATTTTTCGTAAGACATAACCTCAACAAAAGAAATCTATAAAAGGAAAAAAACAATGAAAAAACTACTATCAATATTTTTAATGGCATTCAGCCTAAACACTTTTGCACAAACTAATTTGGCGGATGTTCAACTCAAAGACTTAAACAATCAGCCAGTTACTTTAAGCCAATATAAAGGCAAACCTGTGTATGTAAAAATGTGGGCATCTTGGTGTCCAATTTGCTTGGCTGGCTTAGCTGAAATTGATGATTTAAGTGCGGAAAAAAATCGTGGATTTGAAGTCATAACCATTGTTTCGCCAGGTCATAAAGGTGAAAAATCACCTGCTGATTTTATTGAATGGTACAAAGGGCTAGAATATAAAAATATTAAAGTCTTGCTAGATGAAAATGGTGATATTATTGATCGTGTTCATGTTCGAGGTTATCCGTTTAATCTATTTTTAGATTCTGATTTAAATGTGAAGAAAACTGTGCCAGGGCATTTAGGCGCAGAGCAAATTCGAGTGTTTGCTGAAAAATAACGATGACAAGCGGCTTATTTTTAAGCCGCTTTAGGTGAAAAGTCTGTGGTTTCTGGAATTTCAATGCCTTTCTTTTTCATCTTTGGCTTCACTACTTTCGGTGTTTGAAGGTTTGTATAAGGCGATTTTATGCCATCAAGCCCTCTTTCCCGAAATGCTTTTAGCCAATAAATGACGAGAGCATGGGAAATTTGATGAAGTTTAGCCACCTCACGGATACCATAATCCTGTTCGGTGACGAGTTTGATAATTTTCAAACGAAATTGATAAGAGTAGGACATAATCTGCATCTCAAATTAGATGTCCAGGTTTTGGGGGTAGATCACTTTTACCTTCTTAAATTTAAAAATTAAAACAAATTCTTGATTTACCATTGACTTTTTTACCTGTAGCCCTTACTTTACGAAGTGATGTTTCATCAAATTTATTCTTTGTAAAATAAGGAGCTTTTATGCAATCTCGCATTGTGGTTAATTCACAGGAAGAATCACTACTTAGCACACATAAAGTACTACGTAATACCTATTTCTTATTGGGATTAACGATGGCATTTTCGGCAGTTGTTGCTTATATTTCTATGAGCTTGAACTTGCCTTATCCAAACCTTATCGTATTGCTCGTAGGCTTTTACGGTTTACTTTTTGTGACAAACCGTTTAGCAAATAGTGCGTGGGGGATTTTGGCTGCATTCGCGTTTACAGGGTTTATGGGTTATACCATTGGGCCAATTTTAAATATGTATGTGGCGAGAGGAATGGAAGATTTGATTATGCTTGCTTTCGCAGGTACCGCTATCGTCTTCTTTGCTTGCTCAGCTTATGTACTAACAACGAAGAAAGATATGTCTTTCCTTTCTACCGCGATTTTCTCATTATTTATCGTGTTATTGTTAGGAATTGTGGCAAGTTTCTTCTTCCAAATTCCAGCACTAGCGGTAGGGATCAGTGCATTGTTTGTTGTGTTCTCAACAATGACAATCCTTTATGAAACCAGCAATATTATTCACGGTGGCGAAACAAACTATATTCGTGCAACGGTGAGTATTTATGTATCAATTTACAACTTATTCATTAGCTTATTGAGATTACTTTCTATCTTCTCAAGCGATGACTAGTCAGTATTAAATTTAAAGACGCTCCTGATTAGGGGCGTTTTTTGTTTTGAACTAATTTTTTTAAGATAAGTCTTAGCATACAGGTTCGCTTGTCGAGCCTATTAATAACAAAACAGGAGTTTTTATGAAATCTTTAAAATCACTTTTAACATTAACATCACTTGCATTAGCGGTATCAGGTTCTGCATTAGCAACGAATACATCTGTATTACCAACAAAAGAATCAGTCGTAACTAATTCAAAATCAATGGTTGAAAGTACAAAAGCTGACGTGAAAAATGCGGCAAATGATAAGCTTAAATCAATGACTGATAGTGCGAGTTCAACGAAATCAAATGCATTAGATAAAGTAACTGAAGCTAAAGAAAAAGCAACGTCTGCGAAAGATGCAATGAAAGATAAAGCGACTTCTGCAAAAGATGTGGTAAAAGAGAAAGCATCTGCTTTAAAAGAAAAAGCGACTGAGAATAATCAACCGTCCATGAAAGACAAAGCCACTGAAAAATTAAATTCAGTTAAAGATAATGCGAAAGAAAAAGCATCTGAAGCAAAAACAAAAGCCGCAGATAAAGTAAAAGAAGTGAAAGAAAACGCGACTTCAACAAAAGAATCAGCAAAAGAGAAAGTGGCTTCTTCTGCTAAAGTAAATATCAATAAAGCGGATGCAGAAACATTACAAAAACTTTCTGGTATCGGTGAGAAAAAAGCACAAGCGATCATTGATTACCGTAACAAAGTGGGCAAAATCAAAAACGCTGCCGAACTTTCAAATATTGATGGTATCGGTGAAGCCACAATTGAGAAAATCACACCATTCTTAAGTTTCTAAGAAAACAGAGATAAAACAGACCGCACTTTATGTGCGGTTTTTTTATTGAAGTAGATCACAAAATTGTAACAAAGTGTGATTTGGAGGATTATTTCTTTTTGTATCCTATGTATAATGTGCGGACAACATCATGTAATACAAGGGGTAGATATGCAGCATTATAATGCCTTTGATGAATGGTTGGCTTCAACTGCTTTAGGTGGGGCAAATCAATCGTATATTGAAGAGTTATACGAAAGTTATTTAGAAGATCCATCGTCAGTCGATGAAAGCTGGCGAGCCACATTTGATGCATTGCCAAAAACAACTGCAGCAGAGCAACCACATTCACCAGTGCGTGATTATTTCCGTCGTTTAGCAAGAGAAAATACAACAGAAGCCGTGACGGTTATCGATCCTGAAGCCAGCGCAAAATTAGTCAAAGTTCTCCAATTTATCAATGCTTATCGCTTCCGTGGTCATTTAGAAGCGAAACTAGACCCAATCAATTATTATCGTTGGAAAGTCTCCAGCGTACCTGAGTTGGATTACCGTTATCACGGTTTTACCGAGCAGGATCTCAACGAAACCTTCAATATTAATCACTACGTTTATCATCGCGATAACATCAAATTAGGTGATTTAGCTAAAATGTTGAAAGAGACCTATTGTGGTTCAATTGGTCTTGAGTTTATGCATGTTCAAGATATGGAGCAGAAAAGTTGGCTACAAAGCAAATTAGAAAGCCAATTAAATAAACCGCTCTTTAGCAAAGAAGAAAAAATTAATTTATTAAGTGAATTGACCGCTGCAGATGGCTTAGAACGTTATCTTGGTGCGAAATTCCCGGGGGCAAAACGTTTCTCTTTAGAGGGAAGTGATGCCTTTATTCCATTGATGAAAGAAATTATTCGTCATGCGAGCAAACAAGGCGTACAAGATGTGATGTTTGGTATGGCACACCGTGGCCGTTTAAACATGTTAGTAAACGTGCTTGGTAAGAAACCTGAAGATCTTTTCGACGAGTTTGCGGGTAAACATTCAGGCGAGCGTACAGGTGACGTGAAATACCACCAAGGTTTCTCTTCCGACTTTGCGGTCGGTGATCGTCGCGTGCATTTAACCCTTGCATTCAACCCATCCCATTTAGAAATTGTTAGTCCAGTAGTTATTGGTGCGGTACGTTCTCGTCAAACCAAAAAGAATGATACAGAACGTAATCAAGTATTAGCCGTTACGGTTCATGGGGATTCAGCGGTAGCAGGACAAGGTGTTGTACAAGAAACCTTGAATATGTCGAATGCGCGTGGTTATACCGTTGGTGGCACAATCCGTATTGTGATCAATAACCAAATTGGTTTTACTACCTCTAACCCAAATGACACCCGTTCAACAGAATACTGTACGGACATCGCGAAAATGATTCAGGCACCGATTATTCATGTAAACGGTGATGATCCTGAAGCGGTCGCGTTTGCCGCGAGAATGGCAGTGGAATATCGCAATCTATTCAAACGCGATATTTTCATTGATCTTATTTCTTATCGTCGTCATGGTCATAATGAGGCTGATGAGCCATTAGCCACTCAGCCAATGATGTATAGTATCATCAAAAAACATCCAACGCCGCGTAAAGTCTATGCAGATCGTTTAATTGCTGAAGGGGTGATTACCGAAGAAGAAGCCATTGAAATGATGAATCTCTATCGTGATGCCTTAGATAATGGCGATCGCGTAGTGAAAGAATGGCGAGAAATGGATACTGCCCAAATGGACTGGTTGCAATATCTCAACTATGACTGGACATCCCCTTACGAAAGTAAATTCCCACAAGAACGTTTCCAAACTTTAGCGGAGCGTGTTAGTGAATATCCAGAAACCTTACGTGCACACCCTCGTGTCGAAAAAATCTATGCTGATCGCCGTGAAATGGCAAAAGGCGAGAAATTGTTCGATTGGGGTATGGCGGAAACTATGGCATATGCAACCTTATTAGATGAAGGCGCTAATGTTCGTTTATCCGGTGAAGATGCAGGACGTGGTACGTTCTTCCACCGCCATGCCGTTGTGCATAACCAAAATGACGGGACAGGCTATGTGCCATTAACACATTTACATGCTAACCAAGGTCGTTTTGAAGTGTGGGATTCGGTATTATCTGAAGAAGCCGTACTGGCCTTTGAATATGGTTATGCCACAACAGATCCAAAAACATTAACCATTTGGGAAGCACAATTTGGTGACTTCGCAAACGGTGCACAAATCGTAATTGACCAATTTATTAGTTCTGGTGAACAAAAATGGGGCAGAATGTGTGGTTTGGTGATGTTATTACCACATGGTTATGAAGGCCAAGGCCCAGAGCACTCATCCGCTCGTTTAGAACGTTATTTACAACTTTGTGCAGAACAGAATATGCAAGTGTGTATTCCATCTACACCCGCACAGGTTTACCACATGTTACGTCGCCAAGCGATCCGTAAAATGCGTCGTCCATTAATTGGTATTTCACCAAAATCTTTATTACGTCATCCACTTGCCGTCTCAAGTATGGATGAATTAGTAAATGGCACATTCCAAACTGTCATTGGTGAAATTGATGATATCGATCCAAAACAAGTTAAACGCGTGGTTCTATGCTCAGGTAAAGTGTATTACGATCTCTTGGAAAAACGCCGTGCGAATAACCAAACAGATGTAGCGATTATTCGTATTGAACAGCTTTATCCGTATCCACATGAAGATGTGAAGAACGCGTTAGAGCCTTATGCTCATGTGACGGATTTTGTGTGGTGTCAAGAAGAACCATTGAACCAAGGGGCTTGGTATTGCAGTAAACATAACTTTGATAGCTCAATTCCTGAGCATGTGAAGTTAAAATACGCAGGTCGTCCAGCCTCTGCTTCACCTGCGGTAGGTTATATGTCTTTACACACCAAACAGCAAAAACAATTGGTAGAAGATGCGCTGACATTGTAAAAGTGCGGTCAAAATTTGAGTAATTTTTAAAGAAAGAATAATTTAAAGGAAAATAAAATGACAATCGAAATTCTTGTTCCAGATTTACCGGAATCCGTTGCGGATGCAACTGTTGCAACATGGCATAAAAAAGTTGGTGAAGCGGTAAAACGTGACGAAGTCTTAGTGGAAATCGAAACAGATAAAGTGGTACTTGAAGTGCCAGCTTTAAGTGATGGCGTAGTGGCTGAAATTCTTCAAGAAGAAGGTGCAACCGTAGTAAGTAAACAGCTTTTAGGTAAACTTTCTACTCAACAAGCGGGCGATATTTCATCAGAGACAGTGAAAGGCAATGAGCCAACACCAGCAGATCGTCAAAAAGCAGCGATTGAAAATAGTCACAATAATTCAGCGGATCAAGGTCCAGCTATTCGTCGTTTATTAGCTGAACACGATTTAGATGCAGAGAAAATTCAAGGTTCTGGTGTGGGTGGTCGTATTACCCGTGAAGATATTGCGCGTGAAGTAGCAAAACGTGATGCTCAAAAAGCAAAACAAGATGTAGCGACAGAGCAGAATACCATTAGCACCGTGGCATACAGCTCGCGTTCAGAAAAACGTGTACCGATGACCCGTTTACGTAAACGTATTGCGGAACGTTTATTGGAAGCGAAAAATACCACCGCAATGCTCACTACATTTAATGAAGTGGATATGCAGCTGATTATGAAATTACGTAAAATATACGGCGAGAAATTTGAGAAACAGCATGGTGTACGTTTAGGCTTTATGTCTTTCTACATCAAGGCTGTAGTTGAAGCGTTAAAACGTTATCCAGAAGTGAATGCCTCAATTGACGGTGATGACATTGTGTATCACAACTATTTTGATATTAGCATTGCCGTTTCAACGCCGCGTGGTTTGGTAACACCGGTATTACGCAACTGCGATAAACTCAGTATGGCGGATATTGAGAAACAAATTAAATCACTCGCAGAAAAAGGCCGTGATGGAAAATTAACGGTTGAAGATTTAACTGGGGGCAACTTCACCATTACTAATGGCGGCGTATTTGGTTCTTTAATGTCTACACCAATTATTAACCCACCGCAAAGTGCAATTTTAGGCATGCATGCCATCAAAGAACGTCCGGTTGCGGTAGATGGTCAAGTGGTGATTCGTCCTATGATGTATTTAGCCCTATCTTATGACCACCGTTTAATTGATGGTCGTGAATCTGTTGGCTTCTTAGTGGCGATTAGAGACTTATTAGAAGATCCAACTCGTTTATTATTAGAAATCTAAGCATATAGGCTTTTTCTCTTTTGAGGGAAAAAGCCTTTTTTACATTGAAGTGAATAAAAGGGCGGAAACAATGCCCGCCTTTCTATCGTTAAAATCCAATCTTTATTTAGCTATTTTGCGTACTAAGATTGCTAAGATAAAGGTAATGATGATAACAGGGAAAGTCAGACCTAAATCGCTTTCCCAACCTTTTGCCATAAGAAAACGATAGAGAACGAAGCCGACAAACCAAACGCCGAGTCCAACACTATCAACTGATTTTCTTACATCATGTTGTTTAAGCACGAAGAAATCAGCGATAAGCACGGCAATCATTGGCGCGAATACAGAGCCAATAAAGAACAAGAAATGTTCGTATTCTGTTACAGGCAAAGCTGAGGCTAATATGATGCCCACAATCACGGTCAGAACTGAGATTGGCGTAACTTTTAATTGAGGGAAAATATTATTTAAACTCATGCCGGTGGAATAGGCGGGAAGAGCCGTGTTAATCATGGTAGAGGCGATGACAATTAATACGCCAATAACACTTACACCAGCAAGCGAAAGAATTTGTGAGATTTCAGATTTACCGGTTACTAATGCTGCACCTAAGCCAAGAGCATACATCCAGCAGCTAGTCGCGGTATAAGTTAGCGTTGAAAGTGCGGTCGTTTTAAATGGCGTTTCGCTATTCTTCGTATGGTCAGATACTACCGGTAACCAAGAAAGCGGCATGACGGCAGCAATTTCAACAGCTGTACCAAATTTAATATTTTGTGCTACATCCATGGCAATGAATGGTTTATTCGCAACTTGAATACTAAGCCACAACATCAGTAAAAACATGGTGACAAGTGAAATGCTTTTAAAGATACCTAATTTAGTAAAGCCGAGTAGTAGCCAAAGTATGATGAGTATGCCTAAACCAAGTGTAAGAAATGGGAAGAGTGAAGCATCAGGTGTTTGATTTAAGATGGAAATGATGTCAGCGCCCATATAAATCATGACTGCAGTCCATCCCATCAGTTGCATGGCATTGAGTAAAGAGAAAAGCGCAGAACCTTTTTCACCAAATGAAATTTGTACCGTTTGCATGGCACTTTTTTGGGTTTTCGCACCGATGTAACCTGCACAGAAAAACATCGAACCACCAATAAAGTGTCCAACGACAATGGCAATTAAACCTTGTTGCCATCCTAGTGGCGCAAACCAAGTACCAGTGAGAATTTCTGCCATTGAAATAGCAGCAGTAAACCAAATGAGTGCAATCGCAAGATTGCTTGATTTTTTTGTTTGCATGTTGTTATCCTTAAAATGGATTGTGATTATTCTAGCTCAGTATATAACTCAATATGTAAAGAGCAAGCCCAGAATTTAAAATAAAGTGCGGTCAAATTTTTGTTTGTTTCGCTAAACAACATCAAAATAGGAAGGAAATATGAATTTACATGAGTACCAAGCCAAGCAGCTTTTTAAGCAATATGATCTGCCTGTGAGTGAGGGCGTAGTATGTCAAACAGCAGACGAAGCTGAAATGGCGCTCTTTCAGCTAAATGGCGATGTTTGGATAGCGAAATGTCAAGTTCATGCAGGTGGACGTGGAAAAGCTGGAGGGGTGAAACTTGTACATAATACCGAAGAAGCGCGTGCTTTTGCGGATAAATGGCTTGGACAACATTTAGTGACCTTCCAAACCGATAAAAAAGGCCAACCCGTTAATAGCATTTATATTGAAGAAACCTGTCAGATTGATAAGGAGCTTTATTTAGGCGCGGTGATTGATCGTGCTTCACAGAAAGTCGTTTTTATGGCGTCTTCAGCTGGTGGCATGAATATTGAAGATGTGGCAAGAGAAACGCCTGAGCTAATCCATAAAGTCGCCATTGATCCTTTGGTTGGTGGTATGCCATATCAAGGTCGTGAATTAGCCTTTAAACTAGGTTTAAGTGGCGAGCAAAATAAGCAATTTGCTGCTATTTTTGTGAAATTATCGCAGCTTTTTATCGAAAAAGATTTTTCTTTAGTTGAAGTGAATCCACTCGTGGTGACGAAAGAAGGTCACTTAATTTGTCTCGATGCGAAAGTAGGCATTGATGATAACTCACTTTATCGTCATCCTGATTTGCTAGCCTTACGCGATTTAAGTCAAAGTGATTCTCGTGAAGCAGAAGCTGAAAAATATCAGCTTAACTATGTCGCCTTGGAAGGTGATATCGGCTGTATGGTTAATGGTGCCGGACTAGCCATGGGAACCATGGATATCGTGAAATTATATGGCGGTAATCCAGCAAACTTCCTTGATGTTGGTGGTGGTGCAACGAAAGATCGTGTAGCTGAAGCCTTTAAAATTATTCTCACGGATAAAAATGTGAAATCTGTTTTAGTGAATATTTTTGGTGGAATCGTACGTTGCGATCTTATTGCTGAAGGGGTCGTTGCGGTGATTCAAGAAATCGGTGTAAAAGTGCCCGTTGTGGTTAGATTAGAAGGAACCAATGCCCCGCAAGGCAGAGCAATTTTAGCCGAAAGTGGTGTAAATTTAATTGCTGCGCATACTTTACAGGAAGCTGCACAAGCGGCAGTAAAAGCAGCAAAAGGAGAATAATCATGGCGATTTTAATTAATAAAGAGACAAAAGTAATTTGCCAAGGTTTCACCGGTGCGCAAGGGACATTTCACTGCGAGCAAGCATTGGCTTATGGCACAAAGTTAGTCGGTGGAATTTCACCGAATAAAGGCGGAACAACGCACTTAGGTTTACCAGTATTTAATACAGTGCGTGAAGCAGTAAAAGCGACAGGTGCTACGGCAACCATGATTTATGTACCCGCACCATTTTGTAAAGATGCAATTTTTGAAGCCATTGATGCAGGCATTCAGTTAGTAGTTTGTATTACAGAAGGTATTCCAACATTGGATATGTTGTTAGTGAAGCAAAAATTAAATGAAACGGGTGTCGTTATGATCGGGCCGAATTGCCCAGGCGTGATTACACCAGATGAATGCAAGATTGGTATTATGCCAGGCAATATCCATAAAAAAGGCAGAGTAGGGATTGTTTCTCGTTCTGGTACGTTGACCTATGAAGCGGTACAACAGACAACAGATGAAGGTTTTGGTCAATCTACTTGTGTAGGGATCGGTGGCGATCCTATTCCAGGATCTAACTTCATTGATATTCTTAAACGATTCCAAGAAGATCCTGAAACTGAAGCCATCGTGATGATTGGTGAAATCGGTGGCTCTGCAGAAGAAGAGGCGGCAGCGTTCATTAAATCTCATGTGACAAAACCTGTGGTGGCTTATATCGCTGGTGTAACGGCGCCAAAAGGCAAGCGTATGGGACATGCAGGAGCGATTATTAGCGGTGGGAAAGGAACCGCTGCAGATAAAATTGCTGCACTTGAAGCGGCGGGTGTGAAGACAGTGAGAAGTCTCGCTGAAATCGGTTCAGCCCTCCGTGAATTGTTGAAATAAAAACTTAAAAAATTGACCGCACTTTGGATGAGTTTTCAAAGTGCGGTCGTTTTTTATAACAAATTCTTATAACCTGTCTCTAAATCGGTGTATAATCTCATCAGTTTTTTAAGGACAAAATTATGAGCCAATTTTTCTATATCCACCCTGAAAATCCGCAAGCGCGTTTGATTAATCAAGCGGTAGAAATCTTGCGTCAAGGTGGCGTCATTGTGTATCCGACAGATTCGGGCTATGCCTTGGGTTGTATGATCGGCGATAAACATGCGATGGATCGTATCGTAGCGATTCGTAAATTGCCAGACGGGCATAATTTTACGTTGGTATGTAGCGATTTATCCGAGCTTTCAACCTATGCAACGGTCAGTAATGTGGCTTATCGCTTAATTAAAAACAATACACCGGGGCGTTATACCTTTATTTTGACGGCAACAAAAGAGCTTCCTCGTCGATTAATGACGTCAAAACGCAAAACGATTGGCTTGCGTGTACCGGATAATCAAATAGCTTTAGATTTATTGAAGGCATTAGGTGAACCGATTTTATCTTGCTCACTGATGTTGCCTGATAATGAACATATGACTTATTCCGATCCTGAAGAGATTCGCGAATGCTTAGAACGTCAAGTGGATTTAATTATTCATGGTGGTTATTTAGGTCAAGAGCCAACAACAGTGGTAGATTTAACGGAAGAATCACCAGTCATTTTACGTGAAGGAAGTGGTAGTACCGCTCCTTTCATTTAACTTATTTTAGACGCTTGGGAAAGCGACAAAGGAAAACAAATGAAACCTATTCAAAAACCAGTCAGACAAGAACGTGAAAAACAAGCGGGAAAACAATCGCACTTTGAGCGTAAAGATCGTAAAAGTGCGGTCAATTCTGACATCAAATCAACTCCTAAGACTAAGGTGGCTAAGCCATCTCGTCAATCTACTGTAGAAGGTGAAAAATTACAGAAAGTGCTTGCGCGAGCAGGACAAGGTTCTCGTCGCGAAATTGAAGCAATGATTGCTGAAAATCGTGTGAGTGTCGATGGCAAAATGGCGACCCTTGGCGATCGTATCGATGTACATTCTGGTGTAAAAGTGCGTATTGATGGTCGTATCATTAATCTTCAACAAGCACAAAAAGAAGTATGCCGTGTATTAATGTATTACAAACCAGAAGGTGAACTTTGTACTCGTAGTGATCCCGAAGGTCGTCCAACTGTATTCGATCGTTTACCACGCTTAAATGGCGCAAGATGGATTGCTGTCGGTCGTTTGGATATTAATACTTCAGGCTTATTGCTTTTCACAACAGATGGCGAATTAGCGAATCGTTTAATGCACCCAAGCCGTGAAGTTGAGCGTGAGTATTCTGTGCGTGTATTTGGTCAAGTGGACGACGCCATGTTAGCGCGTTTACGTAAAGGCGTACAGTTGGAAGATGGTCCAGCCAATTTCAAAGAAATCAAATTTGCGGGCGGTGTGGGGATGAATCAATGGTACGACGTGACTTTAATGGAAGGTCGTAACCGTGAGGTGCGCCGTCTGTGGGAATCACAAGGCATTCAAGTAAGCCGCTTAATTCGTATTCGTTATGGCAACATTAAGCTGATGAAAGGCTTACCGCGTGGTGGTTGGGAAGAAATGGATCTGGAAAACGTCAACTATTTACGTGAATTAGTGGGTTTACCGCCTGAAACCGAAACCAAATTAGACGTAACAAAACCTCGTCGTCGACCAAAATCAGGTCAAATTCGTAAAGCAGTAAAACGTTATACTGAGTTAAGTAAACGCTATAAAAAATAGGTGGTATTCGCGATGAAAATGCAGCAACTCCGCTACATTGTTGAGATTGTAAACCAAAATTTAAATGTGACTGAAGCCGCGAATGCGCTTTATACCTCTCAACCTGGTATCAGTAAACAGGTTCGCTTGTTAGAAGATGAATTAGGTTTAGAGATTTTTGAGCGTAATGGTAAACACATTAAATCCATTACACCGGCAGGTAAAAAAATTGTCGCCATTGCTCGTGAGCTTTTAGTGAAAGCCCAAAGCATTAAATCGGTTGCCAATGAATATACTTGTCCGAATCATGGCGTGTTACGCATTGCGACAACTAATACGCAAGCACGTTATATGTTGCCGGCTGTGGTGGAGCGTTTCTCTAAACAATATCCGGATGTGAGCTTGCATATTCATCAAGGTTCACCGACGCAAATTCATGATGCGTTAATTTCGGGTGAAGTGGATTTAGCGATTACAACAGAAGCGCCGTATCTTTTTGATGATTTGATTCAGCTGCCGTGCTATTTGTGGAATCGTTCGGTGATTGTTAAACCTGACCATCCTTTAGCAAAAGTGAAAAATCTTACTGTTGAGGAGTTGGGTAAATATCCGCTAGTCACTTATACCTTCGGTTTTACTGGCGTGTCTGATTTGGATTATGCCTTTAACCGAGCGGGGATTCTGCCGAACATTGTGTTTACTGCAACGGATGCAGACGTGATTAAAACTTATGTGCGTTTAGGATTAGGTGTGGGCATTATGGCATCTATGGCGCATACGCCAGCAGATAAGGATTTAGTGGCAATTGATGCAGGGCATTTGTTCCGTGCGAGCATGACGCAAATTGCGTTTAAACACAGCACTTTCTTACGCAACTATATGTATGACTTTATTGAATTTTTCTCACCACACTTAACCCGACCAATGGTTGAAAAGGCTGAGAAATTGCGTGATAACAGCGCAGTGAAGAAATTGTTTGATAATGTTGAATTAGAAGTGAAATAAGCCTAGAAAAACATAAAAGCGCGGTCAGAATTTAATGTGAATTCTGACCGTTTTTTTCATAATAAAAACAAATGTGGCACTAAGTTCATGACGATAACTGTCGCAATGGAAAGCAATAATCGTGATGAGCCAAAGATAAAACCTCGGTTGGTACCGTTATCAAATTTTACTAATAAATTTGCCATCGCCGTTAAAGCATAGACTTCAATCACCGTGAAGATGACCAAGTAAATATAAGCAGAAACCAAAGAAATATATTTCAACGTAATAAACCAAGGCAGGATAATGCCAACAGCCAAGAACGGTGCCACCCATAAGGTTTGCTTAATCGTTAAATTAATTTTTCGAGAAAAATAACTTTGTAATAATACAGTTAGTAAACCATTTACAAAAAGTGCAATGGGGGAGTGTTCCGGCATGCCTAATTTGTTATCAAACAGGAATGGGAAGATAACAAAGAATGACGTTGCAATGGAAAGTGGAATAAACAGCATCAAATGCACCAATAAAAATTCTTTGGTGATGATTTCTTTAATTTGGGCAAAGCGAAATTTCACTAAGGTTTGCAAGGTTTGGATTTGATAAAACGGTTTTACCATTAAGGCAAAGAGAACCGCTTCCATAGCAAAGCATACCCAAATCAGTGACTCTATGTGATCGTATTTGATAAATGGAATCACCAACAAAGGCGCAAACATAGACGACATGGAGGTGACTTTCAAATATTTTCCCTGTAATCGGGTTTTATCTTTGTATTCTTCACCCGCGAGTACCAATAGGCAGGCTTTCGCATTGGTACCAAACAAACAGCTGCCTAAGCCAAAACAGGTAGTGGCAATTAAAAGTAAAATGTAATTGTCGGCAGAGAGAAAGAAAATATAGGCGATGACATCTAAAAAGCATCCGAGCAACATCATTTTTGCCAGTCCAAAACGATCGCCCCATATACCGGCTAAAATAGCCAATGCTTGGTTGCAGAAAAAAAGCAACGAGAGCGAAAAGGCAATTTCGCTGTTGCTTAATCCTTTTCCTTGTAAATAGATGAAAAATACCGTTTGCATGGAAAAGAATGCAAGGGTAGAAAAGAAACGACGAGTCAGTAAAAGTTTTTGTAAATTCATTGTTTTATTTAAAAAGGAAAAGCACGCGTTAAGAACGCGCGCCAGTAATTGGTTAAGTGCGGTTAAAATTTATGACGATTTCTAACCGCACTTGAGATTAAAAAGAATCGTGATATTTCACTAAATCTTCGCGGCTAATAGCAAATACACCCAGGCCACCATTTTTTAGTTCAACCCATTCAAATGGCACATCTGGGTATTGCTCGATAAGGCTCACCATGCTGTTGCCCACTTCACAAACGAGCATGCCATTTGGTGTTAAATAATCTGGCGCTTGTTTTAAAATTTGTTTTGTAATTTCTAACCCATCAACACCGGAACCTAAAGCTAATTCAGGTTCATAATGGAATTCTTCCGGCATATCTGCCAAATCTTCTTCATCCACATAAGGCGGATTGGTGACGATTAAATCATATTGTTGACCGAAGAGATTTTGGAATAAATCTGATTGAATCGGGAAAACACGATGTTCTAATTGATGACGCGCAATATTGATTTCTGCCACATTTAACGCATCTACAGAAAGATCGACTGCATCCACTTCAGCTTCAGGAAAGCCTTCAGCCGTCGCGATTGCGATACAACCACTGCCAGTACAAAGATCCAAAATGCGTTTTGGCTCAGATTTTAAAAGCGGAGCAAATTTATCTTGGATTAATGCACTAATTGGCGAGCGAGGAATAATTGTGCGCTCATCTACATAAAATTCTAATCCGCAGAACCATGCACTATTCGTTAAATAAGCGACTGGCACACGTTGTTCGATACGACTTAAAACTAATTGTACTAAAGTTTCTTTTTCTGAATGAGTCAGTTTACTGTTAAATAAATCTTGTGGTAAATCGAGCGGTAATTGAAGCCCGGCAAGCACTAATTGAAGGCTTTCATCCCACGCATTGTCATGGCCTTGCCCGTAGTAAATATCAGAACGGTTAAATGTGCTGTATGTCCAGCGTAAAAAATCTTGAATAGTTGTTAATTCACTTGCCACGTTATCTTCTAAAATTGTCGCAACAAGTTCTTGATTGTGTAAGGTTTCCATTTTCTGCCTCAATAAAAAATTTGGCTAGTTATACCATAGAATAGATGTGCTATCATTAAGCAAAATAATAAATTGAGAAAAATAATGACAGAACCAGATGATTTTGATCTTTTTCAGGCTGAAACTAAAGGGATTAAACCCATTAAGCAAGATACCTTTGTAGCGCCGCGTCAAAAGAGCGGTCAGAAAAAATCCCATTTACGTGATATTCGAGAAAAAGAGGATACGCTTTTCTATTTTTCTGATGAGTATGAACCCTTGCTAAATGAACATGATGGTGTCATCAAATATTTACGCGAAGGGGAAGATAGCCATTTATTGAAACAACTCCGTCGTGGCGATTTTTCACCTGAATTATTTTTGGATTTGCATGGTTTAACCCGTGAGCAAGCCAAAATAGAATTGGCAGCACTGTTGTTAGCTTGTGAAGATGAGCATGTTTATTGTGCGAGTATCATGACGGGTTATGGAACCTTTACGTTGAAAAAACAAATTCCACGTTGGTTAGTTCAGCACCCTAAAGTCCGAGCGTTACACCAAGCTCCCAAAGAATGGGGCGGAGAAGCAGCGATACTCATTTTAGTGGATGTATAAAGAAAAAGTGCGGTCGAAATTGACCGCACTTTTTTACATTTTTTCGATTGTCTTAATACCTAATAACTCTAAACCCTGTTTTAAGGTTTTCTCTGTAAGAGAAGCGAGTTTTAAACGGCTTAATTTTACGTTTTCATCTTCTGCATTTAAGATTGGACAGTGTTCATAGAATGAAGAGAACACACCCGCCAACTCATATAAATAAGCACAGAGCACATGCGGTGTCCCTTCTTTGCCCACCGTTTGAACCGCTTCTTCAAATTGAAGCAATTTGATCGCTAATGCACGTTCTTTTTCATCTGAAAGCTGAATTTTCGCTTCTGCAAGTGCGGTTGGATTCACGTTTGCTTTATTGAAGATTGAACGAATACGTGTGTAAGCATATTGCATATAAGGCGCGGTATTACCTTCAAAGCTGAGCATGTTGTCCCAATCGAATACATAGTCAGTCGTGCGGTTTTTAGAAAGATCCGCATATTTCACCGAGCCAATACCTACTGCTTCAATAACTGCAGTTTTTTCTTCATCAGATAAATTGGTATTTTTCTCATTGATTAATACAGTGGCACGCTCAATCGCTTCATCTAATAAATCTGCTAATTTTACGGTGCCGCCAGTACGAGTTTTGAATGGTTTACCGTCTTTACCCAACATCATACCGAAGTTTTTATGTTCAAGTGAGAAGCTGTCTGGTACATAACCGGCTTTACGCGTAATTAACCACGCTTGTTGCATGTGTTGGCTTTGACGTGTATCAGAGAACACTAATGCACGATCTGCTTTTAAGGTTTCATAACGATATTTAGCCGCCGCGATATCGGTAGTGGTATAAAGGAAACCGCCATCTTTCTTCTGAACGATTACCCCCATCGGTTCGCCTTCTTTGTTTTTGAATTCATCAAGATAAACAACCAATGCACCTTCATCTTCAACCGCTAAACCTTGTTTTTTCAGATCTTCAACGATAGCAGGTAACATTGGGTTATAAAGACTTTCACCCATCACATCTTTTTCGGTTAACGTAACATTCAAACGATCGTAGTTACGTTGGTTTTGTTGCATAGTGATATCGACTAATTTTTTCCACATTGTGCGGCAATATTCATCCCCACCTTGCAATTTCACTACATAGTTACGGGCTTTTTCAGCGAAAGCTTCATCTTCATCATAATGTTTTTTCGCTTCGCGATAGAATGCTTCAAGATCTTGAAGTTCCATTTCGCTCGCATGTTCATTTTCCATTTTTTCAAGATAAGCAATGAGCATACCAAATTGCGTACCCCAGTCACCCACGTGGTTTGCACGAATAACGTTGTGACCTAAAAATTCAAGGGTACGAACAACGGCATCACCGATGATGGTAGAACGTAAGTGACCTACGTGCATTTCTTTCGCAACGTTTGGTGAAGAATAATCAATCACGATAGTTTGTTTTTCATTTGCGCTGACACCAAGATTTTGATCTTTTAATGCAGCAGAAACATTATTTGCTAACCAAGTTGGATTTAAGAAAATGTTGATAAAACCTGGACCTGCAATTTCAGTTTTTTCAGCGACATCAGAAAGATCAGCATGATCTAATACTTTTTGTGCAAATTCACGTGGATTTAAACCTAGTTTTTTAGCAGCAGCCATGATGCCGTTTGCTTGGTAGTCGCCAAATTGTGGTTTACCTGATTGGCGAATAAGCGCATCACATTGTTCATCTGCGCCAGCAGCAATCATCGCTTGTTTAATTTTATCGGATAAAATAGATTGAATATTCACGGTTTTTCCTAATCTTGAAATTGAATAATGAAAATAATCGGCTATGATACCGTTGTTTATAGATTTCTCAAAGTAAGAGCAGGAGAAAATGTCAAATTTAGTGGAAAAATCGACCGCACTTTATCAGGAGTTGCCTTTATTTCAGGAAAAAATTCAGCAATTAGCTGCCGTCATGAAAGTGAATTTAGCGGATTATCAAATTGATCATTTAGCTTTAAGAGCAAATACTGAAGAAAAAGCAAAAAATTGGCTGACAGAGTTATTAAAGTGCGGTAGAATTTTAAGCGATAATATCGTCAATGGGCGTCCTATCTATTTGATTGAATTAGATGAGCCAGTTGATTTCATTGGTCAGCCTGTCGATGTTATTGAATTACCGTTTCCTAAAAATAAACAATATCCCCAAGAAACTTGGGAACATATTGAAATTGTAATGCCGTTTTTATCTCATGAATCTGTTGAGGATTGGGTTAATCGAATTTGCAATACATTTTTATGGAAGGAACTAACTCAATTAACCATGAAGGTGAGCGAACCTAAGGTGGAAGGGGAGCAATTGCCCAATCCATCCATTGCAGTGAGTTTTGTTGATAAAACAGAAAATCACGTTTGCATAAAGGTTCATCCTTATACAATAAAGAAAATACTCGAGGTTTAGTGTAATGAAAAAAATTACCTTAGCATTAACTGTCTTATTAAGTTTAGGTTTATCAGCTTGTTCATCTCAATCACAAAAAGATGAAAGCGCTTATAAAGGTCAAGTTATCTTCACCGAATTACAAGGTGATGATGTAAAATTAACCGTTCGTAAAAATGACTGCTCATACAAACAAGAAGGTGAAACCGAAGTTATCGTTCACAAATACGATTCAACTTTAGTAACTGGTGCTTGTGTGAAAGTATCTGACAACGGTCAAGGCGTGAAAAACGTTTCTACTTGGTCTCCAAGAAACCCAATCTAATTCATTTTTAGAAGGTTAGTTTTATGAAAAAAGTAACAGTAGCATTAGCACTTATGATGTCTGTTGGTTTAACGGGTTGTGCAAACACCGATGTTTTTAGTGGTGATGTATACTCTGCAGATCAAGCAAAAGAAGCTCGTTCAATTAGTTATGGTACAATCGTATCGGTTCGTCCTGTTAAAATCCAAGCTGATAACAATGGTGTCATTGGTTCAGTTGGTGGTGGTGCTTTAGGTGGTATCGCTGGCAGCACAATCGGTGGTGGTACTGGTCAAGCCATTGCAAGTGTTATTGGTGCGATTGGCGGTGCCATTGCAGGTAGCAAAATTGAAGAGAAAATGAGCCAAGTTAATGGTGCAGAGCTTGTTATCAGAAAAGATAATAGAGAAGAGATCGTTGTGGTTCAAAAAGCGGATCCTAGCTTTAAAGCAGGTCGTCGCGTAAGAATCGTTGGCGGTTCATCATTAAATGTTTCTGTTATCAACTAACTTAAACGAAAAAATAGAAAAAAGCGAGCCATTAGGTTCGCTTTTTTTATGTTTTAAATCAAAAGAAAGTGCGGTTGTTTTTTGCTTGAAAGTCAAAAATATGATAAAACTATCAACCGTTATTTCACATCAACAATAGGAAGCAAAATGTCAAATTTACAACAAGTTATTGAAGCTGCATTTGAAAAACGTGCGGAAATTACCCCTAAAACAGTTGATGCACAAACTCGTGCAGCAATCGAAGAAGTAATCGAAGGATTAGACAGCGGTAAATACCGTGTTGCAGAAAAGATTGATGGCGAATGGGTTACTCATCAATGGTTGAAAAAAGCGGTATTATTATCTTTCCGTATCAATGATAACCAAATCATTGATGGTGCTGAAACTAAATACTACGACAAAGTGGCATTGAAATTTGCTGACTATACCGAAGAGCGTTTTGCTCAAGAAGGTTTCCGTGTCGTACCTTCTGCAACCGTACGTAAAGGGGCATACATTTCTAAAAACTGTGTATTAATGCCATCTTATGTAAATATCGGTGCATACGTGGGTGAAGGTACCATGGTTGATACATGGGCAACTGTTGGTTCATGTGCGCAAATTGGTAGAAATGTACACTTATCTGGTGGTGTAGGTATTGGTGGTGTATTAGAGCCATTACAAGCAAACCCAACCATTATCGGTGATAACTGTTTTATCGGTGCACGTTCTGAAGTCGTTGAGGGCGTGATTGTGGAAGATGGTTGTGTGATCTCTATGGGCGTATTCATTGGTCAATCAACGAAGATCTACGATCGTGAAACAGGTGAAGTATTCTATGGCCGCGTTCCTGCTGGTTCTGTAGTGGTTTCAGGTAGCCTTCCATCTAAATGTGGTAAATACAGCTTATACTGTGCAGTGATCGTGAAAAAAGTTGATGCAAAAACTTTAGGTAAAGTAGGTATCAATGAGTTATTACGTTCTATTGAAGAGTAATTAAAATACCATAAAAAATGACCGCACTTTATCTAATAATGTGCGGTCATTTTCTTTTCAATTAGCGAATTATTTTTTTCTTGCTAACATTGTGGCAAATTTTAATTTAATGCGATTGCCGTTTTCATCGGTTTTATGTAATTCGCCCATATTTTCGTTGTATTCTAAGAATTCCCAATCTTTGTAGTATTCTTTTAATTCACCTTCCGAGAACGTAAATGAGAAGGCTAATGGACAAGGTACTTCAGGCGTGGACATGGCTGCTACAATTAAGTTATAACCACCTGGGTTGGTGTGTTCTTGCATATTCTTAATAATGGCTGGAATACGCTCACGATTTAAGAACATAAATACCACAGTAGATAAAATGAAGTCGTAGTTTTCTTGAATATTGGCGGTGTTAATATCATAAACAGCGGTCTTAATATTCAAATTTTCTTTATCTTTGGTTTCGTTTAAGAAGGCGATACTGTTTTCGTTGTGATCCCAAGAGGTTACATCATAGCCTTTTAAACTTAAATAAAGCGAATTACGACCTTGTCCGCAGCCTAAATCTAGCACTTTACAAGGCTTGATAATTTTAGCTGCATCAACCACATCACCATGCGTTGTAGTCATATTATATTTTTTGCTGAAGTAATCTTCTTTTGTGCAATAGAAACCAAGCGTACATTCTAAGTCATCAGAAAGGGCTTCAACTCGGTGCCAGGCTTGTGGCTCAACAAATGGAATATCACTTTCTGGGGTGAAAATATGTTCAGCAATGACATCGCCATTTTCGGTTAGCTCATAAAACTTAAGTTTACCTTTTAGCACTGTAAGTTTGCCCCAAGTTCCCTCTTTAGTATTGTGTTTTTCTTGGAACATTTTAGGTAATTTATCTTTTGTCCAAATCGGCATTTGTTTATAGCAGATAAGTTCGTTTGTCATAATGAATTCCTTTTAATTTGCGTGATAAATATCTGATTGACATGGTAGGGTATTTAATTCTATTTGGCAATAAAAAAGGCGACCTAAGTCGCCTAAATATTAAATTATTTTACTTGCATACCGGCAGTGACACCGCTATCAGCTGAAAGTAAGAATAAATCACTTCCGCCAGTACCAGCAGAAAGAATCATCCCTTCCGATACGCCGAATTTCATTTTACGCGGTGCAAGGTTTGCAACCACAATAACAAAACGACCTTCTAATTCTTCAGGTTTGTTGTAAGCCGCTTTGATGCCTGAGAACACTTGGCGAGTATGGTCACCTAAATCTAATTCAAAACGTAAGAGCTTGTTAGATTCTGGTACTGCTTCGCATTTCAGCACTTTTGCCACACGCATATCGATTTTAGCAAAATCGTCAATGGTAATGGTGTCAGCAATAGGTTCGACATTTGAAAGAGCGGTCGCTTTTGCCGCTGTTTTTTCTGTCGCTTTGTTTGCTTCAGCGAAAAGTGCTTTAGTTTCTTCTACAACAGCATCAATTTGTTTTTTCTCTAAACGAGAGAAAAGCGCTTTAAATGGGGTTAATTGATGACCTAATAATGGCTGAGCAATATTATCCCAAGTAAGTTCTGTTTGTAAGAACGCTTCTGCACGTTCAGCCAGTTTTGGAAGAACCGGTTTTAAGTAAGACATTAATACACGGAAAAGCTCGATGCCCATTGAGCAAACCGCTTGTAATTCGGCCTCTTTGCCTTCTTCTTTTGCAATTACCCAAGGCGCTTTTTCATCAATATATTTATTGGCTTTATCGGTTAATGCCATGATTTCACGAATGGCTTTGTTGTATTCACGGCTTTCATAATAAGCAGCGATTTGTTCAGCTTGTGCCGTAAATTCAGCAAAAAGTGCTTCGTCTTCTAATTTATCTGCTAGTTTGCTCTCGAAACGTTTTGCGATAAAACCTGCGTTACGAGAAGCCAAGTTCACTAATTTATTAACGATATCCGTATTGACACGTTGAACGAAATCTTCCAAGTTAAAATCAAGATCTTCGATACGATCGTTTAATTTTGCTGCGTAGTAATAACGTAAACATTCCGGATCAATGTGATTTAAATAGGTGCTGGCTTGGATAAATGTACCGCGTGATTTTGACATTTTGGCACCATCTACGGTGACATAACCGTGAGCAAAGACATTGGTTGGTTTGCGGTATTCGCTCCCTTCTAACATCGCTGGCCAGAACAGGCTGTGGAAATACACGATATCTTTACCAATAAAGTGATAAAGTTCAGCGTCGCTGTTTTCTCCCCAGAATTCATTAAAATCAATGCCTTCACGATCGCAGAGATTTTTAAAAGAAGCTATGTAGCCAATTGGCGCATCTAACCAAACATAGAAGAATTTATCTTTTGCACCTGGAATTTCAAAACCAAAATAAGGTGCATCACGAGAGATATCCCACTGTTGTAAGCCACTTTCAAACCATTCTTGCATTTTATTTGCAATTTCAGGTTGAAGTGAGCCAGAGCGCGTCCATTCTTTTAACATGCCTTCAAAAGCAGGTAAATCAAAGAAAAAGTGTTCAGATTCTTTGACGATTGGTGTTGCTCCTGACACTGCAGAACGTGGATTAATTAAATCCATTGGGCTATAAGTAGAGGCACAAACTTCACAGTTATCGCCATATTGATCTTCTGCTTTACATTTTGGGCAAGTCCCTTTGACGAAGCGATCTGGCAAGAACATATTTTTTTCAGGATCGAATAACTGGGAAATGACTTTCGTTTTAATGAAACCTTTCGCTTTTAATTTATTGTAAATATCGGCCGTGATTTGTTTATTTTCTTCACTGTGAGTAGAGTGATAGTTATCGAAACTGATATTAAAGCCTGCAAAATCACGTACGTGATCAGCTTTTGCTTTTGCGATTAATTCTTCTGGTGTAATGCCTAATTTATCGGCATTAAGCATAATTGGGGTACCGTGCGCATCATCTGCACAAACAAAATGAATTTTATTGCCACGCATACGTTGGAAACGTACCCAAATATCCGCTTGAATATGTTCTAACATGTGGCCTAAATGAATGGCGCCATTTGCATAAGGTAATGCACAAGTGACTAAAATTTTACGAGGTTGAGTTGTCATTATCTTTCTCTTATTCTTTTTGCAAAAATTGCGAGTATGTTACCCGATTAGTGCGATTTTTTCTAGTTTAGTTATACTTTTAGCTTAACATTTGAGGTGTAAAAAGGGTAAAATATCCCTGACAAATTTACTCTACTACCTACTACTATTAAAGGAATATTATGGCAACTGCTTTTTCTGAAAATTTAACGGCAGAACAACAATCTCAAGTTCTGCAAGTTTTCCAACAATTTCAACATCCAAGTTTGCAAAAAGACTTAATCGCATTAAATACTTTGAAGAAAGTAGAAAAAGGCGGTGACGTATTACGTATTGAATTACAATTGCCTTTTGCATGGAACACTGGCGTGGAGCAAGTGAAACAGCAACTTTCTGATGCGTTATTGAAAGCAACAGATAGCAAAGAAATCAAATGGGTGGTGAATTATCAAATCGCTACTTTAAAACGTGCGAATAATCAACCCGCTGTAAAAGGCGTGAAGAACATCATTGCGGTGACTTCAGGTAAAGGTGGGGTGGGTAAATCCTCTGTTTCGGTGAACCTTGCCCTTGCTTTACAAGCTCAAGGTGCTCGTGTGGGTATTTTAGATGCGGATATTTATGGTCCATCTGTTCCGCATATGTTAGGTGCGCCGCATCAACGCCCAACTTCACCAGATAACCAACATATCACCCCAATTAAAGCGTATGGTTTATCTGCCAACTCGATCGGTTTCTTAATGGATGAAGATAATGCAACCATTTGGCGTGGTCCTATGGCAAGTAGTGCATTAAGCCAGCTTTTAAATGAAACCTTATGGGATAGCTTAGATTACTTAGTAATCGATATGCCTCCTGGTACAGGTGATATCCAATTAACCCTTTCACAACAAATCCCTGTAACGGGTGCAGTAGTGGTCACAACACCACAAGATATTGCGTTATTAGATGCGGTGAAAGGCGTATCGATGTTTGAACGTGTATCTGTGCCAGTGTTAGGTATTGTGGAAAATATGTCTATGCATATTTGTAGCAATTGTGGCCATCACGAAGCGATTTTTGGTACCGGTGGTGCAGAAAAAATGGCACAAAAATACAATGTGAAAGTATTAGGTCAGTTGCCGTTGAATATCCAAGTTCGTCAAGATCTAGATGCAGGTAAACCAACCGTAGTTGCCGCACCAGACAGTGAAATTGCGAAATCTTTCTTAGATTTAGCGGAGAAAGTATCAACTGAGCTATACTGGCAAGGGTCTGTGATTCCAAGCGAGATTTTATTCCGCGAAGTGAAATAATCACAAAAACATCATAAAAATTAACCGCACTTTAGGTCATCCAAAGTGCGGTTATTTTTTTAGGTAAATTTGCTTATTTTAAATGATCCGCATCATTTATTTTCTCAACGCAAAAACCGTTCTCATCGTCATAATGCACAACACTAATTGAGGTATTAATGAGCGATACTGATTTATCTTCATCGCGGTGATTTTGCCACGTAGCACCGTTTAATAAGGCAAGCAATAAACGTAGAGTATGGCCATGCGACACAATGAGAATATTGCCTTGATTGTGGATCTTAATAATGTCGTGCAATGCTTTCATGGCACGCTTGCCCAGCTGTTCGAATGTTTCTCCACCATTTACTTGAGCTTTGTAATTGGCAGGATCTTTAATGAGTTGCTGGAATTCCGGATGTTCTCTTAAGGTATCAACAAGTTGACCTTCCCAAGAACCAAAATATTGTTCGTTTAAACCTTGGTGATGGAAAAGGGGGATATCTCGTTCACCAATAATATGAGAGGCTGTCGCGATGGTACGTTTTAATACGCTAGAGTAGGCCGCGACAAAAGGAATATGATTAAGTGCCACACCTGTTTTTTTCGCGCCATTAACGCCTTCTTCAGTCAAAGGGGAATCGCCATGACCTTGCATTAAACCTTCTGTATTCCAAACAGTTTTACCGTGGCGAATGAAATAAAAAGTCAGTTGTTTTTTCATTTTCATGTCCATAAAAAAATTAAGGAAGCCGAAACTTCCTTAATCATAATTTTAACGAGAGTAATAACCTGCCATTGAACTATATACGGCATTTTCTGCTTGAATGATGTTGTATTTTGCATTCAAGATAGAAAGTTGAGAGCTTTTCTCTGTGTTTGCCGCAGCGAGCCATTCACGTAATTCAGATACACCTGCATTGTAACGATCACGATAGTATTTGGTGATACGTTGATTATAGCTGTGTGTTTTTTGCAAGTTAGCAAAGGCACTTTGCGCTTGTGTATAGGCGAAGTAGTTGGTATCTACATCATTCAAAGCTTTAGTAATACTTTGCTCGTAGTTTAAACGTGCGGTTTCATAATCGGCTTCAGAGATTTTCACGTTCCATTTCACCGTATTCCAGTTGAGGAATGGTAGGCTAATACCGATTAAACCTGTACCAACTGGATTGTGCAATGCGTTACCGACTTTAGTGCCACTTGATGTTAAGCTGCCGCCTAAAGTCACTTCTGGGAACCAACCTTTTTCGGTTGCTTTCGCATTTTTGAATGCACTGCTTAAGCGATATTGATAGCCTTTCACATCAGGACGATTCGCAATCACAGAAACAGGCACATTTAAATTCACGCCCACATTTTTCACATTAAGAATGTGTGGGAAGTTGATATTTAATGCTTCTTCCGGTTTTAAGTTTAGTAGGTTACGTAAAGTTTGTTCCGCTGTTTTGCGTTGTGTTTGATAGTTGATCAAGTTGTTACGAGCGGTTAATACAGCTTGTTGTGATTGATCCACACTAGCGCTGTCAGCGACACCTTGCGATAAACGACGTTGCATAATGCTGCTAATGTCGTTGTAGTATTTAATGGTTTCCTCAGTTGTGCTGATAGCGTCATTTAAATAAGCAATTTGATAATAGGTTGTCACAACAGAGTTGATGAGTGAAAGTTTCGTTGCTTCTAAATCTTCAGCCGTTGCTTTGTGTGACCATTCTGCAGCATCTGCAGTATCCGCTAAGCGTTGCCATAAATCTAACGTATAACTCACATTTAATGCACCTTGATGGCTTACTGCTGAGCTGCCACCGGTTTTCATATTTTTACTTGCGGAAGATTGGGTTGAACCACTAAATGCCGGAATTAAATTTGCGCCTGCAAGGTTTGCATTATATAGAGCACGGTTTACGGCAACAGACGCTTTGGCTAAATCTTTGTTGTTGACTAATGCTTGTTCTACCACACGATTTAATTGTGAATCATTGTAAAGTGCCCACCAGTTTTCTTTTACATTAAATTGTTTGGTGATTTCCGCATAATTTTGGTAATCCTGCTGGCTCGCTTTATAAGAATCACCGATATTGGCACAACCTGCTAGAGCAGTTGCCATCGCGATTGCTAAGGTTAATTTTTTCATTTTTAACATGGATTTTTTCCTTTCTTTTAAATTAAAGTGCGGTTAAAAATTAGTAAGAATTTTAACCGCTCTTTTGTGTTTTACAAAATTTCTTTATTCTCGAGCAAGAGCTGTAATTGGATCTAATTGCGCTGCACGTTTTGCCGGCATATAGCCGAAGATCACACCAATAAGGGTAGAGAAGACCACTGCCGCAACAATTGAGCCGGTAGAGAATGCCATCGTAAAGTCAGTCATAAATACGTTAAATAACAGACCGATTAGGCCCGAAAGCAGAATCCCCGTCACGCCGCCAATTAAACAAATCAGCACGGCTTCAATTAAAAATTGTTGCAGAATATTAAATTGTCTCGCGCCAATAGCCATGCGTACACCAATTTCTTTAGTTCGCTCTGTCACGGAAACCAACATGATATTCATCACCCCAATCCCACCAACGATTAATGAAATAAAGGCGATAGAGGAAATGAGCAATTTCATTGTGCCAGTGGTACTTTCAATGGTTTGTTTAATGGTATCGCTATTCATGATGAAGAAATCTTTTTTACCATGACGCATAGTGAGCAATTCAGTAATTCCTTTTTCAGCGACAGTCGTATTGACAGAATCATCCACTTTTACCGTAATCGACCCAATTTTTTTGCTGCCCGAAATACGATTCATCACGGTAGTGTAAGGGGCATAGAGATTAAGTGAACTGCTTGCCCCGCCCATTTGTTTATCAGATACCACGCCAATAATACGTAATGGACGTTTGTTAAACATTACGATTTTACCGATAGGATTTTCATCCGGGAAAATCGACTTTTTCGCACTTTCATCGATTAAGGCTACTTGGTTGTTATCAGCAACATCTTGAGCCGAAAATAAATTACCGGATTTTAGTTTTAATCCATCGACATCAAAATATTGTTCACCTACACCTTTTAAACTGGTCGAGGAGAACGTCTGGTTACCATAAATTAATGTGCCACTTGATGAGCTATTCGGCGTGACACTTTGTACATAGCTTTGTTGATTTAAAGCAGTGGCATCATTAATTGTAAGGTTCTGCATCTGTTCAGCACGACGATCGCCAAAACCAGTACCATTAAAGATAGTCATAGTACTTGTACCGATGCCTTTAATATTTGCTAAGATTTTCTGTTGTGAACCATTTCCCAATGCCACGACGGAAACCACGGAGGTAATCCCGATAATAATCCCGAGCATGGTTAAAAGAGAACGCATTTTGTGGGCGATAATCGCACTCACCGACATACGAAAGGCTTCTACAAATTGATCTTTGCTAAATCCAAAGTGCGATTTAGATTTGGTTGGATTTTTGACCGCACTTTTTACTGCTTCTTTTTGTGTATCGCCAATGATTTCACCGTCTTTAATTTCAATCACGCGATTCGCGCTGGCGGCAATTTCACGATCGTGGGTTACCATAATAATGGTGTGGCCTTCTGCGTGTAATTGACGCAGAATTTCCATCACCTTTTGACCGCTTTGTGAATCCAATGCGCCAGTGGGTTCATCGGCTAAGATAATTTCACCGCCATTCATCAACGCACGGGCAATACTCACACGTTGTTGCTGACCACCAGAAAGCTGGCTGGGTTTATTTTGCCATTTATCACCTAAGCCTAATTTTTCTAAAAGTTGCTTCGCACGAGAAAGACGTTTTTCTTGTGATATTCCCGCATAAATTGCAGGCAAAGCGACGTTCTCAGCGGCAGTTAAACTTGATAATAAGTTATAGCGTTGGAAAATAAAGCCGAATTTTTGGCTACGTAAATCTGAAAGCTGATCTCTGCTTAATTCAATAGTTTCTTTGCCATTGATTTTGTAAGAACCACTGGTTGCCGTATCCAAACATCCGATGATATTCATCAAGGTCGATTTACCCGAACCAGATTGCCCAATAATCGCCACAAAATCGCCTTTTTCAATATTTAAAGAAACATTCTTTAAAATATGAACACGATTTTCGCCTTCACCGAAGTAACGGTTAAGATCCTTAATTTCAATAATATTCATTAATTTTCTACCGCACTTTTAGAACATTCTTGGACCACGAGGCATAGAGCCTACTTTTTCACCATTGGCCACTTGTGACACGATAACTTTTTCACCTTCGTTTAAACCAGATTTGATTTCAGTTTGGAAATCATTTTGTACACCGGTTTCAACTTCACGCTGTTCAGGTTGATTTTTGTCATTCAATACATTCACAAAGCTTTTGCCATCAAGTTTTTGAATGGCCATATTAGAAACCAATAACACATCTTTGGCATTGGCAATTTTGATGTTGTTTTCTGTTGTCATTCCGATGCGTAAAGTGCGATCAGGGTTATCAATTAATACGTTAGCGTAATAGTAAATCGCACTGGTTGTGGAGCTACTACTGCTTGAACTTGTCGAAGATGATGTTGAAGAGCTATCACTTGTCGTGGTATTGGCTGGATCAACAGAATCAATGACAGAGTGATACACCGTTTGGCTATCTGATAAAATAGTAAAGCTGACTTCTTGGCCAGCCTTAACTTTAGTAATATCGCCCTCTGAAATTTCAGGTTTAATTTTCATTTTGCTTAAATCGGCAATGGTCACAATCGTCGGCGTCGTTTGGTTGGCATTAACGGTTTGACCTTCTGAAACAGGCACAGAAACAACGGTACCATCCATTGGTGCGGTGATTTTGGTATAACCCACATTGGTTTCTGCGGTATTTACTTCAATTTCAGCTTGTTTGATATTGGCTTCAATGGCTTCCATTTCCGCTTTTGCATTATCAAGGGTGCTTTTAGCTGTATTCAAACTGTCTAAAGACGTCGCTTTTTGTGTATAAAGTTTTGATAAGCGGTTATAGCTTGAAAGGGCTACATCATAAGCGGTTTTCTTCGCTTTTAATTGAGCTTGATAGCTGACTAATGCGGCCTTTTTGGTATTTAAGGTATTAACTTGGGTTGTAGAATCAATATCCGCGATCATTTCGCCTTTTTTGATTTCTTGCCCTAATTTAACATAGAGTTTGGTGATTTTACCCGAAACTTGGGCACCAACATCCACTTCATTCACGCTTTCAACTGAACCAGAAGCGACAACTGTTTTTTCCACATTGCCACGTGTAACGGATTCCGTCAGATAAGTCGTTTCTTGTTTGCTATTGCTTGAGAAAAAATAATAAGCTGCACCAGCAGCAACGGCTAATCCAAGTAAAATAAAAAAGCGTTTTTTCATAAAGACTTTGTCATCCTAATAAAAAAATGAACGTTTGTTCAGTAAAGAGATATTCTAAAGGTAAACTTTTCAGTTTGCACGAAAAATCTTCAAGTTAGACCTAAAAATCCTAAAAAATTCAGTATTAATTTAATGAAAGTGCGGTTAGTTTTGGGATCAAATTCACAACGCCAGACTTTTCGTATAGAATGGGGAAATTATTTTCAATTTATTGAGAAATTTATGAGCAATACAGAACACACTCTAGAAAATGCGGAAAATACCCGCACACACAATTTCATTACTCAAATTATTGATGAAGATTTAGCTTCGGGTAAACACAAAAGTGTTCATACTCGTTTCCCGCCTGAGCCAAACGGCTATTTGCACATTGGTCACGCAAAATCGATTTGCTTAAACTTCGGCTTGGCAAAAGAATATAACGGTTTATGTAACCTACGTTTTGACGATACCAACCCGGTGAAAGAAGATGTGGAATATGTGGATTCCATTAAAGCTGATGTGGAATGGTTAGGCTTTAAATGGGAAGGCGAGCCGCGTTATGCGTCTGATTACTTCGATGCACTTTATGGTTATGCGATTGAGTTAATCGAAAAAGGTTTAGCGTATGTGGATGAACTTTCTCCAGATGAAATGCGTGAATATCGCGGTACATTAACTGAGCCAGGTAAAAACAGCCCATATCGTGATCGTAGTGTCGAAGAAAACCTCGCGTTATTTGAAAGAATGAAAAACGGTGAGTTTGCCGAAGGTACATTAAGTCTTCGTGCGAAAATCGACATGGCTTCACCATTTATGGTCATGCGTGACCCTGTGCTTTACCGTATTAAATTTGCGAGCCATCACCAAACTGGTGATAAATGGTGCATTTACCCAATGTACGATTTCACTCACTGTATCTCTGATGCGATTGAGCGTATTACACACTCTTTATGTACATTAGAGTTCCAAGACAACCGTCGTTTATATGACTGGGTGTTGGAAAATATCAGTATTGAACGTCCATTACCGCATCAATATGAATTCTCTCGTTTAAATTTAGAAGGTACGTTAACGTCTAAACGGAAATTATTGAAATTAGTGAACGATGGCATTGTAGATGGTTGGAATGATCCGCGTATGCCAACCATTTCAGGTTTACGTCGTCGCGGTTATACCCCGGCTTCGTTACGTGAATTCTGCCGTCGTATCGGTGTGACTAAACAAGATAACGTCGTAGAGTATTCTGCGCTTGAAGCATGCATTCGAGAAGATTTAAATGAAAATGCACCACGTGCAATGGCGGTGATTGATCCTGTTCGCGTAGTGATTGAAAACTTTGAAGGCGAAGAAACCTTAACGGCACCAAATCACCCAAATCGTCCAGAATTAGGTGAGCGTCAATTACCGTTTACGAAAGAGCTTTATATTGATCGAGCAGACTTCCGTGAAGAAGCAAACAAACAATATAAACGTTTAGTATTAGGTAAAGAAGTGCGTTTACGTAACGCTTATGTGATTAAAGCTGAACGCGTAGAGAAAGATGCAAATGGTGAAATTACTACGATCTTCTGTACTTACGATCCTGAAACCTTAGGTAAAAATCCAGCTGATGGTCGTAAAGTGAAAGGGGTAATTCACTGGGTATCTGCAGTACATAATCACCCAGCGGAGTTCCGTTTATATGAACGTCTCTTCACCGTACCAAACCCAGGTGCAGCAGAAGAAATCGAAAGCGTGTTAAATCCAACCTCTTTAGTGGTGAAACACGGTTTTGTAGAACAAAGCCTCGCAAATGCAGAACTAGAAAAAGGTTACCAATTTGAACGCGAAGGTTATTTCTGTGCGGATAACAAAGACAGCCGCCCAGAGCACTTAGTGTTTAACTTGACCGTAAGCTTAAAAGAAGGCTTCTAATTCTAAACAACAAAGTGCGGTCAAAAATCACGTAAATTTTGACCGCACTTTTTTATTGGTTTCACTATGCAATTTGAATCTCATTTTTGGCAAACAAAATCGCTCCTTGAAATGACGGAATCCGAATGGGAAGCCCTATGTGATGGCTGCGGGAAATGCTGTTATCGAAAATACATTCAAGGGCGAGGCAAACGTGAAAAACTCTATTACACACGCATTGCTTGCAATTTATTAGATGTAGAAACAGGAAAGTGTCGTAATTATCCAGAACGTTTTAAAATCGAAAGTGATTGTACCAAATTAACCAAAAAGAACTTGCCTGATTTTGGGTGGTTGCCGAATACCTGTGCGTATCGTTTATTGTATGAGGGGAAACCTTTACCCGAATGGCATCCTTTAATCAGCGGCGCTCCTAATTCAGTGAAAAATGCAGGTGTTTTAATTCAAGATGGCGTACATGAAGAAGATGTCATTGATTGGTTTGAATTTGTCATTGAAACTGAATAATTTAAATTTCGTTGTTTTTTTATTCTCTTTAAACTTTGTTTTTTGATTTAGGTCACAATTTGCAAGATTGGCAATTGTATTTCAATTGTGCTTACTTATAATACTTAATAAGTATTATATAGATGTATCATTCGTTGTATGCAAATGTCCTTATCACTTAAACAATCTGCTGAAAAACTTGGCATTTCGTTTTCCCATTATGATATTAATGGGCATTTGATTGATGCGTCGCCAACCAGTATTGATTATTTTATCGAGCAGTTGCAATTTCCGCCGAATATTGGACAAAATCAGCCGTTCCAAGATGTCATATGTGCCTTTGAAAACGAACCCATTCATGATGATTTAGTCGCGTTTTCTTCTCCCCCTGATGCTTCTTTGCGTTATCAATTGCTCGACGAGCAAAACCAAATTCAGCTTGAAAAAACCATTCCATATTCAACCGCACTTTCATTCATTGCCTGCTTTGCCTTTTATCTATCATCGTTTAATGCTTTTTGCCGCTCAACAAACGAGAAAATACTATCGGTTGTAAATAATCAAGCTTGCAAAGCATAAAGGAGTATGTCATGACGAAATTAGTCGCTCAATCAGTAATTAATTCATTTTTTGATGGCAAACATGCCGATCCTTTTGCTGTATTAGGCATGCATGAAACTCACAATGGTATTGAGATTCGTGCTTTATTACCCGATGCAGATAAAGTCGAAGTGATTGATAAAGAAAGTCAATCCATCGTTGTTGAACTAGAAAAACTGGATGACCGCGGATTTTTTGGTGCTATTGTGCCAGAGATTCACCATTTCTTTACCTACCAATTAAAAGTGTATTGGGGCGTAGAAGCCCAAATTATTGAAGATCCGTACCGTTTTCATCCGATGATTAATGACTTGGATCAATGGCTATTGGCGGAAGGTTCGTTATTGCGTCCTTATGAAGTATTAGGTGCACATTTTACTGAATGTGACAGTGTACCGGGCGTAAATTTCCGTGTATGGGCGCCAAATGCTAAGCGCGTTTCGTTGGTAGGTGATTTTAACTATTGGGATGGTCGTCGTCATCCAATGCGTTTCCATCCGGCAAGTGGTGTGTGGGAGTTATTCTTACCAAAAGCCAGTTTGGGGCAACGCTATAAATTTGAATTGATTGATTGCAACGGCAACCTTCGTTTAAAAGCTGACCCTTATGCATTTAGCTCTGAATTACGTCCAGATACAGCATCCGAAATCAGCATGTTGCCGGATGTAGTCGAAATGACGGAGCAACGTCGTAAAGCGAACCAACGTAATCAACCTATTTCGATTTACGAAGTACATTTGGGATCATGGCGCCGTAATTTAGAAAATAATTTCTGGCTTGATTATGACCAAATTGCTGATGAACTTATTCCTTATGTAAAACATATGGGTTTTACGCATATTGAGTTTTTACCGCTCTCCGAATTTCCATTCGATGGCTCTTGGGGCTATCAACCGATAGGGCTGTATTCACCAACGAGTCGTTTTGGTACACCAGAAGGCTTTAAACGCTTAGTCGAAAAAGCCCATAAAGCAGGCATTAATGTGATTTTAGACTGGGTGCCAGGGCATTTTCCAAGTGATACACACGGCTTAGTCGCATTTGACGGTACAGCCTTATATGAACATGCTGACCCACGTGAAGGCTATCATCAAGACTGGAATACCTTAATTTATAACTATGGTCGTAATGAAGTGAGAAACTTCTTATCCAGTAATGCACTGTATTGGCTTGAACGATTTGGTGTAGATGGTATCCGTGTAGATGCGGTCGCATCAATGATTTACCGCGATTACAGCCGTGCTGAAGGCGAATGGATTCCGAATCAATATGGCGGTCGTGAAAATTTAGAAGCCATTGAATTTTTAAAACATACCAACTGGAAAATCCATTCTGAGGTGTCCGGTGCGATTTCGATTGCGGAAGAATCCACATCTTTCGGTGGCGTAACCCATCCGACAGAAAACGGTGGTCTTGGATTTAATTTTAAATGGAACATGGGCTGGATGAATGACACCCTAAGTTATATGAAACTCGATCCAGTTTATCGTCGTTATCATCACGACAAAATGACCTTCGGGATGATTTATCAATACAGTGAAAACTTTGTATTGCCACTTTCTCACGATGAAGTTGTACATGGCAAATGTTCGTTACTTGGCAAAATGCCGGGCGATGCATGGCAAAAATTCGCTAACTTGCGTGCTTACTACGGTTATATGTGGGGCTATCCAGGTAAGAAATTATTATTCATGGGCAATGAATTTGCTCAAGGTCGCGAATGGAATTATGAAGAAAGTTTGGATTGGTTCTTACTTGACGAAAACCATGGTGGCCTATGGCATAAAGGTGTATTGCAATTAGTCAAAGATTTGAACGGAATTTATCAAAAAAATGCACCGCTCTTTGAATTAGACGGTGAACCGGAAGGCTTTGATTGGTTAGTGGTGGATGATGCGGAAAATTCGGTCTTTGCTTTTGAACGTAAAAGCAGTAATGGCGAACGCATTATCTTGATCAGTAACTTTACTCCGGTGCCACGCGAAGGCTATCGCATTGGGGTTAATGCAGCGGGTGAGTACGAAGAAATTTTGAATACTGACTCAATGTATTATCAAGGTTCAAATGTAGGTAATTTCGGCTCTGTGAAAAGCGAAGCGATTACAAGTCACGGACGTGACAATTCGATTAGCGTGACCATTCCGCCACTCGCAACGATCTATTTAAAATATAAAGCATAACAATCGCGAAGAACACGATGTTTAGTATTTATAACAATGGCAAACCTTCCCCAATGGGATATTCTCAAACGCTGGAAAACGGCCTAAAAATTTCGAATTTTGCACTTTTTTCTAGTGCGGCGGATGCTATTGAATTTTGCTTGTTCCGTGATGGCAAAGAAAGTCGTTTTGCTATGAGCAGAACCGGTGATATTTGGCATGTGGCAATTGAGGGCGTTGAGCTGAATGATGAGTATGCTTTTAGAATCACAGGCAAAAATGACCGCACTTTAGCCAATCCGCAAAAGTTAATGCTCGATCCTTATGCGAAAGCGGTCACTCATAAACCAGATTTGAGTTCATCAGAAGCCCGCTCAATTTTCTTGTTAAATGATGAACGAGATAATGCATCAGTTGCGCCTAAAGGTCGTATTGTGGATGAGCGTTTTGATTGGTCAGGGGATTGTAAGCCGTCTATTCCTTGGGCTCAAACCATTGTGTATGAACTGAATGTTAAAGGATTTAGCCAATTAAATTTCCGTATTCCTGAAAATATTCGGGGCACTTATGCGGCTTTAGCACACCCTGAAAATATTGCTTATTTTAAATCATTGGGTATTACCAGCCTTGAATTGCTTCCAGTGAATTTCTTCATTGATGAACCACATTTGCAAGAAAAAGGATTACGTAATTATTGGGGCTACAATCCACTAGCCATGTTTGCCTTAGAACCAAGTTATGCGGCGGATCAAAAACAGCCTTTAAATGAGTTTAAGAGCATGGTCAAAGCCTTGCATCAAGCGGGCATTGAAGTGATTTTGGATGTCGTATTTAACCATACGGCTGAATCTGAAAAAACGTTCCCGACATTTTGTCAGCGCGGTATTGATGATGAAACTTATTACTGGCAAAACGAGTATGGTGATTACATTAACTGGACAGGCTGCGGCAACATGCTCAATCTTGCCAATGATGTTACTCGTAAATGGGTATTAGATTGCTTACGTTATTGGGTGACTGAATGCCATGTAGATGGTTTCCGCTTTGATTTAGCCACAGTGCTTGGTCGTGAAACACCTGATTTCAATCCGAATGCACAATTGTTTGCGGAAATGGAACGGGATGACGTTCTACAGCAAATTAAATTAATCGCAGAACCTTGGGATATTGGTCATTACGGCTATCAAGTTGGGTATTTCCCCGCTTATTTCTCTCAATGGAATGATCGTTTCCGTGATGATATGTGTCGTTTTTGGTTATGGCAAAGTGGTGAAGTGGGGGCATTTGCAGAGCGTTTTGCGGGGTCTAGCGATATCTTTAATCGCGAAGGTCGATTACCACATGGCAGCTTGAACTTTATTACAGCCCATGATGGTTTTACGTTGCGAGATTTAGTGAGCTATAACCATAAACATAATGAAGCTAACGGTGAAGAGAACCGTGACGGACGGAATGAAAATTATAGCTACAATCATGGAGTTGAAGGTTCTCAACTCGATTTAGCAGATGAATGGCAAAGTGCGGTCGAAAATAACCGTGTTTTATCAGAAAAAGGCTTGTTAAGCTCTTTATTACTGGCAAATGGTGTACCTATGCTACTTGCCGGAGATGAGTTCGGCAACAGCCAATATGGCAATAACAATGCTTATTGCCAAGATAACGAAATTACGTGGTTAAAGTGGGATGATTTTAACCAAACCTTATTTGACTTCACCAAGCAAACCATTGCATTACGAAAAAAAATTCAAAGTTTGCAGCAGGACGCTTGGTGGTCGGATGAAAATGTCGCGTGGTTGAATTGTGGTGGAAGCCCGATGACCCTAGACGATTGGCATAATCGGGAAAGAAAAGCCTTACAAGTGATGTTGGATGGTCGCTACCTTTTCTTAATTAATGCAAAAACTGAAGCGCAATCTTTTTATTTACCAAATGGAAGATGGAAAAAGATTGCAGAAATTGGAAACAGAGTGATTCAACAATGTGATGTGAGTGGTGTGGCATTTGAAGTGTTGGAACATATGGATGATGAAAACTATGGAGTTTGTTATGAAAAGTGATCTTAATAAATATGAATTAGTTAAAGATACTTTAGTGCTTATTTTGGCTGGTGGTCGTGGTTCCCGTTTACATGAATTAACCGATAAACGTGCTAAACCTGCGTTATATTTTGGCGGTAATCGTCGCATTATTGATTTTGCGCTTTCCAACTGTATAAACTCAGGCTTGAATCGTATTGGCGTCGTAACCCAGTATGCCGCTCACTCTTTATTACGCCATTTACAAACAGGTTGGTCATTCTTACCACAAGAGCGTGGTGAATTCGTTGATATGCTGCCTGCTCGTCAACAAATTGATGATTCTACATGGTACCGTGGTACAGCGGATGCGGTATATCAAAATATGGCGATTATCCGTAATCACTATCGTCCAAAATACATTTTGATTCTTGCAGGTGACCATATTTATAAACAAGATTACAGTGTCATGTTGATGGATCACGTGAGAAGTGGAGCAAAATGTACAGTAGGTTGTATTGAAGTACCACGTTCTGAAGCGAGTGAATTTGGTGTGATGGCAGTAAACGAAAATCTTAAAGTTAAAGCCTTCGTTGAGAAACCAAAAGATCCACCAGCGATGGTTGGTAAACCAGACATTTCATTAGCATCAATGGGGATTTATGTCTTTGATGCAGAGTATCTCTATAAAATGCTTGATAGAGAAGTGAATACACCTTGCACATCTCATGACTTTGGTAAAGATGTCTTGCCAAAATGCTTGGAAGAAGGCGTGCTTTATGCACATCCATTCAGCCGTTCTTGCATGGGCAGAAATACTGAAGGTGAGATTTACTGGCGTGATGTGGGTACGCTTGATAGCTTCTGGCAATCTAATATCGATTTAGTTTCAGAAAATCCACAATTAGATATTTACGATCAAAGCTGGCCAATTCGTGGTAATCCAGTACAGGCTTATCCGTCTAAATTCTTCTATAAAAAAGCGAATGTCAAACCGGTAGATAACTCGCTTATCGGTGGTGGCTGTGTGATTACCGATGCATCTATTAGTAATTCTGTGTTGTTTGATAGAATCAAAATTGATGAAGGATCTTCTGTTGATCACTGTGTGGTGTTACCACAAGTACAAATTGGTAAAAATTGTACATTGAAAGACTGTATTATTGATCGCCATTGTATTATTCCAGATGGTATGGAAATTGGTGTGGATAAAGCCCTAGATAGTAAACGTTTCCGTGTAAGTTCTACCGACAAGGTTGTACTTGTTACATCAGCAATGTTGAAAAAATTGCAAGGCGAAGAAGTCACTAATGAAGAACATTTGGATTAAAGTGTGGTCAATTTTGACAGTATTTTTAATGAACTAAAAAGATTGTGCTGTTATCAATGACAGCACAATTTTAAGTATAAAAGGAAAATTATGAGAGTTTTACATGTTTGCTCGGAGCTATATCCCTTGCTCAAAACCGGTGGACTTGCCGATGTTTTAGGGGCGTTACCTTTTGCACAAAAAGAAATTGGTATTGATACACGTATTTTGTTGCCGGCTTATCCAAAAATCTCTGCGGGCATTGAGAACACGCATGTCGTCACAGAATTTGATAATTTTGCAGGTCATGTTGTGTTACGTTATGGCGAATACAATGGCGTGGGGATTTATCTGATTGATGCGCCACATCTCTATTGGCGAGAAGGAAATCCTTATCATGATACCGATTACAATGATTATGCTGATAACTATAAGCGTTTTGCTTTATTAGGCTGGGTGGGCGCAGAACTTGCGACAGGCTTAGACAGTTGGTGGCGAGCAGAAGTGGTTCATGCTCATGATTGGCATGCGGGCTTAGCCGCTGCTTATCTCTTTAATAAAGGTCACCCTGCAAAATCAGTATTTACAATTCATAACTTGGCTTATCAAGGACAATTTGCTCATCGCCATTTACATGAAATTGGATTGCCAGAAGGCATGTTCCATGTTGATGGTTTAGAATTATTTGGCCAAATTTCGTATTTAAAAGCAGGTCTCTATTATTCTGATATGGTCACAGCAGTGAGTCCTACTTATGCAAAAGAAATTACCACACCAGACTTTGCTTATGGCTTGCAAGGCTTGTTAACAGGCTTACGTGGAGCCGGTAAGTTGGTGGGGATTTTAAATGGCGTGGATCAAGAAATTTGGCATCCAAGCTGTGATGCATATATTCAGCATCACTACAAATTAAAATCCATCGCAGGCAAGAAGAAAAATAAAGCCGATTTACAAGCTTATTTTAATTTACCACAACAACCTGATGCACTCTTATTTGTGATGGTAACTCGCTTAACAGAACAAAAAGGTGTGGATTTACTGATTGCCACAGCAGATGAAATTGTTAAACAAGGTGGCCAATTAACCATTCTCGGTTCTGGTGCGAAACATTTGGAAGAGGGAATTTGCCAATTAGCACAACGTTACCCAGAACATATTGCAGTAAAAATTGGCTATGATGAAGCACTTTCACATTTAATGGTTGCGGGCGGTGATGCCATTTTAGTTCCAAGCCGTTTTGAACCTTGTGGATTAACCCAATTATATGGCTTGCAATATGGCACATTGCCGCTTGTTCGAGCGACTGGGGGATTAGCGGATACAGTGACAAACAGTACAAGCGAAACCATTAAAGAGCGTACTGCAACAGGCTTTGTATTCCAAAAAGCTGAAGCAGATGATTTACGAAGTGCTATCCAACATGCCTTTGCGTTGTGGCAAAAACAACGTGTTTGGGCAATGATTCGTAATAACGCCATGGCACAGGACTTTAGTTGGAAAAATGCCGCCGCTCAATATGAGCAGCTTTATTTAAGCATTTTATACTCATAATTCAATGGATTGACTCCCTCTTCAAAATAATCGCCTTTGAAGGGGGATTTTTGTTGTTTTTTTCGTAAAAAAGCTTAAAATTTGCGCGATTTTTTTATTGAGGTTTTATTTTCTATGATCATGGACAATTTTGATTCGCCATTTCTCTACAATCGACCAAGTCTTGATGTTGAAGGCGTGAAAAAAGCAATTGTTTATAAATTAATTTTCTTAATTGGTCGTTCACCAAAAGAGGCGAGTCAACGCGACTGGCTAAATGCGACGCTTCATGCAGTGCGTGATTTAGTGACTGAAGGCTGGATTACCACCGCTCGTCAATCTCGTGCAGAAGAAACCCGTCGTGTTTATTACCTTTCTATGGAATTCTTAATCGGCCGTACACTTTCTAATGCGATGATCGCAGAAGGTGTTTATGACGTGGCAGAAAAAGCCCTGGCTAAATTAAATGTTGATTTGGAAGAGATTATTGAAAAAGAAGTGGATCCAGGTTTAGGTAACGGTGGTTTAGGTCGCCTTGCAGCTTGCTTCATGGACTCACTAGCAACATTAGCAATTCCAGCGATGGGTTACGGTATTCGTTATGAATACGGTATGTTCCGTCAAAAAATTGAAAATGGCCAACAGGTTGAACGCCCTGATGATTGGTTAGAAAAAGGCGCACCTTGGGAATTTATGCGCCCATCAAAACGTTTCAGCATTGATTTCGGTGGTCATATTTATTTTGAAGGCAAAAAATGTATTTGGAATCCAGCTGAAAAAGTGACCGCACTTGCATACGACCAAATGATTCCTGGTTATAAAAATGATTCAGCATCCACATTACGTTTATGGTCTGCTCATGGTGGAGAAGTGTTTGATTTAGCTGAGTTTAACCGTGGTGATCACTTAGCGGCGGTAGCGACTCGTTCAGCTAACCAAAATCTTTCTCGTGTCCTTTATCCAGACGATTCTACCTGGAATGGTCGTGAATTGCGTTTACGTCAAGAGTACTTCTTAGTATCTGCTTCTTTACAAGATATTCTCCGTCGCCATTTAAGAACACACGGTACATTGGATAATCTTGCTGATAAAGTAGCGATTCACTTGAATGATACTCACCCGGCATTAGCCATTCCTGAGTTGATGCGTATTTTAATCGATTTACACGGTTACTCATGGCAAAACGCTTGGGATGTGACTCGTCGTATTTTCTCTTATACTTGCCATACCTTAATGTCAGAAGCATTAGAAACCTGGCCGGTAGAAATGATGGCGAAGATCTTACCGCGTCACTTACAAATGATTTTTGAAATCAATGATCATTTCCTTGAATATGTGAAAACTTATGTCACGACTGATATGGACTTTATCCGTCGCGTTTCACTTATCGAAGAAGGATATCAACGTAAAGTGCGCATGGGATGGTTGTCTGTTGTCGGTTCACATAAAGTGAACGGTGTTGCGGCGATTCACTCAGATCTTATGGTGACATCAACCTTTGCTGATTTTGCTCGTATCTATCCGGAACGTTTCACTAACGTAACAAACGGTGTGACACCGCGTCGTTGGCTTGCCGTAGCGAACCCGAAATTAGCGGCTTTATTTGATCAATATATTGGTTCTGAATGGCGTTGCGATTTAAGTCAAATTGAAAAACTTAAAGCCTTTGCAGATAAAGATGAATTTAAGCGTGCAGTTGCGGATATTAAATACGATAACAAAGTGAAGTTAGCACAATATGTGAAGAAAACCCTTGATATCGATTTAGATCCACACGCATTATTTGATGTTCAAGTAAAACGTATTCACGAATACAAACGTCAAATGCTTAATGTGTTACACATTATTGCTCGTTATAACGAAATGTTGGCAGAACCAGAAAAAGATTGGCAGCCACGCGTATTTATTTTAGCGGGTAAAGCGGCTTCGGCTTACTATGCAGCAAAACAAACCATTCGTTTAATTAACGATGTAGCGAATGTCATCAATAACGATGAGCGCTTAAAAGGTCGTTTAAAAGTTGTCTTTATTCCGAACTACAGCGTAAGTCTTGCACAATTAATCATTCCAGCAGCAGATATTTCTGAGCAAATCTCTCTTGCAGGAACAGAAGCATCAGGTACCAGTAACATGAAATTTGCCTTAAATGGTGCGTTAACATTGGGTACACTTGATGGTGCGAACGTTGAGATTTTAGATAACGTTGGTAAGGATCATATCTTTATCTTTGGTAATACGGTTGAACAGGTTGAAGCATTACGTCGCGAAGGTTATCGTCCGTTTGATTATTATCAAAATGACGAGCAGTTACGTGAAGTCATTGACCAAATCATTCGTGGTGATTTCTCACCGGAAGAACCGAACCGTTATCATTCTCTCATTCAAGGTTTACAATACCACGATTATTATCAATCCTTTGCTGATTTCCGCAGTTATGTGGAAGCGCAAAAAGCGGTAGATAAAAAATATCAAGATCGTGATGCATGGATAGCAAGTACCATCCAAAATATGGTGAACATGGGCTTCTTCTCATCAGACCGTACGATTCTTGAATATGCGAAAAACATCTGGAAAATTGAACCGTTAAAACTCGAGAAGTAAGTTCTTGTCCACTCATAGAAAACCCTGTCGGATTATTTCCACAGGGTTTCTTTTTATGCTAAAATCCACCGTCAAATTTATTGTTCATTCAGATTAGGAAAAAGTATGAAAGTTTTAGAAGGTGCGGTAGCTGCACCAAATGCTAAAATCGCAGTGGTGATTGCTCGTTTTAACAGTTTTATTAATGAAAGTTTATTAGAAGGTGCGGTAGATGCATTAAAACGTATCGGACAAGTGAAAGATGAGAATATCACTATCGTTCGTGCGCCAGGTGCGTATGAACTTCCATTAGTAGCACGTCGTTTAGCTGAAAGCAAAAAATTTGATGCGATTGTAGCATTGGGTACAGTAATCCGTGGCGGTACAGCTCACTTTGAATATGTGGCTGGCGAAGCAAGCAGCGGTTTAGGTCAAGTAGCAATGCAAGCTGAAATCCCTGTGGCATTTGGTGTTTTAACGACTGAAAATATTGAACAAGCTATCGAGCGTGCAGGTACTAAAGCAGGTAATAAAGGTGCAGAAGCTGCATTAACTGCACTTGAAATGGTGAACCTTTTACAACAAATTGATGCGGCATAATTCCAATGACAGAGAAAAAAGAACCTGTAAAAAAAGTATCGCCACGTCGTAGAGCGAGAGAATGTGCGGTTCAAGCATTATATTCTTGGGCGCTCTCTGGTAATGCGCCAGAACAAGTGGAACTCACTTTTGTGGTGGATCAAGATTTAAAAGGTGTGGATAAACCTTATTTTAGCCGCCTTTTCCGTCAAACCGTTGCGAATGTCGAAGCCGTTGATTTTTCAATGAGCCATTATTTAGATCGCACGTTGGATGAATTAGATCCGATTGAAAAAGCGATTTTACGTTTAGCGGTTTACGAACTTCAATTTGAGCCAGATGTGCCGTATAAAGTGGCGATTAACGAGGCGATTGAAGTGGCGAAAGTGTTTGGTGCAGATGAAAGCCATAAATACATTAATGGTGTATTGGATAAAGTCGCTCCTGCATTAGGTCGCAAATAATTATTCAAATGTAGGGTAGACAAATGTCTGCCCTTTGTTTTTTGGTGCACGATAAAATGAGTACGGGCGAATTTGATCTTATAGGGCGATATTTCTCAATACAAAAAAACAATCAACACTTTGTTGATTTCAGTATTGGGGATGATTGTGCGATCACTCATATTCCAGAAGGCTATCAGCTTGCGATCACCACCGATACAATGGTCGAGGGTACGCATTTTTTATCTTCCATTTTTCCAAAAGATTTAGCGTATAAAGCTATCGCGACAAATCTAAGTGATTTAGCTGCTATGGGCGCGAAACCTGCTTGGATTTCTCTTGCACTGACATTACCTGAAGTTGATGAAAACTGGCTAAGCCAATTTAGTCAAAGTCTGTTTGATACATTAAATCAATATGGTGTGACGTTAATTGGTGGAGATACAACGAAAGGCCCACTTTCTGTAACCATTACGGCACAAGGTTTCGTACCAAAAGGAAAGGCTTTATTCCGACATAATGCAAAGGTTGGAGATTTAATTTATGTATCGGGCACGTTAGGTGATAGCGCGGCGGGTTTAAATTGGATCTTACAGGGTAAAAGTGCGGTCGATTTTGATACTGAATTTTTAGTAAAACGCCATTTTCACCCGACGCCACGCGTTGAATTAGGTCAAGCCTTAATGGATGTAGCGCATTCATGCATTGATATTTCAGATGGTCTTGTCGCTGATTTAGGACATATTTTAACGAGAAGCCAATGTTCTGCAGAGATTGATTTATCCTTCTTGCCTTTATCTACATCACTCAAAAAAACATATAGCTTAGAAAAAGCAGAAGCGTTTGCATTAAGTGGCGGGGAAGATTATGAGCTTTGCTTTACGGTTCCCGCAAATAAAAAATCTGAGATTGAGAAGTTATCTCAATCGTTGAATGTACCTTGTACCTGTATCGGAAAAATTGTTCAGCAAAATAACAATCAGATTACTTTTTTAAAAGATGGGCGTGTAATCAATTATCAAGCACCGTCTGGTTTCGATCATTTTAAGGATAAATAATGAAGAGTTCACCACTTGATAGAGTTAGCTTAAAAAATCCAGTTCATTTACTTGCATTAGGTTTCGGTTCGGGACTCATTCGTCCAGCACCGGGTACATGGGGAAGTTTAGCTGGAACGATTTTAGGTTCGGCATTATTAGCTTGCCTTGGACTAAAAATCTTCTTAATTTTGACCGTACTTTGCTTTGCGCTTGGCTGTTATCTATGTCAAAAAACCGCAGATGATATGGGCGTTCATGATCATGGTTCCATTGTTTGGGATGAATTTGTTGGGGTATTTATCGTGTTAGCGGCGATTCCAACTTTGTCATTCACTTGGATTTTGATTGCCTTTGTATTGTTTCGTTTCTTCGATATTTTAAAACCTTATCCCATCCGTTATTTTGACCAAAAACTGGAAAGTGGTTTTGGGATTATGGTGGATGACGTTTTAGCGGCAATCTATGCTGTTATCGTGATCGTGATATTACGCATTGTAGGCTTACCATGCTAAATTTGATGATTATTCATCTTGTTGGTTTACTTTCGCCAGGTCCAGATTTTTTCTATGTTAGCCGAATTTCTGCCATGAGTTCTCGCCGAGAAGCCATTGGTGGCGTGATTGGGATTACCATTGGTGTATTAATCTGGGCAACGGCTGCTGTTTTAGGACTCGCCATTATTTTTGCCACCATGCCAATTATTCAAGGCATAGTGATGATGCTTGGTGGTTCGTATTTAGTTTATCTCGGCATTAAAATGGCAAAAGTGAAAACTAATGCGGTTTTTGATGAAAAGCAGAATACAAATGAGCCAAATCAATCAACCTTAACGAGCATTATGAAAGGCTTATTGGTCAATTTATCTAATGCTAAAGTTGTGATTTATTTCAGCAGTGTGATGTCATTAGTTTTAGTGAATATTACCGAAACATCACAAATTTTGACCGCACTTGCCGTGATTACCGTAGAAACCTTTTTATATTTCTACATCATTTCAGTGCTTTTTTCATGTTCTGTTGCAAAACAGTTTTATAGCCAATATAGCCGCTATATTGATAATGTAGCAGGGCTGATTTTTATTTTCTTCGGAATCTATTTAATTTATAGTGGCGTTCAACACGCTTTAATTTGATAAAAAAAGGACAAAATATGACATTAAAAATTGCGATCGCCGGGGCTGGCGGAAGAATGGGGCGTCAATTAATTCAAGCCGTACATAATGCAGAAGGGGCTGAATTAGGTGCGGCTTTTGAGCGTAAAGGTTCCTCTTTAGTTGGTGCAGATGCAGGTGAGCTTGCAGGGATTGCTGCATTAGGTGTCAAAGTATCAGATGATTTAAATGCAGAAAAAGACAACTTTGATTTGCTGATTGATTTCACTCGTCCTGAAGGCACGCTTGAGCATATCGCATTTTGTGTCGCTAATAATAAAAAGATGGTAATTGGTACCACAGGGTTTGATGATGCAGGTAAAGCCGCAATTCAAGCCGCATCGGAAAAAATCGCCATTGTATTTGCCTCAAACTTTAGCGTAGGGGTGAATTTGGTGTTTAAACTATTAGAAAAAGCCGCCAAAGTGATGGGTGATTATTGCGACATCGAAATCATTGAAGCACACCATCGTCACAAAGTGGATGCACCATCTGGTACCGCACTTTCTATGGGTGAACACATTGCGAAAACTCTTGGGCGTGATTTGAAAACACATGGCGTATTTTGTCGTGAAGGCATTACAGGCGAACGCAAACGCGATGAAATTGGTTTCTCTACCATTCGTGCTTCTGATGTAGTGGGGGAACATAGTGTCTGGTTTGCCGATATTGGTGAGCGCGTTGAAATTGCTCATAAAGCATCAAGCCGTATGACTTTTGCCAATGGCGCAGTGCGAGCAGGTAAATGGTTAGAAAAACAATCTCACGGATTGTTTGATATGACAGATGTGTTGGATTTGAATAATTTATAAAGAGTAGATAGGATTTTTAATTCACTGATTAAATAACGAACCGTACATGTTATGTGTGGATCGTTATGTTTTTACATGATGAATCTTTGACTTAAACAGGAAAAAGATGAAGAGTATTTTCTCCTTACTTATTGCTTTTTTGGCTATTTATTTGGGTATATCTATAGCGATTATAGTTACTGGAATTGTTTTAGATGCACCTAATATAAACTACAGGTTTATCTTTGAAGACACTTTTAAACCTTCAGTATTTATATTTTTTGTAATTATATTTTTTAGTTATTTAATGGCACCTAAAAAATAGTAAAATTGCATACGGGCAGAGTTCGTTAAGTTTTAATGAATTACAGTTCCAATTCAATATCACTTTCCACCCGACAACAACACAGCAGAATCTCATTGGGTTGAATAAAGGCAAGAGGCGCTTCAGCGTAAGATACCTTGCCTTTTTTGATCTTAACGCGACAAGAACCACAATAGCCAGAACGACATTGATATTCATGGTGAATTTGATGTTGTTCTAAAAAATTAAGCAGAGAAGTTTGGTTATCGAAATCTAAGGTGATTTGGCGCTGAATAAGATGGATTTTCATGAAACAAAATAAAACAAAATTTTGCCCATTATAGAAGAAAGAGAAGTAAAACTCACGGCTCTTTTGTTGTAATATAGCGAGCTAATATTCATCATAAGGGAAGAGCATGAGAACCTTTCTAAAATTAACGTGGATTTCAACCGCACTTTTATTAACGGCTTGTAGCACCATTTCAAAAGAGCCGGTTAAGCATATTGATATGTATGTAAAGCCTTATTACGATGCCAGAGATGGGCGACTTGAACAGATTAATGTGAACAAAGATATTGATGCATTATTACTGAAAAATACACAAAAGGATTTTGAAAGTGCAGTCAATATTATTGAGAAAAAAGTGGATTTTGTTTCTCCGATGACAATGTTTGCACTTTCTGCTCGTGCTTATGATTTTGGCCTACGAGATGAAGCGGTAAAATGGTTTTATCGTGGGCAAAATCGTTTAATCACAGCGTTATATGTGTTGGATTTAGATAAATTGACAGTATCGAATAATACGGCATTTGGGCAATTAGTGGGACAGCATGTTAATCCGTATGCGTTCTGTGATTTGAACAAGCAACACAAGGCGGCGCAAGATGCGATTGAGTGGGCTAAGAATCATCCGTATCAGGCGGTATTTTTACCTCAATTACCAAGCAAACATCCAGATAGAAAACAAGCGTTAAAAGAAGCAGAAGCAAAACTTGATGCACGTTTAGTTGAGCAAGACCGCTATTTTGCTAATTCTGAAAATAAAGCAAAATGGGAAAAAGAACGCCAAGATAACCTGGTGAATGAGCGATTTTGTTGGTGATTTTAAAAATTTTAAAAATCTTAAGGTTGCTTAAGATTTCATTAAGATTTGTTGTGTTTAATAAGCATCAACAAGGCGGCAATGAGGATAATCCTTCGCTTTGAAACATGATTAATTTATGCTTAATTCTATTTAGGAGAACATGATGAAAAAATTTGCTTTAGCAACTCTTTTAGCTTTATCTACTTCAACAGCATTTGCTGGCTTTAATGGCAACACTGCACAAGGTGGCTTCCAAGGTGGTGACCAAGGTCAACAACTTACAGTTAAACAAGCATTATCTGCGAAAGATAATTCTATGATTACCTTAGTTGGTAACATCACTCAACAAATTGATGGTGATGAATATGTTTTCACCGATGGCACAGACCAAATCAAAGTGGAAATTAAAAACCGTGTTTGGAATGGCTTAAATGTTGGACCTCAAGATAAAATTCGCGTTTACGGTAAATTAGATAATGAAGCTTTTGAAAAAGCAGAGCTTGAAGTCATTAGCGTTGAAAAAGCGCAATAATTCATATAATTTGAAGTGGTGGGCAAAAGCCCGCCATTTTTTCGTTTTGAAAAAGAGAAAAGTGCGGTCAATATTATGCGAGTTTTATTAGTAGAAGACGATCCTCTGATTGGCAATGGTTTGCAAATTGGTTTAACGAAATCAGGCTTTATTGTAGATTGGTTTACCGATGGGCAAAGTGGATTAAATGCCTTAATCGGCGCGCCTTATGATGCGGTGGTATTGGATTTAACCCTGCCTAAACTGGATGGTTTGGATGTATTAAAACAATGGCGTTCAAATAATCAAGATGTGCCTGTATTGATTTTAACTGCGCGTGATACATTGGATGAACGCATTAAAGGCATTCAACAAGGTGCCGATGATTATCTTTGCAAACCCTTTGCCTTGGCGGAAGTGGTGGTGCGATTACAAGCATTAATTCGTCGTCGTTATGGGCAAGTTAAACCGCAGATTGAGCATGGCAATGTAAAACTCGATCCTGCTCAACGTAAGGCTTGGTTGAATGATGATGAAATTACATTAACCGGGCGTGAGTATAAATTACTCGAGCTTTTTATGTTGAATAAAGAGCGAGTACTTTCTCGTGCGACCATTGAAGAAAAACTGTCAAATTGGGATGAAGAATTAAGTAGCGGTGCATTGGACGTACATATTTATAATTTACGTCAAAAACTGGGTAAACAATTTATTCGTACTGTACATGGCGTAGGCTATGCTTTAGGACAAGTTAATGAAAAATAAACGACTGAGTTTTCGTCTCTTAATCGGTTTAAGTGTAACCGCACTTTGCGTGTGGTGCATTGCCACAGCCGTTGCATGGACGGTCGTCAAAAAAGAAGCTAAAGATGTGTTTAATGCACAACAAGTGCTTTTTGCTGAGCGTTTAGCGACGTCTGATTTGAAAAATGTCTTATTAGATGAAAATGCTAACTTTCCACGTGGTGGATTTAAACCACAGAAACGTCATTACGATAATGATGCTTTAGCCTTTGCTATATTTTCTAACAAAGGTGAAAGACTATTAACCGATGGTGATAATGGCGACAAATTTATTTTTCAAAATAAGACGGGTTTTAGTAAAGGACATATTTTAGATGATGACGATGAATGGCTGATTTATTGGCAACCTGTCGGTAACGGTGAACTTGTCATTGCGGTGGGACAAGAATTGGAATACCGCAAAGAGTTGGTCAATAAAATGGTCTTCAGCCAAACTGGGATTTGGTTTGCAGGATTGCCAATACTATTATTGGTTGCGTTTATCGTGATTTATCGTGCCTTAAAACCAATTAATCGATTGAGTCGAAACGTACAAGCTCGCCGACCAGGTGATGTGTCGTTATTAGAAACTGATGATGTGCCAGCAGAGATTCTACCGTTAGTCCAAAACTTAAATCAATTTTTCACACGTACCAGTGAGCAGTTGGAACGGGAGCGCCGTTTTGTTTCTGATGCAGCACATGAATTACGTAGCCCATTGGCCGCATTGCGCATTCAAACGGAAGTCGCACAGTTGGCAGGCGATGATGCACAAACGCGTGAAATGGCCTTAGCGCATTTAACCCAAGGTATCGACCGAGCAACCCAATTAATTGAACAGCTTCTTATGCTTTCCCGCTTAGAGAATCTCAAAGAATTAGATAACCTTGCTGATATTCATTGGTCGGAAATTATCACTTCGCTTATTAGTGATTTGTATTTTAGTGCACAACAACACAAAATCGAATTACAGTTTGAGCATCAGGGAGATCCTGCCGTTAAGCAAGGGCAGCCATTATTACTTGCCCAAATGTTGAGAAACTTGTTGGATAATGCCATTAAATATTGTCCTCAAGGCACTCTGGTTCGTGTGATTTTACAGCCACGTAAAATTCTTATTGAAGATAATGGCGGTGGTGTTACGCCAGAAGAATTAGCAAAATTAGGGCAGCGTTTTTATCGCCCTGCAGGACAAAATGAAAAGGGAAGTGGGCTAGGCTTGTCTATTGTGGCAAGAATAGCAGAATTACATCATTACCGTTTCCGATTAGAAAATATTGAAGCTAACGGACAAATTCAAGGTTTGCGAGCTATCATTGAGTTATAAAAAAAGGCGTTTAATACGCCCTTTTTGTTAAAACATTCCACCAATTAATTCCAATCGACCTTTCTCAACTTTAATTTCTTTGGCGAATTTCTTAATCAGCATTTGTTTCATGTCGCTTTCATCCAAGGTGTAAACAGGCATCCGACTTAATAATGCTGCAACACCATCACTTAATAGAGGCATAACATCTTGGAGTTGCTCCATCACACTATTAGGTTCGCCAGACCAGCGTAAAATTCGCAGATTTTTTAAATAGAGCGCACCTTCCTGTGGGTTATATTCTGGAACGGCATCAAAGGTTAAATGCAATTTAGCCGGATAGGTTTTACCGGATAAACGAATAAGCGTATCAGCCAAACCACTCATTTCAACACGATTACTTTCAGTTTGCCCGATTTGAGTTACTAAATCTTTCAGTGAGTAATCCACAGAAAATAATCCTGGAATACCGAGTTTGTCATTAATCGTGCCTTTTTCACTTAAATATTGGTTAATTTGTTGCTCGCTGATACTGAAGGGAGAGGCTTGTACAGATAGCGTACAGAAACCTAAGGTCAGTATGGTAAGCACTTTTTTCAAAAAATGCATATTTTTCTCCTTGATTGAAAAAGAATGAAAATTTTGTAGAATGTATCGCTTATCTTTTCAATACACAATAAAAATTTAAGTAGAGATTATGACTTCGTCACTTAAAGACCATGTGCAAAAGCTTCTTGAAGAACATCGTGGAGAACGTGTTTTCCGCTTTGAATATTTAGGGAAACATTATTGGTTAAAGCAACCCGAGCAATTAAAAGGGATATGGTTATTATTAAAACCACATCCAAAACAACATTTTAAAGAAGAGTGTGAAATACTACAGCATTTAAATAATATTGGTGCACCAGTACCTAAATTATGCGGTTTCGGTGATGATTATTTAGTATTGGAAGATGCAGGGCCAACATTAAACATCTGGCTGAATGATGAAACATTGTCTTGGGCAGAAAAATCACATATTTTGCATTCAGCGATAGAAATATTGATTAATCTTCATCAACAAGGCATTATTCACGGTCGTCCAGCTATACGAGATATCGCATGGAAAGATGGTAAAATTAGTTTTATGGACTTTGAATCTCATTCAAAAAGCCATAATGAACATTGGTTGATTACACGTGATATGCTAGCATTTTTAGACAGTTTATGTCGTGTGAAAGGCTTAGATGATGAAAAGCTTAATGAATTATTTGATTATTATAAATCTCACTGCCCGACAACTTATTGGGTTGATATGTTGTCATATGTGAGAAGATTTCGTTGGCTTTATTATCTTTTACTTCCGTTCAAACCGATTGCACGAACGGACTTATTGGCCGTTTATCGGTTATTTGAACATTTAACAAAGGAAAATCTATGAAAAAATTATTTTTAGTGGCTGTATTAAGTGCTTTAGTGAGTGCTTGTTCTGTTGGTGTTGGCGCCGGTGGCGGCAGTAATGATGTTGGCGTTGGTGTAGGTCTAGGCACTGGCTTTGGATTCTAACTATCACTTTAGATAAAGCAAAGTGCAGTTAAAAAATCTTAGGTTTTCAAGAAAATTAGTAGAAATCGCTTGATCTTTTGATTTAGATCACTATAATACACCCCATATTTCGGACGCGGGGTGGAGCAGCTTGGTAGCTCGTCGGGCTCATAACCCGAAGGCCGTCGGTTCAAATCCGGCCCCCGCAACCAATAACAAGTTCAGTAAAAAGAACCCCAAATTTGGGGTTTTTTTGTACGAGAAATTTAGAAACTGGGCTTAGGTTCATTGACGAACCTAACCCTTTTTTTATGTCTGAATTTTAAGATTAGGAGCAAAAATTGGCAACATTAGAACAAAAATTGCAAGAGATGCTTCAAGGTGCAGTAGAAGACTTAGGCTGCGAACTTTGGGGGATTGAATGCCAACGTGCAGGTCGTTTTATGACCGTGCGTTTATTCATTGATAAAGACGGTGGCGTAGGCGTTGATGATTGTGCTGATGTAAGTCGTCAAGTGAGCGCGATTTTAGATGTGGAAGATCCAATTGCGGATAAATATAACCTAGAAGTATCATCACCAGGTCTCGATCGTCCATTATTTACGCTTGAACAATTCCAACGTTATGTGGGCGAGGATATCGCCGTACATTTACGTATTCCCGTTTTAGATCGTCGTAAATGGCAAGGTAAATTGGAAAAAATTGAAAATGACATGTTGACACTTATTGTTGATGGTCAGGAACAAGTTCTTATTTTTGGCAACATTCAAAAAGCCAATGTAATCGCAAAATTTTAAAGGAGAAAAAGGAAAATGAGTAAAGAGATTTTGTTAGCTGCTGAAGCAGTATCTAACGAGAAGTTATTACCACGTGAAAAGATTTTTGAAGCGTTAGAGAGTGCAATTGCGCTTTCAACGAAGAAAAAATATGACTATGAAACCGATATTCGTGTGTCTATCAACACCAAAACAGGGGAGTTTGATACATTCCGTCGCTGGTTGGTTGTGGATGAAGTTAAAGTGCCAACAAAAGAAATGACATTAGAAGCGGCACAATTTGAAGATCCTAATATTCAACTTGGTGATTATGTTGAAGACCAAATTGAGTCTATCGCATTTGACCGTATTGCAATGCAAACCGCTCGCCAAGTAATCACCACTAAAATCCGTGAAGCAGAGCGTGCAAAAGTGGTTGAGCAATTCCGTTCTGAAGAAGGTAAGATTGTTACTGGTACAGTGAAAAAAGTAAATCGTGAAAGCATTATTTTAGATTTAGGCAATAAAGCTGAAGCCGTGATTATGCGTGAAGATATGCTTCCACGTGAAAATTTCCGTCCAGGCGATCGTGTACGTGGTGTGCTTTATAAAGTGAATCCAGAAAGCAAAACCGCACAATTATTTGTGACTCGTGCAAGACCTGAAATGTTAATCGAGTTATTCCGTATTGAAGTACCAGAAATCGGCGAAGAAATGCTTGAAATTCGAGGTGCAGCACGTGATCCTGGTTCTCGTGCAAAAATTGCGGTGAAATCAAATGATAAACGTATCGACCCAGTTGGTGCATGTGTGGGTATGCGTGGTGCACGCGTTCAAGCGATTACCAATGAGTTAGGTGGTGAACGTGTGGATATCGTACTTTGGGATGACAATCCGGCACAATATGTGATCAATGCAATGGCACCAGCTGATGTGACGTCAATCATTGTGGATGAAGATAACCACTCAATGGATATCGCAGTTAATGCTGATAATCTAGCACAAGCAATTGGTCGTAACGGTCAAAATGTACGTTTAGCAACACAATTAACCGGTTGGACATTAAACGTAATGACCACTGAACAATTAAATGAAAAACATCAAGCGGAAGATATTAAAGTATTGAATTTATTTATGGATAAATTAGGCCTTGATGAAGAGTTTGCTCAAATCTTAGTGGATGAAGGTTTTACTTCTTTAGAAGAAGTGGCTTATGTTCCAGTGAGCGAACTGACTGCAATTGATGGGTTAGAAGATGAAGATCTTATCGAAGAGTTACAAGGCCGTGCAAAAGATGCGATTACTGCAGCCGCTGCAGCAGAAGAAGAAGCCTTGAAAAAAGCGAATATCGAAGATCGTTTATTAAATCTTGAAGGCATGAACCGTCATATTGCTTTTAAATTAGCTGAAAAACAAATTACTACACTTGAAGAACTTGCTGAGCAAGGTGTAGATGATTTAGCTGATATTGAAGAATTAACCGCAGAGCAGGCCGCTGATTTCATTATGGCTGCTCGTAATATTTGCTGGTTTAGCGAAGAGTAAGGAGTTTAATAATGACTGAAGATGTAAAAAATGCGGATGCGAATGCGCCGAAAAAACTAAGTATTCAACGCAGAACAAAAACAACCGTAAGCAGCACAACTGCTGGCGGCAAAGCAAAAGCGGTACAAGTTGAAGTTCGTAAAAAACGCACAGTGCCAACAGATGCCGCTCGAAAAGCTGCTGAAGCAGAAAAATTAAAAGCACAGCAAGAAGCAGAGAAGAAAGCAGCAGAAGAAAAAGCACGTTTAGCTGCTGAGAAAGCGAAAGCCGAAAAAGCTAAGCTTGAAGCAGAAAAGGCAGCGAAACCAGCGCAAAGTGCGGTTGAAAATAAACCTAAATCTGTTGATCCAGAAAAAGAAAAACGTAAAGCAGAAGAAGCAGAACTTCGTCGTAAAGCGGAAGAACTTGCTCGCCAAAAAGCAGAAGAGCAAGCGCGTAAAGCAGCTGAAGAAGCTAAACGTTATGCTGAGTCTGACTCTTCAAGTAATGATAGTTCATCAGAAGATTACACGGATTATAATTTAAGCTCTCGTTATGCTTTAGAAGCAGAAGACGAAGAAGAACGTCGTAACGAAAATCGTGGTCGTGGCAAAAATAAAGTCGCTAAAGCGAAAAAAGAACGTGATGACGTGAAGAGCAGCAATAAAAATGAGCGCGAATCGAACCGTAAAAATCAAAAAGACGGTAAATTCGGTAAAGGTAAAAATGGTAAAAAAGGTGCCGCATTACAACAAGCCTTCACAAAACCTGTTCAGGTTGTAAAACAGGATGTTGTTATTGGCGAAACCATTACTGTTGCAGAATTAGCAAATAAAATGGCAACCAAAGCAACTGAAATCATCAAAGCAATGATGAAAATGGGCGAAATGGTAACCATTAACCAAGTACTTGACCAAGAGACGGCACAATTAGTGGCTGAAGAATTAGGTCACAAAGTGATTCTTCGCAATGAAAATGAACTCGAAGAAGAAGTATTAGGCGATCGTGATGTTAATGCAGAAAAAGTGACTCGTGCACCGGTTGTAACGATTATGGGTCACGTTGACCATGGTAAAACCTCATTACTTGACTACATTCGTAAAGCGAAAGTCGCAGCAGGTGAGGCGGGTGGTATTACTCAGCACATCGGTGCGTACCATGTAGAAATGGATGACGGCAAAATGATCACCTTCTTAGATACGCCGGGACACGCCGCATTTACCTCAATGCGTGCACGTGGTGCGAAAGCAACGGATATCGTCGTTCTTGTTGTTGCAGCAGATGATGGTGTGATGCCTCAAACCATTGAAGCGATTCAACACGCAAAAGCAGCAGGTGCGCCTTTAGTGGTTGCGGTGAACAAAATTGATAAACCAGAAGCCAACCCAGATCGCGTAGAACAAGAATTACTTCAACACGAAGTGATCTCTGAGAAATTCGGTGGCGATGTACAATTCGTGCCAGTTTCTGCGAAGAAAGGTACCGGTGTTGATGACTTATTAGATGCAATCTTACTTCAATCAGAAGTACTTGAATTAACCGCGGTGAAAGACGGTATGGCAAGTGGTGTGGTGATTGAATCTTACCTTGATAAAGGTCGTGGTCCGGTTGCAACCATTCTTGTTCAATCTGGTACCTTACGTAAAGGTGATATCGTACTCTGTGGTTTTGAATATGGCCGTGTTCGTGCAATGCGCGATGAAAACGGTAAAGAAATCGATGAAGCGGGCCCATCTATCCCTGTTGAGGTGTTAGGTCTCTCAGGTGTACCAGCAGCGGGTGATGAAGCAACCGTAGTACGTGATGAGAAAAAAGCACGTGAAGTGGCATTACACCGTCAAGGTAAGTTCCGTGAAGTGAAACTTGCTCGTCAGCAAAAAGCGAAACTTGAAAATATGTTTAGCAATATGACTGAAGGTGATGTGGCTGAACTGAATATCATTGTTAAAGCGGACGTACAAGGTTCTGTGGAAGCGATTATTCAATCGTTACAAGATCTTTCTACTGATGAAGTGAAAGTAAAAGTAGTGGGCTCTGGTGTAGGTGGTATTTCTGAAACTGATGCAACCTTAGCTGCGGCTTCTAATGCGATTATGGTCGGCTTTAACGTACGTGCGGACGCTTCTGCTCGCCGTATTATCGAAGCAGAAAATATTGACCTTCGTTATTACTCGATCATTTATGAACTCTTAAATGATGTGAAAGCTGCGATGAGCGGTATGTTACAACCTGAATTCAAACAAGAAATCATTGGCTTGGCTGAAGTGCGTGATGTGTTCAAACATCCGAAATTCGGAGCAATCGCAGGTTGTATGGTGACCGAAGGTGTAGTAAAACGTAATAATCCAATCCGTGTATTACGTGATAACGTGGTAATCTTTGAAGGTGAATTGGAATCTCTCCGTCGCTTTAAAGATGACGTTGCTGAAGTACGTAATGGTATGGAATGTGGTATCGGCGTTAAAAACTACAATGACGTAAAAGTTGGCGACCAAATCGAGGTGTTTGAAGTCGTTGAAATTAAGCGTTCAATCTAATCGATAAAAAGAGCGGTCAAAATTCAACGTATTTTTGACCGCTTTTTAATAAGAGAAATATTATGGCAAGAGAATTTAAACGCAGCGATCGTGTTGCACAAGAATTACAAAAAGAAATCGCCATCATTTTACAACGGGAAGTAAAAGATCCCCGTATTGGCATGGTAACCGTGTCAGATGTGGAAGTATCAAGCGATTTAGCTTATGCAAAAGTGTTTGTCACATTTTTGTTTGATCATGATGAAGTGGCGATTGCACAAGGCATGAAAGGGTTAGAAAAAGCAGCACCTTATATTCGTTCATTAGTGGGTAAAGCAATGCGCTTACGCATTGTGCCAGAAATTCGTTTCTTCTACGATCAATCCTTAGTTGAAGGGATGCGTATGTCTAATTTAGTGACAAACGTGGTACGTGAAGACGAGAAAAAACACGTTGAGGAAAATGACTAATGTCGAGACCTCGTAAGCGTGGGCGTGATATTGATGGCGTATTTTTATTAGATAAGCCACAAGGCATATCATCGAATGACATTATGCAAAAAGTTAAACGCGTATTCCAAGCGAATAAAGCAGGGCATACTGGTGCGCTTGATCCATTAGCAACTGGTATGCTGCCTATTTGTTTAGGCGAGGCTACAAAGTTTTCACAGTTTTTGTTAGATGCAGATAAACGCTATGTGGTTACAGCAAAATTAGGTGAACGTACGGATACCTCGGATGCAGAAGGACAAGTGGTCGAAACTCGCCCAGTCAATGTAGAAACATCACAAATTTTGACCGCACTTGAACAATTTCGAGGTGATATTTTCCAAGTGCCGACCATGTTTTCAGCATTAAAGCACAATGGAAAACCGTTGTATGAGTATGCTCGCGCAGGCATTACCGTCGAACGTGAAGCACGTCCTATCACGATTTTTGAGCTAAACTTTATCGGGTATCAAGCACCTTTTCTAACCTTAGAAGTGCATTGTTCGAAAGGAACCTACATTCGTACATTAGTGGATGATTTAGGTGAAGTGTTAGGTTGTGGTGCTCATGTGACAGTGTTACGTCGAACTGCTGTTGCGGATTATCCAACAGAAAAGATGATGACATGGGATGCTTTGCAGGTGCTTGCAGAGCAAGGTGATCTTACACAACTTGATCAACATCTTTTACCGACAGATACAGCGGTCAGTAAATTACCCGCATTACAGTTAGATGCCGACCAGAGTAAAGGTATCGGCTTTGGACAACGAGTAAAATTTGCTAATGAAGCAAAATTACATGGCCAAGTGCGGTTGTTTTCTGATAAGAATATCTTTTTAGGCGTGGCATTTATCGATGATAACAATGTGATTCGTCCGCAACGTTTGATTACACAATCTCTCTAATCATTGCCTTTCTGTTTTAATTCCAGTAATCTCACCTGTAACTATGTAAATAAGATATTACAGGTGAATTATGGATGTCCTTAACCATTTACGTCAGGAAATTGATGCGCTCGATCGTAAACTGATTCAACTTTTTGCTAAACGTCTCGAATTGGTGACCCAAGTCGGCGAAGTAAAGCATGAAAAAGGTTTGCCGATTTATGCACCAGATCGTGAATTAGCCATGTTACAAGCTCGTCGGGAAGAAGCGGCGAAAGCGGGAATTTCTCCACAACTCATTGAAGATGTGCTACGTCGTTTCATGCGTGAATCGTATTCCAATGAAAATCAATTTGGTTTTAAAACCTTGAATCCAGCCATTAACAAAATTGTTATTGTCGGCGGTTACGGAAAAATGGGGCAGTTATTTGCCCGCTATTTGCGTGCTTCTGGTTATCCTATTTCTATTTTAGACCGAGATGATTGGGATGTGGCAGAACGCATTTTAACGAATGCGGATGTTGTTATTGTCTCAGTACCGATTGATCACACGTTAGAAACAATAGAACGTTTAAAACCCTATTTAACGGGAAATATGCTGCTCGCGGATCTCACCTCCGTGAAACGTGCCCCCTTGGCTAAAATGTTAGACGTGCATAAAGGGGCAGTGGTTGGGCTGCATCCAATGTTTGGTCCCGATATTGCTAGCATGGCAAAACAAGTGGTTGTGCGTTGTGATGGGCGCTTTAGTGAGCGTTATGAATGGTTGTTAGAGCAAATTCAAATCTGGGGTGCAAAAATTTACCAAATTGATGCAGCTGAGCATGATCATAATATGACGTACATTCAAGCATTACGTCACTTTTCTACTTTTGCGAATGGTCTGCATCTTTCCAAACAACCTGTCAATTTAAGCAATTTATTGGCGCTATCTTCCCCGATTTATCGCTTGGAATTAGCCATGATTGGTCGTCTATTTGCCCAAGATGCGGCACTTTATGCCGATATTATTATGGATAAGCCAGAAAATTTAGACGTGATTGAAAGCTTGAAGCAAACGTATGAAGAAGCGTTACAATTTTTTGAAAAAGGCGATCGCCAAGGGTTTATTGATGCTTTCCATCAGGTGAGAGAATGGTTTGGGGAGTATTCAGATCAATTCTTGCAGGAAAGTCGTCAGTTATTGCAACAAGCTCATGATTTACGACATGTATAAAATAAAAGTGCGGTTGATTTTCACCGCACTTTTGTTTTGTGATTTATTGTCTTGCTAAGCGTAAATTTTGCGGAATTTCCTCAAAGTTAGAACGGAATGGATTGATATCTAATCCACCACGGCGCGTATAACGCGCATAGACGGTGAGTTTTTCTGGTTTTGCGTAATGCATCAAATCACAGAAAATACGCTCAACACACTGCTCGTGAAACTCATTATGTTGACGGAAAGACACAATGTAGCGGAGAAGTTTTTCGCGATCGATTTGTTTACCCACATAATGAATTTGTACGGTTCCCCAATCTGGTTGACTGGTGATAAGACAGTTAGATTTCAATAAATGGCTTACTAAGGTTTCTTCCACCACGTTATCGGACGTGCAATTTTGCAAAATGTCTGCATCAAATTCGTAGCTGTGGATTTCGATATCCTGATCATCAATACAATCGCCCGTTAACGTATCAATACCTTGTCCTTGATAGTGGGATAATGGATGTAAACGTACTTTGACCTCGCCTTGGGCACAAGCACTTAGATCTTCACACATCGTGCGTTCTACGCTAGCAAAATCAGCAAATTGACTTTGGTTAAAGCTGTTTAAATAGAGTTTAAAGCTTTTTGATTCAATTAAATTTTCACTGCGATAATCAATTTCCACATCGGCAATAGCCACTTGTGGCAAACCTTTTGGATTTAACCAAGAAATTTCATAGGCTGTCCAAATATCAGTGCCTTGGGTAAAAGGCTGTTGTTCGGTAATGCCTAAGCCATCACGATTGAGTTTACGAGGCACGGGTTGTAACAAAGTGCGGTCATAATTTGCCGCATATTCTGTTGCTTGACCGAGTTTTAAAGATTGAAGGCTTTTATCTTGATAGTTCATTTGTTTTCCTAAATGACGAAAGCGTTATAAAAAATTCCACGACAGATTCGAGACTAATCGACATTGGTCGCATTTAAAGTAAATTACATCAAATAGTGACGTTTCTAATGCCCAATCGTTACCACATTGCGGGCAACATCGTTGCTGTTCTGATTCTAAAGAATGGCCACCAACACGATATAAATAATAATAGGTCGGTATGCCGCTTTCTTTTTCGATTTCAGCAGCAAGGTAGCGTCCATGTTTGCTGAGCGTGCTATTAACCTCGGAGATTTCGCTTAACGATTCTTTTTCTAAAGCCGAACCATTCATTTGCAGCTGATCGCAAGCCTGCCAATTTTCCTGCCATTTAATCAAATCTTGGCTTAAGTGCGGTTGATTTTTTAGTTGTTTATAGAGCGGGATTGGAGAAAAATCATCTCCGCTATGCAATGGCGAGCAAGATTGTAAATGTGTGGTGTAGAGCATTTGCCATGCTGGTCGGCTGCATTCTGTGGTGCTGTCTGCATTTAAATCATCGGCAATAATTTGAAAACCTTGAAAATTTAGACCGCACTTTTCAGCATTTTCCATCGCCAGATTCACAGATTGATTATTGTTTTCGGGTAAAAGACTATCTTGCTCAGGGCAAATAACGCGCATTGCAAAACCTTGTTCGCCATCTTCTTCCATTAAATAAAGCGGGATTTCACGGCCGATAATTTGTCCGTTATAACGCCATTGGTCGATGATTGCATTGAGCAAAAGGCTTTGTTGGCCGATGTCGTTTTCTAAGGCGGTCAATTTAAAAAAGGGTTCGATCAGATACATAATTACAGATTGTGCAAGATTTCTTCAATTTGTTTTAAACCGTTTAAGCGGGTTTCACTTAAGCGAGAGGCAATACCAAGTTCATCAAAAAATTGACGAATATTAAATTGTTGTAATTGGTTGCGGGTTTGGCCATTGATATTTTGCAACAATAACCATAACAAACCATTCATAATGCGCGCTTCGCTGTAAGTTTGAAATTGAAACGTGCCATCATTTTGTGGAATGGCTATAAACCAAAGCCCCGCTTCGCAGCCTTGAATTGATTGCATTTGAGCCAATTCATCTGGAGAGGGGTGAGGAAGATGTTTACCGGCTTGAATAATGAAACGGTAACGTTCTTCCCAATTTTTTGCCTGTTTAATGTTTTCTAGCATGCTAATAACTCTAAGGATTTATCTAATGCCGCAAAAAAAGCATCCACATCTTGCGGGCTATTGTAAGGCGCAAAAGAAAGTCTTAATGTAGTGCGCTCACCAAGGCGGGCTAAGTAAGGTTGTGCGCAATGCTCACCAACGCGCAACGCAATCTTTTGTTCGCTCAGGAGCGTAGCAAGATCGGATGCCGCAATCCCATCAAAAACAAAACAAACCACTGAACTTGGCTGCGGTGAATTGAATAAACGACAATTCGGATAGTTTTTTAACCGCACTTTACTTTGTTCAGCAAGAGCTACTGCATGCGCCTCGGCTGCTTGAAAATCCCATTTTTTGAGCCAATCTAACACCGCACTAAAGCCAATCACGCCCGCAATATTGGGTGTACCAGCCTCTAGTCGATAAGGCAAATCGGCAAAGGTAATACATTCATGGGATACGCGCTCAATCATTTTTCCACCGTAAAAAAGCGGTTGTAATAGGGAAAGTGAGCTCAATTTTCCGCTTAATACACCAATGCCGTTAGGGCCATAAATTTTGTGTGCAGAAAAGGCGATAAAATCCGCATCTAATGCCTGTAAATCAATCTGTATATGACTAATAGCCTGAGCGGCATCTACTAAAACGAGCGCATTGCTATGTTGGCGGATTAGTCGAATTAAATGTTGGATATGTTGTTCCGTTCCCGTTACGTTGGAAACAAAATTGAGTGCCACTAATTTGGTTTTCTTATTTAAGGCTTTAATTAAGGCATTTTCATCAATTAGCCAATTATCCGAAATTGGCAGCACTTTAATTTTCGCGCCGCATTTTTTCGCTGTTTCGTGCCAAGTAACATAATTAGCATGATGGTCAGCTTGGCTAATTAAAATCTCGTCATCTGCATGCAAAGAGGAGAGTAAACCATTAGCAACCAAATTAATACTATGAGTCGTCCCAGACGTCCAAATTACCGCTTTTTCATCTTCCGCATTAATTAAGGTTTTAACTAAGTGACGAGCATTTTCATATTGTGCTGTCTGTGCAGCTTCATATTGACTACGATGTACGGAGCCCGCCGATTGATAAAAAGTACTCGTCGCATCAATGAGTGCTTGAGGTTTTAATGCTGTCGCTGCATTATCCAAATAAACCACGGCATTTGGCGATTTAAAATAAGGGAATTCATTTTTAAATGATTGATAATCAAAAGCCATGGTTATCTCCGTGTTTGACTGTTTTTTTCTGTTTACGCCATTCATAAGGGGCAACAGGGTTGGGCTCTCGCCATAAGCCGATTTTTTGTTGTTGGGCAAAATCTTGTGCCTGGAAGTAGATTGGATTTTTAGCATATTGCGGATAAACCCAAGCCATGCCGTTTTTCACCATTTCTAAGTTGATGTTTTGTTCTTGTAGATAAACCGTTGCCAAAATACGTTGGTAGCGATCATAACCCGAAACTGACAACGTCACATTTTGTTTGAAAACAAGCTGTGAAAGATATTGTTTGGCTTTCTTTCCAAATGGTTGGCCTTTTTCTGGAGCATCAATTTCTTGTAATCGCACTTTGAATTGTTTTTTAGTGGGTAAGAGGCAAGTCAGGGTGTCACCATCACTTACGCCTATTACCCAGCATTCTACTTGGCGTTCTGCTGAGATTGAAAATTGCGTCCAAAGTGCGGTTAAAATTATGGTTAAAAATAAGAAGAATTTTTTAATCATTTGGAATTTCTTTGATCTGCATCGCAAAATTTAGCTAAAATGAATGGGTAATTTTAACAAAAAAGCGTAAAATAAATTTTAATTATTATTAAAAAAATTGATAGAGGAAATATGTTACTCCAAAAAGGCGTTCAACTCGCTCGTTCGCTCATCATTTTATACATTATGTTACTACTCGGCAATTTGATTTCTCACTATATCCCAGTGGGGATTCCAGGCAGCATTTGGGGCTTATTATTACTTTTTTTAGGTTTAACGACTCATGTAATTCACTTGGAGTGGATTTATTTCGGTTCGAGCTTACTGATCCGATACATGGCGGTCCTTTTTGTGCCAGTGAGCGTGGGCATTATCAAATATTATGATTTACTCTTGGCCCAGTGGAAAGTTTTACTTATTCCAAACATTCTCAGTACCATTCTGACACTTTTGGTTATTGCATTTATAGGAAACTATTTATTTTATAAACAATCCTTTACCCATAAGCGTAAAAAAGTATTAGAAAGACGCAATCTTCAAGCTGATTAAGGTTTTATTATGCAGTATGCAATTTATCTTTATACCATTTTAACGATTTTTGGATTTTGGCTCGCATTACAAATCAGTAAACGTTGGAAATCCATGATTTTCAATACGTTCGTGCTCACAGTATCAATTCTTGTGCTGATTTTAGTAGTTGGCGATATTCCTTATGATGATTACATGGCGGGTAATGCGCCGATTAATAATTTATTAGGCGTGAGTATTGTTGCGCTGGCGTTACCGTTGTATGAACAACTTCGTCAAATTGCGAAACAGTGGAAAATTATTCTTTCTGTGGTGACATTGGCTTCTCTGTTTTCCATGTTTACCGGTGCCATTTTTGCAATTATTTTAGGGGCAAGCCCTGAAATGGTCGCGACCGTATTGCCAAAATCAATTACCACGCCAATTGCGATGGAAGTGTCTTCTCATTTAGGCGGTATTCCAGCCGTTACCGCTGTAGGTGTGATTGTTGCAGGTTTGCAAGGTTCGGTTTTTGGTTATCTCATCTTGAAAAAGATTGGTATTAAACAACAAGAAGCCGTAGGTTTATCTGTTGGTGCCGTTTCTCACGCATTAGGCACAGTAAGCTGTATGGAAGCCGATCCGAAAGCAGGGAGTTATAGTTCGATTTCTTTGGTACTTTGCGGTATTATGAGCTCAATTTTAGCCCCCTTAGTATTCCATGTTATTCGTCTATTTTTATGAGAACCCAATTAGCTGATTTTTGGACTGAACGTTTCCTTCCTGATCCGCCTCGCGAAAAAGATCACCGACCGCCATTTCGTCGTGATCGCGGGCGGATTTTACATTCTGCTGCTTTCCGTTGTTTACAAGCAAAAACACAGATTCATGCTGTGGGCGAAAATGATTTTTATCGCACGCGCCTAACTCATTCTCTAGAAGTGGCACAAATCGGTAGCAGCCTGGTTTCCCAATTAAAATTTGCGGAAAGTTATATTGCGCTTTCTGACCAGCTTCATATTGAAAAAAGTGAATTGCAGAAACAGCTCACCCCTTTATTACCAACTAATGATTTAATTGAAAGTTTATGCTTTGCGCATGATATTGGTCATCCACCGTTTGGTCATGGTGGGGAAGTAGCACTCAATTATATGATGCGTAATAATGGCGGCTTTGAAGGCAATGCGCAGACATTTCGTATTATTACTAAACTTGAGCCTTATACTGAAACAGCAGGGATGAATTTAACGCGTCGTGCCATTTTAGGTGTGGTGAAATATCCGAATATTTTAGACTTATCTTCCCCTCAATATGCCCAGTTGCCGCATACTGAAAACGCTGATCCGCGTTATGTCAAAATTAGCGACTGGAAGCCTGGAAAAGGGGTATTCCGTGATGACGTCACAATGTTTGATTGGCTATTGCAAAACCTTTCTGAAAATGACCGTACTTTGTTTGGTTCATTTCAAAAAGTGCGGTCAAATCCTGCCGAGTTTTTAAAAACACAATTTAAATCTTTAGATTGCAGCATTATGGAGTTGGCGGATGATATTGCGTATGGTGTGCATGATTTAGAAGATGCGATTGTGACAGGTGTAGTAAATCAACATCAGTGGCAAGAAGCATTGGCTGAACTTAAAACTATTCCTTCAGATTGGTTGGCAAAAAATATAGAACAAGTCAGCCAACGATTATTTTCTAATCATCATTTTGAGCGTAAAAATGCCATTGGGGCATTAGTGAATTTCTTTATTACCCATGTGCGTTGGAAAGTCACCGGCAATTTTAATGAACCTTTGTTACGTTATAACGCGGAACTACCGCAAGATGTGATTGTGGCATTAAATGTATTTAAAAAGTTCGTGTGGAAATATGTGATTCGTCATGTGGAAACGCAACGTATCGAATATAAAGGTCAGCGTATTCTCACTGAAATGTTCCAGATTTTTGAGTCTGACCCAGAACGATTATTACCAACGAATACGGCTAATCGTTGGAGAAATGCACCAGAACAGGGCAAAAAACGTATTATTTGTGACTATATCGCGGGCATGTCAGATGCATATGCCTTAAAGGTTTATCATCAGCTCTAAAGTGCGGTTATTTTTATTGATATTTTGAATTTATAGGACAATTTTGTGGCATTAATTAATTTAACTAACGCTTATCTTTCTTTTAGTGATCACCCCTTACTTGATCACGCTGAACTGCATATTGAACCCAATGAGCGCGTGTGTTTAGTAGGGCGCAACGGTGCAGGTAAATCGACTTTATTAAAAATTATTGCACAGCAAGTCACCATGGATGACGGCAAAGTGCAGTATGAAAAAGATTTAGTGGTTTCACGTTTAGAACAAGACCCGCCTCGCCACGCTGAAGGGAATGTATTTGATTATGTAGCGGAAGGCATTGAGCATTTAGCGGATTTGTTAAAGGAATATCACCATATTTCACAAGAGTTGACACAAAATTATAGTGAACAAATTCTTAATCAACTGGCGAAAGTGCAAGCCAAATTAGAGCATGCCAACGGCTGGCAGTTTGAAAATAAAATCAATGAAGTATTGCAAAAACTTGAGTTAAATCCCGATACTAAATTAGCGGATTTATCGGGTGGTTGGCTGCGTAAAGCCGCTCTTGCTCGTGCGTTGGTGTGTACCCCCGATGTTTTGTTATTAGATGAACCGACTAACCACTTGGATGTGGATGCAATCGAATGGTTAGAAAACTTCTTATTAGAATTTACCGGAAGTATTGTGTTTATTTCCCACGACCGTTCTTTTATCCGCAAAATGGCGACTCGTATTGTCGATTTAGATCGCGGGAAATTAGTGTCTTATCCTGGTGATTATGATTTATACCTCACGACGAAAGAAGAAAACTTACGTGTCGAAGCATTACAGAACGATCTTTTCGATAAGCGTTTAGCACAAGAAGAGGTTTGGATTCGTCAAGGGATTAAAGCGCGTCGTACGCGTAATGAAGGCCGTGTGCGAGCTTTAAAAGCTATGCGTGAAGAACGTCGCCAACGTCGTGAGGTGATGGGGACTGCTAAGTTACAATTAGATAACTCAAGTCGTTCAGGCAAAATCGTGTTTGAAATGGAAAATGTGTCTTATGAGATTGAAGGCAAACAGCTGCTCAAAGATTTCAGCACGACCATTTTACGTGGCGATAAAATTGCTTTAGTGGGACCAAATGGTTGCGGAAAAACCACGTTTATTAAACTTTTATTAGGTGAAGTCAAGCCAACCAGCGGTCGCATTTATTGCGGTACAAAATTAGACATTGCTTATTTTGACCAATATCGTGCCGATCTCGATCCAGAAAAAACGGTGATGGATAACGTTGCTGATGGCAAGCAAGATATTGAGGTCAATGGTGTAAAACGTCATGTGTTGGGCTATTTGCAGGATTTCTTATTTCCACCTAAACGAGCGATGACACCCGTAAAAGCCCTTTCTGGTGGTGAACGTAACCGTTTGTTATTGGCTAAATTATTACTGAAACCTAATAATCTATTGATTCTCGATGAACCAACCAATGACTTGGATGTAGAAACCTTAGAATTATTGGAAGAAATCCTCACTGATTATCAAGGCACCTTATTGATTGTCAGCCATGATCGTCAGTTTATTGATAACGTCGCAACGGAGTGTTATTTCTTTGAAGGTGACGGCGTATTGAATAAATACGTAGGCGGTTTCTTTGATGCAAAAGGACAACAAGCTAATTACTTTGCCATGAAAGCAGAGCAAGAGACCCAAAAATCCAAAAAAGAAGCACCAAAAGCACAGGAAAGTGCGGTTAAAAATGACGCTGTTTCTCAAAAGCCAAAATCCGTTAAACTTTCTTACAAAGAACAACGTGAGTTAGAACAGCTACCACAATTGTTGGAAGAATTGGAAGGGAAAATTACCGCACTTCAAGCTGAAATTGGTGATCCTCACTTTTTCCAACAAGCCCATGATGTAACAGATGCTAAGCTTAAGGAATTATCAGACACCGAAGCTGAACTTGAAACGGCTTTCCTTCGTTGGGAAGAACTTGAAGAGAAAAAAGCTCAAGCTGAAGCAAAATAGAGTATAGGTAAAAAGAAACCGAGCGAAACAGCTCGGTTTTTTATTACATGTAATTAACATCTATAGTGATTTCTCAGCGGTTAAATCTTCTGCAATTTCCTCCGCTTGCTTAATCACATAGCTCACGGCTTCTTCCTGTTTATCCGGTGGGTATTTATAACGTTGTAAAGCTCGTTTCACAAGAATACGCATTTTGGCGCGAACGCCTTCTTTGTATTGCCAGTCGATGGTAACCGAGCGTCTTAAAGTATCGGTAATTTCTTTGGCAAGTTTGCTCAATACTTCATCGCCCATCAGCTCTCGGGCGCTTTGGTTTTGGGCGAGGGCTTCGTAGAAGGCGAGTTCCTCTTTTTTCAGTCCCAGCTTTTCACCTAAAGCTAAGCGTTCTTGGAAGTCTTGGCTCATTTTGAAGAGCTCATCCAAAATTTCTACCACGCTTAAATTGTGGTTGTGGTATTGATTTAGAGCTTCTTTCAAACGCTGCTCGAAGTCTTTTTGTAAGGTGAGGTTTGCGCCTGATTTGGCTTTGATTTCGCTTGCCAAATAACGCTCCATCGCGCTAACCCATAAGTTCTTCGTTGGGCTGTTTTTAATGGTCTGCAAAAACTCTTCGGAAAGCAGGCTAATTTGCGGCTGCGGTTTTTCCAGCAGGTCAAATAAATCAATCACGCCTTCGGAATAGACGGCTTGATTGACCAATTTTTTCAATAAAATCTGTCTTTCATTAGAACCTGTACCATTTTGTCCACGCTTCGTGAGAATAGCGCGTACGGCATCATAAAAGGCAATTTCTTGGTTGTATGGCTCAACTTCAGCCAATGCGCCGCATAGCATATAGCCTTTTTTCACTAAGCCCGCCGCTTTCAAAAAGGCTTTTTTGCGTGGCTCGGTTTCTTTTTTATTAAACCAATGTTGCTCGTGCGCTTTGCCATCAAATGGTAATCGATCGAGGCTTAAAATATGGTTGGCGGCAAAACGAATAGCCATTAAAAGATCATTCGGATTATCTTTTTCTAAAGCCGTCTGAACATCAAAGGTTTTCCCTTCAACCGGCGTTGCAAACAGACTGCGGACGAACTCTAAATGCTCTTTCATTTTAAAGAACACATCAATCACGCTATCGGTTAGTTTGCCTTTGCCTTGCGAGTTAGTATATTGTTGGGTGGCTTCTTTGAGCTTGTCAGCAATACCGACATAATCCACAATCAAGCCGCCGTTTTCTCGGCTTTTATTGCGGAATACACGGTTTACTCGGGCGATGGCTTGCATCAGGTTATGCCCCTGCATCGGCTTGTCGATATACATCGTATTACAGCAAGGCGCATCAAAGCCCGTCAGCCACATATCGCGCACAATCACCACTTTCAGCGGATCGTTCGGGTCTTTAAAGCGGCGTTCCAGCGTTTGCTTTTCCTGTTTACTGTAAACGTGTTTCTGCATTTCTGGCGCATCAGAAGCAGAACCCGTCATCACAATTTTAATTGCTCCTTCGTTAATATTGTCCGAATGCCATTCAGGGCGCAGTTTGATGATTTCATTGTACAAATCCACGCAAATCTGACGACTGGAAACCACTATCATTGCTTTACTGTCAACCACTTCATTGCGTTTGGCAAAATGTTGCACAAAATCTGCGGCCAATTCGATAAGACGTGCTTGTGAGCCTAGTAATTTTTCCTGTAAACGCAGGGAAGTCGATGGCTCCTCTTCTAGTAGAGCATCAATTTCTGCAAACAAAGCATCATGATCTTTTTTATTTAAGCGAATTTGGCGAGCATCATCATAAACAATCGGTACGGTTGCGCCATCTTCCACCGCATCTTGCAAGTCGTAAACAGATACATAACGCCCGAACACATCTTGCGTGTCTCTATCTTCTAAGCTGATTGGTGTTCCCGTGAAGCCGATAAACGAAGCATTTGGCAGCGCATCACGCAAATGACGGGCGTAGCCTGCCTGAAACTTGCCATTATGCAATTTTTGCGTAAAGCCATATTGACTGCGGTGAGCCTCATCGCTGATCACAATAATATTGCTGCGCTCATTTAAAACAGGGAAGCGGCTTTCTTCCTCATTTAGGGCGAATTTTTGAATCGTCGTAAAAAACACGCCGCCCACTTCATTTTGCGCAAGCAGTTGGCGCAGTTGATCGCGGTCTTCCACTTGTTGCGGCGTTTGTTTGATTAAATCTTTGCCTGAAGAAAAGGTTTGGAAAAGTTGACCGTCCAAGTCGTTGCGGTCGGTAACCACCACAATGGTGGGATTTTTCAATTCAGGCTGTGCAAGCAGTTTGCCGGCATAAAACAACATGGAAATCGATTTACCCGAACCCTGCGTATGCCACATCACGCCAATGCGGCGGTCGCCTTTTTCTGAAGTCGCCCAAATGGTGGAATCTACAGCTTCATTTACGCCGTAATATTGATGGTACGCCGCGATTTTTTTAATGGTTTTACCGCTGGAATCCCGCTCAAATAAGACGAAATAGCGGATATAGTCCAATAAATCTTCAGGCTTCATCAAGCCACTGAGCAGGCTTTGCAATTCATCGTCAAAATATAAGCGTGCGCTTTGATTTTTTTCATCGACCACTTTCCACGGTGTAAAGCGTTGGAAATCTGCAGAAAGTGAACCCAAACGTGCGGCAATGCCGTCTGAAATAATCAAGGCTTGGTTGTAAACAAACAGCTCGGCAATCTCATCTTTATAGGTTTCAAATTGATTAAACGCCTGCAACAAATCCGCTGATTCACGCAGCGGATTTTTGAGCTCAAATACCACCAAGGGCAGGCCATTCACAAAGCCGATAATATCAGGAATACGCTTGCCCCCTTTACGGCTGCGGATTTCCAGCTGATTGACGGCAACAAAGCGGTTGTTCTTTACCTGCTCAAAATCCACCAAGCGCGCCATCTCGATTTTTTGCTCGCCGTTTGCCTGATATTCCACCCGCACGCCATCACGCAGCAGTTTATAAAACGCGCGATTACGCACCACCAAGTCGCCAATATCACTTTTCGTCGCCGATTTGACCACAGAATCAACCGCACTTTCAGACAGTTGCGGATTAAGCTTACGCACTGCCTCACGCAGTTGCTCAATAAAGACTACGCCGCTCAAATCGCCACGAGCAAACTTGCCCTCATGAACGGGCAAGTCTTTACCGTAGCGATATTCCCAACCGAGGGATTGCAGGCGTTGAAGGGTAAGTTGTTCGATATCGTTTTCGTTGAGCATGATGGATTCCTTAGAGTATGGTTTAAATCTCTCCTCCCCCCCTCTTTACGAAAGAGGGGAAATGGTATTGAGCATCATTTTAGTTTAGGTGTTTCTCATGAGTAATTTTTCTTTTAATCCGACCGCTTGCAGATAATAAACCTTCCAAATAGTCCCCCTCTTTAGCAAAAAGGGGATAGGGGAGATTTGGAAGAAGTGAAATCAACCTCATAATAAATTAGTCGTTTTTTGACATAAGATATTCCATATAAGCCTCTCGTTCATAATCTCGATCAGCTTTTAGTTCATATCCACAAGAAAAACATACGCCACTAATAACATTCATGTCGTAACATTCAGGACACGCATATCTATAATCACCACCATCTAGAATATCTCTATGAGTTAATTCCAACACATCATATACACCTAAGTTATCATTGAGACAGTATTTGCAGATAAGCTCGATATGTTCATCATCTTGACCTTTGCATTCAATTAAATTACTTTTACAACTAGGACACTTTTGACTGTCTAGAAGTACCTCTTTTACTTCATCACTAGGAAAAATAATATTATCGAAACTGTTTCTACAATGTTCTAATTTATCAGTATAAATTTGCTTGTTATTAAGGATTTTCTGATATACAGGAATAGTGATAAATTCTTCAAATCGCCCATGCAGCTCTACCAAATATTTATCATAAAATCTTTCTATTAAATAATAAATTTTGACTAATAATTGTAATATATCTACCGCATTAACTTGATAGAAGTGTTCAATTTGATTTCTAGTATCAATTATTTCATCTAAAAAAGAAATGTTAGGTAAACTCAAATTAAGAGAATTGAAGTTGTCTTTTATATCTTTTACAGTTGCAGTTTGTCTAGGAAGTTCTTGTATATTTCCATTATAATTTTTCCTTCTAATGTACTTAAACTTATCTTCTTCAAATTGACTTTCTAGTAGTAATTTATATTTATAAAGTAGTAATAATCCTGCGACAGAATTACGAATAGATGAGATTTTTCTATTTTCATCATTTTCTGCTAAATCAAAGTCCTCGATGCCAAGTTGAATTGATGATTTAGCATTATTTAATAAGTTTTCTTTTATCGCTTCCATTTTTGGCATTTTAAATATATCCTTTTAATAAATTAGGTAATAACAAATCCCTAGTATCTTTCAATGTATCAATTTCAGACAGAAGCTGTTTTCTTTTTTCAAATAAAGAAGAAGCATATTTTTGATGTAATTCAAGTAATTTGAAATCAGGTACTAATAAGGAGATTTGTTTCAAATGTGTAGGTCCAAAGTTACGCTGGGCAGAGCCTGAAGCTCGGATTTCCAATTCATGTTGTAATTGATTCTCAACAAAACCAGCAATGAAGCCTAATGTGCTTTTATTTTTAATAGGACGGAAACGGATAACACTTGTATTGAGTGATAAAGGCAAATGTTCCTTCCTAACAAAAGCAAATCGTCCTAATGTTCCAGATGTTGAAACAACAATATCGTCTTCTTCAAGCTGGAAGTGTTTATATTTTCCAAAAGCTTCTTCCTTCGTGATTTTATTTGCGGTTGTTAATGTCAAGTCTCCATTCTGGATGCAGCGAATATTGATAAACTTGATACCATCTTCTTCATCTGTATATTGCCAATTACGAATGCCTGGTCCTTCAAGGAAATCAATGATTTCAGGTAGTGATTTAACCTCCCATCCCTTAGGCACTTCAACCCCATCAACCTCCACCATCTCACACGGAAATGCTTTGGCGGTTTCTGCTAGTTCGGTGTAGCGTTCAGGCTGTATTTGTGAAAGTGAGGTCAGTTCTTCGGGTATTTTTCCGCTGATTGCCTGCATGGCTGCCAGCTCTGCTTGTTCAAGGCTAAGGCCGTCTGAAAGGGCTTGGACTTTGGCATGCACGGGATCGAAATCGACAAACCAGCTTTTAAACAGGGCTTGGGCGATTTGTTCCAAGGTTTGGTTGATTTGGGTGTTGAGTTGGATTTTATTTTGAATATTAGATAAATCTTTCGCTTTCTTATTTTCTATTTCAATGGATGCTAACCGCGGAATTTCTAGTGCTTTTAACACAGGTATTCTCATATTACTAACGGTTGCTCCTGTTCCTTCATTTATTAGAATTTGTCGTTGAACAAATGGGGAGCGTAGAGACCAGTAGAGATATTCAGCACTTATTTTGTTTCTATCGGCACGAAGTAATACTTGTCTTTGCCCTAGGCAACAGATTGGTTCTTTAGGAATTAAGCAAACTCTTCCCATCGGCGCTTCTCGGGTGATCACGATATCATTTTCTTGTGGACTAGCTCTTTTGGTTCTATCTCTGTACCCTGAATAATCCGTATAGCTCGGTGATGATAAATCCAATACACCATCAGTGATGTTTTGATTTCTAATTACTACATAGCCGAAAGTTGTCCATGTCGGAGTTGAATGTGGACAATCCACGATTAATTCACATAAGCTATCTAAAGTATCAGTTTTAAAGTTATCACTCATACCCTAATCCCCCTAAATTCTTCTTAATTTCCGCTTCCAATTCTGCACTTTTCGCAAACTGTTCTTTCAAAAGAGCGGTCAGATTTTGCATTTTTTCTGCAAATGGTACGCCGTCGTCTTCTTGTTCTGCGGTGCCGACATAGCGCCCCGGTGTAAGGACGAAGTCGTTGTCTTTAATTTCTTCTAACGTAGCGGATTTGCAGAAAGCGGCTTGGTCTTCGTAGCCGTCTGATTTTTGCCAAGCGTGGAGGGTATCGGCAATTTTGGCGATGTCGTCAGCGGTGAAATCACGCAATACGCGGTCTTTCATATAGCCGATTTGGCGGGCATCGATAAACAACACTTCGCCTTTGCGCTTTTTGTTGCGGTTTAAAAACCAAATACAGGCAGGGATTTGGGTGTTGGTGAAGAGCTGGCCGGGCAAGGCAACCATACATTCGACCAAGTCGGCATTGATGATGGCTTTGCGGATTTCGCCTTCGTTGTTGGTTTGGCTGCTCATGGAGCCGTTGGCCAGCAATAATGCCATTTTGCCGTTTGGCGAGAGGTGGTAAATCATGTGTTGCAGCCAAGCGAAGTTGGCGTTGCCTTTGGGCGGTGTGCCGTATGCCCAACGTGGATCATCGGCAAGGGATTCGCTCCACCAATCACTGATGTTGAATGGTGGGTTTGCCATGATGAAATCCATCTTTTTATCGATGTGTTGCGGCTGGGTGAAGCTGTCGGCGTTGTGCTTGCCGAAGTCGTAATCAATGCCGCGGATGGCCATGTTCATGGCGGCGAGTTTCCAAGTGGTTGGGTTGAATTCTTGCCCGTAGATGGACACGTTGTTGATGTTGCCTTGATGGGCGGTGATAAAGCGTTCGGTTTGTACGAAAAAGCCGCCGCTGCCCATAGCCGGGTCATATACGCGGCCGGAGTATGGCTCTAGCATTTCGACAATCAGGGAAACGATGGATTTCGGCGTGAAATATTGTCCGCCGCGTTTGCCTTCTGCTTGGGCAAAACGACCGAGAAAGTATTCGTAAACGTGGCCGAGTATGTCTTTTGCGCCTAAATGTACGGGCTCGCCGTTGTAAGTCGGACGGGTAAAGTTGGTATCGGAGAAGAGGATAATCAGCCCGCGCAGGGTATCTTCGTTTACGGCATAGCCGCTGATGCGTTGGAGTACGCCTTTGAGTTTTTCGTTGTCTTTTTCAATGGCATCGAAGGCATCGTCAATCAGTTTAGCCACGCCGGAAAATTTCCCTCCCCAAGGCAGCTCTGCGCCGATGTTTAAGATGGAAACGGCTTTAATCTCGTCCCAACGGGCTTGCTGCGGCACCCAGAACACATTGTCGGCAGTGTAGTAGTCGCGGTTTTCCAGTTCGGCAGCTAAGGCTTCTTGATATTCTTCGTCCGTATCGTAGAAAGTGCGGTCAAGATAGAGTGGATTTTCGGAGTCGCTAAGCTCTGCCTGAATTTTTTCCTGCTGATGAGTGAAGCTGTCGGAGATGTATTTAAGGAAAATTAAGCCGAGTACGATGTGTTTATAATTGGCGGCATCAAGCTGCTGGCGCAGTTTATCGGCAGATGACCAAAGTTTTTCGTCTAATTCATTTAAAAATGCTTGTTGTAATGCGTGATTTTCATCGACAATCTTGGTCGTCTCGTCTCGTCTCGTCTCGTCTCGTCTCGTCTCGTCTGCATAAAATTTATCCTTAGTAAAGTAATAATTCAATAAATAGTTAGTATTTTATCGAAAATTTTTCTTCTCTACAAACAATCATTTAGCAGTGAGATGATTTGTTTTTATGAATAAAAAAAGCAACGCTTTAGCGCTGCTTTTTTAATTAGGCTATATCAAATTACTAATAAAAATCACCAAAATAATCACAGGAACCACAAATTTGACATAGTTAAACCAAATTGTGGTGAAGCGTGAATTTGGTGTCGGTGATAGCTCCTTTTTCGCATCATCTTTTAACACGAAACCAACGAAAATGGCACAACCAAGTGCGGTCAGCATAAAGAGAATATTTCCGCTGACGAAATCGAAGGCATCGAAAATGCTTTTACCGAAAATGGTGAAATCTTTCCAAAGGTTATCACCTAGAATAGATGGTACGTTACCTAATAAGAAAATCCCCATTAAGGTAACAAAAATCGCTTTACCACGGCGCATTCTGAGTTTTTCTTGTAATGCGGTGATGATGACTTCGTAAATCGTGATTGATGTGGTTAATGCCGCAATAAGCAATAAACCGAAGAACACGATAGCAAAGAATTTACCTGCCCATAAATGTGAGAATACAATTGGTAAACTTTGGAAAACCAAGGTTGGCCCGGCGTTAGGTTCAATGCCGAATGTGAATAATGATGGGAAGATCATAAAACCACATAACACAGCGATAATAGTATTGGTGAAACCTGTAATAATGGCTGTGTGAATAAGGTTTTCTTCTTTATTTAAATAGCTTGAGAGAGTAATTAATACACCGAAACCAAGGCTTAATGCGAAGAACACTTGTCCTAATACGAAGATGAATAATTTAGGTGTGATTTTGCTGAAATCAGGTTTTAAGTAGAAAGTCACACCTTCCATTGCGCCAGGTAAGGTGAGGTTACGAATCACCATACCAATTAGGAAGATAAAGAGTAATGGCATTAAGTATTTAACGGAACGTTCAATCCCACCAATGATACCTTTCGCTAAAATAATGTAATTCACCGCCACGAACAGGAAGGTGTAAAGCAGGATTTCCCATGGACTGTTGCTGATGTGTAAATCGTAGAAATCTTTGGCCACTTCTTTTGTAATTGGGGCGCTAATATCAAGGGTGTTATTTATCAGACTAATGATATAAGACATCACCCAACCACCAAGCACCATATAATAGGCCATGATACCAAATGCACCAAGAAGCCCCATATAACCGATAATTTTCCAATATTTGGAGATGTTTTTACCTTTATCTTGGATTTTGTCGCCAAAGGCATCAATGGAATTCACACGCAAACGGCGACCGATGACGTTTTCCACTAAAATCATCGGGATACCAATCACAATCATCGCAATACAAAAGAGAAGTACGTAGGCACCACCGCCATTTTCACCCACTAAATAAGGAAAGCGCCACGTTGCCCCAAAGCCAACTGTCGCACCTGCAACGGTGAGCACATAAGTTAGTCGGCTAGACCACGTTTGGCGAGATGGATTGTTTGTTGTCATAATATATTCCGTTTGATTTTATTCGATTAATATTCTGTTTTTTCTTTGTATTCGCAGAGATCTTCAATAATGCAAGCACCGCAGCGAGGTTTGCGCGCGGTACAAGTATAGCGTCCATGTAAAATAAGCCAGTGATGTACATCCACTTTAAATTCTTTTGGCACAACTTTGAGTAGTTTTTCTTCCACTTTTACCACATTTTTGCCAGGGGCAAAATTGGTGCGGTTACATACGCGAAAAATATGAGTATCCACTGCAATAGTTGGATGGCCGAAAGCTGTATTTAATACCACATTCGCCGTTTTTCTGCCGACTCCCGCAAGGGCTTCTAAGGCTTCACGACTTTCAGGTACTTCACCGTTGTGTTTTTCAACTAAATCACGGCAGGTTTTAATGATATTTTCCGCTTTGCTGTTATAAAGCCCGATGGTTTTAATGTATTCTTTTAAACCCTCTAAGCCAAGATCTAAAATGGCTTGTGGTGTATTCGCCACAGGGAATAATTTTGCCGTTGCTTTATTGACACCTTTATCGGTGGCTTGGGCCGATAAGATCACGGCGATGAGTAATTCGAAAAGCGAATTATACTCTAATTCCGTGGTGGGATGCGGGTTTTGCTCCCGAAGTCGAGTGAGAATTTCAATTCGTTTAGCTTGGTTCATTTTTTCATATCAATTCGGTTTTTAATTGCCAATAGGATGCCTAATCCAATAAAAGCACCTGGTGGAAGAATAAAGAGTAAAAAGCTACTATCCGTTTGGTAAATATGTAATGTAAGGAATTTCGCACCTTGGCCAAATAAGTTTTCAATGCCCTCAAAAAGGCTACCTTGACCTAAGATTTCACGTAACGCACCTAATACAGTGATACTTAATGCCATGCCTAATCCCATTGAAAAACCATCCCAGGCAGCATGTGCAATGCTATTTTTAGAGGCAAAGGCCTCGGCTCGACCGATGACGATACAGTTAGTCACGATTAAAGGAATAAAAATCCCGAGTGCTTGATAGAGTGTATAGGTATAAGCATTCATCAATAATTGCACCACGGTTACGGTGGTGGCAATAATCATTACATAAATCGGAATACGGATTTCATGAGGGATTTGCTTACGAAAGAGCGAAACAACGGTGTTTGTACAGGTTAAAACCAACATGGTTGCAAGGCCTAAACCCAATGCATTTGTTGCCGTACTTGAAACAGCCAAGAGCGGACACAGCCCCAATAATTGCACAAGAGTAGAGTTGTTTTTCCATACGCCCTGAATAAAGATTTCTTTCCAAACCGAAGGCGTTTGCGTTATTTCTTCTGAATTTTCAACCGCACTTTGCTCATCAAGTGCGGCCGTTTTTTCGGTTAAATCAGTCATAATAAATATCCTATTGCGCGTATTTTTTTGCCATCTCGTTGAGTAATGCTTCATTTTCAAGCATCACGAGAGCAGAGCGTTTTACTTGATTCACAATCGCGCGCGGCGTAATGGTTGCGCCAGAGAATTGATCAAATTTACCGCCATCTTTTTTGACCGCCCAATCTTTTAGGCTTTCCGGTACGATAACCTGGTTCGTAAAACTCAAAATCCAGTCTGAAATACGAAGTTCGATTTTATCGCCTAATCCAGGGGTTTCGTGGTGCTCAATCACACGCACACCTAAAACTTCACCTTTTGGTGTTATACCCACTAATAAACGGATATTCCCCGAATAGCCATCTGGTGCTGTCGTTTCATAAGCATAGGCTGTTGGCTCATGATCTTTAATCGCAAAATAGACTTTTTGAATACCTTTGAGTTTATCTTGCTCGGGCGTCTCCACGCTTTCAAGCAAGCTATTATTGAAATAATTTTGAGGGATTACTTGGAGCAATAACGCTTTTTGTTGTTCAGCCATGGCTTCATCAATTTTATCTTTTGTCAGCATATAAATGCCTGCAGAAACAGCGGTACATACAAGCGCAATAAAACCTAATAACAAACCAAAACGGGAGGTGACTTTAAAAATACCCATTATTTTCTCCCTTTTGCAAAGTGTCCCGCTACGCGAGGACGGGTGTAGTAGTCGATAAGTGGCACACAAATATTACTTAACAAAATCGCAAATGCCACGCCGTCAGGATAGTTTCCAAAGTAACGAATGAGGTAAACCAATAGTCCAACCAAAGTACCAAATACAAGCTTACCACGAGGTGTGATAGACCCTGTGACAGGGTCTGTCGCAATAAAGAACGCGCCAAACATCATGGCACCGCTAAAGAGCTGGCTAATCATACTTAAATGATGATGACCTGACATCGCAGTGATTGTTGCTAAGGTCACAAAGGTCACGAGCATTGAAACGGGAATTTCCCAGTGAATTTTTTTCTTTAAGATTAATATAATTCCACCAAGCATGAATGCCAGATTGACTTGCCACCAACCTTCAGCAAAGTCAGTCCCGTTTTGTAATAAAATCGGTAATTTTACAAAATCATGGAATACGCTTTCATCGCCTTGATGCAAGTTATAGAAGATTTTTGCGCTGTCTAATGGCGTAGCTTGTGTAATTCCATCAATGGAATGAACAAGTTGACTCAAACTAAATCCATCAGTGGTTAAGCCGGTGAAAACTAAAGAAATGGAGTCTGCAAATGTTGGAGGTTCATTCAATAATGAAATAGGCGGCATCCAACTTGTCATTTGTAGTGGGAAAGAAATCAATAGTACCACATAACCCACCATAGCTGGATTGAAAGGGTTTTGTCCCAAACCGCCATAAACATGTTTACCTAGAATAACAGCGGAAAGCGTACCGATTAAAATCACCCAATAAGGTGCATAAGGCGGAATCGCCATCGCTAAAATTAAGGCAGTAAGCACCACACTAAAATCTGAAATATAGACCAGGTTTGGCTTATTACGCAATTTGGTCACAATAAACTCAAGTAATAATGCGAAAGAAATAGCCAAAGCGGATTGCACCAAAACACCCATTCCAAAATAATAAATCTGCGTGAGTAGGGCAGGCAGCATGGCTGCAATCACCCATAACATAATACGGGCGGTTAATTTGCCTGAATGGGTATGAGGCGAACTCTCCATTTTCTTAAACATAATCTTTTCCTGCGTTATTCTGTTTCTTTGGCCGCTTCAGCAGCCGCTTTTTTTGCTTTAGCTCTTGCTATGGCTGCTGCGATAGCGGCTTTTTTCGGATCAAGTGTGGTTGGATTTTCATCTGTTTTTTCTACCGAACTTTCAGTTTCATTTGTTGTAACTGCTTCACTTTGAGCTGCAGCTTTCTTCGCTTTGGCTCTCGCAATGGCTGCAGCTACCGCGGCTTTTTTCGGGTCAGGTGCGGTTGAATTTTCATCCGTTTTTTTGACCTCGTTTTCAGTTGCATGTGTTGTAACAGTTTCACTATTAGCGGCGGCTTTCTTCGCTTTGGCTCTCGCAATGGCTGCAGCTACCGCGGCTTTTTTCGGATCAAGTGCGGTTGGGTTTTCATCCGTTTTTTCAACTGCACTTTCAGTTGCATGTGTTGTAACAGTTTCACTATTAGCGGCAGCTTTCTTGGATTTGGCTCTCGCAATAGCTGCAGCTACTGCGGCTTTTTTCGGATCAAGTGCGGTTGGATTTTCATCTGTTTTTTCTACCGAACTTTCAGTTACATGCGTTGTAACAGTTTCACTATTAGCGGCAGCTTTCTTGGCCTTAGCTCTTGCTAGAGCAGCTGCAACAGCCGCTTTTTTCGCATCTTTTTCGTCAGTTTGTGACGTTGTTGCATCCGTCATAGCGCCAGTATCTGCTTGTGCTTGTTGTTTAGCTAGGCGACGGGCTTTACGCTGCTCCATGAGCTCATGGTTATCCGGTAAGATTTCGCCTTTCTCAGATACGATAGTTTTTGTTTCTTTATTTGCGGCTGAACCCGCTTGTTTTGCTTTCAGTCGTTCTAACGCTGCTTTAACGGGGTCTTCACCTTTTTGTTTTGCAAGTTCTTCACGGCGAGCTTCTGCAGCACGTTGTGAACGAGCTTTACGCTCTTGTTCTTCACGCTCCATACGAGCTTGTTTGGCTTCAAAACGGATTTTGGCTTCTTCAGCTTTTTTCGCTTTTTCTTTAATTTCCCAAATTTTGGCTTTTTCTTGTCGGAAATATTGAATAAGCGGAATATGGCTTGGGCAAACATAAGCACACACGCCACATTCAATACAATCTTTTAAGCAATATTCTTCTGATTTTTGGTGATCCTCACTGCGAGCATACCAATAAAGTTGCTGTGGCATTAAATTGACAGGGCAAGCATCAGAACAAGCAGAACAGCGGATGCAAGATTGCTCCGGTTCAGGTTCACCATATTCAAAATGATCAGGTGCTAATAAACAGTTAATTAATTTAGTGACGGGCGCATTGAGATCTGAAAGTTGCAATCCCATCATCGGTCCACCTGCGAAAACAGGGAAACGTTCGTCATATTGGTAACCAACTTGCGCTAATAAGTGGTCAACTGGTGTACCTAAGCGAACCCAGTAGTTGCCTTTCTCTGAAATTTTATCACCCGTAAGCGTAACGACACGCTCAATTAAAGGCTCATCATTAATGACCGCTCTTTTCACCGCAAAAGCTGTACCGACATTATGCATCAATACGCCAATATCGTAAGAACGTCCGCCACTTGGCACTTCCATGCCGGTAAGCAAATAAATCAGCTGTTTGGCTGCACCGGATGGATATTTAGTCGGAATAACGCGCAATTCAATGTCATTTGCACCATGTAGTGATTGTTGAATAGCTTGAATCGCTTCAGGTTTATTGTCTTCAACTGCAATCACCACTTTTTCAGGGCGTAGGATATAACGTAAGATGCGAATCCCTTCGAGCATTTCATCGGTGTAATCACGCATTAAGCGGTCATCACAGGTAATATAAGGTTCGCATTCTGCGCCGTTAATAATTAAGAGTTTAACTTTCTTTTCAGCTGATTGGATTTTGGCGGCAGTTGGGAATACCGCACCACCTAAGCCGGCAACGCCAGCTTGATAAATACGATCAATAAGTTGTTCGACAGATAATGTGAAGAATTCTTCAAGTGGAAATTGCTCACGCCATTTATCCAAGCCATCCGCTTGAATATGAATCATGTCCTCGGTTAAACCAGAAGGATGCGGTGCGACGTGTTTTCCGATAAATTTTACCGTACCAGAAGTTGGTGCATGAACAGGCAAGATTCTTAAGCCATTACATTGTGTCAAAGGTTGGCCTTTTAGGACATAATCGCCTTCTTTAACTAATACATTTCCTGCAGTGCCGGCATGTTGTTTAATCGGCACATAAAAATCATGAGCAAGTTCTGATTGCTGAATAGGGGATTGGTTTGATTGAGATTTCATTTCAGGTGGATGAATACCACCTTTAAAATCCCAAATTTTGCCGGAGTTAAATCTTGTTAATACATCAGCCATGTGACTCCGACTCCCCAACCACTAATTTTTTCTCAATTTCTGTGGTATTTACGACTGGAATGACTAATTTAGGATCAAACTTCCAGTCCCAATTATCAATATCTTTTTTCACTTTAATCATGGAAATACAATCTGTTGGACAAGGTGCTACGCAAAGTTCACAGCCAGTACAGAGATCGGGAATAATTGTATGCATGGCTTTGTTTGTACCGATAATGGCATCAACAGGGCAGGCTTGAATACATTTAGTACAGCCGATACACATATTTTCATTAATAAAGGCAACCATTTCTTCTGGTTCAGCGACATCATCCATTGCAGGTACATCAACACCCATGATTTCGGCAATTTTTACTACCGTAGGACGACCGCCAGGCACGCATTTTGTGATAACGTCACCATTGGCAATTGCTTCGGCATAAGGCTTGCAACCAGGATAGCCGCATTGCCCACATTGGCTTTGCGGTAAGATGGCATCAATTTTTTCGACGATAGGATCAGCTTTGACTTTTAATTTAATCGAAGCAAAGCCTAAAATCGCACCAAAAATTAAAGCGAGAACGGTTACTGAAATTAAGATAAACATTATTTTTTAGTGTTATTCCAAAATAATCCGAGAAAAATCACTGTTACAGTAATAAACATCAAGAGATAAATCATTTTACTAATCCGGCGAAGCCCATAAAGGCGAGAGACATCAAACCGGCCGTAATTAATGCGATAGACGAGCCACGAAACGTAATAGGGACATCTGCGGCAACAAGGCGTTCACGCAATGCTGCAAATAAAACTAAAACTAGTGCAAAACCTAAAGAGGCGCCAAAACCATAAATGACGGATTCAGTTAAATTGTGTGCCAAATTGACGTTTAATAATGCCACACCGAGTACCGCGCAGTTTGTGGTAATCAGTGGTAAGAAAATCCCTAATAATCGATAAAGTGATGGGCTTGTTTTATTGATTACCATTTCAGTAAATTGAACTACGAAGGCAATCACTAAAATAAAAACTAAAGTGCGCAAGAATGTGGCGTTTAGCGGCATTAAAATATAATTATCGACTAAATAAGAACACAGTGACGCTACGGTTAATACGAATGTCGTAGCAAGCCCCATACCAATTGCCGTTTCAATCTTTTTGGACACGCCCATAAATGGACAAAGTCCTAAGAATTTGACCAAAACGAAGTTATTGATTAATGCAGTACTGATAACGAGTAGAATATAATGTGTCATTGCGTCTAAATTTATTTTACATAAGTGGCGTATTATCGCTATTTATCGCCTTGAGAACAATAAAAAATTTGGGTTAGTGCGGTCAGTTTTTCCTTTGTTTTTATTTGATCATTGGTTCTACCTGGCTATGTTGGAAATAGCGATATAGCTGAGGTAGCAACTGAGAAATCAAGTTAAGTTGCTGGTATGGCAACGCAAAGACAGAATTGTTTTTGGCTTGGGTTTCATCCCACTGAATTTTTTTAAGGCTTTGTTCAATACTATTTTGGAGCTTTTCAAAAATTTCAGGACGAAGTTTTTCGATATTTTCCAGTGCATATAAAACCTTTTTCGCAACAGGATAAAAGTCTGACAAAAACTCGGTAGTTTGTTGTAATTGCGCCATTTTATTGCGATATGCCCCTAAAGCAGAAATATAGCTCAATAGGGAATAATTCATTTTTAACAAGTCAAAACCTTCCTGCAAATAGGCCTGATATTTCTTCGGCTCATTATTCATATTGGAAAGCGTTGTGCTTAATGCTGCCGCATATTGATGAGCGTTACGGCGTGCAATACGGTATTTTAAATTATCGCTTTTACCAAATTGTAGTTGGCTAATAATGTGTAAGAAATATTGTGCATCACTTTGAATCGCTTGACGGCTCACTTTATCAAGTTGGAGATATTTCCAGTCCGGCCATAGATAAGAAACCGCAAACCATGCAATGGCTGAACCTAATACGGTATCGATGAGGCGAGGAAAGAGCGCCGCCTGAGTATCAAATCCCATCACATCAAAGCTGATCAACACTTGCAGCGTAATGAAGAACGTGGAGAAACTGTAATTATTACTTCGGAAGAAGAAAAAGAGCGTACTGGTCACCACCATTAAGCCAAGTTTCATCTCTAATGTAGGATTGAGGTAAGGCAATAAGGAGCCAATAATCACCCCTAAAATCGTACCAATAATACGCTGGCGTAACCGCACTTTGGTTGCGGAATAGTTTGGTTGACACACAAAGACCGCGGTAAGCAAAATCCAGTAACCCAAATTAAATTGGAAAAATTCAACAATTGCGCAACACAAAAACACCACGATAGACAAACGTACAGCATGGCGGAAAAGTGGTGATTCAAAAGTGAAATTACTTCCAATAACAGAAAGAATATTTTTTAATCCCGTAATTTGTTCGGTATGGATTTGTGCAGTTTGCTCATTTTCACTAGTTTCTTGCTCAAGTTGACGTAATTGCCAGTTAATGCTTTGCAGATTATCAATCAGTGTTTGAAGGGCAAGCAATACATTGTTTTGATTGGTATGTTCTTTGCTATAAAGCTCAAGAGATTGAATTGTGCCCATCAATGCTTTTTCTACACGAATATTATAGTGATAAGGCGTATTCTGACGCAGACAAGCGGTAATATCATGACAAGCTTGTGCTTGTAATTCGAGCAAGCGTTGAATACGGAAAATTAAATCTGTATTTTTGAGTTGTTCCGCAATTTGTCGATAATCAAAATGTGTGGAATTCGCACGCTCATGAATGTCTTGTGCGGCAAAATAATAGCGAATCATACGTTGTGTGCGAGCATGGCGATGTTGTCCACGAATACGATAAAAAAGCGCTGTTCTTGCTTGGTTAAAGGCATCCACCACATTGGTGTTTTTCATTGCAAAATTAAGATGTTTTTTCTCGATTTCATCAATTTCATCAGGATCAAAAAACTCTGATTTGGCATCTAAATAATTACCTAAGGCACAAAACGCTTTTGCCACACTTTCTTGGACAGGACGGTTTGGGAAAAATAGATAGACAATGATGGTCACAATACTGTAGAGCAAAGTGCCTAATAAAATCATTACAGGATTGATAAACCAGCTCGCAGAATTATCCGGTGTATAAGTGAGGGTGGTATAAATGGCTACGACCAGCGTACCAAATGCAATAGTGCGATAACGTTCACCTACAGCGCCAACCATCGTAAATAAAAAGGTGATGATGGTCATCAACAATACATATTGAATCGGTTTACCAATATTGAGTTGAACGATGAAGGTTGAAATAGAAAAGGCAATTAATGTGTAAAAGATATTTTTTAATCGTCCAGTGAGGCGATTATCTAAATCCACTAAACCGCCTGCAATAATGCCTAAAATTAACGGCATGGATTGCGTGGAAATATCAAAAAACCAGACGCCAAACGCTGCAATATTCACTGCAATAAAAATAGGTATTGAAGCGATTACTTTTGCATTAAGCCATTGATTCATGTTGATATCCTTGCTTATTATTTTATGACTAAAAAATGGATGATAAAAAAGTGAGCGGGAAGGCTCACTTCTTTATCAAAGTGCGGTTAAAAAAACGATTATTTTTGTTTTTTTGCCCAGTTTAAGAAACGAGTTTGGGTTTCTTTATCGGCTTGTTGGAACCAGTATTGTAATTGTTGTTCAGCAACGTTTTCACCTTGCACAACAACTTTGCCTTTCGCTGCTTTTCCTGATGCTGCAGGCATCATACCTACTGTCGGTGCCGCTAAAGCTGAAACCGCTGCTGGTGCATTAGATGCATTATACTCAGCAAGATCGTTAACAATATTTGCTGATGGGAATAAACCTTCTTGTTTTAAGGTATCCACTTTAGCATCAATCACATTACCTGATTTTGTTTTAACGGTAATTTGTGGTTGTGCATTAAATTTTTCGCCATCTTCTTGAGAACGAATTTTTTCTGCAGATACCACAACATCATCAGCCGTACCTTTGAAGGTTACAATAATAGGATTAGATTCAAAAAGTCCTTGGCTAGAACCAGTACCCACGATCTCACCTAAACGTACCACAACTTGTTGTGTTTGGTCAGCTTCTGCATTGAATGATTTTTTTTCTTTTAGAAGGGATTTACTGGCTTTTTGGCCGTTGATTGCAAGAAACTCAAGGTTTGATGAAGTGGTTACCGTGCCGGCAAAACTGCTCGCACTGACAGCAAGGGCGACAACACCTAATGCAAACTTACATAATTTCATAATTACTCCTTTTATTTTTTGAATGAAATTAGATGGTTGTAATGCTATGCTAAATTTTAAAAAATGGGAATAGGAAAGTGCGGTTAATTTTTAAAAAGTTTTTGTAATAAAGGAGCAAATCATGGCAAAACGATTTGTCGTATATGGTCGAGTACAAGGGGTAGGATTTCGTTATTTTACTTGGAAAGAAGCAGAGAGAATTGGTATTAAAGGCACCGTAAGAAATTGTGTTGATGGAAGCGTGGAAATCGTAGCCGAAGGTAATGACGATCAACTACAGGATTTTTATAATTGGTTAAAAGTCGGCCCAAGAACCGCAAGTGTTGAACGAGTTTTAGAGGATAATATTGAAAATAAACGCTATCCTGACTTTTCTATTATTCACCGTTAAAACTGACTGCACTTTACAGCGTTAATTGATGCTCGTAGAATACGCCGCTTATTTATAAATAGGAAAAATTATGCGTAATCAAACAAAACTTCATCTTCAACAATTACAGCTTGCTATGCAAAAGCTTGATTTATGGCAAGTCACGCCTCCTGCACAAGACGCTTTTTTAAGCCAAGAGCCTTTTGCTATTGATACCATGTCGCCAGAAGAGTGGTTGCAATGGATTTTTATCCCAAGAATGTTCGCATTACTTGAAAGCGGGGCAGATTTACCTTCACAAATTGCGGTGTCGCCTTATTTAGAGGAAGCATTTAAAGAAGCAGAAGAAGATTTTTTAGTGGAATTATTAACACCGTTACGTGAATTAGAAGCCTTATTACAAAATCAATAAATGTTAGAAATTTTATATCAAGATGAATATCTTGTAGCTGTCAATAAACCAGCAGGCATGTTGGTGCATCGTAGTTGGCTTGATACACATGAAACACAATTTGTGATGCAAACCTTGCGCGATCAAATCGGGCAGCATGTTTTTCCTATTCATCGATTAGATCGCCCAACATCAGGTGTATTGCTATTTGCCTTAAATAGTGAAATGGCGAATTTAATGTGCCAGCAATTTGAACAGAAAACGGTGCAAAAATCTTATTTAGCGATTGTGAGAGGTTATTTGCAAGGCGAAGGACGGATTGATTATCCCCTTAAAATCCAATTAGATAAGATTGCGGATAAATTTGCGCAAGAAGATAAAGCACCACAAGAGGCCGTGACGGATTATGAAGGCTTAAACATTGTGGAAATGCCTTATGCTGTAGGGCGTTATCAAACCACGAGATATTCATTAGTGAAGCTAGTTCCCCAAACTGGCAGAAAACATCAGTTACGACGTCACATGAAACATATTTTTCATCCTATTTTAGGTGATACACAATATGGTGATTTACATCAAAATCGTGCTTTAACAGAATATTCTGGCTGTCAGCGTTTATTTTTACACGCGGATACACTTATTTTTGAGCATCCTATTCATTTTACCAAAATAGAAATTAAGGCTGGTTTAGATGAACAATGGAAGCGTGTGATGGAATTATTTAATTGGTCAATTTAACGAGAAGAAATAATGTTAGATATTAATTTAACCCATGAACAACAACAAAAAGCAGTAGAACAAATTCAGGAATTAATGGCACAAGGAATTAGTAGCGGTGAAGCAATTCAAATTGTGGCAAAAGCATTACGTGAAATTCATCAAAAAGATGAGAAAGAGACTTCTGATAATAAATAAGTAAAAATTTTGTGATCAATGTATCATTTTTAAAGTTTCGTTGTTGCATAAAAAAATAAAATGTTTGAATATATTTCCAATTGAGGTGATAAGGCATGAGTCTTATTGTTTTTAAGTATTAAGGGCGAAGCCTATAGAGGTCTACTATGGAAATTGGTGTAGTAAAATGGTTTAACAACGCAAAAGGATTTGGATTTATTTCTGCAGAAGGCGTGGATACAGACATTTTTGCACATTATTCAGCGATTGAAATGGATGGTTACCGTTCATTAAAAGCAGGTCAACGTGTGCAATTTGAAGTGATTCACGGCGACAAAGGATCTCACGCCACAAAAATTATTCCGATTGCGGAATAGGCGAAACGCTAAAAACGTTTCAAAATCTTCTCTATTTAGCATAATCAAAAGCCAAGGTTTCCACCTTGGCTTTTTTTCATCTTATTTATTCAGCAAATTTTTCAAACCGGCTTTCATTGCCGTCATTTGGCTTTCATATAATGCTTTGCTTTCACGTTCATCAATCATATAAGTGATGGTTTCAGAAAGTGTCATTTTCATTTTTCTTGAATATTTAGACAAACGAAGCCAAACGCCATATTCTAAATCAATAGATTTTTTCTTCGTTGATTGTTTTTCTGCATTAAAAAAACGTTTACGTCTTGCACGAATAGCCTGATCAAGTTTAATAGGTAAATCAAGAGAAAGGTGATTTTTAATCCATTCCTCGATTTTTTCAGGATAATTCTGACATTCTATTAATTCTTGAACTTTGCTTTCTTCTAAGCTTTTTTCTTCGTAACGGGTAATTTTTTCTCCTTCGCGATGTTTGCGAATGAGATAAATCCATTTCCAGTTTGCTTCTTGGTTTTCTAATTTCTGATATTTCATCGTTTTATTATACTTTTAGTGACGTGGTAACCTCATAAATATACGCGCTTTAAACAAAATTTTCCAGTAGATTTTTATAACGGATTTTCACTCAGAGTGAAGTGTGCGATAATACCGCCAATTTAATTAAAGCGAGATATGTCGTGACTTCAACATCTTCGGAACAAGCCTTAAATTGGCAAACCTTACAACCAGAATTATCGATTACTGAACTTTCAGCTGAAAAGGCAGATTTTTGGTCATTACAAAAACATGCCACAAAAGCGATTTCTTTATTTTTAAAACTGCCGCGTCGTTCTTTGTTGGTTTTGAAAGCAGATGATCAAGCAGAATATGCAGATTTATTAGCAGAACTTATTCGCCAAGAACAGCCAAAAGAGCGGTCAATTTTTGGGGTAAATTATGTCGTTGAGCAGGGAGATTCTTTTTCTTTCCCTCGTATTTATACCGAGCCTGCTCAATCTCTCGCTGATAATTTTGCCGCACAAGGTGATGTGCTGAAGGCATTACATGCCGATCAATTTAGTCTTTTTGGTAGTGTGCGTGTTCATCCTAGTTCGCAAGATATTTTACTTACACCAGGTTTAGTGCATCAAGCCAATGGGGGCGTTTTGATTTTAAGCGCAGCAATGATGCTAAGCCAATTTGATTTATGGCAACGCTTAAAACATATTTTACAAACGCAAACTTTTGATTGGTATTCAGCCCATCCATTTAAAACCTTACCTTGTGATATTCCAAGTTATCCACTTAATTTAAAAGTGGTGATTTTAGGTAATCGCACTGAAATTGCGACCTTAGGTGAGTTAGAAGAAGATCTTTATAGCTTGGCTGATTACGCAGAAATTGAAAGCTATTATTCTGTTGCACAACCTAAAGCACAAGAAAATTGGGCTAATTATGTGTTGGCATTAGCCTCAAAATATGAACTTGATTTAGATTTAACTGCATTGAATAAACTCTATCAGTTATTGGTGCGTGAGAGTGAAGACCGCTTTTTAATTAACATTTCCCCGTTAAAAACAACGGAAATGTTACTCAATGCTGCGACGTTGTCACAAAAACAAACCTTAAGTGCGGTTGATTTTGAGCAAGCCTTTAAACAAAAGAACGAACAGCACGGTTTTTTACGTGAACGTACTTATGCGGATATTCTCAATGAGCAAATTTATGTGGAAACCAACGGCGAAATTGTTGGGCAAATTAATGGTTTGTCTGTGATTGAATATCCAGGCACACCGGTTTGTTTTGGTGAACCCTCTCGTATCAGCTGTTTAGTGCAGTTTGGTGATGGTGAAGTCGTGGATGTGGAGCGTAAAAACGAATTAGCGGGCAACCTCCACGGGAAAGGTATGATGATTTCTGAAGCATGCTTGGCCAGTATCTTAGAGTTGCCATCACAGTTACCATTTTCTGCTTCTTTAGTATTTGAACAGTCCTATGGTGAAATTGATGGTGACAGTGCGTCTCTAGCTATTTTCTCTGTATTAGTCAGCGCGTTATCCGATTTGCCATTGCCGCAAAATATTGCGATTACGGGTACCATTGACCAATTTGGTTTGGTGCATGCAGTAGGCGGAGTGAATGACAAAATTGAAGGCTTTTTCACTATTTGCCAACGTCGTGGTTTAACGGGTAAACAAGGTGTGATTATTCCTGCAACAACAATTCAGCAATTAAGTTTATCTGACGAAGTGGTTGAGGCGGTGAAAAATGAGCAATTCTTTATTTATCAAGTCGAGGATATTTATCAAACAGCTAAAATCCTATTTGACCGCGATTTATTGGAAGAGAAAGAAGAATATGTGAAGGGCAAAGAGCCTATTGCGCGTTTAATTCAAAATCGAATTGCTTTCCGTTCGGAAACGCCGAAAAAAAGCTGGTTAGATTTCTTTAAATCTTAATTTCTTAAAAGCGAACCTTGTGTTCGCTTTTCTTTTATCTTAATTACACTGACTGATCCGACAAGTTGAGCTAACAAGTGTTCGCCGTTTACATTTCTTATAAATCCTCATAGAATCCTTACTTATTGGTTGTAACCAAGCAAAACTATATATACAAGGAAATAAAAAATGGAAAACACCTGTACACCAAACATTAAAAGCAGCTACACCTATGAAGATTTATTAGCTTCTGGTCGTGGTGAATTATTTGGTAAAGAAGGCCCGCAACTTCCAGCACCAACAATGTTGATGATGGATCGCATTGTAAAAATGACCGAAGACGGCGGTGCGTTTGGTAAAGGGTATATTGAAGCGGAATTAGATATTCATCCAGATTTACCGTTTTTCGGTTGCCACTTTATTGGTGACCCAGTTATGCCAGGCTGTTTAGGCTTAGATGCGATGTGGCAATTAGTGGGTTTCTTCCTTGGCTGGGTAGGCGGTAAAGGTAAAGGCCGTGCATTAGGCGTAGGTGAAGTGAAATTTACCGGACAAATCTTACCAACCGCGAAAAAAGTGATTTACCGCATCAATATGAAACGCGTAATTAATCGCAAATTAGTGATGGGAATGGCTGACGGTGAAGTGGAAGTAGATGGTCGTGTTATCTATACTGCAACCGATTTAAAAGTTGGCTTATTCCAAGATACATCAAGTTTCTAATTCAAATAAACACAACATCATATAAAAATAAAGCCCGATTTACTCGGGCTTTTCTTTTTCTATTCTTCGTCAATAATATCGACAAATTCGGCATTCAGTAATTTAGCCAAATCTTGTGGGGCCAATTCGACGCTTAATCCACGTTTTCCACCCGAAACAAAAATCGTATCAAACTCAAGTGCGGTCGAATTTATCACTGTTTTTACACGTTTCTTTTGACCTAATGGACTAATGCCACCAACTAAATATCCCGTGCTTTTTTGTGCCGCATCTTTATCGGCCATTTCCACTTTTTTTACACCAATTGATTTTGCCGCTTTCTTTAAACTCAACATATTTGCCGTGGAAAGCACAAAACACGCTAATTTTTTCTGATCACCATTTTCAGCGACTAAAAGTGTTTTAAAGGATTGGTGCGGATCAAGCCCAAGTTTTTCAGCAGCTTCATCGCCAAAATGCGTATTGTTAGGGTCATGATCATAGGTATGGAGAGTAAAAGGAATTTTATTTTTCTTTAATAAATCAATTGCCGGTGTCATCTGATTTCCTTATGTATTTATGCGTCTTTTTTCTGTAGAATGAATCGGTTCAGAACATTTTACAGCGGAGAGAAAAATGGACGCAAGCCTAAATATTGCTATTGCAGCAGAATTTGATCTATGTGAAAAAATTGCCGAAGCACTTGAACAAAGTGAACTAGATATAGGCAAGGTTTCAATTGTAGAAATTTATTCTTTTGAAGAAGAGCAAGCGGTGCGTTTTCGCAATAAAGCCGTTGCTCAATTAGCCACTGATGAGATTGAGTGGGATAGCGTTAATTATCTTTTCTTCGCAGGCCAAATTGACCAAGCCCCCTTATTGGCTCAAGCCGCAGAAAGTGGCTGTGTGGTGATTGATTTAAAAGGGATTTGCTCTGCATTATCTGATGTCCCTGTTGTTGTCCCAACAATCAATGAAGAAAATCTGACTGAGTTAAGACAACGTAACATTGTGAGTTTACCCGATCCACAAGTGAGTCAATTAGCTTTATCTCTATTACCAATCGTTCAACAAACAAATTTAACTCAAGTCTTTGCAACGTCACTTTTACCGGCTTCTTATACGGATGGTGAAACTGTGAATAAACTTGCTGGACAAACCGCTCGTTTACTGAATGGTATGCCATTAGAAGAAGGTGAAACCCGTTTTGCCTTTGATGTATTTCCAAAACAAGCGGCTAATTTAAATCTACAATTACAAAAAATCTTCCCGCAGTTAGACAATGTCATTTTCCATCAAATTCAAGTGCCCGTATTCTATGGAATGGCACAAAAAGTGACCGCACTTTCAGATTATGAATTTGATTACCAGCCACAACAAAGCGAATTGATTGAATTACACGATAGCCTTATTACGCCCGTGATTAACGGTGAAAATGAAAATGGTGAAGACAGCGTAAAATTGCATATCAGCCAACAAAGTGCGGTTGAAAATGGTATCGAATTTTGGACGGTAGCTGATGAGCAACGTTTCAATATTGCCTTGTTAGGTGTGAAATTACTTGAGTCGATTTATCACCAAGGTTATTAATTTAAGTTAAGGGGAAGACAATGCAACAATCTTTACTTGAGCGCCTTTTTTCCATTAAAGAAAAGGGCAGTACGACCAAAACCGAAATTATCGCGGGTATCACCACCTTCTTTACCATGGTGTACATCGTGTTTGTGAACCCATCTGTATTAGGTGATGCGGGAATGGATAAGCAAGTTGTTTTTGTGACCACTTGTTTAATTGCTGCACTTGGTACCATTGCGATGGGATTATTCAGTAATTTACCTATCGCCCTTGCGCCTGCTATGGGACTCAATGCGTTCTTTGCTTATGTAGTCGTTGGCAAGCTTGGTTATTCTTGGGAAGTGGGCATGGGCACTATTTTCTGGGGCTCGATTGGTTTATTTGTTCTCACCTTATTCCAAATCCGTTATTGGTTAATGGCTTCTATTCCGCTTTCATTGCGCGTGGGAATTGGTGCAGGTATCGGCTTTTTTATTGCGTTAATTGGCTTTAAAAATATGGGATTGGTTGTCGCGAATCCCGCAACCTTAGTGGCATTAGGCAATTTACATGATCCTAAAATTCTGCTCGGCGTATTAGGTTTCTTTATTATCGTAGTTTTAGCTGCACGTAATATTTTCTCTGGTGTTTTAATTTCTATTGCGGTAGTCACTGGTTTAGCGCTTTTAATTGATGACCAAGTTACCTTCCACGGCATTGTTTCGATGCCACCAAGTTTAGGTGCGGTTGTAGGGAAAGTAGATATTGCGGGTGCTTTAGATACGGCTTTGCTTGGCATCATTTTCTCTTTCCTTTTAGTCAACCTATTTGACTCATCAGGCACCTTATTAGGCGTGACCGATAAAGCAGGTTTCAGCGATGAAAAAGGTCGTTTCCCGAAAATGAAACAAGCTCTTTATGTAGATAGCGTGAGTGCGGTAGTAGGTTCTTATATCGGAACCTCAGCTATCAGTACTTATATCGAAAGCGGCGCTGGGGTTTCTGTCGGTGGTAGAACAGGTTTAACGGCGGTGACAGTCGGTGTTTTATTCTTACTTACCATTTTCTTCTCGCCACTTGCTAGTGTCGTGCCGGCTTATGCAACCGCAGGGGCATTAGTCTATGTAGGAATTTTAATGGCATCCAGTCTTATTCGTGTACACTGGGATGATTTAACTGAAGCAACACCTGCTTTTATCACTGCAGCGATGATGCCATTTACTTATTCAATTACTGAAGGTATCGCATTTGGCTTTATTAGTTATTGCGTCATGAAGGCTTGTACAGGTAGAATACGTGAGGTCAATGCCCCTGTGTGGGTGGTGTCTTTATTATTTGTGGCCAAGTTCGTTTGGGTTGGCTGATTTCATAAAGGCGTAATTTATTACGCCTTCATTTTTATAGCATTGCAACAAGGAGTGCATCATGCAAAATATTCTTTTTATCGTCAATGATTCCACATATAGTGGAGAAAAAACGTTCAACGCTGTTCGTTTCGCCATCAATATGAAAGAAGAGCACAGCAAGGATGTAAATATTAAATTATTCTGCTTTTCTGATGCGATTTTATGCGGTATTGCGGGACAAAACCCAAATGAAGGTTTCAATATCCAACAACTTATCGATATTTTAGCGGCACAAGGTGCTGAAATTAAATTATGCACCAGCTGCGTAAAAGCACGTGGTTTATTAGATGCTAAATTAATTGACGGCGTGACCCTTGGTACCTTAGATGATGTATCCGAGTGGACATTATGGGCGGATAAAGTTTTAACGTTCTAATTTCTGATAAAACTGACAAAATAAAAAGGTGTAATCAATAATAGATTGCACCTTTTTAATTCTATATAGTCGGTTTAAGTTTTTAAACCTCGCCACCAATCCCAACAAACTTCTCAACAAAGGCAACAATCTTTTGGAAAATGCTTTGTTTTTTCGTGAGATATTGCGGATTAAGCGGACTCATTTTCGGTAGGGCATCATTTAAATCCGTACCTTGTTCACTAGCATATCCGCGTTTTAAGGATACGTTAATATAACGCTTCGCGGCATCAATATTCAGCCCTTCACTGCTAATTAATTCGTCAGCTTCTTTCTGTTGCTCTTTTTGAGCAAATTGGAAGAAGGACTCAATAATACCGGCTTTATCGACAATGCTATCTAAGTCAGTTTGATTGATAAAATCTACGATTAAACTTTCTTTGGCGCGATTACCTAGGCTCGCTCGGATTGTGGTTCGAATTTCATCAATCAGCTCAGTTTTATTTTTCATTTTTTTGTTGTGTTCAAAAATCAATTCTAAGATGTAATCTAGGTTGATTTCTTGGGATTTTAATAAATCCACTTCAAACACCACATCGTCCCAATCAATAGTCGATTTTGCTTTTTCCTCGCCATCTTTTTGACGACGGAGCCAATCCCGAATATCGTTGTAAGTTGAACGGTAATTCTGAATGCTACGTTCGCTTGGCATATCAATAGGTTGCATTTCAGCAAAAGCTTCATCCGTTAAATAATATTTTTCTTTAAAGGCTTCAACGGCTTTTGCATCACTGGTATCGAGTGATTGAAATGCTTGTAAAGCAGCGAATTCATCATAGTTTTGCAGAATGTTTTCAACCCGCAAATATTCACCGAATAATTTCACAAAGTCTTTTTTGTCTTTTTCCGTTTGAATTACGTCTGGATCCGGGAAGCGTTCTTGCAACTCAGCAATAATCTCTAGATACCCACGACGGGCTTCACCTGCATCGGTAAAGCCTTCCATATATTCTTGGTAACTTTTTTCTAATACAATATTACGTGTATTGGATTTACCGAAAAGGGTAATCGCATCAATGGTATCTTGTTCTAAATCGCGGAAAGTGACGATATTGCCAAAACTTTTGGTGCTGTTGTAAATGCGGTTTGTACGAGAATAAGCTTGAATCAAACCATGGTAACGTAAGTTTTTATCTACAAATAATGTGTTTAAGGTTGGTGCATCAAAACCGGTTAAAAACATCCCAACGACAATCAGTAAATCCACTTCTTTGTTTTTGACGCGTTTGGCGAGATCACGATAGTAGTTTTGGAACGATTTAGCATCCACATCATAATTGGTGGCAAAATAGCCGTTGTAATCATCAATGGCAGATTTTAAAAATTCCTTAGCCGAGGAGTTCATCGCCTCCACTTCAAAACTTTCATCAACAATATCGCCAATCGCATCTTGCTCTTCATTCGCGGCAAACGAAAAGATTGTTGCAATTTTAAGTGGATTTTTGACCGCACTTTGTAACTGTTTAAACGTTTGATAATAAGCTTTGGCCGCATCCACGCTACTTACTGCAAACATGGCATTAAAGCCATTATTACCGGCATTAAAGCGATGGGTCTTTTGTTTGAAATTATCTAAAACATATTGGGCAATTTGCTCAATACGTTTAGGTTGTAAAAAGGCTTGTTTTTTCTCGAGTTTTGTTAGCTCTTCAAGATTCTTTTCAGTTTCAATACTCTTAAATTGTGGCCGAACATCATTGTAATCTACTTTAAATTTCAGCACTTTTTCGTCACGAATCGCATCGGTGATAATATAAGAGTGGAGTTCAACGCCAAAAACACTCGCTGTAGTTTCAGCTCCTAATGCATTAGTTGGAAAAATAGGCGTGCCGGTAAAACCAAATTGATAGTATTTTTTAAATTTTCTCGTTAGATTTTTTTGCGCTTCACCAAATTGAGAACGATGGCATTCATCAAAGATAAAAACGACCTGTTTATCGTAAATCGGTAATTTATCTTCCGATTTCATCAGGTTGTTAAGTTTTTGAATGGTGGTAACAATGATCTTATTGTCGTCTTTGTCGATATTGCGTTTTAGCCCTGCCGTACTTTCCGAACCATTCACGCTATCCGGTGAAAAGCGTTGGTATTCTTTCATAGTTTGATAGTCTAAATCCTTTCTATCTACTACGAAGAATACTTTTTCAATAAAGTCTAATTCCGTTGCAAGGCGTGCGGCTTTAAAGCTGGTGAGCGTTTTGCCTGAGCCGGTGGTGTGCCAAATGTAGCCACCACTTTCTTTATTGCTCCAATTTTTTGCCTGATATGAGCTTTTAATTTTCCATAAAATACGCTCGGTGGCGGCAATTTGATAGGGGCGCATAATTAATAGGGTATCGGAAACATCAAACACGCAGTAATTTACCAATACATTGAGCAGGGTATGTTTTTGCAAGAATGTCGCGGTAAAATCCTTTAAATCTTTAATCAGAGTATTTTTTGCCGTTGCCCAATTCATTGTGAAGTCGTAGCTATTTTTATCGCGTTTGGTGGTATTGGCAAAATAGCGGGTATCCGTGCCATTAGAAATGACAAAAATCTGAATATATTTAAAGAGAGAATTTTCTTTATTGAAACTTTCTTTGCTGTAGCGGTGAATTTGATTAAAGGCTTCTCGAATCGCCACACCACGTTTTTTTAGTTCGATATGCACAAGCGGTAAACCATTGACTAAAATTGTCACATCATAACGATTGTCATAGCTGCCGGTTTGCTCAAATTGATTGATGACTTGCAGGGCATTGTTGGCAAGATTTTTCTTATCTAGCAGATAAATATTCTGAATGTGTCCATCATCAAACACAAAATCATAAATATAGTCATCATGAATTTTACGGGTTTTCTCGATTAGACTATCGCTCGGTTTATCTAAATATTCTTCTAAAAAACGTCGCCATTCTGCATCGGAGAAAATCACGTTATTTAAGCGCTGTAATTGTGCCCGTAAATTTTTAACCAATGCATCATGATCATTGAGTCCTTGCAGATACTCATAGCCTTGAGCCTGCAAATCACGGATAAATTCACGCTCAAGACTCCCTTCCGTTTGATAACCAGCATTGGGTTCTTCAACAAACTTATTATATTGATCTAAAACAATAAAATTATTGGATTCAGCGATGGTTTTGTATTGGGTCATGATTTTCCTTAGTATACCTTTCAGTTATTAAGTGATAATTTATAATTGAATGTTTGTTAACCTTTTGTATTTAAATTGGTTATAATTTTTTTGGGGGGCTATATTTTATACACAACTGAGGAAAAATCTAATAAACTAATTGAATATTAACCAGCCATAACTTTTTACTAGGAGTAATAATATATAGCGAAAGCTAGTGTCACCATAGATAAGTTTTACTATCATTCCAGTTTTATTATAGAGTTTGCTAATCTCTTCTCATTACCTATAGGGGTTGTGTAGAAACGTTGTTCAATTCCATATAATAATATTTTTAATTCATTATCAGTTGATATGTTGAATTTCTGCGTTTCTTTATTGAAATTTAGATTATCTCCACAATATTCATTGATATAGTTCAAAATTTTATTTTTTGAATCGTTGTCTAATTTAGATAATGTGTCCATTACCATGGCAATTCTCTTTCTATTTGGCTTGGATACATTTTCAGTACTAAAATTTTCATCTTTATTAATAAAATTATTAGAAAGAAAATTATCAACATCATCGTTTGTTGCTTCTCTATACAATTGATCAATGCCACTAAATACACTAGATATAGTGGCAATGTTTCTAAATATAAGAACGTCTTTATCTTTAAAGTAAACGGCATCAGGAATATTATTTATAGTAAATACAGTTTTATTTTCTTCTAATGCTATGCTATCTCCTATACTTATAAACTTTTTCCTTAAATAAGAAGATTTTGGAGTTTTTTGGAAGCAATAGATATTTTCATCTTGTATAGATAAAATATATTTAATAGAGTTAAATTTATCTCTTGGAATAGAATTATATTCTTTAGAATCGAACTCGATTTTTAGTATCTCAGGACAGAAATTTTGAGAAGAAAAATTCTCAATTTTAAACCAGCATTCTTCATCAAGATTATGATCAGGACTATACTTTACATAACTACTATCATCATAGGATATATTTTCATATAATTTCTCGTCAGAAAGGAGCTTCCAATATCGTCTTGATGCTCTTGCGATGATACAATCCATTTAAACCTCACTTTTTTGTGTATCTATATATGTTGAATTATTTATTCTGTATACTTTTTCTATAATTACTTCATTAGATTTCTTGAATTCTTTTTTACTTATAAGCAAAAGTGATAGTCCTCTATTGGTTTTAATTTTGTAAAATTTATATCCCAAAATCAATAGGAATGGATTGAAATAATTAGTTTGAGAATAAAAAACAAATAAAACGATAATAAAGTAAATAATAGACATAGTTAGAAAGTCATTATCACTTATACTCAGTGCCACAAAAAAGTAGCCAAGATAACTAGGTAAAAAATTGTTAGTTGAGTTTTCTATTTCAATAACCTCTCCTTCTTTTATTCTATCTTTACTAAGTTTTTCTAGTAATTTCATAGAGATTGCCAAGAATAATAAAGGAATCGAAATAAACCCTACTAACGAATATTGTTCAATATTATTTATTTTAAAAAAATTATCTAAATAAAAATAAAAATTAGATTCAAAAATATAACACTTTGATTTTATTAAAAATATAACAATAAATAATGATGTCGAACTTATGGCTAAGAAAAACCTAAATAATCCATTCATTTTAATCTATTGATTACTCCCGTTGAAACTCAATAATAATTCTCTGTAATACTCATACCGCTTTTGGCTTTGTTCAATCGCTAAGGGTAAGCCTTCGGTAATAGAATTGGTTAAGATTTCAAATTTTTCTAAGATTGAAACAATACGTTTTTGTTCATCAATAGGAGGAATCTTGATTTTCATTTTATGTAGAGTGCTCCCTTTGATACCTTTTACAGTTCCCCCGGTTGATAGTTTAATTAAGTTTACTTGAAATTCTTTACTCAATAACATAAATTTTAGAAAAGTATTATCTAGGATATTTTCATTTGATGAACGATATTTAATTACTCGTTGAGCTAATGCAATATCCTCCTTATCAATTTGTGCTACATTCCCACAAGGAGCCTCTGTTGTTATTAATACATCTCCAATTCGTGGTAAGCCTCTTCTCATAATTTCAATATAATCACTTTCAGAAACAAACTCTTTTGATGCATTATAATCAATAAAACCTTTTTTGATATTTTTAGCAGTTACAAGAAATATCCCAGACTCTGTTTTTTTTGGGGTTTTTCCTCGAAAATCAACATAGTCACAAATATCTTTCAAACATTTCCATTCAAAGCCAATTTTACCAAGTTCTTCTTTGCTTAATAAATTGTCAAGATAGTATTCATACTGCTTCCGACGTAGTGTAAGCTCGCTGGTAAGCTCGCTGGTAAGCGCTGTCAAAGCGTCCAAAATTCGGACGATTTCGGTTTGGACGGAGAGTGGGGGGATGGGGATTAATTTATTAGCATAATTAGAAATCCATTGACGTTTATGATCACCATCAATTTGGTTATTTGGTAATGTATTTAACCAATAATAAATATATTTTAATAAAGCAAATTTTTCATTTTTGGATGTTATCATTTTCATTGCTGATGATTTTGCTTTAAAGTCAAAATCAACCCATTTATTTGCAGTTGTAAAATCATCAAAAATTATCACTGGTGATTTTGATGCAAAATATATCCCTTCATCCTCATTCGTATATCCCAAAATGAATGTTTTTCCAGCAGTTAATACTGGGATTGGATAATTATCATTGTATACAGTTGAATTAACAAGGTATTTAGTGGGTTGTTCATAATCGGCAACATCGCCTAGTGGTATCCATTTTACCTCAGCCCCATCTAATAATTTTTCTAAAAAAGTGCGGTTGTTTTTCATGGTGTTTTTTACCTCTCAATCTCCGCTATGATCTTGTCAATTTCTGCACGCAAGCGGTCGATATTAGCAACAGTTTGTTTAATTTCAGCGTTGAGTTTATCGATATCGATCACTTCTCGGGTGTCTTTTTGCTCCACATAAGAACTCACCGCAAGGTTGTAGTCATTTTTAACGATGTCTCCAAAGGACACAGATTTGGCTAAATGCGGCACATCTTCTTTATCGGCAAACAGTTTGAGAATTTGCTCAATATGTTCCGGTTCTAAACTGTTATTATTGGTGGCGGGTTGAAATAAACCGCTGGCATCAATAAATTGGGTTTGGGTATCGGGTTTATGTTTGGAAAGTACCAAAATATTCACCGCAATACTGGTGCCGAAAAAGAGATTAGGCGCTAAGGCGATCACTGTTTCCACATAGTTATTATCTACCAAATATTGACGAATTTTTTGCTCTGCACCGCCGCGATAAAAAATGCCAGGGAAGGAGACAATCACCGCGCGGCCTTTTGCTGAAAGATAACTTAACGCATGCAAAATAAAGGCAAAGTCCGCTTTTGATTTTGGTGCAAGCACGCCAGCAGGGGCAAAGCGTTCATCATTAATTAGCGTTGGATCGTCTGAACCAATCCATTTCACGGAGTAAGGTGGGTTAGAAACGATGGCATCGAAGGGTTTATCCTCACCAAATTGCGGATTCATTAAGGTGTTGCCAAGGGCGATATCAAACTTGTCGTAGTTGATGTTATGTAAAAACATATTCATACGAGCAAGGTTGTAAGTGGTGTGATTAATTTCCTGCCCGAAGAATCCCTCTTCAATAATGTGTTCATCAAATTGTTTTTTCGCTTGTAACAATAAAGAACCCGAACCGGCCGCAGGGTCGTAAATTTTATTGACCTTATCTTGTCCATATAAAGCCAGTCGAGCAATTAGCTTGGAAACGCATTGTGGCGTAAAGAACTCACCACCCGATTTACCCGCATTAGCAGCATAGTTGGAAATTAAAAATTCGTAAGCATCACCGAATAAATCAATATGATTATCTTCAAAGTCACCAAAATCTAACTCAGCAACGCCTTTTAATACATCGGCTAGGCGGCTGTTTTTATCGGCAACGGTATTACCCAAGCGGCTGCTAGTGGTATCAAAATCGGCAAATAAGCCTTTGATATCCTGTTCGGAAGGGTAGCCAGTAGCGGAGTTTTCAATAGCTGTAAAAATGTTTTTTAGGTCTGTATTTAAATTCGGATTAGTGTTGGCTGTTGCCACGACATTTTTAAACAATTGGCTTGGGTAAATAAAATAGCCTTTTGCTTTTATGGTGTCTTCTTTGATGGCTGCAATAATAGGGTCGTCATCATTAAAAGCGGAATAATCAACGCTATCATCTCCACCTTCAATATAGTTGGCAAAGTTTTCACTGATAAAACGATAGAAAAGTGCCCCTAAAACGTATTGTTTAAAATCCCAACCGTCAACAGCACCTCGTACATCATTAGCGATTTGCCAAATACGGCGATGAAGTTCATCACGTTGTCTTTGTTGAATTGCAGCAGCCATAAAATCCTCAGAATATTTTGTGTCATTATTAAGATATAAGTGCTCAAAATTATACAGGAAATAAATAATAACTAAATGAATTTCTATGGAAATTCCTCTACAATAAGAACACACTAATGTTTCCAAAAAAATAAAAAAATGAGCCAAAAATCAACCGCACTTAATGCTATTTCGTTGCCCTTAAATCAAGTCAATTTAATTGAAGCTTCTGCAGGTACAGGGAAAACCTATACCATTGGTTCTATCTATCTTCGTTTACTTTTACAGGCTGGTGAGAATTGTTTTTCTCGTCCGTTGAATGTGGAAGAAATTTTGGTGGTAACCTTTACTGAAATGGCGACGGAAGATTTAAAGCGTAAAATTCGGGAACGTTTAACGGCGGCAATTTCGGTTTTTTCTGAATATCATGAAAAGCAAGACAAGGCGATTTTTACTGGAGAACATCAATTTTTAGCGGAATTATTGCCTTATTTAGAGGATATTCCGACCGCACTTCGTCGCTTAAAGCTAGCCGAACAAAATTTAGATTTAGCCTCCATTTATACCATTCACGGTTTTTGTCGCCGAATGTTAATGCAACATGCTTTCAATTCAGGCGTGCATTTCAATTTAAAACTTCTCAAAGATCAGTCTGATTTACTCAAACAATTTGCAAATGAATTTTGGCGGGAGCATTTTTATGATTTGCCTTTCCATTTGGCTGCATTTATCTCAAAAGAATTAAAGTCGCCAGAAGATGTATTGAATGATTTAGGCTCAAATATTGGAAATGATTTTTCTGTACAACTGGATAAACCAGAACTATTAGAACTGTCATTAACAGATTTTTTGCAAAAAGATATCACTAAAAATGCGGAAATTATTGAAAAGATTAAAGACACTTGGTTAGAAAGTGCGGTTGAAATTCGCGATCTTTTTGATGAAGAAGTCGTGAAAAAAGAGAAATCTTGTTTAAATGGAAAAACACATTCAAGTAAAACAATTTTATCTCTTGTCGATGAAGTCACCTCATGGGCAAAAAATAGAGCAGATATCACCTTAAATGAAACGCTAGTAAAAAAATTTACGCAATCGGCTTTAGATAACGCGGTCAACGCACCTTTCAAGAAAAAAGGTGTAAGAATAACACATTCAGCCTTTGAAGAGATTGAAGCTTTAATTGAGCAACTTCAACCGAGTAATTTATTTAAAAAAATCATTTTCTATCACTATCGTCAAGGTATTCAAAAGAAACTGCTTGAATACAAAGCGAATCATCCTGAAAAATCCTTTGATGATTTATTACGCTTATTGAAAGAAGCACTATATGGTGAGGGCGGAGAACAGTTAGCGGAATTAATTCGTTTTCAATATCCTTTTGCCATGATTGACGAATTCCAAGATACGGATGCGTTGCAGTATCAAATTTTCTCGAAAATTTATCACAATGAAACCGCGTCCGGTAATGTTGGCTTTATGATGATCGGGGACCCAAAACAGGCGATTTATCGTTTCCGTGGTGCCGATATTTTCACTTATCTAAAAGCAGCAAAAGAAGCGAATGAACGTTTTAATTTAGGCACAAATTACCGTTCATCCCAACCTTTAGTGGAAGGGGTAAATCGATTATTTGATTTTAAAAATGACCCCTTTATTTATAAAAATATTGAATTTTTAAATGTCGGCGCAGCCAAGAAGAATCTTGTTTTTCAGTTGAATAATCAACCTGAGCCAGCCTTCCGTTTTTACATTAACGATAAAGACAAATCCACCCAGCAAGATTATGCGAAAGCTTGCGCAACATCAATTCAGCAATGGTTAAAAAGTGCGGCTGAAAATCCTGTTGTTTTTCCGAATGAAAGCAAAGCAGAAAATCAAACATTGCGAGCAGAAAATATTGCCGTTTTGGTGCGTGGTTATACCGAAGCGGATCTCGTGAAGAAAGAATTGCAAGCACTCGGTATCGCTTCGGTTTACCTTTCGGATAGGGGAAATGTCTTTGAGAGTAACACAGCAAAAGAACTAGCCTTGATTTTGCAAGCCTGTTTGAGTGTGACGGAACGCCCAATTTTGAATGCAATTGCGACCGCACTTTTCGGCTTAAATGCAGCTGAAATTCACCAAATTCACCAGGATGAAATTCAGTGGCAACGTTGGGCTGAAAAATTTGCAGAGTATCAACAAATTTGGCAACGTCAAGGCGTATTGCCGATGTTGCATCATTTACTTTTAGCAGAAAATATCACAGAAAAACTCTTATCTCGGTCTGATGGCGAGCGAAAACTGACGGATTTATTACATTTAGCTGAAATTTTACAGCAAGCAGCGGCATTAAATGAAAGTGAAGCGGCATTATTGCGTTGGTTTGAAAAGCAAATTCAAGATGAAGGTCGTCAAGAAGCACAAATTCGTTTAGAAAGCGAACGTCAGTTAGTGAAGATTGTGACTATCCATAAATCCAAAGGGTTGGAATATGATTTGGTTTGGTTGCCATTTTTAGGTAATGTGGCGAAAAATCCAGCTAAGAATAAACTGTTTAATTTATATTACGACAGTGATGAAGAGAAAACCTTGTGGGATATGCAAGATCAACACTTGGATGATTTAACCCAAGAAGTTTTTGCGGAAGAATTGCGTTTGCTTTATGTGGCATTAACCCGAGCAAAATACCAAATGGCCTTTGTGTTACCGAAAGCCTTTGATAAAAAATGGAATGCTTTATTGTATGTGTTAACACAGGGGGAAATTGGTCGAAAACTCGATTTGCCAAATACTTGGGATACTCAACCGTTATTGGAAAAATTTAAGCAGCTTTTACCAAATGATGTAGCGATTGAATTAACCGGTGTGTTACAAGCCAGTGAGCCACTTACCTTAAATGTTTCTCAAGAAAATTTAAGTGCGGAAATTTTCCAAGGTGAAATTGAACAAGATTGGCGAGTGACGAGCTTTAGTGGCATTGAACAAACACATCAACGCAAAGCTTATTTGAATGAAAGTGCAGTGAAAAAATCGCTCATTTTTGACGATGCGAAAGATTATGATGCGTCAATTTCAATAGAAAATATCACTGAAAATCTGACTGCACTTGAGCATGATAACGATGAAATGGTTCTAGATTTTCCACGGGGAACACAAATCGGTACTTTATTGCATCGTTATTTTGAAAAGGTGCCTTTTGCTCAACTGGCTGAGAAAGAAAACATTGAAAAATTATGTCAGGATTTGAATCTTGCGGAAGAGCAATTTGCAGCAGTTCAACAGTGGTTTGAACACATACTCAGCACGCCAATTTTGCCAAACGATGATTTTACCCTTGCACAAATTAACGAAAAACAATGCTTAAAAGAGTTGGCGTTCTATCTCAATATCACAAGCCATTTTGATGTCGCAGGTTTTAATCGAGCGTTAGCAACCTTACATCATTTGCCATCAGAACCGTTACAGTTTGATGATATTCAAGGCATGGTACGAGGCACAATGGACTTAGTTTTTAGTCATCAAGATAAATATTATTTGCTTGATTACAAATCGAATTTCTTGGGTGAGACATTAAAGGATTACGATCAAGCTGCATTGAAAAAAGCCATGTTAGAGCATCATTATGATTGGCAATATTTGTTGTATGTGGTGGCATTACACCGTTATTTAAAAACACGTTTGCCTCACTACGATTACAACCGAGATTTTGGTGGTGTGGTTTATGCATTTTTACGAGGAATGAATGGTTCGCCACAATCAGGCATCTTTTTTGATAAACCAGATTGGCAATTAATCCAACAATTAGAGGAATTATTTTAATGTTAAGCCTATTAAAATCCTTGCAAGAACAAGGTGTAATTACTCAAGGCGATTATTATTTTGCTCAATTAATTGCTGATAAACAAAAAGATAAAGGCTATGCCGAACCCGTACAAAATTTAGCGATTTTATTAGCCGCACTTTGCAACTGGAGCTATACGCAAGGCAATACTTGTTGTGTGTTAGATCGTTTCTTAGAACGTAATTTATTCGGCTTGGCTTATCGTCATACTGAAACGGATTTTTTGTCGCTTATCAATGAAAAGATTGGTTCACTTCCTGTATCAAAATGGCAATCAGCCTTAGCGGGGCATATTGCTTTTACACAAGATCCTGAAAATCAGATTGCGCCTCTTGCGTTTCAATTTGGCGCGATTTATTTCTATCGAGCTTGGCAAGATGAATTCCGTGTTGCGCAATATATTAAAAACGCATTGAAAAATGACCGCACTTTATCGGTAGAACCGCAACAAATTCGAACCTTATTAGATCGTTATTTTCCTCAACAACAAGCACAAGTTGATTGGCAAAAAGTAGCCGTCGCAACGGCAGTAAAAAGCCCATTTTCTGTGATTACAGGTGGCCCTGGAACAGGGAAAACCACGACAGTCACTCGATTGTTATGTGTATTACAGGAATTGTTTGGTGGCAAGCTTCATATTAAATTGGTTGCGCCAACAGGAAAAGCGGCGGCTCGTTTAACGGAATCTATCGAAAACGCTTTAGCTCAAATGCCGATTTCAGATGAATTACGCGCATCTATTCCTAAAACCGCAGAAACGTTACATCGCTTACTAGGCGTTCGACCTTTTACCGATAGCGTAAAATATCATGCACATAATCCACTGCAAATTGATGTATTAGTGGTGGATGAAACCTCTATGATTGATTTGCCTATGATGGCGAAACTTGTGCAAGCGTTGAAGCCCGAAACACGTTTGATTTTATTGGGAGACCAGGCTCAATTAGCTTCAGTAGAAGCGGGGGCAGTATTAGGTGAAATTGCACAATTTTTAACGCAAGATTATAGTCCTGCTCAAGCTGATTATATTCATACAACAACAGGCTATACTGTTCCAACTTCGGATGAACATAGTCCGCTGCGTGATGCCATTTGCCATTTAACCTTTAGTCGCCGTTTCCGAGATGATTCGGGCATTAAACAACTTGCTGAGCAAATTCAACAAGGAAAAGGCGAGGGCAGTGTGGCAACCTTTGTGGAATATCCACAAGAGTTGCATTTTCATCATTTTGATGAAGAGCAAGACGTTAAAGAATCTGTTCGACAAGTGGTAAAAAGTGCGGTTGAAAATTACCGTGTTTATTTAACGCAACTACAAACTTATTTTGCTCAGAAGAAAGATCTCAATGCAAAATTTATAGATGAAAAGGGCAATGAGAAAACTTATGCGGAAGCAATTTTAGACCGTTTTAATTCGGTGAGATTTTTGACCGCACTTCGCGCTTCGGCATTAGGTGTGGAAGAGTTAAATCGAGAAATTGCTTTAGCATTGCGTGCAGAAAAACTACTTTGGTTCCGCCAAGAGGATGATTGGTATATCGGTAAGCCAATTATGATTACCGAAAACGATCATAACGTGAAACTGTATAACGGTGATATTGGCTTGTGTTTAGCTAAAGGTAAAGTGTGGTTCGGCAATCGAGAAGTTTCTACCAGTCGTATTCCCGCTCACGAGCCTGTGTTTATGATGACGATTCATAAATCTCAAGGTTCGGAATTTGATCATACCGTTATGGTGTTACCAACAGAACCCAATCCAGTGCTTTCACGAGAGCTGGTATTTACCGGTGTTACCCGTGCGAAAAATCAGCTTTCAGTTTTTGCCAATGAAAAAATCTGGCAAAGTGCGGTCAGAAATACGGTAAAAAGACAAAGTGGATTAGGAAAGTTATTACAGGAAGAAGAGGAGTAAAAAATGAAATTATATGTTTACGATCATTGCCCGTTTTGTGTGCGAGCCCGCATGATTTTCGGTTTAAAAAATTTGCCGGTAGAACTTGTGGTGCTGGCAAATGATGATGAAGCAACACCAATTGGTTTAGTGGGCAAAAAAGTAGTACCAATTCTCGTCAAAGAAGATGGTACCGCGATGCCGGAAAGTTTGGATATCGTGCATTATGTAGATGAACATTTTGGTGAAAAAATCTTATCTGCACACGTTCGTCCTGAAATTGAAGCATGGTTAAAAGAAGTCGGCAGTTATTATGGTCATCTTACGACTGCACGCTTTACGCAAATTGGTTTAGCAGAATTTGAAACCCAAAGTGCGGTTGATTTTTTTACTAAAAAGAAAACAGAATTTATCGGTGATTTTGCTGAAAATATTGCGAAGACTGAAATCTATCTCACTCGCTTAAAAGGCGATTTAGAGAAATTAGCTGTATCAATTCAATCTGAAAATGCATTAAACGGCCAACTTTCTCTTGAAGATATTATCGTTTTCCCTGTATTACGAAATCTAACTTGTGTGAAAGGCATCGAATTTCCACCAGCAGTTTTAGCTTATATCACGAATATGGCTAAGTTAAGCAATGTGCCGCTATATTTTGATAAAGCCATTTAATCACTGCTGATTCATAGGCATTGGAAATACTGAAGTTTTGACTTGGATCATAGGTGAGGTCATTTTTTCAGTATTTTTTATTCATCGATCTATAATCTCTACGTTTACTTTAATAAGAGCGTAGAGATATGGATCAGGAATACCAACGAGCGGTTACCCGCATTTGTGTGGAAACCGCTTTGTTATTGTTACAGCATGGCGCAGAAAGTGCTGTTGTCGTACAAATGGCACAGCGATTAGGTGTAGCTTTAGGCATTGAAAGCGTGGAGTGTGCTTTAACAGCAAATGCTGTCTTATTGACCACACTTTCTAAGCAACATTGTATTACTACCGTGCGGAAGAATGTCGATAAAGGCATTAATATGCAAATCGTTACGGATGTTCAGCACATTGTGGTTGCCGTAGAGCATCACTTGTATGATTTGTCTATGGCACAAAAGAAATTGGATAAGTTAAAACCACTAAAATATAACCGTTATTTGGTGGTGTTTATGATTGGTTTATCTTGTGCCTCTTTTGCTCACCTTTCTGGCGGAGATATGACAATTTGTGCGATCACCTTTATTGCCTCTGCCATTGCTATGTTTGTTCGACAAGAAATTTCTAAACGTCATTACAATCCACTCATTGTTTTTGCCATTACCGCTTTTGTCGCCTCACTGATTTCCGGTATGAGTTTGAAATATAGTTTAGGAAATGATCCTCATATCGCATTAGCTTCTAGCGTTTTATTACTCGTTCCAGGATTCCCATTGATTAATTCACTTGCGGATATTTTAAAAGGGTATGTCAATATGGGAATAGGACGATGGACCATCGCTACGGTTCTTACCTTTGGTGCTTGTTTAGGCATTGTCTTTGCATTAAATCTTTTAAATATTGTTTCTTGGGTGGGGTAAGATGTTTTTACTGAATTTACTCGACGATATGCTTTTTGCGGCGATTCCTGCAGTAGGGTTTGCATTAGTATTTAATGTTCCGCCTAAAGCCTTAAAGTATTGTGCTATTTTAGGTGCACTTGGACATGTCACGAGAACCTTATTATTACACTTTGGTGTCCCGATTGTTTTTGCTACTTTTTTCGCCACTTGTGTGATTGGTTTTATTGGGGTGCATTTATCTCATCGTTATTTAGCTCATCCGAAAGTCTTTACTGTTGCGGCAATTATTCCAATGATTCCGGGTGTTCATGCTTATAAAGCGATGATTGCTATCGTACAAATTCATCATTATGGTTTTTCCGATACATTATTTGAGCAAATGATCAGTTCTTTTATCAATACCAGCTTTATTTTGGGCGCTCTTGTTTTGGGCTTAGCCTTACCAGGACTATTGTTCTATCGACAAAAACCAGTCGTGTAAAATAAAAAAGCCGACATCAGTCGGCTTTCGTATTGAATCAATAGTTAATTAAGCATGGCAAGTTTGGCAAGCGGCTTGGAACATCCAAACAAGTTTTTCTTGTTCTTTGATGTAGTCGCTCATTTGAGAAGCGGTACCTTCATCATCAGACTCACCCGCTAATTCAAGGATTTCACGTTGTTGTTCAAGTAATACTTTTAATCCTTCTAATGTGCCTTTTAAGCAAGATTGCGCATCACTTACCCCTAACTCTTCTTTAATACGTGAGTGTTGGAAGTATTGTGAATAACCGTTATGCGGTGTGTAACCTAAAGTTAAGATACGTTCTGCCACTTCATCTACTTTTACTACTAAATCAGTGTAGATTTCTTCAAATTTTGCGTGTAGTTCAAAAAAGTTTACACCTTTGATGTTCCAGTGGTAACCACGCACGTTAGTATAGAAGACTTGATAGGTTGCTAATAATTCGTTTAATTTTGCTGCTAATTTTTCAGATGCTTTTTTATCTAAACCGATTGATGTTTTTGACATAGTATTTTCCTCTTTATTGTTGATTAAAATGTTGTTCCCTTGCTTGGGAAGTGCGGTCATTATAAGCATCATTTTTTCTGATAGCTATTTCATATTATCGAGCGATTTAATAGTTAAAATCTATCTATAATAAATTATGCATAGCTAAAAACTTTTATTTTTTGTTTTGAGTTGCGAAAAAAACTCTGTGAAGTAGATCACACATTCAATATTTCCCCTTTGACAGAATGAATCGAAGATGATTATGATTGATGCAAATCATTTTATTCTAAGATTTGATTGCTTTACTTCATTTTCGAATGAAATGTTTGGCTAGGTTTAAAAACCCAAAATATGATTTTATTACTCATCAGGAGTTTAGTATGACAAAGCATTTTTCCTTTGAAACTAATGAATCTCGTCGTCATTTTATGAAACTTATGGCTGGCGTAGGGGCAGGTCTTGCATTTAGTGGCACGTTAGGCACATTTGCACCAAAAGCCTTTGCTGCAGAAATTAAAGGTAAAACTATTGAAGCGGGGATTGCTTATCCGCTTTCTACCGGTTTTGACCCAATGACATCAAGTGGTGCTTTACCTTATGCAGCAAACTTGCACATTTTTGAAGGTTTGGTGGATTTGCATCCTGCAACTCGTGAACCTTATCTTGCTTTAGCAGGAAAAGAGCCAGAACAAGTTGATGAAACAACATGGCGAATTACTTTACGTGAAGGCGCAACCTTCCACGATGGCGCACCAGTCACTACTGAAGATGTTGTGTATTCTTTCAATCGTATTATGGATCCAGCCAATAAATCTTTATTCGTGATGTTTATTGATTTCATTGAAAGTGTGAAAGCTGTGGATGATAAAGTGGTGGAATTTAAATTGAAATATCCATTTGCTTTATTTGCTAACCGCTTAACTTGCGTGAAAATTGTACCGAAACACGTGATCGACAAAGTCGGTCAATCTGCATTTGATGCGCACCCAGTTGGTTCTGGTCCATTCAAATTTGTTTCAGCTGTGAAAGATGACAAAATCGTCTTTGAAGCTTATGAACCTTACAACGGTAAATATCCAGCGCAAATTGAAAAAATGTCTTGGTTATTACTTTCTGATGCCGCAGCTCGTGTAACTGCACAAGAGTCTAAACGTACTCAAGCAATGGAAAGCGTGCCTTATTTAGACATTAGTCGCTTGAAAAACAAAAAACAACAAGTGCAATCCGTTCAATCTTTCGGCTTGCTATTCTTAATGTTTAACTGTGAGAAAGCTCCGTTTAACAATCCAAAAGTACGTCAAGCGTTACACTATGGTTTAAACACTGACAAACTTGTTGATATTGTATTTGATGGTAATGCAGAAGCTGCAACATCATACTTACAAACAACTCACCCAGATTATATTAAGGCATCAACTCAATACCCTTATGATCCGGAAAAAGCTGCTGCATTATTAAAAGAAGCCGGTGTAACTGAGCTTAAATTTGAATTGCTCGCAACCGACCATGACTGGGTGAAAGAATCTGCACCGTTAATTTTAGAGTCTTGGAACAAGATTCCAGGTGTGAAAGTGACTTTACAACACTTACAATCAGGTGCGTTATACAGCAACAACGTGGATCCAGGTGTGTATGAAGTGGCAATCGCTCCAGGTGACCCATCAGTGTTCGGTGATGACTTAGACTTGCTTTTAAGCTGGTGGTATCGTGGTGATGTATGGCCGAAACGTCGTTTCCGCTGGAGCAACACCCCTGAATTTGCGAAGGTGACTGAATTACTCAATGCAGCAGTGAGAGCAAAAGATCACGCTGAAGCGAAAAAATCATGGGAAGAAGCGATTAACATTATTGCGGCTGAAGTACCACTTTATCCGATTGTTCATCGTAAACTTCCTTCTGCATGGGATGATAGCAGCCTTGAAGGCTATCAACCATTGGCGACAACCGGTTTATCTTTCCTCGGTGTGGGCCGTAAATAAAAGCACTTTTTAATTTAATGTTTTGGCTGTTGAGAAATCAACAGCCTTTTTTCTTTCTTTTTAACACCAAAGTGCGGTTATTTTTCTCTCTATTTTTCAATCATTTTTTCTCTCAATTTCATTTCCAAAAAATCTTTGTGAAGCCGATCACAGATTTGAACTTTGCCTTAGGCACTTGGATTGACAGGGTATAGTGCGGACATTATGATTTGTATAAATCATTTTGTTTTTTGATTTGATTATTTCACTTCATTTTTAATTTAATGAATTTCTCAAAATAGAATAGGAGAGGTCAGATGGAAATGATACTTCGATTATTGTTACGCCGATTGATGGCTTTGCCCGTCATGATACTGGGTGTAACCGCACTCGTCTTTGTAGTGCTTCAATTCACACCAGGTGATCCCGCTACGGTAGCATTGGGCGAAAGCGCTAGTGAAGCGGCAAAACAACTTTACCGCGAATCACATGGCTTAAATGATCCACTCTTTGTTCAATATTTTCGATTCTTAGGTAATTTACTTGTATTGGATTTTGGTGTGACGATGCCACCAGAATTACCAATCAGTAGCATGCTAGCGAAATCTTTCCCAATCACTTTACAACTTACCTTAATTGGTGTGGTGTTTGCGGCAGTAGTCTCTTTCTCATTAGGTGTACTAGCCGCGCTTTATCGTGATAGCTGGGTAGACCAAGTGATTCGTTTAATCTCTGTTGCAGCAGTTGCGACACCATCATTCTGGTTAGGTATCTTACTTATTCAATGGTTCTCTTTGGAATTAGATTGGTTACCTTCAGGTGGTTTTGTACCATTCAGCGAAAGCCCGATGGGGTATATCAATTCCATGATTTTGCCATCTCTTGCACTTGCTGTGCCGGTATGTGCGTCATTAATTCGTGTTGTGCGTACAACCATGGTAGAAGAAATGGATAAAGACTATGTGAGAACGGCGATTGGTAACGGTGTGCCTTATGCAACTGTTATTCGTCACAACGTATTACGCAATGCATTAATCACGCCTGTAACAGTATTAGGTTTACGTGTAGGTTACTTACTTGGTGGTGCGGTAGTTATCGAACAAATCTTTGACTTACCGGGCATGGGTAAATTGATTTTTAACGGTATCGTCAATCACGACTTACACTTAGTGCAAGGAGTGGTTCTGACAATCGCCTTTACCTTCGTTTTAGTGAATATTATCGTTGATATTCTCTATGTGTTGATTAACCCTAAAATTCGGAGTCTATAATGTTTCGTCAAGGTTTAGCAGATCGATTAGCTGCAAGCGGTGCGAGATTCCGAGCACTTTCCACCGCATCAAAAATTTCATTATTATTCTTAGTTTTCGTTGCTTTAGTGGCGGTGTTTGCTCCTTGGGTAGCAACACATGATCCATTAGAAGTAATCGCACGTATGCGTGCTCCAAGTGCGGAATATTGGTTCGGGACTGATCGACTTGGTCGTGATATTTTCTCTCGTATTGTTTACGGTGCCCAAACGTCCTTATTTATCGGTTTAGGTGCGGTAGCTTGTGCCATTATTTTCGGTAGTGTTTTAGGCGCAACTGCAGCCACATCCGAGAAATGGGGCAATGAAATTATCATGCGCTTAATGGATATTTTAATGGCCTTCCCAGGTATCGCATTAGCGGCAGTGTTATTAGCAACCTTTGGTAACTCTGTACCGGTCATTATCATCACCATTGCCGTGGTTTATACCCCGCAACTTGCTCGTGTAGTTCGTGCGAATGTGGTATCACAATGGGATGAAGATTACGTGCGTGCTGAGCGTGTTATTGGTGGTAGCCGTACTTATATTCTTCTCAAACACGTTGTACGCAATACCGCTGCACCGGTTTTAGTATTCGCAACTGTAATGGTGGCAGATGCCATTGTATTCGAAGCCTCGCTTTCTTTCTTAGGCGCAGGTGTACAACCCCCACATCCTTCATGGGGTAACATCCTTTCTGAAGGTCGTAACATCGTGTTAAACGGTGCATGGTGGGCGACAACCTTTGCGGGTGTGATGATTCTTTTAACCGTATTAGCCTTAAATATCTTGGCGGAAGGGCTTACTGATGCCTTGGTTAACCCGCGCTTAAAAGGTGGTAAAAAACCAGAAGGCAAATCAGATGAACGTCTCTCTACCGACGTACAAGAAGCACTTGCTGAAGGTCTTGCATTAAAACGTTACTTACTCAAATTACATGAAAAAGAAATCACCCGTACGAATCGTATGCAATTAAATCCAAATGCAAAACCGATTTTACAAGTGAAAAACTTATCTATTCGTTTCCCGAATCGTTATGGTGAAATCCCATTAGTGGATAACATCAGCTTTACCGTAAATGAAGGGGAAACCATGGGGTTAGTGGGTGAGTCCGGTTGTGGTAAATCCATTACAGCATTCTCTATCATGGGCTTGTTACCAAAAACAGCGAAAATTACTGGGGAAGTGCTTTTCACAGACCGTAGTGGAAAACAACACAGTTTACTTAACGCTAACAATCTAAGTGAATTGCGTGGTTCTGAAATTGCGATGATTTACCAAGACTCTTTAAGTGCATTAAACCCATCAATGCGTATTAAAGATCAAATGGCACAGCTCATTAAACGTGGTAGCCATCATACCGCAGAAAAATTGTTGGAATGGGTACACCTTGATCCAGAAAAAGTGTTGAACCGTTATCCGCATGAACTTTCTGGTGGTCAACGTCAACGTGTGGTGATTGCAATGGCATTAACTCGTGAGCCGAAATTATTAATCGCCGATGAACCAACAACCGCATTAGACGTAACTGTTCAAGCTGAAGTGGTGAAATTATTGAATGAATTACGTGAAAAACTGGGTTTCGCGATGGTGTTTGTCAGCCACGATTTAGCATTAGTTGCACAGTTAGCTCACCACATTACCGTAATGTATGCAGGTCAAGTAGTTGAAATGGCACCAACATCCTTATTGCTTGCTAATCCAACTCACGAATATACTCGTGGCTTATTGGGTTCTGTACTTTCAACCGAAGTCCGTGCGAAACGTTTATATCAAATTCCAGGCAGCGTACCATCACCTTACGATTTTGCTGTAGGTGACCGTTTCGCAAGTCGTTCATTACGACCTGATGCAAATCCGGATCAAAAATTGATATTAACCGCCGTGGAAGGCGAGCCGTCTCACTTATGGGCTTCTCATTTAGCTGAGCCTGTAACGGAAGCGAAAGGAGCATAATATGAGCAGTAGTATTAAAGTCATTAAAGAACAAAACATCATCGATTTAGAAAATATCGTGGTGCAATTTCCTTCTCGCGACGGTTCATTGTTTGGACGTAAAAAATTCACTGCGGTGAACAATGTGAGTCTTGGCATCAAAGCAGGGGAAACCATTGGTTTAGTTGGGGAGTCTGGCTGTGGAAAATCTACCTTAGCCAACGTGATTATTGGACTTCTTAAACCGACATCAGGTTTAGTGAAATTCAATGGTTTACAAATGCAATATGGCAGCTCAGAAGCGAGAAAACAATTCGGTCGCCAAGTGTCGGTCATTTTCCAAGACCCGGCAACCGCACTGAATCCTCGTATGAAAGTGTTGGATATTTTGCGTGACCCAATGGATATTCACAATGTGTTACAACCCCATGAACGGGAAAAACGTGTGTATGACTTGCTTTCTCGCGTCGGTTTACCACGTTCTGCAGCACAAGTTGAACCGACTCGTTTATCCGGTGGGCAAAAACAACGTGTGGCGATTGCACGTGCTTTAGCGCTGAATCCAAAACTGATTGTTGCGGATGAGCCGACTTCTGCGTTAGACGTATCCGTTCGTGCTCAGGTGTTAAACTTATTGGCGGACTTGAAAAAAGAACTCAATCTTGCCATGGTGTTTATCTCTCACGATATCCAAACCGTGCGCCAAGTATCTGATCGTATTGTCGTAATGTACGGCGGTCAAATCTTGGAAACGGGTAGCACTGAAGATATTTTCAACCATCCAACAGTAGACTACACAAGAAAATTACTTGGTGTTGCACCATCGTTGTTATAAAACAAGTGAATAAAACATCTTAATTTATGACCGCACTTTTAAAGTGCGGTTATTTTTTTGATTATTTTTTTGTTTTAAGGTTTTGATAAATTTTAGAAACATATTCCGAAAATCTTTTAGCATTTAGGTTTTTTCTTAAATAGCGTAGAATGGGCATATAAAAATAAGGAGATTTAATATGCAACAAAAAATTCAACAAGCATTAGCCGATTCGCCACTTTCAAATGCAATTCTTTCTGCATTAGAAGAACAAGAATGGAAAGGTTTTTTACCTGCTGAAAAAGTGCGGTCAATTTGTGATGAATTTAAGCTTACGCCTGTTCAACTAGGTTTGGCACTTTTGCCCGTAGCAGCTTGTTATAGCCATACACCCATTTCAGAATTTCATGTTGGCGCGATTGCGATTGGTGAAAGTGGTGATTTTTACTTTGGTGCGAATCAAGAATTTAAGGGTAGTAGTATGGCTCAAACCATCCATGCTGAACAAAGTGCGATTAGCCATGCATGGTTACGTAATGAGCCTCGCATCACGGATATCGTGGTGAATTACACGCCTTGCGGTCACTGCCGTCAATTTATGAATGAGCTTTATCAAGCGGATGATTTAAAAATCCATTTGCCACATAGCCAAAATAATCCACTTCCTCAATATTTACCCGATAGCTTTGGCCCAAAAGATTTAGGGGTTGATTTGCTTCTATTAAATAAAGAAGAACAAGGCTTCACATTGACGACAGAAGATGAAGTGGCAAATAAAGCAATTTTAGGGGCAAACCGAGCACATTCACCTTATTCTAAAAGCCCTCATGGTGTAGGCATTTTATTTAAAAATGGTGAAATGATTTGTGGTCGATATGCAGAAAATGCAGCATTTAACCCAAGCTTACCTGCTATGCAAACGGCGATTAATTTTGCTTACTTAAATCAATTGGATGTATCAAAAATTGAGCGAGTGGTATTTGCAGAGAAGCCTTTGCGTTTAAGTCACCGCAAGATGGCAGAGCAGTTATTGAAGAGCCTCTGCAAGGTGAAAATGGAATATATTAGCCTGTAAGTGTGGTCAAAAATGAATTAGTTTTTGGACTAAAAGAAAGGGCGAACAGAGATAATCTCTCATGTTCGCCTTTCTTTTTACTGATTTTATGCTAATTCAGCACGTAATTTTTTCGTAACATCAACCATCACTTTTAATGCCGCAATTGTTTCTGGCCAACCGCGCGTTTTTAAACCACAGTCTGGGTTTACCCATAAACGTTCTTTCGGCACTACTTGTAATGCTTTACGAAGAAGATGTTCAATTTCTTCTGCTGCAGGTACGCGTGGACTATGAATGTCATATACGCCAGGACCAATATCATTCGGGTATTTGAAATCACCAAATGCGGTGAGTAATTCCATGTCAGAACGCGAGGTTTCTATAGTAATGACATCGGCATCTAGGGCTGCAATGGCCGGTAGAATGTCGTTAAATTCGGAATAACACATGTGCGTATGAATTTGAGTATCATCTTGGCAACCCATTGAGCTTAAACGGAAGGCTTCGCCCGCCCATTTCAAATAAGCATCCCAATCTGCACGTTTTAACGGTAAACCTTCACGAATAGCCGGCTCATCAATTTGAATGACTTTGATGCCTGCCTTTTCTAAATCTAATACTTCATCAGAAAGTGCTACCGCAATTTGTTTACAGACTGTTTCACGAGAAATATCGTTACGCACGAAAGACCATTGTAAGATCGTGACCGGACCAGTCAACATGCCTTTCATCACTTTATTGGTAAGGCTTTGGGCATATTGTGACCAACGTACCGTCATGGGTTCTGGGCGAGTAACATCACCGTAAATCACTGGTGGTTTCACGCAACGTGAACCGTAACTTTGTACCCAACCAAATTTGGTGAAAGCAAAACCATCGAGTAGTTCGCCGAAATATTCCACCATGTCGTTACGTTCTGCTTCACCATGTACCAATACATCTAAGTCTAATTTTTCTTGCTCACGTACAACGAATTCAATTTCTTTTTTCATTGCAGCTTCGTAATCAGCTAAGCTGAGTTCAGCTTTTTTGAAGGCAGCACGAGCATGACGAATGGCTGTCGTTTGTGGGAAAGAACCAATGTTTGTGGTTGGCAGAAGTGGTAAATTTAACCATGCATTTTGTAATTTAATGCGTTCCGCAAATGGCGATTTACGTTGGTCGGCATTTTTCGGTAGATTTGCTAAACGTTCTGCCACACAAGTGCGGTGGATTTCACGCGAGTTTTTACGAGCATCCGCAGCAGCTTGAGAAGCAGTTAATTCGACTTGAACTGCTTCACGACCTTGTTCTAGTGCGGTCTTAATAATGCGTAATTCTTGAATTTTTTGTAACGTGAAAGCCAACCATTGATAAAGCTCAGGCTTATTTGCTTGGAGTTGCGTTTCAACTTCTAAATCATAAGGTGTATGGAGGAGAGAGCAGCTTGGCGCAATCCATAAACGATCACCTAATTTCGCTTTTAATAGTTCAACCACATCTAACACTTGATTTAAGTTTGCACGCCAAATATTACGGCCATCAATAATGCCCACAGATAAGATTTTGTCATAATCCGCAAAGGCAGTAAGTTGTTCTGGTGCGCGCACTAAATCAATATGTAAACCTGCTACAGGTAAGGCTTTTAACAAATCAGCGTGTTCTGCCACAGAACCGAAATAAGTCGCAAGCAATAATTTCGCTTTCACTTGTTCAGCAAAAGTGGCGTAAACCGCTTTATAAGCCGCAATCCATTCTGTCGGTAAATCTAAAGTGAGAGCGGGTTCATCAATTTGAATGTATTCCACACCTTCTGTAGCTAATGCATTTAAGATTTCAACATAAACCGGCACGAGTTGTGCTAATAAATCAAAGCGATTAAATGCAGTGCCTTTTTCTTTACCTAACCAAAGGAAGGTGAGTGGCCCAACGATTGTTGGTTTCACTTGATATCCAAGTGCTTTAGCTTCACGGATTTGTGTCACATAATGCGCTGGATTTGCTTTAAATTGTGTTTCTTTATGGAATTCGGGTACAAGATAGTGGTAGTTGGTATCGAACCATTTTGTCATTTCAATCGCAAATTGGGTTTTATTACCGCGCGCCAATTGGAAATATTGATCGAGTGTTAAATTCTGGCTATCGAAACCAAAGCGAGCAGGAATTGCACCTGTTGCCACTTGTAAATCTAAAATATGATCGTAAAGTGTGAAATCAGCCACCGCGACAAAATCGGCATTTGCCTTAGCTTGGTGTTGCCAATTTAGTTCACGTAATCTTTTTGCAATATCTAATAAATCCGTTTCCGCAATTTCGCCACGCCAGTAACGCTCTTGAGCAAATTTAAGTTCACGCTTTGCGCCTACGCGCGGAAATCCTGCTAAATGAAATGTTGTCATAATTAATCCTTCTATTGTCTTGTTTGGTTTAGACGTCTAAACGTCTGTTCGTTTATAGAATGCAATAGAAAATAAAATTACACAACTTCATAATTTTCAGGTTTTAGATGAATTAAATTAATAAATAAAAAGACCGCACTTTAAGATTTTTAAAAAGGAGAAAAAAGACAAAAAAATAACCGCACTTTAAAGCGCGGTTATAGAGAATTCTGAACAGTTCAGTTGAGATTATTCAACGCCAACCATTACAGAAGTTGCTTTGATAATCGCATATGCTTCTTTACCAACTGCTAAACCTAATTCTTTTACTGCATCGATAGAGATGGTAGAAGAAATTACGTTACCGTTACCGATATCAATGTGTACGATTGCGTTCACAGAACCAGTTTCGATTGATTTTACAGTACCTTTAAGTTGGTTTCTTGCACTAATTTTCATTAAGTATTTCCTTATGTTTGAGTTAAAAAGAGTGAGTATTATATAGATAAATATATAAGTTGAAAATACTACTTAATAGGTGATAACCCTTTTAAGATTTGCTCAGCATTTTCTTTGCTTAACGCGTAAGCGTAATTAATCCATTTGACTAGAATTTAAATAAAAAAATAACCGCACTTTATCGTGCGGTTACGTTATTTTATAAGCATTTAGCTGGTTTTGGCAGGCCTGCCAGTTTGGTTGCTTGCTTAGCTGGTCCGTCAGGGAAGAGTCGTTGCAAATAGCGGCTATTACCTTTATCCACACCTAATTTTTCTGACATTGCTTTTACCAGCATTCTAATCGCAGGGGAGGTGTTATATTCTTGGTAAAAATCACGCACAAAATAAATCACTTCCCAATGAGCGTCGGTCAGTTCTACATCTTCTAGCTGAGCGATGTGTTTTGCTACATCCTCATTCCAATCAGCAATATTAAGTAAATAGCCAAAGGCGTCGGTTTCGATTTGTTTTCCTTGTACGGTAATCATATTAATTCACTTCTTTAAAGCTGATCATTTCGTTATCGGAGTAGTCAGACGTATCTTCATCATCAAATTTCATTGGTTCGATGCGTTCTTCATCAAATGCGGTATCCCCTTCAATGCCATCAAGTGATTGGCCATGTTTAATGCCTTTGAAATCGAAGAGTTTTGGGTCACATAAGTGTGACAACGTAATGTTTTGCATCGCACTAAACATGGTTTCTAAGCGTCCTGGATATTGACGGTCCCAAGTATTCAACATTTCTTTCACTACTTGACGTTGTAAATTAGGTTGAGAACCACACAAATTACAAGGGATAATTGGGAATTCTTTGGCTACGGCATATTTTTCAATATCTTTTTCTTTACAATAAGCCAATGGACGAATCACGATTTGCTTACCGTCGTCTGAAATTAATTTCGGTGGCATAGATTTTAGTTTCCCACCGTAGAACATATTCAGAAACAGGGTAGCCAGCATATCGTCACGATGGTGTCCAAGTGCAATTTTTGTTGCACCAAGTTCGGTTGCTGTACGGTATAAAATACCACGGCGTAGGCGAGAGCAGAGAGAGCACGTTGTTTTACCTTCTGGGATTTTCTCTTTTACGATGCCATAAGTATTTTCTTCAACGATTTTATAATCCACACCAATACTTTGCAGATATTCAGGTAAAACATGCTCAGGAAAACCAGGCTGTTTTTGGTCTAAATTGACGGCTACGATATCAAATTTAATCGGTGCGCTTTGTTGTAAATTCAACAAAATATCAAGCAGTGTATAGCTGTCTTTACCACCGGAAAGACAAACCATTACTTTATCGCCCTCTTCAATCATGCTAAAATCAGCAATTGCATTGCCTACATTACGGCGAAGGCGTTTTTGCAATTTATTGAAATTATAAGTCTGTTTTTTATCTTGGTTTTGTTCTGTCATATTTATTTACTTTAGCTAATAAAAAAGCCCTGAATCAACTTCAGAGCTTATAAATTCTGTGGTGCCTAGGGTCGGACTCGAACCGACACGGTTATTCACCGGCGGATTTTGAATCCGCTGCGTCTACCAATTTCGCCACCCAGGCATTTGGGTTTTTCTGAATTATACGTTTATCTTACTTCGTTGCAAGTAAAATTTCATTAAAAACGTGTGGTTGTTTTAAATTTCATCAACTTGTATTCAAAAATAAAAGGGAAGTTTAAAATAATTTGATACGTTGTCACAATTTATGAGTAAAATAAAAGCTTAGTATTTCTACTAAGCTTTATGATTATCTAATTAAGCGGTTTGACCAGCAAGGTTACCTAAATCTTTATCGATTAAGAATAAACCTTTGCCATCTTCGCCAAGAAGATTTAATTTGTCTAAAATACCGCTGAATAATTTCTCTTCTTCGTGTTGTTCTGCAACATACCATTGTAAGAAATTGAATGCAGAGTAGTCTTTTTCTTCAAAAGTTTTACCCACTAATTCATTGATTTTACTTGTGATCAGTTTTTCGTGTTCATAAGTTAATTCAATGATTTCTTTTAATGATTTGTACTCATGCGCAGGCGCTTCAATTGCTGTGATTACCGCTAATGCACCTGTTTCATTTAAATAAGTGAATAATTTACGCATGTGTTGCATTTCTTCTGCAGCGTGAGCTGATAAGAATTTAGCTGCACCTTCAAAACCATTTTGTTCGCACCATGCGCTCATTTGTAAATAAAGGTTTGAAGAGTAGAACTCAAGGTTCATTTGATCATTTAATAATTTGATTACGTTTGATGATAACATTTTGTATTCTCCTTTTAAAATTATAATGTTGCTAAATCACGATCGATAAAGTAAAGCGAACGACCGTCTTCACCCACCAAGTTAAATTTATCAATAATGCTATTAAATAATTTTTCTTCTTCGTGTTGTTCTGCAACGTACCATTGTAAGAAGTTAAAAGTAGAATAGTCTTTGTTTGCAAAAGTCACTTCAACTAATTCATTAATCTTAGAAGTAATGAATTTTTCATGTTCAAGTGTAGTTTCAAATACTTCTTTAAGTGATTTGTAGTCATTTTTAGGTGCATCAATTTTACCTAAAAGTGGCATACCACTTGTTTCACTCACATATTTGAATAATTTTTGCATGTGTTCTAATTCTTCATCAGCATGACGAAGTAAGAATGCTGCAGCACCTTCGTAACCGTGCTTGCTACACCAAGAACTCATTTGTAAATAAACATTAGAAGAGTAGAACTCTAAATTGATTTGTTCATTTAACTTATCTGCGATTGCTTTATTAAGCATAAACCAACTCCTTTCCTTATTAAGTAGAGATTAAAAATAAAAACAAGACTGCTTAACTTGTCATCGGTGTGCATTCTAATCTCACAAATGAGAATAGTCAAGTATTTTTTTAAAATTATTTCTATAAGTCACTAATAACAAAAGAGAAATCAATGTTAATTATTCTCATTTAGGTGATATGTGTAAAATAAATTCTCATTATCAGATCAAGAATAATGAAATCTGCAGAATTGATGTACGCAATTGTATTCAGAATTCACATAGCGTTATCTACAAATTTCATACTAATTCTAATTATTCCATTGCAAAGACATCCATTTATTTCTTTTATATCCACAACCTAAAATCACCTTATTTTGAGTAATGCATGAAATAGGATAGTCACTTATATTGATTTGTGACATATTTATATATGCAATTTAACATAATATACATTATACGAAACCAATTACAAGGTTAGTGAAAGCTACGTATTAATAAGATCACAGAGTTATGCACAGGTCATGAATACCACTCAAACGATGCGAAATCTAGCATCACAACACCTTACAACAAGATTAAATAATGATTTATGCACTCTAAAGTTTTTATGTAAGGAAAAAATAAAGAAGTTTATATGTATCAAATAATGACAACGCTACGTGAATTCTGCGTTATTTTATGAGGTGAATATCATCAGATTTAAAAAAGAAAAACGTAAATCTCAGGGATTAAGATTTACGTTTTTGATGAATGGTAGTTGTGTGACTATGTCACGATATGTATAAGGTTAAGATAACAGTTTTGCTCCGTATTCATAAACCTGTTGCAGTAAATTCAGTTTGGTTGGATTATCCGAATATTCCTCTGCTAACTGCTGTAAACTTTCTTCAAATTTAACCGAACTTTGTTCTAATTTACGTTGGCGATATTTTTGCCATTTGATTTGCTCAGCACGATTTAGGGTTTTGTAGAAATGTCTTGCACGATAATGGAATAACAATTCAGGAATTCGTTTATCTTCAAATGCTAAACCATGCTCAGCTAATTTTTCAGGTGGTAAATCACGTAAAATAGCCATATTGTTTTTATCGGCATTGTTAAAGAAACCGTTATAAAGTTCAGTTTCTACATTATCGCTCGGCTCAAATTCGCGTTCTTCTGAGAAGATTTCAATAACTTTCTCGCGAATATCTAAGGATTGGCGCAATTTTGCTAAATTATCTAAGCATTGTTGTCTGTCTATCCCTAAACGAGCTGCATTTTCCGGCAGTAACGTTTTTGCAGGCGCCAAAATTGGGCATTTATTAATATGAACCAATTTTAATGGAACTGATGAAACTCCCCTTTCTTCAAGCTCGCTTTTCTTGGTATATAAATCTTGCCGCAAATCAACCGCACTTTTACTGAGTAAATTATCAATATCACCTGATAAATCACAGACGATTACAGCATTTTGATTAGTTGGATGCCATGCTAATGGTGCCACCCAAGCACAATTACCGCGATAATTCCCTAACATACCTGAAACATGCACTAATGGTGTCATTTCAGCTGTATCGATCAGTTTCTCAATTTCCTTTTTACCTCTATGCTCAAAGAAGAATTGAAATAATTTAGGCTGCTTTTCTTTGATTAATTTAGCCATAGCGATGGTTGCATACACATCCGCCATCGCATCATGGGCATTTTCATGCTCAATACCATTTGCTTTAGTGAGTTTTTCTAAGCGAAAGCTTGGCATACCATCATCGTCATAAGCCCAATTAATTCCCTCTGGACGCAATGCATAGCAAGCCCGGACCAAATCCAGTAAATCCCAACGAGAATTGCCATTTTTCCAGCTATATTCATAGGGATCGATGAAGTTACGGTAAAAGGTATAACGCGTCATTTCATCGTCATAACGAATGTTGTTATAACCCATCACACAAGTATTAGGTTGTGAAAATTCAGCTAAAATTTTTGCGGCAAATTCAGGTTCAGGAATCCCCTTTTCATTACATTCTTGTGGCGTGATTTCTGTGACCATTACGGCCTCTGGAGCAGGCAAATAATCATTGGTTTGCTTGCAATACAACATAATAGGCTCACCAATGATATTGAAATCTGCATCGGTACGAATACCAGCAAATTGAGCAGGACGATCACTTGCTGGATTGATACCAAAGCTTTCGTAATCGTAGATAAAAAAACTAAAATCTGTTGCCATAATTAAGCCAAAATTTTATCTAAATAATATAAACAGAAAATTGCTGAAAGGCTGATAATCACGCCAAACCAGTTAATTTTGCTAATTTTTTCTTTGAAGAAAAATGCGCCGGTGATGGTGCCTAAACAAATAACACCAATGTTCATTCCCGCAAAAACTAAGGTTGGGTTTTGTCCGAAGCTTTGGTGCGCTTTAATGTAAAACAGGATATTGAAGAAATTCAATACACCTAAAATAATTCCACCAATAAAGCTTGGCACTGTCCACTGAGTGCGTTTTAGGAATAAATATAGGAACATGACACAAGTGGCTAATGAGAAAGAGATGAATAATGTAGTTGGGAATGCTCCCCCGCTTTTGGCTACTTGTTTGAATAAAATATCAATGGTGCCATAGCCAAACCAAACACCGATTAAGCCTAAAATACCTTTAAAAGTGACCGCACTTTGTTCATTTGATTTATTCAAAATACAGAATAAACCTATGAATGCCAAAATAATGCCAACGATTTTTGGCTGACTTAATGTTTCATGGAAGATAATAAAAGAGGCAACAATCGGTAGAAATAACGATAAGCGTTGTGCTGCATCTGAACGCACGATACCCGCAAACTCAACGGCTTTAGACATAATGATAAATACGGTTGGTAATAAAATACCTAACGCCAGGAAAATAGGTGTGCTATCACTTTGTGCTAAATATTCGGTAAATTCTAATCCTTTGAAATCAGGTTTGAGTAAGAAATAACTTAATGAAATGGCGACAATATAGTTAAACGCAATTGCTTGTTCAATAATGATATTTTTCTTGCGCGCAACTTTGAGTAACACCGATACGGCGACACTACATAGAATGGCAAAAATAAGGTTGTGCATAATTCGTCCTAAATTCTCATAATAATAACAATGAAAAAAGCGGCCAATTGCTTTGACCGCTTTAAAAAACTACTCTGTTGCGCCAAAGCCACGCAAACCAACCACATGAACTTGTTCTTGGTTGCCGGCGATTTTACGCACCAATTTATAGGTTGTCCCTTTTTCAGGGCTAATGTTTTCCGGTGCGGCGATAAGTAATTGCATATCCAAACGTTCACAAAGTTCGAATAAGGTGGAAATGGATTTACCATCTAAACGAGCAGCTTCATCCAAGAATAGTAAACGACATGGCACGATGTCTTTACCGCGAATACGGCGGCTTTCCTCTTCCCAGCTTTGTACAACCATTAATAGGATTGACATACCCGTACCGATCGCTTCACCTGTCGATAATGCGCCACTTTCAGCTCGTAACCAGCCATCTGCACCACGGAATACTTCAACTTCTAGCTCGAGATAATTACGGTAATCCAATAATTCTTCACCGATAGTTTGTGCTGTGCGTTGGCCCATATCAATATGCGGGTTAATGCGTTGATAAAGTTTCGCAATGGCTTCAGAGAAGGTAATTCGATTATCACTGAATAAATCTTGATATTCTTCCTGTTTACCTGACAGCGCATCAAGCAACATCGCATGTGTATCGCGAATATTGACTACTAAACGTACTGATTTCACCTGACCGAAGGCAATATTTTGTAGACCTTGGTTCAACATGCGAATACGATTTTGTTCACGTTGAATAGTTTTACGCATAATATTCGCCACACTTTCAGAACTGATCGCCAATTTTTTCTCACGACCAGTCAATTCTTCTGTTAAGCGATTAAGCTCAATTTCCATTTGCTCAATTGCATCAATCGGATCATCCGTTTTTATAATATCCTGACGAATACGTTCGCGAAGATGTTGATAGACAGCAATGAAGAAGCGAACTTTATTTTCCGGTTTGCGGCTGTCTTCAGAAATACGCAATGCATCGCGGAGATATTCATTATCTGCCACCGCAGTACGTAAAGCACCTAAGGCTTTATCCGACATTGAACGTAGTTCATCAGCAGATAAATAAGCTAACTCACGACGATTGAGTCGTTTTTCCACATCGGAATTACGAGATAAACGGAGAACCACGCACCAGCTGACTTTCGCTGCTACAACCAATTCACGTTGAGTTTTATAATCACGTTCTGCTTTACGAATACGTTTATTTAAGTTCTCCGCTTCGCTTTCAATAAGCGTTAATTGTTTTTCAACATAAGAACGACGTTGACGACTGATTGAAAGTTGTTGATACAACTCATCACGGCGATTTCTCGCACGTTCCTCTGCCCCTTCATCAGCACGCACGCCCAATTCACCAATCTCAGCAATTAATTCTTTTAACAATTGATTTTTACTGTCATAAGAACTTTGCAATTGGATAAATACTTGGTTGTATTGTGCAAATTGGCTTTGTTTTTGACGTAATTGTTCACGTTGAGCATCACGTTGAGCCTGCAATTGTTCCAAACGTTGACGCAGTTTCTCGTTAAGCTCTGATGTTTCTGCTTGCCCTGCATCTTCATAGCTAAAGTGATTTTTACGTTGCACCACATCCGCTAAAGCAAATACACGTTGCTGTACTTGTTTTTGACGTTCAACCGCTTGGGTTAAATCAGCTTTTAAGCGTTCATAGTTTTCTGGATCACTTTGTAAGGTATTGGCTATCGGCTCTAATTGTGACAACGCAACGCCATGTTGACGAATGAAGCTTTCATCTTGTTCTGCAATATCTAGTTGTTCACGACATTCTTCAATGCGATCAAGTAATTCTTCATCAGCAAGCAAGTTAAGCTGCGGCATTAACTTATTCAACAATTGCATTTTTTCTTTGGCATTATCCAATTTAATGCGAACTTGTTGTTCGGTGCTTGAGAATTGATTGAGCTCGCGATCAATTTCATTGCGTTCTTGATTGATTTCCGCCATTACCTCTTCAGGGTTTGGTTGGAACGCAAGGGCTAAATGTAAGCCAACAAACTGACTAAAGTGTTCGTGTAAACGCTGACATTTTTGTACATCAAAGGCGATTTGTGCGTATTCTTCCGCAATTTCATCACGTTTAGCTTGTAATTCTTCTAAATATTTTTCACGAGCAGCACGGCCAAATAGCGGAATTTGCGGGAATTTTGAATAACGCAATTCACGATCAGACACTTGCACTACAACGCCCATTTCAAGCTCTTGAGCTGAAAGTACGCTGTCATCAAAGGCATTTGGGTCACCTTCGATTAAATATAAATCGTCTGGACAATCTTCTAAATTGGCTAATTGTTCGCGTACCGTGTTGAGATCACGCACAACAATAGCATGACGAGCTGGACCATAAAGTGCTGAGAAATAAGGTGCATCTTCAATTGGAACATCATCATACAATTCAGAAAGCAATACACCGCCAAAGCGTTCTGCAAGCACATTCAAGCGAGCATCTTCAGAACCATCTGGTTGGCTTAAACGAGAAATTTGCTCATCTAATTGTTGACGTTGCTTCTCTAAATTGTCACGTTGAATAGTCAGTTCACGTTCTTTCACCAATTGTGATTGCATAAAATGCATCACATCTTGGCTATGTTCAAATGTTTCACCACTTTGCTCTTGTAAGCGTTCTAAAGCGGCTTGAGCAGTTAACCAAGCCGGTGCTTTACGAGCATTTTCTTCGTAAAGTGCGGTCAAACTTTCACGTTTTTGACGCAAGGTTGAACGGTTTTCTACTTGCTCAGCAAGTTCTTCATTCAAACTTTCAATGAGTTCTTCTTGTTCAGCGTGGTATGCTTCAAGTTCATCAGCGGTTTCTAAAGATAAATCAGCACGTTGATTAAAATCAGCTAATAATTTAACCGCATTTTGTTGTTGAGCATAGCGCTGTTCTAACTCATGTAATTTCGCGCGTAATTGAGGGGTTTGTTGTGCCTGAATTTTTTGTGTTGGATATTCACGTAATAATTCTTTAGCACTTTCCCAAGCACTTGAACGCGGCATATCACCAGCAATTTTGCACACTAACTGATAGGCTTTATCAAATTGTGATTTAGCCGCTTCAGAAATAGACATTTTATGTTCTAACTCAAGCACTTGCTCGGTCAGACTTTCTGCATGAGCAGCAAACTCTGCTTGATAATCTTCCGCATTTTTCACGCTTAAATCCGCTAAACCACATAAGGTTTTCGCTTTTTCAAGCGCGGCAATTGCTTGTTGATATTGCAATGCACGGGTTTGTTGTGCATCTAATGCTTGTTGATAATCCGCAAGTTGCGCACGCACTTGGTCAATTTCAAGTTCCGTTTGCTCAAATTGTGCTTGGCTTTCTTCAAGATGTTCGGTTGCGGTTTCCACAACCATTTTTTGTTCTTCTAATTTTTCTGTAAGTTCAGCCACATCTTCTTGATAGCGCGATACTTTTTCTTGATGACGTAACGCATTTAATACCAAGTTCAAGTGGTCTGCCGCACTTTGGTGATCTACTTCTAAAGTACGTTCATTTTCTGCCAATTCTGCAGCTTCACGGCTTAAGTCAATTAAGCGGTGTTGTGATAACTCTTGCTCAGCTTTTGCTTTATACCAATCACGACGGAAACCTAAAGCCGCTTCGATATTGACACGACGTTCATTGGCATTACGCATATAATCTGATGCCACATAATTAGTGGTTTCGGTGATTAAATGTTTGAATAAATCACGGTCAGATTGGGTAACTTTAATTGCTTCAAGGGTCATACGGTTTTCACGTAATGCACTTTCCATATCTTGGAATGCTTTACGCACACCAAGGTTTTCCGGTAATAAGTAATCACGTAAAGAACGGGTAATAGCGCTGGAAATACCACCGTATAAAGAAGCTTCGATTAATTTATAGAATTTGCTACGGTCTGAAGCACTACGTAAGCGTTTTGGAATAATACCCAAATCAAACATCATACCGTGATAATCGGTGATGGAATGATATTGCTTGAATTGCGCACCAAGATTTTCAATTTTGTCTTTTAATTCATTTAAATTGAGTACGCGCGCTTGACGTTCACCGACTGTTTCGGTGAAAAGTGCGGTCGGATTTAAGGATAATTCTACACCTTGAATCGAGAATGTTTTTAGATCCACTTTCTTATCACGGCCCGCAATTTGTTGCAGACGCACACCTACGAGAATTCGTTGGTGACGGGAATTGATGGTATCCAATACTGCGTAACACACACCTGGACGTAATTTACCGTGTAAGCCTTTATCACGCGAGCCGCCTGTCGAGCCGGCTTCTGTGGTATTACGGAAATGCAATAAGGTTAAGTCTGGAATCAACGCTGTCACAAACCCCGCCATGGTTGTGGATTTACCGGCACCGTTACCACCAGAAAGTGTGGTCACCAATTCATCTAAATCAAAGGTACGGGCAAAGAAACCATTCCAGTTAATTAAGGTTAATGAACGAAATTTACCTCGTTCTACTCCACTATGTTGGTTTAATACAGGAGCAATAAATTCTTCTTCAACCTGTTCAGTTGATTGCTCAGGTTCGTCTTGATAGATTTCGTTTTCAAGTTCTAATACATCAGACATTATTCTTGTTCTCCTGCATCATCAAATTCTTCATCAATTTCGACCGCACTTTCTTCATCATCAAGGTCATCAGCATTGCTCGCCGCTTTTGCTTGTTTTTCCAATTCAAGAGATTGCGGTGTGGCTGCTTCCCCATCACGAATTAAGCGAGCTTGTGCTTCTAACGGGTCATCACCAGAACGGACTTCAGCCCCAAAACGGAAAACTGATTCTGAAATAGTAAATTTACCGCTATGCTGTTCACCCACTGTATGAATCATACCTAAACGGCGTAAACGACCGATCGCTGCGCGTACTTTTTCAGATAATTTTTGTTTATCTAAATCCGAACCACTAGAGCGCTGATTGACGGCTTTCAATAATTTGCCTTCGTCTGCTAAATTCAGTAATTCATCATAGACTTCTTGCATACTGAAGATACCTTGCTGCGCCAAACGTTCTGGACTTAGATACAAATAACAAAGCACTTTTCCAACCAACATTTCTAATTCGGAAAGCACTGAACGGGCAATTAAAGTCGTGGCTTTCGGACGTAAATAGAAAAAGCCTTCTGGTGCACGAATTAATTCCACGTTGTAACGGCGATAAAAGCCATCCAACTCATTTTGGAAATCCATTAAAAAAGCATGATTATCTAATTGATCTGTGCTGATATGGCGACCTGAACGCAACAAGCTGTCCACTGTCGGGAAAATAGGGTTTGCAATGGCATTTGCCAATTTCGGGGAAATTACATCTTGAATATCTGTCATGGTTAATTTCTCATTTTATAAATTCGTTTTTTAATAAGCCACGAAATTAATATTTATCAATCACATGCGCTTGTACTTCTGCGCCATAATCGTTAATTTCTTGCCATTGCGGATAAAGACCGGCTAAATCATCATTTGCCATACCTAAACGCACTGCTTGATCCACAATAATACGTGCCACATCAAAATGACGTGAAAGCGGATAAGCTTCTAATTGTTCTTTTAAGACCAAACTTAAATCAATTGGACGATTATTTTCACGGTATTGAATTAATAAGCTTTGCATATGTTCGACGATTTGATCATGTAAATCCGCCAAAGATTCATATTGCAACTCTTCAGGTAATTCACCCAATGCATCATCTTCACGTAATACCATTTCTTCATCACGCAGATCGACCAAACGTTCCGCTTGAGCAGTCCACAAGAACCAAGGATGATCGAAATAACTGTGAATAGAGTTACGTAAACGTTGTGAGAATACACGGTTTTTATCCATATCAATGGCGGTACGGATAAATTTATGCACGTGACGGTCATAACCAATCCATAAATCGATGGCTTGTTGCCCCCAGCTAATAATGCGGTCAAGTTTGGATTGTAAATCGGTGATTAATTGTTCAATAAAATACAGCTCATCATGGCCAATTACACAATCTTGAATACGTAATAATTGTGCCTGTAACTTATCACCTGCTGCATTTAAGGTGTCTTGTAACTCACGTAAATTGCCTGAGGTTTCATCTAATAAACGTTCACAGCTAGAAATTGCTGCCTGCCAATCTTTGGTAAGTAAATTCGCAATTTCTTCTTTAATGCTTTGCTGATTTTCATCCATCACACGTTGTGATAAATCAATACTATCGAAAATCTCTGCCACAGAATATTTTAACGGAGCGAAAACATTACGGCGCCAAAAGTGCTCATTCTCCCCTTTTGCAGCACCTTCTTCTGCAGCATCGGATGCACGCTGAATTTCATCAGCCACAATAGAAAGCTGTACAGAAAGACGCAACGCAGAAAATTCACGCTGACGAATATAATAATCTGATACGCCAACACCTAGCGGAGTGAGACGATAAATGGAAAGGCCTTCAGTAAATTCACTGCTGAAACGGTTAAGAAAACGCTGTTTCACCAGTTCATTGATAGCATTATTCGCACGGGTGGCAATTGCGTCCGTTGATTGGTCAAAGGCACTGGCTGTATGGCGGAAAATATCCACTAAATCGGCTTCTAGCATTTCTCCATCTAAACGTTCGTTATTATAAATGGCAATGGCCAATAAAAACACCAAACGCTCTGTCGGCAGATTTAACGAAAATTCCCGCTCTTTCGCCCATGAGACGAGTTCAGGAATGGTTTGTGAAGTTTCGATCATTCGGTTACAAAAGCTTAAAATTGAACAAAAAATTTTTGAGATTATACAGGATTTTTTCTCAATCTTGAAAATCTTCTTGCAAATTAACCGAACTTTTTATCTTTCAAGATTATATGTGGCTAATCTGCGATATAAACAGATTAATAAATAGATGTTATCTTCAAAACAAAGAGCCACAAATTTGTGGCTCTTTTTATCTTCTAAAAACAATCAAAAATTTGACCGCACTTATTACAATAGATATCGCCAAACGAATGCGCTGACTAAAATAATCAGCATGATAATAATTTGTATTAAACGTTTTTTGGTTAATTTTTCTGCAGCCATATTGATTTGCTCTTTGATAACTTCTGAAATTGACTATTTAGTGGTAGAATAATTGCGTTAGATCAATTTTACACTATATTTATCGATTTGAGGAATAAATGAAGAATTTCGTTTCAGAAACCAAATCAGGACGCAGAGTTCAATCTGGCGGTTGTGCAATCCATTGTCAAGATTGCAGTATTAGCCAACTTTGTATCCCTTTCACATTGAACGAACATGAGCTCGATCAGCTTGATAATATCATCGAGCGTAAAAAACCCATCCAAAAATCTCAAGTCCTTTTTAAAGCCGGTGATACACTGAATTCCATTTATGCAATTCGTTCTGGAACCATTAAAACTTATACCATTAGCGAAGCCGGTGAAGAACAAATTACCTCTTTCCACTTACCTGGTGATTTAGTGGGCTTTGATGCTATCACGAATATGCAACATCCAAGTTTTGCACAAGCGTTGGAAACCGCCATGGTATGTGAAATTCCATTTGATATCTTAGATGACTTATCTGGAAAAATGCCTAAGCTTCGTCAGCAAATTATGCGTTTAATGAGTAGTGAAATCAAAAGTGATCAAGAAATGATTTTATTACTGTCTAAAATGAATGCTGAAGAACGTTTAGCGGCATTTATTCACAATCTATCAAAACGTTATTCTGCTCGTGGTTTCTCTGCGAAAGAATTCCGCTTAACCATGACCCGTAGCGATATCGGTAACTATCTTGGTTTAACTGTTGAAACCATCAGTCGTTTACTTGGCCGTTTCCAAAAACTGGGTGTACTCTCTGTTCAAGGTAAATATATTACGATTAATGATATTAATGCCTTGATTGATTTAACCGGTGTACATAAAACCAAAATCCAATTAGCAGAATAAATTAAAAGCGTGAGTCTTCACGCTTTTTTAACATTTGAAACAAAAAAACTTGCACGAGATCACTTTTTTGATAATCGGTTCTTGTCATCGTTTAAAATCTTTTCTATCCTATTGATATCTCATATCTTGGAGGTTTTATGAAATTTAATAATATTCTTGTTGTACTCAATCCTGATAACGAAAAACAATATGCGCTTGCTCGTGCCGTTCGTCTTGTTAAAGAACAGCAAAATGAAACAAAGGTAAAAATCACCACCCTTTTGAGTGTTTATGACTTATCGTATGAGATGTCAGCCCTTCTTTCTTCTGAAGAACGCAGCGAAATGCATAAAACAGCCGTTGAACAACAACGTCAAGCCGTACAATTTTATTTAGATAAATATGCCGATCCAGAAATTGAGTTTGAATCTCATATTGTATGGAGCAGTAATGAAGCGGATGCAATTCGTGAAGAAGTTGAAAAAAATCAATACGACCTCGTTGTAAAATACACCAAAGATGAAGAAAGTTTCACTTCATTGATTTTCACACCAGTAGATTGGCAATTATTACGTAAATCTCCAATCCCAGTATTAATGGTACGTGATGGCGACTGGAAACACCAACGCCGTATTTTAGTCGCTGTTAATGTATCCGGTGAGCAAGAATATCAGGATGAATTCAATCAAGAATTAGTTTCAACAGGCATGAATTTAGCGGAAAACTTAAACCGTGGTAACGTACATTTAGTGGCAGCCTACCCTGTTGCGCCAATTAATATGGCGATTGATTTACCTGAATTTAATACTTCAGGTTATGAAAATGGCATTCGTGGCCAACACCTCATCAATATGAAAGCCTTACGTCAAAAATTTGGTATTGATGAAGATCATACCCATGTACGCGAAGGTTTCCCTGAAGAAGTGATTCCTGAAGTGGCGAAAGAAATTGAAGCTGAATTAGTGATTTTAGGCACAGTGGGAAGAACGGGTTTATCTGCAGCGTTACTAGGTAATACAGCTGAACATGTAATTAGTAAATTAAGCTGCAATTTATTAGCCATTAAACCATCTAAAAAATAAGCCTATTTAGCTTTTTATTTAAAACAAGTGCGGTCAGAAAAACAATCGTTTTAATGACCGCACTTTTTGTTAAAAAAATGTGAAGTTTCTCACAAAATCAACTTTTTCTATTCGTCTCATTATTTCTTTTTCGCTATACTCATCCGCCCTATCGAAGACTTTCTATAAATTGATTTATTAATTAAAAAGGAAAGACAATGAAAAAAACATTAATTACAGCACTACTTGGTTTCTCTGCGCTCGCGCAAGCTCATGAAGTTTGGGTTGCAACACCGGCACAAGTTGCTTCCAATTCTGTTTTAAAAGCTGATTTAGCTTATGGTGACTACCCTTACGTTGAAAAAATTCCTGAAAAACGTCTTGCTATTTTTCCCCCGATGGAACTCATCAATCAAAATGGTGAAATGCAAACCTTAGTACAAAAAGGTGAAAACTACCAATATCAATCAGAAAAACCGTTAAAAGACGGTTCATATTGGGTAACGGCAACTTATAAACCAACTTTCTGGTCACAAAATAATGAAGGTTGGAAAATGGATAACTTACAAGGCACACCAAGTGCATTCTATTGCGAACAAACTCAAATGTTTGGTAAAGCCTTTACAGTGGTGGGTAAGAAACCGTTAAATGCGGATATGGCGATGACACGCATCGGTTTACCACTTGAAATTGTGCCACTCAAAGATCCAAAAGCAATTAAAGCGGGCGAAGCTTTCCCTCTTCAAATTTTCTATAAAAACAAACCACTTGCGGGCGAAACGATTATTGCAACGTCTGATACCTTTGTCGTAAAAGATATGGAAGCAGCAACATCTCACCGTGAACCACAAGCGTTCTCAGGTAAAACAGATAGTGAAGGTAAAGTTAACTTTATCCCATTAATTGAAGGTGTTTGGAAACTTAAAGTGATTCATAAAGAACCATTTGAAGATCAAAAGGTGTGTCAACAATCAGCAAATTACGCAACGTTAATTCTACCTGTTGGTAAAGCTCGTGCTAAATTGCCACCAAAACCAGAACATCATCACCATTAATCATAAAAAAAGTGCGGTCAAATTTAACCGCACTTTTTTAATATGTTCTTACTGCTGGAGGTTGATAATGCTCAATAAAGTTTTCAATTTCTTGAAGATCATTCGAGAATAGAATCTTCTCAAAATCACCTTGAGTAAAAAAGCCTTCTTTTACCATATGGCTAAAAAAGGACTTTAATGAATCGAAATACCCCTTTTCATTAAATAGAATACAAGGATTATTATTTTTCCCTATTCGAGCCCAAGAAATCACTTCAGCAATCTCTTCTAAAGTGCCTGGTCCACCAGGCAAAGCAATATAAGCATCGCCAAGCTCAACCATTTTATTTTTTCGCTCAGATATGCTTTCAACAATCACGGTCTTGGTCAAATTAGGATGTGAAACTTCTCTGTCTTGTAAAAATTGAGGGATAATGCCAATTACTTTACCTTGATGAGCAAGTACAGTATCTGCAACTACGCCCATTAATCCCAATTTTCCGCCACCATAAACTAAAGTATGTTGGCCATCTGCAATCCATTTCCCTAATTTTTCTGCAGCAGTCTGATAGGATGAATCATTGCCTAAACTTGCACCGCAATAAACCGTGATGTTCATCCTACTTTTTCCGTTCTACCCATTTTCCATCAATATAATCCACAATCCATTTTGTGGCTTTGCCATTCTTTTCAGATGTCACATATTGATGTTTTTCTTTACGGCTAAAGCGGATAATGGCTTCATTACCCTCAGGGTCTTTTTGTGGTGCATCTGCTAAATAACGTAATTTTTCCGGTAAACGATCACGATAAAGCGCTAATTCCGCCACTTTTGCTGGTCGAGTTTCACGAGATTTAGGGAAGTTATGTGCAGACATAAACACGCCACTTGCACCATCACGCAATACAAAATACGCGTCAGATTTTTCACATTTCAATTCAGGAAAATGAACCGGCTCTTCTTTTGGCGGTGCAACCTCGCCGTTTTTCAAAATCTTACGGGTGTTATCACAGTTGGTACAGCCCATATATTTACCAAAACGACCGAGTTTCAAGTGCATATCCGCACCACACTTGTCACATTCTACAATCGGGCCGTCATAGCCTTTAATTTTGAATTGGCCTTGTTCAACCAAATAACCATCACAATTTGGATTATTACCACAAATATGTAATTTACGATGTGGGTCAATGATATAGCTATCCATCGCGGTACCGCATTTCGGACAACGTTTACGATCCATTAAGGCTTTGGTCTCAGAAGCCTCATCTAGCACATTTAATAATTCAGCTTCTGGAATAAGATTAATCGTTGTTTTACAACGCTCTTTTGGTGGTAATGCATAACCAGAACAACCAAGGAAGACACCTGTACTTGCTGTGCGAATCGCCATTTTTCGGCCACAAGTTGGACAATCAATATCGGTGAGCACAAGGCTATTAGGTTTCATTCCACCTTCTAACTCATCTAATTCAGCCGTAGAAAGTTGGGTAGAAAAATCTTTGAAGAATTGATTTAACTCAGCCTTCCAATTTTTCTCACCAGATGCAATTTGGTCTAGTACGTTTTCCATGTTGGCAGTGAAATCGTAGCTCATCAAATCAGTAAAAGATTGATTTAAGCGATCAGTAACGATTTCGCCCATTTTCTCGGCATAGAAACGGCGATTTTCAATGCGAACATAACCACGTTCTTGAATAGTCGAAATAATTGCTGCATAAGTCGAAGGACGACCAATACCACGCTTCTCCAATTCTTTAACCAATGCGGCTTCAGTAAAACGAGCGGGCGGTTTGGTAAAGTGTTGGCTTGGCGAAACCGTTTTTAGTGCTAATGTTTCGTTCAAACTCACAGCCGGTAAAATTTGGTCTTCTGGATTCTTACCTAATTGTGGCAAGACTTTTGTCCAACCATCAAAACGTAAAATACGGCCTTTGGCTTTCAATTCATAATCACCAGCCATTACAGTGACGGTTGTGCTGTCATATTGTGCAGCCGGCATTTGGCAGGCTACAAATTGACGCCAGATTAAATCATACAAGCGCACAGCATCTTTATCCATGCCACTTAAATGATCCGCAAGTAGTTTGACATCAGAAGGACGAATCGCTTCGTGTGCTTCTTGTGCATTTTCTTTGCTCGAATAGAAATTTGGTTTAGCGGGCAAATAATCTTTACCAAAATGGCTTTCGATATAAGAGCGTGCCATATTTAATGCATCTTGACTCAAGTTGGTAGAGTCAGTACGCATATAAGTGATGTAACCAGCTTCGTATAAACGTTGCGCCAACATCATGGTTTTCTTCACCCCAAAACCTAAACGCGTACTTGCAGTTTGTTGTAAGGTTGAAGTAATAAATGGGGCTCTTGGTTTAGAACCTGTTGGTTTTGTTTCTAAATCTGTGACAACGTAATGTGATTTATTTAAGAAATCGACCGCACTTTGTGCTTCTTTTTCAGTTTTCGGCTCAAATTTCTTGCCTTTATATTGCACCACATCCAAACGCAAGTCTTCTTTCTTGCTCGTTTGGGTTAGCGCTTCAATTTCCCAAAACTCTTCCGGTTGGAATGCTTTGATTTCACGTTCACGCTCTACCACCAATTTCACGGCAACAGATTGTACTCGCCCAGCAGATAAACCACGCGCCACTTTCTTCCATAATAATGGCGACACCATAAAGCCTACCACGCGGTCTAAGAAACGACGGGTTTGCTGAGCATTAACTTGGTCCATATTAATGTGAGCAGGATGCTGGAATGCTTTTTCAATCGCTTTCTTCGTAATCTCATTAAATACAACGCGGCTAAAACGGCTATCATCGCCACCAATGACTTCACGTAAATGCCACGCGATAGCCTCTCCTTCTCTATCCAAGTCGGTTGCGAGATAAATATGATCGGATTTTTTAGCAAGGGATTTTAATTCGGCTACCACTTTTTCTTTGCCAGGTAGAATTTGGTAATTAGCTTTCCAATCGTCATAGGGGTCAATCCCCATACGTTTCACTAAGGCCGCACGGTCTTTTTCTGCTTTAATTTTGTTTTTTTCTTCCGCACTTAATCCTTTAGTGGAAACTGGTTTAGCCTTCTCTCCTGTGCTACTCCCTGCAGTAGGCAAATCACAAATATGCCCTACGCTGGATTTCACCACATACTGGCTACCTAAATATTTATTGATGGTTTTCGCTTTGGCTGGCGACTCCACAATCACTAAAGATTTGCTCATTTGCTTACCTAAAATATAACTAGAATTCTGTAAAATTGGCGATATACTGCAAACTTACGCCGATAAAATCAAGCTTTTTTTCAAAAAGGATTTATAAATGGATAAACTCAATGCAATTTCGGTTTTCTGTAAAGTGATCGAAACGCAAAGTTTTACACAAGCCGCAAACCAACAGAATATTTCTGTGGCAATGGCGAGTAAATTAGTTTCACAATTAGAAGAACATTTAAAAACGCGATTATTACAACGTACAACACGAAAAATTGTGCCGACAGAAGCCGGTATGCTTTATTATCAACGTTGCCAAGCCATTCTATTAGATTTAAGCGAGGCTGATTCAAGCATCAGTAATATGGCGACGAGCTTACAAGGTAATTTATTAATCTCTGTGCCACGTGATTTTGGCTTACTTTATATTTCACCTAATTTACCTAAATTTATTGAGCTTCATCCCAATTTACACGTAGAAATTGAATTTGAAGACAAACGTGTTGATCTCGTTGCGGAAGGCTATGACTTAGCATTACGTATCGGCTATATGCAAGACAGCTCACTTGTTGCGCGTAAAATTAGCAGCTCCCCTATGCATTTTGTTGCTTCGCCAAGTTATTTAGAGTCGCGAGGCACACCGCTTACACCTGATGATTTAGAATATCACCAAGGTTTACTTTATAAATCATCGTTAAATCAGGTGCATTGGCAATCAACAAAAGCCAATCAAATTCAACGTTATAAAATTCAATCTAAAGTGGTTTCTAATAATGGTATGGCATTGTTAGAAATGACAAAAGCAGGCTTGGGCATCAACAATTCACCTGGTTTCTTTGTAAAAGAAGCGCTTGCTTCAGGTGAATTAGTTGAAATTTTGTCTGAATATAAACAAAAACCTTTAGATATTTATGTGGTTTACCCAAATCGTCGTCATTTACCGGCTAAAGTTCGCGCATTTATTGAATTTCTAGCGAGTCTCGGTTTGTGTGAGAACAGTCAAATATAAAAACAAGGGCGGATTGACCGCCCTTTATTATTCAAATAATGTCCAAATCGGTTTTACCTCTTCAGGTAAAAACAAATTCTTTCCTAATTCAATCCATCCGCAAGGAAAATGAAAATCCGAGCCTAAAGAGGCGGCTAAGTCATATTCATTGGCTAAACGCGCAAGGTATTGACGCTGATCTTTGGTCTGTCCACTATCTGCGACTTCCATACCATCACCGCCCCATTGTTTAAAATCAACAATTAATCGACGAATCCATTTTCCTGTCATGTTATAACGCATAGGATGAGCAATGACGGCAACGCCACCTGCAGCATGAATCGTCTCAATCGCTGTTGGAATATCCACCCATTCAGCTTTGACAAAACACGATTTTCCACCGCCAAGATAACGCTTAAAGGCTTGCCCATCATTTGAAACCTTGCCGATTTGTACCAAATAACGCGCATAATGCGCACGAGTTACTTCCCCGTTTGCTAACGCTTTCGCACCCTCATAGGCATTTGGAACGCCTGCTTTTTCTAATTTATGGCCAATTTCGACCGCTCTTTTTTCTCTCAGTGATTTTTGCTCAGCTAAAAGTGCGGTCATTTTAGGATGTGTTTTATCAAAATTTAATCCAACAATATGGATGCCGCGACCTTCCCAATTCGTTGAAATTTCCACGCCATTAATTAGCTCAACACCTAATTTATCGGCTTCGAATTTGGCTTCATCAATGCCCATCACAGTGTCGTGATCACATAAAGCGAGCACATTGACGCCTTGCTCATGAGCTCGTTGTACGAGTTCTGTAGGCGTTAAAACACCATCTGAAGCCGTACTATGGCAATGTAAATCATATTTGATCATCGGCTTTCCTATAAATTAGTTTGAATAGTGTAATTATCTTCATCAACAATTACAGCTTGGCTATTTGTTAAAGGGAGTAAATTCAATTTGGATTGATAGATCTGAACAGTTTTCTGTGAACTCTCTTCAAAAGGAAACTCACCATAATGTGGAACAATTGCAAAATCGACTAAATTTAAAGCTGAATAATTGGTCAAATCGATAGCTATATTTTTGTCATCCATAATTTGATTATACTCGATGTCGCTGGCGGTAATAATAGCACCGGCAGATTCACCAAGGTAAAGCATACCTTCATCAATTCGTTTTTTTATATGTGGTAATAAGTGCTTTCTTTTCAACTCTTGTAATAGATAAAACGTATTACCACCAGAAATGTAAAGGCTAGGCGTATAATTTAATTTATCCTTAATAACCTCTTCTGTTTCTTGGGCTATATCCAAAACATCGACTTCAAAACCTAATTTATGAAAAATATTTTTTGCCTCATCAATGTATTCAACATAGCTTTCTACATTACCTGCAGTAGGTATAAACAGCACTTTATGCAATAAAAAATGCTGTTTTAAAAATCGTTTGAAAAGATTTTCTACGGCTGCAAAATAAGAGGCTAGAAATAATGTTTTCATATTATTTCTCTCTTACTTAATCGCCTGAACCAAGCCTTTAACTAAGCTTGGACCGTGATAAATCAACCCCGAATAAACTTGTAACAATTCAGCACCTGCTTCAATCTTCTCTTGTGCATTTTTTATACCGTCAATGCCACCACTCCCAATAATCGGAATTTGTCCTTTCAGTTCTTGATGTAATCTTCGAATAATTTCTGTGCTTTTATGCTGTAACGGTTTTCCACTTAAACCGCCTTGTTGCTCCGCATTTTTCAAACCTGCGACGTTGTCACGTAAAATTGTCGTATTAGTCGCAATTACCCCATCCATTTGATGACGAAGTAAGGTATCTGCAATTTGAACGAGCTCAGCCTCAGATAAATCAGGTGCGATTTTTACTGCAATCGGTACATATTTGTTATATTGCTCAGCTAATACTTTTTGACGCTGTTTTATACTTTGCAATAAATCATCAAAGTAATCACCATACTGTAATTGGCGTAAATCCGGTGTGTTCGGTGATGAAATATTTACCGTAATATAATCCGCATAGTTATAAGCTTTGTTTAAGCAAAATAAGTAATCATCTTTACCCTTTTCAAGGGGCGTGATTTTATTTTTACCAATATTAATCCCAATTACACCATCAAATTTTGCCTTTTTGACATTCTCGACCACATAATCAATGCCATAATTATTGAATCCATTACGGTTAATAATTCCTTCCGCTTCTACTAAACGGAATTGACGAGGCTTAGCATTTCCCTCTTGCGCTAAAGGCGTAACCGTACCGACTTCAATAAAACCAAATCCCATCGCACCAAATCCATCAATCGCTTCGGCATTTTTATCTGCGCCCGCTGCTAACCCAATAGGATTTTTAAACGTAATGCCCATCACCTGCTTAGGCGTACCCTTTGGGCAAGATAACAGCTGCTTCAATAAAAATTGGCAAGGTGATTTACCCGCTAAATGCAATGATTTAATCACTAAATCATGAGCGGTTTCAGGATCAAGGGAAAAGATGGCTTTACGGATCAAAGAATACATACTCGTTTATCTCTCAGGATAGTTCACTGTAAATGGAAAGTGCGGTTAAAATTAACCGCACTTTTTGTTTTATTGCAAGGCTTTTTCAATCTTCTCAAATAAATCTTTTGAGAGATCTTCAACAGCACTTAAGCGCTCTAGAGCACGTTTCATCAACGTTTGACGTTGTGCATCAAAACGTGAGAAACGAATTAGCGGCTCAATTAAACGTGCAGCTACTTGTGGATTGCTTTCATTTAAACGGATTAGGACGTCTGTTAAGAAACGATAGCCTGAACCACTAATATGATGGAAAGCTTTTAAGTTGTGATTTGCAAAGCTACCCACTAATGAACGTAAACGGTTTGGATTGTTGAAGTTAAAGCTTGGGTGATCCATTAATGCTTGTACAATTTCCAATACGTTTTCATCTGGGCGAGTTGCTTGTAAAGCAAACCATTTATCCATTACCAAGCCATCATGTTGCCATTTTTGTTCGAAATCCGCTAACAAGGTATCACGACAAGGTAACGCCGCTTTGGTTGCCATATTTAATGCGGCCAACGTATCTGTCATATTATTGGCATTATTGTAATGTTTTTGCACCACATTATTGCCTAAATTGGTGTAAGCCAAATAACTTAAACAAAGATTACGCATTGCTCGTAAAGCAATATCTTCTTGCGTCACTCGATAATCTTCAAGACGAATATGGGTGTAAATACGCAATAAATCTTCTTTCAAGTATTCTGCGATTTGTACCAACATAAATTCTCTTGCAGCAGAAATGCCATCTGGATCAATCGTTTTAAAGCTTTCTGCAAACTCAATATCTTTTGGCAAGGTTAGAATTAATGTGGCTAATTCGATATCCTGTTCGTAATTTTCCAATACATGCGCAAGTGCGGTCAAAACATCAGGTGAAATGTCAAAAGCTTCACCTTGTTGGAAATGCGCCACATTACGACGCAATTCTTGAGTAAAGAGCATTTGTGCTGCATCCCAACGAGCAAATTGATTATCAGCGAATTTAAGTAAACCTAATAACTGCTCTGTGGTGTAATCATAATCCAGTTTTACCGGTGCAGAGAAATCACATAATAACGCAGGAGTTGGGCGACCATAAATACCGTGGAATTCAAACACTTGGTCTTTTTCTGTTACATTTAACACATCGCTTAACAACTCACCGTTATGCTGTAACATTTGTTTGGTGCCTTTGGCATCATAAAGCGCAATTTTCAATGGAATATGTAAGTTTACTTTTTCCATTTGATCCGCAGTTGGCGGCGTAGATTGCGAAACCGTTAAACGATAAGTATGAGTTTGTTCATCATAGGCATCGCTAATCAATAATTCTGGTGTACCTGATTGACTATACCAACGACGGAATTGTGCTAAATTAACGTCATTTGCACGTTCCATTGCAGAAACAAAATCTTCACAGGTTGCCGCTTTACCATCGTTTTCAGCAATATAAAGTTGCATCCCTTTTTGGAAATCTTGTTCACCTAATAAAGTGTGCAACATACGAATCACTTCTGCCCCTTTTTCATATACAGTCACGGTATAGAAGTTATTCATCTCAATGACTTTTTCTGGGCGAATTGGGTGTGACATTGGGCTTGCATCTTCGGCAAATTGCACTGTACGTAAGAATTTCACATTATTAATACGATTGACTGCTCGAGAACCTGTGTCAGATGAAAACTCTTGATCACGGAAAACCGTTAAACCTTCTTTCAAACTTAATTGGAACCAATCACGGCAAGTTACACGGTTTCCTGTCCAGTTATGGAAATACTCATGCGCAATCACGCTTTCAATGGCGAGATAATCATCATCGGTTGCCGTTTGTGGATTTGCCAACACAAATTTAGAGTTAAAAATATTTAACCCTTTATTTTCCATGGCGCCCATATTGAAGAAGTCCACAGCAACAATCATGTAAATATCTAAGTCATACTCTAAATTGAAACGGTCTTCATCCCATTTCATCGCTTTTTTCAGACTTTCCATTGCCCAATAGGCACGATCAAGATTGCCACGGTCAACATAAAGCTCTAAGGCCACTTCACGACCACTTTTTGTCGTAAAGGTATCTTGTAATAAATCAAAATCACCCGCCACTAAAGCGAATAAATAGCTTGGTTTTGGGAACGGGTCATTCCATTCAACCCAATGACGACCATCCTCTAATTCACCACTTGCAATGCGGTTGCCATTAGAAAGTAAGTAAGGATATTTAGTCTTATCTGCGGTAATTTTGGTTGTATAGCGCGCCAATACATCTGGACGGTCAAGCATATAAGTGATTTGACGGAAACCTTCTGCTTCGCATTGAGTACAAATGCCTTCACCTGATTGATAAAGCCCTTGTAAAGAGGTGTTTTGTGCAGGCTCTAAATTCGTCACAATTTCAAGTTCAAAATTAGCCGCACTTTGATTGGTTAAATCTAACGTTAAACTTTCGTGGTCTTGATGATAATGTTTGAAATCTTCGCCATTAAATTTGATGGAAGCAAATTGGAAACCATGACCATCTAATCGTAGGTGTGTTGCTTCGTCGTTTAAACGTTGGAAGGTTGTTTTTGCAGTGACAACGGTATGCTTAGGATCTAATTGAAAATCAAGGAAAATATCCGTAACTGTAAAATCAGGTTGTTTGTAATCTTTTCTATATTTCGCTTTAGCTAACATAATCTGCTCTATTTCTAAGAAAAAAACTCGTATTAGGATAAGATTTTATGACAAAACTTGCAATGGAATTTTCAGTTTTTACCACATGGCAAACGTTTGCTTAAAAGTAGGTAAATATGCTATTCTACGCATCGTTTTTTATCAGATAATTTTTTTAAAATATGTCAAATACCACACAAATTGCTATTGTTATGGGCTCAAAAAGCGATTGGGCAACCATGCAAGAAGCCACTCAAATTTTAGATGAACTCAATGTGGCATATCATGTTGAAGTCGTTTCCGCACATCGAACCCCCGACAAGCTGTTTGAATTTGCCGAAAATGCACAAAAAAATGGTTACAAAGTGATTATTGCGGGTGCAGGTGGTGCAGCTCATTTACCTGGTATGATTGCGGCTAAAACGCTTGTGCCTGTGTTGGGTGTCCCTGTTAAAAGTTCTATGTTAAGCGGTGTTGATAGTCTCTATTCTATCGTGCAAATGCCGAAAGGCATTCCTGTCGGTACATTAGCGATTGGCCCAGCTGGCGCAGCGAATGCAGGATTACTCGCCGCACAAATTCTTGCAGGTTGGGATGAGGCGTTATTCGCTCGCCTACAAGTATTCCGCGAAAATCAAACCAATATGGTATTGGATAATCCTGATCCACGTACATAAAACACCTTTAAATTTGACCGCACTTTTTAAAGTGCGGTTGTTTTTTTAGCTAGATTTGATGAGAAATTTTATGCAAAACTCTACCCTATATCCTACCGTTTATGTGCTTGGCAATGGTCAACTTGGCAGAATGTTACGTTATGCAGGCGCACCTTTAGATATTCACGTTCAACCGCTTGAGTTCAATGCGCCCGTATTTGATTTACCTAAAGATGCCATCATTACCGCAGAGATTGAACGTTGGGAAAAAACACCGTTAACTGAATTATTAGGTCATCATAAGAATTTCGTTAATCAGAATGTTTTTGGCTTATTGGCTGATCGCTTTACCCAAAAATCTTTACTGGATGAACTTAATCTTTCTACCTCGCCTTGGTGTTTATTAAAAGATAAAACGCAATGGAATGATATTTTCCAAACTATTGGCGAGAAAGTCGTCGTCAAACGTAGAACAGGCGGATATGATGGACGTGGTCAATGGATTATCAGCGATGAAAACAAAGCAGACATCACCGATGACTTATTTGGTGAAGTGATCGCAGAAAAATTTATTCCTTTCGATTATGAGGTTTCTATTGTAGGCGCAAGATTTAAAAATGGTGAAAAACGTTTTTATCCCGTTACGCATAACCTGCAGCAAAATGGCATTTTACGTTACAGTGTGACAGATGTTTCATTCCCTCAACAACAAAGCCAACAAACTCAAGCGGAATCTATGCTCGGAAAAATCATGGATAAGCTTGAATATGTGGGTGTAATGGCGATGGAATGCTTTGTGGTGGGTGATAAATTATTAATTAATGAACTTGCCCCTCGTGTGCATAACAGTGGACATTGGACGCAACTCGGCTGTGCCATTAGTCAATTTGAATTGCATCTACGTGCTTTATTAGATTTACCCACACCGTCATTGCAACCTATTGCACCAAGTGTCATGGTCAATTTGATTGGTACAGAACATAATCCACAATGGTTGAACACACCATTCTCTCAGTTACATTGGTATGGTAAGGAAGTTCGTCCAGGTAGAAAATTAGGTCATATCAATATTACGCATCCTGATAAAACAATCATTATTCAACAGCTTGAAAAACTTCGTCACGAACTCCCTGATGACTATCAATCTGGTTTAAATTGGGCGATTGAGAAATTAAAATAATCGAAAAAAACAACCGCACTTTTTGATGAATATCTAAAAACATCAAAGTGCGGTTGATTTTTATCAGGTTCTTCTTGATAAAATCTATCGGCTGAAGTATAAAATTACTTATCTCACAACACATACATAAGGAAAAGCTATGTTTGAACATATCAAAGCGGCTCCGGCCGATCCTATCTTAGGCTTAGGCGAAGCATTCAAATCAGAAACGCGTGAAAATAAAATCAATTTAGGTATTGGCGTTTATAAAGATGCACAAGGTACAACACCGATTATGCGTGCAGTGAAAGAAGCAGAAAAACGCTTATTTGATAACGAAAAAACTAAAAACTATCTGACTATCGATGGTATTGCCGATTATAACGAACGCACAAAAGAACTCCTTTTCGGTAAAGATTCAGAAGTCATTAAAGCAAACCGTGCAAGAACTGCGCAAAGTTTAGGTGGCACAGGTGCATTACGCATTGTGGCAGAATTCATTAAACGTCAAACCAAAGCACAAAATGTGTGGATTAGTACGCCAACATGGCCTAACCACAATGCAATTTTCAATGCGGTAGGCATGACGATTCGTGAATATCGTTATTATGATGCTGAACGCAAAGCCCTTGACTGGGAACATTTACTTGAAGATTTAAGCCAAGCAAGCGAAGGCGATGTTGTGCTTTTACACGGTTGCTGCCACAACCCAACTGGTATTGACCCAACCCCAGAACAATGGCAAGAATTAGCCGCGCTTTCAGCGAAAAACGGCTGGTTACCACTCTTTGACTTTGCTTATCAAGGTTTAGCCAATGGCTTAGATCAAGATGCTTACGGTTTACGTGCTTTTGCAGCAAATCATAAAGAATTATTAGTGGCGAGTTCATTCTCTAAAAACTTTGGTTTATACAATGAGCGTGTAGGTGCCTTTACCCTTGTGGCTGAAAATGCAGAAATTGCTTCAACCGCTTTAACACAGGTGAAATCAATTATTCGTACCCTCTACTCTAACCCAGCATCTCACGGTGGGGCGACTGTAGCAACGGTGTTAAATGATGCACAACTTCGTCAAGAGTGGGAAAATGAATTGACTGAAATGCGTGAACGTATCAAAAAAATGCGTCATTTATTCGTTCAGTTATTAAAAGAATATGGTGCAGAACAAGATTTCAGCTTTATCATGGAACAAAACGGTATGTTCTCTTTCAGCGGCTTATCACCTGAACAAGTTGATCGCTTAAAAGAAGAATTTGCGATTTATGCTGTTCGTTCTGGTCGTATCAATGTGGCTGGTATCACTGAAGACAATATTCGTTATTTGTGTGAAAGTATTGTGAAAGTGCTTTAATCAATAAAAACAAAAAGTGCGGTTAAATTTGACCGCACTTTTTTTCATCTCAACATAACAAAAGAAAAGGCAGATTTTACTCTGCCTTTTTATCAAATAATTACCATTGGTAACCGATGCTTCCGCCCCAGTTCACATCACTGCGGGAATTAATACTTGCACCAACTTTAATCGAAACTTTGTTGTTGTCAGAATTTCGACCATAACCAACCGCTAATGCATTTTCGTTGCGATAACCACCAACACCAACAGAAACTAGGCTTTTACCCGCTTCATTTGGTCGTTGTAAGAAAGAAATCGCCGTTGCACCTGCAATACCTGCTCGTAATTTACGATCAACGTGATCAATTTTGTTGTCTAAACGATTGATGTTGTTATTAATGTTTTTCACTGCATTATCAACATAACGTTTATTTACTGCATCTGTTGGGTCTTTAGGATCGGCCACATTCACAATACGATTATTATGAACATCCAAGCCACCGTGTGCATGAACAGTACCGCCAACGTTAAGATCACCCTTTGTTGTCACATTTTTGAATGTTGGTGTGTCAGATACTGCAACACTTAACACTTTGCCTTTTTTGTGGGTTAATTTAATATTTTTACCCGCATCAAGTGTTAACTTATCCATTTTGGTTGCTGTAGACTGAACAGTTTCTTCTGCCACTTCATTTACAACAGTACCTTCAGATGCACTTGCAGTTACGTTAAATCCACGACCACCTGCATTTTTGATTTCATCTTTGGTTTTTTGTGAAAGATCCACTTTGTAATTGGTTACTGTGGTAACAGAAATACCATTTTTAACTTCTGTTTTTTCACCAACTGTTACTGTAACAGCATCAGAAGCAGCTTCAACAGAAGCTGAAGTGTCTTTTGCATTAACGGTGTAAATCGTTTGATTATTTGCACCAGTTTCAGAAGTCACCTCTACATTTGTTCCAGCTTTTACTTCTGTTTTAGCTGCCGCTGCGGCTTTAGTAATATTGGTATTAAGCTCGTTCTTCGCTGCATATAATTGGCTACCATTCACAGCATCTTTACTATTTGCTGAAATTGTACCATTTGATACATTCGTGATTTTTTTATCACCTGCATTAATACCATCTTTATTGATCGTAACAGGCCCCACGGTGACATTTTTAGCTGTAACATTATTAACAGTAATATCATCTTTTAAATTCACTGTAATATCAGCAGCATTTTCACCGTCTTTAACAACCACTTCGGTATTTTTACCATTCACAAAATTTACTTTGCCATGGGTATTAATACGTGATGTTTCTTTACCATTATTTTTAATGTTAAAGCCTGCATTGTAATAAGCTTGGTATAATTGGCTACCATTTACTGCATCGTTTGATTCAGCAGTAATTCGGCCTGCACCCACATTTTGGATTTGGCGAACAAGAGAGCCATCACCGACAGAAACTGCACCGGTTGATTCTTTAGTGAAAGAATCACCAAAATCAAAATCAATTATCGTTTTATATGAAGAGGTGCCGTTATAATTAATTGTTTTTGAACTTGCATCATCATTAAAAGATTGTAATTTTGTTGCAGTATCATCAAATACATTTTTTGCCCCTGCAGAACTTGAGCCTAGAGCAACTGAATCTTCATGAGTATTAGTGGAATCAGAACCTAACGCAACAGAATTTGCGGCAGTCGCATTACCACCAATAGCAATACTGCTGATACCAGTCGCATTTCCTAAAATTGCTGCAGAGTTAGTTTCACTCGCCTTAGAATTTGTACCCATCGCAACGGAATCATAACCTTCAGCTTTGGTTCGTTCACCAATCGCAACAGAACTTCTACCTGAAGCATTAGCCCCACCTCCAAGAGCTATAGCATCTTCTGCAGACGATTTTGAATTAACTCCGATTGCTACAGAGCCAGATTTATCTGAGTTTGCATTAGAACCAATAGCTATGGAGTAGATTCCAGTTGCATTAACATCCTGACCTAAAGCTAAAGAGGTACTTCCTATAGCTCTTGCCTGATGTCCTAAAGCCGCCGAACCATGACCTTTTGACCAAGAGTTAGTACCTAAAGCAGTAGATCTATGACCTTCAGCTTTTGCACTATAACCTACCGCTGTACTCGAACCACCTGTTGTATTTGCTACAACACCTATTGCTGTCGAATAATCTCCTGATGCTTTGGAATTCGAACCATAAGCAGAGGCTGATTGACCTGTTGCAAATGAACGCACACCGATAGTAACTGCATTAGTTGCATTTGCATTAGTCGCAAAACCTAAAGCAATAGTATCACTCGCTGATGATTTTGCACCATTACCCATAGCGATCGCTCCACGACCACTTGCATTTGATTCATTACCGATAGCGGTTGCTAAACCTTCTACGCCGCTAGCTTTTGCCCCATAACCAATTGCCGTACCACGTCCGGATGCATTACTACCACCACCAATTGCAACACCACCAGTTCCCCAACCATCTGCATTGTTACCAATGGCAACTGTTTCTCTATTGGTTGATCGAGCTTTATTACCAATTGCAATATTGTATTGGTTGTAATCAGCATTTCCCTCTACTTTAGCTCCTGTACCAATAGCAATAGAGTCTGCCGTATTAGAATTAGCACTATTACCTAAAACAACTGCGTTAGTTCGATCAGCTACTGCACCAGTTCCGCCAATAACAGTACCTTTATCATTGACAACAACATTGGTTTCAGCCATCGCGCTTGTAGTTGCACCAGCTAAAACTGCAGCGCCAATAATTACATTTAATGCTTTACGTTTATCGGTTTGAGATGATTTACCCACAGATTTGCTTAGTTCTGAAACAGCAATCCAGCATTGATTTACTGTATTCCAAATAATTTTAAAAACATGATTCATATTAAAGTTTCCTATAATCTAAAAATAAGTAGCCAAGACAAACAAAATCTTGATTCCGAATAAGTATAATACGAAACTCAGCAATTAACAGATAATTTACAAGATTTTACAAAAGCTGACAAAGAATAGTTTTTTTTATGGAGAAGTTAAATGTAATGTAAAGATAAATTAAAGATAAATTAAAGATAAATTAACAACTTAAAGTATATGTATAATTATTCTGCTAATAAAAGTAAAAATGGCCATAAAATGACCATATTTTTTATATTGAATTACCACTTATTTAACACTTCTTTATCGCTTTCTCTTGCTTCAATCCAACGTTCGCCTTGATTGGTTTGTTCTTTTTTCCAGAACGGGGCTTTGGATTTTAAGAAGTCCATAATAAATTCATTGGCGTGGTAAGCATCACCTCGGTGAGCAGAGCTGATGCCGACTAAAACAATTTCATCGCCAGTATGTAAAAGTCCCACACGATGAATTACCGACACTCGCTGGATATCCCAACGGGCTTTTGCTTGTTCTACAATTTCACGCAAGGCTTTTTCTGTCATAGCAGGATAATGTTCTAAGTATAAGCTGGACACTTCATCGCCTAAATTAAGGTCGCGTACTTTACCCACAAAAATAACCGTTGCGCCAACCGAATGTTGCTCAGAAAGCCATTGGTAAACGGCATTTTGATCAAAAGGTTGTTCTTGTACTGAAATTTGAATATCCGTCATTTAGCCCCCTGTTACAGGTGGGAAAAATGCAATTTCATCGCCATTTTTGACCGCACTTTCTAATGGCATCAAGGTTTGATTAATAGCCACTAAAAGCTTCCCTTTTTCTAAGGCTAACGCCCATCTATCACCTTTTTGAGCAAGATATTCACGCACCGCTTCCGCTGTCGCAAAATCGCCTTCAAGCTGAATAGAATCTACACCAATTAATTCACGAGTTTGAGCAAAAAATAAAACATTTAACATCTTATTTTTCCTCCGCAATAAAATGACCGGATTTTCCACCGCTCTTTTCTAACAGGCGAACGTGCTCAATCACCATGTCTTTTTGTACGGCTTTACACATGTCATAAATGGTTAATGCGGCAACACTTGCAGCCGTTAATGCTTCCATTTCTACGCCGGTTTTTCCGGTTAATTTACAAAGAGATTGAATACGAACTTGGTTTGTTTCAAGTAACGGTTCTAAATTCACTTCTACTTTAGAAAGTAACAACGGATGGCAAAGTGGGATAAGTTCCCAAGTACGTTTTGCCGCTTGAATCCCTGCAATACGAGCAGTAGCAAATACATCGCCTTTGTGATGTTTGCCTTCCACGATCATAGAAAGGGTTTCTTTTGACATGGTCACAATGGCTTCAGCACGAGCTTCACGAACAGTCTCTGCTTTTGCAGAAACATCCACCATATTGGCTTCGCCTTGAGAATTGATATGCGTAAATGTAGTCATAATAAAATAAAGTGCGGTTAAAATATTGAATGTTTTACATGTGTGACAAAAGCAAAATAAGTGAATAGCAAAATTCACCTATTTTCTTTTAGCCACCGATAGAGGCTAAATGATTTCTTACGCCACTATCACCGATATGCAAATAATGATGTTCACGCTTACCTTGCAATGCAGAAAAAATACGTGCTTGCAAAATATCTTGCTGTTCATGGGATTGCAATAAATCACGTAATTCAATGCCTTCTTCGCCGAATAAACAAAGATGAAGTTTGCCCTTCGCTGATACTCTAAGACGATTACAGCTTGCGCAGAAATTCTTCTCATAAGGCATAATTAAGCCAATTTCGCCTGCATAATCAGGATGTGTGAATACTTTAGCAGGACCATCAGTATGGGATTTGTGTTGTAATTGCCAACCGTTTTGCAGCAATTTATCCGCTAATACTTGTCCTGAAAGATGGAATTTATCAAAGAAACTATCCATTTCGCCCGTTTGCATGAGTTCGATAAAGCGCATTTGAATTGGGCGATCTTTCACCCAAACAAGGAATTGGTCAAACTCTTTGTCATTCAAATTTTTCATCAAAACTGAATTGACTTTAACTTTGTTGTAGCCCACTTCAAATGCACGATCGATACCACGCATCACGTCATCAAATTTATTGATACCCGTAATTTGGTGGAACATTTTTGGATCTAAGCTATCAACACTAACGTTAATAGATGTAATTCCTGCTTTCTTCCAATCAGCCACATCTTTTGCCATACGATAGCCATTTGTCGTAACGGCTAATTGACGAATACCATCAATGTTAGCGATGCTTTCAGCAATAGAAATAAAATCTTTGCGTAAAGTCGGTTCGCCACCCGTTAAACGGATTTTTTCAGTGCCCATTTCAGCAAATGCTTGAGCAAGATGGGTAATTTCTTTTAAAGTTAAGAAACTTGGCTTGTTAGCTTCGGGTTGATAACCATCAGGCAAACAATAGGTACAACGAAAATTACACTGATCGGTAATCGACAGTCGTAGATAGTAATATTGGCGTTGGAAAGGATCGACTAAGCGAGACTCTCCTACGTTCTTGATAGGAATGGATTGCATTTTACACCTTTCTAAATATGGAGAGGATAAACCGTTTCCAGCGTATCCCTGAATAACGTACCGCGTTATTGGCTTGCCACCGTATTTCTTGTGAAACTTAGGCTAAACAAGCTCGGAGTTATGCGTTAAAAATAAATTGTGTTGGTATTGTAATAAAAGCAAGCGGTTAATAGCAATAATTTGGTAGAATAACCCGACTATATTGATAAAAATAACAGAATTAACTTATATAAAAAAATATATAACATTATTTTTTATAATAATTTATAGGTAAAAAAGGAAGAAAAATGTCTGATTTATCTCGTCACAGCCGTCATGAAAATTTAGACGAAATCAAACATATTGTTGCCATTGGTGGTGGTCATGGATTAGGGCGTGTATTATCGGCGCTTAGTTTTATGAAAGAGCGTTTAACCGGTATTGTCACCACCACAGATAACGGCGGTTCAACGGGTCGAATCCGTCAAGAACAAGGCGGGATTGCGTGGGGCGATCTGCGTAATTGCTTAAATCAAATCATTATTGAGCCAAGCACGGCATCCGCATTATTTGAATACCGTTTTACTGGCGAAGGTGAACTTTCTGGGCATAATTTAGGCAATTTAATGCTCAAAGCCTTAGAAGATATGCATATTCGTCCTATTGAAGCCATTAACTTAATTCGTGAATTACTCAAAGTAAAATCTCACATTATTCCCATGTCAGAAGAACCGGTTCATCTTGCCGCGAGTTTAGGTTCTGGCTCCAGTATTGTAGGTGAGGTAAGCATTGATAATTTAACAGAATTACCCCAATCACTTTTCTTAGTGCCTATGGTTAAAGCCGCACAAGAAGCCATCCAAGCATTGGAGCAAGCGGAAGTCATTTTACTTGGTCCAGGAAGTTTCATGACGAGCATTATGCCACCATTATTATTACCTGAATTAGCTACTGCCCTGCGTAATAGCAAAGCGAAAGTAATTTTTATTGATAATTTAGGGGTAGAAATTGGCGCGGCCTCTCAGCTTTCACTGGCTGATCGTATTCAGAAAATTAATGAAATCGTCGGCGAACCCGTCATTAATGGCGCCATTACCCCTTATCGCGAAAAAAGTGCGGTCGATTTGTCTGCGATTTCTTCCGTTAAAATCTTAGCTAAACGCTTGAATGCGGATGATATTAGCTATCGTCATGACAGAACATTACTTGCCCAAGCTATCGATGAATTAGTGGGTGAATTAGATTACGAATAAAAAAACCGCACGTTAAAGTGCGGTCATTTTTTGCTTATTTTTTCCCAAAAACTCTCACATTCGTGAAACCATTTTCTTTTAAATAAAGTGCTTGCAGTTTACTCATCACGCCTCTTTCACAGTAAAGCACATAGTTTTTACTTTGATCTAATGAACCGAATTGCGAAGATAATTTGTAAAACGGCAACTGCATTACTTGATGCTCGTCTGATTCAAATGGATTTTCATCTGTCTCTTCTGGGCTACGAATATCTAAAATAATATCGTTTTCACCAAGCACTGAAATGGTATCTACTTCCACCACTTCTTTTTCTGTTTCTTCTGCAATTTGGCGAATATCTAGATATTGTGCATTTTCAACCGCACTTTCCAACACGCCAAAATCAAAGTGATTTTCTTCTTCAAGAATTTTTTCACGTACCGCTTTAATCGTTGGATTTTTAGAAATCACCCCACAGAATTCCGGCATTGATTTAGCAATATCATCGGTACCGATCTCTTTCGCCATCGCGATAATTTGTTCTTTATCATGGGTAATAAGTGGACGTAATACTAATGCATCGGATGCTTCATCAATTAAGCGTAAATTGGTTAAAGTTTGGCTTGAAACTTGTCCGAGTGCTTCGCCAGTAACGATAGCTTGAATATCAAAGCGTTGTGCGACTTTACTTGCAGCTCGTACCATCATTCGTTTTAATATGACGCCCATTTGGCCGTTATCGACTTTCTCTAAAATCTCGCCCACTACGCCTTCAAAAGGAATGGCAATAAAGCGAACTTTATGGGATGAGCTATAGCGATTCCAAATATGGTAAGCCATTTGTTTCACGCCAATTTCATGGGCTGCCCCACCTAAATTGAAGAAACAATAATGCACACGTGAACCACGGCGAATAAGCATATAACTAGATACGCCTGAGTCAAAGCCACCTGAAATCAATGAAAGCACATCTTCTTGTGTCCCAATTGGATAACCGCCTAAGCCAACATGACGAGCTTTAACCAGCATCATCTTGTCATCTTCAATATCAATACGAACGGTTACATCAGGATTTTTTAAGCGTACTTTTGCACTTTCAATATGCTGATTTAAACCACCACCGATATAACGTTCTGCTTCAATGGAACTGAAATCATGTTTCCCTTTGCGTTTTACACGTACACAAAAGGTTTTGTTTTCAAGTTGTTCAGCGACATCTGCTAACGTCAACTCAAAGATATGATGTAAATCGGTAAACGGTTTTTCTTCCACTTCTAAAAAATGATGAATCCCTGGAATACGTTGTAAAAGCGCAATCAACTCTTCACGATTGGCTTCATTTTTTGAGCGCACTTCGATGTAATCCCAATGACGAACAACAGCCGTTTCTTCATCATATTTCTGTAAAATATTGCGGATATTAGAGGTTAAAATTTTCGCGAAACGCTTCCGCACGGTTTCGCTTTTAATCATAATTTCAGGAAAAAGTTTAACGATAAATTTCATAATAATCTGTGAATAATAAAAAATGGCCGTATTGTACGCTAAATTCCAGATCCCACAAAGTTCAAATTCTCACGAAAAACTGACCGTACTTTGAAATAAGTTTTTAACATCCCTATAAAAATCAAGTACAATACGGAGCAATTTATTCATCTGAAAAGGATAATTTAATGGCGCGTAAACCAGCAAATGCTGAACCTGATTTTGAAACAACACTTGCACAATTAGAAACCATTGTGACAAAACTTGAAAGCGGTGAATTACCATTGGAAGATGCGCTGAAAGAATTTGAGAACGGCATTAAATTGGCTCAACTTGGTCAAGAACGCTTGCAACAAGCAGAACAACGTATTCAAATTTTGTTACAAAAAAGCGAAACCGCCCCATTAAGTGATTATCAAGGGGACGAGTAATCCATGAGTTATCAATTCGGCACTGAACTCAAACAAGTTCAAGATCGTATTAATCAGTTTTTAGCCAATCAATTTGAAGAAATTGACTCTTATAATGCCCCTTTGCGTGATGCCATGAAATATGGCTTATTGCTAGGCGGCAAACGCGTTCGTCCTTTCCTTGTCTATGCAACGGGTAAAATGCTCGGCGCAGAAATGCCCGCTTTAGATTACGCGGCGGCAGCCATTGAATCTATTCATGCTTATTCTTTAATCCATGATGATTTGCCTGCCATGGACAACGATGAACTTCGTCGTGGTCAACCAACTTGTCATATCGCTTTTGATGAAGCCACGGCCATTTTAGCTGGCGATGCATTACAAGCTTTTGCCTTTGAAATTCTTACGCAAGCCCCTTCTCTTTCTGCAGAACAAAAATTGCAATTAGTGAAAGTCTTGGCTCAAGCATCTGGCGTACAAGGCATGTGTTTAGGGCAAAGTTTAGATTTAATTTCTGAGCATAAACAAGTTAATTTAGCTGAATTAGAACTTATTCATCGCAACAAAACTGGTGCGTTGCTAACGGCCGCATTAAAACTGGGTTTTATCTGTTCGCCTCACTTTGAAAACAAAGAATTAGAGCAACAACTAGAACGTTATTCACAAGCTATTGGTTTAGCTTTCCAAGTGCAAGATGACATTTTAGATATTGAAGGCGACAGTGCGGAAATCGGTAAACCGGTGGGATCTGATTTAGATTTAGATAAAAGCACTTATCCAAAGCTGTTAGGATTAGAGGGCGCGAAACAAAAAGCCCAAGAACTCTATCAAACCGCCTTACATGAATTAGACAATTTACCTTTTGATACCACTGCATTGCGTGCATTAGCTGAATTTATTGTCAATCGTAAAAGTTAATGGTGACAGCACTGACTTTGATTTTTCAAAGTGCGGTCACTTTTTTCACATTTTAGGACTAACGAATATATGAACAACTATCCTCTTTTATCCTTAATTAATTCGCCGGAAGATTTGCGTCTTTTGAATAAAGATCAGCTTCCGCAACTTTGTCAGGAATTACGGAGTTATCTGTTGGAATCCGTTAGTCAAACCAGTGGTCATTTAGCATCTGGTCTTGGTACCGTTGAATTGACTGTTGCATTACACTACATTTTTAAAACCCCTTTTGATCAATTAATTTGGGATGTGGGCCATCAAGCTTATCCACACAAAATTTTGACGGGGCGTCGTGATCAAATGTCCACCATTCGCCAAAAAGGCGGAATTCATCCTTTCCCTTGGCGTGAAGAAAGTGAGTTTGATGTATTAAGTGTGGGTCACTCTTCTACTTCTATCAGTGCAGGACTAGGGATTGCAGTTGCGGCAGAACGTGAAAATGCGGGTCGTAAAACCGTTTGTGTAATTGGTGATGGTGCAATCACTGCGGGGATGGCATTTGAAGCCTTAAACCATGCAGGTTCTTTACATACTGATATGTTGGTCATTTTAAATGACAATGAAATGTCCATTTCTGAAAATGTGGGGGCATTGAATAATCACCTTGCCCGTATTTTCTCTGGTTCATTGTATTCAACGGTTCGTGACGGCAGTAAAAAAATCTTAGATAAAGTACCGACTGTTAAAAACTTTATGAAGAAAACCGAAGAGCACATGAAAGGCGTGATGTTCTCGCCAGAAAGTACGCTTTTTGAAGAACTCGGTTTTAACTATATCGGACCAATTGATGGGCATAATATTGATGAATTAATTGCCACCTTAAGCAATATGCGCGATCTCAAAGGGCCGCAATTCTTACACATCAAAACTAAAAAAGGAAAAGGTTACGAGCCTGCAGAAAAAGACCCAATTGGTTTTCACGGCGTACCAAAATTTGACCCAACAAGTGGCCAACTTCCTAAATCAAATGACAAACCAACCTATTCAAAAATCTTTGGCGATTGGTTATGTGAAATGGCGGAACAAGACGATAAATTAGTCGGTATTACCCCTGCAATGCGTGAAGGTTCTGGCATGGTAGAATTTTCAGAACGATTCCCACAACAATATTTTGATGTTGCTATTGCAGAGCAACATGCTGTCACTTTTGCTGCGGGCCTTGCAATTGGTGGTTATAAACCTGTTGTAGCCATTTATTCTACCTTCTTACAACGTGCTTATGATCAGCTTATTCATGATGTTGCTATTCAAAACTTACCTGTTCTCTTTGCCATCGATCGTGCAGGTATCGTAGGTGCTGATGGTCAAACTCACCAAGGTGCGTTTGATTTAAGTTTTATGCGCTGCATTCCGAATATAATCATTATGACACCAAGTGATGAAAATGAATGCCGCCAAATGCTTTATACCGGTTATAAATGTGGTAAACCTGCTGCGGTACGTTATCCGCGTGGAAATGCAATCGGCGTAGAATTAACCCCACTTGCTGAATTAGAAATTGGTCGTTCAAAAATGGTTCGTCAAGGTGAAAAAATCGCGATTCTGAATTTTGGCACACTCTTACCTGCTGCTTTATCTGTGGCAGAAAAACTCAATGCGACTGTTATCGATATGCGCTTTGTGAAACCAATTGATGAAGCTCGTATTCTAGAAGTGGCAAATACCCATGACGTCATAGTGACATTGGAAGAAAATGCGATTCAAGGTGGTGCAGGTTCTGCTGTTTCAGAAGTGCTAAATTCTCATGGAAAAACAACCGCACTTTTACAACTTGGTTTACCTGATATTTTTATTCCGCAAGGCACACAACAAGAAGCGCTTGCTGAAATTAAATTAGATGAAAAAGGGATTGAAGAGCAAATTATTGCCTTTATAAAGGGCTAAATTCGTTCATTTGGGTTTAATTTTGATATTTTTAAAATTTTTTTCAAAAATATCGAACTATTTCAAAAACACATAGTCTGATACATTGCTAGTGCACTGCATATTGCAGTTATCTTTTTGAAGTTTCTTATAAATTAAGACCTCCCCGCTATTCAAGTTTTGAGTAGCGGTTTTTTCTTTTTTGGAGGTAATAAAAAAGGACGCTTTTCAGCGTCCTAATTTTTGAATCTAAACTTTAAAAAATTAAAGTGCAGATTTTGCTTTTTCAACTAATGCAGCGAACGCTACTTTGTCGAATACAGCGATATCAGCAAGGATCTTACGGTCGATTTCAACAGACGCTTTTTTCAAGCCGTTGATGAATTTGCTGTAAGATAAACCATTTTGACGAGCCGCAGCGTTGATACGTGCAATCCATAATTGACGGAATTGACGTTTACGTTGACGACGGTCACGATATGCGTATTGACCAGCTTTGATCACCGCTTGGAAAGCAACGCGATACACGCGTGAACGTGCACCATAATAACCTTTAGCAGCCTTAAGAACTTTCTTATGGCGTGCTCTTGCAATAACACCACGTTTTACACGAGCCATTATTTAATCTCCTATGTAATATTTTTAACTAATTTAACTAATCGTACGTTTTGCTTAAATAACGGCTTATGCGTATGGTAAGCAAGCTACTACTAAAACTTGGTCTGCTTTCGCAACCATTGATTTATGACGTAAATGACGTTTACGTTTAGTTGTCTTTTTAGTCAAAATATGACGTAAGTGAGATTGTTTACGTTTGAAACCGCCAGAAGCTGTTTTTTTGAAACGCTTAGCAGCACCACGTACTGTTTTAATTTTAGGCATTGTTAAAATAACTCCGCATTTTAAGTTAAACACATAATTAGGCGAATCCGAAGATTACTTGTAGGCACTAATTATTCCAATATGGCAAATTGAATTGCCCTTCTCCAAAAGCAATTAGGCTGCGTAGTTTGCCCAATATGCAGTTGTATTCTCACCGAAGTGAAAATTCGATTATCTAGATTAGATCTAAATAAAAAATTATTTTTTCTTAGGTGCTAACACCATTACCGCTTGGCGACCTTCTAATTTACCCGGTGCAGATTCCACTACTGAAATGTCAGCCAAATCGTTTTTAACGCGTTCTAATACGTCTAAACCGATATCTTGGTGAGCCATTTCACGACCACGGAAACGTACGGTAATTTTCGCTTTATCGCCATCTTCTAAGAAACGAATTAAGCTACGTAATTTAACTTGGTAGTCACCTTCGTCTGTACCTGGACGGAATTTAATTTCCTTCACTTGTACGACTTTTTGTTTTTTCTTCTGTTCTTTTGCAGTTTTGCTCTTCTCATAGAGGAACTTGCCGTAGTTCATAATACGACAAACCGGTGGTTCGGCATTCGGACTAATCTCAACTAAATCAAGCGCTGCTTGTTCTGCCATATCTAAGGCCTGTTGAATTGATACAATCCCCGCTTGTTCACCATCTTGGTCAATCAAACGAACTTCTTTTACTCGAATTTCATCGTTAATGCGATTCGGGCGGTTAGCTGCCGGAGCTTTTTTTACGGTTTTGATAATGTTATTCCTTCTATTTATTTAAGATAAAACCCACTGCATTTAAAACAGAAGATTTTTTCAATCATTTGCTATAAAAACAAACAAAAAACGGGCAAAATTTTATAGTATTTGCCACGTTTATGCAACAAGGATTTCTATTCCTTTAAATATCAGCGGGTAAAGCACTTATTTCCGCAGAAATACTTTCACCAAATTGAAGTAATTTCTCTAATCTCGCAGTTTCAATACACACCATATTTCGATATCCATCTGCTTTCATTGCACTTGGTGTTTTCTCCCAAGGATTCCATAGCACAATTGAATCTGCGTGATGATGGGTAATTTGAATCCGTCGATTAAATACCTTATCCACCAAGAATGTTTTATCTTCCTCTAATGCATAAATACAATCGACGCCTTGTTCAATTTTACGAGTTGAAGGAACATCTGTATGTTTACCTTGTAATGAGTCATAACAACGGCTTGGTAAATTTTGGACTTCAATTTGTGAAATATCACCAATATTAAAATAACTGTGTAATGCCGCTTGAGCAGGCTCTTGCCCTAAATGCGTTAAAGTCATTGTGCATTTATCGGTAAATTCCATTTTCATTTTGGCTTCAATCGCACCATATTCAGAAAACAGCGAAAATTCTAACCGCACTTTATTCGCCTGCAGATCATAATCACTCAATTGCCACAAACGTAAACGCGCTGTACCGTGTGAAGGTTGTTTAACACCACCAAACCAAGGGTAACAAAGTGGTACACCACCGCGAATTGCCACACCTTGTGTGAAAGGTTCAATATCACTTAACCAAAAGACGTCCTGCTCTGCTCCTTTAGGTTTCCAATTTAATAGCTGTGCCCCTTGTAATGCAATTCGAGCAGAACCTACTGAGTGATTTAAAGTTAAAACAGGAATTTCATTGATACGTTCTAAAGTTAATTCTGGTGTTAATTGCTGAATTTGAGCTGTCATATTCGCCTCCTTGTGATAAGGCTATTATATAGAAGAAAGAGAGACTTGAGTTTATTTTTATACCGTGAATATAAAAAAACCGCACATCAAAGTGCGGTCATTTTTAATTAAGATTTTAAAGAATTAATTACTCTTCACCCAACAATTTCAACTCACGTTGTCTTACTTGGGATTTTAAGATTTCAGCAAATTCTTCAATGGTGAAAGTACCTAAATCAGCACCTTTACGGGTACGTACTGCCACTTTGCCTTCTGCGATTTCTTTATCACCGCAAACGAGCATATAAGGCACACGACGTAAGGTATGTTCGCGGATCTTGAAGCCAACTTTTTCATTACGTAAATCTGCTTTAACACGTAATCCAGCATCAGAAAGTTGTTTCACGACTTTTTGCACGTAGTCTGCTTGGCTGTCTGTAATATTCATCACAATCGCTTGAACTGGTGCTAACCATGCTGGGAAGAAACCTGCATACTCTTCAGTAATGATACCGATGAAACGTTCAATCGAACCTAAAATCGCACGGTGAATCATAACCGGAGTACGACGATCATTGTCTTCTGCCACATAAGACGCATTTAGACGACCAGGTAATGCAAAGTCTAATTGGATCGTACCGCATTGCCATTCACGATCTAAACAGTCGCGTAATGCAAACTCAATTTTCGGCCCATAGAATGCACCTTCACCTTCTTGAATTTCATATTCAAGACCGTTATGCGCTAATGCTGCTGCCAGCCCCGCTTCTGCGCGATCCCACATATCATCTGCACCGATACGTTTTTCAGGACGAGTAGATAATTTCACCTGAATATTTTGGAAACCGAAAGTGCTGTAAATGTCGTAAACCATTTTAATACAGCTGGTTACTTCGCTTTCAATTTGATCTTCAGTACAGAAAATGTGTGCATCATCTTGAGTGAAGCCACGTACACGCATTAAACCGTGTAAAGAACCCGATGGTTCATTACGGTGACAAGAACCAAATTCCGCCATACGGATCGGTAAATCACGGTAAGATTTTAAACCTTGGTTAAAGATTTGAACGTGTCCTGGGCAGTTCATTGGTTTAATCGCATATTCACGGTTTTCTGATTGTGTAGTAAACATCAAATCGCCGTAGTTTTGCCAGTGACCTGTTTTTTCCCATAACACACGGTCCATCATGAACGGACCTTTCACTTCTTGATAATCGTATTCTTTTAATTTTGTACGAACGAAGGTTTCCAATTCACGGAAAATTGTCCAACCATCGTTATGCCAGAACACCATACCCGGTGCTTCTTCTTGCATATGATATAAATCTAACGCTTTACCGATTTTACGGTGGTCACGTTTTGCCGCTTCTTCTAAGCGAGTTAAGTATTCCGCTAATTGTTTTTTATCAGCCCACGCCGTACCGTAGATACGTTGTAACATTTTATTTTTGCTATCACCACGCCAGTAAGCACCTGCAACTTTCATTAATTTAAAGTTGTGGCAGAAACGCATATTTGGCACATGTGGTCCACGACACATATCAATGTATTCTTCGTGATTATAAAGCGCAGGCGTTGCGGTACGTTCGATGTTTTCATCTAAGATAGCCATTTTGTATGGCTCGCCGCGTTTTTCAAAAGTATCTCTTGCTTCTTGCCAGCTTACCGGAGTTTTGATGACGTCATAATTGGTTTTCGCCAATTCAAGCATACGTTTCTCAATAGCATCAATGTCTTCTTGCGTTAAAGAGCGGTCTAAATCCACGTCATAATAGAAGCCATTTTCAATCGTTGGACCGATTGCCATTTTGACATCTGGGAATAATTGTTTGATTGCGTGACCGAGCAAGTGTGCGCAAGAGTGACGAATAATTTCTAAACCGTCTTCATCTTTTGCTGTGATAATTTCAAGGTTGGCATCTTCATTGATGATGTCACAGGCATCACGACGTTCACCGTTTACACGGCCAGCGATGGTTGCTTTGGCAAGACCGGCTCCGATATCTTGAGCCACTTCTAACACAGAAACTGGACGATCAAATTCACGTTTAGAACCGTCCGGTAAAGTAATAATAGGCATAATTTTTCCTTATACAGTGGTCGCCCATACGAAAGGCAACATGCAAATAATGATTAAAAACAAACCGCACTTTCATTCACTCCCACTATCGAGCAAACCAAGTGCGGCGGAGAATTTTAGCACTTTCCACCACACTTGTTAATATCTCGCTGAATTCTTTCCAATGAGTAAATAATGATTTTCCTGATAGCTACTTTATCTATTCAAAATTTCCGATAAAATGACCGCACTTTTGATAAACACCAATTAAAGGAAATTCTATGAACGTATTAGTATTGAAATCAAGCATCCTTGCAGATAACTCTCAAAGTAATAAATTAGCCGATTACACCATTGAAAAATTAAAAGACCACAACATTGTGGTACGTGATTTAGCGGCGCAACAACTTCCCCATTTTGATGCAACGGCGGCAACTGCGGTACGTGGCGAACCTAAAACTGCAGAAGAAAATGCACTTTTAGCCTTATCTGATGAGTTAGTGGCTGAATTAAAAGCCGCTGATATTATTGTAATTGGCGCACCTATGTATAACTTAGGCATCCCAACACAACTTAAATCTTATTTTGATTTTATTGCGCGTCCTCGTGTGACTTTCCAATACACCGCAAATGGTCCTGAAGGTTTACTTCAAGGTAAAAAAGCGATTGTATTAGCAAGCTTTGGTGGCATGTATGATGAAAACAACAATGTGACAAATTACTTAAAAGCGATTTTAGGTTTTGTTGGCATTACCGATGTTCAGTTTGCTTATGCAAAAGGTATTGGATTAGGTGCAGAGGCAATTGAAAAAGCACAACGTTCAGCAAGAAATAAAATTGATGAGATTATTGCATCTCTCTAATTACTAAAATCCCCAGATAAGCCATTTTGAGATATGCCTCGAAATGGCTTTTTTCTAATCAACTTCCTCTATTTTTAATATCTTTGGTTAAAAATTAAAAAAATATTGTAAAATCACGCCAAATTTTTGATTATTTTCTTGACTTATGCATTATGTACTAGTTTAATAGTGCAAAAGTTCAAAATACAGGATTGATTATGAAAAATACCCCTTTTATTGCGGTGACCTCTCAACCGGTTCCCTATCATGCCGACACCACCGCAATTTTTAATACGCTTTGCAAACAGAACTCAAATTCTCTTCTCCTCGACTCTGCCGAAATTGGCAGTAAAAATAGCTTACAGAGCCTTATTCTAATTAATGCTGCCGTTAAAATTACTTGTTTAGGCAATCAAGTGACTTTTAGAGCACTGAATGCGAACGGAAAACAAGTGTTAAACGAAATTCATCCTGTATTAAGCCAACTCGGTACCATAAGTGCGGTCAATTTTGAGAATGAATTTTCTGTACAATTTGCGCCACTCGATAATCAATTAGATGAAGACAGCAAATTACAAGCTGCAACCATTTTTGATGGACTTCGTGTAATTTCTAACCATTATCAACATAGCAGCACACCCGTCTTTTTAGGTGGTTTATTTGCTTATGATTTGGTGGCGAATTTTATTCCAATGCAAGGTGTTGAATTAAAAGATGATGGCATTAACTGCCCGGATTACAGTTTTTGTCTCGCAGAAAATTTAATCACCATCGATCACCAAAGCCAACAAGCCACATTAAAAAGCTTTTGTTTTAGCCAAGAAGAACAAGTGGAAGTCGCGAAAACGGCACTTTCTATTGCCCAAAAATTAAAAAATATTGATGGCGTATTTTCCATTAAAGCAGCAAGTGATGAGGTCAGAACCAACTTTGAAGATCCTGAATTCATCGGCATTGTCAAAGCATTAAAACATCATATTAATATTGGTGATGTGTTCCAAATCGTGCCATCTCGCCGTTTTTCATTAGCTTGCCCAAATACCCTTGCAAGTTATGCGCAATTAAAACATAACAATCCAAGCCCTTACATGTTCTACATGAACGATGAGGATTTCATTTTATTCGGTGCATCACCAGAAAGTGCGTTGAAATATGCACCGGATAATCGTCAATTAGAAATTTACCCAATTGCAGGTTCTCGCCCACGTGGTTTTGATGCCCATGGCAATATTGACCCTGAATTGGATGCGCGTTTGGAATTAGAATTACGTCTTGATCATAAAGAGCAAGCTGAACATTTAATGTTAGTGGATTTAGCCCGTAATGATATTGCTCGCGTTTGCCAAAGCGGTACACGTAAAGTGGCAGAATTAATGCAAGTGGATCGCTATTCGCACATCATGCATTTGGTTTCTCGCGTAGTGGGTAAACTTCGTCCTGAACTTGATGCCTTACACGCTTATCAAGCTTGCATGAATATGGGGACTTTAACTGGTGCGCCTAAAATCAAAGCGATGCAGTTAATCTATCAATTTGAACAGCAAAAACGTCACAGCTACGGCGGTGCGGTCGGCTATCTCACCTCTGATGGTTATTTTGATACCTGTATCGTGATTCGTTCTGCTTTTGTACAAAATGGCATTGCCCATATTCAAGCGGGTTGTGGCGAAGTATTGGATTCTGATCCACAAATGGAAGCGGATGAAACTCGCCATAAAGCAGCTGCAGTGCTTAAAGCAATCAAACAAATCAATACCCAAGCAAAATAAGGACGATAAATTATGGCTAATATTCTCTTTTTAGATAATTTTGATTCATTCACTTATAACTTAGTGGATCAATTCCGTGTGCTTGGGCATAACGTAAAAATTTATCGTAATGACACTAATTTAGAACAAGTGGTACAAGAAGCATTAAATACACCGGATACGATTCTTGCACTCTCTCCAGGACCAGGTACTCCGGCAGAAGCAGGCATCTTACTCCCACTTATTGAACGTTTAAAACATGATGTGCCAATTATTGGTATTTGCTTAGGCCATCAAGCGCTTATTCAAGCCTTTGGTGGAGAGGTTGTACATGCAGGCGAAGTATTACATGGTAAAGTATCGCGCATTCAACATGATAACCAAGCCATGTTCAAAGATATTGCCAACCCAATGCCTGTGGCACGTTATCACTCTTTAATGGGTAAAAATCTGCCTGACGAATTTATTGTCAATGCCGATTACAATGGTATCGTGATGGCAATTCGTCATAAAACCTTGCCAATTTGTGCTTTCCAATTCCACCCAGAAAGCATCCTTACTGTGCAAGGTTCCAAATTATTACAACAATCTGTGGAATGGTTATTAAACAGAGATTAAGGAAGAAAAATGATTACCGTATATGGATTAAAAGAAGTGCTTGCGCCTCGTCGTCAAGATATTGCAGAAGTAATTTATAACTGTTTAAACCTTGGTTTAGACATTCCTCGTGGAAAGCATGCGATTCGTTTCTTATGTTTAGATAAAGAAGATTTTCTTTATCCTATCGATCGTAACGATGATTACACCGTTATTGAAATTAACCTCATGCAAGGTCGTATGGAAGGTACAAAAAAACGTTTAATCAAAATGCTCTTCAGCGAACTCGAATACAAAATTGGTATTAAATCTCACAACGTTGAAATTACGATTAAAGAACAACCGGCGCATTGTTGGGGTTTCCGTGGTATGACTGGCGATGAAGCACGCGATTTAGATTACGATATTTACGTATAAAGGACGAGATTATGCAAACGGCTCAATTATTAGAACAACTTTACAGCGGAAAAACACTTAATAAAGAAGAAAGTGCGGTCATTTTTAACGCTATTATGCAAGGCGAACTCAATAACGAACAAATCGCTGCCATGCTGATTGCGTTAAAAGTACGTGGAGCCACTATTGAGGAATTAAGCGGTGCGGTATCGGCGTCTTTGCAAAATGCCAAATCATTCCCTCGCCCTGACTACCCTTTTGCGGATATTGTGGGTACTGGCGGTGATGGTCAAAACACGATTAATATCTCTACGGCGAGTGCGATTGTTGCTGCCTCAATGGGTGCAAAAGTAGCAAAACACGGTAACCGTAGCGTATCAAGTAAATCTGGTGCCAGTGATGTATTAACCGCTCTCGGTGTAAATGTGAATGTCACACCAGAACAAGCTCGTCAAGCGCTTGACGATATTGGCGTATGTTTCTTATTTGCTCAACAATATCACAGTGGGTTTAAACATGTGGCCCCTGTTCGTGCGGCATTAAAAACACGTACGCTTTTTAATATTTTAGGTCCATTAATTAACCCTGCTCGCCCAACTTATCATTTGCTTGGCGTGTATGCCCCTGAATTGGTGAAAACCTATGCTGAAACCGCTGTCGCATTAGGTCATCAACATACTTTTGTGGTTCATGGTGCGGGTCTTGATGAAGTCGCCGTACATGGTGAAACGCAAGTGGCAGAAATTAAAAACGGCAAAATTGACTACTTCACCTTAACGCCAGAAGATTTTGGTTTAAAAACACAATCTTTAGAAAGTTTACGTGGTGGCGAACCACAAGAAAATGCCCAATATCTGACCGCACTTTTACAAGGTAAAGGCAAAGCTGAACACGCTAATGCGGTAGCAGCGAATGTGGCATTATTGTTGAAATTATTTGGTCATGATGACTTAAAACAAAATGTTCAAAATGTATTGGCTCATCTTGCATCAGGCAAAGCGTTTGATACATTACAACATTTGACAAAATATTAAGATAAAGGCTGATTTGATACGCCCAATAAAATAAGAAGAAAATTTATGATCACGCAAGATTTCACCAAACCCATTGACTCTGCGACGGTGCTACAAAAAATCGTCTTAGACAAAGCGCAATGGGTTAAAGCAAAGGAAGCTGAATTTCCGCTTTTACAATTTAAAGAAAACATTCAAAAATCTGACCGCTCTTTTTATGATGCGTTGGCTAAAGGCACACATCAAAAGCCCGCTTATATTTTGGAATGTAAAAAAGCGTCCCCTTCTAAAGGATTAATTCGTAATGAATTTAATTTAGACGAAATCGCCAACGTGTATAAACATTATGCATCAGCTGTTTCTGTGCTAACGGATGAGAAATACTTCCAAGGTAAATTTGACTATTTGCCGCAAGTACGTGACGTTGTCTCACAACCTGTATTGTGCAAAGATTTTATGATCAGCGAATATCAGGTTTATCTCGCGCGCTACTATCAAGCTGATGCTATTTTATTGATGCTTTCAGTGGTGAATGATGAAACCTATCGCGTACTGGCTGATCTGGCGCATTCTCTCGGTATGGGCGTATTGACGGAAACCAGTAACGAAGCAGAGTTTGAGCGCGCCCTTGCATTAGGTGCAAAAATTATTGGGGTTAACAATCGTAATCTTCACGATCTCACCGTTGATTTAAACCGCGTAGTAGAACTTACACAAAAATATGCCGATCGCATTCCTGCTGATGCACGTATTATCAGCGAATCAGGGATTTATAATCACAGCCAAATTCGTGATTTGCAAAAAGTGGCACATGGCTTTTTAATCGGTAGCAGCCTAATGGGCAGTGCTGATTTAAACAATGCTGTGCGTGAAGTGATTTTTGGAGAAAATAAAGTATGCGGTTTAACTCGCACGCAAGATGTCAAAGAGGTTTACGCAAACGGAGCATTATACGGCGGCTTAATTTTCGTCGAACATTCAAAACGCTGTGTGAGCCTGCGTCAAGCCCAAGAATTAGTGACAGCATCACCACTTCGTTTTGTGGGCGTATTCCAGAATCAAGAAATTGATTTTATTGTAAAAATTGCTAAACAATTGCAGCTTTATGCGGTTCAGCTACACGGTTCAGAAACCGCTGAATTTATTACCGCACTTCGTCACCAGCTGCCCGAGGAAACTCAAATTTGGAAAGCTATTTCAGTCGATACTGAGGCACAAAGTGCGGTTGATTTTACGGATGATTTAAATATTGCTCGCTATATTTTCGATAGCCAATCCGCTAATCAACAAGGTGGCACAGGAAAAACCTTTAATTGGTCACTCATTCCTGAAAACTTGAAACACAAAATTATTTTGGCTGGTGGCATTTCACCTGACAATATTGAACAAGCCATTAAGCAAGGTTGCTTAGGTGTTGATCTCAATTCTGGTGTAGAAACTACCGCAGGCGTAAAAGACAGCGAAAAAGTGCGGTCAGTTTTTAAGACAATTTTGTCAAATTAATCTGATTGCTAAGGGGAAGCATTATGCAAAGAACAGCGTTAGTAACCGGCGCAACTGCCGGATTTGGTGCGGCAATTTGTCGCACACTTATTGAAAATGGTTATCGTGTAATTGGCACAGGGCGCCGCGTAGCTCGTTTAGAACAATTACAACAAGAATTAGATGAGAACTTCCATTTTCTTGCCTTTGATATTTCAGATCGCCAAGCAACAGAAGATGCTTTCCATTCCCTTCCCGCTAATTGGCAATCCATTGATTTATTGGTGAATAATGCAGGTTTAGGATTAGGTTTAGAAAGTGCAGATAAAGCGAGTTTAGACGATTGGATGCAAATGATTGATACCAATATTAAAGGACTCGTCACCATCACTCGTCTTGTGTTACCACAAATGGTTGAACGCAATTCAGGTCATATTATTAATATAGGCTCAATTGCAGGTACTTATCCTTATCCAGGTGGCAATGTATACGGTGGCACTAAAGCGTTTATAAAACAATTTAGTTTAAATCTTCGAGCCGATCTTGCTGGTACACAAATTCGCGTGTCCAATGTTGAACCCGGTCTTTGTGGTGGAACTGAATTTTCTAATATCCGCTTTAAAGGTGATGATGCCCGAGCAAAAAAACTCTATGAAAATGTAGAATATGTCAGCCCACAAGATATTGCTAATATTGTGTTATGGCTCAATCAACAACCAGAACATGTCAATATTAATCGCATTGAAGTGATGCCTACTGCACAAACCTTTGCACCACTTAATGTCGCAAGAATTCAAAAATAACAAGGAAATATTATGTCAGAAACCCTTTTAAATCCTTATTTCGGTGAATTTGGCGGAATGTATGTACCAGAAATTCTCGTACCGGTACTACAACAGCTAGAAAAAGCCTTTGTTGAAGCAAAAGGCGATCCTGAATTCCAACGTGAATTTCAAGATTTACTTAAAAATTATGCGGGCAGACCAACCGCACTTACCCTTTGCCGTAATTTAACCAAAGGAACAAAAGCAAAAATTTATTTGAAACGTGAAGATTTACTTCATGGTGGTGCCCATAAAACCAATCAAGTATTGGGTCAAATTTTATTAGCAAAACGCATGGGGAAAACGCGCATTATCGCCGAAACCGGTGCCGGCCAACATGGTGTGGCTACGGCTCTTGCTTGTGCAATGTTAGATATGCCTTGCCGTGTTTATATGGGGGCGAAAGACGTGGAACGCCAATCGCCTAACGTATTCCGCATGCGTTTAATGGGCGCAGAGGTGATTCCTGTACAAAAAGGTTCTTGCTCATTAAAAGATGCATGCTGTGAAGCCATGCGTGATTGGTCAGCCAACTATGAAAACACCCATTATTTATTGGGTACAGCTGCAGGCCCTCATCCATTCCCAACCATTGTACGTGAATTCCAAAAAATGATTGGGGAAGAAACTAAACGTCAAATTTTAGAAAAAGAAGGCCGTTTACCGGATGTTGTCATCGCGGCAGTTGGTGGTGGTTCCAATGCGATTGGTATATTTACTGATTTTATTGATGAAAAAGGCGTACGCTTAATTGGTGTGGAACCTGCTGGTCATGGTATCGAAAGTGGTGAACATGGTGCACCATTAGGCCATGCAAAAGTGGGTATTTATTTCGGTATGAAATCACCTTTAATGCAAACTGAAGATGGTCAAGTGGAAGAATCCTACTCTATTTCTGCTGGATTAGACTTCCCTTCTGTTGGGCCTCAACATGCTTACTTGCAAAGTATTGGTCGTGCAGAATACCCAAGTATTACAGATGATGAAGCATTAAATGCTTTCCAAGCGTTAGCAAAACATGAAGGGATTATTCCTGCATTGGAAAGTTCCCACGCATTAGCACATGCACTAAAAATGATTCATCAAGAACCGAATAAAGAACAAATTTTAGTGGTGAATCTCTCTGGTCGTGGTGATAAAGATATTTTCACCGTAGATAAAGTTTTAAAAGAAAAAGGAATGCAATAATGAGCCGTTTTGAAACTAAATTTGCAGAACTTGCAGCGAAAAAAGAAGGGGCTTTTGTACCTTTCGTGACATTATGCGATCCAACATTTGATCGCTCTTTTGAGATTATTTGCACGTTAGTCGAAAATGGCGCAGATGCGTTGGAATTAGGTTTTCCATTTTCTGATCCACTATTAGACGGTCCCGTTATCCAGGCAGCTAATAACCGTGCACTCAATGCTGGCCATAGCACTGAAGACAGCTTTAAATTACTCGCTAAAGTGCGGTCAAAATATCCAGAAATTCCGATTAGCTTACTCCTTTGTGCGAATTTAATTTTTTCGAAAGGATTAGATAATTTCTATCAACGTTGTGCAGAAGTCGGCGTAGATGCGGTTTTAGTGGCAGATATTCCACTATTGGCAAAAGAAGACTATGTTCAAGCTGCTAAAAAGCATGGCATTCAACCTGTCTTTATTTGCCCACCAAATGCTGATGCAAAAACCGTACAAGGTGTTGCTGAAAACAGCGAAGGCTATACCTATTTAGTTTCTCGTGCGGGTGTTACAAGTGCAGAAAATCAAGCACACGCAGCGAACTTAGATACACTCGTAGAGCAACTTAAAGCCCATAAGGCTCCACCAATTCTACAAGGTTTTGGTATTGCTCAACCAGCTCAAGTGAAAGAAGCCCTTCAACTGGGTGCAGCGGGAGCTATTTCAGGCTCTGCAACGGTAAAAATCATTGAGCGAAATTTAGATAATCAAGCTCAATGCTTAACTGAACTCGCTGAGTTTATCCGCAATATGAAAGCTGCAACCAAATAATAAATAAAAAAGTGCGGTTAAAATTAACCGCACTTTTGTTTTTCTTTTATTAATCCACAATTCGTAAATGAGATGCTGATTTCTGTGGTTTCTTTTCAGCTTTAGGTTTATCTACCGCTTCTGCAAAGCTTAATGGCTGTTCTGATGTCGGCTCACGATTGAGTTCATCGTAAATTTCTTCTGGCTCAAACATCACGCCATCACCATTTTCACGAGCATAAATGGCTAAAGCTGCGCCCATCGGAATGTATAACTCACGAGCCACACCTTGGAAACGTGCATTAAACTGAATAAAATCATTGGTTAATTGCAAATTCCCAGTTGCTCCCGCAGAAAGATTTAAGACGATTTGCCCATCTTTCACGTATTCCGCAGGCACATTGGTACCATAATAATTAGCATCCACCACCAAATATGGAGTGAAATCGTTATCCACTAGCCAATCATAATAGGCTCTTAGTAAATAAGGGCGTTTTGGAGATGGTGTGTGGGTCATTATTTATCATCCATTAAATTTTTAGGTGCTGCTTCACCTACTGATTGTAAGAATGAATCACGGCTAAATACACGATCCATATAGCCTTTGATTGCTTTGCTTCCTGTGCCACTGAATTCCACGCCCATATTACGTAGTTTCCATAATAATGGTGCAACGTAGCAATCGACTAAGCCAAACTCTTCACTCATAAAATAAGGGGTTTGTTGGAAGATAACCGATACCGCTAACAATTCTTCTTTAAGCTGTTTTAATGCTTCTTCACGTTCAACTTCCGTGCCTTTTTCAGCAATTTCTAATGTTGGGTACCAATCTTGTTCGATACGTAACATTAAAAGACGGCTTTTCGCACGAGAAACCGGATAAACTGGCATAAGTGGAGGATGTGGAAAACGCTCATCAAGATATTCCATAATAATGCGTGAGCTGAATAACACTAAATCACGATCTACCAAGGTTGGTAATGTGCCGTAAGGATTTAATTCCATTAAATCTTCTGATAATGCTTGCAGATCAACTTCTTCGTTTTCGTAAGCCACACCTTTTTCAGCTAAAACAATTTTTACCTGATGGCAGTAAATGTCATTTTTATTTGAAAAAAGAGTCATTACTGAACGTTTACTTGATGCATTGGACATTTATTCCTCCGAAGATCCAAACTAACTTATATACTTCTACTAAAAATGGGCGGTTATTTTAACATAACCGACAGGTAAATTGCTAACAATTTCTTATTTTTCCTTTAAAATCAATTAATTATAAGCAATCAATGAAAAATCAAAGAACGGGAATTTTTCATTAATTTGTTTTTTACAGACATAAAAAAAGCAGAGATTTCTCTCTGCTTTCTTGAAACGATAATAAAAAATTAACGTTTGGAGTATTGTGGACGACGACGTGCTTTGTGTAAACCAACTTTTTTACGTTCAACGCGACGTGCGTCACGAGTAACGAAGCCAGCTGCACGAAGAGCAGGACGTAAAGTCTCATCATATTCCATCAATGCACGAGTGATACCGTGACGGATTGCACCCGCTTGACCAGAAATACCACCACCTTTAACAGTGATGTATAGGTCTAATTTATCAGTTAATTCCACTAATTCTAACGGTTGACGTACGATCATACGAGCTGTTTCGCGACCGAAATATACGTCTAATTCACGTTGGTTGATAGTGATTTTACCACTGCCCGGTTTGATAAATACACGAGCTGAAGAGCTTTTGCGGCGACCAGTGCCGTAGTTTTGATTCTCTGCCATTTCCTAAACCTCGTGATTAAATGTCTAATACTTGTGGTTGTTGTGCTGCGTGTTGGTGTTCTGCACCTGCATACACTTTTAATTTACGGAACATTGCACGGCCTAATGGACCTTTTGGCAACATACCTTTAACCGCAATTTCAATCACCGCTTCAGGACGGCGAGCGATCATTTCTTTGAAAGTCGCTTGTTTAATACCACCTACATAGCCAGTGTGCCAGTAGTAAAGTTTATCTGTTTCTTTACGACCAGTTACTGCCACTTTGTCTGCGTTGATAACGATGATGTAATCACCAGTATCTACGTGTGGAGTGTACTCAGCCTTGTGTTTACCACGAAGACGGCGTGCTAATTCAGTAGCTAAACGACCTAAAGTTTTACCTGTCGCATCTACCACATACCAGTCACGTTTTACTGTTTCCGGTTTTGCTACAAAAGTTTTCATTAATTAATTACCAAAATATAAGTTTGATACCCAGTGTTTCATATCGAAACACAACCATTGATCTTAATCTACACCCCTTCGAGTGTGATCTCGATAAAATAATGCACGGTGGGAATCCGTGCATTTACAGGGTCGGCGTATTATACCTATTTTTAGAAAAAATGCTAACTTTTTGTGCAAATAAATTGATTTTCTTTTAAAATACAACGCGTAACAAATAATCATTAATTTCATTCATCATTTTGATGAAATCATTGAAATTGACGCATGTTAGTTCTTATCTTATGATAAGTGCATTCTAATGAAAACGTAAAAAGGTATGCTATGAGCTACGCAAAAGAAATTAACACATTAAATCAACATCTTGCCGACATTAACAAAAAAATTAATGTCTCCTTTGAGTTCTTTCCGCCTAAAAATGAAAAAATGGAAAATATACTCTGGGATTCTATTCATCGCTTAAAAGTGTTAAACCCTAAATTTGTTTCCGTGACTTACGGCGCAAATTCTGGTGAACGTGATCGTACACATAGCATCGTAAAAGCCATTAAAGCAGAAACAGGCTTAGAAGCCGCACCACATTTAACGGGTATTGATGCGACACCTGAAGAATTAAAAGAAATTGCAAAAGATTATTGGGATAGCGGAATTCGTCACATCGTCGCATTGCGTGGTGATGAACCAAAAGGTTATGCGAAGAAACCATTCTATGCGGCTGACTTAGTTGAACTACTCCGCTCCGTGGCTGATTTTGATATTTCAGTTGCAGCATACCCTGAAGTTCACCCTGAAGCAAAATCGGCACAAGCAGATTTAATCAATTTGAAACGTAAAATTGATGCGGGGGCTAATCATGTCATTACTCAATTCTTCTTTGACATTGACAATTACCTTCGCTTCCGTGATCGCTGTGCTTCCATTGGCATTGATGCTGAAATTGTTCCAGGTATTCTCCCTGTCACCAACTTTAAACAACTTCAAAAAATGGCATCATTTACGAATGTAAAAATTCCAGCATGGCTGGCTAAAGCTTATGAAGGGTTAGATGATGATCCAACGACTCGTAATCTTGTAGCCGCGAGCGTCGCAATGGATATGGTCAAAATTCTTTCGAGTGAAGGCGTGAATGACTTCCATTTCTATACGTTAAATCGTAGCGAACTCACTTATGCAATTTGTCATACATTAGGCATTCGACCTACAGCAAATCCATAAAAGAAAAAGTGCGGTTAAAATTAACCGCACTTTTTTACTTTCACTATACTCGTCTAACTTGCCAAAAAGCTTTTTTCCAATAAGGGCTATTCATCGAGGAATAAATCACACCACCTTTGGTTGAAGCATGTAAAAATTTATCTTCTTTTACATAAATCCCAACATGGTAGCCATTCGGTCCTCGCCCTGTCTTAAAGAAAATTAAATCGCCAGTTTGGATATCTTCTTTGCGAACAAGTTTTCCATAACCCGCTTGATCTTTCGTTGTACGAGGCAGGCGAATATTAAAACGGTCAATAAAGGTCTTTTGCACAAAACCAGAACAATCGATACCACCACGAGATTGCCCGCCTAAAACATATGGTGTACCGGCCCATTCATATTGTTGTTCACTTAACATGGCAATGGCCATAATAGGATCACCAATCTGACCTTTATAGTTCATTGCATAATCTTCACGAACACCACTTGAACAAGCAAAAAGTAAAAAACTTCCTGCGACTAAAAAAGCACATTTAATCTTATTCATGTTCAATCCTGACAAAAGTGCGGTCAAAAACGACCGCACTTTTCTTACTATTGTTTTGGCTTGGTGTTTTCCACACGAGCACGTAATTTTTGCCCTGGCTTGAATGCCACTACACGGCGAGCAGAAACAGGAATGCTTTCACCTGTTTTTGGATTACGCCCCGGACGGGAAGCTTTATTACGAAGTTCAAAATTACCAAAACCTGATAATTTTACTTCACCACCAGATTCTAACGATAAACGAATTTCCTCAAAAAAGTCTTCCACTAATGCTTTAGCTTCAGCTTTTTGTAATTGATACTTATCTAATAAGTATTCAGTAATATCAATTTTTGTAATCGTTGCCATGTTAGTCTCCTGTTTAGTCTCTAAGCTCCGCATTAAAGCGTTGTTTAACTTCGTTTAATACAGCAGAGATTACCGCATTAATCTCATCATCTTCAAGCGTTTTTTCATTATCTTGAATGGTTAAACTGATTGCTAAGCTTTTATGTCCGCTAGCAACGCCAATGCCTTGATATACGTCGAATAAATTGACTTGTGTTAATTTTTCTCCGCCAGCTTGCTTACATGCTTCGATAATATCGCCTGCTGGCACATTATCAGCAACGACTAAAGCTAAGTCACGACGGTTTGCTGGGAATTTTGAAATCTCTTTAGCTTGAACTACTCGACGATTTGCAATGGCATCCCATAAAATTTCAAAAACAACAGCTTTGCCATTTAATCCTAGTTTTTGAGCGATAAGTGGATGAATAGTTCCAATAAAACCAATTTCTTTTCCATCTAATTCAATTGAAGCAGATTGTCCTGGGTGCAATGCATTGTGTGCTTTTGCCACAAACTTAACACGACTCCCCACTTCAGTGAGAGAAAGAATACTTTCTAAATCACCTTTAAGATCAAAGAAATCAACATTTTCGGCCTTACCTGTCCAAGATTCAGATTTAGCGGTACCTGTAATTACACCAGCAAGAACAAACTCTTGGCGAATGCCAAATTCTGCATTAGCATCAGGAATAAAACGTAATCCCGTTTCAAATAAACGTACACGGTTTTGTTGACGGTTTTGGTTGTATAGTACTGCACCAAGTAATCCACTTAATAATGAAACACGCATTGCTGACATTTCAACTGAAATTGGGTTTGGCAATACAAGCGCTTCAATTTCTGGATGAAGTAAAGTCTGTACTTTTGGATCAACGAAGCTATAAGTAATCGCTTCTTGATAATCTGCATCCACAAGTGCGGTCTTAATTCGGCTTAATTCTAAATCGGCTTCCTTATGCTCACGCATACGAAGATGTGCTAATGGCGCATTATTTGGAATGCTGTTATAACCATAAATACGCGCTACTTCTTCAATTAAATCTTCTTCGATTTCAATATCAAAACGCCAGCTTGCAGAAGTCACGGTCCAAACATCATTAGCATATTTCACAGCAAAACCTAAACGCTCAAAAATCTCGGTCACGGTTTCAGTTTCGATATGATGACCTAATAAGCTATCTAATTTTTCACGACGTAAAGTGACTTCATTGACTTTTGGTAAATATTGCTCGCTCACGACTTCACAAATTTCGCCTGCTTCACCACCGCAAATGTCTAGTAACAATGCTGTTGCACGTTCCATTGCGTGACGTTGTAGCGTAAAATCAACACCGCGTTCAAAACGATGTGAAGAATCGGTGTGTAAACCGTATTGTCTTGCACGTCCCGCAATCGCTAATGGTGCAAAGAATGCAGCCTCTAAAATCACATCTTTTGTTGTTTCAGCATCAACACCGCTAGCTTGACCACCAAAGATACCTGCCATTGCTAATGGACCAGTTTGATCTGCAATCACTAAAGTATTCGGTTGTAATTTTGCGGTTGTACCATCTAATAAAACAAGTTCTTCACCGTTATTGGCTAAACGTACTTGAACAGGTTGAGACACTTTTGATGCATCAAAAGCATGCATTGGTTGACCTAATTCAAGTAAAACATAGTTGGTAATATCCACAATTGGATCGATAGAACGAATACCGCAACGACGTAATTTTTCTTGTAACCAAATTGGTGATTGCGCTTTAACATTCACATTTTTCACCACGCGCAATAAATAACGTGGACATGCTTCTGGCGCATTTAATTCAATTTGAACTTTATCTGAAATTGTTGCCGGTACAGCATCAAAGTGCGGTTGATTAACAACTTGTTTATTAACCACGCCAACTTCACGTGCAACACCTGCAATGCTTAAACAATCTGCACGGTTTGGCGTTAAACTAATTTCAATAGCTTTATCATCTAAATCTAAATATTCACGTAGATTTGTGCCTACTGGAGCATCTAATGGTAATTCAATAATACCATCTGCATCTACATCAATGCCTAATTCTGAGAATGAGCAAAGCATCCCTTCTGAAGGTTGGCCACGTAATTTAGTCTTCTTAATCTTAAAATCACCGGGTAATACAGCGCCTTCAGTTGCACATGCTACTTTTAAACCTTGACGGCAATTTGGTGCACCACAAACGATATCTAATAAACGGTCTCCACCAACATTTACTTTAGTGACACGTAATTTGTCTGCATCAGGGTGTTGCGCACATTCAACAACTTCACCCACAACAACACCTGTAAAGTCGCCAGCTACTTTTTCAACACCATCAACTTCTAAACCAAGCATCGTGATTTGATCACATAACTGCTCTGTTGAAATTGATGGATTAACCCATTCTCTCACCCAATTTTCACTAAATTTCATTATATCTGTATCCTTTATTGATGAACGTGTTACGTTCTAAATTAATCATTATCGTCAATTTAACCCAACGGTTAATTACTTAAATTGTTTTAAAAAACGTAAGTCGTTTTCAAAGAATGAACGTAAATCTGTGACGTTGTAGCGTAACATGGTTAAACGCTCAACTCCCATGCCTACTGCAAAGCCAGAATATTCATTTGGATCAATACCTACGTTACGTAACACATTAGGATGCACCATACCACAACCTAAAACTTCTAACCATTTACCATTTTTGCCCATTACATCGACTTCAGCAGAAGGCTCAGTAAATGGGAAATAGGATGGACGGAAACGAACTTGTAAATCTTCTTCAAAAAATGCACGTAAGAAATCGTGTAATAAGCCTTTTAACTCAGTGAAGTTTGCTTTTTTATCTACATAAAGCAATTCAATTTGATGGAACATTGGTGTGTGTGTTTGATCGTAGTCGTTACGATATACACGACCTGGCGCCATAATACGAATAGGCGGCTGCATTTTTTCCATGGTACGAATTTGCACACCTGAGGTTTGTGTACGAAGTAATAATTCAGGATTAAACCAGAAAGTATCATGATCAGCTCGTGCTGGGTGATGTTTAGGGATATTTAATGCATCGAAATTGTAATAATCACTTTCAATTTCGGGACCGGTTTCCACAGAAAAACCTAACTCTGAAAAGAATTTTGTTACGCGATTGATGGTAATGGTCACTGGGTGTAAACCACCCGTTTCTGTTTTACGACCTGGAAGGCTCACATCAATACGTTCTTTTTCCAATTTCGCATTGAGTTCAGCTTGCTCCCATTCTGCTTTTTTAGCATTTAAAAAATCTAATGCCGCTTGTTTTGCTTCATTAATTTTAGCCCCCATTGCTGGACGCTCTTCTGCAGCAACATTACGCAATTCTTGCATAAGTTGGGTGAAATGCCCTTTTTTACCAAAATATTCCACACGAATTTCATCTAATGTGGCTAAACTTTTATTTTCGATTTGTTCAATCGCTGATTTTGCTTTCTCAACAAGATCTTTCAGATGTTGCATAGTTTCCCCTGATTATCTTTTCTAACTAAAAATACGCTTAATGATAATACTAACTCATTAAAAAATCACGCGTTTATTAGTGAATTGATGTTTCAGATGAAAAATGACAAAGATTTTTGCTATTTTTTGAGATATATCACAGTAATTTTTAACATTTTGGATAGAATGAGGATGAATCGAGCATGTCTAGGAGGCGTATTATGTGGAAATCAATTTCTCAAGTCTTAGCTGATCAATTTGGTGCTTACTATAACATCAAAGAAAAAAACAAAGTTCCTGGTGGCGAAGTGAATGAAACTTGGCTTATTACGGATGGAATCCAACCTGTCTTTGTTAAAGTGAATGAACGGTCTTATCGTTCAATGTTTCGTGCTGAGGCTGATCAATTAAACCTACTAGACAAAACCAATACAATCAGACTTCCACAAGTGTATGGCGTAGGCTGTTCTCAAAATCATAGTTTCTTATTGTTAGAAGCGCTTACTATTACTCAACAAACTGATGCCACAGCACATTTTGGTGAAGAATTAGCAAAACTTCATCAAGTATCCGGTACTAAAAACTATGGTTTAGATTTTGATACTTGGCTTGGTCCTGAGTATCAACCTAATAAATGGAATGGGAGCTGGGCGAAATTCTTTGCAGAACAACGCATTGGATGGCAATTACAGCTTTGCAAAGACAAAGGTTTAGATTTTGGCGATCTTGATTTAATAACTGAGAAAGTAAAACAAAAGCTTGCAAAACATAATCCGAAGCCCTCTTTGTTACATGGTAACTTATGGATTGAAAATACTGCTGTTGTAGGTAACCAAACCTTTACTTATGACCCTGCTTGCTACTGGGGGGATAGAGAATGTGATTTAGCATTCAGTGAACTATTCCAACCTTTCTCGCCTGAATTCTATGAAATTTATGACCGCACTTTCCCGCTTGATAAAGAAGGTTTTGAAGAAAGAAAACACCTTTACCAGCTCTATTATTTACTCAATTTCAGCCATCGTTTTAATGGAAGTTATATCAACTTAACCACTAAATTGATTGAAGAACTTTTACTTGAATAATTTCTTAACATAAAATAAAAAAGAGCGTAATTTTTATTACGCTCTTTTGTCTTCTCTATCTAATTATTTTTGATAAAGAGGTGCTGGACCTTGAGTTCCACCGTTAGTTTGACCACCTTCTTGTAATTTTAATACAGAACCAGAAGCGGTGATTTCTACACGACGGTTTGGACGTAAACAGTCTTTCTCAGCTTTACTTGCGTGTTTGTAACCATTACAAGCTTTAACTTGTGGCACTTTACCGTAACCAACAGCTGTAATTTCAGATGTTACACCATCTTCAACTAAACGAGCTTTAACACGGTTTGCACGACGTTGAGAAAGATCTAAGTTGTAAGCATCAGAACCTAAACGGTCAGTGTAACCTGCAACTTTAACTTCTTTAGCACCAGTTTCTTTTAATTGTGCTGCAACGTTATCAACAACTTCTTTACCACGTGGAGTTAAAGTATCTTTATCGAAGTCGAACAAGAAGTCACCACTTAAAGTAAATGCTGAGTTTCCGTTACAACCGTTTGGATACCAGAAGAAGCTTTGAGCATTGTGGTTTTTGTCAAATAATATTTTGTATTGACAAATTTTGTGAACACCATTCTCACGATAGTTGAACGCATAATCCCACTCTTCAACACCGTATAAACCTTCAGAGAAGTGTGGACGACCGATTAGGTTATATAATTGGTCTTTGTTCATACCACGTTCGATCATACGAACGTTGTCCCAGTTTGGCCATGAACCGAACTGGCTACCATCATGGTTGAAACCTGCTTTATCAATTTTAGGCCATACAAGTTGTGGTACTTGTTGACCATCAACTTCTTTATATTCTGGTGTACCAGCTTCTGTAACTTTGCTTAAGTTACCACAAGCAGCAACTGTTGCTACTGCAACTGCAGATAATAAAATACGAGATAATTTCATTTCTTTACCTTTTTACTGTTAAGGTGCAATCCTTGCAAGAAGAACCTACACAACTAAACTTTATAAATTTTACAAATAAAACTATAAAAAGTTTCATTGCGTATGGTAGTCATAATTCTTTAACTTGTAAATAAAAAAACATTAAAAAATGATTTTTTATGGAACTTTTTTGTAAAGTTGTGTAAAGAGTTGTCAAATAAGTAAAAATTTTTCTTATTGAATAAAATCTTGCCCATTTTTTGTTAAATTTCGGTGGATAATTCCCTCAATACTCTCTTCTGCTTGTTTACCTATTTTTTGTAAAAGTGGCTTTTTCACTTTGTATTTCACTGAGATAACAGGCTTATCTTTCATTTTTTCAAGAATAATATCATCACTAGTTGCTAACTCATCGACCAGCTGAAGCTCTAGAGCTTGCTGACCAAACCAATGCTCACCAGTTGCGACTTTATCCACATCTAAGTGTGGTCGATTTTGGGCCACAAATTGTTTAAATAATTGATGGGTTTCTTCAAGTTCAGCTTGGAATTTTTGTTTTCCTTTTTCGGTATTCTCACCTAACACTGTGACTGTACGTTTAAACTCCCCGGCTGTCATCACATCAACATCGACATCATGTTTTTTTAATAAACGATGAATATTAGGGATTTGTGCAACCACACCAATAGAACCGATAATCGCAAAAGGCGCAGAAACAATTTTATCTGCCACACAAGCCATCATGTATCCACCACTTGCAGCGACCTTATCTACTGCAACCGTTAATTTAATCCCTTTTTGTTTTAAGCGAGCTAACTGTGAAGCAGCTAAGCCATAACCATGAACAACACCACCAGGGCTTTCTAAACGTAATAAGACTTCATCATCGGCTTTTGCCACATTAATAATTGCCGAAATTTCCTCACGAAGTGCAGTTGTTTCTGATGCAGAAATATCACCCTTAAAATCGAGCACGTAAACACAAGGTTTAGGTGCTGCTTTCTCACCGTTTTTTAATTTTGCTTTTAAAGCCTTTGCTTCTTGTTTTTTTGCTTTCTTCTCTGTTTTTTCCGCTTGTTTAAGCTCTTCTTCTGAAAGTTGGAAATCGCGTAAATGCTTAACTACTTCCTTAAATTCTTCAGAAAGATCTGTCACAACTAATTCACCATGATGTGCCGCATTACGTTGCTTTGCAGAAATAATCATTGCCACGATAGCTGCGATTACAAGTAAAATCGTTAAAATCTCTAAAATAAAAATGCCATAGCCGGTCAAAATATCAGACCACATAGTTTTTCTCCTAAATAAAGTGAAGGAATTATTTTACTGTGCAAGCCCGATTTACACTAACTTTTTATGGAAAATTTTGCGATTTAAGGTAAACTAACACAGTTTTATTGCCTAATTTATAATAAATTACAGAGGTTTATATGTCTAAAGTTGCATCTATTGTTGATGTGTTACAAGGTAAAATCGCTATAGGCGAAAAAGTTACCGTACGCGGATGGGTCCGTACCCGTCGTGACTCTAAAGCAGGTCTTTCTTTCCTTGCTGTTTATGACGGCTCTTGCTTTGACCCTATTCAAGCGATTGTTAATAACGATATTGAAAATTATGAGAGCGAAGTCTTACGCTTAACAACAGGTTGCTCTGTTATCGTAACTGGTACTATTGTTGAGTCACCTGCTGAAGGTCAAGCTGTTGAACTTCAAGCTGAAAAAGTAGAAGTGACAGGGTTTGTAGAAGATCCTGATACTTATCCAATGGCGGCAAAACGTCACTCAATTGAATACTTACGTGAAGTGGCACACTTACGTCCTCGTACCAATATTATCGGTGCAATCGCACGCGTTCGTCACTGCTTAGCTCAAGCTATTCATCGCTTCTTCCATGAACAAGGTTTCTATTGGGTGGCTACCCCATTAATTACTGCATCAGATACTGAAGGTGCGGGTGAAATGTTCCGTGTCTCAACGCTTGATTTAGAAAATCTTCCTCGTGGTGAAGATGGTAAAGTCGATTTCAGTCAAGACTTCTTCGGCAAAGAATCATTTTTAACCGTTTCAGGCCAGTTAAATGGTGAGACTTACGCGTGTGCATTAAGCAAAATCTATACTTTCGGTCCAACATTCCGTGCTGAAAATTCAAATACAACTCGTCACCTTGCAGAATTCTGGATGGTTGAACCTGAAGTTGCATTTGCAACACTTGCTGATAATGCGAAATTAGCAGAAGACATGTTGAAATACGTGTTCCGTGCAGTACTTGCTGAGCGCAAAGATGACTTGAAATTCTTTGAAAAACATGTAGATAAAGATGTTATTACTCGTTTAGAAAACTTTGTAAACTCTGATTTTGCTCAAATCGACTATACCGATGCGATTGATATATTATTAAAATCAGGTAAAAAATTCGAGTTCCCAGTATCTTGGGGTATCGATTTGTCTTCTGAACATGAACGTTTCTTAGCGGAAGAATATTTCAAATCACCTGTTGTCGTGAAAAACTATCCGAAAGATATCAAAGCCTTCTATATGCGTTTAAATGACGATGGCAAAACTGTAGCTGCAATGGATGTTCTCGCGCCTGGAATTGGTGAAATCATCGGTGGTTCACAACGTGAAGAACGTTTAGACGTATTAGATAAACGTATGGAAGAAATGGGCTTAAATCCTGAAGATTACTGGTGGTATCGCGACCTTCGTAAATATGGTACTGTACCACATTCAGGCTTTGGTCTTGGTTTTGAACGCTTAATAGTTTATGTAACAGGCGTACAAAATATTCGCGATGTAATTCCATTCCCTCGCGCACCAAGAAATGCAAATTTCTAAAAATATTGTTTAAATTGACCGCACTTTCTTTAAAGTGCGGTCATCATTTTAGGCGATAAATTTTATCCCCTATTTCATTTATTGTGCTTAAAACAATCTTTCAGCGCATCATATTAAGGAAAGTAGAAATGGACAAAATTAAACAACTCTTTGCAAACAACTACAGTTGGGCGCAAAGAATGAAAGAAGAAAATTCCACTTATTTTAAAGAACTTGCCGATCACCAAACACCTCATTATCTTTGGATTGGCTGCTCTGATAGCCGAGTTCCTGCTGAAAAACTCACAAATCTTGAACCGGGCGAATTATTTGTTCATCGTAATGTTGCTAACCAAGTTATTCATACGGATTTTAACTGCCTTTCAGTTGTACAATATGCCGTTGATGTACTAAAAATTGAACATATTATTATTTGCGGTCATACAAATTGTGGTGGTATTAAAGCAGCGATGCAAGATCACGATCTAGGGTTAATCAATAACTGGTTGCTCCATATTCGTGATATTTGGTTTAAACACGGGCATCTATTAGGCAATCTTTCAGCAGAAAAACGTTCAGATATGCTCACTAAATTAAATGTTGCAGAGCAAGTTTATAACCTAGGACGCACATCTATCGTAAAAAGCGCTTGGGAACGTGGACAAAAACTCTCCCTACATGGCTGGGTATATGATGTAAATGATGGATTCTTAGTTGATCAAGGTGTAATTGCAACAAGCCGAGAAACCCTTGAAATCTCTTACCGTAATGCGATTGCTCGCCTATCTAGCCTCGCGGAAGAAGATATCCTGAAAAAAGAACTCTCTGAAGGTGAAGAATAAAAAAGTGCGGTTAAAATCTAATAAGTTTTAACCGCACTTTTACTTTTTATTTAAAGTGGCTATTTAACTAATTCTGTCTGCATATACATTAAACGATCGATATTCGTTAAATAATGCCCTAACTCTTGGGATTCTGGTTTATGGATATAAGGAATTTTACCTAGCAAAGGTGCATCAATCTGAGCCTCTAAAATATCTACCACCTCTTTATAATGCCCTAAACAAGGGTTAATTCGATTTGCAATCCAGCCTAATAAAGGAACGCCAAGCTGTTTAATCACTTGAGCTGTCAGCAATGCATGGTTAATACAGCCTTCTTTGATACCAACAACCAACACAACAGGCATTTTATGCTCAACAACCCAATCAGCAAAACTCTTACCTTCTGCCATTGGTGTGAGTAACCCAAATGAACCTTCCACGACAACAGATTGATATTTTTGAACTAATATCGTTAAGGCTTGATTAATCTTACTTAATTTAATGCGTGATTTATCTCGAGTCAGCATCGGCAAGGAATGAGCAAAAGTATAGCTATTTACTTCTTGATAAGATACTGGCTCATTCGTTGCATCCATTAAAGCTAACACATCTGAATTATTTTCAGCATCATAATCTGTTTGGGATTCATTAGACTGATTTTCTACAGGATAAATACCCTCTTCACAGCTACAAGCAATCGGCTTATAACCCACAATTCGTACGCCCTTTGCTTGTAATGCCTGAATAATGGCACGACAGGCGGTGGTCTTACCCACGTCAGTATCTGTACCTGCCACAAAGAAACTACTCATTTTTATTCTCCTTTTACAAGTGCGGTCAATTCTAAAGGAGTTTTTTGAAGAAAATATTGAGATAAAGCAAGATTTGGATATTTTTAGGAAAAAATAAAAGGCTTATTTGATCTCACTCAAACTATTAAACAAGCCATCATCTTGTTTTGGCATTTGGAGATAAAATCCTTGTTGAGTAATTTTTTCCATTACCTCGTTTTTATCCGCATGAACAAGCGGTTTGCTTCCCTTCAAATTAAATGGCATAAGAAACTGAGGCTTACCAAAACTCTGCATTAATATATCCGGTACAGCTGAAAAATCATCTCGTTTTGAAATATAAAGATAGCAGCCTGGTTTACGTTTACTTTTATAAATTGCACATAACATTTCATATTGCTCCAAAAAGAAAAAACCTACCAGATAATCTCTGATAGGTTTTATTTTACGAAAGTTTAATTATTTAGTCACAGCTTCTTTTACTTCAGCTGCTTTATTTGCTGCAGCATCTTTTGCTTCAGCCGCTTTATCAGCTGCCGCATCTTTTGTTTCTGAAGCTGAGTTTTTTACTGCTTCCATTTTAGAAGACATCGCATCTTTTGCTTCAGCCATTTTATTTGCTGCAGCATCTTTCATTTCAACTGCTTTATCTGCTGCTGCATCTTTTGCTTCAGAAGCTGCATTTTTTACTTCTTCCATTTTAGAAGACACTGCATCTTTTGCCTCAGCCATTTTATTTGCAGCAGCATCTTTCATTTCAGAAGCTTTATCAGCTACTGCTTCTTTTGTTTCAGCCATTTTATTTGCAGCTGAATCTTTTGCGTCAATTGCCGCATTTTTAACATCAGTTGCAACTTCTTTTGCTGCATCTTTAATTTGTGTTGCTGCATTTGCTGTTGCATCTTTTGCTGCTTCAACTTTTTGAGCTGTTTCTTGTTTATCGAAACAACCAGTTACGGCTAAAGATGCACCTAATACTAATACGGCTAATACTGATTTTTTCATTGTCATTCTCCATTTTATAATTAAGAATTAATCCAAAGCTATCTGCTTTGTGTGATCTAGTTTACGTAAAAAAAACTTAAAATAAAACATCTTCCAAAAAAATTTACATTTCTAAAGATATAGTTTTTTATAATACCTCTCTAAAACAACTATAACCCAATGAAATTAAAAGATTTGTAAAAAAGTTCATTATAAAAATTTTATTTTTTGTAAAGATAAAAAATCACTTTTTTGTGTTTTTTTTGAACAATCCCACTCAGTTAATTTGAATAATCCTTAACTATTGCTTTTACTTTTCAGTTACTTTTTTACGGCTGCAGATTGATCTTTTGTTTCAGAATCTACATTTTTTACTTCCTCTGCTTTAGAGCACACAGCATCTTTTGCTTCAGTCATTTTATTTTCCGCAACATGTTTAACATAGTTAGCTGCTGCAACCACAGCATCTTTAACTTGTACTGCCGCGCTTACTGTGGCATCTTTTGCAGCTTCAACTTTAGAAGACATTACATCTTTTGCCTCTGAAAGCGAATCTTTTACTTCAGCAACTTTATCTTCGACAGCTTCTTTTGCTTTTACAGCTTTATCTTCAGCTGCATCTTTTAGCTCAGATGCTTTATCTGCAGCTTCATCTTTTGCTTCTGAAACTACTTTTTTCACTTCTGATGCTTTATCTTCCACCGCATCTTTTACTTCTGAAGCCGCTTCTTCTGCTTCTACAGCTTTATCTTCAGCCGCATCTTTCACTTCAGCAGCTTTATCTTCAGCTTCATCTTTTAACTCAGCCGCTTTATCAGCAGCTTCATCTTTTGCTTCAAAAACTGCATTTTTTACTTCAGCAACTTTATCTACAACTGCATCTTTGAATTTAACTACTTTGTCTACAACTGTATCTTTTGCTTCTGAAGCCGCTTCTTTTGCTTCTACAGTTTTATCTTCAGCTGCATCTTTTAGCTCAGATGCTTTATCTGCAGCTTCATCTTTTGCTTCTGAAACTGCTTTTTTTACTTCTTTTGCTTTATCTTCAGCCGCATCTTTCACTTCAGCAACTTTGTCTTCAGCTGCATCTTTTAGCTCTGCTGCTTTATCTGCCGCTTCATCTGTAGCTTCTGAAACTGTTTTTTTCACTTCTGATGCTTTATCTTCGACGGCTCTTTTTACTTCAGAAAATTTGTCATCGATTGCTTTTTTCATTTCAGCAGCTTTATCATCGATTGCTTCTTTTGCTTCAGAAACTGCTTTTCTTACTTCAGATACTTTATCTTCAGTTACATCTTTCACTTCAGTAGCTTTGTCTTCAACCACTTCTTTTGCCTCAGACGCTTTATGTGTCACAGCATCTTTAATATAGTTAGCCGCTGCAAATAATGCATCTTTAACTTGTGTTGCAGCATTCACTGTCGTATCTTTTACTTCAGTTGCTTTATCTTCGATTTTATTGTTCATAGCTACTCTCCTTGTGTCATTATGATGGCTTAATTTAAGCTATTCATTTATAGCTCATTTTCAGTCTATCAAAAAAATTTTAAAAAAACACCTAAAAATACACATTTTTAGGTGTTGCTTATTTTTGACTGCTTTTAAAAAGTAAATCATATAAACTTTGTTTTTCGTATTTTAGCCATTCTATTTTGGATAATGGAAAGCTTCAATGGTGCCTTTTTCACCATTCCACTCAATTTGAACAATCGTTGAAGGGTAAAAACTAATTGGATTTCGCTTACCGTAAAGCTCTGAAACAATACTGCCTACTAAAGGTAAATGAGAAACGAGTAAAACACTTTCAGTACCTTCTTCTTGCAAAACAGATAGATAATCAGCTACCAATGTAGCATTACCATAAGGTGTAATCCCACTCCAAATTTCAATATCATTAAGCGTGTTACCTAAGGCTGAATTTACAAGCTCAAACGTTTCTTGTGCTCTTACATAAGGACTGACAATCACTTTCTGAACTGAAAGTGCGGTTGAATTTAGATGGTTTTTAAGCCATTGACCTTGTAATATTGATTGTTTGCGTCCATAGTCGGTTAAATGCCGAGCCTCGTCTGATGAAGAGACAACTTCAGCTTCTCCATGACGCATAATAAAAATTTTCATGTCTTTGCTTTCCTAAAAATAATAAAAGATAAATTTTATGGATCAAAAATGGGGGCAAGCCCCCACTTTATTAATTCGCTTTCACTGCTTCTGCAATTTCTTCTGCACATTGTTTTGCAAGTACACCGTCTTCACATTCGACCATGACGCGAATAAGAGGCTCAGTACCAGACTTACGCAGTAAAATTCGACCTTTGCCTTCTAAACGTTTTTCCACATCTGCAGCTACCGCTTTTACCGCTTCACTTTCTAATGGATTATCACCACCAGCAAAACGAACATTAATGAGTACTTGAGGGAATAATTTCACCGCACTTGCAAGCTCGTTTAAAGATAAACGATGTTGAACCATTGCACTTAATACAGCTAGTGATGCAATAATACCATCACCTGTCGTATTTTTATCAGCAATAATAATATGGCCTGAGTTTTCTCCGCCTAGCGTCCAGTTATGTTCTACCATTTTTTCTAACACATAACGGTCTCCAACGTTAGCACGCACAAAAGGTACACCTAACATTTTTAAAGCAATCTCTAAGCTCATATTACTCATTAATGTGCCCACTACGCCACCTTTTAGCTGACCTGAACGTAAAGCTTCACGAGCAATAATGAAAAGGATTTGGTCACCATCTACTTTATTACCTAAGTGATCCACCATCATAATACGGTCACCATCACCATCATAAGCAAGACCAACATCTGCTTTTGTTTCAAGCACTTTTTCCTGTAACGCTTTTACATCGGTTGCACCACACTTCTCATTAATATTGATTCCGTTAGGATCTGTACCAATTTCAATCACTTCTGCGCCTAACTCACGTAATACATTTGGCGCAATATGATAAGTCGCTCCATTTGCACAATCCACCACGATTTTATAACCATCTAAACCAAGATGTGCAGGGAAAGTACTTTTACAAAATTCAATATAACGTCCTGCGGCATCACTGATACGGCTTGCTTTACCTAAATCAGCAGACTCCACACAATCCATTGGCTGATCAAGCATGGCTTCAATCGCTTCCTCAATATCGTCTGGTAATTTTGTACCTTGTGAAGAGAAGAATTTAATCCCGTTATCATAGTAAGGGTTATGAGATGCCGAAATGACAATACCTGCTTCCAATCGGAAAGTACGGGTTAAATACGCCACGGCTGGTGTCGGCATAGGACCAGTAAATGCGGCAGTTAAACCCGCTGCAGCCAAACCTGCCTCAAGTGCAGATTCCAGCATATAACCTGAAATACGAGTATCTTTCCCGATTAATACCGTACGAGAACCTTGGGAAGCTAAAACCTTACCTGCTGCCCAACCTAATTTCAATGCGAAATCAGGTGTGATTGGATATGTACCCACTTTTCCACGGACACCATCAGTACCAAAATATTTACGATTTGCCATATTTATTCCTTAATTAAATTTGAATAATGATGTTACAAAAATCATTTATTCCACAACATATAAAATCTGTTAGTTGCTTACGCTTCTTGTGTAGCTTGCCATACTTTTAAGGCATCAGCTGTTGCAGCCACATCATGCACACGTAAAATAGTCGCACCATTTTGTGCAGCAATTAATGCCCCGGCTACACTTCCTACAACGCGTTCAGTCACGGGCTTATCTAATACAGCACCAATCATCGATTTACGTGAAAGCCCTGCTAAAACAGGATATCCACTTTCACAAAAGTGAGCTAACTGCTGTAAAAGCTTATAATTATGCTGTACAGTCTTACCAAAACCAAAGCCCATATCCCAAATAATATTTTCTTTGGCTATTCCCGCTGCTAAACAAGCTTGAGTTCTATCGTTTAAAAATTGATAAACATCTTGGACTACATCATCATAATGCGGATTAGTCTGCATTGTGCGCGGCTGTCCTTGCATATGCATGATACAAGTCGGTAAATTCAACTGTCCTGCTATTTCGAGTGCGCCAGGTTCACGTAGAGCACGAATATCATTGATTAAATCCATGCCGACCTTAGCTGCTTCTTGCATCACAATTGCTTTAGAGGTATCCACTGAAATCCAACAATCAAAACGTTTTTGCACGGCTTCAACAAGAGGTATCACTCGTTGCAACTCTTCAGTTTCAGGCACTTCTTCTGCCATTGGTCGAGTTGATTCCCCGCCAATATCAATAATTGTTGCACCTTCTTTGAGCATTTTTTCAACTTGAAATAATGCTTTGTCTAGACTAAAAAACTGTCCGCTATCTGAAAATGAATCGGGCGTGAAATTCAAAATTCCCATAATTTGAGGGAATGATAAATCTAGACATTTGTTATTAGCGTAAAGTTTCATAAAGTGCGGTCAATTTTTAAATCAAATTTTAAAGGCTAGATTATAACGGAATATAGTGATTAATAGAATGACATTATAAATAAAAAAAGCCTTCCTAATTAGGAAGGCTTTAATTTTATGCTTCAGGATCTTCTGAATGATTAACCGCACTTTCAGTTTTCTCTTCCTGCGGTTTTGCTGTTGGTTTCGTGTCTTTGTTATCTTCCCAACCAGATGGTGGTGTAACAGGTTCACGATTCATCAATTGCTTGATTTGTTCTTCTTCAATGGTTTCATATTTCACTAACGCATCTTTCATAGCGTGAAGAATATCCATATTGTCGATCAAAATCTGTCTTGCTCTCGCATAGTTACGATTTACGATCGCACGAACTTCTTCATCAATTGCATGTGCTGTTTCGTCAGACATATGTTTTGCTTTCGCCATTGAGCGACCTAGAAACACTTCGCCCTCATCTTCGGTGTAAAGAATCGGACCGAGTTTATCTGAGAAGCCCCATTGAGTCACCATATTACGTGCAATATTCGTTGCCACTTTAATATCGTTAGATGCACCGGTAGAAATATTTTCTTCACCGTAAATCAAATCTTCTGCTAAACGTCCTGCATAAAGTGTTGAAAGCTTACTTTCTAATTGTTTTTGGCTGATACTAATTTGATCGCCTTCAGGTAAGAAGAAAGTTACACCTAATGCACGGCCACGAGGAATAATCGTAACTTTATGTACCGGATCATGTTCAGGTACTAAGTAACCTACAATGGCGTGACCTGCTTCATGGTACGCTGTCGATTCTTTTTGTTTATCCGTCATGATCATGGTACGACGTTCAGGTCCCATATTGATCTTATCTTTGGCTTTTTCAAACTCAAGCATCGATACAGTACGTTTATTGCTACGCGCAGCAAATAACGCCGCTTCATTAACCAAATTCGCTAAATCCGCACCTGAATAACCTGGTGTACCACGCGCCAGTGTCATTGCATCTACATCATCAGCGACAGGCACTTTTCGCATGTGAACTTTTAGAATTTGCTCACGACCTTTCACATCCGGTAAACCGACAACAACTTGACGGTCAAAACGACCTGGACGCGTTAATGCTGGGTCAAGTACATCTGGACGGTTAGTTGCAGCAATAACGATTACGCCTTCGTTACCACCAAAACCATCCATTTCAACTAACATTTGGTTAAGGGTTTGTTCACGCTCATCATGTCCACCACCTAAACCAGCACCACGTTGGCGACCTACTGCATCAATTTCATCAATAAAGATTAAGCATGGTGCATTTTTCTTCGCTTGCTCGAACATATCACGTACACGAGAAGCACCAACACCCACAAACATCTCTACAAAGTCAGAACCTGAAATGGTAAAGAAAGGCACTTTTGCTTCACCCGCAATAGCTTTCGCTAATAAGGTTTTACCTGTACCTGGAGGACCTACCATTAAAATCCCTTTTGGAATTTTACCACCAAGGTTTTGGAATTTTTTCGGTTCACGCAAGAAATCAACTACTTCACCGACTTCTTCTTTTGCTTCATCGCAACCTGCAACATCCGCAAAAGTCACTTTGATTTGATCTTGGTTCAGCATTTTAGCGCGGCTTTTACCAAAACTCATGGCCTTGCCACCGCCACCTTGCATTTGACGCATGAAGAAAATCCATACCCCTACAAGGAATAACATTGGGAACCACGAAATTAAAATTTGTGATAATAAACTGCGTTTTTCAAAAGGCGTACCTTCGATTTTAACTTTTTTATTTAGTAAGTCATCTAAGAGCTTTTTATCTTCCAACGGTGGCATAACGGTCATATATTTAGACCCGTCATTTTTGGTCACAGTGATTTCATTCGCATCAAAACGCGCTTCTTTCACTTGACTGTTACTCACATCATACACAAAGGTAGTGTAATCTGTTGAGTCACTCACGCCATTGGAATTAAAACTTTGGTAAGCTGTCATCATGACAATTGCTACCACAACCCATAGAACTAGATTTTTGACCATATCGTTCAAGGTTTAACCTGCCTTTCTTAAGTTAATTAAAATTAAACGAGATACTATCTCATCCCCGACACAATGAAAAGCTATCAAAGCAATTATCTATTCGCCTTTATAACCGCTTGCTACAATATAAACTTCGCGAGAACGCCCACGAGAGGCTTCAGGCTTACGCACTTTTACAACACTAAAGAGTGAACGAATTTCTCGCAGATACTCGTCAAAACCTTCTCCTTGGAATACTTTGACCACAAAACTGCCTTTTTTCGCCAAAACTTGCTTACACATATCTAAAGCCAGTTCAACTAAATACATTGCACGAGGAATATCAACAGATGGCATGCCGCTAAAATTTGGCGCCATATCAGACATCACTACATCAACTTTTGCTTCACCAACTCGTTCTAATAATGCATTCAGCACATTTTCGTCACGAAAATCGCCTTGCAAGAAATCCACGCCGACAATTGGGTTCATATCCAAAATATCACAAGCAATCACTCTACCTTTTCCACCAATTTGGCTCACAACATACTGTGACCAACCACCTGGTGCGGCACCGAGATCCACCACTGTCATTCCCGGTTTAAACAATTTATCCGTTTGTTGAATTTCATCTAACTTAAAGTAAGCACGTGAGCGTAATTTTTGTTTATGTGCTTTCTGAACAAACGGATCTTTAAAATGTTCGTTTAGCCAACGAGAAGAACTCGCCGAACGTTTTTTCTTTCCCATAATCTCTTTCTTTTGTACTATTTTTTGTAGTAGTTTCGTCTATATTTGGGTACAATCTGCCAAATTCAAGGCTAGACTTACCAAAAAGTGCTGAAAAACCACGTTTTTTCTGACCGCTCTTTTCGGTCTTTTTTTGACTCATATTCATCTATTTAAAGGATTCCTTATGACAATATTATCAACAAAACAAAAACAATTTTTAAAAGGACTCGCTCATCACCTTAGCCCTGTCGTCATGCTTGGAGGTAACGGCTTAACCGAAGGGGTATTAGCCGAAATCGATAATGCGTTAAATCATCACGAATTAATCAAAGTAAAAATTGCTGGCGCAGATCGCGAAACCAAACAATTAATTATTGATGCGATTGTTCGTGAAACCAAATCATCTAACGTTCAAACCATCGGACATATTTTGGTGCTTTATCGACCAAGCGAGGAAGGTAAAATCCAGCTACCTCGTAAATAATTGTTATCCCCTCAATTTGAGGGGATGTTTTTTTAGATGTAATTTACTTCAATAATCTCGAACTCAACCGTTCCACCTGGTGTGGTAATATTTACGGTATCATCCAACTCTTTCCCTACCAAGCCACGAGCAATCGGTGAATTCACAGAAATCAAACCTGATTTAATATCTGCCTCATCATCGCCCACAATTTGGTAAGTGACTTCTTCATCAGTATCGGTATTCACTAATACAACTGTCGCACCAAAAATAACTTTTCCGTTATTTGGTAATTTAGTGACATCGATAACCTGACAATTTGCAAGTTTGCTTTCAATTTCTTGAATACGCCCTTCGCAAAAACCTTGTTGTTCACGCGCAGCGTGATATTCTGCATTTTCTTTTAAGTCACCATGCTCACGTGCTTCAGCTATCGCCTTGATAATTTCTGGGCGACGCTCATTTTTTAAGAAATCTAATTCTTCTCGTAATAACTCCGCACCGCGCACGGTCATTGGAATTTGTTTCATTCTTTTTCCTTGAAATTTGGTAAAAACAAAACCACGACAACGTCTTGCAACCTTGCCGTAGCCAATGAAAAATAAAAAATGATTTACTCAATTGAGTTCGGGGCTTATTATTATCCGTCTTAAGAAAAATAGCAACTAGAACTGTACAAAAATGAGTAAAAAATCTTCCATTTCGACCGCACTTAAAGCGGCATTTATCACTCTCGGATTTTCTTTTTCTTCTATGGCTGAAGTTGATGTTACTTCAATCACCCAATATTTACCGGAAGGTGCATCGGCTGGCATCATTGCCAAAAACCTCAATAAAGATCAAATTATCGCCGATTACAATGGTTCAACCTTTATGTTGCCAGCCAGTACGCAAAAAGTCTTTACCGCTGTAGCGGCTAAATTGGTATTAGGTGATACCTTCCAGTTTGAAACCTCACTTTTAAGTAACGGAAAAATTCAGAATAATACCTTAGAAGGCGATCTTGTTGTGCAATTTACTGGCGACCCCGATCTCACCAGTGGACAACTTTACACCCTACTCGCTAATTTAAAAAATCAAGGTATTCAGAAAATTAATGGCGATCTCGTGTTAGATACCTCTGTATTTGCGAGCCACGACCGTGGGTTAGGTTGGATTTGGAACGATCTCACCATGTGCTTTAACTCTCCTCCAGCAGCAGCAAATATCGATAATAACTGTTTCTATGCAGAACTGGATGCGAATCAACCTGTAGGTGAAACCGTAAAAATTAACGTTCCTGCACAATTCCCGATTCAAGTTTTCGGACAAGTGTATATTGCAGATCAGCAAGAATCTGGTTATTGCCAGTTAGATGTGGTGGTTCATGACAATAATCGTTATCAGGTGAAAGGCTGTATTGCGCGTCAAACAAAACCTTTTGGGCTTAGTTTTGCAGTACAAGATCCAGATGCCTATGCGGCTGCTATTATTCAACGCCAACTAAAACGTCTTGGCATCGAATTTACAGGTAAAGTAAAACAGCCTCAAAAACCACAGCAAGGGCAAAAACTTGCACAACATTTATCTAAACCACTGCCTGAGTTATTGAAAAAAATGATGAAAAAATCGGATAACCAGATTGCAGATGCTTTATTTAGAGCGGTAGCCTACAATTACTATAAACGCCCGGCTTCATTCCAATTAGGTACATTGGCTGTTAAATCAGTATTACAAAAACAAGGCATTAAATTTGGTAACAGCATCTTGGCCGATGGTTCGGGTCTTTCTCGTCATAATTTGGTTGCACCTAAAACCATGCTTTCAGTCCTAGAATACATTGCCAAAAACGAAGATAAATTACACTTAATGGAAACCTTTCCAATTGCAGGTGTGGATGGCACAATCAGTGGTCGTGGTAGCTTAATTAATCCACCATTGGTGAAAAACGTTATCGCTAAAACTGGCTCATTGAAAGGGGTATATAATCTTGCTGGTTTTATGACCAATGCGCGAGGTGAAAAAGTGGCTTTCGTTCAATTTATCAATGGCTATTCAACCGGTGATTTAGAAAGTAAAACAAAGCGCGCTCCACTTGTGCAATTTGAAAGTACACTTTATAACGATCTTTATAAAGACTAAAACACATATAAAAATGACCACACTTTGAATACATCAAGTGCGGTCATTTTTCTTTATATCTAATCAAAAAGAAAAAGCACTAAACGTTTCATTGAATTTAGTGCTTTTTTACGATCTTAAACGCAATTAACCTTCATTATGAATTTCAAGGTTACTTGCATCTTTTTCCCGTTTTTTCTTTGCCGAATCACTACGTTGAGAAGCGATGCTATCAAGGTATTCCGGAGTGATATCCCCAGTGATATATTCGCCAGTAAAGACAGAACAATCGAAGCCTTGAATAGCAGGGTTTTCTTGACGCACTGATTCAGTCAACGCTTCAAGATCTTGGAAAACCAATTTATCTACACCAATCAATTTCGCAATTTCATCAACATTACGGCCATAAGCAATGAGTTCTTGTTTTGTTGGCATATCAATGCCGTACACATTCGGGTAACGAATTTCTGGTGCGGCTGATGCAAAGTAAATTTTCTTCGCTCCCGCTGCTCTAGCCATACTCACGATTTGTTCGGATGTTGTACCTCGAACAATGGAATCATCGACTAATAACACATTTTTATCTTTAAATTCTGCTTTAATCGTATTGAGCTTGCGACGGACTGAACTAATACGTTGTGCTTGGCCAGGCATAATAAATGTACGACCAACATAGCGGTTTTTCACAAAGCCTTGACGATAAGGTTTACCTAAGATTTTCGCAATCTGTAAAGCGATATCTGTTGAAGTTTCCGGTACTGGAATCACCACATCAATATTGTCAGCTTCCTCAACCCATTCTTTTGCAATTTTTTTACCTAAATGTTCCCCCATGTGAACACGTGCCGCATAAACAGACACACCGTCTATTGTTGAATCAGGACGAGCAAAGTACACGTATTCAAAAATACACGGATTTAAGACCGCACTTTCTGCACACTGCTCAGCATAAAGCTGGCCATCAAAGGTCACATAAATCGCCTCACCCGGTGCAACATCACGCACTAATTCAAAACCTGCGACGTCTAATGCCACACTTTCAGAAGCAAACATATATTCCACAGAACCATTTTCTTCTCGTTTACCTAACACGAGTGGACGAATACCAAACGGATCGCGAAATGCCACCATACCATGTCCAATAATCATTGCTAAACATGCATAAGCACCACGAATATCTTTGTGTGTCGCACGAATTGCATTAAAAATATTTTGCGGATCGAGATGGTATTTATTCACTCTATCCAAATGATTAGCCAGAATATTGAGAAGAAGCTCTGAATCCGAATTGGTATTGATATGACGACGCGCTTCTTTAAATAATTTATCTTTTAATTCGGTTGAGTTGGTTAAGTTACCATTGTGAACAAGGCTTAAACCATAAGGTGAATTAACATAGAAAGGCTGCGCTTCAGATACACTTGAACTGCCTGCGGTTGGATAACGTACATGTCCGAGCCCTGCATGACCTTGTAAACGTAACATATGCTCTTGTCTGAACACATCGCTTACAAGACCATTAGCCTTACGCAAACGAAAGCGGTTTTCATCATCGATTGTGACAATCCCCGCCGCATCTTGACCTCGATGCTGTAATAACGTTAATGCTGCATAAATGGATTCATTAACCGGATTTTGGCTAACGATACCGACAATTCCACACATACTGATTGACTACCTTATTGTTTAAAAGTTGAGTTTAAAAAACTAGAACTTGCTTGTAGTTGTTGGAAGAACCATTCAATAATGAAGCCGAAATGAGGAATTAATTTTGATTCTTTCCACCAATCGGTTTGTTCAAAGTTAGTGAAGGTATCCAAGAAGAATAAGATCGCAGCAACGATTAACGCCCCACGAATTAAACCAAATGCCGCACCGAGAACACGATCTGTTCCGGTAAGTCCTGTTTTATCCACTAATTGGCTAATCACATAATTAACAATGCCACCTACGATTAAGGTTAAAACAAATAAAATGCCGATGGCCGTGCCGTTACGCACGTAGTCAGATTCGATTTGAGTAAGATAAGTGGCAAGATAAGGATAAAATTGGCTAGCGACAATAAATGCAACGACCCAACTTGCAAGGGACATCACCTCTCGCACAAACCCACGTAATAAACTCACGATAATCGAAAATGCGATGATGCCAATGATAATATAATCAATCATTAAATAGTCTCTCAATTAAAAAGGGTCGCCATTGCGACCGCAATATTTTACATAAAAAAAAACAAAAGGAAAACGTTTGCGTCAATTAAATTTGAAGCAATTTGCTAGATTTCTTGCCAAAATGCTTTATCTAATTTTTGCTGTGCCTTTCGTAATACTTCTGCCAAGTGCTGATATGTCGGTTTATCTTGTACCGTTGGCAAACTTTCATGTTGTTTTCTCAAACGTTCACTAATCTCATAAAACCACTGAGAACTTTGCGGTTCTAAGGGTGATTTTGCTCGTTTCCCCAACCAATATAAACCTTGAAATGGCATCGCTAACGCACAAAGTGCGGTCAAAATAGCAAGCGAAAATGCAGTAAGATCTGCTTTGGCATAAAGTTGCTGCCAGACCACTGCAAATACTGCCATAAAAGGCATAAATTTTTGTGCAAATTTTGTGGCTTTAATAATGCGATTTTCGGGAAAAATCATGCCGAGCTTCGCTTCTAATGGCCACGTTTGCAAATAAATTTGCCCTTGTTTTAAGGTTGAAAAAAATGATGACATGAAAACATCCTTGAAAATAACCGCACTTATAATACTCTAGTTTAGGTTTAATTGTCATCCCTGACTAGAAATTGTTGAAATTTTCAACTTTTCTAATAAAAGATCGTATTTTTACCCTCCAGTTAATTTATTTTATACGCTAAAAGGTGTATTCTATATAGGATTTATACTCCGTTCTTTTGAATGGATTTTTATTAACCTCAATCAAAAATAGGGTTCCTATGTCAAAACTTGTTCTCATCCTTAACTGTGGTAGTTCTTCATTAAAATTTGCAATCCTTGATCCTGCAACAGGTGAAGAAAAATTATCAGGCTTAGCAGAAGCATTTTATCTTCCTGAAGCTCGTATCAAATGGAAACTTAACGGTGAAAAAGGTAGTGCAGATTTAGGTGCTGGTGCAGCGCACACTGAAGCACTTAACTTCATCGCGTCAAACATTATGACTGATGAGCTGAAAAACTCTATCACCTCGATTGGTCACCGTATTGTTCACGGTGGTGAGAAATACACCCAATCTGTTGTTGTAACAGATGAAGTGGTTAAAGGTATTGAAGATGCTGCGCAATTTGCACCACTTCACAACCCTGCTCACTTAATTGGTATCCGTGAAGCATTTAAAACATTCCCACACTTAAAAGATAAGAACGTTGTCGTATTTGATACAGCATTCCACCAAACCATGCCTGAAGAAGCATATCTATATGCACTTCCATACTCACTTTACAAAGAACATGGCGTACGTCGCTACGGTGCACACGGTACCAGCCACTACTTTGTTTCTCGTGAAGTCGCTGAATACGTAGGCAAACCGGCAGAGCAAGTAAACGCAATCATCTGTCACTTAGGTAACGGTGGTTCTGTTTCTGTTGTTCGTAACGGTAAATGTATTGACACATCTATGGGTTTAACCCCATTAGAAGGGTTAGTCATGGGTACACGTTGTGGTGACATCGACCCTGCGATCGTTTTCTACCTATACAAAAACTTAGGCATGTCAATGGATCAAATCGAAGAGACCTTAGTGAAAAAATCAGGTCTTTTAGGTTTAACTGAAGTAACGAGCGACTGTCGTTACGCAGAAGATAACTACGACGATACATCTAAACCAGAAGCAAAACGTGCATTAGATGTTTACAGCTACCGTTTAGCAAAATACATCGGTGCATATATGGCTGTTTTAGGTGATGATCACTTAGATGCGATTGCATTTACGGGTGGTATCGGTGAAAACTCAGCTCACGTTCGTGAATTAGCATTAGGCCACTTAAAATTATTTGGTATCAAATTAGACCAAGAACGTAACCTTGCTGCTCGCTTTGGTAAATCAGGCGTAATCACTGCTGATGACTCTGCATTCAAAGCGATCGTTCTTCCAACTAACGAAGAATTAGTAATTGCACAAGATACAGCACGTTTAGCGGGCTAATCAACTTCCTTCAAACCTGCTGAGAAATCAGCAGGTTTTTTCATTCATTAAAAGGTATATCAAAATGACTAAAGCAGTTATTCTTATTCCAACTAGCGCAGAAGCAAATTTAGCGGCAGCATTAGACGCAGCTAAAACAACAGGCGCTGTCGTATTCAATGCAGTAGAAGATGTAAAAGCCGCTCAAGCATTAATTGCAAATAATCAAAAAGACGTGTTATTAGAAAAAATCGTTGCTAATTTCCAAGCATTAAATGCAAATTTAGTGGTTGTTAAAGGTGTTCAACCTTCAACTCAAGCGCCTTTTGCAAATAGCTTAAACTTTGCGATTGCACAAACCTTAGATGCACAAATTATCTTAGTGGCAAACAATGAAGAAGGTACATTAGTAGAAGCCGTTGCTTCAGAGTTTGGCGGAGTGAACAACTCTGACATCTTAGGTGTATTTGGTGCAAAAGCAGGCAAAATTAAAACCTTAGATGCCCAAGCATTAGCGAATGCAATCTCTACACCACTTGCTCGTGAAGCACGTATTTCTCCAGCAGCATTCCGTTTTAAATTAACTGATTTAGCACGCAAAGCAGGTAAAACCATCGTATTGCCAGAAGGTGATGAACCTCGTACTGTTAAAGCGGCAGCTATCTGTGCTGAACGTGGTATCGCAAAATCAGTATTATTAGCGGATCCTGAATCAGTGAAAAAAGTTGCGGCAGAACAAGGCGTGACTTTAGGTGCTGACGTAATGATCATCAATCCAGCTGACGTACGAGAAAACTACGTTGCTCGTTTAGTTGAATTACGCAAATCTAAAGGTTTAACGGAAGAACAAGCGCGTGCGCAATTAGAAGACACCGTTGTATTAGGAACTATGATGTTAGAAGCGGGTGAAGTAGATGGTTTAGTCTCTGGTGCCGTTCACACCACTGCAAATACCATTCGTCCACCGATGCAAATCATCAAAACAGCACCAGGTAGCTCAATTATCTCGTCTGTATTCTTCATGTTACTACCAGACCAAGTATTAGTGTATGGTGACTGTGCAGTAAACCCAGAACCAACCGCTGAACAACTAGCTGAAATCGCAATTCAATCTGCTGAATCGGCCAAAGCATTTGGTTTAAATCCGAAAGTCGCAATGCTTTCTTACTCAACCGGTACTTCTGGCTCAGGCCAATCTGTAGAGAAAGTGAAAGAAGCAACGCGTATTGCACAAGAAAAACGTCCTGATTTATTAATCGACGGTCCATTACAATACGATGCAGCTGTGATGAAAGATGTGGCTGCTTCTAAAGCGCCAAACTCTAAAGTGGCAGGTCAAGCAAACGTATTTGTATTCCCTGATATCAACGCAGGTAACATCGGCTATAAAGCGGTACAACGTTCTGCAGATTTAGTCGCTGTAGGTCCAATGCTTCAAGGTATGCGTAAACCAGTTAATGACCTATCTCGTGGTGCATTAGTGGATGATATCATCTACACCATCGCATTAACCGCGATCCAAGCAACTCAAGCTTAATTAAAGCCTATGTTGTAAAACACTAAAGAAAATAACCGCACTTTTGATGATTCAAAGTGCGGTTATTTTTAGGATTGTTTTTAATGACTACTCTACGGATTTTAAGTATTTAACCAGCTTCAAGCCAATCTCTCTTCGCCACCCTAAAAGCAAATCGGGCTGTTTTGTCATATCTTCATTTTTTAACCAGACCCATTTAATGAGATCTTCTAAATTTCGTTTACTTGCCAGAACATCGTGGGTTAATCCTTTTGGGGTCAGTTCATAAGCTTTTTCTTGTAACAATCGAATTGCCTTTTTATAACGAGGATCGTCCACAATACGAACTAAACGCTTAGGGTAATCATAAGGGGAAATTCGGCGGCTTTGTGCTAGTAATTGAAGCATTTTTTTGCCGCGTACACGGACTTCATTTTCAGATAATCCAAGCGCTAGCATTTCTGATGTATTACGAGGATTATTTTTTGCCACTTTCCAAAGGTTGTCAGATTTCACCACATAAGAAAGGGCTAAATTTCGTGCCATTGCCGTTTCTTGTCGCCACTTTGCCAATAGCTGTAAACGGGCTAATTCGAGCGGATTCAATTTCCAAACATTTGGAATATCTAAATAGGCTTTGTCTGGATCGCGATCATCTAATTTACAGGTTTTCGAGATCGCAAGCTGGCAATCATCAATTACTGCTTGAAGCCAAGGAGATTGCGCTAATTCTATTTGCATTTTTTGATAGACCGGCAAGAGATACCATACATCCCCTGCAGCATATTGTAGTTGTACGGGGGAAAGTGGGCGTTTTAGCCAGTTTGTACGCGTTGCCCCTTTATCCATTTCAATGCTTAAATAATGTAACACCAATTTGGCTAGGCCCGCTGAATTAGCAAAACCTAGAAAACGTGCCATAATTTGCGTATCCATCATAGGTTGTGGAAGTGCATCAAACTCTTGTAAGAAAACCAATAAATCTTCATTACAAGCATGCAAAATTTTTGTCACCTGCTGATCGCGTAATAATTCCACAAAAGGTGAAAAATCAGTAATGGATAAAGGATCGATCAATGAAACACGTTCACCATCATAAAGTTGAATTAATCCTAATTTAGGATAATAGGTCGATACCCGCATAAATTCAGTATCTAAAGCGACCGCACTTTGCTGACGCGCTAACTGACAAACCTGAGCGAGCTCTTCATTATTTTGAATTAATGTAAAGTGCGGTTGATTTTGGCATTCTTTTATCATTGTAATAGGATGTATTTTCAAATAGAGGTAAAGACTAAACAGGGATATGAACACATATCCCTGATTAAATTAATGTTGTGAGCGTTTTGCTATTTCTTCATCACGCAGTACGCGTCGTAAAATTTTGCCTACATTACTTTTCGGTAATTCATCCCGAAACTCAATATCTTTCGGGACTTTATAACCCGTAAGATGTTGTCGGCAATGTTGGCGTAATTCATCACGCGTGAGGCTATCATCTTTCTTCACAACGAAGATTTTGATGGTTTCTCCCGACACTTCATGTGGCACACCAATAGCGACGACTTCAGCGACTTTATAATTTAGCATCACCACATCTTCGATTTCATTTGGATAAACGTTAAACCCTGAAACCAAGATCATGTCTTTTTTGCGGTCAACAATACGGAGGCTATAGCTCTCGTCCATAATGACGATATCACCCGTTGCCATCCAACCATCTTGAAGCACTTCAGCAGTCGCTTCTGGACGTTGCCAATAACCTCGCATGACTTGTTCACCTTTAACCCAAAGCTCTCCAGCTTCACCAAGTTGTGCTTCCGAGCCATCATCTTTGATAATTTTAATATCGGTATTTGGCACTGGTATACCGATTGTACCATTGTGTTTCACCACATTAATCGGACAAGCTGCGATAAGTGGTGAGCATTCTGTCATACCATAACCCTCAATGATGTTACAGCCAGTTAAATCATGCCAACGCGTTGCGACCGATTGTTGGATTGCCATACCGCCGCCAACAGAAAGTTTTAATCGTGAAAAATCCACTTCTTTGAAATTTTCATTATTAAGTAGCGCATTAAACAAGGTATTTACCCCTGTAATCGCTTCAAAGCGGTATTTTTTGAGCTCTTTAACAAAGCCATCAATATCACGTGGGTTCGTAATTAAGAGCGCAGTCACGCCAAGCTCTAAGAAGAGCAAACAGTTTACCGTTAAGGCAAAAACATGATAAAGCGGTAAAGCCAGTACGGCAACGCGTTGCTTAGCATGATCGCCAATAAATGGCTCTGCAATCCACTTCGCTTGGAAAATATTGGTAATAATATTGCCATGTGTCAGCATTGCACCTTTGGCAACACCTGTTGTACCGCCTGTATACTGTAAGAAAGCTAAATCTTCACGATCCACTTGTGGACGAACATATTGGCGATATTTACCAATACTTAACACTTCACGGAAAGTCACTGCATTCGGTAATTTATATTTTGGCACTAACTTTTTGACGTATTTCACGACAAAATTGACCAAATTACGCTTACCAAAAGAAAGCTGATCACCCATTCTTGTCAAAATTACATGTTTTACTTTAGTGTTAAACACGATTTTTTCTAAGGTTGAAGCGAAGTTTGAAACAACAACAATCGCCGTTGCACCGCTATCTTGTAACTGATGTTCTAATTCTCGAGGGGTATAAAGTGGATTCACGTTTACCACAACTAAACCCGCACGTAAGATACCGAACAGCGCAATAGGATATTGCAATAAATTCGGCATCATGAGAGCAACACGATCACCACGTTTTAATTTCAATTCATTTTGTAGATATGCAGCAAATGCTCGGCTTCGCTCTTCTAATTTACGAAAAGTTAGCACTTGTCCCATATTGATATAAGCAGGACGGTCTGGATGCTCACGAATTGCTTTATCTAAAATATCGAGAATCGAATCATATTTTGAGGTATCCAGCGTGGTTGGTGAACCTTCTGGATAATTTTGAAACCAAACTTTTTCCATTTTTTATCCTTATTCTTTGGAAAATTTTCTTAATTTTATCATGTAGTTAATAGAGATAATAGCGAATTTCAGGCTCGCCATACCAATAATATGGTCGTCGACCAAAAAAGCCCCAATCATCCCACATATCATCTGGATAATAATAGCTTTGAGAAAGCTTCCAGACACGATAATGATTGGTTTGAATTACAGGGTAAGTGTAGCTTGCCTGATCAACCTTGCCTTGTTCTGTTTTCAGTAAGGTGCCGCCAATTGTAATAAATTGGTCTTTTAAACTTTCAGGCTCAACAAAACCATCAAGATAAGTAATAAAACGTCCATTAGGTTGTTCATCAATCATGGGTTTTGCAGAGGTTGAGTAAACTGGATAGCTCAATACTTCAATTTTAGTTTTATTCGGCAAAGCTTGTGCGGTTAATACTTTTCCGCCTAAACGAATTGATTTACACTGACAGCTATAATCACTCGGTTGAATTGAAGATAATGATTTTAAAGTAAACTGCTCTTTTTCCAGTCCTTTCGGTGCATTAACACATCCCACTAACGTGGTCGAAAGTGCAGTCAAAACTAAGATCGTTTTTTTATTCATCTTCAACTCCTTTTTCAAAACTATTCACGTCCTGGTAATTTTTTCCAAGTTACTTCATTACGCAAATAAACCGGTTCAATTTCTAAGGCGGATATGATTCTATTCTGAGCATAATCTGTTAAAGCAAGCTCAAGCATATATTGTGCAGAAGGTAAAATAATGTCACTCCCTTCTAAACTACTGTCTTTAAATTGAGGATACGCTGTCCAACCTGTTCCGACTCGGTATGCAGATAAATCTGAAAGCTGCTCAAGCACTTTTTCAGGTTGGCAAACTTGTTCTTCTATAACAGGATTCCATTGGAAAAACTCTCCTAATTCTGACCGCACTTTTTCTCGTTTTACTTGAGAAAAATAAACTTCATTCATTCTCGCATCAATGGCAGCTACCACATTTTCAGCTTGATGTAATTCAAATGCGGCCTGAGCCATTGCTGTTAAATTTGATACAGCAATAACAGGTAAATTAGCACCAAATGCAAGCCCTTGAGCAATTCCTGCACCGACACGGACACCAGTAAAACTACCAGGACCACGTCCAAATGCTAACGCATCTACTTGCTTCAAATTAATACCTGAATTAGCGAGCAACTCATCAACCATTGGAAGAATACGTTTTGTGTGTGTACGTTGTGCTAATTCATCTAAATGTGTTTTTTCGCCTTTATGCCAAAGTGCAACTGAACAGGCTTCTGTTGAAGTATCAAGTGCTAATAAGGTGATATTTTTCATTATTAATCCATTTTCTCATTTTGTAAGAATTGTACCACTTTGTTGAGATCTCGGGTACGGGTTGAATTAGGTAAACTTTTTAGAAAGGTTTCGCCGTAATTTCGCATAACAAGACGATTATCACAAATAATTACCGCACCACGATCTGTTACATCTCGAATTAGGCGTCCTACACCTTGTTTCAGCGTAATAACCGCTTCAGGGATCTGTATATCATTAAATGGATCGCCACCTTGTAATCGACAATCTTCAATACGTGCTTTTAGCAAAGGCTCATCTGGTGCAGTAAAAGGCAATTTATCAATAATGACTAAGGAAAGTGCATCACCACGGACATCCACACCTTCCCAAAAGCTCGAGGTTGCAACCAGTACACTATGAGTTTCATGAATAAATTGTTCGAGTAATTTTGCTTTAGGCATTTCACCTTGTAATAAGATAGAAAGATCACTCTTTTCTCTAAAATACTCTGCCAAGCCTCTCATCATTAAATAAGAAGTACAAAGCACAAAGCATCGACCTTTATTCGCTTCAATGATAGGCAACAACATTTCACCAAGAGATTGCAACGTATTATTTTGATTCGTTGCTGGTAAATAACGTGGTACGCAAAGTAGCGATTGATTAGGATAATCAAAAGGACTGTGAAGAATTTTTTGTTCTGCTTGCTCAATACCTAGTCGCTGACAGAAATGATTAAAAGTGCCGCCAACTTCAAGAGTCGCTGAGGTGAAAATCCAAGCTGCGTCTTTATTATTTAGCTGTTCACCAAATTTATCTGCGACAGTGAGTGGTGTAATATGCAAACCAAATTGTCGCCCCATACTTTCGTACCAATAACAATAGCCAACAATGGCCGTATCACAAAGACGAATTAATTGATTCTTGATACTTTCAGTGCGTTCAAAAATACTATCCAAAGTCTGAGAGCGACCTAATGCAATCTTGATCACTTCAGAAAGAAACTCAATTTTTTCTTGTAATAATTCAACCGATTTTTTGACCGCACTTTGCTTAAATAGCTCACGCCAATTTCCTCGCTGATTTCCCTCACCAAGAAGAAGACGGAAATCCTGAATGACTTTAAGCAAGGTATCTGCAGTTGTGCCAAGTTGCGGCATATCTTTCAATTCTGTACGATAAACAATATTGATATCTTTACATAAATCAAATAGCTGGCGAGATGTTAATGATTGGCCAAAGTACTGGCTTGCTATATCGGGAAGTTGATGTGCTTCATCAAAAATAATGACTTCTGCATTAGGAATAAGCTCACCAAAGCCACTTTCTTTTACCGCCATATCAGCAAAGAAAAGATGATGATTTACTACGACAAGATCCGCATTTAGCGCTTTTTTACGAGCTTGTGCAACATAGCATTCAGCGTAGTTGGGACAATCCGTTCCCAAACAACTTTCTGCCGTACTCGTCAATTGAGGCAAAATTGGGCTATCTTCAGCCAATTCAATACATTCGGTTAAATCACCTGTTTTCGTCACATTATTCCATTTTCTTACTTTACTTAAATCGGCTAAAACAGATTTATCCCCAAGCACACCTTGAGCGATAACCTGATCCAGTCGTTCCAAACATAAGTAATTAGATCGCCCTTTCAATAATGCAATTTTTCCAGAATAATTTAAGGCTTTTTTTATGGCAGGTAGATCTCTTGAAAAGAGTTGATCTTGTAGATTTTTAGAGCCGGTTGAGATAATCGTTTTCTTTCCTGCAATAAGTGCCGGAGCTAAATAAGCAAAAGTCTTTCCAGTACCTGTTCCAGCTTCTACAACAAGCGGTTGCTTATTTTGAATAGCATATCCTACTGATTGAGCCATTTCGAGCTGTTCTGCTCGTGGCTTAAATCCTTTGATATTCTTACTCAATTCGCCATCACTGGAAAAGATCTTACTTATCTGTTTTTTCATAATTATTGCTATCTAGAAATAGGCGAAGATTTTATCATTATTAGACTCATTTATATATGAATTCTAATGTTTTATATAAAACAAAAACCCCAAGCTCTTTAGCTCGGGGTTCACATTCAGTACCTGGCGGTGTCCTACTCTCACATGGGGAAGCCCCACACTACCATCGGCGCATCGGCGTTTCACTTCTGAGTTCGGTATGGGGTCAGGTGGGACCACCGCTCTATCGCCGCCAGGATTATTCCTTTAATAACTTTTTCTCTCTCTTCCGCTATCTCTAGCGCTCACAACCAAACAAGCTGATTAACCTTCAAAACTTTCTTCATCTAGAGTCTCGTCTTTGTATCACTACAACACCCAAAACCCTTGAGCGTTGTATAGTTAAGCCTCTCGGGCAATTAGTATCTGTTAGCTCAACGGCTCGCACCGCTTACACACCAGACCTATCTACGTCTTAGTCTTAAACAACCCTTACTGTCTTAAAAACAGGGAGAACTCATCTCTTGGCAAGTTTCGTGCTTAGATGCTTTCAGCACTTATCTCTTCCGCACTTAGCTACCCGGCAATGCGTCTGGCGACACAACCGGAACACCAGTGGTGCGTCCACTCCGGTCCTCTCGTACTAGGAGCAGCCCCAATCAATTCTCCAACGCCCACGGCAGATAGGGACCGAACTGTCTCACGACGTTCTAAACCCAGCTCGCGTACCACTTTAAATGGCGAACAGCCATACCCTTGGGACCTACTTCAGCCCCAGGATGTGATGAGCCGACATCGAGGTGCCAAACACCGCCGTCGATATGAACTCTTGGGCGGTATCAGCCTGTTATCCCCGGAGTACCTTTTATCCGTTGAGCGATGGCCCTTCCATTCAGAACCACCGGATCACTATGACCTACTTTCGTACCTGCTCGACTTGTCTGTCTCGCAGTTAAGCTTGCTTATACCATTGCACTAACCTGACGATGTCCGACCGTCATTAGCAAACCTTCGTGCTCCTCCGTTACTCTTTGGGAGGAGACCGCCCCAGTCAAACTACCCACCAGACACTGTCCGAGACCACGTTTCGTAATCTTCGTTAGAACATCAAACGTTAAAGGGTGGTATTTCAAGGACGACTCCAACAATACTGGCGTATCATCTTCTTAGTCTCCCACCTATCCTACACATCAAAATTCAATGTTCAGTGTCAAGCTATAGTAAAGGTTCACGGGGTCTTTCCGTCTAGCCGCGGGTACACCGCATCTTCACGGCGATTTCAATTTCACTGAGTCTCGGGTGGAGACAGCCTGGCCATCATTATGCCATTCGTGCAGGTCGGAACTTACCCGACAAGGAATTTCGCTACCTTAGGACCGTTATAGTTACGGCCGCCGTTTACTGGGGCTTCGATCAGGAGCTTCTCTTTCGATTACACCATCAATTAACCTTCCAGCACCGGGCAGGCATCACACCCTATACGTCCACTTTCGTGTTTGCAGAGTGCTGTGTTTTTAATAAACAGTTGCAGCCAGCTGGTATCTTCGACCGGTTCAACCTTCGCCCGCAAGGGACTACAATCTACGCCGGCGCACCTTCTCCCGAAGTTACGGTGCTATTTTGCCTAGTTCCTTCACCCGAGTTCTCTCAAGCGCCTGAGTATTCTCTACCTGACCACCTGTGTCGGTTTTCAGTACGGTTTAGATAAACCTGAAGCTTAGTGGCTTTTCCTGGAAGTGTGGTATCGGTTACTTCAGCTCCGTAGAGCCTCGTCATCATCTCTCAGTGTTAAAGAAGTCCGGATTTGCCTAAACTTCTCACCTACCAACTTAAACGCACATATCCAACAGTGCGATAACCTAACCTGCTCCGTCCCCACATCGCAGTTTATCCAAGTACGGGAATATTAACCCGTTTCCCATCGACTACGCTTTTCAGCCTCGCCTTAGGGGCCGACTCACCCTGCCCCGATTAACGTTGGACAGGAACCCTTGGTCTTCCGGCGAACGGGTTTTTCACCCGTTTTATCGTTACTTATGTCAGCATTCGCACTTCTGATACGTCCAGCAGCCCTCTCGAGCCACCTTCATCCGCTTACAGAACGCTCCCCTACCCAACAGTATTGCTACTGATGCCGCAGCTTCGGTGCTATATTTGAGCCCCGTTACATCTTCCGCGCAGGCCGACTCGACTAGTGAGCTATTACGCTTTCTTTAAATGATGGCTGCTTCTAAGCCAACATCCTAGCTGTCTAAGCCTTCCCACTTCGTTTCCCACTTAATATAGACTTTGGGACCTTAGCTGGCGGTCTGGGTTGTTTCCCTCTCCACGACGGACGTTAGCACCCGCCGTGTGTCTCCTGAGTATCACTCTTCGGTATTCGTAGTTTGCATCGGGTTGGTAATCCGGGATGGACCCCTAGCCGAAACAGTGCTCTACCCCCGAAGGTGTCCGCTCAAGGCTCTACCTAAATAGATTTCGGGGAGAACCAGCTATCTCCCGGTTTGATTGGCCTTTCACCCCCAGCCACAAGTCATCCGCTAATTTTTCAACATTAGTCGGTTCGGTCCTCCAGTTAGTGTTACCCAACCTTCAACCTGCCCATGGCTAGATCACCGGGTTTCGGGTCTATACCTTGCAACTATTCGCCCAGTTAAGACTCGGTTTCCCTTCGGCTCCCCTATTCGGTTAACCTCGCTACAAAATATAAGTCGCTGACCCATTATACAAAAGGTACGCAGTCACCCTTAAAGGGCTCCCACTGCTTGTACGTACAAGGTTTCAGGTTCTATTTCACTCCCCTCACCGGGGTTCTTTTCGCCTTTCCTTCACAGTACTGGTTCACTATCGGTCAATCAGGAGTATTTAGCCTTGGAGGATGGTCCCCCCATCTTCAAACAGGATATCACGTGTCCCGCCCTACTTATCGTTAGTTTAGTACCATGACCTGGACTTCGAGTACGGGGCTATCACCCTGTATCGCCAAGCTTCCCAGCTTGTTCCTCTGTCTCTGTCATTATCACTAACAGGCTCCTTCGCGTTCGCTCGCCGCTACTAACGAAATCTCGGTTGATTTCTTTTCCTCGGGGTACTTAGATGTTTCAGTTCTCCCGGTTTGCCTCACTTACCTATGGATTCAGTAAGTGATAGTAGATTCTTCATCTACTGGGTTTCCCCATTCGGACATCTTGGATTAAACGCCTCTTATCGACTCATCCAAGCTTTTCGCAGATTAGCACGTCCTTCCTCGCCTCTGATTGCCAAGGCATCCACCTTGTACGCTTAGTCACTTAACTATACAACCTCAAAAATTCTTGATGTTGCGTTTTCAACTAAACACTTGATTGCTTTTGTTCAATCAAGATTTTCTTCTTACTCAGACTTTTTCTTATCCTTTAAAAGGACTTGAAAGTCTCTTCAGTTTTTCAGCTTGTTTCCTGGTTGTTAAAGAACAGAAATAACATTTTCAGTTATCATCGTTAAATAAACTTATTAAGTATAAAAACTCAATTTACTTAACGATGATAAGTGGTGGAGATAAGCGGGATCGAACCGCTGACCTCCTGCGTGCAAGGCAGGCGCTCTCCCAGCTGAGCTATATCCCCATGTCATCGTTTATTTATTACCTTATTCACCTTCATCACTCACTCAGTTTGAGTGGTGGGTCTGAGTGGACTTGAACCACCGACCTCACCCTTATCAGGGGTGCGCTCTAACCACCTGAGCTACAGACCCAAGGGAATAACGGCTTTCTGCTCGATATTGTCTACAATATATCAATCAATCTGTGTGGACACTTATTGTCTCTCGTTTTTGGTAAGGAGGTGATCCAACCGCAGGTTCCCCTACGGTTACCTTGTTACGACTTCACCCCAGTCATGAATCATACCGTGGTAAACGCCCCCCCGAAGGTTAAGCTATCTACTTCTGGTACAACCCACTCCCATGGTGTGACGGGCGGTGTGTACAAGGCCCGGGAACGTATTCACCGCAACATTCTGATTTGCGATTACTAGCGATTCCGACTTCATGGAGTCGAGTTGCAGACTCCAATCCGGACTTAGACGTACTTTGTGAGATTCGCTCCAGCTCGCACTCTCGCTTCCCTCTGTATACGCCATTGTAGCACGTGTGTAGCCCTACTCGTAAGGGCCATGATGACTTGACGTCATCCCCACCTTCCTCCGGTTTATCACCGGCAGTCTCCTTTGAGTTCCCGACCGAATCGCTGGCAACAAAGGATAAGGGTTGCGCTCGTTGCGGGACTTAACCCAACATTTCACAACACGAGCTGACGACAGCCATGCAGCACCTGTCTCAGAGTTCCCGAAGGCACCAATCCATCTCTGGAATGTTCTCTGGATGTCAAGAGTAGGTAAGGTTCTTCGCGTTGCATCGAATTAAACCACATGCTCCACCGCTTGTGCGGGCCCCCGTCAATTCATTTGAGTTTTAACCTTGCGGCCGTACTCCCCAGGCGGTCGATTTATCACGTTAGCTACGGGCGCCAAACTTAAAGTTCAACCCCCAAATCGACATCGTTTACAGCGTGGACTACCAGGGTATCTAATCCTGTTTGCTCCCCACGCTTTCGCACATGAGCGTCAGTACATTCCCAAGGGGCTGCCTTCGCCTTCGGTATTCCTCCACATCTCTACGCATTTCACCGCTACACGTGGAATTCTACCCCTCCCTAAAGTACTCTAGACTCCCAGTCTGAAATGCAATTCCCAGGTTAAGCCCGGGGCTTTCACACCTCACTTAAAAGTCCGCCTGCGTGCCCTTTACGCCCAGTTATTCCGATTAACGCTCGCACCCTCCGTATTACCGCGGCTGCTGGCACGGAGTTAGCCGGTGCTTCTTCTGTAGTTAACGTCAATCACCTAGTCTATTAAACTAAATGCCTTCCTCGCTACCGAAAGAACTTTACAACCCGAAGGCCTTCTTCATTCACGCGGCATGGCTGCGTCAGGGTTGCCCCCATTGCGCAATATTCCCCACTGCTGCCTCCCGTAGGAGTCTGGGCCGTGTCTCAGTCCCAGTGTGGCTGGTCATCCTCTCAGACCAGCTAGAGATCGTCGGCTTGGTGAGCCTTTACCTCACCAACTACCTAATCCCACTTGGGCTCATCCTATGGCATGTGGCCCGAAGGTCCCACACTTTCATCTCTCGATACTACGCGGTATTAGCTACAGTTTCCCGTAGTTATCCCCCTCCATAAGCTAGATTCCCAAGCATTACTCACCCGTCCGCCACTCGTCATCAAAGAAGCAAGCTTCTTTATGTTACCGTTCGACTTGCATGTGTTAAGCCTGCCGCCAGCGTTCAATCTGAGCCATGATCAAACTCTTCAATTCAAGTTCAATCGCTCAATACTGCTGACATAAAATGTCACTACTTAAAAAAGTATAATGAATTTCTAGTTAGCACCTATTAAGACTTCAAAATTAAAAATATTTTTAAAACAAGTCAATCAACAAGTGCCCACACAGATTGTCTGATATATTGTTAAAGAGCAAAAAAATAATTGGTCGGCGAGATAGGATTTGAACCTACGACCCACTGGTCCCAAACCAGTTGCGCTACCAAGCTGCGCTACTCGCCGTCAGATTTCTCAATGAAGAGAAGATGGGGTGGCTAATGGGATTCGAACCCACGACAACTGGAATCACAATCCAGGGCTCTACCAACTGAGCTATAGCCACCATTGATTAGTTGTTCATCGCATTGACTTCTGGCGCGCTCGACAAGATTCGAACTTGCGACCTTTGGCTCCGGAGGCCAACGCTCTATCCAACTGAGCTACGAACGCGTTACTGCGTTGTTGCAGGGGCGTATATTAATGATTTCCAAATATCTTGTCTAGCACTTTTTTGAAAAAAAATATCAAAAGATAAATTTTTGTTCAATTTGTATAGAATTTATTATGTATTCGTTTATTTTTAGTGCTAAAACATAAAAAAGGATAGCAAATTGCTATCCTCTTTATTTCATTTATTGCTTGTTACGACGTGCGCGACGTTTCATTCTTCGTACCCATCGGGTGATTTTCCATGCTTTTGTAATTGAATAAGCATAAAGGAAGAATAATACAATAAACGCAATAAACATTGCCCATTCATTAATATAGAAGACTTCGCCTAAGATCCCAATTGTGGCACAAATGGCCGCAAAGAAAGTAATTAATAAAAAGGCTTGGCGAGAGGTTAATCCAGCACGAACCATTAAGTGGTGTACGTGTAAGCGATCCGGACGGAATGGACTTTTCCCTTTGCGTAAACGGCGATAAATGATGGCCACCATATCAATTAAAGGAACAGCAATAATCCAAAGTGCGGTCACTGGATTCATCGGATGTCCTTTTCCTTGCGTACTTAAAAGTAGAATCCAAATAATAGTAAAGCCGATTAAAGTACTTCCTGCATCGCCCATGAACACTTTATATTTTGGCCCGAACGGAATCCCTAAGTTTAATAATAGATAAGGTAAAATCGCTACAATTAAGCCAAAACTCCAATATGCCATATCCATCTGTCCATCACGGAACATCAAGATACCGATGGCAGCAAATGAAACAATTGACAACCCTCCTAGCAATCCATCAATACCATCAATCATATTAAAGGCATTAATAATCGCGATTGTGGCAAATACGGTAATAATCAATCCGATAGAACCAAGTGTTAATTGGAATGGCCCGAGAATTTGGCCTAAATGATCTAAATAAACATTACCTAAGTCGATCATTAAAATCGCAAGCACCGCTTGAATTCCTGCACGCAAGAAAGGGCTAATATCAAAGCGGTCATCTAAGATACCGATTGCGAGCAGAACAAAGATACTGAATATATAAAGATAAGGTAAACGAAGTTGATCCCACTCCATTAAATAATAGCAAAGGTTTCCCATAAAAAGAGAAACACCGCCAATAAGTGGAATCGCACCTTGGTGACGCTTACGATAATTTGGTTTATCAACCAAGCCAATTTTATTCGCAATTGGTCGCATCACAAGCAAGGTTAAAAATGCTCCTAAGAAAGTTACAATAAGACTTAGCATAGTTTGTATCCTAAAAATTTTTTGCAAAGGATAACATAAAGAAAAATCAGCACACAAAGATTTTTCTCAAATTCAGTTTTTTAGTACAATATGCCCACTTTTAATATAAGGATTAAAAATCATGACAAAATCAACCGCACTTTTCTCTCGTGCACAAGAAGTTATTCCTGGTGGTGTAAACTCCCCTGTTCGTGCTTTTAAAGGCGTAGGTGGCACACCCGTATTTATTCAAAAAGCCAAAGGCGCTTACATTTACGATACCGAAGGCAAACAATATATCGATTATGTGGGTTCTTGGGGGCCAATGATTTTAGGTCACAATCACCCTGCTATTTTAGATGCTGTATTAAAAGCAGCGGAGAATGGTTTAAGCTTTGGTGCGCCAACTCCCTCTGAAATTGATTTAGCAGAATTGGTCTGTGAAATTGTGCCATCAATTGAAATGGTTCGTATGGTGAGTTCAGGTACTGAAGCAACCATGACAGCTATTCGTCTTGCGCGTGGTTATACAAATAGAAGCAAAATCTTAAAATTTGAAGGTTGTTACCACGGCCATTCTGATTCACTTCTAGTAAAGGCAGGATCGGGGGCGTTAACACTTGGTCAACCAAGCTCGCCAGGTGTGCCTGAAGATTTTGCAAAACACACTTTAACTGCAGAATATAACAATCTTGATTCTGTTAAAAAATTATTTGAAGAATTTCCTAACGATATTGCTTGTGTGATTATTGAACCTGTCGCAGGCAACATGAACTGTATTCCGCCAAAAGAAGATTTCTTACAAGGCATTCGCGAAATCTGTGACCAATATGGTGCACTTTTCATTATTGATGAAGTCATGACAGGTTTCCGTGTTTCACTTGCTGGTGCACAAGCTTACTATGGTGTAACACCTGATCTCACCACATTAGGTAAAGTCATTGGCGGCGGTATGCCAGTGGGTGCTGTTGGCGGTAAAAAAGTGATTATGCAACACCTCGCACCAACCGGCCCTGTTTATCAAGCAGGTACCCTTTCAGGTAACCCGATTGCAATGGCTGCAGGTTTAGCTTGTTTAACTGAATTGAAAAAAGCTGGTAACGAACAACATCTTGCAGAATTAACCACTAAACTTTGTGATGGCTTAAAAACATTAGCCCAAAAACACAATGTGCCATTCGTGATAAATCATGTAGGCGGAATGTTTGGTATTTTCTTCACTGACCAAAAACAAGTTACCTCTTATGCAGAAGTCATGAAATGTGATACCGAAAAATTCAAAGTGTTCTTCCACAAAATGCTCGATCAAGGCGTTTACCTTGCGCCTTCTGCTTTTGAAGCGGGCTTTATGTCTTTAGCACATACAAATGAAGACATTGAAAAAACGCTTGCTGCCGCTGATATTGCATTTGCAGCCGTTGCTTAAAATATAAAAAGTGCGATTAAATTTAATCGCACTTTTTTATTTCATATTATAAACGTTCATAGAGCACGTTTTCTAACAATCCCCTTTCCTCTTCGCTTAATGCCATTCCGTTTTCATTTGTCAGAATGAAGAAGTCTTCGGCTTTTTCCCCTACAGTCGTGATTTTTGCATTACAAAGATTAAGTTTTAACTCGGTAAAAATTTGACTGATTTGAGCCAATAAACCGGGTTTATCTAAAGCCACCACTTCTAATTCGGTATGTTCTTTTTTGGTTTCTTTCAAAAAACGTACCTCTGTTTTTACGGTGAAATGTTGCAACTGTCGATTATTTGCAAAAGACATGGAAGGCAATTTTTCGCCTAATAAAACAGAGGTTAATACCGTCTCCAATTCTCGGCGACGTTCTGAACGAACCAATTCACAATTTAATTCTGTGATGATAAAGCTGTCGAATACGTAGCTATCATCGGATGTTAAAATTTGCGCATCATGAATACTGAATTTTTTTGCGCCAATGGTTGAAACTACTTTATTAAATAAGTTAGCTTGGTCAGGGCAATAAACGAAAATTTCTGTCCCACCGGAAGAAAAGCGGTTACTGATTTTAACGAGTACTTCACCATCAAATTCAGCTAATAACTCTGTATGCCACGCAATTTGTTTTGGACTATTTCGTAAGAAATAATCAGATGGGCAACGCTGCCACAACGCTGAAATTTTCTCTTCCGATAATTCTGGTTTTTCTTCGGATAAAATTGCCAACGCCAATTGACGATTTTCAAGGATCTTTTCTTTATTATCTAATAATAAATTCATCCCTTGGCGGAATTGTTGCGACGTATAATCATACAGTGAGGCAAACAAAGAACGCTTCCAGCTATTCCACAAGGTACCGTTTGTTGCACAAATATCCGCGACCGTTAAACAAGTGAGGTAATCTAAGCGCACATGATTTTGTACACTTTCCGCAAAGCTCATCACGACTTCAGGATCATGAATATCTCGACGCTGCGCAGTGATTGACATGAGCAAATGTTCTTTCACTAGCCAAGCCATCGTTTCGATTTCTCGACGATCAAAACCATGCAAACGGGCAAATTCAACAATATCTTCAGCCCCTAACTCTGCATGATCACCCCCTCGACCTTTCGCAATATCATGGAAAAGAGCGGCAACATAAAGCAAAGTGCGGTCAGAAATTTGGCTAAATATTTGATGGCAAATGGGATGAGATTCTGCCTCATTTTCGGCTAAGAAACTTTCCAATTTCAACATCACTCGCAAGGTATGCTCATCCACGGTGTAAATATGGAAGAGATCAAATTGCATCAAGCCTTCAATCCCCTGCCATTGTGGCAAATAAGCCATTAACACACCATATTGGTGCATTGGGAGGAATGCACGCTGAATCGCTTTCGGTTGATTAAATAACCGAATAAATTTTTCTCTTGCTTCAGGAATATCACACAATTTCTGCGTCAAACTTTCTAATGCAATCTGAAGTTGGCGTAATGTTGAGGAATGAATTTCGGCTTGTTCATGCTGCGTAAGATAGAAAAAAAGATCCAAAATACGATCCGGTGAACGTAAAAACACGTCTTCCTTGCGTAAACACAAACTTTGATTCACTAATTCAAAATTTTCATCCAAAGGATGAATAGAGAGCTCGCCATCTGTTGATAAAAAATGCGCTTTATAATGCTTAATCAGGATATCAGTCAAACGAGAAATTGTGCGTAAAGCTTGGAAAAAACGTTTCATCATTTTTTCGACACCACGGTTCCCGTCGCCTTCAAAACCAAGCATATCGCTCACTTTGATTTGACGATCAAACAGCAGTCGGTTGTCATAACGTTTTAAAATCAAGTGTAAAGCGAACCGCACTTTGAATAAAAATTCTTGGCTTTCTAATAATTGTTGGTGTTCTGATGGGTAAATAAAACCGCTTTCCAAAATGCCATTAAGGGTCATTTCTCCTGTGTGGCGTAAGGCGATCCAATATAAAAGGTGAAGATCCCGCAAACCACCTGGGCTGTATTTTAAATCGGGTTCTAAATTGTAACTGGTGTTGTGATAACGCTGATAACGTTCAATTTGTTCTTGTACTTTGGCATCAAAGAATGATTTTACCGCCCAAAAATCTGGCTTTTTCAGTATTTCCTCTAAAGCATTGAAAAGGGATACATCTCCCGATAAATAACGAGACTCAAGCAAATTGGTAGCAATAGTAATGTCTTGTTTACCTTCCTTTTCACATTCTTCCAAAGAACGAACACTATGCCCTACGTCGAATCCACAATCCCACAAGAATTGCACAAACTGAGCAATTTTTTCTTCCGCTTCAATGCCTCTTTCTTCTTTTGAAAGAATAAGAACATCCAAATCAGATAAAGGAAATATTTCTTGTCTGCCATAACCACCTACCGCAATTAAGGTAAGATAAGCTTTATCTAATTCAAATTGCTGCCAAAGCTGTTTTAACAAATCATCACAAAATTGTGTACGGTTAGCAATCAGCTCAAAAACAGAATAATCAGAAAAATGCTGACGTTCCAATTCCTTCAAATTTTTACGCTGAATTTTGACCGCACTTGGCGTGAGTGGAGAATCGAAATGATAAGGAAAAAGCATACTGTTCTCTTAATTAAATAAAAAGCCCATAAAAATGAGCTTTCAATAACCATGATGGGAATTAATCTTTGTCAAGGATCCAATGGAACACTGAACAGATCCAAAAGACACCTAGTACAACTGCACCAATTGGTAGTGTAATGAAGAAGCCAATCCACACTAAACCTATTGCAGGCTCTCCTTCTCCTATCACCTCAAAAATAATAAGGGGAAGGCACGCAAAAAATACGATAACTAAACTGATCAGAAGGAAAGTTCTAAATCTCATCATAAATCAAATTTTCTTTTAATGCTTTAAATATTGACCATCATACGTTGAATTCGACCTTCCGCAATTTCTTCATCACGGATTGTCATCACTTCACAACCGTTTTCGGTAACCACAATTTGATGCTCATATTGCGCTGAATGGCTACGGTCTTTGGTTTTCACTGTCCAACCATCGCCCATAATGCGCACTTCTTTTTTACCCGCATTAATCATTGGCTCAATGGTAAATACCATGCCAGGTTTTAAAATCACACCACCATCATCAGCATAATAGTGTAATACTTGCGGTTCACAGTGGAATTCAGTTCCCACACCATGGCCACAGTACTCTCGTACTACGCTAAAGCCTTGGCTTTCAGTATATTTTTGTACCGCTTTACCAATTTCATTTAAACGAATACCCGGCTTAACCGTACGTAATCCCACATAAAGCGCTTCTTGTGCCGCTTCAACCAATTTTTGGCTACGAATATTGGTTTCACCCACGACATACATTTTAGAGTTGTCTCCGAAATAACCGTCTTTAATCACGGTCACATCAATATTGACAATATCGCCCTGTTTTAATTTTTTATCGTCGCTTGGAATACCATGGCAAACCACTTCATTTATAGAAATACAGGTTGCTTTCGGGAAACCATGATAATTTAAGCAAGCAGGAATCACTTTTTGTACATTCACCATGTAGTCATGACAAATGCGATCCAATTCTCCCGTCGTCACCCCTTCTTTTACATAAGGTTCGATCATAACCAAAACATCGGACGCTAATTTACAAGCTTCACGCAACTTAACAAGTTCTTCTTCAGTTCTTAATGGAATACCCATTATTTCTCCTTATTTAATTAAGATTTATCCGCGCATAATAGCACTAATTCCGTGAAAAATCTTGAATGAATTGACGGGTTATTGGATAATACGCAGATTATTTTAGGAAAGTGGGAATATAGTATATGTCAGATTTAGATATGGCCGTGCCGTTAACTTTTACTGATGCGGCAGCCAATAAAGTAAAAAGCTTAATTACCGAAGAAGAAAACAATGAATTAAAATTACGCGTGTACATCACCGGTGGTGGCTGCAGCGGTTTCCAATATGGTTTTACCTTTGATGATAAAGTCAATGAAGGCGACCTGACGATTGAAAAATCCGGTGTGCAATTAGTCATTGATCCAATGAGCTTACAATACTTAATTGGTGGCACCGTTGATTATACTGAAGGATTGGAAGGTTCTCGTTTTGTGGTGAACAATCCAAATGCAACCAGCACCTGTGGCTGCGGTTCGTCATTCAGCATCTAACATGGATTTTCAATTTACCCATTATCTAGGCAATGTGCATGCCAAATGTTCGATGGAACACATTGCGCTAGCCAATTGGTTTAATTCTGAAGTGCGGTCAAATCCTCAAGCGTTTTTGACCGCACTTTCTGCCTGTAAGCAGATTAAAAATAATGATGAAGTCACGCTGATTGGTGTCGAATACACGCTTTTTATCAATACCGATGAAGTGATGATTCGCGCCAATAACCTTGCGATTGAAACAGATGACATTTTAGAAGACGACTTCCATTATTATGATGAAGAAAGTATCGCCTTCTGCGGTACAACAGACTTCATCCACTTTCTTAATGCCTATTTTGAATTTATTGCTTAACCTCATTCTCTGAAGCTAATATTATGTCGGAAACGGAAAACACCTCACCAGAGCAACAAGAAACGCAAGCGCCAGATAAGCGCCGTTCTTGTAAAATCTTTTTAGCTAAAACAGCCTTTACTTTAGGGACGCTTGCCATATTTTATGGTGGCTATTTAGACTGGCAAATTCGCTCAAAAATGGATGGCCAAATTTGGCGTTTACCGGCAGAAGTGTATAGCCGTTTAGAAAGCGTAAAACTGTCTGACAACCTTTCTTTTGATGAAGTGATTCAAATCTTACTCGATAACGAATACCGTCAAACCACAATGATTGCAGCACCGGGCGATTTTAAACTCGAAGAGGATACTATCGTATTACTTCGTCGAGCATTCCCTTATCCTGACAAGCCTGAACCACAACGTGTATTACGTTTACGTTTTACGGATAACAAACTTTCTCGTATTGAAGACTTAGTCAATGTAAAAGCGGTTGATGAATTCCGTCTTGCACCTAAATTAATTGCAATGTTGGAATCAGATAATGAAGATCGTTTAGCCATTCCGTTACAGCAATACCCTCGTTTACTCATCGATGCCTTATTACTTACAGAGGATCGCCGTTTTTATGAGCATAACGGAATTAATCCAGTAGGTATTGTGCGAGCAATGATTGCCAATATTAAAGCCGGTCAAACGGTTCAAGGCGGCAGTACACTCACTCAGCAATTAGTTAAAAACCTATTTTTATCCAGCGAACGTTCTCTGACACGTAAAGCCAATGAAGCCTTGATGTCATTGGTGTTAGATTGGCGATATGATAAAAACCGTATCTTAGAAACCTATCTGAACGAGATTTACCTTGGTCAAAATGGGGATATCCAAATTCATGGTTTTGCGTTGGCGAGCCAATTCTATTTTGGCCGCTCCATCCGTGAAATTAGCCTAGACCAAATTGCTCTTTTAGTTGGCATGGTGAAAGGTCCATCCCTTTATAATCCATGGCGAAATCCACAATATGCTCTCGATCGCCGAAATGTGGTGTTAAAACTGATGCTTGATCACCAAATGATTGGGGATGAGCTTTATGAGATGTTGAGTAAACGTCCATTAGGCGTGCAGGCTAAAGGACAGATTTCACGTAAATACCCTGCTTTCATCCAAACATTGCAAGCGGATCTTCGCCGTCAATTAGGGGAAAACAAAACCTCTGCTCTACTTGGTGCGAGAATTTTCTCCACCATGGATTTAAAACAACAGGCACAAGCTGAAAATGCCGTAGTGAATACGGTTAATCAGTTACAACTACAAACTAAAAATCCACATTTAGAAGGTGCAATGATTGTCGCGGATTATCACTTAGGTGAAATACGTGCGGTTGTCGGTGGATTACAAACAGAATATGCCGGATTTAACCGTGCGTTAATGTCAAAACGTCAAATTGGTTCATTAGTAAAACCATCTATTTATTTGACCGCACTGATGAATCCGGAACAATTCCGCTTAAATACGCCAATTCAGAATCAGCCGATCACGATTCATATTAAAGGTAGCCAACCTTGGCAGCCTCGTAACTACGATCGTAAATACAGTGGTTCGGTTATGCTAATGGATGCCCTTGCTCGCTCGCTGAATATTCCAACGGTAAATATTGGGATGAAAGTCGGTTTAAGCAAAGTGATCGATACTCAAAAAGCCATGGGCTGGGATAATGTAGCGATTCCAAAAGTGCCTGCAACCTTGCTCGGTTCTTACAGTATTTCACCTTATGATGTGACCAAACTCTATCAAACCATTGCAAATCAAGGTGGCAAAATTGAGTTAAGTACCATTCAAAGCATTGCTGATCGTCAAGGAAATATTATTTACGAACACAATACGGTACCGGATCAAGTGGTGCCGAGAGAAGCCGCTTATCAAACCTTGTATGCGATGCAACAAACCGTAGAACGTGGTACTGCGCGTAGCTTACAAAATGATTATGCCGATCTTCGTCTTGCGGGTAAAACAGGAACGACCAATGATGCCCGTGATACGTGGTTTGTGGGTATTGATGGTAAAAATGTTAGCACCATTTGGCTAGGTCGTGATGATAACGGTGAAACCAAATTAACGGGTGCCTCAGGTGCATTACAAATCTATAAAGATTATTTAAACCGTGTGGTTATTGAAAAACTGAAACTCGGACAACCTTCTACGATTAAATGGGTTGGTATCAATGCTTATGGCAGTTGGAGCTGTGGTAGTAATCGAACAATTCCAGTTTGGGCAAATAAAGATCAAAACTTCTGTGCGTCTGCGCCAACGACGAGTACGGCGACTGCTACCGCTGCACAAACTACGCAATCACCACAACCTGAACAACCAGAATCACCAAAACAAGAAAGTGTATGGGATGTGTTAGATAATAAAGCGCCTGTTGAAGAAGCGGCACCCGCTCAATAAACTCGCTTATTTTTGACCGCACTTTGATATCTCGATAAAGCGCCTAACAAGGGCGCTTTATTCTTTTGGCATAAAATAACCATCTAGGACTTCCTCCTCTCGTGAATTTTTTGATCTACATCACAAAAATTAGAATTATTTATTGTCATTTCACTGATATCAAAGGATAATTATAAATAGGAATTAATTTCATTTAAGGTAATGAGGTAAATAGACGATGCTATTCCGTTCTATTCGATTTTTCTTTTTAATTTTTTCACTCGCCTTTTCTTCTTCACTCCTTGCACAAGATAACTATCAACAATGGGTTGATGATATTACGGCTCGCTTAGATAAAACGTCTCAACTTATCCAACAAGGCAATACAGATAACGCCCGTACTGAAGTACAAATGGCTTATTTTGAAGTCTTTGAAAATCTAGAAGGTCCAATTCGTATCAATTTCTCAGCACAAAAAAGCTACCAAATGGAAGCGACTTTTGGCGAGATCCGTAAAATGATCGGTGAAGGCAGTTCACAACAAGAGATTCAGGCTAAAATCGATCAGCTCAAAAAAGAATTACAAGAAGTGTTGCCATCATTGATTGAAGGTCATCAGCTCAATGCCGATGGTCAACATGGTGTTTATGATAATCAAGAGATCGCCCCTTATTGGCAACAAAGTTTTAAAACCATTGATGATTTGCTCGCTCAAGGGCTTGAAGCGTATCAAAATGGTGATCTCGCTAACGCGAAAAATTTGTTCCAGCAAGCGCAGTACGATGGCTATAAAAATTCAGAAATGGAAATGTCCATTCGCCAAAATCGCTCTGCAGAAACTTCAGCAGCGATTAATCAACAGTTTTACAACATCATTCGTTTAAGTGAACAAGCCGATCAAATCACAGAAATTGGCTATCAAAGTACGCAATTGTTACAAGATATTGAAGAAAACTTGCCTAACCTGCCAACGACACGTGAAGAACAAAATGTTCAATCCAATGCAGCACAGCAAGCAACAGATAATCAACAAGAGCAAGATTGGAATAAAATTAAACAAGAGATCAACCAACGTATTCAACAAGCTATTACGCTCTATCAACAAGGTGAAAGCAAAAAAGCAATTCTTTCCGTACAAGACACCTATTTCGACGTGTTTGAAAGTACAGGAATGGAAAACAAAGTGGGCTCTCGTGATAGTAACTTTAAAGCGGAACTTGAAGGCTACTTTACTCGTCTCGTCAGTTTAATGAAAGCTGATCAAGGCGATAAATTACAAGCTCAAGCAGATGGTCTAAACCAGAATTTAACTAAAGCAGTTGAAATGTTACAGGGTGAAGAACAAAGCGATTGGTCTATGTTCTTATATAGCCTTTTAATCATTCTTCGTGAAGGTTTAGAAGCCTTATTAATTGTTGCGGCTATTGTGACTTACTTAATTAAAAATAATCACCAAGATAAATTGCCGGTTATCCGTCAATCTGTTTATGTGGCATTAATTGCCAGTGTGATTACCGCATTTATCTTCCAACTTATCTTTGAAAATTCAGGTCAAAACCGCGAATTGCTCGAAGGCTTTACGATGATTTTTGCTGTAGTCATGCTGTTTATGATGAGTTACTGGTTATTGTCTAAAGTCGAAGCACAAAACTGGAAACGTTATTTAGAAGGTAAACTCTCTACTGCCCTCACTACAGGCTCACTCATTGGCTTATGGCTTACCAGCTTCTTAGCCGTATATCGTGAAGGGGCAGAAACCGTATTGTTCTACTATGCCCTCGTGGGTGATGCGAAAAGTGCGGTCAGTTTTATCTACCTTTTCGCAGGTATCATTGTCGGCGCAATTATTCTCACCATTTGCTACTTCGTGATGCGTTATACCGTGGTGAAATTACCGCTTAAACCATTCTTTATGTTCACAGGTTCTTTCATGTATTTAATGGCCTTTGTATTCGCCGGTAAATCTGTTTTAGAACTCATTGAAGGCAAACTTTTCGAGCCAACGCTGATTAGCGGTGTGCCTGAAATTTCGTGGTTGGGTATTTATCCTTATATGGAAACCCTAATCCCACAAGCAATTTTACTCATCGCAGCCGTATTTGCTCTGTTTATTATGAAATATCAAAGCAAAAAAGCCGCGTAATACCCAACAATCCTTTAGGAGAAAAACAATGAAAAAAGCACTTTTAGCAACAGCATTATTTGCGGGTATTTTCACCGCGTCTACTGCAAACGCATTCCAAGAGTATCCAATCGGCGAAGCGGTAACCATGAATGAAATGGAAATTGCAGCGGTTTATCTCAAACCAATCGATATGGAACCACGTGGCATGGGTTTACCTGCTGCGAAATCAGATATTCACTTAGAAGCGGATATCCACGCAGTAAAAGGTAACAAAAATGGCTTTGGTGATGGTGAATGGATGCCTTACTTAACTATCAACTATACTTTAGTAAATGCTGATACGGGTGAAAAACAAGAAGGTACCTTCATGCCAATGGTAGCTGGTGACGGTCCTCACTATGGTGCAAACGTGAAAATGATGGGCGTGGGTAACTATAAATTAACTTACCACATCGACCCTCCATCAAAAGCAGGTATGCACCGTCATACCGACTCTGAAACGGGTGTAGGTCGTTGGTGGAAACCATTTGATGTAAGCTATGAATTCAAATTCACTAGCATCAAATAATCTCAGGTAAATCTTGATTTTACCGACTTGCCTTCCCTTGTTTGTCAGGGGAAGGCAATAGCATTTCATTTAACCTTAAAATATTGTCTGTTTTATCCTATTAAATGGTCAAACTATGAATTATTTTTTTACTTTCCTGCTTCAAGCACTTTTACCTTTTTCATTATTGCTCGGTGTTTATCACAGTAAACAATCCACTGTAAGTGCAAAAAAAATAATTTGGCTTAGCCTATTCGGTTTTATTGCCGGTATCGCACTTCGCCTTAGTTTACCTGCGGGACAAATAACCAATTTAATCATCAATGCGGTAATATTGGCGCTATTGATTATCTTTGCCTTATGTTTAATTTTCGGCAAAGGTCGCTTACCTGCCTTTTGGCAAACCGTATTAATGCTCATCGCGGGCAGTTTCTGGGCAAAAGATCCTAACATTACAGCCCTCGTTTCTACTGATGTTATCAATACCGATTCGATCTTACATATAAGTGCGGTCATTTTTGCCTTCGTTTTTTGTTTATGCTTACAAGGCTGGATCTATTTACTTCTAAAACAAGCGGTAAAAACACAACAAAAATCAACCGCACTTTTAAAAGGTGCCATTAGCCTTCTCTTAGTTTGCTTGCTTGTTCCACTTATCGGTGAAGTCTTATTAATTTTAATGAAACTTCAGGTGCTTGAGCTTACCAAGCCTCGTTTAAGTTTTGTTGCGAAATCAGGCGAAATCACTCGCTGGTTAAATTACATCTGTGCAGCCTTACTCTTCGTTATACTTGCCATCTTTTACGGCAAAATTCATTTATCACGCAAGCAACAAGTTAATGTCATACAAGAACCCATTGAAAAACGCCAAAAATTAGCCGCATTGCGTAACTCCTCTCGCTTACTTGGATGGGGCTATTTAGCTTTAGCAATTATTTTTGCTACACAACTTTATTGGGAACAAATTGCTTCTCGTCCACCACAACTTTCAGAAGCAATTCCTCTGACTTTAGATGAAAAGCAACAAGTTCATATTCCGATTGAGCAAGTGAAAGATGGCAAATTACACCGTTTTGTCTGGATTGCTGATGACGGTAAAGCTGTGCGTTTCTTTGTCATTAATCGTCAACCTGATAAATTAAGTCTAGCAGCAGTATTTGATGCCTGCTTGCTTTGTGGTGACCAAGGCTATGTGATGGAAGGTAACCAAGTGGTTTGTGTGGGCTGCGGCGTACATATGTTTATTCCATCTATTGGTAAACCGGGTGGCTGTAATCCTGTACCGATTGAAGATTGGCAACAAACTGAGACTGAAATTCTCATTAATCGAACCGGCTTAGAAGAAGGGCTGAATTTATTTAGCACGATTGTTGAAATCGATGTAAAAGATCCGATTAGTGGCACCCAAATGAAAAACACTAAAACGGAGCACAAATATAATTACGAAGGTAAGACTTACTTCTTTGAAAGCGAGAAAAATCTTGATTTATTCCGTGATAACCCTGAAAAATATTTAGGTAAGGGGGAATAATGCTAGCAAGAATGTTATTCCAATCTTGGCGTTTTAGCATTAAACGTAAACTGTTGGCCGTTATTACTATTTTCTTAGCGGCTGGCTTAGTCTCTGCACTCTTGGCGGTATCCATTGATATTGGCGATAAGATGGCGAAAGAGCTGAAATCTTATGGTGCTAATATTTTGGTTGAACCTGCAAGCAATGCAGCCTTGCCTGGCGAACTCAGTCATAATACTGATTTAAGCAGCCAAGATTTCCTTGATGAAAAAGAACTGCCTAACATTAAAGATATTTTCTGGCGAAATAACATCGTGGGATTCGCGCCATTGTTAAGTGCAAATGTAAAAGCAGAAATTCTTTCTGCAAAAACGCATGAAAAATCGACCGCACTTGAACAAATTAATGTGCTTGGTACATTTTTCGATCACAACATTCCTGTACCAGATGAAGACGATTTCCATACAGGGCAAAAAATTATTAGTCCTTATTGGCATGTTGAAGGGGAATGGGTAAACGATCTTGAAACGCCTGAAGGTGAATTTATTCCTGCGCTCATTGGTGAACAATTAGCGCAACGAACTGGTTTAAAACAAGGCGATAAGATCAAGCTCCACTATCAAAATGATAAACTTGATAATCAAAGTGCGGTTGAAATTACCGGTATTTTATCTACAGGTGGTGCTGAAGATAATCAATTAGTCATGCCACTCAGTGCTGTACAAAAATTACTGGGTTTAGAAGGGAAAATTCAATCAGTTAAAGTCTCTGCGCTTACCGTGCCTGAAAATGACCTTTCTCGTAAAGCGCGAGCCAATACCGATGCGTTAGATGCCGAAGAGTACGATCGTTGGTATTGTACGGCTTATGTTTCTTCTATTTCACATCAGTTAGAAGAAGCCATTTCTGGTGCTATTGTTCGCCCAATTTGGCAAGTTGCAGCGTCAGAAGGGGTCGTCATTGGTAAAATCCAGTTATTGCTTGCTGTCGTGACTCTCGCTGCTTTAATCGCGGCAGCCATGGGGATAGCCTCATTAATGAGTACAGGGATTATTGAACGTTCAAAAGAAATTGGTTTAATGAAAGCCTTAGGCGCATACCAATGGCAAATCGCCTTATTATTTTATTGCGAAGCCATTATCAGTGCCTTAATTGGTGGCACTCTTGGTTGTATTGCTGGTTGGGGCTTAGCAAGATTTATTGGTTCAGCGCTATTTGGCGTACCACTGAGTTTCGCTTGGATTGTAATCCCTTGCGTATTGATGCTGTCTATTTTAATTGCTGTGGTGGGCACTTGGTTCCCAGCCCATCGTATTGCCAAACTTTACCCTGTGGAGGTGCTGTATGGCCGCCAATAAAAGTATGTTTTGGCGTTTAATCTTCCAAGCATTACGCCTACGTTTACAACGGGTATTTATTATCTTCTCTGCGTTGACTGTCGGTGCGTCTATTGTGACCGCAATGGCAGCAGTATATTTTGATATTAATACCAAAATGAGCCAAGAGCTCCGTACTTTTGGGGCAAACTTTTACATTGGTGCGGCCAATGGCGGTTTGATGAAAGAGCGCCAATTAAAGCAAATTCTTCATCATGCACCGGATAATTTCATCACTGCTGCCAGCCCTTATTTATATGGCATTGCGCGAAGTGATTTAGAAAAAATCGTCATTATGGGCGTGTGGTTTGAAGATATGCGTGTTCTCGCGCCTTATTGGCAAATTACTGGGTCAGCTATTAATGTCAATTTTGACGATCGCAATGCCATGATTGGCAAAACTTTAGCTGAACGCCTTAATTTAGGCGTTGGAAGTAAATTAACACTTTCCAAAAATGCCGTTGAAAAACATGAATTTACAATTAAAGCGATTGTTGAGGCGGGCGATGCCACAGATAACATGTTAATCGTCAGTTTGGAATTTGCACAAAATTGGTTAGATAAAGAAGGATTGGCAAACAATGCCTTGCTCAATGTCAAAAATGAACAAGGTAACGTCGCACAATTTGCCCAAGACATTATGCAAAGCCAACCCGATCTAACTGCCCGCCCAATTCGAAAAGTCTCAGCTTCTGAAGGGCAGATTTTAGATAAAATTAAGGGCTTGATGGGCTTAATTTCCTTAGTGATTTTAATTCTCGCCACCCTTTGTGTGAATACCACACTTATCGCTATTGTTGGAGAACGAGCAAAAGAATTTGCACTACAAAAAGCCTTAGGTGCCAAACAAAGTGACATCATTAAACAGATTAGTACCGAGATTCTGATCATTGCACTTTGTGCAATTGTCGCGGGCCTGATTCTCGGCTACATCTTGGCACAATTACTTGGATTAACCGTATTCAAATCTTATATTAATATGCGTCTGCCGGTTATTCCAATTACTATCGTCTTATCGTTATTGGTTGCCTTTATTGCGGTGATTGTACCAACCAAACGAGCTTTAAATATTCAAACCGCAAATGTATTAAAAGGGGAATAAAATGAGTGAATTTGTGATTGAAACGCAACATTTATATAAACGATTCGGGCAAGTCACTGCTTTAGAAGATATTAATATTCAAATTCGCCAAGGTGAGTTTATTGCAATCATGGGCGCATCGGGTTCGGGTAAAACCACACTCATGAATATTTTGACTGGCTTAGATACGGCCAGTGAAGGTAAAGTGATTTTAGACGGCGTCGATGCAGCACAACTGGATGAAGTAGGTCGTCAACGTTTCCGAGCGGAAAAAATTGGTCTAGTCTTCCAACAATTCCATTTAATTCCTTATTTGACCGCACTTGAAAATGTGATGCTGGCTCAGCATTATCACAGTGTGATTGATGAAGCTGCGGCTAAAGCAGTACTCGAACAAGTGGGATTGGGTCATCGTATTGATCACCGTCCAAGCCAACTTTCTGGAGGCGAACAACAACGGGTGTGTATTGCTCGTGCATTAGTGAACCAACCGCCTGTTATTTTTGCCGATGAACCTACGGGTAACCTTGACGAAAAAAATGAAGCGCTTGTACTGGATTTACTACAAGAATTAAATCGCCAAGGTAGAACCATCGTTATGGTTACACACAATCCTGAATTGAGTGAGTTAACCGATCGTGTTATTTATCTCCATCACGGAAAATTTGTAAAAGAGGACATTAATGAAAAATAAATTCGTAAAACTACTCGCTATAAGTGCGGTCATTTTCGGCAGTGTTTCTTGTAAAGACGAAGTTGCTGCGATTGGTCAAAAAGCACCAGATATTGCAGCCTATGATTTACAAGGTAAAGAAGTAAAGCTTGATGATTGGAAAGGCACTCGCCTACTGACATTCTGGTCTGAAACCTGTGGTCGATGTGTCGCTGAATTAAAAGAGTTCGAAAAACTGGCTGAAGCTAATCCAAATAAAGTTCAGCTTATCGCTATTAACGTAGATGGTGATAAAGTGGACACCAAAGCCGTGGTTGCCAAACGTCAGCTTACTTTACCAGTTATCAAAGACCAATTAAAAATCACAGCGGAGCGCTATCAGCTTATCGGCACGCCAACAAGCTTTGTGATCACACCTGAAGGCAATATTCAGGCTAAATATGAAGGGGCGATTCCCGCAGAAGATTTAGATAGATTATTTAAAGGCTAGCCAAAATGCAAAAACGAATTTACTTACTCTCTACACTTTTACCCGTTTTAGGCTTTTTATTTGCCACACCCGCGCTTTCTGCCGAAGCTGACTTAGCGAAAGCAGAAAAGGTATATAAACGCTCTTGTGCTACTTGTCATGGGAAACAAGGCGAAAAACCAGCAATGGGTGAGTCAAAAATTATTAATCAACTAAAACCAGAAGAAATTTCAACCGCACTTTCAGAACGAAAAGCGGGAAATATTACTGGTGCAGGAAGCCCTGCAAAACAGCGTTTAAGTGAGCAAGATATTCATAATTTAAGTGAATATATTCAAACACTAAAATAGTTTTTGAAATTTTTTTAAACTAATTTTAAAATGTAAGGTCTTAGAAAGGGCTTAGTTTTTATAAGCTAAGAAATTTTTTATATATCAATAAAGGATTGTTTATGAACAAATTTACTAAAATCAGTGCAACTGCATTATTTGCATTATTCTTAACTGCTTGTGATAAACCAGCAGATAAACCAGCTCCAGCAAAACCTGAAACAACTCAGCCAGCACCAGAAGCTAAACAAGAAGCAGCAAAACCAGCTGAAGCGGCTAAACCTGCTGAAGCAACTCCTGCTCAAGAACAAGCTGACTACAACAAATTACTTGAATGGAATGCAAGCCAAGCGCAAGCTCAAATGGCTGCACAACAAAAACTTCAATCTGATTTAACTGCTGCGGTTCAAGCAAAAGATGAGAAGAAAATTGAAGAAGCAATCAAAACTTTCAACAAAACTATTGAAGATACTATCGCAAGCTTAGATAAATTAGAAGTTGCTTCACCTTCAGTGAAAAGCATCAAAGATCAAAATAAAGAAGTACTTGCATTATCAAGTGAATTATTAGTTGATCAATTAAACTTAGCAACTAAAGCACCAACTGAAGAACAAACTAAAGCTTATCAAGCTAAAGTTGAAAAACTACAAGCTGCAGTAGCTAAATTGCAAAAAGACGGTGCTGATTTAGCACAAAAATTTGCACCTGCCACACCAGCTGCTCCAGCTGCAAAATAATTAATCGTTGAAGATGAAAAAACCTTACTGTAATAAGTAAGGTTTTTTTATTTTCCTATTTTAGTATTCTGCTTTTCAACACATCCACAAATCGTTCTGTCGCCCCTTCCCAACGATCTAAATATAACGCTGGCTCAATCAACTCTAATTCATTCAATAAAAATGCATTGTTAATAATCGTTCCATCTACGCGTGCATAGACCGGCATTTCAGGCAATTTATGTAAAACATGACGAGCGGTTTCAATGATATGGCTATCAACCTCAACAGGGATAATTTCAACTTTATATTGTGAATTCGCTCGCCATTCATTTTGAGGTGGCTGTCGGCGAATAGCATGACTAAATACACCATTGAAAAAAATCAAACTAGTTTCACCATTTGTTGCCACTTCAGGAATAAAGGGCTGTAGCACAACTTGCTCACCATAGGCAGAAAGATCAGGCAATACTTCACCTTGTTTGAGTTTTGTTACCAAATTACCACTCTGCCCTACAGCAGGTTTAATAACAAACTCAGGCCAATCTTGGCGTTCAAGTGCGGTCAAAATTTCAGATGTTTTTGTTGAGCAAATAATAGTTGGGATAACATTGACACCCAACTTCTGCAAATCACATAGATAGCCTTTATGGCTATTCCATAACATTAATTCCGCAGGATTGATGAATGCATTCTTATGCTGTTTAATCCATTGAGTAAATTCATCATAGAAATTCGCATAATCCCATGCTGCTAAAGGCAGAATAAACTGACTCCGTAATGTTTCTTGCCAAGGCAAAAATTGAGTAGGAATACCTTGATCAGAAAGTTGTGTTTGTACAGGAATAAGATTTTGAGGGGCTGAAGGATAGGTTTTGCAAGTAGTAATCGTAAGCATGGTAAATAATGACTGGTTTAAACATAAAGAAGATGCGCCAATCATTAAATTGGCGCATCGATTTCAATAATTATTTTACTTGAGCAAAATATTTTTCAAGACGACCTTTGTTCGTCATAGATTTCTTCTCAAGGTCTTTCACCACTTTCTCTGCTTGTTCTTTGTTTGGTAGATTATCACCCACTTGAATCACACCATTCATATTCATTGAACGGTGTACTGGGCAAGTATAAACATAAACACCTTCTTTATCTAAAGTGATCGTGAGTTCCTGATCTTCTTCAGATTGGAATTTTTGTGCACCTTCAGGAATCGCTTTGCTGTGCACAAAGTGACTTTTATTTTCTGGACGGAATGTCACCGTATCACCTGGTTGTACTTTTAAATAACCGGGTTCAAAAACCATTGAGCCTTCACTGCTTGAATTCAACATTTTGATGTCATGATGAGCGGCTTGAGCAGCAAAGCTTAAACCTAATAATGCTGCAAGTGCGATTTTCTTCATTTTCATTTCCTTCTTAAGAATGTGCTGATTTACGCTGTGGACGAACCACTGGCAAACCTGCGCTACATTGTAATAATTCAACGTTTACACGATATAAACGATTAATGGTTTCGACTTGTAAAACATGATGAGCATCGCCCACGCCTTGCACTTTACCTTCGCCGAGTAAAATCAACTCATCTGAAAATTGAGCGGCAAGACTTAAATCATGTAATACCATTATAGTAATCAGATTTTTCTGTTTCGTATAGGTGTAAACTTCTTCTAATAGATTAAGCTGATGATGCATATCTAACGCACTCACCGGCTCGTCCAACATTAAAATTTGTGGCGCACGTAATAAAACCTGGGCAAACATCACCATTTGACGTTGTCCACCACTGAGATTCAGAATATCACGATGGGCTAAATGACCAATGCCTAATTGTGTCATAATACTTGCTGCTTCAGTGAGAAGCTCATCGCTCACTCGCATCGTTAGACTATCCATTCGTCCCAAAAGGACAACTTCAAGTGCGGTCAAGCTTGCATCTACTCGGCTATCTTGAGGCATATAGCCAATTGGTTTACGCCAATCTGCTAACTTCGTCCGTTCTAGCTGTTTGCCTTGATAGGTAATCATTCCTTCATGTGGTAATTCACCAAAAATGGTTTTCAGCATGGAGGATTTTCCCGTGCCGTTTGGCCCAAGCACCGTGTAAACTTTACCTTCTTCAAAACGGGCATTAATGTGATCAGCAACGGTGAGATCACCTCGTTTTACCGTAAGATTCTTTAATTCTAACATTATTGTCCCCTCTTGTTATTTAAAATAATCCAAAAGAAGAAAGGCACCCCAATAAACGAGGTAACAATCCCCACTGGGAACAATGCTCCAGGGATAATAACTTTGGACAATACCGAAGAAAGGGATAAGAATGCTGCACCGACTAACATTGCGCCCGGTAAGAAGAAACGTTGATCTTCACCAAGTAACATTCGAGCAACATGTGGTGCAACTAAGCCGATAAAGCCAATCACGCCAACGAAACTAATTGCTGTCGCCGTCATCATTGCGACAAGAACTAAAACCTTAATACGTAATACTTGCAAATTGATACCAAGACTTGCTGCACGATCTTCACCTAAACGAAGTGCGGTCAATTTCCAAAGCTCTTTTGAAAGTAATGCTACGCATATCGTCGTCACAACAGTAATGATGACTAAGCTTTGCCACGTGGCTTTATTTAAGCTACCAAATAGCCAAAACAGAATTTGCTGCGAGACTTCGGGAGCCGAAATAAATTGTACTAATGAAAGTAGGGATTGGAAAATGAAGAGCAATGCAATCCCTACCAGTACGAGCATTTCAGAATTAAAACGACGTTTAGACGCGAACAAGAAAAGAATCCCAGAGGAGAGCATGGTCATGACAAACGCACCAATTGGCACTGCAACTTGTACCGGTAAACCAAAACTTCCGAAAGCAATCACAACAGAAGCACCAAAACCTGCTGCTGCAGCGAGTCCTAATGTATAAGGACTTGCCATAGGGTTATTTAATAAGGTTTGGATCTCTGCCCCACCTACAGCCAATGTTGCCCCGACTACAAGCGCCATTAATGCCATCGGTAAACGTAAATTATGCACAATATTGTCTGTCATTTTATCGACTTCACCGATGCCGAATAACGCATTCACGACTTCCGATACCGATAACATCGCAGGGCCGGTCATCACATCAAGAATAAGACTGATCACGCCAATCACAAGAAAAGATAAAATAACAAACCAGCGTTTGCGTTCAAGCTTACGCTGGTTAGCCACAATATCTGCTACAACAGAATTGTTTTTCATTAATTAACGTTTCCTTTATTTGGTTTCAGGGAAAAGATAAATCGTACCTTCCGGGGTAACCGGTAAGTAGTTTTTATAGAAGTTTAAGTAAGTTTGTTGCGGATCTAAATCTTTAAACAGATCAGGATAAGCGGCTTTAGCTACAAACTGAACTGAAGCACTGTCTGATAGAGTACGAGAGTTCGCATGATAGGCTGCGTAAACACGGTTGTTTTTCACTGCCGGTAATTCAGCCCAACCTGCACGATGTTTAAATGCGTTTAAACGACGTTCTGCTTCCGCTTTTTCAATACCAAAGCCCATTACCATACCGTCTTGATTTTTCTTCAATTCAGTTTCACGGCCTGTAATAATAATCGCATCTGGTTTCGCGGCTAATACTTTTTCAGCAGCTAATGTACCCCATTTACCAATTTCTGCAGGAGCAACGTTTTCTGCGCCTACAAGGCTAATCATAGAGCCCCACATGCTTGAGAAGAATGTCATCCCTTGTTCAGCAGGGCCACCACGACCGAACTCTACATACACTTTCGGTTGTTTTGCTAATTTTGCATTTTTAACCGTAGTCTGGATATGTTCAACAATGTCTTTGTATTCTTTCGCAATTTTTGCTGCGCGATCTTTCTGACCGGTTAATTCGCCAATAATTTCAGTAGATTTAATGTGCTTATCTAAGGTTTGAGCATTGTAATCTAATACCACAATTGGAATGCCCGCTTCATTAATGGCATCTAAATCAGAACCTAGCATTTCGTACTGCCAATCTGCTAAGACTAAAAGATCAGGTTTTAATGAAAGCACTTTTTCCACAGAGAATGTGCCTTCTTCCACTTCCCCCACATCATCTAATTGATTTAATTTTGGCACCGCCTTGCTGAATAACTCCCAGCTTGCTGGTGCCCAAGAAGACCATACTTTCTTAGAAAAACCGACAACGTTATCTAACGCTTTGTCACCACCAACTGCCATATAATCTTGATAATAGAAACCAAGTACCACGCGTTTTGCCGGTAAATCTACAGTGACTTCACGATCAAGTATATCTTTTACTTTCACGGGATCAGCATTGGCAAAACCTGCACTTAAACCAAGAATAGTGGCAATCGCTAAAGTTGAAAAACGTCTTTTCATAAGAAAAATCTCCTGAGTAAAATTAAACAATTTAAATGATAATAATTATCGCCACGTATAGTAACGAAAACGATTGCTAAATTCAACTCAGGCGTTTAATTATTCTTCGTAAGCTTCATCAGTTAATGTTTTTAAGAATGCCTCTAACGCATTAATCTCTTCATCTGTAAGCGGTTTTGCTTTTAAAACATCAGGATTAATGGTTTGAGCATATTCGGCTTTATCCCAGGCTTTCCCTGTTTCAGGATTCACTTTACGATTAGGATTATTGAAACTGTCTTTAAATAGTAAAACGGTTTTTAAATCGCGGAAAACACCGTTATGCATATAAGGCGCAGTGACACCAATGTTACGCAAAGTTGGTACTTTAAATTTACCTTTTTGCTTTTCATCACCTTTCACCATCGGATTATCCAATAGTCCATTATCCACATAATCAGCCGCAAGTTTATTCAACTTAATTAACGCTTGGTTACTTGGCACGCCGATATTGTAATAGCGGTAATTCGTAAAGGTTTCTTTTGCTGAATTCGCTTCACTTGATTGGTGGCAGTTACTGCAGTTTGTTCGTGTTTTATCGAAAAATAATGCCTTACCTTCCGCTTCAAGTGCGGTCAATTCTGCTTCACCTTTTAAAGCGCGATCATATTTTGAAGAGAATGGCGCAAATAATTCCTGTTTTTCGAACTCGCCAATGGCTTTTTCCATGATGGCATAAATTTTGTCAGTATCTGCCCAAATACTTTCACCATAAAGATCTGTAATTGGCTTGTCATAGGTAGGATCCGCTTTTAATCGTTCAACAATGGCTTTCTTATCCGGCATGCCCATTTCTACTGGGTTTACTGGTGGCCCACCTGCTTGCTCGGCTAAATCTTTTGCTCGCCCATCCCAGAATTGTCCGCCTACATAATCTTTAATTTTTTTATCAAAATGAAAATCCGGAGAGAACATCGCATAAAGCGCCGTATTGGCATTACGATTACCATGAAGATGAGGATTATCTCCTTCTGAGACCATTTGATTTGCTGAATTCTTACGTTGATCCACAAAAGCGGTATCTGGACTATGACAGGTTGAGCAGCTTTGTGTTTTATTAAAAGAAATTGATTTATCAAAAAACAACACTTCACCGAGTGCTTTATAATCCAATTCTTTTTTCGTAGCTTGATCAGCCAATGCATAATTACTCTGCATCAAAGGTGCAAACAATAAAATAGAAAGCCATTTTTTTTGCATCGTGTTCTCCAAATATTCAAATTACAGATAAAAAAATAATCCAACAAAGCTTTGTTGGATTATAAAAGGAAAATAATTTTCTACAAGCCGGTGGCCATCTTAATGCGATCAGCAAACATACCGATGCTCACGCCGAAGTAATTTGATTTATTCCAATCTAAAATCGTGCGATAGTTATTAGAGACCAAGAATGCGCGGCCAACTTCTTTATCTGGACGAACTAACCAAAGATCGGCTTGCGAAAGCGCAGCAAGTTTATCTTGTTCTTGTTGGCTAAAGCTCGCTAAAGTGATGCCTTTAGACTGCCAGTCGCTGAGTGAACGTGCTTTATTCTTCTCAATGCCTGAAAGCGATAAATCTAATGGTTGATTTAATGTGACTTCTACACCCCAAGGCAATTTGTTATCCCAACCAACAGTGTGAAGATAATTTGCAATTGAAGCAAATGCATCAAATTGGTTTGTCCAAATATCCTTCACGCCATCATTATTACCATCTGCCGCATAGTTTAAAAAGGCGCTTGGCATAAATTGAGTTTGTCCCATTGCGCCCGCCCAAGAGCCTAACATTCTGTCGCGTTGAATATGATCACGTTCTAACATTTTCATCGCATTCACAAATTCTTTACTGAATAAGGCTTCACGTCTGCCATCAAAAGCTAATGTGGCTAAAGCTGAAAGCACATCATAGCTACCTTGATAATAGCCAAAGCTACTTTCCATACCCCATAAAGCAAGAATATATTCTTGTTGAACACCATAGCGTTGGCTTGCTTGTTGTAATGGCGCTTGGACTTCCCAATAACGCTCTTCGGCAATATCCACTTTGTTTTGGGTCAGTACTTTATTCAGATAATTCGTTGTACCGTTTGGATTCGGTAACTGTGGTTGATCCGCATTACGCTGACTTCTACCCGCTTGCGCACGATCTAAATCCACGGCCTTTTGCATATACTGAATATTATTTTGTGCATTCAATACTGACAACGAGACGCCTTCAGCTGCTGCTTTACTTTTTAAGAACTGCACATAATCATTAAAGTTATCTAAGGTTCTTGGCTTGCTGTAAACAGCATTGCTACTTGCCGATGGAATACTTTTTGTGGACGATGTTGTCGTATTGCTCGAACAACCCGCCAATAAAAGTGCGGTCGATAATGCCGTCATTTTTAACGTTGAGATTAAATTCATTTCTTTTCCTTTTTTAATTATCAAAATATCGCATTATTTGCGTAAAAATTTGTTATAAACAGCTTTCAATAATGAGGTTGGTAATAAGCGAGAACCTGAACGCAAGGCAAACGTGAATAAGCCTGAAAATAAGCCTTGAATACCTAAGCGGTGCTTCAATTTAAATAAACGCCATTCTGCCTTAGCTTGGTTTAAACCACGACGACGCCCTACCATGCCATTACCCACGCGGGCATAAACTAAAATATCTGGCAAGTTTGCCACTTTTTTACCTTGCGCCACAAGCTTAATCCACAGGTAATAATCTTCCTGTAAATCCTCATATCCACCACAATTAATGACCGCACTTTTTTGATATGCCACCGTCATGTGATTGAACGGACAACGTTTTTGGGTAAATTTAACGATATCTTGTGCTTCAGTCGGCACGTTACGATATGCCACGATGTCTTGAATATTTTCGCCAAACTCAGCAATCTGCCCACCGAAAATAATTGTATCCGGATGTTGCTCAATAAACGCTACTTGTTTCGCAAAACGTTCTGGCACACAAATATCATCGGTATCCATACGGAATACCCAATCGTGTGAACAATGTTTCAAACCTTCATTAAGCGCTTTACCTAAGCCTAAATTTTTTGGCAGCTTCACTAAGTTTAAGGGTAATTTTGTTTCGAATTCAGAAACCACGGCTTCCAATTCTGGCGTTACCGCACCATCAAACACCAACACGATCTCATCTGCTGGATGGGTTTGAGCCACTAAACTTTCAAAACATTCTCTTAAATATTGTGGGTTTTCCTTAATATATAAGGACATTAAAACTGAAAATTTCATACTTCTCTATCTAATAAGTTATCTACATAAACCGTTTCAAATTAATTGCCAATTTGGGGGAAATTAAAACCACAAAGGCAATAATTAGCTGCTTAATACTTTTCGTTAATTTAAAAATCTCAAAATAGTAAAAAGCGGCTTTACGGGATAAATTCATAATATGTGGGTAAGCCAACATATATTGTGCGTTGATGGCAAAATTCTTTTCTTGCTCTGCCGTTTTCACATAATTTTCACGGATATAATCAATCGCTTTTTGCGTATTAGTGGTATCTGTTGATACGCTAGAACGCTTGGTATGGAAGGTACAATAAGTCAACGGCTCAGCCACTTTGTAGGCTTTAAACGTTGGATCTTGTACAAGTTTCAGCAAGAAATCATAGTCTTCTAAAGAACGAAGTGCGGTCGATAATCCGCCGATTTTTAAAAACAGCTCTTTTTTCACCCCAATCATCGGCATACCACCAATTTTATTCGCCAGTAAAATTCGCTCTACGCTAATCTCTTGTGGCTCAATTGGGTTGGTCACATAGCTAAAGCCTTCATTGACCATTTCACATTTAGCTGGATGATAAACAAAATTAACATCGGGATGCTCGGCAATCACATCGGCTAATGTCTGACATTTATCATTTGCAAAACGATCGTCATCATCAAGGAATAACAACCAATCATTATCGGCATTTCTTGCCCCGATATTACGGCTTTCTGCTGCCCCTTGGTTGGTTTCGTTACGAATAACTTTAACTGCAAATGGATAAGATTGTGTCACTTCAACGGGTTCTTTAGAACAATCATCCACAATCACCACATCAAAATTATAAGTGGTTTGCTTGGTTAAACTTTCCAATAACGCAGGAATTTCTTCTTTCCGATTATAAGAAGGCACGATGATACTAAACATCTTTCGGCTCCTTTTGTTTAAATAAAATAAGCTGTTTACCGTGAGTGCCAAAAAGCGATAAGAACATCAGCATGACAAACATAATACCTGGGAAAGCAAAGGTGTCCGCTTTGATGTTACAAAATGCCAAAATCACAAAGGCTGAAAGGATAAATTTCCAGCTGCCATCAAACCAATTTAAGGCGACTTTGCGCACAAAATAGAATGTTACGGCAAAACACACTAAAGCATAAGACACACCACCATAAAGAATTTGGCGTAAGAATCCAGAGTCCGTATGACCATAATAACGACCAACTTCTAACTCACCTGTCATGTACATACCATCGCCATAAATGAACTGCTTGAGTGTTGGCATAAAGAGATGATTTTTCATCAAGGTATCCGTTGACGAACTGACAAATCCTGCACCGTGTAATAAATTAATCACAGGCTCTAAAGCATGCGCCACATAAGGGTTTTCTGGTAAGAAATAGGCCAGTAATAATACTAAAATAGCAAATGCAATGAGTGATGGGATATAACGCCATTTGAAATACACTAAAATGCTCACGACGGATAACAGAAGGAATGTACGTCCTGAAATTAATCCGATACATAGCATAAAAAACACTAAAATACTTGGAAGCGTATTATGTTTAGCGTTGTAAGCCAGTAAGAAATGCAACAGCATCAAATAGAATAAACTCAGTTGGAAAAAGGCGGTTGCTGTGATGTTATATAAGCGATACTCCTGCTCTGAACCATAAAAACGTGCGGGCAACACCGCATTGGTCGAAAGCAAGAAATCAATCATAAACGATGCGCCGAGTAAGCCAATCACGCCCACTGCAAACTGTACCACCACACCGAGTTGTAAATCACGAACGACTTTCTGTTGACCATTTACATTGGCATAGAAGGCATTATAAAGTCCCACGCCGAAGATAAATAAAATCAGCTCTTTCACATACATGGTGATGACAGAAAAATCTCGCGTACCATTGACTAAAAGTGGAATCACACTAAATGCAATCAGCCCAATGATAACGGCTAAACTATCCACCGGCACAGTGATACCTTGTGGTTTCTGCTTTTTAAAATACTGATAAGCCAATACACCCAATGCCACTAAACCTGCGACGAATGACATTCGTACAACATGGAACAGCCAAGGATCGTAAAGATAAAAAAGGTTAAAAAGTGCGGTCATTTTTTACGTTATTTTCCTAAATTCTTTTTCACTGCTAAGATTTTTTTGAGCGGATATTTAATTAATTTCTTCACCAAATTATTGGATTTTGAACCACGAATCGCCTCCAAATTACTCACTAATTGTGGATTTTCAATGGCCACAAGCGGACGAACCACATTGTTATTAATATGGAATTGGGTTTCAAATAATAAGAAATCATCAGCCAGCCAAAACGGCTTTTCTTGTTCAAGTTGTTTTAAAAATGCACGCGCCGCTGATTTTTTAATTAAGTATGCTACCGTACCCGCAAAATAACTTTTATATGGATAAGCCACGGTGACATCACCAACTGTTTGACGTAGAAATGAAAAGGTTGTCGGATAATTAATTTCCAATTCCACATCATCAAATTCAGCAATTTTCGATTGTCCGATTAATACAATATCCGCATCACATTTTTCGGTTAAAAGTGCGATCGTGTTTGGTGATAAATTAGCATTAAATAACGCATCATCTTCACACACCAATGCATAGTCATTTTCCGTCACATTTTGATCTTCTACGATCTGACGATAAACCGCTAAATGACTTAATGTACAACCAATTTCGCCTTTTGTGACGTTGCGTCCATAATGCTGTTCAAACTTCGTTGGATTGAACACTTCTGCCAATTCTTCCCATTCTTTTTGCATGGTATTAATGGCTGAAAATACAACGAAATCTGCTGTATCTGGTTGAGCAAAAAACAGCTCACGACGCTGAACATCTTTATCTAGTGAAATCAAATATTTATTCATAATTATCTCAAATTTGGTTTTTGCAGTATTTTGATTACAACAAACGGAAATAGTTGCAAATTATACTAAAGAAATAGTCCAATGGCATGGCTTTTAGCACAACTTTAAAAAGCCTTAAAAAAATAACCGCACTTTAAATGCTTAAAGCGCGGTCTATTTTAAATGGATTAGTGCGTTATTTCTTTCAATTAGAAAATTGCAGTCGCTAAACCGACTACAACACTTAAAGAAAGCACTACAGCTAACATTGCGTAACCAAAATCACTCATTTTAATTTCCCACTTGTTTAGTTAAAGATAACCCATTCTAACAATAAAGCTCGTTTTTTCAAAAATTTTTTATAATTTACTTAACCTATTTGGTGACAGTCTTTATAATGGGAAAAATTCTCTAGAGGCAAAATTATGGCAACAATTAAAGATGTCGCAAAAATGGCTGGTGTTTCCACCACCACTGTTTCACACGTAATTAATAAAACCCGTTTTGTAGCAAAAGAAACCGAAGAGGCGGTGATGCAAGCCATTAAAAGCTTAAAATACTCACCAAGTGCTGTTGCGCGTAGTTTGAAAGTCAATACGACAAAATCTATTGGGATGATTGTTACCACCAGTGAATCCCCTTATTTTGCTGAAATCATTCATGCTGTTGAAGATCATTGTTATCGTCAAGGTTATTCACTTTTTTTGTGTAATACACAAAATGATCCTGAAAAAATTAAAAATCACGTCGAAATGCTTGCCAAAAAACGCGTAGATGGTTTATTGGTAATGTGTTCTGAATACACACAACATTCACTCGATGTACTTTCTAGTTTCTCGTCTGTTCCAATGGTGGTAATGGATTGGGGCCCTAATGTTGATACCGATATCATTGAAGATAACAGTTTTACCGGCGGTTATATTGCTACTAAGCACTTAATTGATTGTGGTCATAAAGAGATCGGTCTTATTGCAGGTGAATTAGATAAAACAACAGCAAAAACCCGTTACGAGGGCTTTGTAAAAGCTATGAATGAAGCCAATCTACCAATCCATGAAAATTGGATTATGGAAGGTTTCTTCGAACCTGAAGACGGTTACGAGTGTATGAATAAAATTCTCGCACAAGACAGCCTACCTACTGCTGTCTTCTGCTGTAATGATGTGATGGCATTAGGGGCAATTTCCGCCATTACGGAAAAAGGCTTGCGCGTGCCTGATGATATTTCGATTATTGGCTATGATAATATTCACTCATCACGTTTCTATGCACCGCCACTCACCACGATTCACCAATCGAAGTCGCGTTTAGGTGCACAGGCAGTGAATCTCTTATTTGAACGTATTGCGAATAAAGATAACGACAATCACGAAAAACATCGTATTGCGATCCATCCAGAATTGGTACTACGAAAATCAGTTCGTACACTTGCATAAACATTAAATTTTTTGACCGCACTTTAAATTTTATCTAAAAAAGTGCGGTCATTTTTTTACTTATTTTCAGCTTTTTTGATTTAATACAAGTTTTCGGCGTATAGTATTTGATCCCGATACATATTTTTGGTTATATCTCTCCTGGTTTTATTTTTTCTTTATCGGAGTTCATATGACTGATGAGTATCGCACTCTCCGCCATAATATTAATATGTTAGGGCGTTTTCTTGGAGAAACCATTAATGATGCGCAAGGCGAAGACATTCTCACCTTGATTGAAAATGTTCGCCAATTATCCAAACAATCTCGAGCGGGTGATAGCCAAGCACGTAAAACCTTGTTGGATACCCTTTCCACCATTTCAAATGAAAATATTATTCCTGTTGCACGAGCATTCAGTCATTTTCTTAATCTGACGAATATCGCTGAACAATACCAAACGGTCTCTCGCCAACATAAAGATTTACAATCTTCTAATCGTTCATTAAGTGCTTTATTTCAACGTTTAAAAGCACAAAATGCCTCAAAAGAAGAGGTTTACAAAACCGTTGAAAACTTGCTTATTGAGCTTGTATTAACGGCACACCCAACCGAAACCACGCGTCGTTCTTTAGTCCATAAACACGTTGAGATTAATAAATGTTTAAGCAAATTAGAGCACGATGACTTAACACCGAAAGAACGCGGCATTATTGAACGTCTGTTGCTTCGTTTAATTGCTGAAGCTTGGCATACTAATGAAATCCGTACTGTTCGCCCTACCCCATTCGATGAAGCAAAATGGGGCTATGCTATGATTGAAAATAGCCTATGGCAAGGTGTACCGGAATTCTTACGTCAATTAAATGAACATGCTCGTGAATTCTTAGGCTACGATTTACCTGTGGGCTTACGTCCTGTCAGAATTTCTTCTTGGATGGGGGGGGACCGTGATGGTAACCCATTTGTGACTTCAAAAATTACTCAACAAGTCCTCTATCTTGCTCGTTGGAAAGCAGCAGATTTATTCTTAAATGACATCAAATCCCTTGCCGATGAATTATCCATGGTGAAATGCACACCAGAATTTACCGCAAAATATGGTGAACATTTAGAGCCTTATCGTTTTGTAGTCAAAGAACTTCGTTCGAAACTTATCGCGACCCTTGATTACTTTGATGATTGCATGGCAAATCGTCCTCCACGCGTAAGCCAAGCGGATATCATCATGGAAGATAATCAACTTTGGGAACCACTCTATGATTGCTATCAATCATTAATGGCGTGTGGCATGCGGATTATTGCCAATGGATCTTTATTAGATATTTTGCATCGCATTCGCTGTTTTGGGGTTACCCTTTCACAAATGGATATCCGTCAAGAAAGCACGCGTCATACGGATGCTATCGCAGAAATTACCCGTTATCTTGGTATTGGCGATTATGCACAATGGAGCGAAGCTGAGAAACAATCTTTCTTAGTGCGTGAATTAAATTCTCGCCGTCCATTAATTCCAACCCATTGGGAGCCGTCTGCAGAAACCCAAGAAATTTTAGAGACTTGTAAAGTCATTGCTCAACAAAAACAAGGCGTGATTGCTTGCTATATTATTTCCATGGCAAGAAGTGCCTCTGACGTGCTTGCTGTGCATTTATTATTAAAAGAAGCAGGTGTGCCTTATCACATTCCTGTTGTGCCACTTTTTGAAACCTTAGATGACTTAGATGCTTCTGAAGGGGTTATGCGTCAATTGTTTAATATTGGTTGGTATCGTGGGGTGATTAATAATCATCAAATGGTGATGATTGGTTATTCTGATTCAGCTAAAGATGCGGGAATGATGGCAGCTTCATGGGCACAATATCGTGCACAAGAAGCGTTAGTCAATTTAACCGAAGAACTGGGTATTGAACTCACGTTATTCCATGGTCGTGGTGGTACAATCGGTCGAGGTGGTGCGCCTGCACATGCGGCATTACTTTCTCAACCTCCACGTTCACTCAAAAATGGTTTACGTGTGACTGAACAAGGGGAAATGATCCGCTTTAAACTTGGTTTACCTGAAGTTGCGGTTGAAACCTTTGATCTTTACGCGAGCGCGATTTTAGAAGCAAACTTACTCCCACCGCCAGAACCTAAAGCAGAATGGCGTACCGTCATGGATGAGCTTTCCGCTACTTCATGTGACATTTACCGTAGTGTTATTCGTGGTGATAAAGACTTCGTGCCTTATTTCCGCAGTGCCACACCGGAACAAGAACTGTCTAAACTGCCACTTGGATCTCGCCCTGCAAAACGTAATCCAAATGGTGGCGTAGAAAGCTTGCGTGCCATTCCATGGATTTTTGCTTGGATGCAAAACCGCTTAATGCTACCGGCATGGCTTGGTGCGGGTGCGGCAATTCAAAAAATTGTAGATGAAGGCAAAGGTCATATTATTGAAGAAATGTGTAAAGCTTGGCCATTCTTCTCGACTCGTGTGGGCATGTTGGAAATGGTATTCAGTAAAACCGATACTTGGCTTTCTGAACAATATGATCATAACTTAGTGAAAAAAGAGCTTTGGTACTTAGGTGAAAATCTGCGTAATCAACTCAATGCGGATATTAAAACCGTGCTTTCGCTTTCTCACAAAGATGAATTAATGGCGGACTTGCCGTGGATCGCCGATTCTATTGCATTACGTAATGTTTATACGGATCCACTCAATCTACTTCAAGTGGAATTGCTCCGTCGTTTCCGTGAATCGCCTGAAAACCCAAGCCCTGATGTGGAGCAAGCCTTGATGATTACCATCACTGGTATTGCAGCTGGTATGCGAAATACCGGCTAGTTACGGCAACTAAAAATAAGTGCGGTCAAAAATAATGATAAATTTGACCGCACTTTTTGTTTTCTATTTCTTGCGGTATCATACGCACAATTTACTTGATAAAGGAAAACCCAATGACAACTGATATCCAAAAACTCGATCCCGATGCAGCGATTGATCTTACTTATGATATTTTCTTAGAGATGGCAGGCGAAAATCTCGATCCCGCTGATATTATGCTATTCAATCTGCAATTTGAAGATCGTGGTGCAGTCGAGTTTGTCGAAACTGCCGATGATTGGGAACAAGAAATTGGGGTGTTAATCGATCCTGACGCGTTTGCTGAAGTGTGGGTGGGTTTAGTGAATGAGAAAGATGAAATGGATGATGTGTTTGCAAAATTCTTAATTTCACACCGAGAAGAAGATCGTGAATTCCACGTTATTTGGAAAAAATAACTACCCTTCTCACACTATATCAATTTACAAACTAAAACCGGTTTAATTTTAAATTAAACCGGTTTTTGCTTAACAAATGCGTGGTAAAGGTTCGTTGCGTGGTAAGTCTAATAAACGACTTTGACCGAAAAGCCCAACGGATCGAACTTTGCCATCAGTGGTCACTTCACCAATTACGGCTGCGTTTTCACCTAATGGATGGCTACGAAGTGCGGTCAGAATTTCAGCTGTTTTTTCTTTGTCCGCCACAATCACCAATTTGCCTTCATTAGCAAAATTCAACGCATCCAAACCGAGTAATTCGCAAATACCACGTACTTCCTGGCGAATTGGTAATACCGTTTCATCAATTTGAATCCCTACTTTTTGTGCCTGTGCAAATTCGTGAAGTACTGCATTCACACCACCACGGGTCGCATCACGTACAGCTTTCACCCCTTCAATTGGACGAATGCAATCAATGAGCGGTGCAAGCACAGCACAATCACTGCGTAAATCCGTTTGAATACCGAGGTTTTCGCGTAAATTCAAAATGGTTGCTCCATGATCCCCCAAAGTACCACTGACAATAATCTGATCACCAGGTTGAATGCGATGCACGCCCCAGTCGAGTCCGTTTGGAATAACACCAATACCGGCTGTATTGATAAACACTTTATCTATCGCGCCTTTTTGTACTACTTTGGTATCACCGGTTACCACTTGAATACCGGCTGACTGACAGGCTTTTGCCATCGATTGAATCAATTTTTTTAAAGTTTCCAGTGGTAAGCCTTCTTCCAAAATAAAGCCACAAGACAAATATTTTGGTACGGCACCGCATACCGCGACATCGTTAGCGGTACCACATACAGCGAGTTTACCAATGTCGCCACCAGGGAAAAAAATCGGATCAATCACAAAACTATCGGTAGAAAATGACAATGTTCCACCTAAAGCATTTAACTCTTGTAAAGCAATACGAGCCTGATCTTCGCCTTGTGAAAGTATTGGATTATCAAATGCCTCGACAAAATAATCGCGGATCAACTCTTGCATTGTGGCACCACCATTTCCGTGTGCCATTGTAATAAAATCAGTCATTGTTTTATTCCCGTCTATATTGATAATAGGCCGCACATGCCCCTTCGGAAGATACCATCAATGCACCATAGGCATTGTCAGGATTACATTTTTTAGCAAATAATGGACAATCCGCCGGCTTACATTTACCGATTAATACATCTCCGCAACGAGAATCAGGATCATCGGCAACTTGATGTGGCTGACAAGCAAAATGCGCTTCTGCATCAAAGCATTGATAATCATCTGTCAGTTCTACACCAGATTCGGCAATTTCGCCTAATCCACGCCATTCGCTGCTGGCTTTCAAGCGGAACACTTCACTGATTGCCTGTTGTGCTAACTCATTGCCATGTTGGTGTACGATACGTTTATACTGATTTTCCACTTCACAGCGTTTTTCAACAATCTGTGTCACCAACATTAAAATTGCTTGTAGGATATCTAAAGGCTCAAAACCAGTGATCACAAAAGGCTTATGGTAGGTATCACACAATTCTTGATAAGGTTCAGAACCAATCACCATGCTAACATGACCTGGTGCAAGGAAACCGTCAATTTTGACTTGTCCTTGTGACAATAAGCTATGTAATGTCGGGATGATGGTAATATTTTGGCATACCACAAAAAAGTTTTTTACCTGCTGTTTTTTCGCTTGTTGCAAGGTAATTGCGGCACTTGGCATGGTTGTTTCAAAACCAAGTGAAAAGAACACCACTTTTTTGTCTGGATTATTCAATGCGATATTCAATGCATCAAGTGGTGAATAAACAATACGAACATCCGCGCCCTGTGCTTTGGCTTCTAATAATGAACCTAAACGTCCGCGTACTCGCATGGCATCACCAAAAGTACAGAAAATGACTTCTGGGCGACGAGCAATCTCAATACATACATCAATTCGTCCCATCGGTAATACACACACTGGACAACCTGGACCGTGAATAAATTCAATGCTTTTGGGTAATAAACGATCCAGCCCAAATTTAAAAATGGTATGAGTATGTCCGCCGCAGACCTCCATTAGATATAACGGATTTTCTGGCGTAAAGTGCGGTTGGTTTTCCATTATTTTTTGTAGTCGCTGTAACAGACTTTTAGCCAGTTCAGGATCACGAAATTCATCAACAAACTGCATTTGATGCTCCTATCGTTCTTGCGCTTTTAACCAATCTAGCCATTGCTGTAACCCTTCTCCACTTTGAGAAGACAACTGGATGACCTCAATTGTTGGATTCACTTGTTTCGCATAAGCAATACATTTTTCCACATCGAAATTTAAGTACGGCAGTAAATCTACTTTGTTTAAAATCATTAACTTCGAAGCCGCAAACATATGTGGATATTTGAGTGGTTTATCTTCGCCTTCTGTTACAGATAAAATCACTACTTTAGCATGCTCACCTAAATCAAATTCTGACGGACAAACTAGATTTCCGACATTTTCAATAAACATCAGACTATTTTCCTGTGGCTGCAATTTCACCAATGCATTACCAATCATTTGTGCATCTAAATGACAACCTTTGCCCGTATTAACTTGAATCGCCGGCACACCAGTTTGACGAATACGATCCGCATCGTTTTCTGTTTGTTGATCCCCTTCGATCACATAACAAGGATAGTCATTTTTTAATGCATTTAACGTAGTCGTCAATAAGGTTGTTTTACCTGAACCAGGGCTTGAAACAAGATTAAGTGCCAAAATATGTTGATTGGCAAAAAAGCGACGATTCATATCGGCTAACTGGTTATTTGCACCGAGAATATCTTGTTCTACTTTCAGTAATCGTTGCTGGGTGTCATCTTGTTGTAGAGAGTCTGGCATGCGGAAGGAGGAGTGAGAAAAATTAGGTAGTTTTGTTGCATGTTGCGCATTGGAATCATGATGAACATGCGGTAATTCTCCGATTCTGACTTGGTCTGGATGGCCACAGCCACAGGTTGTACACATAAGTCACCTCAATAATTTTTCGTTTATTCTGTAAATGCTTAGAATCTATGGTAATTCATATGCGTTAGAATACCATATTCTCTATCTTAAATATATTCTTTGAAGAGAGATAAATACATACTATCAAGTAGTTAGCGTATTTTATATTCAAAAGATCAGGTTAAATTTGCCAATTTAGACGTCTTGCTATTTTACGGCAATTTCTTTCACTCTAAATTCGGTGCCACTTCGACGTTGTAAACATGCACTGTGACAATGTGGACAGCAATCTTGATAGGCTTCAATCTCAACTTCCTTTTGACATTGCCAGCACCATGCAATCGCAGGTAAATGAATAAAATGTAACTGACAGTTTTCAGCAACAGTATCTTTGCGCATAATTTCAAAGCAAAATTCTACCGCACTTTGCTCGACACAAGACAGTGCCCCAATTTCTAGCCAAATATCTGTCACTTCATGGATTTCATGCTTTTTCTGTTGTTGATCAATAATTTCCATAATATTCTGACAGAGAGACATCTCATGCATGATTTTCTCCTTAAAATAAAAAAGCAGTCTGTTCCAATTCTACTCTTTTTTGATGTTTATTTTCAGCGTTTCTGTGTTTCGTTGCTTGATATTTAAACGTTGTTTGAAAAATTTTTACTGGTACTCGTACAAGAAATCATTTTAGCGGCACAAAATTAATGCCGCTATGTTGCAATAAAGTATTCATTAAATCATTGTTTTGTTCAAATTGGCTACATTTGCCTTTGAGCTGAATTAAACGAATTCTCAAGTGAGCCAATTCATGGATCCGTTTTGATACTTCTCGAATATGTCGATCTAGCAGCTCATTAATTTCTCTTTCTTGCTCTTGAGTGGCACATTGAGGATTGAGCAACATTTTGATTTCTTTCAGTGAAATATCCAAACTGCGGCAATAGCAAATAAAAGAAAGTTGTTTCAAATGCTCTTCCGTATAAACGCGAAAATTACCACTTGTTCGCTTGGCGGGTTCAATCAATCCTTGTTTTTCATAGAAACGTACGGCTTCCACCGTACAGCCAACAATGTTGGCTAGCTGACCAATTTTCATTTTTTTAAAATTACACTTGACTCTGAAGTTACTTCATATTTTATACTTTATCACAGTATTCACATGTTAGAAAAGGAGAACTTCCATGAAAAAAACAGCATTACTTATCACTGCACTATTCGGTGCTTCACTCGCTAATGCACATAATGTTTGGTTGGAGCCCGTTAAGGATGTAAAAGGGCAATATGTGGTTAAATTTGGCCATGAGGAAACTGAAACCTATCCGCAAAGCAAATTAAAAGCGGTACGCCTACTTGATGCTAAAGGCCAATTACAGAACGCCACTGTGAACTTTAAGGAAGGCAAAGCACACTTTGCTGCACCTGATGCAGCCATCGCATTTATTCGCTTTGATAATGGCGTTTGGTCAAAATTGCCAAGCGGTAAATATGTCGAAAAAACCAAACAGCAAGCACCTGAAGCTGTACTCAGTGTTAATCCAGTCAAATTCGGCAAAGCGATTTTACACTGGGATGCGCAAGCAAATAAATCACACAGCATGGATTATGAATTAATCCCACAAAGTGAACCGAAAGCGGGACAACCACTCGATATTCTCGTATTAGTAAAAGGTAAACCTGTACAAGGCATTAAAGTGGGGTTAGGCGAAGATCACCCATTCAACTTAACCAATGAAAAAGGTATTGCACAATTCACCCCTAAAGCGGGCTATAACAAAGTCTGGGCTGAATTTGACGAGCCAGTTAAAGACAATCCTGACTATACCAAACGTAGTGTTGAATATATGCTAACTTTTGACGCGAAATAATGAAAAGAGTTGTATTTTTAACCGCACTTTTCACCTGGCTGTGCGCACCATCAGCATTGGCTCATAGTTTGCATGTTTTTGCACAATATGATGGACGCACAGTTTCTGGCAAAGCCTATTATTCCGATATGACCCCAGCGGCAGAAACCTATATGGAGATTTTGCAAGCTGGCCAGGACTCCCCTCTATTGGAAGGTAAAACGGATCGCGATGGGCAATTTGCCTATCCGATCAATACAACTACCGAAGGTGCCATTAAAGTAGTGATAGAAGGTGAAGAAGGACATCGTGCCTCAATTGTTGCCAACAGAGTATCTGCACAAGCCACTAATAGCAGTGACAATGCATTGATGTTGGTCCGCGAAGATATTTCTAAATTAAAAGACAAAATTTACCTGCACGATATTATTGGCGGTATCGGCTATATTGTTGGTATTTTTGGCTTATGGGCATTAATTAGAGCCTCAAAGATGACGCATGCGTCGCAATCTAAGGAAAGATAATATGCATTTATCGGAAGGTGTGTTGCATACACCCGTATTGCTTGGTGGTGCAGCTGTCGCATTAGTCTGCGTAATGATTGGTCTTAAACGACTCAATTCGCAGCAATTGCCGCTAACAGCATTGTTTGCCGCTGCTTTTTTTGTTGCTGGAACCATTCATGTACCGGTAGGCATTGGTAGCGTGCATCTCATCTTAAACGGCATGGCCGGCCTGTTTCTCGGCTGGGCCGTTTTCCCTGCTTTTTTAATCGCATTGGTATTACAAGCTCTGCTCTTTTCCTTTGGGGGATTTGCTGTATTAGGTGTCAATTTATGCGTGATGGCATTACCTGCCCTTCTTGTACATTGGCTATTTGCAAAAAGACTTGAAAATGACAATTCCCGTCGCACTCAAATTGCAGCAGGTATTGGTGCTGGCGTGATCGGCGTTGGCGGTTCAGCCTTGCTCGCTTCTTTAGTCTTGGCTCTAGATGGCGGTAAAGCCTACAGCGATCTAATTATGCTTCTGGTGATATCACATATTCCCGTGTTTATTATCGACAGTATCGTCAGCGTCGGGGTGGTCTTATTGTTAAACAAAATGTATCCAACAGCGCTCAGTGTAGTGAAATGAATTTTCTTACTATTTTTCAACCGCACTTGCGATTAATTTATGTGTTTTTGTGTGGACTTATCGTCAGCACAATGGCACATATTTCAACGCTTATTATCCTTAATCTGCTCGTATTCAGCGGATTACTTATTGCGCTAATTCGCTATCAAAAATCCCTTGCCAGTTATTTCAAATATTGGCTGAAACTAAATCTATTTACACTACTCGTTTGGTTAACCTTAAGCTGGAAAATCACCGAGCAAGGTTTAGTATTAAATCCAATGGGCATTCAGCTCGCGCTACTCATCACGCTACGTTTCAATTTAATTTTAAGTTTAACTCGCCTCTTGTTAATTGATATGAACGAGAGCCTTTTATTGCAAGCATTGTGTCGTTTGCCATTACCTGAAAAACTACTTCATCTCTTTGTTCTCACTGTTCGCTATATTTCCGTGTTCAGTGAGGTACATAAAAAGATGGATATGGCCATGCGAGCACGTGGCTACCAGCCAAAACTTAACGGCAGAACCTTATTTATCGCCGCGCAACGTGTGGCATTATTATTAATTCATGCTCTCGTTAAAGCAGAAAAAACAGAAATGGCGCTAAAAGCACGTGGCTTTCAGCTGCATGATGTGAAAAAAACACAGGATAAATCTTGATGAACGTCCTCGAAGTCAAACAATTACAGATCATGCGCGAGCAACGCGTGATTATTGATAACCTTTCTTTTGAACTCCCTGAAGGTCATCGACTTTTTTTACAAGGCGATATCGGGTGTGGAAAATCGACGCTATTACATAGCCTATTAGGATTCATCCCTTATCAACAAGGGGAAATTCGCTGGTTTGATAACACCTGCCGTCAAGAAAAAGATTTTGTACCGTTACGTGGAAAGATTGGTATCTGTTTCCAACATGCAGGCGATCAACTTTTCGGTCCAACCGTACTTGATGATGTGGCCTTTGGTCCACTTAATCAAGGATTGAACAGAGATGAAGCCTATCAAATTGCCTTACAACAACTGGAACGTCTGAATATTGTTGGATTAAAAGATCGTTCTGTGAATACCCTATCTGGTGGAGAACAGAACTTTACAGCACTGGCTGGCGTGCTAGCGATGCAACCCAAAGTATTATTACTTGATGAACCAACCAATGGACTGGATGTAAAAAATATTGCCAAACTGACCGCACTTTTACGCGAATTACAGTTGCCGATGCTTATTGCCTCGCATGATTTACGCTTTAGTGAAACACTTGCGGATTCCTGTTTATCTTTAGCTACGGATAACGATAGCTAAATGCGTTCATAATGCGTAAGGAAATAATTCAATAAAAAACGGGTGAACCATTTAAGTTCGCCCGTCATTCATTTATGACACTAATTAAGCCACAAGTGCGGTTTCTTTTAAGCGATTTTTTAATTTCGCGTATTCAGTTACCACATAGCGTTCAGCCCAGGCTTGGTCTTCGATTTTATCAATACGAACCGCACTGTATTTGTATTCCGGTGTTCTAGAACCCGGGTTCAAATGTTCAGCGGTTAATTCGTTACATTTACCGATCCACCATTGATAGGTCATATAACAAGCGCCTTTGTTGGTACGAGTGCTCACATCCGCGCGAGAAATAACTTTGCCGCGTGATGATGCAATCCAAACCAAGTCGTTGTTTTTAATGCCTAATTCTTTAGCATCTTGATCGTTCATTTGTACGAATCCTGGTTCATCCGCAAGTGCTGCAAGTGCACGGCAGTTACCAGTCATTGAACGGCAGGAGTAGTGACCCACTTCACGTACGGTAGAAAGTACCAATGGGAATTCTTCTGAAAGATCTTCCATCGGTGGTTCCCAGTCGCATGCAAAGAATTCAGCTTTGCCGTTTGGACGGTCAAAGATTTGGCCTTTATACAAATATTGCGTACCTTGATCTTCAGGACCTTCGTCAGTACATGGCCATTGGATATAGCCCATACCTTCCATTTTTTCGTAAGTTGCCCCTTTATAAAGCGGACAAAGATCACGCAACTCATCCCAAATTTCTTTGGTATTGTTATAGTGCATTGGGTAACCCATTGCCGTAGCAATTTCGCTAATGATCACCCAGTCATCCTTGACATCGCCGGTTGGTTCAACCGCTTTATAGAAACGTTGGAAACCACGGTCAGCGGCACTATACACACCTTCATGTTCAGCACAAGAAGTCGCAGGTAATAAAATATCTGCTTCTGCTGCGGTTTGAGTCATGAAGATATCTTGAACGATAAGAAGCTCAACTTTCTCGAAGGCTTTTTTAACAGCATTAATATCAGGCTCAGTTTGTAATGTATCTTCACCCATGATATAGAATGCTTTAATTTTATCTTCCATGATCGCTTCAGGGACTTCACTCAACGGCACACCTGGTTTGGTTGGAATAGATGGTACGCCCCAAGCTTTCGCAAATTTTGCATTAATTTCTGGATCAGCAAAACTTTGATAGCCCGGTAATGTGTTGAATAATGCGCCCATATCGCACGCACCCTGTACGTTGTTTTGACCACGTACTGGGTTTACCCCAACATTTGGTTTACCTAAGTTACCGGTAAGCATTGCCAAGCTTGCTAATGCACGCACGGTTTCTACACCTTGACGGAATTGGCAAACGCCCATACCCCATAAGATAGTAGCGGTTTCCGCTTTCGCATAAGTGCGGGCAATTTCACGCAACATTTCAGGCTCAATACCTGTGATGTGTTGAGTGGATTCCGGTGTATAAGCTTTCACGGTTTCATAGAACGCATCGAAGTTTTCGGTGTGTTCATCAATAAATTTTTGATCTTGTAATCCTTCTTCTAAAATCACATTCATCATCGCATTCAAGAATGCTACGTTAGACCCGTTAGCAAGCGGTGCATAAATATCCGCAATACGGGCTGTTTCGATTTTACGAGGGTCACAAACAATGATTTTCGCCCCTTTTGCTTTGGCGTGGTTAATCCGACGCGCCACAATAGGGTGTGAAGTGGAGGCATTATAGCCAAAAATAAATACGCATTTGGTATCTTCAATCTCAACAATTGAGTTGGACATTGCGCCGTTACCGACCGATTTGAGCAGACCTGTTACAGAAGGGCCGTGTCACACGCGCGCACAACAGTCAATGTTGTTATTTCCTAATACCGCACGGGCAAATTTTTGCATCACGAAGTTCACTTCGTTACCTGGTCCACGGGAAGAGCCCGTTACCATAATCGATTCGTTACCGTACTTTTCTTTGATTTCACTGAGACGTTTTGCTGTGTAAGAAATCGCTTCTTCCCAGCTCACTGGTGTGAATGGTTCGCCACGTTTGTAGCGGATCATCGGTTGAGTTAGGCGAGGAGTCAGGATTTTTGTATCATGCACAAAATCCCAGCCATAATATCCTTTTAGGCATAACTCCCCTTCGTTTGTCTTGCCGTTTGCACCTTCAGCTCCCACAATTTTGTTGTTTTCCACCAAAAGATGGATTTTACAACCTGAGGCACAATACGGACATACGGTAATTACTTTTTTAATAGCCATAGTAACGTCCTTATTTTAGTACAACACGAGGTTAGAGATAGAATTAGAATAATTAATTCTGGGTATATATTACACCCAAAATCAGTTCATAGTCTTACAAAAAACATGGATTTATTGATATAAAACAGGTTTTCGTAATATTTTTAAATATGTTTAGAAAATCACCCTCACTTTTTACAAAACAGGAATCTCTTCAAGCGATCTTCCCTCTTTTAAAAAATCATACATAAATTGCACAGACTCTTTTACGCTTTCTGTCATCGGAAAACCAAAGGAAACCAGATCGGGCTGTAGCCCAACAAAAACAATTTGTTTAATATCTTGTTCCAGTTGATCGATGAGGTAATTGAGCGGCATATTATGCGTACTCATGAAAAACATTTCAGCAATGCTCTCTTTTTCAATGATTCGGATTTTGCCCGGTGCTAATTCCATATCAGCCGCATCAAAAATTAAAAGCAAATCAGGTTTCATATCTCGCACAATATGTGCAACATTTTCTGGTGCTGAGCCGCCGTCAAGTGCGGTCCAATTTGGCAATGGATTTTCATTCAATAGCTGATAGAGATAAGGGCCAGCACCGTCATCCCCCATCATGCTGTTGCCAACGGTTAAGATCACATTATTCGTCACGACGTTTCACCATAATATACATCACAGGTTCACGCTGAATTGATGCTAACGTATTCATCAGAATTTCGACCCACTCTTGATGTTCTGGGGTGAAATTTGCTTTATTTTCATCCATCGCTTTCGCCAATAAATTGACATGGCTAGAATCAATCACTATTTCACCGAATCGCATTAAGCCGGCAAATTTACGTTTAGCATCCCCTTCTGGAAAGCTATCTACAAAACGTTGATAAGCATCGTAGTCGCAAACCAATAATTTTTTAAAACAATCAATTACGCCAACATGGTGACCAATCGCCAAAGAGTAGTACATCACCTGTTTTGCTTGCTCTGGCACCTGTTCATCGTTTTCGACGAAACGTTCGTTTAATAAATAGAAAAAGACTTTCGTTGTCATAACATTCCCATTTTTATAGGGGCAATCACTTGCCCCATCATTAATTATCCCGAAAACGGCAGACTAATCGCATGCAAACGATTGACGATTTCGCTTAAACGCGGATCGGCTTCGCGTTCTAGGTATTCACCTAAACGTACACCAAATGGCACTTTGTCATTTTCTGTCATCATTGCCATAAATTGGTTAGCGATGTTGCCACCTTGACGATAACCGGCAAGACGACGTGCTTCACGTTCAAGACTAATACGCAAATCCAACGGAATAGTTGGGAAACGTAATTTAGCTTCAGCGTTAGGATCAGCTTTTTCTTGTTTACCTTTGAGCTTTTGATCAAGCAAGCCAAGTGCTACCGCGAATCCATAAATTGTCGCTGCTGGGGTCGGAGGACAGCCAGGGATGTACACATCGATCGGTACGATTTGATCACTACCACCCCAAACACAATAAAGATCATGGAAAATACCGCCACCACAACCGCAAGCACCGTAAGAAATACAGATTTTAGGATCGGGAGCAGCCTGGTAAGCACGCATGGCTGGCGTACGCATCGCACGGGTAACCGCACCAGTGAATAATAAAATGTCCGCGTGACGAGGTGACGCCACCACTTTAATACCAAAACGTTCCGCATCGAATGTTGGCGTAATGGTACTGAAAATTTCGATTTCACACCCATTACAACCGCCACAGTCCACACGATAAACGTAAGCTGAACGTTGAATATCTTTCAGTAACGTTTGTTTCATTTTGGCAATATTTTCATCAATACTAAACGGTGTTGATATGCCATTGACCGGCATTGGAATTTGTGTGTTCATCGTCTTTCGCCTCCTGCTAAAACGTTAGGTAAATCAACCGCACTTTGTTCTCGTTGCTCGAGCGCTTTTTTAAAATTCAAGCGAACCGGCTCTTTAAAGTCGATTAATTTCATCCGCATGTTGGATTCCATATTCGCGGTTTTTTCTAAGCTGTGCTGACGTTTACAAACCGGACAAGTATGCAACTCCGCCAATTTTTGTTTCACTAATTCAGGTTTATCCAAAGTTTGTTTGAATAAATCAATGGTGTAATTCAATTCTTTATAAGAAATAAACGGTTTACCACATTCCTGACAAGTTACTGTCGCAAAGGTGGTTTCTTGGAAAAGATCCTGTTTATTGGTCACTGAGAGTTCAAAATCTTGTGACAAGCGAATGGCTTTAGTTGGGCAAACTTCTTCGCAACGTCCACAGAAAATACAACGACCAAGGAATAATGACCATGTACGTTCACCTGTAACCGGGTCGGTTCTCATAGTCAACGCATTGGCTGGACAGGCAATGGTACAAGCCGCACAGACAATACATTGATCAGAATTGAGTTCCGGTTTTCCTCTAAAATCATCATCGACTTCATAAGGTTTGAACGGATATTTGGTGGTAACATCACCTGCTTTAAATACTGTTTTTAGTAATTTAAACATTTTCCGCCTCCCCTATTTCAATGGTGAATTTTTACGTTCAATACCGTAGCGTTCAATTTCTTTATAATCCACGGTTTTCGCTTTGCGTTTACGCACATCTACCACAGTGACACGGTCGGTACAAGAATAGCAAGGGTCAAGACTACCAATAATAAGTGGTGCATCAGACACTGTATTGCCACGTAACATATAGCGTAAAGTCGGCCAGTTAGCATAAGTAGCAGCACGACAACGCCAACGGAAAAGTTTTTGGTTGTCGCCTAGCATTGACCAATGAATATCTTCGCCACGTGGTGCCTCAGTAATCCCTAAAGCAAAACGTCCAGGCGTATAATTGAAACCTTCTTTTAAGATTTCGCCACTTGGCAAATTGTCCACCATGTAATCGATGATATTCATGGATTCAAACACTTCATTAATCCGCACTTTCACACGAGATAATACGTCACCATTGGCTTCAGTGAAGAGATTGAAAGGGATATCGCCATAACCTGAGAATGGGTGTACTTTACGCACATCACGAGCAAAGCCTGAACCACGAATCATTGGCCCAACCGGGCTAAAGTCACGAGCGATATCTTTTGCCAAGACACCGACACCTACCGTACGTTGTTCCATATTCGGTGTATTTAATAAAATATCGGTTAAGGTTTTGAGTTCTTCACGCATTTCGCCGATAAGTTTAATACATTGCTCACGTTGATGTTTCAACATATCGCGACGCACACCACCGATAAGGTTAATACCATAGGTTTTACGTGCACCGGTTAGCACTTCTGCCAAGGTCATAGATTTCTCACGAACACGGAAGAATTGCATAAAGCCGGTATCAAAGCCAGTAAAGTGGCTTGATAAACCTAAGTTTAATAAGTGACTGTGTAAACGTTCTACTTCTAACAAAATCGCACGAATCCATTCAGCGCGTTTTGGAATTTGAATCCCTAAAGCGCTTTCTACGGAATTAGCATAGGCCACACTGTGAGTGAAACCGCAAATCCCACACACACGGTCGGCAAGGAAGTTGACTTGATCGTAATCCATGCGAGTTTCTGCCAATTTTTCCATACCACGGTGTACATAGAACAAACGATAGTCCGCATCAATGATATCTTCCCCATCCACGAACAAACGGAAGTGTCCTGGTTCATCGGAAGTGATATGTAACGGGCCAAGTGGAACGATACGAGCTTCGCCTTTTTCGTTAATAAATTCGTATGTTTCTGTCGCGGTTGTCGGATCTGGACGTAAACGGTAATCCATTGAGTCTTTACGTAATGGATAAAGATCATCCGGCCAATCATCTGGCAACACTAAACGGCGTTGATCAGGCAAACCGACCGCTTTCAAACCATACATGTCGAATAATTCACGCTCGCCCCAAACAGCCGCTTTGACTTTTGGTGTCACAGACGGAAATTCTAAGCTCACAGGATCGACCAAGGCTTTAATGGTGATAAAAGTTTTCACTTCCCCTTCCATGGAAAGTACGTAGTACACTGCATAGTTGCCATGAATTGAACGCTCATCATTCCCGAATACCAAAGGTAACCAACCTTCATGTTGATAATAGAGGTATTCAACCACGTCAGGTAACATATTGGTTTTAATGGTAAGCGTAACCTGATTTGGTGTTGACCACTCCTCATCCAAAATAGTATTTGGAAATTTTGCATTGACTGCTTCAATGTAATTTTTGCCAATCATTTTGGCTGGATCGACTGATGTATTTTTAGTTAATTCCATATATTTATCCCTCCTGTCGATCATTGCGCTAAACTTTGCCAAGGTAAAACTAACATTTCACCAAAAGACACTTGTTCAGATCCGAGTACAATTCCGACCGCACTTTTTAATAACTGCAAAATTGGTTCGGCAATATGAATACCCATAATAAACATGAATAACAATAAAATTGCCATCGCCACGAGTGAAACTTTGTTCACATCCCCCACTTCAACATTATCTGGCTGTTTGCCTAATACAGTTTTTAATACCATTAAAGACAATCCAGCTAACACAATAGTGAGTAAAATTAAACAGAACACCATTAACCAAGTTTTACCTGCGTAAATACCGGCAACAGCAATACTGAATTCACTGACGAACACGTTAAATGGTGGAATACCACCTAGTGCTAATGCACCACCAGCAAATAACACCGCCGTCATTGGTGCTACACGCCATAAACCACGTACTTGGTTCATATCACGAGTTTTGTATTTCAATAAAATGTTACCAGAAGCACAGAACAACAAGGTTTTCGCTAAGCTATGGTTAATGGTATGTAATAACCCAGCAAATACACCTATTGGGCCACCTAAACCAAAAGCGAAGCTTATTAAACCCATGTTTTCAATACTGGAGTATGCCAATAAGCGTTTGATGTCGAACTGAACGATAATAAACAACGCCGCCACTAATACAGAAAGTAAACCAAATACCAACAATAAGGTTTGCGGGTATGTAGAACCGACTGCTTTAGAAACTAAGATGTAATAACGCAATACCACCAACATGGCACAATTCAATAATACAGCTGATAGAATCGCACTCACTGGACTTGGCGCCTCACTGTGTGCATCAGACAACCAAGTATGCATTGGAAATAGACCGCATTTAGTACCAAACCCAACCAAAATAAAGGCAAAAGCAAGATACATGAGCATTGGATTCAAACCCGCTGCCTGTTGATTGATTTCTGTCCAGAAAATAGCTTGGCTTGGAGCAGCTAAAAGATTTGTTCCATTAGAGAACGTTAAAATCGTGCCATACAATCCAAACGCCACCCCAACTGAACAGATAATAATGTATTTCCATGCAGCCTCAAGAGAGGTTTTTTGTTTGTATGTGCCGACCAAGAATGCAGAACTTAATGTGGTTGCTTCAATGGCTGCCCACATCAAAATCACATTATTGGTGATCACAGAAATAATCATGGTGAAGAAAAACAAATGCAAAAAACCGTAATAATTGCAGTATGTTTTCAAATCAAGATGCCCTTCGCGATATTCCGTACCAATGTAGCCGATAGAATAAATACCGGCTAATGTTCCGACAATAGCGATGAGACCTAAGAAAATAGCAGATAGACTGTCGATGTAAACCCAGTTATTTAATGCACTGATTTCCCCCTGAGTTAGCACACCATTAATAATTTGTAAGGCAAATGCTAACATCAAAATCAAACCTGTAACATGAAGTGCGGTACAAATTGTCCGTGCTTTTGTCACGCCACAAGCGAAACTGGCAAGTGATATTGCTAAAGGTGCGATTAATAACGCGATTATCCATTGTTCATACATAGCGTTACCCCTTCAAACTCATAAGTTGTTTTGCATCTAATGAATGGAATGTACGATAAATTTTGTTTACCAACACCACCATTATGATGACGGCAAAGATAGCATCTGTGGCAATTCCGATTTCCACTAACTCAGGTGCTTTATTTGCCAATAAGGCTAATGTGAGATGAGAACCGTTTTCCATCAAACAATAACCAAATACTTGTTTTACGATATTGCGTTGGCTAACAATGCATACTAAACCTAATAAAAAGTGACTTAATGACACTGATAATGCCGGTTTAAGATGAGCAACCAACGGTAAATCGATTGGGATAACAACAAAGTAGCACAATGTAACTATCACTGCTGTGATCGGGATCAACCAAGCGACATTTATTCCAGCTGGAGTTTGACTTTCATCAACTTTTTTCATCGCATAGATTAAAATTGCTGGCACCAAAACCACTTTAGTAATAAATGCGCTAATTGACCACATGTAAAGTTCGTGGGCTTGCATTTCATTAGCAAGATAAACAAACAGTAATACCAATACCAATGATTGCAAACTGTAAAATAACGCAGCTTTTTTGGCGGTTCGAACCATAATTACGCAAAGAGAGGTAATAATGAGTAAACACGCAAGTCCATTTATCATTAACATAGATTCCTCCTTAACCTAACCCGCCAAACCTAGCCAATATGCAGCAATGAAGCTAGAGCATACAGACATCACCATGAGAACCACTAATACAATACTCATAGAAAGCGTAATTGGTTGTGCTTCAGCAACAGCTTCTGACGGTTTACCGATGACACATTGTCCGAATTTATATAATAACCATACAAATGTCGCGGTAGATTCAATTAAAGCAAGCACCATCAACCAAGTAATCCAGCCGTATTCTTGGCCTAACTCAAATCCGGCCGCAAATAATGGATATTTACTGAAGAATCCGTTAAATGGTGGTACCCCGGCAATCGCTAACGCGGCCACACCAAATCCTGCACCGACCACTGGCATTGTACGCATAATACCTCGTAACAATGGCATTGAACGGGTTCCTGTCGCATAACTTAATGAACCAGCAACCAAGAAGAATAAGCTTTTCGCGAAAGCATGGTTGAAGATGTAGCTAATCGCTGCCACAAAGGCCAATTTAGAGCCTAATGCAGCAAGAGAAATCCCAATGAAAATATAAGAAAGTTGGGTAATGGTTGAATACGCCAATAAACGTTTTAAGTCAGTTTGTGGTAAGTACATCAAGAAGCCGTAAATTAAGGTAATCATCGCCATAATGATGCCGACTTCACCCACAATATGTGGAATCTCACCAGCAGACATAACAGAGCGAGCGAAAATATATACCCCAACTTTTACCATTGATGCGGCGTGCAAATACGCACTCACCGGTGTTGGTGCTTCCATCGCATTCGGCAACCAAATTTGCATTGGTAATTGCGCTGATTTACCCCACGCAGCAAACATCACACCGAATAGCACGATGGTTTTCGCGCTCGGATCTAAATGTTCTAACGCTGTGATAGAGAAAGTACCTGATTGGCTGAACAAATACGCAGCGGCAATATATAACCCGATAGCCCCCACATGGGTGATAATCAAGGCTTTCATTGCGGCGGCTTGAGCTTTTGGTGTTTGATAATAACTGATCAATGCCCAAGAACATCCCCCTGTAATTTCGAAGAACAATAATTGTCCTGCTAAAGTTGAGGAATACACCAAGCCCGCCATGGCACCGATAAAGATGAGCAAGAAGGCATAAAAACGTGGTAACCCGTTATGTGGGTGCTCACGGTTTTTATCGGTTAAATAACCGCAAGAATATAAGCAGATTAAGAAACCTAAGGCCACAACGGCAAAGGCAATTAATGTACTGACTGCATCAAGAGTGACACCAAAGATCGCAGTTTTATCAAAAGCGACAATGTCATAAGTGACGCTTTGATGGCCATCAGCAAACCATTGCCCAGCAACTAACATGGTTCCTAACGTAGCAAGCGCTGCAAATACAGTGGCAATTTGAGCAAAGTGTTTTTTGTTCAAACCGACAATAAACGCCCCTACGAAAGGTAAAATGATTGTAATCAGAGCTAAACGTTCCATATTTGTCCTCCTTACAACCCTGTGAAGTAAAATACAAACGCCAACACAGAAATGCCGAAGCCGACCACGGTTAAACGTCCTGTTAACATAAAGCGGGTACGAGAAAGTGTGTTTTCAAAAACACAAGCCAATACGAACACCACTAATAATTTCACGAAGAATAAAATGCCACCTAAAATGACCGCACTTAAGCTCATCTCTGTCGGGATACCGAAAGGAAGCAACACGCTCACAAAGATAGATGCCACAACCATAGATTTTAAACTTAAGCCGATTTTTAATAAGGCGAGTGCTGGACCAGAATATTCAGTCAATGGACCTTCTTGTAATTCTTGTTCTGCTTCTGCCAAGTCGAATGGAATTTTACCCATTTCAATAAACACGGCGAAGAATGCTGCAGCGATAGCAATCACTGTCGCAATTGGATATTGCCAAGTGTTTTCGGAAAGTGCATTACCGATAACCGCAAAATTGGTTGAACCGGCAATTAACGCAATGACAAGGAATGCCAGCATGAGAATTGGCTCTACCAAGACTCCTAATGTGACTTCACGACTTGCCCCTAAACTTGAGAATGTGCTGTTTGAATCCAAACCCGCAATTGAAAAGAAGAAACGGAACAAGGCGAATAAATAAATCACAGTGATTAAATCACTGCCTGCGCCAAACGGTGCGACACGGGTAAATAAAGGTAAGCTCATGGCGACTACCATCACGGTGCTAATTAATACATAAGGCATCGCTTTAGAAACCCAACCCGCATTGTCAGGCCAAATATTTTGACGTTTCATTAATTTCGCAATATCGCGATAATCTTGTAACACGCCCGGACCGCGACGAGATTGAATACGAGCGCGGATCATACGTGAAATACCGGAAAATAACGGTGCAAGGGCAAGCAAAATTAAGGCTTGCACAATGGCAAAAACAAACATTCCGGCAGATGTTGCAATTTCTGAAGGTAACGTAATCATCTTCAACCTCCTACATCAACGCAATGGAAAGTAGTATTGCCACCAAGGCAATCACGAAGTACACGCAGTACACACGGAAGTCGCCTTGTTGCAACCATTGGATTTTTGTTCCTAACCAAGGAATAAAACGAGCGATAGGCATCGTCATTTTTTCTTCCCAGAAAGGTTCAGCTTTTGTTGCGCCTTTAATTACCGCTTGGATGCCTTTATCACCTAAAGGTGCTGGATCCAACACTTCACGCAAGGTATAAAGCGATTTGAAAATCGTACGTAACGGACGAGTGAAACTACCTGCAGAGGCAGCCATATCTTGTTCATAAGCATAACCACAAGCCCATGGATTGCCTTTTGCACGATCGGATAAACGTTGATTTTTGGTGAAGGCGTAAAGACTAAATGGCAAGAAGAAGAATGCCAATAGCATGATAGTCACCATCGGTGTTGAAAGTGCAGTATGCGGTTCAGCTTGTGCAACCACCACGCCATTTTGAGCCAACATTAGCGGTTCACTATGAGCAAGTGCGGTCGAAATTTTCGCAATTATTGGGGTCACCACAGATGCGCCCACACCTAACAACACACAACATAACGCTAATACAGCCATAGCAATGACCATTGGTTTTGGCACTTCACGTGCATTGGCTGCTTTTTCACTACGCGGTGCACCACCGAAGCTGATGCCGTACACTTTCACGAAACAAAGTGCCGCTAATGCACCCGTTAATGCCAGCATAATAATGGCAATCGGACCAGCAAGTTTTAAGACGAAATCATCACTTTGACTTAAGGTGAATAAGGATTGATAAGTAAACCATTCACTGACAAAACCGTTAAATGGTGGCAATGCAGAAATCGCCATAGTACCGATTAAGAAACAGAATGCAGTGTAAGGCATAAGTTTGCCTAAGCCACCCATTAAGTCCATGTCTTTAGTATGCAAGCGATACATTACAGAACCTGCACCTAAGAATAACAAGCCTTTGAATACAGCATGGTTAAGTAAGTGGTATAACCCACCAAGTAAGCCCACAGTAGCCAATACTGGATGATGTGTCGCGATACCAATCATACCGACGCCCACACCCATCATAATGATGCCGATATTTTCTACTGTGTGATAAGCCAAGAGTTTTTTGATGTCATGTTCTGCCAAGGCATAAAGTACGCCGAGTACGGAAGATACCGCACCGAAACCAAGCACGATAACGCCATACCAAACATTGGTAGAGCCGAGAAGATCGATACCCACTTTAATGATCCCGAAGATACCGATTTTCACCATCACACCAGACATCATTGCGGATGCATGAGAAGGTGCTGCTGGGTGAGCTTTCGGTAACCAGCTGTGTAATGGAATCATCCCTGCTTTGGCGCCAAAACCTAAAAATGCCAAAATAAAGGCAGTAAAGGCAAGCGGTGCTGGCAAAGTGGTTTGACGGAATGCACTAAATTCAAAGCTACCGGCATAGCAGTAGAAAATGAAGAAGGCGATCATAATCAACACCGAGCCGGCGTGTGCAATAAAGAAATAAAGCAAGCCTGCATTGACGGCATTGTCATCTTGTTCGGTAAGCACTAAGAAATAAGATGCCAATGACATCATTTCAAAGAATACAAGGAAGTAGAACGCATTATCGCTGGTGACTAACGCAACCATTGAGGCGATAAATAAATTCATAAAGAAACCCATGGAACCTGCGCCTTTGCCTTTGTATTCTTTTACATAAGAGAAAGAATAAAGTGCGGTTACGACAACCAATAAAGAAATCACGCACACCATAAACGCGGCCAATCCATCGATGCGGATGGAGAACGAGGCAAATTCAAATGGGGTTTTGAAAACATCAACGACTGTGTCGCTGCTGATCAGAACGGGGATGCAGGCAACAATACCTAACACTCCAGCAAGTACACCGGTCACGCCGGATATATTGATTGAAAGTTGCTCATTTCGTCTCACTGCGAGCGAAATAAACGCACCTACGACATAAATCAACAGGGTCGTGATGAGTAAGTTGATTGGTAAACTCATAATATCACTCCATTGATTACAAGTTAAAAACACTAATTATCTAGGGATAGCTGGCGAAGAAACCATGGCCATTTCACGTTTTCTTTCGTTAGCCTTTTTGATACTCTCATCACTGATAATAAATAACGTTTTAGTTGGACAGGTTTGTACACAAGCCGGACCATCTTCGCGGAAATAGCAAAGGTCGCATTTCACCGCAATGGCTTTCACACCTGGTTGCCATGCCAGCATATTGTGTAAATCTGTATTATCTGGTGCAGTACGGATATCTCGTTTTACTGCATCAGTGAAGGAGAATCCTTCATAATAGGTAGGTGCGTCAATCGGTGCAGAACCATGCTGAGTAATTGCGCCGAATGGGCAAGCAATACCACAAAGTTTACAACCGATACAGAGACTTTCATTAAGTTGGATGGCGTCATCAATATGGGTGATTGCGTGCACCGGACACACGGTAGCACATGGAGAATCATCACAATGACGACAGAGAATTGGCACGGTTACATCATCATTACGCATGACTTGTAAGCGTGGAAAAGATTGTAATCCGAAGGCTTTATGCACTTCACTACAAGCGGCCATACAGGTATTACATCCAATGCAATCTTTCGGATCTCCGATCACAAAACGGTTCATACACTCCCCTCCTTGTACGTAAATGTACGTAAATGTACGTTTTTATAATAACCACTCTATGAGTAAGGATACTCCTCTAAAAAACAAAAGCTCAAGAAGTAAATTGTCAAACTATGATTAAGATCAAAAGATTTCTACTCTTTTTTCACTGTGGTGACATAAGTGTTAAATAACCGTGACACATAATACTTTTATGTTAAAAACATGAACTAAATTTAAACAAAAATTACACTAATCCCATTTAAAATATCGCTATACAAATTTAAATGCTTACGTGATAAAATTTCCCTTTCGTAGTATGTTTATTGCCTCACAATAAACAATTCATCTCATAAACATTCTAACTAAGGACAGATTATGTGTTTAGGTATTCCGGGACAGATCATTCAAGTAGCTGACAGCGCATTACAGCTTGCTGTAGTCGATGTGTGCGGAGTTAAAAGAGAGGTTAATATTTCATTAATTTGTCAGGATGACCCAAAACCTCTCGTTGGTAAATGGGTACTCGTGCATGTGGGTTTTGCCATGACAATTATTGATGAAGAAGAAGCCAAACAGACGCAAGAAGCCTTAATTGCGATGAGCCAGCTAGAACACGAAGTCGGCAATTTTCTTGGCTTAAATCAAAAATAAACAGGATTGCGTCATGCAAGGGATCGAATTACGCATAAAAGGAAAAGTTCAGGGCGTGGGATTTCGCCCTTTTGTTTGGCTTCTAGCAAATCAATATAAGTTAAACGGAGATGTAAATAACGATGGACAAGGCGTATTAGTTCGTTTTGTCTCTCCTCCAACAGATGCACTCGAGCAATTTTTGTCCGACCTACAAAACAAACTCCCACCGCTAGCGCAAATTACCGATATTACTCAGCGCGCCATTGATTGGCCAGAAGCAACTGCAATAACAGGCTTTACTATCCGGGAAAGTGAAAACAATCAAATGGACACGCAAATTATTCCTGATGCAGCAACCTGTCCACATTGTTTAGCTGACTTATTCGATCCTAACAACCGACGCTATCATTATCCTTTTACTAACTGCACCCATTGCGGTCCACGTTTTACCATCATCAAGGCGATTCCTTACGACCGAAAAAACACGGCAATGGCTTCTTTTCCACTTTGTCCACAATGCGAAAAAGAATACAAAGATCCCGCTGATCGCCGTTTTCATGCTCAACCCAATGCTTGTTCTGTTTGCGGCCCCCATATCTGGTTACAAGATCGAGAACAAACACTTACTACTCATGAAACTGCGCTAAAACAGACCGCACTTTTATTGCAACAAGGTCATATCGTCGCAGTTAAAGGCTTAGGTGGTTTTCATCTAGCCTGTGATGCGAATAATCAAAAGACTGTTGATTTATTACGTCAACGGAAACATCGTCCAACAAAACCATTAGCCATCATGGTGCCTGACTTGCAGTTTTTACAGGATTTAGCGCCTCAAGAAACAGAATTGCTGACAAGCAGTGCTGCACCGATTGTACTACTAGCAAAACATAAAGTACCCAATATTGCTGATAACATCGCACCTCACTTGCAAGAAATCGGCGTCATGCTTCCAAGTAACCCACTGCAGCATTTGTTGTTACGCGCAGTTAATCGTCCGATAGTCATGACCTCTGCTAACACAAGCGGACAACCTCCCGTACTGAAGAATGAATATGCGGTAGAACAATTAAATGATTTAGCTGATTTTTATCTTTGTCACAATCGCGATATTTTACAACGTGCCGATGATAGCCTTGTTCGTGTTGCCTTCGATGGGTTAGAAACGCTACGTCGTGCTCGTGGCTACGTGCCCGATGAAATACCACTTGAAACACAAAGCACAAAAAATGTGTTGGCGTTAGGTTCTGATCTGAAAAATACATTCTGCTTACTACGTCACAATAAAGCCGTACTGAGCCAGCATATTGGCGACACAGCAAATGAGCAAGTGCGGTCACAATTAAGTGAAAATCTTGAATTATTTCAAAATATTTATCAATTTAAACCAGACATTATCGCTGTCGATGCTCACCCTGGCTATTTTTCATCTTCCATTGGTAAACAACTTGCCGAACAGCAACAAATCACACCAATAGAAGTACTACATCATCATGCTCATATTGTCAGCGTAATGGCCGAACACAATTGTAATGAACCAGTAATTGGTCTTGCTCTAGACGGTATCGGCATGGGTGAAAATGGACAACTTTGGGGGGGCGAATGCCTACTTGTTGATTATCAAGATAGTCAATATTTAGGTGGTCTGCCGGCTGTTGCTCTACCAGGTGGCGATCTTGCTGCGAAACAACCTTGGCGCAACTGGCTGGCTCACCTACATCAATTTGTTCCACAATGGCAAGAAATACTCACAAAAACTTGCACTGAACCAAATTGGCAAATACTAGTCAATGCCATTGAGCGCAGACTCAATTGTCCACCTATATCATCTGCGGGTCGTTTATTTGATGCAGTGGCTTATGATCTCGGTATTGCACCAACCATTGTTTCTTGGGAAGGTGAAGCGGCTTGCCATCTCGAAGCGCTAGCAAACACCTCATCTTTGGCTATCCAAGCACAAAGTGCGGTCAATATTCCAGTAAAAATGCCACTTATCGGCAATAAACTGGATTTAGCTTACTTTTGGCAAAGTTGGTTAAATTACCATGCACCTGTTGAAGATAAAGCCTTCGCCTTTCATTATGCTCTCGCCCAAGGTTTTGCTGAACTTGCTGCAAACCAAGCACGCCAACATCAATGTCGTACCATCGTGTTATCTGGTGGTGTGATGCATAACCAACTGCTACGTCGCTTATTAAAAGAAAATTTGAGCGAATTCCATGTACTAAGTGCGCATAAATTACCGATGGGTGATGGCGGACTCAGTTTAGGTCAGGCGGTTATTGCCATGCATAGACAAGCTGATAATCCCTAACATTAAAATATAAGAAATCGTATAGCGTGATTAGAATAAAAAAGAGTTAATCGAAAAATAACGATTAACTCTTTTGTTTTTTGTATTTCTTTTTTATAGCGGAATACTGGAAAAGAAAACCAATAACAATGGTGGCAGAATATTCGTCACAAAACCGAATGAAATCGCAATTGGCGTGACTTCAATGCCTCCCGCTTTTTGGATAATTGGCAAAGTGCAATCTATTGCAGTAGCCCCCGTAATCCCAATTGCAGTCGAACGAAAATGGCGCATAAATAATGGGATGACAAATAAACTGACAATTTCTCGGGATAAATCATTAAAAAAGGCAATACTGCCCTGCACCGGTCCCCATGCATTAGTTAATACCACACTAGATAATGAATACCAGCCCATACCAGAGGCAAAAGCGAGCCCTTGGGTAATTGGCATCGCTAAAACAAAAGCGGCAATCACGCCACCTAATAACGAAGTAAACGTAAACACTATCCCCGTTTGGAAACCACGCTTATTGAAAAGGGCTTCTTTTAAGGAAATGCCGTTATTTCTTAGTTGAATACCCACAAAGAAAATCAGTACAATCAATACATACAGATTAATACCTGTAGGTAACATAAGATAGGATTTGAATAAGAAACCACAAAGGGTGCCGATCACCACCGTGCCGGAAAGTTTGAGCGAGTCAATTAAGGAGTGCCAGCGAGAATCAATTTTACCTTGTGATTTAAGTGGCTCTGCTGGATTAAAACGGTCATAAAGCATTAAACCAATCATATTGGATCCCAAAATGATCGCCGATAGCGTTACCGCAGTTGTGCCAATAATAGGCAGTTTATGCTCTAAATCATCTAACTGACCAAGTAAATAGCCCATTAAGAAAAGAATAATGTAAAGCAAAAACATCACGATATGATTTATTTTTGCAATATAGGATTTATTATTGACCTTTAATAAATAACCTAACACCATCGGTATTAAGACAATTAATAAGCCATTTATCATATCCTGCATCATACATCTCCTTTCTTATTCCATTAGAGCTAGCATACCCCTTTTCTCCCCCTTTTTCAAAGCACATAAAAAAGTGCGGTCAAAATTGACCGCACTTTTAATCATCTAAAAATAAAACTGATTAGCCATTTACTTGGCGACGTGCTAACACCGCATCAGATAACTGTTTTAACACGATTTCTGTATCTTCCCAACCGATACAAGCATCAGTAATACTTTGTCCGTAAGTCTGCGCTTTACCATCGACTAAATCTTGACGACCTTCAACGATATGACTTTCTACCATGACACCAAAGATCTGCTTTGAACCACCTGCAATTTGTCGGCAAACATCTTCACAAACTTCCATTTGTTTTTTGAATTGTTTGCTACTATTTGCATGGCTGAAATCAACCATGACATGTGGAATACGACCTGATTTTTCGATCTCTGCACAAACTTTTGCAACGTCTTCTGCTTTATAGTTAGGACCTTTATCCCCACCACGTAAAATGATGTGGCAGTCTTCATTTCCTTTTGTTGAAACAATCGCCGAATGACCAAATTTTGTCACAGACAAGAAGTAATGTGAAGCTTCTGCCGCCCCCATTGCATCTAAGGCTACTTTTACGCCACCATTTGTGCCATTTTTAAAGCCTACCGCACAAGATAAGCCTGACGCTAATTCGCGGTGTACTTGAGATTCCGTTGTTCTCGCACCAATTGCGCCCCAGCTCATGAAATCAGCTACATATTGTGGTGTGATCATATCTAAGAACTCACCCGCAGATGGTACGCCTAAGTTATTGATGTCAGATAATAATTTACGTGCAATACGCAAACCATCATTTAAACGATATGTATCATTTAAATAAGGATCGTTAATTAAGCCTTTCCAACCCACTGTTGTACGCGGTTTTTCAAAGTAAACACGCATCACCACTTCAAGTGTATCTTTATATTTATCACGTAATACTTTTAAACGTTTTGCGTAATCTAATGCGGCTTTAGGATCATGAATAGAACAAGGACCAATTATTACAAGTAAACGGTCATCTTTTCCATGAATAATATTGTGTGCGTGCAAGCGGGTTTCATGAACTAAATCAGCCGCTTCTTGACTTGCAGGAAATTTTTCTAATAAGGCAATTGGAGGCAATACCTGATCGACTTTTTCAATTCGGGTATCATCATTTGCAACTTTTACTTCGATTTCTTCTTTCTTCGTCGCCATATGTCACTCTCTAAATCTTAAATGTTGTGCTTAAATCTAATGGCGTTACTCTACACCTATTTTTTGTACTAGTAAACTAGTTCACTTGAATTCTTACACAATTATCATGTAATTGCGTAAAATTTGTACTACCAAAGCAGTAAAACAGGGCGTTATTAAACTATATTTCCGCTTTGGCTGGCAAGGTTTTTGACGTAAAAATAGGTTGTACCAGCCCTATTTAAACAGAATGATTCTTTTATCCTTCAAATTAACAAAGAGGTTTAGATAAATGCGGGCAAAAAACACAATTTCAATTTCAACTGCACTTTTAAAAAATATTTTTTCAATGCCCTTGTTTTTACTGAACATTCCCCTCATTTTTTTGTCTGATTGAATACTTATTCAGTCATTTATTTTTACTTGGAGAACTCTATGAAGAAAAGAAATTTTGTATTAACCGGCATCGCATTAGGTTTAAGTGTGTTTGGTACCTCTTTATCCGTTCAAGCGGCTATTCCAAATGAAATCGTAGAACAAGGTAGCCTAGCGCCAATGTTAGAAAAAGCGCAAGCAGCAGTTGTGACTCTTTCAGTTGAAGGCAAAGCAAAAGCAAACAGCCGTTCAGCATTACCTGATGATATTCCAGAAGAATTTAAATTTTTCTTTGGTGATCAATTTGGCGAACAATTTGGTGGAGACCGTGGCTCATCACGCAACTTCCGTGGTTTAGGTTCTGGCGTGATCATCAATGCAGATAAAGGCTATGTTTTAACTAACAATCACGTGGTAGATGGTGCGGATAAAATCACCGTAAAATTGCAAGACGGACGTGAGTTCAAAGCAAAACTCGTTGGAAAAGATGAACAATCTGATATCGCTTTAGTACAAATCGAAAAACCAACAAACCTCACCGCAATCAAAATGGCTGATTCCGATAAATTACGTGTAGGTGATTTTACCGTTGCTATCGGTAACCCATTTGGTTTAGGTCAAACCGTAACCTCTGGTATTGTTTCAGCACTTGGTCGTTCTACTGGTTCAGATAGCGGCGCTTATGAAAACTATATTCAAACCGATGCTGCGGTAAACCGTGGTAACTCTGGTGGTGCATTATTGAATTTACAAGGTGAATTAATTGGTATTAATACCGCGATTATTTCTCCAAGTGGCGGTAACGCCGGGATTGCCTTTGCAATTCCAAGCAACCAAGCAAACAATCTCGTTCAACAAATCTTAGAATTTGGTGAGGTACGCCGTGGTTTACTCGGTATTAAAGGTGGCGAATTAAATGCAGATTTAGCGAAAGCCTTTAATGTCAGTGCGCAACAAGGTGCATTTGTGAGTGAAGTCATTCCAAATTCTGCCGCCGAAAAAGCAGGCTTAAAAGCGGGTGATGTGATTACCGCAATGAATGGTCAAAAAATCTCAAGTTTCGCCGAAATGCGTGCAAAAATTGCGACCTCTGGTGCGGGTAAAGAAATTGAACTCACTTACTTACGTGATGGCAAAACTGACAACGTAAAAGTGACTTTACAAGCAGATGATGGTTCTCAAACTGCAAGCAAAACTGAGCTTCCTGCATTAGATGGTGCAACCTTAAACAACTATGATGCAAAAGGTGTTAAAGGTGTGGAAATTAGTAAAGTACAGCCAAATTCAATGGCGGCACAACGCGGTTTAAAATCGGGTGATATCATCATCGGCATCAACCGTCAGCCAATTGAAAGTACGCAAGATTTACGTAAAGCGCTAGATGAAAAACCATCTGCTGTTGCACTCAATATCTTACGTGGTAAAAACAACTTCTACTTATTGGTGCAATAAAATGAAAAAAGAGCGGTCAATTTGACCGCTCTTTTTCTTTATTCCGATATCATAAACTGCTCTCTCAATTGATGAAGCTGATCGCGTACTGCGGCGGCTTTTTCAAATTCGAGATCTTGAGCAAATTTATACATTTGTTGTTCCAATTTCTTAATTTGTTGTTGGAATTCTTTGGCTGATTTAGGTGCATTATAAAGTGCGGTCGGCTCAGCTGCCGTTTTTCCACGCTGTTTCGATTTTGCTTTTTGATTTGCACCTTGACCAATATCTAATAACTCGCCGACTTTCTTATTTAATGCCTGTGGAACAATGCCGTGCTCTTCATTGTATTTCATTTGTTTTTCACGGCGGCGATTCGTTTCGGTAATGGCTTTTTCCATAGATTTAGTGATGCTATCAGCATACAAAATCGCTTTACCATTCAAGTTTCTAGCTGCACGACCGATGGTTTGAATTAAGGAACGCTCAGAACGCAAGAAACCTTCTTTATCGGCATCTAAAATCGCCACAAGAGAAACTTCTGGAATATCCAAGCCCTCACGTAATAAGTTGATACCAACCAATACATCAAACTCGCCTAAACGTAAATCACGAATAATCTCTACACGCTCAACCGTATCAATATCTGAGTGCAGATAACGTACACGAATGCCATGTTCATCTAAGTAATCCGTTAAATCTTCCGCCATTTTCTTCGTCAGCGTCGTCACTAAAACACGCTCATTTTTGTCCGCTCTTTGACGCGCTTCGGAGAGCAAATCATCCACTTGAATGGACACTGGACGAATTTCAATTTGCGGATCAAGTAAGCCTGTTGGACGCACAACCTGATCAACTATTTCACTACCCGATTTTTCTAACTCATAAGGGCCTGGGGTTGCAGAAACGTAAATCGTCTGCGGCGCTAAACGCTCAAACTCTTCAAAGCGTAATGGACGGTTATCCAATGCTGAAGGCAAACGGAAACCATATTCCACCAAGGTTTCTTTACGAGAACGGTCACCACGATACATTCCACCAATTTGCGGCACGGTCACGTGTGATTCATCAATAATCAAAATTGCATCAGACGGCATATAATCAAATAATGTCGGAGGCGGCTCCCCCTCATTTCTGCCAGAAAGATAGCGTGAATAGTTTTCGATGCCTGAGCAATAGCCAAGCTCATTCATCATCTCAATGTCAAATTGCGTACGTTGGGTTATGCGCTGCTCTTCCAACAGCTTATGTTCTTTGATGAAATATTCACGGCGTTGCACAAGCTCTGCTTTGATTTTTTCAATAGCATCTAAAATACGCTCTCTTGGCGTCACATAGTGGGTTTTCGGATACACCGTAAAACGAGGAACAGCGCCAAAACTAGTGCCAGTTAAAGGATCAAATAAACTTAAACGTTCAATTTCATCATCAAATAATTCAATTCGTACCGCTCGATCGTCAGATTCTGCAGGGAAAATATCAATTACTTCGCCGCGAACACGGAATGTACCACGCTGAAAGGCCTGATCGTTTCTTGTATATTGTAATTCCGCTAACTTTGCTAAAATCTGACGCTGATCGATAATGGCACCTTGCTGTAAATGCAACATCATTTGCAAATAGCTATCTGGATCGCCCAAACCATAAATTGCTGATACGGATGCCACTACAATAGTATCTCGACGTTCTAAGAACGATTTCGTGGCAGAAAGACGCATCTGTTCAATCTGATCATTAATAGAAGCATCTTTCTCAATAAAGGTATCACTACTCGGTACATAAGCTTCTGGCTGATAATAATCATAGTATGAGACGAAATATTCCACTGCATTTTCTGGAAAAAACGCTTTCATCTCAGCATAAAGCTGAGCAGCGAGGGTTTTATTTGGGGCAAGTAACATCGCCGGGCGATTTAATGTCGCTATGACATTTGCAATGGTAAATGTTTTGCCTGACCCCGTTACCCCTAGAAGTGTTTGATGGGCCAAACCATCCTCTAAATTTTCGACTAATTTTTCGATTGCTTGGGGTTGATCACCAGAAGGCTTAAAATCGGAATGAAGGATAAAAGGCTTAGTATTAATTTTCTCTGCCATAAGTGCGGTCAATTTTTTTAGGTATTTTAGAAATGGAGCTATTTTAGCACATTTATTGCTCCAAATTGAGTGATAAAAATCCAAGTTTTACACATACTTAGGCGTGTCAAGTCTTAAACACTTCAAAATTGAAAAATATTTTATTTTTTTTGCTGGACTTTACTTAACATATTGATATTTAAAAGAATATTCACTTGTGGCTAATAGATGAACAATTTAAGGAAAAGCCAGTCTGCACCAGTGGTTGACCATTTTAAACAAAAACAATCCACAAAGTTATCCACAGGCTTTGTGGATAGAAAAAAGTGCAAAATTTTTTATGATTTTTTTCATTTTTGGTCTTGACAAGAAGTGGTCCGATCATTAAAATGCGCGCCTATTCTTTGTGATACCAAATTTATTCCTCCTTAGTTCAGTCGGTAGAACGGTGGACTGTTAATCCATATGTCGCAGGTTCGAGTCCCGCAGGAGGAGCCAAATTTATCTTTTGGTTTAGCTTTCGTTTGTCTCCTTTTACGAATCCTAAATTAGTAGCCAAAAGAATTTAAGCCCATTGTGTTGATGGGCTTTATTTTTATCTAATCTATACTGATTTAATGAATTATCAGGCTAATTTAATGCTGAACGATCATCGATTAAATTATCGCATTCCCAGCCGATATAATCGCCAGAGAACTCCATGGCTAGCTTTTCAAAGCGCTCTACCCACTCGAAGATCTCATTACTGTCTAATGAAAGCTCTTGCTCCAATTTCACCATAAAGTAAGGTTCTTCATCTTCTTCTGTTTGAATGGCTTGGCTAGAATATTTCAACGTATTAAAAGAGACTTGTCCGAGCGTCAATTCATCCATAAAGGGAAACATCTTCTCTTCTTCATCAAAATGGAAAGTATGCTCAATTAAATAAGTGTCGCTTAAATTACGCCCTTTGCTATTCAGCATACTCAAAATCTCTTCTGTCGCATTTAATTTCATTTCTAATGGTGAAGCCAACAAAAAATCGAAATAGGTATCCCAATTTGGATCATTCTGTACATTGATTTCTGAGACAAAATCGAGTTGTTGAAGGGTTTCTTTAAGCAAAGCATCATGTTCACAATAGAAATGCATTTTTGCCTGATGGTTACAAATAAAGTGCCCAGCAAAAAAAACATTTGGAAGTGCCGTCAATTGTGCAAGGATTTTAAAAAGACGATTAATCAATTTTTCATATTCTTCTTCATTCGGCAAACCGTCCTCATCTCCCTGATAAGGCACGGTAAATTGCACAACTTTACTAAGATGCTTACCATGATAAACATCTAAATCTTCAATATTTGCGGTAAACACGGCAGGCATGCCATTCACTTGCGAACGATAATTCTGCCAATTTGCCATATCCATGTTGCTTTCCTATTTAAACTCTGCCCAGATTGGTGCGTGATCTGACGGTTTTTCCATTGCACGAATATCTAATGCAATACCGACATCAACGCAACGCTCTGCTAATTGACGATTCACTAGAATATGATCGATACGTAATCCACGATTATCATCGAAACCTTTTGAGCGATAATCAAACCACGAGAACTTGTCATTGACTGTTGGGTTTAATTTACGGAACGTATCTTCTAAACCATAATCGTATAAGCGTTGATACCATTCACGCTCTTCGGGTAAGAATGAACATTTGCCAGTACGCAACCAACGTTTACGGTTTTCATCGCCAATGCCAATATCTAAATCGCTTGGGCTAATATTCATATCCCCCATAATTAAAACTGGATTGGCTTTATCGTGATCTTGTTCTAAATAGCGTTGAAGATCCGCATAAAATTTTTCTTTTGCTGGAAACTTAGTTTCATGAGCACGGCTTTCGCCTTGTGGAAAATAGCCATTAATTACCGTTAACAAACCAAATGGCGTTTCTAAATCCGCCATAATAATGCGTTTTTGCGCATCTTCATTATCAGTTGGAAAACCACGACGCACCGCTTTTGGTTCTTGTTTGGTTAACAGTGCTACACCGTAATGCCCTTTTTGCCCATGGTGAAAAACGTGATAGCCCAGATTGTCAGTAATCGCATAAGGAAAATCTTCATCTGCGACTTTAATTTCTTGTAAACCAATCACATCCGGTTGGTATTTTTCAATAATTGCTTCGAGTTGATGAGGGCGGGCACGTAAACCATTAATATTAAAAGAGATAAATTTCATTTTTGTTCCTAATGTGAAAATTTGTGGCTATTATACAAAATAATTGAAATCTTAACCGCACTTTTCCTGTTCCGTTGACTCAGCACTTGCTGAGCCAAATTTTTGAATCTGAGATTGAACCTTCTCACGATGCCACCACTCCCCTTCTTTAGGAAGAGTAAATACATCAAATGCCTGACCTTTAAATTCAAATTTCAATCTTGCAGCATGTAAATAAGTGCGGTCAATATTTTCAGTGTTTTTAGCATAAAGCGCATCGCCTAAAATCGGGCTACCTAAGCTTTTCATTGCTACACGCAATTGATGGGTTTTGCCTGTTTGTGGCTTTAAGATAAATAATCGTAAATTAGGCTCACAACTTACACTTTCAAAACGCGTAATCGCGGGATTTTCTTTCGATTGGCAAAGTTTCCAGGCTCCGTTTCTGGCCTTTTGCATATCCCCGACAATCAATCCTTGCTTCTTTTTGGGTTTCTGATTGCTAAGGGCGAGATAAGTTTTTTGAATATGGTGTTCAGAAAAAAGTCGGAAAAATTCAGCCGCACTTTCGGCGTTCAATGCTAAAATGAGTAAACCTGATGTCACTTTATCTAACCGATGTACAAGCCAGACTTGTGGCACGCCAAACTGCTTAGCAAGCAAAGTGGTTAAACCAATTTCACTCTGATCTTTATGCACACTTATCCCACAAGGCTTATAAATAATGATAAAATCATCGGTCTGATAAATAATGTCTAATTTCATAAGTGCGGTCAAAAATTAATGAGTTTTGAACATATTATACTGGTTTATATTATTCCCGTGTTAATTTGGGTAGCAGTTATTTCTGTCACCTTGCGTTTACTCGTCAAAAAACAAGCGGTTTCTGCTACGTTGTCATGGCTGATGATTATCTACCTTGTGCCACTGATTGGCGTCATTGCTTATTTAATTTTTGGTGAGATTAAACTAGGTACGCGCCGAGCCAAAGCCTTTCAATTGTTAAAACCTAAATATACCCAATGGCTTCAGCAACTGTCAGAACAAAAAGATCTGGTTACACATTCCCAGGATCCTCGTTATCGTGCTTTATTTAAACTAGTCCACCACCGCTTAGGCATTCCGAACATTCGAGGTAATGAATTACATATTCTCGACACGCCAGAAAGCATCATTCGAAGTATCATTCGTGATATTCAACAAGCACATCATTCCATTAATATGGTGTTCTATATTTGGAGCAATGATGGCATGATTAATGAAGTGAAACAAGCCTTAGAAGAAGCCGTGCAACGTGGAGTTAAAGTTTGTCTTTTACTCGATTCCGTTGGCAGTAATGCTTTTTTGAAAAGCCTTGTTTGTAAAGAAATGCGAGAAAAAGGCATTGAAATTACCGAAGCGCTACATGTAAATTTATTCCGGATGTTCTTCAGCCGAATTGATTTACGTCAACATCGTAAAATCATCATCATTGATAATCAAATTGCCTATACAGGCAGTATGAATATGGTGGACCCAAATTTCTTCAAACAAGACAGCAACGTAGGCAATTGGATAGACGTGATGGTGCGAATCAACGGTCCTGTTTCACCGATTTTAAACAGCTTACATGCTTGGGATTGGGAAATTGAAACCATGGAAGAATTACCTCTTTTATTGCCAAATTGTCCACTTGTGGAAATTGACGATAACGACACCCATTCTGTGCAAGTTATTGCGAGTGGTCCGGCGTTCCCGGATGATTTAATAGCTCAATCTCTTGCAACAGTCATTTATGCGGCAAGAGAAAGTATTGTGATCACTTCACCTTACTTTGTGCCAAGTCACAGTATTGCTGAAGCATTACGTATTGCTGCATTCCGTGGTGTTGATATCACGCTTATTTTACCTAAAAACAATGATTCCTTGATGGTTCGTTGGGCGAGTCGAACGTTCTTTGATGATTTACTCGAAGCAGGTGTCAAAATTTATCATTTTGAAGCGGGACTTCTCCATACAAAAAGTGTGTTAATCGATAACAAGCTTGCACTCGTTGGTACAGTAAATATGGATTTACGCAGTTTCTTGCTTAATTTTGAAATCACTATCGCTGTAGAAGATCGTAATTTTGCTAATGAAGTTGCAACACTCCACGAAAATTATTTAGCGAATTCATCTGAACTCAATATGCAAGAATGGCTCAATCGACCTTTCTATCATCGAATTATCGAACGGTTATTTTTCTTGTTTAGTCCATTACTCTAATTTTTATAACCGATACAAAAAGGGCGTATCATATGATACGCCCTCTTTTATTTCACTTATCAATTAACGTTTTTTCACGATAAACACTAAAGCAACTAATACGGCTGCAGTTGTAACAAATCCCGCTAAACCTGATTCTGTAAAACCAACCACAATGTAGCCCACTGCACTTGCCGTAGCAACTGTTGCTGCATAAGGTAATTGTGTGGTGACGTGATCCATATGGTTACATTTTGCCCCAGTTGATGACAAAATAGTCGTATCAGAAACTGGCGAACAATGATCTCCACATACTGCACCAGCCATTACGGCTGAAAGACAAGGGAGTAATAACTCTGGTGCTGAATTGGTTGCCATTGCTGCTGCGATTGGCAACATAATCCCGAATGTTCCCCAACTTGTACCTGTTGAGAACGCCATTGCCGCACCAAGTACAAATAAAAGAACAGGTAAAAATTGAACAGGAATGCTACCACTCACTAAAGAAGATAAGTATTTACCTGTTTGAGCATCACCTACTACTTTATTAATTGTCCAAGCAAAGAATAAAATGGCAATTGCACCTAACATGGACTTAATACCAGCAATCCATGCTTTTCCATATTCTTGTAAAGAAACTTGACGCTCAAGGATAATCAATAATGTTGACATTGCAACCGCACTTGAGCCCCCAACCACAAGCGAAATACCGACGGTTGTATTTTCAAATGCGCCTAAAATGCTAAATGGTTTTCCATCTGCCGATAAGGCTTCACTCCCCGTATGAATCATCATGAAAACAGTGACGGTAATTAAGACTAAAATCGGTAAAATTAAATTGCGAACTTTACCTTTCACACCTTCAATGACTTCTTCTTTATAATCGCGTTCCATGGCTAATTTTTCATGACGAGCCATTGATGCAATATCAAATGAAAAATAAGCAACAAAGAACACCATTAATAATGAGAAGATCGCATAGTAGTTCATTGAGCTCATCGCAACGAATGCGCCCATTGGCGTATAAGATGTAATAGAGTAAGTCGCCAATAAACCTGCTACGAGAGTAATAATATATGCTCCCCAGCTTGATACTGGCATCATGACACACATTGGTGCAGCAGTAGAATCAAGAATGTACGCTAATTTTGCACGAGAAACTTTAAAACGATCAGTGACTGGACGAGCAATAGCACCGACAGCAAGACTGTGGAAGTAATCATCGATAAATGTCACAAACACTAAAGATGCTGCTAATAATTTCGCACCACGACGACCTTTAATTTTATTTTGTGCCCATTCAGCAAACGCACGGTTGCTGCCTGACACGGTTAAAAGTGCGGTCAATACGCCAAGTAAAACTAAGAAAAACACGATATTCATATTTGAATTCATGCCTTCTTCGCTACTATAAACTAATGCAATAACATTATCTTTTAAATAAATGAATGCATTCAATGGGTTGAAATTAACCAACATTAATGCACCAACAACAATCCCTGCACTCAGAGACACCAAAACCCGACGTGTTGCAATCGCTAAAATAATTGCAAGTAATGCGGGTATAATTGAATAAATTGATGAAGAATAATCGACTAGTTCCATTAAGTTATACCTAATAATTTAATGGAGACAACGGCAAGAAAAGACACAAGCATGACCAGACCGAACCGTAGCGCTCCATAGTTAATACACAAAAACTATGACAGTCACGTTCCTTTCGAAGACGTGACCAACCGAATAAGATGACGCCTATTCGATTTCGGCAATCATTCCTTTCCTTTCCCTTCAACGCTATCCACTCCAGGAAAATACTCATAATGATCGCACCTCTACTGTTGTATAGGATGGTGAGAGATTACATTAAAATGAATGAAATTACCAATAAAATCTTATACTTTCCCCTAAATCTATTTTTTAATTTAAAGTTTCTAATGCGGTTGTTAAGACTTTGTTAAGTTGTTTTATAAGCAAACGTTTGCAATAACGTGAAAAAACAATCAACTTTATACTGTGAAATATGAGGACATCCGACCAATTAGTTCCCGTATTTAGGCTAATTCATATTTACCAAATATATTATTTTCGCTATTATATCTATCTAGAAAATAATTAAGCATTCACACATATAAAGGGGTAATAATGAACGAATTAACAAAAGGTTTAACGAACCTTCGTAGTTTACGTGCTGCTGTACGCGATTTAACATTAGAGCAAGCCGAAAGCTCACTTTTAAAATTACAAGCTGCCGTTGAAGAAAAACGTGCTCAAGCGGCTGAAATTGAACAAGCTGAACAAGAACGTCGTGCTCGTATTGCCAAATATAAAGAATTAATTAAACAAGAAGGTATCACTGCGGAAGAATTAACTGCAATTATCGGTATTGCCCCTTCTTCAATTCGTAAAAAACGTGAACCTCGTCCAGCAAAATACAAATATACTGATGAAACTGGTCAAGAAAGAACATGGACTGGCCAAGGTCGTACACCTCGTGTGATTCAAAAGGCCTTAGATAAAGGTGCCTCTTTAGCTTCTTTCGAAATCTAATTTCATTATCAACGATGCAGAACCCATTTTTATGGGTTCTCTTTTTTTATTTACCTTGCAAAATATTCATTATGTTAGAAAAGAAAATATTACTGACCGACTGTCCAGATGATAAAGGCTTAATCGCTAAAATCACCAATATTTGTTACAAACATCAATTAAATATCCTTCACAATAATGAGTTTGTTGATTTTGAAACAAAGCATTTCTTTATGCGTACAGAATTAGAAGGGATTTTTAATGAAGAAACCCTGTTGGCTGATTTAGATTATAGTTTGCCGAAAAGGACAAACTGTCGCCTAATCAGTGCAAAACGTAAACGTATCGTAATTTTAGTGACCAAAGAAGCACATTGCTTAGGTGATATTTTAATGAAAAATTACTACGGTGCGTTAGACGTAGAAATTGCGGCAGTAATTGGAAATCACGATAATTTACGCGAATTAGTTGAACGTTTTGACGTTCCATTCCATTGTGTCAGTCATGAAGGTCTCACTCGTGTGGAACACGATAAATTGCTCGCTGAAAAAATTGATGAATATGCGCCTGATTACATTGTATTAGCAAAATATATGCGTGTACTAAATCCGGAATTCGTGGCGCGTTATCCAAATCGTGTGATTAATATTCACCATTCATTCTTACCGGCATTTATTGGTGCAAAACCTTATCAACAAGCCTATGAGCGCGGCGTAAAAATCATCGGTGCAACGGCTCACTTTATTAATAATGAATTGGATCAAGGTCCGATCATTATGCAAAATGTGATTAATGTGGATCACACCTACTCTGCCGATGCCATGATGCGTGCAGGCCGTGATGTGGAAAAAACAGTATTAAGCCGTGCGCTTGATCTTGCCTTACATGATCGTATTTTTGTGTATAAAAATAAAACGGTGGTCTTGTAATGAAAGCAATTACTTTAGAGCCAATTTCTCGCATTGAAGGTGAGATCAACTTACCTGGCTCGAAAAGTTTATCAAACCGTGCATTATTATTAGCCGCATTAGCTAAAGGCACTACAACGGTCACTAACTTGTTAGACAGTGATGACATTCGCCATATGCTAAATGCCCTTAAAGCTTTAGGTGTAAATTACCAGCTTTCTGAAGACAAAACTTGCTGTGAAGTTGAAGGCTTAGGTGGAGCATTTCAGGTTGAAAATGGCTTGTCGCTGTTTCTCGGCAATGCCGGCACAGCTATGCGCCCTTTAACGGCGGCGCTTTGTTTAAAAGGCAACACTGAAGGCGAAGTCATTTTGACCGGTGAGCCTCGTATGAAAGAACGTCCAATCAAACATTTGGTAGATGCGCTTCTTCAAGCGGGGGCTAATGTTCGTTATTTAGAAAATGACGGTTACCCACCAGTTACGATTCGCAATCAAGGGATTAAAGGTGGCATGGTTAAAATTGACGGTTCAATTTCTTCTCAATTTTTGACCGCACTTTTAATGTCCGCACCGCTTGCTGAGGGCGATTTAGATATCCATATTGTGGGTGATTTAGTTTCAAAACCTTATATTGATATTACCCTCGCGATGATGAAAGATTTTGGTGTTTCTGTTGAAAATCGACATTATCAAGTGTTTAAGGTGAAAGGTAACCAATCCTATGTCTCACCTGGCAAATATATGGTGGAAGGTGATGCTTCATCTGCCTCTTATTTCCTTGCCGCCGCCGCGATTAAAGGCAATGTAAAAGTGACAGGAATTGGTAAGCATTCCATTCAAGGCGACCGCCTATTTGCCGATGTACTAGAAAAAATGGGAGCCAAAATCACTTGGGGTGAAGATTTTATTCAAGCGGAACAAGCTGAGCTCCATGGCATTGATATGGACATGAACCACATTCCTGATGCGGCCATGACGATTGCCACAACTGCCTTATTTGCCAAGGGTGAAACCGTTATTCGCAATATTTATAACTGGCGAGTGAAAGAAACTGATCGCCTTACTGCAATGGCTGCTGAGTTACGAAAAGTCGGTGCGGAAGTTGAAGAAGGTGAAGATTTTATTCGAATTCAACCGCTTGCCCTTTCTCAATTTAAACATGCAGAAATTGAGACCTATAACGATCACCGTATGGCAATGTGCTTTGCGTTGATTGCATTATCGGATACACCCGTCACGATTTTAGATCCCAAATGTACGGCTAAAACGTTCCCAACATTCTTCGATGAATTTGAGAAATTAAGTGTTAGAAACTAAATCTTAAACAAAAAGCACCGAATGCTCGGTGCTTTTTTCGTTATTTCTGAATCGAAGATAAAAATTCTTTGCGGGTTTCGCGATCTTCTAAAAAGACCCCGCCATAGGCTGATGTCACGGTATAACTGTGAGTATCTTTTACCCCACGAGCTTTCACACAGAAATGTGTCGCTTTCACATAAACTGCCACATCATCGGTTTCTAAAATCGTTTGAAATGCCGTTAAAAGCTGTTCAGTTAAACGCTCTTGTACTTGTGGGCGTTGCGCAAAAAATGCCACAATGCGATTGATTTTAGACAAGCCAATCACCCAATCTTTCGGGTAATAGGCAACGGCAACATTACCATCAATTGTCACAAAATGATGCTCGCAAGTACTGGTCAAGGTGATGTCATTCACCTGCACCATTTCGCTCACTTTCATTTGGTTTTTGATTTTCGTCATTTTCGGGAAATTGGCGTAGTCCATTCCACTGAAAATTTCATCAATAAACATTTTAGCTAAACGATTTGGCGTTTCTTCTAAGCTATCATCACGTAGATCTAACCCTATCAATTTCATCACTTCACGCATATGCGAAGCAATCGCCACACGGCGCTCATCTTTACATTGAGTAGGATCAATCATTGGTGTTTCGATGCCTTTGGCTACCAAGGCACGGCGGACATTTTCCGCATCAGGTGAAATAGCGTTCATTCACTTTCCATTTATAAAAAAATAATGCATCATTTTAGCAAAAGATGAATTATTCGTAAAATGCGAAAAATCACCCTAATTTATTAATTTCCTTCATATTGTATTTCGGGCTACAATATATCCACTTTTATTTCGCTCAACCCAAAGGATTGATTATGTTGCCACTTGAAGATGCCTTGGCGCAAATGCTCAACCAACTCCCCTTCCCAACAAAAACTGAAACACTGGCTTTAACTGAAGCCGCTGATCGTGTCTGTGCGGAAGATGTGATTTCTCCGATTAACGTGCCTTCTTTTGATAACTCCGCGATGGATGGCTATGCTGTTCGTTTAGCCGATTTACAGCAATCCATGACGCTTTCTGTCGCAGGAAAATCCTTTGCAGGTAATCCGTTTCAAGGGGAATGGGGAGCACAAAGTGCGGTCAGAATTATGACGGGTGCGATGATTCCTGAAGGTGCTGATGCGGTGGTTATGCAAGAAGATGTCACCGTTAATGAAGATGGAACTGTGACTTTTTCCGCATTACCAAAAGCCAATCAAAATATCCGTCGTATTGGTGAGGATGTGAAAAAAGGTGATGTGGTATTACATCAAGGGGATGAGTTAAATGCCGTTTCTTTGCCTTTACTTGCATCATTAGGCATTGCTGAAGTCAAAGCATATCCACGCTTAAAAGTGGCTGTGCTTTCAACGGGTGATGAATTAGTGCCTGTTGGCAAACCATTAGAAGCGGGACAAATCTACGATACCAACCGTTTCACCGTCAAATTAATGCTTGAAAAGTTAAATTGTGACGTGCTCGATTTCGGTATTCTGCCGGATAACCAAGCTGAATTTGAAGCCGCTTTTGTGAAAGCACAAGCTCAGGCAGATCTTGTGATCACAAGCGGTGGCGTTTCGGTGGGTGAGGCTGATTTCACGAAAACTGTGTTAGAAAAAGTAGGCCAAGTGAATTTCTGGAAAATTGCGATGAAACCCGGCAAGCCATTTGCATTTGGTAAATTAGAAAATGCTTGGTTCTGCGGTTTACCCGGCAATCCCGTTTCTGCATTAGTGACATTCTATCAATTAGTGCAACCGGCTATCGCCAAATTAAGCGGTAAAAAACACCCGAAAAAACAACCGCACTTCCAAGCGATTGCTCAAACCAATTTGAAAAAATCACCGGGACGTTTAGATTTCCAACGCGGTTTCTATCAAATTAATGAAAATGGTCAACTTGAAGTACACCCAGTGGGTTTCCAAGGCTCGCATTTATTCAGTTCTTTTGTGAAAAGTAACTGTTTTATTCGCCTCGAAAAAGATCGCGGCAATGTGGCTGCAGGCGAAATCGTTACCATTGAACCGTTTAATCACCTATTGGGGCAATAATGGCTGAATTAAGCTACGAAGAAGAACTACGCTATAACCGCCAAATCATCTTAAAAGCAGTCGATTTTGACGGACAAGAAAAGCTGAAAGACAGCCGAATGTTAATTGTCGGTCTGGGCGGTTTAGGCTGTGCGGCAAGTCAATATCTTGCCGCCGCTGGTGTGGGTTATTTAACTTTGTTGGATTTTGACACGGTATCGCTTTCTAATTTGCAACGTCAGGTATTACATACCGATAGCCGATTAAATATGCCTAAAGTGGAATCGGCAAAAATCGCGTTGCAACAGATTAATCCTCATGTCGAAATTGAAACCATCAATGCACAACTTTCCGAAGAAAAACTCGCGGAAATCATACCGCACTTTGATGTGGTACTCGATTGTACCGATAACGTGGATATTCGTAATGCGCTCGATCGTGGTTGTGAGAAAGCGAAGATCCCGCTAATTTCTGGTGCTGCGATCCGTTTAGAAGGACAAGTATCCGTCTTTACTTACGAACCCAATACCCCAACCTATCGCCAACTTAGCCAGCTCTTTGGGCAAAATGTTTTAAGTTGTGTAGAAGCTGGCGTACTGGCACCAATTGTGGGTATTGTTGGCTCTATTCAAGCCTTAGAAGCCATCAAAGTGCGGTTAAAAATCGGTTCAAATTTATGTGGACGTTTGTTGTTAATCGATGGATTAACCATGCGTATCCGAGAAATGAAATTACCCGTCTAATAGTTGGACAGACATCAAGTCTGTCCTTCTCTCAAATTACCCACAAATAATTACCCCTCCCCTCGTGCATCAACAAAAAACAAATGCTATTATCTTGCTCGACAATTCATTTGTCTATATCGCAAGTTTTGTGTATAGGAAAATGGTAGACACTTCAAAAATCTCTTCATTTTATACCGCACTTGCAAATCATCATTTCATCAGTTTAAGGATTAACTCTCTCATGAAAGAGATTTTGCAACAATTTAAACAAAATTATCTGATTAAATACTGGAATCCTGTCGCGGCAGTTATTGCTGCGGGGCTTATTTCAGCTTATTACTTTGGGGTAACTGGCACTTATTGGGCGGTTACGGGGGAATTTACCCGTTGGGGCGGTCATGCTTTGCAAGCGCTAGGCATCGATGTGTCCAACTGGAGCTACTATAAAATTATCGGCATGCAAGGCACGATTTTTACTCGTATTGATGGCGTGATGATTTTAGGTATGTTCGCGGGATGTATTTCGGCTGCACTTTGGGCAAACAACGTAAAATGGCGTAATCAACCGCACAAACGTCGTATTGTTCAAGCCCTCATTGGTGGTGCATTGGCCGGTTTTGGTGCACGTTTAGCAATGGGCTGTAACCTCGCCTCTCTCTTCACCGGTATTCCACAATTTTCTGTTCACGCTTGGTTCTTCACTATTGCCACTGCTGTAGGTACTTATGCAGGGGTAAAAGTCACCTTACTTCCGATATTCCGCGTGAAATTAGAATTGAAAAAAGGCGCGGCAAAATTACAAGAAACGGATCCGAAACAAGCAAGTCGTCGTTTTTGGATTGGCATGGTGGTCTTTTTTGCTTACCTGATTGCTTCACTTTATGTGATGACAAACTCCGTCAAACTGGGTTTTGCGATGCTTTGTGGGTTAGCTTTCGGCTTATTAATTGAACGTGCTCAAATCTGCTTTACTTCTGCCTTCCGTGATTTATGGGTAACCGGTCGTGCTTATATGGCAAAAGCCATCATCTTCGGTATTATCGTAGGTACGCTTGGCGTATTCAGCTACATTCAATTAGGCGTCCCTGCCAAAATCATGTGGGCGGGCCCAAATGCAATTATCGGTGGTTTATTATTTGGCTTCGGTATTGTGTTAGCCGGCGGATGTGAAACCGGTTGGATGTACCGCTCAATGGAAGGTCAAGTTCACTTTATGTGGGTAGGCGTGGGTAATGTTGTTGGTTCAACCTATTTAGCCTACGCATGGGACGATCTTGCGCCTGTACTTGCGTTAGATTACGAAAAACTTAACTTATTGAAATCCTTTGGCCCAGTTGGCGGTTTATTAGTGAATTACGGCTTACTTATTCTCTGCTTAATCGCTGTTGTTTGGTGGGAACGCCACTTCTTGAAAAAAGCCAAAGCAAAAATTGCGGCAGCAAATCCACAAACTTGTGGTTGCTAATTAAATATTAACGAATTCATTCAAAAAAAGAGGACATTATTATGGCATTTACCGTTGTTCAAAAATTAGATAAAGATCCAAAAGACATCACCCCAGATTACACGTTAGATACGCTAGGTGAACCTTGCCCGTATCCGGCAATCGTGATGCTCGAAACCATGCCGCAATTGCAAAAAGGCGAAATTTTAGAGCTCTTAAGTGACTGTGCTCAATCTATCAACAACATTCCTGTTGATACTAAAAACCACGGCTACACACTATTAAGCGTAGAACAAGATGGCACCAAATTACGCTATTTGATTCAACGTTAATGTAAAAAAGTGCGGTCAATTTTGACCGCACTTTTTTTATAAAATTTTGGTATGCTATGCTAAATACAAACACATCTTAATAATTAATTTTTAAGCTAAGTGATTTTACTTTTAAACTGATTAGTCAATCTATCAAAAAGCCTTCATTATTAACTATTTTATCTACAAGATACGTCACACTCTCATCATCTTGTCTATCAAACTCATAAATGAAGTTATATAAAAAATTACTTAATGGGTAATTATATTTATATACCAATAGCGATAAATCATTTTGAATCTTGAATAAGCTATAAATGGGACTACTATCTTGGGTATTTCTTACTTCAATTATGAATTTTTGAATCTCTTCCTCATATTCAAATAAAATTCTATCAATCTGAATTCTAGAATTAGAAAAAACATCTAATAATTCAATTAAAACATCATGTTTCATACTCATATCATTTCTTACACTATTATTAAGATTTTTATACTCTGGTCATAACACTAAAAACCGCACTTTAATCTCTCAAAGTGCGGTTAGTTTTACTTCAGTTTTTTACTTATTTGTTTAATGCTGTAAGAATGTCATCTACACGTTCTTTTGCATCACCAAAGAGCATTTGAGTGTTTTCTTTGAAGAATAATGGGTTTTGAACGCCTGCGTATCCCACCGCCATTGAACGTTTGAATACGATAACGTTTTGTGCTTTCCATACTTCTAACACTGGCATACCTGCGATTGGGCTGTTTGGATCTTCCATTGCAGCTGGGTTTACGGTGTCGTTTGCACCGATAACCAATACCACATCGGTATCCGCGAAATCATCATTGATTTCATCCATTTCAAGCACGATGTCATAAGGTACTTTCGCTTCCGCTAAAAGCACGTTCATATGACCAGGTAAACGACCTGCAACAGGGTGAATACCAAAACGTACGTTAATACCACGCTCACGCAATTTCGCCGTAATTTCAGCCACTGGATATTGCGCTTGCGCTACCGCCATACCATATCCTGGAGTGATGATTACAGAGCTTGCATTTTTGAGCAATTCAGCCACTTCTTCTGCCGTTGTTTCACGGTGTTCGCCTTGTTCTTCATCAGAAGATACTTGAACATCATTACCAAAACCACCTGCGATAACGCTGATAAATGAGCGGTTCATCGCTTTACACATAATGTAAGAAAGAATCGCACCAGAAGAACCCACTAATGCACCGGTAACGATAAGCAAGTCATTGCTCAACATGAAACCCGCTGCAGCTGCTGCCCAACCAGAATAAGAGTTAAGCATTGAAACCACAACCGGCATATCCGCACCACCGATAGATGCCACTAAGTGCCAGCCGAATGCAAGAGCAATCGCGGTCATGAGTAACACTGGGAAGATATTATCTGGGTTGTTTAAGAATGCCACCATCAAGAAAGCGGAAACCACTAATGCCGCTAAATTTAATTTATGGCGATGTGGCAACATTAATGCTTTTGAATTGATTTTGCCGCTTAATTTACCGAATGCTACGATAGAACCCGTGAATGTTACCGCACCGATGAAGATCCCTAAGAATACTTCAACGTTATGGATATTCATTAACACAGGATCAGTTTCGTGTGTTAAGCCGTAGCTGTTAAAGCCTACGAGCACTGCGGCTAAACCCACAAAGCTGTGAAGAATCGCAACAAGTTCAGGCATTTCAGTCATTTCAACTTTTAATGCACGTTGAACACCAATCACGCCACCGATGATCATCGCAATGATGATCCATAATGTGCCTTCTGATTGCGGGCCGAAAATGGTTGCAACAAGGGCAATTGTCATACCGACAATACCATACCAACAACCGGCTTTTGCCGTTTCATGTTTAGAAAGACCGGCTAAGCTCATAATGAAAAGTAATGCAGCGATAATATAGGCTGCTTGTACTAAACCTTCAGACATCGTCTTCTCCTTAACCTTTTCTAAACATCGCCAACATACGTTGGGTTACACGGAAACCACCAAAGATGTTGATGCTTGCCACCAAGATTGCCACAAAGGCTAATACATCAATAAAGAAGTTGCCTGTTGGTTGTCTAATTTGCAGTAATGCACCCACAATGATAATACCTGAAATCGCATTGGTTACCGCCATAAGTGGGGTGTGTAAAGCGTGGCTGACGTTCCAAACCACGTAGTAACCAACTACACAAGCCAATACGAATACGGTGAAGTGAGAAAGGAATGCTGCTGGCGCCACAGATGCAAGCCAGAGGAATAATACACCTACACCCGCCATCACACCGTATTTGATGCGAGGATCAGCTGGTTTTTCTTCCTCTTTTTTAACCGCACTTTGTGCCGCTTTCGCTTCTTGTTTTGGTTGTGCTGACACTTGGATTTGTGCTGGTGGAATTTCTTCCCCATCACGTACCACAGTCACACCACGTAATACCACATCGTCAAAATCGATATTGATCTTGCCGTCTTTTTCTTTACAAAGTAGTTTTAATAAATTAACTAAGTTTGTACCGTAAAGTTGGGAAGATTGTGTTGGTAAACGACTTGGGAAATCGGTGTAACCAATCACTTTCACTTGGTTTTCAGTGGTGACCACTTTACCTGCTTCAGTGTAAGCACAGTTACCGCCTGTTGCAGCCGCCAAATCCACCACCACAGAACCTGGTTTCATGGAATCAACCATTTCTTTTGTGATCAAACGAGGGGCTGGTTTACCTGGAATCGCCGCGGTGGTAATAATGATATCCACTTCTTTCGCTTGTTCCGCATAAAGCTCCATCGCGCGACGGTTAAATTCTTCTGACATTACTTTCGCGTAACCATCGCCGCTACCGCCTTCTTCTTTGAAATCAATTTCTAAGAAAGATGCGCCCATACTTTGTACTTGTTCTTTTACTTCTGGACGAGAGTCAAAAGCACGTACAATCGCACCAAGGCTATTCGCTGCACCAATCGCTGCTAGACCTGCGACACCCGCACCAATGACTAACACTTTTGCTGGTGGCACTTTACCTGCTGCAGTAATTTGTCCGGTGAAGAAACTACCAAACTCGTGAGCGGCTTCAATCACTGCACGATAACCAGAAATATTCGCCATAGAGCTTAATGCATCAAGCGCTTGCGCACGGGAAATACGTGGCACTGAATCCATCGCTAATACATTAATTTTTTTCGACGTGAGTTTTTTCATTAAATCCGGATTTTGTGCGCGCCAAATGAAGCTCACAAGTGTTGCACCTTCCTTCATTTGATCAATTTCTGCATCCGTTGGTGGATTCACTTTAAAAATCACATCCGAATGCCACACTTCTGAACTTGAGCCAATTTTTGCGCCGGCGTCGATAAATGCTTGGTCTTCAAAACTTGCTTTGAATCCCGCATCGTGTTCTACGATGACGTCAAAGCCCAGTTTTAAGATCTGCTGAACCGTTTTTGGCGTCGCCGCCACACGATTTTCGCTATCAAGCAGTTCTCTAGGTACACCAATTAACATAAATGTTTCCCTCTGGTTGATGAAATTTCAGACAAACTCACGCCTGTCCCTGTCTCTTAAATGACAAAAAGTCATGCGACGGTAAATGTATCACTTATTGTGGTTATTTGGGGAATTTTTTTAACTGGTTTTACAAGATATTGTGATAGGGATCATAAAAGAATCGAGATAAACGCGTGGTGTGTTTAACTTTTAGCCTAACGCAATAATGATTCATCAGAAACTGACTAATCAAAAATAGATAAAAAACAGACCGCACTTATATACGAAGGAAATAAAAAGCCCGATATGATTATCGGGCTTATGTTTAATTGGTTCCACCAACGGTGATTTCATCTATTTTCAAGGCTGGCTGACCAACACCGACTGGCACACTTTGGCCATCTTTGCCACAAACGCCAATCCCGAGATCCAGATCTGTCTCATCGGCGACCATAGAGACTTTTTGCATCACATCGATACCGCTGCCAATTAACGTTGCACCTTTAACCGGTTTCGTGATTTTGCCTTTTTCAATGAGATAAGCTTCAGAAGTTGAGAACACAAATTTACCTGAGGTGATATCCACTTGCCCACCACCGAAGTGCGGTGCATAAATACCGCGATCCACAGAAGCGATTAAATCGTCAAATTTGCTTTGACCGGCCAACATATAAGTATTCGTCATTCGCGGCATTGGCAAATGCGCATAAGATTCACGACGACCATTCCCTGTTGGTTTAACGCCCATTAATCGTGCGTTGAGTCTATCTTGCATGTAGCCTTGCAAAATCCCATCTTTGATTAAAACGTTACATTGACTTGGCACACCTTCATCATCAATGGTTAAAGAACCACGGCGGTTTTGTAATGTACCGTCATCCACAATCGTACATAATGGCGACGTCACCAACTCACCAATTTTTCCCGTAAATAAGGAACTTTCTTTGCGGTTGAAATCCCCTTCTAAACCGTGTCCCACCGCTTCATGAAGCAATACGCCAGGCCAGCCTGCCCCTAATACTACAGGCATTAATCCTGCTGGTGCAGCGACCGCACTTAGATTCACAAGGGCTTGACGAACGGCTTCTTTTGCAAAATTAACGGCACGAACATCCCCATTAACTACTTCAAAGAACCAATCTAAGCCAAAACGCCCACCTGAACCACAACTACCCCGCTCACGTTTACCATCTTCTTCCACGAGAACCGAAATGGATAAACGCACAAGCGGGCGAATATCTGCAGCAAGCGTGCCATCTGTTGCAACCACTAACACTTCTTCATAAATCGAACTTAATGCTGCAGAGACATGAGTAACACGAGGATCTTCAGCTCGTGCGGTTCGATCCACAAGGTGTAATAATTCGATCTTTTTCTCTTTGCTTAAACTTTCTAACGGATTAATCGCTGCATAACGCTGAACCGTATTCACCGCATTAAATGCTTGAGGCGAGATTAAATTGCCTTCTTTAATTTGTGCAATACCTTTTACAGCTTCAGCACATTGTTGTAATGACGCTAAGTTAATTTGGTCAGAATACGCAAAGCCTGTTTTTTCGCCAGAAACTGCGCGTACACCGACACCGCGATCAATATGAAAGCCACCTTCTTTAATAATACTATCTTCTAATACCCAGCTTTCATCTTGGCTTAATTGAAAATAAAGATCTGCATAATCAATATGACGATGTGACATCACATCAAAAATATTAAGCAATGATTGATGCGATAAATTGCTTGGTGCAAGTAAGGTATCTGAAACCTGTTTTAACATTTGTTCTCCGAAATTTATAAAAATTAATTCTGCCCAATATCCCCTAACCCCTTTTTGCTAAAAAAGAGGGAGATAGTTTTTTGACTAATCTAAATTATCCAATCCAAATTGGTATAAGGCATTTTTCTTATAACCATAAAGTTCTGCCACAATCGCCGCAGCCTTTTTTAAAGGGAGTTCTTTGGCAATCAAAGTGAGTGCTTTAATTGCTTGTGGTGAAAATTCTTCGGTATCTTCCGATTTGGGTTTGCCTTCCACAATTAACACCATTTCACCTTTTGTGCGATTCGGATCTTCACTTAACCATTGGCGAAGATCACTTAATTTATCCCCTGCAATGGTTTCCCACGTTTTCGTAATTTCACGTGCAAGTACAACATAGCGTTCGCCACCTAATACATCTTGCATATCGGCAAGGGTATCTAAAATGCGGTGAGTTGATTCATAGAAGATTAAAGTGCGGTCTTCTTCTGCGACGTTTTCTAACTTATCTTTACGTGCCTTGGTTTTCGCAGGTAAAAAACCTTCAAAGCAAAAACGGTCTGACGCAATGCCCGACGCACATAATGCAGTAATCGCTGCACAAGCGCCGGGTAACGGCACCACTTTAATGCCAGCTTCACGACATTGACGCACTAAATGAAAACCTGGATCGCTAATTAAAGGTGTCCCTGCATCGGAAATTAATGCGATATTGGTACCTTGTTTTAACTTTTCTACCAATACATGGGCTTTTTCTTGTTCATTGTGATCATGCAAGGCGAAAAAAGGCTTTTTGATACCATAATGACTGAGCAATAAACCACTGTGACGTGTGTCTTCCGCAGCAATTAAATCCACTTGTGAAAAGGTCTCTAAAGCACGTTGTGTAATATCTTGTAAATTCCCGATTGGCGTGGCGACAATATATAAAATTCCGGTTAAATCATTCATTTTTGTTTGCTTTTACATTGTGAGATAAGTAAGATCGACCATTATTGATTTATTCATTATGGAGCGAATATGTCTATTCTATTACAAGGCGGTCGTTTTAAAAAACGTTTAATGCCGATTTTATTGTCTGTTGCGTTAGCAGGTTGTTCTAACTTATTTGGTAGCAGCTTTACCCAAACATTACAACGTGATGCCAATGCAAGTTCTGAATTTTATATGAACAAATTAGGACAAGCACAAGATAAAGAAGATCAACAAACTTACAAACTCTTAGCCGCACGTGTATTAATTACTGAAAATAAAGTGCCACAAGCCGAAGAGCTATTAACTGAATTAGTTGACTTAAACGAAGCGCAACAATTAGACCGTACTTTAGTCGAAGCACGTATCGCTGCAGCGAAAGGCGCTAATGAGATGGCTGAAAATAAATTACGTGCGCTTGATCTCACGAAATTAAGTCCATCACAAAAATCTCGTTATTACGAAACTTTTGCTCAAACAGCAGAAAATCGTAAAGACGTGATTGAAGCGGTAAAAGCACGCATCAAAATGGATGAAAATTTAACAGACATGCAACGTCGTAAAGATAATGTTGATAAAACTTGGTCGTTACTCCGTTCTGCGAATACCGCTGTCATCAATAATGCCTCAGATGAAGGTAGCGTGGCATTAGGCGGTTGGCTCACCTTGATTAAAGCTTATAACGACAACATCCGTCAGCCGGTACAATTAAGCCAGGCGTTACAAAGTTGGAAATCAGCTTATCCAAACCACGTTGCGGCAACCTTTTTCCCTAAAGAGCTAGAAAGCTTGTTGAATTTCCAACAAACGAATTTAGCTCAAATTGGTTTAGTCTTACCTTTAAGCGGCGATGGCCAAATTTTAGGTACAACTATCCAATCCGGTTTCAATGATGCAAAAGGTGACTCAACCATCCCTGTACAAGTATTTGACTCATCAACTACACCGATTAACGACATTATTACACAAGCAAAAGCATCAGGTATTAAAGCGTTAGTGGGGCCATTGCTTAAACAAAATGTCGATGCCATCATTGCGAATCCAAGCGCAGTACAAGGCATGGATGTACTCACATTAAATGCAACAGCAAATACACAAGCGATTAACCAAGTCTGTTATTACGGTTTGTCTCCAGAAGATGAAGCTGAGTCCGCTGCTAACAAAATGTGGAAAGATGGTATTCGCAATCCAATCGTTGCAATGCCGCAAAATGATTTAGGACAACGTGTGGGTAATGCTTTCAATGTACGTTGGCAACGTTTAGCGGGTACAGATGCGAATATTCGCTACTATAACTTACCAGCTGATATTACCTACTTCTTCCAAGGTGCTCCACAAGGTACAAGTGCACTTTATGTCATCTCTTCACCAGATGAATTGGCTGAAATTAAAGGTTATTTAGATACCAGTAATCCGAATGTCCGTATTTATGCAAGTTCTCGTTCTAACGCAGCAAGCAATACCCCTGAATACTATGCAAAAATGAATGGCGTTCAATTTAGTGATATTCCATTCTTTAAACAAAGCGATTCTTCGCAATATCAAAAAGTGGCTGGCTCAACCGGTGGTGAATTCCAATTAATACGTTTATATGCAATGGGTTCTGATGCATGGTTGCTCATCAATCACTTTAATGAATTACGCCAAGTACCAGGTTACACCTTAAGTGGTTTAACCGGTCAGCTTAGCGCTGATTCAAACTGTGATGTGGACCGTGATATGACATGGTATCAAGTACAAGATGGTAATGTGGTAGCGGTTGCGAACTAATACATGTTTTCATTAAAACGTCAACAAGGGGCGGGCTTTGAACATCAAGCCCGCCTTTTCTTAGAGTCTAAAGGTCTCAAATTCATCGCGGCGAATCAACATTTCAAATGCGGTGAATTAGATCTCGTTATGCAAGACGGGCAAACCATTGTTTTTGTTGAAGTACGTCAACGATCCAACTCAGCATTTGGATCCGCTGTTGAAAGTGTGGATTGGCAAAAGCAACAAAAATGGCTAAATGCTGCAAATTTATGGCTTGCCAAACACAACCTAAGCCTCGAAGATGCAGATTGTCGTTTTGATCTTGTCGCCTTTGGAAAAACTGCCAGTAATATCCAATGGATTCCTAATTTTCTCGATTAACCTTTTCCGATTATGTTACAAAAAGTTAAAGATATTTATAGCGAAAGTATTCAGATTCAAATCTCTGCTTCGAGCCTATTATCAGAAAATATTGCAACTGCCACACAAATGGTCATGCAATGTTTGTTAAGTGGTCATAAAGTGATTGCCTGTGGCGTCGCTCGCTCTTACGCGAATGCGCAATTCTTAGTGTCAAATTTGCTTAATCGTTACGATTTTGAGCGTCCTAGCCTACCATCCGTACACCTTAGCCTTGAAAGTGCGGTCGGTTCTTCACTGGTTTTTGATCAACCTATCGAGCAGCTTTATCAACATCAATTCAACGCTATCGCGAAGCCCGGTGACTTATTGATCGCTTTTGCCCCTTTAGGAACAGAAAAAGCCGTGCTAAATACGATTTCTAATGCAGTCAATAAAGAAATTCAAGTGATTGCTTTAACGGGTTCAAATAACGATGCTATTCAAGGTGTATTGGCTGAAACAGATTTAGAAATCTCCATTCCTGCCACTAAAGAAACACGTATTTTAGAAAATCATTTATTTGTGATTAATGCACTTTGTGAGCTTGTTGATAGCACACTTTTCCCAAGAGCTTGACATTAAAAGATTTTCTAACTAGAGTGTCTCTTAGACTAATTGACAAATTAGTTGACTCAACTCATTTTAATAAATAAGGAGATTATTAATATGAAACTAACCCAATTTAAAAAATTAGCCTTCATACTTGGCACATCAATTATATTACAAGGCTGTGCTGCTGCAGTTGTTGGTGGTACTGCTGCGGGCGCAAAAGTCGCGACAGATCCTCGAACAATGGGTACTCAGATAGATGATGAAACCCTAGAATTAAAAGTTGGGCACGCATTAGATAAAGATGCGCAAATTAAATCAGAAGGTCGTGTTAATGCTGTTTCTTACAGTGGTCGCGTATTGTTAATTGGCCAAGTTCCTAATGGAAGTGTAAAAGAAACAGCTACCAGTCTTGCAAAAGGTGTAGAAGGTGTAAACGACGTATACAATGAATTACGTGTTGGACCAAAAATTACTTTTGGACAAATTACAAAAGACAGTTGGATTACGACGCAAATTAAATCTAAACTTTTCGTAGGCGATAATGTAAAAGCAACAGATGTGAAAGTGATCACCGAAAACGGTGAAGTATTCTTACTCGGAAACGTCACACAATCACAAGGTGACTCAGCTGCAGAAATTGCAAGTAAAGTTACTGGTGTTCAAAAAGTTGTCAAAGTATTTAAATATTTGAATTAATTAATTTTTAAGTCTTAAAGTGCGGTCAAAAACGAGATAATTTTTGACCGCACTTTTTTTCTTTACAAAGATTTACAAAAAAGATCCTGCCTAAAAAAACATCACTTCTAAAAAAAAGTTATTCATTTTAAATGACTTATCTTTTGTCAATAATGTAAGTAAAAAATTTACCGCTTGAATTCAATTTTAAAACACTCTATCTTGTGCATTGTTATTTTTTATAACACTATATATTGTGTTTTTTTTAAAGTCATCTCTCTAGCAGGTTTATCTTCCATGAACAAAGGATTAATGGTTACAAAGCGCGATGGTACGCTTGAACAAATCAATTTAGACAAAATTCACCGTGTGATTACTTGGGCGGCTGAAGGCTTGGAAAACGTGTCTGTTTCTCAAGTTGAATTGCGTTCTCATATTCAATTTTATGAAGGTATTCGTACCTCTGATATTCACGAAACGATTATTAAAGCAGCAGCAGATCTAATCAGCAAAGATACCCCTGATTATCAATATCTTGCTGCACGTCTTGCGGTTTTCCATTTACGTAAAAAAGCGTATGGCCATTTTGATCCGCCTCGTTTATACGATCATGTGAAAAAATTAGTGCGTATGGGCAAATATGATCCTGCACTTTTAGCCGACTATACTCGTGAAGAATGGGATGAAATGGATGGGTTTATTGATCACTGGCGTGATATGACCTTTTCTTATGCCGCAGTAAAACAATTAGAAGGGAAATACTTAGTTCAAAACCGTGTAACTGGTGAAATCTATGAATCTGCGCAATTCCTTTATTTACTAGTTGCAGCGAGCTTATTCTCCAAATATCCGCAAGAAACCCGTTTGGATTACATTCGTCGTTTCTACGATGCGACCTCAACCTTTAAGATTTCTTTACCTACGCCTATCATGGCAGGGGTTCGTACGCCTATGCGTCAATTCAGCTCTTGTGTATTGATTGAATGTGGTGATAGCTTAGACTCTATCAACGCTACCTCTGCAGCAATCGTGAAATACGTTTCACAACGTGCAGGTATCGGGGTAAATGCAGGTGCAATTCGTGCGTTAGGTAGCCCAATTCGTGGTGGTGAAGCATTCCATACAGGCTGTATTCCATTCTATAAACACTTCCAAAGTGCCGTCAAATCTTGTTCACAAGGTGGCGTACGTGGTGGTGCGGCGACAGTTTACTACCCGATTTGGCACTTAGAAGTTGAAAGCTTATTAGTATTGAAAAATAACCGTGGTGTGGAAGATAACCGTGTTCGTCATATGGACTACGGCGTACAGTTAAATAAATTAATGTATCAACGCTTAATTAAAGGCGCAGATATTACTTTATTTAGCCCTTCAGATGTACCTGGACTTTATGAGGCCTTCTTTGCTGATCAAGATAAATTTGAAGAACTTTACGTGAAATACGAACAGGATCCAAATATCCGCAAACGTTCTGTAAAAGCCGTTGAGTTATTCTCTTTATTAATGCAAGAACGAGCATCAACCGGTCGTATTTATATCCAAAACGTGGATCACTGTAATACTCATTCACCGTTTGATCCGCTTGTTGCACCGGTGCGTCAATCTAACTTATGTTTAGAAATTGCATTGCCAACTAAACCATTACAACATTTCCATGATGAAAATGGCGAAATTGCACTTTGTACGCTTTCAGCATTTAACTTGGGTAAATTAGATGATTTAGACGAGTTAGATAACCTGGCAGATCTTGCAGTACGTGCATTAGATGCATTACTTGATTACCAAGACTACCCTGTTCCTGCAGCGAAACGCTCTTCATTAGGTCGTCGTTCACTGGGTATCGGTGTCATTAACTATGCGTATTATTTAGCGAAAAATGGTGTACGTTACTCTGATGGTTCAGCTAACGATTTAACTCACCGTACGTTTGAAGCGATTCAATACTACCTATTGAAAGCATCCATGAACTTAGCAAAAGAATTAGGTGCATGTGAGTACTTCAATGAAACTAACTACGCGAAAGGTATTTTACCAATCGATACCTATAAGAAAGATATCGATAGCTTAACGCAAGAACCATTGCATTATGATTGGGAAACGTTACGTCACGAGATCAAAGAGTTTGGTTTACGTAACTCAACCTTAACTGCATTAATGCCGTCAGAAACCTCTTCACAGATTTCTAACGCAACAAATGGTATTGAGCCTCCACGTGGTCATGTAAGTATTAAAGCGTCAAAAGATGGTATCTTAAAACAAGTCGTACCAGATTATGAGAACTTAAGCGATAACTACGAATTACTTTGGGATATTCCAAGCAATGATGGTTACTTACACTTAGTGGGCATTATGCAAAAATTCGTAGACCAAGCAATCTCTGCAAATACCAACTACGATCCAAAACGTTTTGAAGACGGTAAAGTGCCGATGAAAGTGTTGTTAAAAGATCTTTTAACCGCTTACAAATACGGTTTAAAAACCCTTTACTATCAAAACACCCGTGATGGTGCTGAAGACAGCCAAGAAGATTTAGATGATGGCTGTGCAGGCGGTGCTTGTAAGATTTAGTTTTTATAGTTGAAGGATAAAATATATGTCATCAGCTATGGAACGCCTAAAAAACCGTAAAAAGAACAGAAAATACATTGAGGATATTTATCTTGATAAATCAAATACATATGTAATTCATTATTCTTGTCAGTCATTTTACGGCAATACAAAGTCGGTAAGAGTAACATCAATTGGCGTAAGGAACTTAGAAAGTGCTCAGACTCATTACTGGTCAATTTGGCATGCCTCCGAAAAATTAAAGATTGATCCAAATAATGAAGAAAATTTAGATGTGTTAGAAAAATCAGTTTTAGATTCATATTTTGATTTTATAAAAAATCTACAGGCTAAATTTCTTCACTGGAATATGAGAGATGCTAACTACGGATTTCAAGCTCTTGAACATCGTTATCAAGTACTAGGTGGAACTCCCATTAAAATTCCAGATAGCTGTAAGTTTGATATGCCTCGTATCTTAAGTGCTCTATATGGAGGAAATTATATAGAGCATTCTTATGAATTTGAAAATAAAATTTATTCTGGAAGAATGATGGTATTAGCCGCATTGAACAATATTGCTATTAAGGATGCTATGAATGGGAAAGAAGAAGCTGAAGCCTTTGAACAAGGAAATTATCAGGCTCTACATTTATCTACCTCCCGAAAATTAGATATGATAGCTAATTTTTTCGATCTAACTCATGCTAATAAATTGAAACACAATGGAAAATTTACGGAAATCTATGGATTACATCTAACAACCATACCCGAAATTATTAAAGGACACCCAGCTTATAGTGCTTTAGTTGTAGTCGGAACTATAGTTGGCTTGTTTTGGAAATTTAAGTAGAAGGAAAATAGGACTATAAACTATGGCATACACCACTTTCTCACAAACTAAAAACGACCAGTTAAAAGAGCCGATGTTCTTTGGTCAAAATGTTAACGTTGCGCGTTACGATCAACAAAAATATGAGACGTTTGAAAAGCTCATTGAAAAACAACTTTCTTTCTTCTGGCGTCCGGAAGAAGTAGATGTGTCGCAAGACCGTATCGACTATGCCGCGTTACCTGAGCATGAAAAACATATTTTCATCAGTAACTTAAAATATCAAACCTTATTAGATTCTATTCAAGGCCGTAGCCCGAACGTGGCATTATTACCGTTAGTGTCTATTCCTGAATTAGAAACTTGGATTGAGACTTGGACCTTCTCTGAAACCATCCACTCTCGTTCTTACACACACATTATTCGTAACATTGTGAACGATCCATCTATCGTGTTTGATGACATCGTGACGAACGAAGAAATCATCAAACGTGCGCGTGATATTTCTTCTTACTACGATGATTTAATCCGTGATAGCCAACTTTACAGCCTATATGGTGAAGGAACTTACACGGTAGATGGTAAAGAATGTGTGGTGACATTACGTAATCTGAAAAAACAACTTTATCTTTGCTTGATGAGTGTGAACGCACTTGAAGCAATTCGTTTCTACGTATCCTTTGCTTGCTCATTTGCCTTTGCAGAGCGTCAATTAATGGAAGGTAATGCGAAAATCATTAAATTTATCGCACGTGATGAAGCCTTACATTTAACGGGTACGCAGCATATTTTAAACATTATGGCTGCGGGTCAAGACGATCCCGAAATGGCAGAAATTGCGGAAGAATGTAAACAAGAAGCCTATGATTTATTCTTAGCAGCAGCGGAACAAGAAAAAGAATGGGCGGATTACTTGTTCAAAGACGGTTCAATGATTGGTTTAAATAAAGACATTTTAGTGCAATACGTGGAATATATCACTAATATCCGTATGCAAGCCGTTGGTCTTCCATTACCATTTGGTGCACGTTCAAACCCAATTCCATGGATTAATGCATGGCTTGTTTCTGACAACGTACAAGTGGCACCACAAGAAGTAGAAGTGAGTTCTTACCTTGTTGGTCAAATTGACTCTAAAGTCGATACCAATGATTTCGGTGATTTCGATCTTTAATTAATCATTCGACGCAAAGAGCGGTCAATATTTTCAGCGTTTAAAACCTTTGAAAAGTTGACCGCTCTTTTTGTTTGCATGAATCTCAATACATGCTGATAAACGTTTTGATTAAAAAAATAGCATAATTTTGCTTTCCTACATTTATCACCAAGACTTTCCTCATAAAACAGATGACTTCATTAAAAAAGGCTTAACAAAAAACCATGCTATGGGTAGAATAGAAGAAACCTGTTTATTTTCAATAAATCACATTCTAATTACAAACTAGCGAGGTAAAGGATATGTCAGAACAAGAAGTGAAAGAATTAGATCTCAATGGCGAAATGCTCGTTCGCCGTGAAAAATTAGCCGCATTACGTAAAAAAGGTAATGCGTTCCCGAATCAATTCCGTCGTGACGCCCTTGCTCAAGATTTACATGATAAGTACGAAGCCGAAGATGGTGAAGTATTAAAAGAAAAAGCCATTGAAGTTGCCGTTGCTGGTCGTATTATGACTCGTCGTGCAATGGGTAAAGCTACCTTTATTACCTTGCAAGATATGAGCGGCAAAATCCAATTATATGTTGCTCGTGATAACCTTCCTGAAGGCGTTTATGCTGAAGATGTAGGTAACTGGGATTTAGGCGATATCATTGGGGTGAAAGGTACACTTTTCAAAACCAAAACCAATGAATTAACCATTAAAACCACTGAAGTTCAACTTTTAACCAAAGCGCTTCGTCCGTTACCAAACAAATTCCATGGTTTAACAGACATGGAAGCCCGTTATCGCCAACGTTACTTAGATTTAATTTCTAATGAAGAATCTCGTCGTACTTTTGTGATTCGTTCAAAAGTGGTGGCAGGTATTCGTGAATTCTTTATTTCTAAAGGTTTCATGGAAGTGGAAACCCCAATGCTACAAGTGATTCCTGGTGGTGCATCTGCTCGTCCATTTATCACTCATCACAATGCATTAGACGTTGATATGTATCTTCGTATTGCACCAGAACTTTACTTAAAACGTTTAGTGGTTGGTGGTTTTGAACGTGTCTTCGAATTAAACCGTAACTTCCGTAATGAAGGGGTTTCTGTTCGTCACAATCCAGAATTCACCATGCTTGAATACTACCAAGCTTATGCAGATTATCACGATTTAATGGACAATACCGAAGAATTATTACGCAAACTCGCGATTGATATTCTTGGTACAACCATTGTGAAATACGGTGATTTAGAATTTGACTTCGGCAAACCGTTTGAGCGTATTACATTACACGATGCAACCATTAAATATGGTGCAGATAAAGGTATCGTAAAAGAAGATCTTTATGACTTCGATCGTGCAAAAGCAACAGCTGAACGCTTAGGCATTGAAGTACAAAAATCTTGGGGCTTAGGCTCTATCGTGAATGCTATCTTTGAAGAAGTAGCTGAACATCACTTAATTCAACCAACCTTCTTAATGGCACACCCTGCAGAGATTTCTCCGCTTGCACGTCGTAACGATGAAAACCCAGAAGTAACAGACCGTTTTGAATTGTTCATCGGTGGTCGTGAAATTGGTAACGGTTTCTCAGAATTAAACGATGCTGAAGACCAAAACGAACGTTTTGATGCACAAGTTGCAGCAAAAGAAGCCGGTGATGATGAAGCGATGTTTAAAGATGATGACTTCGTTGTTGCACTTGAACACGGTTTACCACCAACAGCGGGTGAAGGTTTAGGTATCGACCGCTTAGCAATGCTTTATGCTAATGCACCATCTATCCGTGATGTGATCCTATTCCCTGCGATGCGTCAAAAATAATTAAGTTGAAATAACATAAAAGGAAGTCGATAGACTTCCTTTTTTATTGTGTAAAAGTGCGGTCATTTTTAACCGCACTTTCATGAAAAAAAGAGATAACCGCCTTAACGATTATCTCTTTTACACTCTAAACTAGATTACTTACCCCAAACTTCTTCCACGATACTACGGATAAATTCGAGTTTCTTCCATTGTTGTTCTTCCGTCAGGATATTACCCTCTTCCGTTGAAGCAAAACCACATTGTGGACTTAAGCAAAGTTGATTGATATCCACATATTGCGCGGCTTCTTTAATACGAGCAATAATTTCATCACGGTTTTCTAACTCGCCAGATTTAGAGGTGATTAATCCTAATACCACTTGTTGATTTTTAATAAAGCGTAAAGGTTTGAAATCACCTGCACGATCACTGTCGTACTCCAAGAAGAAACCATCCACATTACAGTGGCCAAATAAGATTTCTGCGATAGGCTCATAACCACCAGCAGAGAACCAAGTTGAACGGAAATTACCACGACAAATATGCATTGTAATCGCTAAATCTGCTGGTTTCGCTGCCACGATTTTGTTTAACATATACACATAATCTTTGGCGATTTGATCTAAATCTAAACCACGCTCAGTATAGGTTTTACGTTTATCTTCCGCACAAAATTCACCCCAGCTTGTATCATCCAACTGTAAGTTATGACAACCTAATTTATAAAAGATATTCATCGCATCAATATAAGCATCAGCAATATCATCTAATAACAACTGATTGTTATCTTTATAACGTTCAATTGGCTGATAATCTGTGGCTCGTACTGTACAAATTAAATGTAGCATTGATGGAGAAGGAATCGTTAATTTAACTTCAGTCTCCCCTGCTATCTTTTGCAATGAGCGGTAATGCTCAACGAAAGGATGGCTCTCTGAAAAACCGATCTTATCCACAATTTTTAATGTTTTCGGGCGTACATTATCGTGTTTAAATTGCACTGAGAATTTTTCAGCATCTACTTCTTTCACGCCATCTAATGCAGCTAAGAAATCTAAATGCCAAAAAGTACGACGAAATTCACCGTCTGTCACTGCATGCAATCCGACATTTTTTTGATGCTCTACCAATTTTGCAATTTCTGTATCTTCAACTTGCGTTAAATCAGCACAAGAAATATCACCACAACTACATTGATAACGAGCCTGTTTTAAAGCCTCTGGGCGTAAAAAACTGCCTACAATATCAAAACGATATGGCGCAGAAGTACGAATAGTGGCATTTGGAAAAAGTTTACTCATTTTGCTTTCCTATATTTAATTAATTCTAAGATATACTGAGTGTAACAAAATTAACGTCCTCATTAAATATTTAGACGTCTAGATGGATGTGAATTTTATTGTGATTTTATATGAATGGAATTGATATAAAATTTAAAAGAAAAAGTGCGGTTAATATTCCTGATAATTTTTAACCGCACTTTAATCATTGGGCTATTGTAATGCTTTCAGTGCCTTATGATATTCTTTCGATTGTTCCAATAAAATCTTGGCCGCTTCACGCAATTTGTCCACATCTGATTGGGGTAAATAGAAAGATGTTCCGATATTAAGCACATCATTTTTTAACTGCCCATCAGGCAAATCTTTCAAACTTAAATTCACAAAATAAGCTTTAATTTTTGCACCTTTTTTATGTTTAGTGTAAGCATTCCATTGATCAGCAAATTTTTGTGAATATTTCACGGTAGATTCCGTTGTTTTATCAATCGGTACATTTATCACCGTGTTCACCACTTCTTTGATTCCTGGCACATCAGCAGACTTATCAATATGGCTCGATAGCTCACTTTGCGCATTGACGTTTACCACGACAATATTGCGTAAATTGTAATTTTTCAGCTCTGCATACAATTTTTTGACAGTGAGTAAATTCGACATATCCAACAAGCTTGCCAAGCCCAAATTATCCGTTAAACCACCGTCAACCAAATGTAAATAAGGTTTTTCCTCATTATTTTGATAAGAAGCCGTACGTTTTTTCATGGTTTCAAAATTGTTTAGCCACAAACGATTCCCTACTTTCATCTGTGTCAATAATTCTTTTTTACTCTCGGCTTGGCAAGCACCACCATGATTATTTTGTGTAATGGGTGAAAAAATTAATGGAACAGCACTGGATGCTGCCACAGCTCTTGCAATTTCGACATCATTTAAATCTACACAAAGCCAATCAAAGAAATCTTGAGTGAAAGAGACCTCCTGTCCAGCGACCATGTCGGTGGCATTAATTACAGCAAAAGGTCCTTTACGTTGTTCAAGATCTGCAAATTTTTTTCCACGATATAAAGCAAGATTGAGCTGTTCCTGCAACAAATCGCTACGACCAAACTGTGGAGAAGTAAGCCGAGGCACATTACTCACCGAAAATACTTCATTGATGACTTTTTTCTGGAAATTCTTTTTCAAAAAAGAATTATTAAATTTAGGGATAATGTCCTGTCCTTCTAAAGCAAAATAGGCTGCTAATACTGAGCCGCCAGACACCCCATACACAATATCAATATTTTGCAATAAGGTGCTACCTTTCTCTGTTGGACGCACTGAGACATTTTGGAACTGCTCTAACACGCCATAACCTAAAGATGCCGCGCGAGAACCACCACCTGAAAAAGTCATAATCACCAGATTTTCTTTTTGTAATGCCTGCTGCATCGCATTTTCTAAACGATATCCCTTTTGTGGATCTATTTTCTCAATCGTTTTAGTGGGATGATAAGTAATTGAATTGCACGCAGCAAGCAAAGCAATACTGCAAGCAAGTAAACTTGATTTGAAAGGAAAATGAGTAAATTTCATAACAGTATTCCTTTACTGTGACGTTATTTATCTATTATATCTTTTTTAAAGGATATATACGTTTTGTCAAGGCTTTGTATCAAAAATAAAATGTGACAAAGATCTCATTCTTTACATTTTGATCTCAATCAAAAGTGCTAAATAACATATAATAAAAGGGTCTATTATTTATTTAACAATTATAAAAAAGGAATAAACATGAAAACATTGAGTGAATTTATTGTTGAACGCCAAGCGGAGTACCCAAATGCAAAAGGGGAACTTAGTGGTATTTTGTCTTCTATTCGTTTACTAGCAAAAATCATTCATCGTGATATCAACAAAGCGGGTTTAACCAATATTCTTGGTCAGTCTGGTGTCGAAAACGTGCAAGGTGAAAGCCAAATGAAATTGGATTTATTCGCCCATAACACAATGAGCGCAGCACTCATGTCACGTGAAGAAGTGGCGGGTTTTGCTTCTGAGGAAGAAGAAAGCTTTATCGCTTTTGATACTGAACGCGCTCGTAATGCCAAATATATTATTTTAACCGACCCACTTGATGGCTCATCCAATATTGATGTGAACGTTTCGGTTGGGACAATCTTCTCTATTTACCGTCGTGTATCCCCTATTGGCTCACCTGTTACCTTAGAAGATTTTATGCAACCAGGTAATAAACAAGTCGCGGCGGGTTACATCGTGTATGGTTCTTCTACCATGTTGGTTTATACCACTGGTCACGGTGTGAATGGTTTCACTTATGATCCGTCTATCGGTACATTCTGTCTTTCTCATGAAAATATGCAAATGCCAAAAGAGGGCAAAATTTATTCCATCAATGAAGGACAATATCTCAAATTCCCACAAGGGGTAAAAAAATACATTAAATACTGCCAAGAGGAAGATAAAGCAACTAACCGTCCTTATGCTTCACGCTATATCGGGTCATTAGTGGCTGACTTCCATCGTAACTTATTAAAAGGCGGTATCTATATTTACCCAAGTGCAACTAACTATCCAAATGGTAAACTTCGTTTGCTTTATGAAGGCAATCCGATTGCATTCTTAGCAGAACAAGCGGGGGGTATTGCCTCTGATGGTTACAATCGAATTTTAGATATTCAACCAACAGCGCTTCACCAACGTATACCACTTTTCGTCGGTTCTGCAGAAATGGTGAAAAAAGCAGAAGAAATGATGAGAGAATTTAAAGAAGATTAAATTCCTAAAGTGCGGTCAGTTTTGACCGCACTTTTTTAGCAAACAAAAAGGCGAACCTTGTCAGTTCGCCTTTTTCATTAATGTTTGTCAATTAATCCCGTTTTCTTGCAAGTAGCCACCAAATAATCGCCATAAACAAGAGACTTGGCATCAGTGCTCCTAAAAAAGCTGGCGCATTAAATACCACACTCATTTGTCCAAAAATTTCATTGACGACATAGAATAAGAATCCAAAGCAAATCCCCGTTACAATTCTTGCCCCTGCGGTAACACTACGTAGTGAACCAAAGATAAAGGATAACGCAAGCATCATCATCACACCTACAGAAAGAGGCTGAAAAATCTTACGCCAATAGGTTAATTCAAAACGGCGAGAATCCTGTCCTGTTTGTTTTAAGAAAGCAATATATTCATACAAACCGGAAATAGATAATGAGGTTGGACGTAATGAAACTGCGCCTAATTTATCTGGCGTTAAGCTTGTTGCCCAATCTTCTGTTAAACGGTTTGTTGTGGTAATTTGTTCTTTTGATACCGCTGAATTATTCACTTGACGCAACTGCCATTGATTATTTTCAGCAGAATATTGTGCTTGATTTGCATGCTTCAAATGAGTGAGATTACGCTGTTCATCAAAGGTATAAATATAAATATCTTCTAATTGTGCATCATCTTTAATTCGACGAACATACACGAAATTATTACCGTCTTTTGCCCATACACCATTTTTTACCGAAAGCATTGAACCACCGGAAAGTGCACGAGTACGCATATCACGGGCAAACTGTTCAGTTTGTGGAATCCCCCACTCACCAATAATCATGGTAAAAAGCACCAGTGGAAGTGCCGTTTTCATGACGGCTAATCCAATTTTAAAGCGAGAAAAACCCGCAGATTGCATTACCACTAATTCACTGCGGCTGGCTAAATTACCTAACGCAATTAAGGCTCCTAACAAGGCCGCCATTGGGAAAAAGGTTTCCACATCTTTAGGAATGGTTAATCCTGTATAAGCCACCGCTTGCCAAATATCATAAGAACCTTTCCCTACGCTACGGAATTGCTCTACAAATTTGATAATTGCTGAGAGGCCAACCAACGTAAATAGCGTGGCAAAAATTGCCCCTAAAATGCTTTTACCGATATAACGATCAAGAGTATTCATCAACATTGTTATTACCCTTTTCTGAATACACGACGGAATTTATGCATAGCGGTACTATCCCAACTATTCAGCACAATTCCTAAAATTAAAAAGGCGATATTTACCAATGGCATTAATAAACCTGCATCAAGCTTACCTGCACCACCCGCAGATTTAAATGAGCTTTGTAATAAGAAGTAAATTAAATAAAGCAATAGTGCCGGTAAGATCTTCGCAAAACGGCCTTGGCGAGGATTCACTTTACTCATTGGTACGGCGATAAGCGCCATTAAAGGCACCGCTAAAATTAAGGTTATGCGCCAATGCAACTCTGCTTTTGCTGCTGCACTTTTATCTTTTAATAATTGCTCAAAAGATAATTCAGCTGCTTCATCACTTCCTGTATTTGTCTCTTGATGACCTAAATACGCTTGGTAATCATCAAAATGCGTAATACGGAAATCAGGAAGTACCGATGTACCTTCTACACGCAAAGTATTTTGTAAATTCAGTACTTGGTCGCCATTTGGTAAAGCTTTTAACTCACCTTTTTCAGCGGTAACTACTGATGGTTTCGTTTGACCTTTAGCTTTCATTTGGAAAAGATAGACATCACTGATTTGATTACCGTTAATCTTATCAATGAATAAGACGAAATTATTGTTGCTTGTGGACATGAATTGACCAGAAGTCAATGCGCCCATGGTAGGATTCGCTTTAGCATCTTCAACAATAGCTGCTTGTTTTTGAATGGCCCATGGGGAAAGCCATAAAGCATTGTAAGCAGCCAATCCCGCTGTGAGTAAAGAAAGAATTAACGCCACGCGAACAAGAATACGTTGGCCCACACCACAGGCTCGCATTACCGTAATTTCACTTTCTGCATAGAGACGACCAAAAGTCAGCAAAATGGCAATAAACAAACATAATGGCAACATTAATTGCGCCATTGTCGGCATCCCTAAACCGAGTAAAGAGAACACAAGATCGGCGGGAACCTTACCATTTGCCGCTGAACCAAGTACGCGAACAAGTTGTTGGCTGAAGAAAATTAAAAGCAAAATAAACAAAATCGCAATCTGGCTTTTAAAGACTTCCTTTGTTAAATATCGGGTTAATATCATTCTTTTTTCTAACTAAAAAACACGGGAAACTGGCTAATTTAGATGGCGTATGATACCTTATTTTGTCTGATTTAAATAGCAAATTAGCAACATAAGGAAATAATATGAAATATCAAGCAAACTCAACCGCACTTTCTCAATCAACCGATTGCCTTATTATCGGCATTTATGAGAACAATGAATTGACAAAAAGTTTCAATGAAATCGATCAAATCACACAAGGTTACCTCAGCCAGTTAGCTCAAAGCCAAGATCTTTCAGGCAAAATTGGGCAAGCGACTCTGCTTCATTCGTTACCTAATCTTGCGACTAAACGCGTGTTAGTCGCAGGTTGTGGTAAAAAAGGCGAAACGACTGAACGCCAATTTAAACAAATCATCCAACGCGTTACCCAAACATTAAAAGAATTAAATATTCAACAAGTGGTGAATAATTTAACGGATGTGGAAATTAAAGATCGCGATCTATTTTGGAATGTACGTTTTACTGTTGAAACCATCGAACATAGCCTTTATCAATTTGATGAATTTAAAAGTAAAAAAGCAGAGGCTATCCCACTTCAAGAAATCATTTTTAATACCGATGATTCACAAGCTCAGCAAGCCATCACAGAAGCACAAGCCATTGCAAATGGTGTAAAAGCTGCGCGTAATATCGCGAATATGCCACCTAATATTTGTACACCGGCTTATTTAGCTGAACAAGCTAAAAATTTAGCCGAAACATCAACCGCACTTTCCTTAGATGTGATTGATGAAGAAGACATGACAAAACTCGGCATGAATGCATATTTAGCGGTATCTGGTGGTTCTCAACACCCCGCTTACCTATCTATTTTGCATTTCAACAAGGCCCCAGATAAAAATGCGAAACCTATCGTATTAGTGGGCAAAGGATTAACCTTTGATGCGGGCGGTATTTCTTTAAAACCAGCCGCAGAAATGGATGAGATGAAATACGATATGTGTGGTGCAGCTTCGGTATTTGGTACGATGAAAGCCATTGCAGAATTAAATCTACCACTCAATGTTATCGGTGTATTAGCAGGTTGTGAAAATTTGCCTGATGGCAATGCCTATCGCCCAGGCGATATTCTCACCACAATGAACGGTTTAACCGTAGAAGTATTAAATACAGATGCTGAAGGTCGTTTAGTGCTTTGTGATACATTAACTTATGTTGAACGTTTTGAACCGCAATATGTGATTGATGTTGCAACCCTGACTGGCGCTTGTGTGGTTGCTTTAGGTCAACATAACAGTGGCTTAGTTTCAACTAACGATGCCTTAGCTGAACAATTATTACAAGCCGCACAACAAACTACTGATAAAGCTTGGCGTTTACCGTTGAGTGAAGAATATCAAGAGCAATTAAAATCTCCATTTGCTGATTTAGCCAATATTGGGGGGCGCTGGGGCGGCGCGATTACTGCAGGCGCATTCCTCTCCAACTTTACGAAAAAATATACTTGGGCGCATTTAGATATTGCGGGGACAGCTTGGCTTCAAGGCGCCAATAAAGGTGCAACAGGTCGTCCGGTGTCTTTATTAACGCAATTCTTAATTAACCAAACTAAATAATTAATGCCTAGGGCTAACTTAACGTTAGCCCTAAATTTTTCCAAAAATCTGACCGCACTTTATTCCAATTCGAATTCCATCAGTAATGGATTATGATCTGACGAAGTAACCACTTCTGATGTCGCGCTTACCACTTTTACGCCTCGCGTAAAAATATAATCCAGTGGATACCCTAAAAATCTAACCCGCTCATCTTGAGTGAGCGCCACAGAATCTAAGCCATATTTTTGTATCAAATTATTGACTAAATTCAGACGACGTTCATTCCACGCATTAAAATCACCAGACATGATGATAGGACCTTGATGATTTTCAACAAAGGAAAATATCTGCTCTAACTGGGTTTGATAAGTGGAAATACCCCATTCAAAATTAATTAAATGCACATTAATAAGTAGCAAACTATCGCCTTTTTCTAATGGAAAATTCATCACACTTGCCACCTTAGGTATTCGTATTAATGGTTCAGCTACGCCACCACCGCAATACCATTCTGGTTGCGTGTTGGTGAATGTTTTTACACCTGATAAGAGATCTTTAAAAGAAAAAGAGGACACAAAAAGTGCGGTCGAAAATGTACTTAAATTTTGATACTGCGTCGCCTCTTGTAATAACACAAAATCCGCTTGTTTAGAAAGTCGCGCTAAATCTTCTTGCCAACCTTTATCTTGCCCTTTATGTACATTCCAAGTTATCAAATTAAAACGAGAACTGGCTAATTTAGGCACTGAATAATCAGCCTTGTCACATTGCATATTTAACTTGTTTTTAAAAGGAATATAACTCACTTTTTGTGACGTTTTTAGTTGAATAAATGTACGGTCAAAAATCGTTAAATTCGTAAGAAAATATCCAACACCTAAAACCACTAACACTAAGCCAATAGCCAAAAATCGATAGATTCGCTTCATTATTATCCCCTCTCTATGCTCGAATAATAACACCTCATCAAAGCAATGCAACTTTCACTTTAATGCGCATCAATACCTACCTACAACACGGTAACTTTAACTTTTAGCTTTGATTTAAATCATACTTTGTTAAAAAATCCGTTGCATTTTTCTTTCATTATCTTAGTATTTCACTCAACTTTTTAACTCTACCTAATCAATAAGGAGATTCATTATGTCTTTCGGAGATAAAAAATTAAGTGAAATCGCTGTCAGCGTACCCGGCTCAACTTCTCTACTTCGTGAATACGATTTGGATTTCTGCTGTGGTGGTTCCGATACACTTGCAAACGCAGCAGCAGAAAAAGGATTAAATTTAGCAGAAATTGAAACCCGTTTAACCGAGCTTCAAAACAGCAAAGCAGAAAACCCTGAAGAATATTGGGTTAATGCAACTTATCCTGAAATTATCGATCATATTTTAGTTCGCTACCATCAACGTCACCGTGAACAGCTTCAAGAATTAATCGTCTTAGCGGATCGTGTAGAAAGTGTTCATGGCGATCGTGAAGACTGTCCAATGGGTGTGGCAGCTGAATTACGCAATGTCTATGAAGATTTAAGCAACCATATGATGAAAGAAGAGCACGTGCTTTTCCCAATGATCAAAGCCGGTAACTATATGATGGCGCAGATGCCAATTCGTATGATGGAAATGGAACACTCCGAACATGGCGAACATTTGGAAGTATTGAAATCATTAACAAATAATATGACGCCTCCAGCAGATGCTTGTAATACATGGCGAGCACTTTACAGCGGTATTCAAGAATTTGCAGATGATTTAATGATGCATATTCATCGTGAAAATAATATCTTATTCCCACGTGTGATTGCTGAAAATCACTAAGCAAAAATCATATAAAGAAAAAGGGCGAAATCATTCGCCCTTTAAAATTAGCCTAAAACTGACCGGTCTTTATTTCTCTTCACTGCCTTTATATAAACGATTTTTATACAAATAGCTACCAAGTAAAGCATGTGCCAACGCTTCTTTTTTCATTTCTTCCGGCACTTCTTTTTCAGTTAATGTGTCTTTTTCCTTATCGTAAACATAACCTTTTGCTTTGCTATTTGGTGTTTGGATAACGACATCATGATTACCTTTCATTAACGCTTGCGTTTGATCGAATTGCATAAAGGCACGATCTGGATTCACATCTTTCGTTAAATCAAAGCCAATCATCGGATAATTACCACTTACACCCGCAATAGAAAGCAAGGTTGTCGGCATATCAATTTGACTCACTAAACGACTGTCTCGGCGTGGCTCTACATGATCCCCTAAAATTAACGCTGGAATATGGAAATGCTTAATTGGTACTAAGCTTGCACCCGCTGCACGGGAATCATGGTCTGCAATCACCAAGAACACGGTATCTTTCCAATAATTAGATTGTTTCGCTAATTTGAAGAAATAACCAATGGCATAATCCGCATATTTTGCGCTGTTATTACGGGTTGCTTTCGGTTGTTCGTAAAGCTCAATTTTGCCATCAGGAAATTCAAAAGGATCGTGATTGCTTGAACTGAACACTAAGCTAAAGAATGGTTTTCCTTCATTCTGTAATTGGGTAAAGGTTTCGTTCGCTTTATCAAATAAATCCTCATCACTCACGCCCCAAGTCGCAGTAAATTTCGGATTTTGATAATCCTTTTGATCGATAATATTTTGGAAACCGTTGCCATAGAAGAAGCTTGCCATATTATCAAAGTGTTTTTCACCGCCATAAATAAAAGACGTGTTATAACCTTGTTTAGCAAGTAAATCTGCAATGGTAAAGAAACCACTTTGACTGTTATTTAATTTCACTACCGCACGTGCTGGAGTGGGTGTGAAACCTGCTGTAGTAGCTTCAATACCACGTACAGAACGCGTACCTGTCGCATAGAGATTTTCAAATAACCAGCCTTCTTTGGCTAATTTATCAAATTCAGGCGAAAGAGGTTTTCCGCCTAATGTACCGACAAACTGCGCGCCAAAACTTTCTTCCAAAATAATGACAATATTTTTCGGTTTACCTTGGTAAGTCGCTTGGTTTTTCGTTAAGGTTGGAATCTTCTCTGAAATATAATCACTTTCAGGACGGCCACGGCTTGCTTTAACAATACGCAACATTTCATCGGTATCCATTTTTCCATAGGCTTCAGAAGATGCCCCTTCGTCTTTAAATTGTTGGGCAGCATAAAGAACGGAGTAACCTGAATTCAACACAAGCGAATTGACTAAACCATCGGAAGAGAAAGCCACCATTGCAGGATTCACACCACGGTGCTGAAAACTAGAACGCGCCCCTAAAAAAGCAACTGCAATCACAAGCAATGCGACAACAGGACGTAATTTCCAACTCATTGGGCGTAAGTTTTTCACTGCATAACCAGATAGTTTCCAATAACAGAAGAAAGCCGTAACGGTAAAAATAAGGCTAAAAATGACTGCAGTTAAATGGCCTTCCATCAACATTGAAAAGACTTCTTTCGGATAAATTAGATATTCGATAAACAGACGGTTTGGACGGAAATCATAGGTTTCGATAAATGCAGGTGTAGCGAGTTCCATAAACAGAATAAACACACTACCAAGGGTAAGCCAGATGCGTAAAATCATTTTCCAAATACGGCTATTATGAAATAACACCGTAAATAATGCTGGCACACCAAATAAATAACACAAAGCCACGATGTCCATACGCAAGCCTTGTAAGAATAATTGTCCCCAGCCCGCTACCGCAGAGACACGGTCTGCCTGCCAAATCGCAAGCCCAAGACGAGACAAGGTGAAAATGATCAGATTAATGATGACGAAGAGAAAAATCGGATATAAAGGAGAACGTGTTTGTTTCATTTTGACACTCATAAGTCCTAAGGGAATCGCTACCCTCTGATTAATTTAAAGCACGTGAATGTGCCATTCCTTCCATAGACAGATAAAAAAACACAAAGTGCGGTTAAAAACATCATCATTTTTGACCGCACTTTGGAAGAGAAAGATTAAGCTGCAACTAATGCTTTTAATTGTTTTTCATAAGCTGCCCAATCTGTAATTGGACGTGTTGCCACACCTGTTTCCATCGCTTTTTTCGCTACCGCAGAAGAGACAGTAAACAATAAGCGTGGATCAAATGGTGTTGGAATCACATAATCAGGTCCAAAAGATAACGCACCATAATTAGCAATAATTTCTAATGGAACCGGTTCTTTCGCAAGACTTGCAATTGCATGAGAAGCCGCCAATTTCATTTCCTCATTAATCGCTGTTGCACCTACATCTAAAGCGCCACGGAATAAGAATGGGAAACAAAGCACATTATTAACTTGGTTTGGAAAGTCTGAACGACCAGTACAAACAATCGCATCCGGACGTACTGCTTTCGCTTCATCTGGGGTAATTTCAGGCACTGGGTTAGCTAATGCAAGAATTAATGGATTTTCTGCCATGGTTTTCACCATTTCAGGTTTTAATGCACCGGCTTTAGAACAGCCTAAGAATACATCCGCACCCTTAACGGCATCGGCTAATGTGCGCCAACCATTATCTTCAATGGCGTAGAATTGTTTGGTTTCATCCATGTTATCGCCACGGCCTTTGAAAATCACACCTTTAGAGTCACACATGGTGATGTTTTCTTTTTTGAAGCCTAATGCACGAAGCAAGTTAGTACAAGCAATAGCAGAAGCACCGGCACCATTTACTACTAAGCGTACATCAGCAATGTTTTTACCAATAATTTCTAAACCGTTTAATGCTGCTGCACCTACGATGATAGCTGTACCGTGTTGGTCATCATGGAATACCGGAATTCCCATACGTTCACGCAACGCTTTTTCAATGTGGAAACATTCCGGTGCTTTGATATCTTCAAGGTTAATGCCACCAAACGTTGGCTCTAGTGAAGCGATGATATCGATTAATTTATCTGGATCATGCTCATTGATTTCAATATCAAATACATTGATGCCGGCAAATTTTTTGAACAATACCCCTTTCCCTTCCATAACAGGTTTTGAGGCGAGTGCACCAATATTTCCTAAACCTAATACGGCAGTACCATTTGAAATCACAGCAACCAAGTTAGCGCGAGCGGTATAACGGCTTGCAGCAGAAGGATCTTTTTCAATTTCTAAGCAAGGCTCTGCAACACCTGGAGAATAAGCAAGGGCTAAATCATGTTGGGTTTCTAGCGATTTGGTTGGGGTAACGGCAATTTTCCCCGGAATTGGGAATTCATGAAAATCTAATGCGGCTTGGCGTAATTGTTCGCTCATATAAAAATACTCCATTTTCACTTAGGCTAAATAAAATTTGCGCCATTATACTCTCTTTTTTAGAGAAATTTGTGATATACCGCAAAAATTTTACAAAATGATCACAAAATATGAGTGAAATCGACCGCGCTTTTTGTCTTTTCTTCACATTTTGAGCCAAAAACGTTACTATGTCGCAAAAAAACATGCAGGATGTAAATAATGAGTTTGTTTTCTAAATTTAGAAGTGCCATCAATAAATTACAACGGAAAGCGATTAACAAAACCTTTCAAAAACGGTTAACCAACCAAGGTATGTCAGTGATTTCTGCAAACTGTGTCGGTGCATTTATTTTGCACGACCTCAATCAGCCTTTTAATTCTCCGTTTGTTAACCTTTATTTAGACCCTAGCGATTTTGTTCGCTATCTACAGAACATCACATTCTATCAAGCACAACCGCTTCAATTTATACAAACAGAAAAACCGTACCCAGTTGGTCTATTAGGTGATCTTAAAGTGCACTTTATGCACTACCACTCCGAACAAGAGGCTCGGGAAAAGTGGGAAGCTCGCTCACAGCGTTTAGATCTCGATAATTTGTTTATTATGATGACAGATAAAGATGGTGGAAAAGGTGCAAAATATGAAGACTTGCAAGCCTTCGATAACTTGCCTTATCCAAACAAAGTCGTCTTTACCCACAAGCCATATCCTGAATTAAAATCCGCTTTCTACATTAAAGGCTTTGAAAACGAAAGCGAAGTGGGCGATTTATTTACTTTTTCCGGTTGGAATGGCGAAAAATATTACGATCAGTTTGATTACGTCAGCTGGTTCAATCAAAAATAAGAGTTTACGATGCGACTAGATAAATTTATTGCTGAGAATACAGGCTTAACCCGTTCACAAGCCACCAAGGCCATTCGCCAAAGTGCGGTCAAAATTAATGGTGAAATTGTGAAAAATGGTGCGATCAAAGTAAGCCTAGAAGATGAAATTTATTTTGAAGATGAATGGTTGCCTTGGGTGGAAGAAGGTCAATATTTTATGTTGCATAAGCCTCAAGGCTACGTTTGCTCTAATGATGACGGTGACTACCCTACTATTTATCAATTCTTTGAACCGCCACTTTCTGGTAAGTTACACAGTGCTGGTCGATTAGATGTGGATACCACTGGCCTCGTGCTATTAACGGATGATGGTCAATGGTCACATCGTATTACCTCACCAAAGCATCAATGTGAGAAAACCTATTTAGTCACTTTAGCCGACCCAGTTGAAAACCATTATGCTTCAGCTTGTGAAGAAGGCATTTTATTACGTGGCGAAAAAGAACCGACTAAGCCAGCAAAACTTGAAGTGTTAGATGATTACAACGTGAACCTGACAATTTCTGAAGGTCGCTATCACCAAGTGAAACGAATGTTTGCCGCGCTTGGTAATAAAGTCGTGGCGCTCCATCGTTGGAAAATCGGTAACGTTGAATTAGATGAAAACTTAGAAGAAGGCGAATTTCGTCCACTCACTCAGGAAGAAATCGACAATTTAGTGAAATAATATGAGCCAAAATATTAAACCTACCTTTATTTTTATTGCCACGCTCGGCATCCTCTCGATGCTACCGCCTTTGGGCGTGGATATGTATATTCCGTCCTTTTTAAATATCGCTGAAGACTTAAATATCAACTCCGAGCAAGTACAGCATACGCTAACATTCTTCGCTTATGGTATGGCGGCAGGACAATTATTCTGGGGTCCCTTTGGTGATAGTTTTGGTCGTAAACCGATTATTTTATTAGGTGTCATTATTGGTGCTATCACTGCCATTATTTTAACGGGCATTCATTCTATAGGCAGTTTCACTGCACTGCGTTTCATTCAAGGTTTCTTTGGTGCTGCACCTGTTGTACTTTCAGGGGCTTTATTACGAGATTTATTTAGCAAAGATCAACTGTCTCGAATCATGTCCACCATCACGCTTGTCTTTATGATCGCGCCACTTGTTGCGCCCATAATTGGTGGATATATCGTGAAATATTTCCATTGGCACATGATCTTTTATGTGATTGGCGCGATGGGATTTCTTGCCGCATTGCTCGTTTTTTTCGTTATTCCCGAGACCCATAAAAAAGAAAACCGTATTCCACTGCGCCTAAATATCATTGCCCGTAACTTCATGATGCTTTCTAAACAAAAAGAAGTGTTAGGTTATATGGCAGCGGCTTCTTTTGGATTTGGTGGTTTATTTGCTTTTGTAACCGCTGGTTCGATTGTTTATATCGGTATTTATGGCATTCCAGTCGATCAATTCGGCTATTTCTTTATGATCAATATCGCGATTATGACCGCTGCTTCTTATCTAAATGGAAAATTTGTATTGAAGCTAGGTGCTGAAACCATGCTACGAATTGGTATTGCCGTACAATTTATTTCAGGAATCTGGCTATTTTTAACCGCACTTTTTGATTTCGGATTTTGGCCTATGGCTATTGGTGTTGCTTTTTTTGTGGGACAAAATCCACTTATTTCGTCCAATGCTACTGCCTCTATTCTCGAAAAATTCCCTACGATGGCAGGTACCGCCAACTCATTAATGGGGAGTGTTCGTTTTGGTGTCGGTGCTGTGATGGGTTCTCTAGTTGCAAGTTTTAAAATGGAAACCGCTGCACCAATGCTCTATACAATGACAGCTTGCGTGGTCATTTCAGCCCTCTCTTATTACTTCCTGACTCATCGAAATGAACGATAAAGTGCGGTCAATTTTAAAATCAATTTAAAACAATAAAGGCGGGACTCCCCGCCTTTGTCATATTCCATCAAAATTTATTTCCAAATTCGATGATCTAATACTCGTTTTTTAATTTCAGGATAAAGGTCTATTTTAAATTCGGGCTCTTTTCCTTCTTTTAATTGGCGTTGATAATCCTTCATTAACTTCCACACAATCGGGGAAAGTAAAACGATCGCGACTAAGTTAATAATTGCCATCACAGCCATCACAGTATCCGCAAAATTCCACACAACATTACCTGATTTTACCGAACCGAAATAAACGAAGAATAATACCGATAAACGGAATGCCCATACAAACCAAGGTTTATTTTTAATAAAGCGAATGTTACTTTCTGCGTAAGCATAGTTACCGATAATAGAGGAATAAGCGAAAAGCAATAAAATGAAAGCTAAGAAGTGTACGCCAAACTCCCCAACATGATAACGCAATGCGTTTTGCGTTAAGGAAATACTTTTCAGTGTTTCACTGCCATAGTTATCAGAAAGCAGAATAATTACTGCCGTACAAGTACAAACGATCATGGTATCTACAAACACACCAAGCATTTGTACTAAACCTTGACTAACTGGATGTTTTACATGAGCGGCAGCCGCTGCATTTGGTGCAGAGCCCATCCCCGCTTCATTAGAGAATAATCCACGTTTAATCCCCATCATCATGGCTTTGGAGACTAAAGCACCAAACATACCACCTGCAGCTGATTGGAAAGTAAAAGCACTTTTATAAATATTGGCGATTACCGTCGGAATCATATCAATATGCATACCTAAGATAATTACCGCCATGATTAAATAAAAGAGTGCCATCATCGGTACTACGCTACTAGAAATGGTCGCAATACGTTTTACACCACCAAAAATAATTGCGGCAGTTAATACCACTAAAAACAGACCTACATATTCACCTTGCCAATCCCAAGCATTTTTAGTCGCTTCTACGATTGAGTTTGCTTGCACTGAATTAAATGCAAAACCAAAAGTAAAAATAAGTGATACTGCAAACGCTACCGCCAAGTAACGTGATTTTAAACCTTGTGTAATATAGTAAGCAGGACCACCACGGAAAGAGCCATCTTTATCTTGAATTTTAAATACCTGTGCTAAGGTAGATTCCGCAAAAGCACTCGACATGCCAATAAATGCCGTTACCCACATCCAGAATACTGCCCCTTCTCCACCAAGTGCAATGGCTGTTGCCACACCACTGATATTACCGACACCAACTCGACTAGCGAGCCCAGTTGCAAACGCTTGGAATGGCGTTAAAGAATTTCCCTCTGCTGCACGTCCAAACCACATTTCACGTATACTTGTAGGGAAAAGACGTAACTGCACTAACCCTGTAGTAATGGTAAAAAATAGACCGACACCTAATAAAATAACAATGGTGATATTCCATAATGGCTCGTCAAAATGCTCGATAACCCATGTCAATCCTTGTTCAATCCAGTTCCCAAATTCTGTCAACATAAAAACCTCACTTAAAAAAACCATATCCTGATTGTAAATAGACAAAAGAAAAAATCCAGTTTTCTTAAAGAAAAACTGGATTTCCATCCTATAATATAAAATTTATTCAAATTTTCGCTGTATTTTTAGATTAAATCTATTCACAGTTTAAAAATAACGCGGCTGCTCCACGAACACCACCGGAATCACCATGTTTTGCTTTTTTGATTGGTGGTACTTTTGCACTACGCATTAAATGAGCAGGCAATGCTTTTGGTAACGCTTCATAAAGATAATCAAAATTCGATAAACCACCGCCGAGCACAATGATATGCGGATCAAATGCAGTGATAATATTTCCGATAGAAATAGCCGCTAATTCAACAAAAATACGAACAAAATCAACCGCACTTTCCTCTTTCGCATAAAAGCGATCAATAATTTCTTTGGCTGATAACTCTTCCCCTTTTAAATCACGGTACAACATTTCAAAGCCGCGACCGGAAATATACGTATCTAAACAGGCCTGATTGCCACAACCACATTGATAAATAGGTGCTTTATCCCAGCCCAATAATTTTAAGGCATGATAATTTAACTGAAGATGGCCTAACTCACCTGCCATCCCGACTTGTCCTGAGTGAATTTTGCCATTAATTACAAAACCACCACCAAAGCCCGTCCCCAAAATAAGCCCTAATACAGAAGGATATTGGGTATTTTCTTCATCACAGGCTTCCGAGAGTGCAAAACAATTTGCATCATTTTCTGCCCGCACTTCACGATCTAAAACGCGTTCAAGATCGGCTAAAATTGGCTTATTATCTGCAACACGAATATTCGTCACTTCAGCAAGCCCAGTTGTTAAATTAACAAATCCAGGCAAGCCTAAACCTACTGTGCCTTTTTCACCAAAGTGGGCATCCGCGCGTTCTACTAGCGTTTTGATCGCCTGTAACCAATCTAGATAATCGGTTTGTGGCGTTGGCACACGCTCGGTATAAAGTTTTTCTAATTTTGCATTAAAAGCAGCCAATTCAATCTTTGTGCCACCGATATCAATACCGTAATACATATTGTCTCCTTAAAAGAGCGGTCAAAATTATTGAAATTTATAGGTTGTATTTTCCTTGAAATCAAAATGAAAATCCATGACAAAAATCATATTTTCTACAAGCAATAAAAAAGACCGACTTTATCACTAAAACCGGTCTTTGATGTTATTTATTGTTAAACAAGCCTTTCTTCTGTAAGAAACCAAAAATAATCAAATGAACAATCCATGCCGAAATTATCGCCACAAATAAATCAATTGGATAATGCATTCCAAGGCGGACTCGGCTAATCAACATTAATACGCCCCAAATGGTCATGGCACCAATCAGTAATTCCGCTTTAAAAGAACGTTTCCCTAATAATTGGCTGAATCCGACGGCTAACATAAGCCAAGTGGCTGCAAAAATAGAATGTCCTGATGGGAAAGAATACCCCGTTTCATCTTCATAATGCGCTTTTAACCAAGCCGGTGTATCCGCTTGTGTAGAATAAAATTTATCCACTAATTTTGCACGTTCTGAACGATCTTGATGATAAAAAGCATCTGTCGTACTTTCTGTTTTTTCTGCTAAATAGACGGTGAAAGGACGTGGCTCGGCAAAAACCGTTTTTAAACCTGTTTTAATTACTTGTGTAGATAATACCGACAGGCCCATTACAATCACGCCCATAATCCACTGTTTACGGTTTTCAAAAAGAAAACGGAAAAGTAAAGCAAACACACCACAGGTAATTAAAGCGTAAGGCACGCTACCGGTTTCGGTTAAAAGATAAAGCCAATAATCCCATTCCATTAATTGGTTGTTTCCATGCCAATGATAAGCAAAACCCCAAACAAAAAATGGTACAAGACCAAGGAATAACGTATATAATGACAGCCTTTTAAACATTGTTGCCTCTTGATAATAAAAATAAAGTACGCATTTTAGCAGAATAAAGTTGAAAAAAGGATAAGTTATGTCAAAAATCCAATTGGTTGCCCAAGCCAATTTGCCTACCGAATATGGCATATTTAAAATGGTCGGATTTGAATTTCCCGATACAAAAAAAGAACATGTCGCGTTAGTGATGGGTGATATTTCAAACCCAGATGAGCCAGTGCTCGCCCGCATTCATTCTGAATGCTTAACGGGTGATGCATTACACAGTTTAAAATGTGATTGCGGTTTCCAGCTTGCCGCCGCATTACGTCAAATTAGCGAAGCGGGTCGTGGTGTGTTGATCTATCATCGTGAAGAAGGTCGTGGCATTGGTTTAATTAATAAAATTCGTGCTTATGCATTACAAGATCAAGGGATGGATACCATTGAAGCCAATCTTGCATTAGGTTTTAAAGCCGATGAACGTAACTTTAATGTATGTGCAGATATGTTTGAATTATTAGGGGTGAAACAAGTGCGCCTGATGACAAACAACCCGCAAAAAGTCGAAACCATGAAAAAAGCGGGCATTAATATCGTAGAACGTGTACCGTTGAATGTAGGTGAAAACCGTTACAATACGAAATATCTTGATACCAAAGCAAAAAAAATGGGCCATTATATCGTGCATAATAATGAAGAGCATTTAATGACTTGCCCACATTGCCAAGAAGAAGTGATTTAATAAAAAAGCCATACAACTGTTGTATGGCTTTTCTTTTGCCAAAACAATTATTGATTAACGCCCCAATGACGAGTGTCTTTATCAAATTTCATGCCTGAATGGGAGCCTTCTGAACCATTAAAATAAACGTCTTTATTTGCGCAAGCTGAAATTACTAATGCACCAATAACAATAAGAATTAATTTTTTCATTGTGTTTACCTTTTTAAAACTAACTTGCCAAAATTGTATCACAACTTCCCCAGCTTTTTCCTGCTTAAATTAGTCATTTTCTTGCAAAAGTTATCCTTAGCTTCTACAATACCGCCTCATTTTTAACTTGTAGTTCGCAAACCTCCTACATAAAAAAACTAGGTATTCTATGAATATTTCAAATCCTAATCACAATCGTAAAGCCCTTGTGATCTTCTCAGGTGGACAAGATTCCACAACCTGTTTAATTCAAGCCATTGCTGAATATGGCGTGGAAAATGTGGAAACGGTCACCTTTCAATACGGCCAGCGCCATGCCATTGAATTAGAAAAGGCCCGTTGGATCGCTCAGGATCTCGGTGTAAAACAAACGTTGATTGATACGTCCGTCATCAAATCCATTACCCATAATGCCTTAATGGATGCAAACTCAGATATTGAACAAAAAGACGGGGAATTACCGAATACCTTTGTGGATGGCCGCAACGCACTCTTCTTATTGTATGCGGCAATTTACGCAAAAGGACAAGGTATCAATGACATTATCACGGGTGTATGTGAAACAGATTTCAGTGGTTATCCGGATTGTCGTGATGTGTTTATCAAATCCATGAATGTCACCCTTAATTTAGCCATGGATTATCCGTTCAATTTAAAAACACCGTTAATGTATCTTACCAAAGCACAAACTTGGGCATTAGCCGATGAATTAGATGCGTTAGATTATATTCGTCAGCACACTCACACTTGCTACGAAGGTGTTGAAGGCGGTTGCGGGGAATGCCCGAGCTGTAAATTGAGAGATAAAGGCTTGCAGGAATATTTAGCCACAAAAGCAAAAGCTTAGTATCTCAACAACTCAATCTATAGCAGATTAAATAGGTTCAAATGAATCCAAAGTGCGGTCAAAATTCACGTCAAATTTTGACCGCACTTTTACTTGATATAGTATCCTTCTCTTTTCTCATCTTTAATTTTATAAATGCGTCATTTTTTGATAAAATCACGCTAATTTTTTTATAAATAAGTAACTAATTTTAAAAATGACTACAAATTATTCTGCTCAAGAAATTACGGTTCTGAAAGATCTCGAACCGGTGCAAATTCGCCCCGGCATGTACACGGACACTACCCGTCCAAATCATCTTGCTCAAGAAGTTATTGATAACAGTGTGGATGAAGCCCTTGCGGGTTTTGCCACCAAAGTTGAAGTAATTTTACATGCTGATCAATCGCTTGAAGTTATTGATAATGGACGCGGGATGCCAGTGGACATTCATCCAACGGAAGGCGTTTCTGGTGTGGAAGTGATCTTAACTAAGCTTCATGCAGGCGGTAAATTCTCGAATAAAAACTATGAATTTGCTGGTGGTTTACACGGGGTGGGGATTTCTGTCGTCAATGCCCTTTCTGAACGCGTTGATATTCAAGTTAAACGTAACGGCGAAGTATATAAAATTGCCTTTGAAAATGGCGTAAAAGTAGAAGAATTAGAAGTCATCGGGACTTGTGGCAGACGTACGACCGGCACCACTGTTCACTTCAAACCAAACCCAAAATATTTCGATAGCAAGAATTTTTCTGTTAGTCGTTTACGCCACTTATTGCGTGCGAAAGCCGTGCTTTGTTCAGGCTTAGAGATTAAATTTGTCGATAAAGTGAATAACACCGAAGATGTGTGGTGTTATCAAGATGGTTTATCCGATTACTTAACCGAAGCAGTGAATGGTTTTGAAACCTTACCTGAAAAACCTTTTGTGGGTGAATTTAAAGGTTCCACCGAAGCGGTAAGCTGGGCATTATTATGGTTACCAGAAGGTGGTGAGCTTATTGCAGAAAGCTATGTAAACTTGATTCCAACGGTACAAGGCGGAACACACGTAAATGGTCTTCGCCAAGGCTTGCTCAATGCCATGACTGAATATTGTGAATTCCGCAATAAATTACCACGTGGGGTGAAATTAACTGCAGACGACATTTGGGATCGCTGTGCTTATATTCTTTCTCTGAAAATGCAAGATGCTCAATTTGCTGGCCAAACAAAAGAACGTTTATCTTCCCGTCAAAGTGCGGTCTTTGTTTCGGGTGTTTTAAAAGATGCCTTCAGTTTATGGTTGAATCAAAATGTACAAGATGCAGATCGCTTAGCTGAAATGGCGATCAGTTCTGCACAACGTCGTCTGAATGCAGCCAAAAAAGTCGTGCGTAAAAAATTAGTGAGTGGTCCTGCTCTACCGGGTAAATTAGCCGATTGTGCATCACAAAATTTAGAAAAAACCGAATTATTTTTAGTAGAGGGTGACTCTGCGGGCGGCTCGGCCAAACAGGCGCGAGATCGTGAATATCAAGCGATCCTACCTTTACGCGGAAAAATCTTAAATACTTGGGAAGTCGCCAGTGATCAAGTGCTTGGCTCAACGGAAATTCATGATATTGCTGTGGCGCTTGGTATCGATCCTGATAATGAAGACTTATCTCAACTTCGTTACGGGAAAGTCTGTATTTTAGCCGATGCGGACTCTGATGGTTTGCATATCGCCACCCTACTCTGTGCCCTCTTTTTACGTCACTTCCCTAAATTGGTTCAAGATGGACACGTTTATGTGGCAATGCCACCACTCTATCGTATCGACTTAGGTAAAGAAGTCTTTTATGCCCTCGATGAAAACGAAAAAGAAGCAATTTTAGAACGCTTAAAAGGTAAAAAAGGCACTTTAAACGTACAACGATTCAAAGGTTTAGGTGAAATGGATCCATCACAATTACGTGAAACCACCATGGATCCGAATACACGCCGTTTAGTTCAATTAACCTATGAGCTAGGCGAAGATCAAGGCGCGGAAACATTAGAATTAATGGATATGTTACTTGCCAAAAAACGAGCGGAAGATCGCAAAAATTGGTTACAAACCAATGGCGACCAAGTGGATTTAGCTGTTTAATTATTTGAGGTCAATCATGAACGAACAACGTCGAGATTTTTTTAAAAACAGTGCACTAGGCCTAGCAACAATTACATTAGGTGCTGGTTTAAGCCTTATTCCTTCTGCTCAAGCAGAAGAAAAAGCCTCAAATACAGCAACCACTGCAGTTGAGAATTTACCAGAGATTGAAGCTGAACTGACGCTTGCGCCAAATGTGCCAAAACCGATTGAGCGTAACTATCCAGCAAAAGTCGTGGTAAAACTGACTGCACTTGAGCAAATTATGGATTTAATGGATGGTGTGCAATTTAAATTTTGGACATTAAATGGTAGCGTGCCTGCGCCGTTTATTCGTGTGCGCGAAGGCGACATGGTGGAAGTGCAACTTTCCAACTCAGCGAGTTCAATGATGCCACACAGTATCGATTTCCATGCTGCTGCTGTGCCAATGGGTGGTGCTATCGCAAGTGAAACCCCACCAACACGTACATCAACCTTCCAATTTAGAGCGTTACGTTCGGGGATTTATTTATACCATTGCGGCAGCCAACCTGTGGATATTCACCTTGCCAAGGGGATGTATGGTTTAGTTTTGGTTGAGCCCAAAGAAGGTTTACCAAAAGTGGATCGCGAATTTTACATTATGCAAAGTGAATTCTATACCAAAGGCGAGTTTGGCGATCCTGGCTTGCAACCATTCAGTATGCAAAAAGCCATTGATGAGCGCCCTGAATATGTGCTCTTTAACGGTAAAGTCGGCGCAACTATGGATGGTAATGCCTTAAAAGCGAAAACCGGTGAAACCATTCGTCTATTCGTAGGAAATGCAGGGCCTAATTTATGTTCTTCTTTCCACTTAATTGGTGCAGTATTTGACAATGTATATGTAGAAGGCGGCACACTTGTTAATCACAATGTTCAAACTACCCTGATTCCATCCGGCAGTGCCACCATGGTGGAAACACGAATTGATGTACCTGGCACTTATGTCTTTATGGATCACTCCATTTTCCGTGCTGTAAATAAAGGTACAATGGGACAAATAGTGGTAGAAGGCGAAAAAAATCCGAATATTTATTCTGGTAAATTAAAAGATGAAGCCTTTAAAGAAGCCAATCCACAAAAACCACAACCTGTTCCTTACGAAATTGACAGTCATAAAGGAATGGATATGGGACATTCTCATCACGAACAATCTGATGGGAATTCCGGTGCAACCAGAAAATAGATTAGAAGAATATGAGCAATATTAATTACGAAGGCATTGAGCAGATGCCACTTCGCACCTTTACAGAAAAGGCTTATCTTAATTATTCAATGTACGTCATCATGGATCGTGCATTGCCTTTTATTGGCGATGGCTTAAAGCCCGTCCAACGCCGTATTGTCTATGCGATGTCTGAACTGGGTTTAAATGCCGCGGCAAAATTTAAAAAATCCGCACGTACCGTCGGTGATGTGTTAGGTAAATTCCATCCACATGGTGACTTCGCTTGCTATGAAGCCATGGTATTAATGGCACAACCCTTTTCTTATCGCTATCCTTTGGTTGATGGCCAAGGAAACTGGGGGGCGCCAGATGATCCTAAATCATTCGCGGCAATGCGTTATACAGAATCTCGCTTGTCCAAAATCTCTGAAATTCTATTATCTGAATTAGGGCAAGGCACTGTTGATTTCCAACCAAACTTTGATGGCACCTTAGAAGAACCACAATATTTGCCTGCTCGTTTGCCTCATATTCTGTTAAACGGTACTACCGGGATTGCCGTTGGTATGGCAACAGATATTCCACCACACAATATTAATGAAGTGGCAGATGCAGCTGTCCTGTTATTAGATAATCCAAAAGCAGGATTAGATGATGTACTCAATATCATTCAAGGCCCTGATTTCCCAACTGAAGCGGAAATTATTTCCCCTAAAGATGATATTCGAAAAATGTACGAAACTGGCCGTGGTTCCATCAAAATGCGTGCGACATGGCATAAAGAAGACGGTGAAATCATCATCAGCGCACTTCCTCATCAATCTTCTCCATCAAAAATTATTGCACAAATTGCTGAGCAAATGACGGCGAAAAAATTGCCAATGGTGGAAGATATTCGTGATGAAGCAGATTATGAAAATCCTGTGCGTATTGTGCTTGTGCCACGTTCAAATCGCGTTGACACGGATGCCTTAATGGCGCATTTATTTGCGACGACCGATCTCGAAAAAAGCTATCGTGTAAATATGAATATGATCGGACTTGATCATAAACCAGCCGTAAAAGGCCTACTTCAAGTTCTTACCGAATGGCTGACATTCCGTCGCACTACCGTGACACGTCGTTTACAACATCGTTTAGATAAAGTGCTCGCTCGTTTACATATTTTAGATGGTTTGATGATTGCCTTCCTCAATATTGACGAAGTGATTGAGATTATTCGTACTGAAGATGAACCAAAACAAGTTTTAATGGCTCGCTTTAACTTAAGTGATGAACAGGCAGAAGCCATTTTAAACTTACGTTTACGCCATTTAGCCAAATTAGAAGAATATCAATTACAAGCTGAAAAAGATAAACTCGAAGAAGAGCGGTCAAATTTAGAGTTAATTTTAGGATCTGAACGTCGCTTAAATACCTTGATCAAAAAAGAAATTCAAGAAGATGCGAAAAAATACGCCAGCCCTAGAATGTCTCAATTAGTTGAACGTGAAGAAGCAAAAGCCATTTCTGAAAGTGAAATGACGCCAGCAGAACCTGTTACCGTTATCTTATCTGAAATGGGCTGGGTACGCTGTGCAAAAGGTCATGACATTGATCCGGCAGGATTAAGCTATAAAGCCGGTGATAAATATCTGGCTCACGCTTGCGGTAAAAGTAATCAGCCCGTAATCTTCATTGATAGCACTGGTCGTAGCTATGCTTTAGATCCATTAAGCTTGCCTTCTGCGCGTTCACAAGGTGAACCGCTCACCGGTAAACTGACATTACCGGCAGGTGCGACCATTGAACAGGTTATTATGGAACCTGAAAAACAAGAATTATTGATGGCATCAGATGCAGGATATGGTTTTATTTGCAAATTTGAAGATTTAATTGCACGTAATAAAGCAGGAAAAGCCTTGATTTCTTTGCCAGAAAATGCGAAAGTCTTGAAACCTGAGACACTTTCCGAGTCGGCCTCACTTCTTGTGTCCCTCACTTCAGCGGGTCGAATGCTGATTTTTCCGGTACGGGATTTACCGGCATTATCAAAAGGGAAAGGCAACAAAATCATCAGTATTCCAGCAGCGAATGCAAAAGCTCGGTCAGAATTATTGGTGAAATTGTTCTTAATTTCAGAGCAAGCCAGCCTTGAGTTCCATTCCGGTAAACGAAAAATCACATTAAAACCGGAAGATCTGCAAAAATTCCGTGCGGAACGCGGCAGAAAAGGCTCCCAATTACCACGTGGATTACATAGTAATGTTGACATTGTGGTGGTTGAACCTGAACACAACTCATAAGAATTCTCGAAACCAAACTAAATAGGAGGATATTTCGTGAATATTGTTTTTGATACCTATCAAACTCTTGCTTTAGCAAGCTTTGTATTATTACTTGGTTATTTTCTAGTAAAACGTATTCGCGTTTTACAAACATTCAATATCCCTGAACCTGTTGTTGGTGGCTTTATTGTGGCTATTGCATTAACCATTTTATACAAAGTAAACGGCACCTCATTTACCTTTGAGAAAAGCTTACAAACATCTATGATGTTAGTCTTCTTCTCCTCTATCGGTTTAAGTGCAAACTTTGCCCGCTTAGTTAAAGGCGGAAAACCATTAGTTATCTTCCTACTTGTCGCTGCCCTTCTCATTGTTTTCCAAAATCTCATCGGTATTTTAGGGACTCAATTATTAGGCATTGATCCTGCTTACGGCTTACTTGCTGGTTCAGTCACCCTAACAGGGGGGCATGGTACAGGTGCGGCATGGGCAGAAACATTCACTAAAGAATTTAATCTACCGGCTGCGACAGAAATCGCCATGGCATGTGCCACATTCGGTTTAGTCTTTGGTGGTATCTTAGGTGGTCCAGTATCTCGTTATTTATTAAATCATCAAAAACAAGGTGAGAATCCTGAGAATGATGAAGTAGATGACGTACAAGAAGCATTTGAGCACCCAACTTACAAACGTAAAATCAACGCACGTTCAATCATTGAAACCATCGCAATGCTTTCTTTATGTTTACTCATCGGTCAATACTTAGATGGCTTAACAAAAGGTACTCACATTCAATTACCAACCTTCGTATGGTGTTTGTTTACAGGTGTAATCATTCGTAACAGCTTAACTCACTTATTCAAATTCCAAGTGGCTGATTCAGCGATTGACGTATTAGGTAGCGTAGGTTTATCTATCTTCTTAGCGATTGCTTTAATGTCTCTCAAACTTTGGGAATTAGCAGGTCTTGCAACAGATGTATTAGTTATCTTAGCGGTTCAAGTTGTCTTCATGGCTTTCTTCGCTATCTACGTCACATACCGTATGATGGGTAAAGATTATGATGCGATTGTATTAAGTGCGGGTCACTGTGGTTTCGGTCTCGGCGCAACACCAACAGCCGTTGCTAACATGCAAGCGATTACCAGTCGTTTCGGACCATCTCACAAAGCGTTCTTAATCGTACCAATGGTAGGGGCATTCTTTATCGACTTATTAAATGCCGGTATCTTAAAAATGTTCTTAAGCGTTGTTGAAGCGCTTCACTAATAAAACGTTAAAAAGAAAGGCTGACATTTTGTCAGCCTTTTTATTTACTTGCTACTCAGTAAGAGTCTTCACTAAATCCACCACAAATTCTAACCGCGCTTTGTTTTCTGGAAGTGCTTTCACAAACTTAAATTTTAATGGACCATCAAAGCGATAAACAATTGGATTTTGTTGAATTAATTTGATGAATTTTTCAGGATCAACTTTTGCTGAAGGAGAGAATTCAATAAAACCACCTTGAGCCCCTGCATCGATTTTCAGTACTTTTAATGGTTTCACCATTAAACGCATCTCAGCAATTTGTAAAAGATTTTTAGTTGCTTCAGGTAATAGGCCAAAGCGATCAATTAATTCAACTTTTAATTCGTCTAACTCTTGCTTACTTTCCGCTGCGGCAATGCGTTTATAGAACGACAAACGCATATTCACATCGCCAAGATAATCATCTGGCAATAGTGCTGGAACGCGTAACTCAATTTCTGCTTGTTGATGCGTAATCTCTTCTAATGAAGGCTCTCTGCCCTCTTTTAAGGCTTTCACTGCCGCATCGAGCAATTCCATATAAAGTGAGAAACCAATGCTTTCAATTTGCCCACTTTGTTCATTCCCTAATAATTCACCTGCACCACGGATTTCTAAATCGTGCGTCGCAAGAATAAAGCCTGCACCTAAGTTATCTAAACTTTCTAATGCCTCTAAACGACGTTTCGCATCATTCGTCATTAATTTCGGCGGCGGTGTAAGCAAATAGGCATAAGCTTGATGGTGAGAACGCCCTACTCGACCACGCAACTGGTGAAGCTGAGCTAAACCAAAATTATCTGCACGTTCAATAATGATCGTATTTGCCGTAGGTACGTCAATCCCTGTTTCAATAATGGTGGAACAGACTAAAACGTTATAACGTTGATGATAAAAATCACTCATCACACGTTCAAGTTCTCGTTCTCGCATTTGACCATGACCAATCACGACTCGAGCTTCTGGTACAAGTGCGGTCAGTTTTTCAGCCGTATTTTCAATACTCGCCACATCATTATGCAAATAATAAACTTGCCCACCACGCAAAATTTCACGCAGGATGGCCTCACGAATAATTAAATCGTCTTTCTGACGAACGAATGTTTTGATACTCACTCGACGAGCCGGTGGTGTTGCAATAATAGAAAGATCGCGAATGCCATTCATCGCCATATTCAAAGTACGAGGAATTGGTGTTGCGGTAAGCGTTAAAATATCAATATTCGCTCGAAGTTGTTTAATTATCTCTTTCTGTCCCACACCAAAACGATGTTCTTCATCAATAATGAGTAAGCCAAGATCAGAAAACTTCACATCGGATTGAATTAATTTGTGGGTTCCAATCAGAATATCGACTTTTCCTTCGGCTAAATTTTCTAAGATTTGTTTTTGCTCTTTGGCTGTTTTAAAGCGAGAAAGCACTTCCACATTAACCGGAAGATTAGCAAAACGATCTTTAAAATTCTCGTAATGCTGTTGAGCTAACAAGGTTGTTGGAACCAATACAGCAACTTGTTTATGGTTCATGACCGCCAAAAATGCTGCGCGCATCGCTACTTCAGTCTTCCCAAAGCCCACATCACCACAAACCAAACGATCCATCGCCTTGGGTTGGCACATATCCGAAATAACGGCATTAATCGCCATGGCTTGATCGTGTGTTTCTTCAAAAGGGAAGCTTGCAGCAAATTGCTGGAATTCCTCACGATCATATTTAAATTCAAAGCCTTTTTTCACTTCTCGCTGGGCATATACTTCAAGTAATTCCGCAGCCACATCACGAATTTTTTCTGCGGCCTTTTGACGCGTTTTCGCCCATGATTCATTACCTAATTTATGTAATGGCGCTGTTTCATCTGAGCCGCCTACATAGCGACTAATTAAATGAAGAGAACCAACTGGCACATAAAGTTTAGACTCATTCGCATAATTGATCAGCAAATATTCTGCTTTTAAGCCCCCTGTATCAAGCGTGACTAACCCACCATAACGCCCCACACCATGATCTAAATGCACCACAGGCTGACTAATTTTTAATTCAGCCAGATTACGCACTAAGGTATCTGGATTCACCGCCTTACGTTTATCACGCTGACGTTGCTGTACTCGCTCACCTAAAATTTCATGTTCAGTAATGACGGCTAATTTAACCTCATCAAGAATAAAACCTTGCTCAAGACGACTTACCCAAAGATTAAACTTGTCTTTATTTGCGTCAGATAAGGTTTTAATCTGTTTAGGTTTAATTTTTAATGGTGAAAGCAAATCTACTAAAGTTTCACGACGTCCTTCAGTTTCAACTGAAAATAAAACATTTCCTCTGAAATGTTCAATAAACTGTCGAAGTTGCGATAACGGTTCTTTTTGCTGTGATTGAATGGTCACTGCTGGTAATGCGGACACCGCTAAATTTTTCTGACGAACAGATGACCGCACTTTTTCTGCTTTAAAATTAATTTTAGGATAATTTTTTAATGCATGATTTACCGCATCAATGCTTAGCCACAAACGTTCTGGCGGCAAAAGAGGACGCATTGGATCAACTTTTCGATGCTCATATCGCTGTTTGGCATCAAGATAAAAACGTTCACCTTGTGCTTGATTTGTTTCCATATCCACAAACAACGTTTTTTCGGGCAAGTAATCAAACAACGTTGCCATTTCATCAAAGAATAACGGTTGCCAATATTCAATCCCTGAAATTAATGTACCTTTACTGATTTGCTGATAAATATGCTCAGGATCACGACGAATTTCACCAAAGGTTTCTCTAAATTGTGTACGGAAAAATTCAATGCCTTTCTCATCTGTTGGAAATTCGTGTGCCGGTAATAAATTAATAGATTGAATTTCATCCAACGTTCGCTGCGTATCGACATCAAAAGTACGAATCGAATCAATTTCATCATCAAAAAAATCTAAACGAAATGGAACCGCACTTCCCATTGGGAAAAGATCTAAAAGTGATCCGCGCACAGCATATTCACCATGTTCTAGTACTTGCTCTACGGAACGATATCCTGCTGACTCTAATTGTAATCGCAATTTTTCAATGACAAGACGATCACCTTTTTTAATCAAAAGGACATTATGCTGTAGATATTTCGGCGGACACACTCGCTGCATTAATGTGCTAATCGGCAAAATAAAAATGCCTTTTTTAGTATTTTGCAAATGAAATAACGCACTTAAACGCGAAGAAATAATTTCTTGATGAGGAGAAAAAGAATCATAAGGCAACGTTTCCCAATCAGGAAAAAACTGAATGGACTGAGAAGTTAAATCCGGTAAAACTTGTGATAAACGAACCGCACTTTTGGTATCCGGTGTCACAACCACTGTTAATCCATCATATTGCTCAGCAATTTCACTGACAGCAAGTGCATCAGCACCCGTTAATACGTTGCCAAGAATTTTATGGTCATTTGGCTGAGTGGGAATATCAAAATTAAAATAGGTTGTTTTCATAAGTGCGGTCAATTTTTATCTCATTTTTGCGTGAATATCTGATTAGTTTAGCAAATTCAATCTAGTTTTCAATAATTATCTGTATAAAAAAACAGGGTTAATTAACCCTGTTTCTCCTATTTTTTAAGTGGTTCAAGTGGCTTCTCTTTTTTTACATGCCCATCATCATCGAATTCGATACGTGGCATGCAGCCTCTACAAGAGCCTTTATCTAAACCAAGCTCTTTACAAAACTTATTATATTCATCTACGGCTTTGCGAAACCAACCTTTTTTTTCTTGTTCGCTCATCTTGCCTCCTTTTTTAATTTTTGTGCAATTTCCGAACGTAATAATTTTAACCCATTTTTCTTGTTATAGGGTATCTGTTTTGTGATGAAATAATCTCGCATTAAAGGACAATCTTTTTCATCTAAATTCATTAAAAATCGACGAATTGCCGGCAAAGCGGAAGCTAAAGTGCGGTGAAAATAAGCGAAGTTTTTTAGGCTTAACCAATCTTCATCAAGCAATTCCCAATCTACTGATGTGGTATTAAATTCCTGAGCAAGTGGATGGAAAGACAAAGGCATATTCCGTTGAAAAGATTGCGTTGCTTCTTTTTCTAATTCAATCCCTTGTGCAGAAAGCCCTTTTAGAGCGATAGTTGAATAACAGCCACTACTTGCCTCTAAATGCTCGCCTAAATAAACAAGAGAAAAACCACATTTCTGCCAAAATTGAGCCAGTTCTTTGGTATAACCAAAACTCACTGATAAATAATCCAGATCGGCATTTTGTGTGATGTATTCAATAAGTTGTGTACCAATACCATGCTGCTGCCACATAGGCTGGACCGTAATTCTCGAAATACGTAAAGAATGTAATGTACAAGCCTTTTGTAGCTGAGAATGAAAACAAAGTGCTTGCGGGACAAGATTGCCTTTAGGACGTCTAGTACCTAGCTGAATGGCTTCTATAAGCGATGAATCTTCAATCCTGCCTTCTTTTAATGCCCAAACTGCACCTAGTAAATTTTGCTCACTTTTAGCGGTAAAAAAACACTGTGAATTGGCATCAAATAATCGCCGGAGATCTAATGGTGATGTACGATAATGAGCTAATGTCATCAAGCCATAGAATTTAGACAATGAAGAAAGTATTTTCTCTTGTGAGCGCTCAGTAATTTGGCATATTTTGCTTTTATTGTATGGCGTTTGTTTAAAGTCATCCTCTACATTTAATAATAAAAGCTCATCGATAAACGCCTCTAAAGCATCATCTTTCGACCAACGCAGCGGTTCAATAAGCTCAAAATCAGAAAAAGTGCGGTTAATTTTTTGCTTAAATTTAAGCTCAAAGCCTCGCCCCGTTCCCTCATAACTATGGATGGTAGTCGTAAATAGAATATGCTTAAAATGCTGGGAAAAAGCAGTGAGTTGAGCAATCGGCAACATTGCCGCCTCATCAACAAAAAGCCAAGCATTTTCAGAAAAAGAAGGATCATTTTGCAAAGCAAGGAAAAGCGCATCTGGTGCAATAAAGATAATTTCTTTTTGTGAAAATTCAGCCAAAATATTGACCGCACTTTTATTTGGAGCTGTGAGGTAAATTTTAGTATCCAGTTGATTCGCTAATAAGCCTGCTAGAGCTGATTTCCCTCTTCCTCGTTTGGCAGTAAGAAAGTAAAGTTCAGATTCTTTTTGTAAGATTTGCTCAATGGTTTTCTGCTGATCTAAGGTCGCATTGTGGTTTACAAATAACTGCTGAAAAGTGCGGTCAAACTTTAAATCATTTTGATGATAAAGGACGGGAAAATCATATTTATGAATACAATGCTTAAAATATGCAATAAATCTTGGCGTCGTAATTGCCTCAAGCGAACCTGACCAACGAAGACTATCTTCGTCTATTTGGGAATGAAGTTTCTCCCAATTTGATAGCAAAACAATTAAGGCACCATTCATTTTTAATGTACCGGCCGCAATGGCGAGCGCCTCTAAATGGATACCTTTTCGTGCATCAAACAAGATCGTCTCAAACTCTTGCCCAAGAAGATTTTGAATTTTAGAAAACTCATTAATGATCAAGGTATTTGCCGGCAAATTAGACGGCATATTCTCACTGATCAAAATTTGAAAATGACGTGTCATGAATTATTTTTCTAAATATGCTTCTAATTCAGCTACATTTTGAGACCATTCATTACTGAGTTGCTTTATCCATAAAGCAATATCAGATGCCCAATTAGGTAATGACGTGTCTTGAGCCTGTTTTGCGATATTTTGAATATTAACAAGCCCCACTGATGCTGCAGCGCCTTTTATTTTATGTGCCACATCTGACACCATTTGTTGCATATCTGCGTTTGTAAGATAATCTTCATACGCCGTTTCTAATTCATCTAAATAAATTGGCATCCACTGTTTGAATAACTCTACATTAGCTTTAGCTTGTGATTTTCCAATTAACTCAATAAGTGAAATATTAATACCTTCTTGAACTTGAGGGAGCTCTTCTTCATCAGAGGTAGTCTCGATATCATCTCCTAAGAATGTTTTAAAACACTGACGTAATTCCGTCAGAGAAAGAGGCTTACGCAACACGCCATCCATACCCTGATTTTGATATTCTTCTTCGCTGTGCATCACGTTTGCCGTAAAAGCAATTAAAGGTGGAAGAAAATCGTAAATTCCTTCTTCGTAGTTTTTACGTAGATAGTATGCAATATCAAAACCTGACATATCTGGCAATTTAATATCAAGAAAAACAATATCATAAGTATTTTTCTCAAATAATTGGATAGCCTGTTCACCATTCATCGCAACATCAACATAATGACCTTGCTTTTCAAGAATACTTTTGGCTACAACCACATTTAATTCAACGTCTTCTACTAATAAAATGGAAAGATGCTGCATGGCTTTTTCAGCGTTTCCATCATGAGCTTGCGCTTTTTCTGCAATGATCGTTAAGTAAAAGGTTGAACCTTTGTCCAATTCACTTTCAACCGTTAAATCCCCTTGCATTAATTGCGCAAGATTCTTAGAAATTGCAAGACCGATGCCACTTCCTGCAGAACGGTGAATATTATCTTTAACCTGATAATACATGGTAAAAATCTTATCTAATTCACAAGGTGCAATACCTGCCCCCGTATCAGTAACACTAAATTGATACTGATTATCTTGCATTTTCTGCACCCTTAAAATAACGTCACCTTTGTCAGTGAATTTGACGGCATTACTAATTAAATTCCAAAGAATTTGGCTAAGGCGAGCACGATCGAGATAAAGCCAATTAGGTAAATTATCATCCAGCTTTAAAGAGAATTTTAGCCCCTTTTGCTCCGCCATCAAGGTGCCAAAATTATAGAAATCATTAAGTAGTGAATGGAAATCGCAAGGCTGAATATTTAATTCAATACGTTTAGAGTCGATCTTATCTAAATCAATAATATCACTAAAAATATGACCTAAACTGACCGCACTTAGATTAATTGTATTGAGGTAATTTTGTTGTTGTTCTGTTAATTTATCATCTAATAGAATTCGGCTTAGACCAATGATTCCATTTAAAGGCGTACGTAATTCATGGCTAATCGTTGCAAGTAAGGTACTTTTATCACGGCTATTTTTTTCTAATCTAGCAAGCGTTTTAGAGAGTTCTAAACGGGAACGTTCTAGTCGTTCAACAAGTAGCGTAAAGAAATAGATAACAAAAGGAGCAGTAAATAAACCAAAAGTGATCGACCGAGCTATGTCACTCCAGTGAATACCATCACTAAGGAGCGTGCTTAATAAGATTTGTATACAGATAGCTAAAATCGCAAGAATAGCGATACCAAGTAAAGAGAAACGAACTCGACCTAATCGAATAACCCAATCAACATAACGTTGCGCAAAATATCTAAAGTTTTTCATGGTTTATATTGAGAAATAAAAATTGAGATCATTCTATATAATTTTTAATAAAAATCCATAAACAAAAACCCCAAGCCATTCAGCTCGGGGTTCACATTCAGTACCTGGCGGTGTCCTACTCTCACATGGGGAAGCCCCACACTACCATCGGCGCATCGGCGTTTCACTTCTGAGTTCGGTATGGGGTCAGGTGGGACCACCGCTCTATCGCCGCCAGGATTATTCCTTTAATAACTTTTCTCTACTCTGCTCTCACTATCTCTAGCGCTCACAACCAAACAAGCTGATTTAACCTAAAAACTTTCTCTTTCGTCTCTGAGTTTCGTCTTACAACACCCAAAACCCTTGAGCGTTGTATAGTTAAGCCTCTCGGGCAATTAGTATCTGTTAGCTCAACGGCTCGCACCGCTTACACACCAGACCTATCTACGTCTTAGTCTTAAACAACCCTTACTGTCTTAAAAACAGGGAGAACTCATCTCTTGGCAAGTTTCGTGCTTAGATGCTTTCAGCACTTATCTCTTCCGCACTTAGCTACCCGGCAATGCGTCTGGCGACACAACCGGAACACCAGTGGTGCGTCCACTCCGGTCCTCTCGTACTAGGAGCAGCCCCAATCAATTCTCCAACGCCCACGGCAGATAGGGACCGAACTGTCTCACGACGTTCTAAACCCAGCTCGCGTACCACTTTAAATGGCGAACAGCCATACCCTTGGGACCTACTTCAGCCCCAGGATGTGATGAGCCGACATCGAGGTGCCAAACACCGCCGTCGATATGAACTCTTGGGCGGTATCAGCCTGTTATCCCCGGAGTACCTTTTATCCGTTGAGCGATGGCCCTTCCATTCAGAACCACCGGATCACTATGACCTACTTTCGTACCTGCTCGACTTGTCTGTCTCGCAGTTAAGCTTGCTTATACCATTGCACTAACCTGACGATGTCCGACCGTCATTAGCAAACCTTCGTGCTCCTCCGTTACTCTTTGGGAGGAGACCGCCCCAGTCAAACTACCCACCAGACACTGTCCGAGACCACGTTTCGTAATCTTCGTTAGAACATCAAACGTTAAAGGGTGGTATTTCAAGGACGACTCCAACAATACTGGCGTATCATCTTCTTAGTCTCCCACCTATCCTACACATCAAAATTCAATGTTCAGTGTCAAGCTATAGTAAAGGTTCACGGGGTCTTTCCGTCTAGCCGCGGGTACACCGCATCTTCACGGCGATTTCAATTTCACTGAGTCTCGGGTGGAGACAGCCTGGCCATCATTATGCCATTCGTGCAGGTCGGAACTTACCCGACAAGGAATTTCGCTACCTTAGGACCGTTATAGTTACGGCCGCCGTTTACTGGGGCTTCGATCAGGAGCTTCTCTTTCGATTACACCATCAATTAACCTTCCAGCACCGGGCAGGCATCACACCCTATACGTCCACTTTCGTGTTTGCAGAGTGCTGTGTTTTTAATAAACAGTTGCAGCCAGCTGGTATCTTCGACCGGTTCAACCTTCGCCCGCAAGGGACTACAATCTACGCCGGCGCACCTTCTCCCGAAGTTACGGGCTATTTTGCCTAGTTCCTTCACCCGAGTTCTCTCAAGCGCCTGAGTATTCTCTACCTGACCACCTGTGTCGGTTTTCAGTACGGTTTAGATAAACCTGAAGCTTAGTGGCTTTTCCTGGAAGTGTGGTATCGGTTACTTCAGCTCCGTAGAGCCTCGTCATCATCTCTCAGTGTTAAAGAAGTCCGGATTTGCCTAAACTTCTCACCTACCAACTTAAACGCACATATCCAACAGTGCGATAACCTAACCTGCTCCGTCCCCACATCGCAGTTTATCCAAGTACGGGAATATTAACCCGTTTCCCATCGACTACGCTTTTCAGCCTCGCCTTAGGGGCCGACTCACCCTGCCCCGATTAACGTTGGACAGGAACCCTTGGTCTTCCGGCGAACGGGTTTTTCACCCGTTTTATCGTTACTTATGTCAGCATTCGCACTTCTGATACGTCCAGCAGCCCTCTCGAGCCACCTTCATCCGCTTACAGAACGCTCCCCTACCCAACAGTATTGCTACTGATGCCGCAGCTTCGGTGCTATATTTGAGCCCCGTTACATCTTCCGCGCAGGCCGACTCGACTAGTGAGCTATTACGCTTTCTTTAAATGATGGCTGCTTCTAAGCCAACATCCTAGCTGTCTAAGCCTTCCCACTTCGTTTCCCACTTAATATAGACTTTGGGACCTTAGCTGGCGGTCTGGGTTGTTTCCCTCTCCACGACGGACGTTAGCACCCGCCGTGTGTCTCCTGAGTATCACTCTTCGGTATTCGTAGTTTGCATCGGGTTGGTAATCCGGGATGGACCCCTAGCCGAAACAGTGCTCTACCCCCGAAGGTGTCCGCTCAAGGCTCTACCTAAATAGATTTCGGGGAGAACCAGCTATCTCCCGGTTTGATTGGCCTTTCACCCCCAGCCACAAGTCATCCGCTAATTTTTCAACATTAGTCGGTTCGGTCCTCCAGTTAGTGTTACCCAACCTTCAACCTGCCCATGGCTAGATCACCGGGTTTCGGGTCTATACCTTGCAACTATTCGCCCAGTTAAGACTCGGTTTCCCTTCGGCTCCCCTATTCGGTTAACCTCGCTACAAAATATAAGTCGCTGACCCATTATACAAAAGGTACGCAGTCACCCTTAAAGGGCTCCCACTGCTTGTACGTACAAGGTTTCAGGTTCTATTTCACTCCCCTCACCGGGGTTCTTTTCGCCTTTCCTTCACAGTACTGGTTCACTATCGGTCAATCAGGAGTATTTAGCCTTGGAGGATGGTCCCCCCATCTTCAAACAGGATATCACGTGTCCCGCCCTACTTATCGTTAGTTTAGTACCATGACCTGGACTTCGAGTACGGGGCTATCACCCTGTATCGCCAAGCTTCCCAGCTTGTTCCTCTGTCTCTGTCATTATCACTAACAGGCTCCTTCGCGTTCGCTCGCCGCTACTAACGAAATCTCGGTTGATTTCTTTTCCTCGGGGTACTTAGATGTTTCAGTTCTCCCGGTTTGCCTCACTTACCTATGGATTCAGTAAGTGATAGTAGATTCTTCATCTACTGGGTTTCCCCATTCGGACATCTTGGATTAAACGCCTCTTATCGACTCATCCAAGCTTTTCGCAGATTAGCACGTCCTTCCTCGCCTCTGATTGCCAAGGCATCCACCTTGTACGCTTAGTCACTTAACTATACAACCTCAAAAATTCTTGATGTTGCGTTTTCAACTAAACACTTGATTGCTTTTGTTCAATCAAGATTTTCTTCTTACTCAGACTTTTTCTTATCCTTTAAAAGGACTTGAAAGTCTCTTCAGTTTTTCAGCTTGTTTCCTGGTTGTTAAAGAACAGAAATAACATTTTCAGTTATCATCGTTAAATAAACTCATTAAAGCATTTTAAGCATTAAATCAGTCAATTTACTTAACGATGATAAGTGGTGGAGATAAGCGGGATCGAACCGCTGACCTCCTGCGTGCAAGGCAGGCGCTCTCCCAGCTGAGCTATATCCCCATGTCATCGTTTATTTATCACCTTATTCACCTTTATCACTCACTCAGTTTGAGTGGTGGGTCTGAGTGGACTTGAACCACCGACCTCACCCTTATCAGGGGTGCGCTCTAACCACCTGAGCTACAGACCCAAGGGAATAACGGTTTTCTGCTCGATATTGTCTACAATATATCAATCAATCTGTGTGGACACTTATTGTCTCTCGTTTTTGGTAAGGAGGTGATCCAACCGCAGGTTCCCCTACGGTTACCTTGTTACGACTTCACCCCAGTCATGAATCATACCGTGGTAAACGCCCTCCCGAAGGTTAAGCTATCTACTTCTGGTACAACCCACTCCCATGGTGTGACGGGCGGTGTGTACAAGGCCCGGGAACGTATTCACCGCAACATTCTGATTTGCGATTACTAGCGATTCCGACTTCATGGAGTCGAGTTGCAGACTCCAATCCGGACTTAGACGTACTTTGTGAGATTCGCTCCAGCTCGCACTATCGCTTCCCTCTGTATACGCCATTGTAGCACGTGTGTAGCCCTACTCGTAAGGGCCATGATGACTTGACGTCATCCCCACCTTCCTCCGGTTTATCACCGGCAGTCTCCTTTGAGTTCCCGACCTAATCGCTGGCAACAAAGGATAAGGGTTGCGCTCGTTGCGGGACTTAACCCAACATTTCACAACACGAGCTGACGACAGCCATGCAGCACCTGTCTCAGAGTTCCCGAAGGCACCAATCCATCTCTGGAAAGTTCTCTGGATGTCAAGAGTAGGTAAGGTTCTTCGCGTTGCATCGAATTAAACCACATGCTCCACCGCTTGTGCGGGCCCCCGTCAATTCATTTGAGTTTTAACCTTGCGGCCGTACTCCCCAGGCGGTCGATTTATCACGTTAGCTACGGGCGCCAAGCTCAAAGCTCAACCCCCAAATCGACATCGTTTACAGCGTGGACTACCAGGGTATCTAATCCTGTTTGCTCCCCACGCTTTCGCACATGAGCGTCAGTACATTCCCAAGGGGCTGCCTTCGCCTTCGGTATTCCTCCACATCTCTACGCATTTCACCGCTACACGTGGAATTCTACCCCTCCCTAAAGTACTCTAGCGACCCAGTATGAAATGCAATTCCCAGGTTAAGCCCGGGGCTTTCACACCTCACTTAAGTCACCGCCTGCGTGCCCTTTACGCCCAGTTATTCCGATTAACGCTCGCACCCTCCGTATTACCGCGGCTGCTGGCACGGAGTTAGCCGGTGCTTCTTCTGTAGTTAACGTCAATCACCTAGTCTATTAAACTAAATGCCTTCCTCGCTACCGAAAGAACTTTACAACCCGAAGGCCTTCTTCATTCACGCGGCATGGCTGCGTCAGGGTTGCCCCCATTGCGCAATATTCCCCACTGCTGCCTCCCGTAGGAGTCTGGGCCGTGTCTCAGTCCCAGTGTGGCTGGTCATCCTCTCAGACCAGCTAGAGATCGTCGGCTTGGTGAGCCTTTACCTCACCAACTACCTAATCCCACTTGGGCTCATCCTATGGCATGTGGCCCGAAGGTCCCACACTTTCATCTTCCGATACTACGCGGTATTAGCTACAGTTTCCCGTAGTTATCCCCCTCCATAAGCTAGATTCCCAAGCATTACTCACCCGTCCGCCACTCGTCATCAAAGAAGCAAGCTTCTTTATGTTACCGTTCGACTTGCATGTGTTAAGCCTGCCGCCAGCGTTCAATCTGAGCCATGATCAAACTCTTCAATTCAAGTTCAATCGCTCAATACTGCTGACATAAATGTCACTACTTAAAAAAGTATTATGAATTTCTAGTTAGCACCTATTAAGACTTCAAAATTAAAAATATTTTTAAAACAAGTCAATCAACAAGTGCCCACACAGATTGTCTGATATATTGTTAAAGAGCAAAAAAGAACGACGCACTGGTTTTTCTTAATAGTCACAACAGCGCGTCGTTGTGTGGGGCGTATTATAGGACTTTCAGAATTCTTTGCAAGTGCTTTTTTACAAAAAAATTCAATTTTTTTCTTGTCTGATGATTTAATCATCAAAGTGAATTGTCTTTGTTCAATATTCAAGGTAAATTACCTCCAAAGAGTAGGCATTTTAATGAGGTAGTTATGAATTTTGAGCAAATGATTGGTTTCGGTGTCGCAGGTAATTTCGCGGGACATTTAGAACAAGCAGGTGAAGCAGCTGATTTCACTCAAGTTAAAACAGAAAATGCCATTCAACCAAAAGCTATTTTCCCTTTTTATGTGCCAAGTGAAAAGGCGGGTTTTCTTTCTACCTTTCCTTTAAGTCACAATCAAATTAATTTTCCACAAGGCGCGGATAATCTGCAAATTGAACCTGAAATTGCACTTATTTGTGAGCTTATCTATAAAGGAAATCAAGTTGAGAAAATTATTCCGCGCTATTTTGCAGCCTATAATGATTGCTCTATTCGTCGCCCTAATGCAAAAAAAATTTGTGAAAAGAAAAACTGGGGCGAGGCAAGCAAAGGTATTTCATCCAAACTGATTTCACTTTCTTCCTTTATTAAAGGAAGCGAAATTGATCAATATCGTATCGCTTGCTTCCATAAACGCAATGCCGAACTCAATACTTACGGTATTGACAGTCCTGCGATTGGTTATAGCTATTTCCACCAACAATTATTAGATTGGATCGTGGATAGAATGAACAATCAACCCGATGAAGGACCAATGAATTATATTGCCTCTTTATTAGAGCAAGCAAACTATCCGAAACAAGCTATTATTAGTATTGGCGCCACCCGTTATACTGAGTTCGGTGAAACGCATTTCTTGCAACCTAATGATCTCAGTATGGTTGTCGTGTATAACGGTGAAAAATATTCTGCTGAGGAAATTGAGCAAATGGCAAAAAATGAAAAATTTGCAGACGACATTTCAGCGCTTATTCAGAAAGTGGTTTAGCATACATATAAAAAGTGCGGTTAATTTTACCCGCACTTTTTATTTACTTCCTTCTTAAAGAAACTTCTCCGGCATTAAAATACCGCTCGCCTTCATCGGTTATGACTTTTAAGTAACCGTGTTTATCAATTCCCTGCTCTATACCTGAAATCGCACCTTGTTCAGTAAAGACATTCACTTCATCACCAAAAAATTCATTATAGTTTATCCATTGTTGCATGAATTCCTCATCAATACCCTTTTCTTCAAATTGAGCTAATCGAGAATAAATACGTTGAATCACTTTAACAAGGATCGTTTCACGATCTATATTTAGATCCTGCTCAGTTAGCTGTGCATACGGCTGACTAATTTCAGTTGATTGTGGTAATTTTACATTGATCCCAATACCAACAACTAAATTGAGCAACCCATTCTTATGATTAATGATTTCCACTAAAATGCCACCAAGCTTTCGACCTGAAAGCAAAATATCATTTGGCCATTTCACTTTCGCATTTAACGCTTCTGCAATAGCTAAACCAATCACTAAACTTAATCCATCCAATGCTTTTTTAGGATCGATAGTCCAATAAAAACTGAAAATTAACTGCCCTGCAAACGGTGAAAGCCATTGGCGACCACGACGTCCTCGTCCGGCCGTTTGATATTCTGCGAGACACAAATCACCTTTTTTTAATTGGTTAATGTGATTCGCTATAAATTCATTTGTTGAAGAAATGGTTCGATGATAATGCACGGAATAAGGTGAAAGTGCGGTCGAAATTGCTTGTGGATTTAACAAAGGCATTTCTGGCACCAGCTGATAAACCTTATTTTCTTCTTGAATATTTAATCCCGCTTCTCGCAGTAATGCCATTTTTTGCGACAATTCATTTGGCGTAATATTTAAAAACGACATCAAATCTGACCGCACTTTAGGTTGGCAATCAGACAAACAATCCAATAACGATGACATATTCATTCCTTCTTATAAAAACCTTGGCAAATCTTACCATAAAAGCGAAAAAATTCATTTTCAACTACATGAAAAATCTGTATAATCCCGGCGCAATATTTTTTGACACAACTTTTAACAGCGAGATATTGCCATGCTTAGAATCAAACAAGAAGCTCTGACTTTTGACGACGTTCTACTCGTCCCAGCTCATTCAACTGTTCTTCCGAACACAGCCAACCTCTCAACTCAACTCACCAAAGAAATTCGCTTAAATATTCCTATGCTTTCTGCTGCGATGGATACTGTCACAGAAACCAAATTAGCGATCTCTTTAGCACAAGAAGGTGGCATCGGCTTTATTCACAAAAATATGACGATCGAACGCCAAGCGGATCGTGTTCGTAAAGTGAAAAAATTTGAAAGTGGTATCGTATCTGAACCTGTCACTGTTTCGCCAGATTTAACCCTTGCAGCACTTGCTGAAATGGTGAAGAAAAACGGCTTCGCAGGCTACCCTGTTGTCGATGCTGAAAATAACTTGATTGGTATCATCACTGGTCGCGACACGCGTTTCGTAAAAGATTTAAGTAAAACCGTTTCACAATTAATGACGAAGAAAGAAGACTTAGTCACCGTAAAAGAAGGTGCAAGCCGTGAAACAATTTTAGAATTAATGCATAAAAACCGCGTAGAGAAAGTGCTTGTTGTAGATGATGCTTTCAAATTAAAAGGCATGATCACCGTTAAAGACTTCCAAAAAGCGGAACAAAAACCAAATGCATGTAAAGATGAATTTGGTCGTTTACGTGTCGGAGCGGCTGTAGGTGCGGGTCCAGGTAATGAAGAACGTATTGATGCATTAGTGAAAGCCGGTGTTGATGTGTTGTTAATCGACTCTTCTCATGGTCACTCAGAAGGCGTATTACAACGCGTTCGTGAAACTCGTGCAAAATATCCAAATTTACCTATCGTTGCGGGTAACGTAGCAACGGCTGAAGGCGCTATCGCCTTAGCTGATGCGGGTGCAAGTGCAGTAAAAGTAGGTATCGGACCAGGTTCTATTTGTACAACGCGTATTGTGACTGGTGTAGGTGTTCCACAAATCACTGCTATCGCAGATGCCGCTGCAGCATTAAAAGATCGTGGTATTCCAGTTATCGCTGACGGAGGTATCCGTTTCTCTGGCGATATTGCAAAAGCTATCGCAGCAGGTGCGAGCTGTGTAATGGTTGGTTCTATGTTCGCGGGTACTGAAGAAGCGCCAGGTGAAATCGAACTTTATCAAGGTCGTGCATTTAAATCTTACCGTGGTATGGGTTCATTAGGTGCGATGGCGAAAGGCTCTTCAGACCGTTACTTCCAATCAGATAACGCGGCAGACAAACTCGTACCAGAAGGTATCGAAGGCCGTATTCCATATAAAGGTTACTTAAAAGAAATCATCCACCAACAAATGGGTGGCTTACGTTCTTGCATGGGCTTAACCGGCTGCGCAACCATCGAAGAATTACGTACAAAAGCGGAATTTGTTCGCATCAGTGGTGCGGGTATTAAAGAAAGCCATGTTCACGATGTAACTATTACTAAAGAAGCGCCAAACTATCGTATGGGCTAATTGATAAAAGAGCGGTTTATTTAACCGCTCTTTTGAAATATTTTGGGCAACTAAAAGGACTAAAATGAAAAAACTAGCATTACTCATTCCGTTTATCATATCAAGTTGTGCGCTTTTCGGACCAACTTATACTGGAGAAACAACGGCAAGTTCTTTACTAAAATCAGATACAGAACGTAATATCAATCTGGCTTTTAGAGCAATCCATAATTGTACACCAAAACAAATTCATACTCAGATCAATGATGCAAAAATCAACCCTAAAACATCTACTGTTGATTCAGCATATGAAACTTGGACAGTAAAAGGCTGTAATCAAACTGAAGTATTTAAAATTAAATATATCAGCGATGGTCAAGGTGGAACCTACATCAATATGACCACGTCAAACTAACATAAGGTAAAAAATGACAAACATCCACAACCATAAAATTCTGATCCTCGACTTCGGTTCACAATATACTCAACTGATTGCACGTCGTGTGCGTGAAATCGGTGTGTACTGCGAACTTTGGGCGTGGGATGTAACTGAAGAACAAATCCGTCAATTTAATCCAGACGGTATCATTCTTTCTGGTGGTCCAGAAAGTACCACTGAAGAAAATAGCCCACGTGCACCAGAATATGTATTTAATGCAGGCGTGCCTGTATTGGGTATTTGTTACGGTATGCAAACCATGGCGATGCAACTTGGTGGTTTAACTGAAACCTCTGATCATCGTGAATTCGGCTATGCATCGGTTTTAATGGATAATCCGACTGCACTTTTCGCTCATTTAAATGATGGTGACAGCAAATTAGATGTATGGATGAGCCATGGCGATAAAGTAACGCGTTTACCAGAAAACTTCCAAGTTACTGGTACGACTCCAACCTGTCCTATTGCCGCGATGTCTGATGAAAGCCGTCATTTCTACGGCGTACAATTCCACCCTGAAGTGACCCATACTAAAAAAGGCTTGGAATTATTAATGAATTTTGTGGTAAACATTTGTGGTTGCGAAACAAAATGGACAGCAGAAAACATTATCGAAGATGCAGTAGCTCGCATTAAAGAGCAAGTGGGCGATGATGAAGTAATTTTAGGTTTATCTGGTGGTGTAGACTCTTCTGTGGTTGCATTACTTTTACATCGTGCTATCGGTAAAAATCTACACTGCGTATTCGTGGATAACGGCTTACTCCGCTTACACGAAGGTGATCAAGTCATGGAAATGTTCGGTGATAAATTCGGTTTAAATATTACCCGTGTTGATGCTGAAAGCCGTTTCTTAGGTGAGCTTGCAGGTGTATCGGATCCTGAAGCGAAACGTAAAATTATCGGTAAAGTGTTCGTGGATGTATTCGATGATGAATCGAAAAAACTCACTAACGTAAAATGGTTGGCACAAGGTACGATCTACCCTGATGTCATCGAATCGGCGGCAAGCAAAACCGGTAAAGCACATGTGATCAAATCACACCACAACGTAGGTGGCTTACCGGATTATATGAAACTTGGCTTAGTTGAACCGTTACGTGAATTATTTAAAGATGAAGTGCGTAAAATCGGTTTAGCATTAGGCTTACCGGCTGAAATGATCAACCGTCACCCATTCCCTGGTCCAGGTTTAGGCGTTCGTGTATTAGGCGAAGTGAAAAAAGAATACTGCGATTTATTACGCCGTGCAGATGCGATCTTTATCGAAGAATTACGCAACAGCGGTTGGTATGAAAAAACCAGCCAAGCCTTCAGCGTATTCTTACCTGTGAAATCTGTAGGTGTGATGGGCGATGGCCGTAAATACGATTGGGTTATCTCACTACGTGCGGTAGAAACCATCGATTTTATGACCGCACATTGGGCTCACTTGCCTTATGATTTATTAGGCAAAGTGTCTAACCGTATTATCAATGAAGTGAATGGCATTTCCCGCGTGGTGTATGACATCAGCGGAAAACCCCCAGCAACTATCGAGTGGGAGTAACCTAGATCAATTTAAAGGGCAAATTATTTGCCCTTTTCTTCTTTCATAGCACTAATTTATCTCATCAATATTCACTATGGATATCACTTTTTTACTCGGCACTAAAATTATTGAACTGACTCTTATTGTGCTTATTGGCTATGGGTTGGTTAAATCAAAATTATTAAAATCAGAAGATAGTAAGCCACTTTCCATCATTGGACTTTATGTCATCAGTCCATCAGTGATGATTGAGGCATTTCAAATTGATTACACACCTGAAATCCTGCAAGGTTTGCAGCTTTCACTGCTTATGGCTGTGTTTCTTCAGGGGATTCTGATTATTATTGGCAGCCTGTTAAAACGTCTATTAAACCTTGATCCTATTGAACATGCGACTTCCATTTATTCTAATTCTGGCAACTTAATTATTCCGATTGTGATGTCACTATTTGGTAAAGAATGGGTCATTTACGCCAGCTGTTTTATTGTGGTACAAACCTTTCTATTTTGGACACATTGCCGTTTGATTATTGTAGGAAAGGGAAATTTATCGCTGAAGACGATTGCCAAAAATATCAATATTTGGTCAATTCTCGTTGGCGCATTTTTGTTTGCTTTCCAAATTAAGTTGCCAAACATTATCAATGGTACGCTCTCTTCCATTGGTTTGTTTATTGGTCCGAATGCCATGCTTGTTGCGGGTATGTTAATTGCCGCAATTCCATTAAAAAGCATTGTTTCATCTAAGCGCATTTATTTAGTCACACTATTGCGCTTGTTGGTTATTCCGCTTGTATTGTTGGTATTAATAAAGCTAATTGGCTTTGTGCATTGGATTGAAAAAGGTGAAATAATTGTGTTGATTAGCTTTTTGGCTACCACTAGCCCTTCAGCTTCGACAGTGACACAAATGGCGGTGATTTATAACAACAATCCACAAAAAGCCAGCGCCATCTATGGTGTAACGACGCTGCTTTGTATGTTTACTATGCCACTGGTGATTGCGTTATATCAAATATGGGGGTAAATCGTGGAAAAGTGCGGTCAATTATTTAAGCACTTTTGATGCCGGCTGCTCTTTTTTCAAACGATAAAGTTGATATAAGTTAACGAAAACTAAGAATGCGTTTAGAAGCGCAACTGGATAAGATTTGATGATCAAACTGTAAACGACAAAAAGTACCGCGCCAATTGCATTAACAACTCTCAAGTGAACAATCGATTTAAATAAAAAAGACGCGGCCACAAAGAATGTTGCCAAATAACCTAATAATTCGATGAAATTAAATTCCATAAATCTCTCCGTCAACAATGATTGGAGGCGGCATCATAAAAGATTTTAGAATTGAGGAAAAGAGGTGAAATAAAGGCAACCGATTGCAATATCAAGAAATTTTTATTTCACTCAAAACTCCCTTAGATAAAGACTTTTTGCACTAAAAACATATAAAAAATTGTGCCTGCCGAGATAGAAAGAAACATGTTCTTTTTCCAGAAATGTAACCCCAATACCAAAGCACCTGCAATGAAATCGGGCAAGCCGTGATAACCACTCAATACATCCACATTTTTATAGCAATACACCACTAACATCCCAAACATCGCCGCAGGCAATACTTTGCCAAGGTAACGAATATAGTCCGGAATCGGGCGATTGGCTGGAAAGATCCAGAATGGCAATAATCGAGTAAATTGCACGCACACAATACAAATCACAATGGTGATAATTTGTTCCATCAATGTCATTTTAGTGCCTCCAATTTAGATGAAAGTTTCGGTCGTCTTACGGTTAACAGAATCCAAATACTAATGAGTGTTGGCACTAAAAAATGCTCTTTCCCAACAATTAATAGCGATGCAAAAGCCACACCTAAACCTAATAATGAGCTTTCATGAGACTTCTCTTTGAGCCAGTTTTCAGCAAAAATCACCAGGAAAAGTGCAGTCATACCAAACTCTACCCCTTTTAAATCAAAAGGTATAATTAAGCCAAATAGATTACCTAATCCAGCTCCAACGACCCAATAAAGATGGAGATAAAAACTGACAAAGAACATATACCAGCCTTTATCTAAACGATCGGGAATCTTCGCCATATAGTTCAGGGAAAAACTTTCATCGACTAGGGTACTAATTAAATACCAACGTTTTTTCCCAATTTGAGCACCATATTTTTCTAACATGGAAATGGCATAAAAAATCTGACGACCACTTACCATCAGCGTAACTAATGCGACACTTAAAGGCGAAAAAGGCATGACTAATGCTGCAGCAGCAATAAACTCCACGGAGCCCGCATAAATGAGTGCTGCCATTGCTACCGGGAACCAAACACCGAATCCAAGTGCTTTCATGTAAATGCCGTATGCTATGCCTAAAAATAAAAAGCCGGCAAGCATTGGCATACTGTAAGGAAATGCCGCTTTTGCCGCGGCTTTGATGGGATTTTCTGTCACGACTTCTGACATATTGACCTACTACAACTCTAAAACAGACAAACCAGGTAAGGTCGAAAAACTTTGTGCTTTTACTGTTTGATGAAAATCTTCGATATAAGCTAAATTAGCATCTTCTTTACGAATTGCCGCATAAAGGTTACTGTACAGCCCTTCTTCTGTAATTTTACGCGCCACCACATACCCTTTTTCTAAATAAGGTAATGCCGCCCAATAAGGCACGGTAGCAATGCCACGACGACTCGCTACTAACTGGATCAAAGCGATCGTTAGCTCTGTTGTACGACGAGGTGGATTAATACCTTTCGGTTTCAATACTTGACGATATAAATCTAACATATCATCAGGCACGGGATAGGTTACCCAAGTTTCTTCAGCGAAATCTTCCGCCTGCCAAACCTCTTTATTGGCTAATGGATGATCTTTAGAACAGATTCCCACCATTTCATAAGAAAATAACGGCTTAAACAAAACATCATCATTTTGTTCAACTTCAGACACAATCGCCCAATCTGCACGATGAGACAATAACAATCCAACCGGATCAGTGTGGAAACCAGACACAATATCCAATTCTACCAAACTCCAATGTTGACGAAATTCATCCATTGCCGGCATTAACCAGTCGAAACAGGTATGACACTCTACTGCAATTCTTAACTGTCCTGCATCACCGTGTTTTACACGTGCAAGCTCACGTTCTGCATCAACCACTTTCGGAAGAATTTCATTGGCAAGACGAATCAAACGATCGCCTGCTGCGGTAAAACGCAATGGATTACTTTTACGCTCAAATAGAGGTAATCCGAATTGCTCTTCCATTAACTTAATTTGGTGAGAAAGTGCCGATTGTGTTAAATAAACACGTTTTGCCGCCATTGAAACGCTGCCCGTTTCCTTCAGAGCAAGCAAGGTTCTTAGGTGACGAAGTTCAAGAAATGTAGGTTTCATTAGAATAATTCATAAAGTTATCGCATTAGATGAGCAACATGATAACGCAAATTAAATTGTGCGAAAAGAAAGTGCGGTCAAAAACATTGATATTTTTGACCACACTTAAGACTATTATTTATCTAATTGAATGGGAAGAAATAAACTTAATGGACGTTTTTTCACAATTTGACAAACTTCATGCCAAATTGGCCACCAGCTATCAATTTCCGCATTCAAAGAACGCAATGCAACCCAAAGCGTTAATGAAAAACTGACAATTAAATTCACTAAACCAATCAACAATACAAAACTAATACATTGTAAAAGTAATGAATAAGTGAATTGTCCGCTCACTGCAATGTAGCCTACATTCGCAGATGAAAATGCTACATGACGAATATCTAACGGAAGATGCGTTAAGTACCCCACCACACCCGTAATACCAAGCAACATACCAAAGCAAAGGTTACCAATTAGCGAGCCATAATTCTCATGCATATAATTAGCAAATTTAACGCGAGTCTTCTCAGACATTAATTTTTTCAATAATGGATGTTGGGCTAAACGCATGCGCATATTCAAATAATTGCTGCGGTTATCAAAATAGCCCGAAATAATCCCCGAGCAGAATAACCATACCCCCGCAATAGCTGCAAACCATAAGGTTCCTGCAAAAGGATCAATGCTATGCAACTGATAAGCGATTTGATCGGCGTTCATCAATGGCTCACCTGTTTTATATTGGTAACCAAACGCAATCAATGCGGCTAAGCCCATCGCAATGAGCACATTACCTAGCACAGCAATACTTTGAGAACGAAATACATCCACTAATAATTGGGCTAATTTCATATTGACGGTTTTACCTTGAGGCGTTTTCTCAACAGCCTCAGCAAAACGGGCTGCAGTCATGGCTGGCTGTTTGGTTGCAACTGTGAAATGCAACATAAAGATCACCATGAAACCTAAGCCGTAATTTAGGCCTTCTGCAATCCCTTTCCAGACTTTGTCATCAATGATGCTACCTAGATAGGTTTTAAATAACGCCATCAGTGCAATTAATACACCACCACCCGCGGCAGAATAAAACATTGCCCAATACTCTTTTTTATCTCGAGTAATGTAATGCTCACCATGATCGCCGGCATTCTGCGTAACACTACGAGCCATCAATCCTGAGCTTTGTTTCCATAGTCGCGAAATACTATGTCGTTCTGCTGCTGCACGAGCAAAACAACCGGTTAATAATAAGATTCGACGTGGCAAATAGCGATTTGAAACAAAAATCGCCATCAAGGTTTCTAATCGTTCTAAAGTCTGGGAAAGACGTTCTAATAAATACGCTGTATTTAAGGAAGACCCCACTACTGCCCCACGTTTCTGTAAGCCAATAATCAATGCCTTACATTGTTCAAACATTACCTGTAAATGGCTATCATCAAAATCTATTGATTGGCGACGCGCCGCTACCCAATCAACCACCTCATGGTGTAAAGCAACAAAAGGTGAATCAGCATTTAACAGAGAGGGTTCCATTCGCATCAACTCAGGATCCATATCTTCAGCTGCAATCCAAATTGAAAGCATCTCTATGGCAAATAGCCCTTCACTTTCAATATGATTTTTTAAACGTTCCCGATCTTTTTGTTCTGTATAACGGGTTAAAACGCCAAATATGCCTCGCCATGTTTTTAAGGGAACGGCATCAATCCAGCGCGCATCATTTTTATCGCTAAACAATAAATAAAAAATATCACGTAAATCATTAATATCTTTAAAAGAGGGGTTAAAACGCTCATAAATACGCGTTTTCATTTCTCGCCCAAAACCACCACGCGTAAGAATACCACTACTAATAAACAATGGGTAAAGACGTAAACCACATAACCAACCACATAATAATTTCGAAACAGAACAGCCTAATTCTTTATCGTTCTTTAAGATAAACTTAAACAAGTGCAAGGTTGGAGAAATTTTTTCTGTAGGGCTACTACGTAATAATTGACACAGCCCTTCCACAAGACCAAAGGCATCGTTTTCCTCGACTTTATTACGCAAAAATTGCGGCAAAGTATCGGTTTTAATCATGAGCTTTCCCCCTTCTATCGTTTATATTCAAAAACGAGACATTATACAGATCTGTTAGATAAAGTAAAAATGAACGGAAAAGTGCGGTCAATTTTGAAAGGATTTTAAAAGAAAAGGCGTATGCTTCCATACGCCTTTAAATTGATATTATTTCTCTTTCTTCAACAAGAAAATACCTTGTTCAGAGAAGTTCACATAAGCTTGTTTGAGATCAGCATTGAAGTCTTCTGGTTTGGTGTTAATGAGCAATTCTTTGCCAGCCCAAATTGCCACCACTTCCCAGTGGTTACCCATATAGACTGCACTCTTGATTTCACATTGTTGTGCTGCTTCGCCTTCTGCTTTTAAGTAAATTGCTTCAGGACGTACGCCTACTAAGCATTCACCATCTGGTAAATTGAATTGTGCCGCATTGCTTAATGGTAATTTGTAGCCATTTACGTCAATGGTGTTATTTTCCAATTTACCTTCAAAGATGCTCGATTCCCCCATGAAGTTTGCAAGGAATAAAGAGTTTGGACGCAAATAAAGCTCTTTTGCCGGTGCTTTTTGCATGATTTTACCTTTATTCATGACGATAACTTCATCGGATACCGCAAATGCTTCGGTTTGGTCGTGAGTCACATAAAGCGAGGTAATACCTAAACTTTGTTGTAATTCACGGATTTTTTCACGCATAGAACGACGTAAGTTTGCATCTAAGTTACTTAATGGTTCATCAAAAAGTAATACTTTCGGTTTTAACACTAACGCACGCGCTAAAGCGACGCGTTGTTGTTGACCACCTGAAATCTGATCCACAAAACGATCTTCAAAACCTGCTAAATCAACTAACTCTAAGGCTTCTTTTACACGTTTAGCGCGTTCTTCTTTTCCCACACCTTGCATACGTAAACCATAGCCCACGTTATCGCCAATGCTCATATGTGGGAATAAAGCGTAAGATTGGAATACGATACAAATATCACGATTTTGAATAGATGATTTGGTTACATCTTCACCATCGATAAAAATTTGTCCTGAAGTTGGGTTCTCTAAGCCTGCCACCAAACGTAACACAGTGGTTTTACCACAACCAGATGGCCCTAATAAGGTCACCATAGTGCCACGTTTAATGGTTAAATCTAAATTATCAATGACTGTGGATTTACCAAAAGATTTAGTGATATTTTTTAATACTAAGAAATCATTATTACTCATAATATTTACCTACAACTTAACGAGTTAATTCATTTTTTTCGCTTTAGAACGGGAAATTCGGGTATCACCCACAATCCAGTCAAAGAATAAAATAATAGCCATCATCACGATGATTAAAATCGAACCGTATGCGATAGCAACACCATATTCACCGTCTTCTACACGGTTTAAAATATAGGCTGTTGCTACGCGTGTATCAGCAGTAACTAAAAAGATGATCGCACTCACGGTAGTCATCGCACGAACGAAGCTGGTGACCAATGCAGAAAGTAACGCTGGTTTTAACAATGGTAAAACGATAAACCACAAGGTTTTCCATGAGCTACCTTTTAAAGAAAGAGACGCTTCATCAAGTGATTTATCTAATTGACCAAGACCTGCAATGGCTGCACGCATACCGATTGGTAAATCACGCATTACCATTGAGATGATCACGATAATGCTAGTACCCGTAATATAAAGTGGCGCATTGTTAAAGGCTAAAATATAAGATACCCCTGCAACGGTTCCTGGTACCGCAAAACAAAGCATGGTTAAGAACTCAAGAGATTTTTTACCTTGGAAATCTTTACGCACCACAATATACGCAATTAATAAACCGAAAAGTGCGGTCAATGGTGCGGCAATTCCTGCGTAGATTAAGGTATTAATCAATGATGGCCATGCCCCATCGCTTAAGCCTTGTCCGAATAACATTGCATAGTTTTTCAAGGTTAAGGTGTAATCTACGCCCCAGTTTACGGTGAAACTACCGTAGAAAATACTGCCGTATAACGCTAAGTTAAAGAGTACCCAGAAACCAAGCATACCGATGATGGTATATTTTAAGCCGGTTGGTAAATCTTGCACGTCACCACGATAGGATTTCCCCGAAACGGTCACATAAGAGCGGTTACCAATCCAAATATATTGGATGATAAATACGGCTAATGAGAAGATTAAAAGCATCGAACCTAAAGTACTTGCTGACGCGTAATCTAATTGTGAGCCTGCGATATAGAAGTAGATTTGCGTTGCAATTACGTCAAAGCTACCGCCCAATACTAACGGGTTACTAAAGTCCGCTAAGGATTGGATAAACACGATTAAGAATGAGTTTGCCAATGCCGGACGCAATAATGGGAAAATGATATTAAAGAATGTTTGGTAACGATTTGCACGTAAGGTGTAAGACGCTTCTTCAATTGATGGGTGAACCGATTTTAATGCCCCATCTAAAATCATGAATGAAATCGGCGCAAAAGCAAGAATCTGCGCAATGGCAATTCCGTTAAAGCCGTATAACCAGTTGTGGTTCTCAAATCCAAATGTTGTGGATAAGAACTCTGTCACATAACCAGAACGGCCAAGCATTAATGTTACCCCTAAACCCACAACAAACGGTGGTGTGACGATTGGTAAAATAGAGAAAATTTTACCAATGAATGCCGTTCTACGTGCAATACGGGTGGTATAAAGTGCAAATGCCAAACCGAAAATCGTTGATACGATTCCTACAAAGCCAGACAAGAATAGCGAGTTACTAATAACACGTACAATATAGCTTTGAGTCAAAATTCGCATCACTTGTTGTGGTGCAAAGGTATCACCGTCATAAAACATGGATACAAAGATCGCCAATGTTGGATAAACGATGAAGAAGAAAATTAATAAGATAATGCAAAGTAAAGAGGCAATAATAAATTTATCCCCTTGCATTACTTTTAATTTCGCGAAGGAAAATGTCGCCAATGCAGTTAAACTTGCGATTAATACAATCACAGAATAACCCATGCTGACTTTATAAATTGTCGCACTGACAAAGATAAATAATGTCGCTGCTGCAATAAGATACAGCTCAGCTTTCGCTTGCGTATCCTTCGGTAATTTAAGAAGTGGCATCAATCCGTATAAAATAACCGGTAAAAACCATAATGCCGTAATATTTAACGAAGACCAACCCATTGCACCTAAGTATTCATCGCTTGTGCTTTCAAACAAGCCATAATCTAAAGCGTGGGAAGGCAGAAGAAGAAATGCAATAACAGCAAGAATTATCCAAAAGTTAGCAGATTGGATAATAGGAAGTTTATTTGCGTTCATACAACCTCGCATAAAAGAAAAAAGCGAAATAATATAATAGCTATTATTTCGCTATGTATACATCATTATTTTGCTAATTTAACATCATCAACCCATTTTGTGATCAAACGTTTACGTAAATCACTTGAGCCGTATTTGTCAAAATCATAATTAATTAAATTGATGGATTTAAAATCGAGCGCATAAGGCGATTGCTCAGCGGTACTATTGGTTAAAATAGAATACGCCTCCCCTTTTTTCCAGGTTAACTCTTGCGCTTCTTTTGATAACGCCCAATCCACAAATAATTTCGCATTTTCAAGGTTTCTTGCACCTTTAATAATGCTCACGCCACCAATTTCATAGCCTGTACCTTCGCAAGGTACGACTAATTCCACTGGTGCACCTTTGGCTTTCTCTAAAGAATATTCATGTAAAAAACCAATTCCGATTGCGGTTTCACCACGTGCTGTATTACGGGTTGCCGTGTTACCGGATTTAGTATATTGGGAAACGTTTTTATTGAGTTCTTTGAGATATTTGAACGCTTCATCTTCACCCCAAAGTTGGATATAGGTCGCTAACTGAGTATAACCAGTTCCAGAACTTTGTGGATCGGCTGCTTGGATCTCATTACGATAAGCAGGATCAGCTAGATCTTTCCAACATTTTGGTGTCGGTAAATTGAGTTTTTTCAAACGTTCTGGATTGATACCAAAGCCTAATACACCGAGATAAATCGCGGAGGAATAGTTGCCCTTAATTTTAGCGGGATCTCTAAACTGTTCAGGAATTTGCGCGAGATTTGGTGACTTATACGCTTCAAGTAAGCCCATTTCACCCGCTTGAGAATGAGGATCAAGCGTACCGCCATACCATACATCCCCTTGAGGGTTATCTTTTTCAGCATCAATTTTGGCTAAAATTGTTCCTGTTCCACCACGGATAAAACTGGTTTTAATACCGTATTTTTTCTCAAAAGCCATGGTTTCTTGCTCGCACATCGTATTTTGTGCACTACAATACACCACTAAACGACCTTCTACAGCAGATGCGTGAGAACTTAGCAACACGCCACCAAATACAACACCAGAAAGTGCTAAAGCAACGTTAGACATTTTCATTGGTTCACTCCTGTGTTTATAAAATAAGATGAGCTGATACGCTCATCGTAGAAACCCACCTAAAAACCTATCTAGTGGGGCTAAAATGGCAAAAGTGCGGTCAAAAATCTCATGTTTTTCAACCGCACTTTAAACACTATTTCGCTAACTTAACGTCTTGAACCCATTTTTCGATTAAGGCTTTGCGTTGTTCGGTTGCACCGTATTTTTCAAAGTCATAATTGATCAGGTTAAGTTTGTTTGGATCAAACGCTGTTGGCGATTGTTCCGCTGTGGTGTTGGTTAAGATTTGTAAAGAGTCACCTTGTTTCCACGCTAACTCTTGACCTTCTTTAGATAATGCCCAATCCACGAATAATTTTGCGTTATCGATGTTACGCGCACCTTTTAAGATACTTACACCACCTAACTCATAGCCAGTACCCTCACAAGGCACCACTAATTCCAACGGCGCACCTTGACGTTTTTCAAGTGCATAATCGTGTAAGAAACCGATACCTACCGCAGTTTCACCACGTGCCGCATTACGAGACGGGGTGACACCTGATTTGGTGTATTGAGATACGTTTGGATGTAATGCTTTTAAGAAATCAAAGGCTTTTTCTTCGCCCCAAAGCTGAACGAAAGTTGCCAATGCAGTGTAAGCTGTACCTGCACTTTGTGGGTCAGCAATTTGCACTTCGCCTTTTAAGCGAGGATCAGTTAAATCTTTCCAGCATTTTGGTACTTCTTTAATACCTAATTTTGCTAAACGCTCGGTATTCACACCAAAACCTAAGATACCCATGTAAATCGCAGAGACATAATGTCCTTTGGTTTTCGCTGGATCACGGAAACGCTCAACAATTTCATCAATGTGTTTAGATTTATAAGGTTCGATTAAACCTAACTCTGCAGCTTGTGCTTGAGGGTCGAATGTACCACCAAACCAAACGTCTGCTTGTGGGTTATTTTTTTCCGCTTCAACTTTTGCAAAAGTACTGCCTGAACCGTTGCGAATAAATGAGGTTTTCACATCATATTTTTCGCCAAAGGCTTTAGTTGTCGTTTCACAAAGAATGTTAGTCGCACTACAATACACCACTAAACGCCCTTGAGCATTAACAGCTGATGATGTCATGAAGCCTGCAGCTAAAAGTGCGGTTGAAATGGAGAGAGAAATTTTATTCATTTTCATCGTACACTCCTCATAAATAACACTGATGAAATAATAAAAACGAGCACATCGTAAGCGAAAACGAAAAAAAATTCCGTGAACTACTTCACAAATTTAAAAAATTTAAATAAAAAAGAAAGATGAATTTAAACTGATTTTTCTTTATAATCCTTGTAATTTTTACCTTCCGTTTTTGAGGACGTTCTATGTCAGACTCATCTTGTATTATCATCGCTATCACGGGGGCATCCGCTTCAGGAAAAAGCTCTATTGCTTCCACCGTTCATAAAGAACTTTGTAACGACTTAGGTTGTGAAGAAATCGGCATTATTGCTGAAGACAGCTACTATAAAGATCAAAGCCATTTAGAGATGAGTGAGCGAGTAAAAACCAATTATGACCACCCAAGTTCAATGGATAGAGATTTACTCATTCAACACTTAAAAGACTTAAAAAACGGAACCGCCGTAGATATTCCTGTCTATAGTTATGTTGATCACACCAGAACAGGCGAAACCAAACACTTCACGCCGAAAAAAATTGTGATTTTAGAAGGGATCTTATTGCTTACTGATGAGCGAGTTCGCCAATTAGCCGATATTTCTGTATTCGTGGATACCCCATTAGATATTTGCTTTATCCGCCGTTTACAACGTGATATGGAAGAACGAGGCCGTTCGTTACAATCTGTTATTGATCAATATCGTGCAACTGTTCGTCCAATGTTCTTACAATTTATCGAGCCATCAAAACAATATGCGGATATCGTGATTCCTCGCGGCGGTAAAAACCGTATTGCGATTAATATGTTAAAAGCTCAAATTCTTCATTTATTAAACCAAAAATAGGAAAAATCATGCGTCTTTGCGATACCGATATCGAACGCTATCTAGATGATGGCATTATTTCTTTAACGCCTCGTCCTGAAAATGACAAAATCAATGGGGCAACCATTGATGTGCGTTTAGGCAATTCATTTCGCGTATTTCGTGAACATTCCGCACCTTATATTGATTTAAGTGGCCCGAAAGAAGAAGTCTCTGCTCAACTTGAATCAGTGATGAGTGACGAAATTGTTATCGGTGATGATGAAGCCTTCTTCTTACATCCTGGTATGTTGGCATTAGCCACCACATTAGAGTCTGTGAAACTCCCTGCCAATATTATCGGTTGGCTAGATGGTCGTTCTTCACTTGCTCGTTTAGGTTTAATGGTACATGTAACCGCACATCGTATCGATCCAGGTTGGGAAGGCAAAATTGTGTTGGAATTCTATAACTCCGGCAAATTACCTTTAGCATTACGTCCTAATATGGTGATTGGTGCTTTAAGTTTTGAAGTATTAAGTGGCCCGGCAGCTCGTCCTTACATCAGCCGTAAAGATGCGAAATATAAACATCAGCAAAATGCGGTAGCGAGCAGAATTAATGAGGATTAATCAATGAAAAAGATCGCAATTAGCCTTTTGATCGTGCTGTTTGCGATCTTCGCTTTTTTCTATACACGAATTCAAAAACTGGAAACAGTGATTACTACCACGCTAGCTCAGCATGAAACTACCTTCCAAGAGTTTAATATGGGCATTTTCCCTGAGCCGTATATTTCCTTTGACAAAGTTCAACATAATCAAATAAGTATTGAAAAAATAACTGGAAAATTTTCTCTGCCATCATTAGTTTTGGGTAATGCTCAACTACAAGAATTAGTTGCTCAAAATATCAAGTTATCCCCAAAGGCACAAAACTCAGCAAATGTTCAAGTGCATTTCAACGGTTTCCCACTTAATTATATTACTAGTGATGATATTCCATTTAGCACAACAACTCTCATTACTGTTGAACTAGCAAAACCACTTTATGGCAGTAATAGAATCTTTAATTTTCATTTTATCAAAGGTCATGTTACTCTCCGTCGGGAAAGTGAATCACTTATTCAATTTGATCATGTTCAATTCAATCAGCAAGACCTGGGCTACATTGAAATTCATACAGATTTAACAAAGCCACAGAAACGTGCCATTGCTTACATTAAGCCTAGATGCACCACAAATTGTCTTGCTGTACTCAAATTTGATAGCTATCTACAAAAAAGTGCGGTCAATTTTTCTGGTAAAAATTTTCCTTTAACTCAGTTGTTAGCTTTACTTAATTTTCCGCAAACCATGACAGGTACGAGTGATTTTAACACTCAATTAGCCTTTACAAACTCAGAATTAATTGAAGGGAAATTTGATTTTAATGCGCGTGATGGCGAGCTTTTAGGATTGAATTTATTAGATATGGCGGCACAGTATTTACCAATTAATTACAACAGTGATTTAACTGCGAGCAGAAATATGAATACGCCTTACGAGCGTTTTGAATCAAATCTTTCGCTTGAAAACCACTTACTTAAAGTAGATAAAATAAGCTTAAAAACAACCGCACTTTTAGGTGAAGGTTCTGGAGCCATTGATTTAGATAATGTACAATGCGACGTCAATTTAACTTTAAGATCAACTGACGAAAAATACAAAAAACTGGCATTGCCTATTCGCTTTTTCGATAGCTGTTACGCCCCACAATATAAGTTAAATATTGATAAAAATTTCCGTCATCAACTTAAGGAATTAATTAAAGAGAAATTAAAATAATGTCGTTTTACCAAAAAGCAGAAAAAACTCAATTTTGGCGCGTAGTTATCATGGCTTGTGCCGCTTTTATTTTTAACACCACGGAATTTGTGCCCGTTGCATTACTCACCGATATCGGACAAAGTTTTGATATGCAAAGCTCTGATGTAGGTTTAATGATGACCGTTTATGCTTGGACGGTTATGATTATGTCTTTGCCTGCCATGCTCGCAACAGGTGATATGGAACGTAAAGGCTTGTTACTGAAACTTTTCGTGATTTTTATTATCGGCCATATTATCTCGGTCATCGCGTGGAATTACTGGATTCTTCTTATTGCCCGTATGTGTATTGCGGTAGCGCATTCACTCTTCTGGGCAATTACAGCGTCGTTAGTCATGCGTGTGGCACCGAAGAATAAGAAAACACAAGCCATTGGTATGCTCGCTATCGGTACATCCCTAGCGACCATTCTAGGTTTACCATTAGGTCGTCTAATCGGTCAATTAGTTGGCTGGCGTATTACTTTCGCAATCATTGCCGCATTAGCTTTGATTGTGATGGTATTCATTATGCGTTTATTGCCAAATCTACCTAGCAAAAATGCAGGCTCGTTATCTAGTCTGCCTATTTTAGCAAAACGTCCATTACTGATTGGACTTTATGCCACAACGGTAATCATTGTTTCTGCACACTTTACCGCTTATACCTACATTGAACCCTTTATGGTTCAAATCGGCGAACTCGATCCAAATCTTGCAACGATAATTTTGTTAGTTTTTGGGGTTTCAGGCATTACCGCAAGTGTGATATTTAACCGCTTATACCGTTTCGGTCCAACTCAATTTATCAGTGGGGCAATGATTTTACTGACTATATCTTTAACATTTATGCTTGCCTCTGCGAGTTATACCGCCACGATGTTTACCCTTGCTTTTATTTGGGGTATTGGCATCTCTTGTATCGGACTCGCATTACAAATGCGCGTACTACAACTTGCTCCTGATGCAACGGACGTAGCAAGTGCCATTTATTCCGGTATTTTTAATGCTGGTATTGGTGCAGGCGCACTATTTGGTAATCAAATCGCTCGTCACATTGGTCTTGAATATATAGGCTTTAGTGGCGCGGCATTAGCGATTATTGCACTCGGCATCTTTGTCTTCTTCAATTTCCGCTATCGCGCTCAAAACACCTAAAAAAATGACCGCACTTACTCAAGTGCGGTCATTTTCTTTTCGCTTTTCTAATCGAGATGGAAGCAAGCAATGAGCTTACCATCAGGGTATTTTTCCAATTTAGGCTGCTCATTTCGACATTTATCGGTCGCTTTCCAACAACGTGGATTAAATGCACAACCTTTTGGTGGATTAATCGGACTTGGTAATTCTCCGGTTAATTTAATCCGTTGACGACGTAATTCAGGTGACAATCTTGGTGTTGCCGAAAGTAAAGCTTGCGTATAAGGATGCTGAGGATTATTAAAGATCTGTGCTTTTGTGCCCATTTCGACACAACGACCTAAATACATCACCATCACTTCATCTGCAATGTGCTCAACCACCGAAAGATCATGGGAAATAAAGACATAAGATAAACCTAGTTCAGCTTGCAAATCCATCATCAAATTCAGCACTTGCGCACGAACAGATACGTCTAATGCAGAAACTGGTTCATCCGCTACAACCACATCAGGATCGAGCATTAAACCACGAGCAATCGCGATACGCTGACGTTGACCGCCCGAAAACATATGTGGATAACGATCATAAAACTCTGCACGTAATCCTACTTTCGCCATCATAGACAATACTTTTTCTTTACGTTCTTTTGCCGATAGATTGGTATTAATCACTAAGGGCTCTTCCAAAATTGTGCCGATTTTCTTACGCGGATTTAGTGATGCGTAAGGGTTTTGAAACACGATTTGGATTTTCTGACGGCGCAATGCTTTGGTTTCGTGATCATTCTCTAAGAAATTTTGCCCGTTGTAATACAACTCACCTTCTGTCGGTTCTTCTATCATCGTCAAAAGACGACCAAGTGTCGATTTACCACAACCAGACTCCCCTACTACAGCAAGGGTTTTGCCTCGTTCTAAGGAAAAAGACACGCCATCTAATGCTTTCACTTGCTGTGTTTTAGCAAACATCCCTTTTTTGACCGGATAATATTTTTTCAGCCCAATGGCATTGAGCAATGGTGCATTTTCTTGTGCGACATTAGACATTGCTAGGTTCTCCTTGGGCATTTAATGGGGTGTGACATTTTACTTGTCGATTTCCTATTTGACGCAATTCAGGTTCAACACGTCGACAAAGATCGGTCGCATACGGACAGCGTGGATTTAACAAACAACCTTGTGGGCGATCGTATTTACCTGGCACCACACCGGGTAAAGATTGCAAACGAGATTTACCTTCTGCAAACTCCGGTAAAGAACGCAATAACGCTTGAGTATAAGGATGTTTGGGTTCACGGAAAATATCTTCTGCTCGTCCTTCTTCCACTACTTGTCCTGCATACATCACAATAATACGATGTGCCGCTTCTGCAACTAACGCAAGATCGTGCGTGATCAGAATCAACGACATACATTCTTTTTGCTGTAACTCAAGCAACAAATCTACAATTTGAGCTTGAATGGTCACATCCAGTGCAGTGGTTGGTTCATCTGCAATGAGCAATCTCGGTTTACATGCAATCGCCATAGCAATCATAACGCGTTGGCTCATCCCGCCAGAAAGCTGATGCGGATAAACATCAATACGCGATTCAGGATCAGGAATACCGACTAAGCGTAATAGCTCTAAGGTGCGCTCACGGCGTTCTTTTTTGCTGCCGCCTTGATGCGCCTTAATCGCTTCCATAATTTGGAAACCCACCGTATAAGCTGGATTTAAGCTTGTCATTGGGTCTTGGAAGATCATGGCAATATCTGCGCCAACTAATTCCCGCTTTTCTTTTGGCGGTAAGCTTAAGAGATCTTTTCCTTCAAACTCTAGGCCTTTTGCTGAAACACGCCCTGGAAAATCAATTAAGCCCATCACTGCGAGGGAACTCACTGATTTTCCCGAGCCAGACTCGCCAACAATACCTAATACTTCGCCTTGATTAACTTGGTAGCTAATGCGATCCACCGCTTTAAAAGGTGCTTTTTCATCACCAAAGTGAACAGAAAGCTCTTTTACATCTAATAATGCCATTCTGCCCCCTATTGTTTTAATTTTGGATCGAGCGCATCACGCAACCCGTCGCCCATTAAGTTAAATGCTAAAACAAGCGATAAAATCACTAAACCTGGAATAGTAACCAACCAGTTTGCAGCCTGCATAAAGCTACGTGATTCAGATAACATAGTACCCAATTCTGGTGTTGGTGGTTTTGCGCCGATACCCAAGAAACCTAAAGTCGCTAATTCTAAAATCGCATTAGAAATCCCCATCGTCATTTGTACGATGAGAGGCGCAAGGCAATTCGGTAAAATCACAATAAACATTAAACGTAATACGCTTGCTCCTGCCACTCGTGAAGAGGTGACATAATCTCTGTTTTTCTCGTTTAATACTGCTGCACGTGTTAAGCGCACATAACTTGGAATCGAAACCACGGCAATCGCCAACGTCGCATTCGTTAAAGAGGGCTCTAAAATTGACACCACCACAATGGTTAAAAGCAAGTTTGGGATAGCCAACATGATGTCAATGAAACGAACAATTAATGTATCTAATGCTCCACCATAATAGCCTGCGAGCAAGCCAAGACTCGTCCCTAAAATGCAAGATAAAATGACAATAACGAAACCTGCAAAAACAGAAATGCGCGTACCATAAATAATGCGAGAAAGAATATCTCGACCAATGTCATCCGTACCCAGTAAATAAGCTGAATTGCCGCCTTCATACCACGCAGGCGGTAACAATAGCGCTGAACGATTTTGTTCGATAGGATCAAAAGGTGCTATCCAAGGGGCAAAAATACTGATTAATGCAACAGCAAGGATAAAAGTGAGCCCAATCACCGCCCCTTTATTTTGTTTGAAATAAAACCAAAACTCCTGCAACGGTGTGCGAGGTGCGAAGGTTTCAATAGGTAAAGTTTGTTCCGTCATTAATAAGGCTCCTTATTGATGGCGAATACGTGGGTTTACCACGCCATAAAGTAAATCGATCGTCAAATTCACCACAATAATAATTGTAGCAATAATCAACACGGCGCCTTGTAAGACGGGATAATCGCGATTGGTAATCGCATCAATAATCCATTTACCAATGCCCGGCCATGAGAAAATTGTTTCAGTTAAAACTGCACCAGATAATAATTGTCCTACAATCAAGCCCACAACGGTCACAACGGGGATGAGTGCATTACGTAGCGCATGAACAATCACAATTCGGGTATAACTTAAGCCTTTGGCTTTTGCTGTACGAATATAATCTTCACCTAACACTTCCAACATCGAAGAACGTGTCATTCGGGTAATCACCGCAAGTGGAATGGTACCTAGCACAATAGACGGTAGAATCAATGACTTAATGGCATTTCCAAAGGCACCTGGCTCGCCTGAAAGCCAAGTATCGATTAACATAAAACCGGTTGGTGTATCGATCCAGAAACTATCTTCTAAACGTCCCCCTTGTGGTAAATCTAACCAAGGTGAAACATATAAGATCAAAATTAATCCCCACCAGAAAATTGGCATGGAATAACCCGTTAATGACATGGCTGTCACGGTATGAGAAATCCAGCTATCTTTCTTGACGGCCGCAATCGTTCCTAGCGTAATACCCGCAATTAACGACCAAAATAGCGCAAAAAAAGCCAATTCAAACGTGGCAGGGAAAAGTGTGAAAAACTCCCTCAGAACAGGTTGTTGGGTGCGGAATGATTCACCAAAATCACCTTGTATTACATTGCCAATATAATTGAAATATTGCTGATACAACGGTAAATCGAGACCAAGTTGTTTCATCATTTGTTGATGAACTTCTGGCGTTAAACCTCGCTCTCCCATCATGATCTCCACGGGATCCCCCGGAATAAAATGAATGAGCGCAAAAGTCACAAAAGTAATGGCGATAAAGGTAGGAATCACCATTAAAATACGTTTTAAAATAAATTTAAACATCTACTTCCCACATGATAAAAGTGCGGTCGTTTCTTCGAATGCTTTCGCACTTGGCACCTTGAGCATAAACATCAATATTCATACTCGTTGCAATAAAATCTTCCCGATTCTACCGCACTTTTTCTAATTTTGCCAAATGCGCAATCAGCCACTTAATGCCTTGAGCTTGGAAAGCAATTTGTAAACGGGTGTTATTATCTGAGCCTTCAACGTTTATCACTGTGCCAAAACCAAACTTTTCATGTTTCACTTTTTGCCCCATTTTCCATTCATTTTCTGGCAAACTCGTGCTTAAACTTCCTACTTTCGCTTGGTTTAATGCTCGAGTCACCGTTCCGCGCAAACGGATTTCTTGAATACACTCTGGTGGCAATTCTGTAATAAAACGCGAAGGTAAATGACGTTCTTCTTTCGTGTAAACACGACGACTTTCAGCATAACAAATGGTGAGTTTTTGCTTAGCTCGTGTAATGCCCACATAAGCAAGACGGCGTTCTTCCTCCAAACGACCAGGCTCTTCAAATGAACGGAAACTTGGGAATACGCCCTCTTCTACCCCCACCATAAACACGCGTGGGAATTCCAAACCTTTTGCTGAGTGTAAGGTCATCATTTCCACACAAGATTGATGTGGCGAAGCCTGCTCTTCTCCCGCCTCTAAAGAAGCATGCGTTAAAAAGGCGGTAAGATCCGTCATATCCTCTGCTTCATCAGGTTTGATAAATTCTCGGGTTGCCGTCACCAATTCTTCTAAGTTTTCAATGCGCACTTCGCCTTTCTCGCCTTTTTCCTGTTTATACATATCGTATAAGCCTGAATGTTTAATCACAAAATCAGTTTGTGCAAACAGTGGCATTTCGGCTGTATCCACCTGTAAAGAATTAATCAACTCTTGAAAACGCAGTAATGCAGTTGAAGCTCTCCCCGTTAGCATATTTTCTTGTATGGCTACTTGAACAGCTTGCCATAAGGTAATTTGACGTTCTCGGGTTAAATTTCGTAACACATCTAAAGTACGGTCGCCAATACCACGTGTAGGGGTATTAATCACACGTTCAAACGCGGCATCATCTTGACGATTATTAATTAAGCGTAAATATGCCAACGCATCTTTAATTTCTTGGCGCTCGAAGAATCGCATCCCGCCATAAATCCGGTAAGGAATTTGGCAACGAATCAAGGCTTCTTCAATAACACGAGATTGGCTATTGCTACGATATAAAACAGCACAATCATCTAATTTTCCACCGTCATCTACCCAGTTTTGGATTTGAGATGCCACGAATTTTGCTTCATCTAACTCATTAAACGCCGCATAAATGCCTACTGGCTCCCCCATTTCACCGTCAGTCCATAAATTTTTACCGAGGCGATCACTATTATTCGAAATAAGTTGGTTGGCACTTTTCAGAATATTGCCGGTAGAGCGATAATTTTGCTCCAAACGAATAGTTTCAGCATTGAAATCTTTTAGGAATTTTTGAATATTTTCGACCTGTGCACCACGCCAACCATAAATGGATTGGTCATCATCGCCCACAATCATCACTTTGCCCGTATTACCGGCAAGAATTTTGATCCAGGCATATTGGATTTTATTGGTATCTTGAAACTCATCCACCAAAATATGCTGAAAACGTTGCTGATAACGTTGCAAAATCACGGGCTTTTTAGCAAATAATTCATACGCACGAATTAATAATTCAGCAAAATCTACCAAGCCTGCACGATCACAAGTATCTTGATAAATTTGATAAATCTTAATCCACTCTTTTTCCTGACGATCGCCAAAATCATTAATATCTTGCGGTCTTAAACCTTCATCTTTTTTATTATTGATATACCAGCACGCTTGTTTCGGTGGAAATGCTTTATCGTCATAATTGTGCAATTTCATCAAGCGTTTTACTAAACGAAGTTGGTCTTCAGAATCCAAAATCTGGAAATCTTGTGGCAAGTTCACGTCTAAATGGTGTGCACGTAGTAATCGATGAGCAATGCTATGGAATGTCCCAATCCACATGCCAAATAAATTGGATTGAGCATGTTTGGACAAGGTATCTTGAATACGATGGCGCATTTCAGCAGCGGCTTTATTAGTAAAGGTTACCGCCATAATGCTGCCTTCAGAAATATTTTCTACAGCAATCAACCAAGCAATACGGTGAGTCAGTACGCGAGTTTTACCACTTCCCGCACCTGCAAGCACAAGGTAATTGCCAAGTGGTGCTGCCACTGCTTCACGTTGTTTATCATTCAAGCCATCAAGTAATTCTGAAATATCCATTGCTCTTATTTTAATCTGGTTAAATTTACAGGGATTATAGTGGGAATTATATTTTTAAACAACCTGATATTTACAAATTTACTCCGCCCCTTTATATTAGCAATATCAAATAATTACTAAATATTGACGAAGTTAAAGGAGACACAATGTCAATTAAAACAACGCTAAAATTAACCGCACTTTCAGCCCTAACCGCCCTCGCATACACTTCTCACGCACAGGCTGAAGGAAAACTTACCGTCTATTGTAGCGTACAAAATGTAGTATGCGAAAAAGTTACTCAAGCCTTTAGTAAAAAATACAACGTAGATGCACAATTTGTACGTAATAGTACAGGCGTTGTATTAGGCAAAATTAAAGCTGAAAAAGAAAACCCACAAGCTGATTTCTGGTTTGGTGGCACAATTGAACCCCATCTTCAAGCTGCAGAATTAGGCTTACTTGAATCCTATCGCTCCCCATTACAAAAAGACATCATGCCGCAGTTTAAATCTTTAATGGAGCAACGTGGTAATTTCACTTCTGTTATTTACTTAATGGAACTAGGCATTGGGGTCAATACTAAAAAATTGAAAGAATTAAATATTCCTACGCCAAAATGCTATGCAGACTTAATAAAACCAGAATATAAAGGATACATTCAATACCCTGACCCTCGTGTTTCCGGCACGGGTTACTCACTTATCAGTACGTTTTCCACATTATGGGGAGAAGAAAAAGCCTTTGACTATCTGAAAAAACTAGAACCCAATCTCATGCAACATACCAAAACAGGCCTTGCGAGCAACTATTTGGCTAACGGTACCGTGGCGATTGATTTAGGTTTTATGTTGGTTTATCCGCGTGAGAAGAAAAATGGTGCGCCAGTTGAAGGCATTTTACCATGCGAAGGCGTAGGCTATTCTTTAGGCGGGGCAAGCATCATTAAAGGATCGAGAAACCTTGATAATGCCAAACTGTTTATGGATTTCGTGCTAAGCAAAGAAGCACAAGAAATTCCTTGGAGAGAATCGGATTCTTATCAACTTCCAACCAATATCCATGCAGAACCTGCACCTGGTTTCCTACCGGCTAGCAAATTAAAACTAGTGGATATTGATTTTATGAAATTTGGTACAGATCAAGAAGGCAAACGCCTGACTCAACGTTGGGTCTCTGAAGTCCTCTTAGATAGCAAATCACCGAAGGAATAAACAAAAAGCGCGGTCAAAAATCATGATGTTTTTGACCGCACTTTTTTTAATAGATAAAACTAAGCTAAAACCAACCGCTCTTTCCCCGCATAGACATTAGCTTTTCCTGGGCGAGCAAAGCCGATAAGAGAAAGATTGTGTTGTTCGGCCATATTGACAGCAAGATCTGTCGCGGCAGAAATCGCAACAAGTAACTCGATGCCACAAGCCACTGATTTTTGAACCATTTCATAGCTGGCTCGGCTCGAAACAAGCACGAATCCCTGTGGCTGATTTTGTTTGGCATGCCAGCCGATTAATTTATCTAGTGCAACATGTCGCCCAACATCTTCTCGAATCGCCAGTAAATTACCCGATAAATCAAAAAAGGCGGCTGCATGTGTCGCGCCCGTTTCTTTTCCGAGTGCTTGATTGGCTTGTAATTGTGCTAAACAGCCATCTAATAAATTTAAATTAAATTGGAAAGTGCGGTCTAATTTGGGCAATTTTTTATAGACTTGTGAAATTTGTTCTGTACCGCAAATGCCACAACCTGTTCTCCCGGTTAATGTGCGGCGATGATCTTTTAATGCCACAAATTGGCGGCTAGATAATTCAATTTGCACTTCGATGCCATTGCATACTTCCACCACATCAATGCCATAAATATCCGCTTTTTTCTCAATAATGCCTTCTGCGAGTGAAAAGCCTAAAGCAAAATCCTCTAAATCTTGTGGAGAACACATCATGACGGTATGTGCAATACCATTATAAACAAGTGAAACAGGCACTTCCGAAGCCAGACTATCTTGTTTTTCCACTAAAAGTGCGGTCGGATTTTCAGGTGTTTTTTTAAAAAAATTAATTGTTTTTTGGATTATCCAGTGCATTATTTTTTCCTAATAAAATGACTGTTGTAAAAATGTTACTTTTTTTTAACAAAAAATGTTTATTTTGTGATCTAGCTCAAGTTTTAAAGCGATTATAACAAGTTTTGATTATAGATTTTCGGTTAAAAAATAGTTAAAATCGGCTCCGTTTAAATTGGTCATTGTTATAATCAATTTAATGGTTGATACGTTATTTTAACGAAATCAAATAAATTATCTATACGAATTTATACTATCGAAATATCTTAACGGTTCGCCGTTATGAAGGAGTGATTATGCAGGTCTCTAGACGTAAGTTCTTTAAGATCTGTGCAGGTGGTATGGCGGGGACGTCTGCGGCAATGTTGGGCTTTGCACCATCATCTGTTTTAGCGGCACCACGTGAATACAAATTATTACGGGCGTTTGAATCCCGTAACACCTGTACATATTGTGCAGTGAGCTGTGGTATGTTGTTATATAGCACAGGCAAACCTTACGATGCTTTAAGTAGCCATACAGGCACCAATACCCGTTCTAAATTATTCCACCTTGAAGGTGACCCTGATCATCCGGTAAGCCGTGGGGCATTATGTCCTAAAGGTGCGGGCGCATTAGACTATGTTAATAGTGAAAGCCGTGCTTTATACCCTGAATATCGTGCACCGGGTTCTAACAAATGGGTTCGTCTTTCTTGGGAAGAAGCGATCAAACGCGTTTCTCGTTTATTAAAAGATGACCGTGATGCTAACTTTGTTGAAAAAGACGCAAGTGGCAAAACAGTTAACCGTTGGACAACCACAGGTATTATGACCGCCTCCGCCATGAGCAACGAGGCCGCACTTCTTACTCATAAATGGGTGCGGATGTTGGGCATGGTGCCGATGTGTAACCAAGCGAATACTTGACACGGACCAACGGTAGCAAGTCTTGCTCCATCATTTGGTCGCGGTGCCATGACAAACAACTGGGTTGACATCAAAAACGCCAATCTTATTCTTGTTCAAGGTGGTAACCCTGCTGAAGCTCACCCTGTTGGCTTCCGTTGGGCGATCGAAGCGAAGAAAAACGGTGCGAAAATCATCGTGGTTGACCCTCGCTTTAACCGTACAGCTTCTGTAGCTGACCTTCATGCACCAATTCGTTCCGGTTCTGATATCGCATTCTTAATGGGTGTGATCCGTTACTTATTGGAAACTAACCAAATTCAACACGAATACGTTAAACACTATACCAATGCTTCATTCTTAGTTGATGAAGGTTTCAAATTTGAAGATGGTTTATTCGTAGGCTTTGATGAAGAAAAACATACTTACGATAAATCTAAATGGAATTACCAATTTGATGAAAATGGTAATGCTAAACGTGACATGACCTTACAAGATCCACGTTGTGTGATTAATATCTTGAAAGATCACGTTTCTCGCTATACCCCAGAAATAGTTGAACGTATTACCGGTGTTAAGCAAAAACTCTTCTTACAAATCTGTGAAGAAATTGGTAAAACCTCTGCACCGAATAAAACCATGACGCACTTATATGCGTTAGGCTTTACTGAACATACAATCGGTACTCAAAATATTCGTTCAATGGCTATGATCCAATTACTCTTAGGTAATATGGGGATGCCAGGAGGCGGTATTAATGCATTACGTGGACACTCAAACGTACAAGGTACAACAGATATGGGCTTATTGCCGATGTCTTTACCTGGTTATATGCGTTTACCGAATGACAAAGATACGTCTTACGAACAATACATTAATGCGATTACGCCAAAAGATATCGTACCAAACCAAGTGAACTACTATCGTAATACCTCGAAATTCTTCGTGAGTATGATGAAAACGTTCTATGGTGATAAAGCAACCAAAGAAAATGGTTGGGGTTTCGATTTCTTACCAAAAGCAGACCGCTTATACGACCCTATCACTCATGTTAAGTTAATGAATGATGGCAAATTGAACGGTTGGATTTTACAAGGTTTCAACGTATTAAACTCATTACCGAACAAAAACAAAACTGTTGCAGGTATGAGCAAATTGAAATTCTTAATCGTGATGGATCCGCTTCAAACTGAATCTTCTGAATTCTGGAAAAACTTTGGTGAATCAAACAATGTGAATCCAGCAGATATTCAAACTGAAGTATTCCGTTTACCAACCACCTGTTTCGCAGAAGAAGATGGTTCTATTGCTAACTCTGGTCGTTGGGCTCAATGGCACTGGAAAGGCTGTGACCAACCAGGTGAAGCGTTACCAGATGTTGAAATTCTTTCTATGATTCGTGAAGAAATGCATCACCTTTATCAAAAAGAAGGTGGTCGTGGTATCGAATCTTTCGAAGCGATGACTTGGAACTATGCTCAACCGCATTCACCAAGTTCTGTAGAATTAGCGAAAGAATTGAATGGTTACGCGCTTGCTGATCTTCTCGATGCTGATGGCAACGTCATGTATAAAAAAGGTCAATTACTTAACGGATTCGCTCACTTACGTGATGACGGTACAACTTCATCAGGTAACTGGATCTATGTGGGTCAATGGACTGAAAAAGGTAACCAAACCGCAAACCGTGACAACTCTGACCCATCAGGTTTAGGTTGTACATTAGGTTGGGGCTTCGCATGGCCAGCAAACCGTCGTATCCTTTACAGTCGTGCTTCACTTGATATTAACGGTAATCCTTGGGATAAACACCGCCAATTAATCAAATGGAACGGTAAAAACTGGAACTGGTTAGATGTAGCTGACTATGGCACACAACCACCAGGTTCTGACGCAGGTCCATTTATTATGTCTGCGGAAGGTGTTGGCCGTCTATTCGCGGTAGATAAAATTGCGAATGGTCCTATGCCGGAGCACTATGAACCAATTGAAAGTCCGATTGACACTAACCCACTACATCCAAGTGTCGTCTCTGATCCGACTGTTCGTATTTACAAAGAAGACCGTGAATTTATCGGTTCAAACAAAGACTTCCCTTATGTGGCAACGACTTATCGTTTGACCGAGCACTTCCACAGTTGGACGGCTCAATCTGCGCTAAACATCATCGCTCAACCACAACAATTCGTGGAAATTGGTGAGAAATTAGCAGCAGAAAAAGGCATCCAAAAAGGTGATATGGTGAAAATTACTTCTCGTCGTGGCTACATTAAAGCCGTTGCAGTGGTAACAAAACGTTTGAAAGATTTAGAAATCGACGGACGAACTGTACACCATGTGGGTATTCCAATTCACTGGAACATGAAAGCCTTAAATGGTAAAGGTAACCGTGGTTTCGCTACCAATACCTTAACACCATCTTGGGGTGAAGCAGTCACTCAAACACCAGAATATAAAACATTCTTGGTAAACATTGAGAAAGCGGAGGCATAATATGGCAGGAAGTGGTCAAGGCGTTCAATCGCAAGACATTATCAAGGTCTCCGCTACGTCTGGTTTAACGCCAGCACCTCAAGCGCGTGATCATAAAGTTGAAGTAGCAAAATTAATCGACGTCTCCACCTGTATCGGTTGTAAAGCCTGTCAGGTGGGCTGTTCAGAGTGGAATGACATCCGTTCTGATGTTAATGCTCAATGTGTGGGGATCTACGATAACCCTGTAGATCTCAACGCAAAAGCGTGGACGGTAATGCGCTTCAACGAAGTTGAAGAAAATGATCGTTTAGAATGGTTAATCCGTAAAGATGGTTGTATGCACTGTTCAGAACCAGGCTGTTTAAAAGCTTGTCCTGCACCAGGCGCAATTATCCAATATGCGAACGGTATCGTGGATTTCCAATCTGATAAATGTATCGGTTGTGGTTACTGTATCGCAGGTTGTCCGTTCAACATTCCACGTATGAACCCAGAAGACAACCGTGTGTACAAATGTACCCTTTGTGTGGATCGTGTTTCTGTGGGCCAAGAACCGGCTTGCGTGAAAACCTGTCCAACTGGTGCAATTCGTTTTGGTTCTAAAGAAGAGATGAAACTCTATGCAGAAAAACGTGTTGCTGACTTAAAAGCACGTGGTTATGAAAATGCAGGTATCTACGATCCTGAAGGTGTGGGTGGTACACACGTAATGTATGTATTACACCATGCGGATAAACCTGAGCTTTATTCTGGTCTTCCAAAAGATCCAAAAGTTGATCTCACCGTCACCCTTTGGAAAGATGTCTTGAAACCAGTAGCGGCTGTAGCAATGGGTGGTCTAGCACTTGCTGAAATCGCTCACTACTTAGCTGTGGGTCCAAACGTTGAAGAAGACGTAGAAGATCATCACCATGAATTTGAAGAAGAAGATAAAAAAGGGGGCAAAGATGAGTAAGATTGAGATTAGCAATGATACTCGAATCATTCGTCATAGAACGCCTGCTCGTTTTAGCCACTGGTTACTCGTAATCTGCTTCTTTATGACGATGTTCACTGGTGTGGCATTCTTCTTCCCAGATTTTGCGTGGTTAACTGAGATTTTAGGTACTCCGCAACTGGCTCGAGCAATTCACCCGTTCACCGGTATCATTATGTTCGTTGCCTTTATTTTCCTCGGCTATCTTTACTGGGATCACAACATTCCAGAGAAAAACGATATTCGTTGGTTAAAAGGCATCGTTGAAGTATTAAAAGGGAATGAGCACGCTGTTGCAGATAACGGCAAGTATAACCTTGGTCAAAAAATGTTGTTCTGGACATTGAACTTGGCGATGGTCACTTTACTTGTAACCGGTATCATTATGTGGCGTCAGTATTTCTCGCACTACTTCTCTATTCCGGTATTACGTTTTGCGATTTTCCTTCACTCTTTAAGTGCATTCATGTTGTTCACCGGTATTTTGGTACACATGTACATGGCATTCTGGATTAAAGGATCTATTCGCGGTATTGTGGAAGGTTGGGTAACCGTTCGTTGGGCGAAAAAACACCACCCGAAATGGTATCGAGATGAAGTACTTCCTAAGCTAGAAGAAGACCTTGAAAATGAAGCTGAAGGTAAAAAAGTAAAAACCAAAGCATTGTTCAAAGGTATCAATGGCTAAAATCAAAAAGTGCGGTTAAAATTGACCGCACTTTTTCTTATAAATACTTAAGAGACAATTATGAGTATCAAAATCTTATCTGCAGACGAAATCAAACAAAAAACGAATTCATACGATATTCCGCCTGTTTTGTTTGCTAACCCTAAAAATCTTTATCAACGTCGTGCAAAACGTTTAAGAGAATTAGCGAAAGATCATCCATTGGCTGATTATTTACTCTTTGCTGCAGATGTTGTGGAAAGCCAATTAAGCGTATTTGAAAAAAATCCATTAAAAAAACAGCATTTCGATAATTTAGATGAACTTGAACCGTTAAATACTAAAACATTTAAACGCTCAAGCATTTGGATTGAATATCTCAAAGAAATTTTACATAGCATTAAACCAAAAGCGAATGAACAGGTTCTTGCTACGATTGAGAATCTTGAAAAGGCCTCTGATAAAGAGCTTGAAGAAATAGCTAGCCATCTTTTAAGCCAAGAATTTAATTTAGTGAGCACAGATAAAGCTGTCTTTATTTGGGCTGCGCTTTCTCTTTATTGGTTACAACTGGCTCAACAAATTCCTCATAACAGTCGCCAAGAAGGAACTGACAATCTACATTACTGCCCTGTTTGTGGTTCTGCACCCGTGTCAAGTGTTGTTCATATCGGTACTTCACAAGGTTTACGCTATTTGCACTGCAATCTCTGTGAAAGTGAGTGGAATTTAGTGCGCGCACAATGTACAAACTGCAATGAACACAAAAATCTTGAAATGTGGTCATTAAATGAAGAGCTTGCTCTTGTTCGTGCAGAAACCTGTGGCGATTGCCAAAGCTATTTAAAAATCATGTTCCAAGAAAAAGATCCGAATGTTGAAGCGGTAGCCGATGATTTAGCATCAATTTTCTTAGATATTGAAATGGAAGAAAAAGGCTTCGCACGCAGTGGATTAAATCCATTTGTCTTCCCAGCAGAAGAAGTGTAATGTCTTATTTTTCAGGTAAACAAAGTGCGGTCAAAATTGACCGCACTTTTTCATTCTAGAGATAACATGCCATCACGACAGCATTTTCTCGTCCACCATCTGGTTTGGGATAATAATTCTTACGAATATCAACCTCATTAAATCCCAACTTTTCATAAAGGAATCGAGCAGGATTCGATTCTCGCACTTCAAGCCAAAGCGTTTGAATACCTTTCTCTTTAAGCTTATCCATTAAACCTTGCAATAAAAACGAACCGTATCCCTTTCCTTGTTGAGCTGGATCAATCGCAATATTAAATAATGTCGCTTCATCTAATACCATTTGGCAAATAGCAAAACCCAGCACTTGCTCCTTTTCCACTAATTTCAAATTGAGATAACGCTCGCCGACATTATTTTTCAATGTTCCCAATGACCAAGGCACAAGATGTGCTGCTTGTTCAATTTCATATAAGCGATCCATATCGCATTCTTCAATAGGAAAAAGAGAAGCCATAATGATTAAATTTGTTGGATTTGTTGCCAAAGCTCACGTTTAGCTTGGCTATCTTGCTGGAATTCTTGCCAATCAACAGAGCGATAAACTCGCTCTGCATTTAGGCAATAAGGCAAAGTGCGGTCGATTTCATCAGCATTTTCAGCCAATAACCAATACCGTACAGAATGTTGTAACGTGATATGTTGAATTTGATCGAAATTCAGGCAAAGGCAATCTTCTTTTTTGAGCTCTAGCGCAAGTCGAATATCTGCAAAAAGCGGTGAACTCAAGAGATTATCATTAGTCACCACAATAAATTTCACTTGTTCTGAAACACTCACACCTACCGCCCCTTGCAATACTTCTGGGCGATAGAGCTGCCAACGGGTTATTCCCATTTCATTTAAAAGAAGATTGCGTCTATCCATAGATTAACGAGCAATAGTATCTAACGGATAATCTCTTAAACCTTTAACAATCGCTTTTTCTTGCGCATCTGTTGGTTTTTCTTGATATGCTTTTAAGCTACGGAAAGAAAGAATGTTTTTCGCTTGATAAACCACGGCGATAAAGCGTTGGAAATCTTTACCATCACAAGCATAGTAAACATCTGAAGCGTTACCAATCGTTTTTAACTCACATACTTTTTTGTTTGCATCAAGATATTTTGTTGTTAATTCAGGAACGTGAGAAACATCTTTTAAATAATAGGTTTCGCTCATAATGAATTTACGATTGCTACGATCTACATTCGCCGCACCACTTAAGAAACGCGGATCTTCTGATTTATCAAAGGCTTTTGTTTGTTTATAGAATTTCTCGCCATTGAATGTGACTTCTTGATTACCATTTTTGATGCGCTCAAACTGCGCATCTAAGCTTTGCGCTTGTGCAGCAGGTAATTCAACTTTTGAGCTTGTTGTTGGTAAGGTTGAAGTTTTTTGTTTGCTACCTTGAAGTTGTTCGATTAATTGACAGCCAGACAATAAACTTGCCATTGCGACTGCGGTGATGATTTTTTTCATAAATAATTCCTTAATAAATACGTTTAAATCGTTTTCTTTTGTTAGAATAACACGTAATTTTAACCAATAAACCACAGGATTTAAAGCGTGATTTCTCTCGAAAGCGAAGTTTTACAACGCCATCTTCCCCTTTTTAGCGGTAAATCAATTCTTCTTGCCGGCGGCATTAATGATGATTTCCCTCAAATATTGCAAAAACATTGCCAATCTGTGCAGGTTTGGAGTTGGTATTTTGATTATGCCAAAACCCAAAGTGCGGTCAATTTTGAGGTTGAATTTCAGCCGCAAGCCGATTTGATTATTTATTATTGGACGAAGAATAAACAAGAAGTGAATTTTCAGCTGATGCAACTACTCACCAAAAGTAAAATTGGTCAAGAAGTGTTGATTATCGGTGAAAATCGTTGTGGCGTCCGTTCAGCTGAAAAACTGCTTGAACCTTATGGTGAAATTGGCAAAATCGACTCTGCGCGTCGTTGCGGTTTATACCATTTTTCCTTACAAAAACAACCGCACTTTGATCTTCAATCTTATTGGAAATGCTACCAAAATGATGCATTAGGCGATCTCTGTATTTACAGCTTGCCGGGTGTATTCAGTGCCAATGAACTTGATAGTGGCACGTCACTTCTACTTTCTACCTTAACGTCACCAATTCAAGGCAAAGTATTAGATGTTGGTTGCGGGGCGGGTGTCATTGGTTCCATGATCAAAAAACATCATCCTAAAGCGGATGTCACAATGACTGATATTCATGCAATGGCAATTCAATCCGCTCGTCAAACGCTTGCTGAAAATCAACTTGAAGGCCGGGTTATCGCAAGCGATGTGTTTTCCCATATTGAAGGGAAATTTGATCTGATCATTTCAAACCCGCCTTTCCACGATGGAGTCGACACGGCTTATCGTGCAGTAAAAGAACTTATTCAACAAGCAAAATGGCATTTAACGGCAGGCGGAGAACTGCGTATCGTTGCTAATGCATTTCTACCCTATCCCGATTTATTAGCACAACATTTCGGGAAATTTGACGTCCTTGCTCAAACCACCAAATTTAAAGTGTATTCCGTGAGAAATTAAGGAGAAAACAATGTTTGTAACCAGTTCAGCCATTCAAAATGGCGCTTTTGAAGACAAATATGGCAAACGCGGCACACAATTTAGCCCAAATGGTATGCCAACCTACTCTATTCCGTTTGAAATTCACGATGCCCCTCAAGGCACCAAATCCTTTGCAGTTGTCTTAGAAGATAAAGACGCAATTACGGCGAGTGGCTTTGTGTGGATTCATTGGCTCATTGCAAATCTTGAACGTACGGTTATTCAAGAAAATGAAAGCCAAACCGCAACAGATTACGTACAAGGTGCAAATACTTGGGCAAGTAAATTAGGTCAATTTGATATTGAAGAAGCGTCATTCTATGGCGGTATGGCTCCGCCAAATTGTTTACACCGCTATGAACTTATTGTGTATGCACTCGATACCAAACTAAACCTCAAACCGGGATTCCGTTTTAATGATCTACATTTTGCGATGCAAGGGCATATTCTAGATCAAGCTGTGGTGATGGGCACTTATGATGTTTAATTATTTATAGTTCATCCTAAAAACACCATAAAAAATGACCGCACTTCAACAAAGTGCGGTCATTTCTTTTAGGATTTTATAACGTGATTTTATTCGCGTCTTGCACTAATTTCGCGTGCGCTTTTTTCTGTTCTTTCATCTTATTGCTCGTTTCACGGCGTTGAGTAGAAAGTTCCGCATTGCGAATGTTGTACTCATCCACACGACCTTCATAGTCATCACGCATATTTTCGATAATCGCACGAACATCTTCAATGCTCATATCATCACGAATATATTGATTTAAATTATCTAATAATAAGACACGTTTTTGGTTATCACGAATTTTGCGGTTGTTGTCTTCAATGTCGCGCTTAAGTTTATTTTTCAAACGATATAAACGCACATACTCTAATACTTCTTGGAAGGATTTACTTACATTTCCCATGATCGACTCTCTCAAAGTTAAAAACAAACTCGGAGTAATGTAGCCTTTTTTTTCGTCCCCGTCAAAAGCTTAAATTTAAATTGATGGATTAGATCAAAAATCTGTTTGATTTAGTTGATTATCCTATTCGGTAGTGGTAAAAATGAAGAATCCATTCAAAATAAAATAAGGAAACACAATGTCAAAAGTCTTTAATTTTAGCGCGGGTCCGGCCATGATTTTTCCTGAGGTCCTACAAAAAGCACAAGCTGAGTTAACCAACTGGCTTGGTCAAGGTGTATCGGTAATGGAAGTCAGTCACCGTGGCAAATATTTTATGGAATTGATTGCTCAAGCAGAAAAAGATCTACGTGAGGTCTATCACATTCCAGATAACTATCGCGTGTTATTCCTACAAGGTGGGGCTCGTGGTCAATTTGCGGCATTACCGATGAACTTAATTGGTGAGAAAGGCAAAGCACTTTACTTAAATAGCGGCCACTGGTCTGCAACTGCAGCGAAAGAAGCGCGTAACTTTGCTGAAATTGATGAAATTACCATTGTGGAAAATGGTGAGCACACACACATCACCAATCTTGATTTCAGCGAAATCGCTGAACAATACGATTATATTCACTATTGCCCAAATGAAACCATCAGCGGTGTTGAAATTTTTGATGTACCAAATGTGGGCAATGCTGTTCTCGTAGCGGATATGTCATCTAACATCCTTTCTCGTGAAATTGATATTAGCAAATTTGGTGTTATTTACGCGGGTGCACAAAAAAACCTTGGTCCTGCAGGGATTACGCTTGTAATTATCCGCGATGATTTAATTGGTCATGCACGCCAAGCAACACCATCAATTTGGAACTATGCCACACAACGTGATGCAGACTCGATGATCAATACCCCACCAACATTTGCTTGGTATCTCTGTTCATTGGTCTTCAAACACATTCAAGCAATCGGTGGCTTAAAAGAAATTGCAAAACGTAACGCAGTGAAAGCACAAACCCTTTATGACTACATTGATAGCAGTAAACTCTATCGTAACATAGTGGCTAAAGAAAACCGTTCAACCATGAATGTGACATTCGTAACAGGTAATCCAGAGCTTGATGCTAAATTTGTTGCAGAATCTACAGCTGCCGGTCTTCAAGCTTTAAAAGGTCACAAAGTATTAGGTGGTATGCGCGCTTCTATCTATAACGCGATGCCATTAGAAGGCGTACAAACGCTCATTGAATTCATGAAAAAATTTGAAGCTGAAAATAGCTAATTATCTGATTCATTAAACTCAACGTGCGGGCTGAAAGGCCCGCTCGTTTTTATAAGGAAAGCATATGCAATACATCAATGTCGCCAATCAAGGCGTAAAATCTCTTTCACCTTACCAAGCTGGAAAACCCATCGAAGAACTCGAACGCGAACTAGGCATTACTAATATCGTTAAACTTGCCTCAAATGAAAACCCTTTCGGTTTTCCTAAAAGTGCGAAAAAAGCCATTCAAGCCCAACTTGATCATTTAACTCGCTACCCTGATGCGAATGGTTTTGAACTTAAAGCGGCTATTGCAAAAAAATTTGGTGTGCAACCAAACCAAATCACCCTTGGCAATGGTTCTAACGATTTATTAGAGCTCTTTGCTCATACCTTTGCGGGTGAACATGATGAAGTGATTTATTCACAATATGCTTTTATTGTTTACCCTTTAGTGACCAAAGCCATTAACGCCGTTGCTAAAGAAATTCCAGCTAAAGACTGGGGACATGATTTAAACGGATTTTTAACCGCACTTTCAGATAAAACCAAGCTGATTTTTATTGCTAATCCAAACAACCCAACGGGGAATTTCTTAACGGAAGCAGAATTGGATGCTTTCTTGACCAAAGTACCTGAAAATGTGATTGTGGTATTAGATGAGGCTTATACCGAATTTACTCATCCAAGCGAACGCGTTAATTCTTTTGCATTACTAGATAAATACCCTAACCTTATCGTTTCACGCTCGTTATCAAAAGCTTATGGGTTGGCGGGGTTACGTATTGGCTACGCGGTCTCTAATCCTGAAATCGCAGATTTATTAAATCGTGTTCGCCAGCCATTTAATTGTAATAGTCTTGCTTTAACTAGCGCGATTGCAGTGATGAACGATGATGCCTTTGTTGAAAAAGTGGCTGAGAACAATCGCCAAGAAATGAAACGTTATGAAGCCTTCTGCCAGCAATATGGTTTAGACTTTATTCCGTCTAAAGGTAATTTTATTACCATTGATTTTAAACAGCCTGCCGCACCAATTTATGATGCATTATTACGTGAAGGTGTCATTGTTCGCCCAATTGCAGGCTATGGCATGCCAAATCACTTACGTATCAGTATTGGCTTACCACAAGAAAATGACAAGTTTTTTACTGCACTTAAAAAAGTGCTTAATTTAGGAAATGAAAAATAGGAGCTTTTATGGCACAAGTAACAATGATGGGTAATCCCATTGAAGTAAGCGGCAACTTTCCCCAAAAAGGGGAAAAAGTGACCACACTTACGCTCACCAATAAAGAACTTGCTGACGTAACCCTTGATGCTTATGCAGGAAAACGCAAGGTCTTAAATATTTTCCCGAGTATTGATACAGGTGTATGCGCAACTTCTGTCCGTAAATTCAATCAACAAGCGGCTAATTTAAATAATGCCGTGGTGCTTTGTATTTCCGCTGATTTACCTTTTGCACAAGCACGATTCTGTGGTGCAGAAGGTATTGAGAACGTAGAAACACTTTCTACTTTCCGTCATAAAGAAGTCCATGAAAACTTAGGGGTAAACATCACAACTGGTCCAATCGCGGGTTTGACAGCTCGTTCAGTGATTGTCTTAGATGAAAACAATAACGTGTTACATAGTGAATTGGTGTCTGAAATTAAAGATGAGCCAAATTATGAAGCTGCGCTAGCCGCACTATAATGAATAAGGCGCTTTTTCATAAAAAGCGCCTTTTATTTATTCAGGAAAGATTTCGTTCAATATCAATGCTATTCCATCATCATTATGCGAAGCTGTGACGCGATTTGCGGCTTGTTTAATCTCATCGGGAGCATTGCCCATTGCAACGCCTAATCCCACACTTTCTAGCATATCTAAATCATTAAAGTTATCGCCGAAAGCGACACATTCTTCCATCTTCACATGGAAGTAATCTTCGAGAAAACGTACTGCATTACCTTTTGTCGCTGACTTATGCATTACTTCAAGGAAATTCGCATGAGAACGGCAAATGCTTAAATGCGGAAATTTCTCTTTCAAGATTTGCTCAATACCAATCACTTCATCCGTTTCACCAATGATTTGAATTTTATGTGGAGAATAGACCGCACTTTCATCATAAGGATCAATCTGAATGCCTGTCACGCTACGTTCATAAATCACCCATTTATTATCCAAATCGCGAGCGACGCAATCATCATAGGTATAATAATTGACACCTAACGCAGGATGATCTGCTAATACTTGGTTAATGGCTTGGATATCAGCGGGATCAATTTGTACCGAATAAATAGGTGTGACGTTTTTATCTAAAATCAAGGCGCCACTAAATGCTACAATGATGTTGTAATTTTCAATGAGTTTTGCATAAGGCCAAATACCCAGCGGCGAACGAGCAGAGATTGGTGTAAATGGAATACCTTGTTTTGTAATGCGTTGAATTGCATCTAAGGTTTTAGGCGAAATTCGATGATCCGACGTTAATAAGGTTCCATCAAAATCGCTGAATACGGCTTTATACATAATTGCTCCAAATCGTCATTATTTTTCGGAAAGGTAAGGATCGGCAAAGCCTAAACTCTGCATAATTTCAGTTTCTAAACTTTCCATTTCTTCTGCTTCATCATCTTCAATGTGATCGTAACCCAGTAAATGTAAGCTACCATGCACTATCATATGCGCCCAATGCGCCATTAAAGGCTTTTCTTGCTCGATAGCTTCGCGTTCTACTACCTGGCGACAAATTACCAAATCGCCCAACAGCGGTAATTCCACTTCGTCAGGACATTCAAAAGGGAAAGACAATACATTGGTTGGACGATCTTTTCCACGATAAGTTAAATTCAAGTCATGACTTTCTGCTTCATCCACAATGCGTACCGTCATTTCCACATTATCACTTTCTGGTTGCACTGCGGCAGTTGCCCATTGCAGAATTTGCGCTTCTGATGGCAAGCCTTCTGTATTTTCACAGGCCAGTTGCAAATCGATAATCATATTGCCCATGTTATTCTCCTAAATTCGTTTCATTTTCTGACCGCACTTTTTGTTCACGTTCAGCTCGACGCTGCGCTGCGATTTCTTGGCGATGAATTTCATCTTGGGCTTCCCATTCTTCGTAAGCTTGCACCACTTTTGCCACCACAGGATGTCGTACAATATCTTTACTCTCAAAGTAGTTAAAGCTCAATTCCGACACTTTGCTTAATACTTCCATGGCGTGGCGTAAACCCGATTTTGTGCTGCGCGGTAAATCGATTTGAGTCACATCCCCTGTAATCACGGCTTTGGAATTAAAACCAATACGGGTCAGAAACATTTTCATTTGTTCGACTGTTGTATTTTGGCTTTCATCTAAAATAATAAAACTGTCATTAAGTGTGCGACCACGCATATAAGCCAATGGTGCGATTTCAATCACATTACGCTCCATTAATTTTTGAACGCGTTCAAAGCCAAGCATTTCAAATAACGCATCATAAAGCGGTCGTAAATAAGGCTCAATTTTCTGTCCTAAATCACCAGGCAGGAAACCTAATTTTTCGCCCGCTTCCACCGCAGGACGAGTCAGCAAAATGCGACGAATTTCTTGGCGCTCTAATGCCTCAACAGCCGCTGCTACGGCTAAAAAGGTTTTCCCTGTGCCAGCGGGGCCAATCCCAAAACTAATATCGTGCGTAAGAATATTATGTAAATACTGAATTTGATTTTCACCACGCGGTTTAATCAAACCTCGCTTGGTTTTAATTGTGGTGCTATAGACGTGATTTTCACTGCGTGACTCACTGCCTTCTTGCGATAACATTCTGCTTTCTTGCAAGGCAATATGCACATCTTCCAAATCAAGTTCTTTCACTTTCCCCTTAATTGGTGCTGTCTCTACATATAATGCCTGGATTAATTTAGCCACACGCTCAATTAATTGCTCATGATGAGGTTTCGGACTTTCATCGTTAGATTTCACCGTGAAAGTAAAATTATTGCGGGAAATATTGAGGTTAAATTGTTTTTCAATCAGTTTGATATTTTCATCGAATGCACCGCAAAGGGATTGCAGACGATCATTTTCTTGAGGTTCTAAGGTAAAAGTTGTCATTAAATTTCATTTTAGAATTGTGAATACTGTTTCCATTTTAGCCTAATTACGATGAATGTAAAACGGGCTTCACCAACTGATGAAGCCCGATAACCAAATTAAGGCAATTCTGGGAAAAGCATCTTAATCACATTCATTGTCAATCGCCGAGATTGTCCACTAAATGGGAAAATATGCATCATCATCATAGGATTAAAGTTTGCCTCAATCACACCCCACGAATGTAAACTCGGTTCTGCCGGCTGTTTCAAATCAGGAATAATTAAATCTACACCACAAACTGCCGCCCCCATTGCCTTGCTAATCCCTACCGCAATTTCTTTGTAACTGGCATGCATTTCATCCGTCATATCAATAGAATCACCGCCTGTACTAATATTAGAATTCGCACGTAATTGAACAAGTTGATCTTTTGCAGGAATAGAATTCACGGTTAATCCTTGTTCCTTAAGCTGCAACTGCTCAATATCCCCCAGTGCTATTTTTTTCAATGGCGTACGACTGCCATCGCCCCGTAAAGGATGATCATTTTTAGCGGCAACTAATTCAGCAACAGTATGTACACCATCTCCAATTACATTTGCTGGAACACGTAATAAGACGGCTAACGTTTGATCCCCCAGCACAAAGAAGCGATATTCAGTGCCAAGTAGATAATCTTCAACCATGATCTCTTTATCTTCACGGAAAGCAATCTCTACAGCTTTTGCAAAATCATCTCGATCCGTTACACCTTGTTGGAAAATACTGATCCCTAAACCAAAATTCGTTGATTTTGGCTTAATCACGACAGCTCGATTCTCAAAAAGTGGGAAATTTTCGACCGCACTTTTCACATCGATAAACTCGATGCTTTGCGGTACATTAAATCCGGCTTTCGCTAAGACTTTCTTCGTCACCACTTTATTTTCCATGATGAGTGGGGAAATATAGCTATCGTGAGAAGTCATATTACCGTTTTTCACATATTCCAAATGGTCGCCAAATTGAAGACTGATAAATTGATCGCGTTCATCTAAAATCTCAATCTTTAGCCCTTTTTGGATTGCATCAAACAATAACGCTTGTGTGGACAGTTCCATATTATCAAACGCAGTTAATGCATAAAAACGTTCAAAGGCTTTTGCTTTATTAGATTGCGCAATATCGGCCCCTAATTGTTGGTAACTGCCGACCTGTTCAATTGCCGCAACCACTTTTACACAAAGCGTTTGGCTTGGATCCGCAAATTGTCCTAATTTGTCTTTAACAATCGTTTTAATCTCATCACTCACATTAAGTTGCTCAAGCATTTTGAGCATTTCAAGGAGGACTAATTCGCCTTCTACCGCATAAACGCTTTGCTGTCTTGGGTCTTCCCATGCCACTTCAGCAAGACGTGCTTTGCCTAATTTTATACCTTCTTGATCAGCGGTATCATCAAGCCATGCCATTAACAAAATAAAATAATGAATGAATTTCGCGTCAGCGAGTTCCATTCCATAAGGTGCAAACGGATTGAGATCAAACAAACGAAATTCTAAATATTGAATTCCTTTTTGAAGTAAATCGCGCGCTTTTTTAGCGCCACGCAAACGTACGCTTGAGTAAAACTCTTTTTCCGCAATCAAATCACCCGATTTCACCCAGTGTTCTAACGTCTCAACATACTCTTGCAAACTGTCATAAGAGACGTGGATCTTCGGATCATTCACATAACCATATTTCCCTGAACGTAAACTCCGCACATATTGATGCGGTTTAAGGGGGGAATTGCCTCTGAAATATTTATCCTCTACCGTCGGTGTTGCAGAAAACAAGTAAAGTAAAATCCATTGATAGCGTAAGAAGTTCTTCTCTATTTTTAGGTAAAAATTATTTTGAAAATCAACCGCACTTTGTGTTTCATTTTGTGCATGAAATAAGGCATCAATAAACTTAGGGTCAATTTGAAAATTGTAATGAATACCACTGATCATTTGCTTATATTTACCGTAAGACTGGACTAAATGCTCACGATAAGCCACATCTTCCTGATTATCTAATTGTGCAACCTTAATTTGCTCTTCTGGTGGTAACCCTGCAGGCATACTAAAAGGAAAAATAAATTCATCCTCCGGTAAAGTTCGCAAAGTCACTTCATGAATGGCTGAAAGCCAACGTAATGTATCCTCTAATTTTTTCATCGGAGGGGTTACCAATTCCAACTGACTTTCTGCAAAATCAGTTTGAATATAAGGGTGAAAACGACGATTACCAAAAGCTTTAGGATGCGGTGACGTCACAATTGAACCATCTGCATATACCCGTTGACTTTCCTTTTCAATCCCAAACGACCCTTGCTGGAATAAGAGCTCTAAATGATGTTGTTTAATGATTTGCTGAATATTCATATCCGTCCTTATTAGAAATTTCTACTAGACATTATGTAGAAAAATCAACATAGGACGAAGTAAAAAAATAGAATGGGATATGAAATTTTGATATAAGAGAAAAACATCTGAGAATTATTTGCATTATCTCTTTTAAATATATTAGAATGGGACGAATTTTATTTTCAGAAAATGGGCGATTTGCCCGATAACATAAAGGAGTTTTCATGAAAATTAAGCACTTCCAAATTGCCGCACTAACCGGCTTAATGGCGTTTGCAGGATTCGCTTCTGCAGATATTACTGTTTACAATGGACAGCACAAAGAAGGTTCTCAAGCTGTTGCTGATGCATTTACCAAAGCAACGGGCATTAAAGTGACCTTAAACAGTGCTAAAAGTGATCAACTTGCAGGTCAATTAAAAGAAGAGGGCGATAAAACCCCTGCTGACGTATTCTTTTCTGAACAAACTGCACCTTTCGCTGCCCTGTCTGATGCGGGCTTATTAGAACCGCTTTCTGCAGATACTATTAAACAAACTGCACACAAGGGCGTTCCTGTTGCACCGAAAAAAGACTGGGTCGCATTAAGCGGTCGTTCTCGTGTTGTGGTTTACGATCACACTAAATTATCTGAAAAAGACATGGAAAAATCCGTGTTAGATTATGCAACACCAAAATGGAAAGATAAAATTGGTTACGTTCCAACTTCAGGCGCATTCTTAGAGCAAGTTGTTGCGATTACCAAATTAAAGGGTAAAGATGCCGCTCTTAAATGGTTAAAAGGCTTAAAAGAAAACGGTAAACTTTATGCGAAAAACAGCGTTGCTCTTCAAGCGGTTGAAAATGGTGAAGTACCCGCAGCGTTAATCAACAACTATTACTGGTATACACTTGCAAAAGAAAAAGGTGCTGATAACCTCAAAACACGTCTTTACTTCATTCGTCATCAAGATCCAGGTGCATTAGTGACCTATTCTGGTGCAGCGGTATTAAAAGGTTCTAAAAATAAAGAAGAAGCGAAAAAATTCGTTGATTTCTTAGCAAGTAAAGAAGGACAACAAGCGTTTGTTTCAGTACGTGCAGAATACCCACTTCGTACCGATGTGGTTTCTCCATTTAACATGGAACCTTATGCAAAATTAGAAGCGCCTGTTGTTTCGGCAACCACTGCTGAAGACAAAGACAACGCCAATAAACTTATTGAAGAAGCTGGTTTGAAATAAGTTTAATTTGCTATGCAATATAGGGCGTGTAATACACGCCCTTCTGTTATTTACTCTACACTAATATTTTCAAAGGATTTTTCTGTGTCTAATCGCCCACCTCGCTGGCTTATAGCCTTAATCGTGCTGATTAGTTTGCCATTATTACTCCCTTTTTTATATGTTATTGAGCGTGCTGCAGATGTCGGATTGGCTCGCAGCATTGAATTACTTTGGCGCCCAAGAATGTGGGAATTGCTCAGTAATACCCTACTTTTAATGGTATTTGTCACACTTTTTGCCATTATTCTCGGCACACTATGTGCGTTTTTATTAGAACGTTATCGCTTTTGGGGAAAAGGCTTTTTCCAAGTAGCCATGACGCTCCCTCTTTGTATTCCGGCTTTTGTCAGTTGTTTTACGTGGATCAGTCTTACCTTCAGAGTGGAAGGCTTCTGGGGAACCATCGGCATTATGACGCTGAGTTCTTTCCCGCTTGCTTATCTCCCTGTCGCGGCGACCTTAAAAAGACTCGACCGCTCTTTAGAAGAAGTGAGCCTTTCATTAGCTAAAAGCCATGCTTACACATTTTGGCATGCGATTTTTCCACAACTCAAACCCGCCATCGGTAGCAGCGTATTATTAATTGCGCTTCATATGTTGGTAGACTTTGGCGCCGTGTCTATTTTAAATTACCAAACCTTCACTACGGCAATTTTCCAAGAATATGAAATGGCCTTTAATAACAACACCGCCGCCTTACTTTCTGGTGTGTTAATGGTGATCTGTATCTTTGTTGTGATGGGGGAAATTCGTTTTAGAGGCACACAAACACTCTATCAAAGCGGCAAAGGCGTAATACGTCCGTATCCATTGAAAACCCTCTCAGCAGGAAAACAAATTTTAGTCGTAAGCTTTTTCACGACCATTTTTGTGCTCAGTATTGGTGTGCCGATTACTATGCTGATTTATTGGCTAACCGTGGGAAGTTCCATTGAAGGTGCGGTCGATTTTGGGGAATTTTTTACCGCCTTCACAAATTCACTGACTATATCAACACTGGGTGCAACACTTACCGTTATTTGTGCACTACCATTGGTATGGGCTGCGGTACGCTATCGCAGTAAATTGACGATTTGGCTTGATCGAATCCCTTATCTACTTCACGCTGTGCCAGGGCTTGTTATCGCATTATCATTGGTCTTCTTTACCATCAACTATGCCTATTCCCTTTATCAAACCTTTGCCATGGTTATCGTTGCCTACTTTATGCTTTATCTTCCAATGGCGCAAACGACCTTGCGTAGCTCGCTTGAACAAATGTCTAGTAACATTGAAAAGGTAGGGCAAAGCTTAGGCCGTAGCAACTTTTATATTTTCCGTACCTTAGTCATTCCAGCTATGTTACCGGGGATTGCGGCTGCCTTTGCTTTAGTATTTTTAAACTTAATGAAAGAGCTCACCGCAACCTTATTACTGACCCCTAATGACATTAAAACGCTTTCAACTGCGGTGTGGGAATACACCTCTGATGCACAATATGCGGCTGCAACGCCTTATGCCATTATGTTAGTGCTATTTTCAGGGATTCCTGTATTTTTACTGAAACGATACGGTTTTAAATAACGAGAAGATAAAAATGACAACATTACTCGACATTAAAAATTTGAATAAATCCTTTAACGGACACCAGGTTCTGCACAATATCTCTCTGCAATTAGAGAAAGGTGAAATTCTATTTCTTCTTGGCGCATCTGGTTGTGGAAAAACCACCTTATTGCGTAGTATTGCTGGTTTTGAACAACCAACAAGCGGTGAGATTTGGTTAAAGAATCAACCTATTTTTAAAGAAAATCTCAATGTGCCGACCCAGCAACGCAAATTAGGCTATGTGGTACAAGAAGGCGTGCTATTTCCTCATTTAAATGTTTACCGCAATATTGCTTATGGCTTAGGCGATGGCAAAGGGAAAACGGAAGAGGAAAAACAACGCATCGAAGAAGTGATGAAACTCACGGGTATTAGCAGCTTAGCGGACCGTTTCCCTCATCAGCTTTCTGGTGGTCAACAGCAACGTGTTGCACTTGCTCGAGCACTTGCACCAAGCCCTGAGTTAATCCTGTTTGATGAGCCATTTAGTGCGTTAGATGAACATCTAAGAAATCAAATTCGTTACGATATGTTACAAGTATTAAGAGAAAGTGGTTCCTCTGCCGTATTTGTAACCCATGATCGCGATGAAGCACTATGTCATGCTGACAAAATCGCAGTGATTCAAGAAGGGAAAATTCTCCAAATTGCGACACCTAAAACGCTCTATTGGTCACCTCAGTATTTGTCTATTGCTAAATTTATTGGGGACAGCATTATTCTTCCTGCAACATTAAAAAACGATAGCATCGCGACCTGTCAATTAGGTGAAATTGCCATCGAAAATAAAGGAAATGGCCATACGCAAGGGAAAGTGTTATTCCGCCCTGAGCAATTCTCTCTTGCGAAAAAAATCCAAGACCCGACCGCTTCTTTTAAAGGTGAGATTAAGCGAATTGAATCAAGAGGACGAGCTATCAATATTTGTATTGATGTTTGCGGTTATGAATTGAATATCAATGAAGATCTCATCAACGAATACCATACTGACGAACAAGTCACCATGTATTTGTATGGGAAAGGGGTATTCTATAATGACTAAAAAAAGGCGGAACACATTGTTCCGCCTTTTTATATGATTTAATGACCAAGTGATTTTCGCATTTTGATGTTGAGCATTTCAACTACTGTTGAGAAGCCCATTGCAAAGTAAATGTAGCCTTTTGGAATATGAATATCCAAACTTTCAGCCATTAAACTTACTCCAACTAAAATTAAGAATGCTAAGGCTAAAATCTTCAATGTCGGATGGGTATCAACAAAATTACCAATTGGTTTCGCTGCAAACATCATCACACCTACTGCAATCATAATTGCCAAAATCATCACTGGAAGGTGGTTTGCCATCCCTACCGCAGTAATCACTGAGTCTAAAGAAAACACAATATCTAAAATCGCAATTTGGATTAATACACCCAAATAACTGACTTTCTTCTTATTATTCTCTTCTTCATGATGTGATTCAGGATGCATCGCTTCTTTGATTTCACCTGTACTTTTCATAATCAGGAATAAGCCCCCAAGGAATAAAATCAAATCGCGACCCGAAATTTCCTGACCGACTAAAGTGAATAGTGGCTCCGTTAATTTCATCATCCAGGAAAGAGAAACAAGAAGTAAAATACGAGTAATCATCGCTAATCCAAGACCGATAATACGACCAGATTGGCGTTGATTCGCGGGTAAACGTCCTACTAAAATACTAATAAAAATAATGTTATCAATACCCAAGACGATTTCAAGAGCGGCCAAAGTAAGCAATGAAATCCATGCTTCAGGATCAACAAGCCATTCAAACATAATATGTTCCTATATAAAATCCGAAAGGTTGAATCATAGACAGTTCGCGTAGAAAATCAAGATCTTTCCTAACTTTTTAAGGTCTCGAAAATCTTTTCTGCTAAGGCTTTAGAAATACCGGGTACAGAGGCGATTTCATCCAATGTGGCATTTTTCACACCTTGTAATCCACCTAAATATTTCAACAAGGCTTGGCGTCGTTTAGCACCTACCCCTTCAATGGTTTCCAATCCACTTTGGGTAAAGGCTTTTTGGCGTTTTTGACGATGGCCGCTAATCGCATGATTATGGCTTTCATCTCGAATATGTTGGATTAAATGCAGTGCAAGGCTATCATCCGGCAAATGGATTTCACGATCTTGTTTGCTGATAATCAACACTTCTTGTCCCGCTCGACGATCGACTCCTTTTGCCACACCAATTAAGTGCGGTCGATTTTTATCCCATTTTACGTTGAGGTGATGAAAAACTTCTAAGGCACGATTAAGCTGCCCTTTACCACCATCAATAAAAATAATATCGGGAATTTTATCTTCATCAAGATCGCGGTCGTAACGTTTCTTTAAGGCTTGCTCCATCGCTGCATAATCATCACCACCCGTAATACCTTCAATATTAAAACGGCGATAATCTGATTTCAGTGGGCCTTCTTGGTTAAAGACCACGCAAGATGCCACGGTTTGATTACCCATCGTATGACTAATATCAAAACATTCCATGCGTTTAATTTCAGGCATATCGAGCAATTCACAAAGGGCTTGATAACGTTCGTGCATTCGGGAAGATTGTTTAAGTTGAGTCGCTAACGCCGCTTTGGCATTAATTTGTGCTAGTTGTAGATATTTACCTTTATCGCCTTTAGCAGATTCTTGTATCACCACTTTTCGACCAGCCTGTTCAGTTAATAAAGCTTCAAGCTCGGCTTTTTCATCTAATTTATGATCCACAATAATACTATTAGGGATACTTCTGCCTTGATGGCCTTGCAAATAGAACTGCCCAACAAACGTCGCCGTTAATTCGGATAAATCAGTATTAGCAGGCACTTTCGGAAAATAACTGCGATTGCCCAATACTTTGCCTTGACGAATAAACATTACCTGAACACAAGCTAAACCGTGCTGATACGCAATGGACATAATATCCATGTCGTCCAAACGCTCATTGGAAACAAATTGTTTTTCGATAACCGCGCGAACTGCTTGAATTTGGTCACGATAACGCGCCGCCCCTTCAAAATCCAATTCTCGGCTCGCCTGCTCCATTTTGCCAATCAGATAATCTAATACTTGCTGATCTTTTCCTTGCAAAAATAATCGCGCTAATTCCACTTGTTGGCTATATTCTTCATCGCTCACATAACCTGGCACACAAGGTGCAGAACAACGCCCGATTTGATATTGCAAACAAGGGCGGGAACGATTGTTATAAACCGAATTTTCACATTGACGAACAGGGAATAGTTTTTGCATTAACGACAAGGTTTCACGAACTGCCCCCGCATGAGGATAAGGCCCGAAATACTCACCTGCAATTTTTTTCGTTCCGCGATAAGAAGTAATACGAGGATGACGTTCTTTCGTCAGTAAAATAAAAGGATAAGATTTATCATCTCGCAATAATACGTTATAACGAGGTTGATAAAGCTTAATGAAATTATGCTCAAGCAATAATGCTTCTGTTTCAGAAGAGGTAATGGTTGTGTCGATATGATGAATTGACGACACCAAGGCTTCTGTTTTTTTGCTGCTTAAGTTTTTGCGGAAATAGCTGGAAAGTCGCTTTTTGAGATCTTTCGCTTTGCCCACATAAATAACCTGATCTTTATCGTCATACATACGATAAACACCAGGTTCATGAGAAACGTCTGAGAGAAACTTTTTAGAATCAAACATCAGTAAAAACTACGCCAAAATCGACCGCACTTTTTCTAAATCTTCTGCTGTATCCACACCAACAGCAGGGACTTCTTTCGCCAATTCCACATGGATACGCTCTCCGTACCACAATACACGGAGTTGCTCTAATTTCTCTAAGTTTTCTAATTGTGTTGGTACCCATTGCACATATTGTTTAATAAAGCCCGCACGGTAAGCATAAATACCAATATGACGAAAATACGCATCAGCCAGTTGAGCCTTTGAGGTATCCGCTAATTGCATAAATTGATCACGATCGTAAGGAATCACTGAACGAGAGAAATATAAAACGTAGCCATCTTTATCCGTAACGACTTTCACCGCATTTGGGTTAAATAACTCTTCCGCTTCATGAATTTTTACCGCAAGCGTTGCCATATTCACGTTAAACTTCGCTAAATTCTCTGCTACTTGACTCACAATAACGGGGGGAATTAGCGGCTCATCCCCTTGGATGTTTACAATGATTTCATCATCAGCAATACCAAGCTTACTTACCACTTCCGCTAAACGCTCAGTACCAGAATTATGTGCTTCTGATGTCATACAAACTTCTGCTCCAAAAGCTTTTACTGCCTTTTCAACTTGTTCGTTATCTGTCGCAATAATGACTCGGCTCGCGCCTGATTGTTGAGCTTTCTCAAAAACATGTTGAATCATGGGTTTACCGGCAATATCAGCTAAAGGTTTACCTGGTAAGCGGCTCGATGCAAAACGAGCAGGGATAATAACTGTAAATGACATAATCATTCCTTATTCTTTCAGTGTTTCGGCTTTTTCTGCCAACAAAACCGGCACGCCGTTTTCAATAGGATACGCCACTTGCTCAAAAGGGCAAATAAGCCGTTGATTTTCTTGATCGTATTTCAATCTTGCCAAACATCGCGGGCAAGCGATCACGTCTAATAATCGAGGATTAAGTTTCTCACACATATTTCACTCGAATAGAGTTAAACTAAATGACGGATTTTTTCCCACAATTGTGGAAGTTTTTGGCCTTGATTTTCAGCCTCAACAATCTCCGCATCAACGGGAACATACCACCAATTCTCTTTAGCAAAAGCTTGGCATTTTACGGCATCCTTTTCGGTCATAAAGAGCGGTTGGTTTTCAGCGAGTTTTTCTAATAATTGCGGCTCAAAATGTTGATGATCTTGAAAAGCTTTCGTATTTTCTAAACGAATATTTAAATTTTCCAACATCGTGAAAAAACGCTGTGGGTTTCCAATTCCCGCAATGGCTGAACCTTGGGTAAACTCACTTAGTAAGCGTTTTTCTGCCGTCACTAAATTAATCGCATAGTGAGGAACGAGCGTCATAATGGCATCTGAATAAGCATTTTTTCCACCATTTGTAATCACAAAGTCCACATTTTTTAAACGACTTGGTAATTCACGCAAAGGCCCTGCAGGTAGCACAAAGCCATTCCCTAAAGCGCGTTCTGCGTCCATTACAACAATTTCAATATCACGTCGCAACTTATAATGTTGTAATCCATCATCAGAAATAATCAGATCGCAACCCTGTGTTTTCAAAAGTAATTCGATAGCTTGTTGACGATTCGGTGAAATCACCACGGGTACACCTGTTCTTTTGGCAATTAAAACAGGTTCATCGCCCCCTTGAACAGGGTCTGTTTCCGATGTGACAAGTAAAGGATAGGTTTTAGATTGGCTACCATAGCCACGAGAAATCACGCCTACACGCAATCCTTGTTTTTGTAACTCTTCAACTAGCCACACCACAACAGGCGTTTTACCATTTCCGCCCACAGAAAGATTACCGACAATAATGACCGGTTTTGGAGATTTATAAGAGGATAATATATTTAGGGAAAATAATGCTCGGCGAATTTGGCTAATCAACCAAAATAGCAGTGAAAAAGGCAGGAGCAACCAAGCAAGCTTTGAATTAGAGTACCAAAAAGGCATTTCATTTATCCTATATTGATTTTGGGCGAACACATTGGTTCGCCCTTATTATATTATCCGCTAAACTGCATACTGTGTAATTGTTTATACGCACCATCAAGTGCTAATAAATCTTGGTGTGTACCACGTTCTTTAATTTCACCGTGTTCAATGACTAAGATTTCATCGGCATTTTCAATGGTTGATAAACGATGCGCAATCACCAATACCGTACGATCTTTCTTCAGTTCTTCTAATGCAGATTGGATCGCTCGTTCAGATTCTGTATCAAGTGCAGAAGTCGCTTCATCTAAAATTAAGACAGGTGAATTACGCAATAGCGCACGAGCAATCGCTAAACGCTGACGCTGCCCCCCTGAAAGAGTTGCACCATTTTCACCAATAACGGTATCAAAACCTTGTGGAAGTTTCTCGATAAACTCCAAGGCATAAGCTGCTTTTGCTGCTTCAATAATTTGCTCACGCGTGTATTTATCTTCTGCCGCGTAAGCAATATTATTGGCAATCGTATCGTTGAATAAATGTACTTGTTGAGAAACGACAGAACAATTCTCACGTAAATTAGATAAACGATAATCTTGAATTCTTACGCCATCTAATAAAATCTCACCTTCATCAATATCGTAGAAACGCGTTACTAAATTGGCAATCGTTGATTTACCTGAGCCTGAACGCCCCACTAAAGCCACGGTTTTACCTGCAGGCACATAAAAAGAGATATTATTTAAGGCTTTCTCTTCCTTACCCTCATAAGCAAAACTCACGTTTTTAAATTCTAAATCACCTTTTGCCGGTTCTGCTTTATATGTGCCATTATCTTTTTCTGTTTCTAAATCTAAGATCGCAAATAATGTCTGACAAGCAGCCATACCACGTTGGAACTGTGAGTTCACATTCGTCAAGGATTTTAACGGACGCATCATGGCTAACATAGAAGAAAAGACCACCGTAAAAGAACCTGCAGTTAAATTATCATCAGCAATTAATGGTGTAGTTGCCAAATAAAGCACTGCAGCTAAAGCCAAGGAAGCAATCACTTGCACAACGGGATCTGAAATCGCATCAGCAGTCACCATCTTCATACCTTTACGGCGCATATCGTTACTGACTTTATCGAAACGTTCTTCTTCCACCAATTGCCCACCAAAAGAAAGCACCACTTTATGCCCTTTTAGCATTTGTTCCGTTGCTGAGGTTAATTCCCCCATGGAATCTTGCATGTTTTTACTAAGCTTACGGAAAATCTTGGATACCACACGGATAAGCATCGCAATAATTGGCCCAATAACGAAAAGCACTAACGTCAATTCCCAACTGGTATAAAACATTACAACAAGCAATGAAATTAAGTATGCTCCTTCTCGAACAATCGTCACTAATGAACTAGATGAAGAGTTCGCTATCATTTCTGAATCGTAGGTAATACGAGAAAGCAATTTACCTGTTGAATTACGATCAAAGAAGCTCACTGGCATAAACATTAAATGTTTAAACAAACGGCGGCGCATAATCATGACGACTTTACCGGATACCCACGCCAAGCAATAAGTAGAGACAAAGTTGGTCACCCCTCGCAATATAATCATACCAACGACAACAAATGCCATCATTTTTAAGAAAGAATGATCCGCTTTACCAAAACCATCATCAAGCAACGGTTTAAGCATATAAATCAAACCTGAGTCAGCCAAAGCATTGAATATTAAGGCAAAAGCCGATACTAACAAACCCGATTTAAAAGGTGAAATCATTGGCCATAAACGTTTAAAAGTTTGTGTGGTTGAGAAATCTTTATCTTGCATAGTTTGTTCTTACATCATGTTATCTTGAGAAATTGGCTGCATTGTACCTGTTATTTTGGGGATAATCCAATTACACGGGCAAACCAAGGTGAAAAATCCCCTCTCACCTTTTCTATTTCACCCCCTTTTTCAGTAAAATTTAACCTTATATGACCTGAAATAGCCGTATTTTCGACCACACATTGATAACGATTTAAGCGTTCAATCACGGTTGGATGAGGGAAACTCCACGCATTCCATCGTCCACTCGAAATCAAGGCGATATCCGGTTTTGTCTGTGCCAGTAAAAATTCACCTGTTGAAGTTTTACTACCATGATGTCCCACTTGTAACACATTAATCTTGCCTAGGTTTTCAGCAAAAGATCTTTCTGTTGCTACATCCGCATCACCAGTTAAAAGAATTTGATACTGTCCATCCGTGAATAAAATCACGCAAGATTGCGGATTATCCGCCCTATCTGTTATTTGCGTTGGTGAAAGAACTTTAAAATCAAGCCCTCGCCACTGCCATTGTTTCCCCTGAAGACAAAAAGTGCGGTGCGTTTCGCCATAGTTTTTACGAGAAGGTGTAATCAGTTCAATCTCTGGATATGCGACTAAAATCGCTTTAGCGCCACCTGAATGATCATTATCATCATGGCTTAAAATCAAGGTTTCAAGCTCAATGCCTTCTCGTTGAAGATAAGGCAATATTTCTAATTCCGCCATAGAAGAGCTACCTATCCCATTCTGCCAAGCTGGCCCCGTGTCATACAACACGCCTTTCCCCTCTTTCACAATTAAGGTTGCTAAACCTTGACCAACATCTAACGTATCTAACTGCCATTTGGGTTTCGTGAGATATCGATATCCAAATGAACCAATACAAACACAAAAAACAAGAATTACACCCAATAGAGCTTGTTTATACTCTTCTGGCGATAAGATTTTTGTGCTGTTTAATGTGAAAAATCGACTTGATTTTAGCAGTGTATTTTTTGTTTTCCTTTGAGATACAAAATACAATCTATATAACACTCCGCCAAAAACAAGGCTTAAAAGTGCGGTCAGAATGAGGGATAAATTGATCGAAATCGGCATATACGAGTCTTGGAAAACACGGAGGTATTGTGTAATACCTTGAGCAATCGTATTTGAAAGATGCCAAGAAGAAAATGCACCATGGGTCAACACCGCAAAGAGAATCAAAGGCACAAGTAAAAAACTATACAAGGGCACTGCAATTAAATTCGCCAAGAATCCATTTAATGCCAAGCCATTAAAAAAGAAAAGCTGAATGGGCGTGAATAAAATTAGTAGCCCTAACTGCAAATGAAACAAGCCTAAAATCCACCGCACTTTTCGGGATAATTTTTGATGTTGCCATTCAATAATTGATAAGGGAACATATCGATACCACACAATCAGGCAGGTAACAGCACCAACTGAAAGCCAAAAACTCACCGAAAGCGGCATAAGCGGATCACAAAAAAGCAAAAATGCCACCACCAAACACAGCATTTGCAAAGGCGTGTAATATCGTCGCGAAAATTGAAGGATTGCAATAAAAAGCAATGCCATCATTGCACGAAAGGTCGGTAAACTAAATCCGGCTAAATAGGCATAACCTAAAGCAATCAACACACCAAAGCAAAGCGGAAACCAGGGCGAAATAAAGCGTGTTGGCAATACAAATTGCAATAATCGAGCAAAGAAAAAGCCTATCCCTATTGCTAAACCGATATGTAATCCTGAAATAGCAATCAAATGTGCTGTATTCGTTTGTTGATAAATCAACCACGTTTTATTATCCAGCCAAGCCCGCTCACCAAATGCCAATGCGATAAGTAAACCTTGTAAAGAAAGCCCTTCCGTCTGCTTGAGGCTATTTCGTAGAAAATCTGTGCGGAAAGAAAAATCGTCTCCAATTTTGACCGCACTTTTCACATTCCCTACGGCAATAATTCTTTTGGAAAAATACCATTGTTGTCGATCAAATCCCCCATGGTTTAATCTCGCCGAAATAGGACGAAGCTTTACATCCGCCCGCCAAACTTCGCCAAGTTGTGGTTTTTCTGGTGCTCTCCAATTAATAAAAATTTGTTGTTCTTTCCCATCAAATAAAGACGTCGTCGCAACCAACGTTTGATAATCTTGCTGATGAAGAATTTCTGAAATGTGAAGATCTAACGTGATTTTATTCGGTAAACTGGAGATTTTTTCTGCTTGAGTCAATAACGACAAGGCTTGTGAATGCACGTAAGTTAAGGTAAGCAAAAACCAAATGCCGTTAATACAAAAATTTCTGACTTTAAAATAATTGAACCAATGGAAACAAAATGCGGTCATAACCAACAATAAAATGCTCAGCCCTGCTCGTTGCCAGGTAAACAGTAAAAAATCAGGCACGATAAGCAAAGAAAAGGCTGAAATGATGAGCATGATGCACAGTTGAAATAACGTGAGTTTCATTTGGAGTGTGATTTATAGCGAGAAAATAAGGCAACCTAGCCTTAACCTCATAAATAAACAAATAATTACGCCATTTTTTGCGATCTCGATCGCAAAATTTCAATTTCCAGGCTAAATTTATTTGCTAAATAGATGAAGTTCTGCTATTTATATCGCCCTTAAAATAACTAGGTTCTTATGTCAGCTATTTTTAGCAATAAGAACTAATCACAAAAACAAGACAGGACGTCATTAAATTCTGTACTATTATTAGGAGTTATCAATGTCTAAGGCATCTCTAAGTTTGCTGGATTTAGCCGGTGTTACACCTTATCAACCTAAGAAAGATGAGGAATACATGAATGAAGATCAAATTCTTCATTTCAGAAAAATTTTAACTGCATGGCACGAGCAAATTGTGGAAGAAGCATCAAGAACTGTTGCTCATATGCAAGATGAAGCTTCAAACTTCCCAGATCCAGCAGACCGTGCGACCCAAGAAGAAGAATTCAGTCTTGAATTACGCAACCGCGATCGCGAGCGTAAATTAATGAAAAAGATTGAATATACATTGAAAAAATTGGACACCGATGATTTCGGTTATTGCGATTCTTGTGGGGAAGAAATTGGCATTCGTCGTTTAGAAGCTCGCCCTACTGCTGATCTTTGTATCGATTGCAAAACCCTTGCTGAAATTCGTGAAAAACAAGTCGCAGGTTAATTGATTCAAATAATCCAACAAAAAAGTGCGGTCAAAAACAACCGCACTTTTCGTGTTTTTATCAAATGTGCATTTAACACAGAGAATGGAGTAAATTATTCTTACTTATATAAAAAATTTATTTGGTAAAAAAACTAAAAAAGAAACTGAAACCAATATAAATTCCCCCGTCCCAAAAACGGTACCAAAAACCGAAAAACCAAACGTTTCAAAAACAGAGCGTTCACAACCCAAGATCGCCCCGTCCTCTTCTCACCACAAAAAAACGAACACCCAAGCGCATCGTCACGACAAACATACCGTTAAAGCCTCTCATTTTGGTATTACCCCACGTATGTTTAGCCGTAATGCCATTACCGTGGTAGAAAAATTGCAACGTCAAGGTTATGACGCTTATATCGTTGGTGGTTGTTTGCGTGATTTATTGTTGGGTAAACATCCAAAAGATTTTGATGTGGCAACCAATGCACGTCCCGACCAAATTCAAGCGGTATTCCAACGTCAATGCCGTTTAGTTGGTCGTCGTTTCCGTCTTGCGCATATTATGTTTGGACGCGATGTGATCGAAGTGGCCACATTCCGTGCTAGCCATTCGGATGCGCGCAGCGAAAATCAAGCGAAACAAAGTGATGAAGGAATGTTATTACGTGATAACGTGTATGGCACCATTGAACAAGATGCAGAGCGCCGTGACTTTACCGTAAACGCCCTTTACTACGATCCGCAAGATAATACGTTGCGTGATTATTTCAACGGAATTGATGACCTGAAAAACGGAAAATTACGTCTGATTGGCGATCCTGTTACCCGTTATCAAGAAGATCCTGTGCGTATGCTACGCTCTGTGCGCTTTATGGCGAAATTGGATATGTTCTTGGAAAAACCAAGTGAACAGCCAATTCGTGAGCTTGCACCATTGCTGAAAAATATTCCACCGGCGCGTTTATTCGATGAAAGCTTAAAATTATTGCAGTCTGGCAATGGCGTAAAAACTTATAAATTACTTCGCCAATATGGCTTATTTGAACAGCTTTTCCCGAGCTTAACGCCTTATTTCACCGAAAAAGAAGACAGCCTTGCGGAGCGCATGATTTTAACTTCGTTAAATTCAACTGATGAACGTATTGCCGATAAATTACGCATTAATCCTGCCTTTTTATTTGCGGCATTCTTCTGGTATCCATTACGCGAAAAAGTGGATGTGCTGAAAAATGAAGGTGGCTTAAACAATCACGATGCCTATGCCCTTGCGGCAAATGAAGTGCTTGATCAATTATGCCGATCATTAGCCGCACCTCGTCGTCACACCTCTGTCATTCGTGATATTTGGATGTTGCAATTACAATTGCTTAAACGCACCGGTTCTCACCCTGCTCGTACTATGGAACATCAAAAATTCCGTGCAGCCTTTGATTTATTGGCGATGCGTGCTGAAGTAGAAGGCGGTGAAACCGTTGAGCTCGCAAAATGGTGGCATGAGTACCAACTCAGCAATCAAGAACAACGTCGCCAATTGGTTCAAGAGCAACAAAAATTGCATCCTGCACCGAAGAAAAAATATTACCGCAGACGTAAACCTAAGGCGGCTAACTAATGGTTCAAGTGTATATTGCCCTTGGCAGCAATTTAAATACGCCTACAGAACAATTAAATTCGGCATTAGAGGCAATTTCTTCGCTGCCTAATACCGAATTAAAATCTGTCAGTGGATTTTATCAAAGCAAACCATTAGGTCCGCAGGATCAACCTGATTATGTGAATGCAGTGGCGATGATTGAAACCACTCGCCCACCTTTAGCCTTGCTCGATGAATTGCAACGCATCGAAAATGAACAAGGTCGCGTGCGTTTACGTCGTTGGGGTGAACGTACATTGGATTTGGATATTCTGCTTTATGGCGATCAAATCATTCAAAATGAACGCTTAACCGTGCCTCATTACGATATGAAAAACCGCGAATTCGTGATTGTGCCGCTTAATGATATCGCGCAAGATTTGGTTTTACCGGAAGGCGAAAAAGTCGCAGATTTGGTGAAAGCCTTTGAAAATCATCAAATGCATAAAATCAAAAATAGCGAGAAAATTGACCGCACTTAACTCAAAATAAAAGGGCTGATATTTACTATCAGCCCTTCTTTTTTACCTATCAAATTAGGCGGCAACTGAAACAAAGATTTCTGTGCCGATAATCACACAAATAAAACCAACCAACATTGGGACTGACATACGTTTTACGATTTCAAATGGTGAGATTTTTCCCATACCAGATACTGCTACAACCACGCCTGAAACCGGTGATAAACCACGCCCTAAGTTAGAGGCTTGTAACATTGGAATAGTTAAGAACGCTGGGTTGACGCCCATTTGGGTTGCTAATTTTGGAATTAATTCTGCAAAAGCATAGAACGCCGCATTACCTGAACCTGTCGCCATGGTGGCTAAAATGGTAATCACCGCAAGCACTAACATCATAAAGAACGCTGAACCACCGAATGATTGTGCAGAGGCGATTAAATTAGTGATAAAGCCGATTGTACTTAAACTTTGCGCAAATACACCCGCTGCCACTAAAAGCATCACCACGCCTGCAAAGGCATCTGCCATACCTCGATATGCCACAATGAGATTATCGAAGGTTTGTTTTGCGTTAAAGCTACGTAAGAAATCTACCGCAGCAGTAATGATAAAGCAAAGCACCATCACGGTAACAATGTGTAAATTTGGTAAGCCCCATTTACCGTCAAAAATCAACACGCCGATAATTGGTAATAATGGCAAAATTGCATAGTAGTTTGGTGCTGTGGTTTTAATTTCATCTGCATTCATGCGTTCTACTTGTACACCTTCTTTTTTATCTAAATAACGCTGCCAGAAGAAGTGCGCCACGGCAATCCCTAAAATCGCAAAAATCGAAACCGGCAATGCGGTGCCAAAGGCAAACTCACCTAAAGGAATTTTTGAAATTTCAGCAGAAAGCACCACATCGCCTGATGTTGGGGAAAGGATAATAGAAATTGGCGATGCACAAATTGCTGCCGCAGCCCCTCGTGAAATCCCCACGTTTACCATGACAGGGAATAATGTCGCCATTAGTAACACGCCTAAACCTGTTGCAGATGACACGGCAAAAGACATCAAACATGCAAGGAAGTAAGCAAACACCATTAAAATATAAGGTGAACGGATATTTTTCAGTGGTTTTGACACCAATTTCACCACCACATCGTTCGCGCCAAGATGGGTCATGTACACGGAGAAACCACATAACACCATAATCATCAAGCCTAAACCGCCGCCACGATTACTGAGTAGATATTTCACATATTCTAAAATATCAAAATAGGTGGAACCGGTGCTTTTCACACCTTCCGGTAAAATCGAATGTCCCATCAGTACTGAAATGAATAACAAGACCAAGCCCCCGAACATCAACACGCCGGTCGCTGAGTAGCCTTTCACGATATAATATGCCACCAAGACAATGGCAATCAAACCTATAATCAGATCCATAATTCACCTCTTTATTAAAATAATAATATCAGCAAGATAGCGATTGAATAGAGAGTTGTAAATCAGTTCAACACGAAAATTTGAGGTAGATCACAAAAAGAGTTTTAGGGAGAAAGTGCGGTTGGTTTTTGGGATGTTTTTGGAGGTAGCAAACTTGATAGCCCCCTAAAGCCTGTACTCATTGTTATAAAGGAAATGTATGGTATTTAGATATCATTTATAATATTTTTTCAATAAAAATTTAGTTTTTCTTAATAATTTTCCCATTCTATTCTGCCATTTAAAAAGGATGATACCTAAATTTTTATCTGTTAAACCAATAAATTTAAAAATCTGAATTAATAATATCAACTCTAATAACGACCTTAATGCAATTAACTTCTTCGCTCTTTGAATGTTCGTCTTTTTCATTGATGGATCATAGTGAGTATAATAATTTCGATATCTAACAATATCGCTAACAAACTTTCCAAATTCTTTATCCGAAAAATCAAGTTTCATAGAGTAATCATCGTATAGTTGATTATTTAATGTGTTCTTTATATCATCCATGAACTCACCTAATCTCGATTTAAAACTTATTTCATTTCCATACTTTAATCTTGGTTCTAGCCAAGTTAGATATTCTTTAGGGCAACACTCCCTCAACTTATTACACATTTTCTCATAGTCAGCTACTGCATATTCCTTTCTATCATTTATTCGTCTGTGTAGTGCTTCTATGATTTGAGCCATCCATAAAAAATTAATTTCAGAATATTTATTATTAACTTTTTTATAAGTTCTATATAACTCAATACTCGGAGAGATTTCATCAAATCTAGTCATCCAAGTTGAAAAAACATCAACCTCTTTATTAATTCTAATTACATCATTCAAACTAAAATTAATATCATGCCAACCCAATAATGCTTGATTAGTCTTTACAAGATTCATTTCAAAAATAAAAGGAGAGTAACATCTATGGCCGTCCTCAATAAAAATGGCGTTTATTGAATTAATATAGGCTTCCTCCCCTAATAAAATTGAAATTAACGAAGTGATTTTATGTAGATAATCAAATAGCTCATCTACATTATTAAATGCTCCTTCTTTCTTATTTATCTCTATGTAAGGATGCTCTGATATTCTAGCTCCCTCAACTTCTGGAAAAATCGAATAATTATAGGTAAATAAAATAGAAATAATTACAAACTCATCTTGATATAAAACAACATCATTCCTCGTATTACAAGTTAAAGAAATCATGTTATTTTCATCAACAATATCAAATACATCAAAATCTATCGCCCATAAATCAAGATTGTCAATATAAATCTGAATTCCATTAGGTTTTATATTTAGTTTATTATGCAATAGTTTAACTTGGGTGTTAAATACCTTGTCATCTAATTTTAATAAAGCATTATTAAATGTTATTTTAATTTCACCACCGCCTCGTCGTGGCTGTGAACTTATAAAACAACCTGTGAAGATACAATTATTAAGAGTATTAAATTGCCCTATCAAATTAAATGTCCCTTCATCATTAAGTGTATAGGGCAATATTGATACATCATCTACAGAAAGAAAAATCTCTCCTTTTCCTCCATTAAAAATAAATAGCTGACCAAAGAAATGTAAAGACTCTCCATCATTAGTTATGAATTTAAATTTACCTCGTTCCTTAACTTCTTCTAGTCTCATAGCTTATCTATCCTAATTGTGAAATCAAATTCAAAATCCGCTTATCTGACACCTGATACTTCGTGCCTAATTGCTGCGCAAATAAGCTCACACGCAATTCCTCAATCATATAGCGAATTTCCGCAATTTCATCGGAAATCGGTTTGGATTTAGGTAGTTTAGCCAGTAATTGTTGATAAGCCTGTTGCACTTGTTCCACGCGTAGCATCGCAGCACGATCGCGATTCACATCTTGAGCCAGTTTATCGATACGTTTATCAACGGCTTGTAGATAGCGCTGTAAATCCGGTAGGCGATCATAACTGCTATTTTGCACAAAACCTGGATAAATCAGCCTGCTTAATTGCGCCTTAATATCAGAAAAGGCAAAGGCCATAGTGAAATCCATTTTGCCTTTTAAACGTTGGTTTAAGGCATGGTTAAGGGATAGGATTTGCTCCACTTTTTGCGCAATATCCACGGTCACTTCGTTAAGGTTTTCTCGCACGAAATCACGCAATTTTTCAAAGCCTGCTTCATCCCACACAAAACCGCCAAAATCGGCAATCAGTTTATCCACCGCACAAGCGATACAGTCATCGATCAAATCTAACACTCGACCGAACGGAGTAAAATACAGACCCAATTTAGCTTTATTCGGTAATTTTTCATGTAAATATTTAATCGGTGACGGTACATTGAGCAACAATAAGCGGCGCAAACCTTGCTGCATCGCCACCGCTTGCTCAAACTCTGTTTCAAACAGTTTGATACCTACGGAATCTTTTTCATCCACAATGGCTGGGAACGCTTTGACGCTAAAACCACGTTGTTTTTGTTCGTAACATTGTGGTAAATCTGCAAAGCTCCAAATATGTAGCCCGCTTTGTTCAATACCATCATCTGCCACAGCTGAAATACTTTCCTGTACACGATCTTTTAAGTTGAATTTCAGCTCATCCAAATTCATGGATTCGGCAATTTTCTTGCCATTTTCATCCACCACACGGAACGTCATTTTCAAATGGCTTGGAATTTGTTCCCAATTCCAATGTTCCGCTTCTACAGTGACGCCCGTCATACGACGCAATTCATAAATCAGCGTATCCAATAATGGCTTTTCCAATGGCACCGCACGACTTAAAAAAGCTTGGGCATAATTAGGTGCCGGCACGAAATTACGGCGATAAGATTTCGGCAGCGATTTAATCAGCGCAATCACCAATTCTTCACGCAAGCCTGGAATTTGCCAGTCAAAACCCGTCATTTCCACTTGGTTGAGCAATGGCAACGGAATATGCACGGTCACCCCATCCGCATCGGTACCTGGTTCAAATTGATACGTCAGTTTGAGTTTCAAATTACCTTGATGCCAGAAATTCGGGAAATCCAGCTTGCTCACTTGTTCCGCATCATCATTAATCAAGAATGAACGTTCAAAATTAAGCAATTCAGGATCTTTTTGCTGCGCCTTTTTCCACCAGGTATCAAAATGTTTTTGGGAAACCACTTCCGTACCAATACGCTGATCGTAAAATTCAAAAAGCGTACGGTCGTCCACCAAAATATCGCGTCTGCGGCTTTTATGTTCCAACTCTTCCACTTCTCGAACGAGTCGTTGATTTTCTTTGAAGAATTTATGTTTGGTATTCCAATCCCCTTCCACTAAGGCAGATTGAATAAAGATCTCACGGCTCACCGTTGGATCAATAGCACCGTAATTCACTGGTCGCGCCGCCACAATCGGCACGCCGTAAAGTGTGACTTTCTCATCTGCAATCACCGCCCCACGAGATTTCGACCAACGCGGTTCTGAATAGGATTTTTTTATCAAATGCTCGGCAAGTGGCTCAATCCATTCTGGCTCGATTTCCGCCACCATACGCCCCCAAAGTTTGGAGGTTTCCACTAACTCTGCCGCCATCACCCATTTCGGTTGTTTTTTAAAAAGCACAGAATTGGGAAAAATTGCAAAATGGGCATTACGTGCGCCAAGATATTGTTGTTTCTCCGCTTCTTTTAAACCGATATGAGAAAGCAAGCCGCTTAAAAGTGCGGTATGAATTTGCTGATATTCTGCTTTTTCAGAATTAATCGGCAAGCCCATTTCACGCACGGTTAAACGAATTTGATGATAAATATCCTGCCATTCACGAATACGTAAATAATTTAAGAAATCCTTTTGGCATTGACGACGGAATTGGTTTTTACTCAATTCTTTTTGTTGTTCTTGTAGATAACGCCAAAGATTTAAGAACGCCAAGAAATCTGATTTTTTATCAGCAAAACGACGATGTTTTTCATCGGAAGCTTGCTGTTTTTCTTGTGGACGCTCGCGCGGATCTTGAATGGATAACGCGGCAACAATAATCATCACTTCATGTAACGCACCTTGTGAGACAGCACTCAACAACATTTTCGCTAAACGTGGATCCACAGGGAGTTGCGATAATTGACGACCAGCTGCCGTTAATTGACGTTTCTCACCCGCTTTGGTGCGAACCATTTCAAACGCGCCCAATTCTTCCAACAGTTTTATCCCATCTTGAATATGGCGTTTATCTGGCGCATCCACAAATGGGAAGGCTTCAATATCGTCCAAACCCAATGCCGTCATTTGCAAAATAACGGAGGCTAAATTGGTGCGTAGAATTTCAGGATCGGTAAACTCTGGACGAGAATTAAAATCCTCTTCCGAATATAAACGAATACAAATCCCTTCGCTCACACGACCACAACGGCCTTTACGCTGATTCGCAGAAGCCTGTGAAATGGGTTCAATCGGTAAACGTTGTACTTTGGTGCGATAGCTATAACGGGAAATTCGCGCAGTACCTGGGTCAATCACATATTTAATGCCCGGCACGGTCAATGAGGTTTCTGCGACGTTGGTTGCCAACACGATGCGATTTAATCCGCTCGGATGGAAAATTTTATTTTGTTCTTGAGCAGACAAGCGTGCAAAGAGCGGTAGAATTTCCGTGTGTTTTAGATTTTGTTTTTGTAAAGCTTCGGCGGTATCACGAATTTCCCGCTCGCCGTTCATAAAGATCAAAATATCGCCTCGACCTTCCGCTTGCAGTTCATCCACCGCGTTAAGAATGCCTTGTAGCTGATCTTGATCGTCTTCTTCCACTACGGGACGATAACGCACTTCAACAGGATAAGTTCTGCCCGAGACTTCAATAATCGGGGCATTGTTGAAATGTTTGGAAAAGCGTTCCACATCAATGGTTGCGGAAGTGATGATAAGTTTTAAATCACGACGACGTGGTAAAAGCTGTTTCAGATAACCGAGAATAAAATCGTTGTTCAGGCTGCGTTCGTGGGCTTCATCAATAATCAAACAAGAATATTGATTGAGAAAACGATCGCTTTGAATTTCTGCTAGCAGAATCCCGTCAGTCATCAATTTGATTTGTGTATCATCACTGATTTGATCGTTAAAACGAACCTTATAACCAACTAAATCGCCTAGCTCCGTTTCCAGCTCTTCTGCAATACGCGCTGCAACAGAACGAGCAGCAATACGGCGTGGTTGAGTATGACCAATCATGCCCAAATTGCCGAAACCTAATTCCAAACACATTTTCGGCAATTGGGTGGTTTTACCTGAACCGGTTTCCCCTGCCACCACGATGACCTGATGTTCAGAAAGCAGTTTTTGAATTTCTGCTTTGCGTTGGCTAACGGGCAAACTCTCTGGAAAAACAATCGGATTTTTAACCGCACTTTTACGATTTTCTACACGCAATTGAGCCTGTTCAATCTGCAGTTGGATTTCAGCGGCAACAGCTTGTTGAGCCTCTTGGCTTTTAATTTTTCCAATACCATGAATGCGGGCGGATAAACGACGTTGATCCACCAGCATAATATCCTTGAGTTTCGAAAAGAGAGATTGTTGTATCGGATTTAATTCACGTTTGACTGATTTGTTCTTCATACTGATTTACTTTTAAAACCACCATAAGCCAAGCAAAGCCAACCAATTAAAAATAACGTGCCTCCAATCGGTGTCACCCAAACGAGGAATTTGCCAGCACCAAGCGCAAGCGCATAAAGGCTGCCACTAAAAAGAAGAATGCCGTACGCCCAAGTCCCAGCAACAAGATTAACTATTTTGTTTGCAACCAATGATTCACGGCATAATTGCAAAATGCCAATCGCTAAAATCGCAATGGAGTGGAACATTTGATATTTCACACCCGTTTCAATCCACGCTAATTCTTTAGGTTCTAAAACCTTGCTTAATCCATGTGCCGCAAAAGCACCAATCGCCACACATAAAAAGCCGCTTAATCCCGCGATAAATAACCATTTGTTTTTCATTTAAAATTTTCCTATTAATACAGCTAAAATACCTGCGGCGATTAGAGGTCCCACCGGAATACCGCCTAAGAAAGAAACACCAATAATCGTACCAATTAATAATCCTGTCACCAAAACAGGTTGTTCACTCATTAATGGCACCCCTTTCCCCGCAAGCCATGCGACGAATACCCCTGTTAAAATAGAAATGCCCATTTTCCAGTTTAAAAATAAACTGAGATCGGGCAGTTGGATTTTTCCCGACACTAGCGGTGCTAGGACACCAATCGTTAAAATGATGATCCCGATTTTGACACCGTATTGTTCAAGTATAGGAATGTATTTGGATAATAAGGTTTGCTGCATGATTAACAGCACGGCGGCTGAGATGGTAATCGCGCTATTTTGGCTAATTAAACCTAAAACAATTAAGAAAACCAATAGCAACGCGACCATATTGAATTGTAATGTCATAATACCTCTAAAGTGCGGTCAAAAAACTGACCATTTTTATGCGTGTAAAGTTTTTGTAAATTATACCAATTTCTTGCTTTTCTGTGTTTTTTATTTAGTGAAAAAAAGCTAGAATACAAGTCAACTTTCTTCTTATACTCCCTGTTTTTACTAAGGTTTTTTGCCCTATGTCGAATGTCGTCAGCCCTGAATTAATTAAAACTGTAGTCCTGCTTGCTACCAGTGTCACTATCGTGCCGCTTTTTAAGCGTATTGGCTTAGGTAGCGTGTTGGGTTATTTAGTGGCTGGCTGTTTAATTGGTCCTTCCGTTTTCGGCGTAGTGAAAGATGCCGAATCGATTCTGCATATGGCTGAACTTGGTGTGGTGATGTTCTTATTCATCATCGGTTTAGAGATGCATCCAGAACGTTTATGGGCCATGCGAAAAGCGATCTTCGGACGGGGCTTTCTACAAGTAGGTCTATGTGGTGCTCTGCTTACCTTTGCTGGTATCTATATTTTAAATCTTCCTAAAGAGGTAGCGTTTATCGCTGGTATGGGCTTTACCCTTTCTTCCACCGCTATTGTGATGCAGGTATTAGAAGAACGCGGGATTACGAACACACCAAAAGGCCAACGAGTTATTTCTACCTTAATTTTTGAAGATTTATCCATTGTGCCATTATTGGCTTCTATTGCCTTTTTAACGCCTGAAACCAAACATATTGAACATCAAACCAACTGGACATCTATTGCTATTGCACTCGGCGCCGTTGTCGGTTTAGTGGTTGCAGGTAAATGGTTAATGAACCCAATTTTCCGTTTGATTTCCAAAGCTCATATTCGCGAAATGATGACAGCTGCCGCCTTACTTGTGGTGTTAGGTGCAGCATTAGCCATGGAAGCGAGTGGCCTTTCAATGGCGATGGGGGCATTCGTTGCGGGTGTAATGCTTTCAGAATCCGCATTCCGCCACCAATTAGAAGCCGATATTGAACCATTCCGTGGTTTATTGCTCGGTCTCTTCTTTATGGGCGTGGGAATGTCGCTTGACCTCAGTTTAGTCTTCAATGATGCGGTTTGGTTGTTAGGTATCGTATGCCTTTACATCATCGGCAAAGCCTTAGCCGTTTATACCGTGGCACGTATTACAAAACTAGACCGCACTGAATCTGTTGGACGAATGACCATCATGGCACACGGTGGTGAATTTGCATTCGTACTTTTCTCTGCTGCGACCAGTGCAGGCGTGATGACAAAAGATCAAAATGCAACCTTTACCGCTGCGGTGATTATCTCAATGTTATTCTCACCATTGATTGGCTTATTAATGCGTAAAATTAACCAACGCAAATCAGCGAATCAAGAGGAAAAAGTCGATACTAGCGATCTCGATCCAATTGTAGATTTAGAAGATAGCGTGCTCGTGATTGGTTTTGGTCGTTTCAGCCAAATCGTGTGTCAATCGCTTCTTGTTCGAGGTATTAACGTCTCGGTGATTGACCGCAATATCGAAAATATTCGTGCAGCAGCGAAATTCGGTTTTAAAGTCTATTACGGTGACGGTATTCGTCTTGATGTATTACGCGCTGCCGGTATTGAAAAAGCCAAATGTGTCGTCATCGGGATTAACGATACCCAACGTATTGAAAATATTGTTGAGAATCTAAAAGATGCTTATCCGAAACTCCCAATTTTGGCTCGAACTTATGACCGTAAAACGACAGTAAGTCTTATTAAGAAAGATGTGGACTTTATTGTACGTGAGACCTTTGAGTCTGCCCTCACTCTCAGTCATGCAACCTTAGTGCAATTAGGTGTAAATAAAATTGAAGCAGATGAAATCATTGCGGAAGTTCGTTATTTAGATCAAGAACGCTTGAATGAAGAAGTTTTACATGGTTTCTCAACGGACATCATCCGAAAATATTGGATGCCAAAACCCTTCATCAAACCACATTCTGATGCTGAAGCATTAAATGAAGAAACGGCTGAAATCTTAGAAAAAGAAGATGACACCAATGATGAAGCAGCGGTTGAAGCCCTTCTTCATGATGATTCTGAAGCCGAAAAACAAAAAGAAGTCGAATAATAAAAAAGCCCGATAAATCATTATCGGGCTTTTTGTTAGGCTTTCATTGTCACAACCCAGCAGTTGTGGATTTGTTTATTTCGCTCAAAATCAAGCGGTAAGGTTTTCGCTGAAATTTCGACCGCACTTAATCCTAATTCATCTAGTGCATCAAAATCCATTTTAAAACCACGTTTATTGTTCGAGAACACGATGGTGCCGTTAGGACGTAAAATACGTTTGAGATTACGCATTAATTTGATGTGATCACGTTGTACATCCCAACTGTCTTCCATACGTTTAGAATTCGAGAATGTTGGTGGATCCACGAAAATTAAATCAAACTGGCGATCACATTTCTCTAACCACTGCAAACAATCTGCCTGGATGAGCTTGTGCTGCTTGCCTTCAATATCATTTAAAATCAGGTTTTGCTCTGCCCAGTTTAAATAAGTGTTAGACATATCCACGGTTGTTGTCGATTTTGCCCCACCTAATGCTGCGTGAACCGTTGCTGAACCGGTATAAGCAAAAAGATTGAGGAAATCTTTGCCTTTTGCCATTTCACCAACCATTTTACGGGTTAAGCGATGATCTAAGAATAATCCTGTATCCAAGTAATCCGTTAAATTCACCCAAAGCTGAGCGCCGTATTCATTCACATAGAAATATTCGCCTTTATTGGCCAATTTTTCATATTGATTCGTACCTTTTTGTTTTTGACGCACTTTCAAAATCAGTTTATTGGTTTCAATACCGGTGACTTGCAAGGTTGCTGTCACGGCGTCCAATAAACGTTGACGGGCTTTGTTTTCATCAATATTTTTTGGTGCGGCATACTCTTGCACCACGATATGATCACCATAACGATCTACTGCCACGTTATATTCCGGTAAATCGGCATCATATAAACGATATGCATCAAGGCCCTGCTGCTTTGCCCATTTTTCAATTTTCTTGATATTTTTCTGTAAGCGATTCGCAAAATCTACCGCTACCGTTGAAGTGCGGTCAAATTCAAGCGGATTTTCAGCCGCACTTTCTTTGCGTTCAGAAATTTGATAATTCTTCTGAACACAATCTAATGGACCATTTTTCGCTTTAAATTGACGATGAGAACGCATACGCAAGCAATCAAGCAACGTAGATTCACTACTGAAAATCGACGCATTCCAAGCACCAAATTCATTTTTGAGACGTTGTCCAAACACTGAATACAACGCAATCAACGCAGGTGTCGTACCTAAACGCTCACCGTAAGGCGGGTTACAAATCACTGTTCCCACTTCATCTGGACTTGGATTTTTTAATGCGGCAACATCACCTTGTTTCCACTGAATTAAGTGTGCTACGCCTGCATTTTGTGCGTTCTTTTGCGCTTTTTTCAGTACGCGATGATCGAGATCGAAGCCATAAAAATGCGGTTTTGGATTTTGATTAAAATAAGTTTCAGCTTGTTGTACCGCTTCTGCTTTCACCTCATCCCAAGCATCTTGATTATGCCCTTTCCAGCAATCAAAACCCCAATGTAAACGATGTAATTGCGGTGCAATTTGTGCTTCCATCTGTGCGGCTTCGATTAACAAAGTACCCGAACCGCACATTGGATCCACTAATGGTGTCCCTTTTTTCCAACCTGAACGAAGCACTATCGCAGCAGCTAAGGTTTCACGTAAAGGTGCTTGGCCTGTATCTTCGCGATAGCCACGTAAATGCAATGCTTCGCCACTTAAATCGAGTGAAACAACGAGTTCTTCTTTATTTAAATAAACATGAATTCGCACATCTGGATAGTCTTTATCCACATTTGGACGAGCTTTCCCTTGGCGTTCAAAATAATCCACAATGGCATCTTTTACACGCATCGCACCAAATTGGGTGTGACGAATTTCTTGGTTTGTCCCGTTGAAATCGACAAAAAATGTGGTTTTCTCATCAAAATAACTTAACCAATCCTGCCCTGTCACAATTGAATACAAGTCTAAATCACTATATACCTTGCCATTTACAATCGGTAACAAAATACGTGAAGCCAAACGTGACCATAATAAGCTACGATAAAGTGCTTCATCATCAGCCTGAAAATGTACACCGCCTTGTGCAATTTTACATTCCGTTGCACCAAGCTCTGTCAGTTCGACTTTTAAGAGTTCTTCAAAACCACGAGCAGTTGTGGCAAATAGTTGTTTCATGGGTTTTCTCAATAGGGAAGAATTGGGCGGATTATAGCACGAAAGTGTGGTTAAATTTGGGGATATTTCAAGAATATTCCCCCCTATTTTGTAAAGAGGGGACTAGGGGGAGATTTTGATTATTTACTTAAACATTGAGCATAGCTATCAGCAGTCGCTTGAAGGAAATTCGCATAAGAATTTGGACCAAGCTGTACGTTATCGCCAATAGGATCTAAACGACCAACATTAACTTTTGTACTTTGTGCAAGAGTATCAATCACTTTTGGTGTGAATTGAGGCTCAGCAAAAAGACAATTTACACGATGTTCTTCAATTTCTTCTTTAATGTGAGCAATGGTTTTTGCACCTGGTGCCACTAATGGATTAATGGTGAAATAACCGGTTTGATTTAAACCATAAGCATCATTGAAATAGCTATAAGCATCATGGAACACAAAGAAGCCTTTATCTTTAAGTGGGGCTAATTGTGCTTTGATTTTATCGCTTTGCTCGGTCAAAGTGCGGTTAAAATCGGCTAAGTTTTTCGCGATGAGCTCTTTTTTATCCGGATATTGTTCTGTTAATTTATCCGCCACTTTCTGTGCCACAATTTGGCTAATGGCGGGTGAATACCATAAGTGCCAGTTTACACTTAACCCATTTTCATCTACATCGTGGTGGTGATGATCATGGTCATGACCATGTTCGTGCTTATGATCATGTCCATGTTTGTGATCATGGCTATGTCCGTGCTCGTGCTCATCATCTTCATGATAATGCTCATGATGAACTTTACTTAAAAGCGGTTTAATTTCTGGAATCTCAGAAATATTGATGACTTTTTTGCTATCAATTTGGCTAATTGGTTTTGCTAAGAAAGCGTCAATATCTTCACCAATCCAAAGCACTAAATCCGCCGATTTCACTTTTTGTACATCTGAAAGTTTTAAGCTGTAATCATGAGGAGAAGCACCCGCTGGCACTAAAATTTGCGTATCTGTTACACCATTAGCAATAGACGATGTAATAAAACCGAGAGGTTTCACGGATGCCAATACATCTGCATTTGCCATCATTGGAAGCGTTAAAAGTGCGGTAGAAATTGCACTCATTTTTAATACTTGTTTCATTTTTGTTTCCTTACTTTTATTGGGAATTATTCTCAAAGCCAACATAGACTACGCCTTTTTGATAAAAAAGCAACATTTCAAATTAAAAAAATGAAGTGATATTTCTTCATCTTATTGAATACTTTTATTCATAAAGAAAAAGCAACGTTTTTACGTTGCTTCATTTCTTTATTTTAATAACTTGTCTATTACCCTAGAAACGGCAAAGAATCCAAAGGTTGCGGTGATCATGGTTGCCGCACCAAAACCATTTGCACAATTCATGGTGGCTGATACTTCACAGCCCTCACCCATTTTAGGGAAAATCAGAGGCTGACTGGAAAACACCGCATCAACTGCGAACTTACGTTGTGGATTTTGGGTAAAATTAAAATCCTTACGTAAAACTGACCGCACTTTCGCCAATAATGGATCTTGGATCGTTTTGCTTAAATCAGCAATTTGGATTTTAGATGGATCTGTCTGACCACCTGCGCCACCAATAGTAATAATCTTGATTTTATTACGTTTGCAATAGGCAATCATCGCCGCTTTGGTTTTCACATTATCAATGGCATCAATGACATAATCATAGCCACGATTTAAGTATTCAGCTTGATTATCCGGTGAAATGAAATCATCGATAATATTCACCACACATTCTGGGTTAATCAGCTTAACGCGCTCTGCCATCATTTCCGTTTTAAGCTTGCCAATATTACCACTTAACGCAGGAAGCTGGCGATTAATATTGGTGACACAAATGTCATCCATATCAATCATAGTGATCTGCCCTATACCACTTCGCGCAAGCGCTTCCACCACCCACGAACCTACGCCGCCAATACCAATGACGCACACATGAGCCTGACGCAAACGCGCCAAGCCCTCTGGTGTATAAAGGCGACCAATGCCGCCAAAACGTTGTTCGTAGTTATCGACACGAGCCATTATTGTAGTACCCAAACGCGTCCATAGTGTTTTGATAAACCCGCGATATGGCCTGCTTGATCACCAATACCACGATATAAGTCAAAGTGGTGACCATTTACCGCGCCGCCCACATCAAGTGCCACCATTAAGTGTAATTTGTGCGTGCCCATCCAGTTACCATCATTATCAATATCTGGCACTTCAACCAATAATACGGTACCAGAAGGAATGACATTGCGATCAGAAGCAACTGCTGCCATAGGTACTAAAGGCACGCCTGCAGAACCTTTCACTTCACCTGTTGGATCGTTTTTAAAGAAAACATAAGATGGATTACGTTCTAACAATTCTCGTACTCGAGATGGGTTTGCTTTCCCCCATTCACGAATCGCTTGGATAGACATTTTTTCTTTTGGAATTTCACCATCTTCTACCAACAAACGCCCAACAGCTTGATATTTATAGCCATTTTGGCCAGCATAGGCTAAATAATTTAAATTGCCATCACCGTAATCAACATAGCCACTACCCTGCACGCCTAATAAGAAGTTATCCATCATTGAATCACTGTAAGCGAGCTCTAAGCCTTGTCCTGCCAATGCACCATTATAAATTTCTGCTCGGCTATAACGTTTATAGCTTGGCATCGCATAAATTGGGTGTTGATATTGACCTTGTGCAGTACGGCGTGCATGAATCACAGGTGAATAATAACCTGTCATTAACACGTTTTGATAACCATCAAAACCTTTCATAATCTGCGGGTTAATGCCGTATTGTGCTAATTCATTCACATTGGCTCCTGCAAGTACCCAGTTAGTGATTTTGCCATAATTAGCAGCAAAGCGATTTGTTAATGAACTTGAATAATCACGAACATTCGTCAACTGCGTTAAAAAATCACCTTGGTTTACAACCGCACCTTTGTTCTCCACGGATGCCACTGGGCTTAAAATAGCTTGTTGATAATTACGTCCGCTATACTTTGCTCCGAATTTTTGAGGATCGTCGCCTGTCGCAGTACGTGGCAAGCTAGAATTATTTTTTGAAGAGACTTTACTTGGTGCCGATCCACATGATGCAAGCACTGAAACAGCCGCCATCACAGAAAGAATTTTTACGGCGAGATTTTGACGAAATTTCATTCTTATTTTCCTAAATTAAACTAACTAATACAAAGTTGCATACGCTATCAAAAATTCCCTTTTAGGACTAGCACTATTTCATAAAATGATTAATTAATATTCACATTGTTTATTTTCTTAACAAACAGAAAGCCAAATTCAGTTTAAATCTTGTAATAATTTTTGAAACGAGTATATTACGCGCCATCAGACGCGGGGTGGAGCAGCTTGGTAGCTCGTCGGGCTCATAACCCGAAGGCCGTCGGTTCAAATCCGGCCCCCGCAACCAAATTACAAAGCACTGAAATTTCGGTGCTTTTTTTGTATCCTAAGTGACTATTTTCTATTCTAGAACGTCGCCGTCAAGCCTAATTTAATCGTTCTCCCCGGTGCAGGCATAGATGAACGAGTCATTGGATCAAGATAATAACGATCGGTTAAATTTGTCGCAGACAATGACAGTGCAAGATTCTCATTCACTTTGTAATTCATATACGCATCAACCAAGAACACCGGCTGCCAACGTGGGTTGTTATTGCTATTGGCAAACCAACCGGCATCACGCAAGGATTTATTGCGGGTTTCTTTCACATTAGTGTGATATACCATGCGTGTGCCAACTTCTAATCGTTCATCAAAGAAGCGTACACCAAGATTTGAGGTGATACTGTATTTCGGCAAAATGGCATTTTTTAAGTAGCCGTTTTCATTACCGCCGTTTACGCATTCTGGTAAAGGTCTAAAGCTCTCAACATTAATAAATTCGGTTGATTCTCGAATTGCCGAGCTTTTATCACAGAATTTATTTTTGATGTTGTAGCTAATACCGAAATCGGCGAAGAATCTGCCTTGGTCGTAGCGGGCGGAAAATTCCACCCCTTCCAGAATGCGCTTGTCGAACTGTTTCATTTCATAGGTAATGTCGCGGTCGAAAATGTTGCGCGTGGTGTTTTTGTACCAATTTAGGCGAATATCCGCACGGCGTAAACTTGGGAAGAAACCACGTAAATCATGCACATAGCCCACTTCAATATTTTTGCTGTGTTCCGGTTTGCGTTTATAAAGTGGCGTGAGAATATCAATGGAATAGCCAATGGTATCTTCAAAAATACTTGGCATACGTTTGGTTTCATCATAGCGCACATAAATTCTGGCGTTATCACTTAAAAATGCGGTAGCACTAAAGGAAGGTGCCCAAGCGTGATCTTTGCGTTCCGCTTTTTTCATTTGTTCCCATTGCTCTTTGGTGATTGGAATTTGCTCCGGTGTGTTCTGGAATAATGTGCCAGAATAGCCTGCTTTTACATAATCCACTTCTTCGCCTGTTTTGGGGTGAATACCTTTTTTAGTAAACAATTCCTTTGGCAAAACGCCATTATTCAGCGGGAAAGTTTCAGCCGGGAAATTGCCATATTCATCACGTGTCCAATAGACTTCGGTGGGTTCATCATAAATATTGTCCATTTCCACGTCTGCGGCTTGTTCTTCGTCGGTAGGAATATGATAGCCTCTTGAATACGCAAATTCATAAAATGCATCATTCCATTTTTCATATTCATCGCTCGCAATATCCGGGCTGGGATGAGATTGGCTATATTCTTCACGTAATTTATCGCCAAGTTCCCTATTCGCTTTATATTGTTTGTATAAAGCAACTACGTTGGGATCCATTTCTTTCTTTAAAACGGAATAACTGAAAGACATTCTACCCGGGGTGTATGCGTCTTCTCGATTAACGTTCGCAATTTTTTCCTGTAAGCCGCGATCTTTGGATTTATAGTGGGTATATTTCATTCCAGCGGTCAGCAATAACCAATCTGTCGGCGTGTATTCAAATTTAAAGCCGGCATTAAACTCATTCCGTTTTCCTTTTCGATTACCGGAGCGGGCGTCATTAGAAACACGGCAAGCTCCATGAATATCGGAGCCAATACAGTAATTATAGATACTCGGATCGCCCGATTCCGAGGAATAGGTTTTAAAGGCAGAAAGATTATATTTATCCCATAATTGATAAACGTTCGTGCTATCTAAGGTTTCGCGGCGATAATTTGCCATCACACTTAAGCGCAGTTTCGGTGTCAGTTCCATCGCATTGCTAAAGGTAATCCCCATGTGATTATCACGGGCATATTGTACTTGGGCGGGTTGTGTATTAAAGATGCCATCTACATTTTTAAACATTGGATTTTTCATATAGTTATCCACCAATTCTTTCTGAATGGCAACTAAACGGTTACGAATTTTTAATGTAGTTGCTTCGTCTATATCTGGCGTACCATAATAGTCAAGTAAATCACCAAATTCACGACGAGCTAGCTCAAAAGTTTCAACACTTGATAAATTGCTTACGTTCCAATCACTAAATAAAACGTCGCCCGGCGAACCGCCTGATGTATTGGTCGCCGTATCATTTTTTACTGCCCAGACACCCACTTTTAAATCAAGCCATTTGTTATCGGGCGGGTTATAAGAAAACTCAACATTACCTGTTTTTTGTTTTACATCTGCTAGTGGCCATTGTGTGACGGTATTATGCGCAGAATAGTTATAGCCAAGTCGGGAGGGCATTATGTCACCATAATTTATTCGCGTGTCTCGGAAGTTCGCAGAAAGTGAAGCATATTTATTAAAGTGGAGTTTACCCTTTAATAACCAAGATTGGCTTTCATAAGATGTATTTGGTACTTCTTCACCCGGTTTATAAATTCGAGCAATGAGTGGAATATAAGGATCATCGGAGTTTTTATCTAAATTAAGCGGGCCGGTTGTTCCTTCACCGTATTTTTTCCCTCCCCGTTTACCAGCAAAATAATTGCCTTTGTTACGATAAGCATACGCCCCTAAGACTTCATAACTATCGTCTTTTGCGGCTAATGCCAAACGTACGGCATTGTCGTGTAAAGGCTTGTTTCTGCCTTTAGCGCGTGGTTCAACGCGATCATCAAATCGAAAAATAGATGCCCATTCGCCTAATTCTGCACGCCCATCAGATGCAACCAACCGATAATCCTGCCCGATTGGTATGCCCTGATAAGGGCGCGCTTTAATGGAATTGTTGGCGGTTTCGGTTTTTAGCTCAATGCCCCATTTCTTGCCGGGTTTGATGATGTCGTCGGGGTTGAGCGTCGACATACGAATCGTACCTGCCGCGCCGGAGCGTAAAGAGCGATCTAAATTTGGGCCTTTTTCCACATTCACTTCACTCACTAAAAATGGATCAAGATAGTTACGATTGCTTACTCCAGAATAACCACGCCAAATGGTAATTGCCTGTTCAGTATCATCAACTAATACAGGAATCCGCCCTTGTCCCCAAGAACTTCGAATAATAGGATCAATTGCACCGCCATTACGCGCATCGCCACTGTAGACGCCCGTAATACCACTTAATAAATCAGATACAGATTGAGAATGATAAGTTTCAATTTCTTTTTTGCTTTTATATTCAGTGACATTGTTTTTACTATAAACCTCATCTTTACCTGCTAATGTCTTACTTTCTGCCGTTGCACTAACATTAATGGTTTCCAATTGATTTATTTCTTCCGCCTGGGCCCCTAAAGGGACTATCCCCATAAAGGAAAAAAGCAATAAAGTTGCGGTAGTATAATTTTTATTTGAGTCATCCATCTCTATCCCTCTTGCAATAATAAAAATAATTATCATTATTATACATATGATAACTTTAAAAACCTATTAAATAACTCAGGTTTATATTAAAAATGAGAAGAAGATCACAATTTTAATTTTTGTAGAATACTCAAAAAAATAAAGGCACAATGTTATGAAACATTATGCCTTTATCCATCAATCTTATTAGATTTGATACTTTGTCTTATCGCCGATATCAAAGTGTAATGGCATTCGCCACTTTTGAACCGCAAGAATCAATAATAATCCACCGACAATCAACGATAAAATTCGGGCAATCCAACTACCTTCAAATACCCAAGCAAGCCAAAGTGCAGCGACAAATGCGGGTTGTAAATTTAACAGCGGTACTCTAAAACAGAAATATTCTTTAAAACATAAACTGCCAAGTGTTACCAATGCCCCCCCCAGTGCCAATTCATGCCAACCTAAAAGCGCACATAATAGTGCAAGCCATGTAGCAAATTGGAATGTTAAGCGGTAATGTTTTAAATAGATGTGGAGAGACGAAGCACAACAAGTTGCCGCAATCAACACGGCAATTTGAGCCTGTTGAGGATACCAAGTTAAAGCGAAAATACTAAATGCCGCAATAACAAAGCCTGTGCGATAAATAATGACAGTGAGTTTATCCCAAATATCCATTGGAGATTTAATATGTGGATCAGCCATGTGATTTCCTTATTTTTGATGATAAAAGTGCGGTTAAAAACACTCTCATTTCTGACCACACTTTAAACCAAGATTATTTTAATCGATCTAAAATCTTTTGATGAATGCCACCAAAACTACCATTTGACATCACAAGAATGTGATCGGTAGGTTTCGCTTCAGCCACAATCATATCGACTAATTTATCAACATTTCCTGTGTAATGTGCCGGTTGCACACATTGTCCTGCAATTTCAGCCACATCCCATGGAATATTATCTGGTTGTAGCATAAATACGGCATCGGCACGTCCAAGTGCAGGTGCAATTTCATCTTTATGCACGCCCATTTTCATGGTGTTTGAACGAGGCTCTAATACGGCAAGAATACGTACGCCACCACCTACTTTATCGCGTAACGCAGTGAGTGTTGCCAGAATGGCTTCTGGATGGTGAGCGAAGTCATCATAAACCGTAATCCCGTGGACTTCCCCCTTCACTTCTAAACGACGTTTTGCATTAATAAAACTGCCTAATGCCTGACATGCATCTTCAATTTTGACACCCGCATGGTAAGCCGCCGCAATCGCCATTAAAGCATTGTGCATATTGTGCTGTCCGACAATATTCCATTTCACTTCAGCCACTTTTTTACCGTGATGGAATACGGCAAATTCAGAACAATCATTAGTAATACGTTCCGCAAACCATTCTTTATCTTTAGCGATAAATTGCTGTTCTGACCAACAACCCATATTGAGTGTTTCTTTCACGCTTTGCTCATCTGCAAAAGAAAGAACGCGTCCTGTGGAAGGAATGGTTCTAATCATATGATGGAATTGACGCTGGATCGCGTGAAGATCATCAAAAATATCAGCATGATCGAAGCTAATGTTGTTAATGATCAAGGTTTTCGGATTGTAATGTACAAATTTAGAACGTTTATCAAAGAACGCCGTATCATATTCATCCGCTTCAATCACGAAGAACTCACGTTCCCCTAAACGAGCAGATGTACCAAAATTCCCCGCAATACCACCGATTAGGAAACCTGGTTTTAGCCCATTTTGTTCTAAAATCCAAGTCAACATCCCCGTTGTTGTGGTTTTACCATGTGTACCTGAAACCGCTAACACCCAACGATTACGCAATAAATGGTCGTGTAACCATTGCGGACCTGATGTATAAGGCAATGCATTATCCAAAACATATTCCACGCAAGGATTACCACGTTTCATGGCATTGCCAACAATCACCATATCGGGTGCAGGCTGAAGTTGAGCCACATCATAATTAGGAATAATTTCAATACCTTGCTCTTGTAAAAAAGTACTCATTGGCGGGTAAACATTGGTATCGGAGCCCGTGACTTTATAACCCATTTGTTTGGCAATCATTGCAACGCCGCCCATAAAGGTCCCGCAGATACCTAAAATATGAATATGTTTCATTGTTCTTCTCTAGTTGCTAAAAATGCTGACTATGATAAATCAACTCAAAGATTGAGTAAATAAGGGCTGTTTACATAAACAGCCCTCTTTCTTATTTGATTCGGCCAAAGCCCGCTTGAAGATCGGCAATTAATTCATCCGTATCTTCAAATCCAATATGCAGACGAATTAATGAGCCCGTTAATTTACGTTCAATACCCGGGCGAATTTTCGCAATTTCTTCTGGTTGATTACATAAAATGAGCGATTCAAACCCGCCCCAAGAATAAGCCATCGTGAACAGTTCAAAGTTATCCATAAAGGCTGAAAGCTCTTCGTCATTTAAACGCTTATGTAATTCAAAAGAGAATAAACCGCTTGCACCAGTAAAATCACGTTTAAAGTTTTCATGACCTGGACAGCTTGGTAACGCTGGATGATAAACTGCTTTCACTTGTGGTTGTTCACTTAACCATTTGGCGACTTTTAAACTACTTTCATGATGTTGTTTTAATCGCACACCTAAGGTACGAATACCACGAGCAGTTGTATAAGCAGAATCGGCATCAACCATTTGTCCCATTAAATAGGAATGCTCGCGCAATTTATCCCAAGTCCGTATATTAGCTACTGCGGTACCGATCATAATATCTGAATGCCCCACTAAATATTTGGTTCCTGCTTGAATAGAGATATCAATACCGTGCTCTAACGCTTTGAATAGTACGCCTCCCGCCCATGTATTATCGATCATAATGACGATTCCAGGGCTTACAGCTCTAACCGCTTTAACAATCGCGGGGATATCAGGCACTTCCATCGTTAAAGAACTTGGAGATTCTAAAAATAAGACTTTCGTATTTGGCTGCACGAGTTTGGCAACATCAGCACCTATCATGGGATCATAATAGGTTGTATCAATATGCATTTTTTTCAAAATCACATTGCAAAAATCTTGTGTCGGCTCATAAGCCGCACCTGTCATTAAAACGTGATCGCCCGTTTCTACAAAGGATAAAATAGCATTGGTTACTGCTGCGGCACCACAAGGATAAAGATAACAGCCAGCTCCCCCTTCCATTTCACACATTAAATCTTGAAGTGCAAAGTGTGTTAACGTGCCACGACGTCCATAGAAAAGCTCTCCCTTATAACGATTTTTTGTACAATGTTTTTTATCTGCAATAGTGTCAAACACTAAAGAAGAGGCACGTTGGACCACCGGGTTTACCGCCCCTTGGGTAAAACGTTTTTTACGTCCGGCATGAACCAGTGTGGTTGATAAAGTATGATGTTCTGACATATATTTCACCTGTAACTTAGACAATATTAATTAATTCAATAGATAAAAACAGCTGTTAAAGTGCGGTCAATTTTTTTAGAATACTAACCGAGTTTTTGCGTTAGCAAAATTTTTATTAACATTTATATAGGAATTATGACTATGGTATTAGTAACTCGTCAAGCTCCAGATTTTACTTCCTCTGCAGTTTTAGGCAATGGTGAAATCGTTAACAACTTCAATTTCAAAAAACACGTTAATGGTAAAGCTGCGGTATTATTCTTCTACCCATTAGACTTTACTTTCGTTTGCCCATCTGAATTAATTGCATTCGACCACCGTTATGAAGAATTCAAAAAACGTGGTGTTGAAGTGGTTGGTGTTTCTATCGACTCAGAATTCACTCACAATGCATGGCGTAATACCCCAACTGAAAACGGCGGTATCGGTGCAGTTAAATATGCATTAGCAGCTGACGTTAAACACGAAATCGCTAAAGCATACGGTATCGAACATCCAGAAGAAGGTGTAGCATTACGTGCTTCATTCTTAATCGACAAAAACGGCGTTGTTCGTCACCAAATCGTAAACGACTTACCATTAGGTCGTAACATCGATGAAATGTTACGTATGGTAGATGCGTTACAATTCCACGAAGAACACGGTGAAGTTTGCCCAGCTCAATGGGAAAAAGGCAAAGAAGGTATGAAAGACAGCCCTGAAGGTGTTGCTAAATACTTGAAACAAAACGCTGACAAACTTTAATTTTTAAGAAAAAGCCACATTAAGTGGCTTTTTTTATTTTTGTAGATCCTTTAGAATGAACGTATCTTTAACCAAAGTGCGGTTATTTTTATGAAATATAATATTCCTATTTTCCTGACGATTCTCCGAGTGATTTTAATTCCATTCTTCGTCGTGGCATTTTATTTGCCCATCCCTTCAGCACCTTTTATTACAACGCTTATTTTCTTTATTGCTGGTGTCACCGACTGGTTTGATGGCTATCTCGCTCGAAAATTAAAACAAACAACCCGTTTCGGTGCTTTCCTTGATCCTGTTGCCGATAAAGTGATGGTTATTACTGCGCTTGTATTAATTGTGGAATATCAACATTCTTTCTGGATTACCATTCCAGCTATTATTGTAATTTCACGTGAAATTATTGTTTCAGCTTTGCGTGAATGGATGGCTGAGTTGGGTGAACGTAATAAAGTGGCTGTTTCATGGCTGGGAAAAGTAAAAACCACCTCTCAAATGCTAGCTTTAGGTGGATTGCTCTGGCGATATAACGTTTATATGGAAACATTGGCAATTATACTACTCTACTTGGCGGCGATTTTAACAGTGTGGTCAATGCTCCAATACTTGAAAGCAGCGAAAGGTAGCTTGTTAGATAACATTGAATTATAGAATTGACTAAATTTTAAATAAAAGGTGCGGTTATTTTAATCGCACCTTTTGTTTTTGAATTATTTTTAACCAATCAAAAAAATTTTTTACGAATTTTATTTGACACAATAAGATAAATCCGTAAAATACGCCCCGTTGTTTGGCAACAAGCAAATGCGGGAATAGCTCAGTTGGTAGAGCACGACCTTGCCAAGGTCGGGGTCGCGAGTTCGAGCCTCGTTTCCCGCTCCAATTTGCCCGAGTGGTGGAATCGGTAGACACAAGGGATTTAAAATCCCTCGCCTTTCGAGGCGTGCCAGTTCAAGTCTGGCTTCGGGCACCATTTTAAAATCATACCAGTGGGTCGTTAGCTCAGTCGGTAGAGCAGCGGACTTTTAATCCGTTGGTCGAAGGTTCGAATCCTTCACGACCCACCACTTTAAATCAGCACCTTAACGGGTGTTTTTTTATGCCTAAAATTTAGGATAAAGACTTTCCTACTCTATTTTCTAAAAAACACATAAAAAAATAACCGCACTTTCGTACGGTTACTTATCTATATTCTTAAATGATTAGCCGTGATAACGTCCTACGCCTAATTCATCTTCTTTACGAGTACGGTTCATCACTTCTTGCGGTGATTGTGCAATACGTAATCCCATTTGATCTTCAGTACGTACCACATCGCCACGTAGAGAGTTAGTATAAACATCGGTAATCTTGATATCGACAAACTTACCAATCATATCTGGTGAGCCTTGGAAATTCACAATACGGTTGTTTTCGGTACGTCCAGTTAATTCCATAATATCTTTCTTAGACGGCCCTTCTACCAATACACGTTGCTCTGTGCCAAGCATTCGACGGCTATATTGTGCCGCTTGTTGGTTGATACGTTCTTGTAAAAGATAGAGACGTTGTTTTTTCTCTTCTTCAGTGACATCATCTGGCATATCGGCAGCAGGTGTACCTGGACGCGCGGAATAGATAAAGCTAAAGCTCATATCAAAGTTCACTTGTGCGATGAGATTCATTGTTTGTTCAAACTCTTCCTTGGTTTCACCCGGGAAGCCTACAATAAAATCTGAGCTGATTTGAATATTTGGACGCACCGCACGTAATTTACGAATGATCGATTTATATTCTAACGCAGTATGACCACGTTTCATCATGGTTAAAATACGGTCAGAACCTGCTTGTACTGGTAAGTGTACGAAGTCTACCAACTCAGGCGTGTCGCGATACACATCAATAATATCATCTGTAAATTCGATTGGGTGGCTGGTGGTAAAACGTAAACGGTCGATACCATCAATAGACGCCACTAAACGCAATAATTCCGCAAATGTACAGATACCGCCATCAAATGTTGGGCCACGATACGCATTTACGTTTTGGCCTAATAAATTGATTTCACGTACACCTTGATCAGCCAACTGCGCAATTTCAAATAATACATCATCAACAGGACGGCTCACTTCTTCACCACGGGTATAAGGCACCACGCAGTAAGTACAATATTTATTACAGCCTTCCATAATAGACACAAACGCGGTTGGACCTTCTGCACGAGGTTCCGGTAAACGGTCAAATTTCTCAATCTCAGGGAAACTGACATCCACCACCGAACTTTTACCGCCACGAATTTGGTTAATCATTTCTGGTAGGCGATGTAAAGTTTGCGGACCAAATACAATATCCACATAAGGTGCACGATGACGAATATGTTCACCTTCTTGTGAAGCCACACAACCGCCCACACCAATTACTAAGTTTGGATTTTGTTTTTTTAATTCTTTCCAACGACCTAACTGATGGAACACTTTTTCTTGTGCTTTTTCACGGATAGAACAGGTGTTAAGAAGTAACACATCTGCTTCTTCTGGAATATCTGTCAATTCCAAACCATGTGTATTTAAAAGAAGATCGGCCATTTTCGATGAATCATACTCATTCATCTGACAGCCCCATGTTTTAATATGTAATTTTTGCGTCATATTGCTTAAAAAATAAAGATTAGTAAAAAGATAAAATCGGTCGGCTATTGTACAGATTTGTGGGAATTCTGGCTAGTGTAAAATGGACTTTTACCCATTTCGGTATAGAAAAAGTGCAGTTAAAATCATCTAAATTTTAACTGCACTTTGTTTAGTATCCTTCTTCCTCCATATTCGGTAGGAATATTTTTTGTTTGATTCGTTTTACTCTCGTTTCAATTCGTCCATCTGGGTGTAGTTCAATTTCACGCCAACCTGGTTGTAATGTATCTAACGCAAAATGATTGCTATCAGGCTTAAATTGAATACAAGTCGCTGGTGTTGCCATGGTTTGATACCCCTGCCAATAGCCATCAACCTGCTGATGAATATGCCCGTATAATATCCCTTTCACATTGTTGAATTGAGCAAGAACGGTTGAAAAGTCATGCGCATTACGTAAGTTATGCTGATCAAGCCATGCTGAATTCGTTGGCAATAGATGGTGGTGTAAGACGACTAAGCTATGACGCGCTGGATTTTCAGCTAATTTTGTTTTTAACCAATCTAACTGATAAGCGCTCAATTCACCATGAGGCACACCGGATACTTGGCTATCTAACAAAATCACTTGCCAATGTTTGCCTAGAAGTAAATGTTTTGATGCATTAATAGGCGATTGGCTTAAATGCTCGACCATTTTAGGTTGGAAATCATGATTACCCGGAAGCCAAAATACCCATTTATTTAACGGTTTAACCATTTCAACAAATCGCAGATAGCCCTCGTCGCTACTATCTTGTACCAAATCCCCTGTTGCAAGCACGACATCGTACTCAAAAGGCTCTAACTGAATTTCTTTTAACACCTGAGAAAAACTTTCGTGCGTGTTGATACCTAATAAGTCTTTGCTTGTATCTTTAAACAAATGAGGATCGGTAATTTGTAATAATTTAACAATTTCACTTGCAGGTTCGTATTCAAATCTATTGTTCATGGGACTCCTATTGCCAGCGTTGCTGCAATTGGGCGTAATTTAATTGAAGCCATTGCAAGCCCATTACTGCAATGCCATTATCAATTTTGCCATCACACATCCATTGATAGGCTTGCTCACGTTTCACCACATGAACACGAATGTCTTCATTCTCTTCAGCTAAACCATGAAGTCCCTTAGCTTGCGAGCTATCAACTCGACCGACAAACAAATGAATACGTTCGACGACACCACCCGGGCTATCCCACACGCTTAAACAATGTGTGAGATCTTGAACGGATACGCCTGCTTCCTCTTCACTTTCACGCAAAGCGACTTCTTCAGGTTGTTCACCCTCTTCTACCATGCCGGCGATCAATTCTAATAACCAAGGAGAACGAACAGAAGCAGATTGATATGCACCAATGCGTACTTGCTCAACTAAAACCACTGCATCTTCTTCCGGATCGTAAGCAATCACGGCAGAGGCTGCACCTTTGACCAACAACTCCCTTGTCACGACACCACTTTCTCCACCGGCAAAAAGCTTATGTTTAAACTGTACTTTCTTAAGTGTAAAAAAACCTTTATAAACAGTTTCTTCATTAAGAACTTCTATATCATGCTGACTAAACTGTTGAATTTCTGACATCATTACTCTCCTAGTATCGAGGTCGCATAATACTCCCATAAAAAAATAAAAAAAACTGAACCCTCTATTTTTTTGTCGAAACTTTGAAGCCGGTCACAAAAAAAAGAAAACCTATGATGATTTCTTATTCATCATAGGTTTACATTAAGAATCTATTGAATTAACAAACGCGGCTGGTAATTACCCCATCAGCCACTTTCGTTTTAATGGTGTCGCCTGTTTTGACTTGTTTCACACTCACAATGGCATGTCCTTTGGCATCTTCTGCGATAGAATATCCTCGTGCCAATACTTTTAATGGGCTTAATCCATCTAACTTACCACACAATGTTGCTAATTTATTTTGACGTTCCGTGACTTGACGATTCGCCCCTAAATTTAACCGCACTTGTAACTGGGCTAAATATTGAAATTGTTTTTGCAAGCGATAAGGCAATGGATTTTGTTTTAAGCGCGCTGAAAATGCGGTCAATTTTTGCTGCGTTTTATCCATTTGACGTTGCATTGCCAAGACTAAACGATGATGTAATTGCGCCGTTCTGGCTTTCTGCATCAATAATTGATTTTGCGGATGTTGATTTTGCAGGCGTAAACGTAACTGTTGTAAACGTTGTTGTTGATGACTAAAAATACGATCTAACGCCATCTCCAAACGCTGTTGTTTATAGGCTAACTGTTGAAGTAATTCCTGCTGATTGCGACTCACTAACTCCGCAGCAGCAGAGGGGGTCGGCGCACGTAAATCAGCCACAAAATCGGCAATGGTGACATCCGTTTCATGACCTACCGCGCTGATAATCGGTAAATTAGAACAAAAAATCGCACGTGCGACTTCTTCTTCATTAAAGCACCAAAGATCTTCTAAAGAACCACCACCACGGCCGACGATCAATACATCCACTTCTTGACGTGCATTAGCGAGTTCAATCATTTGGACGATTTCAGCCGTTGCTTCTTTGCCCTGCACTGCCGTTGGATAAATCACCACTTTTAAACTGGGATCTCGGCGAGCCAAAATATGCAGAATATCTTGCAATGCGGCACCAGTCGAAGAGGTAACAATGCCCACCGCTTTAGCAAAGTCCGGTAAGCTTTTCTTCAAGTTTTGTGCAAACAACCCTTCAGCCGCCAATTTCATTTTTAGCGCTTCAAATTGCTGTTGCAATAATCCTTCGCCAGCAGGGTGCATAGATTCAATAATCAGCTGATAATCACCGCGAGGTTCATATAAACTGACATTTGCCCGCACCAAGACCTGCATACCATTTTGCGGACGAAATCCCACCCGCAAATTTTTCATGCGGAACATCGCACCGCGAACTTGGGCATTTTCATCTTTTAGCGTTAAATACCAGTGCCCTGACACAGGTTGGGTGAAATTAGAAATCTCCCCTGTAAGCCAAATCTGTGAAAAATTCCCTTCCAACATTTGGCGAGCGGCGCTGTTAAGCTGGGAAACGGAGTAAATGTTTTCAGACATTATTCAATCAACACCCAACCGTCATCTAGCCAGTTACAAATCGAATCAAGTAATAATTCCATTGTACTTTCAGGATCTTCTGTATCATTCACTAAATTATTTAAGAATGCCCAATCTAGCGCTTCACCATCGGAAAGACGTTTCAATACTTCTGCTTCAATGACATTTACTTCATCCAACCATTCGCCATTAGCATAAATGCGGAGCGGATTTTCGGTGTAAAGCAATTTGCAGTTATTGTCCTGCATTAATACACCTTGTTCCTCTTCTAAAATTGACCGCACTTCGTCAGGATCGGACATTTCATCGGATACCAACATTTCATAACGACGTGAACTCACTGTGCCTGCTACTGCTTGTTTGAACAAGGCATCAAAGGCTTCTGACTCAGCCAATTTCGCTAAGAATTGTTTTTTCATTGCCTGGATATTTTCATCCGCCAACTTGCCCGTGCTCTGCTCTGATTGCGTTAAGCGTAACGGTAATTGAAATTCGCTTAAATTCAATTCAGGATCCTGATGACAAAACGCTTTATTCACGTTATCAAAAATGTCAGCTAAATTCGGGTAACGCAAACCAAAAGAAAAGGTCAAACAATCATCTTCTGCCACACCATAATGTGACATACGAGCCGGGATATAAAGAATATCGCCAGGATTCATCACTTCATCAATCACCAATTCGCCCATATCATCAAAAATACGAATCGGCTGATTCGGTTTGAATTCTGTGGAAGAATCACACCATTTGCCTAACTGCCAACGGCGATGACCATAGCCTTGCACCAAGAACACATCATATTCGTCATAATGCTTACCAACAGAACCACCCTTAGGTGCATAGGACACCATAATATCGTCGCGTTGCCATTGTGGGATAAAGCCAAATTTATTCCAAAGCTGACCTAATTCTGTGCTCCATTGTTCTAAATTTTGTACTAGCACCGACCATTTCTCGGGTACATCTGCAAAATCTTCTTCAGATAACGGACTGAAAAACACTTTCCAATTATCCTCTGAAAAGGTTTTTACTAAGCGAGCCGTCACTTCTTCGCCTTGTGCTAATTCGATAATATCCTCAGGCTCAAATTGTCCAACAATTTCAGGCAAACCATTACGAATAATCAATGGTTTTTTCTGCCAATAATCACGCAGGAAAATTTCAGGGGTAATGCCATCAGGCAGACAATATTGGTTGGAAAGTACGCTCATTTTTTACTCCTTTTCCTGTTTTTCTTGTTGGGCTTTTTCTTGTGCAGCTTTGGCTTGTTCTGCTGCACGTTTACGACGAATTTCTTTAGGATCCGCTAACAATGGACGATAAATTTCAATACGATCACCATCTTTTAACTGATCCGTTAATTTGGCTGGACGGGAATAAATCCCCACTTTATTTTCACGTAAATCGATCTCGGTAAACTGTTGCAAAATGCCTGATTGTAAAATAGCCGTTTGAATCATCGTGCCTTCATCCACTTTGAAGGACTTCAAATAATAACGATCCGGCAAGGCATAGGCGATTTCAATATTAATTTGGTTCATGTCTTATTCTGTCTTGATGAGTTTTCCGTTATTATAGCGGAAAAGTGCGGTCAATATTAACGATAAAATAGGAGCACATTATGAATTGGGTATTTTTTGCTATTGGTTCAGCCTTTTTTGCTGGGCTTACCGCTATTTTAGGCAAATTAGGGGTTGAAGGCATGAATAGCAATCTTGCGACATTTATCCGTACGATTGTGGTTTTACTCGTTACAGCAGGTATCATTAGCGCACGTAACGAATGGCAACTGCCACAACACATTGCCGCAAAACCACTCACCTTTTTAATTCTTTCGGGTATTGCTACGGGCTTATCTTGGCTTTGTTATTATCGCGCGTTACAAATGGCGCCCGCCTCTTGGGTTGCGCCCATTGATAAACTCAGTGTCGTGATTGCCATTATTTTAGGCGTGGTATTGTTAGGCGAACCCTTAAGTATGAAATTAGTCATGGGAAGTCTATTAATTCTCTCGGGTGTTTTAGTCTTAGCCTTATAGATTGAGAAATTAGCCCTTTTTCGCTACAATACGCCACTATTTTTATTCAAGCAGAAAACTATGTCTGAAATTAAACTCATCGTGGGGCTGGGAAACCCTGGCGATAAATATGCAGAAACCCGCCACAATGCAGGTGAATGGCTGATTGAGCGTTTGGCTCGTCGCTTTAATGTTTCGCTTAATGCAGAAAATAAATTCTTCGGTTATGTAGGAAAAACGTTAATTAATGGCAAAGAAGTCCGTTTTTTAGTACCAACCACGTTTATGAATTTAAGCGGAAAAGCCGTGGGGGCACTTGCTAATTTTTATCGCATCAAACCAGAAGAAATTTTAGTGCTACACGATGAATTAGATTTACCGCCGGGCACCGTAAAATTAAAACAAGGTGGCGGACATGGCGGACACAATGGTTTAAAAGATATCGTGGCACAGCTTGGTAACAGCAACAATTTCTATCGTTTACGCATTGGCATTGGTCATCCTGGACACCGTGATTTAGTTTCAGGTTTTGTGCTTAACAAACCTGCGCCAGCAGAAAGAGAAGCGCTCGATAAAGCGTTAGACGAAGCCACCGATTGCATTGAATTGCTTTTCAAAGAAGGTATGGTGAAAGCCACCAATCGCTTAAATAGTTTTAAAATTTAACTCAAAAGTGCGGTGAAAAAATACCATAAATTTTAACCGCACTTACGCTTACAATAAGGAAAACATCATGGGATTTAAATGTGGTATCGTTGGTTTGCCAAACGTTGGCAAATCTACCCTTTTTAATGCATTAACCAAAGCCGGTATCGAAGCGGCAAACTATCCATTCTGTACCATCGAACCCAATACTGGCGTGGTACCAATGCCAGATCCGCGTTTAGATGCATTAGCGGAAATTGTTAAACCTGAACGTGTGTTACCCACCACCATGGAGTTTGTGGATATCGCAGGTTTGGTTGCGGGTGCAAGTAAAGGTGAAGGCTTAGGGAATAAATTCCTAGCTAATATCCGTGAAACTGATGCGATTGGTCATGTTGTTCGTTGTTTTGAAAATGATGACATCGTGCACGTTGCGGGTAAAATCGATCCATTAAGTGATATCGAAACCATCAATACCGAATTAGCCCTTGCTGACTTAGACAGCTGCGAACGTGCAATCCAACGTTTACAAAAACGTGCTAAAGGTGGCGATAAAGATGCAAAATTTGAGCTATCTGTGATGGAAAAAATTCTTCCTGTACTTTCTGAAGCAGGCATGATTCGTTCTGTTGCGTTAGATAAAGATGAGTTATTAGCAATTAAAAGCTATAACTTCCTCACATTAAAACCAACCATGTACATTGCGAACGTAAATGAAGACGGTTTTGAAAACAACCCGTATTTAGACAAAGTACGTGAGTTTGCAGAAAAAGAAGGCTCTGTTGTGGTGCCTGTATGTGCGGCGATTGAAGCGGAAATTGCTGAGCTTGATGACGACGAAAAAATCGAATTCTTACAAGATCTTGGTATTGAAGAACCTGGCTTAAACCGTGTAATTCGTGCAGGTTATGCTTTATTAAATCTTCAAACCTACTTCACTGCAGGTGTGAAAGAAGTGCGTGCATGGACAGTTTCTGTTGGTGCAACCGCCCCTAAAGCAGCGGCTGTAATCCACACTGACTTTGAAAAAGGCTTCATCCGTGCAGAAGTAATTGCTTACGATGACTTCATCCAATTCAAAGGTGAAAATGGTGCAAAAGAAGCGGGTAAATGGCGCTTAGAAGGTAAAGACTACATCGTCCAAGATGGTGATGTCATGCACTTCCGCTTTAACGTATAAAAACACTTCAGACCGCATGATTATGCGGTCTTTTTGTATTTATAAAAGGAAAAAATAATGTCAGATAAATTAAATCAACTCATCGAATTGTTAAAACTAGAAAAAATTGATGATCTTATCTTTCGCGGAGCCTGTGAAGACTTAGGTTTTCGCCAAGTGTTTGGTGGCCAAGTAGTAGCACAATCGCTTTCTGCCGCGATGCAAGTTGCACCACCTGAGCGAGTACTCCATTCTTGCCATGCTTACTTTTTAGCGCCTGGCGACAGTCAATACCCGATTATTTATGACGTGGAAACTTTACGTGAAGGGCGTAACTTCTCTGCATTACGCGTAAAAGCCATTCAACATAAAAATGTGATTTGTCATGTTACCGCGTCATTTCAAGTACCTGAAGAAGGATTTGACCATCAATCCGTTATGCCGCAAGTGCCGGGGCCAGAACAATGTATTGATGAGCACGAAATCATGTTAAAAGTGGCGCAAACTTTGCCTGAAAGCTTGAGTGAAAAATTTGCTCAAGAACGACCATTTCAGATTCATAGCCGATATTTGAACAATCCATTTGATGGTCGAGAACTGCCGCCCGAACAATATGCTTGGTTTAAAACCAATGGAGAAGCTCCATTAGATTTGCAGACTCAACAATGTCTCTTGGCCTATTTCTCTGATTTTCACTGTATTTTGACCGCACTTCACCCGCATGGGAAAGGCTTTTTACAGAAAGGGATGAAAGTGGCCACGATCGACCACAGTATTTGGTTCCACCGCCCTTTCAATTTAAATAATTGGCACTTACATGCCATTGAAAGTAATAATGCTTTTGCGGGTCGTGGTTTAGCGAGAGGACAAATTTTTGCTGCAGATGGCACATTAATTGCCACCACACAGCAGGAAGGTTTAATTCGTTATCAAGAATAACCGCACTTTAAAACAAGGTGCAGACTAGCCTTCGTAACCGATATCTTCGAAAGTTGGGTTTTCTGCGCCTTGTTTCGCTAATTCATCACAAATTTCATTTTCACGGTGGCCAGAATGGCCTTTCACCCACTGCCAATTAATGTTATGGGTTTGAATCGCCTGATCTAACGCAATCCATAAATCCTGATTTTTTACCGCTTTGCCCGTGCTCGCTTTCCAATTGTTTTTCTTCCAATTGTAAATCCATTGTGTGATGCCATTTTTCATATATTGGCTATCGCTATAAAGCGTCACATGGCAAGGCTCTTTTAAGCTATTTAAAGCCTCAATCACTGCTCGTAATTCCATGCGATTATTGGTGGTTTTGAAATACCCTTTTGAAATATGTTTTTCATGCTGTTTATAGCGCAGGACAATCCCTATGCCACCGGCTCCCGGGTTGCCGAGGCAAGATCCATCCGTAAAAATTTCAATCTGTTTTTGCATAACTAATTCGAGCTTGTGTAAAATAGGCAGTATTTTAAAGGAAACAGATAGGTAGAACAATGATAAATCCGGATCGCCAAATTGTACTGGATACTGAAACCACCGGTATGAACCAAATTGGCGCACATTACGAAGGACATTGCATTATTGAAATTGGCGCGGTGGAAATGATCAACCGTAAATATACGGGCAATAATTTTCACATTTATATTAAGCCGGATCGTTTGGTTGATCCTGATGCCATTAAAGTTCACGGTATTACAGATGAAATGCTGGCGGATAAACCGGATTTCAAAACAATTGCACAAGATTTTATTGAATACATTCGTGGTGCTGAACTACTGATTCACAACGCCCCCTTCGACGTGGGCTTTATGGACTATGAATTCCGTAAACTTGGGTTAGATATCAAAACAACCGACATTTGCCTCGTCACCGATACGTTGCAAATGGCGCGCCAAATGTATCCGGGCAAACGTAATAGCTTAGATGCGTTGTGTGATCGTTTAGGTATTGATAACAGCAAACGCACACTCCACGGCGCGTTACTGGATGCGGAGATTTTAGCCGACGTTTATTTATCCATGACAGGCGGTCAAACCAGCTTATTTGATGAAGAGCATGCAGATAGTTCGATTATCCAAACGACAGCCAATGTTCAAGATCTTCAAAGTGCGGTCAATTTTTCGCAAAATTTAAAAGTGTTACAACCCACCGATGATGAACTCCAAGCCCATTTAGATTTCATTAAATTGGTCAATAAAAAAAGCGATGGCAAATGTTTTTGGTCTATTCGTACGGGGGAGGAAACCTCACATTAATCGGTTATCTATTAATCAGATAAACATAAAAAAGAAAAAAAAGATTGACGGTTTTAACGTTCATCATTATTATACCCAGCACTTAGCGGAGTGGTAGTTCAGCTGGTTAGAATACCTGCCTGTCACGCAGGGGGTCGCGGGTTCGAGTCCCGTCCATTCCGCCAATTTAAAACTTGTCTTAATATACTCACGGAGTGGTAGTTCAGCTGGTTAGAATACCTGCCTGTCACGCAGGGGGTCGCGGGTTCGAGTCCCGTCCATTCCGCCAATTAAGTCGAGATAATGAAGCACCTGAAGGTGCTTTTTTTATGCCCGAATTTTACCTGCCAGCCAACATTCGCTATAATTAACCAAATTTACACTTTACAGAGATATTTTTTATGACAACTCCTGTCGTTGCCTTAGTGGGTCGCCCAAACGTAGGCAAATCCACCCTATTCAATCGTTTAACCCGTACTCGCGATGCGCTTGTCGCAGACTTTCCTGGTTTAACTCGAGATCGTAAATACGGCCATGCCAATATTTCTGGTTATGATTTCATTGTGATCGATACCGGCGGTATTGATGGCACTGAAGAAGGCGTTGAAGAAAAAATGGCAGAACAATCCTTATTAGCGATTGAAGAAGCCGATGTCGTGCTTTTCTTAGTGGATGCGCGTGCAGGTTTAACGGCTGCAGACATTGGTATTGCTAATTACTTACGCCAACGTACGAATAAAACAACCGTCGTGGTGGCAAACAAAACTGATGGCATTGATGCAGATTCACACTGTGCGGAATTCTATCAATTAGGCTTAGGTGAAATTGAACAAATTGCCGCATCACAAGGTCGTGGTGTAACCCAATTAATGGAGCAAGTACTTGCCCCTTTAGCGGAAAAATTACAAGAAAACGAAGCAGAAAATGACCGCACTTCTGATGAAGAAGAAAAAGATGAATGGGATCACGAATTTGACTTCGATTCAGAGGAAGATACGTCATTAATTGATGACGCATTAGACGAAGAGCTTGAAGAAGAACAAGATAAAAATATCAAAATTGCGATTGTAGGCCGTCCAAACGTCGGTAAATCCACATTAACTAATCGTATTTTAGGTGAAGATCGCGTGGTAGTTTACGACATGCCAGGCACAACACGTGACAGTATCTACATTCCAATGGAACGTGATGGTCAGCAATACACCTTGATTGATACAGCAGGTGTGCGTAAACGTGGTAAAGTGCATTTAGCCGTTGAGAAATTCTCTGTCATCAAAACATTACAAGCAATTCAAGATGCAAACGTGGTATTACTCACCATTGATGCGCGTGAAAACATTTCAGACCAAGATCTCTCTCTACTTGGCTTTATCTTAAATGCGGGTCGCTCACTGGTGATCGTCGTAAATAAATGGGATGGCTTAGATCAAGATGTGAAAGATCGCGTCAAATCCGAATTAGATCGCCGTCTTGATTTCATCGACTTTGCTCGTGTGCATTTTATTTCTGCCTTACACGGCAGTGGCGTGGGTAATCTTTTTGATTCGATTAAAGAAGCTTATGCTTGCGCGACGCAAAAAATGACGACGTCTCTTCTCACCCGCATTTTACAAATGGCAACGGATGAGCATCAACCACCAATGATTGGCGGTCGTCGTATTAAATTAAAATATGCTCACCCAGGCGGCTATAATCCACCAATTATCGTGGTGCATGGTAACCAAATGGATAAATTACCGGATTCATACAAACGTTATTTATCTAATTATTATCGTAAGAGTTTGAAAATTATTGGTTCGCCAATTCGCTTGCTATTCCAAGAAGGTTCAAACCCATTCGCGGGTAGAAAAAATAAACTCACCCCAAACCAATTACGTAAACGTAAACGCTTAATGAAGTTTATCAAAAAAGCTAAACGCTAATCTTAATAAACAAAGAGCGGTCAAAAATCACTGTGAATTTTGACCGCTCTTTTTATTGAAAAATAAATTATTCGTCTATAGCCACTTTACCAATATAGCCTAGATTACGATAACGTTGAGCATAATCAATACCATAGCCGACAACAAATTCATCCGGAATAGAAAAACCAATCCATTCAACCGGTACTTCCACTTCTCGGCGAGAAGGTTTATCTAATAAGGTACAAATCGCCAAGCTTGCAGGATCGCGTAAATTTAAAATGCTGCGCACTTTTTCAAGGGTGTAACCCGTATCAATAATATCCTCAACAATCAGCACGTGTTCATTGCGAATATCCCCTTCAAGATCTTTCGTAATTTTCACATCGTGATTACTTGTCATCCCTGCGCCATAACTTGATGTGGTCATAAACTCCACTTCTACTGGCAATTTTAATTCACGCACGAGATCGGCCATGAACATAAATGAACCACGTAAAAGCCCAACAACAATCAGTTTATCAATGGCTTTTTGTTGATAAAAATGCGTAATTTCCGCGCCAAGTTCAGCTATGCGACTACGGACATCCGCTTCTGAAATTAAAATATCGACGTGGTGTTTTTTCATGGTCTTTCCTTTTTAATTTAATCGTTTGCGTATTCTACAATAAAAAAGGCTGAAGTTTAAACCTTCAGCCTTTTTAACCCTAACGAATTTACTTTCTACTCTACCTGTTGGAGCAATCTGCAATCGCTGCTAAACAGATGTGCGTATAGTAGCAGAAAGAAATTACATGTCAATAAGAATTATTATCATTTTTAAAAAAAATTATTAATTTCCTGAAATTTTCATCTTATCTAATAAGATTGAACCTGTTTGAATATTGGAACGATGTTCAACATCATCTGCCACTGCCACAATATTTTTTAACATATCCTGCAATTGACCAGCAATAGTAATTTCAGCAACTGGATATTGGATCTCGCCATTCTCCACCCAGAAGCCTGCTGCGCCACGGGAATAATCCCCCGTCACAATATTTACGCCTTGCCCCATGACATCTGTCACCAATAAACCGGTGCCCATTTGACGTAAAAGTGCGGTCAATCCGCCCGTTAAATTTGGTTTCACAAGCCAGTTATGAATACCACCTGCATGACCGGTACTTTGCATGCCCATTTTTCTACCGCTATAACTGGTGAGCAAATAGGTTTGCAATACGCCATCTTGAATAATTTCAAGATCCTGTGTTCGCACCCCTTCGCTATCAAAAGGCGTGGAGGCTAAACGTTTTAACAAATGCGGACGCTCACTAATTTGGAACCAATCTGGCAATACTTGTTTTCCAAGATGATCGAGCAAGAAACTGGATTTACGATATAAGCTGCCGCCACTAATCGCGCCCGTTAAATGAGAGATTAATCCTGTTGCTACATCATTTAAGAAAATCACCGGCACTTCACGTGTCGTTAATTTTTGTGGATTTAAACGCGCAATCACTTTTTTTGCACAATTCTGTCCTACCCAATCCGCTGGAGAAAGGGCATCAAACTCACGTGAAACTGTATATTCGTAGTCATTTTCAAGTTGATCTAGCTCGCCACCAATCACCGAACAAGATAAAGAATAACGGCTAGATAAGTAACTTTGTAACATGCCATGTGTATTACCATAAACACGCACACCAGTATGCGAATTAAAGCTTGCGCCATTACTATTCACAATTTTAGCATCGTATTCCAACGCTGATTTTTCAGCTTCTAAAGCTAATTTTGTAGCCTGTTCGACATCGACACTTGCCCCATGATAAAGCGCTAAATCGGGCGCTTCAAAAGCCATTAGTTCTTTATCGGCTAGCCCTGTGCAATCATCTGGTGAAGTATATTTTGCAATAGCAAGCGCTGCTTCAACGGTGTTTTTAATCGCTTCTTCACTTAAGTCTGAGGTAGAAGCATTGCCTTTTTGTTGGCCTAAATAAACAGAAATGCCTAATGCTCCATCATTAGTAAATTCAACATTTTCAATCTCTTGCAGACGGGTTGAAACCGATAAACCACTCACTTTTGTCACACCGACTTCAGCGGTGGCTCCCGCTTTCTGTGCAGTTTCAATCGCAAAACTGACTGCATCACGCAATGTTTGCTCTTGAGATTTTAAAAGTGCGGTTAAATTTTCTGCTGTTTTCATGGTAATAATCCTATTAAAAATTTGCGCCATTTTATCTTATTTTGAAAGTTTATGCTAAAATGTAGCAAATTTTTCATAAGGTAATAGAATGGCAAAACGTAAGAAAAAAGAAGCCTTTGATTGGGAAGATGAAGACCAAGAAGAGATTATTTGGGTAAGTAAAAGTGAAATCAAACGCGACGCTGAGGATTTAAAACAACTCGGGGAGAAATTGGTGAACTTAACCAAAGCAAATCTGACTAAGGTTCCACTAGTCGATAGCTTGAAAGATGCCATTGAATTAGCGCAACGCCTGCAAAAAGAGGCGCGTCGTCGCCAATTACAATATATTGGTAAGCTCTTACGCTCAATTGATGCAGAGCCTATTCGTGAAGCTTTAGAAAAAATTGAAAACAAACATAATCAACAACAAGCGATGCTGCATAAGTTGGAAATCTTACGTGATGAATTGGTTGCGAAAGGTGATGCGGCTCTGACTGATTTGTTAAATGAACATTCTTCTGCAGATCGCCAACACTTACGTAATTTGATTCGTGCAGCACAGAAAGAGAAGGAACAAAATAAGCCGTCAAAAGCTTATAGAGAGATTTATCAGATCTTAAAAACACTTATTTTAGAAGACTAAAATACAGCTATTTTTGACCGCACTTTGTGTCAAAAAAGTGCTATGATTAGCTACCCTTTTAGTAAGGAAAAAACATTATTTATGAATATTCGTTGGAATATTATTTTAGGTGTCATCGCCCTGGCTTTATTAGGCTGGTATTATTCGCTTAATCAAGATCATAGCGATTTACAAAGCCTCATTAAAAAGCCTGATAGCCCAGAATACGTCGGTAATAAAATGGAAACTACCGTATTCTCGCCTGAAGGTAAAAAACAATATCTCGCGATTTCCGATAAAGTGGAATATTACACCCAAGACGGCCATACTGATTTTATTTCGCCGTTAGTCTATCTTTTTGATGTCTCTTTGGACAATAAAGATAAAGAAGCGAAAACCGATAAAATTCAATTAGAAAAACAAAATTGGAAACTTAGCGCGCAAAAGGCAAAATTAACGAAAGATCAAATGCTCTATCTTGAAGGTGGTGTGGTTGCCGAGAGCCTTGATCCTTTATCTCGCCTACAACGTGTTGAGACTGAAGCCGCAGTAATTAATTTAAAAACACAAGACATTACTTCCGATACACAAGTAAAAATTAACGGATTAAACTTTAATTCTAGCGGATTGAAGCTCGTCGGAAACTTACGTCAGCAAGTTGCAACTCTAAAGGAACAGGTAAAAACATATTATGAAATCAACAAACAATAAAATTCTGCTTTTAACGGCGTTAATGATGACTTCTTTGTCTGCTTTTGCGTTAAAAGACGATACCAATAAACCGATTAACATTGTCTCAGATAATCAATCTTTAGATATGGAAAACAGCGTGGTGACCTTTACGGATAACGTTGTGATTACGCAAGGTTCTATTTTGATTAAAGCCAATAAAGTGGTTATTACTCGTCCACCAGAAAATTCAGGTAAAAAAGAAACTGTTGAAGCATTTGGTAGCCCGGTTACCTTCCACCAACAACTTGATGATGGTAAGCCTGTTGACGGTCGAGCGAATAAAGTTCACTACGATTTAGGCACTGAATTCTTAACATTAACCGGCAATGCTGAATTAAAACAATTAGATAGCAAAATTAACGGTGAACGCATCACTTATGATGTGAAAAAACAACAGTTAAAAGCCAATGGTAATGGAAAATCACGCGTGCAAACCGTCTTAATTCCAACCCAATTACAACAAAAAGGTAAAAAATAACCGATGTCTGTATTACAAGCTGAATTCCTCGCAAAAAGCTATAAAAGCCGAAAAGTGGTTTCTGATGTGAGTTTAACCGTAAACTCCAATGAAATTGTTGGCCTACTTGGTCCAAATGGTGCAGGTAAAACTACTACTTTCTACATGGTCGTCGGTTTAGTTCGTCATGATCAGGGAAAAATCACCATTGATGGCGATGATATTAGCGTATTACCTATGCATGAACGTGCTCGTCGAGGAATTGGCTATTTACCACAAGAAGCCTCTATTTTCCGTCGTTTAACGGTGTATGAAAATCTTATGGCGGTATTAGAAATTCGCAAAGATCTCACTGCAGAACAACGCAGAGAGAGAGCGGATGAGTTAATTGATGAGTTCAATATTGGCCATATTCGTGATAGCCTGGGGCAATCTCTTTCTGGTGGTGAACGTCGTCGTGTGGAAATTGCACGCGCATTAGCGGCAAATCCAAAATTTATTTTATTAGATGAACCTTTTGCAGGTGTAGACCCAATTTCGGTGACAGATATTAAGAAAATCATCACAGATCTCCGTAATCGTGGCTTAGGTGTGTTAATTACCGACCATAACGTACGCGAAACCCTTGATGTTTGTGAACGCGCTTATATTGTTGGTGAAGGGAAAATTATCGCGACCGGCACACCGGAAGAAGTCATGAATGATGAGCACGTTAAACGTGTCTATTTAGGCGAACAATTTAAACTATAACCGATGAAATTTACGACATTGCTCTCCCCTGATGATATTCGTCAGGGGGTTGCTTTTTCTAGCAAGAAACGATTATTTGAATCTATTGCCGCTTTCGTTGTGGAAAAACTTCACTGCGAAAATGGTGAACAGGCTTGTTTTGAATGTTTATTTGAGCGGGAAAAATTAGGTAATTCAGGATTAGGTAATGGTGTCGCTATGCCTAAAGCCAAGTTACCTACTACCGTGTCAGATAAAATACTAACGGTATTTATGCAATTAGAAACGCCTGTCGAATACGATGCCGCCGATAATAAGCCGGTAGATATCGTTTTTGCTGTGCTCGTACCCGAAAATCACTGCCAAGAATATATTCCTGTTTTGGCAGAACTCAATGAAAAATTAACTGATAAAAACTTAATTAAACAACTTCGTTCAGCACAAAGTGCGGATGAAATTTGGCAAATTTTTGAATGTGCTGATCATTCAGAGGAATCTGAAGACGACACAAATTTAGATAATATTGAACCTCAAGAGGTATAACCTAACCAACTAACCATAAGGAATCACGCAGATGGAAATTATTATTATCAGCGGTCGCTCCGGCGCGGGGAAATCTGTCGCATTACGAGCTTTGGAAGATATGGGCTATTATTGCGTGGATAATCTCCCTCTCGATTTACTTCCTCAACTCACCAATATTCTCGCCAAAACTCAAACGGCTGTTGCCATCAGTCTCGATATTCGAAATCTTCCCCATTCAAGTGCTGATTTAGACAAAATTCTGACAGATATTCAAGCCACTTATTCCGTCAAAATCATCTTTCTAGATAGCGATCGCAGTACACTTATTCGCCGTTACAGCGATTCACGTCGTCTTCATCCACTTTCGGCTCAAGATCTCCCACTTGAATCAGCGATTGATTTAGAATATCAACAGCTTGAGCCTTTAATTCAGCATGCTAATTTTATTATTGATACCGCACCACTTTCTACTCATTCGTTATCTGAACGTTTAAGAGAAGTTTTACGTGGTAATACGGATAAAGAACTTAAAATCGTGGTTGAGTCGTTTGGCTTTAAATACGGCATTCCGCTTGATGCCGATTATGTCTTTGATGTACGTTTTCTACCTAATCCACACTGGAACCCAGAACTTCGTCCAATGACGGGGCTTGATGAACCTGTTGCACAATTTTTACTTGCGCATGATGAAGTGAATAATTTTATCTACCAAACGCGTAATTACATCGAAACATGGTTACCGATGTTAGAGCAAAATAACCGAAGCTATCTCACCATTGCTATCGGCTGTACAGGAGGTAAACATCGTTCTGTTTACATCGCTCAACAAATTGGTGAATATTTCCAAGCCAAAGGCAAGAATGTAAAAATTCAACATAAATCCTTGGAAAAGAATAAAAAGAATTAATCAAACCATAAAAAAACGCAGCGGCTTGCTGCGTTTTTTGTTAAACCACATATTGCTCAAAAATCTCGGGTAAATGCGCAATTAACGTTTCTTTTCCTGCTACGGTTTCATGCTGCCAAACTTGCAATAGCGCGTCTGGCGTAAATAATCGTGATGCCTGTTCTGCTAAAGGTAAATAGCTAATATGCCAAGGCTCTCGACCCACTTTTTTACCTTCTGGTTGGCTGATAAATGGCAAAGCAAAATCAAAGTGCGGTAGATTTTCAGTGAGAAATTCACTTAATTCAAAGAAATAGCCACCGCTTTCATATTCCCAAGGTTCAAGTTGTAATGATTGACCTTGAGGCAAAAGATCAGGATCAAAAATATCGATTTCTGTTCCCCAATGATGGCGACTTCCCCCAGGAAGCGCTGACCAACGCAAAATAGCTTGTGCTTTTTGCCAATCATCTAAGGACGCTAAATCTAATGGATTTCCCGCATCATCATGAACCTTGCGTTCACCGTTAAATTTACCGTTCCAAATGAGTTGTTGACGTTCAAAATCACGAAAGCTACTCGCGGGTTGCAAATTAAAGCCATTTTTGGCCGCACTTTGCTGCAATCCTTGAAAGGCTTTCATTGCCTCTGCTTGCAAAAAATGATTCGGAGAATGAGGGGCAGGCAAATTGATCAAATGTTCACGAGATTTGCCAGTTAACATTTCAGGCGTTAATTTCATCTTACTTGTCCAATAAATTCACTAACATTTGATGATAAATCTGACCGCACTTGGCTAGATCATCAACGTTTACACATTCATTCACTTTATGAATCGTCGCATTAAGCGGCCCAAATTCTACGACTTCAGCGCCCATCAATGCTATAAAACGTCCGTCAGAGGTGCCACCGCCAGTTTCTGCTTGTGGCGTAACACCGGTTGTTTGCTCAATAGCCGTCGTTAATGCATCTAATAATTTACCCGGTTTCGTTAAAAATGGTTTACCTGATAAATTCCAATCAATACGGTATTTCAAACCATGCTTTTCGAGCATTTCTGCCACTTTCTGCTTAATGCTTTCATCAGTTACTTCCGTACAATAACGTAAATTGAATTGCACATAAAGCTCACCAGGGATGACATTATTACTCCCTGTGCCGGCATGAATATTCGCAATTTGCAAACTGGTCGGCGGGAAAAATTCATTGCCATTATCCCATTGATATGTGGTTAATTCCTGTAAGAACGGTGCTGCTTTGTGAATTGGGTTTTCCGCTAAATGAGGATAAGCCACATGACCTTGAATGCCTTGAATGTAGAGATTACCTGTAATCGAACCCCGACGACCATTTTTGACTACATCGCCTAATGTTTTTGAGCTAGACGGCTCCCCCACCATGCAATAGGTAATTTTCTCACCGCGCGCCATTAAGGTTTCGACAACACGCACTGTGCCATCTTTCGCGGCAGCCTCTTCGTCAGAAGTAATCAACAAAGCAATCGTTCCTTTATGATTAGGATTAGCTTTCACATATTCTTCTGCCGCCACAATCATTGCTGCCAATGAGCCTTTCATATCTGCCGAACCACGACCATAAAGCACATCATCTACAATTTCGGCAGAAAACGGCGGATAAGTCCAGTGGGCTTCATCTCCCGTCGGCACCACATCGGTATGCCCTGCAAAAGTGATAACGGGCTCACCAACACCATGTTTTGCCCATAAATTTAACGTATCGTTGAAAGGCATCCATTCAATTTGAAAGCCGAGTGTTTCTAAACGCTCAGCGATTAGTTGCTGACAGCCCTCATCATTTGGGCTAATAGAGGGGCGACAAATGAGGTCTTGTACTAAAGAAATCACTTTTTCTTTCATAAATATATCTGAGTTGACTTACTATAAAGTTTCTAATTGTTTCGTTAAATTCTCAATTCTTGTTTTGATTTTTTTAAGATTCATTTCGGCTCTCAATTTCATACTCGGTATTTCCCTGGTCTTTCTAACCAGATTTAACTGTTCATATAAATTTTCTAATTCTTTTGAAATATCTTCTTTTTTAGACATTGCTATTCTCCTGTTAAATTAAGAAAAAACTCTATTATACTCATTCAAATCAAAACCAATTAATGCCTTACCATCTTGCAAAATAATCGGGCGTTTAATTAACGTTGGATTTTCAGCTAATACTAAAAATGCGGTGGATTTGGAGAGTGTATTTTTCACATTTTCATCAAGATTACGCCACGTTGTACTACGTTTATTGACTAAATTTTCCCAACCAAATTGTGCTTCTGCTAGTTGTAAGAATTGAGTATCTAATCCATCAACACGGTAATCATGCAATTTATGTTCAATATTATGTTCAGCTAGCCACTTCAATGCTTTTTTCACCGTATCGCAGTTTTTAATGCCATAAACGATAATCATATTCTCACCTCTAAAAATAAAAAATCCTCGATTTCATTTAGAACGAGGATTTTAACTGCTACATGAATTAATCACAAATAGATTAACCCTATAACTTATGCATCCAAAAGAAAAAGTGCGGTAAAAATCAACCGCACTTTTCAAAAGGGAAATTAGAATTCGTAACCTACGCCCACTTTAGCGCCATAGTTATTCACTTTAGTATCGTCAAAGCTACCTAAACGGTTATATTCTAAACCACCGTTTGCATACACTTTGTCTGCTAATTTATATTTAGCACCCGCAACTACACCATAACCCACTTTGGTTTCAGAAGAGCTTTTATAGCGTTGATCCGCACGTTCTTCAAATTTGAAACGGTTTGCCGCAAGACGAGCACCAACATAAGGTTCAATTTGAGAGTTGGTATCGAAGTCATAGAATACTGTCGCACCTAAACCTTGAACTTTAGTACCTTGGAAGTTACCGTGATGAGTATAATCACCTGCTACACGCATATTACCTAATTTGTAACCCACTGCAACACGAGGTTCAACTTTAGTTTTGCTTGAACCACCATTGCTTAATTTAGTTCTTGAAAGACCTAGATCGCCTTCCGCATATAAACCAGCATTTGCAGTTGAAGCAACCGCTAATGCACCGACAACGATAGCTAATAATGATTTTTTCATTGGATAACCCCTGTTATTTGATTGAAAACATTACGAATATATCACAGCACTCATTAATTTTCACTATGAAAAACCAATTTTCCCTGACATTTTCGACATAAATAGGCAATTTTATCGCGTTGAATGCGATTATGCCGACGAATCGTTAAATAATGGGTCTGACATTCGCATTGATAAGCAAACATTTTACCCTGTACACTTTCCACATCGAATTGATGGCAAGTATCAGCCGGAAGATTGAATAACTGCGTCATCACCGCTTGCCATTCCTTTCCATGCGGTTTCACTCGCCCAAATACTTGATACACAATAAGGTGGGCTAATTCGTGTGGAACCACCTGATGAATAAATTCATCTGAATTCTCGAGTAGTAAAGTTCGGTTAAATTTAATCTCATTTTTCTGCAAGTATGCAACGCCCGCCTTTACACCTCGCAAGTCATAACTGATTGTCGGAATAGGAAATTTCCATTGAAAGTGATTTTCAGCCAGTTGTAATGTTTCTGCAAGTTTACGCTGTACCTGCATTTTTAAATGCCGAAACTGAGTTTGAGATGACATCATCATGTTAAGTAAACAAAAACCGCTAATTTAGCGGTTTTTATCATAGACATTTTATTTACTTATTTAAGACCGGCTGCAGCTCGCAATTCTTCTGCACGATCCACTTTTTCCCATGGGAATTGTTCACGGCCGAAGTGTCCATACGCGGCAGTTTGGCGATAGATTGGTTGAATTAAATTTAACATTTTAATTAAACCATAAGGACGTAAATCAAAGAATTCTCGCACTAACTTAACCAATACTTCGTTTGATACTTTTCCTGTACCGAAAGTTTCTACCATGATAGAAGTTGGCTCAGCCACGCCAATTGCATAAGAAAGTTGAATTTCACAACGATCAGCAAGACCTGCTGCAACAATATTTTTAGCCACATAACGTGCAGCATAAGCCGCTGAACGGTCTACTTTTGATGGATCTTTACCAGAAAATGCTCCACCACCATGACGAGCCGCACCACCGTAGGTATCGACAATGATTTTACGACCCGTTAAACCACAATCCCCCATTGGACCACCAATCACAAAACGACCGGTTGGGTTAATGAAATATTTTGTTTGTTGAGATAACCATTCACTTGGCAAAATTGGCTTGATGATTTCTTCCATCACGCCTTCGTAAATTTCTTTTTGTGAAACTTCTTCACTATGTTGTGTAGAAAGCACTACCGCATCCACACCCACAATTTTGTTATCTTCATATTTTAAAGTGACTTGGCTTTTCGCATCAGGACGTAACCAGGTTAGTTTTCCATTTTTACGTACTTCCGCTTGTTTTTCCATTAAACGATGCGCATAAGTAATCGCTGCTGGCATCAAGACTTCGGTTTCATTTGTTGCATAACCAAACATGATCCCTTGATCACCCGCACCTTGATCTAATGGATTCTCACGATCCACACCTTGATTAATATCCGATGACTGTTTGCCAATCGCATTTAATACGGCACAAGAATTGCCATCAAACCCCATTTCAGAGTGTTTATAACCAATATCACAAATCACTTGGCGAGTAAGGTTTTCAATATCAACCCATGCAGAAGTGGTAATTTCTCCACCCACTAACGCCATCCCTGTTTTAACATAGGTTTCACAAGCCACACGAGCTTTAGGATCTTGTTTTAAAATTTCATCAAGTACCGCATCAGAAATTTGATCGGCAATCTTATCTGGATGTCCTTCTGAAACAGATTCAGAAGTAAATAAATAGCTAGACATAAGTTCTCTTCTTTTTTGGATGTATTGACGTATAGACGGCTATAATACGTATTTTTGGCTAATAAGCAAGCACTTCCATCAAGTATTTTTTGAAATGCGATAAGAAGATGAGCTTTCTGATGAAATTCAGATCATTTATGCTCTAAACAAACAGCAAGATGTCATTCACTTACTTAACTAAATCCAACATCTCTTGTGCATTTGCTAAAGCAAGATCCGTAATTTCACTACCACCGAGTAATCTTGCAAGAGCAGGAACGCGCTCTTCTTGAGAAAGTGCGGTCATTTTGGTTTCTGTTTTATCATCCACGGTAAATTTCTCAACATTGAATTGATGATGTCCATGGCATGCCACTTGTGGTAAATGGGTCACACAAAGCACTTGGCATTTGTCGCCTAATTGGCGCAATAATTTACCCACTACGCTCGCAGTTTTACCGCTAATGCCAACATCCACTTCATCAAAGATCAATGTTGGAATCGCTGATTGATCCGTCGTTAATACTTGAATCGCTAATGAAATACGAGACAATTCACCACCTGACGCCACTTTTGCTAACGGCTGTGCTTGTTGTCCTAAATTACTGCGTAAAGTAAAGACGATATTATCTGCCCCATTTGCCGCAACTTTAGTTAAATCCGAATTCACTTCAATGAAAAACTCGGCATTCTCCATTGCAAGGCCTTTGATAGAATCTGTAACCTGTTGTGCTAATTTCTCTGCAGCTTGGCTACGACTTTCATGTAATTGTTTAGCTGTATGTTGCATTTTCTCAAAGGCAGCTTTTTCTTCTAGAATCAGACGTTCTTCACTTTCTGAAAAATCTAAAAGTGCGGTCAATTCTGCTTTTAATTTTTGATGCCATTCCACCAACTCTTCAGGTTTCACATTGTGCTTGCGAGCGAGTTGTAAAGCTTGACCTAAACGCTGCTCAATCTCTTGTAATAACATCGGATCTTGCTCAATATGAGATGCAAGATGTTGGACTTCACTTGTCGCCTCTTGCACTTGAATCAGTGCATCATTCAACATTGTTTGAACGGAAACATATCGAGGATCTAACTCACTTAATTCATCAATATACTGTGTCGCACGATAAAGCATAGAATCGATACTCACGGTCTCATTTTCACTGAGTAGCTGTAAGGCTGATTGTGATAACTGTGTCAGCTGTTCGCTATTTGATAGACGACGTTGATCCTCTTCTAATTCTAAATATTCATTTGGACGAAGTGCAAACTCATCCAATTCCTCTACCTGATATTGTAAAAGTTGTTTCTTCGCTTCATTTTCGGCAACTTTTTGTTGGAAATTTTTAACTTGCGTTTGAAGATTTTTCCATGCTCGATAATCTTCTCGCATTTGTGCGAGTAAATCATTGTGATGCGCAAATATATCCACCAACTGAAGCTGATAATCATTTTTCAATAATAATTGTGAAGCGTGCTGCCCATTAATATGAATAAGATATTGTCCTATTTCTTTTAATTGGGAAGCCGATACGGGCGTGCTATTGATAAAGGCTTTAGAACGCCCATCTGCATTAATGACGCGGCGTAGAATACAATCGGAGGGATTATCTGGATCTTGTAATTCTTGCTCTTGCAACCATTGATAAGCAGGATTGGTTGGTTCAATAAAAAACGTGGCACAGATTTCAGCTCTTTCCTGCCCTTCTCGAACCATAGAGGTTTCAATACGCTGCCCCAAGCATAATCCCAACGCATCAATAGCAATAGATTTTCCTGCACCGGTTTCTCCCGTGATCACAGACATTCCTTTCGCCAATTCAATCTCTAATTGACGAACAATTGCAAAATTATTGATGGTAAGTTGGGTTAGCATAAAAAATCTCCTTAACTGTATATACATATATTATAACTGATATAATATACAGTAAAGAGATTTTTAACTTTTTGGATTAGAAATTTTTAAGCCAGCCTAATTTTGTACTTAATACATTGTAATAATTATAATTTTTTAGATGTAATAAACGTAGCTTGTGCGGGCTTTTTTCAATATGCACCACATCATCTGGACAAAAATCTAGTGCAATTTGACTATCACAGCCTAATTCCAACTGTGAAGTGTTATGTTCTGCAAAGCGAATTGAAATTTTACTGTCTCCATCAATGACTAATGGTCGCGAAGAAAGTGTGTGTGGGAACATCGGCACAAGGGCAATCGCATTTAAATTTGGTGTTAAAATCGGACCACCAGCGGAAAGCGAATAAGCCGTTGAACCTGTTGGGGTGGAAACAATCAAGCCATCTGAACGTTGAGAAAAGGCAAACTTATCGTTGATATAAACATGGAAATCAATCATGTGCGCAATTTTAGCGGGGTGAATCACCGCTTCATTTACTGCATTACCACTAGAAATAATTTCACCATTGCGTTCAATTTTAGCTTCCAATAAAAAACGCTCTTCGACAAAAAACTCGCCGCGTTCTAAACAAGCTTCAAGCTGTGCATAAGCATTTTTCGGGTCGATATCAGTCAAAAAGCCCAAGTTACCTCGGTTAATACCAATCATTGGAATATGATATTTAGCCAAAATACGAGCACGCCCTAGCATATTGCCATCACCACCGATCACAATCACAAGCTGTGCTTGCTCACCGATTTGTTCAACTGTCGCTAAAACCTCTTCGGGTAAACCAAATTTTTCACCGACGTCTTTTTCGACTAAAACTTGATACCCTCGCTCTTTCAGCCATTGATACAAGTTTTTATGCATTTGCAAATTAATATCGCGACGCGGTTTTCCCATCAAGGCGATGGTTTTAAATGATTTGACTAATTCATCCATAACTATGATTGCTCCCAAGTGCAAACTCACCGATTTCTGACCGCACTTGAATTTAAAATTTTAGCCATTATATTACATAGCAATTCAGTTTTGCTAAAATAGCACTAATTTTTGATAAATGGAGAAAAAGATGTCAGAACAAGCACAAAACTTAAATGAAGAACTTGTTGAAGAAGTTCAGCAGGAAACCACTTCAACGGAAGATCCGTTAGAAGAAGCGATCGCTCGTGTACAAGAACTTGAAGAACAATTAAAAGCACAAGTAGAAGAAACCTCTAAAAAAGAACAAGATTTATTGCTTCGTACTCGTGCAGAAATTGACAATATGCGTCGCCGTAGCGAACAAGATGTTGAAAAAGCGCATAAATTTGCATTAGAAAAATTTTCAAAAGACATTTTAAATACCATTGATAACTTAGAGCGCGCGCTTTCAACACCTGCTAATAAGGAAGATGAAAGCATCAAAGCGTTATTCAATGGTGTGGAGCTAACCTTAAAAGAGTTACTCTCAACAGTGGCTCGCTTTGGTGTTGAACCTGTTGGCGCAGTGGGTGAAACCTTTAACCCGGATCTCCACCAAGCCATCTCTATGCAACCAGCTGAAGGGTTTGAAAGCAACCAAATCACCACCGTTTTACAAAAAGGCTATACCTTAAATGGTCGTGTGATTCGCCCAGCTATGGTAATGGTTGCAGCTTAATTTCTTTTCTATGACTTAAAGAGCGGACGATTTTTCGTCCGTTTTTTATTGCTAAAAAACTTGATTTAGATCAAATTTATCAAAAAATAATTTGAGAATAATTCTCAACAAAAACACTCTTGCTTTCCAGATTTAACAAGGTTTCTACTCAATTCCAACCATCAAAAAACGACAAATAACACTACATATTGTGTGTTGATCTATTAAATAAAACTATATATAGTGCTTTCGATTTTTTTCATAGCTACCTTACAGGAGTCATAAAATGAACGCTTTCTTCGTGATTAAGCGTGATGGTTCACGAATTGGGTTTGACCTACAACGTATTACTAATGCAATCAAAAAAGCAGCAAGTGCGGTCAATATTGTTGATGACATGTATATCCATGATCTGAGCCAGCAGATTAATACTGAAATTTTTAGTCATTATCAGCATGAAATTGATATCAACCAGATTCAAAAAATTGTTGAAAATCACTTAATGACAAGTAAGTATCCACAAATTGCACGTGCTTATATTGAATATCGTCACGATCGTGATCTTGCACGTGAAAAACGCAGCCAATTAACCAAAGAAATTGAAGGACTGATTGAGCAAAGCAACGTGGAATTGCTTAATGAAAATGCCAATAAAGATGCGAAAGTTATCCCAACCCAGCGTGATTTACTGGCGGGTATTGTGGCAAAACATTATGCCAAACGTCATATTCTGCCAAGAGATGTTGTTGAAGCCCATGAAAAAGGCGAAATCCACTATCATGACTTAGATTACGCACCATTTTTCCCGATGTTTAACTGCATGCTGGTTGATCTAAAAGGCATGCTTTCACGTGGCTTTAAAATGGGTAATGCCGAAATTGAACCGCCTAAATCTATCGGCACAGCAACAGCAGTTACCGCACAAATTATCGCTCAAGTCGCCAGCCATATTTATGGTGGTACAACCATTAATCGCATTGATGAAGTGCTTGCGCCTTATGTTCAACTCAGTTTCGAAAAACATTTAAAAAATGCCGCACAATGGCAAATTCCTGATGCGGAAGGTTATGCAAAAGCACTAATTGAAAAAGAATGTTTTGATGCGTTTCAATCCCTCGAATATGAAGTCAATACGCTCCATACGTCAAATGGCCAAACGCCGTTTGTTACCTTTGGTTTTGGCTTAGGCACAAGTTGGCAAGAACGTTTAATTCAACAATCGATTTTGAAAAACCGTATTCGTGGTTTAGGTAAAAATCACAAAACACCCGTCTTCCCTAAACTGGTCTTTACGATTAAAAAAGGTGTGAACCAAAACGAACAAGATCCAAACTATGACATTAAAAAACTGGCATTAGAATGCGCCTCAAAACGCATGTATCCCGATATTTTAAACTATGATCAAGTGGTCAAAGTCACCGGTTCATTCAAAGCCCCAATGGGTTGTCGTAGCTTCTTAGGTGCCTATGAAGAAAACGAGCATGAAGTGCATGATGGTCGCAATAATTTAGGCGTGGTAAGTCTGAATCTGCCTCGCATTGCCCTTGAAGCACAAGGAAGTGAAGAAAAATTCTACCGCACTTTAGATGAACGCTTAGCCCTCGCGAAGAAAGCCTTGCTTACCCGTATTGCTCGCTTAGAAAATACCAAAGCCCGTGTCGCGCCAATTCTCTATATGGAAGGCGCTTGTGGTGTTCGACTAAACGCCGACGATAATATTGCGGATATTTTCAAAAATGGACGAGCATCAATTTCTTTAGGCTATATTGGTATTCACGAAACCATCAATGCACTGTACAAACAGGGGCATATTTTTGACGATGAACAACTGCGTGAAAAAGGCATCGCGATTGTGCGTCGTTTAAATGAAGCGGTAAAACAATGGCAGAAAGAAACGGGTTATGCATTTAGCCTTTATTCCACACCAAGTGAAAACTTGTGCGATCGTTTCTGCCGTTTAGATACCAAACAATTTGGTGTGATTGACGGCGTTACTGATAAAGGCTACTACACTAACAGCTATCACTTAGATGTTGAGAAAAAAGTGAATCCATACGATAAATTAGACTTTGAAATGCCTTATCCTGAATTAGCGAGTGGTGGCTTTATCTGTTATGGCGAATACCCAAATATTCAACATAACCTGAAAGCACTCGAAGATGTGTGGGATTATAGCTACGATCGTGTGCCTTATTACGGCACCAACACGCCAATTGATGAATGTTACGAATGTGGTTTCACAGGAGAGTTTAATTGCACAAGTAAAGGCTTTGTCTGTCCGAAATGTGGCAACCATGACAGTGCAAAAGTCTCCGTAACCCGACGAGTTTGTGGTTATCTCGGCAGCCCTGATGCTCGTCCATTCAACGCTGGCAAACAGGAAGAAGTAAAACGTCGAGTGAAACACCTATAATGTTGTAACATTGATTATGATAAAATAGCTCATCAAAGGTGAGCTATTTTTATTTTAATAAAGAAGGAAATACCATGCCAACACTTGCTCAAATTACCCAATCCATCATGCAAGATCCCGATAATCAATCCTTTACCGCAAAAGGTATTGAACCGCTTTTTGCTGCGCCAACTACCGCTCGTATTAATATTGTCGGACAAGCGCCTGGAATTAAAGCGCAAGAAAGTCGTTTATATTGGAATGATAAAAGCGGTGATCGCCTGCGTGAATGGCTGGGCGTGGATCGTGATACCTTTTATCACTCCGGTATGTTTGCTGTCATTCCGATGGATTTTTATTACCCAGGCAAAGGCAAATCGGGTGATTTACCACCGCGCAAAGATTTTGCGGAAAAATGGCATCCGCTAATTCTCGCTAATTTACCTAATATTGAGCTGACGATTCTCATTGGACAATATGCACAAAAATACTATTTGCCAGAAAATAATCTTAATGTAACGGAGACTGTTCACCATTTTCGTGATTTTCTCCCTCACTTTCTCCCGCTTGTTCACCCTTCTCCACGCAACCAAATTTGGCTCAAGAAAAATCCATGGTTTGAACAAGAGATTATCCCTATATTACAAAAGCAAATTAAAGCGATTTTATCTCGTTAATTTATCTCGCTAAATTGATATTCATCTATGAAGTGCGGTCAAAAAGCATCCAGTTTTGACTGCACTTTTCTTTTACTATAATCAATTTTTAGTATGCATTATTTCCTGACTGAGGCCTGTTATGCTAAAATCGCCGGCCTTAAAAATATAGGAAAAAATATGCAAGTAATATCTGTCACAAACTCTCAGCGAAAAGCATGGAATAAACAAACTATTATATTCCTTTCTGATGTAGCTCTCTTTTTTATTCTACTCAATACACTTCCTTTTGCCCCTGCTGCGAATAAAGGATTATCTTTACTCGCATTTGTGGCCATTCTATGGCTCACTGAAGCAGTTAGTGTAACCATCACTGCATTATTCGTTCCAATTCTATCTGTTCTATTAGGATTAGCTGATAGTCGCGAAGCCCTCGTAGCCTTTGCAGATCCAACTATCTTTTTATTCTTTGGTGGTTTTGCACTTGCAACGGCATTAAATGTGCAAAAGATCGACCAAATGATCGCTAATAAAATCATGCAATTAGCGCGGGGTCGGTTATCTGTTGCCGTACTTTATTTATTCATCGCTACGGCTTTTTTATCTATGTGGATGAGTAATACGGCTACTGCAGCAATGATGATCCCACTTTCAATGACTATTTTAAGTCAGCTAGACCGTAATAAAGATCACAATACTTATGTATTCGTATTATTAGGCATTGCTTATAGTGCTACCATCGGTGGTATGGGAACCCTTGTAGGTAGCCCACCTAATGCCATTGCCGCATCTCAGCTTCATTTAGGTTTTGCAGACTGGTTAATGTACGGCACTCCAGTCATGTTGATTTTATTTCCTGTAATTATTGGTTGGTTATACCTTGTTTTTAAACCCAAACTAGGTCTTCGCTTTGATGCGGAATTTGCCAAAATTCACATGACGAAAAAACGTATTTTAACCTTAACGATTTTTGTGGCCGTGGCAATTCTTTGGATTTTTGGTGGCTACATTAACCCCATTCTTTCTCAATTATTAGGTTTACCAAAACCTATTGGCAGTTTTGACAGTATGGTTGCGCTCTCAGCAGCGATTGTTATTTGTGTAACCGGGATCGCAAGTTGGAAAGAAGTGCAAGAAAATACAGAATGGGGCGTATTATTCCTCTTTGGTGGTGGTTTAACCTTAAGTTCTGTACTCACTCATTCAGGCGCAAGCAAAATCATGGCGGATGGTATCGTCTTCATTATTGAAGGGGGACACTACTATGTGATGGCATTAATTGTTGCAGCATTTATTGTGATTTTGACCGAATTTACTTCAAACACGGCAAGTGCGGCCTTACTTGTTCCAATCTTTATTTCTATTGCACAAGCATTGAATATGCCACCGCTTGGCTTTGCGATGATTATTGGTTTGGGTGCCTCTTGTGCCTTTATGATGCCGGTTGGTACACCTCCGAATGCGATTGTGTACTCCACAGGTTTTGTTAAACAATCCGAAATGATCCGCGTGGGTAAATTTATTGATTTAACCTGTATGGTCATTATTGCAACCATTGCTTATCTATTCTGGATGTAGCTTTTAAATCAAGCAAGTGCGGTTGAAAATCACGTAATTTTTAACCGCACTTTTTTATTTTCTTTACGCAAACGTTTGCGGTAAATAAAAATTAACGTATAATTCGCACAATTTTTTTCTACTTAAGGGAACCTAATGAATAACAATCTACTTTATACCGTGGAAGACAAACCACCTTTCGGATTGAGTTTACTCCTTGCGGCACAACATTTACTTGCTGCACTCGGGGGAATTATTGCCGTACCACTGGTCATTGGTAACGTCTTAAAATTACCGACCGAAGATACCATTACATTAGTTAATGCTGCGCTTTTAATTTCTGGTGTAGTGACCGTTATCCAATGTAAAGGCTTGGGGCCTATTGGTATTCGTTTACCAAGTGTAATGGGAACCAGTTTTACTTTCGTTGCCGCTGCACTGGCAATTGGTTTTAGTGAATATGGTATCGCCGGTATTTTAGGTTCTTCTCTAGTTGGCTCATTAGTGATGATTATCGGCAGTTTCTTCATGCCGTATATTCGCAAATTGTTCCCACCACTTGTGACGGGGACGGTTGTCATGATGATCGGCTTAAGCCTGATTCCTGTTGCGGTTGACTGGTTCGCGGGTGGTCAACGTGGTGATGCAAATTATGCGACGCCAGAAAATTTAATGATGGCGAGCTTTGTGTTAGTCATCGTTGTAGCTCTCGTACAATGGGGTAAAGGGATTTTCTCTGCCGCAGCGATCGTTATTGGGATGATGACAGGTTATATTGTTTGTTTGGCGATGGGCTGGGTGAGCTTTGAAGGCGTAAAACAAGCACAAACTTTCGCGATTCCACAACCGCTACACTTTGGTTTAGCCTTCCCTATTTCAGGTATTATCGGCATGTCCATTGCGTATTTAGTCACGATCGTTGAATCAAGCGGTAACTTCTTAGCACTAGGTAATGCAACCCAAACAGAAATTACCGGCAAACATTTACGCGGTGGCGTTTTAGCCGATGGTTTAGGATCTGCCCTAGCTGCCATTATGTCCACCACACCATTCTCTTCATTCTCACAAAACATTGGTGTCATTTCTCTAACAGGTGTGGCTAGCCGTCACGTGGTTGCGCTAACCGGTGTGCTTCTAGCGCTAGCGGGCTTATTCCCTGTATTCGGTGCATTAATTGTATCAATTCCATTACCAGTATTAGGCGGTGCAGGCTTAATGATGTTCGCGATGATTATCGCTGCGGGTATCCAAATGTTGGATAAAGTCGCACGTAGCAAACGCAATGGTTTAATTATCGCGATTTCAATTGGCTGTGGCTTAGCCGTGACGACTCGTCCAGAATTGCTTGATAAATTACCGCACTTTTTCAAAGAAGTGCTCGGTTCAGGCATTACCGTAGGCTCATTACTTGCCTTAATTCTTAACCTCGTGCTTCCAGAAGATAAAGTGGAAGAAACAAAAGAATAAAAATAGATAGCGAATAAGGGCAGATTAACACTGCCCTTTTCTTTTCCTGTAAAACATTTCTAAAACTGACCCCACTTTGTTAAAATCAGGCATCATTTTCCATTTATGAAGGAATAAAAATGGCAGATTTACCTTTTTTAGTTGAACTCAACGAACAAAATTTTACCGAAACGTTGCAACGTTCTGTTGAAACCCCGCTTGTCATTAACTTTTATGCACCAAGCCATAAAGAATCGTCTGATTTTGCCAATGTATTACAACGCGTAGCAGAACAACACCAAGGACAATTTATTCTCGGCTTAGTCAATTGTGAAACAGAGCAAATGATTGCTGCACAATTTCGTATTCAAGCATTGCCTACAACTTATCTTTTTAAAGAGGCACAAGCATTAGATGCCTTCCCTGGGGCATTAGATGAAGCCAGCTTATTACAACGTTTAAGCGCCATTTTGCCAAAAGAAGAAGATTTAAAATTCCAAAAAGCCTTGGATTTTTTACAAGTGGAAGATTACGACTCTGCCCTTCCATTACTGAAAGAAGCCTGGGAGCTTTCAGATAAGAAAAACAGCGATGTCGCATTACTTTATGCGGAAACCTATATTGCCATGAAGAAAACGGAGCCTGCGGCAGATATTTTAGCGCAAATTCCGATTCAGGATCGCGACAGCCGTTGGCATGGCTTACAAGCGCAGATTGAGCTTTTAATTAAAGCGGCAGATACGCCAGAAATTCAGCAATTACAAGCGGATTATGCGAAAAATCCAATGCCTGAAATTGCGTTGAAATTGGCCGTTCAGCTACATCAAGCCAATCGAAACGAAGAAGCATTGGACTTATTATTTAGCATTCTTAAACAAGATCTTTCTGCGGAAAATGGTGAGGTAAAACAACAGTTTTTATCTATTTTATCAGCCATTGGCAATGCGGATCCTATCACCAATAAATATCGCCGATTGCTGTATTCATTGCTTTACTAATACGATCAACTATTTTTTTATGCATGAAGGCTTTATAATGGACGAATTCCAAAAGCTTCATGCTTTATTCTATAAACAAAGGATTCTTTATGTCAGACGTTAAACACAGCAAATTATTAATTTTAGGTTCGGGCCCTGCGGGTTATACCGCCGCTATTTATGCTGCTCGCGCAAACTTAAAACCTGTTTTAGTGACCGGTCTTCAACAAGGCGGACAACTTACCACTACGGATGAAATTGAAAACTGGCCGGGTGATTTTGAAATGACCACTGGCCCAGGTTTAATGCAACGTATGTTGCAACACGCCGAAAAATTTGAAACGGAAATCGTGTTTGATCATATTAACAAAGTTGATTTATCTTCTCGCCCATTCAAACTTTATGGCGATATGCAAACCTTCACATGTGATACGTTAATCATCGCAACAGGGGCATCAGCACGTTATATCGGATTAGAATCTGAAACCGCTTATAAAGGCCGTGGCGTTTCAGCTTGCGCAACCTGTGATGGTTTCTTCTATCGCAATAAACCGGTTGCCGTTGTCGGTGGCGGAAATACCGCAGTTGAAGAAGCGCTTTACTTAGCCAATATTGCGTCTGAAGTGCACTTAATCCACCGCCGCGATAGCTTCCGTGCAGAAAAAATCTTAATCGATCGCTTATACAAAAAAGTCGAAGAAGGCAAAATCGTACTTCATACTGACCGCACTTTGAATGAAGTGTTAGGCGATAACATGGGCGTAACTGGTGTACGTTTAGAAAACGTAAAAACTGGCGAAAAAGAAGACGTGAAATTAGACGGTTTATTTATTGCCATCGGTCATGCGCCAAATACTGAAATCTTCCAAGGTCAGCTTGAACTTAACAACGGTTATATCGTCGTTAAATCAGGTCTTGAAGGCAATGCAACAGCAACGTCAGTGGAAGGCGTATTTGCTGCGGGTGATGTAATGGATCACAACTATCGCCAAGCTATTACTTCAGCGGGTACAGGCTGTATGGCTGCATTAGATGCTGAACGTTATTTAGATGCACAAGAATAAATAAATTTCCTTATTTATTTTCCCCTCTTTAGCCAAGAGGGGGTAAGGGAGATTTTAAAGAATCAATTTTGTATCTAAACTCGCCCTTCAAGCTCCCTCTCAATAGAGAGGGAGAACTTTTTAAATACAAACTCTACAAATCTATGGACAAACTTCGCCAAAAATACTTACAAAAATGGCTTCGTGCGCAACAACAACCAGTTAAAAAATTAATGCGCACCAATGTTGCCCTTGCCACACTTTCCTCCTTAATTCTTGTGGCTCAAACCTATTTTCTTGCGACATTGCTCGACAAGCTCATTATGCAAAATGTCGATCGCGCTGAACTGGTTCCATATTTTATTGCATTAATCATTACTTTTGCTTTGCGTGCGGTCATTTTATGGCTACGCGAAAAAATTGGCTTTAAAGCAGGTCGATTACTACGCAATCACATGCGCCAAAAGATCTTAGACAAAATCCACCAAGTGGGACCTGCGACTATCAATAACAAACCCGCCGGTAGCTGGGCAAGTATCATGCTTGAACAAGTGGAAAATCTGCATAACTTCTATTCGCGTTTCTTACCACAACAAAGTTTGTCTGCCATTGTACCAATGGTGATTTTAATTGCCGTATTCCCACTCAACTGGGCGGCAGGACTGATTTTGATGGTCACTGCACCGCTTGTACCAATTTTTATGATTCTGGTAGGGATTGCGGCAGCAGACAGCAGCCAAAAAAATATGGCGACCCTTTCTCGCTTAAGTGCACAATTCTTGGATCGCTTACGCGGTTTAGAAACCTTGCGTCTTTTCAACCGCACTTCAGAACAAACACAACATATTGAAAACACAACAGAAGACTTCCGTGAAACGACCATGACGGTACTTAAAATGGCGTTTCTCTCTTCTGCGGTATTAGAGTTTTTCACCTCTATTTCCATTGCTTTAATGGCGGTGTATTTTGGTTTTAGCTATTTAGGCCAAGTCGAATTTGGTACTTATGGCACCACGCTGACCTTATTTACCGGCTTTTTCTGCTTAATTCTTGCACCAGAGTTTTATCAACCATTGCGCGATCTCGGGACTTACTATCACGATCGTGCAGCTGGTATTGGTGCTGCTGATGCCATTGTCGATTTCTTAGAAGCGGATTATTTAATTGCACATCAAGGCAATGAACAAATTCCAGCACAAAGTGCGGTCGAAATTCAGGCTGAAAATTTAGTAGCGCTTTCTCCACAAGGTCAACCATTAACTAAGCCCCTTTCATTCCATATTCCGAAAGAAAGCCATATTGCCCTTGTCGGTCAAAGTGGTGCAGGAAAAACCTCTTTAATCAATGTATTACTGGGTTTCTTACCTTATGAAGGTAGCTTAAAAATTAACGGTGTAGAACTGAAGCAAAGCCGTTTAAGCGATTGGCGAAAACAAATTGCGTGGGTAGGTCAAAACCCATTACTACTACAAGGTAGCATCAAAGAAAATCTACTTTTAGGTGATATTCAAGCAACTGATGAGCAAATTGAGCAAGCCTTGATTTCTGCTCAAGCGAAAGAGTTTACCGATAAATTAGGCTTAGATAGTGAGATTAAAGATGGCGGCATTGGTGTATCTGTAGGCCAAGCTCAACGCTTAGCTATCGCACGCGCTTTACTACGCAAAGGCAATTTATTATTACTCGATGAACCAACGGCTAGCCTGGATGCTCAATCTGAAAATCTGGTACTTGCTGCCCTTGCAGAAATGAGCCATAACCAAACGACCTTAATGATCACACACCGTATTGAAGATCTAAAACAATGTGACAATATTTTTGTGATGCAAGAAGGTGAAATTGTTCAACAAGGACATTTCAACCAATTAAAAGATCAAGGCTTCTTTGCCGAATTATTGGCTCAACGAAAAGAGGATATTCAATAATGCGTGCTTTACTTCCCTTTTTACGTTTATTTAAATTCGCCAAGTTGCCTTTATTTTTAGGCTTGGTTTTAATGATCACGGGTCTAGCCTCCAGTATTGGCTTGCTGACCACATCTGGTTGGTTTTTAGCCGCAACTGCAATTGCGGGTCTTGGCACGTTATTTAATTTCTTCTATCCATCTGCTTCTGTTCGTGGGCTTGCTATTAGCCGCACCCTTTTCCGCTATTTTGAAAAGTTGGTGACACACGATGCGACTTTCCGCATTTTGGCTAAATTACGGGTACAAGTTTTTGAGAAAATTATTCCCTTAAGCCCTGCAGTGTTAAATCGCTACCGTAACAGCGATTTATTAAACCGCTTAGTGTCTGATGTAGATACCCTCGATAGCCTTTATCTTCGCTTAATTGCGCCATTTATTACGGCTATTTTTGTGATTCTAGCTATGTGTATTGGCCTAAGTTTTGTCAATACACCTTTAGCCTTAGGTCTAGGTGTGAGCCTGCTTTTATTGGTATTGGTTATTCCAACTGTTTTCTACCAACTGGGTAAAAAATTTGGTGATAAACTCGTACATTCACGCGCACTTTATCGCACACAATTCTTAGAATTTATCCAAGCACAAGCGGAATTATTGCTCTTTAATGCTGAAGATAAATTGAAAAACAGCATGGCAAAAACCGAAGCTAACTGGCAAGCAGATCAACAAAAAGAAGCCAATTTAAGCGGATTTTCAACCGCTCTTTCGCTTTTTTTAAATGGTTTAATTATTGCCGCAATGTTGTGGTTTAGCTCACAAGCGGAGTTTGGTAACGATGAATATCGCATGGCGTTTATTGCGCTCTTTACTTTTGCGGCCTTAGCCTCATTTGAAATCTTAATGCCATTAGGTTCTGCATTCTTACATATCGGGCAAGTCATTGCGTCTGCTGAACGCGTAACAGATATTATCGAGCAGCAACCATTAGTGACCTTTAATGACAAAGCTGAGTTCGATCAAAACGCCACAACATTAATTGAAGCCAAAGATCTTTCTTTCACTTATCCTGAACGTCAAAATCGTGTTTTAGAAAATTTGAATTTAACGATTCAAAAAGGTAAAAAAGTCGCAATTTTAGGTAAAACAGGCAGCGGAAAATCCACGTTATTACAGCTTTTAGTGCGTAATTATGATGCCAATCAAGGAGAATTACGCCTTGCTGGCAAGCCGATTGCTGATTATGCAGAAGACACATTACGCAGCCAATTCTGCTTTTTAACACAACGTGTTCATGTATTTAGCGATACGCTTCGTCAAAATCTGCAATTCGCAAGTGCGGTCAATATTTCAGATGAAAAAATGATCGAGGTGTTAAATCAGGTTGGTTTAGGGAAATTGCTGGAACAAGAACAAGGCTTAGATATTTGGTTAGGTGATGGCGGCCGTCCACTTTCTGGTGGAGAACAACGTCGTTTGGGCTTAGCGCGTATTTTGCTTAATGATGCGCCAATTTTATTATTAGATGAGCCAACTGAAGGTTTAGACCGCGAAACTGAGCGTCAAATTCTGCGTTTAATTCTTGCCCATGCTGAAAATAAAACCTTAATTATGGTGACTCACCGCTTAACGGCGATTGAGCAATTTGATGAGCTTTGTGTGATTGATGAAGCGAAGCTAATTGAAAAAGGCACTTACGCAGAATTATTGCAATTAGAAAAAGGGTTCTTCAAACAATTAGTGGAGCGTGTGTAAAACAAGGAAGGATAAGTTGGGTGGAAATCTTCCCAGCTTATTCTCGGCACACAGAAATTCCGACTTTGGCTGCTTTCTTCCGAACCTGACCGAGTAAACCGGACACCGTTGCGAGAGACCGAGAAGATTTCCATTGATATCGCAATGCGATTAGGTGGGCTATTATGCAAGAATTGGCCCTGTATTGCAAAGGTTAATTTATCAATTCGGTGAATTTGATGAGAAAATCAACCGCACTTTTAAGGTAAAAACCATGAACTATCTCCAATACTACCCTACCGATGTTATAAATGGCGAAGGCACGCGTTGTACCCTTTTTGTTAGCGGTTGTACGCATGGTTGCCGAGGTTGCTACAACCAAAAGAGCTGGTCTTTTGATAATGGCGTATTATTTGATGAGGCGATGGAACAACAGATCATCAATGATTTAAAAGATACGCGCATTAAACGTCAAGGGCTCACGCTTTCTGGTGGAGATCCGATGCATCCTCGTAATGTCGAAGCCTTACTTCCTTTTGTTCAACGTGTGAAAAAAGAATGTCCTGATAAGGATATTTGGGTTTGGACGGGTTATAAATTGGATGAACTTGATGATTATCAACGTCAAATGTTGCCTTATATTGACGTGCTCATTGATGGAAAATTTATACAAGAACAGGCTGACCCAAGCTTAGTTTGGCGTGGTTCAGCCAATCAAGTGATTTACCGTTTTAAGGTTTAACCGAATAAGGTTAAGCTATTCTGCCAAGCCGTTTCTTTAATTACTTCAGCATTTTCACTTCTTAAACGGCATAACACCTCAAAGGTGTGAACAATCCGTTCTGGTCGATTAGGTTGTCCTTGAAAGCCAAACACCGGCATATCTGGTGTATCCGTTTCTAACACCAACGCCTCTAATGGCAACTTCGCAATCGCTTGGCGCGTTTTGTTCGCGCGTTCATAAGTAATCGTGCCGCCTACGCCAATTTTATAGCCTAAATCCACAAATCGTTTTGCTTGATCGTAACTCCCCGCAAAACCATGCACGACACCACATTTTGGTAAATTGGCTTGTTTTAAAAAACGGAATAATTGCTCATGGGATTTTCGGCTATGTAAATTGACCGACAGATTGTATTTCTTCGCTAAATAAAGCTGACTTTCTAAAAAATGCTGTTGTTTTTGCCATAATTCATCAGCCAATAAATCTGGAATAGCACACTCCAAACCAATTTCTGCTACGGCCGTACAATTTTGATTACGAACAGATAATGCTGCATCCAATATCTCTAAATCATGCTCTTGATGCTCTTTGATATAAAGCGGATGTAGCCCAAGCCCACAGTAAAGATGCTCAGGGAAAAGTGCGGTCATATTTTGGATCGTTTTAAAATCCGACTCTTTTACTGCCACAATCAAGATTTTTTGCACATCAGCTTGCTTAGCGTTCTCCACGAGCTGAGCTAATGGCTCACCAGTGTCATGATGAAGATAATCAAGGTGGGTATGTGTATCGAAGAAAGGCATTGCGTTATTTCACTTAAGAAAAAAAGGTGTGTAGATTGCATATCTACACACCGAATTAATTATTCTACAGAAACTGATGTAATCACCACATCTTCTGTTGGAACGTCTTGGTGGAAGCCTTTATTACCGGTTTTTACTTTCTTGATTTTATCAACCACATCCATCCCTTCAACCACTTCGCCGAATACGGCATAGCCCCATTCTTGCACAACTTCACGGCCAAACATCTCTTTTGAGCGATAGTTTAAGAAGTCATTATCAGCTACGTTAATGAAGAATTGTGCTGTTGCAGAATGTGGATCAGAGGTACGCGCCATGGCGATTGTGCCACGTTTATTGCTTAAACGATTGTTAGCTTCATTTTGGATCGGTGCGTTTGTTGCTTTTTCACGCATTCCGCTTTCCATACCACCGCCTTGGATCATAAATCCATCAATAACACGATGGAAAATTGTGTTATTATAGAAACCGTTTTTACAATAATTTAAAAAGTTTTCTGCGGTGATTGGCGCTTTATCAAAATCAAGTTTAATTTTAATATCGCCAAAATTTGTGTGTAATGTAACCATGTTGTTTTCCTCTTGAAAATTAAGGCATTCATTATTCCACAAATGGCGAGAAAGTGCCACCATGAGCAGAAAAAGTGCGGTCGTTTTCCAACCAGTTTTAAGAGAAAAAATATGTTAAAGATCTTTAATACCCTTACTCGTGAAAAAGAAGTGTTTAAACCTATCCATGAAGGAAAAGTGGGTATGTATGTGTGCGGCGTGACCGTTTACGATTTATGCCATATTGGCCACGGCCGTACTTTTGTGTGTTTTGATGTGATTGCTCGCTATTTGCGCGCTTTAGGTTACGATTTGACTTATGTGCGTAATATCACGGATGTGGACGATAAAATCATTAAACGTGCATTAGAAAACAAAGAAACCTGCGATCAACTTGTAGATCGTATGGTGCAAGAAATGTATAAAGATTTTGATGCTTTGAACGTACTACGTCCTGATTTTGAGCCTCGTGCGACGCATCATATCCCTGAAATTATTGAGATTGTGGAGAAACTGATTGCACGCGGTCATGCTTATGTTGCAGACAATGGCGATGTGATGTTTGATGTGGAAAGCTTTAAGGAATACGGCAAATTATCACGCCAAGATCTCGACCAATTACAAGCGGGCGCACGTATTGAAATCAATGAAATCAAGAAAAACCCAATGGATTTCGTGCTTTGGAAAATGTCGAAAGAAAACGAACCAAGCTGGCCATCCCCATGGGGGGCTGGTCGTCCAGGTTGGCACATTGAATGTTCTGCTATGAACTGCAAACAACTTGGCGAACATTTTGATATTCATGGTGGCGGTTCTGACCTAATGTTCCCGCATCACGAAAATGAAATTGCGCAATCTTGCTGTGCTCATGGCGGTCAATATGTGAATTATTGGATCCATTCCGGCATGATCATGGTAGATAAAGAAAAAATGTCGAAATCACTCGGCAACTTCTTCACTATTCGTGATGTATTAAACCACTACAACGCAGAAGCGGTGCGTTATTTCTTACTCACGGCACACTATCGCAGCCAACTCAATTATAGTGAAGAAAACCTGAATTTAGCACAAGGTGCATTAGAACGTTTGTACACCGCTTTACGTGGCACCGATCAAAGTGCGGTTGCTTTTGGCGGTGAAAATTTTGTGGAAGCCTTCCGTGAAGCAATGGACGATGATTTCAATACGCCTAACGCTCTTTCTGTCTTATTTGAAATGGCGCGTGAAATCAATAAATTGAAAACTGAAGATACAGAAAAAGCCAATGGTCTTGCTGCTCGTTTACGTGAATTAGCGGGTATCTTAGGTTTACTTCAACAAGATCCAGAAAAATTCTTACAAGCGGGCTCTGACGATGATGAAGTCGCAAAAATTGAAGCGCTCATCAAACAACGCAACGAAACGCGTGCTGCTAAAGATTGGGCTGCTGCAGATGCGGCTCGTAATGAACTCACTGCAATGGGAATTGTGTTAGAAGACGGCCCTAACGGCACGACGTGGCGTAAACAATAATCTCACTTTGATACAAAAACTGCGGTCAAATTGACCGCAGTTTTTCTTTTAAGAAGAAAGCATTACATTTTCGGTTTTTCCATTGTTTTTGCTTTTTTCTTCATTTCTTTTGCTTTCATTTCTTTTGTTTTCATATCATCAGATTTCATTCCTTCTGATTTCATATTATCCATTTTCATGTCGTGAGATTTCATATCATGAGATTTCATCATCCCATCAGATGCCATTTTGTCATTTTGCATTGGCATAGCGTCTTTTGTCATCGGCATGGAATCTTTTGTCATCGGCATGGAATCTTTTGCCATCGACATTTCATTAGATTTCATATCGGTCGCATAAAGACTGGTTGCGAAGAAAAGTGCAGCAATAGCAGTAAAGGTTGTTTTTGAAGTAATATTTTTCATTTTGAATCTTCCTTAATTTGTGAATAATTAGCATTGGATGGAAGGGTTTCCCCTTTCATTATCATTAGACGAATGAGAAATCTATTTCTTACACTTTTTTCAAGGAAAAAATATGAAAACTGGAATTTCCAATAAAGACTTGGCTCAAATTAGAGAGCAAATGCTGAAATTTGCCACATTACAGGTGGGCGATTCTGTATTAGCTGAAGATTTGGTGCAAGAGAGTTTTTTAAGTGCATTTAACCATCTTGAGCAATTTAAACGACAAGCGGCATTTAAAACCTGGGTCTTTGCTATCTTAAAAAATAAAATCATCGATTTTCTTCGCCAGAAAGGCAAATTTGTACTGGAAACCGAAATAGAAGATGAAGAACAAACTAATCATTTCTTTGATGAAGGGGGACACTGGAAAGCTGAACATTCTCCACTCGATCTCGAACTGAGCGAAAGTGCGGTCTATTCTGAAGAATTCTGGCTGATTTTTGAAACTTGCTTAACTTGTCTGCCTGCCAAACAAGCCAAGATTTTTATGATGAGAGAGTTTTTGGAATTATCTTCCGAAGAAATTTGCCAAGAAAATCAACTAAGCATAAGTAACTTGCACACGACACTCTATCGTGCCCGCTTACAACTTCAAAACTGCTTATCTCATAAACTTTAAGGAGTGACTTTATGAAATGTCGCCAAGCGACTCGCCTTATTTCAGATGCGCAAGAACGCTCATTAATGACTAAAGAAAAAATTGGGCTCAATTTGCATCTTGCCATCTGTAGACATTGCCGCAAATTTCAACGAAATTGTGGCACATTGAGAAAATTAATGAAGGATTTCAAAGGATAAAAAAGCGGAAGATAACTTCCGCTTATTATTCTATTACTTCGCAATTAACGCTGTTGCACGTGAAATCACTTCTTTGACTTCATCATCCGTCAATTTCCCTTCTTTCACAAATTGCACTTTGCCGGTTTTATCAAGCAAAATAATCACGCTGTCTTTTTCTCGCAATCCCCATGCGTTTTTTACCGCACTTTTATCATCTAAAATCACTTGGCTGTGGGCATTTTCTTTTTTACCTTTTTCTGCACTACTTTTTACAAACATGCCTGTGCCCACGACGGCATCATCAGCATTAATAATCGTCGTAGTTTGATATTTAGCTTGGTTAAAATGAGCGGCTTTAATAGCTTCGATCATCGCTTGATTTTTCTCTTTAGCTGCACTTCTGCCTGCAATATGCTGAATCACACGGACTTTACCAGGTAATGCCGTTGAGCTCCATGATTTATAAGCCACATCATTGCCATTTAAAGTAATTTCACCCTTATCTGAAACCGTTACATTAGCTAAAAGTTGGTCAGGTTGGATATTGTGCGCGAATGCATTAACTGAGATTAAACTCCCCATCACTGCACTCAAAAGCATAATTTTTTTCATAAATACCTCATAAATTCCGTGAAATTGCCCATTTTTTGGTGAATAGTCACTTTTTTGTTATACTCCGTGCGCATTATACTTTGCTTAAATCAGATAAAGAAGGAAAAAGAAATGGATCAAATGCCAGCTTGCCCAAAATGTAAAGGCGAATATGTTTATCATGATTCTGTGAATTTTGTTTGCCCTGATTGTGGTAATGAGTGGAATGGTAACGAAACAGTTGAAGCCGATGAAGATCAACTGATTGTTAAAGACAGCAACGGTAATTTATTAGCCGATGGTGATGATGTGCTTTTAATTAAAGATTTAAAATTAAAAGGTTCATCTGAAGTGTTGAAGAAAGGCACGAAATTCAAAAACATCCGACTAGTAAACGGTGATCACAATGTCGATTGTGGCAAAATTATGTTGAAATCAGAGTTCTTGAAAAAAGCCTAAGAATTTCCAATAAAAAGAGCGGTCGATTTTAAAATTGTTTTAAATCGACCGCTCTTTTTTTATTTTGTTATACCTTCGCTGGTTTCACTATTTCACTTGGATAACAACCAAGCACTTTCAGATAATTACTGAATTGCTTAAGCTCTTTCAAGGCAATTTGGGTATCAGGATGATGAATATTTCCTTCAATCTCCAAATAGAACATTTCTTCCCAAGGTTTTCCATAAATAGGACGAGATTCAAGCTTGGTCATATTAATACCGTGCTTTTTAAACACAAGTAAAGCATCCACTAGAGAACCCGCTTGTTGCGATGTTGTCATCAATAATAAAGTTTTTGTATGAATTTGGGGTGAAACTTCACGTGCTTGTTTTGCTACGACAATGAAACGAGTAATGTTGTTTTCTTGGTTAGCAATATTATGTTTTAACACATGTAAGCCGTAAAGCTTGCCGCCATCTTCATTGCCCAGTGCCGCAATATTAGGTTTATTCAAGCTTGATACAAGCTGCATTGCATGAGAGCTACTTTCGCAGTACTCGATATGTACACGCTCAAGACTTTGAATAAATTGACTACACTGCTGGATCACCTGTGGATGGCTATAAAGTGTATCAATTTTACTTAAATCATCTTGCTCATTCACTAAAACACAGTGCTTGATAGGATAAGCCAACTCGCCTACCAAAGATAAGGTGGTATGTTGAAGCAAATCATAAACTTCATTAATTGCACCAGATGTGGTGTTTTCTAAAGGAAGTACGCCATAATCAGCTTCTCCGCTTTCAACCTTTTCAAAAATTTGAGCAAAGGAATCGCAACTGATTTCAGCAAATTGTTGATGGTAACGAGCCGCATAGTTACGGGCAGCCAAATTAGAGTAAGAACCTCTCTTACCTAAGAAAGCAATATGTAACGTTTCTTCTCGTTGCTCATTGAGCTTTTTCTGCAAATACACTTGCTGTGTGAGCACAGAATCTTCAATGATTTTTTGGAAGATTGATGTAATATACTGTGGTTCAAGCTGATAATTTTGACTTTCAGAAAATTGAATAAGCTCTTGCAACAGTTGCTGCTCGCGCTCTAAATCGCGCAACGCTTTTTGCGTCACTTCTTTGCTTCTTACTACATCATACGCCAGGCGATGACGCTCTGAAAGCAGCTTTAACAAGCTGCGATCAATTTGCGTAATTTGCTGACGAATTTCTGATAAATCTAATGCCATTTCATTCCTTATTTAAAGGTTACTTCATTGTGAGGGATGTATTTCTCCGCATTAATAGGTGAATTTTTCTCAAAAAATTCTTTTAAAACATCCGCATCAATAAAACCTGTATTAACAAAAGTTGGATTTTTGGTCATAACCGGATAACCATCTCCACCTGCAGCATTATAACTTGGTACAGAAATACGGTAAATTTTATTTAAATCCAATGGTTTGCCTTGAATTTTCACATTTTCAACTTTCTTATCTGCACGATTCACTGTCATGCTGATACCTGAATATTGTGCATAGGCACCAGAATCTACTTCTTTCAATGCCACCACATTTAAATAATCCAATAATTCTTTACCGGTTAATTCAAAATAACTCACAATATTACCAAATGGATGGATTTTTAAAATGTCTTTATAAGTCACATCACCTTCTTGGATAGAATCACGAATGCCACCTGAGTTCATGATACCAATGTCTGCTTTTGCTTTTTGACGTTGTGCTTCTGCAATTAAGTGACCAAGGTTAGTTTGTTCAAAACGAATAATGGTACGGTCGCCTTCTAACTTACCGTTTAGTTTACCCACTTTTTGGCTTAATAAAGCATCACCTTTATCTTGGTAAGATTTTAAAAGTTTTTCCATTTCTGGATCTTGTGGAATCTCTTCGGCATAATTCACATATTCTATTTTGCCATCTTCTTTTTTCACTTTTTTCTTCAAGTTCACTGGAATTAATTGATAATTCACTAATTTTAATTCACCATTTTTGAACTCAAAGTCTGCACGACCAACATATTTACCCCATTCAAACGCCTGCATAATCCAAGTACCATTTTGGAAATCTGGTTTACATGGCTGAGTTGGTTGATAATCTTTAATCCATACACCTTTGTCATCCACACAAATCGGATCATGGCTGTGGCCACCGATAATCATATCGAATGCGCCTTTATCTAAATTACGCGCAAGACTTACATCACCAGGTGCATTTGAACCATGTTTCGCATCATAATAATAGCCCATATGTGTTAAAGCAATTTTTACATCGGGCTTAACGGTTTCATTTAGCGCTTTTAATGTGGCTTTTGCTGCCGTTGTTGGATCTTCAAACTTCACATTATGAAGGTATTCTGGGTTGCCTAATTTTGCAGTATCCTCTGTGGTTAAACCTACCACGGCAATTTTAAGATCTTGTTTATTTAAAATGGTATAAGGTTTAACTAAGGTTTTACCGGTTTTGGTGTTAATCACGTTTGCTGATAAGAATGGGAAGTTCGCCCATTTTTCTTGCATATCAAGTACTTGTAATGGATTATCAAACTCGTGGTTACCTAATACAGTTGCTTCATATCCCATCGCATTCATTGCTTTAATGTCAGGTTCTGCTGTTTGCATATCTGACTCAGGTACACCAGTGTTAAAATCACCAGCATTTAATAAAACGAGAGAGCCTCCTTTTTGCTCGACTTCAGCTTTTACGCGATTAACAATTGTTTTGTGAGCAGGAAAGCCATATTCACCTTTTGCATTTGGCCAAAAATGTCCGTGCGTATCATTAGTGTGCAATATGGTAAATTGATAGGTTTTGCCCTGTTCATATGCCATTACAGCAGAAGTTGCTAGCACAAGAGGAAGCACGGTAAATAATTTTTTCATAATAAAAATACCTCTATTTTTGACCGCTCTTTACCTTCGCATAAAACAAAAATAACAGAGCAAGATGGGAAATAAAAAAGCTATACTCCCAAAAGAAGTATAGCTTTTCAACAAAACATTGTTAGATGAGTACCTGCGCAGGCGCAACATAACCTTGTGGAACTTGTTTCTTATCTTCAAAGGTAACAAATTCCCACGCTTCCTGATCGGCAAGTACAGCACGGAGTAGCTTGTTATTTAAACCGTGACCAGATTTATAAGCTTTAAAATCACCGATGATGTTATAGCCACACATATAAAGATCGCCAATCGCATCAAGCATCTTGTGACGAACTAATTCATCTCTAAAACGTAATCCATCTTCATTTAAGATACGGTAATCATCTAATACGATGGCATTATCTAAGCTACCACCTAACGCAAGACCTTGAGATTGAAGATACTCAATATCTTTCATGAAACCAAAGGTTCTTGCACGACTAATTTGATGTACGAATGCTTGTGCTGAGAAATCCATCACGTAATTACGTACATTTTTACTAATCGCAGGATGATCAAAGTCGATTGTGAAATCTAAACGGAAACCATTATAAGGTTTGAATTCTGCCCATTTGTCACCGTCTTCTACTCGTACATTTTTCTTAATACGAATAAATTTCTTCGGTGCATTTTGTTCTTCAATACCTGCGTCTAAAAGCAAGTAAATGAATGGGCTTGCACTGCCGTCCATGATTGGGATTTCAGGTGCATCAACTTCGATAATGATATTATCGATACCTAAACCTGCTAATGCTGCGTTTAAGTGTTCTACGGTTGAAACACGCACACCTTGTTCATTCACAAGTGCAGTACAAAGCATTGTATCGCGCACAGAATCCGCATTCGCAGGGAAAGTCACCGGCGGATTAAGATCAGTACGGCAATAAATCACACCAGTATTCGGCATAGCCGGGCGCAACGTTAATGTTACTTTTTTACCGCTATGTAAGCCTACACCTGTGACTTTAATGCTTTGTTTTAATGTTCTTTGTTTAATCATCTCTTTTACCTTATTGCTTCACAACAAGATTACTTCTACTCTTATTTCTCATCACGACCAAATGATGCCGGATTAAAGAAATTAGGATTATTTCTTAACTGTTCTAAACGGCTTGGATCAAGCGGTTTATTTAAGTTACCGTATTGTGGATTTTGCTCCTGTGCTGGTTCTGGTTGTGGATTGTGTCTTAATGCATCTAAACCATGTAAACCAACTGGCGGTTGTGGTTGAATTGTTTCTTGCGCTACAGGCTGTTGAACTTGAGCTTGTTGCACTGTCGCTTGAGGACGAGCAATCACTACTGGCTCTGCTGAAACTACATCACCCAAACCTGTTGCAACGATCGTTACACGAATTTCATTGCTCATTTCAGGAACTAAACTGGTACCTACTACGATAGTTGCATCTTCTGATGCAAAGCTACCTACAGTGTCACCTACCACGTTAAATTCGTCAAAGCCAAGATCCATGCCTGAGGTAATATTAACAAGGATACCTTTAGCATTAGAAAGATCGACTTTTTCTAATAAATCATTTTTAATCGCAAGACGCGCTGCTTCTTCTGCACGACCCGCACCTGGTTCACTTTGAGCTGAACCAAAACCAATCATCGCTTGGCCCATTTCCGACATAACGGTTCTTACGTCAGCAAAGTCCACGTTGATTAAACCTGGAGAGGTAATCATATCGGAGATACCCATAACAGAGTTACGTAATACGTCATTCGCAGCAGCAAAAGCATCAATTAATGTTGCATTTTTCGGGAGAACTTTTTGAATTTGTTGGTTAGGAATGATGATCATTGAATCCACATATTGTGAAAGATCTTTAATCCCTAATTCAGCAAATTGCATACGTTTTTTGCCTTCAAAGCTAAATGGCTTAGTAACAACAGCAACAGTTAAAATGCCTAATTCTTTCGCTACTTTAGCAACGATTGGTGCCGCACCAGTACCTGTACCACCGCCCATACCGGCTGCGATAAAGACCATGTCTGCACCTTCAAGCATTTTACGGATTTCTTCTTGGTCATCTTCAGCCGCTTTACGACCTACATTTGGGTTTGCGCCCGCACCAAGACCTTTAGTTGTTGCCCCACCAATTTGTACAGTTTGTTGAACTTGGCTTTTGCGTAATGCTTGCGCATCGGTATTCACCGCATAGAATACGATCTTACCGTGTTCATCGCTATCAATTGCACTTTCGCCCAAGAAATTACCATTGAATTCTTGTTGCACCATGTTAGCAACCATGTGGTTAACTGCGTTACCGCCGCCTCCACCAACACCGACAACCTTAATCAGTGCACCTGTTTGCTCTTCAAAATCACCATACTCTGGGTATAACATTTGCTGTTCTCCGTTACTGCTAATACTCTGTTAGCATATTAATAAAAGTTAAATATTTTCTATTGTAAATTAAAACGCTAAAATTATCAAAATTCTGATTTCACTTTATTGAAAAAACTTTTTACACCTTTCCAGAATTTTCTGCCAACACCTTCATCACCATAGTTACTATCTACAGGATCATTATCACTATTTTGATGATGATATTGTAGTAATCCGACTACAGTTGAATATTGCGGGCGATTTACATAATCCGTTAAGCCTGTAATATTCAATGGACTACCAATACGCACTTGGCAACCAAATACATTCGAAGCACAATCTTTTAAGTCTTCAATTTGTGCACCACCACCGGTAATAACGACACCAGCAATTAATTCAAATTTAATATGTTTGCTTTCTAAATCTGCTTTAAGCTTATCTAATTCGTCCTTAACAACGCCTAATAGTTCAATATATCTTGCTGAAGTGATTAAAGATAAATCACTTTTTGTTAAAGCACGTGGCGCTCGACCACCAATACTTGCCACTTCAATTTTTTTATCGCCATGTAGACGCGCTGGATACAATGCACTTGCATAATTCACTTTAATACGTTCGGCTTCTGCACGAGAAACGGTGCATGCATGAGCAATATCATTCGTGACAATATTGCCCGCATAAGGAATAACCTTGCTAAAGCGTAATGAACCATTGGTATAAACCATCACATTCATAGTACCCGCGCCGAAATCGATTAAGCACACGCCTAAGTCTTTTTCATCTTCAGTTAAAACAGAATGCGTTGCTGCAAAGCCGGAGAACACGACCTTATCAACTTGCAAACCACAACGCTCAACCGCTTTTTTCAAGTTATTTTGCCAGTCTTGGTGACAAGCGATTAAGTGTACATTTGCTTTCAAACGAACACCGTGTAGACCTAATGGATTTTTAATATTAACTTGTTTATCTACCGCGTATTCTTGAGGAATAATGTGTAATAAAGAAAGGCCTTCAGGTAATTTTACTGAGCTTGCTGTATGTAAAGCATCATCAATCTCTTCTTGAGTCACTTCATTTTCAGAAATAGCAACAAAACCGCTCTCATTCAGGCTTTGAATATGTTCACCCGTAATTGCAAGAGTCACACTCATAATTTGGCAATCAGCCATTGATTCAGCCGCTTCAATAGCACGTTGGATAGAGTTAACAACGGCATCTAAATCAGTAATACTGCCACGATCAATCCCTTTCGATGGACAGCTACCCACGCCAAGTACATTTACGACGCCATCAGGAAGCACTTCCCCAACAACAGCAACAACTTTTGATGTACCAACTTCAAGACCTACAATGACTTTCGGTTCCAACTCTTTTCCCATTTTCTTATTACACCCAATGAATTATTTTTATTTCTCTGTCAATCCAACCGCTGCTGATGCAGATGCATAGCGCAAATCTACATAATCAATTCGTTTACCTTCAGGCACTTCAATTTGTGGATAAATCGTTACAAATCGATCTAATTTTGGTTTCCAATCTCCGCGCCCAAGTTTCAATACTATATCATTATCTAGCGTAACTTGCCATGCACCGCGATCATCAATTCGAACACCTTTAACCACTAAATTTTTGGCTTTAAAATCAGCGAAAATTTGATTCCAAGCTTCTAATACTTTCAAGCTTTGATAATCTGGGCCACCTAAATAAGGTAAAGCTTTTTCTTTTAACTTATCCATCGGTAATTGGAAAACCGTTCCCTCTTTTGTGACGAACTCTGTTTTATTCCAAATTGCAACTGGCTGATATTCTGATAGCCAAATACTTAAACGATTTGGCCAAATTTTACGGACCACCGCACCTTTTACCCAAGGAATCGTTTCAAGCTGCTCTTGAATTTGCTTAACGTCTTGCCCCCAAAAACCCTTAAGAGATCCCATTTTAAGCAACACATCTTGCACATCCGGATAAGTGGTAAATTCATTTTGGCCCACTAATGCATAGGCAGTAATTTTTCTATCACCGTCTAAGCTTTCAAGCCAACTCTGCCAGTTTGAATAAACGAAATACCCTAGCCCCGCACAAAGTAACACCAGAGCAAGTTTAATCTGCAACATAAAACGGAATTTACCTTCTCCGTTAGATGAGCGACCAAATTGCGTTGGCGGTGTATTTTTGCGCTTAATTACATTCATTACGCACTCAACTCCAAAATTTTCACGACGAGTTGTTCAAATGAAATACCGACTGTTGATGCAGATTTAGGGAATAAACTGTGACTTGTCATGCCAGGGTTCGTGTTTACTTCGACTAAACGGAAATCACCTTGTGCATCAGTCATCACATCAATGCGGCTCCAGCCACGACAACCCACAACATCATAAGCACGTTTAACTAATTTCGCTAATTCTTGCTCTCGTTCAGCTGAAAGGCCAGCAGGGCAAAAATATTGAGTGTTATCTGAAATATATTTCGCATCGTAATCATAAAACTCACCTTCTGGCACAATGCGAACAGCAGGCAATACTTCGCCACCTAAAACAGGTACCGTTAATTCATCGCCAGCCAACCATTCTTCAATCAAAATGGTATTATCAAATTTAAGTGCATAATCGACCGCACTTTTTAATTCTTCGACTGCTTTTACTTTCGTTAAACCCACACTTGAACCTTCAAGAGATGGCTTAACCATCAAAGGTAAACCTAATTTTTCGACCACGGCTTGTGGGTTTAGTTCGTGAGCATTTTCTTTGGTCACGATCTCCATGTCAGCGACAGGTAAACCAAAGGCTTTCCATAACATTTTAGTACGCATTTTATCCATGGTTAGCGCAGATGCCATCACGCCACAACCAGTGTAAGGCAAACCGATTTGTTCTAATAAACCTTGCATGGTGCCATCTTCACCACCACGACCATGTAAAATGTTAAAGACGCGATCAAAACCATCAGCCTTTAAATTCGCGACATTATATTCTTTAGGATCGATACCATGTGCATTATAACCTTGGCTCACTAATGCGTTTAACACGGCCGCGCCAGAATTAAGGGAAACTTCACGTTCAGCAGATGTGCCGCCTAACAATACAGCAATTTTTTCTTGTTTTAAATTCATTGTTTTATCCTGTTTTCTTTTTATTCTTCATCAAAAGTGCGGTTATTTTTTAGTGTATTTATGCTTTCCAATTCTCAGCTAAACCACGAGAAATTTTGCTTACACTTCCCGCACCTTGGGCAAGAATTAAATCACCATCTTGAATAATTTGATCTAACACATCGCCAAGTTGTTCCGTATCAGAAACTAAAATTGGATCGACTTTTCCTAGATTACGAATAGAACGACAAAGTGCTTTACTATCTGCACCGACAATTGGTGCTTCGCCTGCGGCATACACGTCTAACATAATTAATGCATCCACTTGGGATAATACTTGCACAAATTCATCAAATAAATCGCGAGTACGTGAATAACGGTGAGGCTGGAAGATCATGACAATACGTTTATCTCCCCAACCTTCACGCGCCGCTTTAATTGTTACATCAACTTCTGTTGGGTGATGACCATAATCATCCACTAAGCGTACTTTACCATTTGGACGAATAAACTCGCCTAATTGGTCGAAACGTCTGCCCGCACCTTGGAAATCAGCAAGCGCTTCTAAAATAGCTTCATTGCCAATACCTTCTTCTTTTGCTACTGCTAGTGCTGCAGTTGCATTTAACGCATTGTGTTTACCTGGTACATTCAATAATACATTGATACGTTCACCACTCGGGCAAACTACGGTGTAATGGCCTTGGAAACCGGTTTGTTCATAATCTTCGATACGGTAATCAGCATGTTCACTGAAACCATAAGTTAAGACTTGACGTCCAACTTGAGGAACAAGTTCCATTAATACCGCATCATCTGCGCACATCACCGCCAAACCGTAGAACGGTAAGTTATGTAAGAACTTCACATAGGTGGCTTTCATTTTTTCAAAATCACCGCCGTACGTATCCATATGATCCGGTTCAATATTGGTCACCACAGAAACCATTGGTTGCAAGTGTAAGAAAGATGCATCACTTTCATCTGCTTCTGCGATTAAATAACGGCTTGCACCTAAATGCGCATTTTTACCGGCTGATTTAACTAAACCACCATTAACAAAGGTTGGATCCAGTTTCGCTTGAGTATAAACCATTGAAATCATGGCAGTGGTTGTGGTTTTTCCATGGGTACCCGCAACTGCAATACCATGACGAAAACGCATAATTTCAGCTAACATTTGTGCTCGCTGAATCACGGGAATACGATTTTGTTTAGCAGCGACTAATTCTGGGTTATCTTCATGGATCGCGCTTGAAACAACAACGACACTTGCTCCTTGCACATTTTCCGCTTGGTGACCAATGAAAATTTTTGCACCTGCTTGAGCAAGACGCTGAGTCACGACACCATCTGCAATATCAGAACCAGAGATATCATAACCTTCATTTAATAAAATTTCGGCAATCCCACTCATACCGGCGCCGCCTATACCAATGAAATGAATTTGTTGAACCCGACGCATCTCAGGAATAATCTTTCTAATTTCATCCGAAATATGTTTCATATTATTTCACCTTTATTTTTAACCGCACTTTTAGGTTAAGGGTTTATTTGCTATCCCTCAACTTCTCTGTTCTTATTTCGCGTTCTCTACGATGACATCAGCTACACGTTTAGCGGCTAATGGTGCTGACATTTCTTTTGCCTTAATCGCCATCGCTAGCAAAGTTTCACGATCTGTTTTTTCTAAGAAATCGACTAACACATCTGCATTTAATTCATTCTGCTGAACAATTTTTGCTGCACCTACATCGGCAAGATATTTCGCATTTAAATATTGTTGTTGATCTTTATGCTGGAATGGTACAAAAATTGCTGGTGTCCCCACTGCTGCTAATTCACATACCGTTAAAGCACCAGAACGACAAATCACCACATCCGCCCAGGCGTAGGCTTCTGCCATATCATCAATAAATTCTGTAATTTTGACCGAATCTGCATGTTCACCATAAAGTGCGGTCACACTTTCAACAGAACCTTTACCCACTTGATGACGCACTTCTAGTTTATCTGCCAAACGCGCTACTACTTGTGGAATCGTTTGATTGAGTACGCGAGCCCCTTGGCTTCCCCCCACGACAAGTACTCTCAACTTTCCGCTTCTTTCTGAAAAACGCGCTTGTGGTGATGGCATTTCAAATAAATCTTGGCGAACTGGGTTTCCTACAACTTCGGCATCTTTGAATGCCGTTGGAAAGGCTTGTAATACACGTGTTGCAATTTTAGCCAACCATTCATTGGTTAAGCCTGCTACGGCATTTTGTTCATGTAAAATAACTGGCACGCCACAAAGTTTTGCAGCGATACCTCCAGGGCCTGACACATAACCACCCATGCCTAATACCGCATTAGGTTGATATTCTTGAATAATTTTACGAGCTTGCAATACTGCTCTTAAAATAGCAAAAGGCGCGCCAAGTAATGCTTTAATGCCTTTTCCACGCAACCCTGAAATTTGAATAAAACGAATAGGAATGCCATGTTTTGGTACAAGCTGTGCTTCCATTCGATCTTTGGTGCCTAACCAGCAAATTTCCCAACCCTCTTTTTGTAAGGTTTGAGCAACAGCGATGGCGGGGAAAACATGTCCACCAGTACCGCCCGCCATAACTAATAATTTTTTACTCATAAATATCCCTAATCATCTCTCAAACGCGCTTGACCACCACGTTGTAATCTATTTTCATGGTCAATACGCAATAAAATGCCCACGGTTGCCGACATAATAATGATACTTGAACCACCATAACTCACTAATGGGAAAGTTAAACCTTTTGTCGGTAACATCCCTAAGGCCATACCGAGATTGACAAAACCTTGGAAGAAAATCCAGAAACTAATACCTAAAGCAAAAAAGCCACGGAAACGCTGTTCTAACATAAGAGATTCACGTCCAATTTTCATCGCACGGAAAATCAATAAACCCAAGAGAATTACAACAACAAAAATACCAATAAAACCGAATTCTTCACCAATAATCGCCATGATAAAGTCAGTATGTGCTTCAGGAAGATAATCAAGTTTTTGAATGGAGTTACCCAGTCCTTCCCCACTAATTTCACCACGACCAAATGCCATCAATGAATTCGTTAACTGGAATCCTGTTCCGTAAGGATCTTTAAACGGCTCTAAGAAACCGGTAAACCGTTTTAAACGATAAGAGGCAGAAAGGACTAACCAAATAAAGAGAAGTATGCCTGTACCAATTAGCAAAATAAATTGCCAAAAATTTGCACCGACAATAAAAAGCATACCGAAAGTGATCACAAATAGTACCACTGTACTCCCTAAGTCAGGTTGAGCTAGTAAGAATACACCTAATACCCCCATCACAATGAAAGGCTTAACCGCACTGAATTTTTTACCTCGAACTTCATCATAACGACGCGTAAAATAGCTCGCGAGGAAACAGGTTAAAGCTAACTTCGCAAATTCCGCAGGCTGGAAATTTAAAATCCCTAAAGAAATCCAACGTTTTGCACCATTAACAGAAGTACCGATACCGAGAACCAGTATTAATAAAACAATGGCTAATAAAAAAATTTTAGCGTGCCACTTTTCCCATTGAGAAGAAGAAATTTGGAGAGTTAAATAACAAGTCGCTAAAGAAAGTAAGACATAAACGGCATCACGTTTAGCAAAATAGAATGTATCATTAAATACGCGTGCACTGTAAGGCATTGAAGCAGAAGTTACCGCTACTAAACCAATCAGCAATAGCACGACAAAAAGCCAAAACAATGCGCGATCGTAAAGTAATCCTTGCGGTGTCACTCTCGCCCATTGTTCATAGTTTTGTTTAATTTTATTGATAAATTCCATTACTACCCTAATTCTTTAAGCTAATTTTGCTAAACGAGTAAACTCTTCGCCACGTTTTTCAAAAGAGGCAAACTGATCCAAACTTGCGCAAGCAGGAGATAATAACACCATATCGCCTGATTTTAAATGTGGACGTAAAAATGAAATGGCTTGTTCCATAGTTTCAAACAAATGGCTTTGACTTGAAAGTGCCGCGAGTTGTTTGCCATCACGACCAAAGCAATACGTTGAAATATGAGGTTGGTTAATTAAATCAGCGAGTTCAGAAAAATCCGCACCTTTACCATCACCACCTAATAAAAGGTGTAACGTTCCCTCAACATATAACCCTGCCAATGCTGCAACGGTGCTACCTACATTGGTGGCTTTAGAATCATTAATCCAACGAACACCATTCGCTTGATGGGCTAATTGGAAACGATGCTCTAAGCCTTTAAATTGACGAAGTGCGGTACAAATTGCCTCTAAATTTATGTCTACTGCTTGTGCTAATGCTGTTGCGGCTAAAATATTCATGTAATTATGACGACCAACTAAAGTGGCTTCATCACAAGGTAAAATTACTTCCTCTTTCGCCATTAAGTACTGTTTACCGTTTTCGGTTTTTAGCCAGTAATCCGCTTGGTTTTCAGCAAAAGACACAACCTTCTTAGCTTGATTTTCACCTTCGCCAAACGTGAGTTTGTCTTCTAAGTTCACTACCGCTGTTTCTGCATTGTGGTAAATGCGTAATTTTGCTTGGCGATAATCTTCTAAATCCACATAGCGATCCATGTGATCTTCAGTCACATTAAGCACTGTGGCTGCAGCCGCTTTCAAACTATAAGTCGTTTCAAGTTGGAAACTGGAAAGTTCTAATACATAAAGATCGCAATCTTCATTTAATAATGACAACGCAGGAATACCAATGTTTCCCCCCATTCCCACTTTTATTCCTGCCGCTTTTGCCATTTCATAGACTAATGTTGTCACGGTGCTTTTACCATTAGAACCGGTAATCCCAATAATTGGCTTGGTGGCAGCTCGGCAGAATAATTCAATATCTCCAATCACTTCCACGCCTGCTGAAAGTGCGGTCTGAATTTCTGGTGTTTTTACCGCGAGTCCTGGGCTAATGACAATAATATCGCTTTCAAGTAACCATTGTTGATTTAAACTACCCGTGTGTAAAGGAACATTTTTAGGTAATTGCTCTGCGCCTGCTGGATGTTGGCGTGTATCAATCACACGGATATTAGCTTGTTGAGATTGAAGATATTCAACGCAAGAAAGGCCTGTTTTCCCGAGGCCTATGATGGTGATAGTTTTATTTTGATATAGAGTTGTCATGTTGTTTTTCTTCTCTCGTATTCTGGGATCGCGCAGGGTGCAACAAGTGCACCCTACAAAAATTATCTTAGTTTGAGCGTTACAAGCCCCATCAACACCAACATCAAGGATATAATCCAAAACCGAATAATCACTCTTGGTTCTGGCCAACCTTTTAATTCAAAGTGGTGATGAATTGGTGCCATTCTAAAAATACGTTGTTTTCTTAATTTGTAAGAACCTACTTGCAAAATCACAGACAAGGCTTCAACAACAAATACACCGCCCATAATCACTAATAAGAATTCTTGGCGAACAAGGATGGCAACAACACCGAGTGCGCCACCAAGTGCTAGAGAACCTACATCGCCCATAAAGACTTGAGCCGGATAAGTGTTAAACCATAAGAATCCTAAGCCAGCCCCTACGATTGCAGTACAGAACACCACGACTTCAGAACTATATTTGATATAAGGAATATGTAAGTATTCTGCAAAATTAACGTTACCGGTCGCCCATGCAATCAAAGCAAATGCACCAGCCACTAACGCTGTTGGCATGATCGCAAGGCCATCTAAACCATCGGTTAAGTTTACCGCATTGCCTGTGCCCACAATCACAAAGTAAGACAACACAATATAGAATAGACCTAATTGCGGCATGATATCTTTAAAGAATGGAATCACTAAACGCGTTGCATCTGTATCATGACCTAACCAATACAACCAAATGATCGCCACTAATGCGACTACTGACATCCAGAAATATTTCCAACGCGCAATTAAACCATCGGTATTTTTACGTGTAATTTTACGGAAATCATCTACAAAGCCAATTGCACCATAACCAAACAATACAAACAAACAAATCCAAACATAAGGATTCGCTAAGTTGGCCCACAATAAAGTACTCACACCAATGGAGAATAAAATCATCACACCGCCCATGGTTGGGGTGCCTTTTTTCGCAAAGTGGCTTTCAGGACCGTCATTACGCACTTCTTGGCCAAATTTTAAAATTTGAAGGCGTTTGATTACTTTAGGACCAATCCATAAAGAAATGAAAAGTGCGGTTAATAATGCCAAAATCGCACGGACGGTAATATAGGAAATGGCATTAAATGCCGTTTCATAGCGAACTAAGTATTCAGCAAGCCAAACTAACATAAGCTATCCTTTAATGAATAAATCGTCTCTTCCATTTTCATTGAGCGAGAACCTTTCGCTAATACGACGACTTTTTGGTTTTCTTGTAATTTCTGTTTAATAATATCTAACGCATAAGCTGTCAATTCAGCTTTATCTGTAAAATGTTTTCCCAAAACAGCCTCAGAAATGACCGCACTTTCTGTTCCGTAAGAAAGCACTAAATCTAATTTAGCTTGTTTTGCATGCTCACCCACTTCTTGATGGCATTTTAGACTATCCTCGCCTAATTCTTTCATATCGCCCACAAGTAGAATACGGAAAGCATCATAACCTTTTAAAACATCAATCGCAGCTTGTAAAGAATCCACATTCGCATTGTAAGTATCATCTAATAACAGCAAATTTTCATTCACTTGAATCGGGAATAATCTTCCTTTTACTTGAGAACGATGTTCAAGACCGGCTTTTACATCAGCAAGACTCGCGCCCACATTCATAGCAAGTGCGGTTGCTGCCAAAGCATTTTTTACATTATGCTCACCTAAATAAGGCAAATTAATTTCAATGCTACCTTTTGGTGAAACTAACGTAAAGGTTGAGCCATTAGGTGAATGTTTTACATTTTCAGCTTTGTAATCGCCACCATTAAAATATTGAATAGCATGGGAACCAATTTCTTTTTGCCACAATTCAATATAATTATGTTCACTGTTAATAATCGCCACGCCATTTTGGGTTAAACCACGATAGATTTCACCTTTAGCTCGAGCTACACCTTCAATGGAGCCAAACCCCTCTAAATGTGCAGCCGCTACATTATTCACTAATGCGGCCTCAGGCTGAGCAAGATGCGTGGTGTAATCAATTTCACCTTGATGATTGGCACCTAATTCAATAACGGCAAATTTATGTTGTTCGGTTAAGCGTAATAACGTTAATGGTACGCCAATATCATTGTTGAAATTACCATTTGTGAATAACACAGCTTCAGGATTGCCAGCTGTTTGTTGCAGAATGGATGCGGTCATCTCTTTCACCGTAGTTTTACCCGATGAACCTGTCATCGCTACGGTACGAGGATTAATTTTTTCACGTAACCATTTTGCTAATTGACCAAGGGCTAAGCGCGTATCTGCAACAACTAATTGTGGCGTTGCAATTTCGGTATTGGCTTGTTGTACAACTAAGGCTGCCGCACCTTGCTCAACGGCTTTATCTAAGTATTGATGGGCATCAAAATGCTCACCTTTTAACGCAAAGAAAAGTGAGTTAGATACCGATCTACGTGTATCTGTATTGATATTTTCAACAACGGCCAGCTCATCTCCAATAAGATCAGCATTTAAAATTTGAGCAAGCTGTTGGGTAGTTAGTTTAATCATTCTATTTTTTATTTTTTCGTTAAATAGGCTTCAGCCACTTCTTGATCGGAGAAATGAAGTGTTTTATCCCCAATGATTTGATAGTTTTCATGCCCTTTACCGGCAATCACAATCACATCATTTTCAACCGCATTCTCAATGGTAAATTTGATGGCTTCTTCGCGATCTGGAATCACACCAACATCTTCCATTCGACTGAAGCCAGTGAGAATATCTGCTTCAATTTTATTTGGGTCTTCTGTACGTGGATTATCTTGGGTTACGATCACTAAATCTGCAAACTGTTCAGCAGCTTTTGCCATCAGCGGACGCTTGCCTGCATCACGATCTCCGCCACAACCAAAGATACACCAAAGTTTGCCTTTACAGTGTTCACGCGCGGCATTTAATGCCTTTTCTAATGCATCCGGAGTATGCGCATAATCCACGATAACAGTTGGTTTGCCTGCTTTTTTAATCAATTCCATTCTTCCATTTACCCCTTTTAGCTGTGAAACTGTACGGATAAGTTCATCGAAAGAATACCCTAAAGCCAGTAAAACTGCCGTGGCTAACAGCAGATTACTCACGTTAAAAGCACCAATTAATGGGCTATGTAATGTGCCATTACCCCAACTTGAAGCAACATCAATCATCGCACCTTCGTGAGTAAAACGAATCTGTGTTGCATAAAGCCATTGTTTAGAAGTTGGTTGAAAATCCGGGCGACAGCTGACTGCAATACCATTTGGTAATTCATTTAACCATGCAGCACCAATTGGATCGTCAGCATTGAGAATTTGTAATTCGGGGGCTAAATCAATGAAAAAGCGTTTTTTAGCTTCTGCATACTTTTCCATTGTCTCGTGATAATCCAAATGATCACGACTTAAATTGGTAAAAATGGCGGCTTTAAATTTAAGGGCTTCAACACGGTGTTGAACTAAACCATGTGAAGACACTTCGATAGAAGCAAAATCTGCCCCATTCTCTACAAAATTAGCGAGGTTTTCTTGAACTTCAACGGCTGAGCCTGTGGTATTTTTGGCTTCTTTGACTTGACCTAATAAACCATTGCCAATGGTGCCCATGACCGCTGCTTTATGGCCGAATAGCGTTGCCCATTGGGCTAATAATTGAGAAACGGTGGTTTTACCGTTTGTTCCAGTCACACCAACTAAAGTCAATTTTTCGGAAGGATGTTCATAAAATTGACCTGCCAATGCTGAAAGATGAGCTGATAAATGATAGTAATGAATCACTGGCACATTATTTTGCCATTGGATGTTTAAATGCTCGTTTTCTAAATCTGTCTCTAAAACGACCGCACTTGCACCAGAAGAAATAGCTTGAGGAACAAATTGACTCGCATCAAAACGATACCCTTTTACTGCCACAAACAAATCACCTTGGGTCACTTTGCGGCTGTCTAACACCATCGCCTTCACATTAATGTCTGAAAGCACCGGAAGATCAAAAAGTGCGGTCAATTTTTTCATTGTTTTGCCTTTTCTTAATTTATTTTTTCAAGTTTTTGATCGCTTAAGCGAACGGTACGTCTTGCTGTTTTTTCTGTTGGTTCTGCATCTGGCGCAATACCATTCGCACGTAATGCATAGCCCATAATGCTTGAGAATACTGGCGCAGATACCGCACCACCATAGTACTGGCCTGCTTTCGGATCATTGATCAAAATAACTAATGCATAACGTGGATCGCTAATTGGTGCAATACCCGCAGTAAATGCCACATATTTATTGACATAGTGACCATTTTCAATTTTACGAGCCGTACCTGTTTTCACGCCGACACGATAACCTTCAACCATCGCACGTTTATTTTTGATTGCCACTTTCTCCAACATACCTACTACGTCTTTCGTGATTTTTTCAGAGAATACTCGTTGACCAATAACTGGCGGATCAACTTTCGTGATAGAAAGTGGGCGATAAATCCCGAAGCTACCTAGAGTTGCATAGGCACGAGCAATTTGTAATGGTGTTGAAGTGATACCATAACCATAAGCTACCGTAGCTCGTTCGATATCCGCCCAACGTTTACGGTTTGCATTTAACACACCACGTTGTTCACCAATTAAGCCTAACTCTGTATCTTTACCCAAGCCTGCATTTTGGTAAGTTTCCATTAATGCAGAAGGTGGCATACGTAACGCAAGACGGCTCACACCACGGTTACTGGAGTTGATCAAAATTTCATCTAAGGTTTGTTGTGGGCGAGGTGCCACATCCACAATCTCTTTACCACTTACGGTAAATGAACCTGTATTAATCACTTCATCACGTCTCGCTGCACCACGTTGAAGAGCGGTCAAAACAACGAAAGGTTTTACTGTTGAACCTGGTTCAAAGGTATCTGTAATTGCACGGTTACGTTTTAATTCATCTTTTACATTAGCCAAGTTATTTGGGTTGTAAGAAGGCGCTGTTGCCATTGCTAATACTTCACCAGTACGCACATCTACCAATACCGCAGTACCAGATTCTGCTTTATTCTCAGTTACCGCTTTTTTGATTTCACGATACACCATGGATTGCAATTTTTCATCGATACTTAAAGTCACATCTTGCGCATCGTATTTTTTCTCATCTGCAATATGCTCAACCACGTTACCACGTTTGTCTTTACGTACAACACGCGCACCGTCTTTCCCCACTAACATTGAGTTGAAACTTGCCTCAACACCTTCAATCCCTTTACCATCAATGTTGGTAAAGCCGATTAATTGAGCCGCTTCTTCTACACGTGGATAAAAACGACGATGTTCAGTTTCTAATGAAATACCTTTAATTTTGAGATCACGAATATAATTTGCTTTGCCCGCTTCTACTTGACGTGCTAAATACAAGAAACCTGATTTTGGATTTTTCTCAATTTTTTTCACCAACTCTGCAGGTGTCATATTTAATTCGTTAGCAAGGGCTTTGATTCGTTCTTTATCCTCTAATGCATTTTCTTTTAACATTAAACGAGGTTCAGCCACAATTGCACTCATCGGCACACTCACCGATAATAATTGGCCATTACGATCTAAAATTGAACCACGAACAGAAAGCACGTCATCTTTACGTAATGAACGTTTGTCCGCTTCACCAGATAGGGTTTCAGAATTAACAGATTGCACATAAGCAGCACGAGCCACTAATGCGCCTAAGCCTAAGAAAATAAAACTCGTTGCGATGAGATAACGACCACGAAGGAAGCATTTCTCAAACACCATTTTCGGTTTGTTTGGTTTTACTGACGCAGGTTGAGCCAATTTTCTAATTGTTTTCTTTGGCTTTCCTGGTTTCTTAGAGGAATTAAATCTAACCATTTTATTCAAAATCCCTATTCAAAAATAACCACTTCTTGTTCACTTTGAACACGTTGCATTTTTAATGTACCAATTGCAATGGATTCAACTCTTGTATTATCACTTTCGGTTGCTTCTTGTAATTGCAAATTGCGATATTCGTTTTCAAGGGCTTGATGTTGTAATACCAACTGCCCGTTTTCAGAAATTAAGCCTCGTGTTTGGTGGGTCATCCAAATCGTGCCCATTGCAGAAACTAAAATTAATAAAAGTAAGACGACAATTAATTTATTAGAAGAAAAAATATCTTCAACGAGAATATGTTGTAAAGGATAACGTTCGCTATTTTCTAACATCTTATTTCACCCTTTCCGCAATACGTAAAACCGCACTTCTTGAACGTGGATTTGCCGAAATTTCTGCCTCACTCGGCTGAATAGCTTTACCAATGATTTTTAACTTTTGATTACGTTGAATTTGATCTTCACGTAGTGGTAAGCCTCTTGGAATATCCTCGCCTTTGCTTTGCTTACGCATGAAATGTTTTACCATTCTGTCTTCAAGTGAATGGAAACTGATAATCGATAAACGCCCTTCAGGGGCCAACATATCTAATGCAGAATTTAATACACTTTCTAACTCATCTAATTCTGCATTAATATAAATTCGAATGGCTTGGAAACTACGAGTCGCTGGATGCTTATGTTTATCTTTAAACGGCACGGCTTGAGCAATTAATTCAGCAAGCTGAGAAGTACGACTTAAACATTCTGTGCCATTTTTGACCGCACTTTTATTAAATTCTACGATGGCAGTGGCAATTCGTTTTGCAAAACGCTCTTCGCCGAAGGTTTTTAACACCCAAGTTAAATCATCAACAGATACCTGTTTTAGCCACTCTGCCGCGGATAAACCTTGTGTGGTATCCATGCGCATATCTAACGGACCATCTTTCATAAAACTGAAACCACGCTCAGCTTCATCAAGCTGTGGAGACGACACCCCTAAATCCAGCAAAATGCCGTCAATTTTACCAACTAAATCGAGTTTTTGACAGATGTCTGGAATGTGAGAAAAGCTATTATGTTCAATATGAAAACGAGGGTCTTGAATTTTTTCAGCTTCAGCAATCGCACGAGGGTCACGATCGATAGCAATTAAACGACCATTTTCAGAAAGTTGGGAGAGAATTAGACGAGAATGACCACCACGACCAAAGGTACCATCGATATAAATTCCGTTTTCTTTCAACGCCAAACCATTCACCGCTTCGTGAAGCAAAACCGTGATATGTTCAGGTGCAGAAAAGGAATTTTGCATAGTCATAAGTAAAAAGTAAACGTTAAATCAAAATCGATAAAGATAAGATAGAGCGGCGCAAGCACCGCTTATCCTGCTAGTGCTGCTGTTCTATAATGACAGCATTTTTAGTTCTTCAGAAGCTCCGAATTCAGCACTTGAGCCAATTTCGATATCTTCATCAATTTGTGCATACCATTCGGTATCACTCCAAATTTCAAATTTATTCAACTGCCCTACCAACATTAAGCCTTTTTCTAATTTTGCGTGTTGACGTAATGGACCACTTAATAAGATACGACCTTGCGCATCCATTTCACATTCTGTGGCATAACCGAGCATCACACGTTGTAAGCGGCGTTGATTTGGGTCAAAATTGGAAAGTGAAAGTAGTTTTTGTTCGATTTTTTCCCATTCATCTAAAGGATAAAGTAATAAACAAGGCTGACGAATATCAACGGTACAAACCATTTGGCCTTGGTTCTTTTCCATGATTTCAGCACGATAACGAGTAGGAATCGCTACGCGACCCTTCGCATCTAAATTTACCGCTGCTGCACCACGAAACATTTTTCTACCTTTAAACGTTTATTTTTAGAAAAATTAGCAGAATTCTCCACAAAATTCCACTTTTCACCACTTTGTGTAAGTTTATCGGTTGTAGCCTTAACTTGCAAGCAATTAAAACGTAAAGATTGGTAAATTTTGGTAATAAAATAAACAAAAAAACCGTTTGAGGTTTTCCTCAAACGGTTTTTAAATTTTTAACTCAATTTGACTAGTTATTTACATAAGCTTCTTCGTCACGAGCACCTAATGGTTTAAGCTGTGTGAAGAATAATACTAAACAAAGTGCTGTTAAACCTAAGCCGATATAAACAGATAATTGATAGTCTAAACCGAAACCAATTTTGTTGTATGCTAGGTAAGTGAAACATACTGTACTGATAAATACCGCAGGAATTGTACATACCCAGTGGAATTTATTATAACGGTATAAGTATGCTGCTGCAGTCCATAACATTACCATCGCTGTGGTTTGGTTTGCCCAAGTGAAGTAACGCCATAAGATTGAGAAGTCGATTTTTGATACGATAAAACCAAGCGTAAATAATGGAACAGCAATCATTAAACGTTTAGCTAAGGTTTTTTGTTCTAAGTTGAAGAATTCTGCAATAACAAGACGTGCCGCACGGAATGCTGTATCGCCTGATGTAATTGGAAGAACAACCACACCTAACACCGCAAAAATACCACCAACAAGACCTAAGAAGTGGATAGAAGAATCATAAACCACTTTAGAAGGAGAACCTGCTTTAATTGCAGCTAATAAGTCTGGTAAAGAATCATAGAAACTTAAACCAACCGCACACCATACTAATGCAATCACACCTTCACCGATCATCGCACCGTAGAAAATGAAACGAGCTTCTTTTTCGTTTTCAGTACAACGAGCCATTAATGGGCTTTGTGTTGCGTGGAAACCAGATAATGCACCACAAGAGATTGTTAAGAACAAGAGTGGCCATAATGGTAAATCTGCACGGGTTTCAAAGTTTTGGAAGAATTTCTCAAAAGACATACCGTCCACAGAACGATAGAAAGAAATTGGATCCGCTGAGCTTAGATCTGCACTTACTAAACCATATACCATACCTACTGACATAAAGAGCAATAATGCACCGAAGAATGGATAGATACGACCAATGATTTTATCAACCGGAAGTAATGTCGCAAGAATATAGTAAATGAAGATGATAGCAGTCCAAACATTGATAACAGTTGCTTTGTCCATACCCCAAACGGTAATACCACCCGCTTCAGCTGCTTGATGGATTTCTTCCGCATTGCTAATAGAAATGCTACCTGTAGCAGCACCGAATACGTCCATAGTGATCGTACCCATTAATTGAGCAGGACTTGCAACGAATACCACACCCACTAATAATAAAAGCACAACAGCTAATACGTTAATGAATGCTTTAACTGGACGACCTAAGTATTTACCTGCAAGGTTTGGCATAGATGCCCCGCCATTACGCACACTTAACATTCCGCAGAAATAATCGTGTACAGCACCAGCAAAGATACAACCAACGACGATCCAAAGCATAGCAACTGGTCCGTATAACGCACCAAGAATCGGACCAAAGATTGGGCCTGTACCAGCAATGTTTAATAATTGAATTAACCAAATCTTGGTTTTAGACATTGGCATATAGTCAACGCCATCATTCATGGTATACGCTGGCGTTTGACGATTTGGATTGATCACAAAAATGCGCTCAATCACTCGACTATAAAAGAAATAACCTGCAAGCAATAACGCCACGCAGAAGAAAAACCACAACATAAAAAATACTCCTCAGGAATAAATGAATACCGAAATCTAGCCATATACTAGACTTCGTCGGCGGTATTCTAAGTTAAAATTCTCAAAATCAAAAATTTTAATTTTTACAATGTTTCAAATTTGTGATCTATATCACGTTTATCATTACGCTTTTTTCACTTACAATATGTTTATAAATTAAAATAATTAAAAAAGGATCATCAATGGCTCTCACCCGCTGCCCAGAATGTCGTAAAAAAATCAGCGAATCCGCTCAATTTTGTCCAAATTGTGGGTTCTCTTTTAAAAAAGAAGATCTTGAAATTTACAAACAAAAACTCGAACAACGACGCCAACAAAATGCCGAAATTAATCGAAAAAGCACTAAGCTTCACCTTATTTGGTTGGCTATTTTTACTATCGTTATCTTATTGGCAAGTTGGCTAACTGGAGAATAAAAAGTGCGGTCAAAAAACAATCAGAATTTTGACCGCACTTTATCTTTATTGCTTAGCTACAGATTAATCTTTTATTTTATCTAACAATACGCTCACTACTTTCGGTACGCCCTTCCCTGCTTTTTCTTTTATTGCGATGACTTGCTTACGGACAAAGCCTGTATTGGGATTTGGATCGATCAAGTAAATTGGCGCTTTGCTTGGCGCTTCATTAACTAAGCCATTCGCAGGATACACTTGCAAAGAAGTACCAATCACTAACACGACATCTGCTTGTTCTACGATATCAATTGCTCGCGCTAACATCGGCACCATTTCACCGAAAAAAACAATATATGGACGCATTGGATGCCCATTTGGATCTTTATCTTCCAATTTCTGATCACCAAAACAATCTACGATATAGCTTTCATCAAAGCTGCTGCGAGCTTTATTTAATTCTCCATGTAAATGTAAAACATTTGAGCTTCCTGCGCGTTCATGTAAATCATCCACATTTTGCGTGATAATTCTCACATCATAGGCTTTTTCTAATTCAACTAGTGCGAGATGTGCAGCATTTGGCTTAGCTACAGCCGCATTTTTTCGTCGTTGGTTATAGAAATCTAATACTTTCGCACGATTCTTTTGCAAGGCTTCAGGCGTACAAACCTCTTCGACTTTATGCCCTGCCCATAAACCATCTTCCGCTCTAAATGTGGGAATACCACTTTCAGCACTAATTCCTGCGCCTGTTAATACGACACAAATAGGTTTCATAATACCCTCCTCAGTACTTTATATTATAATCCTGAAAAACAGATTCACTTCGAATTTATAATAAAAAATCGGGCAATTTTTAAACTGCCCGATTTGTTGCTATTTTTGACCGCACTTTATGCTTTTACGGTATCAATACGTTCGAATGACAATACTTTATTTTCTAACTGACGGAGTAATAAAGTGGCAATACCGGTAATGATAAGATAAATACCGCCTGCGATACCATAAATAGTGAGTGCATCATATTCTGTGCCGTAAAGTTGGCGTGCATATCCCATGATATCCATGATCGTAATGGTAGAGGCCAACGCGGTACCTTTAAATACCAAGATAATTTCATTGGTATAAGAAGGGAGAGCACGTTTTAATGCATAAGGAATTAGAATTTTTAAAGTCTGCAGACGACTTAAACCTAATGCTGCACAGCTTTCCCATTGACCTTTAGAGATCGCTTTTACTGCTCCGTGGAATAATTGGGTTGAATAAGCCGCACTATTCAATGCTAAAGCTAACGCTGCACAGAACCATGCGTTGGAGAATAATCCCCATAATGGGCTATCTACCAACCATTGGAATTGTCCTGGACCTGCATAAATTAAGAAGAATTGCACTAAAAGTGGGGTGCCTGTAAATAAAACAAGGAATAAATTGACCGCACTTTTCACTAATTTATTGCCAATAGAAAGCAAGAAGGTTAAGCCCAATGCGAGGAAAAAGGCAATAAACAATGCAACAACTGTAAGCAACAGGCTAGTCGGAATACCTTGAGCAATCACTGCTAAATACTCTTGAAACATTATTCGACTCCCCGTTCAAATCGAGTGAAACGTAATTCTAATTTGCGAATACCTGCTTGGCTGATCAACGTAATCACCAAATAAATTAACGCTGCAATACCATACCAAGTGAAAGGCTCATGAGTGTTCGTATTGATGTATCCAGCCTGACGCATTAAATCATCGACACCAATTAACGACACCAACGCCGTATCTTTTAATAATACTAACCATTGATTGCTTAAGCCCGGTAAAGCGTGTCGCCATACTTGTGGCATAATCAAATGGATGAAGGTATAAGGACGGCTTAATCCTAACGCAGCACCTGATTCCCACTGCCCTTTTGGAATAGCTTGGATCGCACCACGTAAGGTTTGTGAAGCATAAGAGGCAAAAATCAAAGACAATGCAAATACACCACAACCAAAGGCGCTGAATTCAATATACTCACCCGTCAGCATTTCTACTACTTGGGTTGAACCAAAATAAATCAGTAGAACCACTAAAATTTCCGGTAAACCACGCAATAAAGCGATCACAACAGAAGCTGGTTTTGCAATCAAGACATATTTATTCGCTTCTAAGGCGGTAAAAATAATACTGAGCAATAAGCCGACAATTAACGAGCAAATAGCAAGCCCTAAGGTCATTAGGGCTGCATGTCCAATTAATGTAAGATAATCATAAAACATAGATTATTTTGTCATCCATTTGTCATAGATTTTTTGGTATTCACCATTTGCTTTCACGGTTTCTAAACCTTTATTTAAGCTTTCTAGCAATTCTTTACTTGATTTATTCACCGCGATACCTAAACCATTACCGAAATATTTTTTGTTAGTCACTTTCTCGCCAACAAATTGAATTTCAGGCTCTTTAGAAATCATATCAGACAATACGGCGGTATCACCGAAGATGATATCAATACGACCATTTTTTAAGTCTAAGATCGCATCTTGTAAGCTTGCATAAGATTTTGCATTATATTGCTTGGTTTCTGCGGCAGTATATTGTTGGAATGTTGTTCCGTTTTGAACACCAATTGTTTTTGCTGAAGCTAAATCTGCTTTGCCTTTTAAAGCCACATAACTTGCTGTGCTATCATAATACGCATTAGAAAATGAAACTTGTTTTGCACGCGCTTCAGTAATATCCATCGCAGAAATCGCTGCATCAAAACGTTTTGCTTTCAAGCTTGGAATTAATGCATCAAAAGATTGGCTTTTGAAATGACAAGTCGCTTGAATTTCCTTACAAATTGCATTCGCTACATCCACATCAAAACCGATAATTTCACCTTTTTCATTTGTTGTTTCAAATGGCGGATAACTCGGCTCCATCGCAAAAGTAATTTCTTGTGCATTCGCAGCAAAAGCTGAGCCCATTAACATTGCGCTTAAAAGTAATTTTTTCATGTTGTGTTTCCTTATTCTGAGTGTGAAAGATATTGTTTAAATTGTTCGGTTTTGGGATTATCAAAGCAATCTGCACTGCCCATTTCAATAATCTTACCTTGTTCCATATAAACGACCTTTGTCGCCACTTTTTGTGCCACATTCACTTCGTGGGTCACAATCACTTGAGTAATGCCTGTTTGTTGAAGTTCTTTAATGATATCAACAACTTGAGCTGTAATCTCTGGATCCAGTGCAGCCGTTGGCTCATCAAACAACAACACTTGCGGTTTCATCATTAATGCTCGAGCAATGGCAACACGTTGTTGCTGACCGCCAGATAAGTGAAGCGGGAAACGATCGGCATGCTCTTCCAAACGTAAACGTTTTAAAAGTTCTAATGCATCTTTTTTCGCTTCTTCCTCGCTAATGCCTAACACTTTTTTCGGCGCTTCAATTAGGTTTTCAATCACCGTTAAATGTGGCCAAAGATTGTATTGCTGAAATACCATGCCAACATCTTGACGAAGTTGACGAATGGCTTTCGGGTTATTATTCGCTTGAGATAAATCAAAATGATTATTCGCAATATGCAATTCGCCAGAGGTTGGTACTTCTAATAAATTTAATGTACGGATTAACGTACTTTTTCCTGCACCACTTGGTCCGAGTAACACCACGGTATCGCCTTCTTGTGCATCAAGATTGATATCAAACAATGCCTGTGATGAACCATAAAAGAAATTCAAATTTTTAACACTAATCGCCATACTAAGTTTACTGCTATCCTCTCTTGATTTCTAAGAATGAATAAATATTACTTTTTAATGATTAATTATGCAAGTATTTTTATAAAAAAATCCCAAAAAACTTTTTGGGATCTTTAAATCATTGAATTTTAAACCGCACTTATCGCGAATTAGGCCTCTTTCGCCATCTCAAATTCAACCAGCATCATTAAAATATGGATCACTTTAATATGAATTTCTTGAATACGATCTGCATAACCAAAGTGTGGCACACGAATTTCAACATCCGCTAAACCAGCCATTTTACCGCCATCTTTACCTGTCATCGCAATCACTTTCATACCTTTTGCTTTCGCTGCTTCGATCGCATTTAAGATATTTTTAGAATTGCCCGATGTCGATAATCCAAATAAAACGTCGCCTTCTTTACCCACGGCCTCAACAAAGCGAGAGAATACATATTCATAACCAAAGTCATTACTTACACAGCTTAAATGACTTACATCTGAAATCGCAATTGCAGGATAACCAGGACGATTTTCACGATAACGACCTGTTAGTTCTTCGGCAAAATGCATAGCATCACAGTGAGAACCACCATTACCGCAAGATAATACTTTCCCGCCATTTTTAAAGCTTTCCGCTAACAATTTAGCTGCTTTTTCAATGAGTTTGATGTTGTTATCATCTGAAACAAACTTATTTAGTACGTCTTGTGCTTCCACAAGCTCAGCTTTAATTTGATCAAAATACATTTTATTCTCCTTAAAAATTAAAATTCGAAATCGCGTTGGCATTGTATAGCGTTCATTTCAAATAATCCACTGCTCTTTCTTATCTCTCTATTTTTCAGCTTACTTCTCATTATTTTGCGATACGAATCACAGATTCAATTAAAAACGCTGTAAAAAATGACCGCGCTTTTTAAACTCAAACAATTTAAAAGGAGAGATTATGCGAGTAGTTTATTTATTACTTTGTATGCTACTCAGTCTGATAACTTGGGCGAATGATAGTGATTTAATGCTATTAAGCACCTATGAGAACCAAGATATTCAAGGTTGGGTAATGTCTGAAAAATTAGATGGGGTACGAGGTTATTGGGATGGCAAAACATTATTAAGTCGTCAAGGACTGCCCTTGCCCGCGCCTACCTATTTTACCGCTCAATTTCCGCCTTTTGCCATTGATAGTGAGGTATTTAGTGAACGTAATCAATTTGAAGAAATTGCTTCTATCACAAAATCCTTTAAAGGTGATGATTGGGCAAAATTAACACTTTATGTTTTTGATGTACCGAATGCCTCAGGAAATCTCTTTGAACGCCTCAAAAACTTAGAAGATTATTTGAAAGATCACCCTACTCCTTATATCAAGATTATTCCGCAAATTCCAATACGAGATAAAACGCATTTATTCGAGTATTTACATGAAATTGAAAGGAAAAAAGGTGAAGGTGTTGTGTTACGCAATCCTAATGCGCCTTACGAAAGAAAACGCAGTACACAAATTTTAAAGTTAAAAAACACTTATGATGAAGAATGCACCGTGATAGCACATCACAAAGGGAAAGGACAATTTGAGAATATACTCGGATCACTCACCTGTGAAAATCATCGTGGAAAATTCAAAATTGGTTCAGGATTTAATCTGAGTGAGCGCGAAAATCCACCGCCTATTGGTAGCACGATTACCTACAAATATCGAGGATTAACTAATTCTGGGAAACCTCGTTTTGCTACTTATTGGCGAGAGAAAAAATAAGAGCGGTCAAAAACATTACTATTTTTCGGTATTATGTAGCAGTTGCACAAAGATTTAATTTGTTGTTTCTGCTACATTTTCTTATCTTTTATGTACGAAAGGTAAGAATAGTCAATGACAAAACAAAAATCAACTTTGGAAAATGCGCTTGAAGAAGCGATTGAAGAAATTGAAACCGAAAAGAAAGAAATTGCAGCGCAAATCAAGCAACTCCATAAAGAATTAAAAGATCTTGATCGGAAGATTTCTGACTATCGCGTGGCATTAAATCACGCAAAAGGTCGGGAAGAACCGCCTTTACCTTCAAACCCCAAATTTAGAAATCTTCGCTTCCAAACTTCACCTCAACAGTTGATTGCTCAGGTACTAAAACAAGAGCCTTCAAAATGGTTAAGTGTAAAGGAGATTACATATCAGGCGATGAAGTTAGATGGGCAAGAGATTGAAGAAGTTATACCGTATAAACAATCACAAACGATTGCTTGTACATTAAACTATTTAAAGTATAAATCGTTAGTGGAAAAATGCTTAATAGATAACTCACAACATTGGCGATTGAGAACACTTGAGCAAGGATAGTAAATAGCGGTAGAAATACCGCTATTTTTGTTTCCATTGCCAGTGAACCTCATTTCGGCTGATTTGAACTCTATTAATCCATTCCCTTTTATAAAACTCATTCAGTTGTTTACGAACGGAATCAAGATGTTTTTCGGACGGTGTATCAGGATTTTGTTCAATATCGAAAATGTGCTGCGTGAGTTCGGCAATTGTAAAGGCTTTGTTGGGTGCTTCTCGCATCATTTGTACGATGTATTTACGAATTTTCCCTTTAAAGAGCTTATATTTGGAACGGTACACAAAGTTGTCCGTATTATAAAGGGCTACATCACTTTCCTGTTGAGTAAGCTCAATAGCACGTTTTAGTGTGGCAATGTTCGCATCAAGTAACGCAAGATGATGTAATACCTGTTTACGCTCAAACTCAAACTCTTTGAGTTTCTTATCTAGGTTATATGCCATATATCTACTGCCAAATCACTTCTTGATGGATAATTTTTCGTTGCCAATAACCGCACCATTCATTGTTATCGTTGGTGGTTTTCAAACATCGGCTTAATACATCAATAAACTGCGCTTTATTTGAGGTACGGCGATTGTCCTCACGGTAGGCAATTTCATTAGCATAGTTAAGTAAGTATTCGTTGCTGATACGGTGAACTTGTCCGTAGTACATACGTTTGAAACGACTAAATAGACTTTCTGCCTGATTGTTTGTTACACCTAAGTCACTACGATATTCTTCCTTATGGTTTACAGTTCTCAAATCATAGTAAGGTAACAAGACATCATAAGCCGTGCTTTCATCGGTATTGATTTGCGTATGAGGTTTAATGAATTTATCAGCAAAACTTTTTATCACCGATTGCGATTCAGTATGTGCCACAAAAACGTGAGAGCGTTTTGCTCCACAATGCAGCGCATTACTGGCTTTTTCTTCTGGCGAATAATGCTCACGTGCAACCATAACACAACGTTTATCAGGATTCTGATTTTCCTTTAAACGATAGTCAATGCGGTTAGATTTCTTGTTTGTTTTACGTGGTGCAGGGTGAACATAAGTACCGTCCATATCCACTACACCTGACAATGGTTTCATATCACGACTTTCTAATAATGCTTTACGGAATTTATGCGATAAAACAAATGCCGTGCGAGGATTAAGTTTTGCATTACGTGCTAATTGAAGGGAAGATAACCCTTTGACAGCATTTACCCATTCCATTAAAGCATAAAGATAGACCTTAATCGGTTTCTTGCGATTAGCGAAAATGGTGCCAGAAGTGACGCTAAAAGTGTGAGTACAATGTTTGCATCGCCATTGTTTACGTGTAGAAATATAATAAGGCTTGTGTTGTACCCCACATTTAGGACAAGTGATAAACTCTTTGCCACCCCATCTTAATTCACAAAGCAAATCATACGCTTCTTCTTCCGAGAGTTGTGCAATCTCGTAGGAAGAAAGCGTGCGAGCTTTGCTAGAAAGTAAGAAATGCTGAGTCATCGTCTTGTTTAAAATTTATGTTAATAGAGATTTTAAATATGCTCAAACGTGATAAAATGCGTTTAAACTGAAAACAAATATACGCTCATTTGCGTAATTTGTCAATTATAAATTGAAAATGGAACGCTCAAATGTGCATATCAGAAAGATTGAGACAAGTTTGTGAGGCTAAAAATTGGAAAATTACAGACTTCGCAGAACAAACAGGAATAGCCTATCGCACGATGCAAGGTTATATCGGTGGTGAACGTGAACCTAATGCAGAAGGCATGACTGGAATCGCTAAAGCTGGGGTTAATTTAAATTGGCTCGTTAGCGGTGAAGGTGAGATGTTTCAATCTGTAATACAAAAAAACGAAATATCGGAACAGGAAGAAAAATTGATCGCAGACTACCGCTCAATGCCTGAAAACCTAAAAGATGCTTTCTCAATTTCTTTCAAAGAAATTTCCAATAAACAATAAATATTTAACTTAACATTAACTCAATAAGGAACAAAAAATGTCCCTACAAGCCTACAAGCCTACAAGCCTACAAGCCTACAAGCCTACAAGCCTACAAGCCTACAAGCCTACAAGCCTAGTTTAATCTTGTCTTTTCAAACTTCCAACACTTTTTTGGAGGTTTGAAATGTCTAAAAATACTTCTGCTAAAAACAGCAATCTTCACGCAGCAAAACGCGGTAAAAATGATGAGTTTTACACGCAACTTTCTGATATTGAGCGCGAACTGCAACACTACACCGCGCATTTCAAAGACAAAGTGGTTTATTGCAACTGCGATGACCCACGAATAAGCAATTTCTTTCATTATTTTTCTTACAATTTTGAACGCTTAGGGCTAAAAAAACTGATTGCCACTTGCTACAAAAACCAACATTCCGATTTATTTAGCAAAAACGACAGTGAGCAAGCCGTTTATTTGATTTACGAGGGCGACAAAGACGGCAACCGTGTACCGTCCCCTGATGAAATTGAGGTGAAACCCTTACAAGGCGATGGCGATTTTCGTAGTGCGGAATGTATTGAATTGTTGAAACAAGCGGATATTGTGGTAACCAATCCGCCGTTTTCGCTGTTTCGGGAATATGTGGCGCAGTTGGTTGAGCATGAAAAGAAATTCATCATTATTGGTAATAAAAACGCGATTACCTATAAAGAAATTTTCCCTTTAATCAAAGATAACAAAATGTGGGTAGGTGTTACACCAATGGGAACGGATATGCTGTTTGATTTAACGCCTGAATATGCACAAAAAATTGTTGCAGAGAAGAAATCAGGCAGCAGCTATCGCATGGTTGATGGTGTACCAAAAGGCAGAGCGCAAGCGTGTTGGTTTACCAATTTGGAACACAAAAAGCGCCATGAAGAATTGATTTTATGGAAAACCTATACACCCGAAGAATATCCACATTACGATAATTACAACGGGGTTAATGTTGATAAAGTTGCTAATATTCCGATTGATTATGACGGCGCAATGGGCGTACCGATTACATTTTTGGATAAATACAATCCTGAACAATTTGAGATTGTGAAATTTAGAAAAGGCGATGATGACAAAGATTTGTCAGTTAATGGCGAATGTCCATTTTTCAGAATGGTTATTAAACACAAAAATCCCCAAAAAGGCTAAATCATGAAAATTGAATTAAAAGAAATTTCTATCCGCGAACTCACGCAAGATTATCAAGATAATGACGAAAATGGCGTATTTGGTTTTTCAGGCTGCCTGAATATTCGTCCGCCGTACCAGCGCGAATTTGTCTATAAAGATAAACAGCGAGATGAGGTAATTCGCACAATTATGAAAGGTTTTCCACTTAATGTTATGTATTGGGCGGTGGGCGAAAATGGCAACTTTGAATTGATTGATGGGCAACAACGCACTATTTCTATTTGCCAATTTAGCCAAAGCATTTTTTCGGTAGAGTTTGGAAAAGGCAAGTTGCTTAACTTTACTAATTTAACTGATGACCAACAAAATAAGTTTTTGGATTACAAATTACAGATTTATCAATGTACTGGGACGAATAGCGAAAAATTGGATTGGTTTGAAACCATCAATATCGCTGGCGAAAAACTAACCAACCAAGAATTGAAAAATGCAATTTATTCAGGTTCGTGGGTTTCAGCAGCAAAAAAATATTTTAGTAAGCCCAAGTGCGTGGTTCAACAACAATTTGGCGATTATTTGAAAGGCACAGCAGAACGCCAAGAGTTTTTGGAAACGGCGATTTCGTGGATTGCAGCGCGTGAAGATAAAACTATTGAGCAATACATGAGCGACCATCAAAAAGATGAAAGTGCAAGCGAATTGTATCAATACTTTCAAGAAGTTTTTGCGTGGGTAAAACGAATTTTCAGTAATCACAGCAAAGAACGTGTGAAACTAATGAAAGGGCAAGAATGGGGCATTTGGTATAACAAATACAAGGATAAACCATTTAATGCTGAAGAATTGGAACGAAAAATTATTGATTTGATTGACAATGATGAAGTGCAGAAAAAGAGTGGTATTTATCATTATCTATTGTCAGGTCAAGAAAAGCATTTGAATTTACGCGCATTTAGTGACAAAGATAAACAGAAAATGTACCAAAAACAAAATGGTGTATGTCCGCATTGCCAACAAAAATTTGAATTGTCGCAAATGGACGCAGACCATATTGTGCCGTGGTCGCAAGGTGGTAAAACCATATTAGAGAACGGACAAATGCTGTGTAAGCCATGCAATCAAACCAAATCTAATAAGTAGTTCAACATACTGCCATAAACTCATTTGGAACAAATAAAAAGTAGAAAGCCACCCATAATGGCTTTCTACTTAAAATATAATCAACACATCGTTAAAACACAGCCTATTATTAAGACATCAGAAATGCAACCTACAATATCAGGCGTCATTTCATTTGGAGCAGAAAATACCGTTTTTTTCTACCAAGAGAAAGAATTTGTCTCAGGTAGGGATATTTATTATATAGACACAAGTTATTTATCTAAAAACACTTGTTTGTTCTTGGTAGCTTGTTTGAATACTATTACTCATAAATATTCATATAATAATGGACTATTTCCAGACTTACTTAGAAAAGAAAATATTTCCCTACCCATAACTAATCAAAATACTCCAGATTGGAAATATATGGAAGACTATATAAGCTATTTATTTCAGCAACAAAATAATAGTTTACAACAGCTACTTTAAAATATATATAAGCAATCCCTTTCGGGATTGCTTTTTATTCTTGCAAATCGATCAAGTTTCGATCTAAAATACTGCCTACTTTAAGCAAATCTTCTCGTTTGCTTTTTTTCATATTTAATTCGTTCAACCAATTTAGCAAGAGAAACATGACTTATTGGCTACAAAACAATAAGTTGAAAGTTGATTATGCACGTTGAACGAAAAAAATGAAAAACAACAAGAAAACATCACCACTTTTACTTTCTGCACTTCGCAATCTCTCTGCGTTCGCTATTTACGATTTATCTGATACCGAAATACTCATCCTTCTTAAAAATGCTCGTTGGGGAAATTCTCATTGTTTTCATACTGTTCAATGCCCTCGTTGCCAGATTGAGCATAAAGCCTATTTTATTTCTTCTCGTAAGCAATGGCAGTGCAAACATTGCCAACATCGTTTTTCTGTAAAAAGTGGTACGATTTTTCAGCACACTAAACTTTCCCTAAAAAAGCTACTGTTATCGGTTTATTATTTCACTATCAATAGTAAAGGGATTTCTGCTCTTAACTTATCTCGTCATATTGGCGTGCAATATAAAACGTCATGGGCATTACTACATAAATTCCGTGAAGCAGTTGAAAAAACGCAAGATTACACACCACTCACAGGCATTATTCATTTTGATGGTTGTTATGTGAATAACTACCTTCGCCCAAAAAATTTTAAACATAAGCGAATTGATAGACGTAAGAGATGCCACCAACGTAAAGACAAATCCTGCGTAATGGTTTTCCGTCAACAAGCTGCAAATCAGGAAATAATAAAAGGAGCCGACCGCACACTCGTTGCGTTAGTTAAAGAGGAAAATGCTGATGATATGTTTGCTTTAACACATCGCTTAGTCGCACAAAAATCTACAATTTGTGCTGATGAAAATCCGGCTTATGATGGCTTGGCATTTCACTATGACTTATGTCGCGTAAATCATTCGCAAGAATATTGCTCGATTGACGGCACCACTAATAACCTAGCGGAATCCTTCTTTGCACGATTTAGAAGAATGATTATGGGTGTGTATCATAAGATGGGAAATAATTACATGATGCACTATGCGAGTGAAGCCGCATGGCGTGAGGATTTTCGTTACCAGTCGGATAAAGACAAATTCGACAACGTACTAAAACGCTGTTTGAAAGCCAGACCTTCACGAGATTTAACTGGCTACTGGCAGGGAAATAAGAAACCTGCGGCAAAATTCGGATTGAAAAGTTTATGTTTGGAAGCATCAAACGATAACCAATATTTAGCCGTAGCCTAAACAATTTAAAGCAACACAAGGAGCAATAATGGAAACCATGACACACACGCCACTTAATGTGGATTTAAAAAAGATGGACTATGAAACATTCAAAACTTTTATACGAGAACTGGCTCAGATGTATTCAAACGTAAAAGATGATGCCTATCTGTTGTTCTATCACAATTTGCGAGACCTTGCGAAAGAAGTCAGTACTTTACCCCGTAATCCATTGATATTTTATGGGGCCTATGAAATTGCTAATAATCAGGTAGTCGTGGCGATATTTGAAATGCAATTTACCGATGAAGTGTTTGAAACCGGAGATGGGAAACCTTATCAGATGCTTTCTATTATTAGTAGTTTTGCAGAAGATAAAATCTATCTACGTTGCCCGACTAAAATTAGAGAACACCTTACCCAACCTGAATACGTTGCTCTCTGCGAACAGGCTTATCCTACAATGATGGAACAAATGTTGCTAGAGGAGCAACGAGAAAGACTGTTTAGAAGAAAACGGAAAAGTGAGTAATGGAAAAATAAGTAGAATTCTGTAAAATACATTTATTAAAAATAATGCCCTTATCGAAATAAGGGCATTTTTGTATGGTTTTGTTTAAATTTTCGGTCTTTGTGCAACTGCTACATAATACCGCTATTTTTGGCCGCTCTTTATGTTTAATAACTCAATTATAGGTGTTGATTAATAAACGCCGCTAATTGATTTTTTGGTAACGCACCGACTTGTGTTGCAACAAGTTGGCCATTTTTGAAAAGTAGCAAAGTTGGGATACTACGTACACCAAATTGACCAGCCACTAATTGGTTGTCATCTACGTTGATTTTAACGATTTTTGCTTTACCTGCGAATTCAGGTGCGATTTCATCTAAAATTGGCGCAATCATTTTGCAAGGACCACACCAAGGTGCCCAGAAATCCACTAATACAGGGATATCTGATTGCACAACGGCAGTTTCAAAATCTGCATCATTAATATGTAATACTTCGCTCATTTTTGTTTCCTTATTTAATAAGGTGCTGACGAATCAACACCTAACGTTAATTGATGTTGTGCATAATAGCACAAGACATATTGAATTGCACAGATTAGTCTGATTGATAAAAACTAATTATTTAAGTTGTGCAAAGGCCTGTAATAAATCGGCTTTGATGTCTTCCACATCTTCTAAACCAACAGAAAAACGCAATAATGTGTTTGTAATACCACGAGCAACACGTTCTGCTTCTGGAATATCCATATGGGTTTGGGTTGCGGGATAGGTAATAAAGCTTTCTGTTCCGCCTAAACTTTCTGCAAAGGTAATCAACTTGATTGATTTTAAGAACGTATTCACCCAATTTTCATCTTTCAAACGGAAAGACAGCATACCGCCTTTATTTGGATATAATACGCTATCAATTTGTGGCTGTTCACGTAAAAATTCTGCAATTTCCTTCGCATTATCTTGATGGCGTTTCATCCGTAATGAAAGGGTTTTCATACCACGTACGGTTAACCAAGAATCAAATGGCGAAAGTACGGCACCTGCACCATTTTGAATATAGGCGATACGATCACAAAGTTCTTGTCCTTTTGCAATAATCAAGCCCACTAAACTATCGTTATGCCCTGCAATATATTTTGTACCACTGTGGATTACAATATCCGCGCCTAAATCTAATGGACGAGATAACACTGGAGTTAAGAAGGTATTATCCACAATCATTAACAAGCTGTGTTTTTTCGCTAATTTTGAAATTTCTACTACATCACACTCTTCCATTAATGGATTAGATGGCGTTTCAATAAAAATCGCTTTTGTATTCGCCGTAATAGCGGCTTCAATTTCAGCTAAAGAAGCGGTATTCACATAAACGGGTTTTACGCTGTTGTTATTTTTATAGGCAAAATCCAATAAACGATAAGTCCCACCATATACATCACTTGACACAATCCATTCATCAGGGCCTTTAAATAAATTCATCAGCACTTGAATTGCCGACATGCCAGAGGAAAAGGCAAAGCCACGATCACCATTTTCTAATTTTGCTACAGTATCTTCCAAAACACTACGCGTTGGGTTTTTCGTACGGGTATAATCAAATCCGGTACTTTCACCAATCCCATGATGGCCATAAGCTGTTGAAAGATAAATTGGCGTTGAAACCGCACCAGTGCGCTCATCGCTGCGATTCCCCGCTTGGGCTAATAATGTATCGATAGAATATTGTTGTGTCATAATTTACCTCTAAAACATGCAAAAACTTGACCGCACTTTTCTTTATTTAATGGCGAGCAAAACGTTCCAATTTTGTCATAAAGCCACTCACGATAAAAGTAGAAATTGAAAACTCTGTGAAAATTATATTCTTGTGCTAAATTTTGCTGTAATTTCAACCGAAACGAAGATTTTTTCAACATTTGAATTTTTTTTTAAGATCTTCGATTGACAGAATTTCAAATTCCCGTAAAATGCACCGCACTAACAGCGTATGCGGGAATAGCTCAGTTGGTAGAGCACGACCTTGCCAAGGTCGGGGTCGCGAGTTCGAGCCTCGTTTCCCGCTCCAAATTTTCACATGAATGCCCTGCGGGAATAGCTCAGTTGGTAGAGCACGACCTTGCCAAGGTCGGGGTCGCGAGTTCGAGCCTCGTTTCCCGCTCCAATTTGCCCGAGTGGTGGAATCGGTAGACACAAGGGATTTAAAATCCCTCGCCTTTCGAGGCGTGCCAGTTCAAGTCTGGCTTCGGGCACCATTATTCATTCCAATCGAATAATCAATATCTCATTCAATAATTAAATGTTTTATCCAAACTATTAAATAGAACTTCTATTCTGTTTCAAAAATTTTAGTTATCGTCTACATTTGAAATTATTTATTCCCAGAAAAACAATAATTTTTCTTAATAAAAGTGCGGTAAAAATTCGCACTTTTACTACATAATTCTGCTATTTAAATATTTCTATTTGGTAGCTAACCTGTTTCAATTCACATATTGGTGTTTTATTCGTTTGAAGCATACTTTCCCAATTCTCATGGTCAAAAACCGAGATATCCACTTGTTTATCTGAAAAATGCGTTAATTTTAACTGAGAATAATAATTTACACATTCCCCTAATCTGATGGTTCCTTGGGTTTCTGTTGGTCTGACTTCTCCCACTAATGTGATTATTTTGCCTTGTTGATCGGCTAGTGCTTTCTGCAAATAAAATGGAAATCCGTTGAGAGTTAGCATTGCTTTGTGATAATTATATGGTGTAAAAACCAATAGCGCTGTATCAGAAATATTTTTATGCTGTGATTCATTTAATATATCCACATATTCTACATTTCCCATACCAACTTGAATCGGATCGTTTTCAATCCATAATAGACCATCCATATTTTCACACTCAGCTAATGCAAAATTATGGTAATCAAGCGTGTTATCGACAGGTTCCAAAAGATGAAGAAAACGTGAATTGCTATTTTTACTGCAGGAGAAAGTGCCAATTTTTGTACTCTCATCTGCAAATTTAGCCAAAATTGAAGATTCTGTACTTTCAAATGAGATAAGATTTACCTCTCCCCAAGAAAAGGATTTTTGGCTGCTCAATACTTTATCTAAGTATGGATATTCAGGTGCCCAAGTGACTTCCACATTATCATCTAAATGCTTGAAAATATTTAAGATTGGATGTCCTTTCATTTCGCCCACTTTAGTGGTTTGCAACTTCTCAAGAGGATTAGAGGAGTAAGTTAGCGAAGTTTTGAACGTCTCTGGACAAGATTCAGAAAAATGATGACTAAATTGTTTGATGAGATGCAAGGTAGCTTGTTCATTTTGGAGATCTGTTAAAATTACATCGAATTTAGGTGATTTAATGAGACATTGATCGATTTTTGTGTTGTTTAACCCCGTCTGATGTTTTGCTGAACCAATAAGAATCATCGGCTTGCCTTCTTGGTTTAAAATCAATAAGAGATCATCGACAATCCATTCTTCTCCAATTCTAGCGTATCCTTGAGGCCTCGCTGTCCAATAAGGATCAGGTAAGCTATTTAAGTCCGCAAGTTTGGTGGTTATTTTCTCTTTATAGATTGGAAGCCCAGAATTGTAATAGAACACAAAATCTTTAAGCTGAATACGATGTTGATTTAGCATTAAGGCGAATTCATCAACCTTACATTCAGAAAACTCAAATTCTTCAGCTGTTAAGCCTTTTTCTGCATCCTCTTGCTTTTTTCTTTTAAAGCCTAGTTCATGTGTACATTTTATGCCATGAGGCAATTCTTTTGGCTGAGTTAGACTTATCACATCAACCTGATCATAGTTTATGGGAGCTTTGAAAGAAGTCAGCTCAAAGTTTCCCCATTTAAAAGTAGGTTGATTACCATGTTCGTCTTTTAAGTTATCGGTTTTGGCATAAAGCGTATAGCCATATTCTCCAATTTCTGCCTTGGAAGGAAGATTTTCTAAGGCTTCGACTAGTTCGTGTTCACGTTGTATCTTTTGTTCTTGCACGCTTTGGGCATCTCGATATTCTGTCCATTTAGTATATCCCCAAGGAATGATTATGGTTGGAATAATTAACAGAAGTTTTATTTTAGTTGTTAATGGCTTATCAGTTATTAATCCTATAACCGCATATAAAGCAAAATAGATGATCAGAAGAACCGCATAAGCTGGTAAAAGCCACCACGCAAAAAAGACAATAATATCCCCGGATATCAACGCTCCAACTAAAAATATAACTAAAACAAGGAATATACCAACAATAACTTTAATCATCACTCTAACCTTCGGAGTATCACATAAAAATATTATATGGAGTGAATTATACCATTAAGGAAAGTACGGTTAAAAAACATTCGAAATGCTAACCGCACTTTTAACATTCAATCTGCCACCCAGATTTTCTCTAATTCCATTTTCTCAGGATGATATTTATACACATTAATTCCGCCACCGGTGGCTTGCCCGGTGACGAGAATATGGGCCTTAGGAGAAGAGGATACACTGAGGTTTCTCTGATAGTAATTTGTTGAGATACTTGGGTCATTGCCAATTTCTACATACCCTTTAATTTGAGGTTCGCCTACACTATAGACAGCAGCGATTTCATCCCCATAACCGTCATAATTACCACTTTGTCTTAGAGCAACGAATTCTGTATCTGTAACAAAAGCATAAGCAATGACACTGATTTTCGTAATTTGTTTTTCTTTCAATTTTTCGGGAATATTATCAAACTTTAATGATAGACGTTGTCTATTCATAATGTTATGAATTTCCCACATATAATTCCTAATATTTTCACCTCCTGTCACAACCCAATCACCATTAGGACTAATTAAACCGGTAGTTTTTCCACAATTTCCATTCAATTTAGCAACTGGCTTTAAAGTATGCCTATTCCATAAAGTAATTTCATCATAACTTCCTTTTTTACTGCTGTTAGGATTAATTGGATTTTCTGTTAGATTAGTTTCCGCAACAGGAGAATTGCCAACTGAACAAGCTGCAGTTGCAGATAAAAAATAATCTTTACTCATTGATAAAGTTAATGGGAAAGGGAAACTTCCATCGGTATAAACTGGTATTAAATCTTTTCCATACCCTTTATAAAGCTGCCCGTTATCTTCCATATTAGAGGAAAGATAAAATTGTTTATCTTCCGACATAATATGAGTCTTAACTTGAAAATGTGGGAAATTTCCTATTTCTTTTCCTTCTACATTTTGAATATGCACAATATTTTTATTATCCTGCCACATAAATTCGTGACTATTAGGAATAAAAAAGGCACTAAACGCGTTGGCATTTCGGGCAAGTATTGTCTTTTCCTTTCTCTCAACATCCCATAACACCAACTGACCAATAGGTTTATGTCGATCGGCATCTTCCGCAGCATGAGCACTAATGACATAACGTCCATCGGTTGAAACACTTAATGAAAGTACTGGTGCAGTGCTGAAATATTTATATATAGCAAATAAAATAACAAATATAACAACAGCTAATACAATAACTCTTAATTTTAGCTTAGTGATCATTTTTTATATCTCCCAAAGTTTGAATTAGCCTTTATCCATCTATCCATAATTTGATTTTTATAGCTTTCTTTGTAGATATCAGGAAAAACCTTTTGGCTATCCAATGCCTTCCACTCCCACTCCCGCATTGCCGAGTGCGAAATAAAATAATTACTCTGATCAAAGAAATTGAATTTTTTGTCTTCTTTATCTTCTTCACTACTGGTATTGCCATTAATAAATTGATCAAACCCTTCCTCTTTTTGAAGTTCTGTTAATTTTTTATTTTTATACCCAATACCTTCAACAGACAAACGATTTCCTTGATGCCCCAACGCAGGACGCACCCACATATTTTTTATATAAATCGTCCAATTGTTAAATACCTGGTAAGTCAGCACATCAACAATATGTTTAAAATACTCATCATCAGGACGGAAACGACGATAATGGCTCCAAGGTTTCAAATAGTTTAATGGCTTCTCTAAATCGGAAGATACGTCATTGGCTTCTTCCAACAGTAATTTTTCAATCTTCTGTTTGATTTCCCGTCCTTTCGCTGTGTTTTCTATATTGTTATATTCCGCAATGTCATCCTGGTTTAGGCTTCCCCGATGTATGAGGACGTTCCGTCGGAGTTGTTCTACAGTTTCATAATACTCGCCAATTAAATTTAACTTATAGTAATAATCTTTTAAGGACCCAGTGGTGTTTGCTAGAGAGGAATATTTCATTGGATAAGCCCCGCCAATTAAACCGGTATATTCCTTATCTCCACCACGACTATCGCCATCTAGAACCCCATCTTCTTGTGAATACAATACGCGGAGATATTTCACTGTTTTATGTGCATAAGGAAATAGTTCCATTGCCACCGGATTTTTCACGCGAGTATATGTATCAGTTATTGCATTATCAGCAACAGCGGCTTCCCACATAATCAGATTATCAATTTTCTCATTATAGGCCCCGTCAAAATCACCTAAAATATTCAATGCACTTAATGCAACCCTGGCGCCTAATGAATGAGTAATAATATTAACTTTAATGCCTTCATTAAATAATTCTATCAATACCTTTGCGAGCTCTCGCCCAGCTTCATTAGCATACATTTCCGCCCTGAAAAAAACCATAGAAGGATCAACGCTACCAGACCAAGTCACTCCGATAATTCGGTGATATTTATCCCAATCAGTAAAAAGATCATCATAATTTAATTTACCAGATGCTGCTAAATTCAAATAATATTCAACATGTGGAAACCAACCTAAAGCTTTATGACCATTAACTTTTAAATCTACCTCATTGTAAACGTGCTTAATATAAATATTGTCATCCTCTTTCGCTTGCTCAAGGATAGTCTTTTTCACTAATTGACCAATAGCCTTATTATCATAATGTAAATAAGGTCTCTGAACCTGATCGGAGGGTGGTAAGTTTGAATATTCTGGAAGCTCACCAAAATCTTCCGATTGTGGAAATTTTCCAATATGTCCAAGTGAAACATTGTAGCCATGAATAAATAAAGTTGCCGTGCCGCCGTCATCTTTAATCTGTTGTATTTGTGCTGCTGATAAACTTGCTTTGCCGTGTTGACGAAAACGCAAATTCAATAGAATCGGCGGGGGAAGATAGATTGCCTTCACTTCTTTTGCATTTACCGAAACAAACACTTTTAGTGGTTTCGCTAGTTGTAATCTCGGATCTTCAGTTTTTTCATCATTTGCTTTGATCAGTACATAACCGTCTGAATCATTAAAAAATGCTTGCTCATCTTTATCAGTAAGTTGTCTGCCATCCTCTTTATGGCGGTCGTATTTTAGTGCAGTATCACCAACATTTCTCATGCCTTTCATTAATTGCCAGGAAATTAAGCCGCACTTTACACCAATATGATGGCTATCGCCGTTTTCATCAATTTCACCGTAAGAAACACCACCATCTTGGTCATAAACCTTTACCATAATACCTTTAGGTAAAGAACGCTCAAGGGTATCTTTATGGTGAATAATAATGTCCGTGCGACAAGCTGCTGTTCCTGTCTCAGTCGATTCCGAGTGGTGTTTTTCTTCAAATTGATGATAAAAAGGTTTTTCATTGGTGTTAACCATGTAAATTTGCTCCCAATTTATTACGGATAATCTTTTGATTTTCTAGAATACTTATCCGTTGTTTTATAAGATATCGTTTTTTTTGTTCTGCGATATCACTTTGCAAAATTTGATTAATTTTTTCCTCAGGATCTAATATATCAATTACGTTGCCATAGGCTAAACTCAGTAAAGCAAATAATCCAATATCAATAGTTTGATATAAAGCACAAGTTTGACAAAGACGATAGCAATGTTGAACGACTTTTTCAATTGTCGCTCTGTCATAGTGGTCATTTAGCATTGGGATAGTATCCAGTAATTCAGTAACCAAATTTTTTAGTAATACAGCATTTCTTTCATCAACAATTGTATTTAATTCAAATTTATCAAACTGTTTCTTAGCTGGTGTTATTTTAGCCAAATCTATTGTAGGTATATAATGCACGACATCATTTCCCTTAGGCAAAATAAAGGAATCGATTAAACCTTGCCCCCAAAAAATTGCTAATTTTTTTGGATAATACATTAAACGGTCAAAATAATCTTCCAATACTGTCGGGTCATAAAAGCGAAAATAGAGCAAGCGTCCGTCATAGGTCGGCATGTAGATAAATTTTCTGAAATGGTGCAACAGCTCATCAAATGTCGCGGTTGAGCGGAAGAAAAAACCAAATGATTTATTCCACTGTTGAAATCCATCCTCAGACTCTTTTCCTTTCGGGCTTTCACTGCATAACTCTTCCACAAAAGGATGATTTTCTGGTAAATGCAATAAATAAGGCGCTGTCTTTTTTCGTCTTTCACCGTCCTCCCCTTTAAATAAACATGCACTTTGAATATCATCCAATTCAAAACGCTGGGGAAACCAAACACTTACCTCTGCGTTGATAATGGCATAACATTGAGAATTGCTGTCTTCAGGCCACAGATAAGGCTTAATCGAATCGGGGATTGGTTGAAACAAGAAAGGAGAATGTTCATCTTCTTGTCTTAATGGAAATTCATTTTTGGTTAAGCATGCTGTTTTGCTTTTTTCACTTTCTAGATATTGGTTTGGATTAAAAATGAGAATAGGATGCTGTTCTGATAAATCTTGAGCTAGCGTTTTCAATTGCTCAATTAATGTCTCATCAGCATGACGTTGAAAATACGTATTAAGCGGTAAAGGAAGAAACGTATACTGCAATCGGAGCTGGTTTTGCTGCTGATACACCGTAATATAATTTTTTGCAATTTCTACATTAGAAGCATAGATTAAGATAATAATATTTTCTTGTTCATTATTAGAAAGCTGCAGACCATTAACGGCATAAACTAGATTTTCATACTGCATAAATTTCCCCTTTATTTACAAAGAGGTATTATAATAAATTTATTGATAAAAGCTAATCCCTATCAACTTGGATTACATTCTAAATAGAAATATAAGCAAAACAAGCCGATGATTGCCGCAATCACTAATACGAATAAAATTTTTAAACACTTTTTCATTATGTAACCCTGTTAGAACAACACGCTCAAATAAAACCGTACTTTACAATCTAAAGTGCGGTCGAAATTTTTGTTATTTTTTCACTTCTCTTAGTAAACCCGTTTCTAAATCCAACCTGGTATCCACCCAAAGTCCTACCTGATTCACCAGTTTCTGCATCAGTGCCTCACTCGGTTTAGGCGGAGCTTCCCCTTCATACCAACGCTGGAAGGCGATTTTACCGTCCCATTTCGGTAATTTTGCCGGGGGTAAGGGTACAATATCGTCCAAATCATGAACTTTGGGGCGGGGAGTCATAATAAGAAAGACAATCTGAAATAATTCTATAACATTTATAGTATTCTTGAGCTTATGGTAAATTAAAAAAAACACTGTTACATTAATAACAATGTTTTTAATTATCTAAAGCTAATAAACATTAAGCAATTTAGAAAACTCAATATCTTTTATATTTAAATCTTTAAACTTAATAACCTTTGATTCTCCCGTTCTAGATTGGATTATATCTTTCTTAAGAAGATACACTTCATGTGAATGCACATTAAAATAATACCTCTCTAGATTAGACTGACCATTTCCATATTCAAAATCGATTGTAAATAAATTACCACTTTTATTTATTTCAGGGTAAACATCTCCTAACTCAGAAAACAATTTCTTACTATATACATAATTACCAGAAATATTAAAAAATACATCATATTTCTTATCATAACAGACATCTCCGCGATTATCTAAGTATGACACTAAAAATACTTCAATATTATTTATCTCAACTCTATTATTTAATAAAATACCCTTATGAGACAAAGCATTATTTAATGGAATGCTCTCTTCAATACATGGATTAATCAACTCTTCATCTTTAGCTAACACATTAGAAAAAATAAAGAAAGATAACACTAACAAAAAATTTTTTCTCATCTTACCACTCTCTAATTTTAGATCTGCATTCTTTCCATATTTAAAGAAAAGAGTGCCATCCTTAATAAAATAACTATGCTATTTTAAGGTTATTTATTTCTATTCTCTATGTACTTTATCTATCACTTAATAGCTTAATAATATTATCATCTTTAAACGTACAAGCTCTCTTATTAAAATCACATAAAAAAACCGACTCTAGCAAATCATTTCTCTCATTAATGGCTTTGGTTGCACAATCAATAAAATTTATCTTCCCCTCCTGACCATTTTCAAGTTCAGGATAACATTGCTTAAATTTTGATATATTCCATTTTTTTTGAGATGAAATTAGATACTCTCTTATCTTTTGATTTTCTTGTTGGATTGATACTTTATAGTTAAAATTTAATTTTTTTTGGGCCAGTATGTACCCCTTACTTACACAAGACATTAAATCTGCTTCTTGCACACTTCCAGACAAACAAGGCTTAGATAATGCATCTGAAACAAGCAAGTCTTCTGGCTCAAGAGAAAAAACTAAACGAGAAGAAAAAAGTGATAGAAAAATTACCACTGTATATTTATTTTTGTTAAACAAATCGATTCCTTTTGACTTAAACTATACCATCAATAAATTAATCATATTTTCTCATTTAACATTATAAGCCCCATGAAATGGGGCAATATTGGATAAAACCAAGTCTATAATTCGCTAAAAATAGAATAACTATATAGGAAAAGTGCGATTCATTTTATATGAAACAAACCGCACTTTAGAAGTTGAAAAACAGGTTTACTATATACTTACAACATTAACCTCTATCTTGTTAAAAACTCACTATTTACACTTAAATAACTAATATTATAAGATCTCATCCATTTGATTATATTCCCCTTTCCTGGAAATAATATTTTATACCACTTATTGCTTTTAGAATCCTTTTTAACATCAAGTATCAATACCTTATCCCCTTTAACCAAATACATATCAGTCTTATTATAGTTTTCATTATACAAATAAGATTTTTTATTAACATATCCAAGAGAAAACATTCTATTTCCATTATCAGAAATATCTGTAGAAATATTTCGTCTAAAACTTACAAGATTATTGATTATAAACTCATCAACTTCTGATGGCCCACCACCCAAATAATAATATTCATACTTATCCAAGAGTAGATTATCATCTATCAATTTATAGGTATATATATTAGAAACACCATCAAATCCACACTCTATAGATATTTTATCTTTTGATATAGGGATAATGCTAAACTCTCCACATTCATTATTATCTTTTATGCGTAGAGTATCATAATAATTATTACCTAATTTTAACTCGCATTGATAGCTTATTGAATCAGATTGACTACAAGAAATTTTAGACTCCATATCACCACTAAATTTTTGCAGCCCATTCATGCTAGATGTAGCTTCAGCATAATAAGATATCAACAAAGTAATAATAAAAATAAATTTAATCATCATAACCTTCAAATTTCTTTTGTAGACTTTTGCTATATTTTGTGTTTTTAATACCAGCAGTAGAGAATTTATACTCTCCCATAGGCTTAGATAAATTCAAATTAGGACATTCTTGTATATTATTATCTCTAATAAGCGACTTAACCCTATTATGCTAGTAAAAAAAATAACCGCACGTTGTAAAGTGCTGTTAATAAATCATTTAATTTAAATCAACTGAATCAGCTTTAATCCACATGTTGATTTCTTTTTTTCCTTTGTAATTTATAAGGTACCATTTTTCATTTTTTAAAGATCTCACATCATTAATTATGACTTGATCCCCTTTAATCAAATACATTTTACTTATACTATTAGGAGATGTATATAAATAGCTTCTTTTATTAACAAATCCAATATCCTTACATGAGGATGTATTAATACTCTCATTTAAATATTCACACTTCATATATTTTTCACTCAATACCCCCCCATCGGAAGAAATATCATAATTAATAATCAATATACTTTTATCATCATATGTACTAAAAAAAATATTCTTATCATGGCCATTAATGTTTAGAACCAAATTATCGTTTTTATTAAAAAAAACATAATCTTTAAATCCATACCTGGACTCAAAACTATCTATAAATATTTCATTAATATCTTCTACATTTATACTATTATGAAAATTTAAAAAATAACCATAATACCTATCACACTCTGGAGAATAATTAATTCGCTCTATCTTTAATATATTTCCATTTAATTTACTAAAAATATAACTCAATTCAGTTTTAGTAGATGAAGCATTATATGAATTTGATATAACAATAACATCTTTATTATCCAATAACACGCTACCTAACTCATCATTAATTAAGATAGTTTTAACTTTATTACCATCATTATAAATATTATTATCTTTTACATAATATTCAGAAAAAGCAAATTGAGGAATAAACAATAGCAAAATAAATAATCTTTTTATAACCATCTTAAACACTCCTCTAATTTAGATGCATATCCAGCTATGCTAGCAGCGTTATCCATACCGTTAATAACCCTTCTGGCATTCAGGTAGTCAGCACTATCTTCTGAAATATAACTTGATATTTTTTTCGTCGTAAACATTCCTGTTTCCATTCCATATATCATTATTTTAGTTGCATTCTTTTGATCTAAAGCTAATTCTGGATTATTAACAAGATCTTTTTTTAGGTATTCCCCTGATTTCCTATAATTTTTCTTCCATGTAGTAACAGTACCTCGCCGCTTTCACCTATTTGGTTATATTCACCCATCAGACCTAATGCTTCACCCGCTTTAATCTCAATGGGTTTATCCAGCTTTACTTCAACATCAGCTTGTGTATCTATTTTATGCTTACATAGTTGCAAAAGTTTCTTGATTATTTGGCGTGCAGCTGTTAGTTTTTAAAAAATAAAAAATAACCGCACATTATAAAGTGCGGTTAACAAATCATTTAATTTAAATCGACGGAATCAGCTTTAATCCACATGTTGATTTCTTTTTTTCCTTTGTAGTTAATGAAATACCAACTCTGTCCATCAAGAAAACTTTTTTCATCTAAAATATTAACTTTATCGCCTTTAACTAAATACATATTACTTCTCTTATTTAAATCGTAATAAAGATATGACTTTTCTCTTATACTTGGTAATACTTTATTCTGATTGTAGTAAATACCCACCGAGCTCACCTTCCCATTTGATGAATATAACTTTCTAAGTTCATAATTATTTTTAATAATATATTTATCCTCACATAAATACCCAATAGATTGAAAACAATATATTTTTTCTTTTATAGAGTATCCATCCTTGTAGTATATTTTTATTTTTTTATTGTCCATGAGCTCATAATTTTTCACTTCTGGAAATAAAGGATGCATTTCTAATTTATCGCATTTTAATTTCAATACTGCATACTCAACATCATGAGAGGGATCATTATCAACTCTTAAAATAATTTCTTTCTCTCCATCAAAATCTAAGTCAGAATATTCTACATTATTTATATTATGATCCACTTCAAGAGCCTCATAGGAAAATAACACTTTATCATTATGATAAATTTTAAATTTAGAAAAATCACCATCAGAAGTAGATTTATTATCTAGACGAACAGATATATCATCAATAGTAAAACAACTCTTTGCCTGTATGAAAAATGGATAAGAAATCAATATAACACCTAATAATATATTTTTTATCATATTACTTGATATCATTAATCATCTTATTAATCTGTTTTATTCTTGTATTATAATGATCTTCTAAACATTCATAATAAACAACTATATATCCATCCCCTTGAGTAAAGGACATTGGCGAATTCATAAATTTACAGTCCTCTTTTATAAATTTATTCCATAAAATCTGAGATTCTTTAAAAGAATCTACTACAAGCTTATTTTCATCCACTTTAACTAACTCTTGGAATAATTTATTTAACTCTTTTTTATATTCTTCAATATTATTTTTATGACATTCTATATCATCACAGTTTTTATTAGCTGCAGTTAATAAAATTATAGAACAAAGGGATATTAAAAATTTTTTCATAAATCCTCCTAATTATATAATTCTTCTTCACGGTCTGTTTCGACACATCCACTAACAGCAGCGTGATCTCAACTTGAGTTTCTGATAATTCAAATGCTTCGTCGTTCTAATCTCTATCTGCTTATCTAAATAGATAGATTTATATTCAAAAAGTTTTCAGTCTATAAAACCAATAAAAAAGTGCGGTCTATTTTCACATTATTTTATAAACACTGAAAAAATTAACCGCACTTTTTATAAAATACCATCTAAATAAGACTAATTTGTTGGTTTTTGACAATTCAATTGGGCTACATTATCATCATGATTAAATCGATATTTTTCTTCAAATTTTCCATCTTTATCAGGTTGAGCAATCACAAATTGATCACCATCGTTATACCATATGCTCTTAATATCTTTATGACTTAACACAACTGCATCACAAGATTTCCCTAAGTAGATAACAGTATCTAAGGCATCAACCACAACACCATTATCATTTAATTTACTTGATATAACTTCATCTATCAAAATAGGATCATAATATTCTCCGTTACCAAAAGAATTCCAGGTCTCTACTTTAGTAATGTAACACAACTTACGCAAAGCCACATCCTTATTTTTTTCCTGTCTAACTATACTATTAAGTCGATCTCTAAAATCATTATTATAAGTAGAATAATCTTCTACAGGCGTATGTGTTGCATTTTCATAAGCATATATAAAACCGATAGATAAAAGCAACATTGCATTCTTTAATTTAGGATCACTACAAACTAAATCACTTAGTTCAGATTTAACTTTACAATTCACCATATTTGGTACATCTGAGTAAAAATCTCCTTTAGATGGCAATCCTGCTAATACTCTTTTATATTCTTCATCAGAGATACAAGAAGCACTAGCAATTGTAGAACCAGCCAATAGTAAAGATAAAAAAAATATATTCTTAAGCATGTATTTTCCTATTTGTTTAAAATTGATAATGTAACTTCTCTAACTAAACTATAACCACCAAAATTATCAATTATTTTTTTAGTTTCTTTTAACGCATTAATTGTTACATCAGCAGAATAATGGGCATTATTCATACCATCCCCAGCATAATAACTCATATATCCATTAGAAATAAATTTACCTTTATAAGTTGATTTATTTTTAGGTACTGCCGCTGAAGCCCACTCTTTTGATACTGCATAGGCTGCCTCTTCTACTGTTGTTTTATCCATAAAATATAAAGATATTTCCTCTTGTTTATCCTCCCAAAAATATAGAGGCGTTAATTGCTGAAATTCACGGTTAAATAGTTGTTCAGATTCATTAACATTACGATAATCTGATAACCATTTCATAAAACACTTATCACCTTTACGCTTTCCAAAAATAGTACTAGGTATCATCTGAAAAATACCAATAGCAAATAAATGTTTTCTATTTGGTCCTATCTCTGTTGTTTGTGCTTTCCTAATCTCTGCAATCGTCATTTTTTCCAAATGATACTGCGCTGTAGGTTCAAAATGACTTTCATAAACTCTATTTCTGTTTTTTTCATCCCAACCGGTTATATTATAGGCATTAAAAGAGCCTTTAGATTCTTTCGATAAAATCAACTTAACTAACGGCGTTTCAAACCAATCAAACTCTCCAACGGAAACAGCCAACCACCCAATCATCCCCAACGGATGCAGATAATACGCTTGCTTATCCGTGTTAAATCCATCCACCTCTAACTTTATCGATAAGTCAGCTATCCGTTTTTCTATTCTCTTCGCAATCTCTTCTTTTCCATTTGCACGGAAAACACCACAAGTTTGATTAAAATCTGCCGTCCGGGTCTTCTTCCATTCGCTATCATGTTTGACAACAATTCCCGTTAATCTTCTTTGTTGCACGGGGGTTAATAATAAGTCCTTGAGCTTTCCTGCCTCAAATACCACGGGCTTGTTTTTATCCTTATCTAAACTAAGTTCGTTCATAATAGACTTAAACACCGGGTCCAATTCATTTTTCTGCTCAGTCGTTAAATCACTTTTCGGGTCGATGTTTTGATGAAGAGGATGTTTGAATATACAAAGCCCATTTCCAGATTGATTAAAAATATTCACACCAGGGAACAATAAACCATGTGTTAAATGGCTACTATCCACATAAATTCCACCCTCTTTATTCTTTTGTAACAAACTATAAAGATACGGTTGTACGTTGTAATAATCCTTGCCCGTCTTATCCGTTTTCTTCTTCACTGTTTTTTTTGCTACATCTGATAACGGTACCATGATTTCGACTTTGCTTTTCTCCAGCGCCACCGCTTCATCATTCGCTATGCTATAAAGCTGACTACCTCGTGCTACATACAGAAAATTGTCTTTTATCCCTTTCTTTTCTTTGTCCTGCTTATAAGCTGCCTCTGCCTTAGCTTTAAATTGCTCAATATTGTCATAGGTAAATACTTCAAGATGCAATAGCTTCTCGCCACTTTCACCTATTTGGTTATATTCACTCATCAGACCTAATGCTTCACCCGCTTTAATCTCAATGGGTTTATCTAGCTTTACTTCAACATCAGCTTGTGTATCTATTTTATGCTTACATAGTTGCAAAAGTTTCTTGATTATTTGGCGTGCAGCTGTTAGTTTTTAAAAAATAAAAAATAACCGCACGTTACAAAGTGCGGTTAATAAATCATTTAATTTAAATCAACTGAATCAGCTTTAATCCACATGTTGATTTCTTTTTTTCCTTTGTAGTTAATAAAATACCATTTTTCTCCACGCTCATCTATTTTCTCATCTAAAATAGAAATCCGATCTCCCTTAATTAAGTACATACCGCTCTTAATACCAATAGATGAATATAGATAGGATTTATTTATAACAGTGCTTGTAGCACCTGTTTTTCTATTTATAACCTTTTCTAAATAATTCTTTTCATTTATCAACTTTAATTTAGACAGCTCGCTAAGGATAATGGAATATTCTTTTTCATTGCTATTTCCATAAGGAAAAATTGATAGTAACTTCCTATAACGGTCAACTCCATTAACAATATTTATATCCCCCTCATTAAATCTTTTTATAAAGTCATCTAGTGAATTCTCAAAAAAATAATCTAACTCACAATTACTTTTAATATATTCATCAGATAAGTCATAATTAGGTAGTTTATCTTTAAGATTAGGTATAGAAATATCTAAGTCAATATTATTAAATTTACATATGTACTTTTTAGAGTAATCATCCAAAAAACCACTCACTTCAGAATTAATATTTTTTAGAATCCACTTTTTATTATTATATGTAATGTAATAACTATTAATAATATTTAATTTATCTGTATTTGTTGTTATAAGAATTGTATATTCGTTACTCTTTGGTTTTTTTATATCATTAATTCTCTCGCCTCCATCCTCAGAAAAATTACTCCCTTTAATGACGAGATGGTAATTATTATTATTTTTTTTAAAAAACAACAATTCATCTCCAAATCCATTTACATTACTAATAACCTTATCAGCAACTCCATCATTATCAATGTCAATATCTCTATTAAAGAATTCATTACTATTTAAGTAATATTTAATATCTACATCATCAGCACTTGCGAAACAAGCAAAGAGAAATATAGATAGTATTATTTTATTTTTTGAGGTGGTTATTTTCATAATTAAAAATTCTCTTTAATTCATTAACATAAGATATTCTTTCTTCAATAGCATACTGACCACCATTTACCAAAAATGTAACTTGACGGGTATTGTCATCATCAGCAACTAAATTTATATCAATTGTTGTATGAGTAGGTAATTTAGTTTTTGGGTATTTAACTTTCACACCACTTGGATTAGGGTATCTAGCACTTAATAAATCACCAGCATTTAATAATTTTCCTCTTTTCCAGAAATACCCGCTAGCATCAACTGCCAAATGAAGGTTTTGATTTAAAAGAGCATAATTTTTCTTGTAATCATTTCTTCCAATATATTCAAAATATTGTTTATAGCCTATCGCATTAGCTGTTTCTCCAGAATGAGTCAACTGTATAATTCCTCTACCAATATATGGATAATATGGTTTACCTTTTAAATATCTCTCAGACCCCAATTCTTGAGATGTTGAAAAATGAGCTGATTCATGGTAACACTGAGCTAAAAAATGTATTTTTCTTAGACAAGTATTTATGTCATATTTTTTCATGGCTATATTAAGCTCTTTTGTAAAATTCTCATAAGTAGCTTCAGAAGCAGGAATATTACAATTGCTAGCAGAGAACAATGAATATCCTAACATTTTCTTAACACTAGGTTCGGAATCTCTTAATTGCTGGATTATATTTTTAACCTCATCAACAGTAAAATCCCGATGACAAAAGCAGGTCGAATAAGGCATTAACCATCCAATCATCCCCAACGGATGCAGATAATACGCCTGTTTATCCGAGTTAAATCCAT